>ERZ1669249.1-NODE-1-length-898377-cov-9.200653_pt1 | contig 898377 bp, 878 predicted proteins | sample MGYA00579293_ERZ1669249 | MGnify/ENA primary metagenome ERZ1669249 (study PRJEB41166, sample SAMN08046057) | hot springs metagenome | biome: hot spring; feature: neutral hot spring; material: thermophilic sediment; isolation source: thermophilic sediment from... | reverse complement strand
TAGGACGCCGGCCTGCCACGCCGGAGATCCCGGGTTCAAATCCCGGCCGCCGCACACCTCTTTTAAGTACCCAGATAAATTTTACTGGGTTGTTTATTGCATTTCACGCTCCCGTGGTGGGGGCGTGAACTACTATGTGATTTACTGGGTGAAATCATGCCTGCTAATCCCTGGTATAATAGGGTTAATATTAGTGCTCTCGGGGATGATGCGAGGAGGCTTATTCTCGAGAGGATCTAGGGGAAGCTCTCAGGTTCGAGAAAACTCTTGAAGCACTGGGCGTTGCGAGGAGGGCTCCCTGTACAACTGCATGCACGGGTATGGAAGGATCCCTGGTGAAGTGGTCGAGAGGGGTCTAAGGTTCCTGGAGGAACAAGAGTTCAACGAGGTGGTTCAGGGCATAGATAGACTCCGAGCCATTGGAATAATCCGTGGAGTATATACCATGCACCCTACAAACTGGTCAAAATCATCAAACCACATGAACTTATATAAGAGCTGAACTCCATTCATAGGGTCAATATTCACTGTGTTATCTATACTCATAGGATCACTATTTCAAATCAGCATCCTTGGATCGAGTGTACTTTAACTAGCAGTGAGTATTAGTGGGGAACTCATGCCAATGTCTTTGAAGTTCAAGGATTATTAATGGTTATTCTTGGAAAGGGGGTTTGGGTTTCATTGGGCTTGATGTTAAGTTCTCTTCCCTTGGCTTCACTGCCCTCGGGACCTCTTTTCACCGGGATCCATGTCACAGGGCTCCACTCGCTCGGGGTGACCCCAGCCCACAGCTCCCCCTTCATTGTTTCCTCTGGGTCATTGCTGTGGGGAAACCCCCGCATCCTGGCCTCCCAAGACACACCCCTCTTGGGTCTCCACGATGCACCCGCATCCCGAGGTAGCTCCACAGTAGAGGAAACACCAGCAACCCTTATAAACCCTTATGAAAAGCAAAGCAGTTTCACGACGGCTTTATATTTGCAATTATCGACGTATTTGAAAAGCTAACCATGAGCGAGGAGTGAATTGCTTCTAAAAATCTTGGAATTCACGGTGGTCTAGGAGCTTTAATAGACTGCACTATTAGGTATAACACGAATAGTACTATAATCACTGTTATACCCCATATTATTGGAGTTAGTAGTGATGGTAGAACACCTGCTCCTAATCCGCTTTGCTCAACTCCGTAAACCACTATAGCCATGTAGAGCACGATCCTCAGATACTCCGCCATGGGGTACAGTAACTGCATTTCAGCCCTTAACTCAGTGCTCTTATATACGTATCCAACGAAGATGTCTACAAGTGTAAACCCTATTAATACTATGAGGAGTAGTTTAAGCCCTCCCGCAACGTAAACGTATAGTGCTGTTTCAGCGGTTGACATAATGGCGTCGAGTTTAAGTAAATACCCGGCTACGTAAACCCCGAGAATAGCGAAAACTATGTATATGATTACAGCTGCGAGGGAACCCATGAATTCGTGTGGTAAAAGCCCGGTTCTCTTAATGGCTCTCCCAAAACCGGTTCTTTTAAATAATTCTTCAAACCCTATTTTACCGAGTAGTCTTGAAACAATATATTTTACTCCGTGACCAAGTAAATAGCCTGCAAGCCATGTTAATAGGGTTGCTCCAATAGATATAATAATATTCAATAGTAATTCCGCAGTAACCTCCACTAATTCCACCTAAACACATATTAGCGTAACATTCAATAAATATCTTATGCCTAAAAGTGTACAACTGATTCAATGTGGGAGCATTGCTACTAAGCTATCCATCTAGGTTCGAGGCTTACGGCTCCGTTGAAATATACGAGTTATCCAGAATTCACACTCTCTTATCCATGGGCATTAGCTCGAGGCCCGGCGCTTACTCTATACCTAGCTTAAAGCAGTTTGAAGACATTGCAAGCAGGACAGTCTTCGTAGTGCCTGTTAAAAACGAAGATCCATTTGTACTGGAGGGTGTTTTAAGGGCTATTCCCCACTATTCCCAAGTAATTCTAGTGTCTAACTCTCAGAGAGAGCCACTTAACATGTATAAAGTTGAATTAGACATTGCTAGAACGATATTTAAAAACACTGGTAGAACAATAATTGTTCTCCACCAAAAAGACAAGGTTTTAGCTGATAACTTAGCACCACACTTACCATCAATCATAGGCGAGGACTCCCTCGTTAAAGATGGGAAAGGTGAGGGGATGCTGATTGGAGTCATTATAGCTGATGCGCTGAGAGCGGAGAACATAGCATTCGTTGATGCAGATAACTATATTCCAAGCGTTGTACTAGAGTATGCATTAATATACTACACCACTCTATCCATGAGCGAGTCAAAGTATAAAATGGCTAGGATTTACTGGAGTCACAAAGCGTGGATGTCTCCTGATGAACTATACTATAGGAGGATGGGTAGAGCTTCATCTATAGTCAACGCCTTATTTAATAAAGTTCTATCATACCGTAGGAGAGTTGAGACGGACATTATTAAGACATCTAATAGTGGTGAACACGCAATGAGCATGGATCTCGCACGTGAGATAGTTTATGGTGGCGGATTCTCCGTTGAAACACAGGAGTTAATAAGTATTCTCGAGAAGTGTTATCTCGGCGTTGAGCGTGCTTTATGTCCATCTCTACCCGAAGGTATTGAAATATATCAAGTAGAGTCATTAAGCCCCCACATACACGCTGAGAAGGGTGAGGCACACGTATTAGAAATGATCTTTGAGAGCGCATCAGCTCTATACCACTCAGAGATAGCTGAGGAAAAAGGTAAATCATTTATACTCAAAACACTTGGAGACCTAGGCTTCTCCAGGGATCCAGTTCAGATAAGTAGATACGAGTACCCTAAAATAGATGCTAGGAAACTAATGGACACTGTTTTAACTGAAAGCACTTTGAGCACTGGCTTTGGAGTTTAACCGGATCAATAAACTCTCACGCAGGGACACCGTCTTATTGGTTAATTGTAAGCTCATATAAACATTAATCCCGTGGCTATCTCATAGATTAAAGGCGATATTTTTGGTTACGAGTTTAAAGGGCGGGCTTCAAGGACTTTCGGGGGGATCTCCACAAGTAACACGGATATCTATAACACCACTTATAACATGGGATACTATTATGTTAGCGCTAATTATAGGTGTAATTGCCTCTCTATTGGCAGGTCTTTATCCTGCTTGGAGAGCTTCACGTATAAAACCTATAGAGGTGTTAAGACATGGATAACTTAATTGTTAAAGCTGAAAACTTAGTAAAGATCTATCAGTCGGGTAAAGTGAGAGTAAAGGCCCTTGACGGAGTTAATCTAATAGCTCGTAGAGGCGAAATACTAAGTATTATTGGCCCATCTGGCTCTGGTAAAACAACATTACTCAATATTATTGGTGGATTAGATAAACCTACTAAAGGAACTGTATTTATTGATAACACCGAGATAACTAAATTAAGTGAAGAGGAGTTAGTGAAATTTAGATTGAGAAATATAGGATTTGTATTCCAGTACTTTAATCTAATACCATCACTAAGCGTCGTTGAAAATGTTGAATTACCACTAGCACTTCTCGGAGTATCTAGAATTGAGAGGAGAGAATTAGCATCAACCACGCTGAGAGAACTGGGATTAATTCATAGAGCTAACTTTAACCCAAGCGAGCTCAGTGGTGGAATGAAGCAGAGAGTTAACATTGCACGTGCATTAGCAATAGAGCCCGATGTCTTATTAATGGATAAGCCATTCTCAAACCTCGATCCATTAACAGCTGAGAGCTTGAGGAGCGAGGTACTTGACATATGGCTTTCTTCAATACTACCCGTTAAATCCATTATAATGGTTACACACAACGTTGAAGAAGCCGTCGTGAAACTGCTTTGCTTTTCATAAGGGTTTATAAGGGTTGCTGGTGTTTCCTCTACTGTGGAGCTACCTCGGGATGCGGGTGCATCGTGGAGACCCAAGAGGGGTGTGTCTTGGGAGGCCAGGATGCGGGGGTTTCCCCACAGCAATGACCCAGAGGAAACAATGAAGGGGGAGCTGTGGGCTGGGGTCACCCCGAGCGAGTGGAGCCCTGTGACATGGATCCCGGTGAAAAGAGGTCCCGAGGGCAGTGAAGCCAAGGGAAGAGAACTTAACATCAAGCCCAATGAAACCCAAACCCCGTTATAATGTCTGATAAAGTAATTATACTGTCTCCACGGCCAGCTAGAGTATTGAAAATAGTGGATGTAAACATACCTAGACCACGAAGTAGAAAAATGCCTGAAGTCCAAGAGATGGTTGATAAAGTGTACGAATATGTTAGTTAACCACCTTTCTCTATACTCAACCATGTATCACTATTTCCAGTTATTCGAGAACTTATAGTAGGAAACTTCTTCTGAGATAGAAACCAGTTTAAGCTGCTAGTTAGACAAATGTGCGTAGAGTTATTGAGGGTTGACGGTGGAAGGTGTGGAAACAGTGTACTTAGATCCGAGTGTTATTGTGAAACATAGCTTGAGTAAGCTAATAGCGATCTCGCCGCTTCACTCTAAGGTGGGAATTAATAGTATTTCCTAATACCGTGTTGGAGCACTGGGTCTGTTATCTCGTATTCTTCGTTTTCCTTCCTTATGAAGCCCGAGTCTGCGAGGTTTTTAATTATTGTAGCTAGTGTGTTGTTGGGTATTCTCCCTAGTCTCGCCTCAACACCTCTCTTTACCTCAGACCATCTAGCTCTACCGAGTGTTGCTATTATCTTCAATACTTCTCTATACCTTCTCTCACCAATACCATATACTCTAAGAGCGTGTTCTAACTCACTTAGAGCAAGCTTAGATGCTTTATCAAGAATAGAGTCTATGTCCTCTCCACTAGTAGTTAAAGCGAAGCCGAAGTACGTGAGCCACCCAATGACCCCGTCAAACCTCTTAATAGCTTCATTGATCACCTCATCGCTAACTCTAACACCTTCTTGTTCAAAACCCTTAATCAAGAACTCTCTTGACTCAGCATCACTCAGTTTCCTCAATTTAACCTCGGTGAATGCTCTACCATATAGTGGTGCCTCAGGATCGTTTATTCTCAAGAACCTGTAGAGTAAGCCTATCATGGAGCCTGAAACAATGATCTTTAAGTCTAGGTGGTCGTATGCATATGCAATTAAAGAGTCAAACCTATACCCAGACCTCCTAAGCTCCTGTGCCTCATCGAGAACCAAGACCTTACCCTCCAGTGCGTGGAGAACTCGGAGAAGAGATCTCTCACTCCTCACTTTAAACCTAACTCCAAAACCACCAACACTAACCTCTTCAACACCTCTCAGGGCCTTTAAAGCCCAGTCATGCCTACTCAACTCCTCTTCAAGCAGGTTCAGGAATGAATTCAATGATATCATTCCTGAAGGTAGGAGTCTACAGTCTAAGTAGACATAGTCTAGTCTCTTTTCATTGAGATATGTAAGTATTAGTGAAGTCTTCCCATACCTCCTAAGGCCTGAAACAACCACTAGCTTACCTCGTTTTAAACCACTATCTAAAGTAGATAACTCACTCTCCATGTTGAACAAGTCTTCTCTTCTCCTCTTAGGTTCAGGGTTGAAGTATCCCAAAGGTCGCCCCCTAACTATGTTACCCCCCCAACTTACTTATATACAGAACCTCCATGAGACATTCAGAGATTTGAGATCAATACAGTATCTGACCCTCTATTTATCATGAAGCCTTCTTTATTCTCTTACTGTTCTTTAATGGTATTATTTCCAGTTTTGCACCGGGGAATTTAAAGTGTAGTTCATTCCCATAGTATAACCTAATCTAGAAATACTGCGAGTGCAGCTATTTCTGAGCGCAGTTGGTGTCCAATCGCTACATTGTAGTCTGCTATTTCGTAGAAGAAGCTTAGTACTTTCTTAGCACCTATCGCTATGAGTATGTCTCTATTTAAACCCGCGATCTCGTCTATAACGTCATCTATGTTTATTCCATACATGGTTAAGTGCACCACTACTTCACCATTTCTCCTCCAATCTGCACAATATCGTGCTGAGTCAACACCATTTCGAAAACTAAGTCTCCACTCATTAGTCAAGAAACAAATACAGCTGTAACTTATTTGTAAATACTGTGAATTAATGAGTGAAAGAAGCGAGTTTGGTCTGGTTAAACTTTATTTATATAATTATGCTTAGTGGCGTGGTTTGATGCGTTATTTAAGCAGATTCTAACTAGGAGTCAAAGGTATCATGTTCATTGATATATGTTAGTTAACCTAGATATCCTCTGATTTTACCTAGTGCGAGTATGTGTGGTTCAACGGGGTTTAATTTTAGTAGTGATTCATAGGTTTCAAGTGGAGTAGCATCAATGCCCAGTATGTCTAGTGCTTCATCTACTTTTTTAACAACTTGGTCGTTTAGTCTTTTAGCTGCGACTTCTCTAACGTAGTACTTTGACTCATACCGCCATTCCTCAATTAAACTCGGCAACATTTTCAATAAATCGTCGAGTTTATCCTGCTTATACAGGTGTGAAATGTAATCCGCGTCGAGGAAAACTGGTGGAACACCTGCAACGTACCATGAAGAAGTATATACAATGGCTCTTGGAACAGATATTATTTCGCCTAGAGCTGGGAGAAACCTACCGTAGATCTTCCATGAAACTCTCTCCCTAGTAGATGGTATAGCATCGGATATCTTCTGTATAGTGTTAACGTACCTTGATGCTAGTTCTCTATACATCCTAGAAGCCTGAGTAATAAGCTCTATGGCATCCCCCATTAGTTCACGCGGCTCCTGATCAATATTAGATATAATTGAATTCCTCACCTCCAAGTACTCACTGTACGGTACATCGTAGCGTACAGCTGACTGTATAGTGGCTGTACTGTAACCACTGTAAGCTTTTGAAACATGATCCACTAACTCAGGGTTGTTTAAAGCACCTCTGAATGGTGGTGAACCCATTCCAATAATGGGCTTAATGACTATACCCTCATCCTCTATTAACTTGTATAAATCCCTCAACGCGTATGCAACTGAGAGAGATGACGCTATGTGACCACTTTTAACTGCAGCGTCGCTTTTACCTATGAAAACTCTCAGAACACTTGTTTCAACACCTAGTTCTCTGAGTATCCTGAGTAATGTAACAATATATTCTCGTGCAGATATGTGCCTGTAAGTATCTTCAATTAGTGGAATCAACTGAAGAGGTTCCACACGTATTCTCAGCTCCTCGCACAGAACACTCTGCTTCCTCAAGATCAACCTTTGAACCAATTTAACTATATCCACGTCTTCAACCATGGGTAAAATAAACCATTTAACAGCTTGAACACCAGTAGATTTAAACGAGTAGTAGTTCGCGATAATGCCTGCTTCAATTGATAAATCAACTCTATCAAACTCCTCTAGGGAGGGATTAGGTATACGTGGAGTAACGTAGAATCCATCACCTACAGGTAAATCAAGCTCTAAGGCCCGTACAACTATATCCTTTGGTTGAGCATAGGGAGTTAGTTTACCCTCATAATCACTCATTACTTCCTCGCAACCATACATTGCGTAACCTTGAATGGCTTCATCAACTTCCTGTTGCACGGTGATTTTAACAGTGGAATCCGGGTGCTGTGTACAAATAAGCTTTGGAATAGTCATCAATAAGCCCCTTAAACTGCGTCATTTAATACACTAATATACAATGATACTTTTAATGTAAATCGAGGAAAACTCCTTTATTCGTCAACACGTTCTCTCTAAGCATGATTCATTAACGAATAAGAGTAATTAACGTTAATGTCATTAATTATAAATGGTGGAATAATGTTTGTAGAAGAACTCGTTAAAGCATTAACTAGTGTAGCTGTGAGCATTGTATCAGCTATTCCAGCCATTATACTCGCGCTCGTAGTCATTCTACTGGGATACGTTATTGGGTATGCTGCACGTAAAGCAATAAAGTTCGTATTTGATAAAACAGCGTGGAGATTCATGCGGAGAACAGCTGTGGGGCAGAAATTCGAGGAAGCCGGAGTTAACCCCGGAGATGTACTGGGAGCAGTTGTGATGGGTATCATAGTTGCATTAACTATTCTACTCGCAATAAACATGCTTGGTTTAACTGGCCCCGCTGTAGAATTCATAGCTACATTCATCAACTTGCTTATAGGAGTACTAGGAGGCGTAGTAGTACTAGTTCTAGGTATACCCTTAGCGGCTCTAGCGGGAGAGTACTTAGCGAAGTTGATTGGTTTATCACTAGGTGATAGAGAGGGATTCACAGCGATGCTTCAAACAATACTCACAATACTACTAGTATTATTCGTTATTGGTTTAGCGGTAGCAGTCATGTTTGGTGCATCAAATCTACTAACAGGGCTTACAGCTACTCTACCATCAGCTTTCGCAGCAGGCGTAGTGATCATAGTAGGTTACATTATAGGGGACTTAGTTGGTAAAGCAGTGAAACTAGTAGTTGAGAAAATGAATAAACCGCTTGAAGCAACAGATATCGGCGCCGCTCTCAAAGCAACTGGTCTCGACACCTCGGGATTAATTGCTGGCTTAGTTAAAGCATTAATAGTCGTAATAGCTATAACTATTGGTTTAGGAATGATTGTTACAACTGGAGTAGCCGCCGATGTTCTTGGAGCAATTACATTCTACTTACCGAGAGTATTTGGAGCACTGGTAATACTAGTACTGGGTTTACCGCTAGTAATAATACTGTCAAAGTACATTGGTAAAGTATTCAAAGCAATCCTAGAAGAAAAATACGCTGCTCTAGGAGACCTAGTGGAGAACTTGATAGCAATAGGCCTCATAGCGGTATTTGTAACAATAGCTTTAAACATACTGGCTCTACCAGGTAACTACGTTTACGCTTTCATTATTGGTTCACTAGTAATAGCGCTTGGAGTCATAGTTGTCGACAATGTTATCAGTATACTCAAGGAATCATCTCCCGTTTTCGCCAGAATGCTGCCACTGGTAGGAGCAGTCTTCGTGTTCATAATTATATATGTTGGTTTAACAGCGATACTATCTCAGGTGATAGGAGTAGTAGACGTGTTGAAGATAATAAGCTACGGTATAGCTGCTGCAATGGCGCTAATAATAATACCAGTAGTATTCTACATGGTTAGAGTAGCGTTGAAAGAAGCATCTCAAGTTGAATCAGAGTAAAAGCCACGTGTCTAAGTAATTTTTTCTCCTCGAAGCCCTAGTAGCCTGGGTTAGCAACATGGTTTACTCCACAGTTGAAAACGGTTTCAGAGCACGTTATTTTAGTGTTAACCAACAGCGTGCTTCGCAACCATGTCCAGTATTTGATCCACTTGCTTCTTAATAGTTGGTGGTATTGGTGCATCAATGTTCATGAATCCTCTCACTAGTACTGCTTTAGCTTCATCCTCAGTGAAGCCTCTGCTCATCAAGTAATCTATTTCTCTCTGAGCTATTAGACCTATAGCGGCTTCATGGCTTAATACTGCGCCTTGTTTCCTAGATGTAATTATTGGGATAGAGGAAATGAATGCTCTAGGTGAGAGAAGTAACCCAAGGCACTCTATGTGGCCCTTAGTATTAGATTCCAATGCTTCAATCTCTGCTCTAGCGTAAACACTTGATTCATCTCTAGCTACTACTCTCGAAATATTCTCCGCTGATGCACCGGGCTCCTCTAGAATACTGCTGGCTCCAATATCGTAAACACCTGTTTTACTCGAAGCAATAATTGACGCGAGGTATGCCTTAGCATTCTTCTCCAAGTATACCACGGGGTATGTTTGAATAGATGCAACGGGGCTATATGTTACATAGTAATTAACGTACTCTCCCCCCTCCTCGACTTTAACAACTGTTCTAGGCCTAACGTGGAGGCCGTCGGCCCATGCGTGAACCATTGTGAAAGTTAATTTAGCGTTTCTCGCGACATAGAACTCAGATATACCGACATGTACTCCTTCTTTGACTCCATGTGGTATCGCGCAACCTGTAACTAGGTTTGCTTCAGCTTCTTCATCAACGTAGACTACGTTATGAGCGAACTGTATGGTATTATTCGTTGTTATAGCTAAACAAGTATAGACAGGTACTGGGACCTTGGTGCGAGGTGGCACGTATATGAAGTAACCTACTTCACCACCATACAAGTAGGCTGCAGCAGTGTACTTGTCGCGAGCAGGGTTCACTAGTCTCCACGAGAGCTCTCTAGCCTTGGGGATTTTTTCAAGGGCCTCACGTGTAGGTAAAACTAGTACACCGTACTTAGATAAAGCTTTAGCCATAGCTGTATAAAGTGCTCTCTCATTTGCTTGAACATACATTAGTTTACCTGCTTCTAAACCTACTCTAGGAGCAGCTGAAGCAACACCTGGATCTATGTCTCTCGCTTCTTCTACTACTGCTTCCTCCAGCTTATACTTTGATAAATCAATATCCGGCCCGTAAGGCGCCGGTTTCTCGAGTGCTTTCTCGATTTCACTAGTGTTCAATTCGCTCACCTTTACCCGTGAGGATTTCTAAACCTTTCCTGTAACCAAACTTCATTACTACTGGTAATACTTCATCCGGTGAACCAGTGTAAACTATTCTACCCTGTATTAATAAGTGGACTTTATCTATTCTGCTAAGTCTCTCAGTTATTGCTCCAATATGTGTAACCAGTATCACGCTTGTACCTCTTGAGCGAAGTGATTCAATAGACCTAGCTATTAAATCAATGCTTTCAACATCTACTCCACTATCGGGTTCATCGAGCATAGCTAGTTTAGGTTTTTGAAGCATTACGAGAAACAATTCTGTTCTCTTCTTTTCTCCTCCACTGAAACCAACGAATAAATCTCTGTTCATGAAGTTATCTACGAGTAGTGTTTTAGCCAGGATCATGCAGTCTGAGCAACCATACTTTTTAATCATCGCTGAAGCAACCTCCCTTAGTTTAACTCCCTTGATCTCCGGTGGCTGCTGGTGAGCGAGTGAAACACCTAGTTTAGCTCTCTCATAGCTCGGTAAACTAGTTATATCTCTACCCTCGAGCAGTATTCTGCCTCCGCAAATAGATGTATTCTTCAACCCCATGATAGCGGATAAAAGCGTTGATTTACCACTACCATTAGGACCCATTACAACGTGTACTTCGCTTGGCTCCACGACCATGGATGCTTCCTCAATAATCCTCTTGCCCTCTACGCAAACACTCAGCTTCTCTAACTCCAGTAACGCCATATTAGCACCCAATAACTCTGTTATAGTATAATGAATCATTAGAGATTATTAAACCTGTTATTTAAGAGCCGGAGGATACGTGGAATCAAGGGTAGTGAACCAGAAGTAGTTGGATCCTTTAAGGTGAGTACATGGTACTCTATAATGAGTAGTCTCAACGCTAAACTATATTGTTCTCCTACCGGGTATTATTATTGTTACTTCGCCTGAATCAAGCGTGTTTAATCCAGCTCCTTTAGCTACTCCTTTTAGTAGAATGGATAATCTACGCTTATATTCCTCGTGCTGCGGCAGTATTACGATGTTGTCTCCTTGTATTACTATGAGCTGATTGCTTACTCCAATCAACTCTATTACTTCAAGAGGGTTTACTCCTAGTTCAACTATTGCTCTACCGATACTTACTCCTCTACTCAATAATTCCTCGTCAGTATACTCCTTGCTCAGTATATCGGGTAAAGAGTACGTGAACCCGAGTCTTGATAAAAGTATTTCAGCTCTTTTCTCTGAGAGTGCTCTAGGCGCGAAGAAACCTAGGTCTTCAACTTTAACTGCTTCATCGATTAGTCTCCTTAGGTATGATGCTATGCTCATACCTCTCCCCCTAGCGATTTCTTTGAGTAGCTCAGCGTACTCTGCGTCTACGCCAATGGTTTTCCTACTCTTTCTCAAAGAAACCTGTCACCCTTACACTCAGTGTGTTGTCTCCTCGCTTAACGTCGAGGATGTTTAAGTTGAATCCCTTAGCAAGGTTTACAGCTACTACTTCGGCTAAGTTCATTATTCTAGGAGATTGATCAAGGAATGTTACAACATACCTGTAAATGTTCTCACCTTCCTGTATAACGTCAATTAGTGCACTCGACATGAATGCAGTTAAAGCAGCTTCAAACATCCCTGGGCTTGAACCATGTTTAACTCTCGATAATTCACCGAACCATAAACTAACTTTCTCCATTTCACCTATTAGTGCCTTAAACTCGTTTTCACTCATGGAGTTAACAACTGTTTTAACAGTACTCCAAGGGAGCAGCGCAGCGCCAAGCCTCCTAAGGTCATCAATAGCGTCGGCAACTAAGAGAGCTTTCAGTATTGTAGGCTTATACTTCATAATACTTAGATTAGACTCCAGGATCTTCTCGATTAAAACAAGGTACGGTATGCCAACTCTCTCCGAAACCTTAATAGCTTCCTCAATAAGCGCTTCAGGTAAAGGAACAAACCTCCTCTTAATCTCCCGCGACATATCAACTACCATAATCAAGAAAAACTAAAATAATATTTTATACTTAACTATCCTCAAACAGTAGATATACTGTTACACAGTGAATACTTTACTTTAAAAATGTATGCAAAAATATACACGCAACGTGTACACTTGTAGACACAAGTATTAAAACATCCTACCAATATATGAGAATCTACGAAGGTGAAGCCTAGACATGAACTATAAATCCATAACTTCAATATTAGCCCTAATTGCCTTAATATTACCCATAATAACACCAGTACTACTAGTACTACCAGTAGCGACTGCGCAAGTAAACTATACTATAACCAACATATACGGAACCACGACTTTCAAGGAAACAAATGCCACCACCACGCATGATAATGGAGTTTACCCCGGTAGCTCAATTATAGTGGAAGTGTATGCACCATCCACGGCACAATTTACTGTTAGAATTGTAAACGCAATTAATAACTCAATAGTATACGTTGCTCAAACAGTTAAACCAGTGGAGCCAGGATACGTAAATGTAACTCTAACACTTCCAAAGAAACTACCGGGATTAACTCGAGCAATAGACATATTGGAAGTACAATTAATGGTGGCTGGATCGCGTGCTTATTATAGAAATCTGTCTGTGTTACCAATAATAGAGGTAACACCCTCAGTGACAACAATAGTTGATAGTACTGGAACTCCTCTCAACGTTACGGCGACAGTTTATGGATTACCAAATGGTACAGCGTTGAATAATATATCTATTGGTGACTACCCCTGGACTGTTAATAAGAAAGCTGATGAAAACGGAGTAGTAGAAGCTAATATAACTCTAACGAATTTAACCAGTTCCCATCAGGGTATACCAATGGGTGATTACACAGTATCATTCTACGCTGATTACGTGATACCCCAGAAGTACTTTAAGAATGCTACATTAACAATCAAGCCACAAGTAGTAATTAATCCAGGTAAAGAGCCCGCTGGGTACGGCTTATTCATAAATATTCGGGGATATGATATAAGTAACGACACGATAACAGTAGTTGGATACGGTTTCCCAGCGAACGCTATGGTTACGAAGATAAGACTATTGAACACTAACTTCACGGGAGTTTACTATGACTTCCCATACCCATTGAACAACACTGTCTTTAGTAATAAAACCAATGCAAACGGCTACTTCAATGTTACTGATCTACTATCTATTAAACCAACAAACATGACTGCAGGTCTATACATACCGACAGTCTATATTAAAGAGCGTAGAGAGCTATCTAATGAAACATCAATACCTATTGGGGCAGTGGGCTGGGTAGCAGTAGACTTATCAAATATGTACATATCTGGAGTAACTGGAGTTGTAAACGCGACCTCGCAGATCAACGTTACAGAAGGATACGTTAAGGTAGCGGACACTTCAGGTCCTAAAGACAGAATACTTGAAATACCATTCACTGATGGGAAATACAATTACGTAATAACAGCGTACTTGTCGACAGGACACACAGTCACATTCGTACTATACAATACATCAGCAACGCCAGTAGCACAGTTATTTACCGAAACCGTAAATGCAACGCAAGATCCTTCAACAAATGCGTATAAAGCTTCCATAAGATTCAACATTACGCCTTCAGTCACACATGGTGATTCGACCACTCAATTCTACATATATAATGCAACGTACTACGAGTACGCTACTTATGCATACCTACTTCTAGAGAAGTATAACTACCAGTTAACTGGTGGATTAGTGTCAATTGTCTACACTACTGACACGCAAGTTGTTAACAGCGTGGAATACACTACTGCAAACTTAACAGTCAAGGATAATGTAGTCTATGCCCCGACATGGAAGTTCAACTATAGTGGCTTTGCATACACTATTAGCTGGAGTTACAACATGGGCACGGGAACAGCATACTTGGATGTAGTAGTGGACTCACTGGAGGAAGTGCCCTACACCTTCACTAATTCCTACTACTTGGTTAGACCAATACTAGTGTTCCTAGTAAACGGCATGATATACAAGTACTATCCAGGTGTTCTAATGCCAGGCGACAACGTGACGTTGATAGCGTTTGGTTACTCACCGGGTAAAGACTGGTGTACAGGCGATCTATCTACTCAGCCATGGTGCGCAATGCTAGCTGCACAGGGCTACGAGAACATCCTAGTGGTAACACTAGACAAGCTCACACCACTATGGAGTGGGCCAGTCGGAAAAGATGGCAACGTGACATTCAGAGCCACAATACCCAAAGAAACCACTTGGGGAAGCCACTACATACACGGCATTGACTCCAGGACCTATGAGTACAGTGTTGCAGTAGTGATTGGTGCAAAAGCAGTATTCAAGGTAGTATTGAAGCCTGAGACTAACGAAGTGTGGGCAAGCTACTACAACACTCACGTTGACGCATGCCCATGCGCAGTCTATGAGGGTAAGACATTCTGTGATGTCTGCGTAGTATACACGGGCGACTGCGACTACTTAGGAGACTACGTTGAAGTAACAGTTTACGGTCTACAACCAGGCGAGAAACTGGTTAAACTATACCTCAATGATAGCCTAGTACCATCTGATTTGATAACTGGAACACCGGTAGCGAATGAGAACGGTGTACTAACCATAGTATTCCTGGTGCCATCACTACCTGAGGGAACATACAGAATAAGGATAGTGACAAGTGTTGCAGGCGAAAATGTAGCTGTATGGGTTAGGAACACCACTATAGACTACGTGAGCGTTGTACCCAAGTTACTGCTAGTATCACTAGACAGCAACTTAACTGGCGGTAAAGCAGTGTTACCAATACTAGTGGGTTCTGGAATAGTGAGAGTCATTGGAACAGGATTCAAGCCAGGTATAACAATGGATAGCGTCATAGTTAACATGACTGATGCTATGAGAACAATATTAACTAACGTCAGGTACTGGAGCGTTGACACTAACGGTATATTAATAGGTGGTAAAGTAGCTGGTGAAGACATATACCCAGCACTATTATTCCCAGTAATGCAACCAGGTAAATACGATATTAGGTTAGCATACTTCGATGGAGCAATACAGAAGCTGTCGGACCCAGGATTCATCTACGTAGTCAACAACTTGACTTTCGCAGCCACAGTGAGCGACGTCAATAAGGCAGCAGACAAAGTATTAGCCGGTGTTAACAGCTCTCTCAACAATATGCAGACATTCTTGAACACCACGATGACTCAACTATTAACCCAGATAGGTACACTTGCAACTAAGAGTGATATAGATAAAGTACTCGCAGCGATAGGAGACGTTAAAAACGCTGTTGTAAGCGTCAACAGCACTGTTGCCACTGTCGGCTCCGAAGTAGATAGCGGTGTAACAACTATCACGAACTTGTTGACGTCACTTAGAAGCGACTTAAGCGGACAAATACTAGCAGTTGCAGGCAAAGCAGACACTATACTAAGCAAAGTAAGCGTTATATACGACAACGTAACAATGATTGGAATCAAAGTCGGGAAACTAGATGATGTTGCATCAAAACTAGATTCCGTGGCAAGCAGCTTATCAGGAGCAGTTAACACGTTGACAAGCAAACTCGACGCATTAACCACGAAGATTGATACTGCAGCTGGAGACGTGAAGAACGCTGTTAACGCTGTATCCAGCAAAGTAGACACAGTTTCCGGTAAAGTAGACACTGTTGGAAGCAAAGTAGATAACGTCGGCGCAACTGCAACTAATGGAATGTACGTTGGAGTATTAGCACTAGTATTCGCGCTACTAGCAATGGTGTTCGCGTTACTAGCATACAACACGATAAGGAAATCTGTTGCACCTAAATAAACAACTTTAAGTAATTAAAAATTTTTTATTTTTAATCTCTTCTAGCTCCTCCTTGTTTCCCCACGATTCTACCGGTAACATAACCCAGTACAGTACTAGTTGCTAGCATTAGGACAGGTGTCAGAGTAATTAATGTTGGTGTCTCACTACTCATCTCCCTGAAAACTGCTTTATAGTAGGTTAAAGACGAGTTAACTAGTGGTGCAGGAGAAATCACAGTTATGTTGAGAACACTGTCAACTAGGTACAGTGACTTCGTGTAAGTCAACTCACTGTACCTACCGCTAGGTGTTGCAACATCTAGAGCAACTATTGGTAAAACTTGGTCACCTAGGTTTGTTTTAAACGCGACGAGAGCTAATCCTCCTTGAACCTCGTCTCTAATAATGTAAACGTATTGAGGAGACCCAGTTACATTGGTTACAGCGTAGTTTAAATCCTTGAAATATAGTACTCTAACAGGTTCCTCGCTAACCGTGAAACCATTATTGAACCCAGCGTTAACGTAGAATACTAATGAAACTAATGGTAATATGAACAACAGTAATAATAGAGTAGTCATGAGTAATCCACGATTAGTTTTCATCCCAATTAATTTCCTCATCTTCCTGGTTACAGCGATGTAGATTATTGGTGTAAGTATAGCAATAGCTGAAACATAAGCGTTCAACCCACCAGCGTAGATTATCGAGTAATCTCCACTGCTAGCTACAATGATTTTTCCAGTGACGCCGCTTAACCCAATAATGCTCCTATAGTTATCTACGACGTTGTAGATGTTCACAATAATATTCGACTTATAGTACGTGAACACTTCTCTCCCGTGGTCTAGAGGAATAACCCATACATAGTTAACGCTGTAATCATATATCATTATCCACGCTGCTAGAACTATTAGCACTATTATTGATGCAACGTAGATTAAACTATTTAGATCCAGGCTTAAAACAACGACTTTCCTCTCACTGCTCAAACTCCACACCCATCACATTGGTTTTCAAACTAAATTAAAGTGAAACCACGGTAAAATAATAAAATAAATACATAGTAAGTTTTTAAGGCTTTGAAAATTCTAATATTTGATGGGTGCCGCCGTAGCTCAGCCCGGCAGAGCGCCGGACTCATACGGGTTAATGCTTGAACAGGAGTCGCCCAGGAGAGATCCGGTTGTCCCGGGTTCAAATCCCGGCGGCGGCACACTGATCCCCGGTTGTTGTCACTGTTGACAACTATTTATAAATTCGGTGAGATATGGTCTCATTGGTGTATGATTTGAGTGAGAGACCCGTGTTCACGTATGGAGAAGTTAAACCCATAGAAGTCAAGGAGAGAAACATACATGAATTACTACTAGAGATGAGTAATACCTCTTTTCAAGGTAGAGCACTAGGTGAAGCATACAGAGTATTATTGGAAATGCTTCAAGACCCAGATAACACTGTGTTCCTGGGTTTAGCTGGTTCAATGAGTACTGCTGGAATGTGGAAGATAATAAAGTGGCTAGTAGAGGAAAGATACGTCGACGTAGTAGTATCAACTGGGGCCATTATAAGTGAAGACATATATGAAGCAATGGGGTTCAAGTACTATAAGGTAAACCCGTGCGTAGATGATGAAATGTTGTTGAAGCATAAGTATGATAGATTCTATGACACCGTGGCGAGTGAACTAGACTACAGGAAAATGGAGGCATTAATAAAAGAATTCGTTGAAACACTACCAGACAATAAAACATACTCAACACCAGAGTTCCTATACGAGTTCGGAGAATACCTAGATGAGAGAAACATTGACAGCATTGTTTCAGCAGCATATAGAGCAAAAGTACCAGTCTTCTCGCCTGCACTTGTTGATAGTGGATACGGTATGGCTCTACTACAAGCGTATAGGAGAGGTAAGAGAATAGTGTTAGATATGGTTAAAGACTTCTACCAGTTAGTGGAGATCGGTAGACAAAGTAGGAAGCTGTCAGCAATATACATAGGTGGAGGAGTACCAAAAGACTACGTTAACTTAATGACTGTAGCTCAAACACTAATAGCTGAGTACGAGGAGGGATTACACGACTACTATAAGGGATTCGAGTACATTGTTCAATTCACAACAGATCTACCACAATGGGGTGGTTTAAGTGGTGCAACACTGGAGGAAGCTGTTAGTTGGGGCAAAGTATCACCCCACGCTAGGAAGAGAACAGTACACGTGGATGCAACAATAGCTTTACCAATAGTTGCTCATGGACTAATAACTGGGAGAATTAAGAGAGTTAACCCGAAGAACACTATTCAAGTAATACTTCAATGAGAGAATTAAAACTACTTGTTTTCTCCTAAATCATTCACCATGGCGTAAACAAGGGATTTACCCACAAGCTCCAATATTGCTTTAAATGAGGCTTGAACAATTAAAGCTAGAGATAACGTGTGAAGAAATCGATCCTTTGAGTTCTCGGGTAAGTACTCAAGGCACTTTAACTTAGTGTTCCTTAAAGTCTCCTCGATCTCCCTTGCGGCTTTGTCCAGAGAGTTTCTAATGTAATCGAATTGAGGCATAAGCGTTTTCTCAACTAAATTCAACTCACTAGTAAGCATGAATGGAATCCTTAACCTATAGTGTACTTCAACTTTGAATCTCTTAGGGAAATCAGATGCTTCCTCAATGAAACCTGCTTCTTTGAGCTTCCTAATATGATCATGTATCGTTGAGGGAGCGAGTTTAAGCGACTCAGATAACTCCTTTAGAGTCAATGGTCCACGAGTAGCTAGAAAGTAAATGATAGCTCTCCGAGTAAGATTCTCGAGCAATGCAACCTCTTTACTCACAGCTCCATACGTACCAATATGAACTCTTTTCCCATAGTACTCAACTGGGTTCATGGACATATGATTCCCCAGATATCCAAGTATTTATATAGGAGAGGCCGCTAAAATAGCTAATTTGGGATTTCAGGATTAGTGTTTAAGTGTATTAGGAAAAACACGAAAACCTTAAAAAGGGGAAACAATAAGTATATATATGTGGGTGTAAAATGATGCCGCAGAGCAAAGTCATAGTTCTTGAGAGGGGAATCACCAGCGTTAAGGAGCCGAATTTCTGCGGAACGTTCTGTAGAACTGTTTGTGGATTAATCATCACGAAGAAATAAGAATCTCTCGGTGAAAATAAATTTGACTAAGTTATCGAAATATAATCTCGTTTTTTCACTAAACTCTCATTATGACATAGTATTTAATACACTATATGGTTCGCTCACACTAGTTGACAAGGAGACGGGGTCCGCTATTAGGAGCGGTGACATCGGAGCACTCGCCTCTAATCCAGTGATCCGCGATGAATTACTCTCAGTTAATATTCTATTAAACGATGATCTAGATGAAAACGAAGTATTCTACAAGTTTTCACGTGAATCCAGGTTTCAAAGCAAGTCAATAGCTATGTTTCTGGGTTTAACGAGTAAGTGTAATTTAGCGTGTAAATACTGTTACCAATCACTCAGGAAAACAATTGAGGGGAGTGATTTAACGGAGAATAATTGGAAGATCCTGAGAGGTTTCCTCGAGAGGCGTGCTCGAGAAGGATACGAGTTAATAGCTATAGCACTCTACGGTGGTGAACCATTATTAAATCCATTGATGGCTAAACGCATTGTACGTGAAGTAGAGGAACTATCTGTTAGATATAGTGTTCAAAGAGAGTTAATGCTGATAACTAATGGAACAATCCTAAATAAAGAAGTTGAAGACGTAATTCACGGAGTTGACGCTGTACAAGTAACTATTGATGGATTACGCGAGATACATGATAAAAGAAGGCCCTTCAAGAATGGAAGTGGATCATTCGATGTAATTACAAGCAACCTCGTTAAACTACTAGACGAATACGGTAAATACGTTGGAGTAAGAGTAAACGTGGATGAACACAACGTCGACCACGTCGAAGAACTCATAGATTACTTAGCTGAGATAGGAGTACAAAGTAAACTAGGAACAATTGATTTATCCACTGTGCACCCCGATCAAGCGAATATGTACAACCCCTTGAAAAAATCTAGTAGCATGCTTGAATACTATAGGAATATATCTAGGAGAATAGTTGACGCTGTGGAATACGCTGCGAGAAAAGGGTTTAAAGTAGATAAAATGTTCGTTAAGGGGCCATGCATGTGTAAGTATGTAACTGGTTACGCTGTAGATGAAAATTTAAACATATACATGTGTCCAGCTTACATGTATACTAAACCAGTTGGAAAAATAGCTACTGAGAAATTAATGGTGCTAGATCCACATAGGTATAAGCCAATACTGAATGACCCAGAGTGCACTGTGAACTGCAAGTATGCTCCGATATGTTACGGAGGATGCGTTTACTTACAGTACAAGAACATACCTACATGTCTACGCGTAATATATGGAGATGAATACATTGAGAAACTACTACGAGCTTACATCATGTCGAATTATAAGGACATTATTAAGAGTGAAGGAGAAAAAAGTTACGCAATTGAAAAGGTGATAAGGTGAGAGAAGACATGTTCGACGCCGTGATTTCAAGAGCTAACATGGTTATCCCAGGTTTGTTTTCAACTCTCGAATTATACTGTAAGACAAGGTATAATTCATCAGTACTTGAAACACTAGTAAATAAACCAGAGCTAATAGTTGATGCCTTAAAAGACTTATACTCAAACACGGATGTAGCTCGCTTCATTATACGTGAATTATTGATTAAACCACTCGTAACTACTTCAAATAAAAGAATTAACGTCGATGAGTTATTGAACCTCTTATTTGAAAAACCAGATGAGTTCAAGAAACTGGTTACAGCATTCATTGATCCAGCTTAGTTTTACTCATAATAATGAACCTCGGTGGAGAAATCCACTCGCTCTTACAACGAGGACACTTACTCGGCTTCTTCGGTTTATCGAGGTCTTTGAACACGTATCCGCATTTCCTGCAGCGCGGGGGCTCCATTACAAGTACTTCGAGTCCCTTGCTCCTTGATCTCAGGGTTTTAGCTACATGTGACAAGTGCTCATATATATCCTTAGCTGTTAAATCAGAGCCGAGAACCATAGCTAATTCATCCGCGGTAAGAGGCTTATTCGTGCTTCTAAGAATCTCTATGATCTTCTCTCTAGTTGTTAGTTGAGCCAAAAAACCCACTTTACTTCAATGCTTCCTTATATCTCTCAATGGCTCTCCTTATTTTCTCTAACGCGTTTTCCCTGCTCTTCCAGCCTATTACTTTAACCCATTTACCTTTCTCTAGTTCTTTATAGTGTGCGAAGAAGTGCTCAATTCTCTGCTTAACTGCTTCAGGTAAATCAGCGATATCCCTGATGCCCTGGAACCTTGGATCTATTTTATCAGATGGTACAGCCACTATCTTAGCGTCAAACCCTTTCTCATCTTGTGTTTCAAGCACGCCCACGGGTTTAGCTTTGATCACGGATCCCGGGATCAGGGGATCGTAGGATACAACTAAGACGTCAACGGGGTCTCCATCTTCCTCCAGTGTTCCGGGGATAAATCCGTAGTTAAATGGGTAAACCATTGAAGTGTAGAGTATTCTATCTACGAATAACACGCCGGTTTCCTTATCTAACTCGTATTTTACTCCACTACCAATAGGTATTTCAATTAAGACATGTACTTCCTCCGGGGCTTTTTCTCCTGGTCCAATTTTATCTAATTTACTCACATTTATCCACCTCGTTGAATCATGTACACTCTATAATATTCTTGTTGAAGTAAAAAACTTTGTACTTTTATTTCACTGCTTCTTCAACAATTCATCTAGGAGCAATGGAATCTGTGAAGGTGTTTCAGCTAGTGGTATTCTCGCTTTTTCAAGTGATTTCTTCTTTGATTCATAGTCACCCATTCCCATTGAAATAATTGCACCAGCGTGACCCATTTTTTTACCTGGTGGAGCGGTTTTACCTGCAACGTATGCTACTACGGGTTTCTTCGATGAAGCCCCACTGTAATACTCTGCAAATCTTTCCTCAGCATCTCCACCTATTTCACCAATTAATACAATAGCGTCTGTTTCTTTATCCTTGAAGAACAACTCTGCAACCTCGATGAAATCTAAACCAGTTACAGGGTCTCCGCCGAGGCCTATAACGGTGGATACACCATAACCTCTCTTCGAGAGCTCTCTTGCCACCTCGTATGTTAATGTACCACTCCTCGATACGAGTCCCACACGGCCCTTTCTGAAAACATGCGCGGGCATTATACCTAGTTTGCATTCTTCAACAGTCATCACGCCCGGTGTATTAGGGCCTACTATTATGACTCCGCGTTTCCTAGCATAATTCACGAACTTTAACTCATCATGTAAAGGTATGCCCTCAGTTATGACAACTATGAGTTTAATGTTGCCGTCGATTGCTTCATACACTGCATCAGCAGCGAATTTAGCTGGAACAAATACTATTGAAGCATCCGGGGAACCCTGCTCAGCGATTACTTCTCGCACAGTATTGTATACTGGGACTCCGTGAACGTAGTTACCACGCTTCCCGGGTGATGTGCCAGCTACTATTTTAGTACCATAATCCAGCATTAACTTAGTGTGGAAACTTCCCTCTCTACCCGTTACACCTTGAACTAATACCCTGGTATTAGAGTTAACTAGTATACCCATACCCATCACTTCAAAGTCAAATTCACTGCTGTTTTCACAGCATCATCCATTTCAACGAACACGCTTATACCTTGCTCCAATAATATGCGTCTACCCTCCTCCTCGTTTGTTCCAAGCATTCTGACAACTATGGGTTTAACTTGGCTTACTTCCTTTAAGGCTTCAATTATACCAAGTGCTACCTCATCACACCTCGTTATCCCACCGAATATGTTCACTAGGAGTACTCTGGTTCTAGGATGATTCAACATTAACTTAACTGCTTCTCTAACTCTTTCTCTCGAAGCTCCTCCACCAATATCTAGGAAGTTAGCGGGTTTACCACCGTAGAATAATATGGAATCCATGGTAGCCATAGTTAACCCTGCACCATTACTTATAACTCCTATGTCTCCGTCTAATTCAACGTAGCTGAATCCCAGTTCCCTAGCTTTCTTCTCGTAGCTAGTTAACTCTCTACCATATAGTTCCTGGAGATCTGGGTGCCGGGGTAAACTATTATCATCTATAATTATCTTAGCATCCAACGCGATTAATTTACCCTCGCAACTATAAGCAAGAGGGTTGAACTCGACTAGTTCCGCATCGTATTCAACCATGATTCTATACATAGATTTCATTATTGAGGATAATTCGCTTAGACTACTCCACGGTAAGTTCAAAGCACTCAAAGCAATTCTACTCATGTAATCAGAGTAGCCTACTTCGGGGTCAACATGGATTCTATGTACTTTACCCGGGTACTTTCTAGCTAAATCCTCTATTTCAACGCCGCCCATCTCTGAAACTAAGAACACGGGTTTACGCATAGCACGGTCAATAGTTAAAGAGAGATATAGTTCCCTTGAAACACATATCTTCTCCTCGACTAGAACAATGTTCACTTTAACACCACGAATACTTGACTCAAGTAGTTTAAACGCTGCCTCACGTGCCTCCCAGGGCGTTTGAGCGATTTTAACGCCTCCAGCTAAGCCTCTACCGCCGACTAACACTTGAGCCTTAATAACAGTGGAACCCAGCTCGCTCGCTACAATGTAGGCTTCATCGGGTGTTCGAGCGAGTTTACCGCGAGGAACCGGGATCCCATACCTGGAAGCGATTTCCTTAGCTTCATACTCATATAGCTTCAAACTAGTTCACCATGAATATAAGTAATTTGAGTAAGGAATAAAATGCGTCAACATAGTGCGGGGGGTGGGATTTGAACCCACGCAGGCCTACGCCACCGGGTCCTCAACCCGGCCCCTTTGACCAGGCTCGGGCACCCCCGCATTCCATCTATGTGTTATTACGGAGACTGGTTTTTAACTTTATTTACAGTGAAGAAGTTTAATTCCTAGAACACTTCCTGCTTTAGGAGAAGTTCACACATCTCCGGGGAGAAGGATTTGATCAGTGAGGAGGTGCGTTCGCTCATCAATCACTTCACCAACTCTTCATCACCATTATTAATTTAAATCACTCATCTAAATAATTATCATTGAAAACAATGATTAATAATACAATGATGGATAATGAGTTACTATGATACTGTACTACGGAGGGAAAACCAAATCCTGGATAACTTGAAGCAATAAATGATGGTGCAGAAGCGGGGATGCAGCTAGGGATCGCCACGCCAAGAGGCCCCCTAGACCACCTGGTATAACTATTCACCCAGGTATCGGCTGCATGCTTGAATGCAGTTACTGTTACATATACTACATGGGTTTTCTATGCTGATTCAGTGAACAGGGTTTAATGAACCCAGAGATCAGCGAAGTACAGGATCTCGTGAGGAGACTTGGGGGAGAATTAATTGGAGCGAGTTTAGGCGAGGAGTCTCATGCATAGATGTTAAGTGTATAAACTCTAATGCGGAATTAATCAGCGAGGTACTTAGATCGAGTTTTTAACCTGCGTCAACGTGTATAATAGGAGAGGTTGTAAACTTGACTGATACATGTAATTGCATAGAGGCAGAAGTTAAGAAGAAAAGCGTTATTATCTTCGACCTTTATGGGACTCTCGTGGACTGGAAGCACAATATTGGTTCATTCATAGAGTTCTATGTATCCAAAGAGGCTGTAAATGATTTCTTTGAATGCGATATTAGAGAAGTTCGTAGTTATAGACCCTATAAGGAAATACTTGGAAAATGCTTAGTGGAGGCTTCAGAGAAACACGGGGTACTAGTCGGAGAAGACATCATAGATTCATTCATACTAACTTTCTCTAAGTCTCCACCGTTCCCAGACACTATTTACGGGTTAAAAGTCCTAAGAAAACACGGTTTCAGAACAGCGGTTTTATCCAACACTGATAAAGACATAGTCAATATAACTCTACATGGTTTCAGAGAATTATTCGACTACATTATAACAGCCGAGGACACTAAAGCATATAAACCAATGGAGAAAGCGTTTCTAAGAGCATATGAAGCCATGAATATAGAACCAGTACAAGCTATACACGTCTCAGCTTATCCCCAATACGACTTAGAACCAGCTAGTAGAATGGGGGCAGCCACAGTCTTACTTGATAGAGGATTAGGGTATTCGTGGCCACTGAAAGTAAGGAGTATACTTGAATTAACAATGGTTTTAAGTAATATTGAGTAATTCAGTAAGGACCCATGAAACACATCATTTATCAGTTGAAACCTCCATCATCACCAGTAAGTGTTACTTGGATTTCAATCTAATATCCCATTTCTCAGCTGATTGCTTAACCACTGGGAGAATTTCTCTAGCTTTCTCAACTTCCCTAAGAGTCAACGTGTATTCAGCGTATTTCTCATCTAAACCCAGATCTAGTTCCCGGTAACCCATGGGGTTAAATACTCCGCTTCTACCCGTGAACATTTCACCGGTTTGGTTAACTACTACAACGTACATTGTGTTCTCGTGTGCTCTACTAGAGGCAAGCTTATCGAGTATTTCCTCCTTCAATGGGCCACGTATCCAACCGGATTGAACAATTACTGCGTGTGCACCCAGTAAAGCATAGGATCTAAATAACTCTGGGAACCTTATATCATAGCATATTGCGAACGCGAGTTGGAACCCGTTAACGGAGATCAACTTACTAAGACTTCTACCTGGTTCAAAGAAACTTGATTCCTTGAAACCATACGCGTCGAATAAGTGTATTTTATTATACACAGGTAATAGTTCCCCTCTATTCGTTACGAGGATCGAGGTACTCTTAGTTAAAGGCGGTTTATCGGTTTTCTCTATGAAGTGAACCAGTATATTTACTCCGTACTCGTTAGCTATTTTCACTATACCTGGTAAATACTTACTACTAGTAGGGTATTCTGATACTTCATATGCTCTCTCAGGGTCTTTGAGGATTAAAGGGTTCGTCATACTGTACTCAGGTAGAATAATTAAGTCTGCTTCTTTATAGTTCTTCTTTATGAGGGAATATGTTTTATCGATGTTCTCAGATGGTTGAGTAGTATAAGAGGCTTGTATAATGCCAACTGTGAGTTTACTCAATATGAAACACCTGTTCTCACTTAATACATTTAATAGTGATAGGTTAAAAACGAATCCGGGTTCCACTCGTTTATACTGTTAATGCATCTCTTTAGGTAACCCAGTATTAATTGGTACTCTGTAGTATTTACTGAACTTAAAGTCGCTTATTTTCAGTGATTTAAGAGCATCTATGAGTAACTGTACTTCTGGTTTACTTAACTTATCTAAGGGTACTAGGAAATCGTATTCCTCCCACCCTACTGGGATAAAATCTAGGTTAAATAAGTCCGCGACGTAGCCTGATGCAACTCCAACATCAGCTTTCCCTTGTTTAACTGCTACAGCTACTGCAGTGTGTGTTTTAACCTCGTAAGTGTATCCTTTGATTAACTCGTGTACTTGACTCCATTGTAATCCTTTATGGTCGAATAGTTTCTTCAAGTTCATGTCTACTAGTACTCGTATCCCGGAACCCTTCGGCCTATTCACTATTCTGATGTCTTCCCGTAGGAAATCCCCGAAGCCCTTAATGTTCTTGGGGTTACCTTTTTGGACAATGAAGCCAATCAACCTATCATAGCCTCTTATGATGATCGCTTTACCTTTCAATCCGTATTTATCAAGGAAAGGTACATTGTATAACCCTGTTTGGGGGTCTAGTAGATGCGTTGGCGCAATATCTGCTTCACCACGTAAAACAGCTAGCCAACCGCCTGTACTACCAGTATTCAATATTCTACTAGTATACACTAGCTCTGTTTCAACAAGTATTTTCTCTAGTAGTGGGTCATTGCTACCTATAATGACGAGTCTCCTAGTTCTATATTTCTCGCTGAAAGCGTAGAAAGGAACGTTTGATCCGGCTTCGACAACATCTAGTTCCTCACTTAACTCTATGAACCCATCGCTGAAAGTTATAGCGTATATGCTGCCACTGCTCAGTGATACAGGATAAGCTGTTAAACCCGTTGGTGACTCAACGAGTATGGATGGTATAAGCCATGTTTTACCAATACCTTTCCTGATTTTAAATGGTATCTTGACGTTTAGTTTTTCCTCCATTAATTTTACTCCAGTGATCTTAGAGATTATTGGTTTAACTAATCGAACCAGTATCATGTAACATGAGAGAGGAAAACCAGGTAAACCAAAGAGTAGTTTACCGTTACTAACCGCAATAACAGTTGGTTTCCCGGGTTTAGTCTTTAAACCGTGAACTAATATTTCACCTATATCCTCGAAGACCTTGTAGATGAGGTCTGTTTCACCAGCACTTGTACCACCACTCGTGAACACCATGTCATATTCTCTTAGATCACTTTGAACTCTGTTCTTTATTAGATCATAGTCATCCGGCAGTATTCCCCTGTAAACAGCATCTACGCCTAGTTCCCTTAGAAATGATGCTATGAGGTAACCATTTACATCGTACACTTTACCTAGTTGAAGAGGTTTCCCCGGTTCTACTACTTCATTACCAGTTGAGTATACAACAGCCCTCGGCCTACTATAAACTTTTATCTTGGAGAAACCTAGTCCAGCTAAGATAGCTAAGTGTTCGTGCTTGAGAAGAGTTCCTCTCGGTAGCAGGAAATCACCCGCTGAGATGTCGCTTCCACATGTTGATATATTTTCACCAGGTGCAACGGGCCTGAAAACTCTAACCCTACTGTTTTCTTCCTCCACGTACTCCTCCATGACCACCGCGTCGCAATCCCGAGGCACTATTGCACCTGTAGCGACTTTCACTGCTCCTTTTTCACATGTGTAACCTATCGCTTGATCTCCTGTTTTAACAAAGCCTTCAACATTTAAAGCAACTGGATAGATTTCAGTGGCGTTTGCTACGTGGGAGCTTTTAACAGCGTATCCATCAACCTCTGATCTATCGAAGGGGGGATGATCTATTGGGGCATAAACATCTTCTGCTAGAACTCTGAGAAGCGCATCACTTGTTTCCACTTCATCTATGCCTTTCGGTTGAAGGATCACTTTACTCATCACGGTTTTAAATGCTTCATCAATAGATACTAATTCGTGGAATAATTTAATGGACACACGTTAGCACCTTTACAACTTTAACTTTAAAACAATAATTATAAATTAGGGGTAAATTTTAACCATGGATATTGATGAGTTATTGAAACATGGATTACCCGCGGACTACGTGGATATTCTGAGAGAACGCGGTATCAGGGAATTAAACCCTGTTCAAACAGAAGCTGTAAATAAGGGTTTACTAAGAGAAGTAAACATGGTTGTATCAGCGCCAACTGCAAGCGGAAAAACACTCATAGCTGAAATGGCTTTAGTGAAAACTACCCGCTTAGGTAAAATAGGTGTTTATTTAACTCCTCTTCGAGCACTTGCAAGCGAGAAGTACGATGAGTTCCATGCACTAGGGAAACTGGGTTTAAGCATTGGTATAACGACAGGTGACTACGATCAACCCGCTGAGTACTTGGGTCTCAACGACTTAATTATTGCAACATATGAGAGATTCGACAGCATATTTAGATTGAAACCAACGTGGCTTAACAGAGTTGGATTAATAGTTATAGATGAGCTACACAACATAAGTGACCCTGATAGAGGCCCAATCATTGAGATGATCGTAGCGAGAGCTTTGAAGTACGGTATCCGTGTACTGGGTTTATCAGCTACTATAAGTAACCCAGATCAGTTGGCGAATTGGATTAAAGGAGAAGTAGTTGCATCGAACTGGAGGCCTGTGAAACTGGTTGAAGGAGTATTTGACAAGAGGAAATCAGAGATAGTCTTCGCGGATGGCCGTAGAGAAAAAGTAGATGATACCGGAGAAGATCACATGTTAAACATCGTACTACATAATCTTAGAAATAATCATCAAACCTTAGTCTTCGTACACAATAGGAAACGTGTTGAGGAATACGCTGAGATAACTTCAAAGCACCTTAATCCACACACGCAGCGTGAAGTAAGCAGAATACTAGAGGAACTAGATGCTGCTCCCACTAGAATGGAGCGTGAGCTACTTGGAGACTTAATAATTAAAGGCGTAGCTTTCCACCATGCTGGTTTATCTCATGTATCAAGACGAGTGGTTGAGGAAGCCTTCAGGAGAAAAATCATAAAAGTGGTTTACGCAACACCTACTCTAGCTGCAGGAGTTAATTTACCAGCTAGAAGAGTCCTTGTATCAATTAAAAGATATGATTCCACGAAGGGTAGGAGAGCGAATATCAGTATCTCGGAATACAAGCAAATGGCTGGGAGAGCTGGGAGACCTCAATACGATGAGGTAGGTGAATCAATAATCATTGATGCTTCAAGCGTTGATGAAGGATTTAAGTATATATCATCTGAACCCGAACCAGTGAAGGGAAACATGCTGAGTGATCGAAGCTTGAGAATACATGTTTTATCAGCAATTGCGTCAGGTGAAGCGAACAATATTAGTGAAATCCTCGAGTTATTCGAGTACACGTATACAGCAAAAACAAGTAGATGCATTGATATTACCAGTGAAGTAGAGGAACTCGTTGAATTCCTCGAAAAACTAGGGATGGTTAAAACATCAGCTGGAAAAGTGAATCCGACAAGACTAGGAAAAATAACTTCATTCAGTTACGTTGACCCATTAACAGTCAGTATATACATGAAGTATAAACCCATTAATTACAGTGACTTATACATGCTTCACCTGGTAGCATTGACACCGGATTTCACGCGGAGTGCTACATATGTTCCAAGCAAGGTAGCTGCACTATACGAAGAATTAGCTGAAATATACTCTAGTAACGGGTATCTAATGCCTCACTCCACGGAGTTCTATGATTACGATGATTGGTTAAGGGGATTTATACACGCATTAGCGCTGAATGACTGGATAAACGAGAAAAGCGAGGACGAAATAGTCAGCAAGTACATGCTTGGACCAGGTGACTTATATAATATGAAGGATACAGCGAGCTGGATCACAAATGCTCTCGGAAAAATAGCCGGTATAATGGGGGATGTGTCATACAATAAGAAGCTGTTAGAGCTATCGCAGAGAATTGAGAAAGGAGTAAAAGCAGATGCATTGGAGTTAGCGTCACTGAAGTACATAGGTAGAGTTAGAGCAAGGTTACTGATAGAAAACGGCATTAGAACACTTGAAGAACTCGCTAAAACACCAAGGAAGAGAATAGCGACGATTCCAACATTTGGTCCAAGAATCGCTGATGAAATACATAGGCAACTCAAAGAACTCGGATTTAACCCAGTCGAGTAATGAAAACAGGTATAAAAATCCTCACCGCTTTAATACTCAATAGGCGCCGCCGTAGCTCAGCCTGGTGGAGCGCCGCCCTGGTAAGGCGGAGGTCCCGGGTTCAAATCCCGGCGGCGGCTTATACTATGTTCTCTCAGTAATTCTCACTATCATGTTCCTGTATCATAGTGTGCATGAATACATTGTTTGATCCATCATAATTATGAGAAAGCACTATCAATAAAGCTTTGACTCTAACTCTTCAACTGTGAAAACAATTAAATCATGAAGGGCCCGGGCCGGGATTTGAACCCGGGACCTCCGGGTATCAGTCCCCCCTTCATCTCGGGGGTCCACAGCCCGGCGCTCTATCCAGGCTGAGCTACCCGGGCCATATTTTTAATGTTTTATGGCCTGGGGTCTTCATCTATCTGTTCGGGCCCTTTACTCACTATTTTAAATTAGAGGTTTTAACTATTTTTAAACTTATTATTTAATCGGTGTAAGTTTGAGTAAGCCTCGCGAAGTATATTTACCAGTACATGTTATTTCATGCAGTGAGAAAAGCGAGTGTCCATACTTTGAGGTAGTTGAATACCGTGGAGAAGTTGAAGCAACGTGTGTCGCGTTCTGTAAAGCTACTGGTAAATACTTAACTAAGTCTTTTGCTAGGAAGTGTATTGCTTCATGGGAGACTTGTCCATTCAAGCAAATTACTGATTCTCAGTGATCTTGATTATTCTCAGTCTTCCAACTCTTTTCTCGGTAATTAAACCCTTTGATATTAATCTCTCAATAGACCTAGTTAACGTGTAGTAGCTTAAACCAGTCTCCTTCTTCAAAGTGTTGAAATTGCATTGCTTATATCTCGCTACTATACTTAATACTAATTTCTCGGGGTTACGTTTAGAAACCAAGTTCCCGCCTCTTCTTTATTAACTCAACTATGTAATTTTCGAGTGCATCAAGTGGACCATAGTGTATGGTGATCAAAGTTGTTCTCCCACGGTGTCCGCGCCCACTTGGCTGAGCTAAAATTACTCCGGCTTTAGAGAGGTTTTGAATATACTCATATAATTGCGTGTGTCTACGCGGTATTTCACCATATGTTTCACATATTAATTTATATTCATCTTCAACCTCCCCCATTTTTACCTCTTTTCTCCCACTTCTCCTCAGTAATCTCACGATGCTAAGTAACACGAATAACTCGTGGAGTGAACTATACCTTATTACTTCGCTTACACTGACTATTTCTCTGGATAAACTCATTAAGGCTTTTCTAACGTGTTCGATCAGTATTCTCTTCGCTCCCTCTTTTTCAGCTAAATCACCGGATAACAACAGTATTTCGAGGGCGTGTCTAGCATTGCCTCCTCCACCTTTATCTACGCCCTCGTATTCAGCTATGAATTTTAACACGTCTTCATCATATACTCCATCATATAGTGAGAGAGAAGCCCGGTACTTTAGTATATCGTATAATTGGTTTGAAGAATATGGTTCTAGTTTAATTATGTGTCTTAGCAAGTAGCCCTCTGTAACAGGGTCTAGGAATGCTAGTTTAGATGTATCAGTAGCTATGAACATGAAATTAACGTGCTTTGTTCCCTCGTATGCTTCATAGGTTCTAGCCAGGAAGTAAACGGCCTCACTCCGCGATACGCTGGCGAAGTAGTGGAATTCATCTAATGCAACTATAACGTACTGATCTAGCTCCTCTAGGTATGAGAGTAATGCATCAAACATTTCCTTAGCTGAAAGACCCCTGGGAGGTAAAGGAATAGCTAGTTGCCTAGCTATATCGTATATTATATTATATAATGTCCTATTCCTATGGCAGTTTACGTGAACATATGAAACACTGTAGCCTTTCTCGCGTGCCATTCGAGTGAAGATCTTACCGAAGAGCTTGGAGAGAGCGGTTTTACCGGTTCCAACTCCCCCTATGATTAGTACTCTTTGAGATACGCTACCAGGGTCGTATACGAGGTGTTTAAAGTATGATACGAGTTCTCTCAACTCGTTCTCTCTATGTGGTAGTTTATCCGGTAAATGCTCCGGCATAAGGCTTTCTCTGCTCTTGAATAGAGACGGCTTACTTATTTCTTCCTCTATAATGCGCCAGGCATCGCTCATAGTTACGGTTACACCAAAACTTTCACTTATCTACTCTTAATACTAGCCTTAAAAACGGATTGACAATCACCTAATCCCACGTAAATCACGTTGTTGAAGCCCTCGAAGTATAGGCAAGTATTAGCTTTAGAATCGTGGTCAATGTTCATTGATTTAAGCATTTTCACCGCTAAGCTGAATAATTCCTCGCTAAAGCCTCTCAACCCCCTTATTCTAACTTTCAGCTTAATTCTCCTAGGTAGAGGTAACTTCGAAAAACACGCTGCTAAATCCTCAACACTAAGCGGGTAGCTAAGTGCACAATATATGGGTATAATGTTCTCCACGAAACCATACTCTCTGTGAGATGAAACCGCGTAAGCTTTATCAGGTGTCAGCGTTGTGTAAACGAATAATACGCCTTTAAACGGTGATTCACGTACTTCAACGCCTGGATCTCTCGGGTATATGACATTTCCTATTTCATGTTCACAGTACTCAACACTAGTACTTCTACAAGTTACTATCAGCTTAGGCGTTTTCTCCAATAGCACCAACCTTTAAAATATGTTTGTATTCTTATTTTTACGTGTTTAATAGTATGTTCATTACTGATTATGAATAAATACTAGGTGGTAGTGTTGATTAATAGTAAAGAAGTATGTAGAGTATTTAGAGAGATATCTGCGAGAGTAGCTAAAACCCTCCGAGATTATTACGGGAGAGAAGAGTATAATGAAATCATTGGATTAGGAGTAAGCGGAGATGTATCTAGGAGAATAGATATCTTATCGGAAGACATGATTGAGGAGGAGTTAGAGAGAAGAGGGTTTAAGGCATGGTTAGTGGGGGAAGAAAAAGGCGTTAGAAGAATCGTCAATAAACCGGATATAGTAACGCTAGTAGATCCACTAGACGGTAGTTTAAACTACGCTAGTAATATACCGTTTGCATCAGTGTCAATTGCTGTTTACCCATATGGTGTCAACAATATAGTTAACCCAGTTTACGGAGTAGTATACAATATATTCACTGACGATGTTATTGAGTTTTGTCAGAACGAAGTATACTTTAATAATTCAAGGATCAAGAGCTACTTAGGTAAAGGATTAGAGGTACTTTCAATATATACTGAGAATCCTGAGCACCTTAAATTAGTGAGAGAAGCTTTCGCAGGTTCAAAGTTTCATTTGAAAACTAGAACTATGGGTTCCGCATCAATTGAGGCATCTTACGCAGCAATAGGTTTAATCGGCGGATTTATGCATTTAACTGGTAGGTTGAGGAACAGTGATATTGCAGTAGCATTAGCGATAGCGGCGAAACTAGGTACCAGTGTATACGCTGAACCAGATTTACTTAGTTTAAGAGTTGATGATATTCAGAAAATCGATAAAGTAGTGGTTGCTTCACCTTTAAACCCTATTTGGAAAATTGTTAGCGAATTATAGTGCATTTAGTACTTTATCGAGATTTTTCGACAAGACTCTGCAGCCCTTCTTTGTGACAACAACTAATTCTTCGACGCGTACCCCGTATTTTCCGGGAAAATATACTCCTGGTTCAACGGTGACAACCATGCCGGGCTCTAGAGTAGTATTATTCCCTGTTCTCAAGTATGGTGGTTCATGTACAACTACTCCTACGCCGTGTCCTAAACCGTGGATGAATCTATCTCTTAGACCATACTTATCAAGTGTTTTCACAGCCGACTCGTGTACGTCTCCAGCTTTTACTCCTGGTTTGATGGCATCTATCGCTGTTTCCAGCGCTTCAACAACTGCTTCAATGCTGTTTTTCTCATCCTTAGTTGGTTTCCCCCACGTGATCATCCTAGTTATGTCGCTGCATCTCCCATTCACTTTAACACCTACATCTAATAATACGAGGTCTCTGCTTCTCAGAACCCTATTGCTTGGTAGAGCGTGAGGATAAGCGTTATTGGGTTTAAACACAATTATAGGATCAAAAGCTAATCTCTCTACACCGTTTTCTCTAACAGTTTTCTCGAATAAACCAGTTAAAGAGGTCTCAGCGACTCCATCCCGTAAACCCGCGTATACAGCTAAAATACCTCTAGCTGTTACTTTTACTGCTTCGCGAATGGATTCTATTTCTTTACTTGATTTAATCATTCTCGTTCTCCAAACATGGTTGGATATGTCAACACTTTTCTCTCCAATAACGCTGTAAATGGTTTTCTGCAGTGGGCTTGGATGAGAAGCATCGAAACCTATTTTCTCTTTTTCCCTATATTTTCCAACTATTTCGCCCCAATCTAGTTCAACCACTGGGGCGTCAACTAGTTTAGTTGTCTTAGATACAGCGTACACGTTAACGGTTTGAGGGAGATGATCCCGGTATCTATAGTACTCAAGTAGTGGAACATAGAGAGAAATACTATCCTCCTTCTTCTCGTAGACTAATAATGCAACACCGTCCGCGAGAGTTGGTACTTCAGTAAAATACTCTACATTATCTGGAGCACTCAGAATCAAGACATTTAAGCCAGCTTCTTCAGCGATAACTTTCAACTTATTTAACACGTATTTCACCCTGTATTTAAACTAGTATATTCCTAAGATAAAAAGGAAAACATTAGGGATGGTAAAGTGAGCGGGAAAACTTTTAACTGCCCGAAGGATGGCACAGTGATGTCGCTTGTATATGAATCAGAGAAAATAGGTAACTTAGTTAAAGTATCCCTCTACTACAAGTGTTCAACGTGCGGTTATAGAAGAGACTTGGAGAAACTGGAATTACAGCGTGATGAGCAAGGAGTAGTAATCAAGAAGTTTACTCGGGTATCTCAGTAGTTTTTCTATTTCTCCTAGATGCTAGTTCGCTGAGTATTTTTTCAACGACTTCGCGGTTGTTTCTCGGTACTTTGATAACATAGTACTCCTTGTTAAGCGGTTCAATAATGATAGCATCTTCACCGTTAACGTCTAATAGTTTCGAGATAACTTTGTTAACAATGCCTCCAGGAACCCTTAACGAGTCGCTTTTACCCAGGGAAGGAACAGATGACGCTGTCTCACCAGCTAATATGTACCTAGTTGTACGCCTATTCTTTGTGATAGTTGTTTGCTCTATTTTCCTAGTTATAAGCATCCATTCACCATTACGTAGCTTCACGTATATCTTCATGATTTTACACCCGCTAAACTCCATTGGATCTAATGAAACTACTCTTCTTGAACCCCATGTGTGTTTCACTTCGTAAACCAAAATAATATTAGAGTGTAAAAAATCATATGTGAGATGGGATGACCTAGCAGGAACGTGCTGAAACATGATGTAAGGTGGAGCGACGGGGACCGCTGGGTTAACTATGCATTGGTTCCATCAATATAAACTCCTTTCCTAATTATCATTGTATCGGTGTAAACATGAATTACCCTGATGTAGTGAAGGAAATAGAGAAAATGCTGTGGCCTCGTCCACTAAAACTATTCACCGCGGGGCCTGTGTCATGTTTCCCAGAGGTATTAGAGGTAATGAAGATACAGATGCTTAGTCACCGTTCATCCGAGTACCGTGAATTACACAAGGACACTGTTAAAAAACTCGCTGAGTTCCTCGAAGCGAGAAAAACAACGGTTTTACTGATACCTGCGAGCGGCACTGGCTTCATGGAGGCGAGTATTAGAAATGCTGTTTCTCCCAGGGGCAAAGTATTAGTCACAGTTATAGGTGAATTTGGGCACCGGTACAAGGAAGCAGTTGAACGAAATGGGAGAATTCCCATAGTATTAGAGAAACCTCTGGGTAAACCTGTTCTACCATTTGAACTAGATGAGGCTTTAAGGAAAAACCCGGACGTGGAAGCTGTTACAATAACATATAATGAGACGAGCACAGGTGTACTAAATCCACTTAAAGAACTCGCAAAAGTTGCAAAAGAGCATGGAAAACTAGTATTTGTTGACGCGGTTTCCGCTATGGGTGCAGCTGAGTTAAAAGTAGATGATTGGGGGTTAGACTTGGTTTTCGCTAGTAGTCAGAAAGCGTTCGGTGTTCCACCTGGTTTAGCTATGGCTGCCGTTAGCGAAGAAGTATTCGAGAAAGCTAAGAAAATACCGGATAGAGGATTATACTTTGATTTACTTGAAATCAAGGAGTTTCTTGAAACACAATGGTCTACTCCAACTACTCCTCCAATACCACAGATCGCTGGTTTAAACGCAGCGTTGAGAATAGTTGAAAAAATAGGTGGAAAAGAAGCGTGGCTAAGGATGTACGCGGAGCGAGCGGAGAAAATAAGGAGAGGCGTAATAGAGCTAGGATTACAGTTATTCGCTGAACCCGGCTACTATAGTCCAACAATAACAGTTGTTTATAATCCACCAGGCGTGAAGGGACCCGTGATTTACGAGGAATTAAGGAAGAGAGGTATAGAAATCGCGAGGGGATACGGAAAAGTCAAAGACATTACTTTCAGAATAGGTCACATGGGTTACATAACGAATGATGATATCAAGTTATTGTTTGATGCGCTGAGAGAAGTGCTAGTAAACATAGGTTACAAACCTGCATCTTAGAGTAAGCATTTTTCACTCTAATACTTTGTCTTCTCTCACCATGAATAACGCTTTATTGTATGAATTATTAGAGTTCACCAAGTGATGCTTATTTAAAAATAGTGTTCTCCTCTCTCAAGTATTCCTGAGGAGAATGAATTTTCCTTATTTTAATGAGTGTCGAGTTTAAAACCGCTCCTCCATATTTATCTACATCATCGTTGAGCAGAATGTTGATTCTTTCACCACTATATGTGAGTGCCTGTCTCGGCGCCCATGCAACTCCTTTGGAAAGACCGGGGTCTATTATGGCTCTCATTACAACTTTACCTTTATCATTGTATACTTCAACGAGATCACCTGTTGATAAATCGAGATTGCGTGCATCATCTGGATTAACGTGTAACTCGCCCTTAATGGATCCATAGACGTCTTCGAACTGCGTATGTATGTAGAGTGGATGCGCTGATGTTACTAGTACGAGTTCGCTGTTTCCACCTATACCCTCTCGCATTGGTAAATTTAGCTCTCTACACCACTTACTCAATGAACAATGGAACTCTATTTTTCCAGATGGAGTTTGGTAAATACTCTTGGGTTTTGGTTTAAGCTCTATGAACCCTTTCCTAAGTAGTTCATCCAGGTTTTTATTTCCAAGAGCTACTTTAAGCAAATGAATTGGTTCTAGGCAAAGATCACTATACTTGCTTGGCACCATTCTCTTAGTTAATTCACACATCAACTGATATTCCCCAATGGATTCTCCAAGTGGATCTATAGCGGGTTTATTTAAGTAAACAATGTTGTGTGTATAACTGAAAACAACGTCGAATTTTTCATAGAAGGTTGGTGCTGGTAGAACTAAGTCAGCTAATTTAGCTGTATCACTCCAATGTGTCTCATGGACAACAACGAATACATCGTTTCTTCTCAGTCCTTCAACGACTTTGCCAGCGTTTGGTAGAGTTGCAACTGGATTATGTAGATGTATATATACGAACTTATAGTTTCCATTAGCAAGCTCTACGCCAACTTTCTCCATGCTGATAATTTTTCTAGGATTCCACGCTAAACTTCCATCTACTTCCGCTAAGTTTATTGGTAACCCATCAGTGTTACTATAGAAGAATGCTCTGTGTAATCCAAGTAATGCAGGGATTATTGATATCAATCTAACTATTTCTCCACCGCCATATCTTCTCTGGAGCCCGTAACCTATGAGTATGGTGAAGGGTTTATTGGAATGCATTCTATCAGCTAAATCAATTATTTTAGTTTTAGGGACACCTGTGATTTCTTCTATGATATTTAAATCGTATTTTTCAAGGCGTTTAACAAGTTCATTGAATCCATATGTGTATTTACTGATGAACTCTTTATCCACGTAGTCTTTCTCAACTATGTACTTCGCGATACCTAGTGCTAAGTAACCATCGGTTCCGGGTTTAACTTTAATGAAGTCTGAGCTTTGCTTTGCTGTCTCAGTGCTCCTTACATCAATGGTTACTATGAATCCTCCTTTCTCCTTAACCTCGAGGACTCTCCTCCATAAGTGAATAGCGCTTACCGCTGGGTTGAATCCCCACGCAATAATCATTTTCGACTCATCTATATCTCTTGGAAAAGCACCGTAGGTTGATCCGTAGGTGTATCTAAGAGCCATACTTCCATTGTGATCACATATACTTCCATCAGTTTGCGTAACTCCCAGGAAATTCCATAACCTCCTACTAGCATATCTAGTAATAATGCCCCTGTTCCCAGCGTACTCTAAGAATAGAGCTTTCTCCGGGCCGTGAATCTCTAAAACCTCGCGTAGCTTGGATACTAGTATTTCCAGGGCTTGATCCCAGTCTATTCTCCTGAATACTCCATTATTAACCCTAATAAAAGGGTAGAGAACTCTACGAGGTGAATATACTCTTTCAATGTCTCTCGCTGCTCTAGGACATAGGATTCCCCCCGTATACCAATTATCTGCTGCTTCAATCTTAGTGATTCTATTATCACTAACGTATACTCTCAGCGCGCAAGTATCATAGCAGTCTCTTGGGCAACCGATTAAAGTACTTTCCATTCTTCCACCATTAATGAGAAACATTGCTTACTATTTAATCGTAGTTTACAATACAAATGGTTGCGTAGTTTAGAACACATTAATTAACATATTTGTTTCATGGTTATCTAATGCGATTCGCGTTTTCCAGCTAATTGTTTAAAACATTATTAAGTTCACTAACTCTTGTTCATTTAGTATTCATGTAAGGATTTTACTTCTCGATACTTAATGATTTCTTAGATGATAACATGCTCACAAGGGGGATTACCTATGGTTAAAGTACTAATTGCAAGCAGAATCCATGAAAAAGGAGTTGAGTTACTAAAAAGTAATGGTTTAGAGGTCTCCATGGTTGATGAACCAAGCGAGGATGAACTAGCTGAGTTAATTAAAGGATACCATGGGCTCATCGTGAGAAGTAAACCCCTTGTTACTAGGAAAGTAATAGAGTCAGCTGATAAACTCCTAGTTATAGCAAGAGCCGGTGTCGGCGTGGATAACATTGATGTTGAAGCAGCTAGATCCCGCGGCATTGAAGTAATAACAGTCCCTGAAGCCACTACTGTCAGCGTTGCTGAGTTAACTATAGGTTTAATGATTGCTGTTGCTAGGAAAATAGCTTTCTGTGATAGAGAAATGCGGCGGGGGGCGTGGCCCAAGAAGCATGGAGAAGGATTCGAGCTAAGTGGTAAAGTTCTAGGAGTTATTGGTGCGGGTAGAATAGGTGCATCTGTTGCTAGAATAGCTAAACATGGTTTAAACATGGGAATAGTGTATTATAGTACTACTCGGAAACCGTGGCTAGAAGAAGAACTAGATGCTAAGTATCTACCACTAGATGAATTACTGAAAACAGCGGATGTTGTAACCATACACGTCTCGCTCACAAACGAAACTAGACACATGATCAACGAGGAGAAACTAAGACTCATGAAGAGAAACGCCATATTAATTAATACTTCGAGGGGAGCAGTAATAGATACAAACGCGTTAGTTAAAGCCCTGAAGGAGGGTTGGATAGCGGGCGCTGGATTAGATGTCTACGAGGAAGAACCACTACCCAGAGATCACCCATTAACTAAACTAGACAATGTTGTATTAACACCACACATAGGGGCAAGCACGCATGAAGCACAGGAAAGAGCAGGAGTACAGATCGCTGAGAAACTCGTACAGTACTTTAAGCAGAAAGAACTACTCAAATAAATAGAATAATGCAAATAAAGAGTAGAAACACCACCGCGAAAACCTTTATAAACCACAAAATACACAAAAACAAAACGGCGGGGCAAAACAGCGGGGTAGGGCAGCCTGGTAGCCCGCGGGAGGAGCACGCCGCAAAGGCTACTCCCGCGAAGCTCATAAGAGGGCTGCCGGGCCCTCGGAGTCACAGAGAACGGGTTTAAACCGTCTCGGAGAACCCGAGGTCGGTGGTTCAAAGTGGGGGATGCCCGCTCCTTCCTTCTATTTTTACAACTGAGATTTAGTCGTAACGAGTTCCCCAGATAAAACGTCTTAGTATTAATGAACAACTCCAACGCGTGATTAGCTCTCACCAATGCGTTGAAAAGCTTATAAGGCTATTTATATTAAAGTAATCCCCTGGGGCGGGCATCCCCCAGGAAAATCCACCCCCCGCTATTAGTCCCGCCGCTAGGCGGGCCCCGCCATCTCCCTTTATTTTACTGTGTTTTTTCGTGCGAGACTGCTGGCTACCCTTTGTTCATTGATATGCAAAGAATAAAAAAGATCAAGGATATGGTTAATTACCTGAGATATGAATCTGATTCAGCTTTATGTCAGTGTTTTCAAATAGAATTCACAACCAGGCAGGTACTCTAATGTTGTTTCAAGTTAAGTTATATCTCTGAGTATATGGATTTTGCTTATTGCATCTATTTATATGGTTGAATATTGATTAAACGAGGATTGAACACAGGTGTATTAGCCTTGGCTAAGCTGTGTGGATGGATTATTAGGAAAGCGAGAGTTGGAAAAGTTTTAATTGTGGAGGTCTGCGGTAATAACTCTAAGCCATATGTTCTAGCTTTAAAGGAGGATAGAGATCGAGAACTCTACGCTGTAGCTGAACCATTGGATATAGGTTCCGCGATATGTTTCGAGGGTGAACTCGCATCAGAGCAGAGAAGTAAAAGGGGCATTGAATACGTTGCGACTAGAATAGAAGTTTATGCTAAACCAATTGAGCATCTTCCTGTTGATATAGCGGGTAAAGTTCCAGCATTACTCGAGACTAGGATAAAGTATAGGTGGTTGCTTGCTAGGAACCCTGTGGAGAAAGCTATATTTAAAATAAGAACAGGTGTATTGAAAGCAGCTCGAGAATACCTTGAGAAAAACGGGTTCGTAGAGGTTCAAACACCTAAAATTGTTGCAGCAGGTGCTGAGGGAGGTGCAACATTATTTAAAGTGCAATACTTTGAGAGAGAAGCTTACTTGAGTCAAAGCCCCCAACTATACAAGCAAATGCTAATATCGAGTTTTGAGAGAGTGTACGAGATAACGCCTTACTTCAGGGCTGAGAAATTTAATACAACAAGGCACCTCAATGAATCATGGGGAATAGATATTGAACAAGGCTTCATTAACGGAGTAGAAGACGTTATGCAAACAGCGGAAAACCTCGTTTCGTACATAGTGGATTTTGTTAGAATCAATTACAAGGATGAACTAGAAATACTTGGCGTAAATTTACCAAAGTTAACTCCACCATTTAGGAGACTGAAGTTCACTGAAGCAGTGGACATTTTGAGGAGCGAAGGAATCGAGGTAAGCGAGGTAGAAGATCTAAGTGACGCTGCCGAGAAGAAACTCGGTGAAATAATGGCCGAGAAAAAACACGATCTATACTTCATAGTTGGATTCCCGTGGACTTCAACGGCTTTCTACTACATGAGAGAAGAAGATAAAGTATACACAAGGAAATTCGACTTTGATTATAAAGGACTCGAAATAGCGAGTGGGGGGCAGAGAGAACATAGATATGATAAATTAGTGGAAGCCCTGAGAGAGAAAGGATTAAATCCAGCTGACTTCGAGTTTTACTTGGAGGCGTTTAAATACGGTATGCCTCCTCACGGTGGATTCGGTTTAGGTGTGGAAAGATTAATCATGAAAATGCTTAACTTGGAGAACATTAGGGAGGCGATAATGTTTGTTAGAGATAGAACGAGGATTACTCCATAAAAAACTACATCCTTGGATCCTTTATGCCGAGCCAGTTTAGCAGTAACTCGTATGCTTTAAACTTAGACACTATTCTAGATCCAGAGGGGCCGGGTTTCTTTGTGTAGAATGCGTTGACCTCGTATACTGTTCCATAGGTTTCTCTATCAAGAGCTATTTTACCTAATCTAACGAGGTCAACTAGTAGACCAGCTAGTGCAGGGCTATCGTTTATTCTCCAAACAACGTATAGTTCATCTTTGAACTCGCCGAAACTATAGTACTCTATAATCATGGCGACGAATTTCTTATCTCCTAATGGTTCCAAGTAACCTGTGGGCCTGATGTAATTGGGTGCTTCATACCCAAGTATATCGGATACAAGAGCGCTTTTCGTTTTTTTCTTCATGATGTTTCTCTCAGGTAAATTCAGTGCCAAGAAATCGGTGTTTCCGCCAATGTTAAATTGCGCTATATCAATGACTTTTCTATTGCGCTCATACATGTGTTCAAGTAAATCTGCAGTTAAAGGAGTTGCACCCGTTGAACCATCATCACCAAACACGACTCCTCTACTAATCTTATATAGCTCAACGAAAGCTGGGTCATTGGCAATAGGTGACGGTATAGCGTTAACGAAGACAGCGTTCTTATACTTTGAAGAATATAAAGCAGTCATGTATGCATATGTTTGAGAAGCCGTTAACCCGGCTGCTCGAAATCTTTCATGTAACTCGTTGATGTTTCCAACAGGTTCCACGGGTTCAGTTGTCATAGTGTTGACTACGACGTCTACTCCGAGGCTTCTCCACTCATCAATTATTTCCCAAACCGCTTTCTCGTAATCCATTAATTCCTCTCTGCCACGCGCTTTGAACGGTAAGCCCTTTAAGCTATTTAAATGTATTCCTCTCTTCACGATGAGGTCTTTAAGTGTACCGGGTATGGGGCCGTTTCCCTCATAGTATTGTTTGGCCAGCTCATATATTGTTCTCCCAACTTTAGATTCATCGACGTCATAAGCTGAAACTACTTCTATATCACTATACTTGTACGGTAACCAGTTTCTCAGAGGTACACCGTAATCGGAGATCTCGTTTCGCTTTAGTTTCTCGAGGCCAACCTCGAAGTGAAGTGCAACCAATCCTTGTCCGACAATTGCAACTTTGATCAAGCGAACCACCTCACAACTTGAGTTTTGCAACTACTTCCTCCAGAAATACAATAGCTTTGTGAAAAGCCTCAATACCCGTCTCCGTGAGTTTATATCTCTGCTCTTCGCCTTCTTTAATCCTTGATAGTAGTCCATCTAGCCCCATTCTATACACAACTGTGTAAACTGTGACAGCGGGTGGATCTATTGAGAATCTCTCCCTGAGCTTCACTTTAATATCGTATGCTCTAAGCGGGTTTTTCTCCTCCATGAGTATTTTAATGATGTAAAGCCATAAGTTTTCAACTGTTAGTTTTCTCTGAAGTCTTATCAAAGCCCTAGGCGTTTTATCACTCATTCTTTTCACCCATCAATATTATATTTATGATCGTAAATATAAGCTTTTCCACCGCAACTCTAAATACTCCATGTAAAAATTTATTAAATTGATATATTTCACAATTCCCACGGTGTAAACATGAAAATAGTGTTGATAGGTCCCCCAGGGGCTGGAAAAGGTGTCTATGCTCAGTACTTCAGAGATAAATACTGTATACCACATATAAGTACAGGCGATATTTTCCGCGAAGAGATATCTAAAAACACTGAGTTAGGAAAGAGAATAAAGTCGTATGTTGAACAAGGATTACTAGTACCAGATGAGATCACAATTGAAGTTGTCAAGAGGAGACTTGAACAACCTGATACTTTAAACGGCTTCATATTAGATGGTTTTCCAAGGACACTGAACCAAGCTAAAGCACTGGATGAAATAACGTCGATTGATGCAGCCATACACTTAGTTGTCTCAGAGGAAGTGGCAGTTAAGAGATTGAGTGGTAGAGTTATATGCCCGGTTTGCGGTCGAGTATATAATCTATACTATGAACCCAAACCCAAATTCGATGAACAATGCGATTACGATGGAGCAAAACTAATGAGGAGAAAAGACGATGAACCAGAGGTTGTTAAGCAACGGTACCGTGTATTTTACGATACTTTTGCACCTATCTTAGAGTATTATAAGAACACCAGTAGGCTAATAGAAGTTAACGCTGATAAATCAATTAAAGAGATCACTCCGCTATTAGAGCGCATACTAATCGAGAATAAAATACTTAAATTGAAGCCATGTAGAGAAGTGAAACTAGAATAACCTCGCTAAGCAATATTTAGTATTGATGTATCATTTTTCCATGGTAACGCGTTATTCTCGACGATAAGCAATCCTTGCACTCTTCGGGTATATTGCATTTAATGTGGCTATTTTTAAGTGGTATCATTGTTTTCTCGTGTAGAACACCGTATTCAATCATAATTTCTTTTACTTCGTTGATAACTGTTTTCAGTGCATCAATGAATTCCATTATTTCCTGTTTCTCTTTCCCAATCAGTACTATTTGTACTTCGCCGTGATTAGACCTAAAAGCTATTAGAACCCTGTTGCATTTCAGCAAGTTATCTAGTACATCGTCGGGTACATTTCCATTTATTTTTATGACAGCGATTTCTTTTCCAATAATATTGCTTGATATCATTAAACCGGGTGAAACAATGTGTTTTGAAAACAAGGAACTAGTCTTCCTTCTAACATAGCTATAGCTTAATCCCGTTTTCTCTGAGACCGCTCTTAAGCTTACTCCAGGGTTATCAATTAGCATAGATATTATTTTTAAAACCTTCTCATTGTTTTCAATACTGTTGTTCAACTTTCCTACCATGAAATTGTTCATTTTAAAAACCCTTATTAAGCAGGAGGCCTCTAAACTCATTAACTCGATGTGAATATAGTATAATTACCGTTTTGAACAGATTAAATAATGGGGTTAAATGGGTAAATGCATTAGTTGCGAAGCATCATCACCAGTAATTAGTGACGTTATAGGTTTGTGTGTTAATTGCTTGAGAAAAGGCATTAAACCACCGAGAAATATACACGTAGAGTCTAGATCAAAGTTCATGCTCCCAGCTTACTTGGATGAACCCGGTGGAGTAAAATGCAGTGTATGTGGGAGAAGATGCACACTTAAACAAGGTAGCCAAGGATATTGTAACTACAGATTAGAATCAAAAGGAGCAATTCGAACATCGACGATGGTATACAGCGATGCCATTGGATTATACTATTATGATCCTCATCCAACGAACTGCGTTGCATTCCCAGTTTGTCCAGCTATAACTGGTCGAGGTTACCCGGAGTATTCTTTATCACCGAAAGGGGAGCATGGTTACTACAACATCGCCGTATTCTATGGTGGGTGCAACCTAGACTGCTTATATTGTCAAAACTGGGAGTATAGGGAAATGGCTTATAGAGGTAGACCGAGGTTAAGTATAGATGCACTCGTAAACGCTGTTAATGAGAAGACAACATGTGTTTGCTATTTCGGAGGTGACCCGGGGCCGTTTGCACCTCACGCTCTATTCGCTTCGAAAAAGATGATGGCAAAAGCGCGATCAATAGGGTTAAGGGTCTTCAGAGTATGCTGGGAAACAAATGGATTATGGAATCCGAGTCTACTCGAAGAAGCAGCGAGGTTAAGTCTGATCTCTGGGGGAATAGTTAAAATAGACTTCAAAGCATGGAGCCCTGAGATATATAAGGCTCTGTGCGATGTCGAGGAGAAACACGTATACGTGATAAGGAGCAACATTGAACTCGTAGCGAAACATATGGGTAAGAGAAAAGAGCCCCCATTATTGGTTATATCGACACTACTAGTACCAGGGTACATTGACGAGTATGAAATAGATCAAATGACCAAGTTCGTAGCCAGCATAAATAGTGAAATACCGTATGTTTTCCTCGGATTTCACCCCGATTACTTGTTAACAGATTTACCTTCAACTAGCAAGAAACACGCGGAGAAAGCGGTAAAAATAGCTAGAGAAAACGGGTTAAAGCGCGTCTATGTTGGAAACGTATTTCTATTGGGAAACGCGTATTGAAACCAAGGAACCGATACTAAACCATAAGAGTCATCATCGTTCAGGATTAATGAAACAGTGTTAAACGAATCTTTTTCCTGGGATACGAATAAGCTATGTTGAGAAACAATGATGTAAAACATAATCTCAAAGTATAATTCTAGTAGATAAAAAAACCAGGTGCTTTGATGAATAGAACTACAATCTCCTCTTGATGTACTCTATGTCTTTTGATTCCAGTCGCCAACCAATTGAGCCCAGGATTTCCTGAACATGATCTATTTTCTCCGATTTAGGTATTGCTACTACATTTTTATGACTTATCAAGTAGTTTAAAGCTACTTGTATTGGTGTCTTCCCGTATTTAGAAGCTATCGACGTCAATACGGCGTTAGTTGCAACAGAACCTTTTTCAAGTGGAGTATAAGCTTGAATAGTTACATTATTCTGTATGCAGTATGGTAGTAATTCTTTTTCAACGTAGAGTCTATTTAAGACACTGTAATGTACTTGGTTGACTACTATTTCATGTTTTCTAGTGGCTTCAAGGGCTTTTCTGAGCTGAGCTAGATCGAAGTTACTTACACCTATATACCTTGTTAAACCTCTTTCAGCTAAGATCTCGAAGTTTTGGACTTGTTGCTGTATACTTACTCTCTCATTGGGCCAATGAATGAGGAATAGATCAACATAAGTTACTCCCAGTCTACGCAATGACGCCTCAGCTGCTCTAACGATTTTATCTTTATCATCTAATCTATCAGGTAGCATTTTAGTAGTAATAAATAGTGCATCTCTCCCAGCATCTTTAACTAATCTACCTACGAATTCTTCCGCACGGCCCCCGTCATACATTTCAGCGGTATCAATTAAGTTTACTCCATGCGTAATCGCGTATATGAATGCATCGAATGCTTTATCATAGGATCTAATGGCGTAAGTTCCTAATCCCACGGCGAGCACTTTGTCCGAACCAATATTCTTATAGTCTGATGGATCGTAGAACTCCAGCAAGAGTTTCAACCCATTTAATTAAATACTCCTCGAAAAATGATATACTTTTCCAGCTCAAGCAATCAACTAGTAATTTAAATAGGTTGATTGCCTAGTGAATACTTGAAGCGTGATTACAATGCGAAAAGAGAACAAAACAATTAATGGAGGATTCTTCATTGTGACGAATAGTGGAGTAATTAGTGTGGAGAAACATGATCATGCGGTAGATGTCGCCGAAAAGCCCTGTGCGAGATGTATATTTAAAAACTTCTGCGGGAAATTCAAGTGAATAAGGTAATAGTGAGAGGAGAAAAAGCAAGATTTACTTGTTTAAGGTGCGCTAAGTGCTGCAGTAGTGGACCAAACGTAGCTTTAACTGTTTACGATATATGTAGAATATCAAAGTATTTAGGAATATCTTGGAGAGACCTTGCTGGAAAATATTTCTACGTGGTAATAGCTGATCATATACCTATAGCTATTCTACGTGGTTTAGGAGATAAATGCGTATTCCTAAATATACATAAAAACACAGCAGCATGCTCTATTTACCCAGCGAGACCTTTACGCTGTAGGTTATTTCCATTTATGCCATTATCTCCAAGCGAGACAAGTAAAATGGAGATATCGTCTATATGTCCAGGTATAGGAAGAGGGGATAACATCGACCCCCCTTGGAACGACTTGGAGTTATATGTAAGAGAAGTAAAAGACCATTACTCAAGGTTGTTCAAATTAATATTTCAGGAAAACAGTGATCCGCTGAAAGCACTAGAAATATTATTAGATGAAACATGTAAAGTAAGTTAAACTAAGAAACAGATATGACATGTCTAAGTGGAGCATTATCTGGAATAATTCTGATCCAATTATCTTCACATATTTCCCTGTCACTAATTCTTAGCAAACCATGGCTCGTGATAATTTTACACATTCCTTTTTCTCTGAAAGCATTATTGCAGACGCTGAGTAGTAAATCACTATCGCCCTCCCTTAAAGCGAATTGGAGAATAACCCAGTCCTCTAAGCGAGCTTTATCGAAATTAGTATTGAAATCACTTGGCAAAACATAGAAATAGTGTTTCCTTTTATTAACGAAGTCTAAAGATAAGATGCTCACAGAGTCTCTGTTTACAACATATATCCCCAGCCCGCCGTAGAACATTGAAGTCGTGATCACCTTTTCCAAGACGCTGAGATTCATTGGTTCATTGAGGCATATGGATAAACAAACTCGCTTTAACTGTTCATACCAGTTATGGCGAGATATGTTTGATACGATTCTTACCTCATTATCCCTGGATATAAGGACGTTTAACCTCATATTGACTACGGGTAGTGTAACAAAACCATTTAAACCATTGTAATTAAAGGAACCAAGAATTACTACTAATGGGCAACTATAGAGTTCCTTATACCTCCACAATAATATAACCCTTATCATGTTTTTATTCTGTTGATATAAAAACATATCATAGTATAAAATAATTTCAAATAAAGGGATTGAACATTGATTAAAGCTCTGCGAGTATTGGTGCTCATGCTTGTTTTATCGTCAATGATTTGCACGGTGGCTGATGCTCAGACTGTGAACAGTATATACTACAGGGTTTTCTACGATCCAATGGAAAACACTGGTTTATTGGAAGTGAGAATAACCATAAGTGCAGAGAACACGGCATGGTTCTATATTCCGATACGAGTATTTGGCGAGAACGTAATATTTGAATATCTTGGGTACAATTACACGAGTGGATTAAGGCCCCTGGGAGTAAGCTATGATGAAGCAGAATACCTGGTGGAAGTTCAAGCGCAGGGAATGGGGGATTTAATTTTATATTTCAATGTAAGCAATCTCCTCGAGCAAACAGGGTTAACTGATTACACATTATACTTGGATACTACTGGGCTCGAGTATTTAACGAGAAACATCACAGTAGAAATTACTTTGCCTGGAATATTTGAACAAGACACGGTAAGAATCCGTGGAGACGTAGAAGTATCAACTATTAAAAGCACTAATACTACGCAGTTAATAATTAAGGGTTTCGGCGAGCTAATTTCCACTCTATATATACAGTTCGAGGAGGTTACAACTACTCAACCTTCACAAAGAGTTTCATGGACACCTGTATTAATTATTGGAGTTATCGCTGTAGTATCAGCGATATTTCTTTTTATCTATTATTTCACTAGGAGAAAACCAGGCATAGTCGTGGAGCATATTGATTACACTAGGGATCAAGCGTCAATTCTAATAATTAAAGCTTTAAGGGATTCTGGGATCAAAGGTCTAACTCAAGCAGAGATATCCAAGGTGACAGGGCTTCCCAAATCCAGTGTTAGTAGGCGAATTAGGAGACTCGAGGAAGAAGGATTCGTTGAAGTTAAACGTGTTGGAAAATACAACTACGTGTTCTTAACGAATAAAGGACTTGAATTAGCGAAAAAGATACTTGGAGGGTGAAATGGGTGAAATGAGTGATTTAACTCCAATCTATGGTTTAGGATTATTCCTTGTAAGAGAAACGGGTTTAATTGAACAAGTAATTATATTTGACTACCATGATCCCCTCGAAGAGTATAAATCCATAGTAATGAATAAACAGAAACTTGAAGAAGAAAAATCGCTCTTAATGAAAAATATGCAGTATTTCCTCGATCAGGAAGAAGTCAAAATCAACGGTAAACAAGTTTACCCTAGGGTAGTGGACGTAGAGATAGGGTTTAAAAGTGATTACAAGTACCCATATATAGTTTTCTTCATAATGTTCATCGGTGAACTCAGAAAAGGCGTGAACATATATGAAGATAAATACGAACCAGACATAGCGGAGTATGATTACAGGGTTTACTGGTTCTTTCCTTTGAAAGCAAGAGTGATTAATGCTGATTTAGATGTACCATACTCTTTGATAAATAATGGTAGAGTATTATTATTCACGGTTAATAAAAACACGAAAATAAAGGGTTATGAGAAAATAGAGTTCGAAATGCAATGATCTCCCATGAGTATTGCCGAATAACTTATAAAGGAGGAATTCGTAAATTAACCAGGATGATGTGAGGGGACCTCAAAAGACGCCTGAACCAATGATGTGGGGCCAAAGCGCTGATCACAATTTACAACTAAAACCCGTCTTTAAAGCATGGAGGTAATCGGATAAATCATTAATAAATGCGTCTTCGGTTGATTAGATGATATAACTGATCTACGTTGAGGATGAATATATGCCTGCAAGGATAAACTATAGGTACTACCCATTCATCGCTACCCAAAAAGAGTTCCCCAATCTCTTCATTGAGAAACCAAGTGTACTAGTACCAGGTAATAGTGTACTAAGAGATAAAACCATTGAGGTTTTTAAAACTATTGTTGAGAATGGCGAAGTACCTGTAGAGGCATTCAGCGATCATGATGAGAGCATACTAGTGTATAACACGATACTTGATATCGTTAAATTCATCAATGATAAAAGAATTGCAAATAGAGTAGCATTAGCATACGCTAAAACAGCATCTAAAGCACTTAATGAGGAGAAGAATGAGGTATTAGTCGCAATAGCTAGTAAACTGGGATTAAAGGTGAAATTTGATGCATCGAACTTCCCGAAGATCCCGCTTGTCGTAACGGAGCAGCGGAGCGTGAGAGTATTATTTACGACGTGTCCATTTAGTTTACCGATACAAGAGTATATAATGATAGTTACTCCAAGACTAATGCATGATCAATCTTACGCATTAATAAATCACGTTGTTACAGGAGGCCGAGTATTCCTTGATCGAAACACATTTAAACGATTACTCGAAGAACACATATATTACAGTATACTGCTTCAAATAGAGAGGACGGAACCACCCAGCACCCCTGACTTCGTTGAACTCGTAGAAGGCGTGAAATCAACAATAACTAGTTACCAAGAAAAACTAATTAATAAATCCATATTTCTCGAGCTTGAACCCGGGAGAGAAAGCCTGGATTCAATCGAGAAAATAGTAGTGGAGGAGCTGTTTCCCCCATGTATTAAGAAAATAGTTGATCTCATAAACACGGGAGGAAACCCGAGTCACCTGGAAAGATTCAACTTAGCGGCTTTTCTCGGATACATCGGGCTAGATGTAGATGACATTATCGAGTACTTCAGGAAAACCCCTGATTTCAATGAGAAAATAGCTAGATATCAAGTAGAGCACATCTTGGGTATGCGAGGAGGCAGGAAGAAGTATAAACCATATAATTGCGAGAACTTAAAAGCCTCTAATATTTGCCCCATATCTGGGCAATGCCCCGGAGGCAAGAACCCTATAGCTGTTTACAAGTACAATATTAGAAGAACGCTCTCGAGGAAGAAAAAGCGTGGTGGAGACCAAGTAGAGAAAAGTGAAGAAGCCGCCGGCGGGATTTGAACCCGCGTCCACCGGCTTTCCCAGCGGGCCTATATCCTCGCGCGCTTACAAGGCCGGCGCTCTACCGGGCTGAGCTACGGCGGCATCATTTTTAATTAGATAGTTTGGAGGGGTTTAAATTACTGCCACCGGAGACAGGTGGCATTAAATCGACTTCATCACCGTCTCTGAGAATAGTTTTCAACCCGTTGGGAGGAGTTTTGGAGTTCAGTAGAATAATTATCTCAGATTTTCCCTGAATGATTTCCTGGATAAGTTTCTTAATGTTCTCTGATTTACTCTCACTTATTTTCTCTAATAGTGCATATAGTGGTGAATTATCTGGTAATTCAACTAGTTCCTCGTTGGCTCCGAATTTACGTGTTAACCAAAAGAAGTACTTTACTCTTATTTTCAGAATTATCTCCCTTTGTGTTCTCGTGCAAGAGCTTCTTCGAGTAACCTACGCCACTCCTCTTCGCTTAGATCCCTGTATTTCTCCGTGAGTATTAGTCGTAGCTCTCTGTTTTTCATGAAGTAGTTTATTGTGTAACTGCAAACGGGTTCGATGCGCCAGTTATTAGCTTGTGCTAACTTTATTGCGTAGTTTACTAGTTGAGATGCTATGCCTTTACCCCTGTATTCCTCGGGAGTATAAGTTTGGAGCAACTTCATTACGTTGTCTTCAACTACGTACTTTAAGAACGCTTTTTTACCACCAGGTAGAGTAGCGTATATGATTTGACTAGTGTGTCTAATAACGTAGTCTTGTGAATCACTCATATGGGTCACTTATAACAATGTTATACATGAAAATATAATAATACCAGTTATAAAAATACTTTGGTATGCAAAATACTTTTCACATTGTTGGAAAACTGCGAGGAGGAACAATGAAGTACGCTAAGATTATTTTACTCATCATAATAATGGTTGGATTTTTACCGCAAAACAGTTTAAATGGTGATCGAGAACAAGTTATGAGTAAATCAGTTGAACTAATATATAGAGGCGCCCTCTTCCTCGACATCTCTGGGGAAGATAAAGTAAAGGAGTATATAAATGAATCTATAGCTAGTTGCGAGGCACCAGTAGATCATGTATCTATAACACTATACTTTGATGTCTACGTAACAGCTCTCTTTGACCCGATTGGAGCCAGTGTTACCGTAGAAAACACGAGCATAAAGATCGAAGACCTCAGGATCACGCCTAACTGTGCTCACATAGCAGTCAATTACTTAGTTAACAACTTCAATTCGAGAAGTAACTCGGGACGTATACCACTGGAGTTAACGATTATAAACGATTCATTAGTATTACTTGAACCAAGTTTCCACGGAGAAGTCGTAGGGGTAGTGAGATTCAACTACGATTTAGTGTACGTTGTCGGTGTGTACTCGTATGAAGATGCTGTAACAGTTAAATATGCTAGATATGATTTGTACTATGAACCCCTCACAAATATCCCTGCTCATTTCTCTGTTTCCCGCGTGGAGAAATCAATTAAAGGCTCTCTCAACTACATTCTATATGTTACGTTATTCAATGATCCAACCGTATTTAAAAACATTCACAGGAAAGTATTCGAAATAAAGTACTTAGAGTCCGGGGAAAACAAAACAGCTACATTAATAGTACTATATTACCCCCTTAATGATTCAGCAGTGCTCACTGAACCCTCAATCACCTTGAATCAGGATAATATATCATTGTTTTTCAATGAAAGTGCTTTATGCTTTATTCAACTAGGCGTAGTATCAGGTAATGTTACAAGTAATTTGCAGATGAACTCATATAATACAACAAATGGAGTCATTTATTTCTCGGTGAAACCAGATATTTGTAAATCCGTGAATATTGTGATGTCGACTCCAGTATCAAGTGATGTAAAAGAGCAAAAAGACTATCCAGAGAAAGGGTTGCCTCCAAGTTTACCAGTTGAAACTATGGGTGATGTAATAGTAGCTATAACTGTCTTCGTACCTTTATTTATACTAGTGTACTGGCTTTTCAAGATAATAGTTAACCGCATAGTTTACTCGTAAGACAATTAATGCATATATTAGCTATCTGCCTGAATAGTGTTTAGGGGTAAACTATGTTCAATGGCGGTATTGAAACAGTTTCGATATTCGAGAAAAATGGGGACATACTATCAATATTTAAGCCTACTAGAGACACTCTCGGTAGTCATTACTCGAAGTCCATTATACCTTTAAATTTATTTAACAGAAAGAATAGGAGAATATCTTATGCTCTCCTAGAGATCATAGTTGAATCAAGGGGGATGCCATTAGAGTGGAAGCTTAAATTAGATAACATTAATATAACGCGTCAATTTAAACCAACCTACGCGATATCGCTGGAAGGTGAAAATAAAAATATCTATAAATTCGTTTACGATGTTACAAGTGTATTGAACTCAAGTGATATTTTATCAAAAGAATGGATTAATTTACTCGTAAAATATGAAGGAGGAGACTCATTCACAGTTAGAGCGATTTTACTAGATGCTGTATATGAAGATGCAGATGCTCAAACAATTTATGAGCATGGAACAGGACTTACATTAATTGAAAGCGGGAAAACATATAGATACCCTGTTAGAACACAATCAAATACTCATTTAACAACGAGAATTATTACTTACACGACTAGAAAAGTAAACATGGAGTTAAGAGCTGGCTCATGCAAGACAAATATTTATACTCATCCAGATAATTTCGATGAATACTTAGTATTATCTGATACTAAACCAGAGTACATTGAAATAGTTAATTTATCTGATCCAAGTAAAGGCAACTCAATATTGATCTCAAGTATTACTGTTTATGGAAATAACGTGAAACAACCATTACTAGAAGTCTGCGGAGTCGATTACTCCAAAGGATCTAATTCTTTCAAGTTATCTCTAGATATCTGTAATAAAGGAGAAGTAAACCCAGATAAACTCATAGTATCATTACTTAGAAAAGGAAACTTGATTACTACGATACAGGACTCAGAACTAATTCTTCCACCGGGACAATCTACTAGGAAACAGATCGAATTACCCTTGAAGGAAATAGACGAACTCCAAGTTAGATTAATATGGTTTAAGTTGACTAAAAGATGGTTCAAAGATGAAATCATTAAGTTAACTTAGATATATTTCAACGTTAAATTATTTGCACGGGCATAATTCTCTATCAGCTTCCTTTGTTCAAGCCTAGTTCCCTTCTTTTCCACTATGACATAATTTACTTCTCCACACGTTTTCTCCTTCATCTTCATCAAAGTCTCCATGTTAATGTAGTCTAGTACGTGTTTAGATGCAATATGACCATAGCAGTAATCTTGGTTTAAAGCTAGCTCGGTGTGTTTCCTTGGGTAGTGTCCTCCACCTACGCCTATGCATACACGGCAACTCGGGAGAGACGAGTAGGCGTTAATTAGGAGCTTAACCGATTCCCCGATCACGGAGTGGTTCATGCTGTCAACCCACTCTTCTAAACTGCTACCTATCTCAATGAATACTACTGGCTTACTGAGATTCGTTGGTCCATGGTGGGTAGCTTCATAGCTTACTTCGTAATTACTTCTTTCAGGGAAATCCCTAGATAACTTATATAGGGCTCGTAAAAGGAACCATTCAACCAGTGGGTGAGCAATGCCTAGTTCTCTAGGTCTACCGCCAGCTAATGCTTCATCCGAGAAATTACCGGTTGCGTGTACAGTGTAACTCTTTATTCTGGATTCACTTGAGTGTCTCGACAAAACAAGGTAGAATTCAATGTTTTGAGGCAGCCTCTCATCTAGGAAATCAAAAAATATTACGTCTTCACTAAAACCCCCTAAAACAAATGTGTCGCCTGTAAAACACGTAATAGATCCGCGGCAAACATTGGACTCTACTGGTTTAAGTTCACTTAGAAGGTATTTAGCTACACCTGAGCCAGCCGGGTCTTTAACACTGTACACTATTCCCAACATGAATATGACACCTATTGCACACTAAACGTTTAACCCATAGTGTATTAATAATGTTTATACTGGTTGATTTAGCGGTGTTGAAAGGCATGATTATCGATTCATCTAAGTACAGAAAAAGGAAACTTCTTTCTTGGAAAAGAATATGGGAGGATCTTGAAATAGGGTACCTCGACAGAGATCTCCTGCCGCTCCTCGTTTTGATGAACAGGGATGCGGAGATATATACGACTAGTAGTTGCAGTGGTAGAATAGTAGTGATGGATGCAGAGTATCCGTGGGTGAGAGATGAAACAGGGGTAATCTTTAAATCCCATATTCCAATAGTATCCAGTGAATTGAAATTTATCTACAGGTATGAACCATTCAAAAAGATCTGGATTATTGTTAATGGTCCAATAATTCATTTTTACTCTTTATCAGCTAGGAAAGCCGGTAAAATACTGAATACTGCTAGAAGAGTGGGTTTTAAGCATAGTGGAGTAATCCATGTAAGCAGAGATAAAGGTATTTTCGTGGAACTTGTAACTGGAATATATTTAGCTCAATTAATTAAGACAAGAGAATGTGAAGTGGTTTCAATAGATGACATGGAAAGCTTGTTAACCGTACTAAATAATGCTCTCCTTGAAGGCAAAAACAGGCTCCAAAAACTATTCTTAGAGCTTAAGAATAATTTGCCTGAAAAGAGGGATGAGGAAATAGAGAAAGATTTAATGAAAATTGGAGCTATATTGGAGAAGTCGCCTCTGGAAATCCTCGAAGAAATGATGTATTCAGGTATAAACGGTGGCGCTCGTAAAAGTATTTATACTAAACACTAATTTAACGAATTCTAGGTGGATTATTTGAACAACGAGTTTATTGGCATAGATGAGTTTAAACGCATGGATCTCAGGGTAGGATTAGTGAAATCAGCTGAGAAAATCCCGGGGAGCGAAAAACTCATCAAGTTAACCGTAGACCTAGGTGAACTGGGGGAACGACAGATCATCGCAGGTTTAGCTAAGTGGTATAAACCCGAGGACTTCGTTGGAAAATACATCGTGGTAGTTGCTAACTTAAAACCAAAAAAGCTAATGGGGTTTGAGAGTCAGGGAATGCTTTTGGCAACCGACACTGATCCCCCGGTTATAATAGTAGCTGAAAAACCAGTTAAACCAGGTGCGAGATTAACTTAGCTGATTACCTTTTACTAGTTCTCTTTTCTAAGAACCTCTTATACCACAGCATTTTGCTTAATGCATTAATAGCTCTCTCTGGGGAAGGATATGAAGGTATGCCGTTCCTGTTGAGGTATCTCATCGCATCATAGGTATCTTGGCCGCCAACAAAGGAAGCCACAGTTGGCTTATTTACTTTGTTTTCACTGTAGAATTCTACTATGGCCTTAGCGAGATCCCTGGGATCTAGTATCGCTGTTCTACAATACAATATTACAATGTTATCTATTTCAGGGGATTCAATAGCTATCTTCAAGGCTTTAATATAGTTGTCTACTACGGCTTGACCAGTTAAATCAACTGGGTTCTTCGGGCTACCGAACCATGGCATAGCCTGTTTGAACGCGTTCATTAATTGTTGGCTTGGCTCAACGAGTTTTACCCCGCTTAATTCAGCTGCATCAGTAGCTAATACTCCTACTCCTCCGCCGTTAGTTATTATGATCGTGTTCTCGCCGCGTGGAAGCGGTTGTTGAGCGAAGGCTCTCGCGATATCGAACATTTCTTCGACGTCGTAAGCTCTTATTACTCCAGCTTGTTTGAAAGCAGCTTCATATAGAGCATCGCTTCCAGCTAAGCTACCGGTGTGGCTTGCTACAGCCTTCATTCCCCTACTGGTTCTACCGGCTTTGATTACGACTACTGGTTTCTTCTCTGTAACTCTAGTCATTGTTTCAACGAACTCGCGTCCTCTACCTGGTTTAATTCCTTCTAAGTATATGGCTATTACCTTCGTGTTAGGGTCATCTGCTAGTAGCTCAGATAACTCTGCAACATCGATATCCGCCATGTTTCCAACACTGAATAAAGCGGATAAACCTATTTCATTCATTATTGTCCAACCCATTAATGCTATTCCCAATGCACCGCTCTGAGATATCAGGGCAATGTTTCCTTTCTCTACTTCGAGTGGTCCGAAGGTAGCGTTTATGTTGCTGGGTGTGTACGCGTATCCAAATATGTTTGGACCAAGTATTCTTACTCCATATTCACGCGCAATTTTAATTATTTTCTCTTCGAGTTCAACGTTGCCTACTTCCGAGAAACCAGATGTTATAACAACAGCTACTTTAACTCCTTTTTTACCGCATTCTTCCATTGCTCTGGGGACTTCCTGGGCGGGTATAGCTATGACAGCTACATCTACATCTCCGGGTACGTTGAGAACGCTTGGATAAGCTTTTAACCCCATGATTTCTTCAGCATTCGGGTTTATTGGGTATATTTTTCCCTTGTATCCGTATCCTATGATGTTTTTCAATATGACGTAACCTATTTTACCAGGTGTTCTGCTCGCTCCAATTACAGCTATACTTCTTGGTTCAAGCATGGATTTGAGCATGTCTAGCCCTTGACTGAATAACCTAAAATTTAGCTTATAAAATATTACACGCTGATTAGCTCACTGGATCACTATTATCCGACATTAATAATGAAATCGTATATGTTCACCCAACGAGGCGTTGGAAACAAGTCTTTAACTTCCACTAACCCTATAAACCCTTTTCGTATACTTCCAGGAGAGAAAACATTATCCTTAAAGCATGGTTTCATGCAATCACCTGTAATAATTAAGCGGGGTTTAAAGGCTTCAACTACATCATCAACTATATCTGAGCGTGATCCACAACAAGTGTACTTTAATCCAGGTATGCTAGTTACTAATACATCTACTTTACTGATGGATGATAGTTTATGGGAACAACCTGAGAACCCGTAGCCGTATATTACAACATTCTTAATGCTGGTTGCTTTGCATTCGATTAACCCGTTGATATTTCGTAGAGTGTTCGCGATTGAAGCATTATCGAGTCTACCTAAAACCCCGTATATGTTTACTTTGCACTTACTGCTTAACCATTGAATTATTTCAGGGGACACTGTGTCACCTAGTAGAATAATGCTTGATACGCCGTGGTACTTAGCAATAAAACACAGTAAACGAGATAAATGCTTTGATCCCATTAATTCATATATGAAGATTAAACTCGTAGAATTACTCAACTTTAAAACCTGTTATAATGGATTTCAGCATTTAACTTGCAGCATTACTTTGTAATCGAGTTTACATCGGCATAGGTTCCGGTAATTCCCTCAATTGCTCTAGAACATATTCTCGGATTTCACTTAGACTAGGTAAGTTAACTAGAAGTTCACCGTTCTCCATGTATTTTCTAAGCAGTGGTTGGTACTCTTCCTGTATTTCTCCCGGCTTATCAAGCAATGTAACTATGTCATTTAAACCAGGTCTCCTCCTGTACACTTGTTTCGCTCCCGGTAGTTTACCTCTCTTAGTGATTGGTCTCCACTCATTGTTTTCATGTATCTCCACGATGTCAGCACTTATATCTATGTTTGGTGGATTAGCAATGCTTGTACCAACACCGAAGGCGTCTACGAGGTTTCTTAATTCAAGTATTTCTTTCTCATCTATTCCTCCACTAACCACTATTTTCACGTGTTTATACCCATGTATATCGAGTGTCCAACGTACTTCCTCAACTATTTGCTTCATGTTTCCACGCCTACTACTCGGTGTATCTAGTCTAACACCCTGTAGTTTCTCTTTCAAGAGCTCAGCAGCCATGAGTGCTTCAATTCTCTCATCGTAGAAAGTATCAACGAGCATTATTCTCGGTACATCTTTCTCTATTACTTCATCGAAAGCTCTCCATGCTTCAATCTGGTTGCCGAAAGCGATGATCAAAGCATGCGGCATAGTACCCTGTGGTTTTAATCCGAGATACTTATAGCTTGCATAACCTGATACAGCATCTACTCCGCCAATATACGCTGCTCTATCAACCATTGGCGCTATAGCTGGGTGTAAAGCTCTTAAACCAAAGAAGAGAACTGTTTTGTCACCAGCTAGTTTCTTCACGCGAGCAGCTTTGGAGGCGATACTACTATAGTGTCTCAGTATACCCAGTAACGCAGTTTCAAACACTATGAAATCATCGAGGTAGCCTTCAATAATCATCAATGGCTCGCCGGCACGAAAAACAGTGCCTTCAGGCATCGCGTAAACGGTAACTGGTTTCCCGCGAAGAAGGTATAGGACCTCCTCTAACCCAGCGAACACGGCCCAATCGTAGCCTCTTGGAAGCTTGACAACGTGGAACTCCATTCTAACTTTTCTCCTGACACCTTTCGCTTTCAGAACTCTAACTGTTCTAGTGAAATAGATATCTGTTACTACGCCATTCAGTATATCTTCATCGGATGCAATGTAGAATCTCATACTACTCACCAACAACAACTACGTGGACTTCTCTAACTGGTCTCGGACCATCCATTTCCAGTAAGAATATATTTTGCCATGTACCCCTCAGTAAACGCTTATTTATAACCGGGAAAACTCTCTCGGCACCAAATAACGCGGAACCAATATGTGCATGCGCGTTATCGTCTACTAGGTCGTGTTTCCATTTCCCGCTGCCTGGTTCTGTGAACTCTTTGACTTTTTGTATAATATCATCCATGAGCCCGTGCTCGTGTTCATTAGCTATAATGGCTGCAGTTGCATGAGGTGCAAACACTAGTACTAATCCATTGGTAACCCCGGATTTCTCCACGATTTCCTCAACTCTATTAGTGATATCTACTAGTTGAAACCTATCGGTGGTTTTAATTCTCATTACTTCCGCGTAAAACTTCGTCAATTCAAAAACACCTCACCTAGAGTTAAATAAATTGAGTGGAATATTAAATAAATATTAAGTTATATTTCAATAACTCATATATTGGTGACGTAGAAATGAGTTGGGATGAATGGTGGCGCAGAAGGAGACGCATTTGGGATGAAGACGAGTTCTTCGATATAGATAGGATATTCGAGGACATGATGAAGCTATTGAAGGAATTTGAAAAAAGAATGTTTGAAGAAATGCGTGAATATAGATTTGAGAAACCCAGGGAATACGAGAGAGTGGAAGGCCCATTCATATATGGGTTCAGCATAACTATTGGTCCAGACGGTAAACCAGTTATCAGGGAATTTGGAAACGTTAGAAGAGTGAGAGGAAAACCATCAATTGTTGAGGAAAGAGAACCGTTGGTAGATGTCTTTGAATCCGAAAACGAAGTAACTGTTGTAGCAGAAATGCCTGGAGTTGATAAAGATAAAATAGATGTAAAAGTAACTGAGGACGGTAAAACCTTAATCATTAATGCTTCAAACGGGGGGAGGAAATACTATAAAGAGATAGAGTTACCAGCAAAAGTTGATCCCTCATCAGCTAAAGCCTCATACAAGAATGGAGTCCTAGAAGTTAAACTAAGAAAAACGGGGAAAGAAGAAAGTAAAGGCATTAAGATAAAAGTGGACTAGGGTAAAGTAACTTTTTCAGAAAACAGAGACAAGTAGGGATATTGTTTTGATCATAGGTGTAATAAGCGATAGCCATGATAACATATATGCTTTGAAGAAAGTTCTATTACGCTTAATCAGCCATGGCGTTGAATCCGTAATACACTTGGGGGACATAATAAGTCCTTTCACTGTGAAGTTGTTGAGGGATGAACTACGCGGGATACCCGTAATAGCTGTAAAAGGTAATAATGATGGAGATGTTTACCAGTTAACATCCATGTTTAACCGTTTCGGTTGGACGTTCAAATCTGAACCAGGAGTCATTGAAATTAATGGTAGAAAAATATTTATAGTACATGGTTATGGAGGAATAGATGAGACTACAATGCTTGTTAACTCTTTAGCGAAATCCTTAAACGTGGATCTAATACTATATGGTCACACACATAAACCGGTCATGGAGAAAGTAAACGGGAAACTCGTTCTAAATCCCGGCGAAGTATGCGGTTACCTAACCGGTAAAATATCATATGCGATAATGGATCTTGAAGCAAATAAAGCAGAAATGCATTACATTAATGAAGGGATGTAACTTGAATAAGATAAAGAGCGCGAGCCAGCCTGAGACTGAGTCTGGTTTACAATACCACTTAATGATTAAACCGGGAGATGTCAGTAAATACGTATTATTACCAGGCGATCCTGAGAGGGTACCTTTAATTGCTAAATACTGGGATAAATCATGGCATGTAGCCACTCACCGTGAATACGTAACTTATAGTGGCTACTACAAAGGTGTTTTTATATCGGCAACTAGTACTGGGATCGGGGCTCCCTCAACCGCCATTGCATTGGAGGAATTAGCTAGAGTTGGTTCCCGTGTTTTCATTAGAGTTGGAACAACTGGTGCCCTGAAAAAGGAGATCAAGGTAGGGGATTTAATAATCTCAACGGGTGCAGTTAGATTAGAGGGAACGAGTAAACATTATGTGATGTCAGAGTATCCAGCCGTAGCTAGCTATGACGTGGTACTAGCACTAATAGAAGCAGCTGATATCCACGGGGTAAGGTACCATGTGGGACTAACAGCGAGCAGTGACAGTTTTTACGTTGGCCAAGAGAGACCGGGGTACATGAACTACCTTCCTCCATTCCAGAGAGGTTTAATAGAGTATTTGAGAAGCGTGAATGTACTGAATTTCGAGATGGAGGCATCAGTTATATTTGTTTTAGCAAGCATCTATGGGTTAAGAGCAGGAGCTGTTTGCGCAGTGGTTGCAAACCGTGAAACAGAGGAATTCGTAGCTGGAGCAGGCGTCGAAAATGCCGTTAAAGTTGCAAATGAAGCAGTTAAAATCCTATATGAATGGGATGAAGAATTAAAGAAGCATGGGAGAAGATTCCTCTCACCTAGCATAATAAGGGAGTTTTCTCGGCGATAAAACTGTGAATGAGACTTATACTCATGTCTCCATTGGAAACATCAACGTAGATATCACTGTTTACGTTGAGAAATTCCCCACACCTGGGGAAAGTCTAATTGCAACAGATCTAGATATAAGACCAGGTGGAGCTGCATCTAACTACGCGGTAGCAGTAGCTCAGTATGGTCATAGAGTATACTTAATTGCATCAGCATCAAACCATGATTTCGCTAAAGTAGCTATAAATGCGTTGAAAAACAAGGGAGTAATAGTGGATAAAGTGAAAATAGTGGATTCACCTCCTGGAGTAGTCCTCGTTATTGTTCAGTGGAACGGTGAAAGAACAATGATTAAGTATCCTGGCGCTAATGAAGAACTAAGTGTTGAAGATGTTCCCGTAGATGTAGTTGAGAAAGCTCACATCATACACATGGCGTCAATCAATGCTTCCCTCGCGCTGGAAGTAAGCAGCAAGCTTAGAAGCAGCAGTACAATGATCACTTATGATCCTGGGGTTTACGTAGACAATATACATAAATACATTAAATTACTCGAGAACATAGACATACTATTTCTCAACGAAAAAGAGCTCGCTAGATTAGGAAAAATCATAAAAATGGATACATTGTTTAAGCATGGTTTATCCATGCTCGTAGTGAAGAGAGGTGAAAAAGGAGCAGTCGCAATACTACCAGGCGGATCCTGTATACAGGGTAAAACGCAACCAATCAAGAAACCAGTTGATGCAACGGGAGCTGGAGACGCTTTCGACGCTTTCTTCAACGTTAAGTATCTGGAATCGAAGGATCCCTCTATAGCACTAAAATACGGTGTTGCAGCTGGAGCACTCAAGGTTGGATATAAGGGGAGTTTTCTCCCATTTGACACTAAACTGTTTAATTTACAGCTAGAAAAAGTCTTAGTTGAAAGAGTTAGAGAATGCGAGTTTAGTGATATTTAATGTTTAATCATAGCCAACTTAGAGAAATGCTTGAAAGATTGCTGAGTTCTTCAACCATAAAAGACCTTGATGTTACGCGGCATCAATCCTTATTAGAGAAAACAGTGGTTTTGATTCCATTATTCTTTATTGGTGAAGAGACAACGCTTCTCCTGCGTAAAGTTATAGGGGTATTAAATAATGCCTTGTTAATCAAGACACCTACACGAGTAATTCTCAATGATTGCGATAAAGAAACATTTATTTATGTAAGCAATCTCCTAAATCTATGTAAATTACCGCTGGGACTCAGCTTAGATGATTTAAGCATTATTGCAACATATTTAACTTTACTCAGAAAGCACTCATTGGTTGTGAAGGAATTAAGAAACCGTGAGTTAAGTGAAAACGAATACTACGAGTACCAGATTGCAATGGAAAAAACAGTGCATTACTTGAGGCTTCTCTCGGAGAAAATAAATGATGAAGCCGTTTTGAGCGAGATTCTAAGTAAACTTGATCTAGTTGAAGAAATGCAACTAGATGAGAGAACTATTGAAGAATTTAAAGAAATACTAGGCATTAAACTACATGCACTAAGCGGCCTGTTCCTTGCAAGTAGTATTTTAAGTAAATGCTCTACCTCGTTAATGGAGTTATTGCTTGATGCTTGGAAGAAATTTGAATCATTCGAGAAAGACAAGTACTTGTACATGGTTATTCCGAGGGAAATCTCGTTTTTAATTGAGAGAATTATCCCCAGCGATAAAGTAGTGGTAATTTAGCCGAGTTCCCTTAGAAATAACCCTGCATCATATATGTTTTCATATATTCTTCTCCTAGGGTTCCATGCCGCGAACCCGATGACTTCGTTATCCGCGGAATCTATTACTGCAAATAATTTTTTGACTGGAGGTACTACTTGTAGTACGCTTTCAAGTAATATGTCGTTACCATATAGAAAAGCTTTAACACCTTGTTCCTTCACAATTATCGCAGCTTTCACCCCTTGATCAGAGTAAATGGAGCGTACAATATTGATCGAAGGAACAAGTCGTTTCTTAGTGTAGACAGCTATCCAGGAATTCTCATATAATACCTTTAAGTTAACTAAGCCTAGTTTAGAACCATAGATAATACATAGGTTCTCGTTGAAACACGTGTAATTTAACACCGATGGAAGATACCTTGATGGGTTTACTCCATAGAGTTCGCTCAATAACTTGGCTATTTTCTCGCTCGTCGACTTAGATACGGTGCCTGTTTTTAATTTTAATGTTTTTTTCTCAGAAGACATATAGTGTACCCGAATAATTGATGAGTATGCGGCCATATTCTAATACACTTCTCTAGCTCGGAGTTAAACCTTAGATTTCTGTACTCAGTTAGCCCTTTGCCATAGTCTAAAAGTTTTAGGGGTGGTTCAATTACTTCGAGATCGCTTCTGTGTTCCAGAACTTTATTTACAACGTATTCGTTTTCCTCGGGTGCTATACTACAGGTAACATATACTAAAACACCACCTGGTTCAAGTAAATCCACCGTGTTGTAAAGTATCTCGATTTCGCGTTTAACCATGATCGCTAGGTCTAGTAAGCTAGTCCTGGTTTTTCTCCCAGGGTCTACGGATATTCTTCCTTCACCGCTACATGGAGCATCAACAAGTACTCTTTCGAACTTCTTATTTAATTTATCTTTGAGTTTACGTGCATCACTACACGTTACAATGACGTTATTCAGTTTCATTCTCATGAAGTGACCTATTAGAGCCTTGAGTCTATATAGTACGAGATCATTTGCAAAGACGACTCCATTTGTTCTGTGAAGAAGTTGAGCCATGAATGTTGCTTTTCCACCGGGGGCTGCACAAGCGTCTAATACGTTGCCGCTGAACTCGTGTAATAGTAAGTGAGCAGGGATAAGACTACTAGCATCTCTGTGCACATAGTAGTATCCTTTTAGATATTCGTGCGTTGAACCTATTGTCGGTGATTTAGGTTGAGATATTACTCTAAATGATTCGTTGGACCATGAGATAGTCTCTAATTTAAATCCCAGGTACTCGAGGCGTTCTTTTAGCTCAGAGGGATTTATCAGAATAGTATTAGTTCTTACAACAGATTTCACTGGTTTCTCGAAAGCTTCTAGGAGCTTATTAGCTTCTCTATGCCCGAGTATATCAATGTATCTTTGAACTATGTATGGTAAGTAACCGTATTTCATGGATAATTCAATGGCTTCACGTGATGGCTCAACGTATATTTCTCTATATATTTCAGCTAGATCTATGTTCAACTATGCTTTCTCCTCAAGTATTTTTCTCATGTATCTAGCGTTTTCGAGCATCCAGTGGTCATTATTGAAGAAGACATATATTTTCACAGGGTTTAAACTAATTACTTTTCTTGCAAGCTCCTCTAATTCCTCTTCACTGTACTCGTATCCATACCACGCTTCTCTCCCATGCATTCTCAAGTAAACTACTCCGTTCACAGCTGTAAGCCATGAAGCTATTGGGGCATCTATTGAAACCACTGTTAAATTGTTTTCTTCAGCCCATTTCGAGACTTGCTCGTTGAAACATGATTCATGCCTAAACTCAACAGCCATTCTTGATCCCAGTTTCGTGTTTTCAACGAACAACGCGATTTTTTCGAGGTTCTCCGCTTTACACGTGTAATTTGGTGGTAGTTGAAAAAGGTAGAAGTCTATTATTTCATCCATTACACTGAATAAGGCACGGAATTTATTCCATGTGTCAAGGGATTTTTCACTTAGTTTCCTCATGTGTGTAATAGATCTATGGACTTTAATACTCCATCTTAGCTTTTTACCCTTAGTAAACCAGCTTTTCACCTGGTTTCTAAATGGAAACCTGTAGAAGCTTGCATTAAGTTCTACTGCATTTAAACCGCTTTCTTCAACATACCAGTCTAGTGAAGCACCCTCATTCCAATCATATAACCAACCAGATGTTCCAACATATACCTCCACGAACTACACCTAGACCCCTATTTGTATCTCCATGATACCCATGAATAATGATAACCTATTTAACTATATAGTTGTCAATACATGATTCTAAACAATGAGGAGGTGCACTGAATGAAGTTGTTTGGAACAGCTGGTATTAGAATGAAGTATCCTGCGGATTTAACTCCGGAGACCGCCCTGAGAATAGGGAACGCTGTGGGTCGATTGAAGCTTTCAAGTAAAGCCTACATTGTACATGACACTCGGACAACGAGTCCACTAATATCTTTACTCATAGGTGCTGGTTTAATGTCTTCTGGAATAGGAGTTTTCTTGGGTGGAATAGCACCTACACCGGTTGCAGCATATGAAGCACGGAAAGAGAAGGCGATCGGTGTTAGTGTAACCGCTAGTCATAATCCACCAGATTATAATGGAGTGAAATTATATGACGTTGAAGGCTACGAATTCACACGTGATCTAGAAAGTAGAATTGAGGAAATGGTGGATTACCCTTGTTATAATGACTGGAACAATGTTGGAGCATTGCTTGAAGTGAGGAATGTTCTCCGAGATTACTACGATGACCTCTTTAACTTCATTGGGGAAGTGAAGGCTAAGTGGAAACCAATTATAGTCATTGATTGCGCTAATGGTTCTGCGTACAATGTTTCACCCAGTATTATTAGGGATTTAGGTGCTATACCCTTCACATTTAACTGTAACCCAGATGGTTTCTTTCCGGCGAGGACACCTGAACCTAGGCGCGATGTATTGGAGGAAATGCTTTCAACCTATAGCTCCATTAATCCAGCAGTAATATTTGCTCACGATGGAGATGCAGATAGAGTCGCAGTACTCGACCCGGTTAAAGGATTCATAAGGCAGGACAGACTACTTGCTTTTTACGCTAAAAAGATCTTGGAGTCGAGGAAAGGCCACGTAGTGGTAAGTATTGACACAGGGTTTGTAGTGGATGAAGTAGTCTACGAGCATGGTGGAAGCTTAGAGAGGTATATGTTGGGTAAAACCCATGAGAGAGTAAAAGAACTGGGTTTAAAACACGTAGTAATGGCTGGGGAACCATGGAAACTCATACATACTTCGTGGGGTCCTTGGGTAGATGGAGTTTTACAAGTAGCATTATTAACTAAAGCTATTCTAGAATGGGGTAAACCTATATCAAAACTCCTCGATGACGAAAAGATCCCGGATTACCCCTGGGATAGGAGAAGCTATTTCTTGGAGCCATTCTCCATAAGGGATATAGTGTTCAAGGAGCTAGTTGAAGAAGTAGAACACTTACTCGGAGAACCACTAAGAGTTATAGAAATCGATGGATATAGGTTCGAGTATAAGGATTACTCATGGATACTAATCCGAAAAAGCGGAACAGAGCCTAAGATAAGAATATACGTTGAGGCAAGAGAGAAAAGTAGGTTAAGAGAAATCACTGAGAAAACAGAGGACACGTTGATCAAAATTACTAAAAAGCATGGTGGTAAAGTAGTAGAAGTCACTATTGGTTGAAAATTAAGGGGATTACAACAAATTAATATCATGGTTGAGTAAATGGCGATATACAAGCCGAGTAAAGAGAGGAAAAAAGTCATTGAAGACATATTGAGAGATCTTGACCCAGCTACTAGGGAATTAGCTCGGGCTGTTTTAGAGAACATTATGAAGGAGGAAGAAACGGAAATAAGTAAAGAAGAGTTATTTAAACGCATCAGTGAATTAAAGAAGAAGAGAGCTCAACTGGAAGAGAAGAAATAATCGTGGTTTAAGTCTTTTTAAGGGGGCTTCGACAATAATATTGTTTTTGCCAATGTATTAGGGGAGTTTCGTGGGAATAACGACGAAGAGAACATTTAGAGTTAAATCAATCGATGTGAAGTTCCCGCAACCAATAGTAATAATCAACGAGGATGATGCAAGAGAATTTGGAATAGCGTCAGGAAACGTTGTTCTAGCTACCATCGGAGATGTATACCATTCATTAATAGTTATGACTTCTAAAACCCTAGCTCAGAGAAGTGAATGCGTGTTTCCTTTAGAGCTAATGAGTAAACTAGGTATCAGTGAAGGAGATGTAATAGGATTAAGACTAATTGGTTTACCTCAAAGCATCTACGCGTTAAAGAAAAGACTAAAAGGCGAGAAGTTAACGGAAGGAGAGTTCTTGGCGTTAATAAGAGATGTAGTAGCTGGAATGTATGGAGAAGCAGAGATAGCCGCTTTTCTAGTTTCCCAGCTGTACAACCCGCTGAGCGATAATGAATTATCACACTTGATCAAGGCCATGGTTGAAACAGGAGTTAAAGTTAAATTCGAGGAAACAGTTTACGATATACACAGTATTGGAGGGGTACCTGGGAACAGTAAAGTTGCATTAATCTCTGTTCCAATAGTTGCTGCAGCGGGTTTACTAATACCTAAAACAAGTAGTAGAGCCATCACGAGCCCCGCGGGAACAGCGGATACCATGGAGGTGCTTGCCCGCGTTGACTTAGCGGTAGATGAGATCGTTGAAATAGCTAGAAAAGTTAAGGGAACGCTTGCATGGGGTGGTAGATTAAACTTAGCTCCAGCAGACGATATATTCGTTAGCATTGAGAGAAAACTAGCCATAGATCCCGAGCAGCAAATGGTTGCAAGTATTTTATCCAAGAAGTTAGCCATGGGTGTTGAAAGACTAGTAGTAGATATCCCCGTTGGCCGCGGCACAAAAGTCCAGGAGTTAAAAGACGCTGAGAGTTTGGCCTCGATCTTTATTAAGCAAGCGGGTTTACTAAACATAGCGATCAAGATCGCCATAACTTACGGTGGACAACCCATAGGAACAAGCGTTGGGCCAGCATTAGAAGCAAGAGAAGCACTTAGAACTCACATTGAGAAAAGAGGTAGCAGGAGCCTCATAGATAAAGCAATAATGCTGGCGGGATTAATCATAGAAATGTCTGGTAGAGCTCACCCTGGCACAGGAGTTGAAGTAGCTAGAGACATATTCCTCAGTGGTAAAGCATATGAGAAGTTTAAGCAAATAATTGAAGCTCAGGGAGGTAATCCCAACACGAAACCCGAGGATATACCGGTTGGCAAGTATACTTTTACTTTGAAGTCTCCAACGGAGGGTGCTGTAACATACATTGATAATACAGCTATAGCGTTAATCGCGAGAGCGTGTGGAGCCCCCTACGATAAAGGAGCAGGAGTTGAATTCCACGCTAAGGTCGGATATAGAGTTAATAGAGGCGACCCCCTCATAACCATTTATAGTAATAGTGAAACCAGGCTTGATGACGCACTCGTTTTACTTAGAGAACATCAACCCATAGTTGTTGAAGGAATGCTTGTTAAAACATTGCCTTAGCATTTTACTATTCAAGCTTGATCTCCCTTGAATGAATGGGAGAATTAACTCGACACACTGGTTGATATTAGAATAAGTAACTGTTTTATTAATAAGTTTATTTGATTCAACTACTAATAGACATGGTTATGTATGAGGCGTGTTTCAGATGAGTGGAAAAGATAAATACGATGTAATAGTGGTGGGAGCAGGCGTAGCCGGGCTTTACGCATCCTACTACTTGGGGTCAATGGGTTGGAAAGTAGCCTTAGTTGAGAGTAAACCCATGCATAAAATCGGTGAACGCGTATGCGGAGACGCTATTGGAACACATCACTTCGAGGAACTAGGCTTAAGTGTGCCGGGTGACGTCATTGATCACAAGTACAAAGGAGTAATGATTATTAGTCCTAGTGGGGGACACAGCATCATTGTTCCGGGAGGAGGAGTTAGCATAAATAGATTAAAATTTGGTCAATGGCTACTTCGTCAAGCCCTTGACCACAATATTGAACTACTCGACCAACACGTGGTACTCGACGTGGAGCTTAGGGAAAACCGAGTAAGCGCTATTAAAGTGAAGAAAGTTAATGGTGAAACAAAATTAATTGAGGCAGAAGCAATTATAGATGCCTCTGGTTACAAACCAGCAGTTAGAAGTAAGCTACCGCCGGAGTGGCCTATTTCGGAGAAACCATACGTAACGGATTACAACATTGCCTATAGAGAAGTGATCCAGTTGAATGAGAAATTAGAGGAAGTAGACTACGCGAAAATATTCATCGACGTAAATATAGCGCCAGGAGGTTACTGGTGGCTTTTCCCCAAAAACTCTTCGGGGACCATGGTAAACGTTGGGCTTGGAGTTATAAACAACGGGCACTATAATCCGCGTTTACAATACGAGAAACATCTAAGATACAGATTCAATGGCGGAGTTATAAACGCGGGTGGTGGCGTGGTGCCAACGAGGAGACCAATATGTACACTAGTGTGGAGTAATGTTGCAACCATAGGAGACGCAGCTTACACTGTGAACCCTGTGCATGGTGGCGGCATAGGGTCATCTCTACTATCAGCTCACGTAGTGGCGAAACACATGAACTCAGCTCTAGAAACAGGGAGAGTTAATGAACACGCGTTATGGCAAGCCAACGTTGACTATATGTATGCTTATGGTGGAAAACAAGCTAGTCTAGATGTTCTAAGAATGTACATGCAGAAGCTCAGCAACGAGGACTATGAGTGGATTATGGAGAACAAGATCGTGGATGGAAGTTCGATTTATGATCTAGGCGTTAAGGGAGATCTAGCGGAAAGAGTTACTTACGCTATATCAGCACTCATAAAGTTACTTGGCAGACCTAGTCTACTCAGTGAACTACGCACCGTTAGAAGCTACATGAATAAAGCCCGTGAACTATATACACAAAGATACCCAAGGAAACCAGAGGATATATTTGTATGGAGAACAATGGTTGATCAAATGTTCACAGAATACATTCAGAGAATAGGTTTCACCAGAGGCTCACTAGTGAAATGGTAAATATATGTGCTGGTTTGGATTTATCGGGGAGCGAGAGAAAGAGTAGTGGAGTTTCAATAGTAGAGGTTGGAAAGGGTCTCGATATAAAAGTACTCTACGTAGGTAGACTTCGAAGTAACAGTGAGATCACAGAGCTCTTATTGAAACATTGTGTGAGAGCTGTTGCCGTGGATTCCCCCCTTACACTTCCGAGTAGGGGGAAACATTTTAGGGAAGTGGATTTGAAATTGGTTAAAATGGGATATAGAGTTCTACCTCCTTCATGGGCCTCAATGAAAAAACTAACTTTGAGAGCCATTAACTTAGTTAAAGAACTTAAAAGCCTAGGTATTTTAGTTATTGAAACTCATCCAACTAGTAGTCTTAGGTCGAGTGGTTGTGATTCATTTGATGAACTCGCGGGGAAACTTCACTTAGAACTATCTAGAGAACTCTCGAAAGACGAGAAAGACGCCGTAATTGCAGCGGTAACGTGCGCGTTTCACTTATTGAATAAAGATATAGTAGTTAAGGATGAAGACGGAGAAATAGCGATTCTACCAAGGATATGCGTTGAATGAATAATCCCCGAATCACATCGAGTTTCTCTCAGCTTCACGGGCTACTATTTCAGCCACGTAGTTTAGGAACACTTTCTTATTAACTTTGGATAGTATCCTGATCCACCATGGGACATCTATTTTTGCACCGGATGCGTATATGTGCCCGCCTCCTCCGAGTTTTAACGCTATGCTTCGCACATCTACGTTCCTACTCCTAAAGCTGAGTTTACCATCACTCGAAGCTATAACGGCTATGTCAGCGGAATAACGTCCTATTAAGAATGCACCTATAAAGCTGTTCTCTACTTCCTCATTACTCTCTGTTACGACAATCTTCATATTTCCAGTATTCTTCTCAACTACTTGTATTTTATCTGAGAAAAGGATTAATTCACGCTCTACATGGTCAAGAATTTTCTCGTTGAATTCCGGTATCCATAGTTTACCACTCGCCACTGTCTTAACCACTAGTTTTCTCCATGCTTGGTTATCTCGCCTCCTTACAAGTCTCACGTAGAATGGCCCCAGCCAGTGATCGAATCTCCATAGATCACCTGAGCATACGCCATTAACTACTTCTTGAACAAAGTTTTCATCTACGTTGATCCTAGTGGGTTTAATGTACTTAGCTACTACTCCTGTAGCACATGTTGATTTATCAATGTACAATTCTGCTCCAAGGTTGGTTAACTCTGTTACCCACCTGTTTTCCCAGACATGGTGGTCGAACCAAATTATTGAGGTATTGTTTCTTTTGAGCATAGATAAGTAATCTATGATCCTACTGTAAACACCGGGATTAATGCCTATATCAGTAATTACTACTTTATCATAGTAGGCAGCTGTAACTTTACTAAGTGCTTTATGAAGCAGGTAGGGTTCCGTGAAAAACACTCTGTATTCTGGGTTATTGCTCAAGTATAAGTACATACCAGCGGCTCCGGCGCCATCCATGTCTGTGTGAGTAATGATAGCTACTACCATAGTTATCAACTCAGGGTTTTATTTCAGCGTTTAACACCATGTTTTACTAGAATTATAAATCGAGAGAAGTTAATAATGAAATTCATTTATAAACCCCTATTCAACGATCTTACATGTGAGGGGATCTATATATGAGTGAAACTATGACTGTTAAGGAAAAACTACTAGAATTCTTGAAGAAGCAGGATAAACCATTAATGCCTAAAGAAATAGCAAAGCTTACCGGCATAAACTACAACACTGTTAGAGCTAGGTTACATGATTTAAGAAAAGAAGGACTCGTTGAGAGAGTTGAAGAGGGCTGGGTTGCAAAGAAACAGTAGTGTGTTGATCACATGGATATTACTTAACTCTAATCATTTTTCCATGTATAAACCTTAACTTCATCTATATGTTTTTATAAGGTGGTTACATGGAGTTCTCGAGGAAGTTTTTTACGTGGAAAATGATTAGCGATCCACTGTATGGCTATGCGTACTTTAACGTGGAAGTAGAGGAACCATTGATTAATAGTATTATTATTCAACGTTTAAGGTACATTATGCAACTACAAACAGCTCACTTCGTGTACCCGGGAGCTGTTCACACGAGATTTCAGCATAGTGTAGGAGTAATGCACTTAGCTGGGCAAATGGCAGAGGACATGGTTAATAAGATAACGTCCTTATATGGTCGAGAAATACTTGATGACTACTCTCCTGAGGCCCTTATTGAAGCGACTAGGTTAGCTGGATTACTGCATGATGTAGGTCACGCAGCGTTCAGTCATGCCTTTGAACACGGTGTATTGTGGAAGAAACAATTACCCGTCGAGCTCTCGAACCATGAGAGAATAGGTTTAACTTTAATTAAAACAACGCTGAATGATTACGTAGAAAAAGCGGAGAAAATAATTCCTGGTTTAAGCGATGTTCTTTATGGTATTCTGGAACCGAGGGAACCGAGAGGGATTATAAAGATCTTCAAGTGGATAGTGGTTGAAGGGTATTATCCTGCAGACGTAATAGATTTTCTAAGGAGAGATAGCTACTATGCAGGCACAGTTGAATACGGGTCTATACTGTATGAGAGGTTGTATAAGAACACTTATCCTTTAATTGAGGGGAATAAATTCTCCCTTGTATTAGATCGAATAGCTATCGGGGAATTTAAGCAATACATGTACGCTAAGGCTAACATGTATGAACACGTATACTATCACAGTGTATGCAGATCATTCGACAAGATTCTCTTCGAAATCCTAGACGAACTAGATAGGGAACTAGATTTCACTGGTAGAGTTATATCTATTATGAAAGGAGACGTGAGAGGGTACTTGGAATTAACGGATGCATTCTTGTATGGTATTATGATGAAGAAAGCTCTATACGATGATTCTAGGCTGGGAAGACTCTGCCGTAGAATGCTGATTGATAGAAAACCGGAATGGAAGAGAGTCGGTAGAGATGTTGCAATATCGGCTACTAAAGGTTTAGATGGATTAGAGAAAACTCTAAGGTTGATTTTGGATCATTCATATCGAGCTAGAGTAACCTACGAGCTTAAACAAAGCTTGCTTGATAAACTGAAATCGAAGAACATTAGTGAAGACGATTTATGGATTGACGTACTCGACATTACTCCACTGCCTAAATCCACGATTTACCCTGGGGGAGAATTGTCTTGGAAAACCCCGACGCTCTTCATAGGTAAGAAAATAGGGCAAAAAGTAGTAGTATCAGAGGAGTTCAATATTATGATCGAGGAATTACCATTAAAAGTCACGTTCAGAGTCTACGTCCCGCGAAGCAAGTACGATGCAGAATTAGAGCCACTTGTAACAACACTGGTCACCAACGCGCTGAAAAGCGTTCTCGGAGTAGACTTAGATGCAGCATTGAAAATTATTGAAAACATTTATACAGGATACAGTGATAGAGACTACTCGAAGTTCAAGTTAACAATGTAGAGGAGTCAAAATTGCCGAAAATTATTGTTTACATTAAACCGAAATTCGAGGAATACGATGTGAAGATTTATACTTACAACAATGAGGGAAAACTAATAGATGAAAGAGAATACGCAAGTATTAAGCAAATAGTGGTTAAATCGCAGGAAGTTAGATTAAGTAGGCAAATTTTTCACGAATATTTAGCTTTAATAATAGAAGCATCTTCTCTCAAAGTTGAAGCAAAAGAAGGTGGATTACTATATATTTATGGTTAGAGTGGTTTAAGGTATGCAGAGTCAATATGAAATACCGGGGTTAATAGTTGAAAAATCACGTAGTAGAAGCGGAAAACACTTACTGAGTAGTACATTGCTAATATACAAGAAAGCTCAAGGTCTAATACCCTACGTGAAATCCCTGGTATCAGAGGAGAAAGTGAAACCTACATATGCAAAGGGAGAAGCAAAACTAGTCAAAGTTAAAGTTGAACATGGAGACTTCATTATACACTCATTGTTCATAAGGAACTTTAAGAGCAGAGTGAAAGGCTATATCTCTATATTCAACCACCGAGGAGAACTAGTATATAGAGCAAAGTACAATAATGGTCTCGTTGTGAAAAGTAAGGGAAACCCTGTTTACGCTTGGCTAGTAAGATTGTTTCTGAACACATTGAAGATACCTGTGACAAATATGAGACTAGGTGATGAGAAATAGGAGAATACTTCTCACTAGCTGAGAGAATTATAAGAGCATTCAAGAAATATAACTGCTTCATATTTGAATCCGTAGAATTGGAGAAAGTAAAAGACCTAATTATAAAAGCAGAGATATCTAAACTAGTTGAATTAAAACCCGTGGATGAGAGATACCCATATGTATTTGCTCTAGTTGCGTCAAGAAAGGGAATTGATAAAGAGTGTGTTGCGAGAGTAGAATCCATGCTCGCTAAGGGTGAATTAACGCAAAACGACTATAAAAGATATAGACGGGAGCTCTTGGAGCAGTGCATTATGAGCTTGGAGAAGGAGAGAATTAAGGAAATAATAACAGCTATTGAGAACTACTTAGTGAGAATAAAGCCCTAGTGAATAATCACGGTTTCTAAATAATTATTAATTATGTTAAGTCATAATAGCATGTGGGATTTAGAATGACTAGGAGATGTTTGATTATTGCAAGGTTTCAACCGTTTCACCTCGGACACCTACATGTTATTGAATACTGCTTATCCATTTTCGAAGAAGTAATAGTTGTAGTTGGTATGGCTAGTCAAAGTCATACGCCTGAAAACCCGTTCACAGCCGGTGAAAGGATAGAGATGATTCGGAGGAGTTTGAAGTGGAAAAACGTGGATTTATCTCGAGTCATAACGGTGACTTTACCTACACTTGAAGTAAGTAAAGTAGCTGTACACCATGTTAAGCTATATAGTCCAAGTTTTGATGCAGTTATCACGTTAAACCCGATTATTAAAACCATATTTATCGAGGAGGGTTACAACGTGTTAGAACCCCCGGAACTTAACCGCGGATTGTATAGGGGCTCATATATAAGGAAACTAATGAGCGAAGGAGATAGTAGGTGGAGAGAACTTGTTCCTGAGCCGGTAGCATCCTTTATGGATGAAATCAAAGGCGTTGAAAGAATTCAAATGTTGTACAAGGAGAAAGTACCTGGTTACTATGTTACAGCTTAAGGTAGTGTGAAATGACAATAAATGCTGGTCTCCCCGTTTTTAAGTGCGAAATGTGTGGATCGTGTTGTAAAATGTCTCCAATATCTATTCTCCCCCATGAAGCAGTTGTTCTTGAGTCGTTAGCTGATAGAATAAATATAAGGCTTGAATACATTCATGGATACATGGTTTACGATGCTCTAGGAGGCGTTAATTTAGCTCTCAGTTATATAATGCAGTTAAATAATGGTCAATGCCCATTCCTTGAAGGTAGCAAATGTAGAATCCACAATATTTTTAAGCCATATATATGTAGAAGTTTCCCCTATATTCCGAAGCATGTGAAGTACCATATTGATGACGTTAACAAGTATATTATGGCGTCAACTGATTACGGCCTTAGTTTGGCTTGTAGCGTTGTGAGAAAGCATAAGGAAATACTAGAGAAATACTGGGCTGGGAATGAGGAGTCTGTGGATAAAATACTTTTACATTACTTTAAGGATGGTTATTTAGCCGCTGTTGAAGGCGACAACGTTAGGTCTCTTATGCTAACACTATTATCGAAACTGTGGAGAGATGGATTAGTGGAGATTAGGCAAGCAAACTACACGGCTCCTGTGGTTAACTTGTATGAATACTTGAGGAGGTTTTATCCGGATTTACCCAGCGCACTTGGTCTGGATAGAATTGCTTATAAGGTGAGAGCTTGGCTGAAAGCCTACTAGTAGATGAAAAATCTTTCCTTGTGAAAATGGAGTTATTGAGGAAACTCGCTGGAAAAGACAGTGTTCTAGTACCCGAGTTAGCTGGAGAACTCGGTTTAACTGAGTTAGAGGTAGTCGACTTAATAACTGAACTAAGAGAGAACTACATGATTACTCATGAAAAAATAAATGTATCGTGGATTCCGGGAGATAACCCAGCTAAAATTAAACCATGGGGTTGGAACTACGTCTACAAGCAAATAGTTGGTTCAACTATGATGTCGGCTAGGTATCATCCTCCATGGACGATCATCATAGCCGAGTACCAGAGTAAAAGCTATGGAAGACATGGTAAGAGATGGATAAGCAACCTCGGTGGCATATGGATGACAATGAAGTTCGAAGTTGAGCCGAGATTCGCGCAAATGCTACCGATAACGGTGCCCGTGCTCCTGTGCAACTACCTAAGAGATAGATTGAGAGTAAAAGCTGGAATAAAGTGGCCTAACGACATAATTGTTAACGAGAGGAAGCTAGCTGGCTTCCTAATCGAGGGAGAAGTCTTACTGAGTAGGGTTATAGTATACCTAGGTATAGGAATCAACGTAAACAATAACATACCCATTGAAACAGCAACTAGTTTAAAGATTATTCTGGGAAAACTAGTACCTAGAAATAGTATTATAGCTTATATTGCTGGACGAATAGGTAGAATAGATGACTACTCTAAAGAATTTACTAGACTACAAATGCAATACTTAGATTTACTTGAAACACTTGGGAGAAAAGTTAAAGTACATACAAGGAGTGGTGAATACGTTGGAATCGCGAAAAGTGTAACAGAGACAGGGGACATTGTTGTAGAAACATCAACGGGTTCAATTAGATTTAGTAGCGGTGAAGTCCTCGAATTAAAACACGTTGAGTAATTGAATCAAGATGAGTAGTGTAAGTGAGTTAATTGGCGATGAAATACAGGGATCAGCTAACTCTTGAACTCAATGAATACTTGGAGAACACTTACCCTAAGTCAAATGCACGAGTAGCTTACGAGAGAATAGAGGAGACAAGTGAACCTGAACCTGGTCCAAGCATATATGATGTAAACTTACCGGAGCAATTACTGAGAGTTCTAGAGAAAAGGGGTATTACGAGATTATACAAGTTCCAATATGAGGCATATAAAGAGGTATTAAACGGTTACAACGTTGTAATCGTTGCTGGTACGGGAACCGGTAAAACGGAAGCCTTCTTTATTCCGCTCGCTAAAAGAATACTGGATGATAGTAAGCAGAATCCCCAAGCAATGATACTATATCCCACGAAAGCACTAGCAAGGGATCAAGTCAAAAGGTTCACGGAGTACAGTGTATACGGGAAACTAGGCGTTAACATATATGATGGGGATACACCAGAGGACTTGAGGAGGAAGATTGCGAGTAATCCACCTCCAATAATAATATCCAATCCCGACATGTTGCATACAGGTTTAATCTATAGTCCATACGTGAAGAGATTCATTGAATCAGTTGACACAATGGTTTTCGACGAATTACACGTGTATGAAGGAGTCCTAGGCGCTCATATACATCACTTAGTACATAGAATCAGGTTGACGAGAAAAGAGAACACTCAGTTTGTAGCGTCATCAGCAACTATTGGAAATCCGAAGGAGTTCGCGGAGAGTTTATTTGAAGCTGATTTTAAAGAAGTACGAGGTAGTTTAACTAGAAGAGGAATCGTAACACACATACTTATCTCATCTGGTTACATGAGTCGATGGAGTGTTCTCGCGTCAATTTCTAAGTTTCTCGCAGAGAAGGGGTTAAGATTCATCGTGTTCGTGGATAGTCAACAATTAGCTGAGCTACTGGCGAACACCATTGAGTCTCGCTACAATGTTAATATCGCGGTACACAGAGCAGGTTTACCGTTTGAAGTTAGACGAGATATTGAAAACAAGTTGAGGGAAGGGAAAATAGATGGAGTAGTGGCAACGCCCACGCTTGAACTAGGCTTAGATATAGGAGTTATAGATGCTGTTGTCTTAGGTAATCCTCCTCCTTCTTACTCCAAGTACTTGCAAAGAGCTGGGAGAGCTGGTAGGAGAGGAAAAGGATATGTAATCACTATACTAGGAGAGGACCCTATAGATACATATTACTTGAGAAACCCCGAGCAATACTTTAACCAGAAGTTGACGCCATCTGTTATTGAATCCTTCAACGAGGAAGTCATGAAATTACATTTTATATCCTATATGCTTCAAGTAGGTATAGTTAATGTGGCTAAGATACCGTATGAGTGGAGGACTATACTAGATGATCTCTTGACGGAGAGGCTTATAAAGAAAATTGGGCCCTACGTTTCAGTTAACTACGCGGTTGGGAGAAAATATGTGTCGATGAAGGGAGGTATTAGAACTCAGGGTGAATTAGTTGAAGTAGTAGATGTAAGTAGAGATCAGGTCATTGCGACCAGGGAGTTACCAGTTGCGGTGCTGGAGCTATATCCCGGTGCAATATACTTCTGCACGAAGAAACCATTCGAAGTAGTGAAACTAGATGTATCCCGTAGAAAAGCCTATGTAAGAGAAATAACGGAGAGACCAAGCATCTATACGAGGCCTTTATACTCTGTCGACGTAGTAGATTACGACATTGTGTCAGAGAGAGATAGTGAACTCGATTTCAAGATATCATACGCTAAAGTTCTAATCGAGATGCGCGTTGACGGATTCATTGTGAAAGACCTGTATAGTGGTGAAACTTACTCTATGAGATCTTTCTCCGAGCCAGTAACATACAGGTATACTACGAAGGCTTCTTTAATTAAGCTCCCACCACTTGAAGAGTACATGGAGTACGACTCCGCGGAAGCTTTCCATGCAATAGAACATGCTTTAATAGAGGCATCACGGGTAACATGTGGGGCCGGAATCACGGATCTAGGAGGTATAAGTTATCCTAGTGGCGACATAGTAATATACGATGCAGCTATTGGAGGATCCGGTGTATCAAAGCTCTTATACTCTAAAGTAGAGGAAACCGTGAGAACAGCGTACGAGTTAATGGCTAGGTGTAATTGCATTGATGGGTGCCCAAGGTGTATATATACACCATACTGTGGAAACAACAATAAGGTTTTATCGAAGAGAAAAGCTTTACACTACCTCGACGTACTGTACTCGAGAGGACTAAGAGTCCACGTTAAGCCTTTGGAAGCAAAGTACGGTAAACCCGTAGTCTAATTTTTTAAACCTTGAAGCTCCGGAAACTATCACAATGGATAAACGTGGGATTATACTCCGTGGATTTAAGAGTTATTTTAGCTTCATAATTATTATTTTCACGTATAATTTATTACTGGAGATTTACTATGGAGCGAGAAAGCGTAGTCCTTGTAACAGGTGGAGCAGGATTTATTGGTAGTCACATCGTTGATAAACTGGTTGAAACTAGCTACACTGTTAAAGTTATTGATAACTTGAGCTCAGGTTCTCTTGACAATATAAGACATCACTTAGTTAAGCAATCCATAAAATTTATTCGAGGAGACTTAAAGAACAAAGAAGACGTATTGAGAGTTGTGGAAGACGTTGACACAGTATTCCACTTTGCAGCAAACCCTGAGGTAAGGCTAAGTACAACAAACCCTGAGGTGCATTTTAATGAGAATGTTGTCGCAACATTTAATTTACTGGAAGCGATGAGGTTAAAGGACGTTAAATCAATAATATTTGCTTCTTCGAGCGCAGTTTACGGGGAACCGGAGAAAATGCCTGTGAGTGAAGAAGCACCAATAAAACCTCTCTCAGTTTATGGTGCAAGTAAAGCAGCTTGCGAGAACCTTATGCATGCTTACAGTAAACTATATGGATTTAATGTATTAATATTAAGGTACGCGAACATCATTGGCCCCAGGTTACGTCACGGTGTTCTATATGATCTATTAATCAAATTATCTAGAAACAAGGAGGTTCTCGAGGTTCTAGGCGATGGAACTCAAGTTAGAAGCTATCTTCACGTAAGAGACGCTGTTGAAGCAACACTGCTAGCTTGGAGTACCCTGAGTAAAGGCTTCGAGGTTTACAATGTTGGCAACACTGATTATGTCTCCGTGAGAGATATTGTGGAAACACTGATAGAAACCCTAGGTTTAAAGAACACTACGAGGATAATATATAAACCAGTTTTACACGGTGTGGGGTGGCCTGGAGATGTAAAGAAAATAACTCTCGAGGTATCAAAACTTCTTCAAATAGGTTGGAGGCCCATAATGAATTCAAGAGAAGCAATTATTGAAACCATTAAATCATTAGTCATGGAGCTCGAGTTAAAAATCTGAGAATCATGGAGATTTTAAATAATAGAGCTGAACATTTATATTAATTGAGGCATAGATACCTACATGGTGGTTACGTGTCAAGTGAAGTGAAAGCATTAATTCTAGCCGGTGGTACTGGTTCAAGATTTCACCCATATACGGAGATTATTCCTAAACCAATGATACCAGTTGGAAGAAAAGAGAAGCCTGTTTTAGAGGTCATTGTGAAATGGTTGCGTAAACATGGTGTAAAAGAATTCGTTTTTCTCGTAGATTATAAGTGGAAATATATTTACAACTATTTTGAGAATGGATCGAGATTCAATGTGAAGATAGATTATTCGCTAGATGAACACGACGGGTATCGTAACACAGGAGGCGCGATTTTGAAAGCTTATCGAAGCAACTTAGTTGATTCTCGTGGGTTAATATGGTATGGTGATATATTGGCACCAATAAATATCAAGGAGCTACTGGACTACCACGTAGATAAGAAAGCAGATCTAACGTTAGTTGTCACTAAGAGATACAAGGTTCCAGTAGGCGTAGCTGAGGTAAACGAGAACAATGAAATAGTGAAAATGGTTGAAAAACCAGAATTAAACATATCAGCTACTGTCGGTATAGGGGTTGTTGAACGCGAGATCTTTAATCAAAAAATAGAGGAATACTTGGGTAAGGATTTCGATTTCATGGGTGACTTAGTTCCATGGCTCATTGGTAAAGGCTACAAGGTATACGCTTACATGTATAATGATATATGGTTCGATGTTGGAAGCTTGGAGAGATATAAAAAACTCGATAACGAAAACTTATCGGTATTTGAGGATGTTATCGATTAATCATGAACCAAACGATCTATCTCCAGCATCTCCTAGTCCGGGTACTATGTAACCTCTGTCGTTGATCTCAGGGTCTATGGAAACAACGTACATCCTGAGATCTATTCCGAGCTCCTCAGAGGTTTTCTTTAATTTCTCTATGGCTAAGGGCGTCGTTATAACTGATGCAATGTAGTATCTTTTAGCTTTACCGTATTTGACTAGTTCTCTGAGTACTTTTACCAGCGTAGAGCCCGTTGCCACCATTACATCACTGAGTATTACAATATTATCTTCACTTACTCTAGGTATTTTGACGTATGAGATGTCGATATCGAACTCCCAGTCATGCATACCTTTCTCCTCTACTCTTCTCGCAGCTACTACGCCTTGTTTTGCATTATAGAAGATCTTTATTAGACCCTCAGTTAGAGGCCAAGCTGCTCTAAGTACAGTTATTATTATCGTGTTATCGAGATCTTTTATTTTCACGCCTTTAACTTTCACGTTGAGAGGAGTTTCTACTTCGTATTCATCAACTTCATAGTCCTCGACGATTTCGAGTCCCAGTATTCTACCCAGTCTTACTAATCCTTTTCTAAAATCTATTTGAGTTGTATACTTGTTTCTAAGTGTTGTTAGTATTCCCTGCGCGTATTTCCTATTGACAACAGTGAGTTTAAACATAGGGCCCTTTCATAATTAAATTAGTTCCGGTTTTTAAACACCACTTGTTAATTAGGTGCTTATATGTGCTGAACGTGTTTAAACCTCTTTCAGGGTTTAAGAGAGTTAAGTGTGTGGAGCTATTGTTGCTGTTTAAAAAACTAATGTTTAAATACCTTGTTATCAAGTATAACGAAGATAGATTTAGAAGTATGCGGTGATTTATATAGCAACTGAGACTAGGTTAAGCGAGAGCAAAGTGGATGCTGCTTCTAGGATGAAAACTCATGGAATATATAGGTATGCTTGTTTAAATTGCGGTGGCTCAACCTCTGATCTTAGGTTATTGTTCAAAGCTCCTTGCGAAACATGTTTACCTGAGGAAAAATTCCGCGAGATAGTTAAGAAAACGGATGTGAGAAGCTTACCTAGACTAGAGCGACTGAAACTGTACTTAGATAATTTAAGGAAACCAGGAGAATTAAGGGGCCTTGTAAAAGAAGAACTTGAACTAGTGGACTTTGAAAACTTCTTCGAGAAGGCTACTAAAGGATTAAAAATGTGGAGTGCTCAGAGGACGTGGTCTAGGAGGCTTCTCAGAAGAGAATCATTCAGCATTATAGCTCCAACTGGGACGGGAAAAACAGTGTTCTCGCTTATAGCTTCACTCTACAGAGCACTGAAAGCTAGAGAGCTGGGTAGGAAAGTATACTTAGCGTTCCCCACTGCACCTTTACTTCTGCAAGCTTGGAGGAAACTTATTAAATTCGCCGAGAACCTTGGTTTAAACGTATGTAGTCCCGAGAACTGGGGGAAAGAGTGCCTTAGAGTGATATGCATACATGGAAGACTAAGTAAGAAGGAGAGAGAATTTTACAATGAGAAAATAAGAAGCGGGGAATTCGATATTTTATTAACTACGAGCGCATTTATGCATAGATACAGTGAATTCTTACCTAAAAATGTATATGACCTGGTTATAATGGATGATGTTGACGCTGTACTAAGAAGTGGTAGAGCTATACGTAGATTATTGAATATACTTGGTTTAACTGATACAGATATAGAAAAAGGATTAGAGCTCATTAAGCTACGTGCTAGACTAGGGTCACTACCGGAAAGCGAAATAGAGAAAGCTAGAAGCCAAGTTGAGAAACTAGAGGAGGAAATTGAAGAAGCAAGAAAGAGAATAGGAGATGTTGCACTAATAGTTAATAGCGCTACTGGTAAACCCAGGGGGATATATCCAAAATTATTCAGAGTGTTTTTAAACTTCGAAGCTGGAGCTAAACCAGAAGCCATTAGAAACATCGTTGACGCCTACATTACGTCAAGCCCGGATAAAATAGTTGATACAGCGGTAAATATCGCGAGGAAACTTAGAGACGGTTTACTAGTATTTGTACCGGTTGATAAAGGAGTTGAATTCGCTGAATACGTGGCTAGCAAACTGAGAGAGAATGGTTTAAGAGCTGAGGCCTTCCACGCTAAGAAACAAGTTGACTTAATTGATAAATTCGCGAAAGGCGAATTAGATGTACTTGTGGGTGTTGCAACATATTATGGTATAATAGTTAGAGGCATTGATTTACCGGAAAGAGTTAAGTATGTTGTGTTTGTTGGTGTTCCACGCCATAAATTCAGTAGTAAAGTTGAGACTATATCACCAACGGATCTCCTGAGGATGCTCGTAGTTATAAGAGAAGTACTAGAAGGCAGAGAGAAGGAAGAAGTAGACGTTTTAATTGGAAGAATTGCGAGACGATTGAGAACCATGTCGCAGGGAGCATTAGCAATGCTAAGGATTAAACTCATTGAGGCCTTACAAAAGGAAACCGTTGTTGAAGAAACACCTTTACTGAGAGATCTCATTAGAGCCTTCGAAATAGTGAGAGAGTATTTAAGCAAACCCGAGGTCCTCAGTAAACTAAGTAAACTAGGAGACGTAGGAATCGTCGCGGAGAACGGTGAACTATACATATTGATCCCGGATGTCGCAACATACATACAAGCCAGTGGCAGATGCTCCAGACTATACCCGGGTGGAATAACAAAGGGGTTATCTATCATAGTTGTTGATGATGAGAGACTACTGAATGGACTAGTTAAAAGACTACGCTGGATCTTCGAGGGCTTCAATATACTAAATTACAGTGAATTGAATATTGAGGAGTTAATTAATGAAATCGCTAGAGAAAGAGAACAAGTGAGGAGAATATTAGCTGGGGAAATAGTGCCTGAGAAACAATTAGAGTTAGTTAAAACAGCTCTCTTGATTGTTGAATCACCCAATAAAGCGAGGACGATTGCGAACTTCTTCGGGAAGCCTAGTATTAGAATTATTGGGGATGGAGTTAGAGTATATGAGATCGCTCTAGGAAACTATATCTTAAACATTGTTGCAACAGGTGGACACATATATGACCTTGTAGTTGATGCTGAGCCTGTTGAAGCACGACGCAGGGATACCTTATATGGAGTAATAATTGATAATGCAGGAGACAAGTACTTGTTTGAGCCGGTTTACACTGACTTGAAGAAATGTTCACGAGGGCATCAATTTACCGACGAATCTGATACTTGTCCTAAATGCGGTGCCAGAATAGGACCCAGTGCGAGGAAACTCAGTGTGATCAGGGCGCTTAGGAAACTAGCGAGCGAAGTCGACTTAGTACTAATAGGTACAGATCCAGACTCCGAGGGTGAAAAAATAGCATGGGATGTACGTGTTTTACTTGAACCCTACGCTGATAGAATACTTAGAGTAGAATTTCACGAGGTCACTCGTAGGGCAATTATAAACGCTATATTTAACCCGAGGGATTTTTCCGAGAGACTCGTGGAGGCTCAAATTGTTAGACGCATTGAGGACAGGTGGCTTGGGTTCTCTTTGTCTGGTTTCGTTCAGAGATATGTGTGGCCTATATACTGTCTCGAGTACCTCTATGGAAAAAGCAAAATAAATGAAAACGAGTCGGAGAGTATTCAAACATGCTGTAGACCAAACAGGAACCTCAGCGCTGGGAGAGTTCAAACACCTGTTCTAGGTTACATTATAGATGAGTATAATAAATCGAAGAGACTCGAGTATTCAAAATACATCATACTAGTTGACTTGGAGAACGGCCATAGCTTAGAAATAACTTTAAACTATGAAGATGCATCAAAAATACTGGAGCTGAACGCGAAAGGCAAACCCAAAGTATACCCTAACGCGCATGTCGAGATAGTGGAGGAATACGAGGTGGAAGAAAACCCACCACCACCTTTCACAACTGATGCTTTATTAGCAGAAGCTTCAAGAGAACTAGGTTTTTCAACAACGAAGACGATGGATATAGCGCAAGATTTATTTGAAATGGGCCTCATAACTTATCACAGAACAGATAGTACTAGGATTAGTGATGTCGGTATAGAGGTTGCGAGACAGTATCTTGAGGCGAAGTACGGTCCAGATAAATTAAAAGAAGTATTTAAACCAAGAACTTGGGGGTTGGGGGGAGCACACGAGGCAATTAGACCAACTAGGCCGATAGACGCTGATCATTTATCTGAGTTAATTAGAGAAGGAGCAATCGTCGTAGTTGGAAAAATCACGAGAGATCACATCAAATTATACGACCTAATATTCAGGAGATTCATAGCGAGCCAGATGAAAGCTGCTAGAATACTGAAGAATAAACTGAGAATACAGCTTGAATGGGAGAATAAAAAACACGTTGTTGAAAAAGAAGTTGTATCAGGCATCATAGAAAAAGGTTACATGGAGTTCTACGAGAACATAAGAGTCGAGCTACCTGGAGTAAGTGGGAAATCGGTAACTTTAACAGGTTACACGAGGGATATTAGAATATATAAATATCCTCTGCCGAGGTTCCACGATGTCATTAAATGGATGAAAGACAAAGGCATAGGTAGACCGAGCACATACGCGAAAATAATACAAACTCTCCTGGACCGTAAATACGTAGCTTTATCTAAGACTAGGAAAGCTCTAGTTGTTCAACTCAGAGGAATATTTGTATATGATTTCCTCACAAGGTTCTTTGGTAACGTAGTTAGCGAGGAAACGACTCGTGAGCTGGAAAAATTAATGGATAAAGTTGAAAACGGGGAGATAGATTATCAAAGAGTATTAAGCGAGATATATAGAGATGTAACCCAGAAAATATTGAGCAAGGAAAGCATGCTTCTGGAGTACGTGAAAACGCAACTACTGGAAATAGCTAGAAATAAATCGCCGGGATATGTACCAGTTAGTAAGATAGATAAATGCGTTGAAGGTTTAATGTCTTGACACTTAAAGATAGCCGTGGACTAGAAGTATATAATCTATATGAGGAAATCGGGGGATTAAAACTAGGATTAATTCACGCACCGTTAACGAAGCTAGGTTTTTCCTTCAACATTGATAACATAAGGCAAATTATAAAATATGCTGGAAAAATGGGTATTAAAACTCTTGTACTTCCTCCGTTTATGCCGTATGGAGTTAACTCTGATGCTGGAAGAGAAACACTGAAATCTATAAGTATAAATAGGAGAAACCCTTACGTTAGGATCCTCAAGCACTTAGCACGGTTAAACACAGCTTACATTATATCACCATATATAGTGGAGAAATCGCGTTCATTTTACCATGTTTCAAATCTATTAATAGATGGTGAAGCAGGTGTCTCTAAATTCTTCTCCCGGAAGATTTTGTTATCTCAGCAAGAAGTACAGGCTAACATAAAACCAGGGGCATCAATCGACGTTATTAGTGACTTATACTTGAAGTATTCCATACTATTAGATGAAGACGTATTAGCATTAGAACTTTCAAGATTAATGTCTTATATTGGAGTAGATGTGTTACTTATTACTATTAGACAATTACCACCTTATTTAGAGCTATTGAGTGTTGCGAAAGCACTTCAAGTATTTACAGGGTTAACGGTAATTCACACTGGGTATATTATAGAAGAAGGTTCAAACATAGTTGACGCTAATCCTACAATCATCGTTTTACCTGATGGGAAAATACACGTGTTCAATCAAAATAACCCAGTACTAGTAACTATACCGCTAAAAATACTGAAAGAATCGAAGAGGACCACTGATCTAGATAAAACTAGGAGGGTTTTAAGCATAACTCTGCAGTATTTAAGAAAAATACGTAGATATAAAGACTTCAGAACCATTATTTAATAATGAGATATGATTAGGTGAACTCCGTGATAGAAGAAAAAGTGGTTCTATTAAAAACAGCGAGTTTCTATGATCTAGTCAGGTTAGCATCAGCTACCATAATTCCACACCAAGTCATGACGTACTTAATAAAGTTCAAGTATAAAGGTAGAATAGTTATAGGTATACTCGGAGTCTTCAGAGATTACTATAAGCAGTATGGTTTACCAGTATTCTACTACTACACTTTTGATGGTAACGATGCCCAAGCCTCGGAAGCTAACTACGTTATAGTGTACACTGGAGAAGACCGCTTCGAACTATCTAAAAACCCGAAACCAGGTGTTTCCATACCGATTATTTCACTCGCTGAGAAACCAGTTTTTATACCTGATGATATACAGTGATCCCTGTGCTATCTTGGTCTAATGATGAGCCTTGTATTCATTACTTGCCAGTACTCTATCTCCTGATCAACCGTGAGTTTATCCCTAATTGTTTCCTCTATGGCGTCTTTTGAAACTTCAAATACTTCAAAGGTTTCAACATCCATGACTTGTAATTTATCCCCTAGATCCGCTATTACTCTACCAATTCTTTTCTCAATGATTGGGACTTCTACTTGGGAGTCCACTGGAGCAACTAGGACTTTTTTCGATTTCGAGAATAAACCAACAGCAGTGACTGTTGCTTTCGCGCTTCCATGCTTGCCTGTTTTCGCTTTCGATATTTCAACTATCCTGCATGGCTCGCCATCAATAATGACAAAACTTCCTACTTTGAGGTTTCCAAGTGTTTCATAGTTTTTACTACTCATGGAGACCACCATTTAATTATTAACCATTATATGCACTAATATATTATTAATTACTACTCGAATAAACTATCTGTGATCCACGTGGTCTCAATTTACTTACTATAGATCAGTTAATTTACGAATTTCTCCTGGAGAGAGCTCGTATACTCCGGGTTCAAGTATCCATGAGTCATGAATTACGTCCAATGATAGATGATCTCTTATCGAAATGGAACCCGCTAATATCATGTTACTTGTACGATAAACCACGATCTCGTAGTAATCTCTTATTGCTTCATTAACTGGCTCTTTTACCCAGTAGGTGATGTAGAGATGAGGCTTATTTCTCCATAATAGTAGAAGTGTCGTGTTTAAAGCACTTCCTTCAACTATGTACTCTTTTGACTCAATATATGTTTCCGCTACGCATTTATCTAAGTTTTCATCGTTTTCAGCACAAGATAAAATATTGTTCATGACATGGTATCCAAGTAACTCTGAGTCTACACGTGTCCAAGGAAAAACCCCTAGTTTCTCCGCTAAGATTTTCTTCTTTGCACCCCCATTATGAGCAAACCAAGCGGCACCATTACTAGATAGCATCATGAACGGGTGAGCGTATTCTAGTCCAAATGGTTCGCTTGCAGAGGATTTACGGGCATGTAATATTACATATACTGGTTGATAATTAACGATTTTTCTTAGGAATAAGCTTAGTACCCTAGTGGAAGACTCATAGAAGATGGGGTCAATAGACTTATAATGAGCAGTAGTGGGATTGTTCTTAATTAACCCTGTTGCTGCAATCCCCCATCCATCATCATGTGTTGAGTATTTACCATTAGTGACTCTAAGTAAGTATGCGTCGTGTTGCGCACTTTTTATGAATGCGTTGATAATACTTGATAAAGTACTCTCACTAATTTTATCCGATGTAAAAGCCGCTATTCTACACATTAAAGACCCCTTAAATCAATATACTCCTATGGATTAAAAACAAGTGAAATGATGAAGGATCCGAACACTGAGAAATGAAGAATACAATAAGCTGATCAATAGTTTTTACTCAATTGTTTCCTCCTCTAAATTTAATTGACTTACTCGAGATCTCAATGTACTAGTAACACTTTGCTATTATGAATCATGAAGCACGCATTATTCAACTATAATTACTTGGTGAAGAATACGAGATAATGTGTTGAAAGTAATTAGCACTTTATTTTAATGGAAAAGAGTTATTTAAATACCCTGTGAATACAAAAATGCATCGTTGTCTAATTGGTTTTTGATGGGTTTTGGGCTTGTTCCTGCTGTTTTGCTTCTCCCTCAAGTTTCTTTAGTTCTTCTTCAATTTCCTTCTCTATTTCCTCGATTGGCTTCGGTGGTGGAGTAGTTGCTAGTGTGTATCCAATCCAACCTAGAATCCCGAATACACCTATTACTGCGACTACGAGAGTTATTTTTGTGAGAATTTCCCAGTGTGATGTGAAAAACATTAACCAAACATATAGTGCTACTATGATTATGGAGACCGATACTAAAAGCCAACCAATTAATTGATCTCTACTCATGTAGAGCATCCTCGCATGTAATGTTAGTCTTTTTAAATCAATGATAGGTAGGCTTAATAAACTTAAATTCTGATCCCGCGAAATCCAAGTGTAAGATATTAATTGGTGAAATCACCCGAGTTCTGCTACGATCTCAGCATTAATGATCTTAGCTCTCCCACCAGTTGGTTGAACCAACCGCGTTCCACAGACTCTGCATCTTGCAGGATAAGTTGAATGGCTGAAAGCGATGTTCTCTGCTCCGCAGTTTTTACACACTACTTTGTAAAACCTGCTTTTAGGCATCGGGATCAGGATCTTACGTTTCTTCACTACTTAGTCACCTCTACGAGCTCCGTTTTCTTCAATCTTATGCCTCTTCTCTGAACTATGAACCCGCATTTATTACACTTGAGTTTCAGTACAACTTTTTTCGTTGTTTTAGCGAACCTCTTTTGCTCGGGCTTCCTCTTTGAACCATACCCTTTCTTTTTTCTCTCATATCTTCTTTCTCCTTCAGCTAAACTTCTCCGTTTACCGTGTTTATAAATGGTTACAGCGTGCTCAGTGTGTGTTTTACACTTTGGGCAATATGTCACTATAACTTTAGGGTACTTTGCCAAAGTAGTTCCCCCTTTTAACATTCTTCTATGTATTAACCAATGCTCTTTTAAAGTTAAAGCTTAGACTTTTTTAAACCTAACGCATGCGCTGCAATATTGGTTGAAATGTGGAGAACAATGATAACTAGTAACGCTAATGGAATATATGATTGATTAGCTAGGAATTCGGGGACTCCTAATATGTAGTAAAACAGCGTGGTTGCCAGAGCGAAATCCAATTGATCCAGTAGAGGAGCTGGATCACCTGGTTTTAACCCGAGTCTCCGCTTTACAAAGGCCCCCGCGAGATCACCTAGTAGAGCGAATAAACCCGCTCCAATTGATATCAAAGGTAAAAAAGAATCCATGAATAATAACCCTAGCGATGAGCCAGCAACATATGCGCCGGTAGTACCAACAATTAACCCTTCAAGGGTTTTATTTCTCCCAAAAACGGGTTTACCATCGACGAATAATTTTCCACGGTCAATTAAAATATTGCCATTAACTAGGACGGGGAGAGCATTAGCTACCATTGCTGGCAGATAGTATTTCAACAACCAGATTGTGAACTCCTCGAAGTTAATCATTCCACATCAAACCTGTATTTGAGATCGTGAAGCCCACTTTCTCGAATCTAGCTGGTACCGGTGTTTTAACGGGTTTCACGTATCTTTTACCTCCTTCACCAATAAATACGCTTAAGATTAAGTCGAAATAGTAATCTATTATCTTGAATCCTGAGGCCTCAAGTTCGCCTTTCTCTCCAACTCTAACTTGTGCGGAGGCAAATAATTTACCTTTATTCCTTCTCGCTGTTTCCAGTAGTAAGCTAGTGATGAAGGCTTGCTTTGTTAAAGTGTTCTCCTTCAAGGGCTCTAAGCGGAAGAGAGAGTTAATACTATCTATGAAGATGTACTTTGGGCTCATCATGTATGTGGCGATAGCTGATTTCAGGAAAGTATCCATGTCGAACGCCTCAGTGAACAATACTCCTTCATACTTACTAGGTGTTTTTGCAACTTGTTCATAGTGCACTGTTTCCTCCGTTGAAACATACACGCATAAGATCTCCCTGCAAACGTTGCTAGCAATAGTTAAAAGCAAAGTGGTTTTACCCGAGGCGGCTGGTCCGTAAAATACGATAGCTAGCGAGGAATCTATAAGCTCATCTAGTAAGGTGTTTCCAGTGAAGTTAACTATATTCACCACCTAAACATAATAGATTATTTATTGAGGATAAATAATTGGAACCAATGGTTGATATGGATTGCAGAGGAGACCGGTGGTAATAGCAATATATGATCCTCGATGGTTTATAGACGTTATGAATTTGTTGAAGAGAAGAGGAATAATGTTTCACCATTACTACTCAAAGGAAGAGGTTCCCTATGGTAGCGTAATATACACTGACATGAATTTGATTGTAGAGGAGCTATCCGATAGGAGAGACTTATTCATAGTTTATGATCCTGGGAAAACCTGCAGGAAACTCGAGGAAGCTATGCTAGCAAGTATGTACATTAGCGAGTATAGAGACATAATAGTAGGTGTTGATCCAGGCGTGCTCGTTAGTTACGTAGTTCTAGGGGATGAACTATTATTGTTCTATGGTGAAGGGAAAGTAGAAGACCTTGGAAGAGATCTTGACTACGTGTTAAAATGCGTTCCCTTCAAAGACATAAAAATAAAAGTTGGAACCGGTTATAGGTCGAGTGAAATAATAGAATTCATAAAATCCAGGTATAAGCAGATCCCGCTTGAACTAGTAGATGAAGCTAGTACTTCACCTAGCAGGAGTAGGATCGACGAGGCTATATACTCCTCTAGGAAACTTCGTGGATTAAAACCATTCAGGTACAAAGACATATACGCAGCTTATAGAATCGCTCTGAGTAAGGGAATAGAGGTGCTGTAGTCTTGCCTGGATTGAAGTTATCTAGGAATGAAGCAGTGAAATTGTATGGTCCAATGTCTGTATATGTGAAAAACGGCTGCGTAGATGTGCATGGTAAAAAAACTTGTGCGGGAGAGAAATTCATAATTCATAGAACACGTAATTACGTGGTTTTAGCGCTAGAAGACAGTGAATTAGATGTAACAATGGTGAACGAGTCTCAAATACAGACACTGGAAGAAACTGATCCTTACAGAGAGAAAAGAGAAGTAATACTAGATATTCTCAGGAAAAAATGCAGAAAAATAGTTGTTGTAGGGTGCGTTGACTGCGGGAAAACATCATTTGTAACCATGGCTTACAATATGTTGTTGTCAAATGGACATAAACCAGTAGTTGTAGATGGTGATGTCGGCCAAGCTGATATAGGTCCACCGGGTTTCATTGCCCTAGGAGCATCTGATTCACCCGTGTACTGGATTAACGAGTTAAAACCACTGGTTTTGAGATTCATAGGGGATATTAAACCACACGGCTACAGTTACCATATTATATATGAAGTAAGAGATCTAGTTGAAAAAGCACTTAGTAAAGAATATGATAGCGTAGTAGTGGATACAGATGGATGGGTGAGAGAGGAAGCGGGAATAAACTATAAGTTTGCACTAATTGAAGAGTTAAAACCAGATGTCATAGTGGTTTTAGGTGAAGAACTAAGAGATGTATTTAAGCAGTTCTCCAAGCTAGGCATTTATGTCTACGAGTTAAACGCCCCCGTGTATAGGAAAACACGTAGTCGCGAAGAACGTAGAATGCTCAGAAGCCTTAAGTACAGAGAATTCCTTGAGAACGCGCCTGTTCAAAAATTAAAAGTTAAGGATATCTTAGTTCAAGGATGTAGTTTACTACAAGGTGTTGAAGTAGATGCTTCGAGCATAGAGAGCATGTTCGATGGAAAAATCATTTATGCCTCCAGGCTACCCGGTCAACTCAATGTTTATGGATTAATTAAAAGCTATCAGAGCGAGGAACTAAAGAAGAGGGGATTCGAGAAAGTAAGGATTTACCCTATGGGTTTCGAGAAAGGTTTATACTGCGCCGTGGGGATAATAGGTGAAGGAGATCACCCATGCTTAGTTGAAAAATTCGATTTTGAATCACGTGAAATCGTTATAAGAGCAAAATATAATGGTAAAATAGAAGTTCTTAAATTATCAAGAGTAAAGTTGACACAGGATTTCACTGAAGAATATCTAGAGGTGTAAACTCGTGAATTTACATGATTTGATGAGTTATGCTTCTAAATTAGGTAAGAAAACTATTGATGGCGGAGTGATCAACTCGGATTACGATATAACGAGACTCAGCTACGAATCCAGGAACTCATTGATCTATGCGAGGATTAAGGGGTGTGAAGATTACCCTGTATACGCGAACTTGTTCACGTGGAGGAGCGATTTAGTTAAGTTACTTAACGCGGGGAGCCTTGAGGAAGCATATGGTATTATTGAGAAATCGCATCAACCACGTAGCCAGCTTGAATTAGTTGATTTTAGGGAATACTTCGTCGAAGCAGAACCAGACTTATCTAGAATACCCTTCATTAAGTATTATAGGGAGGATGGTGGTCGCTACTTAACGAGCTCTATTTACATTGCATGCTACGAGAACATATGTAATGCTAGTTATCATAGAACAATGTTCTTATCTAGTGGTAAAGCAACACTTAGAATTGTTCCACGTCACTTAAATTACATTATGTCAAGGTATTTCGAGAAGGGAAGAAATGCACCAGTCGCTCTCGTTCTCGGAGTAGATCCATACCATGAAATAGCAGCTGCGATGTCACCTCCCCTAGGAGTATTCGAAGTGGAAATTGGCGCGTCGTTAGGTGGAGAGAAACGCGTTGCTAAGACACCAGTTTACAGTATACCTGTTCCAGTAAGCGCAGGAGTAGTTGTTGAGGGCTTCATATCGAGAGAGGAGAAAGCACGTGAGGGTCCTTTTACAGATATATTAATGCTGCTTGATAACGAGAGAGAGCAACCAGTCTTCGAAGTCGAGCATATCTATGTTTCGAGGCAGAAACCACCGGTAATACATGCAATAGTACCGGGTTTATGGGAGCACCAGTTACTAATGGGGTTCCCCCGAGAGGCCCATATATACATGGAAGCTAAGAGAGTAACACCATGCGTTAAGGAGGTTAAATTAACGGAGAGTAGTGGAATGTGGCTTCACTGCCTTATATCTGTGAGTAGAGAGTGCTCAGAGGGTGACGCTAAATTAGCTGCTATAGCTGCAATAGCTGCTCACCCAAGCATTAAGCACGTCGTCGTCGTTGATGATGATGTGAACTTAGAAGATAACCTAGCAGTAGAGTGGGCTATTGCAACTAGGCTTAAGGGAAGCGAGAACATTATTGTATTAAAGGACATACGCGGAAGCACCTTGGAGCCTAGGGGTAGAAACGGAATAGGAGACAAAGTCATTGTTCTAGCTATAACACCTAGAAGTGAAACCTACGATAAGTACAGGCGTATCGAGGTACCTAAATAAATGTATCTCACCTTGGAACAAGAGAAAATGTTGAGTGGAGAGTATGGGTGGAGTGTTGCTAAAGCAATGGAGCTATTGGTGAGAATAGGTGAAGCATTAAATGCACCTAGGTTAATAGAGGTTAAGCATGCACATGTATCAGGTGTATCCTACTCAAATATAGGGAAATATGGATTAGAATTCATATTAGACTTCTACAGGAGCGGTGGCAAGGCTAGAATATATACTACCATAAACCCTGGATGCGTTGACTACTCCGGTTACTCTAGTATCATTGACAACAAGTTTATTCGGGAACAACTACAAATAGATAGTGCATTCATAGGTATGGGCTTTAAACCAGTATTCACGTGTATTCCATACTATTATAGGCCTCCTATAAGTGGAGAGCACTTAGCATGGGGTGAAAGTAGCGCGGTGATCTACGCGAACTCCATTTTCGGAGCATGCACCAATAGAGAAGGAGGCCCAATAGCTTTAGCTGCATCTATAACAGGTTATACTTACATGGCTGGGCTTCATTTACCCGAGAACAGAGTTGCACGCGTAGAAGTAAACTTTTCACCGGGGACTTTGAGTATACCTATTGGCGCTATTGGGTTATGGATTGGAGATCATGTGAAAACATTGCCCATAATTAAAGGTACTAATAAAATGAATTATAGTAATTTAAAAATACTTCTATCCTCTATGGCAGCCAGCGGTAGTCACGGCCTCGTTGTTCTCGAAGATATTACACCCAGGTATACGTATAGTTTAGAAGTAGAGGACAAGATCTACGTTGAGAAAAACATGGTTGAAGACTATGTGGGAGACGAAGTAACTACAAGTGATAATATACTTGGATATATTGGATGCCCTCACTTACACCCATTCGAACTCCTCGAAATAGTTCACCTCGTGAGAAAACATGGATCCATTAGGCGTGGAAAACTACTTATCACTGTTCCAATAGAGTACATGTCTAAATTCAAGCACATATTACACGAGCTGAAAGCTCGTGGAGTAGACGTAGCTGCAGGCACTTGCCCTGTTGTATCTGTTTTCCATGGGAAATACGATGTAGTTGTAACTAATAGTGGAAAAGCGGCTTTTTACCTACGTAAAATACATGGAGTTAAAACAAGGATCGCTGAGATAAGTGAGGTTGTTAAACTTGTCTCTCGTGGAGCGAATTAAAGTTAAACCAATTATACCCGGCAACTGTAGAGGCGTAGCATTAGTGTTGGATAAGTACATTAGTTTCTTCGGTGAAATAGACCCGGAGACTGGGTGTTTAAGGGAAGATCCTGGGATATGTTTGAGTGGTAAGGTATTTATCTTTAAGGGTAGTAGGGGTAGCACTGTTGGACCATACATACTGTACGCGCTTAGGAAACACGATAATCACCCCATTTGCATTATTGCTGAAGAAGTAGAACCACTACTAATTGCTGGATGTGTTCTCAGCGAAATCCCCTTATATTTGATTAATTCATTTAATGTACTTGTCGATGAATTAAATGGGAAAACAGTCGAGGTGAGGGTTGAAGGAAATGAGCACTACCTCTGCAGCCTCGAGTAAGGGGTTTTTCATAGTGCTTGAGGGTATTGATGGCTCTGGGAAAACAACTATGGCTAAAAAACTAATTGAAAAACTGAATTCCATGGGTTATAAGACCATGTATACATTTGAACCCACGGACTCCGAGATAGTGGAAGTTATTAAAGCAAAGTACAATGAGTACAGGGATCCTTATATAGATGCGTTGACTTTTGCTCTAGATAGACTAATACACGTTAAAACGAGAATTAAGCCATTGCTAGATAAAGGTTTCATAGTTATCTCAGATAGATACTTCTACAGCAGTGTCGCATATCAAACAGCATCAGGGGCCCCAATGGATTGGGTAATTGAGTTGAATAAGTGGGCATTAAAACCAGACTTAGCTATATACTTAGATGTGGAGCCAGAAATAGCGTTAAAACGCAAAGTTGCTGTTTCATCGAGATTCCCGGAGTTTGAGAGAATAGAGCTCATGGAGAAAGTTAGAAGCATATATTTAGACATGGTTAAACGAGGACTACTAGTAATGGTTGATGCTTCAAGGAATATTGATGAAGTATACCGTGATGTAGAAAACTTTGTATTGAGCAGGATCTCGTCTAGACCTATTTCTTGATCATAGATCTCAATCTCTGAATTCTTTCAACTACTTCAAGCCATTTAATTAGATCAGTTGGATCAACGTCAGGGGTATTACTGAGTGACTCAATAGTTTTTAAAGCGAGTGATTCCAAGCGGTCTAGAACATAAGACACGTAAGTCCTAGAATACACTTCTCGTGCTTCTTCATCAGTTTTAACAACATGTACTTTTCCGTGAACTGGGCAAACTATTTCTCCGCTTTTAAGCTTGAATAATGGTAGATTACAGCCTTCAACGGGGCAAATCTCAGCTAGCATAACTGCACCTGACTTCAGGAGTTCGGCCATGATCTTAACGGGGTCACCTGCTTGTTCCATCAATTTTTCACCGCTTAAAAACATATAAGTTAAATAATTACTTTTTCAAACAAGAAAACAGTAATCCCCGTTTATAAACAGTGAGTGTGGTGATCTAAATGAGTAGGATCATAGATAATGAAGCAAAAATCAAGAACGCTATTTACATGCTCGTAACAATCATCAACGATACAGCTGTTCCCAGGAATATTAGGAGAGCTGCGACTGAAGCATTAAATCATCTAAGAGATGAAAGGTATTCTCCAGGTGTGAGGGCTGCGAACGCTGTAAGTGCATTAGACCAGGTTAGTCAAGATCCAAACATGCCTCTCAGTGCTAGAACAAGAATATGGCAAATTATTGCTCTTCTTGAAACCATTAAAGACTAAGCCTCCGTACTTTTAAGTAAAACACTGTTTTTCGAGCACTAGTTAAATCGAGAGGATTTTTCATGGTAACCGTTAGAGTTAGGGGAATATATTCGACAGCTATCTCGAAGATCTTGCTTGACAATGGGTTCAAATTAGTTGATGTAAGCGATAAAATACGTGAAAGACTAGGAGTAGATTTTGATACTACACCGTGCGATGTAACGGTTAAGGATACAGAGAACCCTGATGAAGTACTAGTGATTGGTTTCCCTGATGAAGCTAGAAGAGTTTTCAACCTATTAGTGGAGAAGTTAAAGTATGTGTTTAAATGGGAGTCAAGAATAGAGCTACACTCCATATACTTAGGTATCGTGGTGGAGAAGAAAGGGGATTACTGCTTATTGGACTTAGGTGAAGTTAAAGGAGCACTATATCCCTGTAGAGAAGACACTGGAGCAAGAATCATTGTTGGAGTTAAACAAGCCCCAATTAAACCAGGTGATAGACTTGTTCTAACGAAAAACTTTAGGTTAATTGGTAAATACGTTGCTCTCACATATGGAGAACCCAAAATAACGTTCTCAGAGCACATTCACGGTGCAGATATTAAGGCGAAACTATCAGCGATCGCAGCCGCTAAATTAATGGGTACCGGGCTAGGAGTTCACTTTCGAAGCAGCTCCAAGTACGCGGATAAGGATGAGTTGATCAGGGAGCTGGAGAAACTAATCGAGGAATGTAGAATGATTAATCAAACCCTACAAGAGAACCTGTCCCCGAGGAAACTACATAGTGGTGAATACATAGGAATAATGAGTTTAACGAGTCTCGCGAAAGAGGAATTAGATAAGTATAGAAGACTAGTAGTATCAACTATTAGTAAACATCATAGCTTAAAATCCATGGGTTTAAGCGACTTGGTTGATTTCGCCGAAGAGGTTTTACCGCCGACTATTAACGGTAAAGGGGAGAGAACTGAGAAAGGGGTTTTAAACTACCTTGCTAAGAAACTCAGGGGATCACCTAGAATAGAGATTCTACACGTGAAGCCAACAGGGGAAACAATAAAACTTCAACCAGGGAGAGTTGTAGATGTAAAAGTTGATGACAACAAGTTGATCATCGTACTAGAGCGCTTTATTAAATCGCCGGGAATTTACGATGGATTAAGTGTCGAGAAGAAACCAGGAGATGTTGACTACCTCGTAGTAGATTCAAGTAAACCCGTTCTCCAACACAATTACTTTAGAGACGGTAACTGGATTGGATCATATGTTAACGTGAACACGCCTCCAGAAATATCACTAAACACGATTAAGTACCATGATTTAATCCTAGATGTAGTAATATATCCAAGCGGTGAAGTAAAAGTTATTGACACTGAGGAACTCCGTGAATTCTACGAAGAAGGCATTATTACGAGGGAGCTATATGAGTACGCTGAGAGAACTGCTCAAAGAATTCTACTAAATCCAGGTGATTACGTTTTTAACCCTTTAAAGAATCATAGAATTTAATGGTGCGGGGGTGCCCGAGCTTGGTCAAAGGGGTCGGGTTTAGGACCCGATGGCGTAGGCCTGCGTGGGTTCAAATCCCACCCCCCGCATCCCCGTAATTCTTCTCATTGATTACCATTTTAGAGTACCATGATATATTAGTTTATACTGTATTAGCTTCCCGGGTAGCTGTGTAGAGGTGCAGTGCTTGAAACTAGGAATTCGTGGAAAATGTTTTGCGAAGTTCACGGTGTTCATAGTTGTTGTGAACTTGTTGGTTATTTACGTTGCATTAGCAATGGATCCAGTGATACATGTTCATGAACCGCGGATAGAGTACGATGTTCACAGCAGCGACTACTACGTTGTAATTAGTGGTGAGGGTTGGTTTAAACCACCTCTATTCATTAATGTAGATCACGCGCTAGTTGAATTACTTGTTGGGAACATTACTCTGCAACTTGCCTGGATCAATTTAACTAGTGACAATACTCCCGTATTATTTGAATTCAATACATCTAGGGAATTCAGAAGCGAGGAATTAAATGTAAGTGTTTTTCCAGAGGTTAAATTATACGTTGATTTAAAAGGATATGTTCCAATACCAGCAAACGCTGTCGCTTTGGATCATAATGGATGCTACATACTATTTTACTATCTAGCAGAGCAGCTCAATACCACGGTGCAGCTATGCTACTATTATGTTGATCCCGTGTTAACCATAATTAACAGCGAACCAGCTGACTTAAAGGCACTGCTTGAAACCCTCTACGTCGATGGAAAAGCTTCAAGCAAGGAATACGTTGTCAAACGAAACAGTAACATGAGCATCGAGTTCTCGGGAGTTACCAAGATTTTAATAAGGGAGGAGAAAATGGCTTACCCGTTATTCGAGATTAAAGTTGAGAACGGTAAAGCGTATTTGAGGTTATCGAATTTAATATACGTAGTTATCGCTGTTATCGATATTTCGCTCTTACTCTCAGCGGTAAAGATATGTGGTAGGAAGCAAGTGCACAAGAGAAAGCCTCGAAGGAAACAAGCCAGGGGGAATGTGAAACTAAATACGAGACTTATCGAGTTTAATTTGATTCACTATTCTTTTCCATTGTTTTTTCGCTTACTCTATAGGCGACATATGTCATCATTAGAGATGTTCCAGCGATGAAGAAACTTAGGGAGATCACCGTTAACCACTTATACGGCATTGTTTCCACAGTGTTTACTAGTGTTATTCTTAATCGGGATGAAGTGTTCTTAGACGACAATGTGCAAGGAGTATAAGGGCTGTTAATAGTGTATGCGTCGCCGGGCTTCATAGCGTACTCTGTGGATTCGTTCATGCATGAAACAGTAATTAGAGCGGTTTCACCACTTAGATTAATTATCGTGATGTTTACTACTTTACCATTGTATATTTCAGCTGTTTCAAATATCTGTATCAGTGACTTAAAGTCCCCTGGTGTAAGAGTTGTTTCCGCTGTGAAATAATTGATTTCATCTACTTGTATGCTCGCTATGAAAGCTAGAGGGATAGATAGCGTTACTAATGTCACAGCTACAGCTAATAACAGTTTACTGGACAAGTGTTCTTCCCTTGAATAATCTATTTGGAAAACATTTATATACCAGTGGAATATAAAATTAAACGATTGTGGGTGAAATGTCTTGAATAGGTATAAGAAATATACATTTCCATTAATACTAATGATCGGAGTAATATTATCGATGTTAGCCATACTACCTATAAGTGAAGCTCAAGCAGTTCAACCAGGGCCCGCAGTTGATAAAATTATTGCTAGAAGATATGCGATAGCGGATGTTCCAACAGTCATGGCTAAAGGAGAAATCGACGCGTACCTATTCTCTCTTAGACCAGCTCAAGCTGAGCAACTCAGAGGTGTTCCAGGAGTAAAATTGATCTCCGCGGCCGCGGGTCTCATTGAGTTAACTTTGAACAATGCACCCGTTCACATTGAAAGATTACCTGGGAAATTAACAGCAGATGATGTAATTGCGCAGTTGAAGCAGAGAGGCATAAATGTACCGCGTAGAGCACTCGTGAACTTGTACTATGAGGAGGAAAATGCTACAACATACACTGTTGCAGAGTTCGGAGCGTTCCCAGGCAAGGGGGTTAACCCATTTGCATTCAGGGAAATTAGATTAGCGATGAACTATATTGTAGATAGAGCATCTTTCGCTTCCGCGGTTATGAGAGGCTTCGCTGTACCAATGTACATGTTCTTAAGCCCATATGACCCAGACTACGCGTTGGTAGCAGATATAGTGGCTAAGTACGAGTTCGAGTATAACCCAACGTATGCAAAACAAATAGTAGAGGGAGTTATGAAGGATATAGGTGCAGCAATGGAGGGAGGAGTATGGAAATATGAGGGTAAACCAGTAAACGTTATACTAATTATTAGGCCTGAAGACGAGAGAAGAGATCTCGGTTACATGTTTAACGCGGAGTTGAAGCTTCTCGGCTTTGACACTACTCCTAGGGAATTACCTTTCGCTCAAGCGATAGACACTATTTATGGTACTGATCCCAAGGACTTCGAGTGGCATGTATATACTGCTGGTTGGGGTAAAAGCGGTATTGATAAATATGATAGTGGTACTATTGCTCAATTCTGTGCTCCATGGGTTGGCTACATGCCTGGCTGGGGTGAGACTTCGTTCTGGAACTACAAGAACGATGTCTTAGATAATTTAACTCAGAGAATATATGCTGGAGACTTCAAGAGTAAAGAGGAAAGAGATGCACTATATAGAAATGCAACAGAATTATGCATACAGGAATCGATTAGAATATGGGTTGCCGCTAGACTCGATACCTGGCCTGTTAGAGAGGAAGTGAAAGGCGTAACACTAGACGTTGGTGCTGGGTTAAGAGGAATATGGAACATGAGAGAAATGTATGTTGAAGGCAGAAACACTTTGAATGTTGGACACCTATACGTGTGGACGGCTACCAGCGAGTGGAACGTTTTCGGAGGGTTTACAGATGTATACAGTGTTGACTGGGAGCGTGTAACATATGATCCATCGTCTTGGAACCACCCGTTTAACGGTAGACCAATACCATTTAGAGCGCAATGGGCTGTTTTCACTGCAGGTCCAGATGGTCAACTAGATGTACCGCCCACAGCTAAAGTATGGGATGTCAATAAGAATGAATGGGTGAGTGTTGGACCAGGTGTTAAAGCAAAAAGCAAAGTCGTTATAGATCTAAGTAAGTTTATTGACGCAAAATGGCACAACGGAATGAGGATCACGATGGCTGACATTGTTGGATACATTGCATTATGGTATGAGATAACATATGACCCTGCTTACAGTGCATTAGAGCCCAGAGTAGCATCTAATAACAAACCTTGGATGGATACTATTAAGGGCTGGGAGTTCAATGATCAAGCGAAAACGATGACAGTCTACGTTGACTACTGGCACTTCGATGAAAACTATATTGGTGCATGGGCCGTAGTAACACCGATAAACCCGCTGGAGGTACATGTGGCAAGCTTCGAGCTAGTACTAGATAGGAGAAACGAAACAAACATGGTGTTCTACAGGAGGTCTGGTTACGAAACCTTAAGCTTGGTGGTACCTAAACATGTTTCACTAGTGAAAGACACGTTGCTAAAGTACAAGAACAACAATGACATACTGAGTAAAGTCAACAAATTAACTGATGGAAGAATGAGTATGAGTGAGTGGAATAGTAGAATAGATGCAGATGTAAACTGGATCAACACATATGGATTAGCGTGGATTAGTCAAGGGCCATTCATGTTAACGAAACTAGATACCAGTGCGCAGATATTAGAGTTAACAGCGTTCAGAGACCCCACATATCCTTTCAAGAAAGGTGACTGGTATTTCGGATACCCTGTTAGAACAGAAATAGTGGGCGTTCAGTTATCGTCACCTGTTAAAGACAAAGTAGCAATAGGTTACGATGCTACTATCACAGCGAAACTGAGTGGTTTACCACCGCTATCATTAAAGTACATATTAAGAGACCCTGCTGGCAACATCATTGCAACAGGATATGGTGAAAAAGCAGCTGAGGATACATTCGTAGTTAAACTAACCGCTGATTTAACAAAGAACCTGAAACCAGATACTCCATACACATTGATACTTATAGGAGTATCTGAGCAAGTTGCAGAACCCGGTGTGGTGAGGCAAGTGCTAGTAGCAACTAAATACGAGGCGACTCCAACTACTCTGCCTACAACACCTACAACCACGACGCCAACCACTACAACTACTCCGCCTACTACATCGCCGGCTCCAACTACTCCGGTAACTACCCCGGCTCCTGCACCTTCGATAATGCCATATTTGGTTGCAGTTATTGTTGTCGTTGTGCTAATTGCAGTAGTGCTAATGCTTAGGAAGAAATAACAAATATACAATAACGTTTCTTTTTTTCCTTTAACCTAGATAATTCATATTAATTCTAGGTAGTTCCATAGTAAAAGTTTTTTAAAGCCCTCTAACACCTTTTAATCGGTAACCTTAAGGTTATTTACTATAAAATTACAGCTAGGGAGTGGTGAAAAATGCCAGGTGCAGGCACAGTAATTGCGAGGCGTGGATTAATATTATTGTTTTCATTCATATTAATTATTGTAATTATATCAGCTATAATTGAAGGTTCTGGTTACTCAAAGGATATATATGATGCTCTAGTGAGAGAAAGCGTTAATGCAGAAATAATGGCTTTGAGAAGAGGCAATCCGAATGTTACGGACTCCTTTATTAGGGAGTATCGTGAAAACCTCACGATATATTATAGAAAAATGTATGGATTAATTGATGAGCAGGGCCGTGAGATACCTCCATATGTAAGAATGTGGAATCTAGTTAAACGAGCTTTGACTTTAGACCTGGGTAAAACTGATAAAGTCGAAGTTGCGAATGTTGTTCCAACAATAGCACCTGCAAGTGTATTCGAGATAATTGCTACTGTTTTGCCTAGGACAATTATAGTTGTTACTGTGGGTGAATTAATAGTAGTAATTATTGCTCTTTTACTAGCTCCAAGGATAGCATATAGGCATGGTACACTAGTAGATAGACTAGTAGTTGCTTACGCTGCTATTTTCACAGCGATTCCAATATGGTGGCTTGCAATGATATTTATTCAGATCTTCGGGTATCAGCTAGGTTTATTCCCCACAAGTCTCAGAGGTGTTGCAACAGTTCTCAATAAATTCTGGGATAATCCATTATTGAACTTCATAGAGGTATTAAAGTATATAACTCTCCCAATAACAGTTTTCGTAATATGGTCACTAGGGTCATGGTTATATGGATTACGGGCAATGCTATTGAGAGTCGTAAGAGAAGACTATGTTACTGTAGCTAAAGCTAAGGGTTTACCAGAGAAGGATATAACGAGAAAGTATGTATTAAGAGTATCGCTTGCACCAGTTCTAACTAACGTAATACTAGCTTTAGCTTCCTCGCTCGGAGGCATGATTATAACGGAGTCAGTGTTCGACTGGCCGGGTATGGGTACACTATATTACAATGCAATAACCGCAGCTGATTCGCAAACCATAATGGGATTATTCGTTGTCTATGTTGGAGTATACTTGATAGCGAGGTTCATACTTGAAATACTATACATCATCATAGATCCAAGAGTAAGAGTAAAGTAGGTGAGAACATGAGTGTTCCACCGGGCTCGAATCCTAAAACACAAAAAAGTATAAAAATAGTTCAATCGTTAAAACCTATTTTCGGAGAAATATGGAGAATGACTCCAGGTAAAGTAGCCATAGTATTACTAGTATTTTTAATAGCAATGTCAATAGTAGCGGTTACGATAATACCAGCTGATTTTATAACGAAGTGGGAGTCTCCGACATACTGGGAGGATAATCCAGTTGTCGCACCACCATGCTGGGTTAGCTCCTTCGGGTACAAGGTACCAGCAACACTTCAAGCATATACTAGTGAGCCTAATCAAGTATTGTTTGAAGGCAATGCATTAACAGCTGAACAAGCCTTCAACTATAATCTAGATGTCGATAAATTACCGCAGGATATTTATATCAAAGTAAACGCACCGCTCTTATGTTATAAGAATCAGTACGGTGAAGAAGTCAGAGTAACACCGGAATTAAGAGTTGTTGTGGAGAGACCAGATGGAATAGTGTTTGAAGCATGGCATGTAACACTAAGATACGCTGAGAACATCACTTGCGGGTCACTGCTAACGTATAAAACCGGTAAAGAAAGCTTCAACTTAGCTTCTTTAATAAATGAAATGCTCACCAAGTACAATATAACTGTACCCGAGGATATAATTGGGTATAATAAGTCACACACGTCAACTGTTTCAGCCATATTGAGGACTACTATTAGGTCTGAATTAGAGAACAGGTATTTGACCACGCCCTCAGTATTTGTTACACCAGACCGTGTTAGTGTTACATTAAGGAGTACTGAGCAAAATTCAACTCTATCATCTTTTAAAATCACTTTATCCGAGTTACTTGCAGCGTTGAAATCAGATAATGTAGACACGTTCTCAAGGCGCGTGGTATTAGAGAACCTCAATAACGCTGTTAATAATATCACAGTATTACTAAGTAGCATTCAATTAGCTACATACTCAGATTTCGTTGATGATTTAACTAATGCGAGGAACTCGCTCGATCAAGCGATCAAGTGGTCGATGGATCCAGATGCTCGGGTTCCAGGTGATTTGAGGACAAGAATGCAGGATGCTAGAGAAAAGTTGAATAAGTACATTGAAACCATAACTTCCACCACGGAATTAATATATCCAGTTGTTACTTTTAAACCACTGCAAGGAGACTACAAGGTTACAGTGAACTTAGTTTATTCAGGGTTACCTACTAAACCGGAGCAAGTGAATATGAGAATAGGGTTCATTGTGAAAGGTGGTTGCTACGGTATACTTGGAACAGCTGCTAAAGGAATCGACATAGCGTCAGTCATATTATATGGTACTCCAATAGCTTTACTAATAGGTTTAGTAGCTGCTGTAGCATCAGTTATGATCGGCGTAGTAGCTGGAATAGTTAGCGGGTACTATGGAGGTTTAGTAGACGAAGCTATACAGAGAACTGTTGATATACTTAGCAATATTCCGTTTCTCCCGTTGATGATAATCATAGGTAGTATTGCGCAGAAATCTTTTACTGGAGAGGCAAGATCTCTTTATATTATCTTACTGTACTTAGTGATATTAATCATCTTTAGTTGGGGTGGTTTAGCGATAACCGTGAGAGCTATGACTTTAAGCATTAAAGAGGAACCATACGTTGAAGCCGCTAGAGCACTTGGGGCCTCAAATACTAGAATAATATTTAGACACATATTCCCACAGGTAATGATGTACGCTACTGCGGCGTTAGTGTTTAGAGTTCCAGACGCGATCCTCACGGAAGCAGGGCTAAGTGTTCTAGGACTTAGACATGGGTGGCCCACGTGGGGTTCACTACTAGCTGATGCTAGAGCAGAATACCGGTATGATATATGGTGGTGGATTATTCCACCAGGATTAATGCTCTCACTGACATCATTGACATTCGTGTTACTAGGATTAGCGATAGAGAGAATAGTTGAGCCAAGACTAAGAACTCTGTAATAATACCGAGTAACATAGTTGAACTCTAAGAGTTTTTCATAAACCATTAATATGGGAAAAGATTTTAAATATCTTGTAAATAGTTAAGAAGACAGTAAAAGAAGGTAGTGAGCTGTGAGCGAGAAATTACTCGAAGTGAGGGGACTTAAAACATACTTTTACACCTTGAAAGGAGTAGTTAAAGCAGTTGATGGAGTAGACTTCGAACTCAATAAGGGAGAAAGTTTGGGAATAGCCGGTGAATCTGGGTGTGGTAAAAGCACATTAGCGTTCAGCATTATTCGCTTAGTCCCCGCTCCCGGTAGAATAGTTGATGGACAAATAAGCTTCATGGGTAAAAACGTTCTAGATCTAAGTGAAGAGGATTTCAGAAGGAATGTAAGGTGGAAAGGTATTTCAATGATATTTCAGGGAGCGATGAATGCTTTAAACCCAGTTTACACAATTGGTGATCAGATCTCCGAGATAATGATTATACATAGAAATTACACTAAGAAAGAAGCGCTCGAAGAAGCAAAGAAACTCCTCGAAATGGTTGGAATAGATCCTAGGAGAGTGAAGAGTTACCCACATGAACTCAGTGGTGGGATGAAGCAAAGAGTGGTGATCGCAATGGCTCTCGCACTTAGGCCTCCACTAGTGATAGCTGATGAGCCGACAACAGCTCTAGATGTCGTAGTTCAAGCTCAAATTATGAACCTACTGAAGAAACTTAAGAATGAACTAGGAATATCCATAATACTTATATCGCACGACCTAAGCTTAATTGCTGAGATAGCTGATAAAGTAGCTATAATGTATGGGGGTAAAATAGCTGAATTAGGCCTCAGTGAACACATATACTTAAACCCCAAGCACCCATATACTCAGGGATTACTGGGTAGTATTCCCAGGTTGAAGGGTGAAATAAGAGACCTCACGTGGATACCAGGTGTACCCCCGGATCTCTCGAATCCTCCTCCAGGATGCAGGTTTGCTCCAAGATGCAAGTATGCAAGCGAAAAATGTAATAGAGAACCACCGGTGATCGAGATTGAGAGAGGTCACTATGTTGCGTGTTGGCTATATGCTTAAAGGTGGGAGATGTGGCTGAACTCCAATACACTTATGAACCCCAGAAAACAAGTGAGACAATATTGTATGTTGAGAACTTAAAAGTATACTTCCCGCTTAGAAGATCGATAATGGATGTTTTAAGGGGAAGACCGAGACTAAACGTTAAAGCAGTTGACGGAGTCTCATTCGATGTGAGGAAAGGAGAAGTATTAGCACTAGCGGGAGAATCAGGGTGCGGGAAGACTACAACAGGTAAATCAATACTGAGATTAACGCCTATAACGAGTGGAGTTATCGGTTACTTACCGTCCAAGAAATTAATTGAAGAATTAAACAGCATCCCAGGAGTCAATAAATTAACTCAAGATGGACACGTAGACTTAAACTCTATACCAGAGAAATTCTTTAAGCCATTTAGAGCAGAGATACAGATGATATGGCAAGACCCATTCGGTAGCTTAAATCCGAGGAGAACGATATACGAGATCTTGGAGGAACCACTAGACATACACAACGTTGGCTCTACTAGGGAAGAGAGATATGATTTGATAGCGAAAATGCTGGAGGCAGTTAAGTTAACTCCTCCCGAGGATTTCATGTATCGTTACCCTCACATGCTTTCAGGTGGTCAAAGGCAGAGAATAGTTATAGCTAGAGCATTAATACTTAATCCAACACTAGTAGTAGCAGATGAACCGGTTTCAATGCTAGATGTCTCTATAAGAGCTGAGATCCTTCAATTAATGATGGATTTAAAGAAGAAACTGGGATTAACCTACGTGTTCATAACTCACGATTTAGCACTTGCGAGATACATTGCTAATAGAATCGCCATAATGTATCTTGGTAAAATAGTTGAACTGGGGGATGCTAGGAGGGTAATTGAAACCCCATTTCACCCATACACTAAGGCACTCGTAGAAGCGATCCCGGAGCCTGACCCTGAGAGAAGGCATGTTATCAAAGAACTACCCATTAAGGGCGAAGTTCCATCACCCGTTAATGTTCCAAGTGGATGTAGATTCCACCCTAGATGCGTTGTGCTTGATCAAAGGCCGGAACTCGCAGAGCTCTGCACAAAGAAGGAACCACCTCTCGTTGAGGTAGAGCGCGGGCGCTACGTTGCATGCTGGCTTTACGCTAAACCAAAGTAAACGTAGAGCTAGTTGATTATTGTTTTTCAACTCTCGCTATGTATAAATTGTCCTTGGTGTCTAAGACTCTCACTAAATACGTACTACCTGGGGAAATCTTTAAACCGGGTCTAGGTAGCAAGGTTACTAATGCTTTATTCGCGTACTTACCAAGGTATTCTCCTCGAAGCCATCCACGAGCTAATGCTTCTACTTCTATGAAGTCTCCTCTTCTCAACACGGGGTGTATGCGTTTTGCATAGTGCATACCCCATTCCTCCATCGACCACCTTAATCTTACTCCAAGTTTAACTTCGAGTTTATCTATGAAACCCCAGAATTCTCTCCAGGAAACTTCTTTCAAGCTTTTTCCGCGTCCATACTTATGCTTAATGAATTTCTGAACAGTGACCGGGGGCCATCTTTTACCCGCACCTATTTTCAACGCCCAATTAATCACATTTACTAAATCATCATCATTTACTCCGGGTAACCATAAGGGTGTTACATGTAGATCTATGTGTGTCTCCTTGACAGCGTACTCGGCTGAATCAACTACTTTTTTCACATCGTACGCGGTGTTTCCATAAAGGTATTTAGCTTTCTCGGGATTAAGTGTTTCCAAGCTTAAGTTGATTCTATCAAGGCCTGCTTCGTTTAACTTATCAATTAATTTCCTCGATAATAGTAGTCCATGTGTCTCCAATGCGACTGCTCTAACTCCACTTATCTTCTTCAACCTTGATATTAACTCGGTTAAGTAAGGGTAAGTTAAAGCGTCTCCAATAGTATCTATTAATAGTTCAACGCTGCAACCTTTCTCCTCAATAGCTTCTTCAACGCCTCTAATTAATAAGTCAGGTTTTACTATGTATTCAGCCCACCTATGTTCAGATTTTAAACCAGCATCAACGCTGCAAAATATGCAATTCTGGGGACAAATAGTTGTAGGCCTTACTTGTAAAACATTTGTTCCTCGATCAATTACTCCGAAAGCAATGTAACCAAAAACAGGTAAATCGTCATCGATATAGTAAACTACTCTGCCATCACGGTACTCCCCTAAGAATTTGATCATCATGAATCACATTGATGATTATCCATTATTGAGATTTATTTACTCTCTCCTAAATAATTCATTCAAGGTGTTACTATTGCTACCAGAAGAAAACACTGGTATAGTGGGTTGGGGTTCATATGTTCCAAGGTGGAGAATAACCTTAGAGGAGATCGTTGAAACCTGGGGTTTTAACCCGGAGCAACCTAAGGAGCTAAGAGTAGTTGAGAAAAGCGTTGCAGGAGTAGATGAGGACGCTGTTACAATGGCTTGGGAAGCTGCTAGAAACGCTTTAGCTAGAGCAGGCGTAAACCCTAAGGAGATCGGGGCTGTTTGGTTTGGAACAGAAAGCAAACCATACGCTGTTAAACCCTCCGCGACAATCATAGCAGAGGCTCTAGGCATCACGCCCAACGCTATGGCAACAGATTGGGAGTTTGCATGTAGAGCTGCTAGTGAAGCACTGAGGACAAGTATAGGCGTCGTTGCATCAGGGTTGATAAAGTATGCTTTAGTTATTGGTAGTGATACTGCTCAAGCTAACCCAGGCGACGTATTAGAGTTAACAGCTTCATCAGCTGCCACAGCGTTAGTTATTGGTAGAAGAGAGGAGGCAGCAGCTTATTTCGAAGCAAGTGCAAGCTATGTCACCGATACACCTGATTTCTGGAGAAGAGATAATTCACGGTATCCCTTGCATGGAGAAGCGTTTACCGGTGAACCCGCTTACTTCAAACACATAATTGGAGCCGTTAAAGCATTATTCGCAAAGACAGGTTTAAAACCCAGCGATTTCGACTACGCAGTATTTCACCAACCAAATGGAACTTTCCCTATAAGAGTAGCTGAAATACTTGGATTTACCAAGGAAAAAGTTTTACCAGGACTTGTAACACCACTCATTGGTAATAGTTACAACTCATCAGCGTTAATAGGGTTATCGAAAATACTGGATCAAGCCGCACCAGGGCAGAGGATCCTACTAGCACCATTTGGGAGTGGAGCAGGCTCTGATGCATTCAGCATAGTTGTCACAGATAAAGTGATGGAAAAGAGAGATAAAGCTCCAAAAGTTGAAGACTACTTGAATAGAAAACAGTTAATTAGCTACGCGTTATACGCTAAATACCGTAGATTAATTAATAGAATAGATTGAGGTGATTAAGCGTGAGAATCAGTATCCCACCTAGTTGGAGAACGAGGATTTATAGGTATAGGTTAACAGCAACAAAGTGCAAAAAATGTGGTAGAGCAGCATACCCGCCCTCCAATATTTGTAGATACTGTGGATCCAGGGAAGTAGAGTTCATTGATTTAATAGATGAGAAAGCGAGACTAATTACTTGGACAATAATTTACAGCGCAATGGAGGGCTTCGAGGAAAAGAGACCAGTTGTTCTCGGCATACTTGAAACAGTTAACACTAAAGCTAGAGTAATGGCGCCACTCACAGATACAACACCCGAGGAACTCCGTGTTGGGTTAATGATGGAACCCGTGCTTAGGAGAATTATTAATGAAGGAGGCCATGGCTTAATACATTACGGTGTATCTTATAGACCATTACTTAAGAGTACTAGTTAATTTTTTATATAATTCATACTGCGATAAGTTCACTTTATCAACGTATTCGCCTAGTCTTATGAAACTCCAGGTTAAATCACTGTTCTCACTGTAACCTGTGAACACGTAGCTATAGTTGAATCCAAGTTCTTTAACTGCTTTGCGCCAACCAGATAATCCACCACCATAGGTAGCCCACTTGGAAATAAAGGTACCCATAGGTTTAGAGGATAAAGCCAATTGCGCTTGAATAATGGCCCAGTCTATATCATATGTTCTTGTATCTATGAAACTCTTTAATTTCTCTCTGTATATTCTCAATATGCTTTGCAATCTCTCTTTACTCAGCATTCCTACCCATTGGAACATTGTGTGAGGTTTAGGTATGAGTGGGTTTAAACTCACGGATATTCTGCCTCTATGTTTTTTAGCTAATTTAATGAGCTCATTTAAATGAGCAATGTTTTCATCTACTTCTACATGAGTCAACCCCTTGAAACCATATATTAAGTACAGTTTGATACTATACTTTGATCTAAGCAACTCCTCGATCAAGTTCTTGGCGTAATCAAGCATACCCGGGTACTTCGCGATAACTGAGTGAACTAGAGGTGAAAAAGACTCAGGTGCAAGTGTAAGTGTTTCTTGGCCAAGTTCTCTTATTATCTCAATAGCTTTCTCTAGGTAGGAAGTTATCCTGAGTGAGGGCAGTGAAGCAATAAATCCTTCACGTTTCAAGTACTCTAGTAGATCATAGTGTGTTTTACTAACAGGGAAAACCATTGAGAAAACAATTACTCTCTTACCGCTCACAGAGTAAGATAATCCTTTATCAATTATGCTCTTTAAAACACTAAGGGAACGCTCCCTATATGGATTAAATAAACGTGTTTCAATACAGAAACTACACCAGAATAAACACCCCCTTGAAGCCTCTAATTTGTACCCTCGACCATATATTGGTTCCACATTCATGTTTTCAACTTGTCTAATAGGGTAGAACGCCGTGTTTAAGTCAGTTGCGTAATTCTTAATAACACTGCCGTTAGTTAAGCCTGGAACATACATGTATTTCAAATTAGCTAATTCTTCTAGGAAACGCTGCTTGGAGTCACCGTATTCAAGCCATAATTTAACAATATGGGGCATTGTATCCTCTGCTTCTCCAATTACAAAAGCGTCAACGATATCGCTATATGGTATAGGGTTCTCCATGCACGCTGGCCCCCCAGCTATGATCACATGCTTCTTTCTATTTTTGGATAACAACTCTATTCCACTCGCATTCAATAATCTAGCTAAATTAACTATGTCGGGCTCGTAATGTAGTGAGGTTATAATTAAGGGGAAATCCTTTAACTTGCTGCCTGTCTCCAGGCTGCGGGGTTCCCCTTCTTGCCCGTAGAGCTTACTGCAGCAGAATCTCTCCGCGAAGACTTCATCCTCTCGGTTAAGTAATCCATATATTATGTCAGCGGAGAGCCCTGAGATCATCACTCTGTATATACTTGGATATACGTAAGCAACCCTCGCCTTAATTCTGGAAAAGTTTTTTCTATACGTATTGATCTCCATGCGGTTACTCATCTCGTTTAAACATTTATATACCCTACATACAAGTATAGATTAATTGGTTGAGGGTATGATTGATTACTCTAAATATTATAGTAAGTTAGCAACAGGTATTAAAGCATCTGAAGTCAGAGAGTTACTGGCAATAATCTCTCAACGAAAGGAAGTAATAAGTTTCGCGGGTGGAATACCGGATCCAGCTCTATTACCTAGAGAGGAACTAGCCGAGATAGCGAGAGACGTGATTCTAAGATATGGTGACGTAGCGTTACAGTACTCTGAGACAAAGGGAATTCGCGAAGTTAGAGAAACACTATGTGACTACTTACATAAGAAGAAGAATATACATTGTGAACCCGAGGGAATAGTGATCACTACAGGTAGTCAGTCGGCACTAGACCTTATTGCAAGAGTATTCATAGATCCAGGAGACATCGTTATAACTGAGAATCCAACGTACTTAGCGGCAATAGGAGCATTCAAAAATGCTGGAGCAAGAATTATCGGTATCCCCCTAGATGATAAAGGCATGAGGACAGATTTGCTGGAGAAGAAACTAATGGAAATGCCCAAAGAGCAAATAGAAAGAGTGAAATACATATACACTAATCCAATCGCGCAGAACCCAGCTGGAGTATCAATGAGTTTTGATAGGAAGAAACACTTAATGGAAATCGCTTCTGAGTATAATTTACTCATAGTGGAGGATGATCCATACAGCTACCTTGTTTTCGAGGAAGGAGTTGATAAAACGAATTTAAAGAGCATGGATAAAGAGAACCGCGTAATATACCTTGGAACAGCGAGCAAAATACTGTCACCTGGTTTAAGAATAGGATGGGTGGTTTCAAGCACAGATATAGCTAGGAGAATAGAGTTAGTTAAGCAATATGTTGACTTGCATTCACCATCACTATCTCAGATTATTTTATCCGAGGCAATTAAACAGGGGATAATAGATAAAGTGCTAGCTAAAGCGCTACCAATGTATAAGTCGAAGCGTGATACAATGTTGAAAGCGATGAAAGAGAATTTCCCTGACTACGTATGGTATTCTAAACCAATTGGAGGATTATTCGTGTTCGCATACATACATCGAGAGGGCTTCGACTCGGGGGCTTTATTGAAGAAAGCTATAGACTTATATAAAGTAGCATATGTACCTGGTGGAAGTTTCCACGTTGACGGACATGGTAAAAACAGTATGAGGTTAAACTACAGTTACCCATCACACGAACAAATACATATAGGAGTACAAAGACTAGCTAAATTGATACTAGAAAGCACAAATTAGAACTTTGACTACTTAATTGATAGAATAAAACCGAGGCCTCTGGGAGGAAACAAACCCAATGCATCATTTAAATCGACTGCCTCATATACTTTAATCCTTTTACCAATATCGTTCATTATTTGTCTATAAATTCTTTGATCTAGGTTTCCACCTTTACCTACGAGCACTATTTGCACGCTTGAGAAATCATTTTTCAACGGTATCCATGTTGTGTGCGAGAGCCTAGATAACACGAGTCTGCTGTAATCTAAATTAACTAAGATACGGTGCTTTGAAGCCATGTTACTGCTTGTTAATATGATGCTACCCCACTTCTTGCTGATATTACCTAAGTGAGATGTACATGTGAACCCGTAGCTCGAAGCAACTCTAGATCCCTCCTCGCAGTAGAATAAGGGTTCCATACCAAGAGAGCGTAGACTTAACCCTGTAATTAAACCAATTAAACCGCATCCTTCAATTAAAACTGGTTCAACGCTATTTTTAGCTAATTCAAATCCATGTTTAATTAGTGGTCTCAAAGCATCCATTGGTGTAACTTCAAGTAGGGGTTCATCGAGGTAAGATGGGTGAATTGATGAAAAGTTTGCTAATATACCGTCTTCACTAATGCCAAGTAATCCCTTACTCCCGAAAGGTGAAACAGTATATGTTTGACCAGAGTACTCGGTGTTAGATCCCTGGACTTCAACTACTCTGACAACACCCATTGAACCCAACTTAATGGGTTTATTGATTGGTAGATGACCTGTAACTATCTCTTTCTCGATGTCGCCTATATATACATAGAGTGGTTTCACTAGAATACTCTCCTTGAATATTACACCAGGGTACTCAATTACTTCTAGGACACCGCTATATATCAGTGTTTTCTCTTTCACCAGTAAATCACCTTAAATAATATTTATAAGTATATCTCTTTATTAGCATGATAGAATTACGAACAGAGTATTCTACTGGTGTTGATGAATGAGTAGTGGAGATGAGAACAAGTTCCCCGTTCACTGGGTCAGTAAGAGTGCTAGGTATAGAGTCATAGAGTTAATGCTTTCAACGAGAAGCATTACGGAGCTAGCTAGAGTACTTGGTGTTTCACCAACTGCTGTGCGAAAATATGTTAAGAGAGTATCTCATCCAAGTGACGAGATCTTGGCTACTGCTATTCAAAGAGCAGAAGCATATGAGAGAGATGCAATAATATCCCTGATCATCGAGGACCTCGCTGAAGCCATAAGTAAACTATATAATGCCGTGGACGAAAAACACAAAAAGGAAATAAGAGAAAAACTCGCGAGAATACTAGGGTCATAGGAGTGATGGAGAATAAACCTTTTTTATCCTCTAGGAGCATTATTGAAGACTACTCACTTCTACTTGAGTACATGAAGAAATGCAAAAATAAAGGTTTAGATTGTTCAAACATTATTCCTACTTCTCAAACATTGGACGAGCTACTGGAAAAAATAGAGAAAGGCGCTATTACTTTCGAGCAATTACTTGATTACATCAAGGGAAAATACGAGAATCAAGTATACTGTGATCTATGTGTTGAGGCTTTTAAACAAGTTTTCAATATTGCAGCGGATTGCGAGGATGCAAGAAGAATGTTGTTAATTCAGTTAACTGGGTGGTACGTCGAGATACTTGAAACACTTGGTTATGTTAAATTAAAATCCGCGTGGAAGCCTTGAAGCATGAAACAATAAATACCCTCGTGGAAAAACTAGCTCGATACCTGAGCCGTGAAAACATCAATGTATCTTCGTGTGAAGTGAGAGAGAAGAAATCCAAATTCGAGGTGTACCTTAAACTAGATAAAAACATCGCAGAGTTATCCACGGTTAAAATTATTATCAACAAAAACAAAGATAAAATAAGGGTTTTCACGGGTAAAACGAGCTTCGATCTCAGGCTCAAGAGGTTTATTAAGCGAGAGCTAAGTAGAATGGCTGATAATCCATGAAAACACCCCACAAGAACAGAATACAAGTAGCAGTTGCACTGCTAGGGGAGTTCACGAAGTCTATTGAGGATCTCGACAGAGTTAAAGCAGTTGAAATCCTGAAGAAGACGTATCAAGCAAAGAAAATGCAACCAATACGTGGTAAAGCGCAACCACCAGATATCTATGATAAGGAATTAGCGACACTATATGTTATTGGTAAGTATGGTTTAAAGCTAGATCAAGATTACCCGGAATTATTTGAGAGGATATTTTACTTAGAGAGGAATTTAGAGGAAGCAATTAACAAGATACTTGAATCCAAATACGAGGAAGCCCGTGAAATCCTGAAAAGCGTATCACCATCCGGAACTATTGACAGCAATGTGATCGCGAGACTTCTCAGAGTACCTCTAACTAAACTTATCCTAGGGTTCATTCAAGAAGAAGAGTTCAAGAACGTTCTACATAGAGTTCTAGAAGCATTCCCAGAGGAGGAGAAAACGGTGAGTAATTACGCTAGATTCTTCGTGGGATTGAAACTCTCTGAGGCTATTCGGAGAGGCGAAGTTAAATCTAAAGAGGAGAAAGAAGCCTTGAAGAAAGCATTAGCGATTAGAACGGGTTTCCCCAAGTCTACTCCAAGCGATGACTACGTGAGAGCAATAGCTAAATCAGTATTTAACATCAATGATAAGTTACTGGATAGAGTTCTAAGCTCGAGGAAAGATGCTTCATCACCTACTCGTGAAGATACCACTAAGAGTCAGCAATAATAAGTGTTTTCCCCCATAAGATTAACGTGAGATTATTTAATCTAAGAGTGTGAAGCAAATGAGTAGCAACAACATGTTCAATATACCTATTAACTTAACATGCGTTGAGGAACATGTTTTAGGAGATGAACATGCTGCAAAGCACTTGGGAAGCGGGGATGTAAAGGTTCTATCTACTCCCTCAATGATAGCTTTCATGGAGAGAACGTCGATGAAATGCGTTCAAAAATATCTACCACCAGAGTATACGACTGTTGGCACTGTTATCAACGTTAAGCATTTAAACCCAGCACCAACAAGCGGCGTAGTCATAGTTGAATCTAAACTTATAGCTAGAGATGGGAGAAGATTATTGTTCGAGGTTAAAGCATATTATAAGGATAAATTAATAGGCGAAGGACTACATGAACGTTTCATAGTTGAGAGAGAGAAATTCGTTGAGAAACTTAGGAAGCTCTATTAAATTTATTGTTCACTAGATCGTTTCAATTGTAAGCAACGATCTGGAGCGATCTGGAAATAACGTGAAGACTGTTTCAGCCACTGTTTCACGTTGTCCCTTATTTTTAACGAATCACAAATGAAATGTTGGGTGATATAAGTGAAGTGGTTGAAGTATACGGGTTTAATCGTAATGGGAGTATTATTGTTATCGTTGACGGCTCCAATAGCAACATTAGCCATTGCACAGCAGGAGACAGTGACTCCAACGAGTGAACCAGATAGAGATATGCCAATATTCGTAGTTAGCGGTGGCTGGGGAAGACTAAAAGTAGGATTCTTATTCAATATTAGCTACGAGGAAGCATTGAATCTATCATACATTGTCAGGAATTTAACATATGATTTATTCGAGTGGGAAATAGGATACAATATAAGTGCGGCAGAAGTTCAGCTCAAACAGGGAGACAAGTTCCTTAATAAATCACTAGTAGTCAGCAGTGAATCACCTAGGGAAGCTGCTGTATATGCGTTCGTAGCAGCCATACACTACAGTCATGCACCAGCACTAGCGAACCCTGTTCTAGGAAGAGTAATACATGAAAATTTGGGGGAGAACAACACGATCACGGAGGAAACAGTTAGGGCAGTGAATGAGACAGCGTATGAATTAAGAGTTCACCTACTTAATGCAGTAAGCTATGCGCGTGGACTAGGTTACAATACAACTGTTGCTGAATCACTATTGGGAAATGGAGATGAAAAACTACGTGAAGCAGAGGAGTTACTTAGCCAAGGCAATGTAACATGTGCATTTAGATCAGCTGTTTCAGCTTATAGAATATATGTTAGAGCCTTCGCCGTATTAGTTAAAACTGTAATAGCGCAATTCATGAGAGAGCAAGTGAAGCCGTTAACAGCGGTACTCATCGAAGTCAAGGAACCTCCAGCGAAAAAACTCTTCAACGTGCTACCTATTCAAATCAGAGACATGATCAGAGAGAGAGTTGAGAAAGGAGAGTTGAAGAGTATGGGTGAGATCATCAAAGTAATTAAAGATGAGGCGATGAAGATTCGCGAGCAATTAAGGGAAAGAGAGAAAGAAAACTTGAAAATAGCTGTTAAAAACATGGTTGGAAACCTCAAGAAGGAATTCAGGAATATTAATGTGAGCGATGAAGACTTAGATAAACTAGTTGAAAAGTACTATGCGCAGGGATATAGGGGAATAGATTTAGCGAAGAAAGTACTTACGGAGTTAGCCAATAGATTACAGGAGCAGGCGAGAGAACGAGTGATGCAACAACTAAATCCTCCGCCGCGACCCATGTCTAGAGGTAAATAGTAGTAATAGATACTTTGAATCAACTTTTTTTAACTTATCCTTGAAAACACATCAGGTATCTTAACGGTTACTAATGGTAACTGATCGTGGTTGAATCAAAAATTAATGGTCACGACTAATTATTAGATGTAATCCTACTGTACTCTGCTTTATCCTCCAGCAGCTAGAGGCTGTAGGTATATTTTATCCCCATCGTTTAGATCATAGTCAAGGCTGGGTATAGCGTAACCGTTGACTAGTACTACTAGTGTTCCATTGAGAATAGAGTCTATGATTACTTTGGCGACATCTTGCCCTAGAGCATTAGGTAACTCTTTCAGTAACAAGTCTCTTACTTTGATACCCCCAGGTACTTCAAGCCACATCCATGAACGACCCGTCTTCAGCGAAGCCCAACTCAGGAACTCAATGTATATTTTCATTTTAACACCATGTGTTTAATTGATGAGCGAGGAAATATGTAAAAAAGATTTAACTTGATTAGCTTTAGGAAGGTAGTTTACCTAGTTTTTCAAGCTCGTCTGCAACTTGTTTTAATCCTATTTCTTCGAGTTTTCTCCTCGTCGGTATACCTGTTTTAATGTCCCAGCCTCTGGCTTTATAGTAATCATCTAATAGTTTATCTAGCTCGAATATTTGTCCCTTTGCTGGAGGCCTTGGAACGGGCACTTTCTGAATTCTTTCTGGTACCCAGTCATCTTTCCTCGTGAAACCTTCACGTGCGTTGAATGCTCTCTCCAAGTTGTATATTCTTTCACCCACTAACCACAAGTACTTCGGGTTCTTGAATTCTTCAATACCTGTTGCAGCGTATAGTAGCCCAGATATTAATTCAAACATTTTGTCTTCGTCATTGTAGTATCCAACAGTCACTAATCCACCGAATGCGCAGAATCCCGCTGACTCGTAGCCAGCTATGAAGTCTTGAACTCTCTTAGCTAATTCACCTTTACCCTCCGTGGTGAATGGATCAACTTTCTTAGGTACGCCCAGTATCTCATAGTGGTTCCAGCCAATCATGTGGCTTCCTCCAATATTTGATGTAGCATAGCTTAACCCATGGGCTTTAGCCGCCCTTGGATCATACGCGGGTAGTTCAAGTGCTTTAGCATGCATAGCGTATTTCTCAGCGCCTCTTCCAATAATTTCAGCCGCTCTCTTCGTGCCCTCAGCTAATATGTTTCCAATGCCTTCTCTCAAAGCGATTTTTCTAACTAGCTCTATAACTACGTCTCCATCTCCCCAACGTAGCTTCAAACCATCTGTTTCCTTCTCGGTTATAATGCCTTTTTCGTAGAGCTCCATGGCGAAAGCTATAGCAGCACCTGCTGATATGGTATCAACACCGTATCTATCGCATATATTGTTAGCTACTAAGATTGCTTCGAGGTTTGTTACACCGCACGTAGAGCCGAAGCTCCACTGTGTCTCGTACTCGGGGAAGTCCCAAACATATCCCGCATATGGGCCTTTGGTGAGCTTCCATTTCTTTCCGCAAGATATTTTGCAACCATAGCAACCTGTGTGTTTAACAATGTATTTTTCCTGTACCTCTGTTTTGAATACTTCAATGTTTTCTAGTTCAATTTGCTTAAAGTTATATGTTGGATTATGACCTAATGTGTAAAAGTTATATGTAACTCCACCTGTACCAAACTTATTAAAGCTCTCGAATAATGGGCTCTTCATGTACACGTTTGTTTGTTCTTCAACTAGTTTATCGAATGCATCTGGGTTAAATAATTCAACTTCCCTACTTGAAGCTTTAACAATTATAGCTTTCAGGTTCTTAGCACCCCAGACTGCACCACCGCCGCCTCTACCAGGTGTCCTGTAGTCATCAGTGACTAAGCATGCAAAGCGAACTAGTCTTTCGCCTGCTGGCCCTATCCCAAGGAGTCTAGCTTCCTTATCTGTTTCATCTCTCAGGAACTCTGTGGTTCCATCTATGGTCATACCCCAAACATGTGTAGCATCTCTGAATTCAACTTCGTCATCGTGAATCCAAACATATGTAGGTTTCTCTGCTCTACCCTCAATTATTATTCCATCGTATCCAGCGAACTTCATCTCGGCCGCGAAGAACCCTCCTCCAACGCTTCTAAAGTATCCACCTGTGAGAGGAGACTTGAATACTACAAAGACCCTGTGAAAGCTTTGAGCAGTTGTACCGGTCAACGGGCTCCAAGATATAACCACCTTGCTCTCAGGTGATAACGGATCTGTTCCGGGTTTCATTTCATCCCAGAGGATTTTCGCACCAAACCCTCTAGCACTAATGAAGTTTCTAACGAGCTCTGGTGAAGGCTCCATTTTTACAGCTTTCTTATTTGTTAAGTCTAGTCTCAGGATCTTGCCCTTATACCCATAGAATTTACTTGAACCCGTAGAAGACAAATGTGTCACCCATCTTCAAAGATTTATATATACGTATTAACCATATATAAATTTTTACCATGTATGTGTGACATAGAGAACTATGTGCAAATGGTTTAAAAAGAGTTGTGAAGTGCTTGATCAGTAGAGTATCCTGCATAAAAACTCGGATATCGTATCGATGTTTCCGCAGACTCCATTTCTCTTTAAATTATTGGGAGTTAGGTGTTCTCGTCACGTGGGTTAAGATGGTTGGTGATCGTATATTTATGTAAAATTTATATATTTTATTAATAGATTCATCTACATGTAGGTACAACTATTGAGGACGTTTCTAATGAAATTTAGTTTTATCTGTAGGGAGCCTTTCTCGCATGTAGGGAGAAACATCGCGGTAATAGGCGCTGGACCAGCTGGGCTAACAGTAACAGGTTACTTTGTTTGCAGAGGCTACAATGTAGATGTCTACGATAAACTACCACTACCCGGAGGCCTCATGGTGTTCGCTATTCCTAGGAGTAGGATAACTTTAGAAGAGGTAATTGAAGGGTGGAGGGATCTCGAGCAAAACTTCAACGTTAAATTCAATATGAGAACTAAGGTTTCACTGGGTGAAGGTAGCGATGAAGGCGACGAGTTCGCTGAGAAAAAGATCAGTCTCATGGATTTATCAGGGAAATATGATGCTTTAATACTAGCTACAGGCACTTGGAGATCAAGGAGATTGGGGGTTGAAGGAGAAAATGCTAGTAACGTGGTGTCGGCTCTAAGTTTCCTGTATCACCGTAGATTAAGTGAACTAGGTTTAGCTAAAGAAGGGACTTCACTTAACTACCGTAAAGTAGTAGTTATAGGTGCTGGTTTATCAGCTGTAGATGCAGCGGAGGAATGTGTCTCCATGGGCGTAAGTGAAGTATACATGGTTTATAGGAGAAGCATCAAGGAAGCACCCGCAGGTTCACATAGGATTCGGGAACTCTTTAAAAGCGGTGTTAAATGGATTGAGCTAGCTCAACCAAAGAAAATACTAACGGATGGAGGATATGCTAGAGGAGTAGAGTTCCTTAGAGTAGAGTTAGGGGAACCCGATGAAACCGGGAGACCTAGACCTAAACCAATCCCTGGCTCAGAGTTCATTCTCGAAGCCGATCTCATAATAGTCGCTGTTGGAGAAACATCTACGCCCCCAATATACTCCGGTGAGTTAATCAAGTACTTAGATAATTCGGGGAGAATAATCGTAGATGCAAATTATAGGATACCTGGTACAAACATATATGCTGTTGGAGACGTTGTAACAGGGCCATCTAAGATAGGGTTAGCGGTAGATCACGCGTTAAGAGCTGCTAGAGTAATAGATCAATCCATAACAGGCGAGAGAATCTCTGTTTCCACATTGCTCAGCAAGTTGAAACCAGTCAAGCAAGCAGTAATCAAGAGAACTGAGTGGAAGCCTGTTTATGGCGAAGAAATATGCAAGTACTTAGATACCTACAATGTGTTTAACTATGATAAATGCTTAAATGCATCTCCTTTCACAAGGGTGTTCGATTACTCGAAATGCATGGGTTGCGAGACATGTAACGCGGTCTGCGGTTTTGTTCATGATGGTAGATCAATGATTAAAATCAATAAATTAGAGGATGGATTAGTTTACCCAACTGCATGTCTTCACTGTACGAATGCGAGTTGTCAATCAGTATGCAAGAGGAAAGCTATAACGCGTGGTGAACTCGGAGAAATAGTAATAGATTACAAGAAGTGTAATAAATGCCTGGATTGCCTAACAGCTTGCCCAGTTAAAGTCATAAAGCTAAGTAGGGGCGATATAGTTAACTGCGATCTATGCTCACAGCTGAGGAAAGGAGGATTAGAACCAGCCTGCGTATCAATGTGTCCAAGCAAAGCAATAATTCTAACATATCACTGAGTAATAGTTGCATGTTAATAAAGATAATAAAGAACGCTTTAACAAACTCATCGTGGTGAAGAGTGCGTAGCGTGAATTACTGCTTGATAAGGCATTTCACTCGAAGCAAGTATAAACATTTTAGTGAACCCTGTTTTTTCTAGAACAGCCTCAACCTCACGTACATCAACGATATCCGTGTGTGCTTCTACAACGATGCTTTTAACTCTCCAGAGTTCTCCTAGGGCTTCTCTGAGAACCTCTAACTCTAATCCCTCAATGTCTAGTTTCAATATTTCAGTGTACCCTAAGTATTTGAGAATACTGCTGAGTCTCACGCATTTAACTTCCAGCTCGGAAACTACTGCACTGTGTTGTTCAACGTGTTCCCTTATCAGAGAGGATACTGCTGAGTAATCTCCAATGAATAATCTCTTCACTCCACTACTTGGGCATATTGCGAATGGAATAATCGTGCCTCCTCTTACTTTATTTAATTCAATGTTATAGCGTAGAAAAGGCAACACGAGTTTATTTGGTTCAACGGAGTAAACACGTCCACTCGGCTCTGCTAGTAACCAGGATGTAACAGTGTAGAAGCCTAGGAAGGCCCCTGCATCTAGTATGCGGTCACCGCGGTTAGGCCTGGTATACGGTATAATGTAGTAATCACAGTCAACTACGATGTGTTCGAGGTTGTTGAATGCTTCTTCGACATAAGGTGAGGGAATAACGAATCTAAGTCTTCTATTAGCGAAAGTTAAGTCTACTCTATGCTGTTTAACGCCAAGTAAACTAGCTATTCTGAGCACATATTTATGGAGATTCCATTTTACCCTAGTATTTATGCAAGTAGAGTCAACTAAGTTATTTTTCATCGCGGCTTAACCAATCTGCATTACTTATAATAAATGTGAGTGAGTATGTATTCATGTTTTTTCAACTCTACAGTATGTTTCTCCGACTTCAAGTTGCTTATATACCTCGCAGAGCCATATGTCAATTATCTTGGATTCCCAAAACTCTGCCCACCAGTAATCACTATCCAATAAATGCCATAGGGCCCGTCTAGCTTGTTTAGATTTTTCGTTTTTACCATATTTCTCCTCGTATTCCTTAATTAAACTATAAGCATGTTTCGCTTTCTCCCAGTAATCATGGTGTTCTTTGACTTCTCCATGCCATTTAGTGAAGCTACAGAGCCATGTTGTTGTTGGTACATGTTTCAAGGTTCTACGAGGAGTCCACTTATCTATTAATTCTCTGTGATTAGTGGTTTTCAAGTAACCTGTTTCCTGTATTTTAACGAGGTACTCAACGAGTCTACTGTAGAAATATGCAGTTAAAGGCGGTGACTTAGCAAATATCATCCAGTTCTCGCCATCTAGAGCTATTGTTAATACTCCTCTTGTGTCAAGTTTTTCAATTATCTTGTACGCTAAATCATATGCGGATTTCCAAGCGTGTAACTCGCTTCTAAAGTTATTCTTAAAACTAACGTAGTTGCTGAGGTCAGTGTCTCTGAAGAAAATGATTAATTCGCCTTTAGAGCCTTTTACTAAGTATGGTTCAAGGTGATTACTTTTATCTCCAGTGGATTTTTCCAAGTGACACTTTTGATCCAGTATTGTGTAAGTTAACCCTAAGTCACTGTATATATCCACTAGTTTCATGGTGAAAGCCATTTCCGGGGTCCAAATGCCCCTTGGTTCCAACCCTATTACACTCCTAGTGATCTCAATTCCGTACTCTACTTCCTCTCTGATAATGTCCTCTGCTCCAAGGAATTCAATAATGTAACCAGCTATTGTGTGAGCATATATGCTTGTTAACACATCTATTTGTCCACTTAAAGCAGATTTCCTATAGAGTTCAAGTGTTTCTTTGACAATACTTGCCTCCGAGCTCGATTTATCAATTGATCCACCATCAGCGAACACCACTCCTTTATCAATTAACTCGGTCCACTGCGCTAGGAGGCTTGGACTGAGATTATATGTGCACTTGTAATTTGGGAATTTTTCAAGTATTAAAGCGTGGTAATGATAGGGCCCTCTACCATAAGGTGCTAGTTCTTTTTCGTAGACATGTTTAAATGCCCATGGAAAATAATACTTTCCGCTCGGTAAGTAGTTTGGTGCTTGGTGATTATGCCACGTGAAAACAACGTATTTCTCCACGGGGAACTCGTTCTCCTCGATTACTCTATATGATACTTTATCATATACTTCCCCGTTATTCACCAGTAGTAACTCGTATTTACCAGGTATTTTTGGAACCTGAAACTCTAAGCTATGTACAACATGTTCACCGGGTTTCACGTTGAGGTTAACGTGTGCAAGAACACCTTTGTAATCTCTAATCTCTAAATTAACACTGGTTTGCTCACTTCCGCTTGCGAGAACATATATCTTCGCTAAGTCACCGGTTCTATGTACTGGTGAATCTAAGACAATGTATAGTTCTCCACTGTGCATTCAGCGAAGCACCAGGTTTTATTTAACAGCAGGAAATACATTAAATCAATATTGGTATAAATATTTTATAGCGATATAGTTGAAGAAACCTGAGTCCAATATCTGGATCCTCACAGGAGAGTATAATCTTGACTGCATGCATTGCTATAGATATAGGTTCAGGGGCGGAAAGAGCTAAGTCTCAGGAAAAACTGGGAATTGCGAGAGACATTGGGAAAAACAGGCGTAAAGTACGTTAATTTAACGGGAGGAGAGCCCTTGATACCTCCACACATTGATCACAACCAAAAGCCTCGCCCTTTAGGGCGGAGAGGAGGTCAGATGTAAATAATGTTGGGGAGAAAACTGATTATATTTTTCTATATTTCTCATCTATTTCCTTAAGTTTATCGATGTTTTGCTTCTCGGAGGCATCTGGTTCTTTAATTGATAACCATGCTTCAATTATTTCTCGTGCTAGTATATCCGTAACTAACCTACCGCTCATAGCTAGTACGTTAGCGTCGTTCCAAAGTCTCGCTCCCTTAGCTGTTTCGGGATCATTGCACAGCGCCGCTCTAATTCCTGGTACTTTGTTAGCAACTATTGATACACCGGTTCCAGTGTAGCACACTAAGACTCCGAAATCAGCGTTGCCTCTTGACACAGCTACAGCGACCTCGTGTGCTACATCTACCCATGGCTCAGGTTTCCCGGTTCTCAGAGAGCCCGCTAATTCCACTTCGAAACCTTTCTTCGCTAAATAATTGGCTGCTTCTTTTGCACAAGCATATAAATCATCTGATCCAATGATAACCTTAGGCATATTTCCACCATGAATTAATTACGTTTAAAACACTATTTAGTTACTTAAACTACTCCAGCTCGCACTAAGCTGTTTTTAAACTAAAGTTTCTTATAATAATTCAAGGTGTAGTAGTAGTATGAAGAAACACTATGAGTACTCCTACTTCATAGTATTAGCTCTAATGATAACGGCTGCAATAATTCTACCACTGTTGTCGACGGCTCAACAAGCAAATACAGGAGTTAAAGTCATAGTGGGTCCGACGCCCATAATGGAGGGGGAAGCTAAAGGTCCAAACGATGTTACATTAATGAACGAGTATTTAGCAGTTGCTTTTGGCATAAGTACAATGCCACCCTGGGGAATACCAACTGGTCACATAATTGATATTGCACCCGTAAGTGAAAAAATGTCGGATGTAGTTGCTCAGTTTAGTTTTCCATTGAATGATTGGGGTAACTGGGCTACAATCAATAAGTTTGATATTATTGAAAATACTACTCAAAAGGGTGTTGTTAAAGCTTTGGGCACATGGAAAGGGCTTCAAGTGGAGTACACGTATATCCTGGAATCAGGTAAACCCTACCTCAAAGTAATAGTAAACGTCACTAATACCGATACAAACACATACTCCAACCTCATCATGGGCCCCGCTATTACATTCGAAAGAGGGTGGACTTTTGTACCTGGGTATGGAACAGGTAGAATACCAACTAGTCCGAAATCAAGTGCTGGTATAACGGAAGACTGGGTTTTAGGTTACCACGAGGATTACGTTATTGGATTGTATGTTCCAGGTTACTCGCATATATCACTATCGACATATTTCGTAGACCCATTCTACCAGGTTACTTTGATGCCGGGTGAGAGTAGGTTGTTTGAAGCATATATCATTGTATCAAGTGAACCAGATACATGTAAAGTCGTGGAGTACATTCAGCAAATGAGAGGTGGAGCGCTAGCCTACATCAATGGAACAGTACGTAATATTAGGGGAGAAGCATTACCTGGATCAGCAGTCATAGCGTATAATGGCAGTAACCCATACTGCTGGAGTATAACGAATATGAAAGGAGAATACTTCATGCCGGTTCCGGCACCAGGAGACTATAATCTGAGAGCTGTTGCAAAAGCTCATGGGCCAAGTGGTTGGTCTAATGTTACGTTAATGCCGGGAGATAGATTTACGGTTGATTTCCAGGACATTGTTCCCCCCGGTAAGCTCGTACTAAGTGTGTATAGAAATGATACAGGTAGACCAGTTGATGCAAGGATATTGATTAGTGGAGGATACATTCCACCAGTTCAATACATGGTGGTTTCAACCGCATACACGGATTTAATTAAAGTTGGATTAGCTGAGATAAATCTCGCGCCAGGGAACTACAACGTAACAATTGATCATGGGGCGGGTTTCATTAGTTTACCAGTCTCATTACCGGTTAGTATTGAACCAGAGAAAACAGTTGAAGTAAATGTATCGATCGAAGTATTATTTAAACCACAGAATTATGGATGGTACATGGCTGATTTACACCATCACTCAGACTACATGGATGGGAAAACCCCGCCGAATCTACTGGTCGTATCACAGTTGGCTTCAGCACTAGACTTTATCTTTGTGAGCGACCACGATTACGTGGGTAACTGCCCCGTAATAGAGGACTATGCTAAAATTAGAAACACTCCATTTATTTGTGGAGTCGAGATTTCACCCGACTGGGCGCATTTCAACGCTTACCCCATATTGTATCCAGAGAAACTCAAGTATAGAGGTACACTTAGAGAAATAATTAGCGCTGCGAGAAACGCAGGAGCAATAGTCATAAGAGCAAATCACCCCTATATTGGAGGGTTATTCATAGCGCAGGAATCAAACAACATCCCCGGAGGCTACTACGAGGACTGGGATAATGCAGAAATAAATGGACCATGGGGCAGCGATGATGCTAGAACTCTGAGTAAAATGTTTATGTTATGGGATGTAGGCATCAGGAAATACTTGACTGCTGGCAGCGATGTACACGATGTGATTACTCAGGCTTATAGTGGTAAACCAAGAGTAGTTGCTTATTTGCCTGCAGGAGCTGACCCAATGGCGTTAGCTCAAGCTGAGAAATATGGACGTACTTTCATTACTTATGGCCCATTCATTTTCACGGATCCGTTGCCAGGATCAACTGTTTCAGCTAGGAGCTTAAATGACACAATTAATGTAAACGTAAAATTATTCTCTGTCTACGGCTTAGATAAACTAGAAATATATGTTAAATCGGGGAAACTCCTTAAAACAATATTGCTGAATAAGACTAAGAGCATAGACATAGAGTTACAATTGCGAGTACTGGATGTTACGAACAATACAATGAATGGATACGTAGTGTTCATCGCTTATGATACCATGGGTAATAGGGCCATTAATAACCCAATATGGCTTGACACGGCGAGCATACCAAACACCACTACTATAACATTAAAAACAACCATGACGGAGACTCTAACGCAGACAGTTACCATGCCGGTTACTCACACGCACACGGTTACTCAAACAACAACAGCGGTAACGACAAGCGTAGCTACATCAACTAGAGTCTTAACAGAAATAGCTACCTCTACTCACACCTTGACTAACACCGTTGAAACAATTAAGTACGATATAACAATTGTCACTGCGATAGCTGCTGAGAGAGCTGTGAAGAGGATGCTCGAGCTCATTATAACAATTGTCACTGCGATAGCTGTGTTCCTCATTGGTTTAAGTATAGGTATCCTAGTTAAAAGAAAGTGATTTTTTATCTCTACTTCATAGATTTGACACATATTAAGTCAGGTGCTTGAATTGAATAAATCTATTAGACTATTTTTTCCTGCGCTAGGCAATTACAAAGCATACTTAAACACTGCATCAACGGGTTTAATGCCATCAACAACCGTTGAATTTATACATAGATTAGTGTCTGAAGCAAGCATAAACACTGATCTCGACGAGTACTTGAATGAAATCAAAAGTAATGCTAAACGCGAGATCTCTAAATTAATAAATGCTAAACCCAGCGAGATAGCGTTCATGGTTCAAACAACTGAGTGCGTGAAGAAAGCTTTACTGATGTCTAATCCTGATAATAAAACAGCGATTATATCAGTTGACATAGAGTTTCCCACTGTTACATCATCAATTGAATCAATATGTGAATTCAGAAACTGTAAACAATTAGTCTTAAACACTAATTTCGAAGAAAACCTTGAGGATGAAATAGAGGAAGCGATTAAAAATAGTGTCTTCTCCAAGTACATTGTGCTCATTTCTTCAGTAAACTGGATAACAGGGTTTAAATTAGACATCAAAGAAGTCTCGAGAATAGTTCATGAACATGGAGGAATATTGATAGTAGATGGAGTACAACATGTTGGAGCATTAAGCATCGATGTTAGAAAAGAAGACGCTGATGTTCTATGCTGTGGAGGTGAAAAATGGATTTTAACACCATATTATGGGATAGGATTTATGTATATTAAAGAAGAATTAATCAGTAAACTAGATCTACCTCCCTATGGAATACTGAATAGGAAAGAACCGGAATACAAGTGGAGTAATTACTGGCCTGATCCAAGTAAAGATCCGTGGCATCTGCCAGAGGTATCTATTACCGCGGATAAATATGAGTGGGGTGGTGGATCACCCTTTATTCCAATAGCGGCACTTTGGAAATCCGTGGAGTTAATTAATAATATAGAAGTAAAGAGTATTCAAAACCATGTGTTAAAGCTTAGAAGCATCCTAGTGGAGAGGCTTCTTGAGAAAGGGTTTTCTATCATGAGTTCACTGGAGAATGCTAATAGATTTTCACCAATATTATTGTTCGCGACGGGTCGTGGTTTGAAAAAAGATATGGATCTCGTTAAAACTTTGAGGAGTAAAAGGGTAATGGTGTCTTATAGGGGAGCTAAAGGATTAGGAGGAATTAGAGTGTCACCACACTTATATAACACAGTTGAAGATATAGAGTTACTGATGAGCGAAGTGGATAACGCTAAAGTGGGCATTGATTAAATGATGAAGACTTTTGGAGCTGAAATGATGAGGTAACAGTGGGTTGCTGAAAACTCGGCCCTGTGTGTTTTAATTATGTTTTCCCCGGGTTTCATCATAGTGTTCACTTACGTTATTCATATTCTTGAAGCTAAGACAAAAATATCTTCGCCAATATCTCTATTCCAGTGTATGCAACTATTAGAACAATTAATGACGCCATTAATACTCCTACTTCAATAGCTATAATTGACTTCCTTCTATCTAATCCCAAAACATAGGCTACAAGTGTCCCTGTCCAAGCACCAGTGGCTGGGAGAGGTATCCCCACGAATAATGCTAATGCAAAATAACTTATCTTTTTCATTTTAAGTGAGCGTTTCACACCTAGATTCAATATTTTCGAGTAAATTCTCTTCAGTAACAAAGGAGAATACTTTGATTTAACAAGTTTATCCAGTAAATCGAGGACAAAGTATGCTGCAAACGGCACTATCATATTTGAAACAATGGATAACACTATGCCCGCAGTTACAGCCACGGTGTTGTTCGATTTATATAAAACAAAGGGTATAGCCCCCCTTACTTCACTAATAGGCATGAATGCTAGTAACACGGCAATCGCGAAATCCGCTTTATTCATAGATTCACCCATTCAAATATGAGTATCAATGTTTATTTTAATTTATTGCTGAGAGGCAGGCCTCCTCCCTAAAGGAAGAGCACTTCAACTTTACCAGATACATTACCAAACGTGCACACAAATAGATTTATGAGCATTTCTCTCCATCCCCGCATTGAAAAGCATGGGTTTCACTTGTAAGTATATAAACCATGGAACATGAAATGAAATATTCTCAGAGATCAATGAATCTATTACCCTCTTTCACTAGGTTTAACTGGTCTCAGGTGCTTCTCTCCTCTTACCTTTTATTGAGTTCATTATTATTGCTTCAGCGATATCTATTATGTTCTCTAGGTCTCCTCCGCTGAGGTTTCTGTATTTTCTCCTATTAATGTATAATGATATAAGAGCTTCTGATTTAAGCCCGTACTCAGACGCGAATTCATTATAAGTTTTTGATTCTTCATATATGACTTTTCCATCTTTAACATCAACTACTTCGACTTTATCCAATATCTCAGTAGCCGATGTTGGAAACACGTCTATTTTATCTATAACGATATTTACATCACTCTCCGTTAACCCCTTATTATTTAATCTATGGGCGATCTCGTCTTTAACGCGTTCAGTCATAGCTTTTTGGACTAGATCACCTATCTCCCCGAATAGAACTTTAGCTTCCTCTAGGTCATAGGTGAACCTTTTAACTAGTTTCCATACGGGCTTTCTCAGGTAGAAGAGGCTTTCAAGAGCTGTTTTCGCGAATTCTTTGTCCTCGCATTCGTATTCAGACATGCCCTTAATTAATAACTCTTGTAAGGCTGCATACATCGAGTGATCTGTTAGAGAAATGTAGTGTGGTAACTTATCCGTGGAAGTAAACATTTTTTCCAAGATATCAGTTATCCGGCTTCTAATACATGTCAATAATGAACCTATAGTTTCAATGAACGCTACGTTTACTGGGTGTAAGTAAACATACTTGTACATCAATTTCCTCGCGTCAAATAACCTAGCGACTTCATCCAGGGCTTTAGATGCTATTGCTAGTGTTAATTTACCATCCTTACTTAAAATAAACGAGTTTCTAACAATCCAGTCGTCGTTTATTTGACCGATGGGGACACCTGTAAAGTAACTATCTCTCTTTAAGTAATCCATGATGTCACTTGTATATAGGTAATCTCTAACAATCATTCTAACAATTCTTCCAAAGCCGCTAAAGGATTGATCATAGAACTCGTTTCTACCAAGTAGGCTCTTCGATATTAGATCCGTGAAGGGTTCCATACCCTTAGGAGGCTTCATTCCAGCGTCAAGTAAGTTTAATAAGTACTCAGCGTCAATATTTAAGTCATGCTTGTTCTCCATGACGCTTTTCTCGATTAAACTTCTAACGTGGTCTCTGTAAATTAAATAACCTACTACTTCATGGTTGCCGACTTTGTAATTTAGGAACAACTTGGTTTTATACACATACTTGTCGAAAGCGTGGCTAAAGGGGCCATGGCCTATATCATGCAGTAATCCCAATATTCTAGCAGCTAGTAATATTTCCCTATTCTTATTACTCGCTTCTCTTAATACTTCATCGGGTAGATTTGATGCATAAGTTGATCTCAACAGGAAAGTCATGTATTTGTATGAAGCAAATAATACTCCAATAGCGTGAGAAAACCTCGTGTGAGTAGCACCTGGATAAACAAAGTGAGCAGCTTGTAGTTGATAAATATATCTGAGTCTCTGCAAAAACCATGAATCCATTAGTACTCCTTCAAGTTCCTTAATGTAATCGATATAACCGTAGATCGGGTCTCTAACTTGTCCATTGAACGGTATAAGTAGTGCTCGACTGCTTTCACTTTCCTGAGACATGGTCATTATTCCACCTAGTACTGAGTGAAGTGCATCCTCCATCATGAATCCTTCTAACAGTGATCAAGTCACCTATATAGCTTATTTACTTTATAAAGTTCACTCTCCTTGAACCTACGGTATGGGTCTTCTAAGAAGAAACCCTGTTTACATCGAGGACATATAACTAAAACCGGTCTTTCACGCCCCTCTCTCTCAATACTTGAGTCAATGTAGTAGAGTGTGACTTCATAAATATATGTGAACTCCTCCTTGAAGCCCTCATACCCGCACAAAGGACACTTCAACTTACGATTACTCTCCAAATTCAACCCCTTCATGTTGATTTTTAGGAAAAAGCCTTTAATTAAGTAATTATCTATGTTTCAACTCGCATTGTTACCCGTCACGGTTTTCTCAATTCCCTCCACGTGAATTAATCCATCGAGAATACAGCTTCTGAACTCCCGTGGAGCATAAACTCCTTGGATTAAGATAGGTTTACTAGTCTTCAAGTAACCTAGAAAATTTAAGTAGAGTAGGGCCTCCGCTTCACAGCGTCCTCTACGGGACTCTCTGCGGAGTGTCGCGGCTCTGAGTTAAATTATTATCTAACTAGATTTATATCTTTGTGGTTATCAACGGTGTTCGTCCTCTCCAAGGTTACAATCTATGCAAAATATATAAGTAACTTAATTAAATAAATTAAATAGGTATTAATAGGTGTTATTCTTGCAGTTTCACAATGATGATCAAGGAATTCACCCATATAAACACCATGGAGGCAAGTACCCATTACCTTTCAGGGGGTTACTACATTTAACAATATTGAAGATTCTAAGTGAGAATTCAATGCGTGGAATTGACGTGAAGAAGCGTATTAAGGAAATTTTTGGACTAGATGTTCCAAGCGCGGTTATATACATTATACTCAAGAATCTTGAGGGGAGAGGACTAGTTTACTCGAAATGGGATAAAAGTGAAGATGGTTCCCCGCTTAAAACATACTCAATTACAAGCGAAGGAGCTGAATACCTTAAAGAAAAAGTTAGTGCCATAAAATCCATTAGGAAGATACTGGATTACCTGGCTGAGACGAGTAATTAGCCTAGGTTCCATGGGCAATTTTTCTCCATGAATGCTTCGAGTTCAGATATGTTCATGGGGAAAAACCTCGCTCCATGACCCATGATCTTGTATGCACCCATGGCATTACCTACTTGTGCAGCTTTAACTGGGTTTAATCCATGGATTAACCCATAGATTACTCCTGCATTATAAGCATCACCGCAACCCGTTGGGTCAACCGCGTTCACGTTACAGGGTGGAACAACTTCGGTTTCATGGCCATCATAAAGGATGCTCCCCTTATCACCCATCTTGACGAATACTATTTCAGGTCTTAACATTTCATGTAGTTTTATGAGTGCTTGTGAGGCATCGAGTGCTTTGAAATAAGCTCCTAGTTCCCACTCGTTTAACGTAATAAAATCTACGAGTCCCTTCAGTTCACTCAGCGCTTTTACTTTATTAAATGGTAAACCACCTAATTCGAGGAAAGTTTTCACGCCGTATTCACGTGTAGTGTTAAATAATTTCACAAGGGATAATCCTTGATCAACGTTGTCGAACATGTAGCCTGATGCATATACTATTTTAGCTTGTTTTAATTCATTTAAGACCTCGATTAATGGAACAATGTTTTCTCTGCATGCATTTCTATAGGATAAAAGAGTTTTCTCTCTCCTACTGGTAACTATGGAAACAACTATGCCACTGCTCTTATCTTCTAGCACTTTGACATATTTTATTGAGACATTTTCTTTAACAAGGTCTTCGAGCAAGTATTTACCAACTACATCGTACCCCACTGCGGAAATTAGGCAGGAGCTTACTCCAAGTCTAGATAATGCGACAGCAGTATTCGCCGCTGCTCCACCAGGTGATACATAAGCGTTCTCAACAATATAGGATCCACTCGTTATTACGAGTTGATCCTTTAAGTAAAAGATAATATCTAGTACGAGATCTCCGTATAGTAATACATCGCATTGTTCTCCCATTACTTGCAACCTCAACTAGGTGAAATCCAATTGTTTACCAATTAAAGGATTTTGTCATGGAAAGATATTTAAATTCAACTGGAGTTATTTATATCAAGTCAAGGTGGATTCTTTGAAGTATGTAGGTTTAACTAAAACAACTGCATTAATCCTCGTAATAGTTGTCGTAGTGGCTGCAATTGGAATAATAGCATATATAATGTCAACACAACCAACAACTACAACAACTCCGACGACTCCAACAATCATAACGCCTACTACCACTGTTACTCCTGGGAAAACAGCAATAGCTGTAGTATACGATATTGGTGGTAGAGGAGACTTAAGCTTCAACGACATGGCTTATCTAGGTGGGAGTAGAGCTGCTAAAGATTTTGGTTTAGAGTTAAAAGAAGTTCAAAGTACAACTGAGCAGGATTACTTACCGAACCTTAGAACACTTTCAAAAGAGGGAAAATACTTAGTCATAGTTGCAGTCGGGTTCCTCATGACTGATGCAGTGGCTCAAGTTGCAGACGAGTACCCGAATCAATTATTCGCTATAATTGATGGTTACGTTGAAAAACCAAATGTTCTAAGTGTTTTATTTAAGGAACACGAGGGAAGCGCGTTAGTTGGAGCACTCGCAGCTATGGTTGCACGATATTATAATTACTCAGCTGTTGGTGTCGTATTAGGAATGGAGATACCGGTGCTATATAAATTCGAAGCAGGCTACTACTGGGGTATCAGGTATGGAGAAAAAGTATACGCTGATAAAACAGGAGTCAGCGCATCGACGCCTCTCAAAATACTGTACACTTATACTGGTGCATTCAACGACCCCGCTAGAGGTAAAACAGCTACTCAAGCACAGATTGGAATGGGTGCGGGAGTAGTATATAATGTTGCGGGGGCCACGGGTCTAGGTATATTTGAAGCCGTTGAAGAATACTGTAAATCCCGAGGCAAAACTCAGGGACCTCCATTCGCTATTGGTGTTGACGCTGACCAAGACTGGATTAAGCCGGGATTCATAATAGCATCCATGATGAAAAGAGTTGATGTCGGTGTATATCAAGCGGTTAAAAGAGCCCTAGACTACTATGCTGGTAAAGTGAGCACATATGGTGGTGTACTAGAACTAGGCCTCAAAGAAGGTGGCATAGCAGTTAGCACTCTAGATGACTTAGACACGTTCCTAGCAATCGCTATACAAGCTGGTAGAAAAGACATTAATAGAGATGAAGTTTACGCGAAGGTTAAAGCAATAAGGGAATCTATACCCTCATGGATATGGGATGAAGTGAAGAAACTAGAGGAGCAACTCAAGAGTAACCCAGGTGGAGTACAAGTATATGGTTTAACATTCTCCGACATAGCTGCGAAAGTACCTTATTCATCGGAGTCAATACAAGCAGTAAGGTCAACACTTAATGTTGGTTAAAGAACTTTTATTTTTTTCCTTATCTTTCTTAAATTAAATCGTGCTCGGATACAGTGTGTAGTGGTTAGGTGTAAATAATTGAATACTGGAGACGACAGCAACATAGTATTATTGAAGAACATAGTGAAAATATACCCTGACGGTACACTAGCACTCAGAGGAGTGGATCTCGAACTGAGAAAAGGAGAGATACATGGGTTACTGGGAGAGAATGGTGCAGGTAAAACAACATTAATGAAGATTTTATCTGGTTTGATTAAGCCAACGCGTGGAGAAATATACATTAAGGGTAAAAGGATCTCCTTGAGAAACCCGGCTCACGCTCTAAGCTTGGGTATTGGAATGGTTCACCAACACTTATCTCTTGTACCAGTATTCACTGTATACGAGAACATCGTGCTAGGTTTGAAGGGAGCAAAACCGTCGAAAGTGGAAATCGAGAAATTAATGAACACCACGGGGCTAAAAGTACCCTTAGACTCTGTGACCGAGAATTTATCGCTGGGAGTGAGGCAAAGAGCGGAAATCCTAAAAATGCTGGTGAGAAACGTTGATGTACTGATACTCGATGAGCCAACAACGAATCTCTCCCCTATTGAAACAAGAGAACTCTTCAAGAGTTTACGAAACTTAAAGGAGCAGGGTAAAACAATTGTTTTAATCACTCATAAAATACGCGAGGTTCTAGAAGTCACTGATAGAGTAACTGTCTTAAGAAAAGGGAGAGTTGTAGGATCCGTTGAAACAACTAAGACTAATTCAAGGGAATTAGCTAAACTAATGGTAGGCCGTGAAGTAATATTCGAAATAGAGAAGTCGCCTAGACTTCCCGGCGAGGTAGCAGTAGAAGTAGAGGATCTCCACGTGATTGGAGACACAGGTGTAAGCGCTGTAAGAGGAGTATCATTTAGTGTTAAATACGGTGAAATATTCGGAATAGGGGGAGTTGAAGGAAATGGTCAAATAGAATTAGCTGAAGCAATTGCAGGCATTAGGAGAATATTGAAAGGAAGAATAATACTGGGAGGTAGAGATATAACACATGCAAGTACAAAAGAGAGGTATTCAATGGGGTTATCATATATACCTGAAGATAGGAGAACTGGTTTAGCCATGGATATGTCCGTAGCAGAGAATTCCGTGTTAACTCGGATCACATATGATAAAAACTTAGTGAATAAAGCAGGATTCCTGAGATTTAACGAGATTTTGAAATACGCTGGGAAACTCGTGAAGGACTTCGAAATCGTTGTATCCGCGTTATCATCTCCAGCTAGAACTCTTAGCGGTGGAAACCAGCAGAAACTAGTAGTAGGGAGAGAACTGAGTAGGGAACCAAGCGTTATACTAGCTGTTCAACCAACACGGGGCCTAGATGTGGGTGCAACCGAGTACATTAGAAAACTCTTAGTCAAAATGAGAGATGAGGGTAAAGCCGTTATACTGATTTCATCCGATCTAGATGAAGCTATGAGTTTAAGCGATAGAATGGCCATCATGTATGAAGGAAGATTCACTGGAATAGTTGATCCCAGGAAAGTCACCGAAGAAGAAGTTGGATTAATGATGGGTGGATACACTATTGAAGAAATAAAGCATGGTATGAGTGATTGAAATGAGTTCCTCAAGTAAGTTAGAGTACTTAACATACCTAGGTAATGTTGTACTAGCATTAATCGCGGGTTTAGCTCTAGGTGCTATTATCATTAGCTGGGGAGGTTACGACCCTGTAGCTGCTTATAGGGGTTTATTTGAAACCTCACTTAACTTAGCGGATCCATACTATCTAGCTATGACTCTCAGTTACGCTACTCCAATGATGTTAACGGCTTTAACGTTCGCGATATCTGCTAGAGCCGGCGTATTCAATATTGGTGCCGAAGGCCAGGTTTTCATGGGCGCATTAGGGGCAATAATAATAGCTTCCATGAAGCTACCTGATGCACTTTACTTACCTTTAGCTTTACTAATGGGGATCTTGATGGGGGCTTTATGGGGGTTCATAGCTGGTTTATTTAAAGTTCTAAGGGGAGTAAACGAAGTTGTTGTAACCATAATGTTGAACTGGATTGCATTCTGGATAGTTGAGTACGCGAGAATATATGTTTACTATGATCCATATAGGCCGGAGAAAACTATAAGTATGCCGCGCTCTGGAGTCTTACCGGTTCTTATGCCTGGTAGCGAGTTAACTGCGTCTTTCATAATAGCATTGCTTGTAACAATACTAATCTACTTGATAATGTGGCGTACACGCCTCGGGTACAGCATGAGAGTAGTTGGCATAGGGTTAAAAACAGCTAGATACGCTGGGATAAACCCATGGATTACTATGTTAAACGTATTTGTCCTAGGTGGAGTGGTTTCAGGACTTGCCGGTGTACTTGAAATATGTGGTCGCCCCCCAACATACGCTATAACGACGGGTGCATCAAATTTAGCAGGCCTCGGGTTCAGCGGTATCTCCGTGTCTTTACTTGGATTAAATCACCCTATATTCATTATACCGGCTGCAATCATTATAGGTGCATTAAATGCTGGATCACGTGGAATGCAAATAAGAGCAGGTGTACCTCTCGAAATGGTTAAAGCTGTTCAAGGATTAATAGTTATTGCTCTCGCAGTTCCAGGTTTCACGTACATGTGGAGGAAATGGAGGATTAGAAGAGCTCTACGAGGTGAAACCAGTGCCTGAGCAGGGATTAATTCTAGACATAGTTACTCAGTCAACGTGGGCGATGACTCCAATACTGCTTGCTACTCTAGGTGAAATATTCGCTGAGAGGAGCGGGGTAGTAAATATTGGTTTAGAAGGCATAATGTTGCTATCGGCTTTCACCGCAGTAGCTATTGCAGATAAAACAGTGAACCCGTGGCTTGGAGTATTAGCGGCAGTAGCTATGGGTGCATTCATAGGTGCTATTCACGCATTCATAACTGTTTACTTGAAAGGAAACCACATTATAAGTGGCATAGGAATAAACATGTTTGCTACAGGATTCGTTGCTTATGGAATAGAAGTCGTGTGGGGAGTAAGAGGATACTATAATCCCAGATATGAGGCAAAAGTACCAAGAATGCCTGGATTAGGGATTTCACCACTATTCCTAGCGTCAATGCTACTAGTCATACTGTTCTACATTGTTATCTATAGGACAGATTATGGTTTAAAGGTCAGAGCATGCGGTGAAAACCCGGAGGCAGCCGACGTTGTGGGGATACCCGTTGAGAAAACACAGTTCATAGCGACAATTATAGGTGCAGCTGTTACTGGTCTCGCAGGTGCTGTATTGAGTATTGATTGGTTAGCCACCATTACGAAAGAGTTACCTGCTGGAAGAGGATTCATTGCTCTCGCCTTAGTGAACTTCGCAAACTGGAATCCCATATATGCTCTTGGCGGAAGCTTCTTGTTTGGTTCATTGTGGACGTTAACCGAGTATTTAAAGAACATTGAATCAGCTAAAGCACTGATACCATTACCACTAATAAACACGATCCCCTACATTGCTACACTACTAGTAGTAGCAGGGTTAATAGGTAAATCTAGGCCTCCAGCGTTTACTGGTACACCTTATCAAAGAGAACAAGCATAGTGAACGAAAACACTGTTTTTAATTACAGCTACTCTCCTTGATTAAAGCTTATAAGCTATGCCGTATTTTAAATTATCATCAACTAGGATTATCTATATAGTCTAAATAGGTGTACATAATTGTACATAGAGAGCATTACTTTGGGAGCCATAATGGTGTTCTTATTAGCTATGATCAACGGTGCAAACGACATTGGTAAATTAGTAGGAGTATTATCGGGTGCGAGGATAGTGAATACCAGGAGAGCGTATTTATTAAACGCGATCGCTATGTCAACTGGAGCAGTTCTCATAGGTGAGTATGTTTCTAGAACCTATGCTAGAGGCATAGTGGACTTCGGGTCAATGATTGATCCTCGAAGAATAATTATAAGCTTACTTTCCGCAGTGGCTTCAACTCTCCTATTAGCGTTGCTATCTGTAACGTATAAAATTCCTGTGAGTATTAGTCAACTAGCTGTAGGGGGAATACTTGGATCTGGTTTAGCTTCATGTGGTTATGAGTGCGTATTCTGGGATAGAGTCTTCATTATCACGCTATCTTGGATAACGACTCCGTTAATAGCGATGCTACTATCCATTATGCTCTATAGATTAAGTATCCTAATAGAGCACAGTAGACATAGCTTAAGTTCAAAAATAGGGTTCATCTATGTATACACAGCGATGTTTACAGTACAGTGCTTGATTTATTTAAGGATCTTTCCATCTATCATAGCGGTGATCCTCGCTACTTCATTATCACTTATATTAACACTGGTATCATATATGATTGTGCTCAATATTCATCGACGCGTAGGCACCATCAATGGCGACTGGTTTTACAGTTACGCAACGACTTTAACGTCTTTCATGCTGGCTTTTAGCTATGGTGCACACGATGTTGGAAATGCAGCAGGGCCATTAACAGTCTTCTTGGAGACAATTAATAAGGAGGCTTCTAACGAATCCTTGAAGTCAACAATAGCTATTACATATTCTTCGATAGCATTTCTACTTGGTGCATTATTGTGGGGGTATAGGATCGCTGAGACTATTGGTGGCAGAATAACTCCTTTAACTCCAGCTACAAGTTTCATCGTTCAATTGAGCACAGCTTTCACTGTTATTCTACTCGTGGGTTTAAATATTCCTAGTTCTCTCACGTTAGCGTTACTTGGAGCTATAGCTGGTGTAGGTTACGCGAGGGGATTACAGTACGTTAACACAAGAACGCTATTGGAGATCAATATGTTATGGATAATAGGAGTACCTTTAACTATTTTGATATCATATGCTTTTACATCTGTTTCAATTAGATTACTTTAGAAATTAATGTCAATAATGGTTTATCACCAACCAGCAGTACAAGTATGAATCCTATTAACAAATGTAGAATGAACGGTAAACCTGGAGTAATCCAAATGTAGTCATCGGGGTTTAATAACCCGCGTTCCACAATATTACGCAGATCATTGATTTCAGCGTTATCAACCCCAGTAACTAATCTGAATTTTACAGTTAATTTTTCTCCATCTAACTCGAAGGATTGTAAAGGATAATAGTGCTTGAATTTTCCATTTAAGTAGTCACGTATTTTCACTGGTCTACCTAAAAGAGGAACTATGATCCTATATCCTTGGGGAAGCCTCTCTAAAGCACCCCTATACCTCATAATCACTTGTAGAACATTAGTTAACATTATTACCAAAGCTGAAACACTGGCGTAGAAAATAATCACCATCGATGGAGGAAGTAAACCATATGCTTGCAGAGTAAGCTTATATGTATCCGAGTATGGAAACATTAATCCTAGCGCTGTCGCAATGTAAACGTCTCCATCACCTATAAGCCCTGTTTTATATAGTAGTATAAATAACCCTGCAGTTGTGAACAGCGAGATACCCGCGTAGAATAAACGCATGTATAAAGGGGTATCAAGTATTATTGTGGAAGCAAAAAACAATAATATAGATAAAATGAGATAGAAGTATACTATTCGAGCATCTAGTTCACGTGTTCTCCAATCCTGTATGCTGAGCACTAATAGTGTAATAAAAGTAGATAATATCTTAATGGAGTCCAAGAGAAAACTCAGCGAGAACATATACTCTAGCCTTTAATTTAATCTATGGGTGAACCCATGTATTTAACTTGATTTAACTTGTTTGAATCGATGAATCTCAATGAAATTGTTCGCCCACGGTGCTAGAGTATACTTTTCAAGCCATTTTTCATCGAGTTCATAGTCTTTAATGGAGTCAATTATCTTGTTGATGAGGTCAATTGATATTTTACCGTTTTTGACGGCGGGGCAATCAAGATCTAAGTAGACTACTTTATCTCGGGTCTTGAAGTCGATGTAAATCACTACTGGCCATAGTCGGCAATCAAATGGTCTTTTCTCGTATATTGTGCAGTAACCTTGATCATTTAGAAACGGGCACGGCTTCCCTCCATATGAACCTATGCACTTTACAACTCCCTTATCTGTTTTAACCTCGAATGATGCTTCTTTGAAATCTTCCTCCTCCTCGGGTAATAAAACAGCGTAGAGTCTTTTGCAACAGTTTACAGTGCATTCACTACATATGTTTTTGAAGTCGACGAACCTCAATCTATACGCGGGTTTACTCATGTTTTATTCGCCAATGCTCAATCTTTAAGGAGCGTTTTTACAAGTATTTAAATATTTAAACGGCGATCATTCCACCATTACTCGTAGTGAAAGAGGAACTAATGACTAAAAACCTCTACTTGTATAGATTACAAGGGGTTTAAATGCTCGGATTGGTTTTACTAGTATTATTTATAGTCGCGTTTATAATGATTCTACTAGGTATAGTGCTTATAATGATATCGATGTTTAAAGAAATTGAAAATAGTCAAAGCGAAGGTAAACGCGTTGAGGGAGGAGGAGTAATAATTATTGGGCCTTTACCCATAGTTGTGGGTACTAGTGAGAGAGTGACGCGTGTTTTATTAATAATGGCAATGCTTTTATTCATAGTGGTTGTTGCAACGTACATATTTCTATTGAGGTGATCTGATTGAAATTGTTTAAAACGGGCTTAATACTATTGTTCACCGGGGTATTAATAGCGTTTATTGCAGCCATAATACCCCTATTTATCGCTGTAAGTGAAGGAGTACATATTTCAACAGGTGGATGCATACTCATAGGGTTTATTCCAATATGCTTTGGATCAGGTGAATACGCATTACACATGGCAATAATTGCTATAATACTGACGCTCACACTAATGATCATAGCGTTTGCACTAATGATTTACATCAATAGAAGAACAAGAGAATACATGGGGAGTCTTCACAGGTAGCAACAATGTAGAATTCTTGAGGAGAATCTGTCCTTATACGGCTCACTTGTTTTAAGTCAGCCGTTAAGTATTATCTATGGGGATGTAAATGTCAACTAAGAAAGAGGAGAAAAAGGAGGAAAAGAAGACGAGAAAGTGTGGAAAAAGCAAGTAGTGTTTTTCTCGTAAATTGTCTAATTTTTCCTCTTCGCGTAAATTATGTTAAGAGTTATTAGGTTATTCAAAGAGTTAATATTATTCGAAGGCCTCGGTGACAGCCGCGTGTCCCGCGGCGGAGTGAACCGAGGTTGGCTCCCCTAAATCTGGAGCTTTTTTGCTTCTCCAGCTTAAAAACTGGTATCTTTATAACTTTGTTATTGGTGAATGACTAATTGTCGAAGTTGCTGAGCGAGCTTGAAAACATACTTAGAAAAAACAGGGATTTAGTTAGAGTTATCGTGAGAAAGATTAATGACTACTGGTTTTCATATATGAAGGAGACAGGTGTAGATCACTTAAAGATAATGGATTTCTGTGGAACACATGAGTGGACTATTACGCACTATGGTATTAGGAGCCTTTTACCGCGGGGTGTAGAATTAGTGGCTGGTCCAGGGTGCCCTGTTTGTGTTACTCCATCTTATTATGTAGAGGAGTTAATTAGGTTAGCTTTAGATGGTGTAACAGTCTATACTTATGGGGATGTTTACAAGTTAAGATCTCATAGAAGCGTGAAAGGTTTTTACTCTCTTAGTGAGGCTCATGCTTCAGGGGGAAACGTGAAAGTAGTATCAGATCTCCTGGCTGCAATCAAGGACGCTAAATTACACGGTAAACCATCTGTTTTCGCGGGCATAGGTTTCGAGACAGTTGCACCTGGTTACGCTCAAGCAGTGATCAAGAGGCTGATTCCAGGTAACTTGAAGCTGTTAAGCTTAGTTAAGTTAACTCCTCCAGCAATGTTCTACGCGTTAGAGGTTTCACAGGAGAAACCCACGGAGCCACCGGTTAAGGGAGTAATAGCTCCAGGACACGTATCCACTGTAACGGGTGCGAAGGCCTGGGAACCAGTAGCGGAGAATTATGGAATACCCGTTGTGATATCTGGTTTTGAACCAGTAGATGTACTTGTCTCAATAATGAAGATCATGGAGCAACTAGTTAGAGGGAAACCAAGTGTAGTCATCGAGTATGTTAGAGCTGTATCATATCATGGAGATGTAGCTGCACAGTCATCTATTTGGAGAGTCTTCGAATCCGTTGACGATGCTTGGAGAGGTATAGGATTTCTCCCTAAGAGTGGGTTGAGAATGAGGGAAGATTACTCGGATCAAGATGCTTTCAAGGAGTATGGTATACGTGAACTATCTCCAGTTGACTGGGGGTATGATATGCCATCAGGGTGTAGGTGCGCTGAGGTAGTACTTGGAAAAGCTTACCCCTCACAGTGTCCACTATTTTTAAGAGCGTGTACCCCCTCATCACCAATTGGGCCATGCATGGTGTCAGCAGAAGGAACATGCGCTATATGGGCTAAGTATGGTTCAAGAGATTTACTCTTAAAGTTATCTATTGAATTAAAGGGAAACATAGGTGGTGCTTAAAATGTGTCTAGGTACACCTGCAGTAATATTGGAAGTAGACTATGATAAAATGACAGCTAAAGTTGACTACGGGGACGGTGTTCCAAGAAGTGTCTTAATAGGAATATCGAGTGATAGAGTGAATAAAGGCGATATAGTGATAGTTCACGCGGGCGTTATTGTATCAAAGATGAGTGAAGAAGACGTATTAGAGCAAGTCAAGTTCTTCGAGGAAGTACTGGGGCAAGATGCCCCTAGCTTCACCTCTATCTACGAGTTACTCCTGGAGAAATCCAAGTTGTTGAGACAAGGAGAGGTGTAAACCATGGACTACATTACATTAGCGCATGGTGCTGGAGGAGTTGAAATGCTTGAATTACTAGAGAAACTCATATTTAAACGCGTCGACGATAAACTGAAACGCGTTGAGGGGGGCGTAGGGATCGATATAGCAGATGATGCAGCAGCGATTCCATTACCAGATGGTAGATACGTTGTTGTATCAGTTGACTCGTACACTGTTAACCCAATATTTTTCCCCGGCGGTGATATCGGTGTTTTAGCGGCCTCTGGTTCAATAAACGATGTACTAATGCTCGGCGGTAAACCAATAGCGATGCTGGATACGATAATAGTTGAGGAAGGATTCCCAGTAAAAGATCTTGAGGCCGTTATTGAATCAATGCTTAAAGTTCTCAGAGAAGAAAACGTAGCGTTGATAGGAGGAGACTTCAAAGTAATGCCTCGTGGACAAGTCGATAAAATAGTTATATCGACAACAGCCATAGGCATATCAGATAACCCTATTATAGATAAGCCGGCCCCAGGGGACAAGATATTTGTAAGCGACTATGTAGGTGACCATGGAGCAGTTATTCTTCTAATGCAGATGGGTTTAGGTAGAGATATAGAGGAAATAAGTACAGGCATGTTGAGAAGCGATGTTAAACCATTAACTAAACTAATGGTGCCATTACTATCTAAGTACCGGTACTGCGTAAACGCTGCAAGAGACCCAACGAGAGGCGGATTAGCCGGAGTCCTCAATGAATGGGCTGAGAAAAACGAGTTGCTGATATATATCTCAGAGGATAAAGTCCCAATCAGGGAACCCGTTAAGAGATACTCTGAAATGCTTGGAATAGATCCCCTGTATCTCGCGAGCGAGGGTGTAGCGGTGTTATCGCTTAAACCAGAGTGTGCTGATGAAGTAGTGGAGTACGCGAAAAAACTGGGATTCGGAAACTCGAGGATTATAGGTGAAGTCAAGCAAACAGATATGTTTAAGGGCTATGTTGCAGCTGAGACCAGTATAGGTGGGTTAAGACTAGTTGAGCCTCCACGCGGAGAGATTGTTCCAAGAATTTGCTAGGTGTTTACTTGCCTCGTGAACTCTCTCTACGAGGAATCACTATTAGCAGAGTAGGATTAGTGGGAGTGAAAATACAGCACGGTGATAAAACATACTGCATAGATCCAGGCAGTGAAATCGAGAAATGCTATATAGTACTATGTACGCACATGCACGTAAAACACTGTAGTTATGAATATTTATCGAGTTTTAAGGGGGAACTTCTAGTTCCAAGTACACATGCAGGAGTTGAACCAGGTGGAATCATTCAACTTGGAGACACTAATATATTAGTGGTACCTGCGTATAGTAAACCTGAGTTATACTTTGAAGCTCCACCACATCCCAAAGGCTGCTGTGTAGGTTACATTCTAAGGTTCCCAAACAACCTCAATATATACTATATGGGTGATACAAGCTTCATTGAGGAAATCTTACGTATCAATGAAAAGATCACAATCCTCATACCACCAATCGGTGGAGGATACGTGATGACCCCGGAGGAAGCTTTAGAGGTAGTTAAAAGCCTTAGGCCAGCGATAACAATACCAGTACACTACGATAAAGTAGAGCAATACTACAGGTTCCGAGATATTGCTCAACCATATACACAGGTAATTAAGCTGAGTTGATGAACATGAATGAACAACCATATAAAATAGTTTTCGAGAAACTCTACAGAGATGAAAAAATAGTACCTCCCTCAATGAAGTGGAAAACAGTTAAATTTGAGGAATATAAAGCCATTTACGAGGAAAGCGTTAAAGATGTCTTCTCATTCTGGCAGCGAGAAGCAAGAAACCTCACATGGTGTTCAACGTGGAGCAAGGTTTACGATGGTAGCAGTCCTCGTGCTACATGGTTTAAAGGCGGAAAACTTAGTGCATACTACAATGTTATTGGTAAACACCGGGAGACATGGATTTGGAGTAAAGCGGCATTAATATGGGAGGGAGAAGAAGGAGTAGCGAGGGCAGTAACATATGGGGAACTAGACGCATTAGTCGACAAAATAGCTTATTCCATGAAAAACAATGGACTTAAACCAGGTGAATGGATTATTATTTACTCATCTCCAACAATAGAGTCGATTGCAACAATGCTAGCCGCAGTTAAACTAGGAGTTCCATTTGAACCAGTGTTTACAGGGTTTGGTTTCTGGGAATTAGCTAGAAGAATAAAGCATAGAGAACCTAAACTTGTTTTTACCTCTGATGGTTTCTATAGGAGAGGGAGAATAATAGATGTTCTAAACACGCTTAGAAAAGCAGTAGAACAAGCTAATTACAGGGGTCAAGTAGTCGTTTACAGCAGGATAGGTGCACCATCTCTTAGGGAAAATGAAGTTTTATTCGATGATTTCACTTCAACTAATGAGAGCACTGAGGAATACGTCGCAAATAGTGAGCACCCATTATTTGGTTTACATAGTGGGTATAGGGATGACTATGAACCCATAACACACTCCACGGGAGGATTCCTAGTTCAAGTTTACTCCACTAGTCGCTGGGTTGGCATTAGACCCCGGGATACATATTTCTGCACAGTTTGGCCAGGCTGGATCACGGGAGTAAGCTACTTGGTTTTCGGGCCACTAATGATTGGTTCAACTGTTTTACTATATGATGGTGGACCCGATTACCCATCGTGGGATAGATGGTGGAGTCTAATAGAAGACTACGCTGTAACACTGTTTTTAACTACAGGCGGAGCACTGAGACTACTATCCAGAAAAGGCGATGAAAACGTTAGAAGACATAACATGGATACACTGAAAGCAATCATTGTAACAGCTGAACCCTTGGAAGCTGATATTTGGTGGTGGACGTATAGAGTCGTGGGAACTGGTTACACTTCATTCATAGAATCTATACCCAGTCAGCTGTCTGGGAGAATACCAGTTGTGAACATGTATATTCAGAGCGAGGTAGGAACATTCATTTCCGGAAACCTTGTAAATTACACTTTTACACCCATTGCACCGGGTTCCAGCGGTACACCCATACCCGGCTTCCACGTAATGATCCTAAGTGAAAAAGGAGAAATAGGGAATGAGGGATTCGGAGAAATAATATTATTGAAACCTTGGCCAGCTATGCCCATTGAATACCCACCAGAATATGCGGAGAAGTGGAAAGATAACTATTATAGGACAGGTGATTACGGATACCTTTCACGAGAAGGGTATCTATATGTTCTAGGTAGAACGGATGGAGTGCTGAAAACAAGTGGTTACAGGTTAAGTCCTGGAGCCATTGAGAAAGCCTTAAGACAAGCGCTTGGGTTAAATACACTTGTTCTACCTTGCTTAGACGACTTGAAATTCACGTCTCCCTTATTACTATATTCAGGGGGCAGCGGGGAATCGGAAATTAGGGAACTCGTGAGAAAGTATGTGGGCGCGATCTCTGAACCATCATTAATAGTTAACTTAGATCAAAGCTTGCTCGAAGAGTATAGATCGAAGGGGGCAAACTTAATTCTACCATCGTGCAGTAAAGAAGCTTTAAGAAATAATTAATAGTGCTTCATTCACTTAATTTTAAATAGTATTTAATACTAATTTATTGCTTAGGGTACTAGAGGTTGTTCATCGAAGGCATATCTGATCTACCTTTACATGAAGGCAGAGTACCGAATTACTTGCTTAGAAGAATGAAGCTTCTCGGATCTATTATAGTTAGGTACATGGCTGAAATTTATGGTCCAGACGAAATTTTAAGAAGGTTCTCTGATCCACTGTGGTTTCAGGCTTTTAATAATGTCATTGGAATGGATTGGGATAGTAGTGGTTCAACAACCGTAGTCTTATATGTGCTTAAATCTGTTTACCCTCCATCTAGTTTCAAAGAGAACAACATCGCAGTACTGGGTGGAAAAGGGAGCGATGCAAGGAATCTTCCGCGTGAAGCAGAGCAATTGAAGGGTGATATCGACGCTATTAAAATAGTTTCAGCTAGTAGATTATCAGCTAAAGTAGATTCCGTTGGATTACAGGACGGTTATACACTGTATATACATGGTTTAGCAGTAACAGATAACGAGAAAACACTGATTATACAGCAAGGTATGAATTTGAAATCAAAGACAGCTAGAAGATACCATATACTGGTAGATAAAAATGAAACACTTTCATGTGAAAAGGATCCGCACTCTGGTGTTGCATCGCATGTAATTACTACTGCTCTAAACCTCGTCGACCAAGAATCCCAGAGGGCGAGAAGAGCCTTGATTGAGATCATAGAATCAACACCCATTGAATCCATAATGAGGGATTTACATAGCGTTAACCGGTTGTTGAAGAATTTACCGGATATAACAGTATACGCGGCGAATAGTTTTCAGGGAAAAAGAGGTAGCTGGGTAAATGTCGGCGAGAAAGCATTGAAATGTCCTATTTACTACAGGCCTATTACTGATGTTAAAAGAGTTGCTCAGGCTGCAGAAATAATTAAACATGAAGCCCCTAGAAACTTTAAGGATTTATTGCTTATCAGAGGCATAGGCCCTGAATCAATTCGAGCGATTGCTCTTGTAGCAGATTTAATATATGGTTATGAACCCTCTCTCAGAGATCCAACTACGCACCCTATGGATCCATTTTTATATGCTTACGCGCATGGAGGCAAAGACGGAGTTCCATATAGGATCAGAGTACGCGAATTGGATAAAACAATAGAGTTTTTCACGAGATTAATCGATGAAGTAAAAGCTGGAAATAGAGAAAAAGAAATAATGCTAAGGAATCTCGCGGCTTTCGTTTCAAAAGTTAAAACTCAAACTCTTAACTAGACTAGAGAGCTTTTCTAGCTAACTCCTCCAGCATGCTTCGGTTAACAGGGAACGGTATATTTGCACTAAATCTCTCAATCACTGTTCTCTCAACGAAGTCAAGTATTGGTTTCAAATCAGGCTCCCCTACGCCATAATCACTTAGTTTCTCCTGGAAACCCAGACTTCGCTGAAACTCAGCCACAGCTTTCATTGCTTTTTCAGCGTCTTCGCTTACTGGTTTAATACTTGGATCTAGTTGTCTCAGAATTCTAGCAGATATTTCTGGGACAGCTTTATGAGTATAATACACTACGAAAGGCCCCAGGATCGCGAGACCCGCTCCATGAGGTAATTCAGGCTTAAACCCACTAAACCCGTGTTCTAGTGCGTGAATTAAGTGTGTACCACTCGTTAAATCAATGCATATTCCGGAGAGCATTGAGGAGTACAGTAGCATTGTTCTCGCTTCAAGGTCCCCTAGGTTTCCTAGGATTCTGGGCAGGTATTTTGTTATGTTACTCACTGAGGTTTCAGCGAGAGATTGCACTAGTAGATTAGTTCTCTTAGCAGTAGCGGACTCGTATGCATGGTAAAATGCGTCTAGTGAAGTATACAGTGTTTGCTTATAGTTGAGAGTAGTCGTGTACTTTGGATCATCAAAACTATAGTCTGTGTAACGTATTAGAAAACCTCTTTTCTCAATTGTCCCATGAATTGTTAATACAGCGAATCTATCAACCTCGGTACCCGTGCCGTGAGTTAAGTTCACTGCGATGAGTTTTAACCCACGTGTAGAGGGTCTATAACCTAGAACTAGTTCGCGTGATTTAACCCCTGTCCCTGGTAAAACCGAAGCTGCTTTGGAAGCATCAATTACGCTTCCTCCACCTATCGCTATTATTGTATCAACTCCATGGTTTTGAATTAATTCAACAATTTCATCTACGGTGCTAGTAGATGGATTAGGCGTTACTTTATTGTACTCGAGATACTCGATACCTGCCTCCTTGAGGTTCTTTTCCACGTCACTTAAAGCACCTGAGATCCTTGCTGCACTCTTACTTGAAACAATTAATGCTTTTCTAGATCCCCGGATTACATTGGGGAAGTTCTCAACTAATGATCCTGGGCCAAAATATACTTGTACGTCTCCGTATTTAAATGAGAACTTACTACTCCACATTTTTATCCCAGCTAATTCTTATCTATGACTATATACCCATTTACAGTTATAAATCCACATAATCTAGATGCAGCCTCTATGAATCCAAAAAATGGTAAAAGAATAATTAGGTATGGTTTCTTTGATTTATATACTCCGTAAGTGTAAGTACTCATATAGTAGATACCGCTAGGTAGAATAAACCATATTAAGCCAACATAGGAGATTAATGGTAGAAAAATCATTAACAACAGGAATCCAACGCTGAAAGTAAAACTCCTCAATATGACGACGATCTTCATTCCCAGAGGGCATCTTTTTATACCGTACACTAATCCCTTAAACCATCTTCCACGTTGCATAATTAAGTCTTTAATGCTATTCGGGCTTTTAATTGAAACCTTCGTTGAGGATTGCCATGTCTTGTACCCGTGTTTAACGAGTTCAGATGCGAACTCGAAATCCTCGGTGAGAGTTCTCTTATTAAACCCTATTCTCTTTAAAACAACTCCTTTAGCTATCAACAGGTCTCCATGTAAACCCAGTAAAGGTTTCCCGAGGAGACCAGTGAAAAACCGGTAGATTAAAACATCGTCCATGAATCTAATCCAATCCATAACATATGCAATGTTGCTTCTTCCAGGCCTAGGCACGAGTACGCCGTTAGCTGCTACGTATCCCTGGCTATCGTAGAAAGGTATCTCGTAGAGAAAAGAATCGTCGAGTATTAAGTTATCGTCATCTATGAAAACATACCATTTATCTTCTTCAACACAGCATTCTACAAAGTATTGTAGAGCTCTACCTTTACCAATTAAATCTCTCCTATAATTAAATGGTACCTCGATTACTCTTACTCCACGCATCTTTGCTAGAATACTTGTTAAAGGTGCTCCTTCATCCACCACCACTGTTACTTTGCCATATTTTTTTACATGGTATGACACTGTTTCCATCAAGCTGTTTCTAACCTTATGATCAGCTTTGGATACTACAACTAATTCAACGTTCTTAGCGCGTTTACTATCTCTACGTGGTTTATACGCAAAATAACTAGTTAATCCAAGTGTAATCAATGCAGAGTACGCGATTATACTAATCAACGCTAAGCCAAGTATACTGTTTACTACTTCATTCTCCTGCAATCAATTACACCAAGCACCACTAAATACAACATGAATATATTTATTAAAGTAATACTTCACGGGAGCAAATATAGTTATATCACTTCAGAGTACTTGATAGTCTACTATAAATAGTTCTAAATAATTCCTCGCTCCCAAATATTATTTCGATGGTTTCATTGACTCTTTTAACTACAACTCCTTCTAATGGATTTTCCGGGGGATCTGGAAGCTCAGGTAAAGGTTTCTCTTTACCTATATAAATCCACTTTAATCTACCAGTAGGGGTTTTCTCGAGTTTATACCAGTACCTTCCATAGTAATAGTACTTTATAATTGTTCCATCTTGAAGCCTACGTGTAACCATGTGTACTGGTTTGAGGTAGAAGCCTTGTTGTTTAATCATATTATTGTACTCATAGAAAACAGGCAGTATTTGCCCTATAATTAAATTCAATTTAATCAATATATCCGTTGACTCCTTAATTGATACTTTTCCACGCTTCATTCCGCTAGGTAACATGGTGTGTCAGCCCATGGGAGTAATATCACGTCTTCAAAGACCACTATTTTCATCATCCATTATTTAAATTTGCATTGTAGTCTTATTTACTCAACGCTTCTAACGCCTTGATAATCTGGGTGCACGAAGTAGAATTCATGGTTTTTCATAGATAAGAGTTCGCGCGCTCTTGGTAATTCCTGGTTATTAATTAATCCTATGATGACTCCGCCTCTACCTGCTCCACTAATTTTACCTCCTAAAGCACCAGCTTTAAGTAAGTCATAGACTATTTTATCGCAAATTTCAGATGAAGCTCCCATTGCCCAAAGTAATCCATGATTGACGAGCATTAATTCACCAAGTGTTTCAGCATCATTCTTTCTCAGGGCATCTAGGGCTTTCTCAACTATTTTCTCAGCGGCACTATATATGAGTTCACCGATTTCCCCTAAATGCTCATATCTACTTAGTACATCTTTGACTACTTCTCCAGTTGATCTCCCAACGCGGCTATTAACTATGATCAGTGATGTGCCCTCGGGGAGTTTCAAGTCTAGTTTTTCGAAGGATCCTTGCCTGTAGTATAAGAATCCTCCATAGGTTGCTAAGGTTGTATCAACACCGCTTGGCTTATAGTGAACAGTTTTCTCGGCTTCATGAGCAATTTTCCATACCTCTTCCTTCGTGAACTCTACACCCATAAATGATAGTATTGCATGAGTAGTTGCAACCGCTACAGCAGCTGAGGAACCCATGCCAGAAGCAATGGGTAACTCGGAGTCTATATAAATGTTTAGAGGTTGAACACTACTATACTCTGAGATAATTTTCTCAATTAATGTGTTAAACAATGATCTATGCTTGGAGTCGTGATTGATGAATCCTAGTTGTCTTGAATAAATAACCCAGGAACCTGGTTCAACGCAGACATGAACATACATTGACACCGCTAAACCCAATGCTGGTTTCCCTTTGACAACGAAGTGTTCTCCGAACAGTAAGATCTTGCCTGGAGCAATACTGCAATTCATGAACACAACCTCTTAAACCTTTTAAACAATATTTGGTTTAATGCTAAATATTGATAGGTTATCTGAATGAGCGAGAAAAAAATAAGGTTTCAACCCATAGATAGCCTATTAAATGAAGCGAGGAACAAGCTGAGTAGGTTCAAGTATAAGATACTCGTAATGAGCGGTAAAGGAGGCGTAGGTAAATCCTTTATTTCCTCAATGCTGGCCTTGGGAATAGCTATGCATGGTAGGAGCGTATCTTTGTTAGATGCTGATGTATATGGTTCATCTATTCCAATATTTCTGGGAATACAAAACTATAGGCACTACGCTAATGAGGAGGGCGAAATCTTACCCGTGGATGGACCATTGAACATTAAAGTAGTTGCTTTCAACTTAATGCTGAGTTCCCCAGATACCCCTATAGCTTGGCGAGGACCCTTAGTTGGGAAAGCGATAATGGAGTTAGCTGCAAAAGTTGCATGGGGTGAAGGCGATTACCTAGTAGTAGATATGCCTCCGGGAACAGGAGATGTAGCATTAACAATCGCGCAGGTTTTCCCCTCTATAACTGGTGCAATACTTGTTACTTCACCGAACGCGTTGACTGAAACAATTGTAGCAAAAGCAGCGAACTTCGCGGCTTCAATGGGAATAAAACTACTGGGAGTTATTGAAAACATGAGTTACTTCAAGTGCCCGCACTGCGGCAAAACCACGAACATAATGGGTAAATGGAGTAGTGAGTACTTTTCAAAAAAATACAAGGTTGATCTTCTAGGTAGAATACCCCTAGATCCAACTATAAATGAGGCGTTAGATAAAGGTGAACCCTACATATTATATAACCGTGAAGCAGAGGCCTCGAAAGCGGTTCTCGAAATCGTCGATAAAGTAATTAACCTGGTTGAACATACTAGTAATCAATAATGAGTTTAAAACAAGTAAAAACCCGGATAAAGGGAGCTCCCTTGAGCACTGGAGACTTAGATAAAAAACCAAATTGGGTTCTTTTAAAGGAGGCAGCGGAGTCCATTTATAGAAGCGGAAAAGTATACTTCACTCGTAAAGAGCTCATATCCGAGGTAAAAAAGAGGGATCCAGCTCGATCCGAGGAGAGCTTGGAGTTCGAAATAGACTTAGTGACTGTTAACAGTAGCAGTAAAGATAAATATAGAGACCCTGAAAAACTATTCTTATATAGAATAGAGAGGGGAAAGTACACACTATATAATCCCGAAGAACACGGGGAATTAGAAAAATACGTTGGTACACAGAGATTGATTACAACGAGGAAGAAACTAGTGGAAGAGGTAGTAAAAACCCTTGAGGAAATGGGTTTCGATGTTACTCCCTCGAGGAGCAATAAACCACTAGAACCAGACATGATAGCGGAGAAAGGTGACGACGAGAGAAGTATTGGTATATGGATAATTGATCCTTCATCCCCGCTCTCAACGCAGTATAGGTATTTAGCTTACATAATTGGGTCATGTATACTGAACAAAAACTACTCAGAGTATATTATACTGGTGCCAGGTGAACTATATAGGAGGATTCAGCAGGAAGTAATAGATGTATTAAATAAGTTCAACGCTAAACTAGCCATCATAAAGGAAGAACGGAGATACACTATTCAAATCTAAGAAGCAGGTTCCAGTTTCTTTCTCAGTACTTCTTTGGCTTCCTCTAAGATCGCTTTAACCTCGCTATTGCTTGGGGGATTATATGATAAAGAGTACTCGCTCATAGAGACCTCAGATAACTCCCTTACGCTAGCCTCTAAGTCTGCGAATAGTACGCTTACATCTGGAATACGGGCCTCAGGTAATTTAACAACTTCTTTTACAAGGTCTTTCAACTCTTCTGCAAGAACCTGGAATTCGTTTCTCATGATTGAGTGTTGGATTGCTAAATCTACTTTATCTAGTATAAACATGATTAAAGAAAACCTTTGCGAGAGATCCTTCAACCTAGCTATTTCCTCAGCGTAACGTGCAGCTAGGTATTTCTCGCCCTTCATTTGTAAATCTACTAGTTTTTTACTTAGTTCCTCGGCTCTTTCATCGATTCTGCTCTGAATTTTACTAACTCTGTCCTTTAGGATTCTGACATCTCGTAATAACTCGAATCCTTTTCTCAAAGGGTCTTTTTTTCGCTTAAACAAGTGTAACCCCTTAAGGTAATACCGAGGTCGTTTGTTTATAAACTATGACTCTTAACATAATAATGGTCTCTCCCTAAAATCGATCTCGGATTAAACCTGGAGGATTCAAAAACAAATTAACTGTAGTTGATGAGATGCACTAAAAAAAAAAACACTTTTAATTCCCAGGTATGTATGTGAATTCATATATGGTTATTAAACTATATAATACTCCACTATAATTCATGATTGTCGCGGTAACGGTTTCACCTGTGTGAGGGTCTTTGAATGGTTCCATTATAACAGCGTATGGTTTAAGAATGTTATCGTTTTTCAACGGTCTCTCAGACACACTGACAACATCTGTTGGCTGTATTTGCTTCGATATGTTTATTTTGAGTTGTTCACGTATATTCTGTATTGTATTATAGTCTAATGCTTGCACGCTACCAGTATACCAGTAGAATTGCCCCGACTTACCTTTGCTTTCAGCCCAGTATAGTGAGGAATCTATGACAAGCCGATATATTAACGGTATTTCATCAGGCTTATCTAAACGAGGACTAATTATTCCACCTCCTCCGGTATTATAGATGTATAGGAAATTATCGGTGTTAATGTAATCTATGTTTAATCCCCTTTTACGTAAATTATCTGCAACGTAGTTACCTATTCTAATCATCCAAATGCTCTTAGGCCAATCAACTAAACCCGGCATACCTCTTCCAAGCACTAAGGGCCATATTACAACTGTGTCGTTTTGCTCTGATACAAACACTCCTTCAATCACCATTAAGTAAGTTTTATTTGCTTTAACATTGAATAATTTAGCTAAATTAGCAGCTTGCTCTGTTGAATTCGAGAGGAGGATTAAACCAATTAACCCTATTTGAGTAATATTAAATGTTGAACCATCTGCAACTGAGGCTCTATGACCTGCGACGCTTATTCCATAACCGTAATCCCACCAAGCTATGATAACAGAGTCCTCTGGAGTAGATTGTATAGCCTCAATAGCTTTGTACCAGCTATCAGAGCGTAGTGATAAATCTGAAACACCAGCTCTCAAAGTGTACACAATATTTGAGTATGATTGGTACTCCGTGTAACCTGTGTAAGCAGTGTTAATTACCACTGCGATAAATAGCAGCAATGTCACTATTCTCGTAGTAGTACTTACGCGTCTTGTTCTCGTCCTAGGTTGCTTTTTCTTCTCCACTGCTTTTGATTCAGCGTAAACATATGGGAAAGCATAGTTTAATATCACGGATGCCATTACTGCAGCTACGATGACTCCAAAGTATGATGCTATACCAATCATATATACAGCATTAAGGTAAGAGTAGAACGCGAGTGCAAAAGCTAGCGCCACGTACACTTTCTCAGGGTGGCCTTTATAAATCAGATATAGTGCACCTATAATACTTAGGAATAATGGAGACGCAAATATCAAGGGTTCAAAGAACACTCCCCAGGATCGCAGCATTCTAATAGCAGTGTACGTGGAGGATAGCGGTGATTGGTGTTCCGCAACGCTTTCAGTTAGTGGATCTATTTGACCGAATTTTAATCCAAGAGCCCATGCCCACCTACCTCCAAGAGGTATTATACCCATAGTGCTCGAAATTACGCCCCCGATTACCAGGATGATTAGTAATATGAAGTATCTACTCGGCGTTAGTAGTGGTTTTCTCAAACCAAGTTTTCTATACTCGAATGCCACGTAATAGTATGCTAAAGGTATGAACGTAGCGGCAAGAAGATACCATCCAATTCCGCGGAGTGAAAACGGGTATATTCCAAGCGTTGATACACTAGTGGTTGAGGGGATTTCGAAGACCATTGAGAGCGCGAGGAGAAGTATGTTAGCTAACACCATGTTCTTTGAAAGATTCTTCCCCAGTACGATTGGAGATAGTATTGAGAACAATACAATCGTCCCCATTATAAAGATGTATCCACCCCATAACCACCCTATGAGAGCGAGGAATAATGCTGATAAAATAATGTATTTTAACCAACCGGGTTTCTTGGCTGCAATGTTCTTGAGGCTTTTAGCGTAGAAATAAATGAATAGAAACACGAATGTAGCTGCAACGCCTTCTTTTTCAACATATCCTATAACTGATCTCTCGATTGCTGAAGGCAATGCGGCGAATAAGTAGGATGCTGTTAATCCAGCTACTCGGCTTCCAAATACTTCTTTCGCTGCAAAGTAAGCTACGATTGTTGCAACGGCCGCAAATATAACGGGTTGTATTGCAGCCCACTCTGCTAAACTTAAACCGAGATTTTTAACTAAATGGTACGTTGTCCCAATCCATAAAGGTAGAAAAGGGTAACTCGTGTACACGAAGTCTCTTCCCCAAGGGTACCAGAAAATGTGAGTATCAGGGTTATCGCGCGTTAAAGTATACCATGATAAAGGCCCGTTTTTATAAACGTATTCCGCTTGCCAGAACTCAATGAAACTATCAAACTCGAAGAACTCGTACTTATTTATACTGAATGGGGCTACTCTAATTGAAACAGCTATAAAAACAGCTAGTGCTAGGAGCACTGCAACAGCGATCTTTAATAGTATAGGTTTCGATGTAATTAATCCAACTGTTTTCCGCAATTCTTCATCCACGGATCTAAACGACGAATTAATGTTCATTCATTGTACACCATTAATGAGACCTAGTTGTTGAATAAAGAAACAAGGGGTAAATAAATCGCATTGGATTGAACGCTATGAGGTTTTTACGGGATAATAAGTGCTAAAAGCGCTTTTTGAGCATGTTTTCTATTCTCGGCTTGATCCCACACCACGCTCCATTTACCATCTATTACTTCATCTACTACCTCCTCCCCTCTCTTGGCTGGTAGACAGTGCATGAATATAGCATCTGGTTTAGCGTTCTTCATTAAGTCTACTGTGACCCTGTATGGTTCGAGGTCACGTATTCTTCTTTCACGCTCTTTTTCCTGACCCATACTGACCCATACATCTGTATATACGACGTCGGCTTTCTCCACTGCTTTATATGGATCTCTTTCAATCTCATAATTTCCAGTTGCGTACTCGTTGAATAACTTTATTACACTGGGGTGTGGATCATAGCCTGGAGGCGACGATATCGTCAACTTTCCTCCTAGTATTCCCACAGCTAACATTAAACTATGCAACACATTGTCTCCTCCATCACCTACGAACACTATTTTCAATTTTTCAATGTTCCTACCTTTCTTCTCCATAATAGTCATGGCGTCGCTCAACGCTTGGCATGGGTGATGGAGGTCGCTTAAACCATTTATTACTGGGACGCGGCTATACATTGCTAGTTTCTCGATTTTCCAGTGTTCGAAAACCCGTGCCATTACTCCGTCAACATACCTTGATATAACTCTAGCAGTGTCCTCTATTGTTTCACCTCTCGCTAATTGTAGTTCCTGTGAACTCAGGTATATTGCGTTTCCACCGAGCTCCCTCATAGCTGTTTCAAAGCTAATACGTGTCCTAGTGCTTGGTTTTTCAAATATCATCGCTAAGTGCCTTCCTATAAGTATAGGTATAACTCGTTCTCCAGCGAGATATCTTTGTTTTAGTTGAAAAGATGTTTCAATAATGAAGTTTAGTTCTTCACGCGTGAACTCCGTTAAAGTAAGGCAGTGTCTCCCCTTCAGGCTCGTAACCATGGGTTTTCACCGTAAATACTTATACCTGTAGCGATTTAAATAAGTCGTAATCCGCTTAATCGTGGTCCTAGAGTGAGTTCTCATCGTCCTCTATTACCGCGGTTCAAAAACTTTTTATTGATTTCCAGGTACCGTTAAAACTCTGCACAATCCTTTGCTTGTATTTAAGTAATATTTTTCAAGGATACCAACTTCTATGTGTCTATGGAGTAGCCACTCCTACAGTTGATTCCTTCGATAGTTTCATGTCATAGCGTTTTCAATGCTATTCGAGTTATTGATCATGTAAGTTTCATTTTGTCTAAGAAGCAATACTCTGTTGAAACTCTACCTAATACTCTAAGATATGATTCGCCTGAAACCATGCTTAACGACTCCAAGGTGATCTAATCATCCCTACTTAGAATCGCTTATGGATAACGAGTGTAAAATATTAGGGTACTTGAAGTATCGTGATCTGGTGATAGATAAATGAAACCACGCAAAGTCGGAGTATATATACCGAGCGATATTGAAGCATCACTAGAGAAGATGATTCAAGAAAAGAGAACTAGAAGTATTAGCCAAATTATTCAAGAAGCATTAAGACTATACATCTCGGAGGAAACAGAGCTCAATTGTGAAGCCGCTGGATTCGTGAATGTATTATACAATCACGAAATAGGTGAAATCGATGCAGAGTTAACGGACATACAGCATGATTACCTAGACGTAATAATGTCTTCAAGCCACATGCACGTTGACAAAGAGAAATGCTTACTCTCAATAGCCGTTAAGGGTCATGGTTCGAGGATAAAAGACCTCATCTCGAAGCTTAGACTACTAAGGGGCATTATGCTCGTTAAACCAGTTACTATATGCACTGATTTATAGTGTTCTTTGCTCATTTTCACACATATGAGTATTAGTTCACAATTAATCCTCCGGTTTCACTATTCTACTAAACATATTCAAGATCACGAATAGTATTCCGAAACCAATGATTACTAGGAGTAGTGGTTTAAAATCAAACACGACTTCAACACTGTAACCATATAAATTGATAACTGTTCCATATTCACCGGAACTCACTATACTCAGTGTGAAGAGTAATCCAATCAGCGACAAAATAACATCGAAAACTATTCCAATGAATGGTTTAACACTTGATGAAATAACACCTAGTGCAAGGAAGAAGCCTAGAATATAAACTGCTACTAAGGGATTAACGGGCGTAATCGACATGTTTGTTAACCGGAACACTATAAGCGGTAAAATCACAATAAATATGAGATAGAATAATACGCCATTAATGATTCCAGAGATAATGTTCTTTAATATGCGTGTAATCAACGCGATTTCACCTATAATGTAGCTTGAATCCATATATTCCAGCTACTTTAAACTCGATGCCTTTCACTTCGTTGTCGTAGACTTTGAGAGTAATGGTTTTAGTAGTATTTCCCCGTGAGATTTCTTCAAATATGATTTCATCTTCACCTATCACTAATTTAAAGTCCTTCAATGGTATAATTGAACAGTAGAACACATTGACTTGAGCTTTAATCGTCTCATTATTAACATACTCTACGCTTTTCACGTCTACTTTCAAACAATCCGGGTTCTGAAGGAACTCATACGTGAAAATAATCAATGGAGAAGCTATAAGGAGCAGCAATGTTAAAACAGATAAAACTAGTGAGTATTTAAGCGGCGTGAACAAGCTTTTTACCCATTTAGGATTGCTTAGGTATAGGTTGAGATTTTATTGATTGAACTCCGTACTTCAATAGAATTGATCCAGCCCATACTACTACTCCGAGGAAACCCAATTTAATAGCTAGTTCCACGAGGACGTTTACGAGTGAAGTAATAGTGTCTTCTATACTCTGCCCCCGTGGTATTTGCACTGAGTAACCATAGAATGATGAAAACGCTATTGAAGCAGCTACAACTACGAGTGCAGCACCTACTACGACGAGAGTTAAACCAGCATATTTATCAACAGGTTTATTGAACAATCAAACGACACCTCTATAACAAACTATCTTTTTAAAATATATAAGCACTAATCAATAAATCAATACGGATAACGAAGTTATTTAATTAACTGGAACAACATTAAAGTAAGCATCGTGGTGTAATTGATAAGTTGTAGTGAATTACTTGAATTAGCTCGAATTACTCGTAAACATGGATTGAAACCACTTGAAGTAATCGCTGTAAAATTACTGCTTCTAGAGAATTATGGTAGAGTATCAATAGCTAAAAAACTGGGTTTCACGGAGAGACAAGCTAGGAACATTGTGGATTACTTAAAGCGAGAAAAAGAAATCTCTCTTCTCATGCAGAGAGTTTTACGGGGGATAGAGCGTAGATTATTAAATGATATGGGGTTTACCTGTAAACCCGCTCTATACCTCAACCTAGCTGATAACCTGCTTTCTATTATTCAGCAGAAGATAATTAGTTTAAGAGATTACATAGTGATATATTCCGGTAACCCCGAGAAAGTGGAGGTTCTCGGAGTCGTTAAGGAGGGAGTTCTAAACATACCTGGATTACCTGAAGAAATAGCGGAGCAGTACGCTAAACTAAATTCCTTGGTCTCAGGTTTAACGGGGGCACTAGTATGCTGGAGGAATTATAGTGAATGCATTGATGACGCGATATTCATTTCATCACTCATAGATCTCTGCGGTTTAACTCATACTTAGCTCTCATATAGAGGTACCAGGATTGGTCTACCGTTGACTTCAACGTTGATGAACGATATTCCATAAGCTCTCTCCACGTATTCTTTGTTCTGAATAAGTTCTTCGCGCCAACCACTATAGAGTACTCTCCCAGATGATAAAACAACGAAGTAGTTACATGTATGACACGCGAACACTGCGTCATGAGTAGATATTACAATAGTTAGTGATCTGGAGAGTTCTTCAAGGTATTTAGAAAGCCAAGACTTCCCGGCAACGTCAAGGTGAGTATCTGGTTCATCCAGGAGGAGTATACGTGGATTTTTAACGAGAGCTGATGCGAGAACTACTTTTTGGAGTTCACCTGAACTCAACTCACTTATTTTCCTGTATAGTAGGTGTTCAATGCCCAGCGCCTTTGAAACCCTGTGGACTTCTTCAACGTCTTCCTCGGTATCAGAGAACCCTTTTGCAACAGGGTAACGAGATGTCAATAATATGTCTATGACTCTTGCACCTAGGTAATCAACAGATGATCCCATGTTCCCTGCGTATGAGAGTATTTTCCTTAAGTACCTAATATTGCTCCGTACTTCTCTGCCGTCAATGTATATGGCTCCTTCGTAACTCAGCATTCCAGCTATAGCCTTCAACAGCGTTGTTTTACCCGAAGCATTGGGCCCTATTATACAAGTTACATTGTTGACTGGTAGTTCAAGTGTTATTTCACGAAGTGCTTCTATACCCTGTGGCTTATATACTACTCGAAGCGATCTAATAGATATCATGTTCTTCTACCCATAAACCTGGAGATCAATAGTGCTATGAAGAATGGAGCACCAAACAGAGATACAATTGAACCAGCTGGAACTTCGCCCCACATAGGCGCCATCACTGTTCTTGAAAATAGATCCGTAGCGTAGAGTAACGTCATTCCTATGGATGCTGAAACAGGGATTACGAGCCTATTATCACTTGTTTTTACTAGGAACCTAGCGATATGTGGAGAAATTAAACCAATGAATCCAATTAACCCGAAAAGAGATACTATTATGCTGGATGATAAACCAGCTATGACAGCGGATAATAGTCTCGTCAACCTAGGGTTAACACCTAGCTGGGTGGCGTTTTCATCACCAAGCATTAATGTATTTAACCTTTTTGAAAGCAATGGGTATCCAATAGAAACAAGTGCTAGCGGTATCAATGTGTAAGGTAATTGTTCCTCACGCGACAATATGAAACTACCAGTCATCAACACGCTGGCGTAAGGGTATTTAACTTGAACATAGTACATAGTGAACGTTGCTAAACCAGAGAATAGTGACGTAACACTGATGCCTGCTAATACGTAGGCGATATCTGATCCAGATATTTTCTCAGCTATTAGAACAGTTAGTGCTAACGATGTTAAACCTCCTAACGCAGCTATAAGTGTTACCATGGAGGGGTTATAACCATAGATCAATACTGTAACATATGTGAAGAATAATGCTCCACTACCTATTCCCAGGATATGGTGATCCACTAGGGGGTTTCTAAATGATGATTGAAGGATACAACCAGTAATAGCTAGAACAGCGCCCGCGATAGATGAATATAGTGCTCTGAGCACTCGGTACTCCTGTGAGGAACTTGGGTAATTCTTGCTAGTCAAATAAGTCAAAGAGTATATGAGAAACATTACAATGAAAGGAGTGATTGAAAAAACAATGATATTTTTCCTTGATGCAATCAGTGTTTAACACCTTTTCTATACCCTATATAGTACCCTGTTAAACCAAATGCTAGAGCCGTGAAGGCAACAATAATTACCAGAGTGGCTAGATCTTTTTCACTCACGTGTTCAATCTGCGTAGTACTCTGTGCAGTATTGCTTGTCTTAAATGCTCTCATTAGAGTTTCATTAATTACTTTAGGCGCATATATTAGCAGTGGCCCGGGGCGCATCAACATGTCTGTTTCAGTGTAGTTAAGCACGATAACTAGTTTCCCAAGATCATATAATCCCGAGGCCTTAATTGTTTCATTTGAAACATTAGTCATATTAGCTACTAAGATAAGATCCGGGCTCCAACTAATTATTTGCTCAATGTTGACTACGCCCCAGCCATAAATTGATGCAGCGTTCACTAAACCCAGCTTAGATAAAACGTCATCTAGGAAAGTAGCTTTTCCCACTACCCATATACCTTGCCAAAAGTCGATAACTATAAGTACTTTCAGGTCACTTAACCCTGAAGCCTGTATGCTTCTCCTTGTCTCCGCAAAACTCGACTCAATTTCATTGATCAAGTTTACAGCTATGTTTGTCTTATTGAATAATAGACCTAGCGTGTATATGTCACTATATGCCTCGTTCAAACTCTTAGCAGATCCCCCATATAGGAATAACATGGTTAAATTATATGACTCAAGTGTACTTAGTAATGGTTTATGAGCACCTGCATCAGCGAGAACGAGGTCAGGTTGTAAAGCAAGTATTTCATCAATGTTTACGGTTGACCACCAGTATCCTCCAACTGATTTAACACCTCGTTCTTTTAGCTTTACACCAATGTTCATATACCATGAATCAAAAGATAAACTGTCAGCGGCAACAATGTGGTCATCGACACCGAGGTAGGCCAGAGTCTCCGTTATAAATGGTGCTAATGAAACGATTTTTCCAGGTGGAACAGTGATATTAACTGATCTTTGTAAAGCATCCGTTACAACTGCTTGCTGATTACTCATTACGACAACGACATTGTTAAGTGAATAAAGTAGCATCATTGAAATCAACGCTGAAAACACAATATTCATTAGCTTGGACATTTTGTCCAACCTACTGCCCTGGCTGTTTATTAAATTAACGAAGGGTTAATAAACTTGTCTTAATTAGAAATTCATTGCTTTAATCAACTCATAGAGCGAGGTAAATTACCTTATAAGGAGAACGTGTAGTCTTAAACATTGCTTGTCGGGCCTTTGTTCTTAAGAGAGATCGGGCATGATTAATCCATAGTTAAATACGTGTTCCTACATGCTTAGTGTCAATGTAAGAGTGTATTTATCAAGTACGATCAGTATACCGTATTCTTTTCCTGTGCTGAAATAACTTCTAGGCATGATTACAATAACTCTTGAAGTACTTCCAGGCAAAATGATTTTATTGTTTAGTAAACCAAGTGTTTTCACCTCAATTGAATTATTTAATTCAAGGAATGGGGGGACTAACTGCACCATGCCCTGATCGGTTGTTATGTCAATTTGCTTTAACTCAGATGATTCGCCTCGTAAATGCCTCATAGTTAATATTAATTCAAGAGACTCATTATATTCCCTGGTAACGACTGAACCTTCGAGAACGGGGATTTTACTTGATTCGCTTATCATGTGTAGGTAAAGAAATAGCGAACTAGTAATTATAATGATTAGAGCTATACTCGTCATTATTGCTAACACAGCGTACTCTACTCCCATACTACCACGTCTTATACTTACTTACTTCACGGGAAATATAGTTATAAGTGTATCTCAATAATAGTATAATCATGCTTCAATAGGTTTAAAACGGGAAAATAATAGAAAATGAACTCAAACTGGTTCACGGGTTTAAGTCAGCAGTGTTTTACGAAATTCTATCTAATTACTAGAAAAGTCGCTGAGTATATACCGGAGTTAGTTACCAACACGCCTTCAACAGTGCGGTTATCCATAATGCTACTGCAAAGTTTTTTTGGCATTGCAACTTCTATGAACGTGGATTCTCCAGCATTAACAACGTTACTAGTCACTTGAGCATAGCCGGCGATAACCACTTGTTCTATTGTAGCTGGTGAATTACCGATGTTTTTAACCGATATATATACATGTGATTCTTTTGCACTGCCAGTAGTGCATATAATTGTAGGTTGACCTGTAACAACTAATACTCCGCTTTTACCTGCCTGTGGTGCAAACCACCAGAACCACGCTAAGAGTATTAATCCAGCGGAGATTAATCCGATGGTTACAATTATGGCTAAAACAGGTGCACTAAGGTCTCCTCTCATTTTACTCACGATCTTCACCATGTATTAATATGGTTAGACAAAGTATTTATTGTTAACTCTAATTATAGGGTATTAAAGCATGCGTGAAAGTAATTGAATAACAGCTTGATCCACTTGAATCCTAGGTAATACCTTGATTTAATGATAGTTTCGATTAGAGTGTAATTATTCATTTTTTAACCTAGGGGGCGAACATAGTAATCAGTAGCTGAAATGCTTAGACCGCGTGTTCGAATGGAATGGTTTTAATGAATTAAGGTGCCGTGTGAGATGAGGGATTTAAGTGATTTGAAGCGTAGTGTTCAAGTGTACTTACTGAAGAACATGCCCGGCATGCTGAGCTTCCTTAACACTCTGTGCGTGATGAACCATGGTTTAGACTGTGTAACTCTACTGTTAACATCACCTAGTAAACTATATATAACGCTGTTGAATCACCACAGAGGAGACATGTTATCAGCTGACTACGCGTTTACTCTCGCTTTTTTAAACCCCATAATTTCCTACTTGAAGAAACCCGAGTTAACTCAGAGGTTACTGGAACTAGTTAAAACAAGTAGAGATGCTGAGTTTTTAGAGCTAATAACTCACTCTTAGTTAATACTCAATGGGTAATGTGAATTGTGTTCACGTTTCCGCTGGTATTTAAAAATTTGGTATAGATTAATATAAGAAAAGGTGATTAATGCTGCCAGGTATTAGTTCGCGTGGTATTTATGATTCATGAGCGTACGCGTGGTTTTACTATGGGTGTAGATGAGTTGGATGCATTAATAGGGGAAATTGTATCCCCATATACTATTCTCATAGAAGGCCACCCGGGTGCCGGTAAAACCACTCTCGGATCAAGCATATGTTACCATAATGCTCTACGCGGCAAAAAATGCCTCTATGTATCGTTCTACGAGGATAAAGATAAACTATACTCGTACATGGATAAACTAGGAATAAGACTAACTGAAGCAGAGTCTAAGGGTTTACTGAGATTCCTTAAGTTACCCGTATCAATGGATATTGATAGTATTATTGATTCCTTGAATAAAGTAATACTGGAAGGGTTTCAAGTAGTAGTCATAGACTCTATAACAATTATTTTAGAGTCGTTGAAAGAGAACGTGGAGAAAAGAGCATGGTTGCTAAACTATTTTTACCAGTTATCTAGTCTTGTGAATGGTTTAATAGTATTGATCTCGGAGCTTCCATACGGTGAAGAACGATCAAGTTTATCATCCGCCGAGTTCATGGCTGACGCTATATTCATACTTAAGCATAGAATAGAAGATAAGTACCTTGTGAGGTTACTTGAAATAAGAAAAATTCGCGGCGCACCAATACACGTGGCGGAGATACCTTTCACTATTGTGGAGGATAAGGGAATTCTACTGCGAGTTCAACCTAAACTGGAGGAAATACATGAGAGCCTGGAGGAAATAGATTTACCTTGTAAAGTTCTACGTGAAAAACTAAGGCACTTGCATAGAGGTTTCCTAGTTAATATATTATATCCTCCTGACGCTGTCTACGGTAGTGACACTTTGGTCTTTGTCCTCGCTCTCGCAGTGAAGCATGATCTTAAGATGCTCTTATTGAGTTATATTACGTCACCTAATGTTCTACGCGACAGCCTGGTGTCTTCTGTGGCAAAAATGGGGTTAACAAAGGAGCTTGCGGAGAAAATAGTTGATGAGTATGTTGTTTTCAGAGCGGTAAATCCATTTGCGTATAGTCTCGTCGAGTTAGCGATGAAAGAGGATGAAATAGTTAACTCCATTGATCCCGATATTGTAGTCTTCCACGGCGTCCACGTTCCCATGGGTACTAATAACATTGACCTCTACTTCAAAGAACTATATAGGCAAATGTTGTACTATAAGACGAGGAATAAAATAGTTATTAGAATAGGAAGTTGCATCAACGACTCATCGTGTAATCTGCACTCATCTATAGCAGATGCAACGATCAAGATAACACGGGTAATTAAGGAGGATAAAATTACTACGCTTATATATGCTTATAGGAGATTTGTTGAACCAGAAGCAATTACAAGCAGTGAATTAGATGACTGCTTGAGGGAATGCTTGAACTTCATTAGAGTTAAAGCGGTTGAACTTTATTCAAGAAACTAAAATATAAGTGAATAAGTATCTTGTGGCACTGTAAGCAATTAATGACGCAATAATAGTTCTGAAACTGAAGTGTACGGAGCCACTTCTCACTAAGCCCACTAATAAGGATACAAAGAATATTGATAATAGTGTTATAGCATTCAGTAAGCCGTATATGCTGGGATCATAGTTAAAAATTAAAGTATATCCAGGCAATTGAATACCACGTGCCAGGTTGAACATGTAGTTATATGTTTTATCCAGGTAGGCTAGAAACCCCCCAATTAATGCGGCTAAACCAATTATAAATCCCTCTAACCTAGTCGCTAATCTCCTCATATTTGATGCTATTACCTGTAATCTCTCATAGCTCGCTGTAAAAGCCTTCAGCATCTCAGGTGTAGAACCCAGCGTTAAAATATTCACAAGGGTTTCCAAGAATGAAGCATGGTAAATACTTGGTGCCCGAGAAATCATGGTTTTCACGAGTGCTCTATTCGTGTAGCCGAGTAGTATGCTTCTAGTCATTTTAACAATGTTTTTACCATATCTCCTTGACTCGTATTCAAGGATTTGCGCTGCATTCTCACCTGTTACTGCAGCTAGAGCCAATGAATCCGATGTCATCCTGATGAAAGCATCGTATAAAGCTACGTTTCTCATTTGAAGCTCGGAGAGAATTAGAGGAGGAGTCATAGCAAACACGATCACAGCTACAAATAAGTAATCATCTATAACATGGAAGTTGCTACGAAGAATAAGTCTTGAGAAAACATTGTAAAAGAGTAAAGCAATCGATGTTATGAGCATAGCTAAGCATATATATGAGTATTTTCCTCTCCCTTGAATCACCAAGCTAGTGGGATACGAATTCGCTATTGAAGCATACAGAAAGAAGAACACGAAGATTTGAAAACTAAGAGTTATAATTAGAACTAGTGAGATATTGCCAAATAAAACAGGTGCAACCGCGAAGACGACTAAGGGTATGAGGAAGTAAGCAAGCATACTTGAGCCAACAATGATAGTGAAGTTCTCAGTTAGACTAGAGATCCTTGATTCAAACCAGGAATATATCGTGTCATATACTCTTTCCGCAATATCCTTCACATCACTCACAGTCATAGCTGCTATAATGATTCTTCTGAAAAGCGTTCTCACCTTATCAGATGGGTGATTAGCACACAGAGTATCCATTGCAGAGATGAAGGATACGTGTGATAGAGTCGAGATCTTCTTGGCTAGTGATACTTCCATCGACCATTCTTTTAACGCAACGCTGTCCTCGATGACTGAGAATATATCATATATTGGTAATCGAAGCGAGGATAAAACCCGGAACAATATAATCAGGTAAGGTAATTCAACCTCGGATGCTGTTTTTCTCTGAGCAGCCCAGTATTTAACGAGGATTCTAGGAGCATTGTACAACACTACTGTTGCTGCAAAGCATATTAATGTAATTGCAATGTACAGTAAATTCACTCCTCTAAGTAAACAATACGTTAAAGTGAAACCTGCGGTTAAAAACGTCGATGAGATAAATAATTGAAACATTACCCTTAACAGTTTTACGCCCTCCGAACTCAGGCCCTTCCCCGCTACTAGTAAGTTAATAGTCATTAATTCCCTTGTTTTAATTTCATACGATGCGAAGAAGTTAAAGTTAAATAATAGTGGTATAAGTGAAGTTACGAGAATTATATATAGTGAGAAGTGATTAAATCCCGATAAAGTGACCATCAATGTAAATAACACTACTAGGCAAATTGCCGCGATCAATGTTTTAAAGTCTTTTAGCGGATTCAGCAGAGAGATACCCAATTATATCCCCAATTAGTAAGTAGTCCCCATCTCTTGATTTCAAGTTACATTATATACTTCTTCAAAGTTAAATATGTGAATAAGTTATTCAACGCTTTAATTTATGAAGATAAGTTACTTTAAACAAGTGGGATCTTAGGATCAAAACATGGATACTTCTACTTTTGAGACGTAGTTGAATGCATTAAAGTAATGTACTTGCTTAGCTTACTATATAATATCACCGGTATCTCCATGTAATCTGGGGTTTCAAGCAAGGGGTCTTTGCTTAATGCCTCCATGTAGGCTTCTTCTAGGGCTTTTCTCATCGCTTGGTACTCAACGTGCAGCATTTCTCTCGATACTCTATGTGCCAACACGATGCGCTCGATGAATCTTAAATCATATATAGGGTTCTTTACATCAGGGTTTTGAATTATTTTATCAGTTAAGGGGTCGTATATGTAGAGAGGAGTAGTTCTTCCTCCCTCTATGGTGTAGACTTCGTGCCTGAAAACCTTTTTGCCCGGGGTTCTTTCAATAACGTTTGTTTTCACGAAGACATTTAATAATGCTATAACCTGTGGGTCAACGGATATCGGGGGTGACAGCAATCTGAGTAACGCGGATTCAGGGCTTTCAGCGTGAAACGTTGTAATTGCACCGTGACCGAGTAGAATTGAGTGAGCCCACTCTCTGGCCTCCTCGCCACGTATCTCGCCAACTATTATGTAATCCACTGATAATCTAACCCCGCTTTTAATTAAGTCGAAGAATGTTACTTTATGTTCACCGAACTCGCGAGTCATGGTTCTAGTCCAATACAATGTAGGTATCCTGAACTCCGGGGCATCTTCAGCTGTTAAAACTCTCGCATCAGGGGGTATGAGTGAAGCTAGTGCTGTTGCAAGCGTCGTCTTACCTGTCATTATTTCCCCTACAATTATGACTGGGACTTTGTACTTTACCATTAGCCAGAGAAAAGCAGCTTCTTCAATACTCAGCGACCCGTAATGTATCAGTTTTAGTATCGTCCATGGTTTTTCGGGTTGTTTTCTCACGTCAACAACGATGTCACGTCTCATTGTTATATCTGATGAATATATTACTGTTACTCTAGCTTCATATCTTGGCTCAATGAAACTCGCTAAAGGTAAAGCTTCAGATAACGGTTTACCAGCTCTCGCAGCTAATCTCAATGCGAGTTCTTTAACGTCCTCTAGTGATAACGTGATGTTTGTCTCCATTTTACCATGTACTCTGTGAATTACTTGTATAGGTTTATTCGCCATTATGTGAGCATTTATAATATTGGGGTCAAGTAGAAAAGCTTCTAGTACACCGTAACCTATGAATTGTCTTTCAATAATGTGTTTCAACCTCGTATCCTGAATGCTATCCAGTAAATCCACGAGTGATTTCTCGCCAACTATGAAATCATATAGTTTCTCCTCGAGTTTCCTAATTTCTTCCATTGCCTGAGGGTCTCTAACTACAGCATCGTATACAATGTAGTTACCGTTATTAATGCAGACGATGTATAATGGCTTATTCTTTGATGGAATAAAGTATTCTTCTTCACAATTATCGGTGTTAACCGGTTTCCAGAGGAGTTTTATTTTAACATCGAATTTGATCGACATTTATCAGCGTACCTTGTTTAAATACATAGACTATTAATTATAATTACGGTTTTACCTATAAAAAGGTTTTTAATTAAGTATCTTTGAAGGAGTAAACGCGATGGGATATGTTCCTTCATTGAAGTATACAATACCCTGATATGTTTTATTCTCGTAGAAATATCCTGGAGGGAATCTTATAGTAATAACGCATTTTCCTCCAGCAGGGATCTCCCGGTTTCTACAACCCAGCATAGTTAACTCGTCGAAATCATCAATAGTAATCGTTGAAGACTCGTTGAATAAAAGTATTTTCTGGACTTCTACCAGTCTCCCCCTCTCGTGGCGTATAACTATGTATAATACTGTTTCATTGGTGTAAGAGTCAACGTAGGAGTCAGCGTATACTCCTAGAACTGGTGTTTTATTCAATTGGTCTAATACATATAAGTAGAAGAAGGATACACTGATAACAACTGCGATAAAAGTCATGGTTGATAATATTGCAAGGTATGGTTGCGAGATACCCATATTTGGTTCCTATACCTGACTTATCTATATAGTAGGAGTTATTAAAACAAATTGTATAAGTTTCTATGAAATCGAATCAATGTTACTTAAGGTATTTCTCAGCGAGGTATCTGATCAAGTGTTCTGGCTCATAGTCTACTCCAATAGCCTTCCTCAATAATTCTTTGGGTGGGTAAGTTGCACCGTATTTATGTATTCTATCTTTCTGCCAATTTTGTATAGTTTCGAATTCGCCACTAGCTACTCTTTCCCTTAATTTAATTTCTTTTTCCATAGCGTATCGCATTGAAGCTGCAACCATGTTTCCAAGAGTATATGTTGGGAAGTAACCTACGCTTCCCATACTCCAATGTATGTCTTGTAATACTCCCTCACCATATGTTCGAGGCCTAATACCCAGTAGTTTTTCCATGTAATCATTCCAGAATTCCGGTAGATCAGATACTTTAATCTCCCCAGTGATTGCTAGTTTTTCAAGTTCAGTTCTCAGTAATATGTGCATGTTATATGTTACTTCGTCTGCATCAACTCTGATGAAGCTGGGTTTAACTGTGTTGAAGTAGTAGTATATGTCGCTGGGAGTATAATCTTTAATGAAATCCAGGTTTTCTCTCAGAATTGGGTAAACGAATTCAACGAATTCACGGCTTCTCCCAATAATGTTCTCCCAGAACCTGCTTTGACCTTCATGAACGCCGAGGCTGACTCCTCCACCTATCGGTGTATATGATAGTGCTGGATCTATTTGGAGCTGGTAGAGGGCGTGGCCGAATTCATGTATAACTGAGAACATTGTTCTCTTGAAGTCCACTCCCTCATATCTAGTAGTTATTCTCACGTCATTTATTCCCATGTCAATTGTGAAGGGATGAGCGGAGGTATCTAATCTGCTTCGTACCCCTATTGGGTAGTTCAATATCTCGAGGATTTTCTTGTTAACTGCTTCCATTTTCCCTGTCTCGTAGGGTATTTTCTCAAGTGGGTGCTCTCTTGGATACATGCCCTTGGATAAAACACCGTCAATTATTTGTTTTAGATTTGTTTTCAATACTCCAAGTATTCTGTCAACATCCTCTGTCTTTAATCCTTCTTCGTAAAGATCTAGCAAGGCATCATATGGGTGTTTATCCCAACCTAGGAAATCAGCTGTTTTTCTAGATAAATCGAATATTTTCTCAAGATAAGGTTTAAATAAGTCGAAGTCGTTTCTGACTCTTGCCTCTCTCCAGACAACCATTGCTTCCTGTGTGACTTTAGCTCTCTCTGCGACAAGCCACGGTGGGAGAGCTCTCGCTATTCTAATAGATCTCTTTAGTACTCTAACAACGCCTCTTTCATAGTCGTTTAAATCCTCGTATTTATCAGCTTTTTCAACGAGCTCAACGAACTCGGGTCTAAGTAGTAATTGTTGCTGTAGTAGTGAGAGTTCGGCTCTTGCTACTGCACGATCTCTGTAGCCTTCTCTGGGCATATATGTTTCACTATCCCAGCTCATGAGAGACATAGCGTGCTCGATAGCCCATAAGACTCTGTACTTCTCAAGGATTTCCTTAACCAAGGGGTTTTCAAACACCATTACATTACACCATACATTAAATAAACACGTCGAGAATAAAAATGTATTAGTCTAGGAGGATTGAATCTCTAATGGGGAGTTTCTTGTCGAATCATTGCTTCAAGGTATGTAGTGTTGAAGAGATGCGGATAATTGATGAGGAAGCAGTGAAATATGGTGTTAGTCACTTAATGTTAATGGAGGAAGCGGGGACAGCGGTTTACGATGTCATAGTTTCCCAAATTGGAGTAAAGGGTAGAAAATTCACGGTTATCGCTGGTACTGGAAATAATGGTGGCGACGCCCTAGTTGCAGCTAGAAGATTACACGCTGCAGGGGGATTAGTCGAAGTCTTCATAATCGGGGATCCGGGTAAATACAGGGAACCAGCTAAAACCATGTATGAAGCAGTAGTCAAAATGGGTATTAAGACTCAAGTAGTTAAGAGTAAGGAGGAGCTCTCGTACTTGGAGAAATCCATTAATGGTAGTGAGGTAGTAGTCGTTGGCTTAATAGGTATAGGGTTGAAGGGTGATGTTACGGGCCTATATAGAGAAGTCATAGATTTAATTAACAGACACCAAGGGATCATTGTTAGCGTTGACATACCTTCCGGCATTGATGCAAGTAATGGTAAGGTAAGAGGAGTCGCCGTGAGATCACACTACACTATTACGTTTGGTTCACCTAAATACGGGAATATACTGTACCCGGGCCACTACTACTGCGGTAAACTATATGTCTCCAAGTTATCATATCCACCTAGTATATTTGAAAACTTGAAGACGGAACTAAATCTCCCATTACCTTTACCGGAGAGAACTAAGTGGGGGCATAAAGGTACTTTTGGTAAACTACTAGCTGTTTCAGGAGCTAGATATTACTATGGGGCCCCATACTACACGGTTTACTCTTTTCTCAAAGCTGGAGGAGGGTACGCTAGGCTCGCTACTCCTGCAAGTATTGTGCATGTATTAGCGTCAAAGTGTAGTGAAGTAGTGTATCACCCAATGGATGAAACAACGGAGGGCACTCTTTCTTTATCCAGCCACAGTAAAATAATCAAGATCATCGAGGAACATGGAGTAGACATCGTTATCATTGGACCTGGGTTATCACTGAATAACGAGACACAGGAGTTAATTAGAATGTTAGTGGAATCCGTTGATAAACCAATTATAGTTGATGGTGATGGAATAACTGCATTATCGAAGAACCCTGATTTATTGAAGAAGAGGAGTTCCGCCACAGTTCTAACGCCACACTTACTGGAGTTCTCTAGGTTAACTGGAGTAAATACATCTGATGTACAGGAGGATCCAGTAGGTTGCCTACGTAAAGCGTCAACAGAGTTTAATTCCTATATGGTTTTGAAGGGAGCGCACTCTCTAATTGGTTACCCAGATGGCTACGTGTACATTAATATGACTGGTAACCCAGGTATGGCTAAAGCTGGAATGGGCGATGTCTTAAATGGTGCAATTGCAGCAATGTATGGTATTGGACTCAGAGACCCTGGATCAGCTACTAGAATGGGTGTTCTTGTACATGGGCTAGCTGGCGACCTCGTCGCAATTGATGTAGGAGAAGATGGTGTAACACCAGAGTTAGTTATCGAGTACTTGCCTAAAGCTATGAGGATTCTCCGCGAAAAACCAGAGTATATTGTAGAGAACTATATGCCTAGAGAAATATAATTGTTACCCCAGTAAAAATTACTTTTTAGAGTACTTGCTTTCCCTGCTTTTCTTCTTCTCCTCGGCTACTTCTACTTCGTATACTCTTACACCAACGTCGAGTAGTTTCCTGAAAACGCTTTCCAGGAATCTCACGTAGTTGCCTTTCTGCCCCACGAATGGACCATAGGCATCGCTCTCTATTTTCACAGCTAAGTTAGGGCCTGCGAAGTCAACGTCAACTATGTGTTTGTATACCCAGCTAACTGGGTGTACTGCTCTAACCAAGGGTTTAAAATCTAGCGATAGTTCAACGGCTCTTAGTTTCATTTCAAGATCTTTCTCCATGGCGTTTATTCTTTCACCGCCTTTACCAATCAATCTACCCTGGTTGCCTTCTTTAGCGATAATTAGTGCATCCGGCGCGTGTTCACCTGCTACATTATACGTCTTCTTTAAATCAATTAAGTTGACTACGGTGACTACATCAGCGTCTGGTGCATGTACTCTAACCGTTGATAATATATGTTTCTCTGTTTCATCGAGGGATCTATTCCTCATTTTCGACTCTAATAGTAGCTTAATGCCTCTCCTAGCACCCGGTCTAACTATGTCTTTTAACCCAAGGTCTACGACTCTCGCGTTCTCCTCGCCGAGCAGTAGCTCCCTTAGTAGTGATGCTGAATCCTTGCTGCCAATACTCCGCTGAAATACTGGGTCGCCTGCAACTATTAATCTACTATTCCGCCCCATTCTAGTGATGACTTCAATAGCGCTCTCAACGGGGAGATTTTGTGAATCATCTATGAATATTATTGAGTCATCGAATGTTCTACCCTTCAAGTAGTGGGAGTCAGCGAACACTATTAAGCCTTTATCATTTAACTCATGTAGTTTACTTGCATCTATGAAACCTGATACAAGGTCCTCTACATACGATGAAATCACTTTGTAGAACATTTCACCGAACTCGGCGGCAGTCAGCTCTTTTCCCGACACTACGTCGATTAAAGGCCTCGTAATAATGAATCTCCTAAATTTACCCGATAAAACCGCGTCGATTCCGTAGAGTATACTGAATAAACTTTTACCGCACCCGGTTGGACCAAATAAACCAATGATCTCCACTTTTTTATCCGATATGGTTTTCACGACTTCTTCTTGTCCAGGTGACTGCGGTTGAATTTTAGCGAAAATGCTCTCTGAACTCATGTTTTCCACCCCTGTGTTTTATTGGGTTTGTTGAGTATGCACCAATAGTCAAATAATTTAAGGTTTTTATAAGCGTTAAGTACTGTTCACGCCTTACGGGTTAAATAACTATATTTAGGGGATATCAACCTGTCTCAAAAGGTGCTAGCAAGTACGTTATTCTCCCAGGTCCAACTGAGAAATCCGCTTTTAACGGCATTTTACTAGCTAATTGAATTGTGACCACGTCTGATACTCTGGCAATACCCAGTATGTTAACTAGTTTCGTTGTATCGTATACTGATTCAGCGGGTTCCTGTACCTCTAATGACACGAGAGCCAGTGACCCCTGCGAGAATTTTACCTCTAGTTTACCGGCACCAACAGATCTAAATATAACTGCGTCCGGTGTTACGTTTATCTGGGTGCTTCCACCAATAGCCTCAATGTCCTCTACTACTTTTTTCACGGATTGAGCAAGGATTTTAGCTGTCGCCGTGAAGTTCAAGTTTAAATCTGGTAATTCTGGTACAGGGACGTCGAGGTTCCTGAATTTAAACATTCTACTAACTACTCCTCCAGCAGCTATTGTGAATTTAACGTAGTCTCCCTCTGGTTCTATCGAGAGGTTTTCGCCTTTCTTAAGGTGCTTGAGAACTTTTTTCAAATTATTTATTGATACGCCGATGTTCGCTGTTTCTTCAAGCTCGTACTCTAAAAACATCTCTCTCGGTATTAGGACATCTATTAGAGACGTTTGATCAACATCTAGAGCTTTTATGCTTAAACCATCTGTTGTCAATATTAATGATACTTCATCAGCTATATTTCCAATAGTGTCAATAATGTCTCGGAATAACTTAGCCTCTGGTAAAACTATGCGGGGCAAGTACTCACCCTTATACATATTTGCTTCGTAAACTTAAAACCATGTCGAACTATTAATCATTTCCGGGTTAAATCTATAAGAGCTACCTCAAAGTAATCTAGTACATTGTACCTATCTCGTAGAAACTGCGGAAACTCGCTTATGGATATAAGTAAGACTCCTCGATGAGTTCTTATTTTCGGTGTTAAAAGTGTCACTATTACTGGGGCCACGTGCTTAGCTTTCTCGAGTACTTTATACTTTGATTTCGCGTACGAGTAATACTTGGAGAATTTATTTAATCTCTCAATATGGGATTCTGCAGCTTGCGTAAGTCTACTACTAGACACAGTGGACCAGTGTTTACAGTCCACTGCGATGCTGAAACCTGTTGAGGATTCAACGCCGAACACGTCTATCTCTAATCTAACTGGAGTAGTTAACTTAACTTCATGCAATACATCGTAACCATATTCTTGTAAAATATGAGTTGAGAGCACTTCGAAGTCTCTCCAGTCAAGGTACTCGCTTATTTTCCTTAAATCAACTCCAGTATACACTAGTTTTAAAGCTAATTGAACAGGGTTTACAACTACTATTTCCTCACCGCTAATCTTAACGACGTCTAGGTTTCTCAGAATAGTTGCTCGAACAGTGTTCTCAGGGTAACCTGTTAGACTTGATAATTCACCTATGAGTATTCTCCTATACTTCAACGTTGTTAACAGTGTCTTAGCATCCATACTCATGTATAATTAAACCCCTAAATCTACATTAAGACAAGGTGTATTTATTAGTAATGGATCAATGGTGTACTCGATGCCTGAGGAGATGGTTGAGTCTCTTAGAAACGAGGTTTTAAAGGAGGAAATAGTGGACTATGAAGTAAGCTCGGAGACGAGTATTTGTGAACTACTGGAGAACTATGGTAAATCTCATGGTTTCATGGCTGGACACGTCTACAGAGCAAGCATCATATTAGCTGAAATGATAAGAGATCACGATGCAACGAGAATACTGTCATTTACAGGTAACATAGTATCCACGGGGCTTAGAGGGGTTTTATCACAGTTAATCCGTGAAGGATGGTTTAACGCTGTTATTACAACTTGTGGAGCAATAGACCACGACATAGCTAGAAGCACTGGTTACAAATACTATAGAGGAGACTGGTTTTACGATGACACGATGCTACATACTATTGGTATACATAGATTAGGCAACGTGCTTATACCCTTAGAGAACTATGGTTTAGCCGTTGAAAAATTCGCGCGGAGACTGTTCGAGGAACTAGTGAAAACTAAGAGCAGGTGGAGTGTCAGCGAGATTCTGCACGAAGCCGGTAGAAGAATAAACGATAAACACAGTATCATTAGGTCAGCATATGAGAGCAATACACCTATTTTCGTGCCAGGGATTTATGATGGAGCATTTGGATCACAGGTTGTATTTAATCACCACGCTCTCGGATTAGAGCTGGATTTAATATCGGATGAAAAGAAAATAATAGAATTAGTTGTTTCATCTAGGAAACTAGGTGCCTTGATAATAGGAGGCGGCATAAGTAAACACCACACTATTTGGTGGGCTCAGCTCAAAGAAGGATTAGATTACGCAGTATACGTTACTACAGCTGTCGAGTATGATGGTAGTCTAAGTGGTGCTCATCCACGAGAAGCAATCAGCTGGGGTAAAATAAAACCCGGCTCCAAGAGCATTGTGGTATATGGTGACGCCACAGTAATACTACCCCTCATTGTTGCTGGAGCTAAATGCTATTCAAGGAGAACTTAGTTGGTTAATGTACATATTGGATTAGATGACGTAGACTCCATAAATGGGGGTTGTACAACTCACTTCGCTGTTCAACTAGCATGGGAGCTCAAGAAGAAAAACATTAGATTCATTGATTACTTAAACCTTATAAGATTAAATCCAGCTGTTCCATGGAAAACAAGGGGGAATGGAGCTGTATCAATAAGGCTTCAAGCATCACCCGAGGAAACAGTAGGTGACATATGGGAGTTAATTATAAGTAAACTCGAAGAGTACGCTGGTGAGTTCAAGGACTCTAAGAATCAACCCAGCGTTGTTTTACACGTGGGGGAAATACCGTGGGATTACGAGTGGTTTGCGAATAAAGCTCTACACGACTTAGTTCCAATAGATCTAGCTTCACGAATACTCAGTAAACATTCTGAGACCAGGTACTACAGTGTGAGAGGTAGGAGGGGAATCATAGGAGCACTCGCAGCTATTGGTTACACGATGTTGAACACGGATTACACATATGAGTTAGTAGCCTACAGAGTCCGCGAATACTGGGGTAAACCAAGATTAGTTGACTCTACAAGCATTAAAACCATGGATGAACTCTACGGTAAAGAAATGTTGTTGAATTACGATTACGAATCGAATAGGCCACTGATTACTCCTCACGGACCAGACCCTGTTTTACTTGGATTAAGAGGCGAGGATCCAAGGGTTCTCTTCGAAGCTTATAGTGTCCTTAGAATCAATGAACCAGTTGAATACATAGCGGTGTTTAGAACCAATCAACATACGGATGCACACTTACTTGAAGTTAAATCTATATGCGATGTAAGACCCTACATGTGTGTAAAGGTCAGAGGATTCGTTAAAGTTAAACCTCGACGCATAATTGGAGGCCACGTAGTGTTCGAGCTATGTGACAACGAGTGCTGTATAGATGTAGCTGCATATGAGCCCACTAAGTCGTTTAGAGAAATCGTTGAAAAACTAGAGATAGGGGATTACGTGGAGGTAATGGGATGTGTGAGGCCACCGAGTAGTTCCCATGGAAAAACAATTAACTTGGAGAAAATCAGAGTATTGAAGTTAACTGAGATATATGACTACGTTAACCCTAAATGTCCATTATGCGGATCCACTATGGAGAGCATGGGTAAAGGGAAAGGATTTAGGTGCAGGAAATGCGGGTACAGGGATCCATACGCTAAGAAAATAGCTGTATTAAGGGAAAGAAGCATTAAGCCCGGCTTATACCAGCCTCCTAAGAGCGCGTTTAAACACTTGATGAAACCATTGGAGAGAATTGGGCGCGAGAAGACGGTGTTCCCTGGAGTCTCATTAGAAGACTTCGTAACCAAGTTAATTTAAAGTAATATTATTAAATAACTACGGCCTCTACATATCTGTATAGGTGTGTTTTACATGTCCAGAGCATCTATGAGAGCAAGGTCTCTGCCCACAAACCCTCATAGAATACTGGTTGCTAAAGCACACGAGCTGTCTAGAAAAGGGATCAAGGTATATGATTATACTGCTGGGCAACCAGGGTTACCTCCATCCAGGGAAGCACTCGAATACTTCATGGATATGATTAAGAGAGATCCATTCAAGCATTTCAGGTATATGCCTACACAGGGGTTACAGGAGCTCAGGGATGCAATAGCTCAGGATCTCAAGAAGTATGGTGGAATAGATGTTTCACCGAGCCAGATACTGGTAACAGCTGGTGGAGCTGAAGCACTCTACTTATCAGCACTATCTCTACTGAATGAGGGAGACAGCGTCTTGCTTTTAGATCCATCTTATAGTGTCTACTGGGATCTCGCCAAAATACTGGGTTTAAGAATAGAGACGTGCGTACAGAGTTTTGAAACAGGTTTTAACCCTGATCCCGAGTGCATAAAGGAAAAACTAGGTGCAAGAGCTAAAGCAATAATATTTGCTAGTCCCGATAATCCATCATCGAGGATCATTAGTGAAGAAGCAGCTAAAACAATCGTAGAAGTAGCACGCGAGAGAAAAGCCTGGGTTATTTACGACGTTGCATACAAGCACATAATATTTGAAGGAGAACACGTCTGGATCGAGAGATATGATCCAAGCTTAGAGAATACAATAGTGTGCGGTTCCTTCAGTAAAGACTTAGCAATACCGGGTGGTAGACTAGGATACATATATGGGCCGAGAGACATAGTACCAGAACTAGTCAAATTGAAAGGGGTGCTAGGCATAGTTGCACCTGTTCCTATGCAGTGGCTTGCATATTATTACTTAGCAATGGGTTTCAAGGAGAAATACCTAGCAGAGGTATTACCAGTCTACAGGAAGAGGCGTGAAGCCGCATACGAGGGCTTTAAACAACTAGTTCCAGAGGCAAGACTACATAAGCCAACGGCTGGTATGTACTTGTTCCCCGACATGACCACTTATATATCAAAGATGGAGTTAAGCGATGTAGAACTCGCATTGAAGCTAGCAGAGTCAAAAGGCGTAGTTATGCTACCGGGCTCAATATTCGGGGAAGCAGGTAAAAACCACTTAAGAATAACATTTGTGACAATGAAGGAAAACGAGTTATTAGAAGGATTCAAACTCCTCAGAGAATTCCTCGAGGAGAACAAAGCACTATAAACCTTTCCCCAATGAAAACAATGTTTTTCCATTTTTTTCTCCGCTGTGATTTTTAACAAGGAATCGTGGAGTAAAAAGAGCACGTGGAGAACTCTACGCGTATAAACTTGCCTTCTTGAACTTTAACCAGGCGAGGACAACAGGTATGATTATCCATGCTATTGTACTTAATGCTACAGCCCATGGATAAACCACCTCGCTTATAACCTGGTCAATTCCCGGGATCAAACTGTATTCCCCGAACTCGTTTACCATGAAGTAGTATTGTGTGAAATCCATTATTCTCAATGGGTTGAAGTAGTATGAGATGTACTGTACTCTCACGTACTGCTCGAAGAAGTTGGTTGTAAAGCCCCCAGTAGTAATGAGTGTTAAGGCCAGGGCTACTAGGCTCCATAGCATAGCGAATAATATATAGGCTAGTACAGAGGCGACAATATACCTCGTTCCACCAGTCAGAGATGCTAGTAGATAGCACAGTGAGTAAAACGCTATTAAGGACGATGCTAAGCCAGCGAATAATAATAGTGTACCAGTAGGGCTTGTTGAAACCCCGGTTAAGAAGTATATTGCAGCACTTAGAGCAATGTAGAATAACCCAGTTGCAACGAGTACTACGAGGACACCTGCAGTGTACCTAGTAGCAAACAACTGGAGCCTTGTAATAGGCCTCGCCAACACGAATTCCAGTGCTCCCTGAGACCTCGGCTTCGCCACGTATACATAGATGAGGTAGAGAACAACGACTGGGAAAAACAAAGCAAACAACCCGATTCCAGCTATACCCAGTAGTTGATTATAGATCATCCTCGCTGATTGACCACTCTGAATACTGCTACTTGGCGCCCTTATAATGCTATACATGGTACCATTGTCTCGTGATAGGAGTAGAACAGCGTACACTGATTGACGTCCAAGCGTATTATTGAATAGACTTGTATCAAACTCAACTATGCTAATCCCGTTCTTGATTTTCATATTTATCTTGTTGAAGTACTCGTCTACGAGACTAGAGTTTAAAATCATAGCACTAGGCTTGCCAGGTTCTATCAAGGTATTAATTAATCCCGGTTTCCCTAAATACACTTCGAATTCTCCATCGTAGACGCTGTGTATTGATAGAAGTAGGTAGGCTTCGCCGGAGCGTCTATTATAGTATATCGATGCTGATGCGCTACCAGCAACACTACTATTGAAAACTGGATATGTGATGAAGTCACTGGTGGATGAGTATAATGGGTATGTGGCTGAACTCGGCTGTGAACCAGTTAGGATGTATATAGTCCTATTCCCTATTTCTAATGGTACATATTCAAGCCCATTAAACACTTCTATGGGCATAGTCTGCGAGCCAAAGGGAGTTGTAATGTTCAAGTATAGTCTACACGTATAGTTCTCGGGTACCTGTTTTCCAATTGTTTTCTCAATGGTTATTTTTCCACTGCTGCTTCTCGCAACGCCCTCATCTACTATCATTATTAATTCCTTTCTTTTCTCGTTGAATTCTTCTTGAATGATTACGCCTCTCGCGAGATCTTGGCTTAGATTCACTATCCCTGTTTGATTCATGCAACCTAGTTTATACGATACTTCACCCTCTACTCTCCGTATCTCTGGGTTCAATAAGATTATTTCTAGTTTGAACTCCCTTGTTGAAGTGTCAATGGTTGAGTAGTAAATGTAGTACTGAGGTGTTGGCATTGTTGCAAGTAGCGATGTTGCTAAGTATGCTACTCCAACACCTGTTACTGTGAATAAGAGTAGTGTTAGTAGGACGGATAGTCTTAGAATACCTCGTTTAAAGTCGTAGAATACTGGGTTCGGCATCACACATCACTCTCTGCCTTCTTTATTAACTCGAAGAAGAAGTCTTCGAGGTTCTTCTCCTCCTTCTTGAACTCTAATACGCTTATTCCCTTGTTCACGAGTTCTGCTACAATAGTGCTTGGATCAGTTCTCGGGTTTCTCAATACTATTTTTCTCTCGTTTACTATTGAGGGTTCCCCGTACTTCTCAAGTACTTTCAAGACTTCACCCTCCGCTTTGTTCACCGTGATCTCTAGGGCTGGCTTAGCCTTTGATTTAACCTCCTCCATTGAGTATACACCTATTACTCTACCCTTGTGTAGGAATACTACTTCATCCGCTATACCCTCAACTTCGCTTAATATATGCGATGAGAATAATACAGCTTTACCCTTCCTCCGGAATTCTAATGCGAGATCTCTGAAGAAGACTATTCCCTGAGGGTCTAAGCCGTTTAATACCTCGTCTAATATGAAGTTAGGCGGGTCGTTTATAAGGGACACTGCTAGCGCGAATCTCTTTTTCATACCCTGCGAGAAAGTAGCTAGCTTCTGATTTAAAGCGTTTCCAAGTCCCAGTTTTTCAAGTAATTCTTCTCCCAGTCTCTTGGCTTCAGTAGTTGAGTAACCATAATACCCCGCTAAGTAAACGAAGTAATCTAAGGCTTTGAAGTCTGATTCAAATATCGGTAACTCGGGAACCCAGCCTATTCTCCAAGAAGCCTTCTTCTTCTCCTTTACAACTGAGTATCCATCAATCAATACATCACCTGAGTCCGGCGGCAGAACACCAGTCGCAATCCTTATAGTGGTTGTTTTACCGGCACCATTCAAGCCAACGTAGCCAACCAATACTCCGTTTCTCACAGTGAAGGATACATCTCTAAGTGCTTGTATTTTACCAAAAGACTTTGACACGTGATCGATTTGTATAGTCAATCGAGTAGCCCCTTCTACTTCTTAAACTCAACTATATTACCCCAGTGGATAATAAATCTTGGTAAGTAATCCATATGGGTGTGTGATCTTGGTAAACATTGTTGATTTAACGCTACGTGATGCGCATCAATCACTAATAGCCACTAGGCTTAAAACCGATGACATGATCCCAATTCTAGACAAGATTGATAGAGCAGGGTTCTACGCTATAGAGATGTGGGGAGGCGCTACGTTCGACGTAATGATAAGGTATTTGAAGGAGGACCCATGGGAGAGACTGAGGCTCATAAGGGAGAGAGTTAAGAAGCCGAAGCTCATGATGCTCCTACGGGGCCAAAACCTCGTTGGATATAGACACTACCCAGACGACGTTGTTGAGAAGTTTGTTGAAGCCGCGTATAGGAATGGAATAGATATATTCAGAGTATTCGACGCGCTGAACGATGTTAGAAACATGAAGGTGTCCATTAAGAAGGCGAAGAGCCTTGGCGCCATTGTTCAGGGCACGCTCGTATATACTATTAGCCCAGTTCACACAGTAGAGCACTACTTGAAGGTTGCAGAGGAACTAGTTGCCCTCGAAGTAGACCATATTACGATAAAAGATATGTCTGGTATACTTGACCCGTACACAGGTTACAACTTGGTGAAAGCATTAAAAGAGCATTTCAAAGTACCTGTTGACGTGCACAGTCACTTCACAGGCGGCCTCGCAGTAGCAACATACGTTAAGGTAGTAGAAGCTGGTGCAGACTTCATAGATACAGCTATAAGCCCACTGGCATTTGGTACAAGCCACCCGAGTATACAGACAATGTATTATTCACTGCCACCTGAGCGTAGGCCAAGCATAGATATGAACGCGGTGAAGGAGATCAGCGAGTACCTTGGCAAAGTATTGTTCAATAAATACAAGGAGCTACTTGATATAAGGGTCTTCATGCCTGATCCAAACGTGCTAGAGCACCAAATACCAGGTGGAATGATATCAAACTTCATGGCGCAACTCAAGCAAATAGGTGTAGAAGACAAATTGAAAGAAGTATTGGAGGAAGTTAGAAGAGTGAGAGAAGATTTAGGTTGGCCCCCTCTTGTAACACCGGCCTCGCAGATAGTGGGTGCACAAGCTGTGTTAAACGTGTTATATGGTAGATACCAGGTTATTGCAAAAGAGACTGTAAACTATGTTAAGGGATTATATGGTCAGCCTCCAGCACCTATCAAGCAGGAAGTAGTAGACATGGTTCTCAAGGGTGATAAACCAATAAGTGTCAGGCCAGCAGACCTATTAGAGCCAATGTATGAGAAATGCAAGAAAGAAGTATTGGAGAAAGGGTTTTACAGTAAAGAGGAAGATGTGTTAACGTACTGCCTCTTCCCAGATGTAGCACAGGAATTCTTTAAATCCAAGTTGAAAGCACCTGTTACAAAACAAAGAGAGCGAGATATCTGGGATGACATACTGGGATATTAGGGTTTTCCACAAAAATTACTATAGATGATGTAATGCACCTCGACTGATCGGTGAGGAAGCTGACCTGGACTGATTTATAGTGAATCGTTTTCAAAGGCTGTGTTCTAGTCCCTGGCCTGGATCAAGGCTTACTTGATTACAATTTTTACTTAATGTTTGCCCTGAAGTAATCAATAGCTGAGCCCACGAAAGCCGCTAACTCTATAACTCCCAGCATTTTCCTAGCGGACTCTGCACTAAATCTAACAGTATAAGCGTTAACTCTCTCCATTATATCCCATGCTTCAAGTACATCTGCTACTAGGGATTCCCTGAAAACTAGTTCTACTCTGTATGGTTTCTCTAATTGGAAAACCCGTAGACCCCCGTTTCTATGTTTACTGCAGGCCTCTTTTACGCCTTCTCTTAAAGCTCTCTCAGCTTTCTCTAAGCTCGGGTAATACGCTGCGAACCTTGAAACGCCTTTCTTCAATGGAATGAAAACAGTCCACGGTAAGTACATTTCCACTTCTTTCCTCAAGTACTCATCTCCCGCTAACATAGCGACGGGTACTCCGAGTTCACCCGCGTAAAGAGAGTTGATCAGAAATTCGCTAGCACGTATATCGTTAACCCTTATCTCTGAGAAAACTCTGCCACTATACGTGTGTTCGAGTACTCCATGCATTGTTCCAGCAGCTGAATGGTAACCTATGAAGAAAACAGCGGAGTACTCTCTCGTAAGCCCTGATACCATGCTGAAAGGTCTCGGGTAACCTTGAATAACATCGACTCTACTATCTAATTCAAGGTAGTTAATGTTCGTCATTAAGCCGTGACTATCAGCAACTAGGATTTCCGTGAACCCGTTTCCATATAGTTCGTCTACGACTGTGTTTACGAGTCTTGTCGCAATTTTAGATGCTAATGAAAACTGACTACTCCAAGGACTCAGCATAGTGGTTGACACTACTCCAGGTAACCCCTCTAAATCAACCGATATATATGCTCTCAATATATCACCATTCATCTTGATTCAATATCCTAGATTTAAGTTTAAAGCATCTAGGTTAATAAAAGATCAATGGTGTCTAACATGGTTGAAGACGACGTAGAATTAAGTAAAGTTATAGCTGGTGAGAAAGCTTGTGAACTATTAACCAGTATTAGTGAACTCAAAGTCATTGGAATCGGGACAGGTTCAACTGTGAAGAAGTTTATTGAGACATGCCTACATTTCTTGAAGAAACATAAAGCTGTTGCATCTTCACCTGATACCGTTATTTTTGCTAAGGAACATGGAATACACGTCCTGGATCCTTTAACTGTAGATGAATTAGACGCATATGTTGATGGAGCAGATGAAGTTAGTTCAAAGCTAGATATGGTGAAAGGTAGAGGTGGAGCATTACTAAGAGAGAAAACTCTAGCATACATGTCACGCAATAGAATATACATCGTTGACTACACGAAATACACTGGTAAAGAATACCTCTACGCTAAGCCGATTCCAGTGGAGATTGCCCCAATGACATTAAACTATGTCTTACGCGCAATAGAAAGAATAGGTTTATTTGAACCAATTATAAGAACAGGGGGAGGGAAAGATGGCCCCGTTATAACGGATAATGGAAACTACATTATAGATTTAAAACCGTTGAAACCACTATTAAACCCCCGTGAAGTACACTATGAGTTGAAATCATTACATGGAGTTATTGAAACAGGCTTGTTCCCATCGGAGGAACTAGTTGATACTGTAATAGTGGGTTATCCAGGTAAAGCAACAATATTTCACAGGAAATAGTTACCGCTCATAATGGTAGATGCTTTTTGAAGAGAGTAACACATGTTTTCTTCGCGTTGGCGTTAACCGCCGTCTTAAACCTATGGTTTCTAGATCAAGGAGTACTATATACGTTCACAGTAATAGTATTCTCAATTGCTCCAGATTTAGATCTAGGTAGGTATCATAGGAAATTACTCCACAACATATTCATGCTTCTACCGTTAATCATAATTAGTCAACTAGTTTCAACATATTTAGGTCTCAGAGGCCACTATCTCGCATTATCAGTTATTACTGGTTGGCTCAGCCACGTATTTCTCGACTCTTTAACTAAAAAAGGAGTTGCACTATTATACCCTTTCTCAGGTAGGTTTTATGGGTTGAAATTATTTAATAGTGATAGTTTAGTAGTAAACGCTTTGTTCATCACTATATCCCTGCTAGTTGTAACCTACCGCATAGTGACTTTTATCGCGTAGAATGCTTCTTTTTAACTGATATCCTGAAAGCTAAGAACCCCATTAAAGTTGTAAATGCTATTACAGCAATTAACCCGCTCATAATGTATAATTTAGCAGTATTCATTAATTCTTCAGCTTCTTTTTTCGTTGCATCTATATCCAAGGTCTTAACTCTCAGTAACTCTCTCTCGCTTTCGCATTGAGACAACTCGTTCCTAGTACTAGTTAAAGTCGCATTTAGATCATCTATGCTTGATCTCAATTGACTATTCTCGTTTTCCAGCAGCCTTGTTTTCACAGTGAGAGCTAGCAGCATACTATTGTTGAAGGGAGTGGCGTTACTGTAAGATAGTAATACGCCAACCAGTTGCGTCATCGTATAATCAATACTCACTAAGCCTCTTACGTTCAAAGTCTTACCTGCGAAAACAGCGTATCCTTCTTCTCCGCCTATAAGTAGGAAGATAGTGAGGTAATTTGTCCAAGTATAAGTTGCTGTGCTTGTTAAAGACTTGACCAGTTGTTCGAATAAGTATTTTTGAGTCTGATTAAATGATTGTTCACTGAGCAGGTCTCTAGCTATTAATAGGTGCGGTATGTAAACTATATATATAGAGTTCTTTGAATTAATGACAGCGTTATTAATGAACTGCGTTGTTGAGTTAATTGTGTTGTTAATCCACCATTCGAGAGCAATGGGTGAAATGCTCTTAGTGATGTTCCTGTAAACCTCCAGTAGATACCAGTGTGTAGAAGCTTGTATATTGCCTAATCCCCTTGATGCATAGTAAGAGGACTTAATTGATCCAGGGAAGAATATCTTAACGGTGCTTGTTTCATTATTTACTTCATCAATATATAGTGATATATAGTATTCACCGGCAATAGAGTAAGGCCTCGTTATATTGATTAATCTAGGTCCAAGCGATCTAGTTGCTTCAAAGTTAACTGTTTCAAAGGTGGCATTATATTCGGTTAGTTCTACTCTCAGCCTTGTATTATTTATTTCCACTGATACCTGGGTTTGCAATAGATCCCAATACGTTGACCCATTAATTGGCACCTCTAGTACTGCTGGCGGGATATGGTTAATTGATATGTTCATAACTGGGTTAATGCATGAAGAATGACTCCTAGGGTCTACTAGAGGTATATCTATTAATGTAGCGTTACTCCAGAGGAGCAATATTCTGTCTTGATCCGCCTGCGTGTTTAAAAGTGATATATTATTACTTGAGGGTATTTCACCCGTTATCAACCAGTATAAGTAGAAATCGGGGTTTGACGATAAATCTAGTTTTAAATTCATTATTGAAGTATTCCACATGGTACTCGTCGCATTCACCAAGATTTCTGTTTTTCCGTAAGGTATGTAGAGGACGAAGATGGCATCGTATCCCTGCTGACTATGCGTAACACTTAGTTGAAGTATTGAAATCGCGAGTAGTGTTAAGCACAGTACACTAATAACTTGAGTCCTAGACTCCATATTAATCAACCCTTTTAGTTGAATCTTAATGCATTAATGTATATAAAACCAGTAAAATTAAAATACTCTATTAAAAGGAGGGAACTTCATGGAAATCAGTTTTAGGAGGTATACTGGCTCTGAACTAGTCTTCGAGCTTATTGATCAACTGGTCGGAGTCGCAAAATCTAATGACCCCGAGTTGTTTCCCAGGAAACTCATTGAAAAATACGAGAAAATAATGTATGAGAGACCAGCATCTATGGCTGCATTAAATATTCTTAGATACATTGCCAATTACTACCTTGAACACGGTTTTAATGGTTTAATTGAATACTGTTCGAAGCTGAGATCAGAATACGATTCTATGTTGTGGAAGTCTGCTGATGTAGCATCTCGTAGAGTAAATAGTGGTGAGAGAATACTAACGAATAGTAATAGTTTAGCTATACGGAGGTTATTGAAGCTGATAAGGGATCATGGTAAAGACGTGGAAGTATATGTAACGGAGTCTAAGCCTGGGAAAGAGGGCTTACTATTAGCTGAGTACGCTGAGAGCCTTGGATTCAAGGTGTACTTAATGGTTGATTCCGCGGTAAGATTCTTCATGAAGAATGTTGATAAAGTATTCGTGGGAGCTGAAGCAATAGCTTCAAATGGCGCAGTTGTATCTAAAATCGGTACTAGTTTAATATCTCTAATAGCTCATGAAGCGCGTAAACGCGTATTTACTGTTGCACCTAGTTTGAAGTTCAGTTATGAGACTATATATGGTGAGTTAATGAAGGTTCCAGAGGGCGGAGTAGAGTTGATCCTTGAGCCAGGTAGAGACGAAGAGCTCCCAGAGGGATTTACTGCGAGGATACCACTATATGATGTTACGCCTTCAGAGTACATTGATGCTATTGCGACAGAGCATGGATTAATAGCTCCTCAAGCGATTCCACTGCTTTTAAGGAGTATTTATGGAGCATATCCACCAGTTATTCCTTCACTACATGAGTTATTCACTAAGTTGAGGGAAAAACATGGATTGAGGTGAGCGCTATGGGTTACCCGCAAAAAGTACTACAAATAGCGGATGATATAAAGACTATGAAGATAAGAGGTGCAGGCAGAATAGCGAGATCTGCGGCTGAAGCAATGAAACATGCTGCAGTAGAATATAATGGTAACCCTTATCTCGGAGAATTCAAGGAGTACATGGTTAACGTAGCGAAGTTACTTATCTCAACTAGGCCAACTGCTGTTAGTTTACCAAACGCTGTCATATATGTTTTAAGATCACTCAAAGGTCGGGGAAGCTTCGAGGATGCGAGAAAAGCTGTTATATCATACGCTGAAGAATTCATTAAAAACTCCGAGGAAGCTGTTAAGAAAATAAGCGAGATGGGTGCTAAGAGGATAAAGGAGGGATCAATTGTTCTAACTCATTGTCACAGCACAGCAGCTGTTGAAGTAATTGCTAAAGCATACAGAGAGGGCAGAGTACTAAAAGTATATAATACTGAGACGAGGCCGTTCCTACAGGGTAGGATCACTTTTGCGCACTTACGTAAATACGGTGTACCAGTTGTCCAAATACCTGATAGCGCTGTTAGATACATAATGGATGAAGTCGACTACGTGGTGGTAGGAGCAGACACTGTGACGAGCAATGGAGCAGTTGTTAATAAAATAGGTACTAGTCAAGTTGCACTCGCTGCGCGTGAATCCAGAGTAAGAGTATATGTAGCAGCTGAATCCTACAAGTTTTCGCCTCTAACTCTCATAGGGGAATTAGTGAAAATAGAGTTCAGGGATCCAGAGGAGGTTGTTCCACATGAATGGCTTGAGAGACACCCAGGCGTTAAAGTATTAAACCCAGTGTTCGATGTAACGCCTCCAGAGTACATTGACGCTATAATTACAGAGTACGGAGTGCTACCTCCTCAAGCCGCCATATTGATACTGGTTGATAAACTGGGTTGGACACTGGACAGTATAAAATACTCTGATAATATATTGGGGAATTTGGAGAAAATTATTGAGTAGGATGTTGATGGGGTTATTTTCCAAGAAGCATAAGCTCACGATTGATGAAATGAAGAAGGAAGTCGTTAGGTTAATAGATGAAAACAAGGATAATGTATATAAAATAGTCTTCTACTCGCAACCAGAGGTACAAAGAATACTGGACAATTTAACTGAAAGATGGAGTAATGCAGGTAACCGGGGGGAACCCATAGATTACGCTACCGCTGAAGAAGTCCAAGTTTTATATCATTTAGCTAGAAAAATCACCAGTATGAGACCGGAGGAATTGTGGGCAAAGTATAGAGAGTTATTTATGCCTAAATAATTCAACTATATTAACTCTTATCAGAGTAATTCTCATTAACTCGGTGTTCAAGCTTGGCGAGCAAAGATGAATTGAAAAATAAAATTATCGAAGTACTTGAAACAATCATGGATCCCGAAATAGGTATAGATGTTTACAATCTAGGTTTAATATATGATATTCAAATCATTGACGATAATAAAGCCAAGATCTCGATGGGTTTAACCACGATGTTTTGTCCTCTCGCGGCAACTATTCCCTTGATGATTATTGATCAGTTGAAGGAGAAACTAAACGTAGATGTCGATGTTGACATCGTTTATGATCCTCCATGGACACCTCTAAGAATGACTGAGAAAGGGAGAGCCATGTTTAAGGAGAGATTTGGATACGATATCGTGGAGATGTATAAGCAGACTACTCAAGTAGACAAAGAGTAGGAGGCGCTACTCCATGAGTTGGAGTATTTTAACAATGCTTAGGGAAAACCCTGATTTACTAAAGGAACACGTTAAAAAGAGATACATGGATCCAAGCATTGTCGATAAAGCTCATAGATTAGACCAAGAGTGGAGGAAGCTTCTGACTTTAGTGCAAGAAGTTAGGCATAGACACAACGTTATTAGCCGCGAGATATCCAAGGTTCCTGAACCCGAGAAACAGAGGAAGATCGAGGAAGCAAAGAAACTTTTGGAGGAACTAAGTAGACTTGAATCAGAGTTGAAGCGCGTTGAGGATGAGAGAGAGCAAGCACTACTCGATCTACCGAATGTAGTACACGAGAGTGTTCCAATAGGGCCCGATGACTCCTACAATGTCCCAGTGAGGTTCTGGGGTAAACCCAGGGTTTGGGAGGGATACCTTGAACAGTTTAAGCAGCAGACAGAGAAATACGGGTTTAAAGTAGAGCACGAGATCATTAATTGGAAACCCGTTGGCCACGCAGATGTACTTGAAAACGTTCTCGGACTTGGTAACACTCTTAAAGCAAGCGAAGTAGCGGGTAGTAGATTCTACTACTTATTTGACGACTTAGTTTTCCTCGATATGGCGCTACTAATGTATGCTATTGATTCACTAACTAGTAAAGGGTATCGTCTAGTGCTCCCCCCATATATGTTGAGGCACAAAGTTATGATGGGCGTTATTGATCTAAAGGCGTTTGAAGACGCTATTTATAAGATCGAGGGAGAAGATCTATACTTGATAGCTACTGCTGAGCATTCTCTAGCAGCATTGCATGCCTTCGAAGATATACCCGAGGATGATTTACCGTTAAAATACGTTGGTGTATCTCCATGTTTCAGGAAAGAAGCTGGAGCTGGGTCAAGGGATTTGAAAGGTATTTTCAGAGTACACCAGTTCCATAAAGTTGAACAATACGTGTACGCTAAACCAGAGGATAGTTGGAGTCTAATGGAGGAATTAATAAGTAACGCTGAGGATCTTTTCAGGGGTCTGGAGTTACCATACAGAATAGTGAATATTGCGAGCGGGGATCTCGGCGCTCCCGCAGCTAAAAAATATGATTTAGAAGTATGGATGCCTGCTCAGGGATTATATAGGGAAATGGTTAGCTGTAGTAATACAACGGATTGGCAAAGCTACAGGCTCAAAATACGATTAATTAGAAGAAAAGGTATGATCAAAGAATACGTTCACACATTGAATAGTACAGCTGTTGCTAGCACGAGGACCATAACAGCTATACTTGAAAACCTCCAAAATGAGGATGGCACTATAACGGTACCTAGAGCACTGAGAAAGTACTTGGAAGCATTTAATAAAGCACCAAGAGATTACATTCACCCAGTTAAAAAAGAGAAATCACCTTAGAGATAAATTAGTATTACTTGGCCAATCTCTTTTAAACTAAGAAACCTGCCTCATATTTTTACAGGGATTCAATTGGAAATCAGCAAGGTTATCGTTGAGGTTCAACTGGATTTCAGCGAGGAGAGCGATAAAGCACTCAAAGTATTATTTAATGTAGCTGAAGAACTCCTAGATAAGTACAATCTCTGGGTTGAGATAATACCAGTTCACTTATGGTTCACGGATCCCCTGGAAGCAGAGCTCTCAGATTTACCTAAGATATTTATAAACGGTAAACTACGCTTCATAGGTAAAGCACCAAGCAAAAGAGAAGCAACAAAAGCCATATTAGAGCACGCTGGTTTACCACCCAAGACATCGGAGTCCACGGGATTTAACTACGTGCGTGCTGATTTCGATGGAGGCCTGCCTGATGCTGTACTAGCATCGGAGTACCATTGATTTAAGAATATAAGGGGCAATAATAAAATAAGAATCGGCTGAGCGCCCCAATCACTCAGTATACGAGTAAAATCAGTGGTATTCAATGGTACGTAAGTTAATCCTGCCAAACAGTGATTTCACGATTATCAGTATTACGAGCATATGAGTATTACAGAGAGGTGTTTTTGAGGTTGCAGGTGAAATAATCGAACTGAGTGGTTGGGGCGCGATGAAGCCCCGCAATGCTTCGTTCCTTTAACCAATAAGTAGTTTCCTCATGTGCTAGGAATGCTGATTCCTCAGCGTCACCGGTTTCATAATAGGAGTGGGTGTATGTTGCTAAGAAGTAGTCTCCTGCACCAGTTTTAATGGGAGCATAGTAGTCTTCTTTGAACTCAATGACTTTAAAGAGGCTCCTTGTGAAAATGAGAATCTTGCTTGGACGAACAGTAACAACGAGTACTCCTCGTAGATTCCTAGGATTAGTGAACGATGTGATGCTTGAAGAACGAGATCTCGTTAAAGCAATGTACTCATCTAAGTCAGCGTGTACAACATCAGCTATTTCAAGCACGGCTTCTACTTCTGGATTATAAGTTAACGTAATATTACCATCTACGAGTCTCCTGAGATATCCCTGTAGATCTACAGCTAGTATTGTTGACTTAGATTTAATGTTCCTCAATAAGTTAACGCTTACTTCGCCTAAAACAGGGTTCACGATTACGTTGCATAAATCAATATGAGTGTTCCACTCGTATATTTTGGGTGCAACATCGCGTACTTTTAGTTTTCTTTCAAACCCACGGTACTCTAATTCGAAAATATTTACGCTTGTAGCAAACTGTTGTTTAACTATGTACTTGCTGATGGGGTGTTCCTCGAGCATAGTGTTATATGATGCATATACTTCAACACTGATACCCCTCTTGATCAAAGGTAGAGAGGAGTAGTATGATCCCCCGCCGTAAGCAACGTACATGGAGTGGTTGTTTTCAGTAACTATATCTATTGTTGGATTACCATATATGCAGTACTTCAAGCTTCTTCCTCACTTGTTTTCGTGAGTAGTTTTTCTAGTTTTTTCCTCAATTCACCGATATGGTAGTTTTTAATGTGATTAATTAGATCTTCTGCGGAGTAGAAAAACGAGTTTTCGTAAACATAGTTTCGGGGTTCTGGCTCCCCTAGGCACCTAGATGCAGCATGTATACATATAGGACATGCTATTAAACCAGTTATTTTGTCTCTACAGGTTTTAAACTTTATTCCGTCGAGGTTTACTTCGAAAACCTCCCATTTAGGCTCCCATGTATAAGCCATGTGAATCAGCCGGTTGATCCCTCCTCACTATTCAGTGGCCTAAAAGCCTCATCACATAGTAAAACTTACTTGATTAGTAGGTTAAAAACTAATCAATTACGAGCCTCAACAGGAAAAATCAATGTACACTAGTGTTTAATCGTTGTTAAACCTCGGTTTCAAATCTTCACCCACCCCTTAGACTCCAGGTATTTCAAGAGCTCACTATACACTCCCTCATCTCGAACAATTATCTTTAAGTCAAGGCCTTTGCCTTCTTCTTCAAATGCTTTAATCATCGCATCTACTGATTCCTCTATTTTTAATCCTCCAACACCTGCACCCATCAATGGAAAAGCCACTGATTTCAAACCATGCTGTTTCGCTTTCAGTAGTGCGGCTTTAGTTGCTTTATAAACTTGCTCAAAGCTTGATCGAGAGCCGGGATACTTAACGGTGGGTGCGTGGATCACGTGTCTGCATTTTAATTCACCAGCGGTTGTCACAACGGCTTCTCCAATAGGCGTGGGGGCGTGCTTTTTCGCTTCTGATTCGATTATTTCTCCACCCTTCCTCTTTATTGCTCCCGCTACTCCTCCACCCATGATCATCAGTGTATTAGCCGGGTTCACTATGGCGTCTCCATCGAACTCAGTGATATCTCCTACTTCAATATCTACTACAATATTGTTCCTCGTTAACTTCAACTCCCACACCGATCCCTGCGCTTACTGAGTGAGTTTTATGGGGGTCTTGGAATTATCACGCTGTTCCTGTAAAGTGTTGGGTCAAAGGTATTTGTATCTAGTTTAACTACCTTGTAATCTTTAACGTGTTTAATGAACTCATCCACGGGTTTAAGTGGTAGAGTAGTTCCAGGTATCCAGTAGTGTATGGGCATCACGTTGATTGGTTTAGTTTTCTCAACGAGACTCCATGCTTCACTTGGTTCGATAGTGAATGTTCCACCTACAGGGATTACCAGTAAATCCGCTTCCTTTATTTTTCCGAGTACATCTTCGCTCGGTATTTCCCCGAGGTCACCTAAATGAGCTAACTTGAAGCCTCTTACTTCCACTAAGTAAACAGTGTTTTCACCTCTCCTTTTACCCTTGAATTTATCGTGAAATGTTCTAAGGCCAGTTACTTTTACATTGTCGATTAATGTCTCACCATAGTGCATTTTAAGGACACGTGATTTCTCTTTCGCAACCGTGTTCACGGCGTTGTGGTCGAAATGATCATGGGTAATGAGAATTAAATCTCCTTTCACAGCAGGCTTCTTTAAACCAATGCTTCCTCCATCATGGGGATCTATAACGATAATGTATGAGTCGAATTCGATGGAGACGCATGCGTGTCCATGCCAGGATACGAGCATATATTTCCACCTCGGTTATAATTTGTTTTTGAGTAAAATATGTTTTATCTAATTAGAGAGTTCAATTTAGTGCTAAAGGGGTAAACAGCTTGGTTGTCATTGAATACATTGTATTAGTTGCGATTGCACTAGTATTTCTACCTCAAATACTGGTGTACATTACTCACACGATTCTACTGCTGAATTCAAGAAATAAGACTATTACACATGTGTTTCCCGCAGACGAGGAATACTCTGATATATCATTTATAATGCCTATTAGAAAAGAGCCAATAGATTACGTTGTGGAAGCAGCGAGATACGTGCATTCACTAGGGTTAAGTAGCTACGAGTTAATAATTGTATCAGATGACGATGAAGAGTATAAGAAAGAGCTCTTCAACTTAGTGCACAAGTTACGTGAGGAGGGAGTAAATGTCTGGTTGATGTGGAGGAGATACCCGAGGGGTTATAGAACAGGAGCGTTGAATGATGGATTATATGCATCGAAAGGCGAGTACGTATATGTTCTAGACGTTGACACTAGGCCCAGTAAGTGTTTCTTTGAGAGAGCTCCACGCGTGCTTAGATCAGATCCCAGCGTAGTAGCGGTTGTAGGTAGGTGGGAGCCATTAAATATGAACACTAGGTTGAGTCAAGCTTTAGCTCTTGGTTTACGTTTTCTAACTAGGATTCTTTATAGAGCTAGAAGCATAAACGGGTTATTCACGTATCCATTAGGGACAGGGACATTATATCGCTCTAAAATTCTCAAAGAATATTTCAATGGATGGGATGAGAACAGGATACAGGATGATATGGAGCTTGGAGCTAGGATAATGCGTAGCGGGTACAGAGTTCTTTACCTTGATGAATGCCCAGTATATGTCGAGAACCCGGGTACATATAAAAGCTTCAGGATTCAGCAGGCACGATGGGCTTATGGAGCCATGGATGCCGCTATAACTAGGTTTAAGCATATATTTAGCTCCAATTACTCATTAATAGTTAAAACTGATGCTTTAATGTACTTGTTGCAGTATGTTTCTCAAACACTTGTATTCATTGGAACAATTGCTCTAACAACTCTATCTTTTCTAAATTGGTTTGAACCTTTAGCATTGATTCTAAGTTTAACGTTGATTTTGTTAATGATGCTGGTGATATACGCTTTCCTAATGCGTGCTGAGAGCGACTGGGTGAAAACTAGGTGGGAGTTCATGGTGTTAGCTGGCCGCTTATCAGCAGTATCCGTGGCGGTGTCACCTTACGTAGCATTTAGCACTTTGAAAGCTTTATTTAGAATTAGAGAAGCATACAAGAGGACTCCTAAGGGAACTTACCAGAAACTCCACACGAATCTAAGGATTCCATGGGAGTTACTGATAGGAATATATCTCGTTATTGGAGGAGTATGCGCTGCTATTCACGGCTTGAAATTAATACCACTATGGCTCTTCACTACATCCATGGGTTACCTATACGTGGTTATTAGGTTTCCTTACGATGTGTTCTATAAGTAGAAATCCTTTATTCAACCCGCAATAAAGTGTTTCACTTTAAGAGGATTTTTGTAATAACATCAAATTAATAGGTGTAGTAGTCGTGCTTAAATACGCTGATAATGACCCCGAAGAAAGCGAGGTATTGAGTTCACTTAAGCCATACGTAGTCACATGGTTCAAAAGAAAATACAGTGAACTAACACCCGTACAAAGGAAAACAATTCCATTAGTGAAACAAGGTGCAAGCGTCCTCGTCTCCAGTCCCACTGGTACCGGTAAAACACTAGCTGTTTTCCTCGGAGTAATAGATAACATGTATGACTACTACGAGAAAAATGGGAGGCTCCCGGATGGAATCCACGTTGTCTACGTTAGTCCTTTGAGAGCCTTAAACAACGATATGAGGAGAAACCTATATGAACCCGTGCAGGGAATACTCGAAGTCGCTAAAGAAATGAACCTTGATCTACCGGAGATAAGAATAGCTGTAAGAACAAGTGATACTAGTCCCTATGAGAAACAAAAAATGATGCGTAACCCTCCCCACATATTGATTACAACCCCTGAGAGTCTGGCTTTATCGCTTAATGCACCTAGATTCAGGGAACTACTTAGAAACACTAGAATCCTAGTGGTCGACGAGATCCATGACTTGGCTTCAAGTAAAAGAGGTAGTCACCTAGCACTGAGTATTGAGAGACTGGAGAACATTGTAAATAGACCCTTACAAAGAATTGGTTTAAGTGCAACTATTGCTCCACTGGAAGATGTCGCACTATTTCTAGCGGGGTTCAATGATAACGGTGAACCCAGGGATTGCTATATTGTTGACGCTCGATTCGATAAAAAAGTAGATATTAGAGTAATAGCGCCCGTTGAAGACCTCGTGCACACGCCGGCAGATATTATAAATGAAGCTATTTACAGGAAAATAGTTGAGTTAATTAAGAAACATAGAACAACTCTAATATTCACTAACACTAGGAGTGCAACTGAGAAAGTTGTATTTAAACTACGTAAATTAATGGAGAAAGAGAAGATACTGGATATCGATGAAATAGAAGCTCATCACAGTAGTCTCAGCAGAGATGTTAGACTCGAAGTAGAGGAAAAATTGAAGAAAGGTGAATTGAGAGTTGTTGTTAGTTCAACCTCGCTTGAGTTAGGAATAGATATAGGTTACATAGACTTAGTGGTATTACTGAGTAGCCCCAAGAGCGCTACAAGACTCTTACAGAGAGTTGGAAGATCCGGTCACCATATAAGGGAAATGAGTAAAGGGAGAATAATAGTTGTAGATAGAGATGACTTAGTGGAGTGCACTGTTCACGCAAAACTCGCATCCGAGAGAAAAATAGATAAAATTAGGATACCTAGAAACCCGCTTGATGTACTAGCACAGCACATTGTGGGGTTAGCACTTGAAGGAGATTGGAGAATTGATGATGCTTATAGGTTAGTTAAAAGAACATATAGTTTCCGCGATTTAAGCTACCAGGATTTCCTAAACGTAGTATACTACTTAGCTGGTAAACTAGGCGATTTCTACGAGTACCAGAGAATATACTCCAAGATATGGTTAGATGAGGAGAAAGGTGTATTTGGTAGAAAGAAGACGACTAGAATGATCTACTACTTAAACCTGGGAGTAATACCTGATGAAAGCAAGATCAAAGTCTTCACATCTGATGGTAAATACGTTGGAGACCTCGAGGAGGGGTTCGTGGAGTACCTAGCTCCAGGAGACCTCTTCATTCTAGGGGGAAGAGTATACGAGTTCATTCAAAGCAGAGGAGTAGTAGCCGTTGTTAGAAGAGCGGATGGTCAGAGGCCAACTGTTCCAACATGGTTTAGTGAAATGCTGCCTTTATCTTTTGATTCAGCCTTAGAGATAGGTAGATTTAGGAGAACAGTGTCCGAGATGCTTGATGAGAAAAGCATCGACGAAGTAGTTGATCACCTTGTAAGAGAGTACAAGTTACAGGTGCACGCCGCGAGATCTATATGTAGTTACATCATGGAGCAAAAACTATATACAGGTAACATTGTTCCATCAGATAAACTCATATTAATCGAGATATATGATGAGGAAAACCGCAGAAACATCATAGTTCACTCAATATTTGGACGAAGAGCGAACGACGCGCTTGCCAGACTATATGCATACGTCGTGGGCTCAAAACTAGGCGTCAACGTTAAAATAACTGTGACGGATAACGGGTTTATGTTAACTATACCGGGTCACCTAAGCGCTGACTACGTTGAGTTATTTAAGAGCCTCCCGGTTGAGGAAGCGTGGAATACGCTGACAAAAGTCGTGAGGAGAACAGATCTACTGAAAAGGAGATTTAGGCATGTTGCAGTACGTAGCTTCATGTTGCTGAGGAGATATAAGGAGTCAGAGAAATCTGTTCATAAATTACAGTTAAACGCTGAGGAATTATTGAAAGCAGTTGAAGAAATAAGGGATTTCCCAGTTATGAAGGAGACTTATAGGGAAATACTCATGGATTACATGCACGTAGATGAAGCAATCAGAGTATTAGAGGGTGTGAGAAAAGGGGAAATAGAAGTGAAAAGTATAGGTCCACTCGAGGTGCCATCGCCGTTCGCTCACAGCATAGTAGTTCACGGTTACACCGATGTAGTATTAATGGAGGACATGAGGAAACTGCTCGCTAGACTACACGATTTAGTTATAGAGAAACTGAGAGCACTTAATATTCCATTACCAGATAATAGAAGCGAGGGGAAAGCAGTTGAGCAAACAGCGTAGTGGTTTTATCTCTCTAATCTCGCTATGAAGAATCCCTCTGATTCATCTACATGTGGAAGTGTTCTGCGAACTTTTAGCCAGATATCGTATTTACGATAACCTCTCGAAGCATTAATCGCTGGTTCAACAACCCTGTGTTCAACTCCGCGTTTCTGGACTTCTAACACGACTTCTTCTCCTTCCTCAGGCATTAATGAACACGTTGCATATACGGCGTTGTCAACGTGTTGTAGCGCATTATGGAGAATACTTACTTGTAACTCCTTCATTCTGTATACTACGTCGTTTTTCTCAAGGAAGATCTTGATGGCGGGGTCTCTTGAAATAGCACCACTACTGCTACAAGGAGCATCAATTAACGCTGAGTCCGCTATTCTATTTAAACTAACTGTTCTACTATCAGTCAACACTAGGTCTACTCTGGAGTTATTGACACCGTAAAGTTTCAGTAGGTTCCTCATGGCGTCTAATCTTCTCCGAGACGAATCCAACGCGATTACGCGTGCTTTGTTCTCCGTTAACTGCATTATCAAAGATGTCTTTATTCCGGGTGCAGCAGCGAAATCGTATATGGTCATACCTGGCTCCGGTAAGAGAGCGAGAACGACGAGAACACTTGCTTTATCTTGAGGTATGATAGCGCCTTCTCTAAATAACGTTGAAGACCTAATGGGTTTACGGTATTTGAGTACTTTGAGTAGGAAAGGTATATCTTTGCACACCTCGAATTCCACGGATTCATCTTCCAGTTTTCTAATTGCTTTATCTAAGTCTACTTTGAGAGTGTTTACTCTAATCCATAGTACTCGTTTATTTAGAGCATTGAGGAGTTTTTCCGCGTCTTCAATCGATAGTAGTGAAGCCAGCTTCTCGTAGAACCATTCCGGGTAAGATAATTTAGCCCAATTCTCCATCTCCACGGTTTCTTCCTCGAGGTAGGGGAAATCGCGTTTAATAGTCTTCATTAATCTAGGTGAAGCGCTTAATCCTCGATCCATGAAGTATAAGTAGAGGAATAACCTGGCTAGAAGCCGGTTACTGGGGTTTTTCTTCCCGAATTTCTCGGCAATGTATTTCAATTTATAGAAATCCGAGATGAAGGCCCGTGCTAAATGGTAGAGTTCCTCGCGCTGTATTTCACGGTTACTACAAGTGTTTTGCTCACAGGTTAACGCGAACGCTTTTCTAGTCGGTATTTTCTTGTTTTTAACATTGTATAGAGTATTCGCTAGTATTGTTGAAACGAATTCGAAATCCATGGGTTGCCACGAATCATTGTTACTGAGTCTACTCATACTTAAACATATTTAAAGTATTATGTATAATTTCCCTGGTCGTCATGCTCCAATAATAGATCTTGACCTGCTATGAAAAGAGCACTTTATTGTAAGCAATACGTGGGTCATCATGGTTACTTTCTCATAGCTTTTCCAGCTGAAATCTCATTTTACTCCCGCATTGTTTAAAAAAAGTATTGTAAAGTATGTGGTTTCAATTAACTCGCGGCGTGTAGTTTAAGCCATGAGTTATTAATGGCTGCTTATATGTCAAGTTGAACAGTGTTCTCATGAATTAAACTTTATTATAACCATGAGTCTTAATCACGCAGTGTTAGAGTCTAATAATATATGGGTAGATTTAATTGATGTTCAAAGACACATACTTAGATGGATTCAGAGTAAGGTTGTTCCACATTAATGGCTTAAAATTGGGGGTAGCATTAGATATTGGGCCCAGGATCCTTTACCTTGGGTTAATGGATGAAGACTTCAACTTATTTAACATTGTTCCAGATATTCAACGGGAAACTCCGGATGGTGTATGGAGAATATATGGTGGACACCGATTATGGACAGCACCAGAGGATTTTCCTAGAACATACTCACTGGATGATAAACCCATTGACATCGATTTACGTGGAAACACTATTACTATAACAGGTAACCCTGAAGCCGAGAACAATGTGCTTAAGAGAATACGCATTGAACCAGGCGATAAAGAGCACTCTTTGAAGGTCACGCATGAAGTTGTAAATATTGGTAGGTGGCCATTAGAGTATGCTTGCTGGGCTCTCTCAGTGATGAAACCGAGTGGATTAGCCATAATCCCCCTTAAGCCTAAGCCCGTGGATAAACACGGGCTCCTACCAGATAGAGTTATATCCATTTGGCCTTACACGAGACTCAATGACTCGAGGTTGATGCTGGCTGAGGATAACTTAATGATGAGACATGACCCGAGCATAACTCAACCCTTGAAAATAGGTGCAAGAGCTAATCCACCAGTAGTAGCTTATTGGCTTAATGAATACTTGTTCTTAAAGCACATTAGAGTGGAGAACGGTAAATACCCAGATTACGGTGTCACAGTCGAAGTATACGCTGACGATAAAATAATAGAGCTAGAAACACTGGGGCCTCTTAGATATGTTAAACCCGGGGAATCAAATATCCACGTAGAGGAATGGGAGATTAGGGAACTCAAGGCACCTAGCATAGATTACGTACTTAGCGAGGTATCTAGGCCCCACAATTGATCGGATAGTTAAGTATATAAGTAACTATTATACATGTGTAACTTACTTAGTATAAGGTGATTACTGTGAATGAAATGGTGTTAGTTGAGAACCTGGTTAAAAGATTCAGAGATGTTGTAGCAGTTAATGGTATATCGTTTAAGATAAATAGAGGCGAAGTATTCTCCCTGCTTGGTCCAAATGGTGCTGGTAAAACCACTACGATACACATTATAGCGACAATTCTTAAACCTACGTCGGGTAAAGTTTACGTTAATGGATATGATGCGATAAGAGAACCAGATAAAGTCAGGAAGAAAATAGGCATCGTTTTCCAAGAACCAAGTTTAGATCAGAATCTAACAGCATACGATAACATGTACATTCACGGCAAACTATATGGTTTGAGAGGGGAGGAGTTGCACAGGAAGATCATGGAGCTCCTCGAGTTCGTGGAATTAAAGGAATTCGCTAATAAACAAGTAAGATACTTCAGCGGCGGAATGAAGCGTAGACTTGAAATAGCGAGAGGATTACTCCACGAGCCAGAACTCCTAATACTCGATGAACCAACAATAGGGTTGGATCCCCAGTCACGCGCTAAAATATGGGATTACATCAGGTACTTGAAGAAACAGTATGATATGACGATACTTCTCACAACGCACTACATGGATGAAGCAGAGGAGTTATCTTCTCGCATAGCAATAATGGATCACGGGAAAATAATAGCTCAAGGCACTGTTGACGAGTTAAAGAACATAATTGGACAAGACGTTATACTAGTATCCACTAAGGGTGAAGCAAGTAGATTATGCAGCGACCTAGATGACGTGAAAGAATGTAAATCACTGGGAGCAAATAGAGTTGAAATACTCGTCGAGAACGCGCCAAGATACCTACCCGAGATCGTGAGGAAAGCGACTGAGATAGGCGTAGAGATCATTGAAATAAACTATAGGAGGCCCTCATTGAACGAGGTCTTTCTGCATTTAACTGGCAGAGAGTTAAGGGACAGTATTGAAGTCAACCAGAAACCAGTGCCTAGAGCACATCGCTTCAGGTGATGCGGAATGATGCATGCATTTGCCTCCATGGTTTACAGGCAGATTAAAAGATGGATGGGGTCTAGGTCGAGGCTGATATCAACAGTGATACAGCCATTACTCTGGTTAATTTTCCTAGGGTTAGGTTTCGGCGGCGTATTCAACCCTGAGAACATAGATTTATCTAAACTAGGAATAAACGCTACGCTGCCTTTAGCTGGAAACATTATATCGAGATACTTCAATAGCGTGTTCGGAGGAGTAGACTACGTCACGTACCTGGTGAGCGGAATGGTTGCCATGACTGCATTCATAGGGAGCTTTATATCCGGTATCAGCGTCATATGGGATAAGCAATTCGGGTTCCTGAAGGAAACACTCGTTGCACCTGCACCTCGAGGAGTCATAATACTGGGTAGAATAGTTGGAGACGCTATTGTTAACACTATTCAATCAATCATCATTATAACACTAGCATTACTATTTACAACCGGGATAAAATTATCCGGGATACCGATAGCGCTATTATACATTTTCATAATGTCTCTTGGTTTCACTAGTCTTGGAACAGTGATTTCGCTTAAGTTTCAAAGCGTGGAGGGTTTCCAAGTAATAGTGAACATTTTAACAATGCCCTTGATGTTCGCTAGCGGCGTATTCTACCCTGTAACCTCGATGCCTGACTGGATGCAAGTATTCGCAATGATTAATCCATTAACATACGCTGTGCACGCTTCAAGATACTGGTTAGCGGGTGCTAGCGTAGGATTCGACTACATGGATTCAGTAACAGACCTACTGATTCTAACTGCGACAGCTGGTGTTCTTGTTTTACTAGCTGCTAAAGCATTCGAGAAAACAACGATAGAGGATTAGTGGTAGTTTTAAGGAGATTCTGAGAGAATTTTCTCCAAGTACTCTATGATTTTTCTCCGGGGAAGCTCTTTTCTCTCAGTGCTCCAGTGGAAAAGATTTAGTTGACTACTAGGAGTGGTTTTCTTCACGCTTTTCTTCTCGGTGGTAGTCGTTGAAAACACCCCTAGTTCTCAACCATTGGTTTCAAACCAATTATACTATAAAAACCCTAATAAACATGAACAATGATTTAATTGATTACAAGTTTAAATAGGTGGATGCGGGGAGATGATTTCTTTAAGCATATTCATGCATTCATAGTATTTTTCCCCGTTGCACTCATCTATTACGCCATCATAGTATTTGGATAGCTCAATGTGCTCATCTGAGTTCAGTTTCTTATTAGTAACTAGAATTAAGCGCTGAGCTAATTCACGGTATTTTTTAGCTTGCTTAATTGCTTTAAGGAGCCAGGTCTTGGGGGGTCCTTGCTTGCACTCAATAACTATTTTCATGCTGCTACTTGATATAACTAGATCCGGCGTAACACCGTTGATCATTCTTTCAGCGGCAACCTTGTAGTTGCTTGATTGATTAGCGTAGTTTACGATGGTGTTTCTCCAAGTAACACTCAGAGATCCATGAACCATACTGCATTTATTGAGTAAAGGCCTCTCGTCTACTACTTTAAACCCTGAATCTCTCAGTAAGCTGTGAATAAGGGAGAACATGAAGCCAATGTATTCACTGGATAACTCGAGCCATGCTTCCTTGAGTCTACGAAAAAGTGCGTAGTTTAAACCTAGATCAGCTGTGAGGAAGACTCTGTAGTACTCAATGCTTGAGTCTATTTCACTGCAGATCACGCTGCTCCAAATCCTCCTATAAGATACTATTTCATCTACAAGTTCATCAACCTTCAGGTAACCTGAGGATACTTGTGGAGGATTACTGTTTCTCCCAAGGTACTCTACTCTATCACCTTGCAGCTTATAAGTTGAAGTATATGAGTTGTTGCCGAGTAATACTGCTTCGTATAATTCAACTGGGCCTGTTACAAGAGACTTATTGAGAACGTACTCTACTCTACCCTTATTGAAAGTTATTTCTCGAACAATATTCCCGCGGAGAGCGGAGAGGTGTACTGGTTTCTCACCAGTAGTGGTTTTAATGAAGAACCTTGACTTAATATGATTAGTATTCTCCTCTCTTACTACGACTAAGTCTCCGTGTACCTCGAAGCTACTCATTAATGGTGAAACCCTCTAGTGGTCGCTTAAATAAATGCATTATTCTCCTAATTAGAGTTATCACTGGGACGAAAACCCATGGTATAGAGTAGTTTAATGTTTCAAGGTATCTTTGAGCTGTATCATTGGGGTTTCTAACAGTGCGCAGCTTCTAGGTTTAGTGCTGAGTATATGGATTACTGAATTTAAGGTCCACTTCGTAAATATAACACAGGGTATAATCTTGAGCACACATAGTGAAAGCTTGTTTCCACTAGCGTTAACATTGCTCCTCGCAGCTACTGGTCTCCTGGGATTCATCGCGGTTGGAACAGGTAATTATTACTCTTACTTATACACTCCCTTCTGCTTGTTTTCCCTTGATTGCTACTTGGAGGTCTTCACTTCGCTTCTAATTACTAGTTCCCCAGTAGTGCTCGTAGTTGACGCATTGTTCTTATACTTGTTTACTAGGGATTCACTTAGTGTTCTTAAGCGGAGGACACTAGTACTTCTACTATTAATTGGTTCAATTGCATCGTATTTCTTTGAGTCACTGTGGAGAATCTATTCAGGAGACGTAAAGGTGTTTATTGTTGGATCATCAGCGGGTATAGCCGCGATCGGGGGAGCATTATGTGCTACTGGGTTTAAGAAACGCGTGTATATTAAAGTTGGAGGATTTGTCAAGAGCTGTGATTTAAACTCCTTGTTTCTCTTCACTTCATATGCATTAATCCACGCATTCACTGAATTATTCATAGTTAACTCCAATACTTCTACACCAGTTATTGGTTTAATACCGGGTTTCGCTATTGGTTACTCAACACTTGTATTCTACGGGAAGACTTTACCGAGAGAGACTATTAATAGAGTTTTCGGAGTAGGAATGGTGCTAGTTGCTGCTACGTTAACACTGTATTTTACTGTTTTAACTATAGGTAAATACTCCCTCTATGAGAACACAGCGCTGACTTATACTAGCAGAGAGTGCGAGATACAATACAGTGTTTTGAAGGGATTTTTTGAAGGATACGAGAAAATAAGAACAAGGCAAGAAATATATTTACTCCCACTGGAAAACCCGGAGCCTAGTGAAGCTAGAGTTCTCAAGGGGTACGGTGTGAACCTCAATTGCGTCACTGTAAACGATAAGGTTAGAGCATATAATGCATACTCGTCGTACACTGTAATAATGGGGGCAGTAGCCATTGCACTGTACTTACTTCTACCATTAACTCGCACCTTGTTCACGAAAAACAATTAGATTAATGTGGTCTCAATTAACATTTATTAATCCAAAATAATACTCAAAGATAAAACGGGGCCCGTCGTCTAGCCTGGTTAGGACGCCGCCCTCACACGGCGGAGGCCCGGGGTTCAAATCCCCGCGGGCCCATGCATTATCTTGGCTGAATTATGCTCGGAGACTAATGCCTATTGGTTGGGGATTAGAATAATTTTTACTCATGAATACAGCTGCATCTTAGTGCAGGTTATTAACCAATGGGATCCCTTTTTCAAAGTGGAGTAGGAGTCACTGCAAGCTATGAGCGAGGTCATATGTTAAATTATTGATTGGCAGGAGCTCTGAGACTCTATTTAAAACACTGTTTTTAGAGCTAGATCTACCTACCAGGATACTTTTCCGAGAGCCCTCTATGCTTACGATTTTTTCGTTTCCAAGTATTTGGGTGGGTTCACTTAGTATAATGTAATAGGCGTAGTCTCTAACCATGTCTCCTAGGAATAATTGTTCGCTTTTACTACTATGTTTCAACGTGGATTCAACTAAGCATTCACCTAGTCTCGGGAACAACTCATATATTCCTATAATGGAGGTCGTAGGCCTGGGGTTTACTTCAACCACGTAGATGTCTTCCCCCGTCCACACGATATCTAATCCTATGTAGCCTCTCAGCATGGGGTAGCATTTGGAGAGCTTGTTGAGGACTATTTCCGCTTTCTCCTTTAAAGTAGTTATTCTAGTGGGCAGTACTCCTCCAATGTATCTAAGCCTGCTTCCACTTAGAAGAATGAGTTGTAGATTCAGTGAGTAGAGTAGGTAATTGTTTTCACCATATATAACTGATATGCTTCCATGCACTCCGTTAATATACTCCTGGATCAGAGCTCTCCCGCTGGGATCGCATCTAATTGCTTCACGCACTAATCGTTGAGCATTTCTCTCGTTTTCAGCGAAGTACACGCACTCTGAGCCGGCTAGGAGTGTTGGTTTCACAACGTATGGGGGGTTTAACTCACTTAATTTTCCACTAATTGAGGTTGTATCTTCCACGAGCATTGTTCTCGGTGTTTTCACACTGCATTCTTCTAGTGCATTAATTGTGCTTGATTTATCCGAGAAAATCTTAACTAGGTTAAAGGGGGGTCCCAGGAGCTTCTCACCCAGGATCTCAGATAACATGGTGAGCTCCACGGGGGGAGCTATAAGTATTACCCAGTCGAAGTACTTCTTTGCATGTTTCAGCCAGTAATAGTACTCGTTTTCATTGTTTATGGTTATCGTGTTACCCCAGGGTATCCCGGGTGTTTTACTGCTAACTGTTAAGTATACTTCGCACCCAGCTGCAATCAGTGATTGAGCTATTGTAGTAGTCATCGCGTATGCTTCAGGCAGTAAGTCAAAGTAGTGTCTCCTACTTGAGTCAAATAAGCTTAAAACATACTCTGATACTAGGATCTTCATGGACTCATACCATTATTTCCTTAAAGTTAATTTAGGCACTAGACACTTAAAGATTCTTTCAGGATGCAGCAATGCCCTCTTCATTAATTGATTTATCTTCTCTCATTGGAGAAACGTTGAATGAACACGTTTAATTAAAACCTTACACTATAACTATATAATTATAGCACAGTGTACATGTGTCACACTATGAGCACATTGTATAGTGCATTAGTCAACGGGTTGATAATTGCTGGTTTCACGGGCCTTGGTTCAATGGTAGCTTTCGCTGGCTTCAAGCTGCCGAAATGGGGTCTTGACTTCTCAATGAGCTTCGCGGCTGGAGTCATGCTTGTCGCCTGCTTCACTAGCCTCATTATACCTGGTTTTGAGAGGGGATTCTACTTTGATGTAGGTGTGGGAATCGCTGTAGGTGTAATAGTTATGGTTTCAATGGATCTCGTTATTCCACACGAGCACTTGGCAACTGGGTATGAGGGGCCAGAGTACATGAGGAGAAAACTCAGAAAAGCAATCCTACTAGCACTCGCAGTTGCAATACACAACGTGCCCGAGGGACTGGCCGTTGGCGTGTCAACTGTTTACAGTGAGAGACTCGGGTTCGCGACAGCATTAGCGATCGGGTTGCAGGATATACCGGAGGGTGCAGCTGTTGCACTACCGCTAGCAATACTGTGGAGTAGCCGGTTGAAGGGTTTCACCACGGGTGTTCTCAGCGGGTTGGTTGAAACAGTTATGGCTTTAATTGGTGCACTAGTATTCACGGTTGCCGGGGGTTTACTCGGCCTCGGTATGGGTTTCTCAGCTGGTGCAATGATGTACATTGTTGTCGAGGAGATATTGCCGGAGGTGCTTCATGAGTCCTCTACATACCGCAAGATCTCTGCGGCAGGGTTCTTCCTGGGGTTCTACGTGATGTTGTACTTGGATCTCTTACTTGGTGATTGAAGCTCTTTTCTAAGTTTAACTAGTTCATCTGGTATATCGCTCGCTAATGCATCAACACCTGCTTCAACTAGCCTCAATGCATCCTCGGTACTGTTAACAGTCCAAGCAACCACCTTCAATCCATACCTGTGTGCGAGGCCGAGTGTTCTCCCGGTTGCTAACCTAAAGTGAGGCAGGATCACTCTAGCACCTAGCTTCACAGCATCTAGTACTCTGCCAGGCGGCTGAGTATATGTTAACCCCGTTGTCCAAACGAAAGCCCCACTTTTTAAGGCAGAGGAGGGTTAGCTCGAGTGCTCGGGATTCAACAATAATTAAGTTAAGTAAAGGGCAGGAATAAAAACCAGGCCGCGTTATATAGTATACAGTTACCATGTGTGTAATAAAATAGGATAGTGGTTAATTGGGGTTTAATCTAATGATTCTAACGCTATACTTTACAAAGGATGAATCTACATTTAATCCACGTAGCCTAGAGAGCGTTATTAACCAAGTAGGGGTAGTTCAGAAAATATACGTTGTATCCGCTTCTCCAATAGACCTGGGGAGGTATGGATTTGAGACGTCAAATATAGTTATTCCAGTGAAGCAGTCTTGGCCTGTCCCTGTAAGGGTTGGTTTTTCATTCAACATGGCTTTAAGGCTTACAGGAGAAGAGGTAAGTAGATACGAGTACTTGTTCAAAGTAGATGGAGATGTTGTTTTACCCCGAGACTACTTGAAAAGCATTATATCCCTCAACCCATTACTAGCAGGCTATTGGCAGGCAATGCTTATATCAACAAAGTTCTTCAGAGTAGTGCTGAAGGGAGTATACCCCATGAACTACTGCGACGACAGCTACATAATGGCGGCGGCTATAGCTAGAGGGATTTGGCCAATACTACCCTACAAAGATATAGATACGCCCAAAGCCCCGACGCTACCACAACGAGAATACCTCTATGGGGTGGAATACTATAAGTGGGGTATGCCACTGCCACTCCTAATACTACACCCACTTACCAGGATCTACTTGAAGGCAACGGGTAAAATGAAGAAAACACAGAGGAAGGAGCTCAAAGCATACATGTGGAACCTAGTAGGCTATATACATGCATCTATAAACAGAGAGGAAAAATACTGGTTCCACAGAGACTACGGTAGAATGAGGATCCTGCACTTATACCACTCTCTACTCTCACAACTAAAATAACGGTGTTGAGGAACGGCGCTGATTTACGTGGTAACTACGAACTATAACTCTAAACCATACCTACCAATAGCAAGACTCAGCCTTTACAGCGTCTTCAAGGCAGTATTAGAAATAAACAAGCAAAACGAGTACAAAATACTCCTAGTGGACAGTGCTTCGACGGATGGGTCATTCGAAGAACTCCGCGAACTAGGAGAAGAACTATCCAGGGAGACAAGCATAGCATTCGAAGCAATACAGTTGAGGAAAGACCTCGGCAACTCCTTCGCATATGCATACGGCTTCCTCTACTCGCGCAGCAAGGGGGCAGACTACATTATATACATGGACAATGACTTCATAATAACAAACCCGGAGACACTACTGAGAATGCAGAAACTAGCTGAAAAACTATCAAGAGCAGGTATAAGATACTACGCTGTAGCCCCAATGTTTATACTTGATAATAGGGAGAGAGGCCTGAAGATAGCGAGATCCAATATTGACCCTCGTAGCGCTGTTGAATCCATGAAAACAGATATAGAGGTCAACGCCAGCAGGAAGATCCTTGTAACAAATATAGCATATGTAGACATCCTGGGTAGAATAACCCGCCCCTTTGACTGCAATTTATTGGAGTGCAAAGACAACGCGGAAATAAGGAGAGAGTTCATTATATCACCATTCGTCCCAAGTACTTTCTCACTGCATCCCTCACAAGTAGCTCCACTATTTCCACTCCTATACATATGGGGCGATGACCAGATAACGGCCATACACCATGCACTTAGAGGCTACTACTCATTCGTAGTCCCAGGAGTTCTGGGCATTCACTACATCGAATCCACTAGGAAAACCTCTTCACCAAGGAGGGCATATTACTCCCTTAGAAACCTCGTATTGAGCTACTTTTCAACTGGTGGAAACAAATATTTATTCTACACAGTTACCTCGGCATATGAGCTATTCATATGGGCGCCGCTAAGCCTCGTTGAATTAAAGAAGTATATTAAGATGAAATACTACGCTCTAGGCGGATATGCACCATCCAGCATTACTAAGCACGCAGTGGCGGGGTTTATTCACGGCCTACTATTACGTAAAAAAGTAGAGAGGTCTATTGACAAATGGTTTAGAAAATACCTTCGTGAACCACCTAGAAGAGATTTCTTAGATTATTTCACTTATAAGGGAACAGATAACGCGAATATAGTGAGGCTACTACTATACATTATCACGGGAAAACAAGAGCTTCTAGCGGGAAACAAAAAGTCCTCACCCTTGAAACACGCAGTATACAAGGGTTAAATAGTGAGAAGCTCTTTGAAATTATAATTTCTCTGTGCTTTAATGAAGAGATTTCTAGTAATCATTATTTCAAAGTCTCAGAGTGTTGCTTCACTCTCGATGAGAGATTTAATCCATTTAGTTAAGCCCATGGCTCCTTACCCGTGGATTTGATTTAGCTCTAGCATGACGTCTTTCAACACCATGTCCATGTTCAAGTATTTCCACTTACCCCATCTACCAACGGTTATAATGCTGTATTTTTTCAACTCCACTATAACCTTCTCGCGGATTTCTGATAAGCCGACTCTATGAATCGGGTAGCCGTATTCTTGCAGCCATGCCTTCACGAATAGTACTTCGCCTGGTTTTACTACGTCTATTTTCTCCAGGTTTTCGAGAGTCCTACTAGTATACTTTTCTATGTCTTCGCTTGCTACCTTGGCGTGCCCTGGTATTGTTGTCTCTGTTATTAATAATGATTTCCCAGGTGGCGCGTTATAGGGGCTGTAGTTGGACATCCATATGTACCTGTGGAATACCGTATTCTCGCTTGGAGTGTAGATCCAGTGTTGACTAGGGGCCGGCTTGTTTAGTGCTACTGCAACTACTAGGACTTTATTGTAGTCGAATTCTCCAGTATACTCCTCGAGCTCTGGATCTTTGAGGACTTCGATGAATTCTGGAAGTGGAATAGTGTTTACTATTTTCCTGGCTTTGATCACCTTACCGGGTACCTTGACCTCGAATCCTCTCTCCCCTCTTTTTACCTCTTCTACCGTGGAGTTGCTTAATATTACTCCCCCTTGCTTTATTGTTTCCTCGTAGACCGTATTAAATAATGCTTGTATACCGCCTCGGAGCGGGTAGTAGAATTTAGCTTGCTCTAGATACCCCGCGGTTGGAATACCCACCGCGGATTTGACGACCTCTCGCCAGTCAGGCACTGGTAGTCTTCCAGGTGTGTAAACCCAGTCTACATCGATCTCCTCCAGCGGCCTCTTCCACAATTTCTCATTATAGGGGGCCAGGTATTTCTCAGCAATCCACTTGCCGAAGAAGCCGTAAATCCACTCCTTCAGGTTCCTTGGCTTCCACTCCTTCCCGAGTGATAAGAGTGCTTCCATGAAGGAAATCAACGCTTCTGCCCGCTCCTCTGCTGGTAGAACAAATAACCCGTTTTCAAGTGGATATGGAACCAGTGTTTTACCGAGTAATACGAATGTTTGTCTATTGTGGGTAATGTGGTTTCCCCTTAGAAATTCAACTAGTAGCTTATCGAGGATTGTCTTGTCCTTAGAGAATATTATGTGAGATCCTCCTACATCCACTGTGAATCCATTAATAAACTCTGTTCTAAGGAGGCCACCAGGATTCTCACTCTTCTCTATGCATACAACTGAATAACCCGTTTTAGACAAGGCATGGGAAGCGAGTACGCCTGCCCATCCGCAGCCAAGCACTGCTACGTTGAACATCATTTTAAGCACCTTTTGAGAGAGTATGCAGGTGGAGAAAAATAATGCTTACAATAAATGAGAGACAAGATCCACCATAGCGAAAGATCGAGTGGAGGCCTAGAAGTGATCTATACGTGTATCATGTACTTACAGCCTTTATAATGAGTTGGAGAGCCAGTTACTTTATGGGGCAATCTCTAATAGCTTGTGAATTAATCCAACCTCCTCGGACATTATTTCCTCCCAAGGCTTGATCTTGGGTGGTTCCACTGCATCGACCATTTTCTCTAAGATTTCCATGGTCTTCACGGCCAATGCTTCGAGATCCCACTCATCGACCAGTACAACGCCTGGTAATCCGCCATAGTTGATCTCGAGTGCTGGTATTTTGTAGCCGACAACGGGTGTTCCAAGGTGGAGGGATTCCAGGACTGTGTAAGGAAATGCATCTTTGTGGCTCGGATTGAGCATTACCTTTGCCTTAGCAATAACTTCAAACCTCTCCGCTCTCGGTATAAACCCTGTGAAGACAACCTTTTCCGCTATGCCGAGTTTTCTACACATTTTTCCGAGAATCATCGACATGGTTTTCGTCAACCTGCCTGTTACAACGAGCTTTAATCCATTTGATCGTCTCAAGATCTGTTTAAATACTATTAGAGCCTCCGCTAAGCCCTTCGTGGCGACTGGTGTACCACCGAATACTATGTAGTTTTCTTTGCTCCTAACTCTCTCCCTAACCCGCTTTATTAGGAGTAAGTCTTCGTAGTCGAGGGAAACCCCTGGATCGAGTGATATAATTCTGTTAACCCATTCATCACCCATCTCAATGGGTATAGCTTTTGAAACGCTAACGATGAGAGTATATTTTCTCAGTGCCTTGCTACAGTGGTGTTTCCTCATGTGTTCTATGGAGAGTTCACGGATCAATGCTTCTGCCTTGAAGAGTGCCTCCTCTATAGGCGAGTCGCTTCTCAGCTCCCTCCACAATAATATGGATTTTACGATGTTTAGAAACCTCTCCTTGGAGCCGTAGAAAGACGGGTTCTGTAGTAGAACCATGCTTGGAGCATTGAAGTGCTCTGCGAGTTTGCATCCAGTGTAAATAGCACCCCACTCTTCATGTAGTGCTATGATGGCATCGTAGTTCCCAGGCGACACATGGATACCCACTGTTCCAGGTATGAGTAGTGGCATCAACTGGTCAAATGCTCGAGAACCAGGTACTCTACGCAATCTATAGATCATGTCTGGCAATTGTGAGAACCCAGAGAATCTAACACCGAGCTCTCTAAGCTCTCTTAAATATGTGGCTGAGTCTCGAAGCGTGTTCTTATTGCTCCATAAATCCCATGGAATGACAAGGCTCGTCTCGAAGTGTTTAACGTATTCTCTCAAAGAGCGTAGTGCTCGAAGCCCACCACCACCCATTACTGGTGAAGGCGAAGCAACCACAAGTATACTTGGTCTCCTTGGTTCCACGAGCAAGCACCACGATTATCAATAGAACCTACGTGTATAAATCTATTCACGCATTATTGACTAATCGCGAAACGTCCTCGTAGAACATGATTAAGTAATTCAAATTGCAGAGACCACTAAGAGCTTTAAGTCAAGTTTTCCTCTGAAGTCCTTCATGAACTCCAACGTAGCTATTCTCCCGGAACAATAGAATGGCCGAAGCGAAGAAGAACTATGCTGCCTAAATTCCTCCAGCATGAATAGTATCATAAATTTCGTGAAGATAAATCACGACTTCATAACGCGTAGCGTTTACATTTATACGGGCTAAGCTTGGAACATTATTGCAAAATTTTCTAGAATTACTTTTTAAATTAGTAACCTTACTTAATTGTACAATACTTAAGGTAGACCTGGGTATCCCTTGAAGCTTTATACTAATATTCCTTAGCTCTCTAAAAATCAAGGAACTTCCATAGTAATCTTTTATCACTCCATAACCCCCCCTGGAAGTAAAAGACAAGTATCTAAGAACTTTGTATATTCCTTCAACGAGCTCATAGCGCGAAGAACAACTTCACGGTAAAGGTGAGGGGGATTAGCGACTACAAGCATGGTTTTCTTCTTTTTATCATAGTTATAGTTTAAGGAAAATTCTGCATAGTATTCTTTCAATGTAGTAGAATATTTCGGCGCGTTTCGAGTTCATGCGCTTTATTATCTCCCTATTCAGTAAATTAGAATGGTTGATGATTGCTTTCTGAAGTTCTTCTCTTTCGGTTTTGTTTAAATTCTCGTAGTCTAGAAGGTAGAATGCTAAAAGCGTCTTAAATGTTCCCTCTTTATTGAAGAGCTGTGTATAGATATCCTGGCTCGCAGTAATATTTTCACCGTGAACCCTGTACAAAATATACGTGTCATTCATGTAGTGTACTTTGCAGTGCTTCATGGCTAGTAGAGCAATTAACCAGTCTTCATAAACTTGATCAAAGTACCTATGTTTCAACCCTGCTAAAAGCTCCAATAGCCTCTCAGCACATGAACTAAAGATCACGATAGTATTAGTGTCTATGAAATTACCCTTTATAAGCTTCAAGATGTTATAAGGGTCTTCTATGTTGAACATTGTTCCCCTTATGTGGCCGCTTGAATCAATAATCTTGGCGTTTGAGAAAAGAAACTCTGCGCCCGTTTTCTCTACGTATTCTACGACTTTTGAGATCCTATTTGGCGGCATGATGTTATCGTAGTCGAAGAGGTGCACGTAGTCGCCGCTGGCAACAAGCGATAAGAAACAAGCAAGTATAGCCGAGGAATTCGAAGTAAAAGTAGTCTACATACCCTAAACCCATGATAGCGTCGATGAAGCATGCGAGCTCTTTATCTTCTATTTTATTGCTAAAGCAAGCTTACTTTCCTTCCACCGTAACTCTGTCAGCTCGACCCTTGGGTTTCGCAGGTGTCTACTCTGGAGTACACCGTGGGAATATTCATGGGTATTTATAAGTAGTCACGAGTAGTTGTCCCATGGAATCCTAGTTCTTCGAGTAGCTTGCTTAGTCCTATGACTTCTATAGCAGTTACCTCACCTGATTCCTCGTCTGTGAAGAGCGTTACAATGGATTTTAATTCCAGTGGTTCTCCTACCTCTGTTTTCCGGGGCTCTTTGAACCTGATGAATAGCAGGTCGTGTTCTTCATCTAGGTATATCTCTACCACTCTCCACGGTAGTCTCACACCTGTTCTTGATTCGAGGCGGTCGAGGAGGGCCTTGAGGTCGAGGTCGAGTAGTGAAGCAACACCCATAAATGATCACTCCTTCACGATCCACCTTTTCACTCGGTACTCCTAGTATTTCTCCTGGTTTATAAGGTATGCGGTTACGGCATCACCAGCTACGACAACTATGCATAGGTAGTGCTCGCTGATTTTCTTCGAGTAGTATTCAACACTTACTCTGAATCTGTCTCTATATATTTCATCCGGGGACTCCAGGCCTGGATGGATAGGCATTGTTTTTAAGGTTGTATTTTAATAGTTATTATGGTGTGCTTTGGTGTTCCATGGTGTACCCTTATGAGTGTTCCAGTGTCTATTAAGGTTCGCAGGGAGATCGTTGAGTTAGCTGATAAAATGGTTAGGTATGGGCTTGCGAGGAGCAGGAACCACGCGTTTAACATACTGATAGAGAGGGGTCTCTCAGAGGTCAAGAGGGAGGTTGAATACTGGGAGAACGTGTATAGGAGGGTCGGGGAGTTGAAGAGGAAGGGGGTTAAGCTTAGTCATGGTGGCTTAAACGAGTTGCTAGCGAGGGACCGCCAGCGGTGACCCGTGACGCCTGTGTATACCTCGATACGAACATAGTTGTAGCCAATATCGATGAGAGAGATCCACACCACAATGGAGTAGTGAAACTCCTGGACAGCATCAGTAGTAAAAGACTCGTATCCAAGCTTACACTGGCCGAGTTAGTCTCAGTTTACTCTAGGGCAGGCCTCGAAGACCCAGTAGCACTAGCCATATACTCAGTCGAGAAAGCTGGAGCCAGCACTGCCGGAGTAGACTTCAACGAGATCTTAGAGAAAGCAGTATTATACGCTGAGGAATTAAAGCTCAGAACACTAGACCTACTACACGTAGTCACATGTAGTATACTAGGCTGTAGAGTATTCATCACCCTCGACGCATACATCATTAACAAATCCGAGAAGATCAGAGAGGAATTAGGCATAGTAGTAGTTACACCTAAAGACCCTACTCCTTAGATGTGAGCGAGAGGCCAGTGCTATAATATTTTGGTCTATTCATAGAGGTTAATTCAGGGTTTCCATGCTAGTATTTTCGATGGGGGTTTAACGTGAGCCAGGGGCTTAATAGTGGGTTCGACGCGTGGCTAGGGTGGCTTATGTCGCTGGTTTTACTAGCTGGGATTACATCTAGCTTACTGGTTTTCCCCGTGGTAGTGGTGGCGGGGGAGACTGGCGTCCAGCAACCACTTACTAGGGAGAAGCTCTGTGAGCTCCTCTCATCCCTCGTGGTCGACCTCGGGGATAGGGGCAAGTGCCTCGTTGAATCACCAGTGGTGGAGAATAGTGTCTGCTATACTTCCTCTAACCACCTCGCATACTATGCACTACGCTATGTCTGCGGCTACCAAGAGTTAGCAGATGGGGTCAAGCGGTTCCTGGAGTCTTATCTCACAGACTTCTACGATTACCACCAGGTACTCGTGGGTAAGCCAATACCCCAGCCCTTCACGAGCATTGAGCACGTCGTGGTAGACGTTGTGAACAATGTTAGGATAGTTCACGTTAAGAGAACGACAAATGAGATCACTGATTACTATAGATACTCAAACCTGATCGTGTACAAGGCGCTACTCAGTCTACACCAGGGGGATAGAGAGAGTGCACTGAGAGAACTAGAGAAACTAGAAGAGCTATGGGATGGAGTAGGCTTCGCGGATGCATACCACCAGGAGACTGGGAAGTACGAGGCATACAAGCTAGCACTAGCAGTATACACCTATAGAGCACTAGGGCTTCAAGGCAACGTAGACAAGTACGCATCAAAGCTGATGTCTATAAACCCATACACAACACTCTACACAGACAACACGGGTGAGGGAGACTTAAACCTCGAGACAGCATCGATAACACTACTCGCACTATACTCCACACTCCCAAACACTTTTACGCAAAAACCAGCACTCACGATCATAATCATACTTGCTATCACATTAATAGCTACAGTAACAACACTAATAGCAAAACTCTTGTTAGCAAAGAGTCCTAGAAGCTCTAGACCCTAGAGGATTTGTTTAATTGCCCGGGGATCTAGTTTGCCAGCTGGGGATCCCAGTAGTCTGGTTGAAAATATAGAGGACTTGTGGAAGTATCTCAGAAACCAAGATCTTGAGTGCGTAAAACCTAGAGATGTGTGGAAGATTGGAGTGTGGAAATTGCTAACCCATGCTTCTAGTTATATAGTGCTCGAGGCAGAGATAAAGCCGCGTAAAACCCAGTTGACTCCGAGGAAACTTGAAATACTACACGTGGTTTTCAGTACTCGAAGTTTATTTCCGCTCTTCTTAGTGGTGGGCACTTCTTATCTCTCTCACTTAATATCACATTCTCTTTCACCGGCCATTGAACCCCTATTTCTGGATCATCCCACTTAATGCACTTCTCGTGCTGTGGTGAGTACTCCTTTGTTACTAGGTATAGGAAGTACGCGTCTTCGAGGGCTTGGAATCCGTGTGCAAAGCCGGGTGGTATCCATAGAGCATAACCGGGTTCTAGAAAAACTCCAACGTACTTGCCGAACCATGGAGATCCTTTTCTGATATCCACTGCTACATCGTAGACCCGGCCACTCACAACGTAGACTAGTTTGCCCTGCTCCATTGGCTTCAATTGGTAGTGAAGGCCCCTGATAACGCCTCTCCTAGAGAAACTAAGGTTGGTCTGCACGAAGTCGTATGGTATGTCATTGGCGAGAAAATCCGTTCTCTTATAGAGCTCTGCGAAGAAGCCACGTTCATCCGGGAACCTAGTGTACTCGACGAGAACAATGCCCGGTATATCTAGCTTCTTAAATGACTTAAAAGGCATTCACAACCCCTCTATAAACCTCTTATATATCGAGACCATGTCTTTTAGGCAATCAGGCACAGGTGGGAGAGACAAACCCAGCTCTCTGGCCTTCGCCGTGTTGAGGCTTGAATCCCTCGGCCTCCTAGCTGGGAGATTAACCGATTCAAGGGGCCTCGGCTTCACGAGGTTCTCGTCTACCCCCAACACCTCGGCGAATAGTCTAGCGAACTCGTATCTCGACAAGCGCTCTCCAGCAATGTGTAAGATCCCCGTGGGCTTTGTATCCACTAGTTTAGCCAGGATCTCACTGAGGAACCTCGTATATGTTGGCGAAAGCCATTGATCAATGAATGCTTCAACGTTCTCTCCTCTAAGCAGTCTCTCTAGTACTATCACTCCGAAGTTCTTCTTACCAGTTGGGCTATAACCATAGAGGCCGCTAACCCTGACTATGACGCTGTTCTTGGGTAGGATTGCTCTAACAGCTACTTCTCCCAGGAGCTTGCTCAGCCCATAATAATTAACTGGTGCAGGTGTATCCTCCTCTCTGTAGAGTCCTTTTTCACCATTGAACACGTAGTCGGTGGACACATATATGAAGTAGCCCGTGTCTCGGCCCGCTCTTGCAAGGGCCTCTGTGCCGAGATAGTTGACTCTATATGCCTTCTCCTTGTTGACCTCGCATCCATCCACGTCGGTGTATGCCGCGGAGTGCACTATTATGTCAGGCCTAGTCTCCCCGACAACACTTATTATACTTTCAGGGTTCTCTAGGTTTAACTTGATCCAAGTGGCATCTAGTCCCGGCGGATTCTTCTCATTGTATGTGGCGTAAACCTTGAACCCCTTGGATGAATAGGTCTCAACAACCCAGTATCCTAGGAGGCCTGTGCCACCTGTTACTAGGACTCTCATGGTTTCACCATTAAACTGATCCATTAGGGGAATTCAATGCCTCCATGGGGTATCGCTTAATACATAGACTTCGTCTACGAGCGGCCTCCACCACCATTCATTATGGGTATACCACTCGATGGTCTTTGCTAGTCCCTCCCCTAGCTTAACGAGCGGCTTCCAGCCTAGCCCGAGTATTTTATTGCACTTCATTGCGTACCTCCTGTCCTCGCCTGGCCTCCCCTTCACGTAGACTATGTCTCTCGCTGGGTCTCTTCCCATGGACTCTACCACCCTATAGACTATTTCCCTCACTGTGGCTGACTCGCTGGCGCATACGTTATACACTTCTTGGTATCCCCCCCTGGTGAGTATTGTGTATAGTGCTCTCGCAGTGTCTTCAACGTAGAGCCAGTCTCTAACTTGTGATCCATCCCCGTAGATGGTGGCTGGTTTCCCGTGTAGTAGCCTAATAATAGTCCTCGGTATCAGCTTCTCGGGGTGTTGGTAGGGGCCGTAGTTATTGGAGGGCCTGGCTAGTATGTACTTTAACCCATATGTCCTGCCATAGGATTTAATCAATAAGTCGCCGGAAGCCTTGGAGGCCGAGTATGGGCTGGATGGGTTTAGCGGCCATTTCTCGTCTGCTTCTCCCTCGACTCCGTATAGGTCTCCATATACTTCATCCGTGGACATGTGTAGGAGTCTATTAATGTCTAGTCTCCTGGAGACCTCGAGGATTGTGAATACTCCGTATATATTTGTGTGGAGGAATGGGGCTGGGTTGTTGATTGATCTATCCACGTGTGTCTCCGCCGCGAAGTTAACTATTGCATCGGCTTGGAACTCCCTTAACGCGTGTTCGAGGAGTTCCTCGTTGCATATGTCTCCCCGTATAAACTTTAATCGCTTGTTTTCCAGGAGGCCGTGAAGGTTTTCCAGTCTACCAGCATATGTTAGTTTATCGTATACGAGGACATGTACGTCTTCATGGTTGCTCACTAGGTATCTCACAAAGTTGCTCCCTATGAATCCAGCACCACCCAAGACAGCTATTCTCAAGTCAACCACCTAGAACTCTACAATACTATAATCAGATATAACCAGCCTGGCTTCTCCATGGTTCCCCATTCGAGATTTAACAATGGATCTAGCTCCTATAATGCTATCCCTTAGCCTGAGACCCCCGATGTCCAAACTGGCCTCCTCGAGCACTAGGCTCCTGGAGAGAGAACCAGACAATATCTTGGCCTCCCGCTCAATAGACGTGTAGTGCTCGATAATAGTGTCTTTCTCTACGACTACGTTTCTACCTATGTATGCTGGCCCATAGACTCTGCCCTCTACTACAGCCTCCTTCTCAACTATTGCTCTACCAATAACTTCCCCTCTGATATCGCCTTCAAATCTCTCATTTACATTATCTAGTAGCATATATAGTGCCTCGAGGAGCCCATCATATGTACCCACATCTTTCCACCAACCTGTTATCACATCGTAATCTACTTGGTAATTGTTATCTATAAACCACTGAATGAGCTCTGTGATCTCATACTCACCCCTCCATGAAGGCTTTAACGTTTTAAAGGCTTTTTCAACTAGGTCTGGGTCTCTAAAGAAATAAACGCCTACAACTGCTAAGTCGGATATGAATTCTTTAGGCTTCTCAACGAGTCTCTCAATTCTACCGTTCTTTAAGACTGCAACACCAAATTTTGATGGGTCTTTAACCTTGGAGAGGAGTATGTAGACTTCACTCCCACGCTCCCGAAATTTCTCTAAGTGTTTTCTCACACCACTAGATAGTATATTATCCCCGAGGTATACAATGAAGGATTTATCTATAAACCCATGATCAATCGCTAAGTGTATCGCGTGTGCTATTCCAAGCCTCTTCTCCTGAGTAATATAGGTTAATTTAGCTCCAAACTTAGAGCCATCACTAAGAACATCTCTAATTAAGTCACCAAAATAACCAACAATGATCCCTATGTCACTAACACCAGAGTTCACGAGGTCGTCAATAGTGTATTGGATCATAGGCTTACCAAGCAGCGGAATAAGGTGCTTAGGCCTAGAAAAAGTGAATGGTCTAAGCCTAGAACCCTCACCAGCAGCGAGAACAAGGCCCTTTAAATCCATATAAGCACCTCAAAGTACTTAATGAAAAGGAGAAATATTTAAACATGTGCAAAACACCGCCACCTCTTATATTGCAGCAAAGTTAACATGCCGCACTCTTTTCAAATTTTAAACCCGGAAAAAGCCTAATTAGTATCTAAATGTTGAGGGGCAATTATTAATCCTCTATAGTTAAGAGGTTTAAGTTCTTATAAGCCCAGTTCTCAAAGTACTTCTTAATGAGGCGTCTAGCTGTGAAGAATACTCTAAGATCTCTTAGTGGTATTTTAACTAGTGGGGCTTTATAGATGTCTAGAAATACCCCTTGATTCTTTAACCTCCTCCCTAACTTTACTCCATCAATAATTACTCTCGCCCTATTCTTCGCGAGGTTGCTAAACCCTGTTCTAGGTAGAGTTGAAGTTATGAGGTTTCTTAATGCGTGTAGGAGCAATATGTGTTTATACCTAGTATTAGTGATCTGTGTTAAAGCTACTCTATTCCTCTCACTTAAGTAAGTTGAAGTAGTGCTTTTCCTCCCCCTACCAAAAGTTAGTCCCCTTGCATGACTGGCTATAATCTCCGGTATAGCTATTAATCTGCAGTCACAACTCCACAACATTAATCCAAGTACATTGTCATCACCATAGCCGAAAAACTCATTAATAAATAGCTTGCCACCAGTACACTTCAATAGGCTTTCAACTCTATAGAGTGAACAACAACCATCAACATACGTCACGTAGATCGGCTTACGTAAAATCCACGGATACTCCTGATTACTTCCAAGAACATGTGTTAGTAGTAATTCATCAATATAGTCTCCAGCAGTATCTATGAGCTTAGACCCATACTTCAATACAACACCCTGTAATCCAGCAACACCACTATGTTTCTCAGCGTATTCAACTAGAACTCTAAGACCCTCCTGAAATAACACCGCATCATTATTCAATAAAAGCACATATTTACTCTCCCTATCCCTAGCTATAAAGCCAATATTATTCCCACCAGCGAAGCCAAGGTTATAGTCTAATTTAACAATCTTTCTCCTAAGACTACTTTTCCTCTCGAGAAATCCCTTGATCTCCTCAAAGCTACCATCAGTAGAACCATTATCAACAACTATAAGCTCATACCTATCACTAGGATAGTCAATGCTTGCAATGGATTCGAGGGATTGTAGCACTAGTGGTAGTATCTTCATGGAATTGTAGTTAAGCCAGATGATGGAGATTTTTGGGTAAGCCATATATCATCAAATCCTCAAAACTAGACAAATGTGCAGTAATATAAAAAGTTGTGTGGGGGTTTTAGCTATAGCTATCTTCTTACCTTGTCTTATTTATCTCTACTATGTATATATTCGATGTTGCTCCTCTATAGAGAAGATCTACCCTCACACTCTCTACACCTATATACAATTGTTCGTATTCCTCTCCTAGTTGTAGAGCTAGTGTTGCATTATAGAGATCTGGTTTCTCTCTAAACGTCTCCAGATCTCTACTCATATTGGTAGAGGTTACTGTGATTATTTTCGATAAGTTATTTTTAGCTATGTAAGCTATAGCCGTTATCAATGTAGGTTCTCTGCTTAATGGTACAATGTTTGTAGGGTTCCTTATGTATAGGTGGATCTGTGGATACAAGCCTAAGCTAACTAGTACCACCCCTTTCTGTAAAGCTATAATCTCTGCAATCTTCTCCACATCACTTAAGTTCTTTAGAGCTGGCTCTAGTTTCCACGGGTACCCAGATGCTGAAGCTAGTGGTGTCTTTGCCCATATCCTGAAGTGTTCAAATCCGTTTTCTGTGAATGGGTATGCAGAACCTAGGAGAACGATTAAAATAGTTGCTATTGCTAGGAGATTTTTGTTTATTCTAGTCAAACCTGCTACTATATAGGGGGTTATAATGGATAAGAGTATTGTAAACCACCTGTGCTGATCAGTTGGGGCTATAACACATAGCGCTGGTGCAATGAATGCTAGGAATAGAAGTGCTATTGTTAGCTTAGTCCTCACATCTATAGACCTCCATATAGTGGCTATAGTTATTGATGGTGATAGGAGGAGTAGACAAGTGATTGTATAGTTGAGTGCTGTAGCAGGGTTATACTCTATATTTCCAGCAACATAAACCCCACTAGGAGTCAACGCCATTACAGGTGTCTGTGGGAACCGTACATACCACAGTAACACTAGTAGTGTAAATATGAGTGTAGCCGAGAACAGCAACTTCCTCATACCCTTGGCAAGCAGGGTCTCAGCTATAGATAGGAACAATGCTAGAACAGCTACTGGTTCATATGCTAATGCCCCTAAGACGAGTATAAAGGCTCTATGCAGGTGTTTCGCCTTAGACTCGCAGAAGTAGAGATAAGCCATGAGAAGCACTAACCCAAGCACATGCCTATGCCACTGCTGACTCTGCCCAAGCACATAGGGGTTGAAAACGGTTAGCAAAGCCGCTGTAATGGCTATTACCTTAGACTTTGTAAGTCTATGTGTGATCATTGCTGATAACATTGATAACAAGCCAACCATGATTGATGGATATACCTTGAAGAAGAGCTGTGGATCTATGCCGAGGACTGCTAAAGATCCTGGAATCCATGTTAGTAGTGGAGGTAGGTTTCTCCAACCCCCTAGCCATATGTATCTTGTTAAGAGCTTCGACTCGTAGGCGAAGTCTCTTGCATTAGATATATATTCAAGAGTGTCCCAGCCTACTGGTAGACTTGGGTATTTTAGTTCTGGGTATAGTCTTACCGTGAAGCCTATGAGAAATAGTAATATGTAGAGTGTTCTCGGTTTAATATTGCCAAGATGTTTAGCTACTTGTATTAGTATAGCGTGGAGTGTTGGGCTTTCATGGAATACTATGGGCTTTTTATACCAGGTACTTATAGCTGTAGATGCTAGTATCATAAATGACCCTAGGATACTTATAGTGGTTAATTTATAGGATACCTCATCCATTATAGAGCCTCCAATAACCTGCGTGTAGAAGCTTAATTTTAAGAGACTATAAATCATTGAGGATATTCTAGCAGTAATAATTATACTTACACCTATAACTGTTTGTAAGATTGTTGATAATATTGGTGTTTTCCTCCAGTATAATGAGAGATCTAGGAGACCACCAGTAAGAGAGCCGAGAAAGAGCACCCAGAAAGATATATCAATGAGTCTAAACCAACCGAGAGAGTAAGGGGTATAATTGAGATTAGCATAATTAAAGACAAGTAAACATATTGCTATTGAAAAAGACACTAAAAGAACTCTAAACCTCGAAATAATACTTACAAATACATGTTGCCGAATATTCTCCAAGCACAATCCCTCAAATAGTAACAAAGTTCTTATAAATAAAGAACTTTTAAAACTCTAAGTAGAAATTTCTTTGTTCATATATCTCGTGTAAATCAGGGTTATGGAGACATCAACCCCTCTACTTAATATATAGGCTGCTTCGTAATAGATCTAAATCCCACTGCAATAGTCTCTAAGATTTTATTATGAGAGGTCTTCGACCTCAAGGATCTCCGTTGCTTTAAATTAATGACGCTTCTAGCTTGATATAAAGCTTACTAGTAGGGCTCTTTTAAACTTAACTTCTAGTGCCGTGTTCGATTTACTGAATTACAGCCTGCGGTGTGTAGTGGGGACATACTGTGCAGATCAGCCTATTACTCTCCACATTGATATAATAATAGATCTTGTCCTCTTCCATAACGGCCTTAATGCTTCCAGGAGCTAAGCCTTTAGGGGGCATAGTGTAAGCGAAGTTTCTGCAATACAGCCCTTTTAATTTTGACTACGTACTGCTACCACAATATCACCCCAGTGTACCAATAGTGGACTCTTGACTAGGCACGTATAGGTGTCTATATCTAGCGTGTGGTATGTAGTTGCATTCCCAGCTGTGCATGGGTATTAAAGTAGACGTCTGGAGCACGAGTGTAGAGGAGGCCGTATTGTGTAGTGGGTAGAGTAGTTGAATTATAGTGCGAGAATATGCATGAAAGGGGATGTGAGAGCCCAGCGTGGGTAATATTCATGGCTGAGATAATGTTGGTCCCCAAAGTCACGTTTTAGCCTAGTAGCCGTGCCGAGTTCGAGTAGAAGATGTTCCAAGATGAAGCCTCGTCAGATGCTTCTAGCTTTGTTAAATGACACCACGCTGCCAGGGTTGGGTACGCTACTGTTTTAGCTACAAGGGGCTCTGAGTCTAAGTTTACAGCGGCTCTCCCAGTAGCTTCTCTTAGTTAACCTAGTCGAGATCCTTAAACCCAAATCCCTTCCAGCCAGGTAACTGAGTATGTTGAGTAGTGTGCTATAGAAACGCTACTTTTTCCTCGGGGCTCCCACGGTAACGGTATATGTACTGCTACTATAGGTTGTTTACTGCGGTTTATACCACCCATTGACACTATATAGTCCGCTGGAGGAAAGTTTACACTATTCAGCCCTTTATCAAAGCATTTATAATCCTCGACACTATTATCTACGCTTGATCTGACCTCTTCCCCGCCCTAAAGGGCGAGAGTTCCCTTTAGGGGGTTCACTGGTTCCCCGCATCTATTCGGGTCTACATCTGTCATCTGCGGGGCAGTCGGGGTGGCCAGAGATCCCCCCATATAGTGTATTTGCCTAGTGGTTGCACTCCCCGCATCCCACATGGGCTTAGGGGCAACCACGACCACCAATAAACTCATCACCAAGGAATAATCAAAATAAGAGAGCTTATAAGCCTTTCTACTCATCCCCGCCTTAAAAGGCGAGGCTTTCAGTTGTAAGCTCCATGTTACATCTTCTCTTTTCTGATTTGTGATGGGTTCTAGTTGTAGCTTAGACTGAGCTCTTTTTAAGCCTTAGTAACTAGTAAGCGAAAAATTCATGAAAAAGCCTATCAAAAAGCACATGAAACACGTAATCAAACAAGTCATGAGACAAGTAGTCGAAAAGGTCATGAAAAACATAATGAAACAAGTCATGAAACAAGTCATGGACAGGGACAACTCGATCACTACACCCGCTTGATCAACACTACGGGGGAGTGTTTCAGGCTTTTATAATACATGTATAATACATTTTTAACACTTTCCATTTTCCATAGTGAGACAACCTAAAACACTTGGAGACTGGTTGTCCACCATAGGATGTGTATTGGTATGCATTAGCAAGTTGCATGATTTAGCCACGCAGCATTCTAACTCATTTCACTTGTTGAACAATGTTAGGTTTAACGTGCTCCTATATAGACCATACATAGGCTAAGCATGCGGGCTCGTCGTTGAAACTATAATTGGCGGATTCGACTTGTTAATGTGCTCTCCAGAGTAGTATACTCCACGACGAGAGAACAGCTAATACAATGACTGCGCCTACCCATGGCTGTCACAGGCATGTTTCAAGCGTGTTTCAGACTTGTCTAAGGCTTACACATGGTTCCCGAAGAAACACACCCCCATCATACTTCACCACGGGAGACTGTCCCATGCTTTCTTCACACTTGTTTAATACTAGTTTAACACATGTACCATCCACTCCAAAACACTCGGAAACCAGCTCTCCACCACAGACCAGGCATTGACGCACATTAACAAGTCGCGTGACTCAACCACGCTATACACAAACCCCCTTTTCCTCATTTCACCATGTTACACATGTGCAAACCCAACTCAGTGCTCTACACAATGCCAGGCGTGCAAAGTCCATCATCAAGTTCACTATGAAGCAGGGGTTAAACATGGACTAGAAGCCATGCTCGCAGGGTGCAAGTCAATCTACGAGTGAGACTAGAAGCCCTAGGAAAACCCCGGTAGCAAACAAGGCTTCAAGTAGGAGTAGGGCCTGGTAGAGGAGAGGTATATGGCTCTAAATCCCTGGATGCAACATGAGAAAAATAAGCAAGTTTAGAGAGTTATTGGAGAAGGGGTGGTCTATGAGCCCTCTGTACAGGGTTAGAGTATGTGTTAAGGAGGTTAAGGTGAACTGCACTATGGGCTATAAACTAGGCGACTGCTTCACTGTAGAGAGGTTCTACGTATCTGATGCGGGGAAGGGTATATGTATACACGCACTAAGCTCAATGCTAACACTGTTATCGCCACTCCTCAAAGGGGTATCAGCAAAAATTCTCGGTATAGGTGAGCAAGATGATTTAGGCTATGCTCAATGCCAAGACCCGGGAAAACTCTACACGTGTGGAGGATTGAAGAGTAGAAAGAATTAGCTCAAACAACTTCTAGTTTTTATATTGTCATGTTATCTAGTATTGCTTGTGTAGAATCTACGCGCTTTCTCATATGTTACCACGCCTGTCATATCGATTACTAATGCATTATCGTATACATCTGGTGGGATTAGCCTATATTCATTGTAGCCTAGGGTTACTATAACTGCATCGACTTCTTTCAGCTTCTCCATGGTCTCAAGGGCTTTGACTCCGCTTAGAATGGCCTTGGCTTTTTCAACGGCTTCCCTGTTCACATCGTGTATATACACTATCGCGTTCTTGGACAGCAACTTCTCGCATAGTTTTATAGCTGGCGAGTCCTTGACATCTGGTGAGTTAGGCTTGTATGAGACACCGAGCACTGCTATTTTCCTCCCTTGTAATCCGTTTAGCTCGCTGTCCAAGTGCTCGACAACCTTTTCTATTAATAGCTCGTTATAGTCGTGTATGTGCTTAACGAAGTCTAAGCCCGTCTTCTCCAACATGAATCTTCCAAAGGCGAGGGTGTCTTTTACTAAGCAGGGGCCTCCATACGGCATCCCAGGTAGTATATGGCTTCTACCTATCCTAGGGTCTAATCCAACAATACTCATCACCCTCCACGCGTCACAGTTATCTATTTGCCTGCAGAGCAGCCCAATCAGATTGCCGTAAACCGTCTTCAGTGCTAGGAAGACATTGGACGCGTACTTTACTAGCTCGGCCTCTTCGGGAGACACAGTATATATCGGTGGCTCATAGCCAACCCTTCGGTAAAACTCCCTGAACAAATCAACTATGTAAATGGAAGATCTCTCATCAATCCCTCCAACGACGACTCTAGATGGTCTAAGCACGTCCTCTAGAGCCCTGTCAGCTCTGAGGAACTCTGGGTTATGGGCGAAGCCTACTCGGTCGGGTATTGGTAGGCCTAGTTCACGCCTAGCGTATTCAGCTAGGGCCCTCGTGGTTCCAGGTAGCACAGTGGACTTTAATACTATGACCCTATAATTGAAGTGTGTCTTCCGCCAAACCCCGGCCAGGCTCTCCAATGCGGATACTACTTGCGACAAGTCCTGCAAACCATCAGGCTTTGTAGGAGTATTAGTCACTATGAACACTACATCAGCGTCCTCGAGAACCTCGTAGCTCGTTGACACTTTTAGTGAGCCATTCTGAATAACCTTCAATAACGCCTCTCCACCGAAACCATTAACTAGACCGTTCTCTATACTCTTAACCCTCTCGCCATCTATATCGACACCCCTAACCCTGAATCCATACATGGAAAAACCAAGTGCATAAGCCAAGCCCACATAACCCAGCCCCACTACTCCAATAACCCGTTCACGCCTACTCATAGCACAAGCACCCTTTCTCCCTTGTCTATAGTCGTAACCTCAACAACAATATCAAGCAACTTTAACTCGCTCCTCAAATACTTCGTGAAAGAGCTTTCAGAAGGGCTAGAGGATATTGAGAAGCTTGCCTGGCCATGAACATCACCCACAGCCTTACCAACAATTACAACTCTATCCCCAACACCATGAAGAGCAATGTTATACCTCAAAAGGATCACGTTTATAGGGTTAGGCTCGAAAGCGACAACTTTCCAACCATGTCTAGCAGCCAAAACGGTGTAGAAACCAATATGAGCCCCAACATCGACAAAAACACCGCGACTCAACGCCTTCAACAAACACTTAAATAGGCTTGAAGGTTTTTCTTCATACCTGTAAGCATATATGTAATACCCCGAACCATGTACCAGCATCGCTCCTACTTCACGGTTAAGGATCATAAACACGCTCCATGGCTTAAACTCGTGATATTTACGCATTAAAACCCTTCTAATGAAGCGAATAATGATTCTCCTCACAGGCCTTGTAAATAGGATAGATTTCATGTAATACATTAAGCCTTCGAGAAGGTGTTTCCTATACCTATTCACCATAACTAATCACATTCTCAAAGAACCCGACTAGTTTCTCCACCTCTCTCTGCGGATTAATTTTCTCATAGCTATGTCTAATAATCTCCTCTTTATCGAAATTCCTCTTTAAAACCCTCGCAACCTTCTCAGCAAGATCATCAACATCGCCAGCCTTAAAGATGTAGCCTGTAACACGATCAACAATAGTCTCGGGTAAGCCACCTGCAGAGCTAACAACAGCTGGAACCCCAAGCCTATTAGCCTCAACAGGTATTCTACCAAAAGGCTCAGGCCAAATAGAAGGCATAACAACCGCTCTAGCCCTATACATAAGCCTATAATACTCATCCGGAGGAAGCTTACCAAAGAAAATAACATTTCTCAAACCCATCCTCTTAGCCAGCCTCTCAACCCAAGAACCCCCACACCCAACCATATAAAGCTTCAGATTTCCAAACTCCCTAGGAACCTCCTGCCAAGCCTCCAACAATAGGTGGGGGCCTTTATCAGGGTTAGACCCAGAAGCATATAGGACATAGTCACCATAAGGTTCGTGAGGGTCTGGCTTAACATACTTTAGAGGCTCGGTAACAGGATTATAGACGATGCTAAACGGCTTGCTACTAAGGCTGGGTAAATGACGTACGTGAATTTCCCACAAGGCTTTAGAAACGCTTATAAATCCATCAATAGACTCTGCAACGCTATTCATTAGCCTAGACCGCCTAAAGAAATCGAGAGGACCCTTAACGAAGTCTAGTAACCAGTAGAGCCTAGCCCTAGCACTACTAAGCAAACCTATTTTTGCTAGCTCGAGGTTTATCCCCTGCTTACACCTAGTAATCCTCCAAGTAGAACACTTCTCAAGGCAAGGCTCTCTAAAGCCATATAGTGCACCCCACCACGGACAAATCAGTGCATAGGAGCGAACATGTGCGATTACGGGAATGTTCCTAATTTGCTTGATGAGTAGCGCGGACAAATACTCCACATCAGTGATCCAAGCGATGTCAGCCCATTTAATGAGATCCTTGGCGCTGTTCACGTCCATTACGGGGTAGCCACTACTAACCCTGCAGGGAGCATGATATACTCCTATCCCCATGGAAGTAGCATTAGAGGCGAAGTTTTCGTCGGCCCCGCTACAAACTAGGAGTTTCAAGTCGAGCCTTCCCCTGAGGCACTCCAGAAACTCCGATGTAGATATTTGAGCCCCACCAAACCCTAGACCATGAGCCAGTGCTAGAATTCTCATATACATCCAACTCTAAATATTAAGGTATTATATAGTAGCACCCAGCAGGTGTTTGGAACAGCTCGAGGGTCTATCATGGAAACATCCACACCTGAAGCAACCCTTCGTAAAAACCCTGATCGTACCCTTAAAAACAGTGAAATCGCCGACGTTGCCGAAACCGTGGAACAAGTTGAATATTTTCATTGCATCACCCAATATATACTCGCTCGTAAACTCCATTGTTGTAAACCAAGCTACAGTGATTATTGAGAGGAGTGAGAATAAATGCATCAAATTCCCCTAGAGCACGATGTAGATCGTCATATCTCAACCCCCATATTATTACTGAGCGTAAGTCTACTACTTTGACGCCTTGATTACTAAGCAAACCCGAGGTTACATCACTAAGGTTATTAACAAGGTCTATTCGGATTGTTCTAATAGGGGCTGATGAATCAAAGTACCGATAGTATATATCGAAAGGCGATGTAACAGTCACGTCATTTACAGAGTCCATATAGTTTCTCATATATAGGGATGCGCTGTCGAGAGGTATTGTTGCCGCTTGAAGAACAGGTCCTTCGTGGACTAGTAGGTACCCGGCAAGCGTTGTAAAAACAAGTGCTGCGACTACCACAGGTTTCCATGCGTTATTCAATTTTATTTTTAAGCTGTTTAACGATGAAATAGCCTTTATGAACAGTATTGTTATTGGTATGGGTAGCGAGATCAGCATTCTGTCAATAGAGTTACCTAAGCTTGCAGTAAATACTGTTGAAAGGAATACGATTCCTATGGCACCAGCTAACGAGGATGTGACGGCTTCCTCGTAACTTAATTTATTATCCAGCATTCTCCTAAACACATATATCAATGCTATCAGCGTTATTGCTGCAATCGTGACTTTATAGTAGTTTCTTAAGAAAATACCCATAAGTGGAAGAGCCTCTCTAATGGTTATAGAAGTTGATATTAATTCCCAGCCCATTACATGGTAAAGGTAATTAAAGAACGATGCTATTCCTGTTCTAACGGTATAATTGTAGTAATTATAAGTATTCCATGCTAACAATATTAATGCCACGAGGAGAAGATACGTTGGAAGGTATTTTGATTCAAACTCATACCTGCCTCCTCGAAGCCGTGGGAGGATCCTTAGGACGACCAAGAACAGCAACATTGATAGTGGCACTAGTTGAAATAGCGGATGTGAAATCGCGAGCGTAGTCGCCGGTATGAAGAGAGCAACAAGTTGGTGCTTGTTTCCACGTAGTAAGAGCAAAGCATAGAATATCAAGAGCATCTGTATTAGTGCGTAGAGCCTAGTGTTAGCATGAATAAATGTGAGTTCATTCCTGTTGAACTGTAGTAAGTTGAAGGCCATAATTGACGTTATAAGTGCGTATACTTTATTTCTAAACATCCTTTGGGAAGCTAGATATATTAATATCATTAGAACGAGCATTAATGTTGGGTAAAATACAAAGAGGTTGGCAACGCGTGTGTCTCTTATGCCTAGGACATTATATATCTCATATAGCATCAAGAAGAAGCCTGGGTATTCCTTTGGATACGGATAGTGAATCGAGTAAAGCTCACCATAGACGTCTAGCTCCCATATCTGCCCATGCAGGTAGACATCGCGTGCCCATGTATTGGGATAGTTAACCAGCGCTTCCATGACATATATGAATGGTATGAGTAGAACCCAGGTGAGCGTCAGCCTCCCTTCATCAACATTGAGTACAGCGATCGTGATATTGAAAAAGACGACGAGTAGCAACATGGGGATGGCTAGAACCGACGCATAGGATAAAATATCATAGTATACGGTGCTATGTAACTTTGAGAAATCGTACACAATGTTAAAGCCTAGGATAGAAAGCAGTAAAACATCTAGAATAGTTAGTAATGGCACCCTTATCCTCGAAACAGCTCTCTCTATGCTTCTGCGCATGCTATATTACACCTTCTATTAGCTCCATGAATTTTTTCTTGAAAGCACTCAATAGAAATATATGCGAGCGCTCAAGAGCCTTATCTTGCAACTCGAATAGTTCTCCCTCGTTGTTTATCACATGTTCTATGGCTTCTGCGAGCTCTTCTAATGTTCTAAAGCCTATTCCGTATTTGCCCCTATCTACTATGTCTATCCATGGGCCGCTTAGAGCGCCTCTATATACTATTGGTACATCGCGGAATAGCATTCCCTCTGCAATGCTCATTCCGAATGGCTCGAAGTGTGCAGTGCTGAGGATGATTTTGGCGGAGGTGTAGATATTGATAAGCTCGTCTTCTGGAATGTGCTCCATGAAGTGGACGTATCGCCGTAGCTCGAGCTCGTGGGCTAGGCTTATAAGCCAGTCTCTATACCATGGTACAAAATGGTGTGCTACAACGTATAGTCTGGGCACCGGCTTATTCCTCTTCTTTAACTCGGCAAGGACCTTTATAGCTTCACCGATTCTCTTATTTGGCTGTCCACCAACTATGATTACAGAGTCATTTTTAGGTTTCTCTATGAGTTTGGGTTGAAACGTAATAGGAGGGTATAGCACCTTTACGTTTCTTCTCCATAGAAGCTCCATGAAGGCCTTAGTTATTGTGGAGTTGGCTACGAGCTCTACCTCCTTGGGCGTGTCTTTGTAGTATATTACCCTCTTGAGAGTTGCATAGTAGAGCCTCGTCTTGTAACCCTGGTACTTCTCCAACCCAACCTCAACAGCGTCAACAGTGTTAAAGCGTACTCGGGCAACATATGGAAAGTGAGAGTATAGAACAATCTTTAAAACACTCTTAAATACCTCCTCGCCAAGTTTTGGTACATCATCGTGGATTATCAATAAATCAGGCAGGTTCTCTCTAACTAACCTCCTTATGTATGATGCTATGAGACCTACAGCTATTGGAAATGGAATTCTCGGACTCTCTCCAAAACCAAATAGGTAATTTAAGACTATTCTACCCTCTCTATAGAACCTTCGTAAATTAGTCCCGTGAACCCTATCCAGCTCCTCGATACGCCGACCACTAAGAGCAATTAGATGAACCTTCAAACCATGCTCTAAGAGTGTTTGAGCCATGTATAGAGCTACCTTTACACCTCCTCCACCACCAAACGATAGGCCAATATTTGGTGCTACTATGAATGCTCTTCGCATCTCTACTAACCCCTGTTCCTCAACTTCTCAAACATCTTAAGCAATCTCCAGGCAACAGCTGTATAAGAGAATCCCTCCCTCACATACTCTACAGTAGCAAGTTCATTAAACGAAAATGCTCCTTGCATCACCATCTCAATACCTTCTGCAAGATACTTAGGGCTCTTTCTTTCAATAACTATGCCACCGTAGGAGGGTATTAACTCAGGTATACCACCACTAGCATACGCCACCACAGGTCTGCCCATAGCCATAGCCTCCAAGACTACGGTAGGGCATGCGTCAGGATCTATTGAAGGAACTGCAACAAGGTCTGCCACGCAGTAGAGATCTCTAGTAGCAATCTTGTCTAAATGCCCAAGATATTTAACATCTTTAGATAACTCTAGCTTGTTTATCGATTCAAAGCAAAACCTAGGATAACCCTCTAATTTTTCTATGTCAAAGTGTCCCAGAGGGCCTGCAATGAGTAATTTGAACCTGTATCTCTTCTGTTTCAAGATCTTAGACGCTAATATCAGGTGGTGAAGCCCTTTCTCAGGGACTATTCGCCCAACAAATACTATCGTGAATTCATCTTCTACCCCAAATATCTTTCTCTTCTCCGTTTTCTCAGAAGGTTTGCATGGCTTAAAGAACTCGGTATCGATAGCGTTGTAAACTACGCCTATCTTATTTGGGCTAACTCTTAGAAGTTCGATTGTACGATGTTTAACGTGTTTGCTTACAGCTAGGTGAAGGTCGTATAGCTCTATGAGCATTTTATTTATTTTATTGGGCTTGGGCTCATTATGGAGGTGTCCTACAATAGCAATATCTCCTTTCTTAATGTATTTATAGATTAGAGGCGCAAATGATGTTGTGAAATAATGGCTATGTATAATATCTATTTTACCGTAGGCATCCTCGATTTCATTAAATAATTCAAACAGCTTCATAGATAAGTATGGGATATTACTGTTTGAAGGACTGATAGCGGCAAAGAACTTGCGTAGCTTACTTGCAATTGGCGTTGATAGGTTTATTACATGTATGTGTAACTTGCCGTAGTCTACATCACGGCTTTTCTCAACGGTTACTAGGTGAACCTCTGCACCCTGCATAGCCATAGCTTTTGAAATGCCGTAAACATAAGTTTCAATAGCACCACCTTTGTGTGGTGGGCAAGGCAGTCTATCTGTACACAGCTCGACAATGCGCATCATTAGGATGCCCCAATTTTTAACTCATCCTTCCCCTACTTCGTACTCTAGTGAGAGGAGAATATCTGAACTATCTTCCTGCCTATGTTATTTGTATCAAACTTTTTCAATGTAATACTTCTAAGTTTATGACTTAAGGACAGCACTTCATTAGAATCAAATGCACTTAGTTTTTTGATGATTTCGATTAATTCTCTACTATTTTGTGGTGTAAACATAAATGACTCGAGCATAGTGTCATCTAATAACTCTGGTACACCCCCAACTTTAGAAGCTACAGGTATTGTACCCAAAGCCATCGCCTCAACAACCGCATAAGGTAGTGGTTCCTCCCATATCGATGGAAATATCAAGGCCCATGCCCTCTCATGAAGCTTTAGAAGCTCATGATACCCCACTCTTCCAACAAGTTCAATCCTTAGCTTCTCATATTTGTTGTTCAATGTGTTTAGAATCTTTATGCTTTTACGGCTATATTTATTTGTTAGTATAAACCTTGCCTTGATCCCTTGCCTACCCAACTCCTTTATAGCCTTTAAGAGTATGTGGAAGCCTTTTACGTAGCTGTCTCCCCCAACATATAGAAATGTAGGTGTATCGTCAAGCTCTTTCCTTGGCTCAGCATTGATTATTTCTGGTGGTAGTGGATTGTATACAACCTCTATCTTGTCTCTAAGCTCTGGTGCTCGATTAGCTATTATCTCTGCTTGCCTCTTAGAGACGCAGATTACTTTGTCTGCTTGTGAAACCCATTTTCTGCTCTGTAGATACAATGTGTATGATAGGGGACAGAGTAATGTTCTTAGAATGCTTTTTTGAATGTGGAATTCGTGAAAGATAGCGTATCTAAATTCTTTTATTGTGTCTATGGCCTCTGGTTCGAGGTAGTATTTAATGGAACTGTATCTGATTGGTGCGTAGTTGTGGAGGTGCACTACCACTTTTAACCCATTCCTTTTTACTAATGGTATTAATGGGTATGCTGCTAAAGGTATGTAGAGTATATCGTGATTATTCAACATTTCCTTGAAACTCTTATCTAGTCCAAGCATCTCCATCTTAACCCATTTGACGATCCTATTCGATCCTCTTAGATAAGGAGCTACACAATACCTTGCACCGCGTATCTTCACAGGATTTTTTGTTCCCGTAACTACAGTAATACCAAAGTTATGTTTGGCAAGTATATCTAGAATGAGGTAAGTTGCTAGTTCAGCTCCGCCACCTTCAGGCCAAAAAAGCTCGCTAACAACGAGTATTGAAGCCATTGTTGATGCGCCTTATGTCGAAAGCACATCACAATTTAGGATCTCTCTAAGCAAATTCACCATATTTAGAACAGCATCTTTACATAACATAGCGTTTCGTGTTTTTAGGTGATTCGGTAACTTGTTTTCATAAATGATCTTAGCTATCATCTTAGCATATTCTTGCTCATTCCTAACTAGATATACCTTCACCCTCTCGATATGTTCCGGATTTAACCCAGCTATACTTGAGGGAGAAGCAATTATATCCAGACCTGCTGTAATATATGATAATGTCTTAATGAATGTGCCTGCCACATGACTAAATATCGGTGCAAGACCATAATCAGCTATTGCTAGTAATTCCTTTAACTTCTTATTTGGTACTACCCCTACCAGTTCTATGCTCGGATTTCTCACATATTCCTTCATGTCTTGCCAAGCACCTGTAATTATAAGCTTGAACTTCTCTGGCGGGAGCTTGTTGAAGACCTCTATCGTTATTTTTACTGCTTCCTCATTTGCTTTTCCTCTTCCACCAGCTAAAAGTATAAAGTAGGGTTTGCTGAAGTCATTACGCTTCTCTCTAAGCTTTAGGTACTCCTCTACACTATTGTAACATATGGGTATAGGGTTAGGTACAATAACGGTGTTTGTTATTCCAAACATTCTTTTCGCGTTTTCTAGATCTACGTGTGAGGGATACACAACGATATTTGATGATTTAAGCTGTAACTTATGCAATGCTAGGTAGAGACCATACCTTAGCAACTCTATAGAGTTTTCTCTCGATCTTAAGTGAAGAGTCTGAGCATAGTTTGCAAGGGGGTCATAAACAACGGTAGCATTCTTTACCCCGAGAACTCTAAGCATAAATGAGAATAGTGTCATAGAGCCAAAGACGAGTACACTCCCAGTATTCCTAAACAAGTTAATGAACTTTAACGCCGTGATGAACTCATCTATGTAATGCGTTAATTTTATTAATGGATTCAAATCGTAGTGATTACTCCATCTAACCAAACTTGAGATAGACCTATAGAACTTCCTAGGCACAGCAACGTAAGTAACCCCATCTTGTCTATGTACATAGTAGGAATCTACAAGAGCACTAAGATTAACCGCAACAACTTTGTGGCTCTCCGCAAGCTTGGCAAGTATCGTATGTATCCGTACATCATCTCCAGACTTCGTATCCCAAGAACTATTATAATATGTATACGCAAGAATCCTCATAGTTACCTCAACTCCTCGTAAACTACGTTATATATTGTGTTTTTATGATTCAACGCTTAGTGATAAACTCTATCACTTTACGATATTTTTCCGCCAAACTGTCCCAGCTAAACAATTGCCTAAAGCTCTGCGAATAATTGATTAGAACTCTTCTTACTCCTTCCTTATTTTCAATTATGAAAAATAGTAGTCTCTCTAGCTCTTCAGAGTTATTATAAAAATATACTCCTTGCTTGTACCATAGCTTAAATTCTGCTATGGTTGTTGTTATTACTGGTACTCCGCATGCTAGTGCTTCTGCTATTTTGAGTGGGGTGACATAGTTTTTCAATATTTTTGCGTAAGGAGCTATCACTACGTCACTTGCATTTATAAATATAGGTATTTTTTTGTATGGTTGTGGAGGATAGAGATAAGCACACTTATCTAGGTCAAACTTTCTTATGTAATTCAATAGTGCTTTGTAACTATGACCTGCATGTGAGATTCCCACTATCAGTAACCTGATGTCGAAACGCGCTCTCATCTTACTTACTATCTTTAGTATTGTAACGATATCGACCCATGCATCTAGTGAGCCGTACAAAAGTGCTAAGTAGTAATTGTCCTCTAATCCAATTGCTTTGCGCGCGAGTTTTTGATCCATGGGCTTAAAAATATCTGCATCTACACCGTTTGGTATTACGTAGATAGGTATAGACCTCGATTCTATGATTTGACGTATTAGGAGCTTGAATGTGTGGGAATGAGTTATAATAGCATTGCTATTTAACAGGGCTTGCTCAACTATTGCCTTTACTACTGCTTCGACGATAGCTCCATGTTTATAGTATGCTGTTGCTGATTGCGGGAAGTAATCGAGGAAATCGTAGATGTCTGGAATACCATACTTTTTGGCTAGTTTAGTCGCTATTAGACTGGGTAGTATGTTTGCGTGTATAATGATATCTATTCCTTCTTCTTTAATCACACGATGGATAGCGTTATAGACTTGCGTAGCGTTTATGGTGTAATACATGCTCAAATCTTTAACAGGTATCGCGTTGGGTATGGGCACCTCAACTGCTTTAAGGCTTCTCTTAACATTTCCAGCTAATGGATGGTTAATGTATGAGAGGAGGAAAATCTCATATTTTTCAGCAAGCCTCATAGCTATATGGTAGAGCCTGTTAGGTATAGGATGCCTCAGCAAATCATTCGGAGGAACAATTAGCACCTTCATACATTATATCTCCTGTAGCAAGCCTTAGGGCGTTGTTGATAGCAAAGGACTTACCCCTCCTAACATTCTCTTGAATCAGCTTAGCCCTAATATCTCTATGATCAGCAATCCACTCTTTAACGACTTCTAGTGTTCCATCAGTACTCGCAGAGTCGACAATAATGATCTCCGCGAGGTTCTTCGGGTAGTCCTGAGAGGCAATATCATCCAGCTTCTGCCTGACCAGCTTCGCCTCATTATATGTCGGTACAATAATAGACACCCTAGGCTTATACTCAGGATCACTCCTCACATCCCAGAGCTTGTTCAGCCACAGCTTCTTCAAGTAGTAGAAATATACTAGTGGAAAGCCAAAGTGTAGTAGTCCTAGCCCGATCGCTACAATTAACAACGCATCGAGATGCATAGCGGGTCTAGGCTATGGTGGCCTTTCCTCCTTGAATTTCTCGCTTGCTTGTTCTCCCCCTACTCCCCAGTTCTCCCTGGGTACTTCGTGTATTACTACCTCCACTGCTTGTTCAGGTATTCCGAGCTCCTCGAATACCTTTGTTATGCCCTTGATTATTTTCTCCTTAGCTTCTTTTGATATCCCGCTCCACATGTAAACGTGGACTATGGGCATGGTTGTCACTGTAATTCTATGATTGTATTGATTGCTTTAATTACTTAGTGTTTCTCGTATCGCGGTGTTTGTTTCCATGTTCTCTTTTACTTGTGCCACTAGTATCCATGGGTGCTCCTTGTCAACCGGTTTTATGTCTGATAAGCACTTGTACATGGTGGTGTTTGTGTCCGGTGTCTTCACGGCTACTAGTACTATCTCTTTGGCCCCTGTGGACTCTGCGATCCTGCATACTGTCTCGTTTGTAGCATAGTTCACCCAGATAAGCCTCGACGGGTCGGGGTTTCTAATTGCTAAGTGCACGTATCTAGCGTAGTCTGGATGCGCCACTATAACCGTGCTTCCTGTGAAATCATTGTTCTTGAAGAAGCTCATTGTCTCAAGCAGCTTGCCGTCAGCTGGTGCAGGAGTCAGCGTTGAGGGGAATTCTCTCAGTGCACGCGTGTAGTCGAATGACCAGTTGTAGCCGTATGTGAAGGCGAGGCCTGGTAGTGAAGCGGTAACCAGGTATAATAGTGTAATCCGCTTGTTTCTCATGGAGTCAGCGAGCCCTATAATGCTCAGAGTGCTCGCTAATGGTGCAACACCAATCAAGAACCTGTACCAGGTGGCAACGGATGAGTAGGGTGCTATGAGTGGTGATAAACCAGCGAGAAGTAGGACTGTTACAGTGGATGCAATATACGGCTTCCAGTGCTTAGCGAGAGCTATGAGTACTAGTGGTAGTGTTACACCATAGCCTGCCACGAGGTATGAGACTACCTGAGAGTGCTCGAAGCTCACTGTTAACCCAGGTGGTAGCACACCGACTGCTTTAATGAAACTGTATGGTTTACGCCAATACCAGGTCTCCAGCAGAGCGTTAACCACAGCCCCCGTTAACCCGGTGAACACGCTGTGCCTGCTCCTCTTCTTCAACCCGTGATACATTAGCACTAGTGATAGAGTGAAGCCAGCTAGTCCTGTGACCTCGTGGCTTATCCCGCAGTCTCCTCAACTCACCGTACACTGATATAAGGGAGAGTATTGTTGAAGCCCAGACGAAGTAGTCATAAGTCACTTTACCCGTCAATAATGGATTGTAGCGTAGTAGACCAGTAATCATTAACACAAGGGACAGCACTGATAACAAAGCGTTGAATAAACTTGAGTACATTAAACACTTAATGCAAAGACCCTTATTCATTGCTGTAACCACGCGTAAGACGAGGTGAGTATACTTAACGCGGGCTTAAAGCCCCAGACTACTGGCACATCCCAATACTGTTCTCCAACAAATATACTCCTGCTACTTGCTGGGATCTCGTGAATACAGTGCAGTATCATGTATCGAGTCAATGTATTTATATCCCTGTATTACATTATTGTTTTACGGGGTCTACGTGTCTAGTGTTATATGTGTTAGAGTTCCCAGGGAATTGAGAGAGAAGATGAAGAAGTTTAGCAGTGTCAACTGGAGTGAGTTGATAAGGGGCTTCATCGAGGAGACTGTTTCTCGCTTGGAGGCTGAGGAGTTGCTTAGTAAGATTGAGAGAGATCTTGAAGACGTCCCTGAGCTCCCGGCGGGAACCGTCTCTAGGTGGATTAGAGCTGACAGAAATAGTCATTGACTCCTCTATTCTAGCGAAGTTTATACTGCGAGAGAGTGGCTGGGAGAAAGTAAAGGACATTATATCTAAGAGGCCATATACACTCGAATTAGCAGTTAAAGAAGTAGTTAACGCTATGTGGAAGAGAGTCACGCTAATTAAAGACATAAGCGTTGAGAAGGCTTTTGTGCTATTGAGTGATCTATTGGAGTTAAAGAAGAAGCTACTCGTGGTCGAGCCACAAGACTGGTATCTAAGCCAAGCACTTGAAATATCTATTAAAGAAGAGATCCCAGTATACGACTCACTATTCATTGCACAAGCAATAGCTAAACAAGCCACATTAGCATCATCTGATAGGAGGCAGTGCGAAGTTGCTGAAAAACTCAATGTGAAAACCCTCTGCATATAAGGTAACTCACTATATCTTCCAGCTATTTCCACCTGTTCTTCATCAAGCAGCGGATTATTACACTAGTATTAGTATTCGCGTAGACCACTCCAACCTCTTTCACTGCTTCAACACTACTAAAGCCTGTGGCGCTCTCGCCTTAAACTCTTCAGCTCTTGTAATCCTCACTATGCAGTCTACAAGCTCTTCCTCGAATAGATCCATGTTTCCAGCCACTTAACGATTATGGGGATCCCGGGAAACCCCTTCTGCAACTCTAGATTCACCTCTAACGCTTTTCTAGCGTTCTCATTCAGTGTAATAATGTACATCAAACCCCAACAAGAGAGACCACTTAGCGTTCACCATGGTCTTAGCGACTAAGAAGCTTAGAGCGTAGTGTGCTATCAAGTCTGGCATAATGGTGATCTACTCTCCTATGATTCTTTGGGAGCCCTCTTCACGGCTTCCCTATGTAGTGGCGTCTGTCAAGAAACATACCTGCCTATACCCAGCACGAGATCTCTCTCGCGGGTGGAGGTGTATCGATCCACTGATACTTCAACCTCCTATGCATACAATACACTGCTAGGTTTAGAGGTCTACAGTCTCCTTTACCTCTGAGAATATCCTCTACCCGAGGACTCTCCACATTAATGGTAGATTCAGGTAGCCTACGCCGAGTGTTATGAGTTTCTTCAGGTCTCCGAGTGCTTCCCTTAACCCCTGCCTGAGGGCTACTAGTACACCGTAGTATACTGCTTTACCCCTTAGAGTGGAGAGCTCTATTTCAAGGAATAATTCGCGGAGAATACTCAGTAATACAGGGGATTTAACGACTCGGAGAGCTCTGGAAGCGTAGAGTAAGGCTCTGGATTCTCTTCTAAGCTTCCACCAGGCATTACTCCTCAAAGCTTTCCTGAAATAGTGATCCACGGTTTCACCAGTTACTCTCACGGGTACAAGGAACCTGGACACAGTTCTCTTAGCTAAATCAACGGCTTCCCCTCCAACACTCTCGCCGAATGCTCGACACCAAGCACTAGTAATGAGCATCAAGCAAATCACGCCTAGTTGAATTCATATGAACACTGAGTTAATAAACCTTACTTAACTATTCCAGCATACGTACACGTGGCCTTTACCCCGAGTCCCGAGAAGGATAGGGGTAATGGGCCGGAGACCCGGCCCGGGATTGAAGCCTCAGGAAGAGGGAATGTAATCTCAAACCTCCCCGCACTAGCAAGAACCCTTGCCATTCATGGCGGGGAGGAGGTCAGTCATTGATCCCGGCTTGCTTCAATAGAAACCTGTAGAGTGTACCCCATATGTATTCATCTACGCGTAGCTTGTTCTCGAAGTTATTCATGTTAGCCCAGTCCGTGAAAGCTTTCTCTGTTTCCTTATTCCATTCACCTGTTACATCTCCCTTATAGAACCCGAGTCTCCTCAAGGCTGTTTGAACGCTTCTCGCTACATCTTGTTTTCTGACAACGTCCGAGGGGTTCTCTCTGTTTAGTAGTGTTAAATCCCATATCTCGAATATTCTCCTCAACTCCTTAACGGGCTCAGGGTGATCATCAACTCTTAGATCAACATACTTATCCGTTAAACCCAAGTAGCCTCCTTTCTCTCTGAGCACTATTACCGCAGCGGACTGCTTCCCCCTCTTATCGCCGCCTGCTCTATCACCTGCTTCAAGAGCACTCAGTAGCTTATCAACTAGTTCTCCTCTCGTTGATTCAAATGCTTTAGCCATGGCTTCAAGGACATCTGCTCCCGTCAAGATATTTCCCTGCACACTGTAGTAGTTGCCTACAATGTGGCCTGCGTAAGGATAACACTCTTTACCCGTAAACGCTGCTGCTTCACCCTTCGAGTCAACGATCCCCACTTGCCTATGCTCTCTCAAAGGGTCATCACTTAAGAGTGCTTCGAGAACACTCCTAGCACTCATCCCTTTCTCCAGCAGCATTAAGCCTCTGGGCCCGTAACTAGGGTTAGCTAGTGCTTGACTAGCAATAGCTCCCACTCTCGCTTTAACCCATGGTACAATGGCCCCTGATGCAATGAACTTCGATGCAACAGCGACACCTAGATCACCTTTCTCAGGGTCAAAGCCCACAATCGAGTATGTTGCCAACATGTACCTACTCGGTTTCCTCAATAACATCACCATTTATATTACTAATGTGGGATGAAACTATAAATATTTAAGTAAACAATACGTGGACAACATATAAGTTAATCCACAGTGGAGATTAGAGCAGTGAACACGAAAAATTTAAAAACTCCGCGCGCTATACTGGAATCAGTATAAAGGAGGATAATATGTCGTTCCCACGTAAAACCCTAATACCAGTAGTGGTAATACTAGTAGTAGCTGTTGTTGCAGCAGCATTATTCCTCGTTAAGCCACCTGCACCTCAGCAAGCCGAGAAGAAACTCGTAGTGGGGACAACATATGACCCTAAGACACTGGATCCAGCACTCGCCTACGATATAGCTTCAGCAATGGTTGTACAGAACATTTACGACCAATTACTAGGCTACAAGCCGGGGTCAACGGATCTAGCTCCCAGGTTAGCTGAGAGATGGGAAAGCAGTGAAAACGCTACAGTTTGGACATTCTACTTGAGGAGGAACGTGAGATTCCATGATGGAACAGAATTAACGGCTGACATAGTCAAGTACAGTATTGAGAGAGCTAAACAATTGCAGGGTCCACCAGCATTCCTACTAGATGTAGTTGATAGAGTTGAAGTAGTAGACAAGTACACTGTTAGATTCGTGCTCAAGTACTCGTTTGCACCATTCGCGTCTCTAGCAACATTCACAATATTCTCCCCTGTTCCACCCAATGCAACTAATCTCGAGGAAAACCCTGTTGGAACAGGGCCATTTAAGTTAGAGTCATGGAAGAAAGGTGAGCAAATAGTTCTCACAGCTAATAAGGATTACTGGAGAGGCCCGCCGAAACTAGACAAAGTAATAATTAAAATATACCCTGACCCAGCAACATTGAGAGTGGCTCTTGAGAAAGGAGAAGTAGACCTAGCTCTCGGAATACAGCCACAGGACGTTGAGGCTCTCTCAAAGAACCCGAATATAAAAATGGCTTCAATAGAGGGACTCGTAATAGAGTATCTTGGAATGAACCAGAGGAGGGAGCCATTCAATAATACCTTGCTCAGAAAAGCAATAAATTACGCTATCGACTACGATTACATATTGAACGTGGTTCTAAGAGGTACAGCTTCAAGGCTATATGGGCCTCTGCCACCAGCAGTATTCGGCTACGACCCCGACGTGGAGAAGTACGGGTACAAGTACAACGTGGAGCAAGCTAGGAAACTCCTCGCGGAAGCAGGGTACCCTGATGGAAAAGGATTGAGGGAACTAGAGTTAATTATAAGCTCCTCTGAGAGAGCTGAGAGAAAAGACGTTGCAGCAGTAATACAGAGGAGCCTCAAGGAAATAGGGGTGAACGTTAGAATAGTTGACCTTGATTGGCCGAGTTTCCTGGATAGATTATTCAACCACGATTTCGACATGTACATGGTTGACTGGTTCCCAGACTACGTTGACCCAGATGACTGGGTGACACCGCTGTTTTCAAGCCAGGGGTTAAACATTGACGGGTACAATAATACGCTGGTTGATCAACTCGCTCTTAAAGCAAGGCAGACGGTGGATCCAGGTGAGAGACTGGAGATATATAAGCAGTTGCAGAGGATCATCGTGGATGATGCACCCTGGGTCTTCCTATACGTACCTAAACTATACGCATTCATGCAGAGCAATGTTGAGGGATTCACACTGTACCCAGCATACTACATTGACTTCTACCCAGTTGACAAGGTTTAAGGGTGAAGAGGAACCCTATGGCTAGAAACATACTTCAATATGTTTTTTACCGGTTGCTTCAATCAATTCTCTCTGTTTTCGGCGCAGTAGTAATAGTGTTCATTCTCTCAAGAGTGCTTCCAGGTAACCCAGCTGCAGCGATACTTGGGCCTAAAGCAACACCTGAAAACATTGCGAGAGTAACCAGGGAGTGGGGCCTGGATAAGAGCTACTTGGAGCAATTCATAGTTTACTTCTCGAGGCTAATACGCGGTGACCTAGGGGACTCCTACATAATGGGCTACAATGTAAGCAGACTCATAGCTGAGAGACTTCCAGCATCACTTGAACTAGTGGTGTTTGCTTTCGCGCTCTCACTGGTAATAGGGGTTACTCTGGGGGCACTAGCCGCGAGGAAACACGACACGAAGCTAGATTTAGCTCTGACATCGCTGTCAGTTATGGGTTTCTCGTTCCCCACGCTACTACTAGGAGTCATACTGCTAATACTCTTCGGAGTAAACCTTGGTTTACCCGTGGGAGGCCGACTCGACGCTAGGTTCACTGTGAAAACTTACACGGGCTTAATGCTCATAGATACTCTTCTAAATGGGAACATTAACGCGTTCATAGATGCATTCATGAGGATTATACCGCCAGCGTTAACTCTCGCAATACCTCTCAGTGGTTTACTAGTTAAACTCACGAGAAACAGCGTGCTTGAGGTAATGAATCAAGACTACGTTAGAACAGCTAAGATGAAGAAGCTCCCGGAGAAGGTGATAATGTATAAGCACGTGATGAGAAACGCGCTTATACCCATAGTGACTATTGCTGGCTTATACTTCGCGGTGCTAGTAACAGGAGACGTAGTCGTTGAAACCATATTCGCTTGGCCTGGTTTAGGTAGACTCGTGTGGGAAGCTGTTACACTGAGGGACTACATGGTTATACAGGGCTCTGTTCTCCTAGTATCCATAATATATATAACCGTGAACCTCATAGTTGACACTCTCTACGTGTACATAGATCCCAGGATAAGGGGGTAGAGATGATTGACTCCACTAGTAGAACTCTACGCGAAGTATTAATGGTTAAGAGAGTAAGGTACGGTGTAATCATTCTCCTCTCATTTCTAGCGCTTAGTTTAATCGTGGTATTTTTCTCGCCTTTCCAGTATGATCAAATATCCTACAACGTGCATTACCCCCCATTATCACCCAGTAGCGTTAACTGGCCATACATAATGGGAACAGATAACCTGGGTAGAGACGTATTCACTAGGACATTCTACGCTTACATACTTGACACTGGCTGCGGCTTAGCAATAGTCTCATTATCGGGTTTAATAGGATTAATCATAGGATTAATATCAGGTTACCTAGGCGGATTAGTTGACTTAGTTCTCATGAGGATCATGGATATAGTGATAAGTATACCTGGCTTCATGCTCGCCATAGCGATAGCAGCTGTACTAGGGTCAAGCATTGTGAACGCAGTGATATCAGTAGTCATAGTTACAGTACCCATATACGCGAGACTTGTGAGAGGAATGGTTTTATCAGTAAAGGAGAGCTTATTCGTGCTCGCAGCTAAGGAAGCTGGGTTAAGCACGGTGAGAATAATTGTTAAACACGTGTTGCCTCAAGTTACACCAATATTTATAACTCAGTTGACAATGGAGTTAAGTAACGCAATAATCTATATTGCTGCACTAAGCTTCATTGGTTTAGGTGCACAGGAGCCAGTGCCAGAATGGGGGTTAATGATAAGTACAGCGAGGAGATATGTGAGGGAAGCATGGTGGCCTGCAGTGCTCCCGGGGCTAGTAATGTTCCTCACAGTGCTATCCTTCAACCTCATAGGTGATGGTTTAAGAGACTACTTGGATCCAAGGAAGAAGCTAAGCGTGAGGGAGACGAGTTGAAGCCGCTGGAAGTAAGAAACCTTACAATACAGTACTTAACGTATAGAGGCTGGGTGGATGTCGTAAGCAACGTTGACTTAGACATCGATGATAAAACGGAGATACTAGCAGTAGCTGGGGAATCAGGGTGCGGTAAAACAACGCTGGGGTTAGCGATAGCTGGCTTACTGCCACCAAACGCTAGGATAACAAGTGGATACATTAAGATATATGGTAAAAACACGGAGTCATCTAGAGTAGCAGTGATATTCCAGGATGCATTAACGAGTTTAAACCCTATTCTAACCATTGGGGAGCAAATAGCTGAGATATATGTCCACCACTTCTCCATGACTAGGAGTGAAGCACTAGAGGAAGCAAAGAGGAAGCTGAGCGAGGTGGGGTTACCTGATTCATATGTGAACAAGTACCCTCACGAGCTCAGCGGTGGAGAGAGACAGAGAGCATTAATAGCGATGGCTATAGCTCTGAAACCCGAGCTAATAGTAGCTGATGAACCAACAACAGCGCTAGATGTGACGACTCAAGCCAAGGTACTGAACATGTTGAGGAGCATTGTTAAAAACCAGAGTATCCCCATGGTGTACATAACTCACGACTTAGCTCTAGTAGCCCACGTAGCTGACAGAGTAGCCATAATGTACGCTGGCCAAGTAGTAGAGTACCGTGATAAGTACTCATTGTTCAATAAGCCGCTGCACCCATATACTCGTGCACTATTAGACTCATTGCCGAGAGTTGACGTGGAGGTTAGAGAACTACTGGCGATAAAAGGAGAACCACCACTACCAGGGGTCTTCGCGAAGGGCTGTAGGTTTAATCCAAGGTGTCCACAAGTATTCGACAAATGCCTAGTTGAAGAACCAGGCCTCAGAGCCGTAGATAATGGATTAGTGAGGTGTCATCTCTATGCATAGCGATATCCTGGTGAAAACAGAGTCCCTTAGAAAACACTACGAGGTGAGAAGCAGGCTCCTGAAGAAAATAGTAGGCTATGTGAAAGCAGTTGATGGAGTGGACTTAGATGTGAGGAAGGGTGAAGCACTGGGACTAGTAGGGGAGAGTGGTTCAGGGAAATCCACCTTGGGCCTCCTACTAGCTAAACTCATTGAGCCAACGAGTGGAAGATACTTCTTCAAAGGAATGGATGTAACGTGGAGTTCGCCGCGGATTCTCAGAGGGAAAATAAGAGTTGTTTTCCAAGACCCATACTCAGCTCTAAACCCCAGGCTGAAGATCAAGGATAGTTTAATAGAACCATTGACGACTCTTAAATATAATGATAGAGAAGCACTGGAGAGAGCCTCCGAGTACTTGAAGCTCGTAGGGTTAAGTAGGGAACACCTCGAAGTATACCCCCACATGTTGAGCGGTGGCCAGAGGCAACGAGTAATAATAGCGAGAGCACTGATAACGGAACCAGAGTTCATTGTTCTCGATGAACCAACATCAATGCTCGATGTCTCTACTCAGGCACAAATACTTGAACTACTGAAGAACATTAAGGAGGAAAAAGAAATAACATACTTATTCATAACACACAACTTAGCTGTAGCGAGATACATATCGGACACTATAGCCATAATGTTCGCTGGCCAAATCATGGAGATAGGTGATAAAAACGCGATCTTCACTAAACCACTACACCCATACACGAGGAACCTTCTCTCAGCATACCCTTCACCAGACCCATTGAAACCATGGCAACCAGAGCTACCTGAGGACACAGGTAACACGGGTAAAAGAAATGAGCAGGGATGCAAGTACGCTAATAGATGCATGTTTAGAAGAGACGTGTGCTTTAGATCAACACCAGAGCTCATAGAGGTTGAAAAAGATCACAGAGTTAGATGCCACTTATACAGATTATAGAAATAAGGAAACAACGTACAAGTATTATTTCACTCGAGTAAACCAATATTTGAAGCACCTCTAAACCTGTAATACTCGTAAACACTAGTTCTAGGAAGTAATGGGGATTATGCAGTGCTATGTGAACCTAATTACTTGCTTTGTTTTCATCGAGTTCCCTTATTTCCCTCATAGTCTTCATCACTCTGATCTCGAATCTCTTTAAGTATAGTGCTAGAACTGCGAGCAGTGAGCACAGTACTCCTAAACCACTAAGCGTTATGCCTGCTAGTGCTCTGACATGGTGTACTACACCGTAGTATAGCCACCTGTATAGAACGAATATGTCTAGGTATAAGCCCGGGATAAGCATTAGTGCTCCAAGAGCAAATATCAGGAATACTGGGCTATACCTCCAAGTTAATCTAACCATGTCTAATGCTATTTTGAAACCATGTCTAACTCCGAGTTTCTTTCTACCAACGCGTTTCCTGTAGCTTATGGGTACCTCGGTGACTCTGAAACCTGTTGAAGCAGCGTGTGCAATAATTTCTGATTCAACGCTGAAACCAGTGAACTCGAAGCCTATCTCCCTCAGTAGCTTTCTCCTAGCTGAGTACATTCCACTGAGTACATCACTCAACTTAACGCCGAATAGTATTTTGAAGAACAGTGAGAGAACCTTATTACCCAGCTTAAACAATACACTCTGAGAACCCTTCTCCAAGTACACTCTCGAGCCAATAACTAGATCATACCCATTCTCAAGCTGCCTAAGTAGGTCATGTATGTGCCTCGCTGGGTAAGTGTAGTCGCCATCCATGAATACAATGCACTCGCTACCAGTGTTCTCAACACCTGTTTTAACAGCCATTGCTTTACCTCTACCCTCCTGGAGTATAACTCTGAAACCCATTGACTCAGCAATCTCCCTACTACCATCACTCGAGTACCCGTCAACAATTAAAACCCTCTCCCTTGGAACACCGCTCTCCACCAGCTCCCTTAGAACAATTGGTAGAGCCTCAGCTTCATTTAAAACAGGTATAATCACAGTGTAATCACTGCAACTACCCTCACTCAACTCAGGAACCCTCCTCACTGGATATTAAACAAGGTTTAATATTTATAAATAGCATCAAGCTTGATCACGAGTCAAATAGTCAACTATACACCCGCTGCAAGGCGACTCCACTTGTTTAAACACGCTTCAACACCGTTAATTCAACCACAGTAACTGAGCGTGATCCAGGTTAACACTTATAGAGAGATCGAGGATAAACACTCTGCTGGTTGAACTCGATTACTTCGCCAATAGTTAATGGTTTAACTTGTCCAACTAGTTGGATAAGGTGAATTAACTTCGAAACGTATTTATAACACTATTAAGTTATATTATAATCAAGGTGCCTAGTCATCATGCGTGTTAAAAAGGGGTTTTTGACTGGTCAAGCTGACTTATTATCAGTTATGATTCTCATAGCTACGACTATAGTTGTTGGTGTGGGTTTCCTTGGTTTACTCTACCCTAGTGTAATGGACCTCGTATCCCGCAGCGAGCTTAGATCAACACTCTACAATGAGCAGAGTTTACTCGTACTGTATAGAGAGTATGAGAACGATACACAGGTATGCATAGGGTTTCTCAGAGTTGAACCTGGTTTTGTAGCTTACGCTTTAGCACTAGTTGTAGGAGGCCAGGTCAATAACTCAGCTATAAGCTTCCCATTATCAAGTGTAACTAGTCCAGGTGACTCAGTAGTCTACACGAAAACCTACTGCTTAATCAACGGAGACTACTACCCATGCGTTGAGAGAATAAATAGAGTCGTCTACGTACCATACGATATACTAGACAACTACATTGCGAAAGGATACCCTGGTTTAACATGTATATCTAAGAGCGCTTTAACAGGGGAGGCTTCACTAAGAGTATTCATTGTTGCGAAAGGTGACCTATATGAAGTTGGAAGAGTTGACATCAATGAGTAAACCTAATGGTGGGAGGAGAATGAGAGGTCAATCCGAGGTAATAGGTGGAGTAATAGTTTTAACAGCACTCATCATAGCAATGGGTTTAGTGTTCACGAATCTAGGTAAACTATCATCATCCTCGATAACAGGGATATCTATGAGAGCAGCTTTTGAAACAGAGAAATCATTCGAGAAAATACAGGCAACGAGAACAAGTGGGCAATGCAGCGTAAAGAACACTGGAAACACACCAGTAACAATTATTAGAGCCTGGAGTAACTCGCAACCAATAAACTTATCCAAGATCACGCTTAACCCAGGTGAATCACAGAGTATTCCCTTAGTGGACTTCATTGTGACATCTAGAGGAAACGTTTTCCCATGCACAACGCAGCAGCAAACAATAAACATAAATGCAACAGGACCATTCACCAGTGAGCAAGTATTAAATAGCACTAGGATAAAGAACGGACTAGAGAACCAGTATGTATATGCAAACATCTCGTCGAGCACATATGCTGTTGTCTACAACTACACGAATAAATGGTATTGCAGTAGCCTAGTAGATAAAGCAATTCCACTTAATGTAACACCCAGTATAGCGGACTCGGACGCCGATGATAACTCAGTAAACGAGCTAGTAGTAGTCAACGCTAACAAATGTTCAAGTGTTAATAGTGGTACTGGGCCATGGGGGGATAATAATGATAATAATTTTAAAAATGCTACAGTAAAGCTTGTTTTAAAGCTTGTTTTAAAGAACGTTATAGATGTGACCACAAATGAGACAGATACTTTGACAATATATTTCAAATTAATAGTAACAACTGAAAAAGGTGGTGAGTCGCAACAGTTATCTGTATACCCAGTTATCACGTTAAATGGAACAATAGTGATATCTTCACCTGCAACTACTACAGCGGTTGGAGCTAGGCAAGACTTAGTAAACATCTTTGGCTCAACAGTGATCCCGGTTAAAGCCTTCGGGTTGAATTTAACCACAGGCACTTATGACCTAATACTAGAGTTCACAATGTCTGGTCAAAGCATAAAAATCAACAGCATTAGGTTAGAGTACATAGCAGTAGTGGGTAATGGCGTAGTCTTCTCAACTCCTTGGACCAAATAGGATTTTCCAGCGTTTTCCACCAATCTTTACTCTCAGCGCGTACACGGCCCAGTCCCATTTATCTCTTGAAACTACTCGTGTTAGTGCGAAGTAGATGTTCCCGTCGTCAGAGTCCATGGAGCCTGGGACTGCGGCAAGTGAGCCGGGTTCTTTCATGAGCTTAGCTGAATCAACTGTGGATGTTAAGTCGTTTCTCAACACGTAGACTTCGCTACCAGCTATTACGGTAACGTACCTGCCTAGTGGTGATTTCTCGTCTCGCGACGCGTGCACTTTCACGCCTGGTACTTCAATCGTTTTCAATAGTTCACCACTCGCAGCGAGCTTAGCTAGCCTATGCCCGTCAACAGCGTAGTATGAGCCCTCAGTATCCACTGCTAATCCCAGCACGCTTCCCTCAACTCCTGGTTTAATGGTTTCAGCGTTCTCCAGATCCTTGTCGAGTAGTACTAGTAACCACTTCAACTCTTCCTCGGAATTAATGAAGCCACCAACAGCTAGCTGGTTCACTTTGCTATTGTAGACTACAGCGTACGCTCCCGCACCAGCACCACCAGCACTCTCCGTGAAAGCTTTCTCAACAACCAGCTCATCCAGAGGCACTTTAACCACTGAGAGAGCTGTTGAACCACCCGGGTTGATATTGGAGCCAGCTACGTACAAGTCCTTGCCCACGATCACAGCTGAGAATGGTGCTAAGCATGGTTCTTTAAAGTCAGTTCTCCTATGGATCTTTAAGTCCCTGTCGAAAACAATTATGCTCCAAAACCTACTCGTGTAGCCCACAGCGTAAATGAAGCCACCCATGGAGGTACAGGTTGTTAAGGCTGCCAATGGATAACCCTTCTCATCAACCCATGAGGCAAGAAGCTTACCGTCACGGGAACTATAAGATTCAACTCTAAACCTCCCAACACCGTAGCCAAGTGACTCATCGAAGCCGACAGCGAAGACTCTACCACTAGATACGCAGACACTGAAAACAACATTCCTAAAACCACTGGGACTGGAAACCCTGCTCCAAGCAACACTCAAACACACCACCCACACTACTAAACACGCGGAACCCTAATCACTATAATAAACAGCAAGGAATAATTAAAACAGTAACACGAGCAGAGAACAATAGGGAAAATAGAGTAAGCACGTAATTAGCTTTACTTACAGTGAAAGAACAATTACTCCCTTCTACGGGATAAAAAGATGAAAACGTAGAAAAATTGTAAATTACTACTTTTATAATCCGCGTTGGAATAAACTCTTCTACTCAGCTCTAATCACAGTCTTATACACATTGCCGGCAGCAGTTGTAACTTGAACTTCGTACACTACACCAGGTGCAACACTAACACTGCTTGTTGGAGCTGTGATTTTATCACACACTCCAGGGTTTATTTGTTTACCAAGATTATCTTCTATAATTCCTACCCCCGTTATACTTATCCCCTTAATAGTTACAGCCGCGCTACCATCATTGCACACGTATAGCTCCAACGTATTGTTGTTTAATTTTACGGGAGTTATTTTGAGGCTTTCTGGTGGTTTCCCTACTGCGCTCCACCACCCCATTATCCATCCTACTACTGCTATCGCTATTACTAGTGTTACTGCTACTAGGATTACTACTGCTATTATTGGCTCTATTCCCTTCAACTTGTTCTTCATGTTTTATCCCCTTGTTTTAATATATTGTTTGATTAGTATTTAAACCTTATAGTCAAACATGGTAATACCTTCAATTTACAACTTTGACTTTTATCGTTAGCTTCTGATTCCCGAATTACTTAGCTTGCATTAGTGATCACTTGGTAGAGTGCACCTGTCTCAGTGCGTACTACCACGCTGTACGCTGCACCCCTAATATATGTCTTCGCGAGTTTAACGCTTACCTCTATTTCTTCACCTGGTTGAATCACTCTAGGTGGGTCCATTTTCAGTAACTCTGACTCCTTTACTTCAACCCACGTGATTTCAACTGGTTTAGAGCCCTCGTTGAAAACCGTGAATTTAAGCCGCCACGAGTTATCTGATTCATTGTAGTATATGCTCGCGTATCTTACTCTCAGTGCTTCAACGTACGTGTTAATGTTTTGATTAGCAATAATCCAGGCTACAGCTGCTACTCCAATAGTTATTGTTACGGCTACTAGTATTATTACTGCGAAGTACCTGTGCGTAGCTATGCACCTATGTAAATGAATGTAGCTGCTAGTGTTGCAACTGTCACAGCTGTTAATATTATTGCGTGCTTGAACCCGGCAGCAATAGTTGTCTGTGATGCTTTGCCAGCAATGATCCCCATGATGTAGGAGTTAACAAGGCTCCCCAGCGCTAGCACTAGAACCATCGGGGTCACAGCGGATATAGGTATCTTGGCTAATGCGAGCAACATGTAAAGTATTATAACCGGCATTGATGCTAGTAGAATAGCGCCCATGTATGGTAGTATTACCTGTGTCCTCATTCTCTTCCTAGTCTCCTCCTCGAGTTCACTTAGAACCTGAGTGAACCTAGCCAACGTGTCAACTACCTCCGGTGAACCACCACCAACGATTATTGAATCAGTTAGAAACCTGAAAGCGGCGATCACAAACCACTCCTTCACGCCCTTCAAGGCTTTCCTAAGAGACTCCTCGAGGCTTAAACCAAGAGATAGAGCTGAAGCAGCTCTCTCAACAACAGGTGTTAAAGCCCTATAATTCCTGCTTGAAACAAGTATAATGCATCTCTCAGGGCTTAAACCAGTTTTCCTAACTTCACTAACATCTCTCAGGAAATCAGCTGCTGCCTTAATTAAACCCTTCTCCTTCTTAACTAGTGAACGATACTTGAGAGCTGGTGGTATTGAAGCAGCTATGAGCCCTGCTGATGAAGCATATATGAGTGATTTAACCTCCTTTAACTCCATTGAACCATACAGTATGTTTAATCCACCAGTAGCAATTAAGACAATTAGGAAAACAGCTACTGAGACAGGTAGCCAGGTTACAAGAGTCAAGTATGCTTCACTGTAACCAACGGGTGTTCTAGGTTGATTGAAGTGAATGGCTAGAGCTATTGTGAATCCAAGTAGTGGTAGGACAAGGAAATTATATATTGCTGGGAAAGCGACATCAATGCTTATAGATGTAGGTCCCCCAGGACTCCTAGTTGCCTCCGCAGCGGAGATCGCCGCGTTAACTGCGAAGAAAACGAACAAAGTTATTGAAACTATTACACCGAATATCGTGTATACTTCGAGGAAGGACATTAACCTACCAATAATGTTCTTTACTTCAACTGTTCTCGCTTCAAATATCTCCCTTGTCCTGATTTCAAGGTAGTGTGTTACGTCTCCACCGCTTCTAAGAGTCGTCGTGTAACCAAGCATTATATCTCTGAACTTAGTGCTAGGGTGACCTGTTGCAACGTGTTCGAGTGCTGTTATGGGGTCGTCTCCAAGCATCTTTATTCTCGTTATAACTCTCCTTGCTTCACTTCTAATTGCTCTGAATACTTTTAACTGTGAAACTCTCTCCATGACTTTCTCGAGGCTATAACCGCCTCTAATCATTGTTGCAACGTAAGCCATGAAGAAAGGCAACTCGTTCTCTGTTTCAACTCTCCTAGCTGATGCTACTGCGTAAGGGTATGAGAGCCTGAGCGTGAAAACTAGTACGGGTATAACTATAACTATGACTAAGCCTATCACTGTTTCAACGAGGCCTATTGGGAAAACAAGTTTGAAAACAATGAACCCGACTACAGTGAACAATGCTGCTATCATAGTCATAGCTATTGTTTCTGCACCGTATTTAACTGGGTGAATGTTTAAACCAGCTCTCGCGAAGACTCTGTCGAGCTCGAATGCTCTAGCGAACCTTCTGCCAAGCGGCTCGAATAAAGCGAGAGAGAAAGCTGTGAATGCATCTCTAGTGGTTATCCTAGGTGCTGGTTTCAATGGTTTCGATTCAACTGGTTTATCCTCCTTCTTTTTTCTCCTCGGGAAAACAGGCATTACGCTAATCCCTCAATCTTCCTCATCATGCCCTCGGGGTCAAGGTAGTATGAGTAAACGTTTAAAGCCACTGACTTATAGTCACTCAACTTCTTGGATGCAAGCCACTCAAGCACTCTCTTACGTCTCTCAACTTCCTTAATCAAGTGATCCTTCGTTAAACCAGTTAACTCACTTATCTTATCTAGTACAATGCTTTTGTTTAAGTCAATTGTGAACACGTCTTCAAGAGGATTCCACTCAGCTATTTCAACGTAGTCCTCGTGGCCCCTGATCTCCCAGACATTAGTTATTCTCCTAGCAGGCCTCAACCTGCCCTTCTCATCTCTCACGTGTACTCTCCGAATAACCATCGCTATGTTAACTAATGGTATATATGATGGAGGTATGTTCATTGGAGGCGATGTTAGTCTTTTAACAGCTGCATCAATGTTCTCAGCGTGGAGAGTAGTCATACCGCTGTGACCAGTAGCTATAGCCTGGAACAACACGTATGCTTCCTCTCCTCTAACCTCGCCGACTATTATCACGTCTGGTCTATACCTTAAAGCCATTTTAACAAGGTGGAATAATGATATTTCACCAACGCCGCTGCCAACGTATGATGGCCTTGAAACCAGTTGAACCCAGTTATCGTGAGGTAATCTAACCTCGGGTGTATCCTCAATAGTGACGATCTTGTATGTTGGCCTCAGCAGTGTTGCTAAAGCGTTTAATGTAGTTGTTTTACCTGCACCAGTTACTCCAAGTATTAATGTTGTCATCTTGTAATCCATTGCCAACCAGAAGTACGCTGCAATATCCGGGGATATAGTCTTAAACAGTATCATGTCCACTATTGTTATAGGTGACTCACTGAACTTTCTGATAGTGAAAGTTGAACCAGAAGTTGAAACCTCCTTCTTGAATGTCGCTGCGAGCCTGTGGCCACCGGGTAGAATAGTGTCTAGTATAGGGTATGCAACAGATATGTGTTTACCAGCCATGTGTGCTAGCTTCAAAATATACTCGTCTAAATCCTCCTCAGTAGGGAACTCTATGTTAGAGGGCATGGACTCATATCTCCTGTGCCAAACGTAGACTGGCTTACGTGGCCCATTGCAAGATATATCCTCAATGAATCTGTCCCTGAAGATAGGGTCAATTATGCCGAAGCCTATAACATCTCTCTCAACATAGTACATTATTTTACTCCAGGATAAACCAGGTGTCCTAGTGAACCTTATTTGGAACTCCCTGATTATCCTCCTAGCGGTTTTCCTTATCTCATTAGCTACATCTACATCTAAACTCGTAATAGGCTTCAGCTCCCAAACCAAGTGCTCTCTTATATCCCTGTAAATTCTCTCCTCGTCGGGTGTAAGCGAGATCTCCTGGACCTCGTAGTATAGTTTACCATTAGGGTCTTCAACGATGTTAATGTATGCGAATGGTTCGTAAACAGGGTAGCTTTCAATAATAGTGTAACCAGGGTTCATACTGTATAGTCTATGAGTGAATCTACCCTCTTTACGAGCTGCTAGAGCAGTTTTGAAATCCTCGAGTGTCACCTCGACGCTTGCTTCAGCTTCTTCTTGAACAGTCTTCTTGCTTTTCCTGAAGAGCCTACTGAATAAACTGGGCTTCCTGGATTCTTTACTCAATCCTCGAACACCTCCAAAGAATCACTAAGTAACCTGGTACTTGAATCAATGAGAATATTCTGAGTAATCTTGAATGCATCGACATCATGCACCTTGAGGAATACTATGTATAAACCCATATAAATACCCATATTTTACAGTTAAAGAATCCTAAGTTGACTGTAAAAATATATATATGCGTTGATTGATAAATAAATCAACGTGTATATTCAAGGTGTTATCATTGAATCTTAGGAAACTATTCATTAACTCGTTAATAATACTATTATTGATTACACTGCTTGCTTCAACAATTAACCGTGAAGCATTAGCTGAAGAGGTGAGTTACCCATCAACAGTGTATGGTTTCAGAGTAAACCTCACTGGGATAGGTATTACGCCGAAATATGTGAACGTAATAGATAGATCAAGAGTAGTCATTGTTGGTTCACTCGGTAAAGTATACGGTGTAATAGTTCTAAATGTGTTAAACCCCTACGAGGACCCAGTAGTAGAAGACATGTACCCTTTGACAGGTGCTCCAACATACGTGGCTACAGATGGTTATCCTGCTACAAGGTTAGCTGTTGGAAGCGATAAAGGAGAAATACTCTTACTCAGGATAAACGCTGGGAGGATAACTAGGCACTTATACGTTGTTCTAGGCGCAGACTTCTACGTTAACAAACTGGTTTTAGCTAAAGATGTTTTTGGAGTAAAAGTAATAAGCTTAGTGTCGGAGGGAGGCCCTCGCGGATACCCATGCATGAACTGCCACGTTTACGTGTTAGATGAGGAATCAAAGGGAGTACTTAGAATAGGCCCAAGAGTTGGAAACGCTTCGACGACTTGTCCTGGATTAGAGAGAGTTAACGTGCAGGATGTTGTTCCACTAGCAATATATGGCTCCAGTGGATACTACTGGGATTCGTCAAACGTAGCTGTAACATATATTCCACCCGTTGTTAAACTAGTATTCAACGTTACATACGCTAACATCACAACAGGGGAATTCACGCCTCTACGCGGGGCCCTCGTGGAAGTTTCACTGATGTATAATGAGACGGGTAGCATGCTTGTTTACGGTGTAAACGTTGACGCTGATGGATTAGCACGAGTACCAATACCTTTCGAGAAAACGAGTGTACTACTAGTAAACTTAACTATAAGAGATATAAGTGGCATGGAGATCTGGAAGTACCGCTACGTCTTCGACCCTAGAAACCTCACTGAGATGCCTGATGAAATTCTTCTCCCAGCAGCTGTTTTATCAACAATGAGCGTTGATTCCAGGCCTGCTACTAAGATATACGGTGTTCCACCGTTTCTCAACGTTGCACTGGATTTAGTTGATTTAACGCTTGCTCCGAACAAGTGTGATAGGAAAGCAGTAGCGTCATTCTACGTGAAACCATCAGTCAGAGACTTAGCCATAATGCAGGGTGAAGAAGACTCGAGGCTGAAGATAGTTTACACGGAGCCGGATGAAGGATTCCTCACAGTTACTGTTGCAACAATAAATGGAACGAGAATTGAGCAAATTACTCGCGTAACAGACTACGTGGGAGTTAACGCTGTGATCGCCGCTAGCGGGACGTTTAGTGATGGAGGATACTTGATCACGGGTTTATCTGATGGTAGACTCAGAATGTACGTTGCTCAGAGCGAGAGCTACAAGCTAAAAGATATTTACACTATGGGTTCACCACTATATGATTTACTAATGATTCCGAGTGTTGAGGGATACACGTATGTAGCTGTTTCATCCAGCGGTGTCCAGGTGCTCAGAGTGGAACCATACCCGATGCCTGTTTACAGAAACCTTGCTTCACTATACTTGTCTACTCCTGGTTTCCTGCATGGAGATGCTTTAGCTGATTTATCAACAATAGTGCTAATAGATGCACAGGGATTAACAATCATTAGGAACACTGATATAGCAGTAGCAAATAAGCTAGCGTTAACTGCTGATAAGGTGATGGCTAGAAACGTGGAACTAGTAGTTAACATGCCTGGAGGCGAGGAAGCTTATGGAACAATAATTGTACTCAGTTACCCTGATGGGTCATCGAACTACACGCTGAAAGGTAATAGTATTACTTTGAGAAACATGCTGCCAAGTGGAAACTACACTGTGAACATTTACCCAGCGAAGACATATATTTACAATGCAACCATAAAATTCACTATTAGAGAGGATTTATCACTCGAAATACTGGAATCCAGCTACGCTACAGTATCAATTGATAATGCTTACAGTAGGATAATCGTGAACACTACTTACAGAGCATACGAGCTTAGAATAAGAGTTCAAGACGAGTACACGGGTTTAAACCTAGTTGCACCATTAGACATATACATCGACAATAAAACAATAGCTACTGAAAGCAGAGCAAACGAGTACACTGTAAAACTAGTTTACGGCGATCACTCGGTAATAATTCAACCATCAAGCGGGTTCGAGAACGCTTATCAATCATATGCAACTACTTTAACCATCAACAAGGACACTGATGTAATTGCAATAATGGAGCGTGTTAAACACCCTGTATCTATTAGAGTAATGGATAATTATGGAACAATAATATCTCCAGTAGAGTTAAATATATTGGGCTTAGTTAAGATCAACAAGACAATTGAGCAACCGGGCACGGTGACCACACTACTACCCTACGGTGACTACACTTTAACAATTACTCCAACCAATACATCAATATACATACCATACGAGGCAACTCTAACAGTGAAATCTCCCCAGACACTCAACATAGTTATTCAACGAGTTAAGTACAAAGTCGAAGTAAGTGTATCAAGTAAACTAGGTATAATTGGTAAATTCGACTTATATGCTAATGGAACAAAAGTAGCTAGCAATATTGAGAAACAAGCTGTAGTAGAGTTACCGTATGGATTATACACCTTGAGACTTGTACCAGCCGCCGGTTACGAGGATGTATATGAACCATCTGGATTAATCAGCTTATCAGTAACATCTGATACCTCTGTATCAATACCCGTGAACAGGAAGACTTACGCGTTGAAAGTAGTTACATTAGAGCAGGGTAGACCAATAGTTAACGTAGCGATACACGTGTACAGCGTTGAGACAGGTGAGTTGATTACAGCGATGACGACTGATCAAAACGGTGCTGCACAATTGAGTCTACCATACGGGATATACAGGTTGGAGATGACGCACGATCAGTACAGTAAGGAAGTAAGAGTTATCCCCTTAAATAGAGAAATAAGTGAAGTCGTATCAATGACTCCAACACCTTTAACCCTACTGTGGAGATTCATGCCGATAATAGGTGCACTAATAGGTGTTGGAATAGCATTATACGTAGCCATGAAAATAAGAGCCATTATTGCTAAGAGATTAGTGACGGAGGAGTCATTCTAGTATTTGCTAAAAACACTAAAACACGGTTTTTAATTCAAGAACTCGAATTACTTTAACCTAGGCGAACTTCAGTATAATGTTTCTCGGTATGTCATCCACATAGACTACAATTATTTTTAATCCAGCATCTCCCAGGCCAGTTAATGCATCGAGATCTTTCCTAATACTAGTTAACAAAGTTATCTTGTTGTTGAGAGCTTCCACAGCTGCTTCCAGGGATGTTAGTTCCTGCTGTGGGAGAGGATTAACCAGTATCTTCACATTCTTCAAGTTAATCTCATTAGATGGAGCCCCATGTGAAACCCCGAGTTTACTCAGAATACTCTTCAACTTATTCTCTTGCTCACTCTTAATTCTCAACTCCTCCATCCTCCTGAGTAGTTCACCCAGGGTCTTCCTGTACTCAGCTATAGTGTCGTCAAGGCTCTTCAAGAACTCTCCTACATTAACATACTCTTTAGTCATAGTTGACAATTCAATTCACCTGAAACTAACTACTCATGATTACTAATTAACAGTATTACCTATAAAAATATTACTGTGAGAGATAATTAGGTATTTTAGACAATGCTTCATTCTGGTTCAGGGGAGAGGGTAGTTGTTCACAGGCGCTGTTTCACCAGTTGAAACAGTCAACGCTGAGAACAAGTCTCTGAGCACTATTCTTAAAGAGGTTTTACCACGCGGGTTCACAGGCTACATTGCATACATTAATGAATTAGAGGAAGCCAGTGTTTACATAGCCATTATTAACGGTAAAATATCTGCTTGTAGATCCCTCTTTAAAAACAGTATTCAAGAGGGTTTCAAATGCGTTGAAACAGCTTCAAAGTATCTAGATGCGGGAAAAGGAGTAATAGAAATCTATGAATCAAACCCTGATTTAGTCTCAAGAGACATATTGCTCTACCCGCTCTCAATGCTGAAAGAGAACCAGGAACTAAGAACAAGGCTACAGTTGGAAGCAGTTAAACCACTTGCACCAGAGGTACCGGCAACACGTGGGCTCAGGGAAACCATTGATATACCTGTCTCAGATGAGTGCTTAGACCCGGTTACACTATACTCTATAATTAAGTCATCTAAACTACTGGAGATTCACCGTGAACCAATCACTATACGGGAAGTAGCTCGAAAAATAAGGAGCACAGCGGAGACAATGAAGCCGGTGTACGTGTATGTAAGTGGAGAAGTTGGGGGAACATTAATAAGGATAATATACAGTGCTCAAACCAATAGTTTAAACATCGAGGTAGAGGGGGAGAGCGAGCATATCTGTGGTAAACAAGCATTAGAGAAAATAATTAAAGAACTCATTGCAAACACTAAAATATGGATCAAGTAAACCTGCTTCAACCACTAGTTGTCTTCAACCGTACTAAATCAGAGAGCTTCCTGGCTTGATGCGAATACTTATCGAAATCTTTCTCAGTTAACTCGAGGACTCTGGGGTTAGAGCCTCTCATCCATATGTGGAACACGAATTTAGGCTCACCATTCACATATCTATAGTGCAATCTAGCAACAGCGTCTGATAGTGAATCAGTCATTTTCGTGCAGAATGATCTCACTCTAGCAGAGTAAACTATTACCAGTTTACCACTGTTTTTAAGCCATATTAAAAAGTTCTTAAACAGAGCCCAGAACTCCCCTGGATCTCTCGCAAACGTGCTGAGTTCTTCTCCTCCATGTAGTACAACAATATCTGGGTTAAGGTCTTTTATCAACTCCACTAGTAAACTATTTAAATGCGTTAATGAGTATGCTGCTGGATTATATGATACAAGGTAGAATTGCTTGTTTAGAACTCTAATAGTTGTTTCGGGTTCTAATTCAAAGTAATTCTTGCATATACTTATAAACAACTCTCTTAGTTCATCCGGGGCATATGTGAAGGAAACAAATAATACTCTTGCATCATTTGAGACAGCTAAATCTATTAAGGGAGCTATCACTATTGGTGATCTTCCATGCGGTGGGTAACTAACATGTAGAATATCGCCCTTTCTCAGTTCTCCAAGCATTTCCGTGATTAACTCTATGGTTGTCTTTAATTCTCTCTCCTTCCCAGATAATACTCTAGCTGGTTTAGGTGGAACATATACTTTTACTCCTTCACCCTCAATAATTAGGAATGGTGCCTCGACAAAAGTTAAAGGTGCTCCACGCACTTTCCTCACCTCCATGATCCTCGACAATAAACCATGCTCCACTCTGTGCTTTAAGTAAATGATTGCGTCAACAACGAACTCTACTGCTCCAAGGTCAAGATCACTCTTACCTAAGGGTATCTCAGCAACTGTAACTAATACTCCTTTAATTAAACTCGTTAACTGGTAGAAGAAGTTGAGTAGAATAGCTCTACTTGCTTCCTGTTGCTGAGTCATCTCTAAAACAGGGTTTAATGAATCTAATACTACTACATCATATTGATCCCTCGTAATTAAACTCATAATAGCGTTCAATATTTCATCCGTTGATGCAACAGGTAATTTAATGAAGTGAAGAAACCCTTTCTCTTCAATGCTCCGCAAATCTAATCCAATCGCACTCATGTTTCTATATAATTTCTCCTTATCCTCATAGAACGTTATGTATAAGCACTTCTCTCCATTCAATGAATTAGAGTAACAAATATGAGCAGCTAAAGTCGTTTTACCTGCGCCAGGGTGACCAGCAATAAGTAGCATAGTGTGAGGTTGCAAACCGCCCAGTAACTCATCTAGCTCACGTACACCCGTAGTATACTGTTCCGGCATTTTGAAGCGCCCACGGTAAGTATTCACGATCCCTATATTGATTTATGAGTCGAAACCATATATTAATCTAAAAATAAATTTATGCTTCAATCTACTAAAATGACACCTAAGGATTTAAAAATCTTGCTTTTCACTTATCACAGGTTAATTTATAAGCGCGTGTAAATTGGATCAGTACTCAAGACCATCATCACTTAACCCAGTTCAACCCGAGCCTTCATCATCGATAAATTCTTCCCTCATGGGCTTATTTAATCTTATTGCTTCAAAAGCACTGATTAGGTTTCTTTTTGCTGAGAGAAATATGGGCATATTTTCCTATATGTGCAGTAACCGCACTCCCAGCTGTAACGTGGGTGATGTTCGTTATTTAAGAGCTCTATTACCTCGTTCTCTATGTTTAATGGTTGTTTAAGTACCTCGTATTCAAGTATTTTCTCCGGTGTAATGTAGACTAGTACTCCTTCCCTGAAACCCGTGATTTCCAGGTAGAAGTTTAATTGTCTAACGTGGTGTTCTCTAGGTAGGTTTAAAGCACTCTTACTTGTTTTCACCTCTATTATTACTCCTCTTGATTCATCTAAAGCATCTACTCTGCCTTTAACAAGGTATATTTCATTCCCTAATTGAACATACTTTAAGACATCTACCTCGGTCTTTACGCCTCTCTCACTCAGTATTTTCTCGAGTCCCCAGTGAGCTAAATCACCTAGAACAGCTGAAGGTTCGAACACTATTGTTAACTCTGGGAATCTCCTCCTCAAATGGTATTTATGAGTGCAGGAGACTAAGTCGGTAACGTAGATGGTGTTAGGGCTCTTCAACTCACTTAGTCTCCTCAACTGCTCCCCCATGATCTTGCTGTAAATGATCTCGGTGATGAAGCTACTTGACTTATACACTCCGAGTCCCCTACCCTCAAATAATAATTACTTTGTTTAAGTTGAAAACTACGATTTCACGCATTTCCCTGTTTCAATGCATATTTCAAGGTATGTTTTCTCAACTATTGTTGCCTCGAGTCCCCTTAATACTTCGTCAACCAATTGCTTGAAGTAGGCTTCATCAGCGTGGGGTTCGAGCTCTAATTCGAGGAAGTAGCCTACGCCGTAGAGTAAATCAATTGATGCTTTTACTCCTCTCCCAGAGTAAATTTCCCTCTTCTTAGTGAAACACGTGACTTGTTTAAACCCGAGTCTACTTAAGATTGCTTTTATCTCAGTGAACCCTCTTTCATCTAAGTATACTTCTAGTTCCTCTCTCACTTTAACTCGGCTTAAAGCAATTTCCCTTGGGCCCTTGTAGGTTAACACGTGGGTTCTCGATGAACCACAATTTCTACTCCTGAGTCTAAGGGCTTCATCTGATTCAGCGAAGTTTCTGCAGGGGTGGTTGAAGTAGTAATCATCCTCTATGCATGTATCTGTTTTCAATAATCCAAGGTTTAATAGTAGTCTCCCAGCTTGTTCAGGGTTCTTTATTAGTAACTTAACTTCGATTTCCTTACTGTTTCCCACCACTGGGAAACACCCTACTGGATACCTTGTCGATTACTCTCCTAGTTGATTCAATTGTTCTCCTGTACTGAGTAATAGGTGTCTCATTTAACACAGGGTACTCTTCTCTTAATCCCAGTAGCCCCCTAGTGAAAGCTACTAGTCCTCGCTGTAAACCCACACCATATCCCCCCTCCAAGACTACGAGCGTTGGCGCGTTTAGTCCTCTAACTAGGAGGCCAAGAGTATAGTAGGATTTCTCGGTTAAATTGAGGTCAGCTAAACCATCGTTCTCGAATCCATCGAAACCAGCTGATACTACTACGGCTTCAGGAGAGTATTTCTCAGCGAGATCAGAGATAAGGCCTAGTACTTCAACGAATACGTCGTCACCGCTGCCTGGTGGCAGAACAATGTTTGCTTTGTAACCGTAGCCTTCTCCTTCACCTACTTCATCGGGGTAACCAGTGTGCGGGTATAATGTGTCAGGGTCTTGGTGGAGATCTACTTGTAGAATTCTATCTCTGTAAAATATCTCCATTGTTCCATTACCGTGGTGAGCGTCGAAATCAAGTACAAGTATTCTCTTTAAACCAGTCTCCATGAAGCCGTGGACAGCTGCTGCAGCGTTGTTCAGTAAGCAGAAGCCCTGGGTAGGTGCACTCATAGCTCTCCCGTTTACACCAGCGTGGTGTCCAGGTGGACGTGAGACAAGGAACACTTTCCCCTGGTTTGAAGCGTGAACATATGATAAGTACATGGTTGCGAGAGCTAAATCCAAGCTGTTTTCACTCATGTAAGTGTCTTCATCTATGAGCACAGGGGTTTTCCTAGATAACTCTAATAAGTATTCAACGTATCTTCTACTATGTACTTTGAAGCATACTCTGATTGCCTCCTCTCTGTCGATTTTCTCTATGCTTACATCCCTGTATTTTAAGCCACTAGTGTTGAGCGATGATCTCGCTTTAACCACTCTGTAGGGGTTCTCAGGATGATCTGATATTGGTTTATGCATGAATGTTGCTTCTCTAACAAAAATAACCTCCAATAATTGCACCTCAGGAAGCATAGTATAAAGCATTGTATAGTGCATCAATCAAGTTCTTCTTATCAAGCTCCTTTGGAACCCTAACTATTGCGAGATTCGGGTGTCCAGCTATATCTAGAGCTATTCCCTCTGCTAACAAGTACTTAGCTACTCTGTATGCTCTACCACCAGGTGCTTTAATTATTAGAAGCGAGTAACCTCTATTGGTTCCAGCTAGCATTGCAACAGGTGCTTTGAGAACAAGAGATAACTTGGAGGCTAAAGCTGTTGCACCCCTCTTCTTCCAAACATGCCTCGCGTCAATAAACCTGAAGTCTCCTACTTTAACAGCTGCTACTGCGAGCCTCATAGCTACATCTCTTACTTCTCTATCTCTATCCTCAATTATTTTCTTAACAGTGCTCCAGGTTGCTTCATTTAAAGGCATCGGCGTGGGCGTGGGGTCAGCTAACCAGTTTATGGTTTTCAACCATAACTCTTCGCTTCTAACAGCTGTTAAAGCCTTGGAGATCATCTTAGCTATCTCAAACAACTTCATTAATCTATCCGGTATCCTCTTGCCTGCATCCATGTACTTTATGACTTCCACGAACTCCCTTAACTTAGGGTGTACTGGTACATTGTGCTTCAATAACTCCTCATATATTAAAACAGATGTTGGTCTCCTATAGTCAACTATGACCTCGTCGAAGACATCCCTTAGATCACTTATTCTCTGAACGCTAGCTATGTGGTGGTCCGCGAAAACAGCTTTCTCTACTCCGAAGTGATTCTTCATCATTTTAGTAATATTCCCGAGTATTTCACTGTACGGTATGTCGAGGAAGTATACTAGGTTGAAGCTGTCTTTCACCTGAGATAAAAGGTACTTTATTCTATCAGGATCTATGGGCATTTTCACTAGTTCAACGTTTCCCTGAATAGGGTATTTCTTCGCGTACTCCTGACTATAAGTTAGTAAAGCGGTTGCTACGACTCCGTCAGCGTCCCAATCCCCTAGAATGAGGACCTTTTGCTTTTTCTCCTCCACATATAAGCACCTCAATCAACCATTAAACTTATAGATTGAAAATGCTTTAAAACCCATTTAATTAATAAGGGTTAAAGACTTGAAGTACATTGCCTTAATCATTGATGAACTCAGGAAAAGAGTTACAGAGGGTTTAAGAGTTACACGCGAGGACTCCTCCATTAAACCAGTTGAGTTAATTGATGAAGCTTCATCTAAGCAAATAGAAGTATTAGATGAACCCGTTGTGAAACAAGTCGAAGTGAAACCAGCTGGAGTAAGAGGGGAGATCTTCGCGCTGGACTCGAGTTCACGCGTTATTGAAACACCATACGTCTTCATAGGTGTAGGCGCGGGGAGTGTTTACAGTAGGTTAACTGGGAGAAGCATTGATGCTCCTCACGCATCATCTATTCTGGGTTTAGAGGAACCACTCTGCAAGCACATGGTTGTCATACCCGAGGTGGAGTTAGAGCAGGATTACTTAAACAATGTTAAGCTCATCCCAGGAGTATTAACGTGTAATCCCAAAGGTGCACTGTACACGAGTAAGTACAATAAGCACATCGCGCTAGTTGAGTTAAGACTCATGATTGAATCTTGTTTGATGAAGTTGTTTCAGGGTTCAAACTACGCGGCCCCCGGCACTGTCTTAATGGTGGATGGCCCACTAATACACCCATTTCACATACCCGCTGAAGCTTCTTTCACTTGGAGTAGAGACAAGGTCAAATCTTACAGTGAGGCCTTAGAGTACCTTAACTCGGAGAGAGTAAGCATTGTGAGAGATCTCCTAGCTAGAAAAGTGTTAACAATAGGTATAGTTAAAAGGCTCGTTAAAAGCTACTACTTATCAAGCGTTGACCCCGCGGGTTTATCTGTTGGTAGAATAAATGATGAAGCATATGTTTCAACGCTTCTCCTCAGGTTGAACACTGCTATTGAGAAACCTTTAATCATAGGGCCTATAAGAGTGAAGCATGAGACGCTCAGCGCGAGTAAGTTGATGTGGTACATTATTACGCCTAGAAGGCTTTGCCCTTTAACGAGCAGTATGGGTAACTACGTTGTATACAGAGTTGAAGTACTGGAGAATAGTTCAATTAACGAGGATGAAGTGCTCGGTCACGTATTCTATGATAGCATCTACACTGGTTCGCTTCTACCATTGAGTCTACTGGTCGTCGATAAGAGAGTCAAGAAGATCACGAGCTCTATTGTCACATACTTACTATACATGACGGGTTTAACAGAGGAGTCAACTAGTCAATATATAAGCGTCTTGTAGTCAATAATGAATGCTTAGAGGTATTATTCTTGGCTACTAGCGATATCGTGAAATCCATTGAAGACAAGTTGAAGGCAGCTATTGAAGTAGCGAGTAGTCTAGGTGAAATAGTTGGATACGTGTCTCGGACTAGTCCATCGATGATCGATGAAGAAGGCGGGTACGTTGTCTTCGACGTGGACCCAGTTATCTATTTCCAGAACTTCTCATCAATAGCTCAATCCGGTAGCATTCTCGGAGTAATAGATATTAAGACACTGAATGTTATAAGCTTAAAAGTCCTAAGCGTTGAGAGAAGAGATGTCCTCGCGGAACTAGATTTACCCGACATGTATTTCCCCATACCTCAAGCGGAGGCAACTGGTTTACTGACGAAGACTAGGATTAAAGCGAGACCACTACTAGCATACGATGTGAAAACAGGTGAAGTAACAACAGCTAACTATGTTATTGAACCACAGAGCCCTGTATTGTTATTGAGGAACCCGCATGTCATACAGAAGATAATGGGTTTACCATCAGAAGGAGTATTCCTAGGCTACGCTACAGTTGGTGATACACCTGCTTTCGGAGGCCACGCTTACTTATTCCTACCACTTAAGGCATTCTATCAGCATGTACTAGTATTGGGTACAACGGGTAGTGGTAAAACAACTCTACTCAAAAACATTATTGCATCAATAATCTCAGGGTACAATTTAAACAACGAGAAAGCGAGCATCGTGGTGTTTGACCCTAATAAAGACTATGTTACAATACCTTTGCAACCACTGTGGAGACTGATGAAGCAAATGCCTGAGAACGAATTAGTCCTCGCGAGTAAAGCAATGGAGAAAATTAATGGTTTAAACGGAGTAATCATACTGCTACCAATCACTAGAAGCGTTGTCGAAGAATATGTTGAAATATATGAGACCTGGGCACGGGTACTGAAAGCGATTGCCGAAGACTACTTGAACACTTTGCTTAAACCAATCATGAGTAAATTCAGCTGGAGCTATGAAGTTGAAGAACTCGAGGTAGCTGAGGAGCCGTCTCCCAGGGGGAAGCTTAGATATGTTAAGTCGAGAATAAGAGTTAACTATGGAGGTGAAGTCAGCGAAGTATACTATTATATCATACCATACGCTCTGAGATTCCCTGATTTAACTCCACGCGAATTAATCTCACTTAACCCCTACTTCACTCGTCAAGCTAAGGATGCTTTACAGAGAATTCTACTAGCATTCAGCTCGAAGAACGCTTACTTGGAGACAATTTACGATCTATACGAGGCATTGAAGGAGTCAAGGTTCAGAGTAGAGGAGAAGCAGTATAAGCCTAGAAGCATTATCCTAGATCCAAACAAAGAGTACGTTGTTGAAGTCGTCAGAGACCTAGCTATACATAAAAGCACTATTGAAAACATGATTAGGCAAATAGCTGCTATAATTGATACTGGAATATTCGACGTATACGTTAAAGGAACAGGTGAAGACAAGTACCTGCATGAACCACCATTAGAGAGTGTTCTGAGCAAGCACTTCGATGTTTTCAACGGTTACCCCATAGTAGTTGATTTAGAGTATCTTCAACTACACTCAATGGCTGACCCCGAGAAAACAATAAGCATAGTCGCGTTCAGAATACTGAACAAGATATTCGAGTGGAAGCTGGTGCAGAGCAGGTTTAAGTTGGAGTCTCAACCAGTACTAATATTCATTGATGAAGCACACCGCTTCTTCCCGAGCAGGGGAAGCGTCGAGGAATACATTGAGAACGTGTCCGGTATGATTGATAGAATCGCTAGATTAGGCCGCGCTAGGAAACTAGGGTTGGTTTTCAGTACTCATAGCCCGAAGGATGTTCACGATATTGTTCTCCAGTTAACTAACACTAAGATCGTGCTTAGAACAGATAAGAGTCACTTGTCGGCGCTTGATCTACCGGATGAATACCGTGACTTCGTCACAAGGTCTAGTGATAGAGTGGGAGTGATTAAAAGCCATGTTCTAAGACTGGGTTACACTACGTTTAAGACTCCTCTACCACTAATAGGACACTACGATCTCTCTGTTTTAACATAGTTTATCAGAGGTTTCTCCAAACATGCATGAATCTCTGCGCAACAGTTAAAGCTGTTAAACACGTTAACGCGATGAACAAGTACAGTGAAACAGTGAAATTATACCCCATAATCAATGATACTAGTAGTAGAGCGATGAGTCTCTCAGCTCTCTCCATTAACCCTACGCCAGATAAGCTTACTCCAAGGCTCTCTCCGCGTGCTCTCGCGTAGCTTACAAGCATAGCTAAAGCTAAGTAAACTAACACGATCCTAGGGTTGAAGCCTAGTTCTATGAGGGATAATGCGTAGAAGGTTTCACACAACCTGTCGAAGAAGGAGTCTAGGAATGCTCCTCTCCTCGTGGTTCTACCCGTTGCTCTAGCTAGTGCACCGTCAACAACGTCAATGAACCCTGATACTAGAATTGTTGCGAACAATACTGCGCTGGATTTATAGATGATGACAAGTAAGTACCCTAATGCAGCTACTAAAAGTGATAACGTAGTTAACTCATTGGGTGTAACCCTGGTTCTAGTCAATGAGCGCGCGATTACACTGATAGAACCCTCTATTTTACTCCGAAGTTTGTTCAACAATGCATTTCTCACCACACGTTTCCCTACATACCTTGAGCATTACTAGTGCATCCTGCTCTAATACAGGGCTTTCACTTATTACTACTGCGTCTACTCCAACCTCGCATAGTGCTCTACACACGTATGTGAACTCCGGGCCATACTCTTCTTCCTCTAAGGTATGGTGTTCTCTTTCTCCTCCTTTACCATACTCTATCTTCGAGAAGTGTACGTGTAGTGGTTTAAGAGCCCAGTCTCCCAGCTCTTTCTCTATTGCTTCAAGTATCTCAACCACTTGATCCATTGATTTAACTTGTTTACCGTTGCTCCTAGCGTATATGTGCGCGAAGTCTACTACTGGTCTCACTCCCTCCAAGCTACGGGATATCTCTATGACTTCCCTTAAATCTCCTACCTGACTTGTTTTACCCGTGGTTTCAGGTCCTAGCCAAACGCTCCTTGCTCCTATTTGATCCCTGTACTCTGCAACGTGTTTAAGGTTCTCGATTACTCTCCGTAAAGCATCTTTCTTAGATGAAGCATCCTTGTAGTAACCAGGGTGGAAGACCACTACGTAAGCATTCATCCAGTAAGCTGCTTCAACGGATTCATTTAATCTCCTGATGCTTGCTTCAACCACGTCTTTTTTACCAGCTAGGTTCACGAAGTAGGGTGCGTGTAGACTCAGCTTCACGCCGTTAGCTCTAGCTTCAGCGCCTAGGGCTCTCGCCTTCTCCTCCTTGATGTTTACTCCTCTAACAGCCTCGTACTCCATCGCGTTTAACCCCATTTCCTTGAGGAATGATGGTGCTTTCAGTATATCAGCTGATTTCATGGTTATGGGTTTACCAGCTGGGCCGAACCAGTATCTAGGCATTTAAACCCCTAGATATTTATAGTCATGTTTTACACTTAATAATCCGTGGCGATTAACCTTGGATAAACCAGTAGTCGTTGAGGAGAAGGAGTTATTCAGGGGTTTAAGGTTCAGTGTTGTTAGGAGAAAGTATCTTAAGCAGGGTGGATCATTCGAGAGAGATATAGTTGTTTTCCCTCAAGCTGTTGTAGTACTACCATTCATTAGTGGAGAGGAAATAGTCTTGATTAAGCAGTATAGGGCCCCGCTAGATGACTACGTGATTGAAGCCCCTGCAGGAGTCATAGATGAAGGTGAAACACCGGATGAAACAGCTAGGAGGGAGCTGGTTGAGGAAATAGGATACTACCCCAGGAGACTAGTCAAGATAGGTTCCTTCACGCCTGCTCCTGGATATAGTTCCGAGATCCTGCACTTCTACTATGCTGAGGAACTAGAGTACGTTGGCGCGAGACCGGAGAAATACGAGGTCATAGAACCATTTAGAGTAGGGTTCAGAGAGGCTTACGACATGGTTTTGAGAAACGAGATTAGAGACGCGAAGACAGCGCTACTAATACTCCTCTACGCTGGTTTAAGAGGTGTAAGAGATTGAGCATTGATCCAGGTGTACTCAAACGCTTACTCAACTTGAGGATAATAATTGAGGGTAATAATAGTTGGGCTTTCAGGGAACTCGTGGACTATGTTCTCGAGATACTAGAGGAGAGATTGCCTCTACTATTAAATGAAGCTGTTGAACCATATGGTTTAGAAGCATCTGTTTTGAACAAGAAGGGATGCGATGTTTTCCCAGGCGTGAAGCATTGCGAGGACATCATGGTGGTTGGAGTCTACGAGAAAGAGTCCGATGAACCATTCGTTTACGCTGGTTACATGGTTTCACGCGGTGAAAACTTATTTGAACTAAGATTAGTTAAGATCATTGACGCACTCACAGGGGAGCAAATTTAGCAATTATTTTAAACCATGAAACAGAAAACAGCTCGGACACGGAAGTCAATCTACTCAGCGTTCAGGGGGGATTAACTTTTTTCGCGTACCTCGAGTTTTCTCTTTATTTTAATAGCTCTGATTACTTCTTCGCGGCTTAACTCATCGAACTTCATTGTAAGGTACTTTATGGTCTTCTCGAGTTTAGGTATGTAGATTTTCTCGAGTGTGTTGACGATTCTCCTCAATCTCCTGATCTCGGCCCCTATGTTCACTAAGGTTTTCTCATACTCAGAGATCCTCGCTATTAACTCAAGTATCTCTCTCCTAGTGGACTGCAGGTTTGAGAACTCTACGGGTAGATATGGTAGAGGTTCCGGGATATCAATGAACTCGTATGTGTAGCACCACACACCCATGACGTTCTTATACCCCACTTGTAGCTTCAGTGTTGGGGGCACAGTGGCAGAGTATGCTTCAACTGCTTGCAATCCGTGCAGGTATAGTGAACTATAATAGTTTGAAAAAGCAGTCATTAGTAATTCATTTAGCCTCCGTCTAGCTTCAACAACTGCTTTCAATGTTTCTCTAAAAGTCTCTAGGAGGTATATTTCTCTATCTCTCAGTAAGTTGTAGAAGCGTCTTGCGAGGTAAAGCCTCTTCCTGAGCTTTAGGAGCTCTATTCTAGTTGGCCTCGATACTCTGATGATCTCCATGCTCATGTTTACGACCTATACTTGGGGTGGTACTTCTTGATCAACTCCTCTCTAATCGCTAGTTCCTCCTCGGGGAGAATGCTCAGAAGCTCCCAGGCTAAGTCTAGTGTTCTCTCAATGCTTCTCCTCTCGTATTCACTCTGATTTATGAACTTCGTCTCAAAGGCATCCGTGAACTCCAGGTATTTTCTATCTCTATCAGTAAGGGACTCTGTTCCAACAATAGCTATTATTTCGCGTAGTCTCTGCCCCTCAGCGTAGGCTCTATATATTTGGCCGAAAACCGCTGAATGATCCTCCCTGGTCTTACCTGGACCAATACCCTCTTTCATCATTCTAGACAAAGATAGAAATACATCCACGGGTGGATACACGCCTTTACGCCATAGGTCTCTCGAGAGAACTATTTGGCCCTCTGTAATGTACCCAGTTAAATCTGGTATTGGGTGAGTTATATCATCGTCAGGCATAGTGAGTATTGGCATAATTGTTACACTACCCCTCCTCCCCTGCACTCTTCCAGCTCTCTCATACATTGTTGCGAGATCCGTGTACATGTAGCCTGGATACCCTCTTCTACCCGGGACTTCTTCTCTAGCAGCAGATATCTCTCTAAGGCTCTCACAGTAATTAGTCATATCCGTTAGGATCACTAGGACATGCATACCTTGCTTCCAAGCCAAGTACTCGGCTACTGTTAGAGCAGTCCGCGGGAGCGCGAGTTTTTCAACAGTTGGAGACGCTGCTGGCGCCAAGAACGCTGCTGTTCTATCAATAGCACCCATCTTCCTTAATTCATCTAGGAAGTACATTGCCTCCTCGAATGTTACACCAACTGCTCCAAAAACCACAGCGAAACTCTCCTCTTTACCTCTCACTCTCGCCTGCCTCACGATCTGCATAGCGATCTTGTTGTGTGGAAGCCCGCTGCCCGAAAATATAGGTAGTTTCTGGCCTCTCACAAGTGTGAACATGGCATCTATAACGGATACACCTGTTTCAATGAACTCTGATGGAGGCTCACGTAGAGCAGGGTTCAAGGGCTCTCCATGTATATCAGCGTATTCCTCGGGTACTACTGGTGGCCCACCATCCAGGGGTTGCGCTAGTCCATTGAATACTCTACCCAGCATATCGACTGAGACGGGTATACTGAGCCTCTCGCCTCGTACTCTTATAGCTGTTTTACCCGGGGTAATTCCCAGGGATGAACCGAATATCTGTATAATGGTTACATCCTGTGATACGTCTACGACTTGTCCAAGCCTTACTTCACCGTCAACATCTAGTTCTACGAGTTCACCGTAGCTTATACCGGGTATGGATTTCACAAATACGAGTGAACCACGTGCACTGTATACTTGCCTCGTGATCCTAGTGTAGAGCCTATTCTCCATGAGTCCCACCCATTAATTCTTCAACCTCCTTCTTAAAAGTCTCCCTGAACATGTTGTAGAGATTCCTCGCTTCATCCAGCGGGTAAAGCTTAAACCTATATATTAGGTACGGGGATTTCAATTCCCTGATCTTAAATACTGGAACACCGCTTCTAACCAGCTTGAGGGAGGTGTTGTAGAACTCTAAGATAGCCTCCATTATCAGGAACCCTTTCTCGAGTGATGAGTAAGCATCATTGAGATCATACTCGGATTGCTGGAGGAAGCCCTCCTTGATCATCTTGGCAACCTCCAGTAGCAACTTATCTTCCTCAGGCAAAGTCTCGGGACCAACGAGTCTAACTATATCCAGTAGCTCTGCTTCCCTCTGCAGTATTTTCAAAAAGAGGTTTCTGTACTCATACCACTTGCCTCCTGAAACTTCGTTAAGGTACTCTTTCACGAAGTCTACGTATAGACTGTAACTCATGAGCCAGCTTATAGCGGGAAAATGCCTTCTAGTAGCTAAATCGTAGTCTAGTGCGTAAAGGGCCTGTATATACCTCAGAGTATTTCTTGTAACAGGCTCACTGAAGTCTCCACCTGGTGGTGAGACAGAGCCGAAAATAGTCAAACTACCCGTTCTCTGAGGGTCACCGAGCGCGGTGACTCTTCCAGCTCTCTCGTAGAAGTCCGCTAATCTACTTGCGAGGTATGCGGGGAACCCTTCCTCACCAGGCATTTCCTCCATTCTACCGCTAATCTCCCTCATGGCTTCAGCCCACCTACTCGTGGAATCCGCTACTAGGAGGACATTGTAACCCATATCTCTGAAGTACTCACCTATAGTAGCACCAAGCAATACACTTGTTTCTCTAGCTGCAACAGGCATATTGCTAGTGTTCGCTATAAACACCGATCTCTCCATCATGGGTCTACCACGCCTAACATCGAAGAGTTCTCTGAAACTCTTCAGTGCATCAGCCATCTCATTACCTCTCTCTCCGCAACCAACGAATATCGCTACATCCGCGTGACCCCACCTAGTTAGAGATTGCAGGAGAACTGTTTTACCTGTTCCGAAGCCTCCGGGTATCGCTGCTTTACCGCCTTTCGCTATTGGGAAAACAAGGTCTATTACCCGCTTACCCGTGATAAGGGGCTCGCTGGGTGTTAGTTTCTCCCTGTATGGTCTTGGAACTCTCACAGGCCACACTTGATGTAGCTTAACCTCAATCTTTGCTTCTCCCGTGGAGATAACAGCCACTGTTTCTTCAACAGTGTATTCTCCGCTGTCAGCAATCCACTCAATTACGCCTTTAACACCTGGCGGCACCATTACCTTGTGTTCTAGTATAGGGGTTTCCTGGATAGATCCGAGAACATCTCCTTCAGAAACTTTCTCTCCGATCTTGACTCCACTACTCCTATTGAAAACCCACTTCCTACTCCTATCGAGGGAGTTTACTCTCACACCTCTTTTAATGAATATATCGCCTGTTAGCTTCCCAATCTCTATTTCTGGTCTCTGCAGGCCATCGTATATTGTGCCTATGAGGCCTGGACCCAGCTCAGCTGAGAGGAGTCTACCAGTTGCTTCAACTCTCTCTCCAACAGTGAGCCCCGTTGTCTCTTCGTAGACTTGTATGTATACTTTTTCACCCCTAATGGCTATAATCTCCCCGATCAACCCTTCTCCGCCAACGTATACAACCTCATACATTCTCGGGGACTCTAAACCTTCTGCAACTACTAGTGGCCCAGCGATCCTATAGATCCTGCCCAGTCTAGAAGACAATTTATATCGACACCTCGTAACCGATTATTCTCAAAGCATGCTTCTTGTAGTATAAACTAGGGTTACGTGTTAAAAACTCCCTTGTATCCGGTATAGTGGTTATTAGTGGTGTTAAGGCTTTATCGTTGAAACTCATGTGATCTAATCCCAGTTTATGCATTATGGACTCCTCGATCACGACTACTCCAACATCCATCCTGGATTTGTATTCAGTTATTAGTTTAAGGGCCTCGCTCGGGTCACTTACACCGTGAACTATGCTGAATCCCAGTAGTTTGTAGAAACTCACTGTCTCCTTGTTAGCTATAACCACTGCTTTCTTAAGCTCGTTCACCAAGGCTTTAACCACCTTGAGTAAATTACTCTTAGTAACTTAAATCTTAACACTCGATCAACGCCATACAGTGTAACGAGATCTACGAGTCTATTAGTGTAGTAAAGAGCGTTCTTAGCTGAGTCGTAGAGTATTTGAACACCGTTTACCCAAGCCTTTAATGGGTCTCCCTCGCTCTTTAATGCCTCTAAAAGCCTTGCAACTTCAGGCTCAAAGTAGTAGCAGTCGATAATTAGATCCCTCATGGCTGCATCCTCTCCTAGCTTGAGGGATTTTAAGTTATTTAGGTGTCTAGCATATAGGAGTGCGTCAAGCAACCCAGCTACTCCTAGAGCACTATAGTAGTACTCGTCGATCTCGCTGTATATTGACTTGATCTTGGATAGGTGCTTTGAAATTATGCAGCTAAACCTATTAGTGCAATTGATGTAATCCATGAGCTTTGCATATCGCAGTGGTTTCTCATCTAGTACTTTAGACGCGATCTTCGAGTACAAGATCTCTAGTTCATAGGCCTCCGCTAAGGAGCTGAGAATCCGGGCATATTTTTCAGGCAGATACCAGAATGCATTCTTTAAATCCAGTGTGAGTAAATCAAGTAGAGCTGTATCTAGGTCTTCGAGGTTCTTAACAGCAGTGAGTTTGACTTGTATGCTCTTATAGGATTCGAGAGCGGGTACTCTACTCGGCGGTGCTTTTTCTTCAACAAACTTTATTAGATCCTGTACGAGCGGAGGCTTCGACAACTCTATGTATAGTGTAGCCTTAGCAGTCTCTTTATCACCGATACTAAGCACCCCTGAAGACTTCTGTGAGGACTGAGCGAAGTACTTTCTCTACTCTAGCCTCATATGTATTGTCAATGGAGATCTCGCCATTGGGTGTCGACAGTAATAACCCACCGCTAATCCCTCGATCCTCAACTATTTTCGCATTAACTCCTAGTTCCCTGAGAAGATCCGCCATGGTACTCTTATCCCTAGGTGATACATGCACTATGAGGCCTTCAACTCTGAAACCACACTTCTTCATCTCCTCTAGGGACTCGTAGAGGAGCTTTCTCAGTGAATCCCTCCTACTCTCTAGACTCATGTTTTCAAGTATTTCTTTAACTCTCCTCCTAATCTCCTCCACTATCTCCTGTTTAGCCTTAGCAACAATAAGTCTTGCCTCTCTCCTAGCTTCAGCTAGTTTAGCCTCTAACCCGATCTCACTTATGCTCTTTCTACGCTCCTCCTCAATAATCGCCTTCTTTTTCTCCTCAGCTTCTCTAATAATGCTTTTTGCTTTCTCATAGGCATCTCTTATTATCTCCTCAGCCTCTAACTTAGCCTTGTTCAACACTGTTCTTTTTAATTCCTCTAGGCTCAAAGAGATAACACCTATTTGTTACTACACTACAACCACGAATAACACTAATAGCCCAAACACTAAGCCTAGTATACCGAACAATTCTTCAAAGATCGCCAGTATTACACCAACACCAAAAATGCCTCCACGCGTTTTAATGAGCTGTGCTCCCACCTGGCCGCAGATTACGCCTTGCTGCCACGCTGAAACCATCTCTGCGAGGCCTACTAGAATGCTTACACCGAGAATAGCTCCAGCTGCGAATGGTGGTATAGCGCCACCATACTTAGCGAGTAGACTTGGCAATACCACGAAGTAGGAGATAAACATGTATGCAAACCCATAGACAAGAGTCTGCGTCATTGGCAGAAACGCTAAGATAAATATTTTACCTCTCATACCGGGTTCTTCAGCTAGCGTGGGGACACCTGAGGCAGTTGCCGATGCTATTCCCAAAGTAGTTCCAGCTGCAGCTAAACCCTCCGCTAACGCAGGCCCTAGTGCCGCTATAAGAGTATATACGTCAGTCATGGAATATCACCCATCGTTACTATGAAGTACTGGGTTAAAAAACACTGCCTCATTATAAAACCCCTCCACTCCTTGAGGTAGCGAGATGAGTTGAGTTCACGCTCACTTTATGAGAGTTTAATCTCGAGCCAGTATTCGACCAGTTGATCTCATCCTTCTCTAAACTCAGAGTTAATGATTAATTATCCGTTACCTATAGCTCATAGATCACTACTGCTCATTACTGAAAGCAACGTCTTCTAAGGTCAACGTGGAATGAATATAAGTTTAAGCAACTTCGCTTCTTTCAGTCATAGTTCAACTCATTGTCCCTATTTTTACTCTAAGTAATGGTGTAGCCGCAGGCGATATTCTTCTACCAGAGCCTTCGTAGAATTTCGAAGAGAGCTCATACATCACTAGTCTTAGTGAGTGAATGAAGGGGCTTAGTGACGAGAAGCCGAGGTTTACGATGTGGAGTATTACTGTGATCAATGCACCTGCTAGAACGCCCACGATGAAGCTGAGTGAACTTAGAGATGAGTATACGTTAAGTATTAATCCGTTGAAGATCTCCGCTAGCATGGCGCTGCCTAAAGCTATACCAGCTATTCTCACAAATGAGAGAACATCTGCTAGTATTCCTATAACATCGAAAAGCCACAAGATAGCGCCAAACGGTTTATCGAAAACGCTTCTCAGTATCGAGTAGATTACTATGAGCAGGATCGTGGAGTAAATTACATCTTTTCCACTCATAAATCTCAGTAATCCCCACACATCAGTACTAAGCCCAATACTAGCTTGTATAGATGCTGGTCCAAACACCATGATAAGCATCGTCAATAGCTCAAAGAGGAATCCAAACTTGTTCCTAGCTATAGCGTTTTTCAGGGCACCCAATATATGGGCAAATAATACCACATAGTATCCAAGAATTAGTGCAAGCGCTATATAACCTATTACAGCCGACTTCATAGCGATGGGGTCAGATAGACCAGCTGGTATACTTGGCAATAATTTTGGAACTATTAACCCTATGTAGGATCCAAGCAATGAGCCGAAGAAGCTGTTAGCGAGGAGCCCAGTTATACATCCAACTATACCTGCGTACGTTGCTATGTTTATTAACTTCTTGAGGGTCTCCTTGTTATCAACGAAGTAAGGTAGTACGAGTCTTGCTCCAATAATTAAACCAATGGAGTACCCGACATCCGGGAACATTAGCGAGAAGAATATCAAGTAGAAGTATGTGAGTAACGGTGTAGGATCCCACTCACTCGGGGATGGTAAACCCATGACCTCCGTAAGCAACTCGAATGGCTTGAATGGCTTGAGGTTATTGAAGTCCACGGGTGGATTTGGATCAGCTTCGTAGACTACGTAGCCACTACATGCACTCACTATTTTCTCTAACTCGCTAACTCGGGATTTAAGAGTCCAACCTGCTACAACAGCCATGTACTTTGAGCTCAGAGCCTTACCGAGAACCCCTAGCTCTGAGTTAATGATTTCAGCTAGGACTTTGAGTAGTGCTAGCTCGTATAGCCTGCTCTCCAATAATTCCTCGAGCTTACTCTCAGTTGCACTCAGCTCTGCTTCAACTTCTCTAATAAGGTTATCCACACTTTGAGGAGTTAGCGGTTCCTCGTCTCTCACAAGGTCTCTTACCGGGATCTCGAGTTTCTCGATATGGGGCTTATTGCTCTCATATACTTTCTTTTCAAGTAGAACTACAGCAACCGCTCTCTCCTCGCTTAGAACACTATGGAAAATCGTTTTCAGAGACCTCGATGCAATATACTCTAGATCCTTAACGCTTCCATAAAGTGTTTTTGATGCCAAGTATACTCCTTCATAGTCTAATAACGACTTGTCGAGAAGTCCCTCTCTCGAAAGTTCTGTGACAACTACTCTTAATGCTTTAAGCTTCTCCAGTTTCCCTTTAAGCTTCTCGGATTCACTGATTAAGCGTGCTGCAGCATCCATTAACTCCTCGAAATCAGCTACGAGTTTCTCGAGTGCTTTATCAGTATCCCACGGTAACTCCTTAACTTCTACTTCAACTTTCTTCTTAACCAGTGAGCTCAGTTCTCTAAATAACCCGAGCGCTTTCTCGGATAACTCATACCTTTTCTTAGCAATCTCCAGTGCTTTACCAGCTTCTTGTGGTGGTAGTGGTTCGAAGAGCCCTTTTCTTACTAGCTCCTCAACGAGGGTTTCAGTGCTTTCTCTCGGCGTAATAACGTATGCTCTTAAAGCTATATCCGGCTTGTTTAAGGAGATCTTTGAGAGAAGAGACAAGCGTTATCAGACCTCGACACCGGCAACCATTGAGGCTATTCGCTTAGCTATGCTATCAATTCTAGTTTTCATAGACTCTTTTAAATCACGGGCTTTCTTATGTGCTTCATCAATTATTCGCCTAGCTTCACTCTCGGTTTTATCCTCGAGGCTCTTTCTCTCATTCATTAAATCCACGAGGTATGATTTATCTTCAAGAATCTCCATGGCTTTCCTCCTAGCTTCTCTCAATATCTCATCAGCTTTCCTCCTAGCATCCTCAATAATCCTAGCGGCCTCTGACTCAATATCCTTCACGATACTACTCGTAGAAACACACCTCAGTCAACCTATATACAACTATGAGATAGAAATTTAAAACAATGTAATAAATATATTGGTTTACGACACCGTATCATTTCCTCAATGATTTTAATTAAGAGTAGGATCTACAGCACTAAATACTCTCTGCAAAAAGCAGTTTAAATACGGAGAGCTTGTAGTACTCTGTTTCACAGTAGATGATGGTGTAATTCCCATCGTTTCATTGGTTCGAAGCTTATAATTATCTACTTCTCATCAATCTTCTCTAATATTTACTGCAATGTCTTAAATTCACAATTAGTTTTTGAAAAATATCCTTTTTACATATGAAAACTACATTTAGTATATTAGTTGCAAAGTTCTCTGTGAACAGTAGGTGTCGAAATTGAATAATCCATATACAATAATGCTTATATTCCTAGTAATTCTACTATTAGGCGTTGGTTATGGATTATGGAGTAGTTCTCTTAAAGCCAATGTTTACGTCTACATGTTGCAGACGAAGCTAGAGATTGGTTCTTGGAAAGTCTTTGCGATATATCCAGATAATAAGTGTAGAGGATTTAATGACATTTATTTATCTCAATATAATGATACCCTACATGTTTTAATTGGAAATAACGTTGTGAACTACATGTGGATAGGTTTAGTTATAGAGAACAATAAGGGAGTAATTTACGATCTCAACGGGATCAGTGTAGTTTTAAACGATTCCCTAGGCGAATACAATGTTACTCCTTTATTCTACTTATATGAACCTATTAAGACTGGTATAGGTAATCAACCATACTGGGATGGCGTGAAATGCGGTGATCTCCCTGTGGATGGTTATTCAACAGTGTTCCCTCTATCACTTAAATCAGGCTACAAAATGGTTGCCTGGATCTACTTGGAGCTAGGTTTAAGCAACACTGAAATAACAGTGAAAATAATTTCGCATGATCAATAAAAATTAGGTTATTAAAGATCCTTTTTAACCAAGGATAATAAAAATATTTTGAAATTTTATATAATGTATAAAAAATACATAAGATTTATAGGGAACTTAATCTTTATACCAAGCTACTAGGATAGGCTTAGAGGATTTTATTGTTTGATTTATAGAAGCAGAATCGACATTATTGAAAAAATAATGGATTATCTTGCAATGAGGGAAAAAGCATTTAAAACACATATTCTCTACTCAGTGAACCTCAATACAATTAGCCTCGAGAAATATTTACGTCTTATGACTCAAGCAGGCTTAATTTACATGTTTAAGGAAGGCAGAAATATAGTGTACATTCTGACCCCTAAAGGTTTCGAGATCCTCGAGAAATTAAAAAGCATAAATGAAGCATTAAGAAACAATGATAGGTTTCATGAGAACGAGTTGACTTTACTAAAGGACGTGTTGAGAAGAGCACTCAACGTAGATGACCAATCTTTAACATATAGATTTCTCAATGGGAAATCAGGCTTAAGACATGTGCATTTATCAATAAGCTATAGAGACAGAGAATATTTGATCCTATTTATCAACGAGAAAAATGTTTCTCAGTATTTACTACGTAGTCTTGCTTATTCCATCCTAGTATCTAATGACACTGAGTTACCATTATTGATTGTTGCGAGAAATAAAGGAATAATCAACGCGATTACGAATCTGTTATCAACATCGGAACCAAAAGTTAAACCAAAATTCATTATAATTTAACTCATAAATGTATTATTTATATGTATGGTTTGTATATATAACCAATACGGTATATTTTTAAAATAATTAAAGAAATAAATCTAACTCGCAAAAAGGTGTAAAACATGATAGGAATAACAAACATAAAGGGAATAACCCTCGTAGGATTAATCCTCCTAGCAATAGGCGTAGCGTCAGCAATGTGGATGGAGACACTAAGAGTAAACACATACGTACACACTGGTGAAGTCAAAGTAGCATGGGTCAATTGGGCTTGCTCAGATACAGGTCCAGACCCTCAGTCTGGAGATTCATACCATAATTCAGAGGACAAAAACGTAGCTCAGTGCATAGTGGGACCAGAGGTATATGATGAGGAGGGAAACGTAGTTAAAGTTAATATAACTCTCGTAAATGCGTATCCAGGATACGCACCAGTAGTAACTCTAACAGTGAAGAATATTGGAACAATCCCAGTTAAACTACTAAACTACACTATAACAGGCGTGAATACAACAGCACTATCAGTAGACTTAACTATACCGCAGAATACACAGATACACCCAAATGGTACACTCGATCTGGGCATTGAGATCGCAGTAGAGCAAGGCGCGGAGGAGCTAACAACGTACACGTTTGAAGTAGAATACACGTTCGCACAGTGGAACGAGGTACCATAGTTTTTTAAATGCGTAAATAGTGCCTGTGCATAGCGGGCACTCATCCATAATGAATCGGGTAGGTGTATGTATTTGAATAAAAGCACTCGAAATGCGTTAATAGCTGGATTCGTAGGTGTAATGGTGTTGGTTGGAATAGCAATGTGGCTAACAAGTATAAGAGCCAATGTATACGTAGCTAGTGGTGAACTCGACTGGGAATTCATGCCTGGTACAGTATTATATAAAGATGCATGTGGACTACCACCAGGATATGGTGACTTTGCAGGAAATGATTGGAACGCAACATATCTACCGGGGCCGGGTGCATTACAGCTCGACAAAGACGTTGGATGCACAACCGTTACCCTAATAGACTCTGATGGAGATGGAGACAAGGACACATTGAACATTACAATGTATAATGTATACCCATGGTATTACAACCACGTTGCATTCAAAGTACACAATGACGGTACAATACCATTAAAAATATGGAGAGTCGTATTCGATGGAAGTGAATACTACGAAATAAACAGACACGTACTCCAACAAGGAGTAGAAGTAGATATAGATAAAGATGGAGAACCAGATATACTTGTGTGGTGGGGGGACAACTTCGGTGTTCAACTCCACCCATGTCAATCAGCCGATATCAGCTTAGACTTGACAATACTACAAACAGCACCACAGGGTGCAACATTGTCGTTCACAATATCGCTAGATGCAGTTGCATGGAATGAATACTACGTCCCATCCGGAGGTTAATGTAGCGTGCGAGGAAGGTTTAATTGAATCTTTTTTTAACCCGTATCATTCCATTTGTCAACATTGTATCTATCTTCACGATTATAGTTTACTTCTTGTCCTTCAAGGTTATCTATGGATTAGCCTACTACTTGATCCCATCAATCATAATGTTAATGGGCTTCACAATCAATATAAGGTTCATGGAAGAGCACGGTGACTCTCAAGTAGAGTTCATAGTTTTATCCTTGATCACCTATACTGCATCTTTTATATTTTCAGGACTAATTTTTGGAATCGGATTAAACACCTTAATTCTCTCACCCTTAACCCTGATACTAAAGATTACTCTCCTCGCATCCTCTATATTGTTCATTGAATCAACGAGAACTCTCCTAGTAAAAAACCGTGTATTCTATAAGAATCCATTAATTGGATTAATTATTGCAACTATTGTATCAACCACATTATATATTTATGTATTTGAGGGATCTCCCACAGGGATCAACTGGTTTATTAAATACACAGCTCTACTTTCATACAACGCGTTGTTGTCCGTTATTGCGTGGATCTATGATTTAAGAACCCTGATCACGCATATGGTGGCTTTCACTGGATTCTACAAGGTTTCACCGATTCTTCCATTGAACACTAATTTAATGAGCTATGTGTTCCCATTAATAATTCAAAGTATTTTCATCGCAGTAGTACTATATATTATAGCAAAACCAATTAATCCGCACAACGCGGTAATTTACCAACACGTTAATTCAAGTAAGTACTCCAAGATTATTTCTACTACGAGCTTAGCTATTTCACTGGGGTTTCTCATTTCATTCCTTTGTGGAGTAAGATTCCTCGCTATTACAAGCGGTAGTATGACCCCAGAAATCAATATTGGAGACGTGGTTGTCTCGATCCCTGTTTCAGTAAGTGATGTAAAAACAGGGGATATAATAGTCTTCAAGGGAGACTCAAACCTCGTCGTTCACAGAGTAGTTGGATTCAGTCGGGACAATTGCTTTATAACTAGGGGTGATGCAAATGAGAATAATGACCCATTATGGGCCTGTGGAGATAGTGTTGTGGGAAAGGTATTTCTCATTATTCCACTAGTAGGGTATCCCGCAGCACTCCTTCTAGAGGCTACGGGTAGTTTCATAAACATGGTGTCTCTAGTGCTTAGTTTAATATCCCTAATTTACGTCTACTACATAGCTAAAGAGGTTGTTTTATATTGAAGAATATTGGTTTAAAATTTACTTTCTCCAGCTCAATTGCTAGAAGACTGCTTCTAGCTCTAACTATTCTATCAATGGCTTTATTCTCCATTAGCTGTTACTACTTTGCAGAAAGCTTTAGAGTAGAACCCATAGCTATTTATAAAAACACGTATAAATTAGCCCAGATAAACACAGATATATTATACAATGTAAGTGTAAAGCCCTCAATGATATATGATTACGCCACAATCGTGAATTACCCCATGATCTACCTATCACTAGTGCATAGAATCCAGTATTTATTTGACATTACATGGGAGGTCTACAATGATACATATAGTGGAGTAGCATCTAATATAAACTACACCGTGACCCCTGCAATGACTATAAGCACACCCACTTGGAGTAAAAAATTCCCTCTCAAAGCCGATGCGGTTAGTGGAGATAAACATGTATTGATTCAGGGAGAGTTAAATATGAGTGATCTATACAACCTCGTGAGAGCAATAGACTCAGAAGTACTTGTAAGCTCTAGGAGATACGACGTCAATATCACTATGAATTTCGAGATTAACGTACTATATATGAATGGGGAGCGTAAAAGATTTGATCTAAATCCATCCATGCTACTGAGTGTGAATGAGCTAAACAATATATTAATAATAACAATAAACGAGTCTTCAGAGACCTTTACAAATAATACTCAAATAAGCGTGGAAAACACGTTGAACCTACCAATGGGCCTAAAGATCAGTATTGCTGATTCTAGGAGGATAACACTATACTCTACACTTACACTAGGTGCGATGTCAATAGCACTCATATTCATTACCATTAATACATATAAACCCAAGAACATTACTGGTAAGACAAAGCCACGTAGAAATGTACTAAAAGGTTTGGTGGATGAGTCAAACCTAAAATTGATTCAAATAAGTAACTACAGAGACTTCGAGAGTGTATCTAAGAGATTCAATATCCCCATCATATACTCGGAGAATGTTGGCAAATACTACATTGTTCTCGGAGACGTAGCATATGTATACATTGAAAACAATGAGTCTAGAGAAGGAAACAAGTAGTTTTAGTGTTACTTAATCATTAAAACTATTATATAGTTAATGTAACACCTGTTCCAGCCTCAATAACGTCGACTCCGCCAGTGTTTTTCAGTATTTCAATAATCCTACTTCCACTACAGTGAAGCGGCACAATAAACTCTGGTTTTACTTCATCAATAATCCTAGAGGCAAATACCCTTATTGAGTCCTCCGGTGCATTGTGCAAGTGGAAACCCCCGATCAATCCATGTATCCTCCTATTGAAAGTCCTAGCTATATCCAATAGAGCGTTTGAACCTGGGTGAAGGCAGCCTGTAAGCACTACTAGGCCCCCAGGTTCATCTAGTACCAGTATGTGCTCGTATGGTGGACCATAGTATGGTTTAGATACATATACTCCATCACTCAGCTTCATCCACTTTGTTACTTCAATGGGTTTAAGTCCATGCAGTTTCAGGGCTCTACCAAGGGATTCCAATGTAGTGAAAGGTATGTATACATCTGTGTATGGTGCTTGGCTAGATAAGTACTTGAATCCACCGTAGTGTGGAGTGTGCTCGTGAGATATTACGGCATAGTCCACTAAGTCGATACTTACATCGAGTACACTTGAATTATGCTCTAAAATAGTTGAGTCAACTCCTAGATCGAATAGAATGTATTCACCGTATCTCTCAATATATAGTGAGAGAGAGTGCTTAGCTAAAAGATCCCCTCTTCCCGCTTTATCATCAGATAAAACAACTATCTTCATAACTCCCCCTTTAAAATAAATTAGTGCATGGTTTTTAACACGTGGGTGCGAAAACATTGGATGCTGCAGCAGTTTTATTCACGGGTGGAAAAGACTCAGTTTACGCTTTACATAAAGCTATAGAGAACGGAGTAGAAGTCAAGGTACTAGTTTCAATTATACCATTATACAAGTACTCACTGCTATACCATCAACCCATCTTCACGGGGTTAGTTGCTCAAGCTCAATCACTCTCAATACCTCTTGAATCAATGGGCCTACTGGATCCAAGCAGGGAGAGAGAAGCCTTAACTACGCTACTTCAAAGAGCGAAAAGCAAGTATGGAGTAAACATGGTTGTAACAGGTGCTGTGAAAAGCGTGTTTCAGTACAAAGCATTCAGAGAAATATCCAGAGGGGTTGGATTAGAACTATATGCGCCTAACTGGGGGGTTAACGAGGAGGAGTACATGGAGAGCATTCTCAGGGGAAACATAGAGTTCTCGTTGATATCTATTACATCAATGGGTATACCCCACGAGCTACTGGGAAAAGTCTTCACGTGGAGAGACCTGGATAAACTAGTGAAGTTATCTAAGAAGTATGGATTTAACTTATCCTTTGAGGGAGGCGAAGCTGAAACATTCGTCACTAATGCACCATTATTCAAGTATAAGTTGATCTTAACTGGTAGAACAATCATTGTCTCCGATTACGAGGGATACTACGAAATAAGTAGAGTGAAACTAGTTAAAAAAACCACGTAGTTTAGGTTTCCTACTTGGATGGCTCCTTTGCATAGTAGACTTTTATCATCTCGGCGAGGTGCTCTGGCTTAGTATACCATTTATCGTACTTGATTGATTGATCCCCGTACTTCACTGTAACGTAGTCTTTCTCATCTTTTATTCTAATCTCCGGGTATCCTTCCTTGAAAACAGAGATTTCGAGTGGAGAGATGTCTTGGAACCTTATTCCCTGCACTTTTCCAGCTACTTGGATCTTTAGTTGCTTTAAGTACTCGCTCATTTCTATCAACTTTTAATCAGTTTGATTTAAATAAGCTAGAACACCCCTTAAATTTCTTACTTAGACTGTTAGATCAATGAATGAGCATTATTTCTATGAAAAATCAATATGTTACTCCTAGGAGAGCCCATCGATCCGCTTTTCCACCGCTACAAGTAGAGTAGTTGCTAGCCGGTGGTAAATCTATGGGGGACTCCGTTATTTCTCCCAGCACTCCTCTATTGAACACTTTCTCTAATTCCTCAGCATCTCTCTTACTGCCATCCCATGGTGCTACTATTAGTCCCTTAGTTCTCTCTCCGGGGGTTGAGCAATCTGTTACTATGGTGGTTAGTTTCTTCAAGTGCTCTAGAGCTCTTTCTCTAAGATACTTGTTCACTTCTCTCCATGCTTGGTTAAGGGAGCTCATTAACTCCTCTAGTTTCACCGTGGTCTTAGGCGCGTTATCTCTTCTAGCTATAGTGACTGTTTTAAGCTCTGCTTCCCTGGGGCCTATCTCTAAGCGTGTTGGAACACCCTTCATTTCCCAGAAATAGTACTTCCATCCAGGCGTATGCTCTGAGTCTTCATCTAAGTATACTCTAACACTGTTTGATTCAAGGTATTCTTTCACTCTTCTAGCGTACTCGTGGATTTCTTTTTCATCTGGTTTAGCTATCGGTACTATGACTACTTGTATAGGAGCGATCTCGGGTGGTAGGAATAATCCTTTCTCGTCACCGTGTACTCCTATAACAGCTCCTAGAACTCTCTCACTTACACCGTAGCATGTTTGGTAAACGTGTTTCACGTTTCCATCTGTGTCCATGAACTTTATGTCGAATGCTCTGGCGAATCTTTGACCTAGATTAATAACGCTACCTAGCTCTAATCCCTTTCCATCAGGCATTACTGTTATGAAGTCATAGTTGTACTCAGCTCCCGCGAATGTATCCCATGGCGGAGTCTTAACTATGAAGTAAGGTAATTGAAGCCTATCAAAGAACTCCTTGTATAATCCAACAGCTTCTCTTATTTGAACCTCTGATTCCTCGAAAGTAGCGTGAGCTGTGTGTGCTTCAATGAAACCCATTATCTCCCTCACTCTGAGTATTGGGTGAGTCATCTTCGTCTCATATCTAAACACGTTGACTGCTTGGTACATTTTCAACGGTAGGTCCCTGCGTCCCTTAACCCAGAGACTCCACATATAGTACATAACGGTTTCACTAGTTGGCCTCAAGTAGAACTTCTCATTAAACTTCTTCGTCCCAGTTCCCTCTATGACGAATGTTTCGCCTCCAAAGCCCTCGAGGAAATCCTTCTCCTTCGCGAAAATTGATTCAGGGATAAGTGATGGGAAATACGCTTCCTGGTGGCCTGTTCTCTCGAGTAAATCCATTAGTATTCTCTGAGCGAGCCTTAATGCTTTGAGACCATATGGGCGCCAAACGATCATTCCTTTCACTGGGTACCTTATATCGACGACATCTGCTTCCCTTAAAACAGCTTGATACCAGTCATCGAAATCAGCGTACTTATCGATCCCTATGGTTTTCCTCGACACTCTTATAACACCTCATTAGCTTAATACACGTGGTTTTAAATAACTCATTATTTATAATGCTCCTTAAGTTTTTAACAGTGTTTTCAAGAATTAAGTCAAGGTATTGATCGCCGAATACGCTGTGCATATTCAGCTTCAGTGACTTGTATTCATCACCTATAACTAAGTGTTTCCTACAAGTTCCCAGCACTTGACTCAACGCATCGAGGTTTCTCCTAGCTAGATTACACCATAAAGCTGATTCAACGTGTGCTTTAAATGGTTGCAGGCAATAATAGTAGAAAGTCGTGTAAGCAGTCTTTGTTAATGTTTTCACGCCTTTAATTAAGGGTAATTGATGCATTAAATCCATTAACCTAGTTGCCTCAATTCTCGCACTTAGCACCGCGTCACCTAAGACGCTGATAGAATGCTCTCTGAGAACTCTAATCCACTCATCGCGTGGTTTAACGTTACTTAACAATCTCTTCAGTAAATCAACTAGTTCTCCAACCAGGACTCCGCTATCCCCAGCGGAGCCAACTATGTTAGTGTTCCTGTACTTCAAGGAATTCAGCGTAGTGAACGTTACTGATGGAACACCATGCTCCATGTACGAGTGAGACTCCGTGTGAAACGTGTTCTCCGAGAAGATTACTTGATTACTAGGTAAGTATTCTCTGAGAACTGGGTGCCCCATAGCCAAGAGTTCGCCACCCATGTTGAGCGGGCCTATTGAAACAGCGTACAGTGTTTTCTCTAATTCACCCTTGTTTTCAAGTATGCTCAACAAGTATCTTTCACCCCAGTTGTAGTGGTACTCAGTGAACTCTAAGTCCCCTATTTCACGAGATGTGTATGATACGAATACAATGTTGACGGGGAGATTAGCTTTCCCCAGGTTCTCAGCGATTTTAATTAGGTATTGTGATGGAGTTGAATCAGGGGCTCCTATAATGTTGTCGTGGTGTGCAGTGACGTGTACTTCGTCTTCTCCGCTTCCATTCAAGTAACCAGCTATGATGTTACCAGTAGTTTTCTCCATTGAAGATTTAGCTAATACTCTCCCACCATGTGAGAGCATTTCTCTGGTTGATGCTTCATCTAAGCATACAACCGGTGTTTTCAGAGGAGAAGTGGGGGTGTAAGTGAAACCAGTTGAACCGAGAACTACATCTGCTTTCAATAAACCCGTAATCCCTGTATTCAATAGTATTAGTCTAGGATTTTTCTCGGCAACAATGTTCGTGATCAACCTTAACTCAACGTGGTTTCTAGGATAACTCAATAATACTACTTTATCCTCAACGTTAACTTCATCGAGCAACGCAATGTCCTCGATTCTCACTATTCCACTGGGGTTAACTGTTAAATCTACTCCTAGACTATAAGGTAGAAGAACGCAGGGCCTCGTAGAACCATTAATCTCCACTAAGCAGCTCCAACTCCACGCGTAAACCGGTACATCTACGTAGTACACTTGATCCAGTAATTCCCTTAAAGCACTCCTAAGAAAACTAACTGTTTTCCTCTCCTCAATGCTACCGGGTGTAATGCCCTCGATTCTCAACAGAATTCTCCTCCACGTTATTTTTCACATACACTAATGACTAATACATGACACGGTATATTAGATGACAATAATTATTCTATTAATCAAGCAGGTGAAAGAGGTGTTTAAATGCCTAGGATCATTGAGTTTGAGGAGGTGAAAAACCTCGATAAATTTATTAGTAAACTAAGCGAATCAGGTTATTTCGTTGAGCACGGGCCTCACGTTGTTCTAGAGGATCACAGCGAGTTATCAGCTATTAAAGTATTTAGAGATGAAAAGTTCGTAGCGTACATTATTGCACACTACATAACTCAATACTATAGAGCAGTCCTAGATAATAGTTACTCGGATGATCGAAGCTTCATGAATAAATTACTTGAATTAAAGCACTCCAGTGAGAAGTGGAGTATACCGGTTAACCCGCTGTACATTGTTGTTTTCGATGAGGAATTCCTGAGTATTTTAAACAGCTACGATGACGCGTACCCAGTTGAAGACGGTGAAAACCTCGTGAAAGAATATAAGAGTAGGAATCCGCACTATAAAAGTATACCGAGGATTGCTGTTGCTAGGATCATTGAGTAGTAAGAGAGAGCTAAGTTGATAATTCACCTGTTTCACTTGCTAGCCTCGTACCGCAGTAAGGGCAAAACACTGCATCTAGTGGAACAACTCTACCGCATGTGGGACACTGCTTTATTCTATTCAACGCGTTATTCATTTTCTCATCGTACTCTTCCTTAATGTCATCAATGGTTATGTGGAGGTAAACCTGAGTAGTTCTGATATCGCTGTGTCCAAGCAACCTCTGTAGACTCGGGAGACTTAAGCCCCGTCTAATAGCTGTTGTGGCGAAAGTATGCCTGAGAACATGTGGTCTAACCTTCAACGGGTCTACTCCTGCTTTAACAGCTAGTCTTTTCAGCTTCTTGTATAGACCAGTGTACGTAATGTTGAATAATTTATCCTTGTCTCTTAGGCCGTTTAGTTTTATCCATGCTTCAAGAGTATCGAAGACTTCTTGAGGAGCTGTTACAAGTCTCTCTTTACCGTACTTAGCTGATCTAACCCTTATGATCCTCCTATTGAAGTCGATATCTCCAACCCTCAACTCCAGCAGCTCTCTGCTTCGTAAACCAGTGGTTAACATTAATTGAAGTATTAGCTTGTCAACTGGTTTCTTAGCTGCTCTAATTAAAGCATCTACTTCCTCCTCGCGTAAAGCCTCTATTCTCGCTGGGAGCTTCTTTACTCCAGGTATTTTAACTCTTAATCCAAGCCATTTGAAGAATCTCCTTAAAAGTATAGTGTAGTAGTGTAGAGTTATCTGCCACTTGTTCTTATCAATTGTTTTAGCTCCTGGAAACCCTTTCGCGAGTCTATCATTTCTCCAGTTTATTACATCTCTTAATGTTACTTCTCGAAGTGGTTTATCACCTATGAATGATATGAAGTCGCGTATAGCGGCCATGTAGGATTTAATCGTCTCCTTTGAGGCTCCAGCAGCTTGAAGTATTGCTTCAAACTCCTTAACTATTTCCTCATTGCTGAGCTCGAGTATTTCCTCGGGTGCATCACCTAGATCAAGCTTAGGCAACTCCTCCCCGGGATAAATATGCTGAAGGATACTGCTTTAAAATAGAGGGAGTCAAAGTTGATGAAAAACAAATTTGTTTTCACTAGAGTAAGGACTGCATTTTCTCCCTAATGAGTTTCTCGGCTTGCTCCTTAGTTATCTCTGTTTGTGTAGCTTTCTCGAGTTCGACCAGTATTTTATCCGGGTTCTCTCTATACACGTCTATTTTGCCCTTCACTCTTCCAAGATATCTTCTAGATGAACCAGCATGTATTATAACGGAATCTAGCACTAATTCGTCTCCACTTGGTGATATAGTGGCTAAACCAATTGATTGGCCTTCTCTACTCGTGAATTTTACTAGTAATCCCCCGTCAATGGTCTCCCCGAGTAAGTCCACTGAGGCCACTATATCGCTTAGAGTAATCGGAGTCGGAGTTGTTGGAGGTGTAGGTTTCTCCTCGGTTTTCTCCTCTGATACTTCAAATGATTTAACGGCCTCCTCAGCTTTACTAGGAGCCAACTTGAATTCCTCAAGTATTTTACTTAGTTTATTCGTGATGACATCGTTCACTGTTCTCGTTACTTGTTCATCAGGTATCCTCTTAAAGGCTTCAAGTTTCAGTGACTTATAGTTCCAGTTGATCCTCTTGCTTCCAGCGTCGTATGTATAGTTGATTCTAACTCTTACGACATCGCCTTTATCAACTTTGAGCTCATCCACTAGGATACGGTATAAGACAATGTTTAACTCAGCTGTAGCTCGAGCTATTTCTCTCGAAACATTTTTATCTTGTTTAACGAGGTCTCTGAGCTGCGCGAAGAGAGTTCTCCTTATTTTATCAGCGTAAGCTCCAGCTATAATTAAACCACTGCTGAGCTCTCTCTCTAGAGGAGCTTGCTCCATGTGTTTCACCGTTAACATCATATATAATTATTGACTTTTACTTATAAAAACTAGATTTGTAAAAATATATAGTTGCTTTAAGCTAATAATTAAACACGTATATGTCAAGTAAAGCATTAATCACTTAGCTATGAGAAGGTGTCTGAGTTAAATGAAGGTTCTCACTAAGCCACCCAGGATAAAGGTTCTAGAAGCTATTGGAGCAGTCGGCGATAAGAGAGTAACTTTGATGACGGATGTAAAGGCCTCTGTGAAATCTAGTATGGGTGATAGAGAGTACAAGGTTGTTCTAGTGAGCGAGGGGAACCAGGTTTATAGAGCTTATAGTAGTGATAATGGCACAATTCATCGAGGCTACATTGGTTACCCGATTATAGCATTCATGATGGTTAAAGATATTTTACCAGTTGATGGTGAAGTGTTAAGAGCTATGACTGGTATTCCGTGGAAAGAGCTCAATGAGAAGTATCAAAAGTACGCGATAGTGGAGAACATTGTTTTATCTAGAGCTGAGAAAATGGGTGTTCAGAGGCAAGTAGTAGACGACTTCGTGAACCTTGTTCTAAAGAAACTCGGTTTAATGAAGATATATTTTGATGAATCACTTGCACGTATTTAAGCGAGCTGTATTTTACCTTTTTGAACACGTATATAGCCTTTTCTTGCGAGTTTAATTAATATGCTTCTAGCTTGTCTCCTATCAACTCCTGTTTCCTTCGCTATTATGACCACTGCATCTTTAACTGTTACATCTCCATATGTTGACGCAATGTTTTTAAGGATTTCGAGGACCTGAGCTAAGATACCTGGGGGTTTCTCAAATACTTTTACGCCATCTCCTCTAACTTTAAGCCTGATCGCTATGCCTTTTAAAGGCGATTTCAGAACATACTCTTCCTCAGCTACTTTGCCAACGTAGTATTTAACGTACTCACCTGGTTGAATCATTCGCGTGGGCTTAGTGAACACTAGGGCATCTACTGCTCTGCAGTGGAGTATTCTACGTAGATACTTAGGCATAAACACTACTACGAATACCTCTCTTTCACCGCATGCTTCCTCAACGCTGTGAGTGATCTGAATTCTCTCAGCGAGTTCTAGTGGAATGAAGCGTGCCACGTAGTCATGCTCATCGACAACTATTACTCTACGTTTATCTTCAACAGCTTCAAGCACTGTGAGGAACAATAACTTAAGCATGACGTTAGTGTAGTGTGAGATAACGATGTTTCTACCGTGAGACAATTCACGTAGAACATCACTTAACTCCATGTCAGTCACTTACTCTAATACTTAAGTATTTAATCCATGGTTTTTATTGTTGATGTTAATAATGCTTTAAATCACTTTATTCAAAGTGTCTGGGTGTAGAGTGTGCTGGAAGCCTACTTGAATTGGCCTAAGCAAATCAAAGGGGCTCTTGAATCCTGGGGTAAGTATAGAGTTGAAGGATTATTCAACGAAGTACTCGTCGTTGGTATGGGTGGAAGCGGAATAGTGGGTGACTACCTGCAGGTTTTATCGTTGACTCGTGGGAGCATACCTGTTTACACGGTTAAATCACATATTTTACCCAGCTTCGTGGATGAAAACACGTTGATCCTAGCTGTGAGTTATAGTGGTAATACTCATGAAACACTGAGTGCTCTCAGGAAAGCGATTGCCAGTAGAGCTAAAGTGGTAACTGTGTCGAGTGGAGGAATCTTGGAGAATGAGGCATTAAAACATAAACTACTACATATCCCTGTACCAAGTGGTTTACAGCCGAGAGCATCACTACCAGCAATGCTTTACAGTATACTGGGATTACTTGACTCCAGTGGTTATAGCTTAGTGACGGGAAAAGAGGCCTACGAGAGCTTAAAGTTCCTTGAAGCTAACACTGAGCACGCTGAACTCGTAGCCGGAGAGATAGCGAAATGGGTGTATGAGAAAGTGATTGGAGAAGAAAGATTATTCGTGATAGCAACACATACTCCACTAGACTCCCTGGCTTTGAGGGGTAAAAACGAGTTCAATGAGAACAGTAAGTTAATAGTCAACGTTGACATTGCGCCCGAGTGGATGCACAACAGTATCGTGGGGTATGAACACCCTGTCACAAGGAGATTCTTCACGCTGGAAATAGTTGACCCGGAGGATGAAGCAGGATTTAAACTCGTGGAATTCATGGAGAAAATCTACAGTCAACACGATGCAGTAGCATATAAGTTAACACTGAGAGGAGGAAACATACTCGAGAAACTAATGTATGGAAGCCTAGTACTGGGATTATCCAGTGTTATGCTAGCAGAGCTAAGGGGATTAAACCCCGCGGAGACAAAAAACATAACTCTCTACAAGCAAGAAGCAAGCAAAATATTTCATAAATAATATTAAAACCCCTTCACTATTAATTAATCAATATTGAGAAGGGGCCGTCGTCTAGCCTGGCTAGGATGCGGGGCTTGGGCCCCCGTGACCCGGGGTTCAAATCCCCGCGGCCCCACTACTATAACACCATGGATAATATCATAGTGGGAACTATCAGGACATCATTGAAACCTATATTTATTAAAACAGGTCAATGTAGACAATGGTAATGTTACTGTAGCCTAATTAATTTACAGCATAGTTGTGAAACCATGTATTAAGCTAATTGAATAAAACGTACACCGTTTCTATTACTGTAAATACTGCTCTCACAGAGTTAAGTTACATCATCTATTTATAGTACCTGTTTCCTTGTAAGTTCTTCTAACATGTAAGAGCGGCCGGCGGCTTGTTTTTCGCTTAGCTCATGGTATTTTCTATAGCTAGCAATTAGAGCTACTATAACGGTATATAGGGACAGCGATATGAGCACAGGTTCTAGCCTTATTCCCCAAGGCATATAATTCAATATTAATCCCAATAATGGAACTATTGCGAGAGATAAGCCAATAGATAAAGCCAATCTCTCTAATTGCGTTAAGTCTTGTTCACCGGGATACAGGGCTTTCACAGTCACATATCCAGGCATGAAAAGAACAGCTATTGAACCCACAACATACCTAAAGTAAATTACCCAGGGGATAATGCTTGTTAACGCAACAGTGAGCACGGTTAATGCAGTAAGCACTATTATAGTCCATAACCAGAGAGAGTAATCTAGTCTAAGCAAGTACTCTAGGAAATCCTTGGGAGGACTTGGATCGATCAGAACTATTTTACCTGATACTATGTCTTCGTATGTTTTCTTTAAAAAATCATAGGTTTTTGCTTCTTTGTTTTTGCTTGTTCTCATGTATTCTTCGAGTGTTTTTACCTCTTTCTTAACTGGTTTATTTGACTTCAAGGTATGGCACCTTTATAACATTTACGTACAAGTGGTTCCATATACCCGTATATATCCATTCATTAGAGTTCACATCATAGATCCAAAGCTCGAAGATCAAAGCTACTTCATCGACATTAGTGTCACTTAATAATATGGGTACAGATATCTTCTCAGTGATGTTTTCTCCGACACCTACAAGGAACTCGTAGATTTTTATCGCATAATGGGGGCTGGGAGTAGTGTTCGTGGGGAGAGTGGTTTTATCACCAATCTTGTATCTTACTTGAACGAGTGCTGGGTAATCTCTATGATTGTAAATAAATACACATAGCACTAGGCTTTGACCGGGATATACCCTGTTTGGGTAATCCCCTATTTTGCATTCTTGGTTTAAGAGACCTAAACTAGTAAACGGCTCGGTTATCTCTGGTTTCAGGACTAGTGCTATTCCAAGAGTTGAACCAATTATTGTAACCGCCATTATTACAGCGAATACTTCTTCATCTAGTAGGTTCATGTTTAATCACCCACTTTCTCCTAGTTTTGAACCATAAGTATAGATAGAGTCTTGGTAGCAGGATGTATACAAGTAAAGGCATTGATGCCAGCAGGGCAACCAGTAAGGCTTTGGAAGCATTCATGTACAGTATTAATGAGGGAGCATTATTCTCCAGTTTCTTCACTTCATCCTTAATACTAGATAACAGTAATGCTGCTTCACTTGTTTCATTGTTTAACAGTAGATAATGAGCTTTTTTGAGTTCTTCCACTAGGTGTGTAACATCTAGTCCTTTCTCCGCAAGCTTGACTACGTCAATGTATACTTTAATGAACTCGCCGTAAGCATCTTCCTCGATTTGTGCCATAGTATTATCAGCATGAATGAGAACCATAAATACCAGTAGGAAAGTAAGGGTTAACGCGGCGATTTCTTTGCGTATTGAAGCATTATTCATAGCTCACTGACCTCTCTTTAACTATCTAATTCGATGAAGCCCTTGAAGACTACTTCAGGTAAAAAAGATCCCATGTATTCAACAATAATGTTTTTCAACCTCCCTCAACGAATTCCTTGTTAAGTATTCTCGCAGATACATATAAATCCCCACTAACGAGGTTTTAGGGGGATAGTTGCATCATCCGCGTAGTCAACTAAGAAGTAATTATAGTTATTTGTTTTCACTGTTTCCACGTAAATGTACTTTATACCAGTGTGGAACCTGTAATTAAGTGAAGTAATGGAAACCGTGAATGGTTTTGGCTTCGTTATCTTACATGGTTCATTATTAATCATCAGGGTCCACCGCTTGTTCCCCGTTTAATTAGGTTTGGTAGAGCATTTGCCTCTACATAAATAAATCCATTATTAGCGAGAACTCGTTTCACAATGGTGTACTTGAATCTCAGGGATTCACTATAAATGATTGTGAATGGTTTAGAGGGTGTGATATTGTTCTTCAGCATGAACTCAGTTAATTTCTCGGCGTATAGGTTATTGCTAAAAACCATGATTGAAACCGGTCTTGGTTTCCTCGGGAGTCTCAATAACTTCTCGACTGCTTCTTCACTTAATTCATCGATATGCTTATAATTGAATAGTACTTGTGTCTTCATGTCTTTGAATACTTTGTATAGTTGATACAGTACATCTATGGATTTACCGCTGAGAATTAACGCTATTTCCCCAATAACCAGTAATACGTTGATTCTAGTTGTCAGAGATCTCCTTGACAACTCGAGGCACAGCTTTAATAGCGTGAATGAGATCGAGTCGAATTCATATATATTAGGTGCATATAAATCAACCAATATGATGGGCTCTAATTCTACTTCACTAGTATTCAAAGCATACCTCGATCCATCTTCGCTAAGTTCTTTGACGACTAAAAAACCCTTGCTCAGAGACTTCTTCCAGTGCACTTGCTTTATGCTATCTCCAGGCACGTACTGCCTGACTCCATCATATTCTCCACGCCTGCTTTTTCTAGATATGTATTTGTTTTCACGTGTTTCTCGAGTAATTTCCTCGAAGGTTGCAGCAAATCTCTCAATTAACCAGGCTAAGTTGGGGTGCATGTAGCCTCTGTGAACAATTTTACGCATTATTCTCGCAGCTTCAACTCCACTAAAGGTTGTTATATTCATTGGACCTAGCTCAGCAACAGCTAAATCCACAGCTGAAATAAGTGATCTCAAATCACGTAGTTCTCTTAAATAGCTTTCAGTTATTTCAATTATTCGCTGCGTCATTGGTACAACCCTGTATTCGACGGTGAACTTAGCTAACTGCCTACCGGAGAAACCATAGTTGTCGAAAGCGTAAACGTAGACATCGATTAAGTGCCTCCCAATGTGATCGACAGGGAGATCTAGGGATGTGATTAATTTGTCATCAACACTGAGTAAAACCTTGTTAAACCCATATTCGAAGACTACTTGTGCTTCAACAGGAGAATATATAGCTATCGTAGCGGTTGCTTTTTGACCAAGTAGTATTGTACTAGGTACATTGACTACCTCTATATGTATTCTCGATAACTTCGAGTAGCTAATAGAAGAGTAAAGTAGAGTTGAGAAAAACATAATAGCGATGGGAAGAGATAAACGAGGATCCACTAGTATTAGTAGAGATGTAATAACTAAGTATCTGACGACGGCCGAAGAAGAAGGCCCAAGGAAACTTGGTTCAATGCTATTCGCTCTGAAAATTCTTTTCCTAAGTATGAGAGGGGTCATTATTGCTAATGGTACTGAGAGGAAAGATCCCTCGGGAATAACTACTACTAGAAAAGGTATCGTAGAATATATTGCGAGTGGCTGTAGAAACTTAAGCCTCTTAATTGTTAATGGTGCAAGTAGGAATAATAATGGAAGAAAGACAAGGTATGAGCGTGTAGAGTATGAGACAAATAATAGAGCAATAAGCGTGTACAAGAATGCCGCGTTATCTATAAATCTCTCAAATTCCCTCCTCAGCATACTTTATGATCACCGTTACTGTAAGCAATAAAACATAGACCAGTAATCCGTTTACCAAAGTGTTCCCAAGTATGTGTGTAGAGAGAGCTGAAATATACCAGAATTTAGCTTCATCCAGAGAGTTTAAATCAACGTAGTTTAAAACGAAGAAGGTTTTATTTGACTCACTGATTTGCTTTAAAAGTTTAATATTATCTCCGAGTTCAACAACATTGTTCGTGAAGAGATCTAAGTCGGATATTAGCCAAAGAGATCCTTCCTTAATTCTAAATAAGGCTATTATAGTGTAACTCTTCATTTCTTCCCCTATCGAATAATACTTATTTCCATCTACATCGGCGTAAGCATAGTTCGAAGTATTCCCATAAGCGATCAAGTTATCGAAATCGTTGATCGCAATGTATGAGGGTTCATGTGCGACTACTTCGTAGTTTTCTCCATTAATACGTAGTGTTAACAAGGGGTATTCCCTGGATTTGACTTTAGAGACTTCATCTAGCACTTTAACGTGCATAATTCTAGCCTTAAGACCAATGTACTCTAAGAAACCGTTTACGAAACCGTTTTCATCCAGAAATATAAGCGTGGATCCTTTATCTAGTATTTCAACAAGTGACTTATATTCTGATTCATTAATTTCCCGTAATACTGGAACTATAACGGTTGATCCCGGCTCGATGTTGCCTAGATCCCGCGTGAGAATAGCATTATTCAATATGGATAATACCTCCGAGTATCCTTTATCACCGTTGTTAAATGGACTATACGGAGTCGATGAAGGCATATTTGCAACTATGGATAACGAAGCAACTAAAATAGTGAATATCAATGTTACTAATAGTAATTTATTTACTCTCAATTTTCATCAACTCATCCAAGTATTTCTCGGCCTCAGAGGTGTTTACGTCATGGTTTGAGTATAGGTCTTTCTCATAGATATCTAGAAAACCTTTAACCAACTTTTTCATCGATTCATTGATTGTTCTATCAACTCTACGGTAGAATTCTCTCAGTGTCTCAGAGTTTCCCGGTGGATTTATGTACTTGGAGATCACAGCTATGAGTCTCCTATATAAGTGAATCAACCTCGGTGTTCTAAAATAATACTTAGCTGGTTTTGCCGATAGTTCGCTCTTGTTTTTCCTCCCCATTGCTCTAACTAGGCGATATTTCACAGTATTGACTATAGATACTAATGAGTGAATCACGTACCTGGTTTTAGTCGGAGTTGTAAACGCAATGACTAGGAAACAAGTTAAAACAGCGAGGATAGGGATATTGATGACGCTAATGTAGCTTTCAACGCGTCTGGTCACATAATTAGGGTCATGGGGCTTGACCTCTACTACTACTACTCTATACCTCCACATGAGTAGAGTAAAAGGAAGATCTATCGGTAAAGTATACTCGAATTTACTTGTTAAACCTCTATAAGTGTTAGTTTTAGAGTTCTCTACGTAGATGTTTACGTCATATGATGTATTTGAGTCCACGTACAAGTTGACGCTGGGTTTCCTTAATGGCACTAATGCGAGGGCCTCAACTCCTGCTGCAACATAGATCTCGCGTAGTTTTAATTCAATAATATGAGTGTAGGTTAACGGTAAATACTTACCCTTGGGCTCAGTTACTAAAATGATTTTATGTAGTCCCTGCGACAAATTCAGTGGTTTCAAGGAGAAAACGTTTTCTCCGCTTCGGATACTTGTATTTAGTAGCATGCTACTGTTGGATACTTTATCCAAGTACAACTTTATGTTTAGAGGATAATCCAGAGACGCCTTAATCTTAATGTCGATTGATTGACTGGGATAAATATAATCAGGTGCTGTGAAATTCACAGTAGGCGTTACGTAAATCAGTGTCATATTGGATAAAGCATAACCAGTTAAAGTAGTGTTTCCAACATTTGATCCCGCTACTGCAATTATTTTCGCACTATTTATTAGAGACGGGTTTAAACCCAGGTTGATTATTGACGCTATTTTCTCGGCGCTCGGTGCTCTAGTGTTCACGGTTATCGTCTTATTTAATGATCCATTGATGGAAAACCGGTCTATAATTACACCGCCATATATTATGATTAACGTTAAATTAACGTATTTCAATGAAGTACTAGAAGTTGTAGTTACGTTTATTTGATAGTTTTCACCTCCACTAATTGTTTCAGGGTGTGATAAATGTATATGTATTTCACCACCGTACAGGTTGCCGAGGTATAGTTGAGTGAGTTTACTTAAAAAGTAGTCGAATCTTATTTGCAGATTGATAACATATTCCTCGAAGCTACTCGTCATGTAATACCTTGTTCCCTGATCCGGAATAAAGCGGGCTAGTTCGTTAACGTAATTATTCATGATTTCTGTGAGGTCTATTTTCGTCAAGTAAAGATCATATATGGTGTGGAGAATATAGTCTCCATAGGCTCCCGCGTTAATGGTTTCATTGCTCAACAAGTTTTCCGTGCGAATAAGTAAATTAATCGTATCATTCAATTTAAAGTATAGTTTTGTATGGATGTAACTGACTTCACTTGGTAGAGAAATGTTTAAAGCAAACTTACACATGGTTAATGCTGTATCATATTCTCCACTGATCACAGCCATCAATGTATCTTGTAGTAGTTTAAGTAGTGGAGCGGCATCTATACTCGAACTCCATGATTGTCCACTTAAAGGTAATGCGCAAAATACTGATTGAGCTAGGAAGAATAATAGGGTAATAGCTGTTATGTATTTAAAGCGCACCTTATACAATGAGTAATTCACCGTTTCAACTTATTCTTACTGGTTTCACTGCCTCTTCCCCGTATTCTATGTCACCCCTAGCACGGAGAGTACTCTATAAGTTGTTATTAACGCGAAGATCGATATTAAAATTAAGTCGAGAAGTATTGTTCTAGATCGCTTCCTAATAGATGAATCTATTGCAGTGTATACGAAGTAGATTAAAATAGATACAGCAACGTAAGCGTCAGGTCTTTGTTCTCCAATGACTGCGAGGAAACCGGTAAACAAAGATACTAGTGAAGTAAGCAGAATCAACCCCACGTCTGTTCTATGCACATTAATCACCTGTTTTTATCCTTATTCTGTAACCATCCTGAGTCCTGGTCTCTTCCAAGATCTCTGCGTCTTTCTTGAAATGACTCGATATAATAGCTAAGACGTATAATCTAACGAGATTTACAGGTGTATTTACGTAGTTTTGTCCTCTATCTAATACCTTTACTAGTTCCACGACTAATGTATCATTCTCCCAATTTACTGACACGCCTTTACAAATACTGGATATATCTACAAATATCAACTTCAATTTATCAATGAGATTTCTCAACTCCTCGGTGTTATTTGAAACGTATTCCATGACATGTACTATGGGTATAGCAATGTACGGAGTGTTGTTTAAAACACCAATGCCTGATGATACGTTGTCGCATGATATGTTTTTCTCGAAGAACACTAATAGTTTTTTCTCTGAGCAAGTTTTCACCCTGTGTTCACTCATTATTCCCATGTCTTCCAGGATCCTCGTAGAGAAGAGATCTATGTCGCTGACATAGTGTCTCAACAATTCTTCTACTGGTTCAACGTGTGTTACTCCAATAACTGTTATGACGACGCCGAGGACTATGGCCGATAATGCTGATCCAATGACGCTGTAACTACTGGTTAGAACCCCGTAGATAGCGAATACTGCTGCAATAGTGTTTATCGCTAAACCAGCGATAACGTACTTTGACTCCATGTTGGTTTACCCGCCATGATAATGGGGCTTCACTCTTTAGGTACCTCCACTTTATCTAGTGCTTCCTTGATTATATCTCCAGGCTTCAAACCCTCTGCTAGGGCTTCATCTTTTAAGTCTATTCTATGCGCTAAGATCTCTAATGCTACTTCCTTAACGTCATCGGGTATCACGTAGTCTCTTTTATCCATTAGCGCTATTACTTTCGATACTCTATAGAGGTGTATGGAGCCTCTGTGGCTCATGCCTTGCTTAACATACCTATGGTTTCTAACATAGTTAATTATGTCTACAATGTACTTTACTATTCTTTCATCAACATATATTCCATTGGAGATGAAGTCTTGTAGCTCTAAGTACTCGTTTACATCAACTACTTTCTCTACATCAGATACATCATTTAAGTATAGTTTATCAGCTCTCTTAATGATCTCGATTTCTTCATCCACAGGGTTATAGGTAAATGTACACTTTAACCAGAATCTATCTCTGAGATTCAACGTTAATGGGTAGACCCCTACCTCGCTTTCCTCGGGGATCTCCGTTGCGATAACGTGGAATGGTTTTGGAAGCTGATATATAGTGCCATCTATGACTACTTGGTACTCAGCCATTGCTTGTAATAAAGCGGATTGTACACGCGTAGGAGTCCTATTAAGCTCGTCGAACATCAATATATTCGCGAAAACGGGGCCTTTTACAAACCTTTTGGATCCATCAATACTATAAATATAGTAACCAGTTAAATCCGTTGGCAATATATCGGGGTTTCCCTGCACACGGCTGAATTCTCCTCCAATGGCTTTAGCGATAGCTTTCGCAGTCAAAGTCTTGGCAGCCCCTGGTGGACCCTCAATTAGTACATGTCCACCTGCTATGAGTGCGGCGAGAACATGTTTTAATAGTAGAGTTTTACCAATTATGACCCTGGAAACAGATTTCAATATATCATTTGTAATCTCGCATGCCCTATCAAAATCCACGAGTTTACACCGTTGAAAAATATGCTCGAAGTATAGTTGATGAGTACAAGAACTTAAAAACTTATTGAATACAAGCTTCAGTTACTGCTAGGGGCGACAACGTATTAAACACGTTGCATACTATGAATAAAAATATATTTGAGTCAAAAATTAAAAATTTAATTAGCGGGGAGCAGGGGGTCTCGATCTTCCCATTATCATGGCTATTACTGCTAATACTACTAGTACTCCTATCACTAACCACACCCACCATGGAATAACCTCAATTGTTTTCTCGATTGTGGATGTTATTACCGTTGAAGAAGTAGTTGTAATAAATGACGTCGTCGTTACTTCCTTTGTTGTGGGAACTACAGTCGTAGTTGTTATAGTTGTTGGCTGTGTAGTTGTAATCGTAGTGGGTATCGTTGTAGTCCTGGTTTCAGTAATAGTTGTGGGTACTGATGTTGTATAAGTGGTTGTAACAGGGGATGTGTACGTAATAGTTGTAGGCTGCGTAGTCGTATAAGTAGTTGTTAACACGCTTGTTAAAGTTGTTGGAATAGTTTGCGTTACGTTGCTAACAATAGTGGTCGTCACCGTGGTTGGCACAGTTACGGTTTTAGTGAGTGTAACAGGAGACGTGAATGTTGTCGTCACAGTTTTAGTCGTGGTCTCAGTTACAGTGGCATATGTGTAGTATGTATAGTAAGTGTATGTGTAGTAGTAGTAGTAGCCATTACTCATACTTAATGTGGGTATTTTTACCATCATTAGTATAGCAATCAACAGCACCAGTGTCAATAACAGTGTTGTTCTGCGTGTGTTTTTCAATCGAACACACCGCGTTAACTATATGTTCAAGGATATATATAAATATTTTCTCCATTTAAAACACTGGTCCCCTAGTTGAACGATACGATAACAATCACGCTAAGGTGGAGCATTTATAGCCAGGTATATACTGTTATATATTAGAGTTGAGTAAACTAGGATTCTTGTTTCTCTCGAGGAGTTTGACAGGAAGAGGCCCACGAATACGTGTAACGGTATATCCAAGATCAACCTTGAAATCATATCTATTTGCGGTGAGAAAGCGTAAAGCCCTATCAGTGTAGCTATAAACAAGTAATCTAATGGGTTATGATCACGTATGCTTAATCGAAGTGTTTGCCCAGCAATACTCATTATCTTTATTAATGGATTACATAGTGCTCCCCACACATATATGGAAAGTGCTAGAGATATTCCATTAATCTTCTCCATTAACGGTTTATTCAAAGTATACTTTGATACCAATAGTAATGCTTGTTCAACTATGAACTCGTAAGACTTCACTGTGCTTGAAACAAAGAGTAACGCAGCTGCGATCGCGGTTGACAATGTTAGAAATCTGAGAGCATTCGCTCTGCTCTTTTTCTTAACTAGTTCCATTATAGTCCATAAGAGAATAGCTGGAACAATGTGTATCCAGCTCCACGCGTGAACCCCAATAGATACTAGAATCAACATTGAACCAAGTACCTGACGAGTAAACTTTTCACTCTTCAATAACCCTACTGCTAGAAAAATTAATGCTAAATTAAAGTGATTAGCTTGAAACCCGCCATAAATGAATCCGAAAGCCTGCGTAGATAATGGTGTTAGAAAAGCAACGTGGCGTGCCACATTGTATCCATATAGTTGTCTAGTCATATACCATGTTGAGAAAGTTAAAAACGGCGCCCACATCCAGCCACTAATAGTTGATATAGTCCACGGGTCAAGGCCCGTGAATTTCATTAGGTAATATATGAGTAACATGTAGAGAAACCTATCGCCTGATCTAAGCGTTAAAGCTGCTTCGAGGGGGTTACTGCTCTTAATCATTTCATTCAGTAAATCAACATAGACGAGTATATCCGTCGTAGCAATCATCCCCCTAGGGTTAACGGCTACAATGTAAGGTGTAGCATATAGAATAATGGATAGAATCATAGCCATAATTAAGTAGTAATACTCGCTTCTAGGATTTCCTGCTTCAAACGATGCGCTCTTCGCTCTCAATAGTGAAAGAAACAAGGTAATCGCTGAGAAACATAGGGAAATGAGTAATAAGTAAACTGAAACAGGTTGAAGAACACTGATGATGTAAATAGGGGTATTGAATAATGTAGTTGATTTAACCCCGATAACTCCGAGGATTAGTGAAGACGATGATAGGATGATTAAAGCAAGCCATGTAAACGTAAACCCTTTATATACATCACCGTATGTGTAGAGAAGTAATATTCCAGCGATTAAACCAATAGAATATAAGGCTATCTTTGCGATGATTGAAGACGCAAGCATCATGGTGAACGAGAGAAGGATCACTAAAGATAGTGCACGCATTTTCCAGCTAAGAGATCTCCATTTAATCAGGGTATTCAAAGCTAGAATCATAGATGACGCTGCTAAAACAATGATATAAAACTCGTCGAAAGGTACAATAGTGTACACTGACACTCTTCTAACAACGAGATAGAAACCCAATCTGGTTTGAGCAGAGATGTAGAGAGTAGCAGTGGTTAAGTACACGCATAAAATAATACCAACCAAGTAACTCGAAGTAAGCCGTAGACGTCTCACGTTGTTTTTCATCTTGAAAAACAACTCTTTAAACCGTGCAGTGGGGGCCTCTTGGCTCATTTAAATCACTTCACTGGATAATTACTGTTGATTCATAATGTGGTGGAATACTGTTATTATGTTTTCCTTAAAGAATTAATTACGCTAAGTAAATAAAAACCATGTCTTCTATTTGTTTTTATGAACCCTTAATGGTTCTTGTAGTTAGTGGTGTGATTCTGCAACTCGTAAGTACTGTTTTAGGCGTGGAATTAGTCCTGGGAGAATATTGGTTTTTATTGGGATGCAAGTATTCTCGCTATTTCAACTGCGCCATTTGGGTAAACTGGTTTACTTAGTTTCCTGGCTTTCAATATGCTGTCTTCTAGTTTCCTCGGGTTTACTTTCTCGAGGAAAACAGCGTTTATTTTCTCAGCGAAGACTTTGACTTCGCTTAATGTGAACTGCTTGGCGTGCGTCTCAGTGTATACTACTACAACTGGTTTACCGTAGGCTAACCTAGCTGTTAACGCTGTTACCCCAGGGTGAGTCACTACTACTGATGCTCCAGCTATGAGTTTATCCATGTCCTCCACGTACTTGTAGAAAACCCAGTTTGGCTTCCTCTTAATATATGGTTCAGGGTTCACGTTGCTTGTTTTCACCACTGCTTTCTCAACGTCTAACTCGATAAATGCATCGAATAGTTCCTTGGCCCCCGTTGTACCAGTTGTAACTAGGACGTAGCCTCCATCCCATGGTTCATATATTGCTGGTTCATATACTGGGCCCACTAAGATTCCTTCAGGGTACATTTTCCTCTGTTCCTCCCATTGAAGGAAGACTACTGCACGTATTTTGCTTAGTGCGTTCACGGCTTTGCTCTTCGTGTAGACGTGATCCGCTGCTTCAACAGTGTATAGTTTAATATGCTTAAGTAGCTTCAACGTGTAACTAGCTGGCACTGAGAAATTCGAGCCCCCGCTGAAAACGAAATCGTATTCTCTACTCAGTAGTCTAAGTGACTCAATAAATGCTTTAAGCCACCTGTGTAAACCCTTATGGAGCGGCTCAAGTGGTTTACGCGGTAGAGTCATGTATTGTACTTCTCCCAGCTTCTCGAATCTCTTAGCTAGGTAATCGTACCCCTTCGGCAATAAGACATCTAGTTTAACTCCTTTCCTCGCTAACTCGTATGCTACAGCGTATGAGTACCCTGCGTGACCACCGTAACCAGCTATAATTAACCCCTTCATATTAAACCAGCTGATTCAATGTGTTTAACTGGTTTAATTACCCTCTACTGTTTTATTGTTGATTGGTCTTGGTTTATATTCATAATATATTATACTGGTGGCACTTGATCTAACCCAGTGAAGTGGTTCCACTGATCACTAGCATATTTGATCAGCGGACTCAGCGTTTTAATGCCTACCATGTTTGATTACGTTGCAGGGGTATCTACGGGGATTATTGAGGATCACTACTCGAAGCTACAAGTTAGACAAGAGATCGCCGAGTACTGTAAGAGTAGGTGGATAGCTGTTGAAGGATCCTACGGGGATAAAAGAGTGTTTATTAGGTATACTGGAGGCAAACCCCTTGTCTTCAATACTGAGAGAGATGTAGCTAGTGTTTTTAGGAGATATGGGAGGTTGAATGCTAGAACAATCTACGCTACGATCAACTTATACAGAGATCTCTCGGATTCCAGTCTGGTTGATAAAGCAGACAACGTAGTTTACACTACTGTGTTCTGGGATATAGACACAGTGTTCGAGAAATGGGAGTACGCGTTGAGAGCTGCTGAGGTAATAGCAGAGTACTTGGAGAGCGAAGGAGTCTCGGAGAGCACCTACATTGCTTGGAGCGGTGAAGGAGCACACGTTAGATTACATGAGAGAGCTTTCTCACAGGAGCTACTGTCCCGGAACCACCCGTTAGACGTGGCTTACGCGGTTGCAGACTATGTTCTCAGAAATACAGCTGATAAATTAGAGCAGTTAACGAGGGAATCAGGCGGCGTCTTAAAAGTAGAGAACCTCGTTGACCCTAAGAGAGTTTTCACGGCCCCGCTATCTCTCCATAGGAGAAGAGATTTAGTAGTAGTGTTCTTTGACCTAGATGATGTTGCTTCATTTAACCCTTCATGGGCTGATCCAAGTAATCCTAGGCATAGGAGTAATTGGAGGAGATTCAAGGAGGGTGAAGCAGATGAACTCGCTTTGAAAGCACTCAAAACTGTGAGTGAGAGGAAATCAAGGTTATTATCTAAGGGTGGATCCGCTGGGAGAGTAGTTGTTCAAGCTATGTCCAAGAGTATTGAGGCTAAACAAGGGAATGAGAAACCTCAACTAATTGGGAGATTCCAAGTCATGGGCTTGCTTCAAGCTGCAAGATACTACTTGTTAACAGGGGATATGGAGAAAGCTAAATCATTCGGGTTAAATAGAGCTATTTTCTACGCGTGGGCTAAACACTACGGTAAAGGATACGTCCCAAAGAAGATCACCCTGTACTCGACGGGGCCACCAATACCGGAGAATGAGAGGAAGCTGGTTGAAGTAGCGGGAGAGGAAGCATATGTTTCACCGAGAGGATTCTTCATGATTGGTGATAGAGAACAATCACCTGGAGACTACGATAGGAACATTGCATCCAAGATAAACCAAGTTATACCATACGAGGTTGCATGGGAGGCAGCGTTAAAGTATCTCGCGAGATTCCCTGAGACCACGTTGAGGGATCAAAGGTTATTCTACGAGAAAGTGTATGAACCAGTTAGAGATAGATTTAAGGAACTAGTTGAGCAGCTGGCTGATGAGGAAGCTGGTGAAGATAAGAAACCAGAGGTTAAGGAGAAAGAGCGCGTGAGGGAACATGGGAAACCTAAAGCACATGGCTTATTCAAATGGGTGAAGAAAATTGATTAAAACGAGTTGATGAGTAAATAAGTTTTTCAACGCGTGATCCTCTGTAGATCCTCTAGGAAAGCAGTGAGTGTTTCAAGGAGTTGCATTATTTCCCGTTTACTATGTACTAGTGATGGTAGATAGTGGACATGGGTCTCAGACATGTATAGTATACCGTTTACTCTACTATATAAGTGAAGCGTTTTCTCGACTAGTTTACTCCACTTGTACTCTTCTGCTTCTCTAGCATTTCTCGGCTTCCTCCTAGTGAAGTGTACTCCTGTTAATGTGCCTGCACCAGTTGGCCAGCAGTTAATGAGTAGCTCACTGCATGTTTCCCCTATTCTCCTCCTGAAGTAATCCCAGTTACTGTTCGACTCAGTGTAGAGGCCTCTATTTGATGCAAGGTATTTTACTAGAGCGTATCCAGCTGAAACAGCTAGTAGGTTACCAGTGTATGTTCCACCATGGAATACTGCTTCGCTTTGTTTAAGGTGATTCAATAACTCCATGATATCTCTTCTACCTCCGAACCCTCCTATACTTCCCACTCCCCCACTCAGTGCTTTGCCTAGTACAACTATGTCTGCTTTCACGCCATAATATTCTTGCGCGCCTCCAGGCGAGAGCCTGAACCCGGTTATGACTTCATCGAATACTAGTAGTGACCCGTGTTCATCAACGATTCTCCTGATTTCGCTTAAGTAGTTTTTATCTGGCTCAATGCATCCCGCGGCGCCCATGACTGGTTCAATGATTACTGCCGCTACATCGTGTTTCCTGAGTTTTTCATCCACTGCGTTAACGTCGTTGAATGGAGCTGTGAGAGTGTACTTAGCGTAATCATCAGGTATGCCCGCGGATTCTGGTTTACCGTTGAAGTTTTTCACTGCTATGTGTAATGAGTCATAGCTACCATGCCAACCACCCTCTATTTTCAGGATGTATTTTCTACGCGTATATGCTCTAGCGAGTCTAACAGCGTACATGTTTGCTTCTGTCCCACTGTTAGTGAACCTTAGTTCTTCGAGACCAGGGATTATTCTAGTTAAGAGGTCAACGTACTCTACTACATATGGGTGCTCGAACCCGAAGTGTGTCCCATACTCTAATGCTTCTCTAACAGCTTTCAACACGACCTCGGGTATGTGTCCAAGTAAGTGTGCTCCGTGGCCCATCCATAAGTCAATGTACTCATTTCCATCTATATCCCATACTCTCGTACCCTTAGCTCTCACAATGTATAATGGGTATGGGTGAAAGTACCTTAGGGAGTAGGTTACACCAGCTGGGAGTAGGTTTACGGATTTCTCATATAACTCCATGCTCCTCCTAGTTTTAGCTCTATACTCTGATTCCAGTTTCTTACTGTAATCTACTAGCTTAGCGTCCACGCTGAGCAAAATCTACACCGCGAACTTTAACTTGAATGGTAGTAGCTCAGTCATTAATCTTAAACCAGGAGCCATGTGCATTGTTTTCTCAGCTACGCTTAGAACTACTGAAGCTGTTCCAAGGTCTCCGGGTGTTCCAGTGCTTCTCCACATAACAGTATAGTCTTCTCCCTCAACAACTACTTCCTCGTACTCTGGTGCTCCCACGTACGCGTGGAACTCTACTCTGATGACTTCTCTATCATCAACGTATCCTGCACCGTAACCAGTGATCCCCCTATTTAATCCTCTACTTACTCGAACACCTGATGATTCAGCGGTTTCCTCGGCTGGTAAAGGATCCTGTTTCTCAACTACGCGCGTGAACTCGAGGTCTCCTGCATAACCAACTAAGTAAACTGATTCAGCGTAGCCAACGTGCCCAGTTATCTCTCCTCGAGCTAGTTTCTCTCTAACTAGTTCAGGGTTTTCGCCAACGCCTATTTTCCTCCTAAAAGACTCTCTCCTCTTAGCTGCATCGAGGCTCCTAGTGGCCCTTATTCTCTTGACTCTTGGAACAGTTGAGGATAATGCTACTAGTAAAGCATCAAATATGAAACCCGGGTTAATGCCTGTTCCCACGACAACTACTCCCATGGATTCAGCTAGTTCACTTATTCTCCTAGCTAAAACAGGGTACCTGTAGTAAGGGTATGCGAGTGTTTCACAAGTTGAAACAACGTTGACTCCTAGTTCAATGATTGAGGTTAACTGCGAGTAAACTTTATCTAAGTATGAGCTAGTAGCGTGTAAAACTACATCTGCTTCAGCGAGTGATTCAACATTCTTCGTCACGGGGACACCGAGTTTCCCTACACCAATTAATTCACCAGCATCTTTCCCTAAAATACTCTCATCGACATCTACAACGGATAATAATTCATGTCCTCTCCGCATTGAAACCTTAGCTAGGAGTCTACCAATTGATCCAAAACCATAAATACCTATTTTCAATCAGATCACCGGTTAAAACCCATTATTGATTTGATAGATTCCTTAACAGGGATATATATGTAGTTACATACTAATAGTATGAGAGATGATGTATGAGAGATTAAACAGTATTGATTATTTCCCGTATTGACCAGCATCAATTACCTCAAAGCATTCACCATACTTCACTTCTTTTCCTCGTGCATGAGAGCCAGAGGATCAATTGTTATATAAAGGTTAGGAGAGTTAACTAAACATGGTTACCTGAATTGAGAGGGCATCATGTGAGCGGGGTCTAGGGTTGAATAATGTTATTTACACTTTGGTTACAACGATAGCACTGGTTTTCATAGCTGAACTCGGAGATAAGACAATGCTATCCACAGCTATATTTGCTGTTCAAACTCAGCGGTTTATAGCGGTGTTTGTGGCTTCAATTTGTGGTTTTACACTAGCTAATGTTTTAGCGGTTGGAGTTGGTTACGCTGTTAGACAAATAGTTGATCTAAGCATTATCCAGTTACTGGCCGCTGCGTTATTCATTGTTATAGGTATATGGATGCTCATCAGTAGCAACGGAGAAGACACTGGAGTTAGAAGAGTAGGGTTAACTGCTTGCTTCCTAGCGGTTTTATTATCGGAGATGGGTGATAAAACGCAGTTAGCTGTTTTTTCATCAACTATTCTCTACGGTTACCCATTAGTTGTTCTAATAGGGGGAGTCATTGGTTACGCTTTAGCGAACACTGTTGGTTTAACAATAGCTAAAGTTGCGAGTAGTAGATTAGAGTGGGTTAAAGTGAAGAAGTACGCGGCACTAGTTATGATCGCCATTGGAGCGTGGATTGTTTTATCAATGTTTACGAGCACGTAGCTTTCACCCATTAGTTAACTCAGTATTTTCATGGTTAAAGTATCTCCTTGCTTAACTCTAAGTAATTCCGCAGCGTTGCCCTTATTAACAGCTACTTCTAGGTAACCCCAGGAGTTAATGTAGCATGCTAGTTCATATTCTGGTACTCTGCTGAAGCTTGCTTCAAAGACGCATATGTGTTTAGATGAGTTCGCTTCAACTAGTATTCTTGAACCATGTGATGGATTCAATTTCGATACATCGATGCTGCTAGCATTAGTCATAATGTTCCCGAATACATCTATGTACAGAATTGAAGCCTTAATGGCCTTGTTCTCAGGGTTCACTAATGGTCTCTCGATCTTTAATTTAACTATTTCACTGTAGTCTATCTCTACGCCTGTTTCCTCAACTGGTACTCCTCGACTAATCCATGCGGCCACGGGTGCAAATATATCTCTACCATGGAAGGTATGTGAGACCTCAGGTAACTTGTACTTGGAGTTAGATATATCTATTACTCGTTTAACTCCATCTAGTTCCGCTAGTAGCGTTAAGCAACCATTGTCGGGTCCGAGGAGGATATAGTTACTTGTCTCCAATAGGATTGCTCTCCTGGAGCCACCCACCCCGGGATCCACTACTACCATGAAAATAGTGTTCTTTGGGAAATACCTCGCTGAAACAGCTAGTATTACAGCTGCTTCTAGTACATTGTGTCTCTCGACTCCATGAGTTAAATCAATGACTTCTACTTCGGGGTTAATTGATTTAATGACTCCTTTAACTACCCCCACATACGGGTCTCTGTAACCGTAATCAGTTAAAAGTACAATCATTCTCCTCATAGCTGGTTCCTCCATGCTAATTTATAATAATCTCGATTTAATACTAGTATAGTAGCCGGGGATGGAGTCGACGGGCGGCCTGACTCGTGATGATTGTTGACGCATTCAACCCGGCCATGTTTCCGATGATTAACAGCGGATAATCTGAGGTGCGTGATGTACCAGCTCTAAATGAGGTTTTAAAGTGTTCTATTTCATTTCATATTGGTGAATCCATGGTTAACAAGGGAGAGGGGTTTGTCCACTGGTTTAACCACTAGGTGTTTGTTTAAGAACGCTTGGTATCTCTCCAGTACTGGTTTCAAGCAAGGCTACGTGTTCATTTATGGAACTAGGATAAGAGACACTGGTGAAGGCGAACCCGAACCAGAGTACGAGTTATCGGAGCTAGTTTACGATTTCAATGGAGACGCAGTTATAGCTCATGGCTACAGTCTACTAGTAGACATAGTTGAGTACGTTGTAAGAGGAATAAGAGGCTTCGACTTAAGCGTCTTCACTAGAGAGGAGTTGAGGAAATTAGCTAAAGCCGGAGTAGTGAACGCGTATATGAGTGGTGTAACGTTGCCCGTGGCTTCAACGAGTCACCCGGAGGTCGTTGTAGATATAGCTAGAGAGAATAGTCTGCGATTAGGGATCATAGCTGAGAGGGGAACTGTTTCAGGGAACCCCTTCACTGTACTACTTGAACAAGACGGTGAGTACATTTACTACGAGGACAAGAAGATAAGTCACTATTCATCAGCGATCTGTAAACCAAGTGAAATAAGAGACAACTGCGTACTAGTAGATGCTAGAGGATACGGGAACACTACGACAGCTATTGAGGAAGTATACATGGCTACCGGTGACCCAAGTTTATCCTTTAAACTACTGACAAACCTATACAGAGCAACTGGAATAGATAACGGCTTCGTTGAGAAAGATTCAGCATCCGACCTAATAATATATGATTTGAAAAACCCATTGAAATCCATGCCGTTAATTAATGGAGACCACTCCTACAAACTACTCGCTAGATCCCAGCAACCAGACATAGTATTCATTGGGGGAGACGTATTCTACGAGCACGGGGAAAACCTAGCTATACCAGTAGTTAAAATCAATGAGATCTTAAAAAAGAAAACTGGAGGAGAACAAGTCGGTTATCAAGCGAGAACCAAACTTTAATTCCATGTTTCACATGGAATTATAGCTATGCACAGTAAAAAGTAATGTTGAACCAGGTAGTAATCAACATTGTTAGGGGTGAATATCGAGGAGCGAGTCAATTAGGTGGCTTGAAGAAGCATTAAAGGGCCTCGATACAGTTAAAGTATTGCATGGGGGAAAAGATTAAACATTGCAGCATTCTACTTGCTTCAAGCAGCTGCAAAGGCCGCTAAAGCACTCTTACACCGCATTAAAGAAGTATCCTGGTGGCATAGTGTTCTGCAACTGCTTCAACGATATTTCACTGCTTCGGGGTCAACCATTAATGAATTAGTGTGCGCTGGGGAGCTCGACCGTTGCTATATTCCCTCAATGTGTCCCAACACTCAGCTGGATCGCCTCATGAAGCTTACGATGGGGAAGCGTCAAAGAGCATCAAATACAGCAAGTGAGTGTGCAGGGATGCGGTTAACTACGCGTAGCAAGTTGTTTGGTCAAGAGATCTGGATAATTGTTGAATTACTGGTGGAGAAGCATAATTCAGTAGCAGTATTTTCATTTGGTTCCAGGGCTAGAGGAGACTTTAAACCTTGGAGCATCTACGACTTATCAATAATAGCTGACAACTGAAAGCCTCGCCTTTTAAGGCGGGGATGAGAGGGAAAGCTTATAAATTCTCTTTGTTTAATTGTTCTTGGTGATGAGCATTAAATTCTTTGAGCAATTAGCGATGATAAATAGTCTATGTATAACCCCGAGTCCCGAGAGGGATAGGGGTAATGGGCTGGAGACCCGGCCCGGGATTGAAGCCTCAGGAAGAGGGAATGTAATCCCAAACCTCCCCGCAATAGCAAGAACCCTCGCCATTCATGGCGGGGAGGAGGTCAGCACGTGATAATGTAGAGTAAAGCATTGGATTATCCCATCATGCTTAGAGCTAATAGAGATTCTTGATCCGTAGGGACAAGTAGTTGACTAAATGTATGTGTAGTGGGCCCGCGGGGATTTGAACCCCGGTCCTCCCGGTTATCAGCCGGGCGCTCCACCAAGCTGAGCTACGGGCCCCTAATCCATGTATTATTTAACCGAGATTTTTAAACCTAGTTGCCGTGTTTAAAGTATTTTTATAAGCTACTCTTATTTAATCATGGTGTATATTCTTGCATGGTTGGTGGGGTAAAGTACTATACGTGGATCTCACTGTTAAACAAGTCAAGGAAGTAACTCTTGATCCATCCTACTACACTGATTACCTGGGTGGTAGAGGATTAGCAGCGAGGCTCCTGTGGGATTTAAACCCTATTGGAGTAGACCCGTTTTCACCCTATAACCACCTCGTCGTCGCCACGGGGCCGCTTTCATCGCTGCCTCTACCCAGCAGTGGGAAAGTGCAAGTCGCATCTAAGAGCCCGCTGACACTCGGTTACGGTGACGGAAACCTTGGATCCATGGCTAGTTTCCACTTGAAGAGAACAGGTTTTGACGCAATAATTGTAACAGGAGCATTCAGGAAACCGGGCTACCTCTACGTTGAGAATAATAGAGTCGAGTTCAGGGATGCCGAGGACTTGTGGGGTTTAGATGCGTTTACAGCGGAGGAGAAGCTAGTTAGGGAACACGATAGAAATACAGGTATACTGTTGATTGGTCCAGCAGGCGAAAACCTCGTTAGATATGCTACCATCATCTCGCAGAAGGGTAGAAGTGGAGGTAGACCCGGTATTGGAGCAGTCATGGGTAGTAAGAAGCTTAAGGCAATTGTTGTTAAGGGCTCTCTTGAACCATCAGTAGCGAATAAAGAGGAATTCAGGAGGTTAACTGAGGAAGCATACAATAGGATACTGAGGAGCGATAACTACGAGTTCTGGATCAGGCAGGGTACAATGGGGACAATAGTTTGGAGTAATCAGAACAGTTGTCTACCCACAATGAATTTCAGGGAGGGAGTATGGGATGAGTATGAATCAATAAGCGGAGATTTAATGGAGAAACTCAAAGTCAATAGGCGTGGGTGCCCATTCTGCAATATGGCGTGCGGAAACGTGATCCTTGATGATACGGGCGAGGAGAGCGAATTAGACTACGAGAATGTTGCAATGCTCGGTAGTAACATACTCCTAAGTGACTTACGCAGAGTTGGAGAAGTAAATAAACTAGCTGATAAACTAGGTGTAGACACAATCAGTCTAGGTAACTCACTGGGATTCTACATGGAGGCAAGTGAGCGGGGATTAGTGCATGAGAAACTCGACTGGGGGGACTACAGGGAGATCAAGAGGTTAACGCTGGATGTAGCTTACAGGAGAGGGTTGGGAGCATTCATCGCTGAGGGAGTTGCGAGAATGGCTAGAAGCCTCGGTAGAGAAGCAGAGGGCTTCGCAGTACACGTTAAAGGATTAGAGGTTTCAGCGTATGACTGCCACGTTGCACCAGGAATGGCTCTAGCTTACGGTACATCACCTATAGGAGCACACCATAAGGATGCGTGGATTATAAGTTACGAGGTTAAAACGGATAGACTTGGATACACTAGGGATAAAACCGAGAGACTCGTGTTCCTACAGGATATCAGGGGCGGAATGTTCGAGTCACTGACTACTTGTAGGCTACCATGGGTTGAAGTAGGATTAGACTTAGAGTACTACCCTAGGCTATTGACAGCTGTAACTGGGTTAGCGTGGAGCTTGGATGAAATCAGAGTGATTGGTAGTAGAATATACTCATTGATTAGAGCCTACTGGATACGTGAACACGGGTATTGGAGTAGAGAAATGGATTATGCTCCATTGAAGTGGTTTAAGTACCCGTTAACTAAGGGGCCTTATGCTGGGCACAAATTAGATTTCCAGAAGTATAATGAAATGCTCGACATGTACTATGATCTACGTGGATGGGATGAGAGAGGAGTACCCAGGAGGGATGCACTTAGAAAACTCGAATTAGAGTACGTGATACCTGTCCTCGAGAAAATAATTGAATTAAAGTAGTTTTTACTCTTATTTCACCTATAATTACAGTGTCTTCTATGCAAGTATAGTCGATGAATCTTAAAGAGGGAGTTATTATTTGACGCTCAATATACGTGGAGTAATTGTATCTGGTACTCGTGAAGCATCTAGGTACGTGGAGGAGTATGGTTTAGAGTTCGAGAAATTACTCGGTGTTAAACCATACCCAGGGACATTGAACATTAAACTCGATAAATGCCTGGAGGAAATCATAGGGGGCTTCAAGCCGCTCATTATTCCTCCACCTAAACCAGGTCTTGGAGTAGTCTATGCTTACCGCGGTTTCTTAAGAGGCATACGCGTACTCGTTGTTAAACCTGCTTTAACTAGGCATGACTGCAGAGTACTGGAAGTCGTGTCGGGAGTTAAACTAAGGGAGGTACTTGGTTTAAGTGATGGAGACGTAGTCGAAATAGAGCTAAGCGAGTAGTGTTATGTAGCTTGCTGACTATGGTTGAATAAAAGTGTTTTTCACGTACTCAATGTACTCCTCAATGTTAACGGTTGATTGCATTGCAGCTGAACCCACTATGCTCTGCGTTAAATCAGGGTTGAATAGGAAGACTACTCCCACTAACACTATGAGAGCTGTGAGAACTACTAGTGTTGTTTGAGCCAGCTTCATGTCTACTCCTCTGAGCTGAGTCACAGTTGTCCCGAACACTATGATGTACAGCATTTTCATGTAAGCTAGTAAACCAATAGCGCTTGCAATAATCATCAGTACAGCTAATACCACGTTGTACTCGAAGAGGGCCTCATATAGCAGTAGTTTAGCAAGGAACCCTGGTAGAGGAGGTATCCCGGCTAGCGTTAGAGTTGAAGCAGCGAAAGCTACGCCAGCAACTTTAAACTTCATTCCTGCACCAGATAAGTCACTTAGGTTCCTTGACTCCGCTGCTTTAATGAATACACCAGTACTCAGGAATAATGTTGATTTAGCGAGTGAGTGAGTTATAACGTAGTATAATGTGGCCTGTAAACCCTTCAGTGTTAAGCAACTAACACCCATGAATAAGAAACCTAGATTCATAACCGTTGAGTACGCTATCAATCTCTTAATATCTCTCTGAATATTCATTAATAGTGCTCCGAAAACACCTGATAATGCACCCATCGTGATTGTTACAAGAGACACTAAGTGCGTTATTGTGTTTAATGGGGGTTTAGTAGTACTCCATGAAGCAATGTAAAAGAACTTGTATAAACCAATTACCCCCGTGTTAACGACGAGCCCACTTAGCAGTGCAGATATAGGGGTTGGAGCAGCTGGGTGTGCATCCGGTAACCAGAAGTGGTTTGGGAAAACCCCGCTTTTAATGCTGAAAGTCCAAGAAGCGAGTACAAGTATTAAACCATAAGCGAATACTTGTAATTCACTACTACTTATTGCTTTGTAGGAGAAATCCACTAGGTTCAATGTGCCGTAGAAACTATATGTTAACCCCATTGCTAGGAGGTAGAGTGATGTACCCAGTGAACCAATGAAAGCATACTTTAAACCCGAGATAAGGGATATAGGTCTCCTCCTATAATACATTACCAGCGCGTAAGATGATACACCTGTGACTTCAAGCATCACGAATAAATTAAATAAGTCACCAGTGTAAGTTACACCGAGTAATCCAGCCTCGTTGCCTAGTAGTAATATCGTGTACCAGGGGTATGCTTCATCAACAATGTAGCTTAAACTATAAAGCATTATGGCGAGCACGATGAGAGAAGTCAGTAAACCCACTACTGCACAGAATCTATCTACAATGTAGGTTATCCCAACTGGTGCAGGCCAACCACCTGCTTTGAACACGAGGGGGTGGTCCACGCTGTAGGCTTCCACTGCAACAATTGCGGATAAAGCCGCTACAATGGTCATTACGAGCGCAGCGTAACCCATGACAACTAATCTCTTCCTGGAAACTAAGTATACTACTGGGATAGTGAAGCCAGCGAATGCTGGGAGGAATGGGATAAGGCCAGCTATGATCTCGATCATCTCATACACCACTTACTCAAATATCTTGTAAGCATAGTACTCGAACTCCTCGCTGATCTCCTTTCTCGCTTTAACTGGTTCCTTCGTGGTTACACTTATCCAGTTAACGTAGAAGTAGTCGTTTCTCTCATCAACTACCACTGTTCCAGGTGTATTAGTTATAGAGCCCATTACTAATAGTCTCGCGTACCTTGATTTAACGTTCACGGGTACTTTGACTATTCCTGGATTAATATCCATGTTTATGATTCTCTTAACCACATCCATGTGTGCTTTGATCTCTATGATGGTTATGTACTTGAAGAAATAGTATACCATATATAATAGTCTCCCAGCATCAAGTAGCTTCTTCTCATCCACTACAAGGTACTTCGCTGAGACAGCGCTTAAGATAAATGATACGAGTAAACCTGTTAAAACAGTGTATAGTGAGAGAGAACCCACGAACACCATGTAAACCAGGAATACTAGTAAACCAACTACTATGTACTTGATCAATACTCCGCACCCTCCTCTAGAAGCGTTTTAACGGCTTTTCTCGCATCAATGGTCCCTGTCAACCGATAGGTTTGAATTATCCCGAAAGCTATTAATGAATTAGTAGCTAAACCTATCACTATACCAGTTAAGACAAGTGCCTGTGGCAGTGGATCAGATGCGTGAGTTGCCAGGAACTCTGCTTCTCCACCCTGCATGTCACTGTATACTGGTGGAACAATAGGGTATGTGTATATGAGCCCCGCGAGGATTATTGCAACGAATACTGTGTCTGAGAGAATCGTGAGAGATATTAATTTCTTGGTTAAACTCCTTCTATATACTATGCCGTATATAGATATCAGGAAGTTTATTGCTAAGACACTGATTAGTAGAGTGAAAGTGAATTCTTCAAGCATTGTCTCCACCTTTATAGTATTCCTCGGGTATAGATAAGTAGAGTGCTACAGCTGTGAAACCTGATGCGACAGCTAAGAATTCTAGGAGATTATATAGTGATATACTACCACTTAGAATAAATCCATCTAGGTAGCCAGGGTAGAATCTCTGATTAGTAACAATCTCTAAGCCTCTAATTACTGGTAGTAAAGCAACTAACCCCAACCCTGTTAGAGAGACTCCTCTTATCGCCACGAGCTTAGTTGACGTCACACCCTTCTCTAGTAGAGTGTTAATTGAGAATACTGGTATAATGAGCATTGTTGCAACAGCTAGAGCTGATCCACCGGGGAATCCGCCGCCAGGTGTTAAATGACCGTGGAAAGCTATTGCCGCTGACACCGTGGATATGAGTACCGTGATGATCTTCGTAGCGGTTCTAGACAGCAGCGTTAAACCCACAGGTGTTTTTCTCGCGAGCTCACCCGTATACATGAATATGGTTAATCCACCCACGATAGCTAGGTATAATACCAGTGTTTCATAAACAGTATCTAATCCCCTGTAATCCCATACTATGGCTGCAACAGCTTCCGGGCTCGCTGTGTCCTTGATTGTGTTAATAATATAGTACCTGCTTAGGTCTTTCAGATACCGGGGTACTTCAATGCTGATCACTAGTGGAGTAATCACTGAGGAAACCACTGCGATTAAAACTAAAACAACAAGCACAATAACTCTCTTCACTCTGAGCTCACCTCTTCGAATCTCTCCGTTTTACTTATAACGAAAACAAGTATAGCGGAGTATAATCCAGCGGAGACGGCTACGTAGGTCATGGCGATGTCAGCAGCTCCCATTGCTTGAAGTATTGTAGCGTAGCAAATGCTTTGACCAGCTGAGAACGCTGTTGCTTTCAATAAATCCCGCTCAGTAATAGCCATGTAAACGAATACAATACTAAGGATTAAGGAAGCTATTAGTAGAATCAGTGTTATAATCATTTCTCTTCATCCTCCTCTAGTGCATCAACCACAGGGCTCCATGGTACACTACGAGATTTATGTGCAGCGTAAGCTAAAACATGGCTTCCAACAGGTGAAACCACTAGTAGTATAAGAGCAGTTACAAGCGATGCACCAGCTACAGCATATCTACTCGGGATGTCTGGTGAGCCCAGGGCCATTAATGATATGCCTATGAGTGGTACTACGGCTCCATATATTGCTCCAATGGTTGCAGCGTGTAATCTAACGTAGAAGTTCGGGAACCTGATCATTCCAATAGCTGCCAATAAGTCGAATACACCGCCCACAATGAATAAGCATGCTCCAGTCCAGAATAATATGAGTTCAATCATTTTCCCACCTCTCGTGTCACAAGGTACTTTGATACATATACATCCAGTAGGTAAACCCATAGAGCTAGCATAATTGAGGGTGCAACCAGGAACGGTGTCTTATAGTATAATGTGAGAGCCATTAAGAAAACAGCGAGGTCATATGAGAGACAGTCAACTGCTAGAATAATATCTGGTATTGTTGGACCCTTAAGTAATCTAACTGAGTACAATATAACTGCAGCAATGTATAGAGGGGCTCCAATAAGCATAACTAACTCTAAGTACTCATTCAATTTCTCAACCAAATTTAAGTAATTAGCACGTAAAAATTTAAAAATAAGTAGCTTAACATGGTGATTACAGAGTGAAGTCGAAGGCTGTTGAAATAGAGAACTTCACGAAGAAATTCGGTGACTTCACAGCTGTAGATAACTTGAACCTAGATATATATGAGAACGAGGTATTCGGTTTACTTGGTCCAAATGGCTCAGGTAAAACAACGACTCTACTGACAATCGCCACTGTTTACAAACCTACGAGTGGAGATATCTACGTATACGGGCACAGTGTTACAAGAGAAGACTACGTGGTGAGAAAACTCGTTGGAATAGCTTTCCAGGATCCTAAGGCGATGTGGATTGATAAGCCATATGAGTTGTTGACATGGCATGCGAGGATAGTAGGGTACTCGTCTAGTGAAGCGAAGAAAGTGGTTCAAGACGTAATGGAGCTACTTGGATTATGGGAGCATAGGAACAAGCAATTCTACCAGTTGAGCGGGGGTACTAGGAAGAAAGTTGAGTTAGCGAAAGTACTGATCCAGAAACCCAGAGTAGCAATACTCGATGAACCAACAGCTCAAGTCGATGTTTTATCGAAGCATGCGCTGTGGGACGTAATCAAGAAACTCAGAGATGAAGGTACAACTGTTATCATAGCGACAAACGACATGTTCGAAGCCGAGAAAGTCTGCGAGAGAATAGCTATCATATATAAGGGTAAACTACGCGCTCTTGGAACAATAAGTGAGTTAAAGGACTCCATACCCAGTGGTGACTTAGTAGAGGTTCAGTTCGAGGGTGGTGGAATCCCCGAGGGTCTCCTAAGAGCTCTAAGGGATATTGGGAGAGTTGAAGCTCGTTCAAGTGTGCTCAAAGTATACGTGGAGAAAGGAGAGGAGAAAGTGATAGATATCATTGAGTTATTTAGAAGATACAACGTTAAAATACTGAGAATCATGGTTAAAGAACCAACACTGGATGATGTTTTCACGTATATAACGGGGGCGAAGCTACGTGAGGAATCCTAGTTTCACGAGCAATATTAGGAGCATTCTTCTAGTGGCATCATGGGATTTAATGAAGCTCAAGAACCAGAAAGTGTTCTTAGCTATGCGTGTAGCTTGGTTTACTCTACAAGTACTAGTATTCGCTAGAGCAATCTCATTCATTGTTAGTCAAAGCATCCTAGAGTACACTGGTGGGGTAGACTACTATTACTTCTACTTGCTTGGAATATATACATCTCTGATATACTCTACGAGTATTTCGAGAGGTTACGTTATCGCAGATGAATTCGACGATGGAATAGTTGAGTACCATTTATCTCTACCGATTAAGAGAGGGGTTTTCGCTGTTGGCCGAGTCCTGGGGAGTAGTTTGTCAACTATTATCTTCACATTACCCATGATGATAGTAGTGTATGTTATTCTAGGTGTGAGTAACTTGTTCTCCATAATTGTATCTTTGATCTCAGCACTCGTGTTCTCCATTGGTGTAGTTAGCTTCGTGCTACTACTTGTTTTCTCCGTTAAATCAACTGATTTAACGGACATACTTGTAGGTGCAATAGATGCATTACTAGTTAGGTTGAGTACTGTGTTTTACCCATTACCCGTTATTGAAGCATCTGGTATAGCACCCTACTATGTTATTGCCTTAATGAACCCAATATCTAATCTAGCTGATTTCCTGAGAATACTTGTTTTCCCAGAGTACTACATGGTTTTCAAGTATGGTGTTGCACCAATAGTTGTCTACATGGTTGCGTTCTCCATGGGTTTACTTGTTCTCGCAGTAGAGTACTATGAGAGAAAACTTGAAGCAGGTGGCTGGAAGTGATGGATTGGCTTAGAGGACTACTACTAGTTGCTCAAAGAGATCTCGCGAGGTTCTGGCGGAACATATACTGGCTTGCTGGGCAACTAGCAATGAACATTGCGGATTTAGTGATATTCGCAGTTATTTTCAGAGGGTTAGTGAATCCTGCTTACATACCTGACTACATTAGATTCATTACTCCAGGCATATTGTGCTTATCGATCTTCATATCAGCGTTCAGTATTGGTAGAGAAGTTGGCATCGAGTTGAGGCGTGAGGTGACGCACTACTTAGTGTCTCTACCTGTTACTCGTGGACAACTAGTTGCAGGTAGAATACTGGGTGGTGTTTTAAGAGGGTTTATGTATCAAGCAGGGTTCATTATACTGGCTGTAGTATTGATGGGTTTACCTAGTGTTGATAAATGGTTGTTGATTTTAACAGCGTCTCTACTACTAGCTGTAACGATGTCTGGTTTATCGATTACAGTGTCCACGCTGACGAGGGATTTCAACTTACAAGCAGCGATTAGGTCCCTAGTGTACTTCGTCTTCTTCTTTGTTTCAAACGTGTTTTACCCTGAGAAAGCTCTAGCAGTTAGACTTGGTTCAGCAGCTCCCTTCGCTTACTACTCTCCTATGAGTATGACGGTGAATATATACAGGTATGGCTTCAACTATGTTTCATCAATCGACGTATTCTTCAATTTAACTGGTCTCATAGTGTGGTCTACTCTCGCAGTATTGTTCACGTACAAAGTCTACATCCGGAACTTAACTGGGTGATTTTTAAACCTCGTGATATAATAATATAACATGATTCTACGCTAAGAGGTGCTTAAAGTGTCTGCACCCAAATCCAGGAGACATGAGAAAATAGAGGTTCCACAGGAAGTGCAACTACGTACAACCGTGGAACTAAGTGAACTACTCAGGAAACTCAAAAGCGAAGTTGAGAAAGGAAACACTAAGTACTATACACCATACTCGCTCGCAGCAGCATACAGTATCAAAGTAAGCGATGCTAAGAGATTACTCAAAGAAGCAGTGAAGCAAAACATATTGAAACCATACAGTGGAGGAAGAAGAGCACCAACATTTATACCCGCTCACAGTAAACCATCATAACTATACACGAGAAAACTAAATAAACCCCTCCCAATAAAACAATAAAAACGAAGCGGCGGTCGTCCAGCCTGGACTAGGACGCCGGCCCCCCAAGCCGGAGATCCCGGGTTCAAATCCCGGCCGCCGCACACCTCCTTTAAATACCCATATAAATTCTATAGAGTTGTTTCCCATAGTTCAAGCTCCCGTGGCGGGGGTGTCAACTACTATGTGATTTACTGGGTGAAATCATGTCCGCTAGCTCCTTGCATGATAGAGTGGATGTTAGCGCCCTAAGCGACGAGGCCCTTCACCACCTCGTTGAACTCGTGTTCCTCCAGGTACTGGAGTGCCTTGTAGACCACGCTGTCCGGTGCAGTCCTAACCCCGTGGAGGTAGTTGTAGAGCGAGCCCCATTAATATACGCAGTGTTAATTATAGAGACCTATTATTGATTAGCAAAGAGTTCACCGTATACTTAGTACTACTTACTATTTAAACCTTATTTAAGAGTGATAATTGTTCATGGTGGAACAGGTATAACGTATGGTCCTTCAGGTATTGCTATTATGTGTCTACATGAAATACTCCTACAAGCTGTTTCAAATGCTTCCTCGAATGTTGATGCAGGCGTGAGGTTCATTTCTTCGAGTGTTTCATGCTTAATGTTCCTAGTGACAACTATGACTCTGTTCTTCAATAATACTTGAGCGAGTTTCTGGGCTTCCCACTGGTCTCTAATAGGCTCGTTTTCCCGTATGTAGCGTAGTATCTCCTCCGGGTTTTTACTTATTGATGCTAGTTCTCTGAAGGACTCGTGTCCAACTCCGTCAATGCACTCTGAGAGCATTATTATGTAGCCGTTTCTCCTCGTAACTCTAGAAGCTGTAACCATTCCTTTAACAGCTTGATATAGATCTCTATCCAGTGGGTATCCACCGTTAGTAACTATTGTTAAATCAGCTTCGAAGGGTGCACTCACCTTCACGTACTTATCTAGTATTCTTACGCCTTGCTCATGTGCACTGTACGGGTCCCCGGATACAACTGAGAACACTTTCTTCTCCTTATCTAGCAGTACATGGATTATGAACTTGTAGTTTTTAACTAGTTTAGATGCTTCAACCATGTCTTCGTGTACAGGGTTGCCTTCGAGGTAACCGTAGTCTGCCTTCGGGTGTGTGAGCATTTTGTAGCCATGGTTTTGGTATACAGTCTTAGTAGCTGAAACACCTGGTAAAATGAGTTTTCTCCCACCACTATACCCTGCGAATAAGTGTGGTTCTATGAGGCCTACGCCTATGACTAAGTCAGCGTTTACAACTGATTTATTAACGTAGATCTCTGTACCATGACTTGTTCTACCCAGGTAAACCATTGAATCGTATTCATCTGAGTTATGGCTGTAGACACTGTACTCATCAGCGATTTCAACGCCTACGAGTTCCTCGATCTCCCTCCTAGTGTGTGGTTTATGGAGCCCTGTTGCAACAACGATCTCAACGTTGTCTCTCCTCACGCCGGCTTCTCTCAGCTCGCTTAGTAGAGCCTCGAGGAGTAGCTTATTAGGTGTAGCTCTTGTTTTATCAGTGATTAATACTACTACTCTCTGCTTACCCATGGCTAATTCACGTAGTGATGGAGAGTCAATGGGTTGCTTCAAGCTCTCCTCAGCCATGGTCACTGCTTCGGCTCCACTTCTTCCTCTCGGGATTGCTGAGTATAGTACAGTGGTTTCACTAGGTAAATCTAGCTCCAGGAATTTTCTCCCATATGGGAAGAGCACTCTCATTTAATTCACTCTTCTGGTATTACTTTATCCGGGTTAAGTACTTTATTAGGGTCTAAGATCCCCTTTAGTTTCCTCATGGTTTCTACCCATACATCGCCTAGAAGCCTCCTCACGTACTTTCTCCTAATGTAACCAATGCCGTGTTCACCTGTTATTACTCCTCCAAGCTTGAGGGCTGCTTCATAGATTTCCTCAGATACTCCAATGAGCTGCTCCCTTGTGTAACCCTGGTAATTTAATACATGTATATGGATGTTTCCGTCACCTACGTGACCGTAGACGGGTAGCCATACTCCATGCTTTCTCTCGATATCCATAACTGCTTCAATGAATTTATCCACGCTGCCTAAGGGAACCGTGGTGTCGAGGATGTCGAAGGTATCCTTCTTCAAAGCTGTGAATATCTCACTTCTAATTTTGAGCAGTGTTTTCTGTTCATCTGTTCTCTGAGTGGCGAAGGGTTCAAGTGATCCCTCTTCTCTCGCTGCTTTATCCACGTACTCTAACTCCAAGAATAAAACGTCCTCTAAGGCCTCAGCTAGTATCACCATTAGGAAGTAGTCTCCCTCCATGATTGGCCATTGGAGCCCGAGGTGTTTCGCGGATGCTTCTATGACTCTTCTATCAAAGTATTCTAGTGCTAGTGGTATTAAACCAGAGAACAAGAGTTTCTTAGCTGTCTTGAATGCTTTGACTCTACTATCGAATGGCACTACGATTGTTGCTGTGTAACTCCACTTCGGGTATAGCCTCAAGTACGCTTTTGTTACTACTCCTAGGACTCCTTCACTACCTACGAATAAGTGGGCTAAGTTGTATCCGAAGTTGTTCTTTATTGTTTTAGCACCGAGTTTCAGTACTTCACCAGTAGGGAGGACTACTTCTAAGCCTAGAACATAGTTCCTCATAACTCCTGTTTTAACGGCTCTAGAGCCCCCGGCGTTACATGCTATTAACCCCCCAATGAATGCGCCTTCATCGCCTGGGTGTGCTGGGAACATTAAGTTGTGTTTCTCAGCTTCTTCTATGAGTTTCCCGAGAGTTGCTCCTGCTTCGGCTTCTGCAACCATGTTCTCTGAATCCACGTGTACTTTATCCATTCTCTCCAGTGATAGAACAATCCCTGGTTTTGTTGGTATAGCTCCGCCAACTAACCCTGTTCCACCGCCTCTAATGTAGACTTTTGCCTTGTACTTATTTGCTAGTTTTAGTACCTCGGATACTTCCTCGGTTGAACCAGGTTTCACTACGACAATGTCTCTAACTGGTTGTGGTCTAACTCCGTAGGCTGTTTCATCGTATAAGTATCTCTCAACAGCTTTCTCCTCTATGATAACCCATTGATCTCCCACAGTGGATTTGAGTTCATTGATTAGAGAAATGGGTAGAGCCAAGTATTCCACCTATTTTAAGTTTCTTAAAGCTTGTAATATTTTTTTAGCAACATCGTAGATGTCTCCTACCACGAATAAATCACTGTACTTCGCTATGGGCGCGGATGGATCAATGTTCACTGAGACAACGTACTTGGAGTCCCTCATTCCAGCAATGTGTTGTGGTGCACCTGAAATCCCCAAGGCTATGTATAGTCTTGGTTTAACGATGTTACCGCTGAACCCTACTTGTCTATCTCTCTCCATCCAACCCATGTCGACTAGGGGTTTACTGCACGCTAATTGAGCCCCTATCTCCCTAGCGAGTTCCTCGAATAACTTAATGTCCTCTCTGCTTCTCACTCCTTTACCTATTGAGACAATTACATCTGCTTCAGAGAGCTTAACTGTTTTCACCCTGGCAACTCTTAGAACTCTCAGTTTATCAGCGCCGCTTGCTTCAATTGATCTAATCAACGCTTCTCCTTTTCTCCCATAATCCGGGGAGGGTACTTGGAAAACACCTGGTCTAACAGTAGTTATCACCGGGTTAGTTAATGTCTTTATGTGCGCGATGATGTTCCCCGTGAAAGCGGGCCTCACTTGAACAATGTTTCCTTCATCGTCAACATATACATCTAAGCAATCAGCTGTGATACCGGTACCAATACTTGCAGCTACTCGTGGAGCAATACTTCTACCCCACGGGGTTGCTGGGACAAGGACTAGTTTAGGTTTAATGTACTTAATGGCGTCGATTAAAGCATTTCTATGTATTAATGGGTTGGTTAAATGATTTTCCTCAACAACGTATTCAACTACTTTATCAGCTCCATATGCTATTAACTCCCTTGAATACTCTTCAGCTTTATTTTCACTAGTAACAGTTACTGCGAATAATTCCCCGCTTATCCTGGGTAGTAGTTCTCTTGCTTTACCCAGTAGCTCGAAGGATGCTCTGTGTATTCTCCCGCTGTAGTTTTCAGCGTAGACGAGTACTCCTCGCCAATTCATGAAATAACACCTGTTTCTCTCAGAACACTCAGTATCATGTTTACTCCTTCCTCTCCCTTAACGACCCTGGTTTCTCTGCCTTTCTCGAGAGCATAGTATGCTCTCACAACTCTCGTTGGGGAACCATTTAAACCAAACTTACTTACATCGGCTACGTCTGCGAGTTGATCAGCGCTCCAGACATCGATCTTCGCTTTCTTAGCTCTCAAGACATCGCTTACCTTAGGCATAGATGGTTCAATGAACTCGTCTCTGAATATAACGGGTCTTGAGAGAGCTATTAGAGCGGGTAGTTTTAATTCGACTTCATAGTATGCTTCACCGAAATCGGATTCAACGATTACTTTATCCACTGAGACATCAATGATCCTAGTTACGAAGGATACGTGAGGTATCCCAAGGAACTCAGCAACCTCTGGGCCAACGTGTGCGGTATCACCGTCAACTGATTTCTCACCGCATAGTATAATGTTAAATGACCCTAGTTTCCTTATAGCTGAAGCTAACGTGTAAGATGTAGCCCAAGTATCTGCACCAGCAAACCTCCTATCACTAAGCAGTATGGCTCTATCAACACCTCTCGCTATAGCGTCTCTTAAAGCTGGTTCAGCGTGTGGAGGAGCCATGGATAATGATGTAATGAATCCCCCGAATACTCTCTTAATTCTCTTAGCAACCTCAATAGCGTATAAGTCGAAGGGATTTATCTCGAGTGAAGCTGAACCCCTGTCAACAACTCCTTTCTCAACATCAAATCTTACTTTAGTTATGTCAGGAGTAGGTTTAATTAAAACAAGTATATTCATGAACCACGGCCTCAACTAACTATATTAGCTTAGTAGTCTAAAAACTTAATTCAGTCCGCGCAGGAACACTAGTTATGGTTACCGTGAAACAGGTGTGCTTCTTACAGTAACGTGGTTTCTAGAATAGAGAAATCAGATCTTTGGGAAGAAGTGTCTGCATCTACACGCTTTATCTCTTATACAGCGTCTAAATATTAATTCAACTAGGTTTAAGACATGTTTCTGTATTTCATGCGGGAACTTATCTACTTTAACAATAGTGTTGCTTCCTATTTTAACAGCTGTATCTAAGTCGCTGCTACAATACTGTTCAACCAGTATTGACAAAGCATCCTCTATTTCCTCAGTTATCTCTAAGCCTCCGTTAACTATGGAATCCACTATTTCGCTTAGAGTGTTAGTGAAGAGCACTAAGTCTAGTGCTTCTGGGACATTTATGGTATCCTCGTAGTACTTGATCTTAAGTAGCCTCATCAACAGTAATTGCGTGTACTTGAAATCAGATAAGAGGACACTTAGTTCTCCATCTCGCCTAACTATTTTCTTGAATACTTCGCACAATTTCGCAATGAGATCACCGTGTTCTACACCAATATCTGGAAAAATAACTGTGTGATACTTAGCGTCAGGCCTAGTCACGAATAAAACAGAGGGGACTTCTTTCTTCAACTCGGTGAGTAATTTTACTGCTTCCTCGTACTCAGCTTTCAGCTTAATGTTAACTATTCCCTCCATGAAAGCAGCTTTAAGCTTCGTAAAAGCAACTTTATCGGAGCCTTCCACCATGATCTGTCCTCTAAGCAACTCGCTTTCCTTCACAGGAGTCATGATTACTCTGTTTCCATCATAGATTAATTTAACTTGGTCACCTGGGTTTAACCCCAGTTGCTTCATCCACGTTGAAGGCACAACGATCGCGCTTGACTGCTTACCAACTCTTATAACTTTCCTTACTTCAACGCTCAAATCCTCCACCGCACAAGAAATACTTATGTAGTAGCATCTAATAATAAATAATAATCCTGAATCCTCTAAATGCTCCCGAAGTATTCACCTAGGAGCACTGAATTAAACCAGGGAAATAAAAAAACTATGTATTTAAGGAAAGAACACGTATTTATCTACTACGTAAATACTTGTTTAAGATCTCGGCCCTCCTCTCATATACAGCGTGTAATGCGTTGTCTCCGAGTGATAATGGTTGACCTCCACCCATTAAGCATCCCCCTGGGCAAGCCGAGTATACTACTGCGTGATCCAGCTCTTTATTCATTGCTTTCTCTACTTCACGTAAATCGCTGACTACGTGTACACTTGAATCTAGGTTAACTGATAACTGGTTTTCGCGTTCCTCCTCGAGTATATCCCGCGGAATACTCCTGATCAGTAGTTGAAGCTCTCTTGTTGTAACAGAGTTCCCCAACTGCTTCCTCCAAGCAGTGCACTGAGTAACATAAATAGCATTAATCGGTATTCTCGGAACTAAGAGCTCCACGCTTAGGTTTGGATAAGTTCTCCTCAATATCTGGTACTCGACTGGGGATTTAGCGTAGATTCTACCTGGTTGAACATGCGTTGTGTTAGAGTAAACTATGATCCTACTGTATCCAAGTAAACGAAGTGCAGCGAATACTTGGCCTACATCCAGGTTCTCAGCTTCCGCTAACGATGCTAATGCCTCTGGCTCAATGTAAATCTCAGCACCCTTATTTCTTCTCAATCTCTCAGGCTCAAGTTTATACGTGACTGCGCCAGCTGGACAATACGCAACGCAGAGTCCACAGTAGTGGCAGTTGGTTTTATCGAATGGATCCTGGTATGGTGTTGAAACCAGTGTTGTTATGCCTCTGTTCACGTAGTTTAAAACACTTGCTTTCATCGTCTTGCATACTTCTATGCATCTACCGCAAACAATGCACTTAGAGGAATCTAGTTGCAGGAAGTTATCCCTGTCACTTATTTTGAATACAGGTCTCTCAACAAGGTTGAACCTTCTCTCGTAGACTCTTGGTTTAACACCCTTTAAAACGAGCTCAAGTAGGCTGAGGAACTCGCTTGTTTTAACAGGGCATCCACGAACGAAGTAGTCTACTTTAACGTGCTGGTGTAGCGGAGTAGACCTTGGTTTATTGTTTTCACCGTATAAACCTGCTTGTACGCCGCCAAGTGTTGCACATGCACCTAAAGCAATTAAAACCTTTGATTTCTCCCTGATCAACTTGAGTCGCTCAGCGTTCTCATCACTAACAACTGATCCCTCAACTACTGCTACATCGTATTCATTGCTTTTCCTAATTCCGAGTAAGCGCCAATCAACTAACTCAGCGTTATACTTTTCAAGTAGATTGAATAAATCCTCGTTGATTACATTGTACAAGCATCCTTCGCAACCAGTTAGAGATATGAATGCTACTTTCATTTCGATCACCTAAGGTACTTTCACAACGTGAACAGCGCATGGAATACAGGGATCATAGGATCTAACGAGCATTTCAACATACTTCGTGAAAGTATTCTCCTCGTTTTTCTCACTATATAGTTGCTTTATCAAGGCTTCAGCGGAGGCCTCGACGTGCTTAGTGAACATGACTGTTGGTGTAATTATGTTAGCTGACTTAATTCTACTATTCTCATCTAACTCATAGAAGTGTATTAGTAGTCCTCTCGGTGCCTCAATAACTGATAATCCTTTACCTTGTTTCCTACTCGGTGGAGTCCTCCTAGGTTGCTTGCCACTTATGCTCCTCAACTTGTATACGATGTCTCGTAGTAGGTAGCGGCTCTCAATAGCTTTAGCAACTATGTTACTGTAGGGGTTACAGCGGAGTACCTCCAGTAGCTCCGAGTTTAACTCCACATACTTGTTTGCGAGGAGCCTGGCTCTCGCTCCAACGAAGAATGTTTTCCCGTTGAAAGTGCAGGCTTTACTATTGGAGTAACTTGATTTAACCTCATTGAAGTAGTTTAAGTAATTATCCTCGTTTATTGTGAAGTATTCTCCACTACTCACCAGTATATATGGTCCCTTCGAGGGAACACTTCTCTCCGGGAACGTTGAGAGAGCTAAGTACACTGGTGAAGGGTCGCTCATACTCGGTGAATTAACCTTGCTCAACACGTATTCCAGGATCTCCTCTACTAAGGGCACTGATTCCTCCATTAATTTAATTGTTTTCTCAACGTGTTGCAGCGATATCTCCTTGATGAATCCGCCGGGCATGTATGGTTGTGGACCAGAGAGCCTCCCGCACAACGTGTTCAAGGAGTTTTTAATGTTCTCTCTCGCTCTTATCGCTTTAGTCACAATGCCTGCTTCGAGTTCACGGTAATCCGGTAAAGCCAGGAATATTAAATAGACTAAGTGGTTTTCAACTATTTGCAGCTTATTACAAACATCTCTAAGTATAGCTGTTACTTCATCTACTTCTATTCCAAGAGCGTTCTCAATGGCGAGGTTAGATGCCCAGAAGTGGGCATGACTACATACACCGCAGATTCTCGCAGCTATGTATGGTGCGTACCGGTAGTCTCGTCCAGTAACTAAGCGCTCGAACATTCTTTCACTTAGTTGACTAGCGTACTCTACGCGTACTTCACCGTTAATTAAGTACACGTTAACTTTGGATTCACCAGCTACTCTATCTAGTTCTAGTTCTAGGCGTGAATTAGTCATTGTTTATACACCTCGTTGATTATTTCTCGTAGTTTAACCGGGATTACTACCCAGAAAATAGATAGGGCTGATTCAAGGTGCTCCCTACTAATACCGTTATCTCTGTAGTATTTGATCGCGTTTCTCCAGACATCTATGCTAGATGTAAATCCTCTGCACCCAATGCAGGGAGCGCTCTGCCTCGTGCACTCAGCATCGCAGCCTGCAACTGTGAGGGGCCCGAGGCATGGAATACCTTGTTTGACTAAGCATTCTTCACCGTATAGTGGGCACTCTGAGCAAACTGGGATACCTTCAACTCCTAGTTCTCTTGAGAGCGTGCTCAACGTGCATGTGCTTTTCCTATAGCAGTCCCAGCAGTGTATGTTATGAGTAGCTAGTAGTAGCTCGAAGTTTATCTTCCTCATTTTCTCTAGTTCATCATCGCTTGTAACAATGTTCATTCCTTCTTGAACAGGGAACCTGCACGCTGGTACAACTCTACCATTGGCTTTAACAACGCATACTCTGCATGTTGCCTCATTGAATAAGCCTTGTAGATAGCATAGTAATGGAACCCTGAAACCAGCTTTCTCAACTGCGTCAATGATGTATGCTTCCTGTGGTACTTCTACTTCAACATTGTTTACTTTAACTTTAACCATGTAATTCACCTATGCTTTCTCAACTGCGCCGAACGGGCAATTAACGAGGCATGAACCACACTTTATGCACTTTGAGGAGTCAATCGTGAAGGGTTTACCGGGTACACCCGTTATCGCGTTGACTGGACAATATTTCGCGCAAACACCGCATCCACGGCATTTCTCCTCATTTATCACGTATGTAACAAGCTTGGGGCATACTTTAGCTGGGCACTTCTTGTTTTCAACGTGTTCCCTATACTCGTTCTCAAAGTACCTGAGAGTAGATAGAACAGGGTTTGGTGCAGAGCCTCCTAGGCCGCAGAGACTAGTCTTGATAACTGTTACACCTAGGTCTCGCAGTATTTCAAGGTCTTCTTCTCTACCCTCACCGTTCACTATTCTCTCCAATGTCTCATTCATTATTTTCATTCCAACTCTGCAAGGTAAGCATTTCCCGCAGGATTCAGCTAGAGTGAAGTCGGTGAAGTATTTAGCAACGTTAACCATGCAGCCTGAGTCATCAATAACTACGAGTCCACCTGACCCCATTATAGCTCCATATGATTGAAGAGTCTCATAGTCTAATTCTAAGTCGAATAAGTTGGAGGGTATGCATCCACCGCTCGGGCCTCCCACTTGGACTGCTTTTATTTTCTTTCCTTCAACAGGGCCACCAGCTAGCTCGTATACCAGTTTCTTAATCGTTGTTCCTATTGGTACCTCGTAGACTCCTGTTCTCTTCACAGCACCTGTTACGCAGAACATTTTTGTTCCCTTAGATTTCTCTGTTCCATACTTCGTGAACTCATCTACTCCAAACTGGAATATTGTGGCTACGTGTGCTAGTGTCTCAACGTTGTTTACAACAGTTGGTTTACCCCATAATCCACTGGTTGCAGGGTATGGTGGTCGCTGACGAGGCCTAGCTCTACCCTCGATAGCGGCTATTAACGCTGTTTCCTCACCGCACACGAATGCTCCAGCGCTCCTATACACCTCTATGTCGAAGCTGAACCCTGAACCCAGTATGTTTTCTCCCAGGAATCCTCGTTCTCTTGCTTCAATAACAGCTTTCTCCAATCTATCAGCCATTAATGGTTTCTCGGCTCTAACGAAGACATAGCCCTTAGTTGCTCCCACAGCGTAACCAGCTATTATCAACCCCTCTATTACTCTATGTGGGTCGGATTCAGCTAGAAGTCTGTTCATGAATGCTCCTGGGTCTCCTTCGTCTCCGTTACATATAACGTATTTCTCATCGCTTCTCTGCTCGTAAGTTATCTTCCACTTTAACCAAGTAGGGAAACCTGCTCCTCCCCTACCTCTTAAACCAGATTTCTTCACTGTCTCAATTACTTCTTCGCGTTTCATTCTCAGCGCTTTTCTAAGGCCTTCATACCCACCCGTCATAATGTATTCATCAATGGATTCAGGGTCAACTAACCCGCAGTTTCTTGAAACCCACCTCACTTGGTTCCTCCACTCGGGTTTCTCATCTAGTAATGGTACACCGTAATCTACGTTGCCTTCTTTGAATCTAAGAGCATAAGCACCAGTGAAATCACGGTTCAAGTACCTTGCTAAGATCTTTTCGACGTCAACGTGTCTAACGTTTACATATATAGCTGCTGGTAAACCCCTCCCAGCAACCATTATCCATGGATCAAGGTAACATAAACCCGTGCAACCAACTCGGTGTACCTCCGCATTTATACCTTTTCTATTAATGAAATCCTCCACGGCTTTATATACTTCTCGAGAACCCGCAGCCAAGGTGCAACTAGATAAGGGGACATGTACTCGTAGGTCTCTGCGCCCGTACACTATATCATACATGGCACTATTCAATCTCTACTACCTCATCAGATTAGCTGTATTAAGGAAGAAAATTTTTAACCTATATTGTTTACTTTCCATGTGTTAACGTAGAATACTTCAACGCTATTTTCCTTGCTTCAGATGGAGTTAATCTCCCATATATGCTCTTATCCCCCGTCTTAGTATTTATCACCATTACCACTGGCGCAAGGCTACAGCAACCGAAGCACCTGGCTTTTTCAACAGTCATCTCTACGGCTATACGAGTGTTTCTCGTAGCTGATTTCAGTGACTCGTAGACTTCACTAGCGCCTCTTAAATAGCACGCTGTGCCGAAGCACACTTGGAAAACATAGTCCCCAACAGGTTCTAACCTGAATTGGTGGTAGAATGAAGCAACACTAATTACTTCAGATAATGAAACACCCAGTTTCCTGGAAATATACTCGAGAGCTTGCCTCGGAAGATACTTTAACTCGCTCTGAATCTCCTGTAGCATTGGAATCAATTTACCTCTACTCCGACCATACTTATTAACTACCGCGTCAACTAGTCTTGCAACACCTACTTGAACTTCTTGTTCAACTCTTGTGATTCCGATTTGACTCATAAGCACTAATCACCTCAATAAGGAATCAGATGAGAATGAGCTTAATTCGTTATGTTATAGCATGTAATAACATGTAATAATCCAAGCGTAAACAATACAAGGTAATGAGATCCAGGTTTAAAGCATAGAGTTAATGAATTAAAATCACTAAATTCAAGTGTTCACTGAGCGCGTGGATAATATGACGTAAACAACTATAAACAATAGACTAGAGTAATGGAGAAGTCGAGATAGCTGGGAGACATTGAAGGATTTCTCATCAAAGTGCATGGAGCCAGTGAAAACATGGTTCTTCATTATCCTTGAATCTAAGTAGAGATATTGCTAAACAAGATTCATAGAGATGAGCTTATGTTTTTCCTCGGGATTAATATGTTGACTCCTAGGTTAAGTAAATGAACTCCAGGTTATACATATCTCAATACTTAAACCTACTATAAAATTTATAAAACTAGTGTTACAGAGAATTTAGTGGTGTTAATGAGGGGAATTATTGTTTGGAAAACTATGCCATAAGTTTAGTTAGTGAACTCAAAAAATACATTGGAGAATTCCTTGGAAAAGAGAAATTAATTGTCATAGCTGGTCACCCTGGTTCAGGTAAAACAACTCTCGCTTCATCCATTAGTCTTGCAGCGGTTTCTCAGGGTTATAAGTGCTTATATATTAGTTTCCAGGAACCAAGGGAGAAATTCTACGAGGAAACATATGGTTTAAGTCTAAATCTCGAAAAGTACGAGAAGGAAGGGTATTTCAAGTTCATTAAGCTACCTCTAATAAGTGACGAGGAGATGCTGGATCAGTTGCTGAGCTCAATCACTAAGGAAATAGTTGAGTTCACGCCCAGAGTTCTCGTAGTAGACTCTATATCGCCTTTACTGAAGATAACGTCATCAAGCATAAAAGCTAGGAGTTACCTCCAAAACTTCTTCTACGAGCTCCAGAAAATCGTGAAGGGGCCGGTGATACTTATAGCTGAACTACCTTTCGGTAAGGAGCAATTGGAAATGGGAGATATTGAATTCGTTAGCGACGTATTCTTAGTTCTCAAGCACAGGGTTATGAGAGGGTTGATTGCTAGGTACATGGAGATAAGGAAAATCCGGGGCTACCAGTTAACGTTAGCTGAAATACCTTTCTCGATTCAGCCTCAACGCGGCATAGTTCTTCTACCTCCACCAATATTGTCTGAGATAAGCGAGGTACGCGAGTTCATTGAAACACCCTGTAGGAGTCTCAGCATATCATTACCGAAATTAAAGAAGTCCATGACTATTTACTATGAGTATCCTGCCCACTATAGAGTGGGAGAACCCGGAGTACTGATCCCTTTACTTGGCATGATTATCAGCGAGTTCAAGAAACCAGTTCTATTCGTAACCTACAAGTATCCCGAGGAGAGTATAAGAGCCCTATTCGAAGAAGTCATTAAGCAACATGCGAGTAATAGTAGAGTAGTGGACAATGCGTTGAGAAACCTGGTTGTTAAACCGATAAATCCTTATGCATACAGTTTACCCGAGTTAAATGCTTTTGAGAACGAGCTCGTTGAACAATATGATCCAGCACAAGTTGTATTCCACGATGTCGGAGTATTAATGAGCTCCACGAAAGACATAGAGAACTACATGCACTTGCTGCAAAACCAGGTATTCTATTTCAAGAAGAAAGGCGTAATGATGGCTAGGTATGCTAGTAGAATAAATCCGCTGCTAAGTAGAATCAATGCATCAATATCGGATGTAGTGTTGAAAGCGAAGTGCGGAAAGGACTGCGTTGACTACAAGCTTTACGCTTGGGCAAGGTTCGGTAAACCACAATTACTGAATTCAAGTGAAGTATCAGTCTGCATTAGGGAGATTATCGAGGAATTAGGGAAAGTAGTCAAGGATTAAACCACGTGAAAAAGTAGTGTGTGTTAAAAAATTATTACTAGTTTAAAGTCAACTATTAGTTCTTCACTATTTTTACAGGCATAGAGTGCACTGAGCAAGAAATACATGGATCAAACGCTACGGCTACTCTCCTAAGGGTTTCTATGATGTCTTCACCTAGAACACTGTTCAATACTCTACTGAGCCCAATTTCCTCCATTGCAGCAATGTTCTGCGCTGTGGGAGTTACTAAGTTTGCATCTATGACTAAGCCTTGTTCATCCACCGTGTATCTATGGTATAGTATTCCTCGAGGTGCTTCAATCGCGTAAACGCATGTACTTGTCTCACTTTTCTTTATTGGCTCTGTTTTACTAATGTAACTCATTGCTTCGTAGCCCTCTAGAAAATCAGTGATCTTGATCACAGCGTCATGGGTTTCAGCTACTCTCGCAATAGCTCCTTGGAACACGTTGTCTAGTTTCCTGTACCAACCATATTGTTTAAGTAAGTCTATGGTTTCTGGTTTTAATTTATCCATGTGCTTGTTGAATCTAGCAATAGGTCCCACAACGTATGGTTTCCCACTTATCTTGTAGAGTAGAGCTGTTTTGTTTTCGCGTTGTAGGACTTCAACTGTTTTCTCGTAGAATTCATATGCATTTATTCTCATATCATTGCACTCTATCATGGTACTCATATGTGGGTATTCATCCTCGTAGACCGAGCACAGTATTAAGTCTTGTTTTTCACCAGGGTATGTCTCTAGACTCAACACGAAATCAGCGAACTTCGCTAACAGTGGAGTAAGAGTCTTCCTCATAATCTTGTTGAGCTTTAATGCTTCTTCTCTAGAAATAAACTTGGTTACTCCACCGACTTGAATAGATACGACGTTGTGTATTCTTCCACCAATGCTCTTCATCAATAACTCTGATAGTTTAACGAGTTCAATTATTGCCTTGAATAACTCGGGGTTTCTCTTCGCGAGATCCATGAATGTTCTGGCTCCAATTAGATCCGGTAGATTTAGGAGGCCAACATGTATTACGTGGCTTTTTATTCTCTCAGCTAAGTGAACCACGGCTCTGTACTGCTCGACTTCCGGTGGAACACTTAATCCTAGGCCTGTTTCAATTGCTTTAGCTGCTCCGAGGATATATGATGACCCGCATAAACCACATATTCTGCTAACTAAGTCTGGTACCGTGGTGTAGTGTTTGTTTCTAACAATGTACTCGAAGAATCTCGGTGCCTCCGTGATATAGTATTCTACGCCTCTAACGCGGTTTTCTCCGTTAACGATCACCGTTATTTCTCCTTCGCCCTCAACTCTTATAAGTGGTTCAATTTTGGCTTGATCCATTTACCTCCCCTTCACGTACTTGAATGATTTATATCCATATCCACGTAGGGCTGTTTGAATCATTGATCCAGGCGCGCCGAGCTTATTTACCTTATCAATGAATTTCTCTAGTTTAAATACGTTGATATCCCATGTTCTTAGACCATAGCATCCATAGCATCCACGTTGGAATGATGGGCATAGTGCACCGCAACCGCTAACAGTTATTGGGCCCATGCATGGAATACCTTGAGAAACCATTACGCATGTTAATCCCTTACGTTTACACTCACTGCACACGCTTTCAGGTAGTATTAAGGGTAATCCGCCGATAGCGTATTTTCTAAGTAAGTTAACGACTGCTTCACCTTTAACTGGGCAACCTTGAATGAAGAAATCGACTTTCACTATGTCACTTACTGGTTTTGGTTCACTATAAACATCTATTTTCTCCGGGAAAGGATACACTGTTTTCTTAACTTCCTCGATGTCTTCGCCGATGCGTAGTGATTGAACTCCTCCTTGAACAGCACATGTTCCCAGCGCTACAAGGGTTTTTGATCTAGCTCTGAATTCTTCTAGTTCTCTCTCTTGCTTAGTGTTTGAAACAGACCCCTCTACGAGCACTAAATCATAATTATCGCTTGAAATAGTCCCTAACTCGGTGAAGTAGACTACTTCATACTTACTTAGTAAATCCTCGCTTGCTAACAGTGCTACGAGTGCTTGGTTCAAGCAGCCGGAGCACGATGTTAATTTGAGGAAGGCTACGCGTAACACTAGTTACACCCCTTCAATCCATAAGTAGTCTTCTACTTCACTATACGGGAACACTGGTCCATCTTTGCATACGAAGTAGTGTCCGAATTGACAGGTTCCGCATAAACCTATTCCGCATCTCATTCTGCGTTCTAGTGATAAGTATATGTTTTCTTTTCTGAAGCCCTTCTCGAGTAGTCTCCTTACTGCAACTCTCATCATGACTTCTGGGCCACACACGTATGACACTGTCTCCTCTGGTTTAACTTCGATGTTTTTAACTAGGTCTGTGACGAAGCCAACGTAGTGACTCCAACCTTCAACTCTCACATCTGATGATAACATTACTTTAACACCAGGTATTTTGAAGTAGTTGTCTAACTCGTACTTGTAGAGCATGTCTGTAGGGGTTCTAGCACCATATAGTATGTAGATATCACGGTATTTTCCTCTATTTTTCTCAATGTATTTAATAACGGGTCTAAGTGGTGCGAGGCCTATTCCTCCTGCAACGATAACTATGTTCATGTTCTCGTGTTTGTCAAGTGGCCATCCTTTACCGTATGGTCCTCTAACGCCTAGAATTGAACCAGTTCTAGCTTTCTCGATTATAGTGTTCGTCACAATGCCTGTGCTTCTCACAGTGTGCTCAATTATTGTTGAACCCCCTGATCTCACCGGTAGATTAGCCAGAGATATTGGTGCTTCACCTATTCCCCAATAGTAGATCATGTTGAATTGTCCCGGTTTAATGTCATGTTCTCCCTCTATTCTCAGAGTGAATGTTTTAACTGCAGGTGCTTCATCGACTACTCTGACTACGATTGCTTTCCTTGATCTAAGGATTCTTAATGAATCACTTACCTGCATTAACTCCACCCTGAGCAACACTATTCACGGATCCACGTAGATCTATGCCCATCGGGCACCACGTTATACATCTACCGCATCCAACACATCCAATTAAACCTATTTGCTTAGGGTAAAACACGAACTTGTGTAGTACGAAGTGCCTGTACCTAGTGTATAGTTCTGGTCTAAAGTGGCCGCCTGCGACTTGCCCATAAGTGTAGAGTAGGCACCCAGTCCACTGAGCTGTTTTTACTCCCATGTTCTGCTCGTTAATACTGTACTCGAATTCTAGGCAGAAACAAGTAGGGCAAACGAAATTGCAGTTTCCGCAGCCAACACAGTCCTCTGACACCTTGAGCCATAAGTCTTTATCTCTTGCTTTACTCAACAGGTTCTCCTGTACTTCTCTCATGACTCTACTGAATGCTCTACTAGTTAATTCTCTTGTTGACTCTATTTTTTCACGGTACTCGTTGACTTCTCTTTCACCAGCTGGTTTTAAATCTAGCTTGACAAGGATATCTCTACCTAGTTCGCTTCCATATTTGAAGAATACGCGTTTCTCATCTAGCCTAGCATACGCTACGTCGAAACCCCCCTCTATAGATGGACCACTGCCCACTGCTCCGCAGAAGCAATTATTATTGGGTTCCAAGCACTCTTCCACAATTATTGCTGCTATAGATTTCCTCCTACTCGCGTAAACAGGGTTCTTGGAGCCTATGATATTATCGAGTACTTCTATTGCCCTGCGATCACATGGCTTTATACCAAACAAAGCGGTTTGCCTCATTTCACTTGTATCAGGTGCTTTAACGCGAGCGTAGTCCTCGGATTCATATAGAAATACTTGCTCTGAGGGAAGTAGGAATACTTTGGGTGATACAGAGCTATGTCTGAACCTGTAACCCTCCTTTAACCTATATAGTCCTGGTTCAACGTAGTCTTCTACACTTAGCGGTAAATCAGCGATACCATTAATTTCACCCCATGAGACTCTCCCAGCATGGTACCGGTATCCCTGCAACTGTAGATTCAAATTCTCTCTCAGTATTCTAATTAATCTATCTAAGTCATACACGCTTCCCAAATAATATGAGTCACGTGTTCTCAGAACACCCGGTCACCTTTTCCTGCTTTACAATGGAAATATAAGGGAGGAATAGTTTATAACTATTAATTCCGTTAAAAACACTGCTTTTGGAATCATTAACTTATCATCAGAACAGTTGACACTATGGATGCTAACTGTATTTTAACGAGTTTATCTACTTCTATAACGTAGTAGTTAGAGTACTTCTTGAACATGCTCGCTAACTCCATAATTTTCGAGTAGGCTCTATCCCCAACCACTTGTAAGTTTATTGTAAAATTAGACCTGTTTTTCTCGAAGAGTATAGCGCGGTAAAGTAACCCGTATCTCAGTAAACCCCCGTAGAACACTGGCACTGTGTAAGCGTCGAATGCTTGTGCAACAGTTGCACTCTCCTCTAATGCTGGGTCTTCCTCTATCCACTTCTTCTCTGCTTCAATGTGTTTAACGCCTGTTTCCAGGAAATTAACTAGAGACTCGTAGAATGGATTATCGAGCGACATATATGGTTTTATTTTCTCTACTTCCTCGGAGATCTCCTTCAATAATTCCTCTTCTCTCCTAATACTAATCCTGAGGATTTCTCTTCTAGGTATACCTATTGGTGTATCGTTGTTTAATCTATCATCATACACGTAGGGTACCTCGCTCACAAGCTCGAATACGCTTGGGTTCACTCTCTTAGCGTAGTCATAGCTGCTTCCACCGTGCCTAATGACGTCAACGGGTGGTTTACCCAGGTATTTTTCAAGCCAATCATATACTTCACTAGTACTGGGCATCAAGAATACTCCTTCATATAGTTTCTTCATGTATGGTGCTTCAGGTTCACCACGGTGCACTGGTACACCCAGTGCTTTAGGTACTTCGTAAAGTACTTCTAGCACTTGTTTACCCGGGTCTCTCGTTAAGTAATAGTATGTTCCAGAGAAACCTGCATTGTGTAAACTATAGATATGTGTGGGTTTCCACTCATCAATGAGATTCATCAATGCTTGTGTTTCAGGAGTGGGATTATTAAACTTTAGTTCTTTATACTCGAATGGAAAACTCCACTCAATTTGCTTATATCCCGGTGGACGATAATAGTTCAACGCGTACTTGACTACGTTGAAACCTCCTTTAAACCATCCCTCATTCAACTTAGCACCGTAGAGATCTGCCGCTTTAACGATGATCCACGTTGCTTTCGTCTCTCTTAATAAGTCTCTATTGCTCGCGAAGATCCTAGTTAATGCCTCCAGTGTCATAGAGCCAACTGGTTCATTAGGGTGTGGGAACCCGAATGCGAGGACTGTTTTATCTTCTCCACCCCTAATAACTAATGCTTCAACCGGGTCACCGCTTCTTGAAACCCCTAACTCCAGTAATTCCGCTACATCACTGTTTTCTCTCACAAACTTCAAGCTGCTTTCCCTTAACTCTGAAATTGTTAGAAATTCATCGATGCGTGGAACAAGACTCATATATTTTTCACAAATTTTCATTACACTACTCAAAAACTTTCACCCGCTCATAGTGTGGTATAAATGTGTGCATAAATTTATATATTAAGTTTATAAACCCCTCGCTGGATATATAAATGGCATCTATGGGTGAAATAATGAAATACGTGAAAAACACATCCATAGTAGTGATCGTATTGTCCCTCCTACTAGCCATGAGTGCAGTGACTCCAATAATATACTCTCAGACACAGACAACTCAGCAAAACACTTGCCCAGTTAAAGGGGGAACACTTGTAGTAATCTACTGGGGTGAACCCAAGAGCTTTAACCCCAATAGCCAAGTGGATGATGCCTTAAACGGTATTAACCCAAGCATATTTAATAGGTTAGTTGCACTAGACTACGCATATAACGTGATCCCGGATCTAGCGGAGAGCTGGTCTACTAACCCCAATGCAACAGAGTTCGTGTTTAACTTGAGGAAAAACGTTACATGGCATGATGGTCAACCATTTACATGCCGAGATGTGAAATGGACTTTTGACGCAATTAAGAAGTTTAAAGGAATAGCATTCAATAACTTGAAAATGAGTAATTTACAAGATGTTGTCTGCTTAGATGACTACACCGTTAAATTCGTGTACAATGAGTCTTTCCCTGCATTCATATCTTTCCTGGCTTGGTATGGAACATGGATACTGCCTGAACATGTGTACAATAAAACAGAGTACTCTGATTGGATGGATCCAAAGATCCCTGCATTGCAGAACCCGATTGGTACAGGCCCATTCAAGTTCGTTGAGTACGTTAAAGGAAGCCACATAGTTCTAGAAGCGAATGATAAGTACTTCAAGGGAAGACCATGCGTGGATAAGGTCGTGTACAAGATAGTACCCGACCCCACGAGCGCTGAGCAAACATTCCTAGCTGGTGAAGGAGACGTACTGCAAAACGCGCCGCCTATATCTGATATACCAATGCTCAATAAAACCCCGGGCATAATTGTTAAAACACTGCCAACTCTGAGCAGATACTACATAGGGTTCAACATGTTGAACCCATTGTTCCAAGACTACAATTTCAGGCTTGCAATAGCTATGAGCATAGATAGAAACGAGTTAAACCAGAAAGCATACAATGGATACGCTTTCCCAGCAACAACAGCGTGGCTACCTGGAATGGCTGCATGGTGGAACCCCAACGCAACCCTGCCACCATACGACCCGGAGAAAGCTAAGCAGATACTCGACCAATTAGGCTTCAAAGTAGGACCGGATGGGTTTAGGACTCTGCCTAACGGGACTTCACTAGAACTCAGACTACTAGTATTCCAGGGTTCAACATCTGAAGCCATAGGCCAAGTCCTCAAGGAACAATTACGTAGAGTAGGGTTAAAAGTGTCACTGGAAGTATATGAGATCGCTACATGGGAAACCAAAGTAGTCAAAAACAGGGATTTTGACATAGCACTATGTGATGGATTCCATGGACCCGACCCGCACAACATGTACATGAGGTACGCTGGGTTCGCGTACATTAACTTCGCTAACTACTCAAACCCTGAATTCGATAGATTAGTAATAGAGGGATCAAGAGCAGCTGACCCAGTTCAGCGGAGAGAAATATACTTCAAAGCACAGGAAATTTTCGCAAAGGATCTCGTATATGTGCCACTACTAGATCTCCCGGCGTTCTTCATATATAGAGAAGGCTGGAACAACATGCCATGGGACCTAGTTGGCGTAGAACCCATAAACAGCTGGCTAAGAGCATGGTTCGGTAAAGCACCAGCAACAACCACTACTCCATCAACTACACCCACAACCACCACGACTTCACCCACATTACCCACAGCCACCGCAACTACGCCAACTCAGAGTCCAACTCAAGCTACCACCATAGCAACAACAAGTACTCCAACAAGTACTCCAGGATTAGATTTAACAACATTGGGACTCGCAATAGGAGTAGTGTTAGTTGTCGTATTAGTTGCAGCCTTCTTCGTAATGAAGAGGGGTAAGAAATGAAAACGTATTTACTGAACAGAATCCTAGGTTCTTTTTTAGTCTTAATATCCGTCCTCGTAATAAACTTCCTCGTCGTTAACTTAGCTCCAGGTAACCCAGTTATATTCATGGGAGGAGAAACCGGTCTCGTGAGCAAGGAGTACATGGATTACATGATGAAGAAATGGGGCCTCGATAAACCAGTGCATGAAAGACTACTCTTATATATGTACAATGTGCTCCAAGGAGATCTCGGTATCTCGTATAGGTACCTTGAACCTGTTTCAAAGCTAATATTGGAGAGAATACCCACAACCCTCATGATTACTGTGCCAAGCATTATACTTGGCTTCATTATAGGTACTCTGCTTGCAACGATATCCGCTAATAGAGCTGGAAGCATCCTTGACTCTTTTCTATCAACGTTTGCAATGGTATTTCACTCTGTGCCATTATTCTGGCTCGGCATAGTCTTAATAAACGTTTTCAGCGTGAACTTGAAACTAGTGCCCGCTACAGGTATGGTGAGCGCTCAACTAATGGGTAAAACGGGTAGTTTCGAGTACTACTTGGATATAGTGAAACACGCTATACTGCCAATCACAACGCTGACACTAGGCGTGTTTCCAGCGTACTTCCGCTTAACTAAGAGCGTGGTAATGGATCAATTGACGGAGGATTATGTTCTAACTCTACAAGCAATGGGGTTACCTAAATTCAAGATACTTTACAAACATGTTTTGAGAAACGCTCTCTTACCTGCAATCACGCTACTGGGATTGCAGCTAGGTTTCGCGTTCGCTGGAGCCGCAATAATTGAGAATGTTTTCGCGTGGCCAGGTATAGGTGGCTTAATGTTGAATGCCATTAGTGCGAGAGATTACCCATTAATCATGGGAATATTCTTATTCGTTACAACCATGGTCATAGTTGCCAACATATTGGTTGACATTGTTTACAGCTACTTAGACCCGAGGATTAGGAGGGGGTGATCAATGGGGAAAACAGTAACGAGAGTTACCAAAGTCGTGCAAACACAAGTATTAATGAATGGCACGAGGAGAGTGGGGAGAATTATAAGTAGTTTACTGAACGCGATCAATTACCTGGTTAGAGATAAATCAGGGTTATTTGGTTTAACAATTGTTGTCGCGACGGGCGTCATAGCGTTAACTATACATATGTGGCCTTTACCGAACCCTGACGCAATGGATTATACTCCCTTCCTGTCTCCAGGCGGTGAACACCTGTTCGGTACGGATAGGTATGGGAGAGATGTACTAAGCAGAGTTCTATGGGGAGCTAGAGTAAGTATCAGTGTTGGTTTAGCAGCTGCTTTCTCAGCATCCCTGATAGGTACAATCATAGGGATGATAGCTGGCACGTATGGAGGCTTAGTTGATACAGTTGTGAGCAGAATTATAGAGATATTCATGATGATACCAACATTCTTTCTAGCTCTACTAATAGCAGTAATAATGAGGCCCAACGTCTACAACTTGATTTTCGTAGTAGCAGTGACGAGTTGGCCAACAGTAGCTAGAGTTATTAGAGCACAGGTTTTATCACTGAAGGAGAGACTATATGTTGAGGTATCGCAGGCATTCGGTGCTTCAAAGAGATTCATCATGGTTAAACACATTATGCCCGCGATAGTTCCACTTACATTATCGTACACAGTGCTATTAGTGAGTAACGCGATGCTCCTCGAAGCTGGTTTAAGTTACCTGGGTTTAGGGGATCCGAATTACCCGAGTTGGGGTAGAATGATATATGAGGGGCAGCAACTGATATTCAGAGCGTACTGGATTAGCTTGTTCCCAGGATTATTCTTAACGATAAACGTGCTGGGTTGGAACTTTCTGGGAGACGCTTTAACAAGGTACTTGAACCCGAGGCGTAGAGCATATTAAAAACCTCTTTGTTTTTTCTAAGTATAAACGTATTCTACATACATGATCCTGAACAAAGTGGAAGATTTATAAACTCAACCCAAAAATATTACACACTCATATATGAGGTGTATTCATGTCCAAGATTAGTGATATAGCTCAAGTTGTTGAATCAATCGTATATACACCAACATATATTTTACTCGGAGTAGACTACGCGAATAGAGTAATATATCAAACCATGGAAGGCGGGTTCAACTCGATATGGGCTCTAGACGAAGAGACAGATAATAGGAAAAGGTTATCTAGGGTAACTATTCACTGGCCGGGTGAATTATCCCTAGATCGCACGAGAGTTCTCTTTACCCGAGATGTTTCACATGGTAAGGAGCTCCAGGTGGTTGGATACGTGGATCTCACTAAAGACGATGAAATCCTTTACGAGGAAATGTCCCCTGTGAGAGTACTCGGCATAGTTGACGATGAGGGAAAATCGTTTTTCGTAGGTGCTTCTGAGGAAGACGTGGCATTATACGTGGGTGAGAGAGACCGCTCTGTGCAAAAGCTCCTTAAATTAAATACATACGCGAGAGTAACGAGTGCTCGTAAGGGTATTGTAGTAGGAGAAGGAAACTTAAGGAAGGATCCTCGGTCAACGGAAATATTCGTCTTCAACTACAATAGTGGAGAATTCCACGTGTATACACCGCGAGAAAGAAGCATTAATAAAAACCCGTACTTGTTATCAAGTGGAAAAATATTATTTGAAACAAACGCCGTGACAGGTGATACAGGTACACTCATGCTGCTAGATCCAGAGTCAGGTGAGTTCAGTAACTTGAAATTACCTTCGCGCGACCTCGAGGAATATAATCCCGTTGAATACTTATACTACAGGGAGTTTGAAGGCAAGCTCGTAGTTATCGGTAAGAAAAACGGTAAATCAAGAGTATTCATTGATGGTAGAAAAGTAGAGGTACTCGACGGCTTCATATCTAACGCGTTCCTCATTGATCAAAGATTATACTACACTTACTCAAGCCTCGTGAAACCAACTAGAATCATGGTTTACTCTGATTCAACGAATATAGAGGTCATAGGGTCTAAGCTACCGGAGGAAGTAGAAAACGCGTTGGGAGAAGTGGAATTCGTGAAAATAAAGTCCTTGGATGGTTTAGATATCCCAACGTACGTGGTTAAAACAAGGAAAAACGATAAAAAGAAACAATTCGTGGTATATGTGCATGGAGGCCCATGGAGTGAAGTAGCTGATTCATGGACACCTTTAATAAGTGTTCTAGCAGCATCGGGTTACAATGTTGTAGCTCCAAATTTCAGGGGTTCAACAGGGTACGGTGAGAAGTTCAGGTTACTAGATATAGGTGACCCTGGTGGAGGAGACTTAATGGATGTTGAAGCAGCTACTAAGTGGGCTCTGGAAAATAAACTAGGTGAAGAAGCATTCATCTGGGGTTACAGTTACGGTGGATACATGACACTATGGTCAACTTTCAGTAAACCCGAGTTATTTGAGTGCGGTGTCGCGGGAGCACCAGTTGCTGATTGGGAGGAGATGTATATGCTCAGTGACGCTGTATTCAGGGAATTCATAAACATATTGTTCGACAATAAGAGGGAGCTTTGGAAGGAGAGGTCTCCTTCAACTAAAGTAATCAACTTGAAGTCACCGATAGCGATAATTCAGCCACAAAACGATACTAGGACGCCTTTAAAACCAGTATTAAACCTAGCATATAAGTTAATGGAGTATGGTAAAACCTTTCAACTCCACGTGGTTCCAGGCATAGGTCACGCTATAACTAGCCCTAATAAAATTGCTGAAGTATTATTCTACATGTTATCCTTCTTCGAAAAATGCGCTGAGAAACAATAATGTAATCTATTGTTTTTAATCACACGGAATACACTTTCACTGAAAACACGCATAGTTAAGGTATTGTTCTACCATTGCTCCATATTCTGTAGAAGTAGTCTACAACCTGTTTCGCTAAATCCTTCGAGTACACCATTAAAGTGGTTTCATGGTTATTGGATAAAGCACTCTCAGTCCAGTTGTGGCTACCGATTAAAACTACTTCCCCATCTATTATCACTATTTTAGCGTGAGTAGTCCTCGATCCGCTTTCATCTAGTTTCACTGGTACATTGTTGTATTTCAAGTACTCTATTGTATCTTGGTAACTCTCATATGTCTCGTCATCAACCACGATTTTGATATCTAATCCTTTTCCACGTAGTTCAACGAGTTTCTCCAAAATAGTGTTCACGGGGTCGTCAACCTCTCTGGGATCATATTTAACCACGTACATGACGACGTAAACGCTCTTATTCGCGTTATCGAGAACATGGAGGAGTTTACCTAGATACTCGTTGTCAGGCAGAAATACTATACTGTTAGATGGTAACTGAATTATTCCGGTTTGTTCCACTTTTTTCTCGGGTATTATCTCCTGAGCCGCGATGTAGCCAACGATGACTCCAAACATGAACACGATGATTAATAACAACATGGAGAAACTGTGCTTGCTCCTTCTAGGCATTTCCACCACCATCTCGACGAATCATTACTCTTAAGGTTTAAATAAGGAATCCATGATTCATGGAGTATTCTTCTACGTTGAGATCATATCTATCAAAGCTGATGTAGTTCTCTCAGAGCCTTGATTAATGCGTAGAGGTGCTCTTCTCTGTGATGAGGCATTATTACTACTCTTAGAGCGTTCAATGATGGTGCTTTATACAAATAAAGCTTTCTCTCAGCCAACTTATTCAATAATAAATCACTACTGTAGCGTCTAGATTTAAACGTGATTATTGGTAGATTGAAGGGGTATACTTCAATCCCCGTTATCTGTTTCAGCTCACTGTGTAGTAAATGAGCGATCCTCATCATTCTCAAAGCATTTTCCTCGTATCCATTTAAACCAATGGCTCTCCAAGTGTAATATGCAGCTACTACTGCTCCACCTGGCCTCGTTCCAAGTAGACCGCATGATTTACCGCTCGGCATGTAATCCATGTCGAAGCAGACTTTCTCCTTTAACTCCTCGTTGTTGAAGAAGAGTAGACTTGAAGGTATGGGGGCCATTCCGTTCTTATGCATATCTACAGTTATACTGGTTACTCCGCTACTCATCTTTAACTCTGTCTTTATTAATCCATGTTTTCTCAGGAATGGTATCAGTAGGCCTCCATACGCAGCGTCCACGTGTAGAAGGAATCCATGTTTCTCAGCTAGTTCCGATGCTTCTTCTACGGGGTCAACGACTCCTGTCTCAGTTGTCCCCGCAGTGATTATGACGAGAAATGGTTTATACTTTAAAACATATTCTTCAAGTGTTTTCAAGTCAACTGGTTTCAATGGGTGTGTTGGAATCTTCAGTAACTTACAGTTCATTAAATCACATGCTTTATCCACTGATTTATGAACAGTGGAGGGAGCAATAACGGTTTCGCCCTTGGCTGCTTTTCTAGCCGCGAATACTGCTAGTATATTTGACTCTGTTCCACCCGAAGTATGTAAGCCCACTTCAGCGTTGAATAATGCTCCTACTTCTCTCACTAATTTACTTTCACACTCAGCTACTGCTCTGAAAGTGAAAGGATCGTTTCCATTAACGTGGATGAACCTTAGGAATGCTTCCACGCCGATTCTGTGGGGCCAAGTAGTCATTGAACCCAGGATGCCTCCATCAACGTGTTTAGGCGTATTCTTATATAATTCATCTAGTTCACTCATTAATTCACTGTAATCAACCATACGCTGATCCCCATTAGGTAATCAATTAAACAAATCTACGGGAATCAATCCCTGTGATGACATGTTTTTAGTGTTTAATAGGTTTTGAGTAGATGAGTTGACTTAAATGGTGAATAGTAATGATTGATTTAACATATAACGCGGTTGGTAAAAAAATTAGACTCAACCGCATAATTGGTAGAGGCCGAGCAGTCATATTCGCATTTGATCACGGAGTTGAGCACGGCCCCTCGGATTTCAACGCGGAGACAATTAATCCCCGGAGAGTAATCGAGAAAGTGATTGGTGGATTAGACGCTATAATGATGCTTCCAGGTGTAGCGAGGTTAACGTGGGATATATGGAGTAACCGCGCAGCATTAATAATCAAGGTTACAAGTAAAACCAACCTTAGACCGGAAACAGAGAAACTCCTCCAATCACCGTTCGGGCTCGTTGAAGAAGCGATCGCTATTGGCGCTGATGGAGTTGCGGCAACCGTGTACTGGGGGAGTCAATACGAGGATGAAATGCTCGAGCAATGGGTTAACATTAGGAACACTGCGGAAACATATGGATTACCGTGTCTCCAATTAGCCTACCCCCGTGGACCAGCAATTAAAAACATGTATGATGTCGAAATCGTTAAGTACGGTGCTAGAGCGGCCGCGGAGTCAGGGGCTGATCTAATTAAAACATACTACACTGGTAGCGTTGAGACATTTAGACAAGTAGTTGAAGCAGCGTCAGGTGTACCTGTGTTAATGAGCGGTGGACCAAGAAGAAACACTGACCTAGAGTTCCTCGTTGACGTATACAATGTGATTCAAGCAGGTGGAAGAGGAGTAGTTGTGGGTAGAAACGTTTTCCAGCACAGTAATCCCAGGGGAATGCTTCGAGCCATAAATGCGATTGTACATGAGGATAAAACACCCGAGGAAGCAGTTAAACTAGTCACCTAAGCAGCTACAAAGAGGGTTCAGTGTTGAGTGAGAAGATTTACGATGTAGTAGCAGTTGGCCATATCCTAGTCGACATAAGGTTCATAGTCAACAGATTCGCAGGCCCCGATGAGGAAGCAGCAATTATTTCGCAGACGAGGGGGACGGGTGGTTCAGCGGCTAATGTAGCAATCGGTGTATCAAGGCTGGGGGGTAGAAGCGCTATCATAGCGAAGATAGGACTAGATAGTTTCGGTAGAATAGCCATCGAGGAGTTGATGAAGGAAAACGTCGATGTATCAGGTGTGAGAGTTTCATTCAAGGACACAGGGTTCAGTATAGTGATAATCGATAATGAGGGAAAAATAGCAATGTATGGTTTCAAGGGAGCTGCCGAGGAGCTTGAACCAGAGGAAGTAGATGTAAACATAATTAGAAAAGCTAGAGCAGTTCACATAGCGAGCCTGAGAATTGATACATCGGTTCACGCTGCTTCAATAGCTAAGAAACATGGTTCAATTGTCTCATGGGATCCAGGTAGGAGATTATCCGAGAAAGGATTAGATTACTTCAAGGAGCTACTAAAACACGTTGACATAGTCTTAGTTAATAGGAAAGAAGCAAAGAACTTAACTAGCTTAGAGGACTATAAGGAAGCTGCTAGACAATTATCTAAGTATGGGCCAAGAGTAGTCATAGTGAAGCGAGGAAGCGAAGGAGTATACGCATTAATGAATGAAACAGAGTACGATATACCTGCATTCAAAGTGGAGAAAACCGTTGATACAACTGGAGCTGGTGATGCTTTCGCTTCAGGTCTCTTACTGGGTTTGATTAAAGGTTATGATCCACGGAAAGCACTACTGTATGGTAACGCTGTTGCAGCGCTGAAAATACAGAGACTTGGAAGCCACAATGTACCCTCCCATGAGGAAGTAGTGAAGTACATATGGGAAAAACTCTCATAGATTAATTTTTAATTAATGTTCCAGCTTCGAATCCATTAACGCATACTCATTAATGCATGGCCCGGAGAATACTGGGTACTCGTGAACCATTCAAGGATTGTTCTCCGCTTCAGCGAGTGTAAGGGGTAATCTAGTGTCTTCTCAGTGAAAATCCTCCTACCTCCCTGTTTAACTGGGTGTTTCAGTAACTCAGCGTATACTACTCCTCTCGATTGCTTTAATTTAACTATGACTTTTACTACGTGGTGGTGGAAACTTCCCCCCTCAGGCATATGGTTCCCGTGCTTGGATACAGTGTTGAACAATATTACCTGGTTAAAAGCAGCTATCTTAGCGATAATGCCTGTAACTCTGGTTGCCTCCGTGTACTTAGCTGGGTTAAATGGGAGGTAATTATAGGGAAACGCTAAGAGTACAATTGAATTATTCTTCGAAGCTAGATCCTCTAGTATTTCCACTGCATCATTTAGCCTGAAAGCTCTTGAGATAACTATGTTATCTAGTTTACAGTCAAAAATCCTACATAGTTTAACCAAGTACAGAGTGTCTATGCCCCCGAACTCTACATTGAAGACAACGTACACAGTGTTCTCACTGCTCTTATAGACCATGGTGTAGTGCATGACTCTGAGAACTAAGTCAAAGTCCCCGTAGAACTCCGTGATCCAATGTTTATCTAAAGGGTTTAAAAGCTCGTCTAGTTGCTTAATACCAGTTACTTTCATTTAACTCCTCCAAGTTACAAGAGGAAACCTAATATCCTAGAGAGATACCCGAAAATATTGATTGAAGCTATTTGACCCCTCTTATTTAACAGCACACTATGAGCTAATTGCATTTTGGAGTCTTCAATGGGTAGGAACACGCCTTCACTCAGAGTAATAGTGAACGAGTACGTTGAGAGAATGAGGAGAATAGCTGAAATACTGCCCCCCGATGAGAGATCTTTTCTAGAAGACTACTTAGAGGACTTGGATTCCACGTTGTCAATATGCATGCATACAGGGGTAGCTGACCCCTTGGAGGTTTTCTTAGTTCACTTGATTCGTAAAGTAAGCAAGTACTCTGGTAAAACTAGCGGAGAATAGTTTCGGGGAACCCAGGTTTAAATTGCTTCCATATTAGAGAAGGGTAGTGTTTTGAGTAATAAGTGGTTGCTAGATGCTTTCATTAGAGACGATAAAGTATTGTTCTCTCTCTATGATGAGGAAAAAGGCTTAATTGAGGAGCAACCAGTAAACCTGTGTTTTTACGGCTATGTAACCGGTGGAAACCCTGCCATGATATCAAGTGAGCTAAGAAAACTCGACGGCGTAGAAGACGCGTGGGTTGAAGAATGGAGAGCTCCCCCATTCTACGATTCATCAGTGAACGTGGTGGTTTTCAAAACGAAGAGTTATAGTCTACTAAGAAAGATCCTCAGAGTTAGTTCACTCAAGGGCTTAAAAGTAGTTAATACTTTTCCGCACCCACTAGTTGAAGCATTATATAGAGCTGGAGTTAAACCCTTAACGAAAATCAGTGTCTCCAAGAGTGAGAAACGAGAATGGATACCAGTTGAAAAAGACCCAGAGTTGAACTACGTAGTCGTAGGATTTGAAAACGGATACTATACAGTTGAAACACGTGGCGGGAAACTACTATTCTGGGAACTAGAAGAACTAGTAAACCATGTTACCACGCGGAGATTCCACGTGGGTTTCATTGACCCCTACGTATACGCTAAGTTGATTGAAGTAGAGCCAGGAATCAATAGTATTGCATATAGATGGATTACTGGAGGCGCTTTCAACCCATCCGAGTACTTTGAGTGGAGTAGGTTGAGCTATATTCCTTTGAGCTTAATGAACAATATCACTATAGGGAGAATACTTACAACGATAGAAGCTCTCCACGCGAGGAGTAGGAGATTCCTAGTGGATAAAACACATGGGAGACGTGAACCATGGAGAACAATGAGGCAACTAATAGTTAACGATAGAGGAGGCGTCGTCTACCAGCCTAAACCAGGTTTCTACTGGAATGTCTGCCAAGTAGACTTTAAGAGCTTATACCCCAGCATCATGGTCAAGTACAATGTATCAGGCGAAACCGTTGAGAGAAACAATTGCAGTGAAGAATTAACTCTACCTTGGACAATGCACAGAGTATGCGTCGATGAAGAAGGAGTAGTACCAGCTAGTATTAAGGCATTGATCCAGCTCAAAGACTTATACGATGAATTATTCAGGAAAACCGGTGAAAGAGTCTACGAACACAGGAAAAACGCTGTTAAATGGATACTCGTAGCGAGCTTCGGGTATCTTGGATACAGGAACAGTTTGTTTGGTTCAGTGATGGCTCATGAAGTAGTAACCAGTACTAGTAGGGAAGTAATGCGTCAAGCTAGAATAGTTGCTGAGAGAGAAAGCTACCAAGTTATACACGCGATAGTTGACAGTGTTTTCATTGCTGGTGTTCAATCTATGGATGAGTGCGAGTGCTTAAAGGAGAGAATAGAGGAGAGAACAGGGTTCAAAGCAAAAATTGAAGCCCACTACACGTGGCTATATATTCCACGTAGTTTAAGCAGGGAAAACAGCGTTGCAAACAAGTACTATGGTTTACTCTCAGATAATTCATTCAAAGTTAAAGGAGTAATGGCTGTTCGAGGAGATACACCTTTACTCATTAAAAAAGCTCAGCTTGAAGCACTAGGGAAACTATTCAGAGCACGTAACCCCGTGGAGATGTTGTCTAGTATTCCTGAAGCTCATAGAGTAATAGATCACTACGTTGAGAGAGTGAGGAGAGGCCTCGTTGATCCACGTGAATTAATAGTATCCAGGTTCAACAGAGTTAGGGGATCCTACAGGAAACCCCCAGTTTATGTCTCGAAAACAACTCCACCATATAGATTAGTGTACGTTAACGGTGCGTTAACGCCTTTCAATGAGAAAGCTTCAGCGAGACTAGACTTAGATAAATATGTTTGGCTACTGGGGAAAGCACGTGGAGAACTACCATGTAGAGAAGACCTATGAACCAGTTTCCTTAGCAGGCCCTCTAAACGGTGGAAGAATAAGTGTTAGAACTTTAGCGAGAGATAAATACCTCGGTACATATAGCTCCTTCTTCTTTTCCTCAATGGCTCTGATTATTTCTCTAGCTACTTTCCCTGGATCTAATCCCTCGCCAATTTCGCTCCCAGCTCTACTATGAAAACTCGTTTTAACAACACCAGGATATACTGCAAGGACATTTACTCCGCGTTCGCTTAGTTCACGCCTTAGCGCTTTAACAGCGTAGTGTAAACCAGCTTTAGATGCACCATACACTGGTAGAGATTGCATTAAAACATGTACACCCGCTGTAATAACGAAGACCACTGTTGAATTCTTCTTCATTAATGGAAGCATCTTGATCGTTAAAAGTAATGGCGTAGTGAAATTAACGGTGATAAGGGATGCCAGTTCCTCCGCGGTGTGCTCGGTAATCTTCTTATATAATCCGAACCCTGCATTATTCACAAGTAAATCTACTTCACCCAGTGATACCTCCGCTTCTCTATATAATTCGTTAACGCTTTCAAAGCGAGAAAGATCTAGTGCCATGGGTTGAAAGCACTCTCCGAGTTCACGTTTAACCTCGTTCAATTTATCTCTGTTTCTACCTACTCCCACGATTCTTGCTCCGTGTTCTCTACACAATATCTTAGTTAACTCGTAACCTATTCCCGAGGTTGCACCTGTGATGACTGCTTTCAATTCACTCTCCATACTGCATGGTTTATTAACATTGCTCACTCTTACATTAAGTAAGAGGTAGATAAAAACAATGTTGCTTCGTGGTTTTAATGCTTACTAATAGTTGTTTTTGGTTTAATTACTTTGATTCCTCTCTCTCTTTTGACGCACTAACGCCCCCCATTATCCTACTAAATGCTCCCAGCAGCTCTAATGGTATAACAATTTTAGTTGAAGGACTCTGAGCAATTGTCTTCAGTGATTCAAGGTACTGTAATAGTAGTGCGTTAGATCCCAGTTTCTCCGCTGCTTCTTGTATTAATTCAAGTGCTCGTTTCTTGCCTTCAGCTACGAGGATCTCATACTGTTTCTCTCCCTCACCTTTCTTTATCATTGCTTCCCTCTGTCCCTCTGCTTCAAGTATAGCGGCTGATCTCTTCCCCTCTGCTTCAAGTATCATTGCTCTCTTAGTTCTCTCAGCTGCCATTTGTTTAATCATTGCTTCTTGAACATCCCTAGGCGGCTTGATCTCCTTTATTTCAACGCTTGTTACCTTAATGCCCCATCTATCGGTTACTTCATCTAATTTAGCTCTGAGAGAGGAGTTTATGTACTCTCTTTTAGCTAAAACATCATCTAGAGGCATGTCTCCAACTATTGCTCTCAGCGTTGTAACAGCTATGCCTGTTGCTGCGGCAATGTAGTTTTGAACAGCTGTGACTGCGAGTTGAGGATCGAATATCTTCATGTAAACTAGTAAATCCACGTCGACGGGTGCATTATCCTTAGTAATACATGTCTGCGGTGGGATATCTAGAACGAATTCACGTAAATCCACTTCGATCCCGCGATCAATTATTGGTACAAGGAAGACTAAACCAGGTCCTTTCACCGCCATGAGTTTCCCTAGTCTAAATATCACCATTCTCTTGTATTCCGGTATAACCTTTATGTGCGTTAACAATATCAACGCGATGATAATAATAAATATTATTGTCACAATTATCTCAGCTAAAGACATTTAATGACCCCCTCAACGAATACATGTTATTTTAGTCTACAATAAATTATAAGTTTTAGTGCAAGTTACCTATTAGCATGCTGAGTGAGAGCGATGAACACTTCGTCACTGAAAACCATTGTATTAATTGCTCTAATATCGTTTCAAGTAGCGTTATCTCTCTTTACGATTGATACGTTTTCCGCGGAGAATAATGTAGTCAGAGAAGCTATATTGTTGGAGCTCAATTTGAACATTGATGGAGGCGCAGTATCATTCGTTGAGAGCATAGTTAAATCAAATCCAGGCAGAGTCTACGTACTGGAGATCGATAGTTACGGCGGGTATCTCAGTGCAGCTGATAGAATAGTATACACTATTGAAAACTCTGGATCATACTGTGTCGCCTGGATACCTCCAAGTGGATACGCTGTATCCGCAGCTGCTTTAATCGCTTTATCATGTAAGGAAGTATATATGGCTCAGGGGGCCGTTATTGGGGGGATGAAGCCCTCACCCGAGGATCCTAAGACAATTGAATACGTTAAAGCCAGAGCTAGATCAATGCTGGAGAAGCAGGGTAAGAAGAACTTAACGTGGATTGTAGATGAATTAGTGGATAAGGCTAAGTCTTACTCATCCGATGAAGCTACATCAATAGGGTTAGCTAAGAGTGCGAGTGATTTATCCAGTGTTCTTGAAGCTGAGAACTTGGCTCTAACTAGTCGAGTAGCTCCTAGTTTATGGGATAAATTACTATCAGTTATATCGCATCCGCTAGTATCAGAGTTACTGTTATTCGCTGGAGTATTACTAATACTCGTTGAAATATTCACTACGGGTTTTCAAGGATACGGTTTAGCTGGTGCATTAATGATAGTGTTCGCTTTATACGGTTTGACATTGCTGCCTGTTGAAATCCTTAACTTAGCTCTAATAATAGCTGGCGCTGTCTTAATAATAGTTGAGCTTTTCACACCTGGATTCGGAGTATTCGGTTTATCCGGCATCATATTATCAATTATTGGTTTCGTGTTAACATTCATGAATATTCCATCAGAGACTCTAACAGGCTTAATCTACGTTGTGGTAGGCGGCTTAAGCTCGGTCACAGGTTTACTCGTTTTCATAGGTTACAAAGCAGCTAAAGCGATGAAGATGAGGAGAGCAAGTATACGCGAGCAATTAATTGGATCAATCGGTTACGCTAAAACCGAGATCAGCGAAACATTCCCCGGCACGGTATATGTCCTAAATGAAGATTGGACAGCTTACTCTGTTAAAGGAAGAATACCGATAGGTAGCAAAGTGAGAGTAGTAAAAGTTGAGGGATTAAAACTATACGTTGAGAAAATCGAGGAATAAGAAACACCGCGTATTTAAAGCAATAGACTCATAGTTAAATTAAGGAATCAAATATGCTGTATTATAGGAAAATAGTGGGAGGACCATTATACTCTAACTCCTACATTGTTTACAGAGGTAGTGAGGGTTTCTTAGTGGATGCGGGAGTTGAACCATTAAAAATCTATAAGACAATGGATGAATTAAACGTTAACATAGAGTTCATAATTATAACTCACGGTCACTTCGACCACGTGTACTACGCACAGGAGCTCTCGGGAAAACTCAACGTAGATGTCTACATGCATGAAGCAGACCTAGAGATCATGAGGTACTCTGCTACATTTGGAGAATACCTTTACGGTGAACCATTCAAAGAACCACAGAACTTAGTTAAAATAGGCGACATTGAAGAAATAAGCTTCGAGAACACGAAGATAAAAGTAATTCATACCCCTGGACATAGTCCAGGTAGTATATGTGCTATGATAGATAATCTCTTATTCACAGGCGATACATTACTCAGAGGCGCAGTGGGTAGAACAGATCTACCAGGAGGCTCTAATGAAATGCTGGTTTCATCGCTTAGAAAAATTGCTTCTCTGCCGAGAAACTACGTTGTATTACCTGGTCACGGTGAAGAAACAACTCTTAAAAGAGAACTAGATAATAACCTCTATTTAAAGAAGCTAATTAGTAAGCATTGATCCCGCTTAGTTAATAATAATAGGATTGATTTCCAGTGGATTTATTGATGATGAGTTCTTCGGGGAGTTGGAGGAAACCCGATGAGAAAGCGGTTACCCACTGACAAGGTGTTAAAGCATAAGGATTATGAGCATGCAACTTATCTGCGAAGTAAAATACGATAATAAAAATATGGGTCAGCTACGACCGCACCATTCATCGCTCATCTGTGCCCGCCGATGTCATCACCACATTTTTGTTAAAACAATTACATCCTATAAATAATCTCAACGCTGTAAACATTAAAGGATCTGATCTGTTGACCTCGATTCTTTGCAGTCATTGTTAACCGTTTCACGATTCCCGGGTACATCTTGAACACAGTAATTCCTCGAAGCTTTACTTCTGATTCTCACTATTCCTTTACTCCGGATATCGATGAGGATTTCTCGTGTTAACTCAGATGCTTTTAATCCTTGTCTATCTATATCCTCCTCTAGATCTAGCTCTGTGTATATTCCATGATCGTTAATAATGGATCTAGCTTCTTCGAGCGACGTGGTATCATATAGAGCTCTAACTGGTTCAATATCATCTGCTATAGCTCTTGCATCCAGGAAAAACGTGAGAGTATTAATTAAACTCACTTTAACGCTACGGGTTCCATTTCTAATGCTTACTTCTCCTCTCACTCCCTTGCATGCAAGAAGCGGAATCCATGAAGCTTCACTGTCAACGTATTCTAGGATCTTACTTAGAAATTCGGCATCAACACTACACATTGCTCTCACTCCACGTAATGCTCCCTTAACAGCGAAGTAGTTTATGCGGTCTAGAACATACTCTTGATCAAGTTCTCCATCACTACCAGGAGAGTGAACTGCAATTACACCGTTAACTAAAGCGAGAGACGCTAAACCAATCCAGTCAGCCAGTGGACTCCACAAGTTATGCTCGCATCCTTTAGCTATGCTGTCTCCGCCCACGTCTACTCCTATCACTAGGTCTACTTTCTCCTCCTCAATAATGCTTCTCAATGCTTGAACATATCCTTTTACTCCTCCGTAAACATCGATGACGTATATTTGTTCACCCAGTGCTTTAGCGGCTTTAGCTGCTTGGAAAACAACTACTTTGCTTCTCCGTAAAGCGTAACTGTTTTCATCGATTAAAACGTAGTTATTTCTTCGTTGAACTGCGTTCAATATCTCGCTTAGTCTTATTGGGCCTGGCGACTCATCGTAAACGTATCTCTCCCACGCTATTGAACCCAGAACATACTTTACTCCAATTCTCGATAACGCTTTAGCGATTAGAGCCGCGGACGCTATATCGCCTCCTCCACCTATAGCTAACACGAAAACTTTATACCCAGGTCTCAGCAGACAATCCAACACGTCATCACCGAGTTACCGTAGGCAAAAAGCTTTATAATGGATATCACTGTTGAGGTTTCTCTAAAACTTTTTCTAATCCAAGGTCTAGTGCTAATTCACTCATATCCCTAGAATATTCCGCTATTCTTCTAATGCTCTCTAAAATCAATCTCAGTGCTACAAGTTGATCTGGTTGAAGAGTGTTCAAGTAGGAGCTAAACAACTGCTCTTCACTTCTACTTAGAGCGCTTACTTTTAGAACAACGTCTTCGACTACAAATGGATTTCTACTCGCGACTGCTTCCACAGCATTCCTATATATTTCCAGTGATTCCCTACATAGATTGCAGACGTTCCCTGTATAAACGCTGGATCCCACTAGGTTCAAAGAATTTTTCGCGATATTGACCGCGTGATCTCCTATTCTCTCCAGTAACTTGGCGAGCGATCTATATATGAGTAAATCCATTGAACTTACTCCTTCCTCGACTTCTTGCACACCGCTTCCCGCTAAGTTCAATAATCTTATAATGTAGAAGTATATTCTGTCAACGCTTTCATCTTCTTTTATGACTTCTTGTGCTATACTCATGTCTTTTTTCTCTAGTACTGTGCAAGCATCCTCTATAACTGAGTAAACTACTTTGAAGAGCCTCTTAAGGGCATCTCCTATAGTTATATTCCTCGAGTTTAATACTACTTGTACATGGATTTCGTGTTTATCCTCATTAATTATTTCCGTGCCTGGTAACTTATTGAGAATAGTGTTGCGGACAGTGTTCCTTATAGCGGGGGATATGAATGTAGATGATTTAACGATTATTTTATCATAGTTCATAATATATGCACCAATAATTCTTCTGGCTACTGCTTCAGGATCCTCGTCTCCCTTAATGACTATTGATGCTGTCTTCTGAGGCTTGTTCTCGGCTCGCGAGAACGGCTTGATCACAATGAATGGCCCATTTTCTTCAACCACTACTTCACTGCCTGGAGTTAAACCCTGAGCGAGAACCCACTTCTTAGGGAGGGAGACAATAAACGTGGATTTCCCCGTATACTGTATCCTCCTAATGTATCTCAATAAGCTACACCAATTACTGATAAACTATATAGAGGCTAAAAAACTATGTAGATGCATTTAGAACTCAAAATCATAAAACATTGACTTTTTTCATGAAATATTATTAAACCTGTTGTACTCTAATAGATGTGACACTAAAGTTAGGGGTAATATTATTGGCTGTATTCCCCGGTGAAGAATTCAGAGGAGGAAAACTTAAACCAATAGTTACAATTATATTAATAGCGATAAATGTAGCCGTGTACCTTTACACGAGTTTCTCCTCTAATCTACCTCTTTTAGAAAGCTCTGATGAGAGCATTATGCAGCTGGGCTTCAAGCCGATCTACATTTTCACTAACCCTGCTGAAGCCTTAATTAAAGTTTTCACGAGTATGTTTGTTCACGCTGACATATTCCACATTTTCTTCAACATGTACTTCCTATGGTTATTTGGATCCAGACTAGAGGGCTTCATTGGGCACAAGAGGTATCTAGCTCTATACTTATTATCAGGTATATCAGCAGTACTATTCCACGTTGCATTTATACCTGTAGGAGGATACGATTCTCTATTAGTACCAGCTGTTGGTGCTTCAGGTGCCATAAGCGGTGTTCTCGGAGCATACTTATTAATGCTACCATACACGAGGCTTGTTGTTTGCATGTTTTTCATCCTACTACCATTCTGCTTTAGGTTATCAGCAGCTGCTTTCTTGATCCTCTGGTTCGCTGAGCAAGTAATCTACGGCTACATGAGGCTTGGAGGAGTAGCTTACTTCGCTCACGTTGGAGGCTTCGTGATGGGTATATTGTTGGCTCCATGGTTAGCTAGATGTGTGTCCCGTAAACCTAGTTTCCTCGAAAACTTCTACAGGTATTTGAATGAATTATACGGGATTCAGATCATTAGGCCGAGAGGTATAGGTAGGACTACTAAGGTGATTCTAATGATACTATTGATCTTGGTGGCAGGGGGGTTTATATATGGAGCGTATTTAACATCTAGTCAACAAGTGCAACCATTCCATGTACTAGATGTTTATGCTACCGTGGAGAATGTTCTACAAAGGGATCAAGTGGCTCTAACTGTTGAAGATGGACAATTAAGTTTTTCGACTAGTCAACTCACATATGTTAGAATCCTAGTCAACAGGTTAACGCCCATACTATACGATAAATCTAATGCAGGGAACTCGGTAAACAGAACCCTTGAGTATACAACTATTGTAAACAACATTAAAGTACCCGTTGTGTTTCAAGGAGTGATCCAATATGATAACGAAGGGTTAGTAGTGTATGCATCGGGTACTGTTCAAAGCCGAGTAGTTCAATACGATACTAGGACTGGTAGATATGTTCTAAGTGATTACATAACAATAGATTTCACTCTAGACAGAAGCGAGGTTGAATACTCGGTTTTCACAGTGTTGTGCTTCGCTGCTGCATCCATAGGGGTTTTCGCTGTTCCAGCTGTCTTAAAAGCTGAGGAAGCAACTATTTTCACTCGGCCGGAGTTCCCAGAGATCTTCCCTTACATATAGCTTTTTCCATACTTATTTAAGTAAACTATTTCGCTGAGTGGTTTTCTAGGCCTAGGTTGAGGTGTTTCATCGGGGTAACCAACGGCTATTATAGCTACGGGAATAGCGTTGTTTGGTATTGAGAGAGCTTGTTTTACTTCTTCAATGTTCCTTAAGGCTTGTATCCAGACTGCGCCTAGTCCAAGGGCGTGTAGAGCTAACAATAAGTATAAGGTAGCGTTAGCGCAATCCAGCATGTAGGATGTAGGCGATTCATCTATTTGGCAGACTACTACGATTGCGAGGGGTGCATCGTAGAGTGGTCTAGCCGATAGATGAATATTCGCTAGTTTACTCTTTAGATCAGGGTCATCGACGATGATGAATCTCCACGGTTGACTATTCTTAGCGCTTGGAGCATACCTCGCAGTATCAATTGCTCTCAAAATTAGTTCTCTCGGTGGCGGTTCGGATTTAAATCTCCTTATACTACGCCTAGATTTCAGGAACTCGAGGTATTCATCCAAGTTAACCACTCTTAACTCCACTCATATAGAAACAGTAGGGAATTAGCTAATATATTATCGGAGGGTTTATAAACTTATCGCATCCGTATATTTTTAAACAATCTCGCTCATATTAACTATTTCCTCGGTGAAAGAATTGTCGTCACCTTTAAGTGGTTATGGTGCCGATGAAGCATGGAGGAGAAGAATATCGTTAATATATGTATCTAGTTTAACAGCTCTAGCCATAGTGCTTAAATTCAAGTTCTTCGAAATACCTTACCCGCCAGCTAGTTTCCTCAAGTATGACTTATCGGGTGTACCCTTAGCCATCATAGCGTTCATGTCCTTCAAGTACGTTCCAGGATCACTGCTACTTTATTACCTTGTTCACTTAGCAATAGGAGCAGGCACCATTGGAGCAGACCCCATAGGTATGGCTATGAAGTGTCTCGCGGAATTATCTACTTTTACACCGCTTGTCTTAATATATAAGAAGGTAAAAGATGAGAGAGTGGGGTCAGCTCTAGCAGTACTATTCGCTGTAATATCGAGGACAGTAGTCATGGTTGCAGCTAACTACGCGATAACTCCATACTGGCTACTCTGGGTGAAGTGGGCTGTTGATCTCCAGGATGCATACATGAAGACTCTACCCATACTACCACACATTGCTTTATTTAACGCAACGCTTGCACTGATAGTTTCAGCGTTAGCTCTCGTGGTATACCGTGTACTGAGGAGATCAGGGTTTCTGCAGTGACAAGTAATACACCAGTACTGGAAGTAAAGAATCTATATTTCAGGTATCAGAGTGGGGACTATGTTCTACGTGGTTTAAACTTAGTGGTGGATAAAGGGGAACACGTCCTAATAATAGGTGACACGGGATCAGGTAAAACAACATTGACAAGGGTCCTAACGAATACTGCCTTAACTATATATGGAGGCCGCGTAGAAGGCTTAATTAAAATCATGGGTAAACGCTTAGATGAGTTAAATAGTGATGAACCAAGGAGAGAAATATTCCTCATAGGGCAGAACCCTTACTTATTCTTCGTGGAACCCCTTGTTCGAGAAGACCTGTACAATTACGCGCTAAGAGTACATAGGAATCATGAACACGCTGAAAAAGCAGTAAAGAAAGCAATAGAGTCAACAGGTATACATAAACTAGTTGACAGATACTTCTACGAGTTGTCCGGGGGGGAAGCACGTAGGGTACAAGTAGCTAAGTCGTTGATCTCGGATCCAGCGCTACTATTATTTGATGAACCATTAATGTGGCTCGATGATAAAGGCGTGAACGATTTCCTAAATCTCTTAAGATTAATGAGAAACCTAGGTAAAAGCGTAATAGTGTTTGAGCACAGGTTTCTCCCAATAATGAGATCATTTGATAAAGTGTACTTGTTGAGTAACGGGAGATTACACGATGTAACCGAGCATGCTTGGAGGCTCACTAAAAAACCATACTCACTGAGAACTGATCCAAATCAACAACGATCAAGTGATGAAAATAGAGAAGTAATACTTGAAGCCAACGATATTCACCACGTATACAATGGCAACAATGTACTGAGGGGGATAAACTTGAAAATACGTAGACGAGATTTCATATTAATCTACGGTTTGAATGGTTCGGGTAAAACAACTCTACTAAAAATACTCGCAGGGTACTTGAAGCCAAGTAAAGGTACTGTGAAGAAGCACTGTGACACCATCTATATACCTCAAAACACTATCTTGTTCTTCACGGAGGAAACCATTGAGAAAGAAGTCAATGAAATATGTAAAACAAGGAATCTCGGAGACAACTGTGTTAGAGAGGGATTAAGGATTCTCGGAGAACTGGGGTTCGATGTACATCAGTCTCCCTTTAATCTAAGCCATGGTCAAATGGTTAAACTAGCAGTTACTTTAGCCCAGTTGACGAGAGCTAAGTTGATTCTACTGGATGAACCATTCTCTGGTTTAACATACGTTGATAGAGTCAAGCTACTCGGGCACCTCAGAGAATTGGGGATTACAGTTGTATTAACTGTGAGTAATCTCGACGCTTACCAAGAGGAATATTGGACGAAGACGTATAGGCTAGACAATGGTTTACTCGTGGAGTTTAAACCCGATAAATTGTTCTCATTAGACCGAGCTGCATGGTTATATGAGGAGTTGAAAAATGGCGTCAGCAATTAAAGACTTCTCATATGTTTTCGCTTACTCTAAGAAGCTTGATGAGTATAGTACACTGGCTAGATTGATGTTTGCATCTTTCATGGTTGCTGCGTCAATAATCGTCAGGTTCTTCACTGTGGACGATTTAGACGTCGTAGTCAGACTTACATTAATTTTATTAATCGAGATCTTGATTACAAGTCGCTTCAAAGGCATGAGTACAACGTTGAAGTCGCTGAAACTAGTCGCCATCTTCGTCGTAATTGGTGCTATAATTCACTTATTAAGCTATATTACTGGTTGGGTTGCTCCTAGGCCTCAAGACGTAGTTATGAGTTCTATTCAGATAGTTGCATTGTTCCTGGCTTTCTCTCTCTACTTTCAATTAATATCTCTCAGTGAGTGGAGGAGATTACTGCACGTAGCTGGGTTTAAGCAATTGTCAACGTTATTTACATTCGTAGTGACGCAGATCCCGATTAGCATGTACTATGCTTCGGAGGCCTTCACCACGATCAGGTTAAAATACGGTAATAAGAGGATTTATAAAGTCGTTGTTCCACTTGTCTTATTATCTATGTACACTGCTAGGAGCCTCGCGGAATCCTACTACCTATATGGAGTTCACTCGGAGTTTAAGCTCAGTGTTTTCAAGTTCAAGGACACTCTACTGTACTCAGTGATCCTAGTATTATTAGCCACTTACGTATTCACTATGTTTGTGTGAACTGGCAATCGTTATTTAGTACATGGTTTTAAGTAGAGTTAAGAGTACACTTGGCTACGAGAATTATCCTAGATAGGCGATTAAGCTGATTGATTAATCTCAGCTAGGGGTTCGTGGAGGATCACATTTCACCTGCGGCAGGGCATCATCATCGTGAAATATTATTTACTCGCAGTGACTAATATATTCTGTTGGTTTAATGGTGAAGATTAACCTATGAAATTAAGTGAGGAGGAATTGGAACGATACGATAGGCAGATAAAATTACTCGGCGTAGAAGCACAGGAAAAACTAAAGAAATCCAAAGTATTAATCGTAGGTGTTGGGGGTTTAGGTTCACCAGCTGCTCTATACTTAACGGCTGCGGGGATTGGGGAATTAATACTAGTTGACTTTGAGAGAGTGGAACTCAGCAACCTAAATAGGCAAATATTGTACTGGACTCGCGATGTTGGGAGAATCAAGGTTGAAGCAGCTTTTGAGAAACTCCGTGAACTCAACCCAAATGTTAATATTAGAACGTACCCTGTTAAAGGCGATGAAAAAATACTTGATGCACTAGTTGAGGAAACAGACCTAGTGATAGATGGATTAGATAACTGGGAAACAAGGTTCACTCTAAATAAACTCTGCGTAAAACACCGTAAACCATTCATACATGCAGGTGTTCTAGGCTTCTATGGTCAATTACTGGTAGTAGTACCCGGAGTTACACCCTGTTTACAGTGCATTATGCCCATGAAACCACGTGAAACTCGTGCACCACCCGTGATAGGCACTACGCCTGGAGTTATGGCTCTCCTACAGGTCACTGAAGCTATTAAAATACTAACAGGTTACGGTAAACCAGCACTAGGTAAACTTATAGTGTATAATGGTTACGAACTATCATTTAGCGAGGTAAATGTTTCAAGAAATCCCCAGTGCCCTGTATGTAGTTACCTCTGACCTCCTCCCCGTCCTAATGGGCGAGGCTTTCAGTGATGTAAACCTTAAATTGTTTTTATTTAATGAGTTTCGATAGTTTCTCCACGCCTTTCTCGATTTGATCCAGTGGGGCCATTGAGAAGTTTAACCTCAAAGTGTTCTTGCCTGAGCCATCAGTGAAGAATGGTGCTCCCGGTATTGTTGCAACTGAGTATTTTTCTAAGGCCTCTTCCGCGATTCTCCATCCATCTAGGTGGTTTGGTAACCATAGAAATATAAACATTCCTGCCACTGGTTTAGTGTGCTTTAATCCAGTTAGGTGTTTTGCAATAGCATTAAGCATTATGTCCCTCTTCTCCTTGTATGATTTAACAGCGTTACTCCTTATTTCCTCGAATAAACCGGCTCTCAGTACCTCGAGGACAATGAACTGTGAAGGTACAGGTGGACACATATCTGAGGGTCCTTTAACAGCTTTAAATAAGTTCACTAATTCCCCTGGTAGATTAAGCCACCCCACTCTTAGCCCTGTTCCAAGGACTTTGCTGAAGCTTCCAACGAATATAACTCTGTTCTCTTCATCCATTGATTTCAGTGGTTTAACGTTCAATTGTTCATATACGAGGTAGTTGTATGCTCCGTCTTCAACTATTAATAAGTCGTATTTGCTCGCTAATTCCATGAGGTGTCTGCGTCTATCCATACTCATTGTTAATCCAGAGGGGTTTTGACCAGTTGGAATAGTGTAAATTAGCTTCGCGAATTTCCCCTCGCTTCTAAGTCTCCTAATGGTTTCCTCCAGTACATCTGTTTTTAAACCATGTTCATCCATGGGTACCCCGATCAACTTGATCCCGTATTGTCTCCAGTCCAGGATGGTGTTAACGTATGATGGGTTCTCAACGATAACGATGTCTCCTGGCTCCAGCATTAATTTACCGATTAAGTCTATTGCTTGGCTACCTCCACCGGTTACTATTATTGTGTCCGGGTCTGCTTCAACTTGTTCATATTTTCTCATGAAACCAGCTATTTCCTCTCGGAGCTCGGGTAACCCCTCCGTAGGTGAATATATTACTGAGCGTCTTTCATCCTCGAAGATCTTTCTAGCGAGCTCAGCGTATAGTTTCCTGGGGATAACGTCGGGGTCTGGGTCACCCGCAGCGAAACTAACTACAGCTGTTTCCTTGGACTTCTTCGCTATTTTTGAAACCATTTCACGTATAGGACTTGGTTCAACGAAGTTCATTTTACTTGACAAAAACTTCATGTAGTCTGGTTTACTCAAACAATATCCCCGCTTACTCATCTATAGCGTTAACAAATATTAAAAATACTCCACGTAGATCATGAAGATTATAAACGTTAATAAACCCAGAATTCATCAACTTGGATTCAGTGATGTAACCGCCAGTGTCTGACCAGTGATGATCAAGCAGTCGGCTGAACTCGTTTAAGCTATATTGTCTGTGAAAAACTTGGAGGGAACTCACTTGGGTACATGAACCTCGTCTTTGAACGTTGTGAACTTGTTCCAAGCTATGTGCGCTAGGAACCCTTTACTCAGTACTGGTTCATTGTTTTTAAACGCGTCATGTGCATAGTTAAATGCTACTACTTCACCTACGAATAATACGTGGTCACCGTAAGAGTGTTCACCTATGACTCTACACTCTAAGTTCGCTAAAGCGTTCTTAATTATTGGAGTCTTCACTATTTTTCCCTCGGTTAACTCAAGGTTGGTTTTCATTAACTTGCTTGGCCCATGCTCGGATCCAGTGATCCAGACATCTCTCAGCATTTCTAAGCTTGGAACACTGATAACGAATTCACCGTATTTCTTCACTAATTTATAGGTGTATCTTGTTGGAGCAATTGAAACAGCTAATATGAATGGTTGAGCAGATATTATGGTTACCCAATCAGCAGCCATTACATCTACTTCCTCTCCTAATTTACCTGACACAACTAGGTATGTTCTCAGTGGGTACAGTAACCTGTAAGCCATTGTAAAAACACCATTATATAGAAAAAGATTGATGCTTAAATAATCATAGAATGGTTAAATACTCAGAGGAGATAGTTCTTGAACTTAAATAGTTTCAAGATCGATTATTATTAAGCATCTGCTAGCTGAGCCATGCAAGTATAATCAACTTTATTCTCCTCGATGTTCTCGCGCAAATATCAGCAGTGTTCTCCAGGAGCTCGTTTAAGTCATGAATTAACAGCTGCATTGCATATGGTTTAAGTTTCTCACTAAACGTTAATAACAGAGCCCTGTTCTCTAGTTCCAATTGATCTGCTTCCTCCTCGAGTACTAGTACCTTGTTTAGTATTTCCTCTACTTTACTGTAGTTACCATTGATAAAAGACGTTATTGCATCCGATAAGTGAGTTATAATGCTTGACACTACTCTAGATAAATTAACCAAGCCCGATCTCAACTGTATAGGTATCTCCAGGAATGGTAGTATCGTGAATTCCCTTGAAGCTTCTTTAACCATGTCTCCTACATCATCAATCATGTTTATCAATGTAAGGATCTCCTCTTTGAAACCAGGGTCAAGTCTTGTTTTTGCAACATCATCTTCCAGCATCGCTTTATATTTTCCGCTTTCATCCAGCATTTTAACTACCTCGGTGAAAGCTGATCTCGCCTCGCTGATCTTGATTTCGTTAAGGAATTTAACTGCTTGAGTGAATTTAACAGATGCACTATTTATTAATTCAACGTACTTCTCCAGCTTAGACATAGATTCCCTCGATAAGATATCTGAAAGCAGCAGCTTCACTGAATCACCATTTAACATGGATCTCCTAAAACTTATATATAGTGATTCATTATTATGATTAAGGTGTAAGTAATGAGCACTCATAAATTACCTGAACCAGATAAAACAAGTCCTTTATCCCAGCTCCTGGTTAAGAGGAGGAGTGTCAGAAAGTTCAAGAAGGAGTCATTAAAACTAGAGGCATTATCGAGGATCCTGTGGGCGACATATGGGATCACTGAGAGAAACCGCAGAGTAGTTCCATCAGCTGGAGCCACGTACCCAGTTGAAGTATACGTGTTCGTGAAGAACGTTGAAGGATTAAATCCAGGGATATACAAATACAATGAACGCGAGCACTCGCTAATATTAGTGAAAGATGGAGATTACTCAAGGGAGCTTGCTAGAGCCTGCTTGGATCAAAACTGGGTGCGTGAGGCCCCCGTCAACATAGTTATAACGGCTGTTCACTCGAGAACAACTGAGTGGTATGGTGATAGAGGGTTTAGATACATTTACATGGAGGCTGGGCACATAGGTCAAAACATATACTTAATGGCTGTTGAAGCAGGGCTTGGAACAGTAGCGGTTGGAGCATTCAAAGACGAGGAGGTAGCTGATTTAATAGGACTTGGTGAAGAATACCTGGTACTATATGTTTTCCCCATTGGTACACCGTACTGAATTGAGGCTAAGTTAGAGTTGGTTGAAGCATTCATGGTTTACTTGACTTCAAAGTAATTATTTTCTCAGGAGTAGTAACGGTGATCGCAGCGTATCTCCTCCTGTGGTATAATTTCACGCTCCTAACGTATACAACGTAGTCTGGATTAGTGAGTGAAACCGCTCTATTTATTCCATTAGCGATCACGCGGACGGCATCAATCGTGTGTGCAGGTAACCTTGTCTCAGCCCAGTATAGTCTACCGTGTAGAGTTACCCTGAAAGTCTTATCTTGCGGTATTTTAGATTCAGCTAGTTCTCTGGCTTTCGACGCAACTAACTCAACGTATGGATCTACTACGGTGTCAACTGGTATAACCCTATATATTACTGGTATATCTTTGAGGGGTTCGCGAAGTGTTTCTATGGCTTGATACGGATCGCTTACTCTGATCAATATAACGGAGGGCCCTTTATCGACAACCACGTGCTCTAAACCAGTTCTCCTGAGTCTGCTAACTATGAACCTGTAGTTATCTAAACCCGGCTCATGTGTTATAATGATGTTGAAACTCACTGTACTCAACCCATTGCTCAACTACGTGAACTATACGTGGATTTCAGCTATTATATCTTCCTTGATCAAGGGTTTGAAACCATAGTTACTTAATCTACTGCTTCTATAACTCTCAGTATTTCATCTCCATTCAACTTTACTGCTTTAAGGTATTCTTTTGAAATAGTCCTCAGGTTTTTATTGTCACCCTTAATCATCACTGTTATAAGCGATGACTGAGTCTTCGCGAGCTCCTCACGTATCGGCCGCTCGGAGACTCTGTCAACACCATCAGTTATCAATACTAGAGTAGCGTACTTTAACCCGTCTCGATGAATGTCAAGTAGTGCAGTGACAACTGCGCGAGTAATATCTGTTCCACCAGCACTTTTCATTGTTGCAATGTACTCGAATATTTTCACGGCATCCCTAGAATCAGGGTTCTTGCTGAGTTTAAGTAATCCATGTGGTTGACTATCGAAGAACCTTAAGTAGAATTCTCTTCGATGCTTAATGGACTTCATGTACAGTGAGAGAGCGAGGGCTTTAGCCCAGCGAATCTTATCTCCCTCCATGCTCCCGCTTTTATCAACTAGTACGTATATTGGCCCAGTTGATTCCTCAATCACTTTACTGTACAGTAATAGTTTCCCCTGAGCTAGCTTATAGTATAATAATTCATCATCAACGAATAACTCTCTTGGAACAGCTCTTTCAACGTCTGAACCGAGCTCGAAGCCTAATTTCTCTCCTCTCCTGAATGGTTGATATTTCCTCGTCTTAGATAACCCTTTACCCTTAACTCCCTCAAGGATTTCAAGTATCCGCTTTACATCAGCTTCTCTCGCTAGCTTTATTAATTCCAAGCTGTAGTCCTCTACCGAGTAAACACTCAATGAGCCGGGTTCATATCCCTCAAGAGTTAACCTGATCTCAGAGATTTTCTCCACGTCTGTTAGTGTTTCATTGATTATGTCTTCGAACTTGTTTTTGTCAACAATGTTGTTTAACCCTTGTCCATGGCTGGGATCACTTGGCTGCGGGATGTTTTCATGGAGTTTAATAATGTATATTGAAGCCGCTATAGTGCTTACTACTTTATCCAGGGTTGTTTTAGACCTTAACTTTAAACCCGTGTTAGTTTGAACAAGTGATTCTACAATTTCCTTGTTTAAACTAGGTTCAGAACTCTCGTTGACTACTGGTGCAGGTAGATATAGAGCGTAGTAAATATCCGCTGCAAGAGTTTCACTTGGTTTTTTAATAGTTTTACCTGATATTAAGCTAACTAGCCTTGATACTTTTTCTCCCCTGTACTTCACTAGTGGACTATTGTAATCAATGCCTTTCAAGCAGCCTTTCTCATACGTGCTCATAACAGTAACCTTTTACGTATTTCATCAATAACCTCGTTGATCTCAGATAATATGTCCTGGGATTTCTTTCTAACACTATCATCTGTTATGGTTTCAGCTATTTTCCTGACTTTCTCGCGTGCTTTCTCTAATCCCCTCAGGTACTCTACGAGCCGTGGGTCGAAGTCACTGGTTTTTATTAGAAGAGCTTTTACTTCCCTAACGTTATCCTCTATTTCCCGGAGGTCGCTTAGCAATCTCTCCCTTGTACCGATTTCTTCAAGTAGGATGACGTGTACTCTTTCAGCTTCATCCCTTGTACTGGGGGCCACGTACTTTAAAACCACGAGGTCTTCTTCACTAGCCGTTGTCCGACCATTCAGTAAGGCGTGAGCCGCTATTACCTTCATCGCTTTACCCTTCCTTCTATCCGTTAAGTGCACTCCTTGATCCTCGAAAATAGCATATAATTTAACCAGGGTATGCTTTAACTTTGAGACGTCAACTCTTAAAACAATGGAGTTGAGGACCTTCAAGTCATCTATTGTTAGAACAGGTTGAGGTGCCCTATACCCCTCTACTTCGATTCTCCATGAAGCATCAAGTAGTTGCAGCCATTTATCCTCGCTAACCGGTTTAACGAAGTGCCTGAGCAGGAACCTATCGTAAAGGGCCTGGTACTCTTGCTCCTCCGGTATATTGTTGCTAGCTGAGATCAGAGTCCATAGAGGCACGTTCACCTCGTTATATCCATCATATATTACTCTCTCATTGAGAAGCGTTAACAACGTGTTGAGTATTGCGGAGCTCGCGTTGAATATTTCATCGAGGAAAGCTATTTCAGCTTCAGGCAACTTGTTCCTAGTTATTCTAACGTATTTGCCTTCTTTAAACGCGAATATGTCGAGTGAACCAAGTAGCTCATCTGGCTCCGTATACCTGGTTAAAAGATACTTAAAGAACCTGGCTCTCAGTAAGTCAGCCGCTCTTCTAGCTAGAGCGGATTTAGCGGTTCCCGGCTCACCTACGAGTACAACGTGCTCAGATGTCATTAAGGCCAGTGTCATAACGAGTGCTTCTTCATCTCTACCTATGAAAGGCTTCTCCAACTCGAACTTGAACTTATTAATGCTTGAAACGTATTTACTCAAGACTTCCTCGTTAAATTTACTCAAGTACAATGCACCTCAGCGAGGTAACTCTTCTTCACACCGGCTCCGCTGAAACCAGGTTTCATCACGCATTAATAAATATTGAGAAACACCTATAATAATTTTAAAGGAGACCTGGAAGATGCAGAGTAACTGGGACTGCTACATTTTAGTTTTACAGGTAAATAGGCTTATAGAGGTACATCTACGTGGATTGAAGATCACTTTAAACCCTGGCATGTACTTTTACGTTGGATCAGGTAAAGGAGCTGGTGGAGCATTAGCTAGATTAATCAGGCACTTATCTGGAGACAAGCAGATGCACTGGCACATTGATCAATTGACGAGCAATAAACACGTGGAAATCAAGGGATTCTACCTAGTTAGATCAGGTTTATGTGATTGTGAATCCAGTATATCTCAGGGCCTAATTAACTACATGGATTACGTTGAGGGTTTTGGTTCCACTGATAAACCACGGGATAAATCTCACTTATTTAAATGCATTAGTGAACTAGAGGTTTGCTTACACCGAGTATACATGATAATTGAAAACGATCAGTGTTTAGTTGAAGCAACATATGCCTCTACTTGAATCAGCGTTAAATACCTCAACTCATAAAACTACTAATTAAGCGATAATACTTGGAAAAAATGAATCATGAGAAGCATTGTGAAGGGTTTAAGGAACCTTGGATCAGGAGAAGAATCAAAGGAAGTGCGTTGAAGCATTACATCTAACTAGGAGAATAATAGAAAACCGTGAATACTACTTCAGCAACGGCTACTTGAATAGTGAGGGAATGAAGGCTTTAAAAATAATTTCTAGGTTAATCATGGATCATTGTCCAGAGTACATGGTTTACGTGAAAAAGACCAGGAAGATGAAATCCTATGAGAGTTTCCTGAAGCTCATGGACGTGATTAATGGCGAGGAATCATAGTAGCTTATTGTTCAATCTTGATCGGGAAGATTTATTAACCCTTAACTATGTTTTCTCACTCGACGTATCGAATTCGAGTTGGGTTAAATGAGTTCAGATAGTAGTGAATCAGGGGGCTCAACAGCTCCTAAAAATATAAATGTAAATGAACTAAAACCAGGGATGGAAAACGTAACAGTAAGAGTAAGAGTCCTAAGCGTAACACCGCCTAGAACCATTGAGACTAAAAAGGGTTCAAGAACCATAAGTAACGCAGTTGTAGGAGACTCCACTGGCAGAGTAGAAGCCGTTATGTGGGGTGAAAAAACAACATCTCTCAAAGAAGGAGAAGTCGTTGAAATAAAGGGTGCATGGATAACTGAGTACAGGGGAAAAGTACAATTAAATATTGGTAAAAACACTGATGTAACTCAGCTACCAAGCGATAGTGTACCAGAGGAAATACCTGAAACACAGCCACGTGCAACAGGTGGAGGAGCGAGATCCTTCGGGAGACCCGGTAGAAGGAGTTTCCCAAGAAGGAGAAGAGGCGAATCATATGAGTAGCGAGGAGGAAATACGTAAAAAACTAGAGAAACTGGAGAAATCGATCGTAGACAAGTACGTTGAAATACATGGTTTAAAACCATCTAGAAAAGGAGAGTTCCTAGGCGCTGAGCAAGACAAATTCTATGTTGCAGTCAGCGAGGAAGAAGTCTACGAGCTATCTCCACTAGCATACTATGTATGGGCTCTATGCGATGGCGAACACACGGTTGAAGACATGGTTAACGATATATCAGAGAACGCTAAAGTAGAGTATGATCAAGTCGTGGAGCCCCTTCTAATAGTGCTCGACGAAATGAAAAAAGCCGGGCTCGTAGCTTACTGATCACGCTTACCACGTAACCGTAAAAGTTAAATCGTTTTTAATAAAATTAATCCTTGGGATGACCGAAGACTCCAATACCGATTGATGCGGATACTCCACCCCTAGGGGACCATCACGATTCTATGTAATGTGTGTAAAACTTTACCTTGTTCTCCGATTTCATTGCTTAAACATAGCGGCATCTAGGGTTGATTCTGCTTCAAACTATAATTGTATTCAACGAGCACGATCACCTGTTTTCGAGTAGCGTTTAATTGATTCAAGAATTCTCAAGGGATCCAAGTATAATTCTACAGCGTTGACTTCTTTGAGAATACTCACAGCGTTACCGAAGAGATCTCCCCCTCTATTTTTCGCTAAAGCATAGAGTGTTTCACTCAGAGACCATGGATAATATATCCAAGCCCAGTTCTCCACTTTCTCAACGTAGTAGTCAGGTATAATGGAACTAGTTTTCTTGTAGTGTAACACAGCGGTTTTAATGCTTAAAGCACCGAGGTCATTCACTATTCTAGTTAACTTAGTTAAAGTTGCACCGGTATCAACGACTTCATCCACTATGAGTACTCTCTTGTTTCCAAGGTTGATTTCCTCGTGGAAAAATGTCTCCGGCTCATTGCTTACTCGTGTACCAGTTCCCCAGAGCCTGGATCTTATGACGATTAGTTCATCTACGCCCAGTACATCGCTAACTATTCGCGCTGGGATGAGTCCGCCTCTCGAAACAGCTATGATGCTGTCGAACTCTACTCCATCATCGAGTATCATTGAGGCTAATCTGTAACAGTACTCAATGGCTTTACTCCAGGGAACATATATGATCTCCACGCATGTTCACCCGGATTCATCAACATGGTTCAATGGTGCTGGGAGGCTTCGGTGTGATAGCGTAAGTTACCATTGTTACTTCATCAATACTACTCCTGATCTCCGAGGAAATCTCCTCTAGGACATCGTAAGATATTCTCGCGTAATCAGCTGTAACGGCGTCAATGCTTCTCACAATTCTCACAGTGACAATGAATCCTTCACGTCTCAAACCATGTTTAACTCCAACCCATTTATCGTCTCCAACTACAGCGAAAGCTTGAAACGCTTCACTGTATAATCCACGCTTCCTCAATACATCTTCAACTATTCTCGAAGCTCTCCTACATACTTCGAGCTTTTTTCTCGTGAATGGCCCAATTACCCTGGCAGCTAAACCAGGTCCTGGAAACGGGTGTCTCTTAATGAAGTACTCTGGGACATTGAGTTTTCTAGCGAGAGCTCTGACTTCATCCTTATACAAGTACTTAACTGGTTCTATAACAATATACTTGTCTCTAAACCACCCGGGTAAACCAGCAACATTATGATGAGATTTAACTCTATCTGTTTCACTTAAACCGCTTTCAACTATGTCGGGGTAAATTGTTCCCTGGATGAGTATTCTCGCATTGTGCTTTGTAATTAATTCATCGAATAATTCAGCGAATACCTCACCTATTATGAGCCTCCTTTTCTCGCAATCCTCTACTCCTTCCAGTCTACTTAGAAATCTCTCCTTAGCATCAATGAATAATGGTTCTAAACCAGTTTCCCTCAGTTTCTCCATAACCTCTAATGGTTCTCCTTCTCTAAACAACCCGTGGTCTATGAAAACAGGGATTAACCTATCTCCTAAAACACGCTTAGCAATTAAAGCTGAGACAAGTGAGTCGACTCCACCGCTCACAGCAGCTAAGGCATACTCGTTTCCACTTGTATATTTCAATACTTCACCTAATGCTAGTTCATAGTAGTAATCGATATTCCAATATCTATCAACACTCATTGCTTTGAGCACATTATCGAGTATTTTTATTCCAGTATTTTCAACGAGTGATTCAGGATTCACTTGGATACCGTAAATTACTTTTTCGCCTTGGCTGATCTTGAATGATGCAATGCAGCCTTCACTTGTCGCTGCGAGAACTCTAGCTCCCTTAGGAGGTTGTTCTAAGCACACATCGCGGTGATCAACTTGAAGTTCATTTATGTCTATGTTTAGGAACAATGGGTCATCACTGGTAAACTTAACCATTCTCCCTGCGGATTGTTTATTAGAGTTAAATGAGCCTCCTAGAATACTCGCTATTATTGAGTAACTGCCTCCAATGCTCACTATGGAGGCAGGTGATTTAAACACGGTTTCCTCAATATTCTTGAGTAATCGTTGATCATTCGTCGTGAACCCGCATGGAGCAGAGAACAGCAATACGTAGTTATCTGTGATATCCATGCTCGTAATTCTCTGAATAGACTTTATAACCGAGAATACTCCTAGTTCACGGATGGTTCTAGCTAAGGCATGATGTTGCCTACCGCTCAGGTCAATAATCATAAATACTTTGCGTTTTTCTTTAATATATGAACTATGGGCCGTCATGTGAATACTTATGTTGGCCTCTCGTTATAAATATTTATGGATTATTTAACCCTGTGAGAAGTGGTTGATTTGCCTAAGTACCTTGTAACCGTCTCGGGTGAAATACCATTAAGGTCGCCTAGGACAAGGCCTAGGTTTTACAGGGTTCTCGTCGAGAACATTAGGGATGCTGTTGAGAGAAATGGTGGTAGACTCCTTGAGAGTAAAGTACTAGAAGCGAAAATCCTGCTTGAAACAGATGTAGATGTGGAGGAAGCGATCGCCAGAGTCTTCGGAGTACATAAAGTTGGTAGAGTACTGGAATATGTGTTCAGGGATCTACCTGATCTAGCTAACTGGGTGCAGGAACATGCTAGGGAAAGCGTTAAAGGCAGGAAATTCGCGGTCAGAGTTAAAAGAAGCGGTGAACACTCCTTCACATCACTCGATGTAGCTAGAGAAGTAGGTGCTGTCTTGAAACCGTACTCGGCTGGAGTAGACTTAGAGAACCCCGATGTAGTAGTGGATTTAGAAGTGAGGGGTGATAAAGCATTCCTCTACTTGGATTCAAGGATGGGGCCTGGAGGCATACCTATAGGTGTTGAAGGCTCCGCACTAGTTCTTTTCTCAGGGGGATTCGATAGCCCTGTAGCTGCATGGTTGATTGCTAAAAGAGGGGTCAAAGTGGACTTCTTGCACTTCATAATGGGTTCTACTCAGTCCACGTATTACGCTTTCCAAGTTGCTAAAGCCCTTGCCTCTAACTGGCTTTACGGTTACAAACCAAGATTTATACTAGTTGATTTCCGCGACGTAATCGCCGAGATATCGAGGAGAACTAAATGGAGTTTCAGGCAGGTTGTACTCAGAGCACTCATGTACATAGCGTCTACGAGATTAGCTAGTAAACTAGGGTACGATGCAGTTGTCACAGGGGAAGCAATTGGTCAAGCATCGAGTCAGACATTGAGGAATTTATCTGCTATTGAGAGAGCAGCGGGGGCCTCAATGATGATTCTAAGGCCTCTACTAGGCTACGATAAGGATGAAATAATTGCGTTATCTAGGAAAATTGGTTTATATGATTACTCGTCAAAAGTCACTGAAACATGTGCAATAGCTCCTTTAAGAGTTGAAACAGGGGCTTCACTGGATGAAGTGAGAGAAGAATTGAGTAAAATAGATTTAACTATAATTGATAAAGCTCTCTCAGATTACAAGGTGGTCAGTGTTCTCGAGGCTTCACCTGATGAAGCTATACCGCGCAGCGATGTGGAAATAGACTTTATCCCAGAAGACGCAGTCATAATTGATGCTAGAAGCGAGTCTGAGAGAAGAAATAACCCAATAGAGAAAGCTATTCCAATAGAAGAAGTAAATGTAAAGAATCTTCCCAGGGATAAAGTGTTGATATTTATATGTGAAACAGGCGGTAAAAGCTATCTTTTAGCTAAAACTCTAAGAGAAGAAGGTTTCAGAGCTTACAGTTTTAAAGGTGGCGCGAGAAACTACTGTAAACTACGTGGTTAGCGTAATCTTACCCTGATTCATGGTTACTGCTGGAGTCACTTGATTCTATTTTCACAGGTGTTTTAAGCCATAGAACTCTCTGGGGGTACGGTATCTCAATGCCCTCCTTCTCTAATTCCTCTTTTATCTCCCTTATTATCTCTCTGATAACAGTCCAGTACCCCTGAGTTGGAACCCAGAACAGTATTCTCAGTAATACTGCGCTGTCGCCGAGACTATCCACAATGACCGTGGGCTCGGGGACAGCTAAAACTAGTTCTTTATCCTCGAGGACTCTCTTTATTACATCTATTGCTTTGGAGATATTGGAATCATATGATATTCCTATCGTAATATTGGAGCGTCTAGCAATGGATTTAGAGTAATTGTATATCTTCGATGACATAACATCACTGTTTGGGATTGTAAGTACTTCACCGCTCCACAGTCTTATCCTAGTTGAAAGTAAGCCAATTGATGTAACGAGGCCCCAGTCATCGCCTATTCTAATAGAATCACCTACTCTGAGTCTCCCCTCAACTATGAGGGCTACGCCGGCGAAGAGTTGACCAAGAGTTTGCTGTGCAGCTAAACCAACAACTATACCCGCGAAACCAGCCGCTATGAGTAAACCCGTTAAATCCACTTTAAGTATGGATAATGCCGCGAAAACACCTATAACTATGATTAATAATTTAATTGATCGGGCAATATTGTAGACTATCTCGGGAGGAGCTTCAATTCTCGCTTTTCTTATTTGTGACTCAGCTAGTTTACCAATTAAGTATGCGACAACGATAGCGGCTATGGCTGCAATGATCCTCGCTATGAGCTCTAAGTCTAGAGTAAACAGTGAGACCATGTTAGACACCATGCTTCATAACGTATAAAGCTCCTGAACCTTTAAGGAGAGAGATTAATCTACCTAGAACAATATATGATGTTTCTGCCCCAACTCTGACTTCAACGTGCATGGGGCTAAGCGCGTTTACATCGATATCACTAAAGTATAATTCATTCTCCTCAGTTAAGTACACTGTAGCATCTTTAACTGGTATTATGAGCTTAGTTATCTCCATCCTATTGTTGCTTTGAGATCTAAGGGTAACTCTTGCTCTAGCAACATGTACGCCATAGGACTCTAATACTCTGGCATCAGTGTACCTGCATATGTCACCTAGATCAGATGGACCATACAGAGCATACTTGACTTTCCCCAATGGAATAACATCCACTAATACTCCTCCAAGGAACACACCTAAATCCACTGGTATCTTCAACTCATACTGTAACCTAGCTCCCTCAGGTAATACGATTGGTTCGGGTAGAACCACGTAGACGCATTGAGAACTAACAGGGCCTCCAAGGTGTGGAACAGCTTTTAATACAACAGAGGAATCATGTGTGAGTGAAGTTAGTTTAGATGATTTTAATTCACCCGCAATCTTGGAGATTCTCACATTATTACCGCTTGTTCTCTCGAGCACCAGCATGCCTCCAGGTATCTCAAACTCCAACTTATCGAGTAATTGGTATTCGCCGAACAACATGTTGACACCATTACATCAAAATCAATAAATTAAAACTCTCTAATTAAGCATATTTGTCATTGAATCAAATCATGTTCTCCAATAATTTTCACAGTACTCGTTGAGAACGTTAACTGCACGTTAGGAAGTTACTGTAACCACTTGGTTTAACGTTGATTGATGTTCTTTAAGTTTATTAATGTTTGCTTTATTTTAATTATCCTAGGTGAATGCATTGAGGATAATTTATCTAGGAGTAATATTATTTATTCTAGCGGTACTGCCATTATTCCCCCCTATAGTGACCTCTGGGAATTCTAAAATAGTTGAAGTCGTTGCAAGTAGCGATGAGGCATTCAATAAAGCACTGAGTATTGCTCAGTCGCAAGGTAGAATCATATATGTTTACCCTGAAATTAAGGGTTTTGCAGCATCGTTGTCTAAGACCGCTGTCGATAAGTTATCTAGAATCCCAGGTGTCATTATTGGTGAACCCGTTGAAGTTAAAGCTCTAGGTGAGACTCTACCATCTAATTGCGAAGCACACGGCACGGTTTTAACGTGGAACCTGGATTTAATAAATGTGCCGACTGTTCACGAAGTTTACGGACTAGATGGGTCGGGAGTATACGTAGCTGTACTTGATACTGGTTTAGAACCCCAGTGGAGGAACTACTTCCCGGAGGATAAAATAGCTTCAGATTTCGCAGCAGCTTTCTTGGGTGCTATGGCGACAGCTTACTGGTCTACAGGAGAAGTATTGAATAAGAATGCATGGGAAGCAGATACTAATGGCCACGGAATGCACGTAGTAAGCACTATCATAGGGTTCAAAGTTTACGGTTTCTACGTAGTTGACGGAGTAGCTCCAGGCGTGAAGATTATCCCTGTGAAAGTACTAGGGAACTCTGGAACAGGGTTCTCCACGGATGTAGCTGCAGGCATAATGTACATTGCTAATCTCTTCAAAGCAGAGAAGGAGTCAGGGGGCAATATCCTACCACCAGCTGGTGTAGTTAACCCAGTCGTGATTTCAATGAGTCTGGGTGGAAGAGCTCTCTCGATACTGGTGAAATACGCTGTGGATTACGCTATTAATCAAGGAGTATTCATAGTTGCAGCAGCAGGTAATGAAGGCGAAAATGGAATGGTTTACCCTGGAGCATATCCGCCAGTTATATCAGTAGGCGCAGCGGGTTGGGTGGGTGAATGGAATGGAGCTGCCTGGTGGAGGAATGCAGATGTACCAGAAAATCTAACGAACCAAGTATACGTAACAGATTTCAGTAGTAGAGCTTTGCCTGGGCAAGACTTAGATGTACTAGCACCCGGGAGCTGGATAGTTGGTCCATACACTGCGTATGGAGCAGCTCACCCACCATACTGGTCTGAAGGTAAACCGGGCCAGTACTATTACCTTGGTGGAACATCAATGGCTACTCCACATGTAAGCGGAGTACTAGCACTCGTGTTGCAGAAGGACATGATGGATGGTAAAATAGACTTGAATCAGACGCTGGCCGAGGAACTATTGGAGAATTCAACGCTTAAAATATATTGGCATAGTGCAACCGTGAGAAACCCCGATGGTTCAACAACAACTCTAACTTGGGGAGATAACGCTACTGGGAGCGGATTAATACAAGCAGACCTCGTAATTGAAAATTTCACTAACTAAAACAGAAATGGAGAACCGCATGGATTAAAGTAAATTAAATAGTTTTCCATTATTGCACCCTGCCCTATATCTTCATTTAGATGTATTGGCCGATTATTTAATGTAATAATGTTTAAGAAGAATGCTCACGGATCTATGTGCTAAGCTTTTTGTTTCAACCGCTATTATGGTGACACGTTGAAGGAAAAAGCCTATATCAGCTCCGGATCGGCATGTGTTTATTCATGGTATCTATTTAATCAATGATTTAAACTATTTAATTGAGGCGAGTATATATATCTTCTACTCTAATATTTAAACAGGTAAGGTGACTGCATGTACGTGAGAGTTTTCTCAGTTATTCTACTGGTTTCAATGTTATTCAGCTTGTTCATAGTTGCTCCAAGAGTTGATTCAGCTAATTCAAAAATCTATATAGCGTTCGTGTGGCATTATCATCAACCATGGTACTATAGTGTCGATGAATCATACTTTGTTTTACCATGGGTTAGAATGCACAGTGTAGGTAACTACTATAAGATGGCTTATATTCTAAGTAAGTACCCTGATGTTAAAGCAACGTTTACTTTTTCAGGGTCACTTCTAGAAATGCTTGTTGACTATGTTTACAGTGGTAAAATGGATTTAAGGCAGTTGATTTCATGGAGGATTGTGAATGGAACAGTTAATGAAACAGATGTTTTCTCAATGCTTAAAATCCCCGGAGGCTTCTTCGACGTTAACTGGAATAGAGTTGTGAACGTCATACCGAGATATAGTGAATTAAGGAACTTGGCTCAATCAGCTTTCTCAGCTTGCTCCAGGATTACAACAACGGATGAAGAAATGGTTGACTGCGTGGTAAAGTATTTCACGGGCGGAAACTTACTTAACCAAACAGTTATTGATTTAGCTGTGTTATTCAACTTGTTCTGGATAGACCCGGAGATCGCTAGGGAAGAGTACCCGGAGATATATGAATTAATGAATCGTGCGAAACAGAGCCCTCAGCCGGGTTTTAACACCAGTGATCTACGGGAAGTTCTCCTTGTTCACGAGGATATAATGTCGAAAATTATTCCACTGTATAGGAAACTAGTTTCTATTGGTCAAGTCGAGTTGATCCCGGTTCCATATAGTCACCCATTAGCACCCATAATAGTTGATTTCGGTTGGATGGAGGATATTGAAGTACATGTCGAGGAGAGCTTGAAGCTTTTCAAGAAGTACTTCAACTACACGCCTATAGGTGTGTGGCCTGCTGAGCAAGCAGTTAACGCTTTCGTTGTCGAAGCTTTTAGGAAAGCTGGGATAGAGTGGACTATAACAGATGAATCTATTCTGGGTAAAACGGGGGTTTCAACTAGTGATATCAATAATCTAGGTGTTCCATGGTACATAGATTACTCCTCGGGTAGAATATACATCGTATTTAGACACACTGAAATCAGTAATCTCATAAGTTTCCAATATAGTAGCTGGGATCACGTGTCCGCTGTAACAGACTTAGTTAACAGAATACTTGCTCTTAGAAACCAGGCCACAGGGCCGAGACTAATCGTAGTAGCTCTTGATGGTGAGAATCCCTGGGAGAACTACGGGGAGTTCGGTGATTTATTCCTAAACGAGCTTTACAGTAGATTAAGTAGTTTACAGAAACAGGGAGTAATAGAAACCATAACACCCCATGAATTCATACAGAGATTCCCCGATGTAGCTGAGCAGTTGCCTTTGAAGAAATATCAATACCTTGACTTAGCTGGAAAAGACATAGCCGATATCCCTGCAAACACTTATGGGGAAGCTTACGGTGATCTACCGAGGAGAACAGTTGAGACCTACTTACCGGAGGGTTCATGGGCTGGAGGCGAGTTAACAGTATGGATAGGTGATAGACAGGAGAACGTTGCTTGGATGTGGATGGTTAAAGCGAGAAACGACATACTGAGTAAACTGGGTCTCCAGAGCTTCAGGCAATTATACGTGCAGTACCCGGATATAGCACGTAACCTGATGAGAGCTGAAGCTAGTGATTGGTGGTGGTGGTATGGCGGTGACGGGGGAGGATCACCTGAGACATTTGACCCTATTTTCAAAGCGTACTTGAGGGCCTCATATGAACTGGCTGGTCTTAAACCCCCGGATTATCTCAGTGTTAAAGCTTACCCTGACGGTAGACCAATAGGCTCTATTAACGCCGAGTTACCTAAACCAATTACTAGTCATATAGTAGTAGACGGCGTACTAGAAGACGCATGGATTAACAGTGTTTCTCGAGGCGAGGGATTAAATATAATGGTTGGAGCAACCTACATGAGAAATATTTACTTGCTATTTGACACAGAGAAAATATACATTGGCTTCAATGTTTCAAGCCAAGTAGACACCAGCAAATTAAGTGTCGCTGTTTACTTCACGTCCCCTAATACATCGCTATCACCGTTCAAACCAGGTTATAATGTTTACCCGATGTATACCCCCCATGATCTTGGAGTATACTTGGTTAGAGAGGTATTAATAAACCCAGCGAAATCAATAACTGAAGTAAACTATGCTGCTGGAAATAATCTGTGGATTAATGTAGCTAAAGGAGTATTTGCTTCAACCACCTCATTGAATTCAACGGTGATCGAGGCATCAGTATCATGGGAGTCACTAGGGATCCCTAGAGGCGGGTACACGTACATAGTAGCAGTAGTTTACTATGATAATAGACTAGTAGAGTGGTCTAGTAGGCTTGGACTAGTTCATCAATTACAGGTTCCACTGGAGGCTGTTGCCGGCAAAGTAGTATTCGAAATGAGCGACCCTGTCGGCGACGATGATGGACCAGGAGGATACAAGTACCCATCCAACACGGTTTTCTCTCCAGGAGTCTTCGACTTAACTAAGTTCCAGGTACTAGATGCAGGCGATAAAGTAGTGTTCACGGTTACATTCAGAAACCTTGGAGGTAACCCGTGGAATGGGCCAAACGGGTGGAGTATGCAGCAGGTACATATCTATATTCACACCACTCTCCCAGGAGGTAAAACTGAAACATTTGGATTAAACGTCATGATACATGAACAACACGCTTGGCACATGGCTTTACTGATAGCTCCTGGATGGGGAACCGACCCTATTCCAGCTGGAGAAAAAACAGGTTTATGCTACTATGATAAAGATAAACCAATCGTTCAGGGAGGGGAATTCAGAGTATACGCTGACACCGGTAACAATAGAATCGTTGCGGAGTTACCTAAATCAATTCTCTACGATGTAGAGGATATTGATAAATGGATATACGTGGTTGCAGTAACTAGTCACGATGGTTATGCACCGTTAAAAATAAGATCATTCACAATAGGTGGAGGAGAATGGAGTGTAAATGTACCCCAGGAATACGCTGTCGCAGTATTGAATAACGTTATCCCCTACGTCTTTGATGTATTAGCTAAGACGCCTGATGAACAGTACGCGATGTTGAAGAGCTTCAAAGTTGAAACCAAGGAGCTTGCAACTCTGAAGGGTGTTGGAGCATATGTTGAAGCACCTGAGACACCTACGACAACGCCGGTATCTACTTCAACAACTTCTATGACAACTACTCCTACTACATCTGGAACTACTCCCACAACCACTCCCGCGACAACACCAACCACTACTACACTGGTTACAACTCCAACTGCTCCCACTACTCAATTCACAGAAACAGAGATAACGAAGACTTCTCCTACTTCAACACCGGCACCAAGTTCAGCGACGTTAACTGAGGCTCCGCAACCGGGTTACAACTATTTGCTCGCTGGTGTAGTAGTTGCTTTGATGATAGTACTGGTTTTCACGGCAATGAGGAGGAAGAGATCCTCCTAATCCCCAACTATTTTTACCCCTCATGTTACAAAAATTATCTTGGAGCTACATTAATAGATTACCTTGAGGAGTCTCAATTGGCTCGCGTTAGACTTGAAAAAGTCGTGAAAAGATATGGTAGAGTGTTAGCTGTTGACCACGTTGACCTCGATATAAGGGATAAGGAGTTCTTCACGCTTCTAGGTCCATCTGGTTGCGGTAAAACTACCACGTTAAGATTAATTGCTGGCTTAGAATTCCCGGATGAAGGATTCATTTACATTGATGATAGAGTAGTAAACGATGTTCACCCAAAGGATAGAGACGTTGCCATGGTGTTCCAAAACTATGCTCTCTATCCTCATTTGACCGTCTACGAGAACATAGCTTTTCCGCTTGAAACTAGGAGGAAAACGTTAGGGTTGACTAAGGAAGATATTAGGAAAGTTGTTTTGGAGACTGCTAGGTTCCTGGGAATTGAGGAACTACTTGATAGGTATCCATCTCAACTTAGTGGAGGACAGCAACAGAGAGTTGCTCTTGCTAGGGCTCTTGTGAGGAAACCGAAGGTTTGGTTACTCGATGAACCACTCAGTAACCTAGATGCTAAACTAAGAGTTTTAATGAGAAGCGAGTTAAAGAGAGTTCAGAGGATACTTGGGATAACAACCATATATGTTACACACGATCAAGTTGAAGCAATGAGTATGGCTGATAGAATAGCTGTTATGAATAAGGGGAGAGTAGTGCAGGTTGGTACTCCCGATGAACTATATAGTAAACCATCTGATACCTTCGTGGCAACATTTATTGGTTCACCACCTATGAACCTTATTCCGTGCACAGTAGTTGAGAAAGATGTCGTAGAGTACACTGTACCCGAGAACTATGAGGGCGGTATTCTAGGTTCCGGTAGAATTAAAACCAGGTATGTACTTGAGTGCAGTGAGGGATTAAGTATTCCACTGGACCCCATTATAGGGGGTAAGTTAACTAGTGAAGGTGAATTAGAAGTATACCTTGGAGTGAGACCTGAGGATACAGTGGTCTCAAAGGAGCTTAAAGCATCTATTGGATCAATTAAAAGTAGAGTTGAAGTAGTAGAGCCCCTTGGATCCGAGACAATCCTTAACATTAAAATCGGAGATGAATTATTGAAAGTTAAACAACCTCCGGGTGCGCTGTTTCAACCAGGCGAATTGGTTTACCTTGAGTTTAACTTGAGAAAAGCACTGCTCTTTAGTAGGAGGAGTGGTAGGCTTCTAGCTTAAAAACATTTTAGGTTATCCTTTCACTGCACTCATTCTATAGGCTTCACCAATGTATCTCTGCGCGAATACGTAGACAACTATTACGGGTAAAGCATATATTAAAGCTAGTGCTGCGAACGTGGATGGAGCTTGCTCACCTCTTTGACCTATCGCGGTCTGAAACATGTATGCTCCGAGGGTTTGCACTCTCAGTAGGTTCGCTACGAAGAACTCGCTCCATGCACCCATGAAAGCAAATAGTGTAATTATAATCATGGCGCTCCTGGAAGCTGGGAGAATTATCTTGAAAACTATTTGGCTCCAACTAGCACCATCTATGAAGGCAGCTTCATCTAGCTCCTTCGGGAGGCTGTCGAAATATGTTTTTATCAGCCATGTTTGGAAGGGGATTGCGCCGGAGGCGTAGATAAATGGGAGCACCCACATGCTGAATATGGGTATACCCCACGAGTTAAGTATCACGAGGAACATGAAGAGAGCTATTACAGCAATGATCCCGAATCCTCCCCCAACTTGGCTGAGAATTAAGTATACGTATAGTAGAGTATCTCTCCCAAAGAACTTGAACCTTGAGAACGCGTAAGCTGCAGGCGTAATCACTACTACTGATATAATAATGCTTAGTATGGACATAGTTGTGCTATTTATGAATGCCCTGTAGAAGGTCGGGTCTTGGAAAGCCTTCATGTAGTTTTCGAGCGTTAATCCATAGTTGAAGACTTGTGCTAGATCAGTCAGTATGACGCCTCTCTCAGGTATCAGTGACTGCAGGATAATAAATATTATTGGGTAAAGCATTACGAACAATATAGTGAACCCTAACGCTGTTGCAAGTATTCTCAGAGTCAACCTACTTAGACTAAACCCCATTCACCTACCACCTCGCAGTTTCCTTGAAGCTATGAACCATATGGTTACGTAGACTAAGAGAATTATTACTATTACGAGATATGTTGCAGCCGCATAGCCATACTCTTTATCTATGGATACTCTATTGTAAGCGAATAGTATTAGAAACTCGTTTACATTACCCGATTTCACGCCGAGACCCGGTATCTCTATTGGTCTAGTGGGGCCTCCACCGTTTAAAAGCAGTGGAACCATGAATGCTTGTAGAGATGCACCCGTTGTAAGTATGGTTGCGAACATCAATGGCCTTGATATGAGTGGTAGAACTATTCTCCGCATTCTTGTAAGCGTTGACGCTCCATCAATGTAGGATGCTTCTATAATGTCTTTTGAAACACCTGTTAAAGCACCCATGGTTACAGTCATGATGAAGGGGTACGCTAACCATGCTTCAAACAAGTTATAAACTAGGAATGCATCCCACTCATTACTGAATATTTGCAGGTTGAATAATCTACCTAGTTGCCCATTAGGGTTAAATAGGAATCTCCAAGTTAAACCCGAGAGAAGAATTGGGATAGCCCATGGTGCAAGTATCAGGCCCCTTAGAACTCTTCGACCCATAATGCTAGGCGAGGAATAAAGGAATGCCAGGGAGACTCCTACTAGTAATTTAAGGGGGACACTTGTAGCTACGAATAAAAGTGTTTTATACAAGGAGTAATAGAATCTCGGGTCATTAAAGAGTTTCACGAAGTTGTCGAGACCTGTAAACTTCATAGTTAATTTCTCTCTCTCCTCCACTAAGCTATTGTTTAGTTTGTTGAAGTATCCTTGGAAATCGCTACTCAACTCCTCGAAATATGATTCAACTAGACGTATATTCAATAACACTGTATCTATTCTATCCAGTAGATCTGCTTTACTCATGACAACGTACTGAGTGGTCAGCTGTGAAATAGCTGTGAGAATCACAGTTAAATTGTTCACGGCTTCAGATGATATTAGGGGCCTTGCCTGCTGGAACCCTAGCGTGGTGCAGTTGAATGTTCTCTGCAGTGTTTCAGGTATTAATCTAAGGTTTTGAGCAGTTATGTAGACGCTGTTTACATGAAGCATTACGCTTGGATCAACTGTGTGATCCTCTGAGGTTTCCACAGAGGATTTAAGTAAGGTAACCTCGTCTTCAAGCCGCTTAAGTACCTCCACTACCTCAATAACTGTTTCTCTAGCGTTCTCGACGAGGTTCTCCTGTGTTGTAATATTCTTAATGCATGCAAGCGTGTTATCTATTTCCTTTAATACCTCAGGGTTAGGTAATAGGTTTGCCTCAGAGGCATCAGTGAAAGCTAAACCTATTGAGAAGAAGAGGGGCCATATATTGAAGAACATGTAGAGAATAATGCTAGTTAATGCTAGTCCTGCGGCAACCTTAGATGGGTAAAGGATTTTCCTGGTGCTCATTTAAAATCCTTCCCCTTTAAACATGAATTATTTTAAATTAAAAAATAATATACTATTTACCCAGGCTTTCCATTATTGTAGCATAAGCTGCATCTAGCTCTCGATCAACTACTGGTTGAGTTGCTTGTATTGCTTCATCAATGCTTTTTCCTTCACTAATAGCTTTAGTGAATTCACCTATAATAGCGTTTAAGTTAGTTCCAATCCCCCAAACTTTATCCATCTTTGGATCTTTTGGCATAGGCGTACTTCTCAGTACTTGCTGCAGGAATCCATATACCACGGGGTATTTTGATTTATTCTCTACAACGTACTGTATTATTGTCTGCTTAACGGGCACGTATCCGTTTTCCTCGACGAGGATTTTCAACGCGTTATCGTTGAGTGCAACGTATAGTGTGAAGAGTATGCTTGCATATGTTCTCGCAATACCCCCCGCTGTAGCGGTTACCGCAATGTACATGTTCCTGAAACCACTGAATGGTCTCGGTATCTTACCATCGATCTCAGGTATGGGGACTATTTGAATGTTTTCGAGTCCAATGCTGCTCTTTATGGAGGGTAGAGCCCATGGACCCGTAATTATGAACGGTGTTTTTCCCGTTAGGAATAAGTTTACTTGCGCGGTGTAACCAAGATCCGAGTAATCTAGGTATGGGAGTATATTACTGATGTAGAATTTAACTCCTTCCTTTGTACCTGTGGAGTTTACACCTATGGAACCAGTAACCTCGTCGAAGTAGTAGCCTCCGAACGCTGTAACAAATGGGTATAAGTGATAGGGGTCGAATTGATACGATAATCCATAAGTTCCCTTGGATGGATTGTAGAATTGTTGCATAATAGATTTCATTTCATTGAAACGCGTAGGTGGGTTGGGAACTAGTTGTTTGTTAACGATTAACGCTATGGCTTCTCCAGCGTAGGGTAAACCGTAAGTTTTCAGCTTATATGTTACAGCTGACATGGCTAATGGCTGAATAGCTGGCACTATGTATTTGGTAATTGTTTCGGTTCCAAGGTACGTCTCGAGGTCAATTATCCAACCCTTATCAGCGAAAGACCCGATCCAATCATGAGCCCAAGTGAAGACGTCTGGTGCATTACCTATGAAGCTTACTCTTTGCTCTGGAGGTAGAGCAGCTATAGCTGAGATCTGGGTTTTCAATTGATCCATTGAAGCATAAGATAGTGGAATTACCTCGATGCCCGGGAACTCCTCCATGAACATGTTAATTATCTTCTGGAATGCAGCGAATTCATCGGGGGTCATTGCGTGACCGAAGTATATCTTCACGGACTTAGCTGGAATAGAACCGTTTTTAACAGCGTCTACGAAAGCTTTAAACTCCTTTGGAACAGCTATTTCGAGACCACCAATCATAATGATATTAGCGGGGGGTAGAGTGGTAGGTGTTGTTGTCAATGGTGTAGTTGTCGGCGCTGTGGCCGGTGTTGTCGTGGGAGTGGTTGTGGGAGTAGTTCCAGATGTAGTAGGAGTAATAGTTGTTGGAGTAGTAGGAGTAGTTGGACTCGTTGTAGGCGTAGTCACTGGAGTTGTGGGAGTAGTAGTTGGTGCTCCTTGCTGCATTATTAACAATGCACCAGCTATAACTGCAATAGCAACAACTAGGATGATGATTACAGCTTGAATTCTAGTTAGAGCTCTACTCAAGAAACCCACCTCTCGTTAGATTATTCGTCTTTTATTTTTAAAAACTTTTAGAACATAAAAATGGAACTTTATTAACGTATGCCATTTCCATTTATCTCTTGCAATTATTGCGGTTTCAGGGCTTTCATATTTTATTGAGAGTTTAAAAGATTCATTTAATCTGTTTCACTGTTTAAAGTAATCTTAAAGGGTGATCGAGTTTCCGGTTTATGCATTAATGTATTAGTTTAATCACGGTTCTATGTCGAACGGTATTTCCAGCAGGTTTTTCGATGCACGGAACCTGGGATTATCTAGCTTTATTCTACCGATTGATTTCGAAGATGGTAGGTGTTGTTTGTTACATGCATTAATGTTCCATATGCTCCCATCGCTGTCTCTAATGATTACTATGTAGAGTTCTCTAACGTTTTCAGGTACTCTGAATAAATCATATATTACTTCACCATATGTATTCTCCGCTTCATCTCTACTCATTTTAATTACCTCAATCTTCAAGTCTTCTCTTATCTTCACATTGGCTAATTCTTCAATGGATTTTACTTCATCAACGGTTGGTTTCCTGTTGAATTGAACTGTTAATCTTCCGTGTTTCCCATTAACGTACGTTGAAGCCGTCCACATTGCTTCTTTACCTAGAATTTTCACTACCGCGCCTTTGAGTATGTGTAGCGCTGTGTGTGTTCTAACTTCATCGGGATAAGAGTAATGATTTGCATTCATACCTTTGAGCCTCTATTGATTAATAGAATACCTTGTTTAAGCACTAAAATATTGTTTTCTTTAAAGTCGAGGGTTTACGGGTTGGATCACTTTGTACCTTGTTTCTCGGCGTTATTTAATCCTAGTTGCTCCCTTACGTAATCATCTATTTCGCCCCCTATACTCAGAGATCTCTTGTACGCTGCTTCAACAGTCTTCATTAAAGCAGCTTTTACACCGTGGGATTCAAACACCATTAACCCCCTTATAGTTGTCCCAGCTGGCGTTGTTACTTCGTCCCTTATTTCAAGCGGGTGCACGTTACTATTGTTTCTAAGTAGTGAGGCTGTTCCCTCGAGTACATCCAGTATCGCCATATAGGCTAAATCCCTGGGCATTCCCACAGCTATTCCTCCCAGTACTAGTGCATCAATGATCTCCACGATGTAAGCGGGCCCGCTACCAGCCATCGCTGTCCAAGCATCTATTACTTCCTCAGGAACCCAGTATACTGAACCTATGCAACGAAATGTTTTCTCAACAAGCTCTCTGTGCTGGGGGTCACCTAAGTGCGTGATAGCTGTAGATGATTTCTTAACGTAGGTGTTAATGTTCGGCATAGCTCTATATATTTCTGCTTCGCCGAGGATGAGTTTAAGTGTCTTCAACTTAACTCCAGCCATTACTGACACTACGATTTTGCCTCTCCAACTGTCTTTATTCACTTGTCTCACTACGTCGGGGAAATGGTATGGTTTAACACTGAGGATGATGAGATCCGAGGATCTAACTGCTTCATCATTGTCTCTCGTAACGCGGGCTCCGAGGAGCTCAGCATTTCTCAAGGTTACATCCCTTCTCCCAGTTGCTATTATTTCAACGTCAGTGAAGCACTCCTTGAAAGCCCTGATCATAGCTGACCCGATTTTGCCAGCACCAATAATACCTATTCTCTTGATTGAGTTACATGTGGTCAAATACCTGCACCCGCAAAGATGTGAGCGTTCAACCATCTTCGAATACAAACCCTTATTATAAATAAGTGGTTTAAAAATGGTTGAAAGCATCATATATTAATGCTCATCTATCAATATGGGTTTCCTCTAGGCAGTTTCAACAGAATTGTTTCAACCGACATAGGAGACATTACTATATTTAACTCTCTTCCTCTCTTGATTTCAAGTTCCTGGACTGGTTTCTCTAAGTGAGTTGCTTTAAACGCTTTTACCACGTTGAAACTTAATGCTAGTCTTGCTTCTACGTTTACTGGTGAAACGTTATGCAACCTCATTACCAAGCAGTTGTCTTCGATTTCACATGTTTTTAGAGCGGTTACCTGTACTTTATCGCTTGGTTCAACTGTGATGAAACTGAGGTTTTCCTCGTGTAATCCACTACTACTTCTAACAACTATGTAATGCGTGTTCAACTCTGATGCTACATTAGTTACTTTTCCCTCAACATAGTCACCTATATGGGGATATATCCATATCCTGGTGGAGTGGTAACCGTGGTCAATTGGTTGGAGTTTCCTCAAACTCAGTAATTTTACTAGAGTTATGAGTAATAAGAAGGCTATCCATACACTGTACTTTTTAAACTTACCCGCATAGGAGAAACCAGTATCTTTTAAGTCCTTTTGTATTTTCACGTATTCCTCCATGCTTTTCATTATTAACTGCTTTAAGGGTTGTAGTGGAGCTCTCAGTAAACTGACGCCTATGGATCCATTCCACCAACTAAAACCATACCTTGAATCAGTGATTACCGCGACACCATAATCACCACTTGATACATCAACCCATCTTCCTCCGGGGACTTCGTATTTAGCTCTATCAATCGGGTTACTTGACCTACATGAATCCACGCGTCTCACAACACCGTATGGTGCTTCGAACAATGCTTCCTCTGTTTTAACGTTTAGTGGTATTATTAACTTAATTAACCTATTCAGTGCTCTCCAATGGGTATTAAACCTTAACTCAACGAAGGGTTTATCAGCGTATACACCTACTTCCAGCTCAAGTATTGACTCACCGTGAAATACTTGCTTAATCCTGTACTTGAATGAAACTGAGGCATATAGCGGGCCTCTTCCACGTACTTCGTAGCCTAATGCTTTGAGGTCTTTCCACAGGTACTTGTTCAAGCCATCTGAGTAGAAGACTTCCCATGCATCAAACATTGCTGCTAGCGTTGTTCTACCTCGTAGAGTCAAAGGTTGATCCCATAGGAGCCTCAGCCTCACGGGGCCTGAGAGTACTTGTCTTCCATGTTGTTTATCATATATTCTCAGTATCCAGCCCGAATTCTTAGATAAAACTACTCTCAAATACTTGTTCTCGAGGATGAAGTATTTTTCGAGCTCATTGATACTGGTTTCATCCTCTGGGAGATCTCTTAAACTACTCATTATCTTAAAACCCATTGGCGGCAAGTTCTTCAAGTAAACTAGAGCTGATCCATCGCTGAGAGGTTGGTAGCGGCCTTCAAGCGTTCTTTCCTTAACGGTAATATATGTAGATGTTGACCAGTTGTTAGGGTTGAATACAATGTATTTTCCATTATTTAATTTAAGTGTATCTATTAAACCCTGCTTTGTTAGTTTCAAGAGTTCTTGGAAGGCGGTGAAGCCCCTGGCGACTATTTCCTCATATACATTTATTGGAACAGTTGCTGGTAGAGAATCATGGCCTTGATTCAACAATATCTTCTTCCAGATCTTCTTTAACTCGCTTTTAGGGTACTTTGAACTATATTGAGCGTGTAGAATAGAGTATAGTTTTTCAACCTGAGTAACTAGTGATTCATTGAATCTATTTAGTTTCTTAGCTAGAACTCCTGTTGTGTAAATTCCCCTATGGAACTCTAAGTATAATTCACCATCGTATACAGGTAGATTTGAAGCAATAGTTGCTTCAATGTACTTGAAGAACTCAGTCATTCTCGCTGGAATAAGTAGTATTAAGGGTTTATAGCGTTTAACCCAGTTGACAATATTCATTAATTCGTCTTCGTCTGGTCCTCCCCCGTGATCTCCGCGTCCATATACTTGTAGAATAATTGGTATACTTTGCTTAAGTGTTTGAACATGGATATTCCACAGTACACGCTTAGCGCTTGACAAGTAGTCGTTGTAACCACCTGGAGCAATATACGCTAGTACAGTGCTCCCGTCATCGCTCCTCCACTTGAATAAGTGATATGGGAAATCATTGGAATCATTCCACCCTAGTTTATGCGTGGCAAAGTACTTGACTCCTGATCCCTTCATTAATTTAGGTAAAGTATTTGGAAACCCGAATGAATCCGGAAGGTAAAGCACCTGTGGCTCTAATCCGTATTCATTTGCTTGATTGACACCTTGAAGTACTTGCCTTATGATTGATTCACCAGACGACATGTACGCATCGAATTCTAAGTATGTTCCAGCGATCTCCCATCTCCCTTCACTGATCTTCTCGCGAACAGCGCTGACGACTCCTCTATTTTTCTCTTCCAGGAGATCTAAGCATAATGTACCTCCCTGCATGTAAACTAGGAGGGGATTATTTCTCATCAACTCCAGTACTTTCCTTAAAGTGTTCCCGCAAACAATAATTGTCTCGCTGAGACTCCACAACCACTCGCTATCAATATGTGAGTAAGCAACAAGGAAAACCAGGTATTTCTCCTTATTCACCATCTCAAACTCCAATATCTATGAGGAGGATAAGTTAAATAAAAAAAGAATCATTAATTCTACGTTGAAGAACTAGTATACACCGTACTTTAGAACAGCGTTTATGAATGCTTTAACACTAGCTGGGTTAGCATCCTTCGGTAACTCTGATACCCCAGGTGCAATCATGAATCCTCCTTCAGGTTTAATTTCCTGTAGCAGGTTTTTAACGTACTCTTCTACTTTCTCAGGAGATTGGTAGAAAAGCATTGGTGAAATACCTCCTGCAACAGTGGTGTGGCCTTTTAGTTTACCCCATACACTTTTAACGAAATCCCTTGGTCTCTCAAACCACGCTATGCCCCAGCCTTTAGGTAACTCAAGTAATGTGTCCACGTGTGGCGTGTGATCTCCCTCGAAGAAGACGAATCCCTTATAACCTTTACCTACAAGTGTTTCTATTATTTTCTTCAAGTACGGCCAGTAGAACTCATTGTATAGTTTCGGGGGAAGCATTTCATTTAAGTGCAGTGGTATGAAGAACATTGTTAACGGAGGAATCGGGGGAATAGCTGTAGCAACCTTTAAAACGGGTTCCAATAACGCGTCGCAAGCTGCTTTGAATTCATCAGGGTGTCTCCTAATATCCAGTATGGCTCCCGTCGGGTGCCTGAGGAAGTCACCTATGATGTCAGCTGGGACATATGCGTTGGTTAAAGGCGTAGCTGGATACCCCTTGAGTTGCATTAAGGTCTCCATCATGAAGCCCATTGCTCTCTGAACAGCGAACCCTGCTCTAATCCACGCTCCATTCCATTGAGGTGTACCGGGTGAACCTAGACCAGAGCACGCTCTCGGGAGAATTGTACCATGTATGAATCCCACGGGGTCCTCCACGAGTTTACTGTACTCCTCGGGTTTCATGAATTCTCCTCCAATGAACTGTGGGTGCTGGTCTACTCTTAGCTCTCTACCCGGCCACCTACTCCACTTATCTCTCAGTACATCGTGAAGTAGGCCCGATATAAACCTTATAGAGTTAGAGAAATCCGGGAAATCCGAGAAGGCTGCTGCTAGTATAAAGCCCTCCAGTAGGTATGGCACAAAGAATATTGCGAAATCGCCCGGGTATTCTAGAGCGAACTTTGATACAGCTTTCTTAACTTTATCAGTTAATTCATATGATAAATCATACCACGTTAAACCAGTTTGATTTAACATGAAGTCCCCGCTGGGTGCTAAGAGCGGTACTCTGTCAGGGGTTTTTAGCTCAGTTATCCTTATAATTCTATCTAGTTTCTCTTTGGCGACGAGTTCAGGTTCTCTCTCATGTCTCTCAATCCACTTAGATAGGTGATCGAATGAAGTGGAGCTCATATCCACCACGATCTTACTTCGCCTTCTCCTCCATCCACTTCAACATTATTTTTACGCCTTCCGCTGCGTCATTTGACCATGCATCAGCTCCAACGTACTCGCAGGCGTATTGGTCTACTCTGCCTCCACCAATAATTACTTTGACTTTACTCCTTAATCCTGCTTTCTTCAACTCATCAACTGTTTTCTTCATGGAGTCTATAGCAGTGGTTAGTAATCCAGATAAACCCAATATATCCGGGTTATGTTCCTTCACTGCTTCAACGAATTTACTCGGTGGTACATCTACGCCGAGGTCTATTACTTCGAATCCAACTGCTTCCGCCATTGAGACAACGATGTTTTTACCAATATCGTGTACGTCTCCTTCAACGGTACCTATTAATAGTTTCCCAATGATCTTTCTTGCTTCTCCGAGTTCTTTAAGCTTCTGCCTTGCAAGACCTGAGATAGTTTTCATTATCTCGCCAGCCATTATGAGATCTGCTACGAAGAATTCCCCTTTCTCGTATTTTTCTCCAATTATCTCAGCTGCTTGTCTCACTGCTTCAAAAACTACTTTAGGATCACGTGTCTCCTCGAGAATCCTCTTAGCGAGCTCAAAGGATTTCTGCTCATCGAGTTCGACGATCGAATTCACGAGGTCCTTCAAATAATTCACCCTCAGTGTATATTTAACGGGCTTCATTAATAAATCCTTTAATTAAAAATTAACCATGTATTTTCATGGACTCGAAATAAACTTCGCGGAACTCGGGGTCAACGGATAATTCCACGTATTTAACTATTGTTCCTACAGCTTCCTCTATCTCTCTTCTAGCTTCAATTGATTTCAACGCTATTTTAGCTCCAACGATAGCGCTTTCACCTATGAAGGTAACTTTCTCTCTGCCCACGGGTGGCAGTAGACCTATTTGAATCGCGTTATCGACATTTAATTGAGCACCAAATGAGCCAGCTACATATACGCGGTTTATCTCCGAGGGATTCACTCTTAGTTTCCTCGATAGAATAGTCCAAGCTGCTTTAACAGCGGCTTTAGCTAGTAGAACTGACTCGATGTCTCTTGGTGTTACATATATTTCAACGCCATTAGTGCTTTCCTCAGCTGGAACTATAATGAATCTTTGTTTACCTTGTTCTCTGCGTAGTCTCGGGTGTTTAACATTGGTGAATTTACCTAGATTATCTATGACCTTGTTCCTGTATAATTCGGCGACAGTGTCAATCAAACCTGTTCCACATATTCCACGTGGTTTAACTCCACCTATGGTTTCATATTCCACAGTTGAATCATTTACTTTAACTGATCCAATAGCTCCAGTTACTGCTCTCATTCCGTGTGTAATGTGAGCGCCCTCAAACGCTGGCCCTGATGGTGCGGAAGCCGCTAGTATGACCTCCGAGTTACCTAAGAGTACCTCTGTATTAGTGCCTATGTCGATGACGAGAACTAAGTCTCTTCTTTTATGCATTTGAGTTGCGAGAATATTAGCTACAGCGTCGGCTCCAACAAAACCCCGGATTACTGGTAGAGAGTAAATGTACCCTTGCTTTTGTACAGTTAAACCTAGTTCGCTTGCTTTATATCTCAGAGACCTTGAAATAGCTGGAACATATGGTGAGCGAGCAATGTAGCCTGGTTGAATGCCTAAAAACAAGTGGTGCATTACAGTGTTCCCAACAATAACTACCTCGTAGATGTACTCGTGGTTAACACCACTTTTCTCAGCGAGGCGTTCAATGATACTATTAACTGTTGAGACAACGAGTTGCTGTAGCTTAATGAGATTACTGCGTGATTTCTCAGCATACATGACTCTGGAAACTATGTCTGCACCGAAAGTTAACTGAGGGTTCTCAACGGATTCCTCTGCAATGGTTTCACCAGTGTTTAAGTCGACTAATTGAACGATGATTTTAGATGAGCCGATATCAACGGCGACTCCGTAGAGTAGGTTTGTAGTGTCACCTGGCTCAATTGATATCAACTCTCTTCCATATAAAACAACAGTTAAATCCCAGTCACTTGATCTCAGTATTGATGGTAGTTCTTGAAGAACCCCCAGAGGAACCACTAGATCCTCTTTCTCATCAATGTATCCTACTTCAACTAAAGCGTCGTGAAGCCTCTCGTAATCCGGCCTATTATCCTCAAGAGTCGGCTTAGGCAAATTGACGTGGATTTTTCTAACAGTAGGGCTCAGTGGGTAAACATCATCTCTTAGGATAACAGCGGCTATGGCTCTCCCACGGAATACTATTAGTGACTCCTCTGGTATATGGATGGATACATAGTCACCAGTAATTCTAGCTTGGCAAGCTAAACGCACTCTTTTCTCAATGTCCTGGGGGCTCAGTAGCTTTAACTCAGCTTTAGTTAAGGAACTAACGTTTTCTAAACCACTTGCAACAACTACGCGGCATTTACCGCATGCTCCTAATCCTCCGCAAATACTCAATAAGGGTACTCCCGCTTTTTGAACAGCTTGCAGGATCGTTGATCCTTTTTCAACGCTAACCCTCAGGTTCCCCGGGTTTATCTCAACTATTGGCAAGTCAGCTACCTCTACTCCAAGTGAATTTTCTAACGGTTCTCACTATGGTTTCAAGTTTACTTAAAGCAATTGAGTACTCGCGTTCCTCGTCTCCAATTGATCCCTTTAACCCCCTGAAACCGCAGTCACCGGAGACAAGGTCTATTCTCCCACTCGTTCTCTCATATACTGCTTTAAGTAGACTATGCACTTTCTCGGAGTCTTCTACGCTCGGATTCTTAGCGCTCACTACTCCAGGTGATAGTATTTTATCGTGTTTTTCCAGTAGGGATTTATCTATAACCTCTAGGTTTTGAGGCGTATCATGTAATTCAACACTAATGTACTTTATTCTTGGTACCTCCATAATTACTTCGAGTAATCTATGGTGGAGACGCCCACATACATGTATGCCTACTTCTCCCTTAGCACTCCTCACTGCATACTCCAATGCATCAACAATGTCTTCTTCCCTATAGTTGAATAATAAGCCTCTTCCGCCAATAATGAATGTTAAAGATGGCTCATCGAGAAACACGATGTTATATCCTAGATTAGACATGTATTCAACTGCTTTCCCAACGTAATCCGCGAAGAAGCCTTTGACGAGTTCTTTTCTAGATAAAGCTGTTGATGAAACTCCCCCTGATAAATCCTCCCGGAGGTAAATCCTTGAAGCCAGAGTAAAGGGGCCTGTGACCGGTGCTCTAAGCCACTTGAATCCAAGTTTCCAGGATTTAACAGCTTTAACCGCGATCTCTGCTTCGAGTACTCTGAATGATTTAGATTCCAAGAACTCATGTAGCTCCTTTGATGCAACGAAGACATCTTTCACCTTATATAGGGCACCTTGATCAACAAGTGGGTCTAAGTATATTTCAATGAAACTCCTCAACTGCGGGTAAGTTGGTGCATCTAAACCTATCATCCACATATCTCTCATAACACGCTGCACGTTCTCAAAGGTAAAAGATAGAGGAAAACTCCCCACATGGCTTGTTCTAATGAACACTTTGGACACCGTTTAAGCATTACTATAACATTACAACATCAAGGTTTTTATTTGCACCTTAATGTTAATGAATGTAAGTTCAAGTGAGCTTAAACAATAGTTCCAATTTTATAGCATCTCGAACGAGTCCTCATTAATGCTTCACGGGTTTAATGGTTTGATATTAATAATTATAATTGACTTATAATTAACGCGTATAATATTAGAAACAGCAGAGTAAGTAAAACTAGGAGATTGTGCCATTGAATCCTTGTTTCAGGCCTTGTCTTCAAAGACAGCTTCCAAGTCTCTTTAATTAGAGCATTCTGCAATGAATCCAGTTTCTCAACTAGTTCGCTAGGTAACTCCTCTCTGTTAACTTCAAATAATTCCCCGTTTTCATTTAACCTATAATATTTCTTCATCACATCATTGATGAATACCTGGTAACTCGTACCCAGTTGTCTGAATACTAATTTATACAATGCTAAGAATGTAAGTGTAAATGTTAAAGCGAGAGATACCCCTATCAACGCTGGCGAGCCGATATTGATAAAGTAGTTAACAGTATTAAATAAAAGCACGGAGACTAACCAAGCGACGATATACATGGTGACTAGGTATCCGGGTTTACTAGTGGACTCCAATATGATGTAACCCGGAACAAGTAAAACTATACTTAAGACACCGGAGTAGATCATGAGGGCATCAACACTATCTGCTCCAATGTAGTTGGTTAGATATGATCTAATGGGGCTACGTGGTGCTAGTAGGAAGAATAACAATAATAAAGCAATGCCTGCAACGAATAATAATCCACCCAGTTGTTTTTCAATCACACTGAGCACCTGTACGTGGCCCTATAACTATATTATCCGTGACCTCGGTTTTATTCCTTAATGCTGGATTGATAGTGTGAATCAACGGGTCTTGGAGATAGTTAAGTTTATAATTGTGAAGAACTGTGATTAAGACGTGGTTGAAGATGATGCCGCATGAGGTAATAGATGTACCAGCATACATATTATTAACGATCCTTGGATTAGCGATAAGTTTCTGGGGTAAGCAATTAGCGAGGATACTATCTTCCATTGCGTTTGGAGCATTTCTAGCTTACGTTACATGGTTCTATACTTATAGCTTATGGAGAAGCGTTGCTTTATCCACGGCATTCATGCTTGTGGCAATGATTATTGGTTTATTCACGGGGTTCCTCGTGTTTAGATTAGCTGTATCAATGATATTTGCTTACATAGTAGCTGGTTTAATTACTCCGGGAAGAGAAACAGCTCTATTCATCATACTATTCATATTGTTCACAGTAATAATGTATGTTCTAAGCAAGCACATACTATCTCTACTATTCGCTTTAACTGGTTCAATGATGGTGTTTAAGGGGTTAACAACACTGGGATTAAACATATTGCTCGCAATCATTATATGCGGAGTTATTTTCACACTAGGATACTATAACCAAGTTAAACACAGGCTATGAAATCAACTAGGCGGCGTGAACTATAGCTGGATAACGTGTATTCGTTGTTTTTACTTGGTTACCTTTAACCATGTTTTTCAATAACAACTATTTTACCTTGTTTCCCCACATTTAATTCCACTTTACCCCGATACTCTTTCGCGAAAGCATTTTCGATTCTTATAACGTAGCCTGGTTTAACTTGTTCAACCTGGCTTCTCCACAAGTTGAGTATTATTTCACCAGTTTCATCAGCAACAGTGGCGCGTGCAACTAATGCTTCACCGTACTTTGTTTCAACTCTCCTAGGCTCACTAACACTGACAACTCTGACTGTTAAAGTAATATTACTCATACCTGGTTTAACATCCTTAATTTTCAAACAGTGCACCCCTCCCAGTCTTCTAATACAGGTAGATGAATTATTTAAAAGATGACTCACGAAATAACTTTGAAAATATCGCTAAGAAGACGAAATCATGGAGAAGAGTTAAAAAATGTTTAGAGTAATTCCGAGTAGTGTAGTTAACGGATTTTATTTTAGAATAAGGTTTAATAGTTGATACCAACCTGTTTCATTCGCGAACTCTGGGACGCTGGAATAGTATGGTTCAGGATAGTAGAATTGATTCCTGTTCCTGGGGAAATATATTGTTAACCCATACGTGGTGTCTGCGTGTGGTCCACGTGTACTATTGCAAGCTATTACTAGGTTATCCCAGTTACTTAGTATGGGTTCTATGTATGGTTTAAGGTTCTTCTCTAACGTTAATAGATTTAACAGGAAATCCTTTAAGTCAATGTATGGTCCTTGCCGCCACATACCGAACCAAAATCTCTCCGCGTCCTCTGATGAAGCTTTAACTGATGACTTGTATTTATTGATATCTTTAATTAGAATACTCGTTAAGTTCTTTAACTGTGAAACTGTTACACCAACTACACTCGCGTCAACAGCACTTAGAGTAGCGTAGGGCGCGAATCCCTGTGAATCCCTGCTATATGATTTAACGTATTCTTCTACAATTACTTTGGCGAAGTCAGGAATCGATATATCTGGGTTCTCGACGAGTTTTTCAAGGATCTTATCGTAGGGCCAACCATAGTTCGGAATAAACTCCTCTGATGCAATGACTACTTCTACTTTACTAGTTAAACTAAGTGTATAGATGACCTCTAAGTTGGACATTAAGCAAGCATCGAAACCCAGGATATCAATTTTCACGGGTATATTGCTTAATGCTTCTTTAATCTCCTCTATTGTCAAGTGATCATTATTTGTATCATCCCAGCCAAACCCGTTCCAGCCATCACCGTGATCCCATAGCACTAAGACGTAGTGATCGGCTGGATAATTTCTCACAGTCTCGTTAACGAACCAAGCTAATGCTTCTGGATCACCCATGTTTAATTCGTATTCACTACTCCAGTTCCCCCATATGATGCTTCTACTTCCTTTACCAATGTAGTACAATACTGATCCATTTACATTTAGTAAATCCACAAGGGCAACGATGTTAACACTACTTGTTGAACCAACGGATTCCATTTCCCGTAGATCTAGTTCAGCGTATGGATCCAAATTATTGTCGGCGACAATATAGACCATGAAAGTCCACGTATTCCCGTTATTACTATTAGCTGAAACTACTTGGATTGTTATAATCGAGCTAGACAACATTAACGCTACTGCTATAATTGAAATTAACTTAATGTATTTATACATTGAGGCACACACTCTTATTAATATATTTGTATCCGTTGCATTATTTATAAATTTTTCCCACATAATTAGTTAACGAGGCGATTCGTAATGAACCCATACTCCACTGATTACTCGGAGACAAAACCATATATACTTTAATGTTACTACATAGATTAATGATTTCTCGATTCTACGACGCTCATTTATAGCTTGTCTTCTTTTAAACCTAGAACAGTATATATGAATGCTAGTATGTCTGCTTTTTCTTTCACCATTATCTCAGGGTTTGCACCTATGTGCCCGCTCGTTGTTTCGACTCTGAGGTAGCTCTCTACCCCCAGCTTGTTGAGTTTAGCTGAGAATTTGAGTGCGTGACCTGGGTGTACTCTGTCGTCGTTTAACCCAGTGTAGATCAAGCATGGGGGATAATTCTTCCCTCTCACTATATTATGATATGGAGATATTCCCAGCAAGTATTCTCTGTCATTAGGGTTATCTGGGTCACCGTATTCTGGTACCCAAAGTTTCCCTATGTAGAGCCTATGGTATCTAAGCATATCTAGTAGAGGGTAACCTATTACAGCGCCATCCAGTAACTCAGGGTACCAAGCATACATAACTCCGCAAAGCAACCCTCCATTACTCCTCCCCTCAATGACTACTTTATAGTTCATGCTCTTCAGCCACTTCAACACAGCAGCGAAGTCACTGTACGCGAGAACTCTTTTCTCTCTTCTAGCTGCTTCATGCCATTTTCTCCCGTATTCCCCGCCGCCTCGTATATTAGCAAGGAAGAATTCTCCACCATCCTCAATGAATACTAATAAGTTTTCTAGGTACCTGGGAGTCATGGATAAACCGAATCCACCGTAACCAGTCAATAGTGCTCTACCTGACCTTTCATTGCAATTATATATGTGAAATACATGTAGTGGTGTTTCATCAATTGATTTAACGAAGTATTCGTCCACGCATATGTTGCCAACTGTTTTCTCATCAATGACTCTTGGTTCATCGTTCTCCAAAACATATATTCTGTAAGGTGTATTGAAGGATATGTACCTGAATACGCATTTCCCGCTGCAACTCTGCAACTGAGTAATAGTCCCTGGTTTACTGAATGAGAGCTCTCTCAATAGTTTCCCACTTAGATCAAATATTCTCAAACGCGAAGACGCATTAACTAAATAGTTCGCAACAATTTTATCACCGTAGATTACGGCTTCCTCCAAAGGATACCTTGAATCCTCTTTAACTACTTCCCTTAATTCACCGTTACTCGTCAACGCCAAGATTCTACCAAGTCCGTGCTGATCATATGTAACTACGTAGTGTTTACCGTTGACGTAATCTACAGGGTTAACAATAGTGTCACCTGGGTCGTAAAGTAGTTGCCAAGTAGATGGGTTCTCAATATAACCCGAGTATAGGGAGTTTTTAACCCAACCATATGAAATCACGATGTAAACAACGTTACTGTTTGCACTCTCATGGATGCTAACCATGTACTGAGATCTTAAACCTAGGCCGAATACTATTTCCTCTTTGCCGCCGACCTCCTTGAGGAAGATCCTTGAAGCTGGTGCTTCAACGCCATCAGGTGTTTTACTGTCCCTGTAGAATCTCACGTAGTAGTATTTATCTCGATTCACCCAAGCAATGTCCCAAATAGATCCCTCCAGTGAATCCAGTGTTTCGTTGTTTTCAACGTCGACAATGTTTATTCTCGCTACGTCTGTTCCATGGGAATAAGCATATGCAATCACCTTACCATCCCTCGTTGAATTAATCCACTGGATAACTATGTCCTCACCAAGGTTTTTAGAATCCAGGATTAATTCTTTGCTGGATCCATAGTACCTGTATATATGGTACCGATCTTTCATTCTCGCAAGCGCGTATAACCCATTGTTAAAACATTTCACTTGTTGAACAACTGGTGTTTCATAATATTTCATTACGCGAGGGTATAATCTACTAGACATCTCGTGGAAACGCTTCTTGAACTCATAATTCTTCATATTAATGAATTCTAAAACCTTTTCATCCTCAATGTTTTCAAGCCACTGATATGGATCCTCCATGACTATTCAACTAGGGATTAGGCTTTAAATTAACATAAATCAATTGAGGAAATAAACATAACTTAGTAAAACTCGATCTTAATCATGAGAGCATTAACTAGGTTATATCCTACAATTACAAGGACAACTGGGTACGAGGCCATCAAAAAGGGTTATGGAGACGAATGAGTGCTTGCTTAGGTAAAACAATTAAGGGGTCACATAATCCTCCTTGGTATTTAGAATAGATATTCTTTCAGCTCTAATACATGTCACGGTTCTAATTATTTTTCACCTTTTTTCGGCGAGTAGAATATGGTTGAAATTAACCATTGAGATCCAGGGAGAAACGGGTCTCTGCTATGCTACTATTAACATAGAACTCAATGGATACCTATCAACCAGTTTTATGGTTAAAATTCTCCGTGTTAATTAATTCACTGTTAAAAACCTCTATAACATATAATTTTAATAGTAATTTGCATATGGAGGTTTAATCCTTGACTGAGAAGAGTTTACCCAAGGGACTAATAGAAAACCTTGATCCTGGTGAAGAAGTCCTTTACGCTGTTAAAAAGAGATTTGCACTCGAGAAACCCAAGTGGTTAATTGTAACGAACCGGAGAGTCATATACTTCGATGAGAAAATAATGGGAAGATACTCCATGAAAGCTACTCCTTTTGAGAAAATAGAGAAAGTAGTTTACCATGGAGGTATCACGAGCTCGCAGTTCACTATTCACATAGAGGACGGATCCAAAATAGAGTTATCGTGGATGGATAAAGAAGAATCCAAGAAAGCGATCACGGCTCTATACAATGCAATTAAAAACATAGCCATAGAACCTCCAACGCTTGAAAAGAAGAAAAACGTATTGAGCGAGGAATGGATTCTACTGAAACCAAAGGAATTCATAGTTAGATCCTCAGCAGTATACACTCAGATCCTTCAAAGAGAAGGGGAACAAGCAGTTAAAGAAGATCCTTTCACGTTGCTTAAAAAACTGAAAGAACTGAGAGATATGGGAATAATAAGCGAAGAGGAATACAGTGAGAAAAAGAAGAAAATACTTGAGAAAATTTAGCAGTAAGATATCATTACCGGATCAAGAGCTTATTGTTATTGAAGCCATAAATAATTATTCTTAACTCATTATACTCGCTGATTATCAACATTGATTAAATCACCGTGAAGCAAAATAATAGTTGATAAATTGAGCTAGGAGAACAATGTAATGGTTGAGAACAGTGCTCAATTCACTTTATTTCTGTTATCAAGAGAGGAAACATGGTTTAGTTGATTAAGTGGACTATTTGGTATCATCAAAGTGATTGTATGGGAACCCTGGGTTCAAGACTACATTTGATTAATTGAATGTACAATGTTGCGCCGAGTTGTATGAATCCTAGCCTCTTTTACTTCACGTCACGCTCTGTGTTGCGCGTTTTCTCAGCGATAACATTACGAGAGCTAACAGTACTGCAATTAATCCAGTAATAATTACGGTGACTAAGAGAATTACCATTATGTTATGTGGTTGAAGCGTCATGGTCACAGTTATGGTTGTTACTACTGTTGTCGTTGATTGGTGTGTTTGATTAATGACTGGTGTACTTGTTTGAGTTAAGGGTGAAGGCGTGGTCGAGGGTTGAGTTGAGACCAGTCTTAAAATGAATAAGTATGTAAACATTTCTGTGTTCAATCTTGCTAACGCGTAACATAGGGACTCGGGGGAATCCATGTAAGCTTGTGCAAGCTCACGATATAAGATCACGCTTACTGGGAGAACGTTTGCACTGTATAAACTAGTGATCAAGTAGTCGCTTGATTTCAGCAAGCTCTTAGCCACAGCGTTTAAGTAGTTTCCGGTAAGGGAGTATATTAACACGTTGTACGCGGTTCCATACGCTTCTATGGCTAGAGCGAGTTTACTTATGGTGTTTTCCTCCATCATCGCTTTATCAACCCATATCATGGCTTCGTGGAGATCTTGTTGTGAACTCGTCGTCAAAGTGTAAACATAGTTAACTGTGTCTCTAGCTAATGTAGCGATTGATAATGCAACTTGTTTTAATTCCTCCAGGGTTATACTGTAGTTCATGGTGTTTTTGAGGTAATCTCTTAAACTCATCCACATATGGGCTGTCTTCAACTGGCTTCAGCGTACCCCAGGTAGTAGGCCGTGGTGATGAGGTCATTGTTTCTCCAACTAGAAACAGCGTTATCTAAATACATTAAGGCTTCGAAGACTCTGCTCGTTGAACCCACTAGAACACTCAGATTATTGATATCCATTGATTCAACACTTGCATGTATTCCTATGAGTTCAAGCAGTAATTGCGCGGAGTCATTTAATCCGCGGAGAATATGGTTGAATGAGCTCTCGTTAACGTATAGTTCAACTACGTACTTTAACCACTTTGAGTATATGAGTGCTTGGAAATACTTGCTTGAAGCAGCGTATAGAAGACCCTGGTTCTCGTACTTCTCAGCAGTACTAATAGTTGAATTTATCTCGTTTTTTGCTTCATCCACGAAATCACGTAGATCAATAGGTAAACTCGTTTTACCGAGTTTGTACTCGGTTTCTCTCATAGTATTATTGATATCTGAGACTTCATCCGTTATCCACTTATTTAGAACTGGTTTAATGTAATCCATATACTTGCCCAGAATATCTGTGATATTAATGATCAATGGAGATCTGAAAACTCTATTCGTAGCTACTTCTAAGGCTTCATATATTGTTGAAACAGGTATGACTCGAACACCTAGTTTACTACCTAGCTCCGTTAAGTTAACTTGCACTTGTTTAACAACTTGTCCACTGTAGCCTGTTCCTTGTTCCTCCTCAACCACGTAGTCAACTGCGATTTCTTGACCATACGGGATGAGGAATACTTTTGCCCTCCGACCAGCAGCGGCTTCAAGTTTTTCCGGTAAACCACCAACAGGCCCAATGCTACCATCAGGCATTATCATGCCTGTTATTACAACGCTTTCATCTAATGGAATATCGAGTAAACTAGCTGTGAACGCTACAGCAACAGCAGCGCTTGCACTAGGTCCTCCAATAATCGATGTATTCGCTTTAATGGATACAAAGTAATCACATGCATTGAAAGACGTATTAGCAACTGTACTAGCAACCATGGCTGCTACTCTAGCTGAAGCCTGCGTGTCAAGTTCACTTAATGGAGCTGTCTCAACGTAAACGTGCCCATTACCTGGACAAGCTACATTCACGTAGAGATCCGCGGATACACCTCCATAAGTTCCATTCTCGGCACGGTTAACTGCAACAATAATCATGTGTCGATTTCTCTCCACACTGTAAATTGAAGCATGTAAAACAGTAGTTTCCGCAATGAATAATACAATTAATACTATGTAAAACAGTGATTCAATGACTTTGAACCTCATTATTAAACCCCTAAGTACTAGTAGATTTCACTAGTTTATAGCTATGTAACTGTTCTAAGCGAGCAGCTAAGAGCACTATGGTATTATGGATTTTTCCTCTTTCCACTGTATAGCTTCTTGAAAAAGAGAATAATCGCTAGTTTAATGCATAATAATGCCTCATTAAAAGCTCTTGAGGAAAGAAATATCACGTCGCATATACTCCTACATGTTGAAATATAGCCACATTAACGCTATTACAAGTCGAATAGGGGTGGTTATAGTAGAGATCCTTGACCACTTACTCCACGAGTTTTATTATTTTTCTTTTCTCAGGTAATGATATTGCAACTATGTTAGCTGTTGATCCCGCCGGGGTGCAGTCACCGATGAATACTCTCCCGTAGAGTAACGCAGAGTATGTTGATTCACTCGCCAACCTTCATACTATTAAACATCTAAATCATTGATCCCATCAAGAACAATATTAGTTCCCATGAAACAGCATTCAATAGATGTTGAAACGGAACAACACCGAAGACGACTAGTGGCATCATGGCAAGCATTGCTGCTCCAGTACGCCACTCCATGTTTATAACAGTCTAAGCTATAACGAGTAAGATTAATGATAAACTAAATACCTGTTATATCGTTAAGTTAATTGAGTTCAAGTCAATCAAACAGGTTAACGACGTTGCATTAAATCAGTCTCTCTCACTGCACTATCCTTCAGCGATCATTAAGCTGACGTCATTTTTCTCCATTCGAATACTAAACATAGAGAGGGCTGATGGTAAGAGCACTAGTATAAATGTTAACTCGATTTTTCCCTTCATTCTCATAAATTATCGCCAAGCAATCCTTTATCGTGTCTCATTATGCATTAGGTCGCGATGAATACTGATACCGGTTATTAACTTATCCTTTGGCTACAACACCGGTAGAAGTAAATGAGAAATATAGGTTAAATGGAGTTTAAGTTACTAAAAACCAATATAGGTAACATGAATTAAAAGAGATCACTATTCACGCTACTGCGTTTTCTTTAATAACTTCATGAATTCCCTCATCATGTAGGGTATATCGTCTGGTACCCTAGATGTAACTATGTTTCCGTCTACTACGACTGGTTCATTGATCCATGTTCCACCAGCATTAATTACATCATCCGCAATACCCGGATAGCTTGTCAGCTTCTTTCCTCTAACTCTATCTGCGGATATTAGTAATTGTGGACCGTGACAAATAGCGGCTACAGGTTTACCTGCATCAATTATTTCTCTCACTACTCTAACAGCTTCATCTCTCGCGAATGCTCTTATTCTCTCAGGGCCTCTTCCACCGGGGAGAACCAGTGCAATGAATTCATTGGGGTTTACTTCGGATATTTTAACTGTTTGAATAGTGTATCCATGTTTTCCCTCAACTACTCCTCCTTTAGGTGAAGCAACTACCACCTCATAGCCTTCTTCAATCAACCTGTACAGTGGAGCGAATACCTCTAAATCCTCGAACTCGGGGCCAACTAGCATTAAAACCTTCTTCGCCAAGTTTTAACACCAGTAACTTATATTGAATAAAGTATCTAAAATCTTTAAAATAAAGGAAATGACCATCTAGGGACAAACGGATCTAAGATGATGGAGCACTGTTCTTAATGACCGGTTTCGCCCAGTTCCCCATGATAACCCATAGCACTGATACAATGCCTCCCACTATATTGCTTAGCGCGAACGCTACGTATACCCCCATGGTACCGAGTCCAATGATTAAAGCCATGAAGTAACCCAACGCTATTCTAAACCCCCAGAGTCTAAGCATGTTTATTATTGTAGGCGTCAAGGTGTGCCCTGACCCTCTCCCAACGGACATTCCCGAGAAAGTTAAAGCAAAGAACGCTAGAGTCCATATGGTTGTATCAATGAACTTATTGAACTCTAAGTAGATTTTTGAGATATCATCCGGGGTTGCTCCCTGCCCCGTTATGAAAGCAGATGCAATGTAGTATCTTGCGAGGTAAATGGCCACGGATGAAGCTGCAACAGCAGTAAATATGAATAAAGTGGTGTTCCTAGCTACTGCTTTAGCTCTCTTGATATTCTCTGCTCCAAGTGTTTGACCAATCATTATTGCGACTCCATCTGTTAAACCCCAAAGTGCTGTGTTCGCTAAGTCGAATAACGTGAACCCTAAGGATACAGCTGTCGCCGCTATTACTCCAAATGTATTTATGAGCCTGTTTTGGAGATTGAATGCAAGGGAATTAGATATACCCATTATGAGTAGTGGCGAAGCAATCTTCATGGTTAGAGAAACGTAGGATACATCCACTCGGGGATCTACTCCTATTTTAATCCATTGATACTGCTTATTCAACTTGCGAATCATTATTCCTATGCTCACAAACTTACTCAGCATTGTAGCTAGTGCTGCTCCAGTAGCTCCCATTGCTGGAAGCGATCCAAGGCCATTGATGAATATTGGGTCTAAGACAACGTTTGCTAAACCGCCAGATATCTGCGCAGTTGCAGTTGTCCTTGTATCGCCCATTGATTGAATCAACGTTACAAGAGCTATGTTAAAACCCTGCACGATTACATCAAATGCTAATACTTGAGCGTAATTTATTACATCTGATAGTATTTCACTCGGTGTTTGAACAAAATACGTGAATATATATGGTGCTGAAACATAGAATAAAGAACCAGAAGCTAATCCCCCCAGTAGTGAAACATAGAGCATTTTTCTAAAAGTCCTCGAGAATTCGCCATACATTTTAGCACCAACATACTGTGAGAGTATTGCTAGATTAGCTGAGCTAAAACTATTAATGAACACCATGAACAACATGTATGTCGGCATAACTTGCCTAGGAACAGCCATAACGTACTGATTATACCTACTCAACCAAAACATGTCTACGAGTAAGTAAACATCTTGAACCAACCTAACGAGTAGCAAGGGTAAACCTAGCTTTAGAAACGTCTTTATTATTGGCCCATTCAATATTTCCTCGCGATACGTTAACGCAATGCTCTTCTGCGTTTAAAACACCTTCATTGCTTTTAGCCAAGTATTTCATGATAAGTAGTCTAAGCTTATATAGCATTAATTTACTAAGCGACCCAAGCCGTAAACCAATCTAACCTATGTATAACTTTACACGCTTTTTAGACTCCATTAATCACTTCGATATCTTAAACTAATACATTCATGAGTTCTGGGTTCTTAGCAACGTTCCAGTTGATCCGAGAGGAAATATTTTGACGCGTGTCAATTAATTAAATTAAGCAGTTTTAAATGCATAATCTCTTGTTTATTAATTTTTGACTCGAGGCAAAATATATAAGGGGCTTTAAGATTTATGTTGATTGGTGGTTGACTCGTGTCAAATATAAATGAAAGTAAAAAAGAGATTTTAAAGGATGTATTAAGAGCTATTCATAGCGGTATTAGTCCAAGTGAGTTGAAAGCTAAGTTTAGAGATGTATTAGCTAATGTTTCTCCCATTGAGATACCTTTGATTGAGCAGGAACTAGTTAAAGAAGGTGTCTCAGTAAACGATATATTGAAACTCTGTGATTTACATGTTGAGTTATTCAGGGAGTATCTTGCTTCCAGAGAGCTTCAAGGCGTTCCAAGGGGTCATCCAGTAGATTTATTAATGAGAGAAAACGAGTGGATACTTAAACAAGCAGAAGCCCTAGGTGTTTATGCGCAAGCATTGCTGAATTCAAGTAGTTTGGATGAATTGAAGCAGTACATGAGATCAATTCAGCTAATACTAAGAGAACTGAGGAAAATCAGAGTCCACTATAGGAAGGTGCAAATGTTGATATTTCCGTATCTCGAGAGACGTGGGATTATTGCTGTACCGAGAGTTTTATGGGGCCGCGAAGACCAGGTAATAACGAAACTTAGGCAAGTAGCTCTTGATCTTGAGAAACAAGGGGATAATGTAGATCGAAACTTAGTACAACAGATCGTGCCTCGATTAATGGAGGTATCTAGTGAGATAGCTGAATTAGTATTCAGGGAGAATAAAATACTGTATCCCGCAGTATATGCCTTATTCAGTGAAGGAGAATGGGCAGCTATAGCTGAGATCGCTGATGAAATAGGCTACATTGTTGAACCCGGAGAAAAAGAGTGGAAGCCGAGTAGTAAACCAGTTTACCCATATGAGCTTGAAGTCACTGTAACTCGAGAACAACTAGATAAATTGCCACCTGAGTTTAGAAATGCAATTGAGCAGAGAGGAATTCAACCTGAATCATATCAAATAAGGAGAGAAGGCGATATAGAACTCGAAACAGGTTATCTAACACCCGTGGAAATTGAAGGTATATTCAGGTCTCTTCCACTGGAATTAACGTACGCTGATACAAGTGACCACGTCAGGTTCTTCTCGGAGAGCGAGATTACCGGTGGATTTGTTAGAACTAAGACTATTCTGGGTAGACGAATACCGTTCTGCCACCCGCCAAGATTAGAGAACTACGTGATGGTCAACGTTGAAGCCATTAAGAAAGGGCAATTCAAATACCGTGAATTCTGGACTAGGATGGGAGATAGAATAATAAGAGTATTAATAGCCCCAGTGAAAAGTAGAGATGGAAAACTACTTGGGGTTCTCGAAATAGTGGAGGATTTAACTGAAGTAGTCAATAATCCCGAGGAGATCAAGAGGAAAATAGTGGTGCTATAGAGTTGAAAAGCATACTCGAGTTCGCTGCGAGACATGTTGAGCCATCATTGAAGAAATCCCTCATATTGAAGCTACTTGCTAGGAACATGGATAGATCCCATATTGCAAAATGCCTAAACGTATCACCATCCCTAATAACAAGGTACGCTAAGGGAGAACGAGGACTCCACGACATAGCGGCTATAAGTGAGGTCAATTCAATACTCGAAGACCTAGCTGACAAGATAGTTAACGAGGAAATATGTGGAGCGGAAGTATACGCGGAAATAGTTAAATTAACAATATATGTGCTATACAAGAAGTACGCGTGTGGAATACACTATTTAGCCACTCGAGACGTTAATCCATCTACATGCAACATATGTCCACTCATATTTCGAAACATAGTTAGCACCTGAGACACATATAAAAAATATCATTTAGTATTGAAACCTATATATTGAATTCAGAGTGAATGGTGAATGAAATTGAGTGAAATAGACCCGGTTTGCGGAATGCATGTTGACCCCAAGAGAACACCTTATAAAACAGTATTCAAGGGGAAAATATATTATTTCTGCAGTAAGATCTGTCTACGAAAATTTGAGGAAAACCCAGAGTACTACTTAGAACATGGACCCGTAGGTATGCATGAATAAAATGATTTTATTTCTAAGTAGACCTCGAGCTGATACGTTGCTTGTGATCTACTATGCTAGTAAAAGCAAAGATTAGAATAATAGGAGTTGACTGCCCCACTTGTGTTTACGCTATCAAGAGGAGTGTTGAAAAAACAAAGTGTGCTAGTTCAATTAGTATAGATGTTAACAAGGGGGAAGCTATAGTAGAATATGAGGATAACGCATGCGTTCTCAAGGATATATATACTGCAATAATTGATGCTGGTTACGGAGTCGATAAGGAAAAACAATATTTTGATATATCGAGAATTAAACCGGAGGAAGCGCCTATCCTCGAAAGGAAGCTACTTAAACTTAAAGGAGTATTCGATGTTAAGATCTCCCTTACAACGAACACTATGATCGTGATTTATAATCCACTAGAAACCAGTGCGATGTACATTGAGGATTTTTTAAGAGATAAAGAAGTTAAACCCATCGCTGTTTACATGGAGAAAGGGCCAGGTTTACTCGAGAAAACTGTTCTGTTTAGGCGAGTTGCATCTTTCTTAATAGGTTTAAGCTCTGTAACGATATCTATGTTATCAATGTTCACAGGATACGTCTTTGAACATTCTATTTTCTTCAACGACTATTCCCTGCTTCTAATGGCTTTAACTGTCTTAGTATTCAATCACGACATTATCGTAAAAGGAGTAAAGTCGCTTCTAGCGCTTACTCCTACAATGGATTCACTGATATCTTTTTCCTCTATATCAACATTTATCTTTGGAACCCTGCTTCTACTTAACGTTCTGAGTCTACATGAAGGCCTTCACACCTCAACATTCTATGAAGCATCAGCAGGCGTCGTAGGCTTTGTTGGTTTAGGTAGATACCTTGAAGAAAGAATTCGGAGAAGAAGCTTCAAATCGCTGGAGAAAACGCTATTATCAATTAAAAGTAAGGCCCATGTATTAGAAAACAACGTGGTGGTCGAAAAATCCATATCGGAAATTAAACCAGGAGATGTTCTGGAAATCAAAGCCGGGGAAATGATCCCTGTGGATGGAGTAATAATTGAGGGTGAAGGATACGTTGATGAGTCGAGTTTCACAGGGGAACCTATGCCAAAGTTAAAGAAAAGCTCTTCTAGGGACACAGTGTTAGCCGGAAATATTTTAACATCGGGTTACATACGTGTTAAAGCAACTAGAATCGGTGAAGACACCATTATTGCTCAAATAGTTGAAACCGTAAGGGAAGCAGAATCATTGAAACCGCGATTAGCGAGATTAGCGGATAGAATAGTTGGTTACTTCACATGGATCGTTATTGCAATCGCCGTATTCACATTCCTATATTGGGTCTTTATTCATAGCAGATTAGACCTAGGAGTATTATTCACAGCTTCTGTTCTCGTCATTGCTTGTCCATGTGCATTGGGAATAGCGATTCCACTAGTAGTATCAATTGCTGTTTTAAAATTATCGAGAAAAGGCATAGTTACAAGAACAGGTGATTTATTCGAGAGAATACTATTAACAAACACCGTTATTTTCGATAAAACTGGAACATTAACTATGGGGGAACCAAGTATTATAAGTATTCGTAAATTAAAGCAAATCGATGATAAAGAGTTAATGGAACTTGCTTGCACAGTCGAAAAAAGAAGCGAGCACCCAGTAGGTAAATCTATGCTTAAGTACTGCAACTCCTTAGGCATCAATACCGTGGAACCAGAGGAATTCATACATATTCCCGGGGAAGGAGTTTACGGAGTAGTAGGCGGTCATAGTGTTGGAATAGGTAATCTTGAATTCGCAAATAGATTAGGAGTAAAAATTGACGACGAAGTAGTTAAAGCTATAAATGAAATTGGTTTAAGAGGAAATACAACGGTTTTAGTAATTATAGATAATGAAGTATCAGCGTTGCTGGAAATAGGGGATAAACTCAGAGAAGATGTTTCTCATGTAATTAAGGAACTTAAAAAGAAAGGGTACTATATCGGTTTAGCTAGTGGGGATTCTGAAGCAAGTGTGAAATACTATAAGGATTTACTGGGTTTGGATTTCGCTTATTGGGGTATGAAACCTAGTGATAAAGCCTTGTTAATAAAAGAGCTTCAATCTAAGGGATTTAAAATCATATTTGTCGGTGACGGCGTCAACGACGCTCCCGCTTTATCCGTCGCTAATGTAGGGGTCGCGATGGGACATGGATCAGATCTATCTAAGGAAGCAGGTGATGCTATATTAATCAGTAATAACTTAGGTGATTTAGTCTACTTAATGAAGTTTAGTAGAATCGTTAAGAGGAAAATGATTCAAAATCTTTTATGGGCCTTCATATATAATGCGTCTTTGATTCCAATAGCTATGGGTTCACTGTACCCCAAACTAATCATTTACCCTGAGTTAGCGGCAGTTGCAATGGTTCTCAGCGATATAAGTGTTGTTTTGAACGCCATGGTTTTGATGAGATATAAGTAAAAATTATTTTTGAATAAGTAACTTGCAATTAATGGGGATTAAGATGAGTGAAAGTCGTCTAATAAAAGCCGCCATGGCTTTAATCTCTGTTGCTAGAACTGGTTGGATGATTCGCGGTATACCCAGCAACTTGTCTGAGACTGTGGCCGATCATTCGTTCTTAACAGCATATGTCTGCATGGATCTGATTTCGAGACTTAATGATCCAAATATTAATTTAGAAAAAACAGTTTTATACGCGATCATACATGACATTGGGGAAGCCTACATAGGAGACGTTGCTAAAACAGCAAGCATCAGACTAGGAGGCATTAAAACTCAAATAGAGTTAGAAGTCGTAGAGAGAGAAATCGATAATGATATTGTTAAACAGTTGTACAGGGAGTACGCGGAGAGCAAGAATAAAGAGGCATTACTTGCAAAACTCTGCAACTATGTAGCCACCTACATTAAAGGTATGGAATACGCGAAAATTGGTTACAGAGTAAATGATGTTTTGGAAAGTACATACGCTGAGATAAAGGAGCTTTCTACTAAACTAGGGGTATGGGATACAGTTAGCGAATTAATGAATGAGGATTCAAGGAATAATGTTTGAAAAAGGAGCATTCAATTACATGGGCGAATAGTCTAATTGATGAAGAATCCTCAAATAATTTATTTATTGATCTGGTGTTTCTTCACATTCACGATGAACTCTTTGAACATTGACTCAAATGTCTCTTGATCAATGATTGGTTTACCTTCTTCTATAATGGATTTCGCTGGTGGGATTTCTTTATAACCAGTGCTTCTCTCAGATAATCTTTCTTCGAAAGTTGAAACGTTTTCATTGATGTAGAATATTCCAATGGGTATTCTATCACCCCACTCTAGGCTTTTCTCTACTGCTTTAAGGTATTTTGGTAAAGTTTCCTCGTCTTTTCTAACAATAGGATCAAAGTTTGGATCATCTTCAAGTTTATATATTCTCTTCTTATAGAATTCCATGGTATATATGTCATTGAAAGTTACACAGGGTTGAAGAACATCTATGAAAGCTGCTCCTTTATGCATAATTGCTTTTTTAATTAATTCTCTTAAATGATTAGTATCCATCGCGTAACCCCTTGCCACGAAGGTGTACCCTGAAGCCAGGGCAAGCAGTACTGGGTTAACTCTCTCGTGAATATTCGGCCAGTAAAGGGCTTTTGTTTTGACTCCAAGCGGTAAAGTCGGCGAAGCTTGACCCTTTGTTAATCCGTAAACATTGTTATTGTGGAGTATTACAGTTATATCTATGTTTCTTCTTCCTAGCGCAACAAAGTGGCCGGCCCCTATCCCCAGTAAATCACCGTCTCCCCCGTGTACTATTACTTCGAGTTCAGGATTAGCTATTTTTATGCCCATTGCGAAGGGGATAGCTCTACCATGCAATGTATGTACTCCGTTGACGTTAACGAAGTGTGCTATTTTACCCGAGCAACCTATTCCTGAGACAATAACTGTTTTGGATGGATTAAGTCCAAGGTCTTCTAGTGCTTTAATTAAAGCACTGTGTATACCGAAGTTGCCGCAGCCAGGGCACCAGTCTATCCATAGATCCGACTTGTAGTTCCACTTACTCACCATAAGTAAACACCACTCTATTCGTCTCTTTACTAATGATCTTATCTAGTGAGATGAGTAATTCGCTGAGAGTTATAGGTCTACCAGTATATTTGCTGATCTTCTTGTTGATGTTTATACCTGTTGTTTGCCTAATTAAGCTTGCTATGTTTACACCATAACTATGTTCAACGGCGATCAAGCGGTCTTCTGGAATAGATTTAACAATGTCTCTAAATTCCAGGGTTGGGAACGGCCACAGCAACTTTATGTTCAAATAACTTACCTTTAAACCCTTCTCTCTGAGTTTGTCAACGGCGTCTAATGCTACTCCCTTCACTGAGCCCCATCCTAGTAATAAGTACTCGAAATCGCTTCCTCCATACAACGTGAACTTGTAGTCGAGAGGTATGGATTCAAGGATAATTTTATCTTTCTCTATTCTCTTGGAATACATTTTTACACGTATCTCTGGGTCCTCGCAAATATGCCCGTATTCATCGTGTTCGTCTCCTGTATACCACATGACGGTTTCTTCGCTTCCCAGTGGTGCTCTCGGTGAAATCAGTGAATTAAGGCTGAACCGCTTGTACCCTGTTCCTCCTTTACTAATATACCCTCTTTCAACTAGTACATCTTTCAAACTAGGTATATCCATCGTTGCTAAACTATTAGCGAGAAACTTGTCCAATAGATGTATAACGGGTACTTGGAATTTCTCAGCTAGGTTAAATGACATGATTGTATCATAGAAAGCTTCAATATGATCTCCCGATGATAAAACAATCCTAGAGAACTCTCCGTGTCCAGCGAAAACCGCGTTAAATAAATCTGATTGAGCACCCCTCGTGGGTTGCCCTGTGCTGGGCCCGCCTCTTTGATAATACGTTATAACTACTGGGGTTTCATTCATGCCGGCCCATGAGATTCCTTCAATCATTAAATCGAATCCTGGGCCACTTGTGGAAGTCGAGCTTCTAACGCCTGTCAAGGATGCTCCAATAGCTGATGTTATGGCTGATATTTCATCCTCGGTTTGAAGCACAATAAGTGAGCCGATTGGTTGCTTATACTTAGACAATATGTCACTGTGTTTCTCTAGGAGAAAGCTTTCATCAGCAGCTGGTGTAATCGGGTAATAGCTTTGGTACCTCACTCCAGCAACTATTTTACCCATTGCAACTACATCGTTTCCTGATGCAACCATGATCTTACTGTGTCTTGGCGCAGGTGGATCTAGTTTTACTAAACCAATGTATTCTTCAAGTTGTTTCCTCAGCATTTCGTAGATCGCGAAGTTCTGCTCAGCTATAATGGTTTTCTCTTTAAAGTACTGTTGAAACGCTTCTTTCACGGATTCATCTTCAATCCCCAGTATTAGAGCAACAGCTGAGACGATTAATCCACTTAGATACCTTGATAAAAATCTCGCGTTAATGTTGTATTTTTCACTTAAATTCTTTAAAACCTTGGAGTAATCAATGCCGATCGCTGATATGTGTTTATCTTCCGATAAGTGCTTTAGAATGCTCTTCACATCGGGTTCTAACCCTAATCTTTGAATATTTTTCTCGATTCTACTCTTAACGTGCTCCTCCATGCTTGCAACTTCGCTCAATGTTTTACTTGACACGTATGTATCGTATAGTAAGACTCCTCTCTCCGAGATATCTAGGAAGTGTGTAAAGATGGTTTCAGCATCCATTGCCGCGATTACTTCTACGGGATAACGTAGAGATCTAGGTTGTTTATCTGAAGATACTAACATGTGAATATAGCTGTGTCTTCCAGTTATATTCGAGTAGTATTCTCTATCCGCTATTAGCCAGTAGCCTCGTGAAGCTAGAGCTCTAGCCAACACGTTCATTGATGTCTCTAAACCGGATCCCTGGGGTCCCCCCAGGATCACTCCTACTTCTTTCACGGATGACACCTAGTCTCCAGGCAAGGCTTCTTCCTGAATGAATTCATCAGTCTCAGGAATCGATGTTACGAGGTGTTTCCCTACGTGTTTCTCTAACTCATCTTCATCTGTTATCATTACATTGCAGTTCATACAGTACAACCACTCTCCTCGACGTAGCATGTTCTTGAGTTCTTCTATTGATACTTCCTTGAAATTAGTGCACGGTACCTCTGTTTTACTAACCACTGTGATACCTAGTCTCAAGCATTGACCAATGTAAGGTTTAAACATACTGGGCTTGAAGTAGATGCAGTGAATGCATGGTTCATTGTTCAAACTAATTCACTCCTTTATCTCCTCTATTCTAATTGCTCCTACTGGACACACATCTGCGCCTGCCTTAGCGCATTCATATAGTTCCCCGGGTATTTCACCAATTGATAGTTTTTCATCGAGGTGAACACTGTACTTATCTACTACCTTGTTTTTACCGTTATCTGATCCTAGTTCAAATACATCAGGGCAAGTAACGGGTGCAGCTCCGCAGCCTATGCAGGTTTCTCTATTCACTATGACTCTGTACTTAGGCATAGTCCCACATGTAAATAATTGAAATATGGGGTATAAAAACCTAATTGTGGTTTTCTAAGTTAAAAGCATTTGATTAGCCCTACGCGTGGTGAATAACTTATAATTAAAACATGATACTTATTTTTCCTGATTTCAACACAGAATGCATTATGAATACTGTTTATGGAAGTTTGTGTTAAGGAAATGTACAATAAAAATAAAAAAAATAATTGAATTAACATATGTTAACGAGTTACTTTAATAATGCTCCACTGTTCACTGTTCTGTAATCAAATCGTTGGCAGCGTCTTATATATTCCGAATTCTCTGTGCTTAAGTGCCTCTGATTTAGTTGGTTTTCCATTTATTACCTCTATCATTTCATTGAATAGTCTTTCACCAGCTTCTTTAACTGTTTCTTTGCCCTCTATAACCGCCGCGTAGAAGTCTATGTTGTCTTTCATTTTCTCATATGTATACGGGTTACCTGTTACCTTGATTACAGGAGCTATTGGGCAACCTGTTGGCGTTCCTCTACCCGTTGTGAATAATACTAGTACTGCGCCACCTGCAACCATGCCTGTTATTGACTCAATGTCTTGTCCAGGTGTATCCATGAAGTATAATCCCTTACCCGTTGGCTCTTCCCCATACTCTAGTACTCCCTGGAGGACTCTGGTGCCAGCTTTAATGATTGCTCCAAGTGATTTCTCTTCAAGCGTTGTTATGCCGCCAGCTATGTTCCCAGGTGTTGGTTGACTACCACGTATATCCATTCCCTGGGATTTAAGGAAGTCTTCAAGTCTCCTTATGACAGCTAGTAGTTTATCTGCAACCTCCTTTGAAGCAGCTCTCCTAGCAAGCAAGTGCTCTGCACCTATGACTTCAGTTGTCTCCGAGAATATCACTGTTCCACCTAGATCTATTAGTTTATCAATCGCGTAGCCCACGACCGGGTTAGCTACTAGTCCTGATGTAGCGTCGGAGCCACCGCACTCAGCTGAAGCAATGATCTCAGATATATCCACTTCCTCCCTCTTGATTTTAGCGGCTTCTTGAACAAATTCTTTAACTATGCTTACACCTCTCTCAATGGTTTTCAGTGTTCCTCCAGCCTCCTGTATTATCACTGTTTCAACTGGTTTACCAGTGCTAGCAATTCTATCTGCAACTCTATGTATGTTCACGCTTTCGCAACCTAATCCAACTACGAGTACTGCAGCCACGTTCGGGTTCTTACCATACCCTATCAACGCTCTCTCAACTAACTCTACGTCGTATGGTAATTGACAGCAACCATGTTGATTATAGATGGTGACAGCTCCTTCAACGCTGTCCGCTATTCTCATAGCTGTCTCAGCTGAGCAGACGACTGTGGGTATTACTAGGACATGGTTTCTAACACCTACTTTTCCATTTGGTCTAACATAACCTTGAACCCGGATACTCATATGCTCCCACCTTACACCTTAACGCTTTTAACGTTGTGCACGTGGACATGTTCACCAGTCTTAATGAACTTTGAAGAAATCCCAATGACCTCTCCGTACTTGATCACTTCTCTGCCTTCAGGTATATCTCTGATGGCGAACTTGTGGCCGAATGGAATATCGTTAAGTAAAGTAATCTTAAGCTTCTCACCGTTAACTTCGACTTCAACTTCCTGGCCTCTCTTCAAGTCCGTTAACGCAACGGCTACATTGTCATTTCGATGAAAAACTAATACTTTCTTAGGAGACTCGAGCTTCAAGTACTACACCACGATGCAAAATACCATCCTCAGAAGATACTGTTTTTATTCAACCTTATATAGAGACATGTTAGGTGCGGGTACTCGTTGTTAATAGGTTACTGTGAACTCATCATCTCGCCTAGTATAGACTTACGTGTACGTTTAATTTCATTGAAAAACAACAAGGAAACACATGGGAGAGTAGAAAAATCAGTGTAGTTTAACTGGCTATATCACTATGAATTCTTTTCTCAAAGCTTTATACTCTTCTATTATTTGCACAGAGGAACTTGTTCCAATAACGTCTGCTCCAGCTTCAACTAACGCTATTGCGTCCAGCGCATGCCTTATTCCACCAGCTGCTTTCACTCTTACTCTTCCCTTAGATGCCTTCTTAAGTAAAGCTACATCGTGCACAGTTGCACCAGGTGTCACGAAACCCGTGGATGTTTTAACGAAGTGTGCTCCAGCACGAGCAACGATCTCGGTGGCTACTGCTTTCTCATTATCGTTTAAAAGACCCGTTTCCAGTATTACTTTAACTACTCTACCATACTCTCTCGCTACTTCAACAACAGCCGCTATATCGCTCTCGAAGAGCTGTAGATCACCCGTCTTCAATGCCTGTATATTTGAAACCATGTCAATCTCCCTAGCACCTAGTTCGAGGAGCCTTCTCGCCTCAGCGACTTTAGCCTCTGTAACAGTGTAACCGTTCGGGAAACCAACTGGTGCAACAACGCATAGTTCATCTTTCTTCAATAATCCCTCCTTGCTCAACACGTATATGTGGTAAGGTGATATTGCGAGACACCTAAACCCATACTTCAAAGTCTCTTCAACGGCTTTCTGGAGAGCTTTCCTATCTGCATCAACTTTAAGCAACGTGTGATCTATTAACTTCGCGAAATCCTCCACGGAAAACCTAGATACAAAGTCTTTGATGAACCTCAATTTTCAACCCGGATAAATATGAGTCACAGTTAAACATTTAAATCTTATAAGCAGATCATGGTTTACGTTGATAAAACCTCTATTGATGCAGTTTACGTCACAAATAAGACAACAAAGCCCTCTAAATAAGTTGCTTGATGCTAACTTTATATAAGGTGATGCGAGTTCATTAGATCAGAATCATGTAATAGAGGAGCAATAGGGAAGCTTTTGCTCTTCTCCCATACTTCTATGTTTGATTCCGGTAGCTTCTGGGAAAACAGATCTCCCCGTAGAGAGAATATATTTCTCTAATTAAAGATACGCATGAAAATACGGGGAGTTAAAAAAATTAAGATATTAGGAATCTTCCATTCCCATATATAAGTGTTCCATCAGCATATACTCTGCCATTCCTCATATCCTTTATTAGGTCCCAGTGGATCGATGAAATGTTTCTACCGCCTGTCTCAGGGTAGGAGGCCCCGAGAGCCATGTGGATTGTTCCACCTATTTTCTCATCAAACAATATCTCCTTGGAGTGTCTTGTTATATTGTAGTTTAACCCGAATGCTATTTCGCCTAGTCTCGATGCACCTTCATCTGTGTTTATCATCTTCTTCAAGAACTCTTCTCCACGCCTCGCGGAGGCTTCAACTACTCTACCGTTCCTGAAGACTAATTTAACCCCTTCAACTTCAACTCCTCTCCATATTGCGGGGTACTCGAACTCCACGAATCCTTCTACTGAGTCCTCTACTGGGCCAGTGAATACTTCTCCACCAGGCATATTGTTTCTTCCATCATCACTTATCCATCTCCGCCCGTCAACGCTTAGTGAGAGATCTATGCCGGGGCCCTGGAACCTTAATTCCCTAGTTTTATTCAGGAACTCAGCTATCTTGGAGAGTTCTCGTCCAATCCGAATCCACTCCTCCACGGGGTTAGGGCTATCCGCGTAGAGAGCGTGGAACACGAAGTCCTCGTACTCTAAGATACTCATTCCCGCTTCCTGGGCAAGTGCTTTGGTCGGGTAGATTGTGACAACCCATTTTAATTCTCCCCTAGCGCTTCTCTCCAGGAAGATCTTGTTTAACTCCTGCCTAGCTTGCGCTCTTATCTTTAATTTCTCTGGATCAATGTCTACTAGTGGCTTAGTGTGTGATGGAGCAATAATGCTCACTGAGGCATTGGCTTTCTCAATGATTTCTTTTTCTACAGTGCTTACATGTGTTAACACGCTTCGAGGGGCATGCTTGTAGAAGGCTTCAGTTATTGATTCCTCATCGAGTCTTATTAGGAGTGGGTACGCTTCTCTCTCAACTATTTCTCTAACTATCTCTCTGACCAATGGTATGGCTTCAACTGTGGCATTGATGACTACTTCCTCACCTGGTTTAAGGTTGAGAGAGTAATCCACTATGATCTTGGCTTGCTTGCTTACCCTTGGATCCAGCAATAGTATTCCCCACTATTTTCTCTCAGCAAGTGCTCTGTCTAGTGTGAGGATAGCAGCTACGTTGTCTCCGATAAGTTTGACTTTTGCTAGGAGCTCGCTCGCGTTCTTCTCTTCCTCCACTTGTTCATTAATAAACCACTGGAGGAACGCCTCTGTGGCTTTATCTTCGTGTTTTCTAGCTATGTTGACTAGCTCCCATATCCTCTTAGTGTTACTTACCTCTGCATCGTAGAATTCCCGAATAGCATCCATTATACTGCTCCATTTCTTGGAGGGAGCTGGTACATCGTATAATTCTACTGCGCCGCCTCTATCAACAATGTACTCATAGAATTTCATAGCGTGACCTAGCTCCTCCTTCGCTTGAACTTTGAAGTAGTGTGAGAACCCGGTTAGAGATCTCTCGTCGAAGAAGGCGGCCATTGAGAGATAAAGGTATGCGTTTTGGAGCTCTTGGTTGAGCTGCTTATTCAATGCCTTAAGGATTTCTTCATTCATACTATCACCACTAATAATAATATAGTATAGATACTGGTTATAACTTTTTCAACGCTCAATATCTAGCTTTATAAAGTAGAGTTAAGTAAGGAAACTAAACTGGAAAATATTTTAACAGAGGGAATACTTTATTGCGATACATTGATATTCCATGGTTTTATTCAGAGCTTATACTTTGTTGGTGATCGCTTGGCCTCAGAAAAGTTATGTATGAATCAATCACTGCTTAGCCATTAAATAACTCAGTATTCTACTAGCTAGGTTTTGAATAATGCTCGTCAGCAAAGCCTCATTCCTTATCTCAGGCACCGTTATGTTCAAGCAAAACACAGGTTTCTCTCTTAGAATGCTCTCAGTTTTCCTTGAGAGACTTTCAGACTTCGTCTTTAACCCACTCGTGGTTAAGATAATGTAGTTCTTCAACTTACCAGCATAGTCTCTCAGTACCTGCTGGATTGGTGGCGATAAATTACCAATCCATATTGGTGAAGCAACTACAATTACATTGTACTCCAATGGGTTGAAATCCGCGGGTTCTAATTTAACACTAGTGCCTTTCCTCACCAATGTATCAAATACGAGTCTTGGATTTAAGTGGAGTGGCGGCGAGTAATCTTTTAACGGTTTCACCTTGAAAACATCAACAGCAACACCTTGTTTACTCAAAGCACCAACTAGTAGTTTCACGAGCAACTCAGTGTTCCCAGTTCTACTATAGTACAATATTGCGGTTTTCAATCGAAATACACCGTGAATAATTAACAACACGTTGACTAAAAACTTGATACCCATTTAAGATGTCTTACTCTGATTAACTACTTCGAAGAGTCCCGGTATTCTCAGATGCTTCTTAATTGAATTCGAGCTTAATCGAGTAATCGGGTCAAAATAACCTCATACGTTAACAATGATATAAGAGTTGTGAGAAGAATAGAGCATTCAAGGAATAAACAATAAGAAGCTCCTCTTTTCAGGTCATAGTGTTGATTAGTGTGGGAAAAACAGGGTGGTAAATCCTACATGTAGAAGAATACTGGGACAAGAATATCTTATTCGATTTCCCTTGGTTCCACTGCTTCCACTACTTGCTTATTTATTAGCATTTCAATTGCTTTATTCAACGGCAATAGGTCTCCACTTACAGGAGGATAGTAGACTTTCACACCGCTATCCCTTAATTTGTAGAATGCACCGTAACCTATGCCAAGCGCTATAACGGCATTTACACCGCGAGCTAGCATTAAATCTATTACTCCTCTACCTCTCCCATGTTCATGTCTCGAATGAGTGTTCTCTACTACTTCGAGTACTCTGTACTTGTCTCCCTTGACCTCTATGAAGGCGAAGAATGGCGCTCTCCCAAAGTGCGGGCTCAAGTAGTATTCTCCACGGGCTCTTATAACTGGTGCTCCCACTATGAGTGCTTGCTCCCTGGATTCAATACTAGACATAGAGGTGCAACCTACTTGCCTCTCAGTTCTTCAAGCCTCTTATCAATGTCCTTTAACACTACGTCGGTTATGTATCTCTTCAAGTCCTCTAAGTACCTTATTTCATCCTCCTTACTGATAGGTGGGTATGGTACTGGAGCACGCCAATATGGAGCTAGCCAGTACCAGCATCTTCCTTTACCATACCACCAACCAGGTCTTTCCCATGGTGGGAGATGGCTCCAGGGCCCTCTACCAGGGTATGGGTTCCATGAATGCATACCATGCCATTCCAAATTACTCACCAATTATTGAAACATGTTTCAAACCCCTTATAAAGTTTCCTAATTTTTCAATGAGGAATAATAAAAAATGTTTCAACTAATACCACGTATAGATTTGTGGCTATATTCGCTTATGCTTATAAGCAATTAGGATCGCTGTCACTAAAACAAATAACACACTAACCACTATGATTAATTGCAGTAACTGAGACCCTAAATCCTGTGTGGAGGTTACTTCTAAATCAGGTATATCTCTTATTTTTACCTGTTGAACCTCGGTTCCATTAAGTGCGATTTTAACTCCTTTCTCTGGGACAAGTTCAACAACAGTGTCCAGTAGCGTCTCTGCTTTTAGTTCTCTTTGAGCTTTCGCAGCAATATCATAGAGTGCGAGTAAAGTGTCTCCCGGTGATCTAGAGTCTCTCTTGATCAACCTAGGGGTTGACACATTGAGTGTTAAAAATTCATCGCTTAGTTCAAGCACTAATACTCCACGGGATTTTAAGATATTGAAATTATCAGTGAATTCCTTAATTAGGCCAAGTATGGAACCCACATTAACAGCTCCAGGTAAACTCTCCATTATCCGAGTATTCATTAATTCTGAAGCTGCATGCATTAACTCGCGTAGCTGCATATGAGTCAAATTATAGGCATCTATTGCATACTTGATGTGCTCGTTGACATCGCCATGTATCCTGATGAAGGCTTCAAAAAACATGTTCAATGTATCGTAGTAAATGAGAACTCTACTACTAAATGATGGGGTTTTCTCATAATACTGCTTGATTAAAGTAGCATTCAACCCGGCTCTCTCAAATAGTTTCACGTTATTTAACTCAACCTCGAATTCTACTCTTGCCTTGTTATCGCTAATTGTTGTAGTCAATGAGTTAACTTTAATCCACGTAACATTATGCATTGCAAGATATTGATCTATTAGTGGTTTATTCACTGCGATGAGGAAGCCTAGTAATTGCTTAGATTCACCAGTAGCGTAAAACTCTATGGCCCCTCTCAATGACCCCACTAAGCTACTGGTGTTTAACCTGTATTTCATTGAAGTGATACTGGTGTTTAACGCGTTTCCTTTATCATCCCAGATGCGTAGATTCAGCTCAGTGTTTAACTCGTAGTAATCTACGTTAACGCTACTAGACGCGTTGGATGAGAATTCCACGTAGGTACAATTAAAACCCTGCTCACAGTTTATATCTGTTCCTAAACTACCATTGACTAGTACATCATAGTAGCTATCTTCAATATTTAGCTCTCCTTGCAATAAAGCCTTCTTAGCAATGGTGTTTCTTATTACACTACTATACGATAACTCCACGGTTACACTGCCATCACTATACACGTGGATTCTTGGTATTTGAGTAGTGCTAGCCATTAACGTCGCAGAGTAAAGTAACAGTATTAGTATTGTACATAAATACTTATAGAAGTTTCTCACATTAACACCCATACTCTAAACAACTATTACTCTCGTCTAATACTTTGAAAACGAGTCAAATATATTTCCTAGAAATAGATCTTGCCTCCATGTGAAATGGATCAAACTGCTTTAAGCACAACGTTTAAACTACTTAGTAGTGGTCTGTATGGTGTTAATGTAAAAGGTCTCTTAGGCATTCACGTATCTCCACTCGTTTCCTTCAGCTATTATTACAAATTCGTGTAATGCACATACTGTAAGCTTAAAGGATATTTTACGCAAGGATGCGAGGTTCCCACCGTTGTTCCCGTAAAATACACGAGTAGTATTTATCCCGCTTTCAACGGGTCGAACACAGGTGTCTCAACGAGCACTGATTACTCATCGACATCGTTGAATCAGCTTCCACATATTCCAAGAAGCCTTGCTCTCAGAGTAGTTGAATCATAGCTCGAAGGATTCAATGCCAGCAAGTAACCAATCACTACGCGTGATTCTACGAATTCTCCTCAAGATCTCTGCGTCATATGCTTCATCACCACAGTATCCTATAATAGTGGACCAGTACAGTGAAATAGCGTCAAAACCTGTTTCACCTAGTATTTCTTCACGTTTAGGCCTTCTTCACGTGCTTTAACCAACATTTTATTCAGTAATCTGAAGGAACAATTCACCTTTCTCGATGAAAAGCTCTTGAACTCAGTTCATAGAGTCTCCTAAGAATACATCCCTGATTGAAACTCAGTAAACTCTATTGAGAACTTAGATAAATTATTTCAACAAAGCGTGTTCACTTAAATGTCTTCAGCGATGTTAAATCAGTGGATAATCAGAGTAAACGGTTTCTAGCGTTTATTTAAGTTATTCCTGGTTAATTCTATTGATTTTTTAACAATGTAGATTACTATGGCTGATATTGATATAGTTAAGGCTATTGTTGAACCTATCGGTGTGTCGAGTACTAAGCTTAAATATGCGCCGAGGGGTGTAATAGTTATACCGAATAATCCTGTGATCACCAATTGGAGGTCGGCTTTCTGCGATAAAATTAATGAAACCATGTATGGTACATATATGAGCGAGAAGACGAGGAATCCTCCAACTACTTCAAGCATTAATACTACAGCGATACACATGAACGTTATGATTACCATGGAGATAAACTGAGTGTTTATTCCTTCAGCTTCCGCGAGTTTCTTATCGAACACTATGGCGTCTAGTTTAGGCTTGTATAGTATCAGGAAGGATAGGAAAACACCTGCAAGCACTGTGATGTACATGAACCTATCAACTGTGACTGCGAGTAAGCTACCCCAGAGTAATCCACCTATCCTAGTCGTTGAGAGCACAGAGATGTTACTCACATATATTGCGAGAAGAGCTATGCTGTTGAAGAAAGAGAACATCATCATAGATATGTTATTCAATACGAGTGAACTAGTCCTAGGTAGCGCTAATCCAAGAATTAACCCTAAGCAAAGCGTGAAAACAGTGGGCAACGTGTATGGATCACTGTTCAGTATACTTGAAATAGCTGCACCCGCTAGTGCTGCGTGGGCTGCTGAGAACGCGACCGTGCTTAAACCTAGTCTCGAAACATAGTATCCTATTAGAGCCAGTATCAAGCTACCAATAATGGATGAAATTATAATTATCTCTATCATGGGGATCACCTCAAATAGTGTAACCCGTAATGCTCGCTAATTCACCGCTAGACATCGTTATCACTGCGTCAGCTACTTCACTTAACTCTCTGTTTATAACATGGGATACTATTAGAGCTGTAGCCTTTTTCTCGCGTACATACTTATATAGAAGCAGGGCAACGTGTTCTCTACTCGCGGGATCTAGGCTTGAGAACGGCTCATCGAGGAACAGTACTAGTGGTTCCCTTACAAGTGCTCGCGTTAGGAAGACTTTCTGCTGTTGCCCACCGCTGAGTCTACCAACGGGTTGATCGAGTAGGTCATCGATACCTAGTTGCCCCGCTAATTCCCTGATTCTACGTGAATCTTCAATGGTTAAAGCACTCATTGAACCTTTAATTGAGAGTAAACCCATCTCTATTACTTGTTTAACAGTGTAGGATTCATAGGGGCTCCTCATGAAGTTCTGGGGGAGATAGCTGCATTTTCTCCTGGCATCATATATTCTCCTACTATTCGTAGGGGTACCCAGTAGTTTAACTATTCCCTTGAATGGTTTGATGAGGCCCAAGCATGTTTCAAGTAGCGTGGTTTTACCTGAACCATTTGGCCCAGTTATAATGATTAACTTGCATTCACCTATCATTAAATTAATGTTCTTCAATGACGGTCTATCAACATCCTGGTATGTTACATAAACGTTTCTCAGCTCAACTCGAATAACTCCCAATCTTTAAGCCCCATAACGTATCTTGATGCTTCATCTATGGATTCGAATTCTTTTAGCTTATTTAACACTTCTCTCCTCAACTTGATTCTTATTGATTTCTTCGTTGAATTATTAGTGAATACGAACTCGAAGTCATCTCTATTCTCAATAACGATGTTTCCTTTACCTAGCGTACAGGAAGCTGATGCTTGTACGCCGTCAACGCTGCAGGAGTACGGTGTTTTACTGGGTACTCTGACAACGCAGTATAGGTCGTGTATATCTCTGGGTTTCAGCATAGTTCTAGCTATTGAGCCTGCTCTATAGCCAATAATGAGCCATGGTCCTAAGTGACCGTGGAACCTAGCTGCTTCATCGATCCTTAAACCCCAGCTCATATCTTCGCGCACCTCAATTTCGCGAAAGCTATTATTAGCGCTGTAGCTAATACTATGTTTAGTGCGGCTGAGATACTCAGGTACATGGTCAGTGTATTAATGTCTCTACTGAGTTTTAGAACCTGGTCTCTCAGTGATTCAATGCTCGAGGAGTTGCTTACGGCTTTAAGAGCGTTTGCAAGTAGCTTAGCGTTATAAATCCACATATCAGTCACATTGGAGACCTCTGGGGCTGCTCCAGGGAAATTGTGGATAGCTACTTCAATAGCGCCTATTTCCCCAGCGATCTTTATGCCTAAATCCACGCCGCTGGGTAAGTTATCTATTACAAGAAGTGCGCGTGCCTTAGTCGCGTTTTCAAGTACCTCACTGTATTCTTTAAGCGTAACTGTTTCCGGAGGCCCATATGATGCAACGACCTTGAAACCCATGAACAAGGCGAAGGGTTGCTGCCACTTCATTACAACTACCGGTGTGTTCTCGAAACCATTCTCCTTCGAGTAATTCTTCAACCACGAGGATACTTCATCAATGGTTTGCAGTGATTTACTCAATTGTTCACGTACACTTATATTCAAGTATTCTTCAAGTATATCTGCGACCTGTATATAACAGTTCTTCAACTCATCTGGAGTACTCCAAGATCTGCAGACATTCTTGAAGATCACTGCTCTTGTGCCACTAGCGTTAACCAATTTATCCACCCATGGTTCAATACCGTGAGATAACACTATTGAAGCGTACTTGAATTTCTCGACGTCACTTGGTTTAACATCGTAGTGAGCTGGGCAAACAGATGGTAGAGAAATATGCTCTGAAACAACTTGGTCACCGGCTAGATCTCTAACTATTGATGCAAGCACTGTTGTTGACGACACCACTATTGGTTTTTCAGCGTGAACATTAATCATAGTAATTGGTAGAGCCAAGTAGATTAATAGGGCAGCAACTGCTATGCTTAAACCTATCTTAATCATCATGATGCACCATTGATATTAAAAAGGTGCACCATTAATAAACCTTACATAGTTGAAACAATATCGGTCAAAACGCTGTGGGAATATATGCATGCAATATATTTTACGTAATTCATAGAGATAATATTTATGTGAATGTATTGATTGAAACAAGATCCCTTAACCTTAGTAGAGAAGAAATCGAGGATTTCAGGAGGAAGATTATTTATTGGTACAGAGTACACGGTGACAGGGATTTACCGTGGAGGAAGCGTAGGGGGGAGTGGGAAGTATTCGTGGCTGTTGCACTACTAAGATCCACTAGGAGAGAACTCGTAGCTAGAGTTTACGGGGAGTTCTTGGAGAATTACTCGGATCCACGTAGATTAGCATCTAGTAAGTTAGAAGACGTTAGGAAACTCATTAAGCCACTTGGACTCTACAACGAGAGATCCAGGGAGTTAATTGATGCAGCTAGAATAATCGTCTCGGTTTATAATGGGAGGATTCCATGTGATAGAGAGAAGTTGCTGGAGCTCCCGGGTGTAGGTGACTACGCTGCCTCAGTGATACTTCTAAGAGCTTGTGGTAAACCAGAGCCTCTCTTAGATAGAAACACTGTTAAAGTCTATGGGAGAGTATTCGGTGTGAAGCCGATTAAGTTTAATCCATACAGGGACCCGGTGATAAGGGATCTCGCTGTGAAACTAGTGCCGATGGATCCTGAGGAAGCATACGAGTTCAACCTGGGGATCATGGATTTAGCGAGCAAAGTATGCGTGGATATTCCGCGGTGTAATATTTGCCCAATCAAAGAGCACTGTAAATGGTTTAAGAGGAAACCACCTGAAACACTGTTTTAACAGTGCATTAGTTAACCAGGTCAACTATGTATTGAAGAGGCATGGTGACTGCTTCAAGCGAGTAAGTATGAGATCACGGCGGGGTTTTCCACTTGAACACGTATTCGTGAAAAATATATATCTCGGATTAATTTTAACTACTACATAATATTGTGAGTGAGAATCATTGATGTTTAAACTCAAGTACTTTACTCCAATCCTACTAATAGCTACTCTACTTCTCGCGTCATGCAATCAACTGGAGTCACAGTATCCGTGGAGTTCACCGAGTAGCGAGAAATTCCCATGGTTGGATTACCTCGCGAACTTAACAAGTGAGAGAAACGTTGAGTTAATCGCGTTGACTAGGCATGAGCAATCTATTCAGAGCTTGGCGAGAACACTATTCCTAAACAGTGAAGTAGCGAGGAAACTGGGCATAACAAATATAAGGTTCCTATATGTTCCAGCTGAGCTGTGGCCAAGCTACATTGAGAAAGCTAGTAAACAAGGCGTATCAATCGATCTGGTGTACGGTGCAGGTCCCACGCTAGCTAACTACCTCGATGAACTAGGCTACTTAATGCCAATTAATCCCGCGAAGAGGCCGGAGCACTATGCAATAATCTACGAGTTAAACAAGCTGCCAGCAAAAATAGCGGGTGCAGACACTTACAAGAAAGATTCTGAGGGTAACATTAAGTGGATTGGAGAAGGATTAAGCGGCTTCGGGTTCACTGTAAACTACGATACTCTCAGCAAGTACGGGTTACCTAAGCCCAAAACATGGGAGGATCTAGCTAGCCCAGTATATGCACGCTACTTACCTGATACTCCGCTAATTGGAACAGCTGATCCGACTATGAGTACATCTAACACGAGGATCTTCGAGATAATTCTTCAGGCTAAGGGTTGGAGTGAGGGTTGGCGCATATTAACACTCATGGCTGCTAACGCGAGGATATACCCAGGTAGCGGTGATGCTAGAGACGCCGTTATACGCGGAGATGTCGCAGTTGCAACTACTATAGATTTCTATGGGTATATGGCGATGAACGTTAACCCGGATTGCGAGTACATTGCACCAGAGGGAGAAACAATGGTTAACGCTGATGCTGTCGCTATATTAAACACAACTAAGCACCCTGTTCACGCAGCTGCTTTCATAGCGTGGGCTTTAAGCGAGTTCGGCGGTCAACAAGTATGGTTAGATAAAGACATTAATAGAATACCAGTAAACCCGAATACGTTCAATACACCGGAGGGTCAGCAGAGGCCTGATCTAAAGCAATCCTATGACCAGCTGAAGACATTTAGAGGCATAGAGTTCAATGAAACACTGTCAACAATGTGGGTGAACGCTGTGGTATACTACTTCAAGGCAACTCTGGTTGACGCGCATGATGATTTGCAGGCTGTTTGGGCCCGGGTTGCTGGGGCTTACTTGGATGGGAGGATTTCTAGGGATTGGTTTGACTACTTGACTCTCGAGTTATCTAAACCACTGAGATTCAAAGACCCAGTAACAGGAAGCAACGTAGAATTCACACAAGAATACGCAGTATACATAAACAAAAAACTAGCAGAAGAAGCATCAACATATCAAGCACTAATGACGGCTTGGAGTAGTGGAGCTAGAGATAGATATAGGAGTGTGCTCAGTTTACTTGAGAGAGCGCTGAGAGGAGAACCCGTACCGACGACGATCACAGGGACTATGTTTACTACATCAACTGCATCCACCTCAACATCGATACCTGTAACTCATGTGGAATCCACAACGATTGGTTCCACTGCTTCATCAACTACTACTCAATTACCAATCACGGTGAATACTACTCCAGCGAGTTCACCTTCAACTACAGTAATTCCTTCATTATCAACTACGCAGAGCACGGCATCCACTGCTTTATCTCAAACCACGGTAATATTATTAGCGGCATCATTAATTATAATTGCATTAATAATAGTAGTAGTCAGGAGAGGTAAACCTTAATTAAAATATTTTTTATTTAAGTAGTTTTAGCGCATGGAGTTAGTTAACGAGGAAAAAGAGCATTGACTTTGAATGAGTTTCACTGATCTAAGGTCTATCGTGTTACGCTTTCGAGAACTTGTAATCGTACTCTCTACTGATCTCCATGAGTGATTCTTCCAGGATATTGAGTGCTTCATCTAGTTCTTCTTTCTTTATTACTAGGGGTGGTCTGATCTTGATAACGTTCCTCATTGATACTTCTTCTCCCATTATGTCTGGCATGTCTAAAGCATATAGTGCTCCTTTGTCGAGGGCTCTCTTAACTACTTCCTCGGCTTCTTCGAGTGCTGGTTCCTTGGTTTCCCTGTTTTTCACTAGGTCTAAGCCCAAGTATAACCCGTAGCCTCTTACGTCACCGATGATCTCGAATTTCTCCTTCATCTCATTTAATCTCTTTAACGCGTATTCTCCCATGATCCTAGCTCTCTCAACGAGGTTCAGTTTCTCTATTACAATGAGGTTAATGAGAGCGGCAGCGTATGGTACCGGGTTCCCGCCGAACGTGGTGTGTTCTTCAGGGTAACTTAGTCCCTTGAATTCGCCTTTAGCGAGAGTAGCTCCAATTGGGAAGCCTCCTCCTAAACCCTTAGTTAGAGTCATCATGTGTGGTTTCAAGCCATATAAATGAGCGACGCTCCATGCTCCAACTCTTCCATTAGCTGTTTGAGCTTCATCGAATACGATGAATATATTGTACTTCTCACCGAGCTCTATTAGCTCTTTAAGGTAGTCTCTTGGAGCTGGTACAACTCCTCCGGGTCCTTGAATGGGTTCAATGAGGATGGCTGCAACCGAGTTGACGCCTCTCGTAGCGTATTTAATTGTTTTCTCAACGAAGGTTAAACAGGGATCTAAACTACACTCAGGGTACTTCATTTTGAATGGGCATCTATAACAGTAGGGGTAAGGATACCTGATGAATCTCTCTTCGCCGAATCCTTTGTACCTTATTAAACCTGGTAGAGGGTGAGATGCAGCTGTTAAAGCTAAGCTGTTTCCATGATAACTCCTCCAGGCTACGAGAAAAGTATCAGCGCCTGGCTTATTGATCATCGCGAGCTTTAAAGCTACTTCAATAGCCCAGCCTCCTCCCTGAGTGTTTAAAGCAACTCTCTCATAACCATAGATCTCCTTTAGCTTCAGCATTAACTTTAATCTAGGTATAGTTGGGAAACCGTATCTCACGTGGTTGAGCATACTTGATTGTAATGCAGCCGCGTACACTACGTCTGGGTGCGAGTACCCCACGTTTAGAGTCCATGCTTGAGAAGTCATATCTATTATTCTACGTCCATTTAAATCATATACAATTGAGCCCCCTGGTTCCCCTCTAACTAGAACAGTATCCTCGAGACCAGTTAAACAAGTCTTCTTTGCTTCTCTAATTAAGGATTCATCAATAGTTGTCAGTAGACTCTTGATTTCATCCTCGGTTAGAACAGAGGGTTTTAAATCCAATTTACCACCATTAATAAAGCTTACCTTGCAAGGTATATAATTATTTGAAATGACAATACCCCATTCTCAGGAACCTCAACGCTTTCATCGATGAAGGCAGTTTACTCGCAATGGATTTTACTGGTAGATCGGGATTCCATGTTTCCATTATCGCTCTCAATAAACGACGCATATTCACATACCCTACTGCTCTCTTATTTTCCAGTACAAGAGCGCACTCAGCTTTCTTCTCGAGCATTAATGACAGTAAATCACTTATCTTCGTTTTAGATGAGGCCCTGATTGGGGGTCTAGCTCTCACAATTCTCTTCACTAAAACCACAACTCTTCTTCCAACTCTATCGGAATCCGTGATAACGCCTTCCACAATGTACTTACCTAGTTGAACTACTACTTTCCTACCTTTCTTCAAGAAGAGTTTATTCCTGAAGTCTCTTATCTCGAGAGTAATGCTCCTATCGGTTAAACAAACGGTGATCGTGGACGAAATCCTAGAAGGGCTCCCATCACTAGTTACAAGTGCGGTACTAAGAGCATCTCTCGCACTGTAAACTCTCAAAGCTTTCCCAGTTGGCACATAGCCACCAAAAGGACCCTTCTTTGATTCAACTAAACCAAGTATTCTCAGAGTTGACACAGCGTTCCTCACGCTCCCGGGATGAACTTTAAGCAAGGATGCAACCTCATTGCTTTTAACGGGTCTCTCGCACTCTTTACTCAAGGAGATGATGCATTCAAGTATTCTCTGTTGGAAACTAGATAAGTAACCCATAGGGGACCACGTACATATCAATTTAAATATTATTACCGCATTAAATTATTAAGGGTTGTCTATTTGTATGAGGATTTAAAGAAGAAAATAGTTGAAGTAATGAAGTACATGGAGGAAAGAGGCCTTAATTACGGTAGATCGGGTAATGCCAGCATAAGAGTCGAGGAGAACCATGTTCTAATTACTCCAAGCGGAGTAGTTAAATCCGAGATGAGCCCAGATGACATCCTCGTTGTCTCCATTGATGGAGATATTATTGAGGGTGAACGTAACCCCACGGTTGAGATGCCTTTACACTTAGCTATATATAGGAGTTATAGACACATTGGAGCCGTTATTCACGCACACGCTTTATACACTAGTGTTCTAGCCGTGACGAGAGAGCCGTTACCTCCTGTCACAGAGGAAATGATAATGTACACTGGGGGCGAAGTAAGAGTGGCTGATTACGCTCCATTCGGAAGCGAGGAGTTAGCTGAGAACGCTGTTAAAGCATTAGAGAATAGAGCAGCTGTTATACTCGCTAACCACGGAGTTGTAGCGTGTGGGAGAAGCATCGATGAAGCTTTAGAAGTCTTAACGGTAGTCGAGCGATCTGCACAGATATATGTTCTCGCTAAATTAATGGGTAGAGTTCACAGTCTCCCAGAGGAAGTAGTTGAGTTTCAGAAAAAGCTTTTCCTCAAGAGGTTCTCTAAGCCCAGTTAGTGTTCTTCACTCGGCTTATTTAATTTTCTAAAGTGTTTTTTGTTGGCTTTATATAGCTCTATGATTAACTTAAGTTTCTTGTCGAAAACTCCTATTAGGTTCTCTCTTGGTTTAAACACTGTCAATGGTTTAGCTATTCTCTTCACGTACTCGAATCCCCCTAGATTCAATGCTTTAACGCCAATTACAGCCGCTCCCACTGCTGATGCCTCCTGCAGAGTATTCATTCTCCAGACCTCTGCTCCTGTTGCATCAGCTATGATTTGGCATAGAGAGTTCCACAGTGCTCCTCCACCAACGATGTTTATTCTCTGAATACTTCTCCCCAGTAGTTTCTCGAAGAATACTTGAGCCCACTTAATGTTTAAAGCTATCCCCTCCATTATGGCTTCAAGTATCTGGTACCTTGTGTCACTTAAGCTTACATTGTATAGAACACCCCTCACGTAGGGGTCATCTATAGGTACTCTCTCCCCGAACATCCATGGGAGGAAGAAAACCTTATTGGAGGCAGGGTCAACGCCCCCTATGTTTCTGTCTACTTCATCGTAGATTTTCTTATCCCTCTCACCGTAGAGTAAGTTTATGATGTAATCTAATGCTACGCAACCGCACTCTTGTTCAGCGATCAAAAGGTATTTGCCCGGTATAGCGCTAACAATTGTTCCAATAGCGTGAAATATATCTAGTTTTCTGAATGGTAGATGTGACGCTAACCAGTCACTAGTACCCAGGTACAAGTGTGTCTCATAGTCCTCAACTGCACCTGATCCAATGGCTGTAGCAGCTACATCACCGGATCCAACCACTACTTTAACGTTTTCACTTAACCCTAGCTCTTTTGCTATATCTCCTCTAATGTTCCCAGCTACCTCAGCTGGTGCTTTAATAACTGGTAGTTTCTCAATATTTAACCCTAAGTCCTTTAGTATGGGGTTACTCCACTCTAGTTTACCTCTCCTGATATCAGCTAGCCACGTTAAATGAGCCTCATCAGCGTTTATAACGGGGTTACCAGTTAACTTGTAGGCGATGAAGCCATTAACGTTCAGGAATTTCCAGGTTTTCTCATAAATTTCCGGCATATTCTTCTTTAACCAGATGATTTTAGATAAAGGATCTTTCCCCGTCCTACTCGGTGCTCCACCAGTGATTCTCAGGAATTTAATGAGCTTGAGTAAATTATACCCGCTGACCTTCGGGAAACCTGTGAATAGTTCGCGTGGTTCACCAGCTGATCTAACATCGAGCCATGTCAATATATTATATAGTGCTTCTCCATCTCTGCTAACTGGAACTACTCCTAGCATTTGGGCATCCATTGAGACACCAATAACCTCGCTCGGGTTAACTCTCGTTGAATTAAGTAGGTTATTTATGGTGACTGTGATTCTCTCGAAGAGCTCATACGGGTCTTGTTCAGCCCAACCCGTCTTAGGGTAAATTACTCTCAGAGGCTGAATGAATTTACCCACTATCTCAGCATTCTCGACTCTTAGTAGAATGCTTTTAACCGAGCTTGTTCCAATATCTAAAGCTATTAGAAAAGTCAATTGAAGACACCATGGGGGTCTCGCAACGAGTAAATAAAAAACACTATAATCCAAGCATTACTGCGAGAGCACCTTTCTTATATGCTTCTAAAGCAGCTCTTAGCTCAGCTGCTTCCTTAGCGTACTCTTCGATGGGAATATTCTTCAATGCCGCTTCTATTGCTTGTCTCAATGCTTTAGCTCCAGCTCTACTTCCCAATGGATGCGCGTGTACTGCTCCACCAGCAGCTATTCCTATGTCTACTCCTAAATCACTTATGAGCTTTGGTACCTCGAGCACAGTGTTACCACCTGATGGGCATGGAAGAGTCTGCTTCAACCCGCTCATAGGGGCCCTCAAGTACTTTGCAACCCTAATATACTTCTCCTTAGTGAATGTTGGGACTTTCCCATAGGGTCCAGGATATATGACCATGTCTGCTCCAGCTAATCTAACGAGTTTACCGCAGACTAGGATTGATGAAATACCTGAGATAGGTGATACATATGACATGGCTACGTAGTCCGGTGTGTGAGCTAATATGGGTAGATTTATGCTCGGGTCTTCTGCTAGTTGTTTAAATGCCCCTAAACCAACTGAGTAAGCGTTGACCATTAAAGCGTTTCCTCCGAGTTGTTTAACTCTCTCAGCTAGTTCAAACAATTTCGGGGGATCACTAGTTATGTTAACAGTGTATAGTTTCCTCTCACCGGTTTCCTGTGCGGCTTTATCAAGCATTTCCATGAATTTAACAACTCTCTCCTCAACACTGTTGAAGCTTTGATTTGCCAGTAACTCATCGTCTTTAATCACGTCTACGCCTCCAACCCAGGCTTCGTAAGCTAACTTAGCTCCCGTATCAGCTGGGTAGTATATACATGGTTTAATCATTGCAACAATTAGTGGTCTATCAGGGATACTCATTAAACTCCTCAACCCGTCTACTCCGAATTTTGGACCCTTAAACATCTTGAGGAAACTGGGAGGCATCCATATATCTACGAGTTTTATTCTCCCAAAAGCCATTATGTTGCCTGTAATAGCTGAGAACATTGTGGATAAATCATTCTCGAAGTTAACCCATGGGAAACCTATAGATATGAAGAATCTTCTAAAACCCTCTTTAGGTGTTTCAGTCTCATAATCCGGCATCTCATATAAACCAAGGACTTTTCCTCCAAGCTTTTTCCTCATCTCAGTTGTCTCAGCGGGTGTCCTAATCCATGTACCCGTGGTTTGCTCGGCGGCGAAGGCTCTTGCAACCATGTCCGGTGGGAACCCAGCGGGTACTTCAACAATGTAGTGTGCTATAAGGTACTTGTCAACATCTATTGTCTCATAGAGGACGTCTAGGAGGTCTTCATAATCTATTCTAGGAGGCTTCAAGTTACCACCGAGAATTATTTAATCAGGAGATTTAATAAAAATTTGTAATGTTAAATCTATATATTAATTGCTTGAATAAGAAATAAGTGGTGTATAAAATTGTCCGTACCACCCATGATTCTAAGGAGACTATATGTTAAGAAAAGCTTGAAGAACACTGATAACGGCTTCGAATTCGCGTTGAAGAACATTCTCGCAGATGCAACAATCGTTAAACCATTGGAGATAAGTGTTGACGATAACCCTATACCAGTAGATAAAGTAGTTTTGATCACTGATTCTAAAACTATTTCAAATAAAGATGTCTCTGAGTCGAACCCTGTGGAGTTCTCACTGAACACCACGGTAACAGTGAGAATTGATGGGAAAAGACTAGATCAAGGCGAACATAAGCTACTCATAACGGGGGTCACTAAGGAGTATGGTAGAATAAAGTTCGATGTTAAAGATAGAGTAGAGTAATATAATCCCCATAGCATAATCAATAATTTTTCTTCTCCAGATACCAAGTTCACTCTTCACTCCTTTGAACAAGCTCAATAATAACTGGGAGAGTTGACCACGATTATTAGAAAAATCGTGTACAGTGAACATAGGATTGAATCATGTGGAGCGAAGCTTGAGATAATGCATTAATTAAGATTAAAGAACAACATATGCTATGTGAAAATAGGGGTTGCTACGTGAGCGGAGTGAATACTGAGATCACCGATAGGTTAAAGGAATTAATTGAGGATGCGGTGGAAGAGTATAATAAGTATAGATCACCTGAAGCTAACGCTAAAATAGTAAGAATAGAGAAGCATTGTTTCCAAGTAGATTTCACTGGGTCTTTTTGCAGAACATGTGGTTTCTACGACTACTTCGACGATTTAAGAATAATACTGGAGAACAAGGGTTTAAGAACAAGGATTACGGAGATAGAAGAGAAAGATGATGGTGCACTAGTGACATTCACTATTGTATAGTTATGTAGATCGTAGTACACGGTAAGAGCATCTCTTAGTTCAAGTATTCAATAATCTATCAAAGACCTCACCCGTTGTAAATGCTTAGCGAAAAGCTACAGTGCATTATTAATTGAAAACATTAATATTTCACCCATGGGACATATTAAGTGCTGGAGGAGACTTTAATGAGCTTAGTTATAAGACATGGTAGAGTCGTTTCCTCAACCAGAGTTATTGAGGACGCTTACATTCTAATTGAGAACGGCGTAATAGTAGAAGTTGACAGAGAACCTTTCACGGGGCTCTCAAGCACGGTGATAAACGCTGAGGGCCTCATAGTTATGCCTGGTTTCATAGATACACATACACATGGTATCAAAGGCTTAGATGCAACTGTTAATAGAGAACCCGGTAAAATCCTTGAAATGGCGAAACATTACTCCCGGCACGGGGTCACAGGGTTTTTACCTACCACGGTTACTGCTCCATTTGAAGAGCTAGCTGAAGCATGTGGAGCCGTTAGAGAAGCTATGAGTGAATGGAGGAGCGATAATGGTGCGAGAATACTAGGAATACACCTCGAAGGCCCCTACCTGAATCCTGAAGCAGCTGGAGCTCAAAATAAGGCTTACATTCATCCTCCGAACATAGAGGAGTTTAAAAAACTAGTGGAAGCTTCAGGTAACACCATTAAACAAGTGACTATTGCTCCCGAATTGGAAGGTGCAGGTGAATTTATCACTTTCGCTAGAAGCATGGGTATAGTTGTTAGTGCTGGGCATACACATGCCTCATATGAAGAAGGTTTAAGAAGCATTGAAATAGGTGTATCTAAGGCTACTCACTTGTTTAATGGTATGACGAGATTTCAGCACAGAGAACCAGGCATAGTACTGGCTCTGTTACAATCACCTAGTGTTTACTTGGAGATTATAGTGGACTTCGTTCACCTTCACCCAGCGGTTGTGAAAATGGTTATTGACTATGCTTCACCGAGAAGAGTAGTATTGATAACGGATTCAATAGCAGCAACAGATATGCCGGATGGTGAATATGAATTAGGTGGATTAAAAGTCATTGTTAAGCAAGGTATCTGCAGACTCGCGGACACTGGTGGATTAGCGGGCAGTACTTTAACCATGGATAAAGCCGTTAAAAACATAAGTAGACTTGGTTACGAATTCAAAGACATAGTATTGATGGCTTCTAAAGCACCCGCTGAAAGCATAAGGCTATATAACCTTGGAGATATTAGAGTTGGGTATCAAGCTGACTTTGTTTTAGTTGACGACGATATGACTGTTGTAAAAACGATGATAAATGGTGATATAGTATTCGAAAAGTAAGATGCCATATAGAGAACATTTCTTCTGCATGGTTCTTGAAGGATTTATATGCTACTGAGTAAGAATGATTGATCTGCAAAGTTTTTAATTTTTTCGGTTCATAACTGTTAAATTGGTGGGTTCATGAATTCAAAAGCATATGAATACTTCACTAGCAACGTTCTAAATATATTAAATAGAGTGGTTAATGAAGAACGCGATAATATTGAGAAAGCATCCGATCTCATGGCTAAAACAATTGAAAATGATTGCTTCATATATGTTTTCGGAACAGGGCATTCGATGATGATGGCTCTTGAAATGTTTTATAGAGCAGGAGGACTTGTCCGCGTCTACCCTATATTAGACTTGTCTATTTCAGGTTTTAACGGGGCTCTGAAAAGTACAATGCTTGAACGCGTGTCTGGTTATGCTGACGCCTTGCTTAAGTCTCTGCAACCTAAACAAGGTTCCACCATAATAATAGTATCTAATTCGGGAAAGAACGCTGTTCCTGTGGAGATGGCTATAACTGCGAGAAAAATTGGATTAAGCGTTATAGGGTTAACATCACTCGAGTTCTCGAAAAAAGTGCCACCAGAGAATCCTATGGGTAAAAAACTCTACGAGGTCGTTGATGTATTGATCGATAACAAGGTTCCGGAAGGAGATGCCATATACGAGTTGAGATCCCTTGGAATAAAGATAGCTCCAGTATCAACGATCATTAATTCCTTTATACTGCAGCTTCTCAATATTAGAACAGTTGAGAAATTACTTGAGAAAGGATTAAAACCCGAAATATGGATCAGCGCTAACATCCCCGGCGGGATAGAGAAAAACCAAGAATACGTTAGGAAATACATTGATATAATTAAGCCTCTATAATGTACAGTTAAAATAAAGAAAAGGTAAAGTACATGGAAAACGAGGAACTGAATTTACTCGAAGCACTGGACAATAGGACTCTCGTGACAGGGTCTGTGAAGGATTGGATTGAAGCCATTAGATTAGCTGGTGGTTTACTTGCGATAGATCGTGTAGTTGAAGATAAATATATCGAAGCCATGGTTAACGTGACACGTGAATTGGATCCTTACGCCGTAATAGCTCCTAGAATTGCAATGCCCCATGCTAGACCTGAGGATAGTGCACACAGTGTAGGTCTCAGTACTCTAGTAATAAAGAAAGAAGTGAATTTTGGTTCACCGAATGACCTGGTTAACGTTGTAATAGGGTTTGCAGCTGTAGATAAACCAAGTCATTTAAAGATGTTAAAAGAATTAGCAAGCTTACTAAGTATACCGAGCTTCATAGAAGAATTAACAAGTGTTAGGTACTCGTTTGAAATAAAAGAGATCATAAGAAAATACTTTAATGGAGTAAAAAGAAACATTACAGAGTAAGGGTTAAGAGCGTGATATAATGGATAACAGTATCATTGAATATTCCAACTCAACTCAAATGAGAGAAGTCGAAGAAATACCGAGAATCATTACATCATTAATTCACAAATACGATGAAATCGAGAAAGTCGCTGAGAACGCGTTATCAGAGAACATGCCTGATAGCATACTGTATGTCGGCTGTGGGAGTAGCTACTATGCGGCCCTTAAGAGCGTTTACCCGTTTCTAACAGAGTTGAGTACTATTAAAGCATTGGCTTTGCCTGGATCGGAGGCATTGTTCTTAATGGAAAATGGGGGATTTAAGCAGAGTTCCAGGCGAAAAGGGTTAATTGTATTATTCTCAAGGTCTGGTGAAACCGGGGAAATCGTGTCAATCGTTGAAAAAGCTAGGAAACTGCATCTCAAAACAATGGGGTTTACTTGTAGTGAGGGGAGTTTTCTCGAGAAGAACGTTGATTACGCAGTAGTGTTTAGGGATTGCTACGAGAAAAGCACTTATATGACTAAGTCTTTTATAGCGTTAACTCTAATGGGTATCATAAGTTCATTGGTAATACTGGACAGGATCGGTGTATATAGAGGCACTAATATTAAAGAGGAGCTGAGGGAACTAGTTGCAGCTACTGAGAGCGTAGTTAGAAATAAGGATAAAATCCGTTCACTAGCTGAATCAACGATCAACAGAGAACTATTCGTTATACTCGCTCCGCGTGATTTATACCCCATTGCACTCGAGGCTGCGTTAAAGTTCACAGAGATATCTTACACTTACTCCTACGCGATGCATGCACTGGAGTTTAGGCATGGCCCCATCGCGCTCCTCGAAAAAAGGGATAGAGTACAAGTAATAGTGCTCTCATCTCCGAATGACGCTTCATTCCCATATGTTACCAAGTTGGTCAACGAACTAAGTGATCAAGGATTCAATGTACTACATTTCTCAAGTATTGATAATGCTGATTACAAGTTAGACTTAAAGAAGAAGACTCATATACTAAGCTCAGCTTTCATTCTACCATTCTACTATTTCTCAATATATAGAGCGCTAATACTTGGATTTAACCCAGATTATCCAAGACATATAAGTAAAGTAATAAGGACCATATAGATTGTGACGAAGCGAAGCATGATATATTTAACAGCTTTTTCCTTAGCTCTAAGTGTAATATATCATCTCTAATTAACTCAGCGACTAAAGTTTTTTAGCTATCCCAGAGAATTTAAAACCGGGGAGATTATGAAGGCTCTTTCGAGAATAGAAGCTATCCTAATCGTACTATTAGTTGTTGTGAGTATTATAGCTGTGTATGGGTGGATAAAGCCTACTCCGAGTGCGCCGACTACTCCTACACCTACTGAAGCAGAAAAATTGTACTATGTCCCAATACTTAATAAGTGGATGACCTATAGTGAGCTAGTTAATGAGATAAGGAAAGAAGGAAAAATAACAATAGCTGACTGGACGTATGGAGGACTCGTTGAGACCTATCATGTACCAGCGTTTAAGGACTACGTTAAGAAGAAGTATGGTGTAGAGATAGAGGTTTCATGGGTTGGAACCCAGGAGCCCGAAGTAATAGCTTCAACGGTATTAATGTCTATTTCAACTGGGGCAGCATCACCATACGATGTAGTAGCTATTGAGGCCCCGTATTTCTTTAGGGCGTTGAAAGCGGGTGCAATTGCGCCAGCCGTATATTTAGGTAACCCGCTCATGAGGAACTTGGAGTACATTAACTCATTCTTCCTCCAGTATCAACCCTACGGTGTAATATTTCAAGCTATCGATACCGCGGGCCTATTAGTGAATACTGAGAAAGCAGGCTGGGTAAAGGATTATAGGGACCTAGCTGACCCGAGATTGAAGGGGCATGTATTACTACCTACACCGGGGACTGTTCACTTCGCGAACTTCTTAGTGAACCTTGCTCTAGCAATGGGTAAAGACTATAAGAATCCCAGTGATATGGAGGAGGTAATAAAGTTCGCTGCTGAGAAAATACACCAGAACACGTTGAGATACACTGTATCTGAAGCAGAGATCATGGAGCTACTTGAGAGAGGTGAAGCATGGGTTGTTGCGTGGTGGTGGTATTTAGCCCCTGTGGAAGCTGTTAAAGGCTACCCGATTTCCAGAGTAGCTCAACCACAGGGAAGCGTGTTCACGCCTGGGATTGCGTGGATACCTAAGAATGCTCAACACCCAGTTCTCGCACAAATATTCATTGATTTCCTTATGAGCGTTGATTTCTGGTTTGCTCTAGATTACCCGCAATATAGAGAGTCCAAGGAGGACTTCTTAATGTTGCACCAGAACTTGTTAAATGACACTAACTTCGAACTACTACCTGATTGGATAAAACCAATGTATGCGAGCATATACCCGTACCCACTAGACAAAATGAAGGAATGGTACATTATACCTGACTACAGCTACATTGAGGCCCACACAGAGGAGTGGTCTAGTGAATATAATCGCCTAGCTGGAATCGGGTAGTGATGAAAACTATTTTTTACATTTTTTTTCTAGAATAAATTAACGCCCTAGGGAGTGGTGGTTTTGTTTTGGAGAAACTTTTGAAGACTTCATATATACTGCTGATAATACCAACTATTGTTTACCTAGTACTTTTCTGGCTTATACCCTTAGTAAACATTATATTGATGAGTTTTACTCGTGGAGAATCATTCATACTTGGGCAACCAGAATACGTGGGTCCTCAAAACTACATTGTTGTTGTAAGGGACTATGCGTCAACTATTAGGAACACCATTATATTTCCACTATCAGCAGCAGTCTTGGATTTCATCTTGGGTTATCCTTTAGCTTACCTGCTGGTTCGAAGAAAAGTACTGTTCCGAAATATTCTGAGAGCTTCATTGATATTCCCATATTTCGGTGACATATACGTGTCGTATGGATTATGGAACATGTTTCTACCTGGAGGCCCATTTGATTTATTCTTCAACATTACTGGTTTATCATATAGGCAAGTATTGTACACGCCTTACGCGGTTATACTTGGTTTCTCCATATTCACGCTCCCATTCATGGTTCTCTATACAGCTTCATCTCTGAGCGAGATAGACCCCGCGATGGAGGAAGCAGCATACACTCTTGGGGCTAGTCCGCTTAGAGCTTTCTACCAAGTCATATTACCACTTTCAGCTCCCGGCGCTGTAGCAGGGTTCATCGCGTGCTTTGGATGGAATCTCGGGGGTTTCCTAATACCCCTCCTTCTAGGAGGCGTGGAAGCAAGTGATGTTATGACTGTGAAAATAGTTTACTTAACTCTGCAGCTTCACAATTATGGGTTAGCGGCAACTCTAGCTACAGTGTTGATGTTGATGACCATAGTTTCAACCTACCTCACGTTTAAGATTACTAGAGTTGCGGGGTGATAGTGTGCATCGTAACTATGTTCAGATGCTGATAAAGTACCTTTACATTGTTCTAGTAGTATTCTTTATTCTATCTCCATTCATATTCATACTCTATAGGTCGTTCACTTATAGAACATACTGGGGCATAGAGTTCGTGGGGTTAAAGTTCTACAGCGAGATCCCGTCAGCTTACTGGAGAGCGCTCGTTAACAGCCTCATAGTGGGCCTACTGGTTTCACTAATAGATTTCACCATTGCGTTCCCAGCGGCGTTCATACTTGCGAGGTATGAATTCAAGTATAAGAGGATACTTACAGCACTCTTAGTTGCACCAATGTTTACGCCCGACGTGGTAGCTGGAGTGGGATTAGCTACTATATACATCAGGTACTATAAGCTATATGGTTCATTCGTAGGGACATTGCTTGGATTAGCTTCAACAAGTTACCCAATGATGCTACTTCCCTTATTCGCTTCTCTCAGAACACTTGACCCAATATACGAGGATGTCGCGAGAACGCTTGGAGCTAAACCCTACCAGGTTGTAACAAGAGTTGTTCTCCCCCTCATCGGTCCCGGTATTTTCAGTGGTTTTGTATTGACTTTTGTATGGTGTCTAAACAATTACCTACTACCACTGTTCATAACGGGTGGCGCCATAGATCTCCTCGCAGTTAAATTGTACTCGGATATTCGCTGGTGGGGATTACTTGGAAGAGTGGCTGCGGAGGCAAGCATACTTCAAATATTTACGTTCATAGTGGTCTTACTATACTTGAAGAGCATTGGTGAAAGGTACAAAGGCGGTTTCGCTCTATGAGCAATGGTTTAACAGGGGGGAGAGCACTAGCTATTGTAACAGTGCTTACGTTGATTTTATTATTTATTTACGTACTGTTCAACAACTCCATTGGTAAAGGCGCTCTCGAGGTTTTAGTATTATCTAACTCTACTTGCCTCAAGAACGGAGACTACGTTACCATAAGAGTAATTAACGTAGAGGAACTAAGTGATCTAAACATTGTTATTGAGCCATTAGAGATCTTCAAGGTAGTGGATGTGATATCCTTTAACAACAATGTCGAAGTAAAAGCACTTGTAGAGAACTCCGGGAACCTGAGTGGGTTTTTTGAAGGGAAAGTAGCATTAACTCGTAGAGGCTCCACAATATACTCGAAGCCTTTCTACTTTATTTTAACCAGGGATGAACCAGTAATAGAGACGGAGGGAATGATCATCAGGGTCTACGAGAACGATACTGTGCTTGTATGGCACTGGGAGATTGGTATACCGTATAAAACTAATAGTAAATTGTTCATTGCACCGGCATTAACTAACTTCACGTTACTTAGCAGTTATTTGGAGTACGAAGTCTACGTTGGTAAAGTGATGTATCGTGATGGTGCATGGTGGCCTCTCAGAGGGTTTGGAGCCTGGGTAATCAATAGGACTTTAAGCGACATCATTAATATTAGAGCAGAGAACGATGTTGTTTTAGTGAATGTGACCACTATTCCAGATGAAGCAAATGGTGTTACAATAGCATATAATGGTGGCGTTAAATCTACACAATGCATTCAGAGTTCCTGCATCATTAAGCTATACATGGGTTTCAACAATAAGCCGTACTTCTATATAATCATACCCGATAAGTATGATCTAACATCGTTAAAGGTCCACGGGGAGGAGTTGAATTTATCTAACTGCATATACGCTCCTCGGGGATTCAAGTGCTACGTTGCAAGAAGCGAGGAAGCTGTTTTAAGCTCTTATGAGCTGCAATTAGAGTTTAAAGGAGCAGTGAGGTCATGAGTGCTTAAAGGCCACTGATTTATGGATCAACACGTAGACTTTATCGCCTTCATTCATGCTCAAGTATTTATATCTATCTTCTCCGTAAACATCTGCTTTCACTGGTTCTTCTAAGTTATCAATAACTATTTCAAGCCTGAGATATGGTCCTATGAAGATCTTCTTTAGTAGTTTTCCCTCGAGAACGTTTACATAGCGGTTCTCTTTTTTAACAATGTTTTCATCTACTTGTTTACTAACCTTAATGTCTTCGGGTTTTATTCCAATGAATACATTGTCTCCGATATTTATGTCTCCTCTCATGGGAACAAATAATTCTACATCGCCAGCGAGTACTTTGGCAACGTGTTCATCTCTATTTATCTCAATTACTTTCCCCTTCAGGAAATTAGTGTTTCCAACGAACTCAGCGATAAAAGGCGACTTGGGGTTCTCGTAGAGCTCAACTGGTGTTCCTCCTTGTTCTATGACGCCTTTATTTATGACATATATGTAGTCAGCTATCGCGAAGGCCTCGCTTTGATCATGAGTGACATATAGAGCGGTTTTTCCCGTTTCCTTAACAATTCGTCTTATCTCGAACTTAAGTGATTCCCTGAGCTTAGCATCTAAGTGTCCTAGTGGTTCATCAAATAATAAGACGGAGGGATCGATGATCAGCGCTCTAGCTATGGCTACTCGTTGTGCTTCTCCACCGCTTAACTCTCGTGGTTTCCTCTTCTCATAGCCATCTAGTCTCACTAATCTAAGGAGATCTTTGACTTTTCTATCGATTTCGTCTTTAGGCATTTTCCTCAGTTTCGCCCCGAACGCTATGTTATCGTACACAGAGAGATGCGGGAACAGTGATATGCTCTGGAAAACCATTCCAACATTTCTCCTCCAGGCCGGGAGATCCGTTACATCGACGTCATCAAAGTACACTCTTCCCTGGTCTGGTGGTAGAAGCCCAGCTATTATTCTCAGAAGAGTAGACTTCCCTGAGCCACTGGGACCTAGGATACATACTAGGGCCCCGTCTTCTGCAACCATATTTACTTCTCTAAGTGCATAGGTGTCACCGTACTTCTTCGAAACGTTTTCCACGAGGACTTTAACCATTGAAATCCCCCATGTATATTCTTCACGCGTTACTTTAAAACTTTTAAATACGAAACCATTGGGAGATAATTAATTGGGGGAATTTAATGAGAGCCTTACTCGTGGAGGGTGGTAAAACAAAGACTCTCAGCATGTTGGTTGACGATGAGGGTAATCTACTGGGTTACTCAATTGGGGGCTCATCTGGCTGGACTACTGTAGGGTTCGATAAAGCGTTCTCAAATCTATCGTCATCAATAATGAGCGCTATAAGAAAAGCTGGTTTAACAACGCGTGACATAGATGTTGCTATACTTGGTTTACCGGACATGGATACAGAGAACGCTAAGATGTACTTCGCCGGGAGGTTTAAGGAGTGGGGTGTTTTCAGAGTTGAACCGCTTATTATACCTGACTTCGTGACAGCATACTACGCGGTTACTTTGGGTGATCCAGGTGTAGCTGTAATAGCTGGCACTGGCTCAATTGCTTATGGTAGAAACTCAAGGAGAGTTGACGCTAGAGCTGGTGGCTGGGGGTGGTTCGGCGACGATGAGGGCAGCGCAATATGGATCGCGATGAGAGCCATAGATGCATCTGGTAGGTTTTTCGATGGTAGAGGACCATATACCTTGATTGCTCAGAAAATACTCGATTTCTTTAAAGTAAAAGATCCTCTCCAATTAATTGACGTTGTTTACTCATTGATTAAAGAGGATATAGGTGAACTAGGTAAATTAGCTGTGCTGGTTGATGAAGCAGCTGAGGAGGGAGACCAGCTGGCTACTGAGATACTTCGAGGTGGTGGCAGAGAACTCGCCTTAATGGCGAAAGCTGTTTATGAGAAACTACGTGTCAACAATGAAGAATTCATCGTCGGAGGCGTTGGCAGCGTGTTCTCGTCGAGAACCCTGAGGGAGAGCTTCATGGATAATGTGAGAAACTATATTCCAAGCGCTAGATTAGTTGAACCACTGGTAAGATACATGCCGGTGAAGGGACTCGTAGCGATACTAGTTGAGAAAACTAGTTTACCTAGGAGCTATGTAGATTACATAGTTAAAAACATACGTGAGGTAATTCAATTACACGAATAAAACATACTATGCGTTATTAAAACTAATCAGCAATGTACGTGTTTAAATTAATTAACCCTAAATCCGCTATGTATTTCCTAATAACGTCACATAGTCTACTAATTAAGTATTGCTCAATGTTTACACCAGTATTTGCTGAGATTTTATTCAGGAAATCTCCTGCTCTAGTACTGGACCATATGTACCTGGAAGCTAAGCCTAGTTTATACTCCTCTACTTCAGATACTTTTCTCCCAACATACTTGGATAACTTATCGCTCACCGCGATGAGGTTATTTAGTTCCTGTAAGAACTCCAATGCTTGTTTTTCCTCAATTTTTTCTCTAATAACGTCTTTGACAGCGGAGTACATTACGTGAGCGAACATTGGGCCAATATTTAATCCGCCTACATTGTGCTTGGTTAACTCAACTGTGTTCTCGAGGTAATCTCCGGAGTGTATTTTTAAGTACAAGTTGTGTTTTAACATTAGATCCGAGTATTTCTTAAGTACGACTGGGTCAACGATGTTGCCGGGTTTAACAACTGTTCCTACATTCGCTACTCCGAATACGATCCTCGTTGTATCGAATCCACGGGCTCTGAGACCAGATAATGTTCTCCCAGCGAACTCGTTGAGTAATTCAACTGGTTTATAACCCCATCTATCGCTTCCAATCTCGTACTCTAATCTAACCCCGTACTTCGATGCGAGTTCCTCGGAGTACAGTATTAAATCTATTGTTCTTCTCACTGCTTTATCGAGGTCAGCGTACCCGTTCTCGTTCTCCATGTCCACAGTGGTATCAATGTGTATCACGTTGAAACCTGCTTCTATGAATGCTTCCAGGGACTTCAAGAAATCATCAAGTGCTTGACTATAAGAGTAGTTTCTAGCAATGTGTTCATCTTTTAACCATGGGCCCCCGTGGTCGAGTTGCAGGATAATGGGGCCCTTGAAACCATGTTCACCGGCAACTTGTAGAACATGTGTTTTAAAACTAGAGGGGGTCCAACCAGTATACCCACCATCCCTATCTACTTGATTCAGTGACGCGTTAAAATATAGGGGTGCATTGAGTTCTTTAGCTGTTTTCACGTAGGCTGAAACAACGTGCTTAGATATTGGTGACAAGCAGAGTAGACAACTATTAAGTCCAAGTGAACCATGTATCTTATCTAGAATAAATCTAACACTCATGAAAACACCAATCATTACATGGTTTCCATGTAGTATAATACGTATTCCTAGTAAAAAATATGTAATCAGTATCTCGTGAAGACTCATTGAAGTTGGTTTGAGATAAGTGAGCGCTTAGTGAACAAATGGTTGACGCTCATAGGGGCCTCAATTAGTCTTAACGCCCCTTGTTCTCGCAAAGTATATTGTCTCTCTGCATCCATTACTATATGGTCTAATGTGATTGTAGTCTCTTGTGAAGACGAGGTCTTGGTTCAAGCACTTTAAAACTCTTCTACACACTGTTTCAGATATTAGTTTACAGGAGTACCTTGTATCTACTCTGAGTAGGAGTGATAGTTTGAGTATTGGGCACGGGTTAATTGACACTGTTACGAGCTCACTACTCGTTAACTCCTCAACTATGACGTGCTCTCTGCGTAGCCTCAGGAAATCATAGTAGAAGATCCTCAATACGTCCTCAGTGCTCTTAACACTATTCTTTCTGAGTAGACACCAGGTTAAACCATAAGCGTAGAATACTGCTAAACCAATGTATAGAATTAATTTAACCAGTATACTTGGCTTGGGGTTGAGTACTCTGCTTTTACTACTAGTGCTCAAAAGCAGGCCCCGTGTACACTAGTGTGTTAGGGGTTTAATTAACTAGGTGTGAAAAGTTGAGGAATATAGTTAAAAAACGTGGTTTACTATTCTTTATGGTTGCTCGAGATCTATTTTCTCCTCAGCCGTGGGAATAGTAGTAGAATTAAACCACCTATCACGAAGATTACTCCAATCACTAGTCTAATAGTGGAGTCTTGTCCCTGCGTAGTTGTTTCCAGTGTTGTTGACGGTGAAGTAATTGGTGTCTGAGTAGTGGTATGAGTTGTTGGCGTTGTGCGAGTTCCCTCTGTAGTTGCTGAGCTGGTTGTGGTTTGCGTCACGGTAGGTTTAGGTGTTGGACTCGTAGTCTGCGTGCTTACTTCATGGATGATTTTTAATGGATAGTAGTCTACGTTGTTTTCATCAATAACATATGGTTCATCGCATAATCCATCATTATTGTTGTCTCTGCAGGTATCACTGAAGTCTCCTCCTTTAGGGTTAGTCCAGTAGTTTCCACCAATGTAGCCTCCTCCAATGATGTTTCTTCCAGGTGTTTTAGCCATGCTCCAAGTGTTGCTTCCCCCATAGATTATGACATTACTATACGTGTTGTTGAAGAAGTTATTGTAGAATGTGTTCTTGGTCGCGGCGTCGAGTACTACTCCATAGTTGTTGCTTACAATAATACTGTCCACCACTGTATTGTAGCCTGAGTTCTTAATGTATAATCCATAGTTATTATTGCTCAGCGTTGTGTTCACTACGTTAAGGTAGTACGTGGAGTCAAGTAAGTTTATTCCAGCGTTTTTATTATTGCTTACAGTGGTGTTTACTATGGTGTTGTAGCTTGAGTAAACGTTATAGCTCGTGAGACCAAGTTGTATGCCGTCTGCTTCATTGTTGATTATTAAACTATTAGTGATCGTGTTGTTTTTCGAGCTATTGAGCTGTACTCCGTACTCATTGTTGCTAGCTGTGATGTATGCTAAGGTATTGTGGTTTGATTCTACGAGCTGAATCCCGATCATGTTGTTTAACACGTTGACACTTACTAATGTGTTATCGCTTGATCCTCCATTCAACCTTACTCCTATATCATATCCACTTATCGTGATGTTTCCAACTGTTACGTTAACAGCTTTAATGAGTAAACCGAATCCCCCTTCACCGTTTAAACTAAAACCTTTACCATCTAAAACCACGTTGTTAGCGAAGATACCTATGCATCTCTCTTTACCCTCCTCTACGCCCGTGATATTTGATGAGAGGTAGTAGTAACCCGGGGTAGTTATATCCATGCATTTGACCACGGTTCCCTGGGAACTAGCAGTGTTCACCGTGTTCATTGAGGCGGTTGCTAACACTACCATTAACGCGAGTATGCTTGGGACAAGAATGTACTTATTCATGGTATTCTCTCGCACACGGGCATGTATACATATGGTTCATACTACTTTTATACTTAGGCATCACCGTTACCCCTATTACGTTGAGTAGGCGGAGGATTAATAGCCTCAACCCTCTGGTCTTCAAGTTAGTACGAGGAGAGTAGTTACTGTGAACGCGAGTATGCTTGCTGGTAGAATATACTTGTATACTCGAGGTAACTCCGCCTGGAAGTACTTCGCTGATAGCACTAAGCATGCGTGTGCTGGTGAGAGCATTGTTCCAATGTATCCTCCAAGGAAGCCTAGAGCGACGTAGTCTGGGTGAGTTAGCATTATTTCACGTAGTACTGGGAACCCGAGTGCTACGAAAGTGAATTCGAAGCCTGTTGCAAGCGTTATTGAGAAAGGTATGAGTATTACTGCTAGTAGTTCACGCGTCTTCAATATATCAGCTAGAGTCTTAGCGAGCCCGGTTTCTTCAATGGATTTACCGTACATTAGTGAAACCGTTATGAGGATTATTAGTGAGGGGTCTAAGGCGTGTTTAAGTGACTTAATTAAGGTTTCCTTGCTGGCTTTATACAGTATTATCGTTAGCGCTGTAACTAGTATGAGTGCTAGGTATAATGGTATGTTGAATACTAGTGTTAAGACAGCTAGGAGTATGAATGGCCATAAGTGAATTAAACCCTTTAAGCCACTTGTTTTATTTCTCCATTTACTCTTACCCCGCTTGATCACGTAGTAGGCTATGAGGCCGGAGGCTATGGAGGAGAATATTATGGGCCAGTTTCTAGCAGCTAACTCCGAGTAACTTAAACCAAGTATAGCTGAAGCAAGTATGATGTTCTGGTATAGTGGCCAAACACTGCTCCAGATGTGTCTAAACCAGTAGTTTAGGAAAGTTTTCTCGTAGCTGTTAAACCCTATCTTAGTGTAGATTGGGTTAATCATTGTAGCTGATATGTAGGCTCCAGCGGGCATTGGCAGTAAGCCTATGATGGCTGGTACAGTTATAGATGCGAACCCTGAACCAATGTGCTCCAGGGAATCCACGAGTTCACGTGATGCCTTTGTCTCCTGGTAGATGTTAGCTAGGAACATTGCTAGTACGAGGGAGGAAACAGTGTTGAGTAAAGTGTAGTTCATTGAATCAACTAATACGTTGACGACGTTTAATCCTAGTAGTGGAATAGAGTATAGAGTGAAAGACAGAGTTATAGCTAGAGCTACGTTAAACCCCCTTAAAACCAGCGCGATGACAACTAGTACGCTTAGAGCAAACAAGTACACTGGTGTAAGCGCTTGCAAAGCAATCACGTCAATGCACACTAATTAAAAATTAATAGGGAATAAAAACTCATTAAATACTGTTTTCAACGTTACGGCAGGGGGCAAAGTAGAATCTATTCCTCCACGGGAACACGATTACCCACGACTTCAAAGTATTCAACCAGCAGCGTTTTATACTTGAAACACAGTGTATTAATAACTGGAGAGCTAAATATGCCAGCTAAATTTTACGGTGTTATAACTCCCTTCGTTACACCATTTAAAGAGGACTACTCCATTGACGTTGAAGGAGTAAAGTGGCTTGCAAGACACCAAGTTGAGAAAGGAGTTCACGGTATTTTCCCAAACAGCACTACGGGGGAATTCGTGCACTTATCTAGGGATGAAGCTATTCTAGTTACACGAACTGTTCTAGAAGAAGTAGGAGGCAAGCTATGGGTTTTACCAGGTATAACCGCCAACTACGTGGAGGACTCAGTAGCTCTAGGTAAGGTTTTCCGCGACATGGAGGTTAACGGGGTTGTGGTTGCGCCCCCATACTACTTCAAGATCCCGGTTGATAACTTGAAACTACACTTCTCAATAATACTTGAAAAAGTGGATTTACCAGTCATAATTTACAATATTCCCGCGACAACGGGGATTAATATACCCATAAGCCTCTACCTGGAACTACTTGAAGAGCACAGCAACTTAGCTGGAGTGAAAGTAACAAGCGAGAACTTCACGTATCTCAGGAATTTAATACAAGTTGTTAAGAGCACGAGGAAGGATTTCGCTGTCTTAACTGGACTAGATGAATTGCTACTACCGCTGCTAATGATGAATGGTGATGGAGGTATAATGGGCCTCGCGAACATTGCTCCGCAGATACATAGAGCAATATATGATTCATACATTGCAGGTGATTACGAGAGAGCTATTATGGAATGGCGTAAACTCCTGAAACTTGTGAGAGTATACGACTACGCTTCATCAGCTCCCACAGCGATAAAGACTTTACTAAAGGTACTTAATGCACCTGTTAAACCCTACCCAAGGCCTCCGCTAACATTGGAGAAGAGTGAGGTGGAAGAGAAGATCAGGGGGGTTGTTGAAGAATTAAATCTCACTTTGTGATCTTACTCGAATGCCTCGCATTGATCCATGGTCTCTAAGCATTGCTAATTGATCACCAGGTAGACAATTACATAACACGAGTGGTGACCAGGCAACTATAATGATGAATCATCAGAGTTTAAGGTGCATAACTCTTAGTAACATACCGGGAAGTGTAGGGTAAGTTGACGGAGTTGAAGTCGAATTATTGGAGTTCAAGGATAGTGTTGAAACAGTGGAGAATGCTTCAATGCTCAGCGGTTACTCATTGAAAGCTATTGTTAAAACACTTCATCTAAGAGTGAAATGGTGATTACTTGTTGCAGTTGTGAGAGGTGATAGGAGAATTGACTATGATAAAGCAACCTGTGTTCTAGGGAGAAGAGTTCAGTTAGCTAACTAAGCGAGGTTAGAACAGTTCCTGGAATCGATGTAGGTGCAGTAACTCCTATTGCTCCGCGAATAAGAGAGCTACCTGTGGTCTTTGAGCCCCCGGTACTATAGCAAGTTACGTGATTTGCAGGGGGGATCACTTTTAAACTATGTGGAGTTCAAGTAGAATATCATGGTATATATGTGGAAAATAACTCTCTTCAAGTGATGTTAAAGCAGGGGTTCACATATTAATGCTCATTGAGAAACCATTGGTTTCAACGCTGCTCATATAACTCGGTTTCTCCTCGCTCATATTCATCTTGAATATGTTCCGTAAATGTAACCATACGCTAATACATGGTTCTTGATTCTTGCGAGCACGTTCTCAGGTGACAGGCCTGGAGGCCATGTACCTGTATCCATGTCTACTGCTATTGCTAGGAAAACGTATCTATGTGGTTTATCTCCTGGAGGTGGACACGGCCCACTGTACCCTATGAACCCGTAACTATTACTACCCTGCAGTAGAGTGGTGTTTTCCGATGATCCCTCCGGTAGCACTACTCTGCTACCTTTCAAACCGTAGACAACCCAATGGTAGAATAACCCGCTCGGTGCATCCGGATCATAAATTAATAGTATAATGCTCTCAGTGTTCGCCGGTGTGTTCTCAACGATTATACTTGGAGAGTAGTTATCTCCACCGCAGTACGCATACTTTGAGGGTATTGGTGAAGCATTCATGAATGACTCACTGTGAACAATGAGTGTTCCAGGAGCATTGTCAATAGTGCTTAAAACTGGTTCAGGGATTAGTGGTGAACTGCTCCGTGTGCTTCTCTGAGTATAGTAGAACACGGTGACCGCGGCTGAAACCAGTATAACTACAAGTGTAATTGTAATTATCAATGAGAATTTTAGACGCTCAGTAACCCCCTCATAGATTAATATAAACTTAAACCAGGTGTTAATATTGTGCTCTCATAGTGTTTGCAATAAATTCTCACGTGGATTACTCATAGTCCTGAACCTATATAATCTCTTCCCATGGATGATATTTTGGTATAAGTAATTGTGCAGTATTTCACAGTTGCTCGCATAGTTATACCCGAGCCCGTTGAGCTGTGAGTACGCGGGGATGAGGTGTAATGAGTAGAGATAAGTTAGAGGAGTTGAAGAAGCATGTTTATAGCCAGGTTACTAGAACTATACCTGGTTTTCTGAGTTTCCTAGGGGTTTTATGTAGAGTTAGGTACGGGGTTGACCCGGTTTCACTTCTCTTTAGTTCACCGAGTAATCTCTACGCGGTGTTACTGATGCATTACTGCGGTGACGTGAACACTACGGATTACGCATTCACAATTGCATTCATAAACCCAATAGTAAACTACTTAAAGAAACCTGAATTAACCATGCTGTTGCTGGAACTAGTGAAGACTGGGAGAATCAAGGAGTTCCTAGATTTACTGGCTGAACACTTGTAACTATGGGGACTGAGAAGAGTTTATTTTTGGGATTATCGATCCTGGATTATTCATTGAGGGTGCTTGAACAGTGTCGAGTAGTGCGAGGATTTACGGGAACAGAGATGTATTGAAAGTGGTTGGCTTGATTCCAAAGAGTCATACTTACATGAGGCTGATTCTTGTTCTATGAGACCGGGGAATATTATTGCAGGAAGCCGCAGTAGCCGCGGTCGTGAAGGCATACATAAATATAACTACTCACTCAACTCGGAGAGCAGTAGAGTACACTTAATTAACACTAAGTAAAAATGAGAGGAATTCGGGAAACGCGGAGACACAGTTAATTGAAAGGGGTAGGAGTGAGGAGGAGATAATGGAAGAGTGGTGTAAAGTAACCGAGTAATCCATGGAGATGTGAAGCAGTTTACTTGCCGGGATACCGTGAGGAAACTATGAGTAATGTTAGAGCTCCTTGAAACAAGTGTTTTTATAGTTGAAAACCGTGGTTTGTTAACGTTCGGTGAGCTTATGATTAAGTAAGAGCAGTGTTCGCTGGCAACTATGTTGCCGTCTACTCTAACACTACTAGTATTACTGCATCTGGGTCTGTTTTCTCTAGTTTAAATGACACTATGTTTTTGCAATCGATTAATGGTATCTTGTTTAGCCCTGGCTTTAACTCGTATATGGTTTCATCTTGCTTACTTGGTGGTAGCCCGATGTCGTATTCTATGATTTCAACTCTGTTTTCTCTTGTTGCCTTGATCCTCAGCTCCGGGTTCCTGTAGCCTGTTAATGGTATGCCGCCGAACGCGCTGTCTCCAACTGCTCTCCCGCTGATCTTGAATACTATTGGTGGATTCCTCGCTGACAGCAACACGTGCTCTGGTATGGCCACTATGCTTCTCACACCTGTATCTACTGGTGATGCATCCAATCCACCCAGGTTCGGCTCCGTGTTTGCTCCGAGTAGTATTGCATCCTTCTTCTTAGTCATACTCGTGATTCTTGCTCCAAGCGCCATAATTATCCTAGCAGTTGGAGGCGTTATGTATACTAGGACGCTGGGGCCTGCTACCCAGCTATATGCTCTAAGCTTCTCCTGCTCTTCCCGCGTGTTCTTCGTTGGGTGTAGGTAGCTGTGAGTATAGGAGTTGAATACTGCGAGCAACCCGCCTGCTAACTCCAGCGCGTTACTTCTCGCTGGTGCATATGGGTTATTGGGGAAGTCGAGTAAACGTATGAAGCTCATTGAGTATATATCTGGCTCCAACGGGTTCCCAACTAGTACTCCTCCCCTGAAGAAGTGCCAGTACCTTGTGTAAGCTGATGCCGCGTAACCGCTTCCACGTTTCTCTACTCCATACCCGTCAACACTTATTTTACTCCAATCTTCAACCCTGTACTCCAGTATCCTCCTACTGTATGGATCCACGCACTGTACTCCATCGATGCCTCTATACCATACTGGCTGCATGTCGAAGCAAGGATACTCCTGGAACAACGCGCCCTTTAAACCAGGTGTTTGACTTACCTGCTCAGCTCTCCCAGTTCCCCTGTCAACTCTGTATACTCCAAGGTTTCTGTGGCCATCGCTCCTAGCGATCAATAGTTCATCGTTGACTCTATCGTAAACAATGCTTGATACTTCTCCAGCCCACTCGTACTCATGGTGCACGCTGTCAACCCATAAGAGTCTAACGTTGTCCTCGAGCACGTTGTACTCGTGGAGATGCGAGTACTTGTTCCTGAAGTCTATTTCACCGATGCAGCCCCTCTTACCCTTATAGACAGCTGGAGCGTGAACCCATCCACCGAAGTAGATGTACTCATCCACAGTCTCCACAGCGTTATAAGTGTCTCCACCTGAAGCAGGCCCCGGCCCCACGTGCTCGAACCTGTAGATTCTCTCGTATCCATCATCCCTAGCGAAGTGTGCTTCAGCCTCCATAGCCAGCGTGTAATATAGTACACTCTTATAGTAGGTTAACCCGAAGACTCCGCCACTACCCCACTCAGGCCCATACCTCTGCCGGTAAACCCAGTCCATACAACTCGCCATTAGTGCCCTCAGAGTATGCTAATCAATAGCGTGGAGGTAAAAAATGGTTTAGTCAACAATGCTTAAGCAAGGTGTTGTATTATGGGATAGTGTGCTGGATTCTAGACTGGTAGCCCAGTGCTGGGTGTTGGTTGTTGAACCGCACTATGCCTCCTAATACTGTTCCCGAGCGCTATGTAGAGCAGTATCCACGCGATGAAGCTGAGAACGGGTAGAAATATGCCGAGTATGAACAATATTCCAGCGGCTAAGTACAGTGAATCACCCTCCACCTCCCTTAGGTTAAAGGAGAGCATTATTAACCCAATGTACCCTATGAAGAGGAGGATGATCGCCGCAAACAGCACGATGATTCCTACGAGTATTATCAGTGTTACAGCGCCAACTAGGAGTAGTATCATGCCATAGTAGTACCCTATTCTCACCAAGTCCCTGGAAGTCTTGAAATCTGGGTTTACTTCCGCGAGCTTCTCTACTCCAGGCAGGAACTTACCGTATAATCCAATTAAGGCTAATACCGCTCCGATTATTAACACTAGTCCAAGCCCAATTAACAATACGCCAGCGTATAACCAGCCTGCGTGGCCTCTGCCAGCGATCATTACTGGTATAGAGGACATGATAATGGCTAATAATCCGCCGCCAGTGAATAGAGACGCTATGATCTGTAGTAGTACACCATCCCTCATCAACTTAAATGCCTCAATGTAGGATTCCCTGCTCGGTTGAAAGGGTCTTAGTGGCATCATTATTCAAACCCATGTAAAAATATAGTGGGGGAATATATTATCTACTTATACGCGCTGACCTTCTCTCCGCCATGAATGGCGAGGGTTCCTGCGAAGGCGGGGGGATTCGGGGTAAGCGAATACTACTCATTATTATAAGAGGTGCCTTATTAAATATTTCCCCACATACTAAGTTCGCTGACCCCTTCCTACTCTATGCTCTTTACATTATTACCAAACCCCCACTAATACGTACTCAGCTCACCATGATTGCCCAGAGAGCCGTGAGCAAGCACTCAGAGATCACGGGGAATTTATAGTAGCCTTCGTATTCATAACGCCGAGGAGTTCCACATATAGCTACTTATTTAATATTCTGCAGTGCTTTGGATAATCAAAGTGTTTTAGAGTGATTTTACTTATTGTTAGCGGCTTTGAGAGTAATAAATCCTTCACAATAAAGCAGGAGATCTACGTCTCGCTGAAGTGATCAAGCCATGGTTAATGCTTATTTATTATCAATGAGTAAGTATGATCGGGTGTTGTAGTTGGCGAACTACTGGATTATACCCGTCTCCGAGGAGAACTGGCTCGTCATCAAAGAGGTCAATTCGTTGTATCTCGAAGGCTAATCGTGGTAGAGGTGCGAGAATTCTTCGAGGTAGGCGGCATAACTTTACACGACTATGAAGAGCCCTGTTGGGCCTTTAGATATGCGGGAACCTCGCAAGACGGATTGACCTAATTTAGTTCGTGCATTGTGTATAGCGGTTTCCTCGCATTAACAGACTTCTAAGAGCCATTTCACCCCCTGGATATACTCCTTGAAGTCGCTCTCGCTTAGGAGGTTGCTGATGTCGACGTCTTGAGCCCAGTCGCCTAGCTTCCGCTTCTCGTATTGATTGTTCTTAATGCGGCTAATGACTTCTTCTGGATTACTTCGACACTTTTTCCTATCTCCCCCTAAGCCTATGCATAACCATGCCTCGTGCCTAGGTTCTACAACTACGACTTTAACGTCGAGCCTCTCGACTCCTGGCTTCTTCTCGAAGTGCTTGAGTATATCATTATATGCTACATCCGCTCTTCCTTCAGAGTCTATTACGAATAGTACTTTGAGTCTATTTACTCCTACTAGCCGAGTCAAGATCGTCCTAACTAATTTGGGATTACACTTACCAGTGTTAAGTCTCTCAACTAGTGGATTATGGACGGTGTCACCAAGTAGTCCTCTTTCTTTGAGCTTCTTTATGAGCTCTCTGTGGAAGGCCACGCCGTGGGAGTCCTCTACTTTAATAATTCTCTTCATACGCTACCACGCTGTTTCAGTGCGTATTCACACCGCTACTCTCTCGTTCTCTCGTAGAGTACGTAGTCAGAAAATGCGATACCTAGCTCTGATAGTCTACTCTTTAGCTCTCTGGGGTCTTCGAAGTACTCGAGCTTAGTGGACCCATCGCTACCCCTGAGGACTACAATTGTCCTCTCGGGGTTAGCTAAGTCAACGATTATGGGTGAGTGAGTGACTAGCACTACTGGGACCTCTAGGCTATTCAACATATCGAAGACGTACTCGAGCGCCTTGACGTGGAGACTATTCTCCACTTCATCTATGAGCAGGATAAACGGTTCCAATTCAACAGCTACACTAATAGCCAGCACTTTAATAACTCCATCAGCGATATTCGAAGGAGGTAACTCGAGATCCCTCTCTCTAGCCACAAAGAAAACTCTATTAGCGACACTTCTCAGTCCTATCGATAGTTCGCCAAAAACCTTTCTAACAGCCTCTTCAACTACACTCATGCGCCTTTCAGCCATAAGCCTATAGAGCAACTGAGGCAGGTTTCTAGCTCTAACATCTAATCGCTCATCACCACCAAACACCTGAGGCTCACTTATAGACGATACATCTGGGTGCTTGAGTAAAACGCAGTTCTCAAATAAGCTTAATATTACTACTCGTAGTTCCATCGGTTCAAACCACTCGATTTTAAGGGTATAACCCATAAAATCGCTAGTATCAGTGACCTGCCACACCAATAGAGCAGGAATGATAGGTCTACCTAGTACTCTTTCTTCGCGAGATTCATCAATTACGACTACTTGAAATAGTGTTTCAATGAGATAAAATCCCCGTTCCCGCTCAAGGTACTCAAATATAGGTAGCCCTATCGTATCTTGAAATGGGTCCCATATTACCGGTTTTTCACGCCTGGATACCATTGTGAAAAGATGTATATATTCGTCCCCTTTATCGATGTGTTCTCTAATCCTCTTAAGTAGACGCTGAAGCTCTTCGATAGCCTCAAAAGACCCTGCCTCCACTATCTCTACTTTCTTTTCCTTTAATGCTTTCTCCACGTAGTGTATGTAATCCTCTAAGTATCTCCTATTCACATATACTCTCATGGTGTTTCCTTGTACATCCCACTTTGCCGTGCCCAAATCGATTTCGAAGTGGACGGGCTCCACAGTTGACTTATCTCTTCTTAACCCAAACTTCACTCCGAAGGTTATGTAGGTCTTATGGTAGCTACCGCCTTCTCTACGAGTTACTCTGAACTTGACTTTAAAGGCTATAGGGTTGCCAGTGTCCTTCATGTAGAAGAGGTCTTCCGGGCTCCACGAATAGTACGTGTGGGGCATGTAAGGTATCTTAGATAGCTCTCTCCTCGATAGGGCCCTCGCGAGGAAGTGGATGGCCTCTAGTATGTTGGTTTTTCCAGCTAGGTTGGGGCCCACGAGTAGGTTTACTCCGGGCTTTAAGCGTAGAGTAACGCTCTTTATGCTCTTGAAGTTCTCTATTGTTATCTCCTCTGGGAAAATCTTGAACTCTGCCATAAACACACCACAGTATACACTACGACTAACGCGCCAAGCTTTTACTCCTCAAACAAAGATTAATATCGGGCCCCAAATATATGCTCCGTGTTGAAAGCTACTGGTCTACTGTGAAATACGTATAAGGCCAGCCGTACAACACTAAACTGGTAATTGAATGTAGAGTAGTATGAGAGGAGAAGCCGTTTCCTCTCAGCTTCCTCGTCGTCAACACTTATTAATGCATATGTATAGAGGCATGATCTAGAGATGCGCAGTCTTGGCGAACTACTGAGTTATCTCTTTTCCGAGGGAAACCGGCTATTTATCGAGGAGACTAGCATGTAGGATGCCCCAGTGGCCGCTCGCAATAGGCATATGAGGGAGCTCGTTAAGCCGGGTGATGTAGTCATATTCTACGTAGCTAAAAAGAACTCGAAGAGGCTTGGAGGTAAGTTCGTTGGAGCATACAGAGTCGCCTCCGAGTGGTTCAGGGAGGATAAGCCGCTGTGGCCCGATGAAGCCCGCGAGGGCAGAGTCAAATACCCCTGGAGAACCCGTTTAGAACCAGTCAAGCTGGTAGCAGACTACGGTGAGCTAGCGCCAAGACTAAGCTTCGTAGTAGACAAGAAGAGGCCGGAGGCACCACTCATAGGGACGCCTGGAAACTACAAGAGACCAATACCAAGAGGAGATGCAGAGCTAATAATAAACAACCTTAAATAAGCGTGTCCAGTATACTTCATAGTAATCCAAGTACATTTCTACTTTCTAGAGGCCGTAGTACTACACTATTCCCTCCGTGGCGTGTTTGCCCTGTCCCTGTATACTATGAGAGGTCTCGGAGTGTTCCTGCTATTATTGAGTCTACTTGTCGCTTGGCTATTGGTAGACACATGGGTTTATTAAGTGGTAGACTCTATTTATTTAGATGGGTGTGTTTGTGAGTGTCTTCAGTGTGAAGATTAAGAGGGAGTTGAAGGAGAAGATGGAGAAGTATAGGGATAAAGTTAACTGGGCTGAGGAGGTACGTGGTTTTATTGAGTCCAGGATAAGGGAGTTGGAGGCTGAGGAGAACTATGAGAGGATTCTAGGAGAGTTAAAGAAGGCTGGTTGGAGTGTTCCAAGGGGGTTTTCAGCCAGGTCGGTGAGGGAGGATCGTGATAGTGGTTGATGCTTCAGCAGTAGTAGCTTTCTTCCTGAGGGAGGAGGGATGGGAGAACTTAAAACCCTACATGAAGAGGGGGTTCTCAGTAGACCACGTAGTCAAAGAGTTCTATAATGCCGTCTGGAAAGCCATGTATTTATTCAAGACACTGGACCACGAGAGCATGCAAAAAGTCCTTGAGTTATTCAATTCATACATCGAGAATAACCTCATACTAGAACCCGGGGAGAAGTACATCGATAAAGCACTCAATATAGCACTAAAAGCAGGCATAACAATCTACGACTCACTATACACAGCCCTCGCACTAGACAAGAAAACTCCACTACTAACCCTCGATAGGAAACAAAGAGACACTGCACTAAAACTAGGCATCAAAATACTACCCTGAAGCAAAACCCGTATCCCGCCGCGACTGGATCAAACACTAGATTTATCCTTACTTACTTGGGCAGAACACGTTTTCGATAAAAACCATTAGAGGGGAGATTACACGCAAATCACTAATAAACAGTAGATAGAGGAACGTCCTCTGAAAATGTAAAGAACCAGAGAAACAATCAGAGAAATAAAATTAGAAATGAGAAATACAAGCACAATGAAGCCATAGAAAACACTCAAATCAATATGTTCTAAGTCGCTACAAGCATAGTTCTCGCAGCGATAAGTACTTTGATTGTGTTAATTACTAATGTTGATCTTCTCCATAAAAATTCCCTCTCTAGATTTATAACATGTGAACAATTCTTTTTCACTAGATCACAGCTTCACCATAATCACAAACTTATTTATTGCCTGTTGGATCTAGTCTATGGCGTTAGCTAACCACTCTCTGGCAACCAATACTCTTCTTAACCCCATAGAACCTGGAACAACAGGTCTTGCACTTCTTAAACCCCATATCAGAGCTTTACCAGTCCTGACCTGGAGGGAAATACACAGTAGTGAAGTACTTAGATTGTGTATACCTCTTAGCTATTTAAGTTTATTTAGAAGTTAAATTCATATAGATAATCAATGAATGTTCTCACGGGAGAGCTGGGGAGGGGATTAACTTTTGACTGTTAATAACGAGGTCGTGATTGTAAAGGGTTATTATGAAAACTTCTTGACTTCGATCTGCGAGGCATTCAAAACTGGGAGGTTTCTCTGGGGGTTTAAACGGGAAAGCGACCTTAATACTGTTCTTAGAAACACCAAGCGTTTAGTTGCCTTCTACGTTGTTAATCACGGTTTTGCCATGGTTGCGAGAATAGGTGAACGCGTAGAGAACACTGAGTTGTTTTGGCCGGACGAGTTGAAGGAGAACAAGGTAATATACAACTACAGATTCTTTTTGCAGCCAATAAAAATATCGAAGTGCTTTATGAATATGATTGCGTGCACGGAGGAATTTAAACCAAGTGAAGATTGTTTCATTAATGCTGGCGCCGTTCAAGGATTTATCGCTAGCAAGTGTGGAATAGAGTTAAGGAAGGCCACTATTCAACTAGGTGCAAACGTTAACGTTGTACGCGGGTGTAAAGCCCAAAAAATAATTGACTACCTCGAGGGTAACTCCACATTAGTTGACTTTAAGTTAACTAGTAGTGAAATAATGGTGAAGCACGGCTGGGATCCTCTCTCGAAATGCAAGAAGTTTTACATGGAAGTAACGGGCCCACCATACCCAGGACATGTCGGCAAGTGCTTGTGGTCTCCCGCAACGGGGAGTTATAAGTACATGGAGAACCTTGAACCCGAAGACTGCATACTTCACTACCTTACACTTGAATCCCCGAGCACATACAAGAAGATGATCGTTGGTGTTTCCCGCGTAAATAGTAGATTTATAAGACTTAGTAAAGAGGAATTGGTGAAAAGACTAAACACTATAAGCGTGTGGAGTAGCGAATACGCAGAGTTCGCGGAGGAGTGGCTGGAATACCCTGAGTATGCATTGTTTTACTTCGTAGAGCTCTCTAACTACATTGAATTCCCAAGGAAGATTAGCCTTGACGAGTTTACAGAGTTAACGGGAATTAAGCCTACGAGCCTTCAAAAATACCTCGTGGAGTTAGCTCCTAGTCATGCGAGAAAAATACTTGAAGTAGCTCTTAGAAAAGAATCTGACTATACATTAAGAAATCTCGCTGGAAAGTTGACATCTCGCGGATTAAGCGAATTCGTAATCCTGCTACACATACTTAGTGGTAAAAATATTTTACTCGTAGGGCCTCCTGGTTCCGGTAAAACAAGTCTCTTGAAGGAATTACTAAGTGCTCTCGGAGTAGAATATAGATTAGAGACTGGCAACCCCGAGTGGACTCCATTTGATACTATTGGGGGTTTATTGGCCACCGGGGATGTAAAAGAGGGATTTATATTAGATGCTGTTAAAAAGTGTAGAGAGCGATTGGAGAGAGATGGTAAGCTTTATTGGTTGATAATAGATGAAATTAATAGAGCAAACGTCGATCTTGCTTTTGGAAAGTTCTTTACACTACTAGACCCTATCCACAGGGAAAAAGAAAAATTAGAAATACCTGGAAGTGGGGAGAATTCAATTGAAGTCCCCTACGTGTTTAGAGTACTGGCGACTATGAATAACTATGATAGAGCACTATTGTTCAAGCTTGGATACGCGTTGACAAGGCGATTTGCCATTATCAACCACTCCTATATTCAGGCAATTAATAAGCATTATAGAAAATACGTGGAGAAGGCTACTAGCGGGAAGTTACTTGAATTGTTAAAGCAAGGACCGGAAAGCATTGAAAAGGATATTGGAGTCGATTTCGAGAGAATTAAGGAGGAGCTCAAGAAGTGTAGGGGCCCTGATTGCATTACACCATTGGATTTTGCGGAAGAGATCTCTCGCTTAGAGGAGAAGTTGAAGGAGAAGTGGAGGGATGAAGTATACTCTATTGAAGTACCCGGGGGAAAGGTTAGACTAGACAATGTTGCCATAAGCCTCGTGAAAATAATCAATGAAGACCTTGATGCATTCTCAGACTGCGAGGTGTGCCCCATCAAGATTACACCTGGGGTGGTTGCCGATGCATTAAAGTACATTGCGATTGGAATCTATGCATTCAAGAAGAACTTATTGGTGCTTCCAGCGGGGATTAGTGAAACAGCTGATCTTCAGCGAGTAGCGTATATTCTGTTATTGCTAGACTCCGCGTTCTCAACATACATAGTGCCTCAATTAGATATTTTAGCCGACTACGCGAGCCGGGAGAAACTCCAGAGAGGGGCTGCAAAAGCTACTAGTACCGAGGAAAGAAAATCAATTGTCGATATTCTAAACGATATCAGAAATAAACTTATTGCATATGGACTAGTATACTCAGCAAGCCTCGTTGAAAAGCTGAGTATGGGATACCATGTCTTCTAGTTTAAAACCTTGTCCAGACGATAAAACCGCGTATTTAAAATACTCAGGGGACTCCAGTACACTATACATTTGCTTAGTGGAAGATAAAAGACACATAAGAGAAGAATTAGAGAAGGCTATAAATGAGGAAATAAAGCAAAGTGGGCTAAACAGAGACCTCATTGGCATAGGACCAGGGGAAATAGTTGAGAAAGTGGCTGGATTCCTCGTGGAATTGAGAAACGCCATTGACAAGTCAATTAGTGAAATCTATGGAGAACGAGGATTTAGAGACATATCAGTCCCAAGGGTTGATGAGGACAAAGTAAACCCAGGTGAATTCGCTGGAAACTTCTTAGTCTATAGTAGTGGTAGGAGCGACATTGTACTCCACGTTGAGCCAAAGATTGGTTGGGATGGGTACATTAAGATGCTCCGTGAGACAAGGCAATCCATTGACTTATTCGCTAGGGAGACAGGTGTTTTAGAGCCACTGCTAGGTAACTTCTACTATCCCTCGCTATCGTCACCAATCTCCTACAGTATTCTCTTGTTAAGGCTTACAGAGCTCATTTTATCGTCAACACCGCCGAAGAAAACTGTTAAATTGGAGGTTTTATCGGAGGGCGTTGTTGGTCGGCCGATAGTGGCTAGAACAATAAAGTATATCCTACAGGGAAATCCATTTGGTGTATATGAGAGGATTAGAATAGAGCCACATGACTACCCATACATGCTTCTAGCGAGGTTCCACCACGAGTTATCCTCGAGGCTCGGTGAGGTCTTGGAAACCCTGCGCGAGGCGTTGGAGAAGGAGGAATTCTATGGATTAATAGCTGAGAAGCTTGGAATTCTACAGGGCCTCCACGTCCACTATTTAACAACCCCTCCATTACACCAGGCATTCAACATACTGATACGCGAAAACATACCGGATCATGAGTTAATCCAGGAAGCAAGGAAGGCATCACGGGTTAATTTATACTTCGGGTTACTAGCAGACCTATACGAGATGTACTTATCAGATATAGGATTGATCCACGAGTACGTGGAGAAGGGGGCAATAGTCCCAAGCGCGTCGAGTAAGATATATGAGTTGTGGGTTTTAACACGCATTGTGGGCTTTCTAGAGGAGAAGCACGGTACAATGCCCAGTGTTGACAAGTATAAAGACCTATACTTAGTCCTCAAGTCGAAGAATGTGAGGTTAATGTATAATATGCCCCAATATGGATTTTTCACGAGAAAACTCAAGGATAGTAAGCTCCTATATGCTCCCTACAGGATTAGACCCGACTTCATAGTAGAGGCTGAAAAAGAATCAATTAAAGAAACGGTAGTTTACGATGCAAAATACAAGGTAAAGTTATCAATGAGTGATTTAGTTAAACTACTAGCGTATATAGCCGAATTCTCCACCCCTGTAGTAGAGAACAGTGAGAAGTTACTAACAGGAGCATTCTACAAATTATGCATGAAGCCAAGTTGCGTTGTAGAGTATCATTCACCAATAGTGAAAAACCATGCACTACCAATGAAAGTCGTGATCCACTTATACGCACTAGACCCAAGAATGCCAGATGATTGGGTAAACGCCGTAGTGGAGCAGTCTCTCTGTCCCTTAATCTAAATGTGACGATCTATTAAATACACTGAAACCAATTATACAGATGTTTTACGAGCCTTCTCAACGACAAATAGGGATTCCACCGGAAAGTTATAATAGCCAAGAATATAGAGACGATGATTACTATTTTAAATCGCTGGTTAAAACATTGAGATGTATTAAGCTGCATTTAAGTAGACTCAATATCTCTAATGGCCACAGACATGGAAAGATGCGGCTTTACTGTCATATAATGCTTTACCTATTGTCTTAAAATCAGCTTTCCATGGCAATTACAATCACGTCTATGCCATTGCTCTCCATAGATTTCACTGAAGATAAGCAATAGTAATTTATATTCTATTTAAAAATATTTTTACTCCGCCAATGGCTTCCCACAAGTCTATAATTAAACGAGAAGCGTTTCGAACACTCTTCTCACTTTAAGGAATGAGGGACCTGCAATGCAGGATCAAGATTCTCGACGATGAAAGAATAAACCCTGGTTCCACGGGTTTTTCTATTTAATTAACTCTATAAGGTAATGAACCATTGATTATGACTAATTTATCACTCCTCAGCACATAGCTTTGATATTAGATCAATATCTAAAGAGCGTTTAAAATAGAAAGATTTCAATAATGTTTCATCCACCTATCTCTTCAAAGCTGGATTTGAATATATAATTATAGAATGGCATTTAAGGTATGAAATAATAATATAGAAGCGGAGTTCCATGAAGGAAAAAGAGACTGCTAAACCCCGTCATTCATATGTGGCCAAATCGGTTAGAGCACCTGGCAAAGTAGTTGCTTGGTTTGAACAGAAATTTGGAGTTGACTTTAAGAAGTTTAAGTATATCCGGCTCTCAAAATCCCTATAGTATTAATGCTATTACTTCTCCTATAGTTATAAATAATAAGCCTAGATATAGTGCGATGATCGAGGCCTTAATGCAGTCTTCGTACATAACGCGTATATTTGCATTAAATGAAGCCGCACTGAGTAGCTCTATCGCGACTTCTTGAGAATCCCATTGTTTGTTTTTATAGGCTTTTATTAATATCTCTGGATCCACGTCGGCCCAGTAATACGGCCATATAACACGTAGAGAGGATTATATACTTGCCAGTATAAGCACTGTTGCAGAGGGGATTATAATGTAAATAATAGAAGATCCTAATCTACTTTTGCTCAATTAGCTCACAAGGTAGCTGCCTAGAATGGATAATACTATCATATCGGCACTAACAACTATAGAGGCTCTTTCCCTGAGTCTGTGAATGTGCTCAAAGCTATTATAATACTCTTTTAACGCCAATTGGATGAATAACTCTAAATCCCCGCGGGAATTAGCACGCTCTAATCCTGCATAGTCTACTCCGATTGCTGGCGTTTCTTCTCAACTAGATCGCCCCATAGTGTGAACAAGCCAGGCCATTGTTAATGCTATTTAAATCAATGAATCTACTTAATAGCTAATAATTAATTGAATAGAAATTCTTAGCAACCAGTCACCTTCTAGATTGGTTGATACTTAAAGTTTCGGCCTCATGGCTAGTTAGTAGTATAATAATAGGCTCTAATTCAACATCATTTCTTATACTAAAATAAAGCATTGAACTACTCATTTGATAAATTATTAGCTAAAACTATTAGTCGATAAATCGGTGCTTCAACGTCCTCGTATGATATTTTGATAATGCTCATGGCCATGTATCTGAAATTTTTATTAACGTATTGCTTGCTAATTATGAATGTTGCAGGGCCCGCTCTATTGCAATAGGTGTTTTCTAATTGCAGAGTTTTATAGAATCTGGTAGTTTTCCAGTTGAAGTAGTTAATATTGCTAGTGCTAAGGAGAAGGGTCCTGGTAGACCACCATTCTGGGAGATGGTCTTCTGGTGGACTCGGAAGCCCCTTGCATCTGCTAGAGCAGTTATACTCGCCTCTCTACTACCCAGAGACTTTGACGTTGAGCGCTTCACTAGGATAGTATACCCGAGCTACAGGGGCAGTGGTAGGTTCTTTAAGACACCACACTACTTAAACTCAAACACCAGGGTGCTAGGTAAGGAATACCTCGAAAAGATCAATAGGGTTAAACTACTAGACCCCTTCGCCGGCTTCGGTTCCATACCACTAGAGGCCATTAGACTAGGAGTAGGCGAAGTAGTAGCCACAGAGCTACTACCAACAGCCGTGGTATTCCTACGCGCTATACTGGAATACCCAAAGTGGGCCGTGGGGAAGAAGATCGAGAAGCTGTTAGTGAGCGACGTGGAGAAGTGGGGTAACTGGATCCTCGAAGAGCTCAGGAAAGACTCAGACATCAAGGAGCTATACGGTGAAGACATAGCAGTATACATTGGAACATGGGAGGTGAAGTGCCCATACTGCGGAAAGTACACACCACTCGTAGGAAACTGGTGGCTAGCCCGGGTGAAGGGCAAGAAGGGGTTTGAAACACTAGCATGGATGACCCCTGTGAAGACTGAGAACGGCATAGAAATCCAGGTAGAACAATTGAAAAACCCATTAGAGTTACAGGTAGCCAAGACTATCAAAAAGGGCAATAGGACTATTGGAGTAGAGGTCAATGGCAGGAAGATAATAGTAGGAGACCCAGCATTAAACGGAGAGCCAAATATAAACACTAGAAACAAGCTTATCCATGAAGACTCTTTGAAGAGCCACACACAACTCCCTAACAAGGCTTCTATAAGGCTCATCTAAATACTCCACACCAACTCTATAGCTCGGTATCTCCAATAAACGCCACCTAGAAATCAATAACTCCCTAAACCCAATTAAAATAATCATCTCAACACGTGCAATAATGAAAAGCCTTGCTTTTTCTAATCGTAGATGCCTTAAAGTACTTTGCTTTACAGCTACTTTTACCCTTTGTACATAATTGCGAGTGGATCTGGGGATTGTTAAATACAGGCTTTATCCAAGAACGTGGCTGGATAATGATAGCTTTGGTGTGAAGATGATTGAGTTGGGGATAAGTATAGAGGTAGGGCCAGCTGGCCTGAGGGGTTTAGGTTTATAGAGTTGAGGATGAGAGAGCTGGAAGCCGAAGAGATCCTCGAGAACCCTACTAATGAGTTAGAGAAGGCAGGTTGAAGAGTCTCGAAGGGTTCTCGCTAGATCTGGTTGAAGATCGTGATGATACTTGACGCCCTAGCAGTGTAATTATTTCAACTGGTTTGCATTATATATTATGTGAAATGGTGTTTGTTTTGATTGACAACAGTGTTGTTGAGAAGGTTCATGCATTCAGGGTTTTCGTAGACGGGGCCTCCAAGATTGTGAGTGCTTTCGAGGAATCCAGCGGCTTCACCATTGTCCCTGTTCTCTATAGTCCTCGGAGATATATTAATGCTAGATCTATTGACTCTATTTACACAGTTCTCAGAGAGCTAGGTATAGTAGACAAGTTGGCTGTAGTCCCATTTAGTGGGGGCGGCGACATTGATGAAGCATACATACTTGCAACCTACCTACAGGACTTAGCCAGGGAGAAGCTGGTATTCTATATTCCACGCTACGCTAAGAGTGCTACAACACTACTAGCTCTCGCAGGCGACGAAGTAGTATTGTTGCCCGTAGCCGAGCTCGGGCCTGTAGATCCAGTCATCTACGACTCTCACATCGATCGCTACATACCACTACAGTCAATCCTCGAGATACTAGACCTCCTGAGCCAGAAGGGCTTGACGAGTGAGCTAGCCAAGGCTATACTAGAGAGAATACCCGTTGTTGAGCTAGGTGACTATAAGATGGCTGTAGAGCACAATGCAGAGCTATGCGGGAGAGTACTAGCTAGGAGAATGTACAGGGAGAACCCCGAGAAAGCCGGGGAAATAGCGAATAAACTAGTCTCATACAAGCAACACTCAGCAGCAATAACCCTGAAAGACCTACTAGATCTGGGAGTAAAAGCGAGAAAAGCAGCTGGACACGAGGCAGAATACCTGTGGAGAATACATGAATTGTGGGTGGAGAAAATAATAGAGTACGAAGAATTATTACCGCCAGAGGCGATCGAGCCTGTAGAATTCAAACTGGGTAGGGGAGTCGTGTTTACAGTTGCACCGTCCGATTTAATCCAGTAGTGGGAGGTAATTCAGTAAATTAGTTGTATAGTTGTATTTAATAATTTTCAAGCACGAGGTCTTATCAGTGTAATTATTTAAACCATTGCTATTTAATAATTCGTATAGTGATGTTGTCTATGTGTTACGCCTCTACATTAAAATTACTTGGTTTTCCCTTGTTGATATTTATTGGCTTCATATTCCTCCAATTAATTCCTGCCATGATCGTAAAAGCTGGATTACAAGAGTACACCAATAGAACACTAATCGTTGGTTTTAGCGATCCTGAGGGAGACGATAATGGAGCCGGTGGGTTGAAGTATCCAACAAACCCGGTGTTCCAACCGGGTGTATTTGATCTATTGAGACTAGAGGTTTACGTTGACAAATATAATGTATACTTCAAAGTAGTGTTCAAGAATCTCGGTGGAAATCCTTGGAATGGGTCTAATGGTTTTTGCCTGCAACACATCCAGATCTATATACTTACAACTAGTGGGATAACTCCAAATAACACTGCACCCGGGGTAAACATACATGTTTATCCTGGTTGGCACTATCTAATAGTGGGTGTTGGTGGATGGAACAATACTTATGAACAGGGACCTTGGCCAAATGGAAGCAATCCCGCAATTTACTCAGCAACAGGTGAATTAATAGCTATTAAAGGCGAATTATTTGATGTTTACGCCATACCTGGAGAAGATGCTGTTGAATTCAAAGTCTCGAAAACCATACTAGTAGATGTTGAAAACATATTGAACTGGAGATTTCTAGTAGTAATAGCAGGTCATGATGGACTCACCTCTAGGGATAAAATCAGAGAAGTATATTCTGGTGAACCAAGCGAGTGGTTCTTTGGTGGTGCAGACCCAGTAGCCAGCGCACTAGGGATTCAGCCAAAGGTCGTGGATTTACTAGCCCCCACTCCACAAGACCAGTATAGTATGTTATCTAGCTATGATACAGTCAAGGTGAGACCTGCTGAAGTATACATGGCGGGATACGTGTTAATATCACCATTGAGAACAGCCCCGACAACATTTACAACTACAATAAATAAATTCTTCACAGTTACAGTTACTAAGACCACGAATGTTCTCACGTATACTACTATACATACCAGCATTATTGAAACCCGAGAAGTGACTACGACGAAAACTCTGATTATTAGTAGAGAGGAAATTGAGACCACTACCGAGACTGTAAGGATTCCTGATTATACCATGACTAAGATAATAGGAGTAGTCTCAGTAGTTACAATAGCATTATTATTGATTATGTTGTTGAGGGAAAAGCATTCCGCCAAGTAAAATAGTAGCCTGGACTCCGAGAAGTATTTTTAATTTAACCCCTATTGGGTACTATACACATAGTGTGCCTTCAGGGCCTACAGCATGAAGTGCCTCATACCAGACTCTCGAGTACCCCAAGATATATATCCATTTCTACAATTCATCAGGAGCTTTACGAAGGAGACTCCTTTATATAGAACTATTGATGGATACTTAACAAAACTTGATACTTTGTTTTACAGTGTGGAAGACTATTATGGTAGAGAAAAAGCTAGTAAAGTGGTAGAAAAGATATTGGAATGTGAAGAACTCAGAGAAGCCCTTAGACCACTCGCAAACTACATTAATGAAGTAGAAGAACTAGCATCAAATGTAAGACACGCACCCACTCTGAGATACCTCGACATACTATTGAAGACTCTTAAGGAGTTGGAGCCTGTGGATAAGCTACTCGAGGTAACTAAGTCCAAGCGTGTGGAATCCCTTGATGAGACACACTATAGCTTCGTACTGGAGCCAGGGGAAGCCACCACGACACAACAGATAAGCAACGCTCTAGCCGTGGAGAAAAATAGTGCAGATAGTGTAGATGAAGGTAGCGGTATAAGTATAACAAGAGCGATCTCTTTCGCCATATTTATTACACAAATAGCAGTCATCACGATCTTAGTATTGATATGCTTATTCAATTCTATAAACCAGCCATCTACCCCGAGTTATTCGGAGTCTAATTATGGCTACTCCTCGAGTTACTCGCTATATATTCCAGACTATAAAGTAACAAGTATACAGACATTAATGGATATAAGAAGAGAAGTATATGGAAGCTACATCCCCCAGTCCAAAGTAGAGGCTGTTCTATGGCTAATGAGTTGGGCATCGAAGAATCTAAAGTACGGTGAAGCTAATGGTAGGAAAATAAATCTCTCAAGTATTGAAAGCCCGCTCCCGCTGGAGATCATAGTGAATTATCCAGCCCTCGCACCAGAAGAAGTACTTAGGGAGAAGAGAGGTACCTGTATAGATCTCTCCCTATTCTATGCAACGGCACTTATCTCTGTGAATGCAACCCCGGTATACGTGATTATACTCAAAGACGCTGAACATGCGGTTACCGGTATAGAGATAGATGGAGTATTATATATTATAGAGGATATATTATAGAGGCGACAAATCCAGGTATTCCACCATCAGAGTTCTCAGATTACATAGAGTACTTAAAACCATATAAAGTTAGATTTGACCCACCAAGCAATGTCAAAGTATTTGAACTCCAGGTCTCCGGTGAATTAGTCACTTACCATGATTTAACGCTTTCACTTGCATATGGCTCTAGAAGCCTATTATTCGAGAAATACATGAACGATACACTGCCTCCAACAATTGCCCGAGATATTGCAGAAGCTATCGCAGTGGAGAAAGGGCTACTTGTCTCAGAGTACGCTAAGAATGCCCCAATACTGATGCTTAATCTCCACCCTGGTCTAGTATCCCCTCAAACCAATAAGTCGTATCCCATAACGAGACTTTATACACCGGTGTTTAATGAGTGGTGGGTTAAATACTATGCTTCAGAGATCTCCACAGAGATCGAACCATATAGATACAAGTATATCTGGGTAGAAGTATTGGGTGATGCCGCTTTCGTATACTTAGCCTAGATCAATGAGCCGGGTTTCAATAGCGAAACGTCATTCCAAGGGACTCAGTAATTACCGTTTCTAAGTCATAGATAAACATCATTAATCTTTACAATAAAAATTTATATATACAAATTAATGTTATTAGTTATAATAGGGTTCACAGATGGAGTGCTTAAATATCGACTACCGTGCAGATCCTGACTTATTCACGGCTTTAGATTCCATCCGATTATTCATTAGCGACGCTTCTACATGTAAGAGTATTGACTGTTACTTAATGAAGCTAGACACACTGATCATCAGTGTAGAAGAAACATTCGGTAATAAAGCCAATGAGGTATTCAGAAAAATATTATTGTGCAACGAAGTGAGAGACTCGCTCAGACCACTAGCCGAGCACATCGAAGTAGTAGAATACCTTACTCTAACAGATCCAAGACATAGACCCGTGAAGAGATACATAAACTTATTAATAGCAACATTAGGGACGCTACAATCAACAAGTAAAATACTAGAAATAACGCGTCCACCAACACATAAAATTGAGCAGGAGGAACGAGAGATCAGGTCTCAGCTCGTACAATTCGAGAAAAGGTACAATACCATCCCTGTCAAATTGGCAAGCAAACCAAGTGCAGAGCCCACAGAGGAGTATACTTCTCCCCCAGTGCATTTAGAACGGAAAGCTCCAAGCTCGGGGCTCGGATTAGCCCCTCGAATAGTCTATTTCGTGTCCTGGATTATGGCTATAGTAGGATTTGTACTTCCCTGGTTTTTTGTGGAAGCACGTATTTCATTTTTCCCAGTTATTTCCATTACCGCTCCAATATACGGATCAGATTTAATCAAGATGGGGGAGTGGCTTGGCCCTGTAATTTACATTATTGGATTAATAGTGGGGCTTGCTGTTCTTCTAGGCTTGAAGAACGCGAGAGCCATTAGTGTATTAACGGGGACAATGCTTCTTTTGGGGCTGGTTATTACATATAGTCAATTAAATAGTGAACTACAATTACTTATCTCACTTATAGAGAATACCCTGACACCGGGCTCTTTGAGTAACTTGTACTATCCAGATCTGAGGCAGTATTTAAAACTATCATTCGGGTCGGGTGTTTTTCTTGGTGTTTTAGGAGGGATTATACAAGTCTTCATAGTGCCATTAATTAGAAAAATAAAATAGCCTTCATGAAGTAAAATATTATTGAAGTAAAAACAGGAGGTTCGTCTTGCCTAATACTTTTAAACTAATGTGTACGAGCCTCCCTAGTGATGAAGTACTAGATAATATAATCCCTAGAAGATTCAATCCCAGACTCATTGAGCTGGTTAATAAGTATGCACCGACTCCTCCAAAAAGTGATAGAACAACAAGGGTTTGGTACAACGAGGAGGATACTAGTGTATTATTCGAATATAGAGATGAAGGTATCTCCTTGGAAGCCCGCATTGTCAATGCTATTTATTCCTACAGGGATTTATTTCTCAAACGTACAATCGATCTAAATTTCTTCAGACACGGGCTCGCTAATCTAGCAACATCGATTATGCATAAAAACCCGGATTTATACAGTGGAATAATAAATCTATTGAGGATACTCGGCTGCGATATCGTGGTGTTTGAAACACCATTATTGTATGAACATTCAAGCCAAGAGATTGAGAGATCATTTAAAGGCCTCGAGAGAATCCTTGATATTCGACACGGAGTTACCAGCGTTGTGTTAAAAGTAAGAAGCAAAATACTCAATAAACCACTACCCGGTAAAAGGATACACATACGCTACATTGTACCAACAGAGAAGGGTAAAGAGGAATACAGTGCAACTACGGAGACAGATGAAAAAGGCGAAGCAAAAATCTCTGCATCAAAATATTCAATACTATACGTTAAACTAGAAGGTGCAAAAGAAGAGAAGAAAATAATAGTTGGAGATAGGGAAGCAGTGGAAACACTACAATTCTTAGACTTCAAAGCAGATATTCTGCCAATACTCACCATTACAGGACTAGCTGGCGTCTTAATCACCATATTACTACTGCTATTTCCATAATACCGTTTTTCAATACCACAAATTTTTACCGCGGGTCGAATAATATTTACAATGGTGTACAGTATTGAACACCACATATACTGTGAAAATTAAATACATCACAATACTATTCACAGTTTTCATAACATCAAGTTATTTGTTATCAATTAATACAGCCGAGAGCAGTGGAGAGTACACATCGGATTACACCTATGCATATACACAGATCAAATTTAGGGCTATAGGGATTGGTTCTTCAGACATATATGGGAGGCTAAAATTAATTGTTCCTACGCGTCTACTAGTAGACCGCGAAAACACCGTTCAAGCTGTGTTTGAATTACAGGGTGGTTGTTGGCCTGGTACATGGGTTACTTTCTACGTTGTTATTAAGTATGAAACCCCTGATTACTCAGATGAATTTACGGTTTATACAGTGAGGTTTAGCACTGAGTGTGGAATACCCGTCATTCAGTCAGCAAATTTCACTATTTTAATACCTCGACAGATTTACAGTCGGTTGAAGAGTAATATTGTAGAGGTAACTGTAAAAGACTATGATGTTCAATCACCTGTTTATATTGATAGCAAAACAATAGTTAGTAATGTTGGGGCTTATAGCTACATTGTAGAGTATAACCCCATAGTGGTGTTGGAGGTACAAGACGTTTCTCCAGGCTACTTGTCCCTGGGATTGAACGAGCCCGGTAAACTCGGTATTAGTGTGAAATCGTTGAACGGCCCTGTGGAGATCCGGAGAATTGAGTTTCAACAACCTAGTTTCCTCATGGTATACGTTTATACACCTCTACCCCTCAATGTAGGTGTCAACGAGACTAAAACCATCGAGATCATCGTCAAAGGCGCTTCCCCAGGTGCCGGTATTCTCCGCGTTAGTGTTATTTACTATGATGGTGTCGAGGAGAAGAATATCGCGATGTATGTCCCGGTGATCATAGAGGAAGCCAGGATATACTCGCTCATACAGGAGTACGAAGCCAAGATAAGTGAGCTAGAGAATAAGACGAGTCAATTAGAAGCACGCCTCGGCACTGGATTATCTACCACGACGGATATTTCCAACAGGCTCACTCAATTACTCACGAGGATAGATTCCCTGATCGATCAGTACCAGAGTGTAGTAGTTGATGTTAATTGGCTGAAGAGGAGTCAAGGAGACTTATCAAGAGATATTGCAACTATAAGGCAAACTCTGGATGGCATATCAAATAACATTGGATCATTGCGCGAGAGTCTGTTAAACATCGGCTCTGTAATAAATAGCATTGAAAACAACTACAACTACCTAGCGAACGAAACAGATTACTTAAAGATTAAAACAAGCATGAATGAACAGAAGATAGGTGCGATCGAGCAGGGAAGCACGAAGCTCTACTATGGAGTAATAGCCCTGGGTGGACTACTAGCAGCTCTCTACGCGGTAGTTATAATATATCTAGTGAAAACATCGAGATAATTCTTCAACTGGCTCGTTCAGCGCTTCCACTAGTAAATTATACCCAATTTACATTTTTGATCGTTATGTTTTTCACTATGGCTCCTATTTTCAGGGTTATATTTAGCTCAGATGTCCTATTCAGGAATACGCTATCTATGTATATAAGCACATTGATGAGGTTCTCTCCGCCTGGGTTTACAACTATTGGTTCATTGAGTTCCAATATGGCGATTCCAGCGGGGTAGTTACTCATAAACGCTTCCACCTGTGGCTTACACCTATATATGCTACTACACAGGAATAGTGGAGCATCACCTGTATTCCTAGTTTTCAGTCTAATGTGAACTGCTGTTCCAGTTCTATTCGGGTATAAGTAATGATAAGCAAAATGGTTCACAATAGATAGCTCTATGTTAGCTCCATTTATACTCACTATCTGATTTTTCACTACTCTGCCTTGATATATTGCTCTCAGAGTATAGAGTCTCGGCTCAGTTAATGTTTGGTATGGTTCTAGTGGAAGGCGTAGAATTGCTTCACCTGTGCCGAGCTCCAGCTGCGTGCTCCAAACGACATCGTTTCTCTCATCTAGTAGCTCTAAGATAAGCCCTGACACATTCGTATTATATTTGACGACCATGCTTTGTATTCCATTAGACTCGTTAATCCAGACTGCTTGAATATCGAAGCTTACGACTTGTGTTGGGGCTTGAGTTGGAGTAGTTTGAATAGAATTGAATAGAGGGGGTTTTGCATAGTACGCCAATACCCCTATGGTGCTTGCTATGATGATCACGGCAATAATTTTTAATAAATTAGCGAAGTTGCTTGTTTTTCTCTCCACGTGCTTCTCTACTCCTTGTTCACGCATAGGCCCAATATTTCCTCTCTGTGTTCGGAGAGCTACTATTGCCTCCTTAGAACTCTTTTCCCACTCTTCTATTCTATATGTTGGCTCTCTTGTTACCTCTAATTGCTTATATTTTGGTTTAATACCTTGCAGGGTGGTTGTGATTATATCTATATAGTTACGTAGTGGTGCATGCCTGGGATCTCTTGTAATGATTTCTATAGTAATACTGCTGTAATAGGCGAGGGGGCTCATGCTATCCTGCACTTCATCGCACTTCATGATCTTTTCTAGTACTCTACGAGTTCTTTCACGAGGGAAATGTTCCTTTACGGAATCTACAAGTGTAGCTAATTTGATCAAGTAGCAATCGATCGTGCTACATCTCTCCACCTCAACTACAAATTTCTCAATGAACGGCGTGAGAGTGTATATTTCTGGATCCTCTCTGAGGGTAATAGAAGAACACTTCAACACTCCCACAGATATGAGTTATGTCGTTCAAAATATATAACCATTAAAATAATAACAGTTATTTATATTAGAATCACGTGAAATTATGGGAATTTTACAAGGATCCTACTTAGACACTGAAGCATACTTCTTGGTTTGTAAAAAGTTACATATTCTTTGTCTCAGCCATGTTCCATCACCGCTGTGAGGGTTAAGTCCCTCGGATATTACCTAGTTGACTTCCGAGACCAGGGTTATTGTGTATAATGACTGCGTTTAGATATTCAGGAAAATTAAGGAATACTAGTTCTCCCTCGATAGGTATAATCCCTGTACTACTTGCTTGGGCTTAGCAACGAGTTTTACGAAAATAGGAATACTACTAGCCAGACGCGAGGTTATAGATTATTCTTTCAACACGATATATCTACGAGTATTATATAGCTGACTCAATAAATTTAGAATCCGTGGAATAGGTAGTTATCTATGGATTTAGGCTCCTCAAAGAGCATGGAAGGAGGAAGGTTGAAGATCATTAGTGGCGATGCGTGGAGGGGTCTGAGTAGAGGAGACTACGAATTAGTGCATCGTGGGTTTCCCTAGAAATACTAAAGATTGCGCGGCTCCAAATACTCAGAGTAGTACTAGTTAAACCCTTGATAATTATTGAATCGTGGAGAATATGGAGAAACGTTGCATTTAAAGTGCAGTTAAAACTACGGAGAGGGTTAAGCGAGGAGGAGAAAAGAGATTTACTAGAGGTACTCGAAGCATCAAGGAAAATACTGGAAATGCAACTCACCTAGGCTCCCCTTATTACTGGTAAACCGAGAGAATAAGTGAGTACTCGTGCAACTAGAGAAGAGTAAGTGGGGTGTTCTCTATGTGTTTTTCTTGAGGCTAAACTCCTACCTCGGGTTCGCTAAGTAAGCGTGTAGAAAGTGCAACTAGTAGAGTTTAACCCTACTTGGCTACCTCAGCTACGTAGTCTTCGACTCTTCTAGATCTCCGCCTGTAAAATACATAGTATACTAGAAGTAGGGTGGTGAGCGTGGACAGCGTAATAACTAGAGAGAACTGGGATAACGTGGCCGCGGTCTCGAAGCCGAGTAGACTCCAGTTAAACGCGTAGTAGTAGTTTACTGCGAAGAACAACACTATCTCTACTAGAGGAGGTAGGGCCCTTGTCTCCCCGTAGCGCTTACTGAGGTATACGTGTAGGATCAGCGCGGGCAGCACCGATACAGCGAGCACGGCGTAAAAGTAAGCAGTTGAAAAGCTCAACGCGTACCGTATCACCTCGATGGCCACTAAAGTCGAGAACGCGAAGAAGAACATTAAGCAGCAGAGTACGAGAAACGTTAACACAGGGTACTTTAAGTCCCCCAAGTCTCCTCTCCCACTAGTCAACAATGTAGTGGGGGTAATAAAAATTTACTGCAAACTACGATCCCGGGTAAAAATGTGATATGATTATTTAAAGACACATGTAAGCTGCTTTGGCATCAAAGCCTTCCCTGAACGCAGCTAAGTGTGCACGCTGAGTTTTCGGGAAGCCTTTTTGATCACCTGTCGACACGATCACAGGGGAATCCTAGTCGGCACAGGCATAGTAGTATCCAACCTTAAAATCTAGAGAAACACCTAGAATCAACTGAGATTCCTTTATAGCTGAAGCCTCGCTTTTAAGCGAAAGGAGATTGTATGTCGCTGTTGAATCCATTGAAAACTTATAAACTCTAACTTGAATAGGTTGAAATCAAGGTGAAGTACTTGGACTCGAGGATTTTCTCCGCGGTATTATTAATCATTGTCTCCTTATCAATTTTAGCGACTCCAGCACTCGCTCAGACGAGTGGGCTAGCTAAGCGAGTCGTCATATTAAGTATAGATGCGTTGAAAGCGGATATGTTGTGGAGTATGCTGTTGAACCAGAGCCAACTAGCAATAGATCTCCCGGGCTTCAGGTATATATTCCAGAACGGGTTCTTAGCGCAGGGCATGATTGTTAGTTTTCCATCATCCACAGCTGTAAGTCACGCTGTAATATCGACTGGTGCACCTCCAGGTGTTACAGGGATTACTGGGAACACTATACATGTTCCTGGAACTCCTTTAACTTCCACAATATCCGGGTTCAATGGATCAATGCTGTTAGCTGAGCCACTGTGGGTAACAGTGGATAGGCAGGGACTTAAAGCGGTAGTAGCTGGTTTCCCGCAGAGCGATCCATGGGCTTGGGAGGGGAAGTTGAAGCAATCAGTAGTATTCAACCCGTATGATTCATCGATGGGTTCACCGACATACTCAACGCTCTACACGAGCAATAAGAGTATTCCCAGGGCCTACTATGTCAACATAACGCCTGCTAGTGGGTGGACTGGGAGCCTTCCCGGCGTCACTTTCTACAATACTTGGGAGGCTTCCTTTAACTTTGGAGATGAGGTATGGTACTTCTTCATTGCGGATACAAACAGTGACTTCAACCCCGACATAGTCGCGATTGTACCTAGGGAGAAGAATCTTTCAAACGCACTAGCGGTTCTCAAGGAGGGCGAGTGGAGTAAGCCTTTAAACACTACTTTAACCTACCAGAAGACAACTTACATTATTGCACCTCTCTTCAAAGCGTTGAACCTATCTCTCTCAAACTTCAAGGTATATAGGTCTCTGACGAGGCCCTTTGAAGCATCTCCACTATGGTTTAGTGACAGAAACCTAGCGTGGAGAGTGTGGAATGAAGTAATAGTTAAAACAGGTTTCATAACTGACGGCGACTACTATGGTTTAACAAACAAGTGGTTTGATGAAGAAACATTCATGGAGACTGTTCACTACACGAACATGTTCTTCATGGAGTTCACTAGGTGGCTCATTAGAAACACTGACTGGAATCTCTTAATGACCTATACATCCATAGTGGACAACGTATACCACCAATTCCTTGGATTAATAGATCCTAGGATGCCCTACTATGATCCATCGACAGCGCCAAAGTACATGGCTTACATCCAGAAAACAATTAAATGGGCTGATGAATTTGTTCAAATGTTGATCTCAGAGGTAGACTTGAGTAATACAGCGATTATTGTTGTCTCAGATCACGGTCAATGGCCCGTTGCTAAACTAATCTACGTGAACAACATACTTGAGCAAGCAGGTTTCCTCAAGAGAAGCGGGGGCCAAATACTACTCAATGAAACAATAGCATGGTATAATGGGTACAACCAAGTATTCATTAATCTAAAGGGGAGAGAGCAGGGAGGCATAGTAGATCCATCCCAGTACGATAGCGTTGTTAACCAAGTAATGGCTGTTCTCTCAAGTGTAAGAGACCCGGACACTGGTGAACCAGTGTTCAGCGTTGTCATGAAGAGAAGTGAGGCTAAAGCATTTGGATTATATGGTGATAGAGCCGGAGACATTATTATTAGTACAAAACCAGGTTACGCGCCATACGGGGGATTCTCGCCTACAGGTAACCCATTCGTGAATGTTACCCCGTTATCAACTATAACAGCCACTCACCAGGATCTCCCATACTACCCAGAACTATGGGCTGTCTTCGGAGCCGTTGGAGCAGGAGTAGGGCACGGTGTATTAGGGTTGATTCACTCGACAAGCATTGCACCCACAGTAGCAGCTCTACTTGGTATAAATCCACCACTCAACTCCACTGGTACACCGCTACCAATACTTAAACCTGTAACCGTCACCTATACTCAGGTAAGCGTAGTAACAGCTACGGAGAAATTAGAGTTAACGATCGAGAAGACGACTACGCAAACACTCACCACTACGCAGACAACGACTCAAACAACTACAACCACTCTACACTCAACTACAACACTAACGACAACACAGCCATTCACAACCACAGTATATAAAACTACATCGTTAGCGTTAACATCCCTCGCGGCTTTAATCCTAGCAATCGGCATAGTACTATTTTTAATCCTAGCAATCGGCATAGTACTATTGATTTACAGGAGGAAATAGAGAATAGTAATTGAAATATAATATTTTTATTTTTTTAATTACCTTAATTCAAGTTCTTCTACTGGATCAGCCTTGTTGTTTCTCGAGATTTTTAAATAGAATCCTCGAGGAACCGTGTGTTGCTTGAATCCTAGGAGAGGCAACCACAATAACTTAAGTATCCGTAGAGGATGGGAATCGTCTACTTAAATGTATGACAATGGTGTTACGATTATGTGAGAATCATGGTTGCATATTGTTAAAGGATATGGATGGAAAAAATATTGGTTTAAATGTTTAGAGCAGTGTAGAATCCTTCGTGTATTGCATCTATTATCTTCCTCGGGTTCTTCGCGTCACCTATCACATATACTTCTCTAGCTGCTCTCTTAGCAGCCTCCAGTAAACCTCGATCTAGGTTTGATACTCTACCAGCTGCTAAGACCACTGTATCTGCCTTTATGAACTTTCTCTCTAGTGGTGGAATAAGTACATCTACTCCATCTTTCTTAACTTCTACAACGGTTGTGTTGGTTAATACTTTAACTCTATGCTTCCACAGAACTCCGCCCGGTCTCAGTAGAGCTATTTTTGAAACAGGTTCAATGTCTCTGGCTACCTCGGGTAGAGCTTCAACAATGGTTACATCTCTACCTTCAGCTGCTAAGTGCAAGGCTGTCTCTACTCCAACTAGTCCACCGCCAATGACTACTATGGTTTTACCTACCTGTGTTTTACCTAATAGTACATCGTCATCTGTCACAGCGTGCTCGATGCCAGGTATTCTCGGTATAAGCGGCTTAGACCCAGTGGCTATTATGACCACGTCTGGTTTCAACTCCTCTACGAGTTTTGCATCAGCTCTCTTAGATAGCATTAACTTAACTCCGAGTTTCCCCAGTTGCTTTTTATACCACTCATTTAACCTCGCAACCCTTAGTTTGTCACCTTCGAGGAACCTTGGAACAGCTGCTAGCGACGCTGTACCACCGATCTCCCTGCCTTCATCAACGAGTATAACATCGTGTCCACGCATAGCGGCTACTCTAGCTGCTTCTAATCCCGCGGGCCCAGCTCCAATGATTAGCACTTTCCTCTTAGCGTTAGCTCTCGGTATGTACTCCTCTCTAGGCCACTTGTGCTCGAAGCCTGTCAATGGGTTGACAGCGCACCATGTTGGTCTACCATAGAACACTCTGTTACCTATGCAGCCCTCGTTGCAAGCGAGGCATGGCCTTATGTCATCGAGTAATCCTTCTCTAACTTTCCTAGGCCACTCCGGGTCAGCTATTAACTGCCTCCCCACGAAAACAGCGTCAACCCACCCCTTGGTGATAGCGTCCTCAGCGACCCTTGGGTCCGTTATGAGGCCTCCGCTTATGACAGGGGTTTCCTTGACAACGCTCTTGATCTCCCTTGCGAGCTTGAAGAACCAGCCCTCCTCCTTCGCGTAAAAGTACGGAGTTAGAATAGCGTCCATTGAATCATAGTTTCCTCCAGTCACGTCAAAGGCGTCTACACCTGCATCTACAAGTCTCTTAGCTACTTCCTTAGCGTACTCAGTAGTTATACCTCCCTCAAGGAACTCGTTTGCGTTCAACCTGAAGATCACTGGGTAGTCTCGGCCGCAAAGGCTCTTAATTCTCTGAACGATCTCGACTGCGAATAATGCTCTATCCACACCGTACTTATCGTTTCGCTTATTTGTGAGAGGTGAGAGAAACTGTGTTATCAAGTATCCATGTGTACCGTGGACTTCAACGGCGTCAAACCCGGCTTGCTTAGCTCTCACAGCGGCCTTCGCGAAATCTTCCACGAGCTTCTCCACTTCCTCCGTGGTGAGCTCCCGTGGAGTCTTGGCCGGGGGTACAAGTACTCTACCGATTCTCGAGGGTCCAAGCGGCTCATCAACATGTGCTTGTATACCTCCGTGAGCTATCTGTATAGCTGAAACAGCACCATTTATCTTGATGACATCAGCTAATCTCGCTAACCCAGGGATAAGTGAGTCATGATATATTCCTAGTTCTCCTTCGACAAGCTTGCCGTCTTCACGTATATATGATGCTTCAACAATAATTAATCCAACTCCTCCTCTAGCTCTAGCTTCATAGTATCCAAGCAATTGATCAGTTACTTCACCGCGTGGACCAGCGTAACCCACAACCATTGGCGGCATAACTATCCTATTGGGAACCATTGTTTTAGCTATGTAGAATGGTTCAAATAGTTTCTCAAATGGCAAGAACCTCCACCATTTAAAGGATTCACTTGGAGTAATTTAAAGAAAGTGTTATAATCTATTATTACATGTTATTACAAAAATATAGTAGATAAACCAATCTATATGTATATAATTAAACAGTAGCTCTACAAGTTATTTTACCCCCTAGTCAACCACTATGCGAAGCAAAGTACTCAAATCAGCTTTAAACACATAATATTACATAGTATTCATTAACCAATAAGAACAATGAGAAATTGATCATATATTTGGACTAAGCCTCCCATTAAATCTTGCATTTAATTAACTTCGTTTTCATCAACTTCAATTGACCCAAATAACGTGTTGCAATATATAGAGTTAATTAAAGGTATAGGAGTGGAAGTCAATGAATGTAGATTCAGTCATAACGCTGTATACCTTTAAGAAAACATATATGAACTAAGTTGAGGAATCAGACTACGTCTTACTCTCGTTAATAGCGGCGATCACCGCGTCGGGGTCTTTTAGTACGTTTCCGGTGCCAATTAATACTACTACGTCGTCTTTTCTTATGATCCCTTCTTCCAGGGCTCGTTTATACCCTGCTAGTGTTGCAGCACTCGCTGGTTCTAATCCCACTCCCTCATATCTACCCAGATCTCTCATTGCTCTCAGTATTTCATTATCTGAGACCGCTATGAACTCTCCCTTCGACTCCTCTACTGCCCTGATAGCTTTCAACCAGTTCACTGGTTTACCTATCTTAATGGCTGTAGCTACTGTTGATGGATCATCTACTTCTATTAGGTAAGGAGTTTTACTACGCCAGGTTGCAACAAGTGGTGAAGCTTTCTCGGCTTGTACACCGATCATCCTGGGTAATTTACTCGTTAATCCATAATTGTAGAGTTCCTTGAAGCCTTTCCAAATAGCTGATATGTTACCCGCGTTACCTACGGGTACAATTACGAAGTCTGGGCTTTCACCTAGTTCATCAACTATTTCGAACGCGATTGTCTTCTGCCCCTCAAGTCTCCAGGGATTATATGAGTTTAAAGGATACATGTTTCTCTTCTGCTTCAAAACGTAGTCTGTGAGGACGCGCTCCAATGCATTATCGAAGACGCCTTCGACTTCAAGTATCTCCGCTCCATATAGGAGCGCTTGCGCTAATTTACCCTTAGCCACGTTGCCGCGTGGTAGTACAACAACGCACTTCAAGCCTGCTCTAGCAGCGTATGCAGCCGCTGAAGCAGAAGTATTACCAGTGCTAGCTACGACTACTCCTTCTACTCCAATGTACTTAGCTATAGTTAAACCAATAGTCATGCCTCTATCCTTAAAACTACCAGTTGGGTTAGAACCCTCGAGTTTCACGTATGCTCCTTGGCTCTGCGTAATTCTGCTTATTTTCACTAATGGAGTACCTCCTTCACACATTGTAACGGGTTCTATATTGTTTCTCAGCGGTAATAACTCAATGTATCTCCAAACACCGAACCTTCTACTCCTGGCTTCAATCCAGCTAAAACTAGTGTTAGGCGGCATAGTTACCTCTAACAGGCTTCCGCATCGAGGACAAAAGAACATCCATGGATCCGCTTGGTATATTGAACCACACTTAATGCACTTCAAGTAGACGTTTTCTTTGAAAACTTGTTTTAAATCCCTGTTTCCAAGGTTTCAGCCTCATATTATGCTTTGGATACATGAGAACTATTTATAAATAGTTGAGTTTAAAAACACTTAAACACGTGGCAGCGTGTTCCCCGATTACTAATTATTAAGCAAGTAGTATGAATAAGTGAAAAACTTATAAACCCCGCGGCTAATTATATTGCTTCAATAACTTACACAATGGGGATAGGTGTGTTCAATACATTAAGTGTAGGAGAGTAGTTGTTGAATCACCAGCCTCCATAGCTAACTGGGGGCCGGGATTCGACGTTGTAGCCGCTGCAATTAAAAACCTATACGATACCATTGAAGTCACAGTCTCTCCTGGCGTAGGCTCCATCCATGTTGAATCAGAGGGGTTTAATACTCCTCATGGTTCAAGCAACGTAGCTTACCATGTGGCTAGAGCATTCATTGATGAGCAAGGCTTAAGCAACCACGATGTATACATTAGAGTAGTTAAAGGGATACCACCAGGTTACGGGTTAGGTAGCTCGGGTGCAACAGCTGCGGGAACCATTAAAGCTTTAAGCTATATTTTTGGAGTTGGTTTAAGTGATGATGAATTACTCCGCTATGCTGGTATTGGAGAACAATATGTTGCTGGGGCACCTCACTACGATAACGTTGCTGCTAGTTTATTCGGGGGATTCGTGATCCTCGATTTAACTAGTAAGCGGGTATTTAAGTACGCTCCGTGGAGAGAGATACCAGTAGTCATAGTTGCTCCTAAAGTCAAATACGGTGGATTGCACGGTAAAACAGGGTACGCTCGCTCAATTCTACCGCGATCCATTGATTTAGAGCTCCACGTTAAGCAATCCTCAGCTATAGCTAAATTAATCTACGCTATATTAACAGAGGACTTGAAACTACTTGGGGAAGCTGTATCAATAGATCACGTTGTTGAACCACATAGAGCTAAGTTAATCCCATTCTACATGGAGGCAAAGAAAATAGCTCTCAGTGAAGGAGCACTTGGATTCAATATCAGTGGTGCGGGTCCATCAATGTTCATCATACATGAAGATCGAAGCAAAGCTTGGAGCATAGCGCTGAAGATCAAGTCTTTCTACGAGGAGAACGGCGTAGAATCCGAGTTATTTTCCTCGAGTATTTCAAGTAAGGGAGTTGAGGTGATTGAGACTCATGAGTAGTTATGGATTAGTTAAAATAGTAGTCATAGGGTTTGGAAATGTCGGTAGGGGTTTAGCGAAAACTATAGCGTTGAAGAACAATGAGTTAACTAAGAAGCTGAATATCACCGTTAAAGTAGTGGGGGTAGTGGATTCCAAGGGCATGGCGTTGAAGAAAGATGGTTTCACCGGCATTGAGCTACTGAAGCTCCTAGAGCAACCCAGATCCAGCGTGGGATCATGCGAGGTTTATGGAAGAAACTACGTTGACATCGAGGAACTATACGGTGAAGTTCAACCAGACATACACGTGGAGTTAACTCCAGCTAACTATGATACAGGTGAACCTGGATTATCTAACATCAGGAGAGCACTCAACTATGGCTTAAACGTCGTAACAGCTAATAAATCACCCTTAGTGAAAGCATTCAATGAATTAACGGCTTTGGCTCAAGTTAGAAACGTTAAATTCAAGTATACTGGGACAGTTATGGGTGCAACTCCCTTTCTGCGGGCTTTGAAGTGGATGAAGGCTCACAGAGTTGAGTACTTGAGAGGCATCTTGAACTCAACATCCAACTATATTTTAACTCTTATGCATGAGAAAATATTAAGCATTGAGGATGCTGTTAAAGAAGCACAGTTAATTGGATTAGCTGAAAGTAATCCAAGTTTAGATATAGATGGGTTAGATGCAGCAGCTAAACTAGTAATAATCTCCAATACTCTAGGTCACTCAATTAGATTCGAGAATGTTGAGAGAAGCAGCCTTAGAGGCATTGATTTAAGAGACATAATGATAGCCATTAAGAACGGCTACGTGTACAAGCAGGTTTCAACACTTGATCTAGTGAAAAAACGCGCATCAGTCAACGTTGAGAGAATCCCCGTGAACGATGTTCTCGCAGGTGTTAAAGGAGCAATGAACGCTGTACACATCGTAACAGATACTGGCGAATACTTTTTCCAAGGTAAAGGAGGTGGTGGAGTTGAAACAGCTCACACTGTTCTAAACGATGTACTAGAGATAGCTCTAGGTGATTGAGCATTGTTCTCCGTGGTTAAAGTAGGAGGCTCAATACTTAGAAGCACTGAAGACTACGTTAAAACAGCGGCTGAATTGAGAAACCTTATTGAGGAAGGAGAAAGATTCATCGTAGTTGTTTCAGCTGCTAAAGGTGTAACAGATAAGTTGTTGAAGTACTTGAATTCTTCAAGTAAAGCAATAGATGAAGTTAAAGAATTCTACGTGAACGCTGCGAGGGAAATCGGGGGGTTTAAACTCGTTAAAAGAGTTGAGGAAGAAGTAAGTCGAGTATCAAGCATTCAAGTTAAATACGGCTCCGTGAACCCAGCTATATGTGACTACGTTTTATCCATAGGTGAACGTTTAAGTAAAATAATTTTACGGGGGGCACTGGACCTCGTTGGAGTAAATAGCACTGAACTAGATGCCAGAGACTTCATACTAACCAATAATGTCCACGGGGACGCTGAAATAGACTTAGAGAAAACTGAGCCGAGAGTAAGTAAGTTAAGGGAGTTCATTAGTGAAGGAGTTATACCTGTCTTAGAGGGATTCATTGGTTCGTCTCCAGAGGGATTCGTAACAACATTGGGCAGAGGCGGATCAGATTACACGGCGACAGCTATAGCCAAGATCCTGGGCCTCGAAAAAGTATACTTAGTTACCGATGGTCCAGGCGTCTACGTAGCTAATCCCTCAATAATTAAACGAGTTGAAGTAATACCTAAGTTATCCTACAGTGAAGCATATGAGGCGAGCCTACATGGAGTAAAGAGGTTTAATAGTAAAACGTTTAAAGTACTACTAGGTTCTAAGGGTATAAGAGTTTACGTTGGTGAATGGGGTAAATTCTCAACAGTGATAGATGATAACACTGGAGATGAGGGCCCCAAGATCATTGCTACTAGTCGAGATGAATCTCATTTACGTGTATCAATTATAGGTGAAGGAGTATATAGAGCGAAATACGTGGTGAAAGCAGTCAGCTCTCTTAGAGACCTCGGGGAACATGTCCTGGGTTTAAACGTGAATTACCCCAGGCCATCGATAACCCTGTTGTTTAAGGATGAAGAAGGCGCAAATGAAGCTGTTCTAACTCTATACAAGGCTCTGCTTAAGGGTGATGATACATGACTAGGAGAGTAGCTGTTTTAGGAGCCACTGGGTTAGTTGGCCAAAGATTCGTATCCCTACTAGCTAAGCACCCATGGTTCGAGATCGCTCTGCTGGCTGGATCGGAGAGAGGTTGTGGTAGAAAGTACGGAGAGGTAGTTAAATGGGTACTAGAGGAACCCATGCCGAGCGCTCTCGGAGACATGGTGATCGAGAAACTTGAACCCGAGAGGATTTCCAAGGAACAAGTAGACATAGTGTTCTCAGCTCTACCACCCGAGGTAGCAGTAGATGTGGAGGTGGAGCTAGCTAAGAAGGGTATAGTAGTTGTCTCAAATGCTTCACCTATGAGAATGGAGCCCGACACACCTTTATTGAATCCCGAGGTTAACGCTGACCACGTTGAAGTATTAGAGTTACAGAGGAGAATTAGGAACTGGAATGGAGGAATAGTCAAAGTACCTAATTGCACGACATCTATTCTAACTCTCTCACTTAAACCCCTCGTAGACGAGTTCGGTGTTAGAAGAGTCATTGTTTCATCCATGCAGGCGATTTCAGGCGCTGGTTTAACTGGTTTACCAGCCGTGATCATAGCAGACAACCTAGTACCGTTCATTGAGGGTGAAGAAGAAAAAGTGCAAAGTGAATCCATTAAGATACTTGGCGAAGTAAGCGAGAAAGGTGTCGCTTTGAACAAGGAGATCAAGGTCTCCGCGTCTTGTCACAGAGTAAACGTACTAGAAGGCCACACATTATCTGTTTTCGTGGAGCTACGTAGAAGCGCTAGTGTAAGCGAATTAGTTGAAGCCATGAAGGAGTTTAAATCAAACAAGATCAAGAATTTAAAGCTCCCAACAGCGCCTTTAAACCCGATCATCGTGAGGAATGAGAGCGATAGACCTCAACCAAGACTCGATAGATTCGAGGGCAAAGGAATGAGCGTGGTTGTCGGTAGAATTAGGCGCGATGAGGAGGTCGGGTTAGTAAAATACATTGTACTAGGCCACAACACTATTAGGGGGGCCGCTGGAAACGGAGTTCTCATAGCTGAATTACTGGTTGCGAAGGGTTTAGCGTAGACCGTATAATCCTACTTAAGGGCTTGATCAAGGTCCTCTCTTAAATCCTCTGGATCCTCTAATCCAATAGATAACCTTACGAGATTCTCTGTTATTCCAAGCCTTAACCTCGCATCCTCGGGGATAAACATGCTGCCAGCTTTAGCTGGTAACACAGCTAAGCTCTCGGTTCCCCCTAGACTAGGTGCTCTCTTAATTACCTTAAGTTTCTTGAGGAATTCAACCGCTTCCCTATATCCGCCTTTAACTTTGAAGGCTACGACTCCACCGTATAGCTTTCTCTCGAACAACTTGTCTGCAACGGAGTGATATGGGCTACTCGTTAAACCAGGGTAATATACTTCCTCTACTCTCGGGTGCTCGGAGAGGAATTCAGCTATCTCAAGCGCTGTTTTCGATTGTTTCTCGAAGCGTACTTCAAGTGTTTTCAATCCTCTGAGAACTAGGTATGCTTCGAGCGCTTGAATAATGCCACCAGTTATTCTCCTCCAGTCCCAGAGATCAAATATGTTCGGTGTCTTCGAGATTAATGCTCCTCCAACTACGTCGTTATGTCCTGCAATATACTTGGTTAAACTATGTACCACTATGCTAGCACAGTGCTTCAGCGGTTTCAGCAGAATAGGAGTTGTAAACGTGTTGTCAACTATTAATAAGGCTTTGCCGCCGATCTCCTCGCATACTTCAAGCAAGTCAATTACTTTAAGTGTTGGATTAGTCATTACTTCGAGGAAAATCATTGAGGTGTTCTCATCGTATGATTCAATGATGCTTCTAGCACTGGGCCAAACTTTAATTAGTTTGAAGTTCATTTTCTCGGAGAGCTTCTCGAGTAATAGAAGAGTTGTACTATAGACCTCATAGGGGACAATAACCTTGGATCCAGGTTTAATGAAGTGCAGAAAGAGCGCTAACTCAGCTGCCATACCACTATTAAACACTAATGCATCTGCACCCATCTCTATTTTTGAAAGAACCCTCTCCAATGCTCTAACCATTGGATTCTCTTCTCTCCCATATCTGACGTATGTTCCACGATCAGTGTAAACAGCTAAACCTCCTTCGCTATCAATGTACTCATATACTGCGCTAACATATATGGGCGGAATATGAGACCCGAATTGATCTCTGAACTCGTGGCCTGAAACGATCTCAGTCCCAAACTTCACATCCAACACCTCTCATGTTAAACCATTAAAAGCTTGACCCGGTTAAACCTCAACCTGGATTTGAGCATATCTTTATGCGTGAACCCATATATAAGTGAATCATTTAAATCAAAAGAATAAACGCTGAGTAAACCTAGAAGTGGAAATTTAAACTATTAGTTAACATCAATAATTATGCAAGACAACATAAATGAATGGAAAAAGTCCACTTAAGGTTAAATTAGTGAAGTAATGCCTCGAGAATAACCAGGATCCCTACTAAAGCAAGTATCCATGGCCAAAATAAATCGAAGTAGAATAGTATGGCGAGACCTATGAGGAATACTCCCCCGGTCACTGCGTGAGCTAATTTTCTTCTCTTCTCTTTTTCTTCGCTAGACATTGTTACACCACAGGTTAGCATATGCAAAGAGAAATATAAAAATCACGATTGATATAGGTTACCTGTTTGATACCGGGGTTACTATTATTTGAAGTCTAGGAACATGGTTCACTATTATCCACTGATGAACTAATTATCCAAGTGTTAATCAATTACTGGTTTAAGCCACTTATATGAGATTATCCAAGTCAACGCCACTAAACCAGTTATAACGTTGCTCAGCGACATACCTATCCAGAGGCCGCTTACTCCTAAGCCGATGGGGCCCGGGCCCATTAAGTATGCTAGTATGTTTCTAAGTACCCATAGTCTCAGCATTGACAACATCATTAATGGTTTAGTGTGACCACTACCGTTTGCAACTGCTCCAGCTACTTGGAGTATTGCAAGCGTTATCAATGATGGACCCATGTAAAGCATGAACTCTGAAGCGTAGTAAGCTACTTCGTAATCTAGAGGAGAGAAAAATGATGCTATTTCAAGTCTTAGTAATACCATGGGGACAACCATTAGAGCTGTTAGAGAAACGATCAATAGTAAGACTCTTTTAGCGGTTTCCTTTGCTCTATTAAATTCTCTGGCGCCAATGCTTTGACCAACAATTGTTGTACACGCTGCTAGTAAACCAGCATCTATTATTGAGATAATGCTGAAGGGTCTATCCCCTATCCCCCATGCGGAGAGCGCTTTTGTACCCATTAAACCAATAATAGCTGCGAGAACGTAAAATCCGGATGCGTCTGCGAAGTTTGAACCAGATAAAGGTAAACCGATTCTAAGTATCTTCTTAAATATCTCTAGGTCAGGTATGAAGTATGCTCGTGAAGCCTTATGATCGTTTAATCCTCTAACAAAGAAATATGTTAACGCCATTAGTGAAGCAATTCCTTCACTCAGAATTGTTGCCAAGGCTGCACCGGCTGCACCCATCTCCGGTAAACCGAACCAGCCGAAGATAAATAATGGGTCTAATACCATGTTAAGCGCGTTGCTTATAACCATGAATAAGAGAATAATGCTGGATTTCCCGACTGAAACATAAGCTGATTGAATTGAACCAAAAACACCGAAGAGCGGGAGACCCATAGCTATTATTGAAATATATTGAATAGCTAAATTGAATACATTTGGATCAACCGTTATGAATGATAGTAGATAAGGTGAAACCATGACTGTAAAAAGTGCTAATGGAATTCCACCTATAATAGCGAAGGATACTAATTGACAAGCTGATTTAACCGCGTAATCATATTTCCCCGCACCCCATGCTTGTGAAACCAACGCGTTTCCAGCTCCGAGTAATCCATTGAAAGCAGATATGATGAGAAAGAATGTTGGCCACGACGAGTTAATTGCTGCTATAGCGTATGTACTATATCTACCAAGCCAGTATAAGTCCACGATATTGTAAACTACGTTTAATACTTGCACAGCAGCTATTGGTAACCCTATTTTCAGCATTACTTTGAACAATGGTTCTTCTAGTACCCATCTCTCATTGACAGCTTTCAACTTGATCACCAAGTACGATATGGAATTAACGCATGTTAGTGCCTGGAAAACTCATACATCATATCGTTGAAGCATCGACAATTATTCTGAGTCAATTATATATCAATTAATGAATCCACATATAAACATGCTTCCATAGGATAGTTGTTCATGCTCTTGATCGACATAGATGATCTCATTTAGAGAAGCGAGTTAATGTTGCATAGGAGTTGGTTTAAATATCAGACATGGGAGTCCTTCATTGCTGAGAAAAGGGACCACATGATCCCGGTTTAGTCCCCCTAGTGAGTAAAATACTTAATGATTTGTCCTCCTATTACTTAGTTGCGTTCGGTTCATAGATGTCAGCAATTAGTGAGGAGCATTATCTTTAAGGGCACAGATCAACAAGCCTGGTGAATCATCAACGCACCTATCATTAATACAGCTTACAGATGTAATCATATTGCTTAGAGATCCCAAGTTTAACCTCTGTCAAGTGTTTAACGATCTGCCTATGGGTCAGTTTTCATAACCTATATTTAAGTAGTTTACTGCGTATTACTTTTATTTTTATTTCTATTTTCCAATTTACATAATGTAGGTGAATGCGTTATGTTCACTTTAAGGTATGGATCAACTAAGTTGTACTTTGGAGTAAACGCACTGAGTGAACTAGAAGAGTGCATATCATGTTACAGGGAAGTAGTCGTAGTTACTGGTAAATCATCTGCTAGAGTTTCGGGGGCAATGGGGGATGTAGAGAAGGTTTTGAGGAATCACGGAGTAAACTACGTTGTATACGATAACATATCGCCTAACCCTTGGGCTAGCCAAGTCGAAGAACTCGCTGAAGTTATTTGGAGCAGGGGTGCTGACCTCGTCGTAGCTATTGGTGGAGGTAGCCCCATTGACGCAGCTAAAATGGCTTCAGTTATAGCTTTGAGTGGTGGGAGAGTTAAAGATTACGTTGCGGGCTCAAGGGTACCTAAGAGAAGTGTGCCTTTACTAGCTATAAATTTAACTCATGGTACTGGTACAGAGGTTGACAGGTACGCTGTAGTTACACTGGATGATACTCGCGAGAAGCATGGTTTAAGCGTGAAGTACCCGGAGATATCAATAGATGATCCAAGGTATACTCTAACACTCGACGAGAAGCAAACCATTTACACTGCTCTCGACGCGTTTTACCACTCATATGAATCAGCAACATGTAAATCCAGGAACTTATTCGTGGAGTCCCTAGCTAGGGAAGCTACATCAATAATTGCAAGTAATCTACCAAGGTTGGTGAGCGACCTCAAAAACCTTGACTTAAGGGAGAAATTGCTTTACGCTTCAATGATAGCTGGAATAGCCATAGATTCTGGTTCAACGCACGTAATACACGCGATAGAACACGTGTTGAGTGGTTTACAACCAAAGTTACCTCATGGCTGTGGTTTAGCGCTAATAGGCCCTAGGTCCATCTACTATACGCATAAAGTAGTACCCGAGTACTCCGCCTACGTTCTAAGAACACTAGACCCCACTCTGAAACCCATAGCTGAGGACGCGGAGAAAGCCCAGAAGACTGTTGAGGAATTCCAGCACGAGGTTGGATTCGATGAGAGACTCAGCGATTATGGGTTCACGGTCAAAGACATTGATTTGATAATTGATTACGTCTTCAACAAGTTGAATTACCTACACGAGGATTCGCCTTTTCCGTTGACGAGTGAAATCGTAAAAGACATCGTGACCTATTCTCTGTAGAATCCATTTCTCACCAACTCATCTTTACTACGAACATCTTGTTCTATTGATTCATGTTAGCTAAAAATTTATAAATGGTGCACCCTATTTACTTAAAGTGTGCACAGGTGATTAATATGGCTTGCTTCATTACACCAATGTTAACGGGTATAGTACTCAGTGTTATTAAGAAGCTGTGGAAAAACGCTGATAAAATAAAACTAGGTTTACTGGTCAAAATGCTCCTAGCTGGCTCACTGATACTCGCCGTTGAACACGTTTGGCACGGCGAAATCGTACCATATCCTCCATTTTTAACTGCTATGCAAAACTCATCCGACATACCGGTTTTGATCAACGAGATAACTGTTATTGGAGGATCAATGACCATCGTTGTTACAGCTGCATGGAGTGTAGTAGTAGCATTTGCTAAGAGAATGGAGGTAAAAGTACGGCCTCCTACACGCATAATATTAACTCTCGATAAGGTGTGATCATTGTGGGCTATAGCACTTTTACTTATCTCAGCTCTATCCACTATTGCTTGGTTTAAGACCAGGGCTGTAAACAAGTATAGATTCGACTTACTCGCGGTGATATCTGGTAGTGCTGGTTTAATGTTCCTAGTTGATAATATCTACAGCTACTTGAATGAAGGCGTATTATTTGAATTCAACTATGATGCGGTATTGTTAACAATCACTTTAGTTATCTCAGCGTTGCTTACTTGGTTAGCAATACTGATATATAGCGTGAAATTCAAGCAAATGACTTAAACGCGTTTTTCGCAACCCTTATTTACTTCTATTGAAATCGTTTAAATCAACGTAGTAGAGCTAAATTTCATTACTTTAGGTGAATCCATTGAGGCGGAGAGCAGGATTGCGGATTGTAATAATATCTCTAGTGGTAGTATTAGCGTGGATAACCGGCTTCATTATAGGTGTGTACCATGTAGAACTCTCCCATAGCTCTTTAACCCAGTACTCGGTTAAGGTTTCGACAACGACTTCTCTATATCAGTTAGGGGTTCTCGATGATTTATTCAGCGATTTCAATAATGTAACGGGTTTAAACGCAAAGTTTGACGTATTAGCTAAGGGTTCTGGTGAAGCTTTAAGGCTTCTCGCCGATGGTTCAACTTGCATTGGTTTCGTTCACGCTCCCGCGCTAGAACAAGAATTCATTACTCAGGGGAAAATCGAGAGACTCGCTCTCTTCGCGTACAATGAGTTCATCATTGTAGGTCCGAGAAGCGATCCAGCTAATGTTAGCTCAGCTGTCAACGCGGTCGAAGCATTCAAGAGGATATATATGGCCGGAGAACTTGGATTAGCGAGATTCATCAGTAGAGGAGACATGTCTGGAACAAACATTAGGGAAATTCAATTATGGAACTTAGCGGGCTTAAACCCTGAGGGCAAATCATGGTACTTGAAAACAGGTCAAGGTATGTCTCAAGTCCTCATAATAGCTGATAACTTGGATGCTTACACTTTAACAGATATTGGAACATACATGAAGCTCGAAAACCAGGGGAAACTAAGGAACTTAGTGACTTTGAAGAGTGATCCAACGTACTTAATTAACGTCTACTCAATGTACTTGTCGAAGACCACACCGTGCGATGACCCCTATACCTGGTACATTGCATTCAAGCTCAGGGATTACTTGCTCAGCAGAGGTCAAGACCTTATATCAATTAAATACATGGGTTTACTTAACCCTGTGAAAGGGCGTGAAGACATGGTACTACAGGCATGGTTAGCTTTAACAAAGCTCAGTTAGTTAATATATATGAGAACGGTGAGAGGACCCAGCGATGACTGAATCCATTTTAACAGTGACTATTAGAAGTATTTATGTCTCATCAATAGCTGCTCTAATAGCATTCTTATCCTCCTTAGCTTTAAACGCCGCTTTCTCAAGGATGTCAAGGAAATACGTTGAAGTAATATCAGGGGTTTTTGAGGCCCTTGTGGGTGTTCCAACAACAGTTATAGGTTTACTAGTATATATGCTATTTTTCCCTGGTGGCCCTTTGGGAACACTGAAACTACTATACACACCCCACGCTATCATAATAGGTGAGTTCCTCGTAGCTCTCCCCATGGTTTACACTTACATGTTTAGACACTACTATGCTATGCGAGACACTATTAGAGAACTCGTATTATCGCTTGGATGCCCGGAGAAGAAGGCTTTCAAGCTTCTCTTAAGAGAGCTCACGCCTATTCTCTTATCAGCGTACTTTGTATCCTTCTCTAGAGCTATGGGTGAACTAGGTGTAGCGCTCATCGTGGGTGGTGGAATTGAGGGTTACACTAACGTATTAACTACAGCAATAGCTCTTCAAACATCAATAGGCAACTACGAGTACGCTATTCAACTCGGAGCAATACTTGTATCCATCACTATAATGCTTATTGTAACCATGAAGATCCTGGGTGAACGCGTGCTATGGAGATTAGATTAGAGAATGTCTGGTTTACTTATGATGGCTCCTCTTACGTCTTGAAAAACGTGAACTTAGAGTTCGCGAACCCTGGTTTATACATATTAATGGGCCCTAATGGTTCAGGTAAAACAACTCTACTGAAAATAATATCACTCTTATTTAAACCAACGAAAGGCAGAGTACTTATTGATAACGCTGATTTCTGGAATATGATTGAGAAAGATAAGCAAGAAGTTAGAAGTAGAATTGCATATGTCAGAGATAAACCAATACTGGTCAGAGGTACAGCAAGGTACAATCTTGAGCTTGGATTAAAACTTAGAAATAACGTTGAAGTAGATAAATCGCTCATTAATAACCTCGTGAAGAGGTACATGCTTGAAGATTTATTAAGTAAACCAGCTAGTAAACTGAGCTCTGGGCAAGCTAAAATAATAACTATTTTAAGAGCATTAATCTTGAACCCAAGGATACTGGCTCTAGATGAACCATTCACTTTCCTAGATAACACGAGGACAATGCTTCTAATACAGGATCTTGCGAAGCTGGTGGATAATGGAAGCATCATCATCATCGCCACGCACTACATGCATAGAGACCTAAGAACACGCGCTAAGCAAATAACGGAGTTAGTTAATGGAGAAATTATACATACCTAAACATGAAATGATTGAATATATTTGCAACCCCGAGCACATTTGTATAAGTGTTTATTGTTTAATGGTTCAAAGGAGGGATCCTGTTAACATTAATAATATCATTAAATTTAACATAGTTGAGTGAAGATTATTGCTGTTTAGTAGGCTATGGTGTCTTATTTGCGGGAAGTAACGTTCAACGAGTACTTAGAGTTTGTTTCAAGGAATAAGATTATTAGAATAGAGGATCAAGAGATCTCCCTTGAACCAATCAAAGTAGGGAACTTGGTTCCATCTTCCTCAGAGTTAACTGATATTTCGACAACTGTTTGGAGTTTTCCACAACGTGGATCATGGGCTACTCATAGAGGTGATTATAGGGGTAATTGGGCTCCTCAAATACCTAGAGCTTTAATATCGATGTATACTGCTAAAGGTGAAACCGTACTTGACCCAATGATAGGTTCTGGTACAACTTGCATAGAAGCCAGATTACTCGGTAGAAACTGCATAGCGGTGGACATAAACTACGAAGCATTAATGTTAACTATGCATAGAATCTACTGGCTTGAAGAAGCATTGAAGAAGCACGTGGAAACAAAACTCATACCATATAGTATTGGGGACGTTTCCATAGAGGACGTGTTGCAAACCAGTATTCGTGTGTATCACGGAGATGCTAGGAAACTGGTGTTACTGAGTGATAACAGCGTTGACGCAGTGTTCACTCACCCTCCATACTGGAACATTATTGAGTACCAGGGTACATGTAATCCAGGTGACTTATCTTGCACGAAGAAACTCGAAGAGTACTTAGATCTCATGAGGGATGTTGCAAGAGAGATATACAGAGTTCTAAAACCAGGTAAGTATGCTGCGATCCTGGTGGGTGATACGAGAGTCCGCAGGCACTATGTCCCGATCTCACACCATGTTCTGAGAGTATTCCTTGAAACAGGGTTTGTTTTGAAGGAGGAGGTCATCAAGGTACAGCATAAGATGAAGACGACACGTGAGATCTGGCGGAGAATCAAGAACAGAGATTTCCTCTTAATAGCGCACGAGAAACTATTCATTCTAAGAAAACCATTTGGGAGCGAGGAATTAAGTGAATTCAAGTATAGTACTAGTTTACTCTACAGGGTTTGAGCTCCAGTTATATTATTGATCACTGTTACTTAGGCATCACATGCTTCAATGTATTTACTTCTACTCGGAATATTGAATGCGTATGCGTTAACTAGTTTATCTATGGTTTCAAGCCCTAATTCACTTGAAACCTTGTACTCGTCCACAGCAGTCTTCAAGACTGATGTATCGATACCTGTTAGTGAAGCATAGTACTCAATGTTTCTGCCCGGGTTTCTCGCATATTCATCAATGGATGCTAGGTAAGCTTCCTTGATCAACTTATATGTTCTTTTACCCACAGTGTTTGAAATACCTAGAGTGCAACAGAAATCGATTTCTAGCTCGCTTGGAGTGTATAATTCTCTGAAACCATGCTTCTCTAGTTCTAAGTACACTGGGTGCCATGTGACAACGTAACCTCCCTTCCTCTTAAATAATGAAGTTATTTGACCAGGATCCTTGTAGTATAGAGTCTCAGATGCTTCTATGAGTTTTCTGGAAACGAGGTAGTGTCTAACGTAATCCATAGTGCTAATGATACTTGAATACACTGCATCACCTGCTTTAGAGCTCAATACTCTGAATCCACCCTTTAACCCGGCTAATATCACTTTGTAAGTCCTATAAACAGGGTAGATGTATAGTTGACCGACGAGAGGAGATAGTGCTAGGTCTACAGCGTTCTTAGCAAGAGCTATTGTGGCTTCTAAGCCATCTCTGTACACGATTACTTCTACATTTATGTTCTTTTCTCTGAGTTTCTTGATGAAATCTCCTAGAAACAAGTATTCGCTCGAAAACACTATCCCCAATTTTAGTACTCTTTGTTTGAGTTCGAAGTCAGCTTCTCTCAATTGGGGATAAATGTATACGATCTTGGTTCTACCCACTGTAATCCTCGATATTAACCCCTCGTGTTCCAGCTCGCTGAGGATCTCGGATACTCTGCTCTTAGATGCTCCTAAGGCCCTGTAAATGAATGATTGCGGAACATATGAGCCTTGGTGGTTTCTAAGTAGTTCTAGAACCTTGTTCTTTAAGCTGGTTTTCATTTGCTTCACTCAGTTAAAGTTTTTAAGCATTGCCCTTATAATTCTTACTGGAAAATCGAACAAATGTTCGGTGATCGAGCATTGATGGATCCCGTGTTGATTATCCAGTTATTGGTGATTCTGTGTTTTTACATAGTACCCTACATTTTTCTCCACGATTCCAAGGGGTTAGAGTTATTCTTGTTCTATGTTATAGCAACTTCGATTACAGGCATCATTTCGATCAATAGGTTGAATAAGATTAAGGGTGAGAAGAAGTGAGAGCAGAGTTCTTCATTCTTCTATTACTATATGTTCTCGTTGGAACAATTCTAGCTGTTTTCTCGAGAAGATTTTTCAGAGGCAACCTCAAGGACTACTATGTTGCAGGCGGTAGATTGAATTCCCTTTTGAGTTTTGGAACCTACGCAGCTACCACCTATAGTGCATTCATGATGGTTGGATTAGTCGGTATGACTTACGCTACGGGAGTTGGGGCACTTGGATTCGAATTACTATACTTAGCGTCAACTGTTTTACTATTGTCAACAATTGGGGTTAGAATATGGGAGCTATCGAGGAATAAGCAGTGGATTTCGCCTTCGCAAATGATTGGTGAACTATACGGTAGTAGATTACTAGCTGTCATGGTTGCATCAATATATTTATTCGCCATGGTACCATACTTAGCCGCTCAAATACAGGGGTTGAAGGTAATCTTCAACTATGGAGGATTCGGGGAATTAGAGGCCTTGATTATATCCTCTATTATGGTTTACGCTTGGATCGTGCTGGCAGGTATGTGGAGTGTTGCAGTAACGGATTTATATCAGGGATTATTAATGTTCACTTGTGGACTGAGTTACTTTTTGTGGACGATTTTCTACTATGTACCTTCAAGTGGTGTTTCCTACTCAGATATCTATAAAGCATTATCTAATAGCAATTACCTTGGTTTAACGAGTTTCTGGAGTTTAGGAGTATTCCTAGCTTACACTATTCCCTGGGTTTTCTTCGCTGTCACGAATCCACAAGTTGTCGTTAGACTCTACTTGCCTAGAGATTATAAGTCATATAGGAACACTGTATCATTGTTCTTCATTTATGGATTCATCTACACTATAATAGTTGTAGTAATTGGTTTAACTGCAGCTGGTTTATCTAAAATAGGTTTAATACCTGGAAACATGCAGTGGGACACTGTTACACCTTACTTACTTAACTTAATGCCACCCCTACTGGGTTCAATAATAGGTGTCTCAATTGTTGCAGCAGCTGTCTCCACTGCGAACAGCATAGTTTTAGCTGTATCTGGTAGCGTTTTATCAACGCTGAGTGAGTCAAGTAGCTTGCTAGCTGCAAGAATTCTAGATGCTCTATTAGTCTTATCTGCTGCAATAGTTGCTTTAACGAACGTAGGCTTCATAGTGGATTTATCTGTTTTAACATCAGTTATCTTGCTACCACTTGCACCTATAACTATTCTCGCAGTATACAAGCATGGAGTCTTCAAAAAACACGTGAAGACTTCTGCTATCTTATCCCTATTTGCTGGGACAGGGTTAGCGACTTATTACGCGGTTGAGTTAGGGCCTAGGAGAGCTTTCAGGGAATCAATAAATGGTTTACCTCTATCGCTTTGGGTGTTATTGGTTTCAACTTTGATCCTGTTGACTGGTTACATGGTGGATAAATACGTTAATAGACACCAGTTATCTAGGTGAAGGGATCTAAAAACGTAATCCAATATTGGAAAAACATGGAAGCAATTTAGCGAGAAGAACTCTGAACTCCCCTGTGAGCATTACGCATATTTTCATCTAGTTATCCTTCTGTTTATCCACTATTGGGTTTAATAATGATTCATCGGAGAGCTGAGACTCGTGTTTCTCTAATGCTTCAATTTTCCTACACGTAAAGGCCAAAATATCCATAACAGTGCTTGGTTTACTTGTATAATAGTAAGCTATAAAGCTTGGCGAATGATGCTTTAGATTCCTTCGGTTGTTTCATCAAGTAATGAATCTATGTTTCGCGTGAAAGCGATATAGTGTTCATGTAGGTTGTTTTTCGAATTTTCCCTCATTCTCGATCTCTAGGTTTTTGTTACTTGTATTCCTCCTCAATAGCTTCAGCTACTTTACCAATGTTTACACTGTAACCTAGGTCTCTTAAAGCCCGCGCTAATGCGGTAAACGCTGAGAGAACGTGTGTTCTTGAAGCTTGTACCCCCATATGACCCACTCTCAGTACTTTGCCCATTAGTCTCCCCCAGCTGCCAGCTATCATTACACCGTATTTCTCCCATATTATTTTCCTTAACTCCTCGCTATTGATTCCTTTAGGGGGTTCGAACGCTGTAACTGTTGGCGAGGAGTAATTCATTGATGATGGATAAGGATTCAGGTTTAATGCTTCGAGTGCACGCCATGAAGCCTTCATCGCCAATAAGTGTCTCCTGTGGACGTTTTCGAGTCCTTCCTCCATGATCATTTTAATTGACTCATTCAAGGCGTAAATCAACACGTCGCACATAGTATACGGGAATATCCCCCTGTTATCCAACATATCCCTCCAAGTCTTCAAATCTAAGTAGAATCCTCTGTAGTTTATTTTCTCGATTCTATCCCATGCTCGTTCACTAATAGCCATGATCGTTAACCCCGGAGGCGTATTCAACGCTTTCTGAGATCCACCTATAAGTATATCTACTTCCGCTTTATCGAAGTCCACTGGTACTCCCCCAATGCTTGAAACAGCATCAACTATTAATAGTGATCCATGATCCCTCACTACTTTACCTACTTCAACTAGATTGTTCAGTATTCCCGATGGAGTATCACAGTGCACTAACGTGACTACTTCAATATCCCTGTGTTTCTCGAGTTCTCTATCTATTACGCTGGGGTCAGCGCTCCTCCTCCAGCATTCTTCACAGTTCTCAACAATTAATGGTTCACCACCATACGCTTTAATCAGATCAGCGAATCCTTCACCGAAAACACCGTTCGCGATAACTAGTACTCTAGTTCCGTCTTTAACAGTGTTAGCTATAGCTGCTTCTAATCCTAGCATGGCTTCCCCAGTCATCACGTAGATTGATCCCTCCCTAACATTGAGAACATGCTTTAGTTTTTCACGTGTTTCATTGTAAACTCTGAGGAAATCGGGGTCTAAGTCCGGGTTAGTTGATTCCTTCATTAAAGCTAATTTAACACGGTAAGGTATCTCCGTTGGACCAGGAGTCATAATGAATCGATCAGTATATAATTTAACCAAAGAACCCACCATGTAAAATGATTAACTTAAGGAGTGTTTATAAATGAATTACACGTGGAGAATAAATCATAAATTAACAACGGGTTTGAACCATTTTTCGAAGAATGCTCTCTACTTGATTATAGTTTCTTAACTCATGTTTTTAATCCAGGTTTTCCCTCTCCGAGTCCATTTCTTCCTTATTTCTCGGTACTTGTTCAGAGTCTCCTCAAGGAAGACTTTGTCTGAGTAAAGGATTTTTCCGTCTTCAAGTATCTCCAGTATGAAGGTGCTCTCGTTCTCTAGGAGTTTCCTAAATGAATCAGTGTTTAAGCATACTGGATGCACTCTCGGATTAACGTATTTCATAACAATCTCGTACCCGTCCCTAGGATCTCTTGGAAAGTTATCAGCGACAATTAAGATGTCGATATCGCTTTCAACCGTGTAGTCTCCTCTCGCCATGGATCCATACAATACAACTAATTTAACTCCATACGCTTTTATATTCTCGACTATATCATTTAGCTCCTCTAACAATGCTTTCAACCCACTTCAATATAGTCTCAGCGCATCTTATACATTTCTCCGCGTCCTCCTTCGTGTAGTAGTCCATTGGAGCACCTTCATCGTATACATCGGGGTATCTAGACGGAATATAATGCTTGTCTAGTATAGATGCGCAATTCTTGATCTCCGCTGGAACATCTATTCCAGCATCTAATATAATGAAGGTAATTGAATGTCCTCTTCTCTCTCGGTGAAAATGACTAAGTAAACCCTTAATAGCTTTCTCAGCTGCTTGATGGGATTCGAAGCAGGTTTCCTCGTAAAGCTCTTTTTCACAATTAGCTAAGGCTGAAGCGAGGTTTCTCCTTGCTTGCCTGATCCAATCCATGCTCCTTGAAACCATTTCATTGACGCCTATTATTTTTTTTATTAAAGCAAATGCCCTCACTACATGATTTCATTAAACAACTTAATTAAACTTAAATAAAGTTATCGAGCTTATACAACTAAATCCAATATATGTTTTGTTCTCTGCATAAATGAGAGAAAAAAGGTTCAAGTAATTATCGTAATGAGGATAGATACTCCATCGAAGATTACTACCATCAGTATTGTAACTAAGAAATTTAGCGGTGTTAATGCTGTTTCTAATCTCTCATTTAGTGTTGAAGAGAACATTATTTTATTGACTGTGCTTCTCCCAGAGAAGCTTTGAGAAAAATTGTTCTAGAGTATATTGTATGTAATCCGAACTTGTAGCGAAAAATATTATTTCATCCTTCCTTACCGCTGGGTTACCAGGCCTTAGTGCGAAGCGATTGATCGACTTTATGAACCTCATGTCATAGGTTATCTTTGTTATTACTTTAACAGCTATTTTCGCTGTCTCCTTTAGAGTTGTAAGGGAAAATTATCCAACGAGTTTCAAATAAGTACGGGTTCCAAGAGTTTACTTGATTAAGATGAGGAAGCTGAGCGAACTATTCATGCTCAAATTATTCGTGGTAAACCAGATTTTCTACTTAACAATACTCGGAATGTAGGGTAATCAGTAATTGTTTGAATAAAAAGCCAACGAGAGATGAAAATACGCTGTTTTATTTATATTTGTGGACTCCTAGATAGACTTATACCTAAGGGGGAGCGTGAAACTTGCGGGTAGGGTTGTTCTTTGATTTTGACGGTGTTTTAGCACCAATAACTGAAAACCCATTGGATGTCAGTGTACCGTCCATAATGATGAACACTATTAGGAGCATGCAGAGAGAGTACACTATAGCCGTTATTAGTGGTAGAGACTGCCCATTTCTCTATAATAGGATACCTGGGTTAAACGGGTACGCTTGTATTTTCGGGTTGGAAATTCATGGCGGAGGATACACTGTTCTCGATGATGAAGCGTATTTCAGTGATAAACCGAGAATCATAAGTGAATTAGCTTTTAGAATAGAGAAAATCATCGGTGATAGAGGTGGATTAATACTGGGTAGAACGCTAACTGGTGTACCAATTGGTATGAGTGTTTACTGGTACTTGGATAAGGGTAAACCAGTTGAACTCGATGAATTAATAGAGGAAGCTAAAAAGAGTAAACTAGTGGTTAACCCCATTAGTAGGTGGGGTAATGTAGCTGAATTCATTGAAATACATGTCTCCAAGAGAACAAAGGGGGAATCGCTGAGAATACTTAAAACTCTACTAGGCGTTGACAAAGTGGTTTACTTCGGAGACAGCTATAGAGACATACCCGCGTTTAATGAAGCAGATATTCGAGTATTGGTTAAACACGAGTACAATAGCTCTCTGAGCAACGTGAATGTTGACTACGTGGTAAACCAAGCTGAGCTACCGCAATGGCTTAAAGTTAAGTTAGAGGAGGCTCATGGTCAATTATAGAATTAACGTGAGTATAGTTGCTTTCTGATCCACGAAGATTTCAATCATTCTCGCAACATATTTATAGCAGACTTAAAAGCAAGTTTACCTTTTAATTCCCCATTGAGAAAAGCAGTGGCGTTTTCTAATGGTGCATCACATGAGGCTCGTAGATTTCAATCTCATCCATGGTGATTTAAGTAAATTAGATTATTACATTGACACTTTAGGATACATATTGAGAGAGTGGGCTACACCGCCTGTATTAATTAACAGTGAAGGCGTAGTCGTTGGAAACCACGATGTATATAATGCACTCTGGGCCCTGGGTACACGCCTCATACCTGTAACCATGGATCCAAGTGAACTAAGTGAGCGGGTTTCACTGAGTGAACTCGACTTTTACCACGAGGTATCTAGTCATAATCCCAGGATATACGATAACGTTGTGGAGCTAGTTGGACGAGATATGCCGACACCCATGGTTAAATTAAAGTCCCTCAGTAATAAGAATGTGAGGGTATGGGCTAAACTTGAATGGTATCATCCATTTAGTTTAAGCATAAAGGATAGAGTAGCATGGTACATGTTGAAAACTACCCTTGAAAGAAACATGTTGAAAAGCCAGTTAATCTACGAGGCTACATCAACTAATACTGGGCTAGGACTTGTTGGTTTAGCGAATTTCTATGGGTTAAAGACAAGGATATACTTACCATCTACAGCTCAGAAATGCGTCGACTACGTGTTTAAAGCTATGGGTGCTGACGTTGTTAGATCTCAAGCAGATATTACAACTAAGCTGTTGAAGCAAGTGCTAATGGATGCAGAAAGAGACAACGCAACTGTCTTAAACCAGTTTGAAAACGACTTAAACTTCATAGTTCACTTAAAGTACACAGCGAAGGAGATAGACTACCAGTTATCAGCAAGAGGAGTGAAACCAAGAGTTATAGTGGGAGGTATAGGTACTTCAGGTCACTTATCAGCCATAGCTTTCTACTTTAAAAACAAGTATAGAGATGTCGAAGCATATGGTGTTCAACCGAAGAAAGGATCAACTATTCCAGGCATAAGGAGAATTGAAACAGGTATGAAATGGATCCACATGGTTAAAATCGATGAGATAATCGATGTTTCACTCGAGGAAGCCTTTCAGGCAATCATACACGTAGCTAGAAGCGACGGTATACTGGTGGGATTAAGTTCAGGTGCTGTATTATACGCAACTAAGCATTTAATTGATAACAATGAAATAGAGGGAGACGTGGTAGTCATTATACCTGATCATGGGATAAAGTACATAGAGCTACTCGAATACCTAGTTGAAAAATGCGTTGAAACACCAGAAGAATACACTGAGCGAATAGAAACACGTAACAATAAGTAGTTTGCAAAGTCAACGCCGCTAACATCAATAATACAGACTCTCATTGAGGAATTTTACTAGAGCCATGAGTGTCGCGTAGTAGCTCAGTATGTATCTTTCACAAGTCATCCTCGTCAGTATTCCTATGAATCCCTCTTTTTCGCCAATGTTCTCGACTCCGAATATTTTCTCAACTGCTTCATCTAGTTCGCGGTGCTCGCCTCTTATTATGGCTTCATATATTCTACGGGGAATAGGGAAAGATGGTGACATTCCAATAGAGTACCGTTGGTCTCTGCTCACAATGTAAGCTAATTCAACATCAAATGGTTCACCGTTAAACAAGTAGAACCCTGCTTCAACTCCAACTCCGAAATCACAATTCACGCTCATGCTTCCCAATGCCCTCTGCTTAGCTCCGAGAAGTATTTGATCCAAGCCTATTGGTTGCGGAGGAACACTAGTTGAAATCTTCTTAGACTCTATTCCTTTAATCTTGTAAAACACGCTGAATGCTTCACTTACTCCACGTATTTTCACAGGGTTCGTGGACCCAATACAAATAGTTACCTCACTACCTGGATGCATATGAACCAACTCTTACTCATCCAATGCTCCTAAGAAACCCAACTCTAATCAATATAGATTAAAATAAAAAGAGTTCATATAACAGTTATTGGATGAATCGATCTTAGTTCTATGTCCTCATCTATTAAATCATGTTCATGCACATTATTAATATTTTAAATCCATGTTTTACTTGTAATATTTGAGAAGTAGTGGAGATATAAAGTACCATGAAAACCAAATGAGGCTTTGGCACGATGAAAACCAGCAAATATAATATCATCTTAGTGTTTTTAACCATGATGGTGATTTTTTCCGGCTACATTGGGTATATTTTCGGATCCATGGTTAAAACGGGAAACACTGAATCTTCTTCGACTCGGGAAGTTAATCAACCAATTATTTGGCGCATGGCAGCTCATGTTTCAACAAGTGATCCCAGGTTTAAAATAGACAAGTACTTCGTTGAATTAGTTGAAAACTTGACTAATGGGCGATTAATCATAGATCTACATCCAGGAGGAGAATTGTTCCAGGTTTCACAGACGTTTGAAGCTGTATCAAGGGGTACAGTTGAATTAGCTGAAGTGTTCCTTGGTTACTGGGTTGCCGAAGACCCCGTGATGGCTCTCGGTGCATCTATCCCGGGGCCGATTAGGTCTCCGGATGAGATACTGTACCTCTACAGTAAAGTTGAACCAATTATACGGAAACACGTTGAAGCAAGAGGAGTAATTCTACTGGGACCATTGGCTTTCACTCCAGTTGAAGTCTTCATGAGCAGGAAACCAGTGTACTCGTTGAGTGATTTAAAGGGTTTACTTGTTAGAAGCGTAGGTATTTCAGCTAAAATATATGAAGCCTTGGGCGCTAAAGTAGTTGCAATATCACCTAGTGAAATAATACAAGCTCTACAATTCGGAACAATAGATGCACTCGAGTACGGTGAGTATGGTGGAAACTACTTAATGGGGTTCCAAGAAATATGTAAGTACGTTCTTGAACCACCTCCAGGTTACTCATTACACTCGCAAACATACATGGATAACTTCTTGATAGTTAACCCCAACGCTTGGAGTAATTTACCGATTGACTTGAAGCAAGCTGTTCTAATAGCCATTAACGCTACGTGGAAATATGCCGTGGAGTTAATGTATCACTGGGGGTACTTTGAAGCACGTGAATTATGGAAACAATCGGGAGCAATAATAACAACCATTACTACCGAGGAGGCGAAACTAATAGTAAATATATCAACTCAAATCTACGTGGATCTAGCGAAACAGAGTAATGATGCAAGGGAATTCATCATCGCAATGGTGGATGTTTGGAGGCAACTAGGTTACATGGAATGGGCAAGTGCTGTTGAAAATGATTTAAAGAGGGCTGGTTTAATGTGATTAAGAAAGTGACGTATGCCTTTATCAATGCGACCTTATTTCTCTGTGTATTACTATTAATGGTTTTAACCGTCTACTCTACTATTATGAGGTACATTCTACGTGCTCCAGATGTGCGTTCTTATTTCATATCCATATGGCTCTGGGGAATAATTTTCCTTCTTGGATTTGGATACGCGTTGTATGAGAAATCACATATACGGGTAGACGTATTATACACAAATACTGCACATAGAACTAGGAGAATAATGGATATTATGGGTTTAGTTATTTGTTTACTGTGCTTGATCATAGTGTTACCTAATTCTCTGCAACTCGCGTGGAGATCATATATTAGTAATGAGCTGGATTCAACGATCCCCTTATACTCGCCTCCAATATGGTGGTATAAGTGGCTACTGGTTTTCACATTCATACTCGCCGCTATCCAGGTTTCATCAGTGATAATAAATGAGTTAAAATCCCGATGAGGTACCGTGCATGGCTACCATGAATTTAACTCCTTTCCTAATGTTCATTTTACTACTTGCTCTCCTCTTGGCTGGTGTACCTGTTTCTTTCTCTCTACTATTTACAGCCATACTATTTGGACTACTGATCCTTGGTTGGAGCTCACTGGACCTTGTTTTCCAAGCCTTCTGGTCAACAATGAATAATTTCACTCTTGTAGCTGTTCCAATGTTCGTATTTATGTCTACTTTACTCGAGAAATCCGGTATCGTTGAAGACATCTATAGAGCCATCAGAGACATTGTTGGTGGAGTACGAGGATCATTACTAATCGTTGCATTATTAATGGGTTACATTATTGGAGCTATGTCCAGTGTAGCAGCTGCAGGCGTTGTAAGTATTGCTTTAGTAGTATACCCTGTGCTGAGGAAAACTTATCCAGAAGCAGACGATATTTCCATTGGTATAACAGTGTTCGCTGGTACTTTACCTCAACTAATACCTCCAAGTTTAAACATGGTTATATATGGATCAATGACTGGTGTACCTGTAGTAAAGTTATTTGCAGGTGGATTAGTTATGGGCACGATATTGACGGTGATAGCGACAATTTATATTTTATTCTACTGTATCGTGAATAAAGATAAAATACCAAAAATCACTGTTGAAGCTCCACGCAGAGAGAAAGCCCTCAATTTAATTGGTTTAATTCCGCCTGTAATAATAGTTATATCCGTGCTTGGTTCAATTTTCACGGGTATGGCTACACCCACAGAGGCATCTGGGATGGGTGCATTAGCTGTATTACTCTATGCTTTGTCAACGGGTAGATTAAACTGGAGGATCATAAGGGAATCCTTGTTGACGACAATAAAGCTCTCGGCAATGGTTGGATGGATAATAAGCGGTGCAGTCGCATTTGGATCCGTTTTCTCAATTACTGGTGGTTACTCAACTATTACCAGCGTTCTGCTCTCAATTCCAAGAGCTGAATTACTTGCACCCCTAATACTAGTTATGCTTGTTGTTTTCCTCGGGATGTTCATGGAGACTTCTTCCGTAGCAACTATTGCAGGCCCTATATCAGATTACATTATTCGCAGTCTTGGTTTAGATCCATTATGGTGGGGCAATATTTTCTGCTTTGCTTTAATGACAGGTTTCCTAACGCCTCCCGTAGCTATGGGAGTATACTTGTTCAAGGGCGTAGTACCTGAAGTGCCAATGTCGAAAATCTTCGAATCAATATTTCCGTTCTTAACTATTGAATTAGGGTTAACCATCCTTTTCATTATGTACCCTGATATAATATTGATACCAGTTAAGCTGCTTACTGGTTATTAAAACCCCGTATTATTAATTGAGAAATAACAATGAAGCAGAGTGATAACTCATGGTGCTTGATGATGCTTTGAGATTAGTCTACTTAACAGTATTGGTGTCCGCATCTGGTGCTTTAAGCCCAGGGCCTTTAACTGTTGCAACTATAGCGCTTGGTTCCAGGAACGGTTGGAGAAGCGGGTTTCAAGTAGCTTTTGGTCATACTTTAGTTGAAGTAACCTACGTAACTCTATTGTTCTACTTTTTCTCATACGCTAAAGCAGCATTAGATAGTGTTATTGGAGATGCACTAACATTGATGGGTTCAATAATCGTATTATACTTTGCTGTATCAACAATTAGGGAAGGATTTAGATACATAAGCGGTGACAGTAATGGTTCAAACACTAAGACGCCTCCTAATTTAAGGAACCCTGTCTTAATCGGGGTTCTATTCACTGGTTTAAACGTGTGGTTTCTATTATGGTGGCTGAGCATAGGCTTGGAGCTTGTTTCATTTTCCATAAAACTTGGTGTATTTGGTTTATTATTGTTGCTTATGAGTCACCTGTGGCTGGATTACCTATGGCTTATCTTATTAGCTGAGACAGGTAACAGGGGATCCAGGATCATGGGTTCAAGAGGCCATTCTCTTCTCATGATAGCGCTTGGATTGATCTTAATGCTATTTGGTTTAAATATGGTGTTAAAGAGATTTACACCGTACTCTATATTACCGTGAAAACTTTCTAATAGTAAATTGAACCATTAGTATTGTTTAAATATTATTGAACGCGTTTATCTAATAGGGGGAGTCATTAATATCAAGTTAAGAAAGAATTAAAGCTCTCCTCAGGAGATCAGAGGAGTTAATTAATAAGTCAAAGTTCAGGGATTACAGGATGCCATTCTTCCATTTATTCCAGCTATTTTAAGCAGTGTTGGCTTATTGTTAATGACTATGGGTTTCATAGGAACACTTGTACATTCTACAGTGTTCATTCTACTAACAACGAATTTGATGTTATTTATTGCAGGAATGTTCCTTAACCTCTACGTTGTATACGAATGGGTTGATGGAAGGAACGAGCGCTTCAGAAGGACATAATTCAAGAGAATTCACGCAGTTAAATCTAGACTCAACGAGCTGCGAGTAGTTAACTCCGGAATAAGAAATGCTTTAGCTAATACAATATTGATCATCTTACCACTGTACATAGTTCATGTATTTTGCTTCCTAAACAAAGATTTTAGGGAAAACTCTGCTAGAGAGAAACCTCTGATTTCCGAGCTACTCGGTGAAGTAGGAGGGAGACTACCTTCATTTACAGGGAGGCTTGAAGAATTCATAGTGGTACCAGATAGAAGTACATTGCCATACTTTATATTAACATTGACAACAGGGCTCTTTATGGTATACTGGGTATATACGTTAACCAAGGACTCGAATCAACGCTTCGAGAGTCACTCTATACTAGAAAACGAAATCATTACTGCATTTAAGCAAATATTGAGTCGGACAATGAATAATTTTCATCCACTTCATTATTTATACCTAGTGTTCCCTTCATTATTTATACCTAGTGTTCCCAAGTAATACTTCATGTGCTTAAATCAGAGGAACCTCTGATTATTGAGGAATTGGTATAATTTATTTATTCACCAAATTAAAATTATGTAAAACATGTTCACACCTACTGGTATTGATCTACAAGTATTGTGAAATATGTGAAAAATCCATATAACGTGTTTCTATGTGATTTCCTTCTCTTAGCTAGTTGATTGCTGAGTTGCCTGCGTAGTTATTAACCTCATTACTCTTGCTCTAATTATTTCCCTTCTTCTAAGTATTCCTTGTGCTGCCAGTGCAACTATTATTACAACCCCGTGGACTAATCTTATCCAGAACCCAGTCACTCCCGATGTCAATACCCCCATTTCTATGAATTCTAGGATCAATCCACCAATAAAGGTTCCATAAATTGTACCTAATCCGCCGGTTACTGGTGTTCCACCTATTACAACTGATGACACAGATTTCAACATGTAAATATCTCCAAGAGTTGGCCAAAAAGTAGCCATTCCAAGAGTGTTAATTATACCTGCGAAAGCGGCAATTAACCCATGTATAGCGTAAACAGATATTAATACCCTGTCGACATTTATACCCACCATTTGAGCTGCTACTCTGTTATCTCCTATGTAGTAAATGTATGCGCCGAACCTATGCCTGTTCAGAATCAACCAGAAGATTATTGCTAATCCAATAGTCCACAGGAATTGAACTGGTATACCTCCTAGCCACCCGACTAGTGCGCTGAAGACCATGGAATCCCTGTATTGTCCCAGTGGAATACTGAAACCCTGTGTAGCAACTAAAACTACGCCTCTCCATAGGAAAGTGGTACCTATTGTTGCAATTAATGATGGAATACCTAGTTTAGTTATTAAGATACCGTTGAACAGTCCAGCTCCTAAACCAGCAAGTAATCCCAGTATAACTCCTAGAAGTGATGCTTCGCCTTGCGCTTGCCAAGTCATCGCCATAATTAGTGGACCTAGAGCCATTATAGATGAGAAAGATAAATCTATTTCCCCCGTTATTATTACGAGCGTTAAGCTAATAGCTGGGATAATTGTATACGGTGAAATGCTCATTAATGAAGTATATGTAAATGGATTAGTGAAAGCACTTGGATTTAAAACGTAGAAAGCAAACCATATTGCAAAAAATATAGCCGTTATAACTACTTGTAATTTATAATCAGATATTATTCCCCTAACTCCTTTCAACTCATGGATCGCAGTCATCAATATCACCTAAAATGGCTAGGTAAGCTGCGATTTCCTATATAGGTTTAATTCCTTGTACTTCTCGGGAACACTGCCTGTTCTAGCAATAGAAATCATTATCTCCGTGAGGTCTTCCGGTGTTAAATTCTCCTTGTAGAATTCAGCCACAACTCTACCTTTATCCAGTATCACGAACCTATCAGCGACAGGGTAAACATGGTATATATTATGACTTATGAATACAGCGGATTTACCTTTCTTCTTCAACTCGTTTACGTATTCAAGCACTCTCTGCGTTTCTGCGAGACTTAGTGCGACTGTTGGTTCATCCAGAATGACTAGGTCTGCTTCAAAAACAAGAGCCCTAGATATCTGTACTCCTTGTTGATACCCGCCCGATAGATACTTCACAGGTGTTTCAACAGGCATCCTAGTTAACTCGAGTTGCGATAAGCTTTCATAAGCGATTTTCTTCATGTCATCGATTCTTAGAAATCCTAGTTTATTTGTGATCTCTCTGCCCATGAAAATGTTTCTCCATATAGGGTGATTAGTGCATAGCGTACGTTCTTGATGTATGAGAACTATGCCTAGTTCATAGGCTAATTTCGGAGTTAGTTTCTTGAATTTCATTCCTTTAATAATGATTTCTCCTTCGTCTGGTGCATGAATACCAAACAATATCTTCACGAGTGTAGATTTTCCAGCACCGTTATCTCCAACTAAACCTACTACTTCGTTTTCCCTCACGTAGAAATCTACTCCTCTAAGTGCCACTACCGAGCCAAATCTTTTAACAATATTGCGCATTTCAACAATATTCTTCGTACTCAAAGCTACTCACCACATTTTAACAACAAACATAATCACATGGAGATAGAGGAAAAGAAAGAGAAAAAATAAGAATATTTTCAATTTAACGATATCCCTCTGAAACAAGTTTCTCCACTAATCCAACATTACTACTATCAACGATTGATCCTCCAGTATCTATGTATAAGCCCTGGAAACCGTATTTCTTGCTGAGTACTAGGTTTAGAACAGTCATGAATCCCTGTAAGTAAGGTTGCTGATCAATAACCATTTGCACATATCCATCTTTAATTCCTTGTACTGATCCAGGCGTTAAATCAAACCCAATTACTATTATTTCACCTGGTTTCTTCCCAGCTGATCTCATGTAATCAGCGGCAGCAGCTGTAGTACCGCCTCCATCAAACACTATTAATTTAACATCTGGGTGAGCTGCTAAGTACCCTGTTACATAAGTTGTTCCCTCTGAGGGACTACCGTAGACTGCCGGTGGATGCGATACTCTGTCAACAACTAAACCTGCTTCTTTTAAAGCATCCTCGCATCCAACGGCACGTAGTGCACGAGCCGGTTGCTCCCAGCTACCAGAGAATATGGCCGCCCTTACGCCTGCTTTAAGAACATTACTGTATTTTTCAACAGCTGTTTTACATAAAGTATACCCAGATTGATATAAGTTTTGACCAACGTACCCAGTATACCAGTATTTCTCTCTCAGCTCAGGTATATCTACATTAGCAAGGGTTACGAGTATACCGTTATTAGCTGCTTGCTCAAATAATGGTTTTAGAGCATCGAGACCGGGATGACCCATAACTACAATTCCATCGGGTCGAGCAGCTATCGCCTTAGTGAATTCTTCCACCATTTTTGCTGGATCCCACTCCGTGTGAACATAAATTAGTTTCACTCCGAGTAGATTAGCTGCATCTGTAGCTCCCTTATATAATCTCGCGTCGAATGGATCTCCGGCTCCTCCACCTATCCAATATATTGTTAACCCGGTGCCAGGTAGAGTTGGAGTAGTTGTTACGGTCTGAGTTAGAGTGGTTGTTATTGTAGCTGTTGCTCCAGGTGCAACTCCTTCTGTGGGTTTAGGCGCTGAAAAGTATCCCACTACTCCCGCTATTACTGCAACCAGGATTATAACAATTATGAAAACCGAGGTGGGTATTCCTTTAGGTTGAGTAGTCATAGTATCCGCCTATATAACACACCTTTCAAGTACTATATAAGGATCCAGAAACTTATAAGTCTTTTCGCGTATAGGAAATATATATGGTATATAGGTAAGTATACAATTTTTCGCTTTAGAACTCATAGAACTCTAGATCAAGTAGTTGAGCCAGTGTTTTCAATGTGTTAACATAGTCTCCTCTAATTAACACCATGTGGTGTCCAAAAGCGTTACGACTCACTCTCTTCGCATCACTTACTTTAACTCGAACTGTTATCCTGCAGTGAACTGTATCATGCGTACTAATGACTTCTCCACGTGTTGCCCAAATTTTATCCATATTCCAGTGCATACCTGCTAATGTAACTTTTAATCCGGCTTGTAGTTCAGTGTAGGGCGTTGTACCTATTCCCATGTCATGGTAGTCCTTGATAATGTAACTGCAGCCTGGACAACTATAACTCGGGGGAACGACGTCATGGTTTATTGTAACAATATTATGTTCTATATCCCAGTGTGTAACGTTCTCATTTAGATTACCCATGAATGCAGTGTCACCGGATGCAGTCATTAGAAAGATCATAGTTAGTAGAGCGGGTAAATCAGCTTCACACCCTGCTGGTATTCCCTCATCTAGCAACATGGAGAAAGCCAAGCAAGGAACATACTTAATATCTGGGAGAGCGGGGCACTCCAGCGTCAGTGCATTGGCATTGTGTTTTTCAAGTAGTTTCTTTGTTCCAATGTATATCTTCGCGTAGTCCGCGAAATCTTTTCTTAAATTCTCCGCGACACGGTATTTTCTCATCCATTGATCAGCAACTTCACCTGCTTCCTCAGGCTCTACTTTCTTCAATGCTTCAAGGTACTCGCTCAAGTTTATTTTAGTAATTTTCAAGCCGAATTTTCCCTCAATCGCTTCGAGCGATATATCCCTTGGAACTGTCACGCTTCGAGGAGGATACTCCCCGATATATAGTACTCTGAGATATTTAAGATATCTGAGTGCACGTAGAGCCCTAATCACATCGTATACTTCCTCGTAGCCCATGGGTACAATGTACTTGGCTCCCTTGAACCTGTTTAATCTAAATCTTGAGAGTCTTCCATGTACACTGTACCCCCATTGATCCCATTCAGCTATTAAAGGTTTACCTTTACGTGCTATAGCTTCAAGAAGTTCTTCATCAGTGAGCCAGTCCTCCATGTCGCCAACAATATATGCATCAGCATCTTCAGATAACTTATTGACATCGAACACGTCTTGTATTTCCACGGGTTCCATCAGTGACACTATTCCTTTCTCTACGAGGTTTTTGAGTTCAACGTTCTCGGGCGGTATTTCCCTGGATCTAACCTGATCTCTTGGCTTCTTGGGGCCATAAACCCATGTATACTTTGCTACTGGTAATTCATCGCTGCTCCAGTATTCTAGAGCACTCTTCATTTTAATTCTCTGTAATACTGGTCTAATCGACCTTGTATTATAGAGTTCATAGTACTTCAAATCAACCACCTCTATTTATCCTCCTCGAGTACTCTCAAACCTAGTAATCTAGCTGCATTAATAAACTCCTCTCTGTAGTCACCAATGAACAATACTCTATGCCAGCCGCTTCGACGTTTCCAATTCAGAACTATTTTACGCACATTGGTACTGGCAACTAATTTATTGCTGCACGCGTGAATGCTTTCCTCCAAGTTAATTAATTCAGAGGTGTGAATAGTTAATGTTTTCTCATCTAAGCTTAATCCAACCGCTGTGAGTTTCACTCCTGGTTTGAATAAGACTCTTTGGGAAGCTTTCTTTTCCCCTAGGTGAGCTGGTGTTATTACGTAAGAGTACTCTGGTTTAATGCCTCCAAGCGGGTTTGTTGGAGCATAGCAGTGGTAATATATTATCTCATTCCTTAACTCATCTACAGCTGGATCGGTTATGAAGCCATTAATGTTGAGTAGGTACTTACCAATCATAATGACTATTGCAGATGATACATCTGCTTCACAGACAGGTATTAAACCATCATACCATAACTGCATATAAGCTAAACAAGGCCAAGCATCTAATTCACCCGTATTTCTTAGTACAATGCAATCTAATGCTATAACGTTTGCTTTTTTCTCCTCAGCAGCTTTCTTTATTGCCAGGTATAACTTAGCGCTTCTAAGAATTTCATTATAGTCTTTTTCAAGATTTACAGCGCTATTCATAATCCACTTCTTTGCTACTTCCTCGGCTTCAGCTGAGTCTACTTTACTGTAAAACTTCTCCCTGAATTCCTCTGAATTCATCACTATGTAAGATGCCCCAGTAACAGCACTAAGTTGCTTTAATAAACCATAAACATCCACGCTTAAAGGATACTCTAAGTTGAGATAATAATTAACAGCCTTTGGAACAATGAATAAAACTCTTGTTCTCCGTAATTCATCCAGTAGAATGAGGTAGTTAACCATTCTTCGGAGTAAAATGGGATCCTGTGGTTCCCTAGTAGAAACCCCTATAACCGGGTAACCTTTCTCGATAGCTTCACTGTACTCTAACACGTAGTCTCCTGAGCCACCGTAGGTTTCGTTTACCAATATTAATGGTTTACGCATCTCTATTATTGGTCTTAGAAGACCTGAAATACAGTTTAACACGAACACCAGGTAGCCAGGTGCATTTTCCTCCTTATATAGCATTTCCCTGAGGTCATCTATATCTCTAACGTAGTAATATGAGAATTCAACTTCATTACAGCATTTCTCAAGAGAACTTTTAATACTGTTGGTTACTTTATCAAACCACTCCCTTGCTGCTTGAGGACCACCTATAGCACCTTCTGGATTAACTATAAATAAGACCGGTATACGAGTAACCGATCCACACATACAGGGTATCTCCTCACATTAATCTATAATGTCGTTCTTAATAATGTTTTAAAAGGAGTTGATCTACATGAAGTATCTTATCTACTTTTCTCACTCTTTTATCGATCTCTTGCTTGCTTAAACCCATGTCTTCAAGGGGGAAAGCGAGATTCTGGTATACCGTCATATGTGGGTATATTGAAAAGAATAATAATTGCGCACCACGGAACTCATCTAGATAAGTAGTAGCCAGCCATAATTCCAATCAATACCGGTAGGAAAGTTGATGACATGGATGCCAGGATGCTGTTCAAGAACCCTCTTGAAATACTATTCCAAGCTTCCACCCATGGATCCATTATGGGGTCTGAAGGTGGCTGAAGTATGTTCGTAATGTATATTTCAACATTGCTCTTGAAGCCAGCCGCAATTACAACATATAATGGGAGAAGCCAGATGAATGAAATAATGATTAAAACCTCGTACGTTAAGGCCATCTCTAAATAGTTTCTTCTAGTTCCACGAGGCATTACTTAAACCACCTCCTCATAGCTGTTAGAGAATACGGTATAACGATTGCAAGAGATAAAGCAAACATTAGGACAGCCATAGCTGCACTATCAGCCGTGAATCGCTACTGCTATTATAACAATAATACCTGTTAGGTTTTCAGCGGTTTTAGAGAGTGCTGTGTAGTGTTTCTAAGTATATCCCCAGACAATATATGGAAACTTTATGTTGATATGTGTTGACCCAATGACTTGATGAACAAATCATTAATATTTACTCATTATAAGTTAATTGATACCTGTTGAAAGCAGAATTTAACCCTATTTGAGTATCGTCATTTAGTGGATGATTTATCTTGGTTGCGAAGTATCATGATATTATAGTGAATAAGCACACTGAGATGATAGCGTTTCTTTGCCGAGTAATTAATTTCCTTGAGGATATTGTTGAGGATGCTGAGTGCAGTGAAGTATACGTTGACCGCGTTAAACTAAGCGAAATGATGTTAGAGTTCAAAGCTATTGGCTGCAAGTACGATGTAGTTGAAAGCACTAGATTATTCAGTGATAAGCATGGTATCAAAGCCGAGCTGGGGAGTGGAGACATGGAGTTGAGAAAACTGTATGACCGCGTTGTTGACTACTATGCTAGAACACTGCGTAAGGAGATCAAGCAGTATGCCATTAGAACACGAGAGACCGGTATAGAGTACTATTTAGGCGTATTATTTGATGGAAGAGGCTTCATAGCTGAGGGAGAAGAAGACAAAGTAATTGTTCCCGGATTACCGCAATGTTTTTCAGCGCATACGCATCCATCAGATTACCCTATGCCTAGTCTAAGAGACATCAGGGTGATCACCAGGCTGCTTGTAGATCGTGGATTAGGACACGTCGTTGAAACCTTTGGAAACGGTTTAGCTATTTACCGAACAGGCCCAGTATCACTGAGCGACTACGAGGTACTGTTAAACACTGTGAAAAAAGGTGATGTCGAGAATGCTTTAAGAGAAATGATCAATAGAACCGTGGTGAAAGCACGCTTCATTTAAATCAAAGCTTACTTAATTATAAGAATTTAAGGCAGAAATAAGGAAAAAATCGTAGAATTAAGAATCCTATCTGCTACGTGCTACTGGAGGTATATAATCCTCTACTTGCTGAGGATCGAATCTTATCCTCCGCCCGGTTTCAGCGGATAAGTATCCATGCATCATTAATTGCACCACTAGTAATCCATCATACCAGTTCTCGGCAGGCAACTTATTTCTTAGGAACGAGTCAACCATGTAAGCGTCTTCTGCTTGGTAACCATATGTTATTGCTTCATCAGGTATAACGGGCATTAAGCCTTGATCAGCATTCTGCTTCTCGACAAACAGTTCCGTAGGCGGGATCCTGATGTTTCTACTCATGAATGTAAATAATTCCGGTTGCAGAGTGTTAATAGCCATACTGTACTCTGGGCCTAATACCTCGAAAGTCAATCTAAGTCCCGCACCGATATAAGACCACGAGGTTCTAGCTTCCGTTATGACGAGGCTTCCCTCTTCATCTTCATAAGAGACTACTACTAGTGAGTAATCCTCAGCTGGTTGTTTATCGAATTCAACGTTGAACCTCTTCTTCAATTCTTCAACGTAATTCTTCTTAATCCACTTTAAGAAACCTATTTCGCCGTAAACGTATTTTGGTTTAAGAGAAGACTTGTCGAGACCAGGGTTCGTTAATAAGTATCTTGAAGCTTCAATACTGTGACAACCCATATCAAGTAATACTCCACCACCCGATACGCTTGGCTTCCAGAACCATGCATTGTGAGGGCCAGAATGCTCCTCCGCAGCTCTAGCTAAGTATGGTCTACCAGAGTATTTAGCTCCAAGTCCCCATATAATTTCTTTACCTCTAGTCACAGATGGCATGAAAACCTGGTTCTCCAAATATCCATGCAGGAGACCTGCTTTCTCAACGAGGTTAACCATTTCCCTAGCTTCCCTTACGTTCCGAGCAAGTGGTTTCTCGACGGCTACAGCTCTAACACTAGATTTACCCTGTGTAACCTCCTCGAAAATAGCTTTAGTTACTTCAACCCTCAAATTATTTGGAACTAGAACCCATACAGCATCTAGCTCCCTACTTGACAAGAATTCGTGGAGATCAGTATATGTCCTCGGCCTAGGTAAACCCAGTTCCTCAATGTATGATGCCAAGGATTTAGCGCTTTCAGCTGTCCTTGAAAATACAGATGTTATTACCGCGTTCCTCACCATGGTGAATGCTCTGGCGTGGAATTTAGCGACGAAACCTGCACCTATGAATCCTACTCTCAATACGTCAGGCAAAGGTTACACCGGGTATATATTAATAGTGTTCATAATAATAAATTTTTCCACGAATACTAGTATATTCCATATTCCTACGTGATTCTCACGCATTATTCTCGGTTGATCCCCGCGATCCAATGAGTTGCTTCATTTTTTCGACGAATACCTCCATGTCCCCGGGTTTACCTATGGTGACTCTCATGTAATTACTATACTCAGACAGATCATCTATGTTCTGTAAGCACATTGTTAGTATTCCAGCTTCTTTTAGTTCACTCCATGCCCTACCACATGGTTCACCCATATTAATGAACACGAAGTTTGTGCTGCTTTCAACACTGTTTAACCCTATATCAGCGAGTCTCCGCCTAGTCCAACTTCTTGTCTCAATTATTTTACTAATTATTTCTCTAGTGTAGTTTAGGTCCCTCAATGCTCCCAGTGCAGCTGCCTGAGTTGATAATGGTACCTCGAATCCGATCCTGAGTTTTCTAATTGTTTTCTTTAACTCGCTACTTGTAATAGTGTATCCGAATCTTGCTCCCGCTAAACTGAAAGCTTTGGAAAAAGTCCGGAGAATAACTATATTCGGTAGCTCGGATACAAGGTCCTTGAAAGTAATACCCGAGAACTCATAGTATGCTTCATCAATGAACACTGCTCTAGCTAAATTGGATACTCTGCGAACAATATCCGGATCCTCCAGTAAAATGTTGCTTGTTGGATTATTAGGGTTAACGATGTAAACCACACGGTTACCGCAGGCCTTGATGAGTTCACTTGGGTTTAATTCAAATAACTCGCCTACGAGTTTAACTGGAACTAATTTTACGCCATAGTTCCTGGCTAAACTATAAATGGCGTGAAAAGTTGGGTGCACGATTACGAGCTCTGAATCAATAATCTTAGTGTAAGTTAACATTAACGTAACTGCGGCCGCAGAACCCGGGTATATGTCGAGGAAGCTATGGTCAACTTTAGTATATGATTCCAGTTCCTTTATGAGCTCATTGTATAAGTCATCGTGTTTATATAGGTTTAAGTACTCAGCGTATTTTGAAACATATTCTACCACATTCCTTGATGGTGGATAAGGTGATTCATTCAAGTGCAATCTAATCATTTCCAGTCACATACACGTTTTAATCTTGTTCATTTATTTGTAATATAAAGTATATATTTTGAAGTTCGAGCTGCCAGACGTGATGGAGAATGTTTAATGCTGAGTCTCGGAGAAAATCCATTACAACTATTGTTAAGAAACTAGTTACGAGTGATCCTGTTCTGAGGAAGTGCGTTGAAATAGGAGTCATTAGCCCATCTAAAACAGCTGAGCTCCTGAAACCAGCCGTTGAAGCCTACTTGGAAACAAGTGTATCGCTACCAGCCATTAAAATCGCGTTGACTCGTTTAATGGAAGAGTTGAAATCCGTGAGAGATAATGATAGATCAGCTAGCGTTACTAATATATTGTCCAGAAGTAGTGTCGAGTTGAAAACAGATATATCAATACTCATAGTTAGAATAACGGCAATGGATAAAATTTACCCCGCAGTAATAGAAGTTTATAAATACGCTAGGTTTCTCGCAGTAATGCATAGTGCTACAGCTGTAACCATAGTTACTGACTCAAACAGCATAGAGCTGTTTAGAAAATACGTTAACAGAGAAGAAGTAATGCTTGAACAAAGAGATCTAGCTGCAGTAGTGATCGTTAGCCCAGAAGACATCATGTACACTCCCGGAGTAGTTTCATATATAACGGGGATATTATCAAGTGAGGGAATAAACATTGTTCACGTTGAATCAAGTTACAGAGATACAATAATCGTGCTTTCGAAACAGGATGCTTCCAGGGCATTTAACTTACTTATAAATCTACTAGAGGCTATTCGCACACTAAACAACAAAATGTTTAGATCTATGTGAATACTGCGAGGAAAAAGGTTTATTTTCTCAGCTTCTCACGTCTACCGTAGACCAATAGTATTATTGCTAATGTAATACCGTAGAGCATCATTCTCTCTGCTTCAGGGATGTTAAATATTGTGAAGAAGCTATCTAGAACCGTTAGTACTAATACTCCTCCAACGGCGCCTATGTAATTGCCTCTACCAGCTGAAACACCGCCTAGGATAGCGGCTACTACTGCTTGGAGAGAGTAACCTGAGGCGAAACCATATCTTGAAGGTATCAGGATGAATCCTAGTAGGAACAATCCTGATAAAGCGCCTAGTGCACCGCTTAATGAGTAGACGATTACGGCAATCAAATTCATAGGTATACCGGAGTTATGGGCTGCTATTGGATTATCACCTATAGCGTATATGCATCGGCCGAGAACAGTCTTCGATAAAATAACTATAACTACTATGGATAGGAGTAGCCATATGATGGTTATTGTTGGGAACGATGAAAGCTCTATTACCTCTTTGGTGGCAATTCCTGGAGCAGTACCTTTCGTTATAGCAATGCTTAGCCCGTAAAGTAAACGTCCCGTAATATAAGTCATTATCAATGCAGGTATCTTTAGGTACCTTGTACCAACACCGTTCAAAGCACCGAATAATAAGCCCTGGGCTAGTATTACTAATATTACTAACCATAATGGATGTGACTGGAGAAGCAAAGCGCTTATAACCATTGCGCAGGACGCTTGGTCTCCAACCGATATGTCGATCTCGTTTCCACCTAGAAGGAGCACCATTGTTTCTCCTATCGTCATTAAACCCAGCGGCACAGCGAGCACTAGGATCGATTGTAGATGACCTGGTGACAAGTAGCCTGGTGATATTATTTGTCCTACTACGAGTAGTACGCTGAAAACTATGTAGGGTGTTACTAACCTCATATAAGTTCTGAACTTGATTGATTCAAATAATTTGTTCACGTTAAGTCTACTAATCATTTATCTTCCACCCCTCAAGTACATTACTACTGCTAGTAAACCTAGAACAACAGCTGAGTAAACTAGGTCCTGCTGGTAGAATGGTACCCCAAGCGAGAAAATCAGGTTTCTCATGAAAGTTAAACCTATTGCTGCGCAGATTGTTGCAACACCGTCCCCAACGCCACCTGTGAATCTGGCTCCTCCTATAATAGCTGCTAAGATCGCGGTCAAAGTATATGGTATCCCTATCTTTGGATCCCCTGAAGCAATTATACCCGTCATAAATAACGCTGCTAGACCAACAAACAAGCCATTTAATGTAAATGCAATAAATTTGATCAAATTGACGTTTATTCCTGCAATGAATGCTGAGTAGGGATTGCTTCCAGACGCGTAGAAGTGCAGTGAGATCTTATTAAACCTAAAATACAACCATATAAGTAATGAGGCCAGCAAACCTATGATCACCATTGGTATACCCCACAATCCATCCATGAATAACCTATAGTACCAGTTGGGTATAGGCCCCTCTGGTTTATTTAAGATAACTAAGGCTAAACCAGACCATATCGAAGATGTTGCCAGCGTGCCTAGAAAAGAGTTTACACGTAGTAATCCCACGATAATACCGTTTACTATTCCAACAGCTAAACCAATAATTAAATGCAACAAAATAAATCTATAGTCCCCAATGCCGTGGTACAGGTAAGCGTATACTGATACTACGTTTGCAAGCGTTAAACCAGCTCCCACAGACATATCAACTTCTCCCGTAACTAGAACAATTAACTCGGCTAATCCGAGAAATGCTAGTGGAACAGCCAAAAGAGTAATAGAGTCAATGTACATTAACGTTCTTGGGTTAACTATGACGTTGAGTATTATAATGCCAAGCATGAAACCAATGCTTGTAAGCATTATCTTGAGGTTTATGTACTCTTTAATTAATTGAAGTTTAGTGTTCTTCATGTTGGAGATCACCCAGCTGTTCCCTTAATGCTGGCCTCCATTATTAGATCTTCTCTTAGCTCTTCTCCTTTGAATTCACGTATGATTCTCCCCTCGAAGAATACTAGTACTCTATCCACTATGGGTAATAGTTCTTTGATATCGCTTGAGAAGAATAACACTGCTTTATCACCAGCTAGTTCTTTAACTATGTTCAGTATTTCTTTCTTAGCTCTAATGTCAACCCCTTTAAGCGGATCATCTAGGAGTAAGACTTTTGGATTCACTGTTAATCCACGAGCTAAGTATACTTTTTGCCTATTGCCTCCACTTAAGTATAAAACCGGTTGATCAGGATCTCTGCAAGCAATGTTCAGTTTTTTAATCATTTTAACCGCGTGCTCTTTTTCAAGTTTAGATAATACAGGTTTATGTAAACCCCTCCATAGGTTTAAGATTAAGGATATATTCTCCCTTATGGATCTAAGTAGAAACACTCCTTCCAACGTATCCCCAGAAACATATACAATACCGTGTTTAAGTGCATCACGAGGAGAATTGATCTTCACATCTCTACCCTCCAGGGAAATAGCACCTTCATATGGTAAAAGCCCGTAAATAGCTCTTAAGAACTCGGATTGGCCTTGTCCAAGTAGTCCTGCTAATCCAACTATTTCCCCTCTACCTACATCTAATGAAACATCCTTAACTTTGTCGTTTACACTTAAGTTCCTTACTGATATTACAGGTTTCCCGGATACTGCTTCCACAGCTGCTTTTGGAACATATTTGTACCCGCGGAACTCCTCTGCGAGTTCCCCAACCATGGCTTTAACGACTTCATCCATGCTGACTTTCCCGAGATCATATATGTCGACTAATCTACCATTCCTCAAAACTATTGCTTGATCGGAAACCCTGAAAACCTCCTCAATTCTATGAGATATGAAAACAATAGTTGTTCTAGCGTTGTTCTTAATTTCAATCATAGTTTTAAATAATTCCTCCCTCTGCTCCTCGGATAAATAGTTCGTGGGTTCATCTAGGAATAATAACTGCGGCTCGAGGATCAAAGATTTCGCTATTTCAACTACTTGTTTCTCGCTGGGCGATAGTTCTCTAACTAGTTTGTCTAATGGAATATTGACACCTAATTTATCCATGAACTCAGCGACTTTATATATCATTCTATCAATATCTATGAAACCTAGTTTCGTGGGTTCAATGTTCAAGAGCAGGTTATTAATAACAGGTAAATCTGGTACAAGACTAAACTCTTGGTAAGCAGCAGCTATTCCATACCTGCGTGCATCCTTAGGAGACCTTATTACGAGTTCTTTTCCCTCCTTTAAAATCCTACCTCTATCCGGTTTCAGAACACCTGTCACTAATCTTACAAGAGTACTTTTACCTGCACCATTTCCACCCACTAAACCATATATTCTGCCCTCTTCGAGGGAACATGTAAAATCCTCAACAGCTTTTATTGGTCCAAAGCTCTTTGTTAAACCCTCAAGTCTCCACATTTCTCCCATATTCATCTAACCTTCTCTTTATAACATATTCTTAATTAAAAGCATATAGGGAAATTTATAATCTTTAAAAAAATGGATTGAACTTATACTTGGACACTATAGTTATCCAGGTTTAATGAAGTACTGATCCACTATTTCGTCGGGTACGAAGTAATCTATTTGATACGTGTCCTCCATGAACTTGTATTCCTCGAGTAGTTTTGGAACATCATCATTAGTTATAGCTGGTGGTAGCGGCAACCAAACCGTGATACCTGAATATGTTTTACCCTTCTCTATTCTTGGGTGACTCATGTTGAGTTGCCATCCCTGGGCGAGTCTAACAGCGAATTTTAATGCGTCAACGCTGTATCCCGGTGGATTTAATCTAACGTATCCTTTGAACTGTGGGTCAGCTTTCATTATATCCGCCCATATCTTCAGTGAGGCTATAGTATAATCCATGGTCCATATCTTCGGGAAGCATGGATCACCTGGCTTAATTCCAGCTAGCTCGAATGCTTTATATACACCCAGGAAGTGTCCGTCTTGCTCCAAGACAGCGTCTATTTGGCATCGATATCTCTGTATTATGGGTGTCATTCTCTCCATAGCGATGTCGAAGTTCCATGCACCTTCTATTTCAGCAAGTACCTTTATTCCAGGATACTTCTGCAAGACAGCGTGAGCACCCTGCATTCTCGCGATGTTAGCTGGGTGACCTGAGATACCAGTAACGATCACTATATTGCCTTTGCCGCCGAGTTGTTGAGCAACCCATTCAGCCATGTCGGCAAACCACTCCGAGTGATCGATGACCACGTTTACAACGTATGGGCTATCAATGGGTTGATCAGTTGCGACAACTATTATTCCTGCCTTGTGAGCTTCCTCTATAACGGGGTTTAATCCAGTTAGAGAGTTAGGGTTAATGATTAGGACATTGACTCCTTTCTGAATAAGACCTCTAATATCTGAGATCTGTGCACTTACTTCGGGACCTGACGCTGTTACATAGTAATCTTTAATTAATCCCTTAGCTTTAAATATCTCAGCATATTGAATGAAGTCTTGAATATGCTGCGTTCTCCAAGGCCAACCATATGCTCCTACGTTGAAACCTACGATTATCTCCTTTGCACCAGTGGGAGTTGGTGTTGTTGTAGTGGGAGCGGGTTTAGTCCCAGTCATTAGAATAACTCCGGCGATTGCAACTACCGCCACAATTACTATGACGAGGATTGCAACTACGCTCTTAGAGACACCTTCTAGAATATATGACTTAGACATTTAGTGGGTACACCTCTTCATAATTAAATGTTCACCAAGTATTTATAAATATTTATTTATATAAGGACATTAAAATCTAATATTGGTGTATACCTTATATGCAGGAACCTGTAGATATATTGATCAAGAGGCAAATCGAGGAACCAGATATAGTTGCCAAGGAGAAAAGTGAACGACTCCTCAGGGCCTTGGAACTTAAATCCCCTGATAGAGTCCCAGTAGGGGGCTTAGGCGGAGACATTATTCCATACTATGGTGGTATTACCTGGTATGATTTATCCTATAATTATGAAGACGGCGAAAGAGTCCTCCAAGGCGTTTTGAAGTTCGCAACCATGGTTCCACAAGATTTCCCCTTCATATCTGCACCATATGGTATACAGGGATCAATCATAGCCGTAGCGTTTTCGGATAACCCCATATTTCTAAAATCAACTCTACCTTACATGGGCCCAGATCTCATTAGGGGCCCTGTTCACGACGTACTTCAAGATAAATGGACAAAGTGGCCTGGACGAGAACTAGGAGTTGATTACCACCCCCAATTCATAGGAGGAGAATTCATGAAGCCAGAGGAGTACAAGTACTTGATAGAAGACCCCGTGGAATTCATAAACAGCACTATCATTCCCAGAGCGTGCCCAGGTCTCGGTAAGCCCGGTTCTCCCAAATGGAATGCTTCACTTGTAACTATTGGAATACTGTACCAGAAAATGGTTAACTTCATGAAAACACTGTTCACGGAACTAAGTAGAAGAGGCCACACCGGGTTCCCAATATCAGCGGCACATGTACCAGCGGACATGATTGGAGACTTCATGAGGAATCCTACTGGAGCAATACTTGATATGAGGAGATATCCTGATGATTTCAAATTAGCCTGCGAGTCCCTGATGAAGCCTATTTTAAAGTTTGCAACAGCTGTACCTCCAATTCCACCAGTGACTTTAGCTCTAATTCCACTACATCTTAATGAAATGCTTTCCCCAAAACTATACAATGAGTTCTACTGGCCATACCTGAAAAGAATAATTAATGAGTTACTGAGTAAAGGGTACAAGATCTTCATGTTGATTGAGGGAGATCACACTCCTCACCTAGATACCTTGCTTGAACTACCAAAGAGTTGGGGTATCGGGTGGTTTGAGCGACCAAGAAACTTCATCAAAGTATGGGAGACCCTTAAAGGACACACAACAGTAATGGGTGGAGTACCTACCACGCTTTTGATTAGTGGAACACACGATAAAATTGAGGAATACGTGAAGAACTTAATGAGCAACATTAAACCAGAAGGAGGCTTCATCATAGCCCCCAGCGTCATGGAGTTACCCAGGGAAACACCTTTATCAAATATTAGAGCATTCATAAACGCTGTTGAAAAATACGGAAGATACTGATTTAGCGAGGACATTAAGTACTGAGTTAAAGTAAATCTAATGTAACGAGTGTGTACCTAAATTGCCTAAATGGAATTACTGCAGTCTTTATTCTACGAATCCAGTGGGGAGTTGAGCAGAGGCATCCAAAAATTAGGATGAATGCGGGAACAGCCTTCATTCTACGTGGATTTACTTTTCCTTGCTGGTTTCTTAAAGTAACTTAGTACTTCCTTCGCTCTCGGCCCTGCAAGCCATGTTACTAGTTCTTCTGTTAAACCATAGGCTTTCGCTATACCTGCAGCGTATTTTGGGTTACTTGTAAATATTATTCTGAGATATGGTATTACATCGGATTTTATTGCTGCTTTACTTGTTAGTAGTCTTTTAGCTAAGTGCTCTGCTAGTGCTTCCCTGTATTCTCTGGATTTCCTTGTCTCCGCTAATAGCTTGATTCTTTCAGGCATCTTGAAGGCTACAAATTTACCTTTATATGTTTTCCTAGCGAAAGCTACTCCTGGGCCCATCATGTCGAGAGCGTATGATAGTAAATCCCAGTTCTGAGTTTTCACTATTCTACCGAAATACTGGTCTGCCCTACTTAAAGCTTCATACGCTCTCCAAGCTTCCTCCGGGTTATCGTACCATGATGGTATGTGCTCGTTAATCCAAGTCTTCATTTCATCCGGGGTTAAATCAGTAGACGTAATTGCTTCTCGTGCTTGAAACACGTACTTAGATGAGAATATTTTTCTTAGAGCTTCCCATGGAGCATAAACCCTGTTCCTATAGGTTGAGATAGCTTTCACTGTCTCCAAAGTAACTCTTCCATCGAAGGCCGCTGCAGCCTCTAAATCATTTATCGCGCTTCTTAAGTCTCCTTCACTTCTCTTAGCTATTTCTTTGAGGGCCTCTTGATCACACTGCAGTTTCTCCGCTTGACAAATCCTCTTTAACACCGTTACGACATCTGTTTCCCTTAATCTATCCATCGCTATTACTTCTGATACATCTCTTAGTGGTTTCAAGTGTTCTCTATACGGGTTATTAGCGGTCATAACTATGGGGTTTCTCGTATTCCTTATGACCTCCAGGATTGCTTCAACGCCTCCCAAGTCTGCTCTGGGATCTAATCCATCTACCTCATCGAGTAATATTACCTTTCTCCTGGCTCTCAAACCGGATGTTTGAGAAGCAACTTTAGCTAGTCTCTCAATATCCTCTTTCCTCCTGCTATCACTAGCGTTCATTTCAAATAACTCGTAGCCAAGGGTTCTAGCAACTGCTTCAACTAAGCTGGTTTTACCGCATCCTGGTGGTCCATGTAGTAGAACGGATTTTTTCCCCGGTGCACCTTGATCCCAGGATTTAAGCCATTCTAATAGTGCTTGCTTAGCTTTATCCTGGTTCACTACTTCATCTACGTGTTTAGGCCTATACTTAATGATCCAGGGCAACCTAGCAGTGCTCAAATAATACTACACCTTTATCTTCCTACCTACTAGGGCGAGTCTAGCTAAGAAAGCATTCAACTGTATCTCATCATCTGCTCCTTCAACAAGCCTGAACTGTATTTCACCTATATAGTCAGCTATCATGACTTTGAGTTCTTCAGGTAGCTTGATCTCCGTGCTGAATATTTCTCTATGAATCTGCTTAACAATATCTAAACCACTTAACCCATAGGCGATCATCAGGTCACGTAGCTTCTTCCTAGCTTCAACGAAGCTCCCCGATAAAGCTAGTTGAAGCATTTCTCTAACTTCCTTCGGGTGTGCTAATCCAACAACCTTGAACACTGTTTCCTCAGTGACTTCGCCTACCGCTGCTGCTGCCTGTAGAATATTTATAGCTCTTCTCATATCTCCCTCCGATACATCGTATATTGTTTCCAGTGCTTTCACATGGCATTTCACTTTCTCATTTTCACATATGTAGTTTAACCTTGAAACAACATCTTCTTTCTTGAGCGCAGTGAACCTGAATACAGCGCACCTGCTTTGAATAGGCTCAATTATTTTACTTGGATAATTAGCTGTTAAAATAAACCTAGTGTTAGCGGAGTATAACTCCATTAACCTCCTAAGTGCTTGCTGAGCATCAGCAGTCATGTTGTCTGCTTCATCTAAGAGAACTATTTTAAATGGTACTTCACCCGCGATCTTCGACCTAGCGAACTCTTTAACCTTTGTTCTAATAACCTCTATTTTTCTCTCATCAGACGCGTTAAGTTCCAGCATGTATTGCCTATAGTTTTCGCCATATAAGTCGTGGGCGAGAGCGTGTGCAACAGTTGTTTTACCGGTTCCTGGGGGACCAGCAAACAGCATGTGGGGTACATTCTTCTCGGATACGAATTTCCTCAATCTCTCAACAATTTCCTTTTGATTAATAACCTCATCGAGAGATTTAGGCCTGTATTTCTCAGCCCAGAGAAGCTCACTCAAATAGAACACCTTTTACTGGGTACTACCCCTTAAAACTATACTTTAATTAAGGGTAATAAAGGGGGGCAGAGTAGTTGGATTATCAGGGAGGATTAAGCTTTGAATGGTTTAATTGAGCTTCTTGGATCACTCATGATCAGTTTCATTAACAGGGATTTTGAGGAAGAAGAGGTTAAAGCAGCTTACATTGGGTCCCCGTTGAGGATATTCATTGAAGACGACTACGTTGAACTAGTTAAAGGAGCAGAGTATACTTTACCTAGGTGGATTGCCAGAATCCTATATGAGAATAATAGGGTTAAAGAAGTAGATAAAACCATTGATGAAACAACAGTAGCTAGAATATACTTCAACGAGAATCGGAGTAGAGGCCAACTAAAATTCGAGAAGCTGCCGGGCTACTTCTATAGTAGAGTTAAGGAGCAAATAAATACAATGATGAGAACATATAGGGAGATAACTGATCTAAGTAAAGCGCATCAAATCGTTCAATCAATTACGAGTTTATCTAATACAACCAGGAACCTGTATAAGACGAGGCTAAGTAAGATCTTGAGCATGATGGGAGGAGATATTGGAATGGATGTACTTGCAGATCTAAGCGAGGAGGAAAAGCATTTGTACAATACATTGAAAGCCATACTAGATGTCTTCAACTCGAAGATCTTCGAGGTTGAGAAACGTGTCTGACTCTGTTGCAAGCTCGTTCGTAGACTATGTTCAACAATTTAGAAACTTCATTGAGAACTTTAGGTCAAAGGAGGGCGTGTTAAAATACTATGAGAGAGTGTGGCAATTAATTAGAATGGGGCAAAGAAGCCTGATACTGGATTTCGATGACTTAATACTCTTCGACCAGGATTTAGCTGATAAACTCGTGGATAATCCCAGCGAGGTTTTAGAGGCATTTAATCAAGCGCTTCTAGAAATTATTATGAGAGAGAACCCCGAGTACGCTAAGCGAGCTAAGAGATTCTACGTTAGGATAAGGAACCCACCGAAGATCATGAAGATCAGAGAGTTAAACAGCGATTACATAGGGAAACTAGTCGCAATAGAGGGAATAGTAACCAGAGTTACTAGAGTAGATGCAAAGCTAGTTAAAGCAGTGTATAAACACATAACAGAACTCGAGGAACACGAGTTCGAGTACCCGCCTGAAGGAGTTATAACCGATAAAGTGGAGAAACCCGCATACTGCCCCGTCTGCAGGAAACCCGGTAAATTCGAGTTAATGGTTGAGAAAAGCGAGTTCATTGACTGGCAGAAACTAGTTATACAAGAGAAACCGGAGGAAGTGCCTGGTGGTCAAATACCGCGCTCAGTTGAATCCATTTTAACCGGCGACATTGTGGACTCTGCTAGGCCTGGAGATAGAGTAATAATCACTGGGATACTCCGGGTTCTACCTCTCACAGGCCTACCTGACCGTAGGGGTCCTAGGAGCATATTTGCTTTCTACATTGATGTAAACCACATTGATGTCCAGGAAAAAGTACTAGAAGAAATAGTTATCACTAGGGAAGATGAGGAGAAGATATGGGAGCTTGCGAGAGACCCATGGATCAGGGAGAAAATAGTTGCCAGCATAGCGCCGGGTATTTATGGTTACTGGGATATCAAGGAGGCTATTGCTCTACTTCTCTTCGGTGGATCTCCCAAAATGCTTCCCGACGGGACGAGGATCAGGGGAGACATACATGTATTAATAACAGGTGACCCTGGTACAGCAAAATCACAGTTACTACAGTTCACAGCTAGATTAGCTCCACGAGGACTGTACACTAGTGGAAAAGGCTCAACAGCTGCTGGATTAACTGCAACAGTGTTAAGGGATAAACTCACAGGTGAATACTACCTGGAAGCAGGCGCCTTAGTTTTAGCTGATGGGGGAGTTGCATGCTTACACCCAGATACACGTGTACTCGTAGACAACGAGTACGTTAAAATAAGTGAATTATTCGAAGAAGAAGTAGCAGTAAAAGCTTTCACGAAAAATGAACCTGTGGAGTTAAACTACTTGGAGCATGTGGTTGTAAGCTTAAACCCCTGTAAATTAACATCAGAGAAAAGTAAATCCACTATTATAATGAGGAAACCATGGAGCGGTAAACTCGTGAAACTAGTGCTCGAAAGTGGGCACGAGGTCATATTGACGCCTGATCACCTCTTACTTGACGGAGACAACTTGAATTGGAGGCCTGCAGGAACATTTAAACCGGGTGATACACTCGTATCTCTTCTCAGAATCCCGAGTAACGTGGAAGACGTATACATTATAGATATCGTACCCGAAGATTGGCTAGTTATCATTGAAACCCCGGGAGGAGAAGAGCTCTTAAGGATCATAAGTGGATTCAGAGGAAGAGTACATAACGGGGAATTACTGATTGAGGATGATAAAATATATGTTAAAGCAGGATTACTGAAGCAGAGTAAGGAAATAGTTGACACAGTAAGTAGGCCTTTAAAGTATAAGATTCAATCCGTGATCGAAGACCTTACGGTAAATAAGGTAACACCGGAACTAGGTTACTTAATGGGGTTTGTTCACAGGGTTGGCAGGGTCGAGAACTTTGATGGAAAAGAATTCATCGTCATTGAACAGATAGATGAGGAAAAGTACATTAATAAGTTACTCGACGTAGTGTCGAGAATAACTGGAAGAAACCCAGTATTAGAGCGTTCAAAATCGAAGTGCACTGAGTCAGAGGAGTCAAAGTGCTTGAGCACTATTATTAAAATTAAAATAGATTCACACCTATTATCCCATATCACGAGGTACTTCACTGAAGAGAACTTAAGGCGCCTCTTGAAACTCCCAGATAACACTTTAGCAGCTTTCATGGCAGGTTTATTTGACTCGAGTGGATCAATAACCACTATGCAAACCAGGAATAAGAAGGAACCGATTATCACCGTGGAAGCAATTATTACTTTGAGGAAGATGAATGAAGCAAAAGCATTATCAATTGCTCTACGCAGATTCGATGTATACTCCAAGGTTAAATCACGCGGAGAGAATGCAGAAGTAATTATCACTGGTAGAACCAACTTACTTAAATTTATCCAAGTAATTAAACCCTATAGCTTGAAAGCTGAAAAAGTAGATATACCAGGCCTAGATCTTGCTTTACCCGAAGAAGAACCAGTGCCTAGAAGACTATCCATTGAAATAGTTAGAGAAATAAGTAATGACGTAACCAGGGAGCTTACAAGCGAAGCACTAGGAGTAGTGCAAACTCTGTCTTCAGGTAAACAATTAACAAGGGAAACGCTTCTCAATGCGGTTGAGGAAATAGGGTATGATAAGCTCTCGAAGAAAAGTAGGGAGCTTGTAGCATTAGCTATCAATAGGGACTACTACCTAGATAGAGTGGTTAAAGTAGAATACGTGGACTACAATGGCTTCGTATATGATCTATTTGTTCCCGGATTACATAATTTCCTTGCTGAGGGATTAATCGTACACAACTGCATTGATGAAATTGATAAAATGAGGGAGGAAGATAGGAGCGCTATTCACGAAGCACTAGAACAACAAACAGTTAGTATTGCTAAAGCAGGTATTGTCGCGAGGTTAAATGCTAGAACATCGGTGCTGGCAGCAGGGAACCCGAAGTATGGTAGATATGATCCAACTCAACCAGTAAGTAAGAACATTGACCTTCCTCCAACTATTTTATCGAGATTTGATTTAATTTTCATAGTTCAAGACATCCCGCAATCGGAGCAAGACAGGAAACTAGCTAAACACATACTGGGTATTCACACCGAGGAAGAGAAAGCAAGAGGATTCATAGATCCCCAGCTACTCAAAAAATACGTTAGCTACGCTAGAAGATACATAAGACCACAGTTAACACCCGAAGCAGCTAAGCTAATAGAAGAATTCTACGTTAACTTGAGACAAGCATCGTTGACAACGGGTGAAGGAACAACTATTTCAGCAATAGCTATAACTCCTAGGCAACTAGAAGCATTGATAAGGCTCACTGAAGCACACGCTAAAATGGCGTTAAAGCAGAAAGCCACAATTGAAGATGCCGAAGAAGCAATCAGGTTAATGATGACTACTCTCTCAAGAGTAGGCTTTGATGTTGAAAGCGGGAGAATAGACATTGATATACTTGAATCAGGGGTATCAGCATCGAGGAGAGAGAAGAGGAAGAGATTCGTGGAATTCTTATTTAAGCTGCTGGAAGACGTTGGCGGAGAAATAGAGGTTAACGAGTTATACAATAAAGCGAGAGAAGAAGGATTTGAAAGAGAATTCGTGAAGGAAGTGTTGATGGAGCTTAAACGAAGCGGCGAAATATATGAGCCAAGAGTTGGTAAAATAGCAAAGGTTAAATAGAATCAATTACTCAAAAACTGAACTCACTGACTAGTCTTACATGAAACCCATTTCCTCCTATACTCCCACAGAGATGGAGGAGTCCACATAACCCATAGTGGTAGAGCTTTAACAAACTCGTATGCTTCTTCCCAGCTACCTAAACCAAGTTTCTCAGCTAACTCCTCGAGGCTCATAGGTGTTCTAATGTACTCTCTAACAATCCTTAACACTTCCTCAGTTAAAGGTACTTCTTTTTCTCCTACTTTAACAACAAATACTAATTCCCTAGTTTCACTCAAAGCATGTTCACCCATACACGACCCATTATTAAACAAGCTTAAAAAACTTACGCGATAAATGGGGCCGCCGGGATTTGAACCCGGGACCACCGGCGCTCCGGGATTCCTGGCTACGGGGGATATCCCCCCAGGCCGGCATCCTAGCCAGGCTAGACGACGGCCCCCTTCTTGGCTATTTATTTGTAAAGCGTTTAAAAGTAATAATAAGCTTTTCGAATTGAAAACTATTCACATGGTGTAATACTTTTAGCCACCTCTCTCCTTTTAAAAGGCAGTATTGATATAACTCTTAATTTAAATGAATAAACTTCTAAATATCGCTTTTCAAGGTTCTATGCGGCTTTTTACATAGATTTTTTAATATGTTATACGGCCGAGCTTTTAGTATTATGTGTTAAGGTGTATCAATCCTTGAATCGATTTGAGGGATTAAATGATGCCTATTAGGTATAGGTGTAGACACTGCGGCTACGTGCTATATGAGTTTAAGGGAGTTGGCCAAAGCTATATTGGAGCTCCATCACCCCTCGAAGTAATTAAGTTGGTTGGCCATATATGCCCCTCATGTAAGAGAGTTCTAGAGTTGCCGAGGAATAGTTTCAAGGACTACATCATGATAAGAACCATGATGCCGAGTACCCCAAGTATTCGATACAGGCACTTAGAACCCGTGGAGGTTAAAGCCGCGAAAACATAGTTTCAATTATCTCATTAAACGAATCTAAGCTATAACTGGTTTTGTATCTGCGAAGAGCTTTAATGACTTTATCTAAGTCAAACTTCAAGAGTTCCCTCAGCTTACTAGCGTACTTGTACCTGTATAGTAGAAAAGATATGAAAGATGTTAAATTAACTGGTTTCCTGGATAAACGTGAACTTTCCCAGTCTATTACTTTGATTAATCCATTACAATAGAATACGTGGCCTCCTGGTCTATTTATTTCACTGTGATCTATGCCGAGGCAGTCCAAGTGGTGGAGTGATTTAAGCGTGCTTAGAAGCAGTTCTTTTAATTCATTCACTTTTCCACTTGACACTAGTTCATTTAGAACAATTGTAAAAGACCTGCATTCATGAGGTGGAAGTAGCTCGTAGAACACATATGAATCCCTGTAAAGATAGACTCTGGGAGGTAAACCAGTTGGCTCAGCTTGCTTCATGAATTCTGCTTCCCTAATTAAACTACTTCTCCTACTATCAACTCTTAGTAATTTCAAGGACCCCAATCCGAGTTTAGAGTGATAAGCTATGGTAACTACGGCCGTGTAACCTCTCCCAAGTAGTCTTAAACCATGAACGTCTACTCCTGTTTCAAGTAGATACACGAATCCATCATTAATTAAAGTGCTTGTTTTAACATGGAGATCGCTGCATTGATCCCTCGGGAAACAGAGGACTCTTGTAATATAGGGATCCATTGATTTCAGGAAATGCACTTCTCCATCCAAACCGGTGTCTTCAAAACAAAGTCCCTTAACCATTTACCTGCACCACTTGATATAAGCCACTCCACTACATCAACGCTTGCTATCTCCACTGAGGGTTTAACTAGTTTAAAGTGAGGTGAAACCGTGAACTCTAACCACCTGGATCTAAGTAGTTCCACAACATCCGTGGTTGTTCTCCTGTCAAGTGAGTCGAGACAACCGTTATGAGTTACCCAGGGCCCGTATCCTTTACCTAAGTGCTTCCTCATAAAATTCACTAATCTTTCTTCTTCGTGAGCAATGCACGGGCCTCTGTAATGCTTGAACTTGTTTAAGTAGCATTCATCTAGTTCAACACCTATAACAGCAATATTTCTCTCATTAGTCCACGCGGAATAATCAATCACTCTTAAATCAAGTAAATCAAGGATCTTAGCCAGAGTTGATGAAACTCTGAAAGCTTCACCCCATATGACATCGGGCGGTAGATCTTCTCGTAGTTTATACGTGATGAAGATTATGCATCTATCACGTATTGATTCAATTATTCTCGAAGAATCAACCAACGAGTTATCCTCGAAGAACACTGAGTCAGGGTTCTTTAAGTAACACCTGGAGGCTATAATAAAAGATGAGAGGCTCCTTAGATTCACGCTTGCAGTTACATTACGCAATGGGTCAACCGGATCTGGCATGTACACGCATGAATCAGGGTACTTTGACCTGAGCTCTCTCATTAAATCCTTGGTTAACTTCTCCCCTAGAGTATTAATAAATACTGGTGGCTTCCACTTTGATGCTGCTTCTAGTACATTTCTGAAACCATTGTGAGCAATAACGAGTAATTCAACCGCGTACCCACTAAATCCCCTTGTTTTCACTTCCGCGCCGTAGACACCAATAGTTTTCATGAATTTCTTCAATAACCTAACATGGTCTCTCAATTCACTGTTTAACACGCTGTTAACATATCTTGTGTGGAAGGGTGTTCTATCAACAGCTGTTTTAGCGGAACTAGGGTCTAGTAGTTTTAAACCAGGCACTATGTCTGCTTCAACACCTCCTAATTTGACTCTAACATAGGGGTGCTCCGCGTACCTCAACTCATAGTATCCCAGTTCTTTCGAAGCTTCAAGGATTAATGAGAACCCTTTCTTCTCCAAGTCTTCTCTACTCCAATCACTTGGAAACAAAACAAATATGTCGAGGTCTCTATCACCGGATAACCAGGTATCATGCGCTATGCTTCCCTGCAAAGTAATGTCGGCTTCAATACCGTGAGTACTTAGAGTTTTCCTTAAAACATTCGCTATTTTATCATAGGTAGATAGTAGTAGAGAGTACTCCTCTGGCCTAGGTTTTATTTTAAGTAAAACACGTTGTTCAAGCTCACTCAGCTTACTCATCATTCACCACTAATGGAGAGCCTTTACTGTAGCATCACACTGCACAAGTTACTGTAAACAGGCCCCCTTGGGGTTAGGACACTCTTCTTGACATGTATTCCAGTTACATTAGAGTACCCGAAATCCATATCAGCGAGGTTTATAACTAATTTCACTAATTTATCCATATTTCTCGAACCCTTAACTCTCGCAATCGTTATATGTGGAACAAACTCTTCTCTCTCAGGTGGAACACCGAGTCTTCTCACTATGGTCTCAACTATTTTAGCTAATTCAACGAGTTTATCAGCTCCCTCCGCTACACCAGCCCACAGTACTCTAGGCCTAGAAATATTTGGAAACACGCCGACACCTTTCACGTGCATCTGAAACACCTGGTATTTTACTCCGTTGATCTCGTTGCATAGGGTCTTAACTAATCCTGCAGGGATTTCACCAATGAATCTAATAGTTAAGTGAATGTTCTCATCTTCAACGGGTTTAATATCGGCACCTGTTGCTACGAGTTGATCCCTTATTTCAATGAGTTTCCTTAAAACATCTCTATTCTCAATCTCCACGGCGATAAATGTCCTAATTAACTCGCTCATCAAGTGAACACCGTTAAACAAATCTTCAAGAATATTAAGAGTAAATCACGCTATATATTTTACTTTGGATTTAAGCCCCTGGAAAAAGAGAGGGAATAAGTGTTAGAGACGATATCTTAGGGTTAAATTGTTCAAAGCGATGCTAATGCTTCTAATACTTTTCTCGTCTCCAATAGGTACTTAGGTATCTTAACCCATGCTGTTTTCCTTGGATCAACTAGTTGACTCACACCGAGGTCAACTGTCAGACTAGCTAACATGTACGCATCCACCCAGTCAACACCTAGAGCTCTACTTAGCAGTTTAACTGCGATATCCGCGGCTTCTCTAAAGGAATCTTCTATTGTATCCATGGAGACGAGGATGTAGCTTGAGTCCCCGTACTCGACTATAGGCCATATTGGTGCACTGTTTTTCAATACACTTAGTTCAACCAGTACTCTACCTTCAACTTCGCAGGCAGCTACGCATACTTCCCCATGAGCCATGACCGCGTGGAGATCCCCAATACCAATTAACCCTCCGGGATAGTATACTGGGAGGTAAACAGTGGCTCCTTCAGTTATGAACTTAGTGTCTAAGTTACCACCATGTCTACCCGGGGTACCGGTTGATGGTTTTTCACTCGATGCAACGCCTATTACTCCAATCATTCTCCATGCAGGTATATTAAAACCGAGGAATTCAACGTAGTCTCCTTTTACGTAGCATGTTCTTGTTCTAGCTTCCCTAATTATTTGAGGTAAGGCTCCTGCACCGGGCGCGGTTACCACGAATCCTTTGCTTGACGTCTCTATTCTCAGTATTTTCACTAATAGAGCGTCTCCTGGTTCAGCGCCTTCAACGTAGAGAGGGCCTGTTGCAGGGTTTACTCTATTGAAATCTATGGATGTAACTAAGTCTTTTTCGCTTCTGATTTGTCCACCAAGAGCGTCCACGGTGTTAAATTCCACGATGTCACCTGGTTTCGCATACGCGGCTGGTTCAATACCTGGATCAAAGGCGTACTGAACTTTCTCCTTAGGTAAAATTACTAACTTACCCATACTCATCTGCCCTTAAAACAATAATTGCTACTTGAATATTATAACCCATTGATCTAACGGAGAGTTAAGCATGTTGAAGTGAATTAACTCTTCGTACTTGAAGCATCACAATTGGTTTATTAGTACGTTGTTAACTATTTTCGTCTACTTGAGGAGTAGGTGTTTAGTGTGCAACGGTTATTTATACTTATAGCTGGAATGCCTGGCTCCGGGAAGAGCTTAGTAGTTCAAGTGGCTAGAGAACTTGGGTTATCTGTCTACAATATGGGAGATGTAGTTAGAGAGGAGACATTAAAGAGGTATGGTCAAATAACGCATGATTTAATGGTTAATGTTTCAAGGGTTTTAAGAATAGAGCGAGGAGACGAAATCATTGCGTTGAAAACAATTGAGAGAATACATAGTGACGAGAAAATCGTAGTAGTTGATGGCGTTAGAAGCCTTAAAGAAGTGGAAGTATTCCGGAGACACGGAGACACTGTTATAGTAGCTGTGCATGCTTCGCCTCGAGCAAGATTTAAGAGGCTTCTTGCAAGAAAAAGACCAGGCGACCCTGAATCATATGAAGAATTCGCTAGGAGAGATTTGACTGAGTTAAGCTTCGGGTTAGGCGATGTAATAGCTTTAGCTGATTACATGGTTGTAAACGAGGGAACAATTGAAGAAGCATTAAGTAAAGCAAGGAACATTCTATTAGGGCTGGTGAGAGAACATGGTGGAAATACTGGTTGAGACAGAGGTTCGACCAACAGAGGACATTGAAAAAGTGAAAAAAGCTCTATCAACCATAGTGATACTTGAGAACTTTGAAGTAAAAGAGATAACGACAGGGTTTAAAATTATACTATTGAAGTGTAATAGAAAAGAGTGCTTAGAGCCGTTGAGAAAAGCTATTAAAGTACAGCAGATAGAACCAGCTGTAAGAGCCTACTTGTACAAGAGAATTGAGGACTCTTCTCTAACTATACTAATACATAAACAAGCAGCGTTCGCAGGCAAAATCTCGCTGATAGATAGTGATAGAGAATCCCCATTAGGGCCAATAAAAGTAGAAGTATCCGGCAACTCTGAGGATATAGAGGAGTTAATAAATTATCTAACCAGCGGGGAGCGATGATCCCATGTGATCCAGGGTTCCCAAAAAATGATGAAAACACCTCAATGAGCCTAGTACATGGTTTCATAAGCAAATTATCATTCCATCCCTCGCTACTATTGTGTTCTTGAAGAACCTGAACGCATCGAAGAACACTTCTTCCTCACCATGTCTTGCACTAATGTGGAACAAAATAAGCATTTTTGCTCCTGCTGCAGACGCTGCTTTAGCTGCATCAGCTGCAGTTGAGTGCTTTTGTTCATGAGCTTCTTTTTCGTATTGACTAGTGAATGTTGATTCGTGGATCAATATATCCGTGTTCCTGCAGTTTTCAACAATGGTATCTGATGGAGACGTGTCACCTGTGTAGCACAATGTTTTTTTCGCAATCGTTATGTGGAAACCATATGATTCAATACTGTGATTAACTGGGAACGCTTTCAACTCTATTTTCGAGTCAACGTACCTGTAATCAGGTGTAATCATAGATAGTTCCAGTTTGAAACCTAGTTTAATCCAACCCGACTTAAGCATTTGAGATAGAGATTCTATAAACATCTGAGGGCCAGCCACTAATAGTTGCTCTTTTCTATTGGAGAGAGTCATCGATTGCAGTAAACCAGGTAAACCAAAATAATGGTCACCGTGGGCATGCGTGACAAACACTGCTTTAACTTTTATAGGACTTAAACCTTGCTTAAACATTCTAGCTTGACACCCTTCACCTGGGTCTAGTAGGTAGATATCTGAGTCGACTCTCAGCGCTATGCAGGGCAGTGACCGCGTGATAGGCATCGCCGCACCCGTACCTAGGAAAAAGATCCTGGCGTTCACCTTTTTCTCACCACGTTTATAGTTCTAGTCAGCGATCCGTGAACGTAGTCATAATATCTCTCAGTCAACTTTAACCCATGCCTACTAATTAGTTCATCAACGTACTCTTCAAGCCACATTGGAGTCATGAAACATGCGTAACCCGATGGTGACAAGTACTCTGAGAGATTAGCCATGAAATCACCATATACTCCCTTGATCTCGACTCCGTGAGTACTAGCTCCTCTACCGTACGGTAGATCTGTTGCCACGTGCTCAACTTCTCTAAAAGTCAGGTACCGTGAATCCCCCAGTACAACAATAGATGGTGTCTTAAAGTATCTTAGATTCTCCTCCATTCCCTTAGTTAACTCATAGTCTAAATCCACTCCAAGGGGGAATATGTCCATACGCCATGCTTCAATCAATATGCTACCGGTTCCCGCGAAAGGATCCAATATGGTGTCTCCTTCACGTGCTCTCGTTAAATTGATCAACACTCTTGAAACATCTGGTTTTAGAGCAATACTGCGTTTAAATGGTTTACTCATTGAATCCTCAATCAACTTCTTTAAGTCATTAACGTACATTTTTTCCCCCAAAATAGCGAGACCATCTGAGAATATTAACCTATACTCCCTTGCTCCTCGAAAACCCTGTCTTAGACTAGCTTTACTGAGGAATCTCTTAATTGCTGAGTCAGATACTGTTGACTTCAAGTTGGATACATGTACTGTTTTATCTTCAACCATTAATGCAGCTTCTTCAGCATCACTGAGAGAATACGCATTATATGCGTCAATTAAAACACCTGCTTCCTTAATGAATCCAGCTCTCCTCATTATTCTACCGGCAACACTTACATTGGTTTTCGACAAGCATATCATCGTGTAACATTTCAACGAGGCATGGGGATCATAGACTTCCAATAATGCTTTGAGCTCGCCTCTAGCTAAGTGCTCATTATTTCCACGCAGAATAAAGTATGATTGATACTTACTATTCCTAATAGAGTTCTCTTCTTCATCCATTTGTTCATTTACCTTGAATACAAATACTTAATTACTTCCCTGATAACACTATTTTATTTAATTCCTCAATTAGCTTACTAGATATATCAGCGTACTCAATTAAGTGATGATCATGCTTTACGCCGAGTGTATCGGCGAGAATTATCTTCGATACACCCGCTGACTCGAGTTTCTTAACTGCTTCTCCCACTAGGAGCCCATGTGTTGCAGCAACTATGATTCTCCTTGCCCCATTCCTTAACAGTATCTTAGATGACTCAGCTATGGTTCCACCGGTACTAATTATATCATCCACTATGATTACGTCTCTCCCCTCGATGTTTATTTCCCTAGGCATGTATCTTACTTCCCCTGTCACTCGGTCTCTTTGCTTAATGAGGTAATCATACTCGAGGTTATTCTGTTTAGCCGCTAAGCTTGCTCGTTCAAGTGCTCCTTTATCAGGTGCTATTACAACAGGGTTACTAGAGTGCTTTAAAGCGTGTTTAACCAGTATATCTGAAACCATTACATTGATTGATGATCCATCGAAGCACTCCAACACGCGTAAACTATGTACATCCACGGTTAATAAAACATCAACACCCGCTGATCTCAACATTCTCACAATTAGGCAGGCTGAAACAGGTTCACCGTTGAGAAAAACCTTGTCTTGCCTCGAGTATGCGAGGTATGGAATAAGGGCCACTGTTCTCGCCGGATTACTACGTTTCACGGCATCCACTAGGAGAAGTGTTTTCAGTAGTCTTTTTTCTTGCTCAGGGTACAATGTAGACACGACCACGGCTACACTTGATGTAATCTTCTCTGGTTCAAGGAGTCTAACGTAGAATTCTCCATCTGGGAACACTTTATCGTAAACGCCTACCTCAGTGGCTTGAAGCTTCTCAACTATAATTTTAGTCAACGAGTAGTCTGGGTAACCGATAACAGTCAACAAAACCATCACCTTGAGATATATTGGATTAAAACTAGTTAAATAATTGAGAGGTGCGTTTAAAGCATGTATAGACTTAAATCATTCGAACTGGATAGACCAGGTGTTTCTCAAGCTAGAATATGGGAGCCCATTGGAGATGGCAGAGTTAAATGCAACTTATGTCATAGGAGGTGTATCATTGTTCCAGGTGCTTTTGGGGCTTGTGGAGTAAGGTATAATCACGAGGGTAAATTATATACCGTTGTATATGGGTTATTGACTGCTGCGAACGCTGACCCAATAGAAAAGAAGCCCTTAATGCACTTTCATCCTGGAGCATCAGTGTTCTCTATTTCGACAGCTGGCTGCAACTTCTACTGCAAATTCTGCGATAACTGGGTTTTAAGTCAAAGTAGGTGGAGTAAAGTGTTCGGCGAACCATATGAACCCGTTGACGTTGTTGAACAGGCTAAACGATCGGGTTGCCAGGGGATAAGCTATACCTATAATGAACCAACTATATTCTTCGAGTTCATGTATGATACCGCGAGAATAGCTAAGCAAAACGGGTTATTTAACACTATTGTGACTAATGGTTACATGACGCCTGAAGCGATTAGAGAACTACAGGGTTTAATAGACGCAGCCACCGTGGATTTTAAAGGTGGTGGAAACAAGGAGTTTTATAGGAGAATCATGGGTGTACCAGACCCGGAACCCATATTTGAAAGTATTCTCGAGATGAGGAGAGCGGGTTTCTGGATAGAGATCACAAACCTAGTTGTCCCCGAAATAGGTGATAGAATAGAGGACATCAGGCACCTTGCATCCTGGATTATAAACAACCTCGGCGAGGAAACACCATTCCACTTGCTTAGATTTCACCCTGATTACATGCTCCAAGATAAACCTCCAACTCCAGTTGAAACACTTGAAAAACTAGCCAAGGTAGCGAGGAATGAAGGGTTAAAACATGTCTACATAGGTAATGTCTGGGGTCACCCATTGGAGAACACTTATTGCCCGAAGTGCGGAACACTAGTAGTTGAGAGAAAAGGATTCTTTATTTCAAAGTGGAGGCTTAAAGAAGACTTCACTTGCCCTGTTTGCGGTTACAAATTGAATTTCCGGGGATTATTCCATGGTGTAAACTATAAGGGATTAGTCTGGTGGTAGAGTGCCTTACTTCATAATAGTATTAGGAACAGCGGGAAGCGGGAAAACATCGCTATCAAGTGTTTTACAGACGTATTTAACGAGTCATCAATTAGACTCCATTATAGTGAACTTGGATCCAGCTGTTGAGGAGCTCCCATATGAACCAGACGTCGATGTGAGAGACTACGTTGATACAAGAGAATTGATGAGGAAAAATGGTCTGGGCCCGAATGGAGCACTAATAGCTTCAATAGATATGTTATTGATGAACGTAGAGGACATAAAGGAAGAAATATGGAGTTATAGAACAAACTACGTCATCATTGATACCCCTGGTCAAATGGAATTATTCGCTTTCAGGCAAACAGGCCCCCTAGTTCTAAGAGCAATAACTGGGGATGCGAAGTCCGTTGGATTATTCCTCATCGATTCCACTTATGCTATTCAACCATCAAACTTGCTATCCGCGCTACTTCTTGCTTCATCAACTTATGTTCGCTTAAAAGTACCATTGATAAATACTTTGACCAAAGTAGATTTACTTGAACCAAGTAATCTTAGAAGAATACTGGAAATGATGGATGACCCTGATCAGTTATCAGCTGAAATAGTTTCTGAGAGGGACGCTAGGTTGATATGGGATCAAGAAGAAGTGTCAAGTATACTCGAGAAACTAATGGTGTTCGAGACAATACCAGTATCGAATAAGTCTGGCGAAGGCTTCGACGACCTATATGCTGCAATACAGCGAGTAGTAGCCGGTGGTGAAGACTACTACACTGAGGAATCCAACCCTGTGCTTTAACATGGTTAAATATTGAGGTTTCATTAAAAACTCTTTGAGTTATTGTTAACATTCAGCATGATTATTGTCTGATCAACTTGTTTACTACTTCTCTGATTTTTGCTTCCTCTCTACGAGGTGAACCCTTGATCTCCATTGAACCAATGACTTGAAACTTTTTCTCCGCTAAGGACTCAGTGAGTTTTTTACCTGCCACAGGCCCCCATCCATGCACGGTTAACACTAGGATCTTCTTGTTGCTCGGGATTTTCGCTTTAATTAATTCAACAATGTACTTAGCTATTGGGTACAAGTCAGCGTCATAAGTAGAAGTCGCTATTATAATGTTCTCGGCGTCAAATAAGTCTCCTATGATATCGCTCTCATGATCCCTATACGTATCAGTGAACTTATAGATTCTGGGATCTATGCCCTGCTTCTTCAACTCATCTACAGCTATTTCAACTGCTTCTTCAACGAACCTATACATTGACGTATAGATTACTGCTGTCTTATTCTTTGATACTTGTTTAGCTCCTAGTTCCTGATACAAGTTCGTGATATAACTTATTTCTCTGTACAATGGCCCATGCCCTGTTGCTATCAACTCAATGTTCAAATTCAACCTAGAGATCTTGTCAAGGTTTTTAGGAACCCAGTCAACGTGGTGCCCAATAACGTTAGCAAAGTATTTCTGCGTAAACCACTTGAACACTGTTTTCTCATCACTCGGTAAATCTTCATAGAAAACTCTTGAGGGAATACCATAGGAGCCGAATACGTCACATGTGAATAACACTTTCTCACTATCCAGGTAGCTAATAATAGTGTCTGGCCAGTGTAGCCAAGGAGTATGATAGAAGTATAAGGCATGGCCGCCTCCGAGAGCTAGTTTCTCACCATCATTAACTGGTTTAAATTTTACTGTTCTACCGTAGAAAGCTTGCATTAAGGAATTAGCAATCGAGTGACCGTATACAGTGATATTCTCAACTTTTTCAAGTAAGAGTTTGAGGGATCCACTGTGATCAGGCTCCATGTGGTGTACTACGATGTGCTTTATATCACTTAAATCAACTACTTGTCTAAGGGTTTCAATGTATAGTTCACTATAAACGTGTTTCCAACCATCGAATAAAACTACGCCCTCGGGTAGCGTTGCTACATATGCATTATATGTTATTCCTTCAGGTATATACCATAAACCCTCAAAGTATTTGACCTCGCTATCGTTGAGTCTAAGTAGATAAATGTTTCTCTTGATTTTCTCCACCAAGGTCTTCTGCATAGTTAAGCTACACCTAAACACCTGAAACAAAAAATTATAACACTTTTATTTAAGTAAGCAGAGTTAATTATCTCAGCTTGATTAGAGAGTTACATATCACACTTGCTCTTAGCTCTAGTTAAAGCAAGAGGTAGGTTCCTATAATTGTCGACTCTGATGAATTCGATTTTTAACTCACGAGCTGCCTCTTCATCGTGTAATGTGTCACCTATGAAGATTATCTTCGCGTTTTCATATTGTTCCTTGATATATTTCAGTTGGAGAACTCTGCTAGGGTACTTATCCCTTGTGATAATTTTGCCTAGGAGTCCTTCTAGTCCGAGTTTAGTTAATAATTGCTCCGTGGATTTCATGCTTCTCATGGTTACAAGTAGTACTTCTAGCCGGCTTTGCACAATGTTCTTTATTGAGATGATATTTTCCGCGACATCTCCTAAGTTAAGTTTACTAATTGATTCCAATTCCTCAATCTCTATTAGATCCCATGCTTTACGTTTTAATTCCTCCCCTATTTGTAGATAGGATAAGCTCTCAGCTAGAGGTTTAAGCGGGTGATCTAAGCCTATAATCTCGCGGATCCTTGACCTCAATTTCTCGAAATCTATGAGAACTGGTATAATTGTTCCATCAACATCTATCACTAAGACGCACTGCTTCGAACTCATACTTACTCAACGTGAACAATGTTGACGTTGGGCTCAGGTTTCAAATCCACTACTATCTCTCCTTTTCTAATATAGCCTATTAACATGGCTTCCGTGTTATACGCGTAGAATACTCTACCCTTAGCATCTACGCCTATGAATCCTAATGTATTTGAGCCAACTGATTTCTCAACGTGTTCCATGACTTTGTTTAAAGCTTGATGCATATTGTTGCTTAATTCATACTCTAGGCTTAGTTTTAAGCAAGGCATTGTTCTTATAATATACTCACCTATCCCCGTTGAACTGCAAGCTATGGTACTTGTTGCATAGAAACCTGCGCCGGGTATTGGAGTGTCTCCAACTCTACCTGGGAGCTTTAATATAACGCCACCTGTACTAGTGGCAGCGGCTAAGACTCCATTATCGTCGATAGCTGTTGCGCCAACAGTGTCGTAAACGCTGAGTATACTACGCACTAGTTCACGGTATAATTGATTATCACTTATGAACTTCCTCAGTGCCTCGTAGTAGTTATCAACTTGTTCTCCGCCAATAATCCTTTTCAATGAATCCCTATACCTTTCAAGCACGTGTGGAGGCATTGGTGGTAGTGGAGGTAAACCATGCATCAAAGCTAGTTTATCAGCGTTTTCACCTGCAATAATTACGTGAGGGGTCCTCTCAGCCACTATTCTAGCTAATAAAATAGGGTTCCTTGTTGCTTTAACAGCTGCTACTGCACCCATGAAACCTGTAGAAGTCATTAAACCGGCATCTAGTTCTCTCTCCCCTAAAATATTTGGGACAGAACCGTACCCTGCATTAAGGAAACCAGAATCCTCCATGCATTTAACTGCCTCAATAACTGTTTCCAAAGCACTATTAGTTCTACTTAGAACCTCCCAGCCGTGCCCCGTACACTTCCTAACTGCTTCAATGGCTTCATCTACTCCCGGCCTAATTCTCCAAGCTCCAGCACCACCGTGAATAATTAGGGCTTTAACCATAATCGAACACCACATCACTACATCTAGAACAAGTAATTAAGTGGAAACATATAAACACTTATGCTTCTGTATAGGCATAGTGTTCAGAATCATATTAGGGCTCCTCAAGTTTACTGTTCAATTAACAGTGACGTAAACTGTTTACTCAGAAATGCTTACGTGTTATTACAAGTATGTTTAACCTTGGTTTTCGTAATGGAGTGTTTTAATTTAATACACCATGATTAGTAGTAATTAATGGTATAGTTGGGTGAAGTCATGGAGAAACCACCAGGGGATTCTCGATACGAATCAATGTTGAAATCTCTCATTGAATCATTTGAGTTCAGTAAGTTGAATCCGGCTCCATTAATTCTTCCATCAATTTTCTTGTTCATATCAATGATACTGTTATCTTATGGATTAGGCCAATTTCTGAGATCCATTGGAGGTACTTTACCCGAAATCAATCCATTGGAGACTTTGCTGAGTGCACAGATTCTACAGTGGAGTTTTATTTCATTCCTTGGTTACACAATAGCATCTATGATCGCATCGTATATAGCTCTTGAAAAAACAAGGAGACACATATATGAAAGCAGTGTTACAACCTACTACTTTAAGGGTGAATCAACATTCGAGGGTTTAACTCAGTACTTGAGATCAATGTATCTTAGGGCTTCATTACCTTCACCTGTAACTGGTTTAATATTAGCTTTCTTAACTTCAGGCTTATCTTTCCCCGTGATAATGTACATTGTCGAGAAAACTCTTAGAGATCACATCGTGAACGAGGAAAGCGTTTTCCTAGGAAAACAGTTTACTAAGAGATACGATGCATTAAGATTCATTGCTGATCTCGCTTTAATACTGTTAACGTTTGGAATATACTTAGCGTATATGGGCTATAGATTCACTAAAATCTTCAATAAACACATTGAATTAATACATGGTAGTCATCCATCACCACCCAGCGGAATCGTAGATAGCTCAATTGAATCATTCACAACTAGTAAACCAGAAACAAGTGTGTCATCAAATGCTCTTGTTCTCCTATTAATAGCTGGCATAGTTCTAAACATTGTACTAAGTTATCCCGGATTTTACACAGTTTTCCAATTAGTTCCCTCATTTGGATTAATCCTCAGCGCAATAGCCATCACTAGAAAGAGCTCAAGCGTGTTACGTGATTTCATACTAACACTTGGATTAATATACATAGTAATATTTGGCAATATGTTAGCGGGATTAATTGGCCATGAAACATTCACCTACATTGTTGAATCATTCCGTAGACAGGTGCAAGAAGTCGGCGTAGGTAGAGATTACTTTTTCACATCAATGTATATTTTCACCAATAACTTAGTGGTCTCCATTCCTGCAATAATACCCTATATTGGTGGTTTAACTGTTGGTTACGGTGTTTCAAATGCCGGGTTATTATTGGGTGCTATTGTTGGAGCAGGGTTGAGGAGTCTACATGTAGGTATTTTAACGTTGATTTATCCGCACTCTATTTTAGAGTTGTCGGCGTATACGCTGTTATTAATGTCTTCAAAGTACTTGTTTTCAAGCGTTAAAAACTACGTTAAATACGTTGCTTCAGGTGTCCTTGTTTTATTTATAGCTGCAGTTGTTGAAGCAATCACTATTATGCTTCTCCAATGATTCTACTTATCATCTTCCCCTGTATCTCAACTATTTTTCTAGGTGTATGTACTGCTATTGCTAAAGCACCGTATAATCCAACATCGTCTCCAAGCCTCGTGGGTTTAATGATTGGAGGTTGTGTGATCGTGTTTGTTTTTACGCGGGATACTATGGGTTCATATAGTATGTCGACGTTGTTTAAGAACACGCTTCCCCCTATAGTTATTAACTCGGGGTCGTAGACGTTGATTATTGACGCTATTCCAGCCGCTGTTGCCTCGATGTATATGTCGACTGCTTTCTTCGCTAAGGGATCTCCTTTTCTGTAGTATTCAAATAATTTTCTTGCATCTATTTGTTCTCCGCTTAGAACTTTTTCCTTTAATTCCGAGTAGATGTTTAAGCTGTTTTTCTCAACTAGGTATCTAAGAACTTTATTCACGTTAGCGCCGCCCGCGAATACTTCCCAGTGTCCTCTACCGCCGCAACCACACTGTAGATCTGATGTGAAGTCCACTACTATGTGTCCGACTTCGTGTGCATTACCCATTTTACCTATAAGTAGGTTTCCATCTACAACTACTCCTGCACCAACTCCTGTGCTTAGAGTTAAGTATATGAAGTTCTCGTAGTTTACAGCGTCTCCATAGTATTTCTCTCCCCACGCTGCCGCAACACAATCATTGACAACGTAGACGGGTTTCTTGAGGGTTTTCACGAGTGGTTTAAGTAACTCGAAACTTCGAATAGGTACATTGGCTGGACGTACTACTCTGCCCTCCTTTATGTCCAGTGGTCCAATTGTAGCGATACCGAGTGCTTTGATTTTATCAACTTTATTTCCCCACATTGAAACTATCTTGCTGTGAATAGACTCCGCGATAGTGTATTCGTTTCCCTGCCTTGGAGTATAGTACACGGTTTTCTCAATTATTCCATTCTTATCGCAAAGAGCGATCCTCGTTTTAGTTGCCCCGAGATCTATTGCTACATAGTATTCCTCCGCTATATGTGACACCCATTAACATATCTTATTTCTTGGACATTATTTTCTTGAATAGAATTGGAGCACTCAATACATTGTATCTTTCAATTGATTCAACTACTCCCTTACTTGGGTTCTCAATCGTGAAACCAAACGCTTTAGCGACGAGATCAGATGCGCGAGGTGTGAATGGATAGAGCAGTATCGTAGCTAATCGTATGGTTTCAAGAACCGTGTATAGTTCCTTGCTTGGATCTTTCTTCTCCCATGGTTTAGTATCATTTAAGTACTGGTTACCAAGTCTCGCTGTATCTATTGCTATTGACGCTGCTTTCGATACTTCATAGTTCTCCATAGCGTCTATGTATGATTTCAGTTTGTTCTCCAACTCGTCCCTGATCTTTGAATCAATGTTTCTCCTGTAGATCTTCCCATCTGTTTTCTTCTGCGCGAGTACTCCGGCTCTTCTAACTAAGTTTCCATAAGTATCAGCTAACTCGCTGTTATATATGTTGTCCAGTAGTTCGAAGTCGAATTCACTATCTTTATCCATGTTGAAAATTCTCATTAAAACATATCTTACAGCATCTGGTGAACCATATCTACTTAGTAATTCCTCTATGGGAACAACGTTGCCCACGCTTTTACTCATTTTTGCTCCCTTGGATGTGAGGAAAGCATGAACTATCACTTTCCTAGGTGGATCTATGTCGAGTGCTCTCAGTATGGAAAACCATACGACGGTGTGGAACCATAATATGTCTTTACCTATGACGTGGTGGGCGTTACTCCAGTACTTATTGAATTTATCCCTGTTGTTCAAGTAGTCTAGTGCACTAAGGTAGTTTAATAACGCATCGAACCAAACGTAGATAACGTATTTCTCATCGAAGGGAACAGGTATACCCCACCATACTCTCTCCACGGGTCTCGCTATTGATATATCTCTCAAACCTTCCTTATTGATCTTAGATAAAACTTCATCAGCGTAACTTCGAGGATAAACTATATCCTTGTTACTTAACACGTCTAATAAATACTTTTCGAACTCGCTTAGTTTAAAGTAGTATGTTTCTTCCTCCATGTATTCTAGTGGCTTATTGTGGAGTGGACAGTGTGGTTTTCCATCGACCTCAACGTATTCTTCTGGACTGTAATACTTCTCACACTCAACGCAGTAGAATCCAGCGTACTTAGCTTTATATATTAAACCCTTCTTGTAAATGTAATTGAATGCTTCTTTCACTGTTCTCTCATGGTAATCATCGGTTGTTCTAATGAAGTGATCGTAATTTATATCCAGGCTTAACCAGTATTTTTTAAATAACTCCGCCATTTCATCTGTGAACTCCTTGGGTGTTTTACCCTGCTTCTCAGCTACTTTCTGTATTTTTAACCCGTGCTCATCGTTCCCAGTTAAAAACAGTACATTGTTACCCGTCAACCTCTTGTATCTTGCGAGAACATCTGCGAAGATTGTTGTATAAGCATGCCCTATGTGTGGCGGCGCATTCGGATAATATATTGGTGTTGTTATGTAAAACGTATCCACTATAATACACCGTTAACTCTTCTCCACTTCATACTTAAGGGGAATTAAGAATAACTACTTTTTAACCATTTCCTCCAAGACACCAATGTACTTGTTGACTTTTCTCTTAACATACCATATAAAGTACTTCAATACCGCTTTAACGGGAAGATATAGTGGAGATGACATGTAGAACTTCATGATGTCCTCTGACCAGTAAATACTGTGCTCGTACATTACTTTCAACGCTTCAACGTGCTCTGGTTTCAAGTGTTCACGCATGAACCACTTATTCTTTTTCAGTACACCCATTGGAACAAAGAACATTGGTACAATGATGCTCCGGTATGGTTTAAGCTTCTCAATTAACTCTATTGTTTTAACCACGTCCTCAGAGGTCTCCTCTGGGAAACCAAGTATAACGGTTGCTGCGGGAATTATTTTGTTCTCATGCATTATTCTAAAAGAATCTACAACTATCTCTTGCCATTCCTCAACAGGGTATGGTGTTGATTTCCCAACCATGATTTTTCTCGCCAGAGAGGGACTACCAGTTTCTATTCCGACTTCGACTCCGAGAAACCTCCTATAATCATTTAAAACGTATTCATTCATTAATCTACTAATGAGCTTGTAGTTTTCCTCAGCGTACTTCAAAGCCGCTAAACTCACGTGTGCCCATGCAAGATGCCTTCTCTCACCAATCTTCTTTAATACTTCTTCATGTAATCGTATGATTGGGTCAGGTCTTGGTTTAACTCCGTCAGCTTGGTAGAGTAAGACATCCTCACTGTGGAGAATCACTCCTTTAACTCCTGATTTAATGTTGACTTCGACCTCGCTTAATATCTTCTCGAGAGGCATGAATCTCAGCGGTCTAAGAGTAACGCTGCAGAATTTACAACCCCTAGGGCAACCCCTCATTATTTCAACCAAGCCATTCACACTAGCTCCTTTTATAACCGGTATTTCGTTAACTCCCGGCACATTATCTACTCCAACATACACGTACTTGGGTAAAGGTTCTCCTCTAAGAGCTTTCTCAACTAATTCAACAGTAACTTTTTCTCCTTCACCATCAACGACTGTGTCAACACCCCATTTATCCATGAATTCAAGCTCGTAGAGCCATTGCCATGCTGCTGGGCCGCCCACAATTATTCTCGCTCCTTTCTCCTTGGCTTTCCTCATCGGCTCACTGTTCATTAACCTAATAAAGCTCCTCCTATTAACTGGTTCTAAACCAGTTAAACTCCACCATTCACTACTCGGTGGACCATACGCGAAGTAGTCGTGGTGTCCAATGAGGATCACTTTCATGGAGTCTACGTACTTATATAGGTGGTCTGGGTCTATTATTGCAGCGTTGAATCCAGCATCCCGTAGCACTGCTTCAATCTTCCTTAACCCATATGGAGCCTCCACGGGTCTACCTGAATCATCAACTCTTATTTTGGGTGCACAGATCATCATCCACAGGTTCTCGGGCATACCAATAGGTGGCCCTGTAGCTACGAAACCAAGGAATTCTTTGCCGTGATGATTAGACATCATGGTTCTATCAGTTGTTATTACTACATCGTAAGTCATCTACAACGCCTCCAGTTTATTTCTCAGTATACTGGGTACGTATTGCACCAAGTTACTATCTGAGACTAGAATTGAAACTATTCTATCTCCTTCTTTCTCATAGATTTCTCTCAATTGCTCATATTCAGCAGTAAATACCTCTAATGTGTAGGTGTGATTACTGAAAATAAAGTCCCTAAGCGACTCTAGGAATCTAGATGACGAAGAATCCTTCACAACGTATACTCTAAGACCGTTTAAGCCACGAGTCCTCAAAATGTAATGTAGTTTACTCACAGTGTCTTTATTTGGTTCGCCGAGCACTATAACCGTGAACAATGGTTCCCTATATTTTTCCCCATAAGCGAACATAGAGTGATACGCCTTTATCATCAAACGTTTATTTCAGCAGCGGGATTTATAAATTTATCAAGATCAGCTTCATCCCCTAATTTAAGAATAGATTTTATTTTATAAGGTATTGAGGAGTGATTACATGTATACCGATATAGAGGACAGAGTAAAAGCCTATATTCGCAACGTGGAGACATTCATAGATAAAGTTAAATCAGACGATCTCAATGATGCAGCTAGAAGAATATATGACTTAGCTAGAGCATATCTTTGCGACTCTAAGTACTACTATGAGAAAAAAGAATACTTCACAGCCTTAGCGTGCATAGCGTATGCAGAAGGACTACTAGATTCTCTTAGATTAATGAACTTTGTGAAGGATGTAGAGTGGAAGCCGTTAAGTCAATTAATTAAGAGACCCAGAGTACTTGTAGCTGGTAGCTTCGAATTCCTTCACCCAGGACACTTAGCTCTCCTCAAAGAAGCTTGGAATATTGGAGAAGTATACGTAGTGGTTTCAAGGGATAAAAACTTCGAGAAATTCAAGGGGAGAAAGCCGGCTCTAAACGAGGGAGAAAGACTTGAGGTAATAGAGAGCGTGAAATACGTTGCTAAAGCAGTTCTAGGAGATGAAAATGATTACATTAAACCAATAATTGACATTAAACCAGACGTAGTAATGCTCGGGCCGGATCAGTGGATAACTCCTGAAAAACTACGTGAAGAACTCGAAAAAAGAGGCCTTAAGAACATTAAGGTAATAAAGTTTGAGAGAAGAATTGAACCATGGAGCTCTACTAATATATTCAATGCTTTGAGGAACCGCCTATGTAATACTCTTCTCTGAGAATCATTTTACTTAACTCACTTAGTCTCCTCTTCTTCTCGATCGCTGTTTCCACACGGTATTCCTTTATTATTTCCGCGAGCTCTTTCGTGTTTAGATCTGGTTTATACCCTATGTTAGAGTTATATTGTTTAATTGCTTTGACAGTTTCAGCTACCAAGTATCCAACATTGTAAGCGTCTTTCAATGCCCCTTCATCTTTAGATACATCCTCAAGATGCGAGTAAGCCATACTCCACGGTGCAACAATCGCACCCATGCTGTTCAACACGGCCATCAGGTAAGATATAGCCATGAATACACCGCTATCTAGACCCGTAGCTATGAATCCAACTACTTTGCCTTCAAGTAGACTTCTGCCTTTGTGAAATATCATATTCTCCAGGCATGTTAACCTGTCAATGAAATTCTTTAACATACCGCTCGGTGCATACCAGTAAACTGGTGTTGCTATGATTAATCCATCTGATGCAATGATTTTTTCAGCTATTTTATTGAAGTCATCGTCTTCAATAACACAGGGGAACCTACAGTACTTTGTGTCCTCTGATACGCAGCCTATACATGGTTTTATTAAGTAGTCATATAGGAATAAAGTCTCTGCTTCTCCACCGGCTTCTTTGATGCCTCTTAATGCTACTTGAACCAACTGCGCAGATGAACCATACTTTCTCGGAGATCCCTCGATTATGAGTACTCTAGGTTTATTATTCAACCGTGATCACCTTGAGCGAGGCTAATTTAATTCACATACGTGAATGAAATTAAATAAGATAATACCCTTTTTATTTTTCATTAGCTGAAAGGTGTCATAATTGAATAGAACATATCCAAGGTACGCTATAGCGGCTGTTGCAGCTGTTTTAATTAAAAACAATAAGATACTACTCGTTAGAAGAGGTCATCCGCCTGGACAAGGCAAATGGTCTATTCCAGGCGGTGCCTTAGAACCAGGTGAAAAACTAGTGGAAGCAGCTAAGAGAGAACTAAGGGAAGAAACAGGGCTTGATGCTGAAGCAATAGGAGTATTATGGATTTTAAACAATATAGTCTACGATAAGAAGGGTAGAACACTGTACCATTACTTGATAGCAGACTTGCTCTTCGATCCTGAAACAATTAGAGGAGAATTAAAACCAGGAGGAGACGCTGTAGATGCTAAATGGTTTGAAGTAAGTCAGTTGATCAGCAACCCAGAGGTCTCCAAGACAACTAAACGATTAGTGAGAAGAATAGAAAAATACGGCTACACATATCTGCCTATAGAAGAAATAGACCATGTAACGATTCAAGAATAATTGTTCTTCCCAATGAATCTGAAAAGTATAAATTACTCATCACATTAATTTATCTTACAAAGCGGGTGTCCAAATGAACTTTCAGGGGGTCAGAAACAGCGAGTAGCAATATTAAGAGCGATAATAACTAAGCCGAAATTCGTGGTACTAGATGAACCAACTTCTTCGCTCGATGTATCAGTTCAAGCTCAGATCCTGGAGTTATTAAGAGAACTTCAAAGAAAATTCAACTTGACATATATGTTCATATCCCACGACATAAGCGTAGTTAAATACATGAGCACGAGAATGGCCGTCATGCACCTTGGCAAAGTAGTTGAAATAGGCCCATCCAGCGATGTATTCGAAAACCCATATCACCCTTACTCGAAATTCCTACTGGTAGCTGTTCCAATACCTGATCCACGGATCGCCAGAAGTAAAACTAAGATCACGATAAAAGGCGAACCACTATCACCAATTAATCCACCACCTGTCTGCAGATTCCACCCCAGATGCCCTTACGCTATGGATATCTGCGGAAGACAGGAACCACCACTAGTAGAGGTAGAATCTGAACACAGCGTGGCTTGCTGGCTCTATATCAAGAAGTAGTTTTAACCTATAGCTCAGTATTTGATTCCTTAAAAGCCCATATTGTCTTAGCTTAAGTAGGGAGGCTTAAATGAGTGAACGTAGAACACGGGTCACAGACATAGTTTTATTTACCGTCTTAGTTTACTCTGCAACAGTTGCTCTCCAAGTATATCAGCCTGTGACAGGAGGTTACTTTAATTTAGGTGAATCAATGATATATACTGCAGCAATAGTTTCAACTCCACTGGTTGCTGGGTTAGCGGGAGGTATTGGAGCTTCCTTAGCTGATTTATCTACGGGTTACGCTGTGTTCGCACCGGGTACACTTATCATTAAGTTCGTTGAGGGATATGCAGCGGGTTTACTATTGAGGAAACTAAAAGGGATTCACGGTGTTTTCAAAGCAGTTTTAACGAGCAGTGTTTACGCTTTTTCTTTTCTATTGGTTTCCACGATGTTATGGTCTGGAGGAGTATACGTGGGGCCTAGTCAATGGTTACTCTTCACTTTTACTCAACCTTACGTAGAGGTTTCAACTACGGTGTGGATATCTATTGGGGTATTTATTGGTGGATTAGCGTTAATTGCCTTATTGAAGAAATATATTAGTAGTGGTGAAATATGCTCGTTCGCGATAGCTGGTCTCTTAATGGTACTAGGGTATTTCCTGTACGAGTACTATGTGAGCAACCCTCTGCAGGGTAGAGAACCCCTTGCAGCAATAGCAGAAATACCAGTTAACTTCGGCCAAGTAATAGCTGGGATCTCTATTTCGACACCAATAATTGCTTGGTTGAGGAAGGCTGGTTTCATTAAATGAACTAGTTGACGCGGTGCTAACTCCGTGCCTACACTGATTGACGTTAATATTGAACGTTGTGGTTACCCAGGTGGCTTTGAAGCCAAAAACATCAAATTCAGCTTAAATAAAGGAGATATTCTCGTGATAACGGGTAAATCCGGAAGCGGTAAGACAACAATCATAAGAGCAATTACGGGAACTCTTGAAGCAGCTGGCGGATTTCTCAAAGGCACTATACTATTAGAGGGCAGAGAGATCAGTGAGTTAAAACCAGATGAAGTCTATAAGTTCATGACCTATATACCTCAGGAACCATGGTACTCAGTTACAGGTTACAGTGTATACTCAGAGGTATGTTACACACTAGCACTAGATGGAGTAAACTGCGCAGAAGTAGACTTCACGCCCCTCGGCATCTCAAAACTCACTGATAGACTCACATACACTTTAAGTGCAGGGGAATTACAGCGCGTTTTATGGCTCGAAGCACTCGTCAAAAACGTGAAATTACTCGTACTAGATGAACCCTTAGTGTACCTTGACCAAGAAGCTAGGAAAATCGTGAAGCACTTCATTAAAGTCGCATTAAACAGGGACATAGGGGTAATAGTAGTAGATCATGATCCATACCAGTGGGAGCATATTCAACCAACAATACTGTACTTGGATAATGGCAACGTTAAATACTATGGACCATGGCGCGATGACTTGTTCGCATTACCCGTTGTGAATCAACGGAGAGAAAGAATGAGTAAAGGCGTTGTTGTTAGATTTAAAAACACCTGGTTTAGATACCCCGGAGGCAGATACATATTGAGAAACTTCACGGAGGAATTTACACGTGGATTAATTACATGTATCACTGGGCCAAATGGATCAGGCAAAACCACTGTTCTTAAACTAGGTGCAGGTGTTTTAAAACCATCCAAAGGCAGTATTGAGAGAACTGGTTCAACCATATATATACCAGAAAACCCTTTGCTATACTTCACTATGCCTATCCCCCGTGATGAACTACTTTTATCCTCAAGGCTAAACGAGGGCAAAGTCATTGATATCGCTGAGAGATTCAATATTAAGCACATCTTAGATAAACCATTATCAAAACTCAGTAGTGGTGAACGCAAGAGATTAGCCATTGCTTCAGCATACCTCGCTGGTTACGAAGCATACTTCATAGATGAACCAACTGGTGGATTAGATAATGAGAATTCGAGAGCTGTTCTCGAGGTGCTTGAATCATTGGTCGAGGAAGATAAAGCAGTAATACTGGCATCTCACGATGAAAGAGTTATCAAAGCATCTGACCGCGTAATTAATCTCGAGATGGAGTAAACAAGGTGTAGTACTCGTGGGGATAATAGATTGGTTTATAGGGGTTGTATATAAATCATTGTTCTTAGCTGAAGACACGGGTTTCAGGCGGGCTCACTTCCTATCAAAAGCCGTGTTTATTCTATCAATTACGCTGCTTATTACAAGAAACCCTGGTAGTTCATATCTACTCGTAGCATTTCTAACTCCTCTCGGATTAATGTTTCCGGGTTTAGAATGGGTTGTCGCGATCCTCGGTTTATCAGCTTTCACGGGATTATTACTTGCAGCATCAGCTTACTTGGTTTCACTGCTAGGTTTCTATCAAATGCATGTCTTACAAATCCTAGATATAGTGCTTAGAACCATGGGTATATCCATGGGAATAGTGTTCTCGTTCAACATAATATCACCCATAGAGTTATACAATGCACTATATGTTCTACGAGGCAGAAGAGTGGCCGTTATTCCTCTAATGTTGTGGAAAATGATTCCTCAAGGTTTAAGAAACTTTATGGATTCATTAATGGTCGGTTACTCGAAGAGAGAGATTTTTACGAAGAGAATACCACCTGCAGTAGCTAGTTTAATTGAGGCTAGTTGGTTAACAGAGGAGTACTGTTACTGGAAACTCAGAATTCCAGTTAAAACGAGGATTAACCTCGAGAGATCATATAGACACACGATCATACTACTCACAGTGGCTCTATTTATAACGCTAATACAAGCTAAATTTATGAAAGTGATTTAAATGCCTACACCTTACATAGTTAAATTCGTTTCCTCAGAGTCAAAACGAGGAAAAACCACAGTGGCCTCAAAAATAGTATCACTTTTAACTAGTAGAGGCTACAGAGTTAGTGTAATAAAACACTGTAAAAGCGGCGTAGATCTCGAGGAAAAGGATACTAAGAAGTACTTTGAAAGCGGTGCTGAAATTGTAGTGGCTTCCGCACCTGGTACAGCTGTCGTGTATGTCAATCAACACGTAGACTTACTCGAGAACGCTTTAAACTATGCGAAAACACCAATCGTAGTAGTTGAGGGATTTAAGGAGAGTAAACTCGGGGAAGCAGTTCTCATTGTTAAAGGAGAGGAGGAGATTGAGGAGTTAACTGCGAAAACAAGCAACGTAGTAGCAGTAGTAACACATTCCAAACTCGAGAAATCATTAAAAATACCTGTTTTCACCATTGGTGAAGAATCAAAGCTCGCGGATTACCTAGAGACACGGTTAATAAGTTTTATTCTCAATCAGACAAGTCTATTAAACTGTCAAACCTGTGGATATCCTACATGCAGAGACCTTGTATCAGCGTATCTCAGAGGTAAAGCCGAGTGGTGCCCGGTTGCATCAATTGTTGAAGTGAAAGTAAACAATGAGCCCATAACGCTAAACCCCTTCGTTAAAAGCATCATCAAGAACACTATAAAAGGCATGCTTAGATCACTAAAAGGCGTCCCAGAGACAATTATGGAAATAGAAATATCTTTCAAGGAAAAATAGAAAAACTATTAATTAAACATCTTCAACATTAAATAAAATAATTCTCCTTCTACGAATACTAGTGTATTGAACCCATTCTTTGTTATTCGTGGATCATATGTATTTATAATTTTGATAACGCTAAAAAACCTAGCTTTTTAATTCATTCAGGATATAGCTTCCCTTACTCATATACACCTGTCCCTCTTAGCGATGGATTTATTTATCAGTATACTATAATCTCGAAAGTGAAATTTCACAGCGCAATCTTTAATCGCTTCTATCTCTACAAGCACTTGACCGGCTGACAAGTCACTTTCATATTAATGTACATCTTATACACTGAAACCTCCTTAAACATTGTAACCATGAGTTTTTACACTTGAAACAATTATATGGTTTCATGTTCACATAATCACTAATTAAAAAATATAAGTTATAGATCTTGTTAAATTCCAAGTGTGATAAATCATGTTTAAATTCAAAAAACAACCGAAAATACTGGAGCTAAAGGGAGTAAGAATAGGTGGGTTCCCTGCAAATCCACCAGTAATGATCGGCACCATATTCTATCATGGACACAAATTAGTCCAGGATTCAAAGGAGGGTTTATTCGATAAATCGCTAGCAGAGTCATTAATTAATTCGCAAGAGGAACTCTCAGATAAAACGGGGATACCTGGTCTTATCGATGTAGCTTCAGATTCGCCTAAAGCCATTGTCAAGTACATGGATTTCGTGGCTAATTTAACCAGTAAACCCTTCCTCGTTGATGCAGTATCTAGAGACGTAATGGAAGCAGCAGTAAACTATGCTAGCGAAGTCGGGTTAATGGATAGAATAATAATTAACTCCATAAATCCTAAAACTAGTGATGAAGAACTAAGTTTTCTAAGAGAACGCGGAGCTAGGTACGCTGTCTTACTACTTTACACGCATAAAATCATAGATGTGAAAGAAAGATTGAAAATCGCCAGTGAAATGCTGCCAAAGCTAGCATCTATTGGGATAGATACACCCTTAGTGGATACATTTGTCATAGATATACCTAGCTTATCTATTTCGCTGAGAACCATGATACACATTAAAAACGAATATGGTCTTCCAGTGGGTTCAGGAGCACACAACGCTGTTTCCTCGATGAAGAAACACTTCAAACAGAAATACAGTAAAGAAGGAGTAGATGCTATGGAAATAACATCTGATATTTCTCCATTACTAATGGGCGGAGACTTCGTTCTATATGGTCCAATAGAATTACATAAATACATGTTGCCTTCAGCGTACTTAGTGTACACTTCGTACAGGTACCTATATAGGAACCAAGAGAACTTATTGAACCTGTAGTTAAAGCCAAGTAGCTTAAATATTTTTATTTTTAATCAACAACAAATTTAACCATGGAAATCCAAGGTACAAGCACTTTAAATTGAGAATTGGTTTTTACGCATGATTACCTGCAATCATTTCACTGAAGCACCTGGAAGTAAGAGAGTTCAATACGTACATCTAAGAGTAGTCAAAAAACCCTTCAAGTACTGGTTCCCGGGAACCAGTGTAGTTAAAGCCATTATCAATAATTATGAAAAACACTTAGATAATGGATCGATATTAGTGATTTCTGAGAAAGCGGTTTCAGTCGCCATGGGGAATATTTACGATGAAAGCGTGATCAGAGTAGACGCTTTTTCCAAGTACTTTACTAAAATCATTAACGCGTATTTATGGAGCCGAGTACTCTATGGTTTATTCATACATGGTGATGAATTCCTGCGATTAATCGAGGAAATTCCATTAGAGCAATTAGCTGCACATAAGAAACTATCATTGAAATATGGGGGGCTACATCACTTTATTAAACCATACTCTGAAGCCGGCGTAGATACCACTAACTTGCCGTACTACTACGTTTCACTACCATTGAGGAACGCTGATAAAGTAGCTAGGGAAATTAGAGAAAACATAGTTAGAACAATAGATAAAGACGTCAACGTTATGCTTGTGGATTCCGATAGAACATTTAAACCTAAGCAATTATCTTCGCTAGCGATATCCACAAGGCCCTCGTTCGTTAAAGGCGTTATAGATCTTGGAGGTATAGGGTACATATTGGGGAAATTGCTTAAAAACAAGTTCACTGAGTACCCTACACCCGTAGCGTATGATGGTTACTGGCTGGGTTTACCTCGAATACTTAAAATAGCGCGAATAGCTGAGAAATCAATGGGTCACGGTTTAGGTAGAACCGCGATTGATATGCTGGAGAATCTGCATAGAACTAGCTTTGACAAAGTAAAATGGAGGGATATGAATAAAATTAAGCATTACCCTGCTTTAGTGATAAAAATAGATAAACTTCTTAGCTAAGTATTAGAGGAGTTGCCTGAAGCATGACTAGTATTCAACCAATATTACTTAACTCTAATTTTTTAAGGTACTCTTGCGTGGTGATCCACCTCTTCTTTGATTCACCGTTCTTTATTTGCTCAATGAATTTATTGAACCACTTCCAATCCCGTTCATATACGTGGTAAGAATCAGCAACATGCATATAGTATCCTGGTTCTACTTTAATTTGCTCAGCTACATACCTCTGTAACTCCGTGAAAGCATACATGTTCATGAATGCTGCTTTAAACGCATCATTACTTCTCATATGTACGTGCATTACGAGCTTACCTTCAATTACTCTAAACCAACATCTCTGAAGGCACGGAGGGTGATCTAGGTCAAGGTCTTTCCATGGCTGCCACGTTATAGCCTGCGCTCTCCTCGAGTAGGGTGCTTTCTTGAGTTTCTCGATGATTTTCTCAATTTGATTTATCACTACCCCAGAGGGAAGCCTATATGAGAATAATCTCTCGTGATATGTGTAATCATATTTCTCTACGAGATGATCATGTGTACCTTTAACGACTTCGTCAACGTATTCAAGTAGGCCTTTAAGTGATCCAGCTACTACTCCTTTGAGATGTATTCTGGGCTCCGAGAAAGGAGATGTAATTAAGATGACAGCTGGTGCATCAATGGATTTCTCACCGTACTCTGTGTTAATGATTAATCCTTTCTCCGAGAGTTGAACAAGTGACTTCTCCCACGCATCTGGAATGTTTTCCGCTTCAACGTAGATTATTCTCGTAATGACTACTACACCTCAATAGCTCTAAAGGATTATGCCTTAATGGATCACTATAAAAAAACAGGGGTTTAATAAAGCTAGGTAAATTAAAAACTTATTGATTATTCACGACTCATCGTTAAAAGTTTTAGTATTTAATAAGTCTCTAGAAGAGTTAACAATTGTAGGATTAAATTTAATGGTTGCAGTTCTGGGTGCTTGTTTTGAATATAGGGATTTTGACGAGGAACCCTAATGGGTGGGCTTCCCGAAATCTCGTTAGAGCTATTGAATCATTGAATCATAAGCCATTCTGTTTCAGATTTAGGGACGTTTTGTCCTTTATAGATCATGATCGCTTAAGGGTTTACATAGACGACATAGATATCGTGGATTATTTATCAGCAGTAATCATTAGGCCGTTTGGCAGAGTAAGCCTCGACCAAGCTATATATAGAATAGATCTACTATATGCCATACAAGATCAAGGAGTGCCTGTCTTCAATAAGCCCTCAGCCATTGAAAAATGCGTGGATAAATTCAGGTCACTACATGAATTGAAGAAGCATGGGTTACCTGTCCCAAAGACAATTGTGAGCGAGCGCTCGAATCTAGCTCTCAGAAAAGTCGATCTTCTGGGTTCAAAGTTTATTGTTTTAAAACCTATGTTTGGATCAAGAGGCCATGGTTCAACTCGGTTTATTCTAAACGACCGTGACGTAATGTGGGAGGCCACGCGGTCTTTACAATTCACTGGACACACAGTTTATCTTCAAGAGTATATTGAGCATCGCGGAGAAGATATACGTGTATTCGTATTAGGCTACGAGGTACTAGCCGCTATGATTAGGAAGGCTCCCGCTGGATCCTGGAAAACCAATATCGCTAGGGGAGGTGCTCCAATACCATTGAAGAAGGTTGAACCAGAGGTTGAAGATTTAGCTATTAGAGCTGCTAAAGTACTTGAATGCGAAATAGCTGGAGTCGACATAGTTAGAACAAGGGATAATTTGTATATACTCGAAGTTAATAGTCAACCCGGATGGCATGGTTTACAGAGCGTTCACCCTGACATAGACATAGCCTTGGAGATTGTGAAGTATGTTGTAAGCAGAGCTAAAAAATAAAAACTAACTAGTTAACGCTTTCCTGAGGAGCTCGTAGTTTATTTTACCCGAGAACAACGTGTTACCGGTTCTAGTGTTATTAATAATAACAACTGCTGGAGCGAAGATTGATGGATCAACTTTATATAGGAAATCCCATCCATACTGGTCAACTAGTTCAGTGAAGGATTTACCGTAGTCTTTTGAAGATATACTAGGTGTTTTACTCACATATTCAATTAGTTTAGCGTCATCGGGGTAATCTACTATATAGTAAGTTACTCCCCCATATAGTAACATATCGTTTGATCTACCGGCCATTTTCAACGCGTTAACGTGTAAAGGTGCAACAGGACATACTCCGTAACCGTAAACAATGGTTTTTAAATTGAAACCCAAAGTATCGAGTTTAAATATCCCTGTCTCAACTATTCGGGCACTAACTTGCACGGTGCCAGCTAAGCTTGAAGGTGAAACTAGTACTAAGTACAAGTTATCAGGCTTAATCTTTGCTTCGCCACTAATGTATCTAACTACTTCTTCATCTGGGTATTTGTCTGTTTCTAGGACTAATACGGCTTCATCGGATTCCTCGCTGTAACCTATTCTCTCAAATAATTTCTTGGGTTTTCGAGCTAGTGCTCTAGCGGGGCCACTTCCATTAGCGAAGAATTCTTTAACGTTTATTCTCCAACCCGCTAGTTGAGAAGCTAAACATGCTTCCACCGGGTGATCTGTTGAAACCTCAACCGCCGGTATATGGTAGTCGTCGATTTTATAGCCTGTGATTGAAACTCTCGCTAATCCTCCAAGACATATTCTCGACACATATACTCCTGCTTCAAAACTTGAACGTGTTTTTATACCTGCATCAATTATTGTTGCTCCAGCTATCTTCGTACTCGTAACTTCAAGTTCTTTTTCCCTAGATAACATTTCGTTGACTAGTTTAACAGCTAATTTATTCATAGATATACTCAAACTTCTACACCTCTTTCCTCAATTAATGATCTATAGTACTCTAATAATCCAGTGTTTTCATTATATGAGAGGTATAGTAAGCCTTTTCCTCCCACGACTACGTCTCCGAGGAAAACCATGAATGGTTTATCGAATTTTATTCCCTTAACTGAAATAGATGGTATAAATGAATCAACATAGAAACTAGGTAATAATGCTTCCACTCTTCCACCTATTATTATTCTTCCTCCAATCATCCCAGCGCCTGGATATATGCCACTGTCTCCTTTAACAACTATGCTTCCTCCGATAATATCTGATCCGGTTAAATTACCCGCGTTTCCTTCAACTAGTATGAATCCTTTCTCCATACCAACCCCTATCTCTGACCCAGCGTTGCCGTGAACAATTATTGTCCCTCCTCTCATACCTTTACCTGGTTTTTCTCCGAGTAGTTTCCCGCCTAGCCTGTGCCCAACGTTTCCGCGGATTTCTATTGTACCATCCCTCATTTTTGCACCAACATAGTCTCTTGCATTTCCTTCAACCAGTATACTGCCTCCTTTCATTTTGTAGCCCACTAGGTGGCCCGCGTCGCCTTTTACTATTATTTTCCCCTTACTCATCTTGTAGCCGATGAAACATAGCTTGTTGGATCCTGTTTCAAAGATTATCGTTATTTGCGCTGGATCGCTTGGTGCTACTTCGGGTCCCTCGATGTCGAATAATTCGCTTAGACTAGTTTTTCTTCCTCCTTCCCGTATAACCGTGTTCTTTATAACTGTTAGTTTTTTCCCAGCGAATTCGTCTGGTGTTAAGTGCCTAGCATCAATTAAAACCATGGGTTTAGTTTTGAAGTATAGGGAGTAAGTGGCTGTAGACAACTCAATCACCCCTTGATCCTGGTTTCCAAGGGTATTTTCACCGGGTTCCTTAGTTCATGTTCTCTTATTATGAAGGAATCCTTTGTGATCGAGTAGTATTCCTTGAATTTTTTCGCGAGGAATGCTTCCAGCTCTTTCTTCAACTCGACTGGTATTTCTGGTTCAGCGTAATAGGTTTTACCATACACTGTCTTAACGATTTCTCCTTCTTTGACAACTATTTCCCCTCCCTTGATCACCAGCCAGGCTCTCTTAAATGATTTCACGAATTTCTCGTATTCTCTGCTCGGATCTACTTCCTTCGGATTTAAATCATAAATAGCTATGTCCGCATCGGCTCCAATACCTAAGTGCCCTTTAAACTTGCCTAAACCAAGTAGTTTAGCTGGTGCTGCTCTCGTCATAATCGCTAAATCATATAGTGTGAACTCTGTTTCTAGCGCTGGTAGAACAGCTTTTCTTAGAGCACGTTGATTAACCTCCTTCATTAATTCTTCGCGCGCTCTCCTACTAATAAGCCACGAAAACATAACGGGGTAGTCTTTGAATGGCCCAGCGTTAGGGTGATCAGTGGTTGGTATCACTCTCCAGGGATCACTTGTTAACAACGCAATCTCTAATCCTATAACCCACTGAATAGTGTTCACATAGCTTCGCTTCTTATAAGCATATGGTACGATACCAGCTGCTGATTCAACCTCAGTGTCTGCGTTAACCCACTTCCACCTAGTTAAATGATACAATACGTACTCGAATGGAGCATCAGCAGTCATCGTCGTAGAAGGTCTACCAAGAATAACTTGACCTAGATCCAGTGTAACATGGGGATTTGCTCTCAGTGTTTTAGCTATGTCTTCACCGCCGCTTTCAAGAGTTGACCAGCAATCACCCTTATAACCTGTGAACTGAACATGAGTAACATGTAAAACTGGTGTATCACTTAATCTCGGAATATCTTTCGTTATATCCATTGTTTTAATAGTTGTTAAGTAGTTGCCTGGGTAACCTAACCTATTACAGTGAATATGTAGTTTATGAGGCAGGTCCAGTAATTGAGCAGCGTAACCCATTTCCCTAATGATGTCTCTGGGGGTTATATTGTATGCTGGGATTTGGTCATCTATATCTATACCTCTACCCGTTAAAACCCAGGTTATATCGGAACCGGGGTCAACTAATTTCAGAGAATAAGTCTTAGTAGTGGATAATAACCAAGCTAAATAACTTGCAAGCAGTTCCCTTGAACCCATTGTAATCAAATCTAACGCCAACCAGTTAGAGTCAACTAGTAGGAAGGCGGCTTTATCAATTATTGGTATATCATCTAGTTCCTCGTGCGTATGCCTAGTTTTAATTGGCGGAGTCGCAGGCTCTACGACTAGCGTGTAACCCATTCTAGCATAATCGTATCCTATTCTGAAAACATTTGGTACTGTTAAACCTGTTTCCGCTCGTCGAATCGGTAGTTTGTGCGGTTTATTCGTTAAGTAATGGTCTTCAGGCCTCATCAGCCTACCGATATTCACCTTCGCTCCAGCTATGTGACTATGTATATCTATGCCTCCCGGCATTACTACTTTACCTTTAGCATCTATTACTAGTGCCGTACTAGGATTGATTTGGGAGAGATCAACTATCTTGCCGTTTTTTACGGCTATGTCGAGTGTTTCTCCGTTTATTCCATTGAGGGGGTCGAATACAATGCCGTTTTTGATGAGGATCTCACTCATGAACTCACACCTTTCTTAGCTTTGACTTTTTCAACTAGTTTCCTCAAGACTTCTGAATCACATAAGATACATGGAGGTGGATCAACTACTTTCTTCAACCTGATGGGTACTTCATCTAATCTATAAGCTGAACCCTCGCACTCTATTCCAACATATGCACCGGGGATGATCACGTCCGCGAACGCTGTGGTTAGAGACCACTTTGCATCAATAACTATCACCGGTATCTTCGATAAGTGCTCAACGGCTTTCCTTGGGAGATGAGCAACTGGATCACTAGCGATTATTAGTGCTGCATCTACATCACCATTACTCAATAGGTCAGTTGCGCTCGTCATACCGATAATCATTCTCGGAAAGCCTCTAGCATAGTCGACAGCGTATGGATAACCAGTTGTCCACAATGATACTTGATTCGAACCCGCGACATTGTAGTGGCCTCTCATCGGTAAGATACCGAACTTTGTCCACTCGTTTAACTCCTGGACGAGTTTAATCGCGGCTACAATGTTCTTGTACTTAGCACCAGTCATCGTTAAACCTAGGCCAAAGAATATTACACCGTACTTAGTTGTTCTCATCATTTCAGCTAACTCTACTACTTTATCCCTCGGTACACCAGCTACTGTCGGAGCCTCAATATCGAGATCCCTGATTGCCATTCTAAGCGCTGTCAATAACTCGTAGTCTCTTCCGGGTTCGATCTGGATAAATAAATCTGCTAAATTCGCTGTCGGCGTTCTCCTCGCATCAACAACCACTATCTTTCTCTCCTTTCTCCCTCTCACGAACCTTCCTTCACGCATAACGACTCTGGCGACATGGTTTGGATGAGCTTCAAGAGGGTTACAGCCCCAGAATATAACTAAGTCAGCTAAGTGAACTGCTACTCCAAACGTGTACCTCACGGCTCCAACTTCCTGAACAGCGAGCGCTGTTGGCCCGTGACAGAACACGGATGTATTGTCAACAACACCATGTGTTAATTCAGCTAATTCAACTGCGTACCTATTTGTCTCTACGTCCGTACTAGCTAGTCCAAAAATCAATGGATACTTTGATTCTGCGAGAATATCGGCGGCGGCATCTATTGCTTTATCTAAGTCGACTTCTACTAGTCTACCCTGCTCTCTTATGTAGGGTCTCAATATCCTGTGTCTATGGTAATTAAGGAACTTTGCGGAAGATATGGCGCAACCACCTATGTTTCTTACTACCTTGTTACCGTCTACTTCTATGGTCAAGTGATCGCATAAATCGCCGCAGAAGGGGCACACAACGTTCTCCACAACCTTCTTATCCCCTGTTTTCAGCGGAGCATCCTCCATGTATACTTCTAGTTGCTTAGCTCCAAGTGCTTTAAGGAGATCAATTAGTTTGGTTAGAGGTTCATCCGTGGGTTCAACGAATACATTAACTCCCTTCAATCTAGGCATCCCAGTTCCATCTGTCTCCGGGTCAGTCAACATGTTAGCCCAAGGACCCATAGGTATAAATATTGTTCCAGGCGGTACATTGTTGCTTGGTTTCACTCTTAACACGATTGAGCCATGCTCATTGTATACTTTAACGCGGTCTCTTACTCCTAGACTCGAGATATCAATAGGGTTCATTTCTACAACAGCTACTGCGTCAAAGTACTTCTTACTCCACTTACTCTCCTCCTCCATGCTAATACCCTGCATTAATGACCTCCCAGTGTTTAACACGAATGCTTTAGCTTTCTCTAACTCGGTTTTACTCATAGTGACTCCTCCCACTTGGAACACTTTGTTTTAACACGGTTTCACATCAATGTCCCTGGAGGCTTCTAGTGCTTCCTTCAAGTATATATGGTATGGTCCAAGTTTACCTCCATAATTACCAGCAGTAATCAACACTACTCCAGGCACTAATGCAGCTGCTTTAACCGCTACACCCATGGCTTTCACTACGTAATCCTTCCTCAACCCATTAATAACGATCTCGTATACAGAGTTCACGTTCTCTGGTACTCTGGTCTCTTTCACTACTCCTTTGAGAACTGGACAATAAAGGTGATTAGTTGTTGCCCTTAACTTCGGGTACTTCAGTGATCCTACCTTAGACCCCGATCTAACTATTCCTCCTGGGAACGGAGTTATTACGCCTCTAACATGTCTCTTTATTGCCCGCACTGCTCTCTCAGCGGCCTCCAAACCCGCTTCCGAGTTTTTGGCTAGTATTAAGATATTCCCACCAGCAACTCCTTTCACTACTCCAACAGAGTCCTCTATAATGAACTCTCCCTCCATGACAGGTATTCTCCAGACACTTCTACCATAAAGAGTGTCCTTTTTCTCGAAGCCATCGCCGAATTTCGCGATCGCTCCACCTAGACTCATTTTTCTCTTAATCTTGGGAAGACCATTGAACAACGCGGTTGTTGGGCAAGTTAAAATACATTGGCCTACACGCGATAACGTAACAAACTTTAAACTAGCTAAGTCGTTGTGATATATCTGTATATATATGCCTGGTCTTTGATCCGGAGTTAGATTAGGTGATATAAAAGCCTCTATGCCGCACTCGCCTGGACTACCGATGACAGATGTACCGAAACCAGTAGCTTTAGATGCCGCAATATATGCCCACTTCCTCGTTGAAGCAGTTATCAGCAACCGCGTGGCATACATAGGAAAAGCTTCCGCGAAAGTATCCTCTACTATAACATCCATGAATTTGAATGACACAAGTTCACCCTCTCCAAATGAAAATAATTAATAAAGATAATAAAAATTGCGGTAAGATATGCTTCATGATTGTTTTAGCAGTTTAAAAGCTAAATCTGTGCGTTGTGGAAAGTATTTTAGTAATGAATCAGAATAATTAACAACAGTGGTGATAGTACTTTGACTCCACAAGAGAGAAAACTCGCAATCCTTTTCCTAGATACCGATAAACACGTAAGCCCATTCGAACCATTGCTCGTCACAGATCTGTTCCCAAACGCTAACATATTCCTCTACGGTAACGTTGAACCAGAGGACGCTGTTAGAATCGTCCAAGACGCTATGTTTCCGCGTGGACCGAAAGGAGTGAAATACACGAAAATGTTCATAGGAGGATACGATGCAGAGAAAGTGGAAAGAATAGTGGAAGCAGTTAAGAAAACCATGTTTCCCCCATTCGAGTTCACGATCATAGTTGACCCGCGGGGAGCAAACACTACAGCTGCAGCAGCAGTAGCTAAAACACTTGAATTACTAATGAAACATGGTTTAGGCGACTTCAAGAACAAGAACATAGCTATTCTAGCTGGCACGGGGCCCGTTGGAGTCGCAGCTGCAACAATATACGCTCTTGAAGGAGCCAATGTTTATATTACATCTCGTAGCCTGGAAAAAGCTGTTAAAGTAGCGCGGAAAATCAACGAGGAGATTAAAGCTGAAAAAGTAAAAGGATTAAAAGCATTAACACGTGAGGAAATAGGTGAAGTAATTAAGAACGCTGATATAGTGTTAGCTACGGGTGCAGCGGGAGTCAGACTCCTTGATCTCGAGACTCTCAAAAACTATGGAGGAAAATGCAGAGTGCTAGCTGACGTAAACGCTGTTCCACCAACAGGCATAGAGGGACTAGAACCCAATGACGAAGACAAAGAAGTTCTACCAGGAGTATATGGCGTAGGTGCACTAAGAATAGGTACACTTAAAAACAAGGTAATTGCTGAATTATTCAAACTAGCTGCGGAGACCCCTAAGGGAATACTGGACTATAGAGCAGCTTATGAAACAGCATTAAAACTTATTAAACCTTAATTACTCCAATAAAATCTTTTTTATTAAACCTCATATTCTCCACACAGTTGGTAATAGCTTGAAATTGTGGCACCCTATAACTCTACTTGCACTTGACTCGTTTAAAATAGTGGACGGTAATTATCTGAAAACAGATTAAACAATTGTATATCTACGGTATCTAGGTTATATTAATTTTATTCATATATAGGTGTGAATAATTTTTCTAGAAGCGTAGATATATAAATATATGGAATTTACATTTTCTAAAAGTTTAAATACCCCTTAGTAGATATATAAGTGGGAAAGGTGAGTTCTACGTCTAAACCCACAATACCCACTCGTCCGATAGAAGTCCTTAGAAAGATAGCTGAAGACGCTGTTGCAGCTCAGAGAGCAGATATTAACGTGATAAAAGTTAAGCGTGGAGGAATCTTCCTAATAGAGGATTCTAAACCCTACGTTGAAGCCACGATGAAAATGGCGCCCGTTGGCGAAATGAAGAAGGAGGTTATAGATTTATTTAAGACAGCTGTTTTAGCTCACTATGAGATCCTCAAGGAGATAGCACGAGGAAGCACAATTAGACCTGAAGATGACCCATTCGTAGAGCATTACCAGACACCGGTCGTATTGAAGATCCTATATGAACTAGATCCCAAGTTCCGTGAAGCAGTTGAAAAATTCGTGGAGGAGATTGAGAAGAGAAAAGACCTTATTGGAAGAGAAGCCATTAAGAAATACGCGGGATACTATGGTCCAACAACAGTTGTAGACTTCGCGTTCAGCGTTGGCGGGATGGCAGGCTACTTTGGATACATCCTAGATAAAACAGACATCGCGCCCAAGTACAAGGAAACTATTTTAGCCGCAAAGAGCTGGGGAATGAACACAAGCTACGGGTTTGGATCAAAATTCATGGCCGCTATTGAAGCTGGTAAGACCCTCGACGAGGCTTTGAAAGAAGAAGTCGAAATTCTGAAAGAAATGTGGCTAGACCCTGTTGGTACACAAGTGAAATTAATGACTGAGGCTGGACACGAGAGCTTCGACCCAGCAGAATACATGAAGAGATTTGAGTCAAGAATTAGACCCGTTGTGAAAGCCGCATATGATGCTGGAGTACATCCAGGAAACCTATGTGTAGTTCCAGCATACGGTGTAGGAGACGCTGGACACCACATATCTCAATCAATGTACAATATGGCTAAAGACGATGTAGTGATGGCGGTCATGGAGGCTGTAACCGACGTACTTGAAGCAACACTGGAAACCGGGCTCAAAGAGGAGAAGATAAAGAATGAGTACCAGTTACTGTCGCTCGCTACTGGTTCACTCGCAGCTGCTGTAGCGTACATAGCTGAACTTGATGGCTTCAGTGCACCAATGATAATTGACTTACTTGTTAAGAGATTCTACAACTTAGTATTAAAGTCCCCGCTAAGAGGTGCTGCCGTCGAATTACACAACGTAGACTTCATGGACATGTTGCTAAGAGGCTGGAAGACGATTACACCATCACCATGGGGTAAGGACGGAGTAATATCTGGTGTAAAAGTGCAATTAGAGCCTATACACAAGAACACAGTGTTAATGAACCCGCAGAGGTACACGTACCCTGGATGCGCAATAACAGTGAGGTTCTCTGCGTTAATGAGGCTAGCTGACTTCCCATGCCTACTCACAAGTGAGCCTGTAACAGCTACCATTAACACTTACATTGTAGCACTACACCCAGAAACGCCTATTGCACCACCAAGAATATGCAAAGCATGTGCACCAAGCTACATACTGACTGGCAGATGTACACACTGCTATTACAGGAGAGGAATAGCTAAGTCTGTGCCACTAACATCTGTACCTGAAACAAACCTATTAAAAGGAGTAAAAGCTGTTGGTTAAAGAAAATAATTTATCTTTAAATATTTTTTTCACAATGCATACTTCCCCCTTCTACATTACTATTCTGGGAGACAATGCGTCTGCGAATACTATGAGTATGTATTGTATCAATATGACTACATTAAACATGCGATTGTTCCTCTTCGAAACGAGCAGGAGATCAAGTGCTAATCGTTTTGCTTAATTCAGCTAAGTGTTTTCTGGAGCTCAACTGAGTTGTCGATAATGCAGATAAGTAAACGGCTTTTCTCACTGATTCCTCTATTGTCTCATTTTTAAGCAAATAGTATATTAGTGATGCTGAGAAGGCGTCGCCTGCACCAACGGTATTCATTGCGTTAACGCTCGGAGCCTTGAATGTTTTAGGTTCACTTTTCTCCACGTAGAGTGTTGCGCCTTTTGACCCTCTTGTCACGATTAACTCCCTAACTCCGATCTTGAATAAGTCACTCGGGACTTCTATGCCCTTACGTCTCATTATTTGCTCTTTTTCCTCATTTAGGATAAGAATAGGCGAGTAGTGCAGTATTGACGTGAATTCATCAAAATAATGCTCGAGTACTAGTTTATGCGGACGGAAAACTATGATTTTATTCTCTCTATTAATCTTGCTAAGCAACTCTAAGTACACTTTACTTACTCCTTCACCGAGATATATTGATCGCGAGTTGTTGCATGCTTGAATTATTTCTTCATTGACTCGATCTATGACTGGTAAAGATCTCAAGTCCATTTGAGGCTTACATGTACATTTTAACTGCGTGGGTTCAAGTGGTTCAAACACGATGCATATTGGTAATTCAACACCTTGATCCATTATTGATAAACTCACATCAACTCCCTCATTGATTAATTCAGCGAGTAGATATGATCCAATGATGTTAGCGGGTACTTTACTTATGAAGCCTGTTTTCAACCCGAGGTTTGAAGCTAGTGATGCAACGTTGGCACCTGCGCCTCCAGAGAACATTCTTACATCTGGTTTCAAGTACACATCCAGTGCTACAGAACCAAACACTAGTAAATCATATTCAAGGTGTCTCCTGGATTTAGCAGCGCTTTCCATAGCGCTACTCAATACTTGGTTAATGAAATCCATGAAACTTACTCTTAGGTAATTCGAGAAAGGTAGTATTTTAGCCATGAACATTACAGATAGATTCGTTAATGCCTCCCGCAATAATTTGCTATCTAGTTCATTGATGTCCTTGAATAGTATATTGTACCATTTACCAATATCTGTTAACTTATAGCACTTCACTCTAACTCTACGATTACCTCTAATCTCCACCTTATCTTTTTCCTCAAGTAAATTAAGTGATACGAGTTTCCTAATTGAACTAATAACTGTTTTATTTGAGTGCTGGCTAAGAGAAACAATGATTTCTTTTTGACATAGTTCCTTATCCCATTCAAAGAGTCTCAATATCTCAACAGTTACAGGCGATGAAAAAAGCGACATTATGTACTCTATTTTCTCCTCGATACTAGTGGGTAGTAATACCACGTATGGGTAGAGTTCTTTGAACCTGCTTCCAATTACTTGCGCCATTAACTATAGCCCTCAAACTTGGTAAGTAATATTTATAAACCCCCTAGAAAAACTTATATTTAGAGCAAATAAATTTTCTTGTGTAACATGTTACAGGGGAAATTTCATGAGTTCAAGTTTAAAAAGTAAACCGGCATATATAGTAGCTTTCATTGGAGTTGGAGCTGCATTATACTACATCTTATTATTCCTACCAGGTTTACCCATAATTGGTACATCAGCTAGTATGGATATAGGTGCAGCATTGTCCCCGATCTTCGGTTTAATACTGGGTCCCTTAGCTGGCCCCCTAGCAGTACTCCTCGGTAACACTGTTAAGACTCTGACACCAGCTCCTAGTCCTTATGGAATCCCATTCATACCGGCTGCTGCGTTATCGGCACTTGCTGCATATTTACTTATAACTAGGAAATGGTGGATTTCAAGTATACTGCTATTTATACTAATTGTTGTCTCAATGTTTCTACCTCCATTTTATCCTGTGACAGAGCAATGGTATGTTTACACTATTGCTTTCTATGATAAAATAATTGCTTTATTAATAACTCCCTTTATCCCTAAGCTCATTAGAAGCAACTCAGCGAAAACAAGGATTATTGGATTATATGGATTGTTTTTCGCAGCAAGAGAAGTCGATAAGGCATTTGGATGCTTCATTTTCGCTGTTCCAGCAGTATACGAGGGTGTTTTTGGTTTAAGTGACTTAAACTTCGTTAGAAGCCTATACTTGGTTAGTCCTATATACTACCTCGTAGCATACATATTTGAAGCTCTAATTGTTACAGCTGTAGCTATTCCCGTTGTAAAAGCAATTAAGAGAGTCCCCGGTTTATCCGGTATACTATATGTTGATAAGGTACCAGTATAGATGAATAGAGATGGCTAAAATAATAGTGAGCGTTGAGGGTTTAACATACAATTACCCGAAGACGAAAACACCTGCATTAATCAACGTTAACATGGATGTAAGTGAAGGAGAGTTCGTGGTCATAGCGGGTCCCTCGGGCGGTGGGAAATCAACACTTTGTAGAGTGTTAACTGGGCTAATTCCTCACTCTTATGGTGGCGAACTGCGTGGTAGTGTCTACATTAATGGGATCAACGTAGCTGAGAAAGGCCCTAGATCTATTGTTGGCTTAGTGGGCACAGTTTTCCAGGTACCGGAGAACCAAATAGTCAATTTGATTGTTGAAGAAGAATTAGCGTTTACACTGGAGAATTTAAACATAGATCCAAGTATCATCAGGGATAGAATAGACCAAGTTATGAAGGAACTTGGAATAGAGCACTTGAGGAAAAGGAACACCTTGGAATTATCGGGCGGTGAAGCGCAAAAAGTGCTCATTGCTAGTGTTCTAGCACTAAAACCCAAGATACTATTACTTGACGAGCCGTTAGCCCACTTGGATCCATACAGCGCCGCGAACCTCATTAACTTATTAAACGAACTCAACAAGAAAGATAATATAACCATAATAGTCTTTGAGCACAGGTTATCTGACATAGTTAAATATGCTGATAAACTCATAGTACTAAATAAAACGATTACTATGAGTGGGCAACCCAGAGATATAGTAAGGGAATTAATTATCAAAGGAGATCAAAGCATAGAAACACCTGTTACCGCTGAGTTATCACATAAAATTGGATTAAGTAAGATAGTACTTGATATCGATGAATTCATTAATGAAACCAACTTAATGCGTAGCCCTCATAGTTATGATTGCCGTAACTACACGAGTTTCGATGAAGACACGAGTAACGAGGATGGAGATAAGGTTATTGTGATCAGAGATCTATGGTACGAATACCCCAACAACAAAGTTGCTTTGAGAAACATTAATCTAGAAGTAAACCGAGGAGAAGTCATTGCATTAATAGGTGCTAATGGAGCGGGTAAAACGACTCTGCTTAAACATCTAAATGGCTTATTGAAGCCAACAAGGGGCATAGTTACTGTATATGGCCATGATACACGTGGAAAAAGCGTTACTGAGTTATCGAACTATGTTGGAATAGTTTTCCAAACTCCTCTACACCAGTTTTTCGAGGAAACAGTCATAGATGAGGTATTAGTTGCAGCAAAAATTAGAAACATCCCTAACGCGTACGAGAAAGCATTGAACCTACTGAAATTCCTAGGAATAGATCACTTAGCTGAAAAATCACCCTTCGAGCTCTCTGTGGGCGAACAGCGGAGACTGGCTATTGCATCAATACTAATATATGATCCACCCATTCTAGTACTGGATGAACCCACAGCTGGACTGGATAAAGGCTGGAAGAGCGAGATAGCAGAGTTATTAAACCAATTATTAAAGAACGGTAAAACAATCATAATTGCTACACACGATATTGAGTTCCTGACTAGTCTATATGTTAGCAGAGTAATCGTGATGAACAAAGGCGAAATAATTACCAGTGGATCTCCTAGAAGAGTATTATACCAGTACGAGAAACTCGTATCATCCCATGTTATACCACCACAAATTATTCAAATAACGAGGAAACTTGCACTAGACAATGTGTTCAAGCCCTTACGAACAAGCGAGTTCCTAGAGTTAATTCGCACAGCAAGGTGTAAGAGTGTTTAGAGAATTCGTACTTGATTTGAGAAACATCTTTGGTTTCAGCGATAAAAGCACAGTCTTCCATAATATTGACCCAAGAATAAAGATGACATACACGCTGTTAACTATCTTAGTAGCAGCTTCAATAAACAATATCATAACGCTATTGATCCTGGTTGCATTGAACCTAATTTTAATAATAATAGGTAAAATCCCCATAAGCAAACTTGTCTCAACTTTTAGAGGCCTACTAGTGTTCTCTGCGTTAATATTGATCATTAACATCGCGTTAAGGGTAGTACTCAGCTGGTTATCACTGACAACCGTTTCATTAACAGAAATTTTCTACTCCGTAGGTACAGCTATTACGAGATTAATACTAGTTGCATTATCCCTCATAGTACTTATTGATACTACGACTCCCCGCGAAGTAGTGCAAGGACTAGCATCTCTCGGAATAAGTTACAGGTATCTATACAGCATTGTCTTACTATTCAGATTCATACCCATAATTTTCGATGAAATACTGAGCATTTACGACGCCCAAAGATCTCGTGGAATAGAGTTAGAGAAAGTTGGTCTAATTGAGAAAATAAAGCGATTAAAGTCAATCATAATACCTGCATTCGTTTGCTCACTATTGAGAGCCAAGGACTTATATGAGGCACTAGAATTACGTGGTTTCGGGTACTCTAAGAAAAGAACTTTCTACAATCAACTGAAGATCACGAGTAAAGACGTGTTTTTCATAGGATTCATAATAGTTATTTATGGTTTATGCTTCTTTATTCAACCATTTATCACATAGTGTTATGATTTCTAAAGGTTAATTGTTTTAAACATTGCAGGCAGCTAAGACAGGGTAACAATGCACTCCCTATTATCCAAGCTAATGTATGTTGAGCCATTAACATCGTGTTCTAGCCTACAATTAGACACCAATAGCTTGGTTCCTACTGGTATTTCACTAAATCTCATTCTCAGACTTCTGACCAGTATTCTACCTAGATCACTGCTTACTGCAATATACATATAAGGCATCACTAAAGGAGACACTTCTTCCGCGATAACTATTTCACCATTAAATAATTCAACTTTCTCCAAGCAAGTAGGTTTAACGCTCTCAATACAAGACACAACACGTATACTGTAGACAGTATCATTAATTACTCCCTCCAATACTCTATTCTGCAAGAGCTTGATCCTTGTCTCCAGGTTTGTTCCTTCATATTCTCCAATACCCTGTAAAGGCTTAGCGACTCCTCTATCTCTTAGGTCTTTGAGTATCCTGTAGACCTTGAACCCAGTGTTCTTACCTCTAATGATTAAATCTACATCTCTTGGTTCAATATTACTCAACACTGTAGAGGCCAAGTAGCTTCCCGTTAACCCAACGTCCTCTAGTTCACTTGGACTCAGAGCTTCGAGAATTCCAAGGATTTCTCGCGGCAGCGGAGGCCATTTCCCTCTATCAAATGGGTTAAGCACGTATTCTATTTCATCTCTTCTCACGGCGGGAATATTCATTTTCAAGCACTCATCATATTTTACAACTCCCAATTCAACAGCAATACTCAATGCTTTACAAGTATCCTTAATCTTTGTTTGATTGATTAAATCATAGCGTGGAAACGCGATCACTTGTTCATCGTAGTGCTCACAGCCTTTAACAACCCAGAGATAACCCTTATATTTAAACATATAACCCTCAATCATCTCCCTTCACTACAGTTACATTACTTTATTTCCTAATACCATATTTTTACCTAAAGTTAAGTCAACGCATTCATTAGATCTAATGGAGAGGAGTGAGATCCTTTAAAAATATATTGTATGTTTTAATATAATCAGTATGAGGCATTAGGGATGATTAAATGCGAGACTTTAGAGATAGAGACTTCATTGAATCAGTTGATGGATTAATCTTCTGCGTAATTGGAAACGTACACCCTACAAGTAGAGTAGTATCATACTTGAAGTACATATCTCACTACTCCTCAACAGTTAGGACTAAGTGGAGTAGAAATGGAGTAATGTACGGTAGAATACTACCATACTATAGTGCAATAGGAGTCAAGAACACAATGGATTACTTAAAGGAGAACTACCCGGATTACGTTGTCTACGATAAATATAGGTCAATAGAGTTAATAGAGGTGCCCAGACACAAGATTAAAACTCACTTTAAACCCGAAGAGAGATTACGAGAAATAATTGATTCACCTAAGGATGAACTAGAGAAACTTGCACTCGAGCTCGTTCAAGAATTAGCAGAAGAAACTAATATAAGTTTAGGCAACTTCGGGATTACTGGATCAATTCTACTGAAAATACATAATTTAAAATACTCAGACATAGATATCATAGTCTATGGCCAACGCAATGGATGGATCATTAGAGATGTTTTGAAAAACATACTGCAAAACGAGAAGAAACCATTCTTCTCTCTACCCAAAGGAGAAATCCTCGAAGAATGGAGTAAGGAGATAACATCGCATCACTCACTGAGCTTTGAGGAAGCAAAAATCCTGTACAGTAAGTATAAGTGGAATAGAGCCATATACAGGGGAAGACAGTTTTCAGTTCACCCAGTTAAATTAGAAAATGAGATTGAGGAGAGATGGGAGGATAAAATCCACAAGCCACTCGGATTAGTGAAAGTTAAAGCCAAAGTACTAGATGCGAGTGAATCGATCTTCATGCCAGCTATTTACATAGTTGACGACGTTAAAGTACTAGAAGGTGCCTCTCCACCGGGAAAAATATCGAGAATTACTAGTTATGAGGGATTATACATAGATCTCGCTGAACCAGGAGACGAGTTAATTGCTTACGGTAAACTAGAGGAAGTTGAAGACCAGAAACTGGGAGAAAAATACTACCAGGTTACAGTGGGAACTTTTGAAGCAGGCGGAAGAGACTACATTAAGCCCTTGAAGTGGCTTAGCCACGTTTAATGAGAATTTTAAGCGCTAAATCCAAATCCTTATAGTCATTTATGTTTAGAAAATCCAGTGAGGGATTCTCTGATAGAGAGTGAACGTCGACGAAAGCGGTGTTCAAGGATCTATAGATATCCTGTACTCTTAATTCATCACTATTAATTTTCTCAGTGATAACCCTAATCAATTTATCTCTGAGATTATAAGAAACTAGGGGTTCAACGTAGTTATTTGGCCACACAGGTAGAGCTGCATCATATTTTTGCTCAATGATGTAGCTGCGCAGTCGCTTATAGATATTGAAATTAATGAATGGTGTATCCGATGGAGCTATAGCTAAGTAGTCATTCACGCAATGCTCAGCCGCGGTCATAATACCTGCGATAGGCCCCTCGACATTAGCTTTATCTAATAGTATTTCAACGCCATATTTATTGATGACTCCACCTATATGGTTTAGCAACCAGTTCCTGTGGGCTGTGTTTTTAACAACTAATAAAACCTCGTTAAAATAACGAGCTAGATTATCCAAGACATATTCAACTAGTTTCCTATCCCCTAGCTGTATTAAGGGCTTGTAGAAGCCTAATCTACTCCCATCACCTCCCGCTAATACTGCTAGACAAGTATCCTGTATTTTTTCATTAGTCATAATTCGCCATCACGCACTGAATTAAAAATATTTAAACAAGAATTATTAATTTTAAACTGGGCGCTGGCTTGATTAAGCTATTGATCTCAATTAAACATCCTTCAGAATTAGAAAACGCGGTACGTGGTGGAGCAGACATAGTCGATGTTAAAGACCCATCTAAGGGGAGCCTCGGTTTACCTAGTTATAGTTCTCTGAGAGAAGTACTGAGTAGAATTAAGTCCTTGAACATCGTTGGAGTAGAAGTGAGCTCTGCGGGCGGAGATATTGATAGAGTTGAACCCTACTTACAGTACGTTGCTTACACTGTTGCGTCTCTAGGTGTCAGCTACTTTAAAATAGGTCTCGCCATGGGATCAATGGAGTTAGCTAAGATCATGAGTTCACATGTCTCCCAAGTCCTAAAATCTTTCAATAGTACCAAGCTTGTTTTAGTTGGATACGCTGATTTTAAACTAACTGGATCAATTGAGCCCTTAAAAGTAATCGAAGTAGCCAGAGACGTGGATGCTAGTGTAGTGATGATTGATACATACATGAAGACTGGTAAAACGACTTTTGAATTCTTATCAAGGAACTACTTGGAATTATTCGTTAAAGAAGCACATGGAAGTAGTTTACTCGCTGCATTAGCTGGTAGCTTGAGAAAGGAGCACATAGTTGACGCTATTGAATTAGGTTTCGATGTAATTGGATTTAGAGGCGCTGTCTGCGTTGGGGGTAGAGATGGATTTGTTTCCGAAGAATTAGTGAGCGAGTTGAAGAAAACAATCATAGATTACTATCATGGCGTTACCAGAGTGTAATCCCCTGGTTGTCTACTCACTATGTTCCTTAATATGAATGGTTTAAACATGTTGTATATGACTAAAGGCAATTTAGTATTGTGTAGGAGTTTTACGGCATATTGATCGATAATATTAGTATTTAATTGATCTAATTCCTGAATTGTCATCTTCTTGATTAAGTTACCCTCATTATCTAGGACTCCGTCAACGGGTTTAGCTAATACGATCATGTCTGCTTTAATTAGATTAGCAATATACAGTGCTATTGAATCACTTGTAACACTCCAATCGTGCGGTAGTTCATTGAATTTCTTAATAATCCTATATGGCATAACTATTGGTATTTTACCCTGTCTCAAAACTTCGCATGCTTCAACTAAGTCATGTGCTTCAATTATAATCCCGGATTCATCGATGCCCGCAATATATGCACCGTACATTTCCATCGCCTTGATCGCTAACCAGTGTGCAACATCATCGCTAAAACCCATTTTTACCTGCAGTTCTCTCACGTAATCCGCGAATACGCTTCCACCAGGTACCAAGATGAATCTAGCTAATTGCGCTAAGGAACTTAACTCATGAATAGTTTTAGCGAGTACTTCACTGTGATATATCATGTGACCAGATAACTTAAGCACAAACAAATTATCCATGTTTTTTTACCTCGGTTAAAAACATCAATGCAGCCGCATAGGACGGTAACACGCTTGCCACCTTCTCACCCACTAGCTCATTTACACTAATTATCCTCCTGAAACCAGCTCTCCTACTAGCTTCAGCCGCTAAAAACTCGCCTAATCCAGCTGTTATTACTGTGAAATCACCTAGTTTTATGCCCTGCGAAGCAAGCCACGACCTAATCTGCATAATGGCCTCAAATACCTTGAATACTTGTTTTTCATAAATGTATCGCGCTATCTCCAATGCTTCATCGTAGTTAATGATGCCGGAGTCTCCGCAGGGGACTCGCGTTATTCTCTGCATTGTCTCCTCAACTGTTTTTCCTCTCCCATCAGCTGTTTCAGTGGTGTAATCTTCGCTGCTAATGTGTCCAAGTAGTAAGTGAACATCCCCTATTAGGGAGAATCTCTCCGACGACACTCTCGCATAGAAACCCTTATATGGAACTTTATCCACTAATGTAGCGACATTTCCTCTTAATACTCCAGTGTAGACCAGTTCACCGAAAACTAGTTTCTCGGGATCCGTGTACCCTCTGACCTTCACGTTGCAATTAACCATAGGTATAATCGTTGTAGTAGTACTACCGATATCAACAAATAGTGCATTGCTTATGCCCCATTCTAAACACTCATGCTGCAGCAACCATGCACTTGCAGCCCAGTTTGCTGCAGCGATCTTCAAGTGATTCCTCACGGCTTCATTTGAGCTCAGTAACTTCATATCGGTTGATACGTATCTTATTCCTCTAGCGTCGCTGAAAACATCTTCAACAATCTCTATAATAGTTTTAACTCCCTCGTACTTTGTTCGAAATATATCTGATAACTCAGCGGTCATTGTCGCTGCCACATAGTAGTCGCCTGGTTTAAGTGTGAATACATGTTTAATCTCTAAGAGTATATTTCTCAATGATTCAACTCCTGTAAGCCATACTGGATTATATTTACGTATAACACTGATCTGATGGTGGCCCCTATGCGAACTAAAATCCACTGGCAATTTGACAGCTTTTACGTTTGCCCCGCCTATATCTAATCCAAGAACATTCATTCAACGAATCCCATAGACTAGTTTTCAATAATCTCTAATTTCTCACAGTGAATATTAATGTTGATAAAGCAAAGAATTCAGCACATTAACTCCAATTAATTAATCTACCTCTTTTTAACTGAGAATCAATTAAAGTAGCTAAGGAAATAGAAACATTTATTTTGCTTTACTGATTAAGTTAATTGAGGTGATAAATCAATGAGTAAAGTTCAATACAAGGACACAGTTTTCAAAGTCAAAGGATACCAAGTGCCGGGAAAACAACCAATGTTCTTCTGCGTGGAATCAGGTAACTTCAAAATATACATTGACAAAGTTGGTGGAGAAGCACCGAGCCCACTTGAGTATTTACTGGCTTCACTAGCGGGCTGTATTAACATTGTTGCAAACATAGTTGCTAAAGAAATGAACGTTAACATCGAGAACTTGGAGGTAGAAGTTGAAGGAGTATTCAACGCGGAGAAACTGTACACTGGTAAAGGGGGAAGAGCGGGATACAAGGAGATTAAAGCTAAAATACGTATAAAATCAAGTGCGCCTCGTGAACAACTAGAAAAACTCATTAAAGCTGTGGAGGAACGTTGCCCAGTATCAGATAATTTAGCTGAGCGCACTCCCGTAACATTAGTATTGGAGTAAATAATTTATTCGAACCTTGTTATTTAGTTTCTGAGAATAATTATTCGTTTATGTTAAGGGTGGCATGAATTGTCATCAGAAAGCTTGCAATGGCACTCAATGAGTGTTGAAAAAGTAGTTGAAGCACTGAACACAGATCCAAATTACGGCTTGAAAAGAGAGGAGGCAGTAAATAGGATTAAAACATATGGTTTAAATGAAATAAAAGGTAAGAAGAAGAGCCCTGTTGAAATGTTTTTGAGACAGTTCACGAACTTCCTGGTGGTCATCCTGATCATAGCGACAATTATATCCGCGATACTGGGAGAAATCGTAGACGCCTTGGCCATATTCGTCATCGTGTTCGTTATGGGTGTATTCGGGTTTATCCAGGAGTTCAGAGCAGAGAAGACAATAGAATTACTCAAAAAACTTGCTTCACCTAGATGTAGAGTTCTAAGAGATGGCATCGAAGTTGAAGTAGAGGCTTCACAGATCGTGCCTGGAGATATCGTATTATTGAGGGAAGGAGATAGAGTACCAGCTGATATCAGGCTAATAGACACCGTTGACCTCGAAGTAGATGAATCTTCTTTGACTGGTGAAAGCACACCCGTAGAGAAAGATCACAAAGTAGTGCTTGACCCCAATACACCTGTGAGTGAGAGAGAAAACATGGTTTTCATGGGTACATATATTGTACGTGGAAGAGGTAAAGGGGTTGTCGTATCCACTGGAATGAACACTGTTCTAGGCAAAATAGTTCAAGCAGTAACCGAGGTCAAAGAAGAGAAAACTCCGCTGGAACTCGAGCTCGATTACTTTGGTAAAAGAGTAGGAGCCATTATACTGGCGATTGCAGTAATAGTTTTCATAGTTGGATTAATAGAGGGCTATGTGTCCCCCATTGAATCATTAATGATCGCAGTTGCACTAGCTGTAGCAGCTGTTCCGGAAGGATTGCCCGCAATAGCTACAGCTGTTTTAGCTATTGGAGCATACCGTATGGCTAAAAAGAAGGCACTTGTTAAAAAACTTTCAGCGGTTGAAGCACTTGGATCAGTTGACGTAATATGCACAGATAAAACGGGGACAATAACAAAAGGCGAAATGACAGTCAAGATCGTGAAAACCCTGAACACGGAGTGCTCAGTGGAGGGAACAGGGTATAAACCTGAGGGTAGAGTAGTCTGCAAGGAAGGCAACGATTTAACTCAACTCTATAAAATGCTCGCAGCACACACAGTCATAGATGCTAAACTCGAGAGAGATGGAAGTAACTGGGTCGTGAAGGGATCACCAACTGAGGGTGCTGCCTTAGTACTAGCATATAAGGCCTTAGGAGAAAAAGGAGTAGGAGAGGCTATCAGAGAATTGAAATTAATTAAATCTTATCCATTCGATAGATTTAGGAAACGCAAAAGCACATTACATACGTACGGTGAAGGAAAGTACCTAGCCATAGTGACTGGCGCACCCGAAGTATTACTTAAGCTCTCTAAGAAAGCGTGGACCCCTAACGGTGAGTTAGATTTAAGTAGTGATACGAGGAATCGAATAGAAAAATATATCGAGGAATTAGCATTGCAAGGTTATAGAACATTTGGCCTAGCTTACAGAGTACTGGATCAATATGACCCAGATTGGAGCCATGAAGACATTGAGAGTGATTTAACATTCTACGCTATACTGGGAATAATAGATCCCCCCCGCGAAGGAGTCAGAGAAGCAGTTGAATTAGCTTTGAGGGCTGGAGTTAAAACAGTCATGATCACAGGTGACCACAAACTAACAGCCGTCGCCGTTGCTAGAATGATCGGTTTAGATATCGATGAAGGAATAGTGCTAGAAGGAAAAGAGTTGGACTCTATGAGTGATGAACAATTATTAGAAATCATAGATAGAGTGGTTGTTTATGCTAGAGTCACACCTGAACATAAAGCTCGAATAGTTAAGTTGTTGAAGGCAAAGGGTTACCGTGTAGCGATGACGGGTGATGGAGTAAATGATGCACCAGCTCTCAAGGAGGCACACGTTGGGATAGCTATGGGTATCCGTGGAACAGATGTCGCGAAGGAAGCTGCTCAATTAGTATTAATGGATGACAACTATGTTACAATAATTGAAGCCATCCGCGAAGGTAGAGTGATCTTCGAGAACTTGAAGAAACCCATTAACTACTTGCTGACATGTAATTTTGGAGAAGTAGCAACGGTATTTGGGTCACAGTTATTTAGGGTACCGTCACCACTTGAACCAGTACACTTACTTTGGATAAATGTGGTTACGGATGCTTTGCCAGCAGCTGCTCTGGGACTGGAACCACCTGAACCAGGTATCATGGAGAAGCCTCCCAGGAAACCCTGGGAGAGATTTATAACTAGGAGAAAACTACTATACTATATATCAATGGGTTCACTAATTGCTCTCATTACACTGTGGATTTACTCACTGTACTATAATGTATCCCTACACCTAGCAAGAACAGCTGCATTCACATCTCTGGTTCTATCGGAATTCGGTAGAGGCTTAGCTTCCAGGAGCGAGAATACTCCATTCTGGAGGCTATCAATGAATAAGTGGTTAATAATCTCATTGATCGCGTCAATGATGCTACAATTAATAGCTTTATACACACCACTATCTAGTGTATTCCACACGGTTTCATTACCGATTAGTATTTGGTTAACTCTGTTGATTTCACCGTTAATAATACTAGTTGTTGATGAAACTAGGAAAATATTGAAAATACGTATATAGCGTCAGCTCGGTGGGAGGACTTTCATCGATTCAAACTGACGTGCATTCATCACCACTAATTTATTTGAAAGATCTGTTTTTAAACATTCGAATTAAAAGTGAAACACTTATTTGTATACACGCATGATTATTAGAAATGGACGCAGATAAAGGGGGATAATTATTGTCACAAACTGTTTACGAGATAAAAACGCCATCAATAACTCTAAAGATCACTGTTGCAGAAGTGAATTCACTTCACATACACGAAGAAGTTATCCCAGAGCTCTTATCACAGTTAGCTGAGAGAATAAGAAGTAATGGAGTATTAAGAGACCCCGTAATAGTTGACGAAAAAACCCTCATATTACTTGATGGCGTACACAGAGTCGCCGCCATAAGACACCTAGGTCTAAAATATATACCAGTCTGCCTAGTTGATTACGATGACCCCAACATCAAAATCTACTCGTGGAGCAGAGTAGTTAAATCAAAGAAACCTGCGTTCAGAGATCTCGAGGAAGCTAGGAAAACGCTCATCGACTCAGTTATTAAACTAGGCTTCAGGTTAACTACGATTCCAAACCTAGAAAAAGGCCTCGAAGCATTAGGGAGAAGAGAGTTAGCTTCAATAATGGTTCTCGGGAGGACTCCTATAGGAGTGAAGTCCAGGACACGTGAAATAAAGCAATTATACGAGGACATTAAGAGAATAGAGAGAGCACTCATTTTACGAGGATTCGATATAGATTATGATACTGAGAAAGACGCGCTGGAATCTGTTCACGCAGATGAAGTAGTAGCAGTCATTATTCCTCCAACGATAACAAAGAAAGAAGTAAGAGATGCGGCGTTGAGAGGAGAAGTATTCATTCATAAGGCAACAAGACACGTTATACCAGCTAGGCCTCTAGGCGTGAATGTTCCCTTAGATTGGTTGAGTGGAACACGTTCACTAAGCGATGTTCAAAGAATGCTTGTCGAGTATTTATCAGGGAAGAAACTGAAGACTCTACCTCCCGGATCAATTATTGATAGAAGGTATGAAGAAGAAATATATATTTTCGAGTGATAACCTGGTTTGAAAATACTGATTCGTATGTAAATAAGCGATATACTCGGAATCAAAGCATATTTTTCACTTTCGCGTTAAACCCCTTGGTAACTTAAAGGTATAGAATAATCGAATAAACACGGGTTTAATTTTGGAACCTAGTGGAAGAAGGAGATGTAAAAAACATTGTTTTAATTTATCCTCCGGGTGTTCCATGCCATGGACTGTCTTTCCAAATCATTTCCCATAGAATGTCCTCTGTTAAAGTCTCTGGTTTAGCTATTTTTTCCTTGATGTTTAATAGTAATTTATGGTGCCTTGATTCATCATCGGCTATAGCAGATATCAGTAACTTCACGCGTGGATCTTTTGCCTCGGATGCAATGCTGAGAGCTATATTAAGCATTTTGATCTCGGTTTCAATGTGTTGGTTAATTGATACGGTGACTCTTTTCAAATCTTCTTCGCTTATGAAGGGTTGAGTGCTCTCTAAGACTTCTATTACGGCTTTATACATTAACGCGTGTTTTTCAGAGTCCTTCGCAATGCTTTCGAACAGTGACCTTAACACTGGGTGTTTAATTGAGTTAGCTAGTTTCATTAACTCATTTGCGTATGTTTCCTCCATTAATGCTAATTTCCTTAGATCCTCTGTCTTCATGTTACTCGCTCTCCATGATTACTATTGCATTCGGGTTTCTGATTTTAACGGCGATCGATGACCATATTCTAAATGCATGGTATCCGTCCTCTGGGCCAATGTAGTCTACTTCAGTGTCTCCCCCGTAAACTATTTCGATGTTCTCTGGAGCAGCTGAGATTAATAATGCCGTGTTTTCAGGAATGCTTTGAACAGCTATTATGTCATCTACAAGCATTTTTACTCTTTCAAGATCTGTTACTCCCGTTTTCTCGCTGACTGCTAGTAGCTTAACGTATCTTGAGTAATTAATAATTAACAAGTATGGTCGTCTAAGACCCTGCTTCGATAGTTCAGCAACTCCCTTAGCGACATCGATAACCGATGATCCTGGTTGATCCCAGTTCGACATCTTCATTTTCAATGCTCCTTCATGCAACATTGACTCTATGATTGCTTTTTCCTCGTCGAGAACTATTTTTACCGCTGCATCAACTGCGCCTGGGATTTCAGGTAGTTTACCTGATTTAGCAGCGTAGTCTATTGATCTCTGTGAAATCCTGAATTTTAACTCGACTTCTCTTAAAGGCAGTATTGTTCTCTCCGGTTTTTCCCCAGGTTTCTCTAATGGTACAGCTTCGACTCCTCGCCCAAGCTTGACTACAGGTAGCTTCTTTACAAGTGTTCTCGCGCTCTCAGCTGCTTTCCTCGTCTCTGCAACTACATAATCCTCTATTCTAGTGCTTGGGTCTTCGTTGTTTTCAGGGCCTGGATCACTTAACTTTCTCTGAAGTATTTCCTCGACCTCCATTCTCCCCTTCTCCAGTTCTTCAATTTGTTCTTTATCTAGTTCTTTGAGAACCGCTAGAAATTCACCGAAATGAGTCTTTTCCTCTCTGGCAATGTCTTCAAATACTCTCCTTATTTTTTCGTCCTCGATTGCTCTAGCTAATTGTAGATAGAAGTTGATCGCGTCGAGCTCAGCTATGATGGCCATTCTAGCAGCTTCAGCTATCTCATCTTTTGATAGTTTTCTACCAGTAGGATAGTCTAATGGATTTTTGCCAAACAACGCTATCCACCAGGTTTAATTATTAAAATTAAGGGTTAAAAAACACCTAGAAATTTTTTCCTTTATTTTCTAATTCCTTTAGCGATATAATACGCTAATACACCATATATAGCTCCGCTCACCGCTATCGCTAAAATGATTTGCACCATGTAATCCAATGGGTAAATATCACCAAATAGAATAGCGTCAAGTGAAACAGCAGCTACAGCTGGCAATGCACCCGCTAGTGAAGCTGTTAAAACATCGTACTTTTTATACCTCGTTGCAACATATGCCAACTCGCTGAATAAACCTTGGCAGAGCCCATATATCGCGTTCGTCAATCCACCCGGTGTTGGCATTATTGATTCAAGTAGTGCTGGTAGAAACTCTCCGAGTAGAGCACTGAATCTCTTTCTTATTAGAGATGCCGCTAATGGTGCAGGCATGAACCATGCTCCATATGTTAGAAGTCTCGCCACAATTGGTCCAGCAGATGCTTTAACCGCGTAATATACAGTCCACATACTGATGAATACAATGGTGAAAATTGCTGCTATGACTCCTAGTATCAGTAGATCTATCAAAGTATATTTTTGCGTTGAACCATTGTTCACGATTGATCCACCACCATAATTTAAGATTAAAAGGTTATTAATTGTTGATAACCAAGTTATTATTTTTCCTACGTGGCGATGATTAAAACTATCTGAGACAATAGAATCATTAACATAAATATATCAGATAAACCTGCTCTAAAGTTGCGGGTTGGTTTAATTTTTCTAAGCCCTCTAATCTCAGCACTAATGCCACTCCACTTCGCTCTCTCATAGTTAATGGTGATCAACGCCCCTACAACACTTGAAAAATGAACTGGATTCAAGAGTATTGTCCTATATTTTCTCTGCTTCCTTTGAAAAACAACTTCCTCAAAGTCTCTTCTAATAACTGGTATTAATCTAAGTGCAAACGCAATGGGTAGAGTAATCGTAACTGGGGCCCCTATCTCGTATAGTAAACCTCTGTAGATTTCAACAGGGGAGTATAAGAGAGCGAATAAAGCACCTGAGGCAGCTATTGCGAGTAGTCTCAATGATACAATGGTAAATGATTCCAGTGCTTTCTCCCTAATTTCCAATAATCCTATTGAGACTACCGTTGGACCAGTATTTGAGAAGAACAACGCGTTGACGAAAACCCCTATTAATCCAATTAAGTAAGCTAACATAAGCCACTTTAATCTTCCACGTATTAGCACTATTGATAAAATTAGAGGAGGTATAGCTAGAATCAATAAATCCATTAAGTTGCGGAGGACGAATGCTAGACCTGACGACGCGACAGCGTATACTAGGAGAGTTGCTACCCTGGGTTTACTCATAGATAACACCCATTGATTTAAACATTGACTCAGCAACACGGCATTTATCGTCCTCCTTTATTTTACCTGATTCTAGTACGTAAACTCGAGACGACTCCAACACTAACCTTGGATCATGAGTGGCAACTATAATTGTTGAACCCTTTGAGACACGCGTTCTCAGTTCCCTGATAACGTACTCGTATAATTGAGCATCTAACCCCGTGGTTGGTTCATCCAGTAATATCAAGTCTTCACCGTAAGCGAAGGCGATCAATAATTCCAAGAGCCTTCTTTGACCATGACTCAACTGATACGGGCTTTTATCAAGCATCTTCATGAACCATGGATACATGAGTGTTAACTCATGTAAAGGTTTACTAGTTTTCCTCGCAATGGATTCTAGTTCTTTCTTAACAGTTCTATGTACGAAAACCAAGTCTGGGTTCTGTGGAGCGTAGAAATATTTCTTCGTAAATGTTTTTACTTCACCGTCAACTGGTTTAAGAAAACCCGCTAGTGTCTTCAGAAAAGTTGTTTTACCAGAACCATTAGGTCCTACAATGGAAATCAATTCTCCCCTTCTTGCTTTAAACTCAGCGTTTCTCACGATGGGGGTATCATTGTAACCGATATCTCCTTCAAACTCTAGAACTACTTCCCCCTCGGAAGAGCTCGTTGGCTCACATTCAGGTAAGTTAACTAGCATGTCATTGATGACGAAGAATTCCCCTAATCTACCGCCACGTAACACGTACATTTCATCTGCTAAATCCCTGAAATAGTGGATTTTGTGTTCAACTATGAGAACAGTTTTTCCATTGTTCTTCCACTTTTTCACAGTATCTCTAACTAAAGCTATACTTTGGGGATCTAAGTTCGCGGATGGTTCATCTAGCATGTATATAGGTGGATCACCTACCTGGATCAAGGCTAGCGTTAATTTTCTCCTTTCTCCCGAAGATAAATCTTCTACATGAACATTTACTTTGTTGCTTAAACCAATTTCGCTAAGTAAGATCGAAGCCTGCTTCAAGGCTTCAACATGCGGATAACCAATAGCCTCCAGTGAAGTTGATAATTCATCTAGAGGTGTTGGAAAAATAAGCTGTCTCTCAGGATCCTGCATTAATACACTTATATTGCCAGGCAGTTTCTCGAAATCTTCTAGTATTAGAGGGTTTAAGCCATTAATTGAGATTGATCCATCCACGATGCCGTTCAATAAGTGTTTAAGGACACCAGTTAGAGATAAAAGAAGTGTGGTTTTACCTGACCCAGAGGAACCAGCAATAAGTAGTACATGGCCTTCATCGGCTTTCACATTTACATTACTTAATAGAATAGTTTTTTCATCGTACCCGGCACGCGTTATCTCCGCTTCTAACTTCATCACTATAAACCTCGATCACATAGTAATCATCAAGCCTTTAACCCATAGGCCCCTCATTGTTCATATACTCATCAAAAATACAATGGTTTTTAACCAGATTATAAATAAGTTATCACATTGTTAAGTGATGAAAGCATCCTAGTCGGATCGGTGAAGAGGGTCACGGGGCTGAGCGCCCCAAAGTACTTAGACTTCAATTGCATTGCGTTGTTTTAACTATGCAAGTTTTTATGAAAAATTTATTAACCCTACTGTGTTATGATAGTGGGAGGAGAACTCTAAATGAGTAAAGAGACTTTGGGCCCTAGAGAAACATGGGCTACACGAGTAGGATTAATCCTATCAATGGCTGGAAACGCCATAGGACTAGGAAATTTCCTGAGATTCCCTGGGAAAGTAGCATTGTATGGCGGTGGAGCGTACTTAATACCATACTTTGTGGCATTGTTCCTACTGGGATTCCCATTAATGTGGTTGGAGTGGGCTATTGGGAGACATGGTGGACAGTATAGAGCACATTGGCTTGGACCAATGATGTACCTTATAACGAAGAAGAGGTTTAATCACAGCACGGCTAAAATCATAGCAGGCATCTTTGGTGGCTTATCTTTAAGTATAGCAATATTGCTGAATGCGTATTACACAAACTTGATAGGTTGGGTGGGATTCTGGGCTGGAATGTCGGTTTCCGGGAAAATAACCGAGGTTACTGAGGTTAGTCAATCAGTGGGTTACCTATTGAAAATAATTGGTGACCCATTATACAACATTATTCCATGGAGTATATCGCTAATAGTCATAGCATTAATTGTTTCACCGGGAATCAGTAAAGGCATCGAGTTAGGGAACAAGATAATGATGCCTCTACTATTCATATTCGCTATAGGTCTACTAATAACTGGTTTCACGTGGAGAACCCCGATAAAACCAGAATGGGATTCACTGAAAGGATTCTACTGGTTGTGGACGCCGAGATATGAGATGCTTAAAGAGCCAGCCACATGGTTAGAGGGTGCGGGACAAATATTCTTCTCACTAAGCTTAGGAATCGCTGGAATCATACCCACGTATGCAAGCTACTTGAGGAGAGATGAAGACTTAACACTGGGTGCACTAACAACGGCCTCACTGAACGAGTTCGCTGAGGTTATATGTGGAGGATCAATAGCTTTCACTCTAGGATACGCTTTCGGCGGAGAATTGCCTATTGGAATGGTGTTCGTTGATAAGAAATCACCTTTCTTCTTAGCTATGGCAGTATATCCCGCGTTTTTCGGTAAACTCGGGAGTACGGGCGCTGTGCTGGGTACAGTGTGGTACTTCTTACTATGGTTTGCTGGAGTAACATCAGCCATAGCGATAACGAATACTATGGTGGAGTTCTTCAGTGACTTAGGCGTCAAGAGAACATACGGATCAATCTTATCAGTGATCCTAATGTTCATATTCGGTCTACCGATTGTTATAGAGGGTTCAATGACCATTGGCTATGACTGGGGGCCAAGTACAACATACTTAGACTTCACGGATTTCGTAATTGGATCATTTCTACTAGTAGTCGTATCATTGTTAGAGACAATATTCGCTGGAGCATTTATATGGAAGGATGGTTACGAGGAATTAAACCGTGGAGGATTAATAAAAGTACCAAAATGGATGTGGAAAATAGTGTTGTCTATAATAGCGCCAATATATCTCATTGCTATGATTGTCTGGCTTCCAATGAGTACTAGAATTGATGCAATCATACATGAAACTGACAAACCCTTAGAATGGCTTGGTCCCGCGATGGCTATGTTATCACTACTGTTCACATTGATATTCTTCATAGTGGGATACATTGTGACAACTAGGGTAATAGAGAAAAAGTATGCACAGATACAGGTCTAAAGGTGATATGAATGGAAACCATAGGAATATATAAAAATGTACCTCTAACAGCTGATCCAGGTACAGCCTTGATATTCGCTGTCATCGGTTGGATTGTTGTATTAGCAATCATGTTCTATGCACTCTACAAGTGGAGTAAGAAAAGAGCAGAGGTTGCTAAGTAGTCTTGATTAGAAAAATAGTAGAAGAATTAAGCAATATTATCTTTTTCCTCAATTCACATAACTTGACTCGTGCTTCTCAATTATCATCTAAAGCACTGGATTTAATTAAATCAATAAATGTAGGCGAAAAACCAAGCGATGAAGTCCTGGAAGCAACTAGGATCCTTGAACAAAAAATAATGCTTCTTAAGAATTGTGCATCCACTAGCCCACGTCATGATCCAAGTGCTTGCATAGATGAAGCTAAGCAGGTTTATAGACAAGCCGTGATTCTCAACCTAGTGTCAACTGGTAGAATTAACGAATTATTGAGAACGAGGAGAACAGCTTATGCATCCATAGCTCTCGGTTTACCAACAGCAGCTTTATTCGGCCTCACTCCGTTAGCTATTGGATTGATATTCATGGGTGTATTATTAACCTATTTCTACTTCGTTAGATTAAAACTCGTCGGCTGGATCGTTGTATTATCTAGTCTCATGTTATTGATGCCGTTCCTAGTAAACGCTGTCTTCTACTTCGCTAATACGTTATTTAATTCAATGGAATTATCAAGGATCGGGGAAGCTCTAGGAACTAGTCCGGAGTTAGCGTTAATTCTTGTCATAGTGCTTTTAATCATTTCATCAGCTGCATTAGCTTTAAATGTTTACTCATTATACAAGCTAATCAAGTTCAGAGCAGTTTTCGGGAGTTAACTCACTTTCAACGCTATATATCCCTGAGAGTCTCCATCAAACCCTAATACCTTGAAGCCAGCTTTTTCAAGTCTTTCCTTAACTCCTCTAACTACGCTAAAATTACTGTGTTTACCGGGTTCACCAGTGTAGTGAAATAGCACGCCGCGTTGCTTTAAAACACGGTGTAGTTCACGGTAAAAATCTAAGCTGTATAAGTCACCTGTAGATTTCATAAATCTAGGTGGATCGTGGATCACTCTGTGAAAGAATGAATCCGGAAATTTGTGAATAAGCTGTGTTACATCGCCTCGATATATTCTGATCAAATCGCTGGATAGCCTATTGCTCCACGGGTTTCTCTCGGCAACCCAGAGTACGTTCCCATCTATTTCAAACGTGTAGACTTCAAAAGCTCCACGTATAATGGAAGCAATCGAGGTATATCCCAACCCCATACATGTGTCCAGTACAATGTTGCCTCGACTTATTCCAGCTGCTCTTATTTTAGCTAGCGTATCTTTCCATGGATCTGTTCCAGTGATTCTATGCATATGGATACCGTTAATCTCCAGGGTTGGAGCTTTATCCAAGGCAATTGCTTTAAGCTTATAAAACCCCGTCTCAGTATAGCGTAAAACTTCGTAAACAGCGCCTGTTTCAATATCATACAATACAACTCTATGATTCTCGCTCGGAGTTACATCAGTAATATTTATTTCCTTGCCTCCTATGGATAGTACTCGGTTTTTCAAGCATATAGTTGTTCTCGTTAAACCTAGATCTAGAGTGGTCTCGAAGCAACCAGTCCTATTACTTAGTTCTTTGACTAGGAAAGACGTAAACCAGTATCCTTTTACGGGTTGAATTCTATACCTATACTCATCTATACTCAATGCTTTCTACCCTCCAGTGAACAATATAGAGGGATATATCTAGTGATTAATGGTTTCCTAGATTTCCTCACGATTGATTTCCTCAACGCATTTATATCCTTAAAAGAACCCTCAACAAATAATACGGTTACTTGTCCACCAGATAAGTTAACAGTACACGTTGTCTTAACTACTTTGAAATAATGCTCGCTCCTAATAGCATCTAGTAGAAAAACACCATAACAAATAATGATGCCTGAGCATGAGTGCTCAACGTCTTTATGGATATCTTCATGCAGGTACTGCTCTAGTGCTTTAGCAACAATACTAGATCTATCTGAACCCGTTGAGTTAACAGTCATCTCAAGCTGATCTGCTACATCAGCTGGAATACTTATACCGAATCTTTTCTTACTACTCGTCATTTCTCCCGCCTCAAAACAGAACCTAATAGGAACACTAACAATAAAATTAATCCCGTTAACCCTGTTGGAATAGTATTTAATAAGAGCGATGCAGCGAAACCAGTAGCAGTTGCTGAAACCCCCAATAACAACGTGTCAACGACGTGCTCTCTTAAACTACTAGAGTAGAATGATGATGCAATAGCCGGCAGCAACATTAAAACATGTTCCATCACGTAACCAGCAAGTCTAAGGAAACCTATAGAAGCTAATGCGATAGCCGTATATGTTAGTACATCATAGTATTTCACTTTGACACCAGTCAGTGATGCTGAAACAGGATCTATACTTGTTTCAATAATTTCTCTGATGAATATAATAACCAGGATGAACAGTGCTATGGAGAAAAATATTGCTAATGAACTATCAAAGCGTGTTAAAAGAAGAGGATCCCCTAATATTATGCTTGAAAGAGAATAACGAGCCGGCATCGTTGTCAAAGCGTAGTACATTAACATCACGGAGAAAGCCGAGGTCGAGGAAACAATTACAGCTGAAGACTTCTCTTGGCTTAAACCCTTATACATCATATACTGCGTTGAGTAAATCAAAAGTAAACCAGCGATAAAAGCACACAAGAGCACAGGTATGTTCAGCAAGTAGTTTACAATGTAACCTAGTGTGACTGCGAAAAGACTTACATGAACACTCTCAGCGGTTAAGAATTCAAGTCTCCTATAATACACTATGATGCTAACAGCGCTCATCGCGAGGCCCATGAGTATGAATGCTGAAACCCTCAATGGATCATATGGTATTGCATACCATGAGGATAACAGTAAGAGAATAATGAAAACCACCATCAGGGTTTTCACGTGAATCACCTTTTCCTACTCAAAGCAGCTTTAATTATGTAGCCGACTAATACACCAATAACGAAGGCTACTACTAGGTTTATGATCGAAGTAATTGTTTGAGGATGACTTATTTGTAAACTAGTAGATGGGGTTTCCGTTAAAGTAGTATTACGTGTTAATACCTCGACTTGCGAAACTAAATCAATTAATGAATTATATACTCCCTTGACATCACTCGGATTATTAACATATATAACGGGTATTGAATAGTCTCTAGCTAACTCCAGTAACATCGTGCTCTCCGGTGTATTACCTGGTCTTGTAACAAAAACTGATCTTATGTCACCGCTTCTCGCAAAGTCCTGTAATTTCTTCAAATCACTCGGCGATACCTGGTACTCCTCTTCAGGTTTAACAATCCACGCTACATCAAACCCAAGCCATTCAGCAAAATACTGAGCGTGAGGTTCATCAACAATAATTTTACCATGCATTGAACTCCTATACTTTAATATGTTAACCCCTAATTCGTCAACGATACTAAAGTAATTAGCGAGATAGCAATCTAAATGCTCACGGTCTATTTCAATAAACACTCTCAGCAAGTAATTCATGAAAACCAAATAGTTTACTGGGTCATTTAGCGGCATGTGGTAGTTGAGTTGGCTTGTTACAGGGTTCTTGATGAACCCTAATCCAGGGATCTCCAAGATATCTAATAGTTTCGATTTAACTTCACCGCTACTCACTAATTCGCTTATTCTCCTCTCGAAGGATGTGTGACCCGTTGAAATAATTAAATCAGCTTTTTTCAATAAATCCAAATCACTTGGCTTTAATTGATACTCGTGGGGATCAACTCCACTAGGTACTAGTGCGTACACTTCACCGCTGCAAATAAGCCTCTCAACATCTGGTTTCAAGTAACTAAAAGTTACAATGACAACCAGTTCTTTTTCTCCCTTAACAGCAATAATACTCGTAGTCGAAAACAGTAGGATCACGAGCAATAATCCACCGATAAGCGCGGTTTTACCCATAGTAACTCACCCTTGTGCACACTTATATATAAGGGGATTTATATAGATTATGCACAAGGTGAAGCGATGAAAGTAATAATTGAAGCATTGACTATTAAACGGGGAAGCAAGATAGTTATAAGTAATCTAAGTGCTTCCATGGAGGGCCCCGGACTCTACCAAGTAATAGGGCCAAATGGTTCCGGTAAAACCACGTTAATGCTCACTATTCTAGGGGTAATTAAGCCCACGTCGGGATCTATACGCGTTGAACTAAACAATAGAAATCACAATGGACCAATATTCTCATACATGCCTCAATCATATAGTATACCCAAAGATGCCCCAATAACAGTTTACGAGTTTGTTAAAGGCTACTATGAGCTGAGTAAACCATGGCCAAGGTTCCTTCATAGAGATATAAGTGTAGATGAAAAAATACGTAGAGCTCTTGAACTAGTTAATATCCCGAAGTCTATGTGGATGGAGCAATTGCGTAATTTATCTGGTGGAATGCTGCAAAGAGTGTTCTTAGCTCGGACATTAGTAATAGATGCACCAATGATTTTGCTCGACGAACCATTATCAAATATCGACCCAGATGGTAAAGTGGATATAGCAGAGCTCCTGGGAGAGCTCTCCAGAGGAAAACTAATAATTACGACGAGCCATGATCCAATACTGCTCCTAGATTACACAAAGAAGATACTGTTACTCGGTTATGGGTTCCACGCATATGGAGACGTAAATGAAATATTGAAGTATGAGATATTAAGCAAGTTCTACAAGAAGTGCGCAGTAGAGTTAGATAAACACGTGCACATAGTTGACTGGCACTAGGAAACTTCAACACGTGGAATCAAGCAATGAGTTAACAGTGTTCTAAATATCGGATTGAAACACTGAGTCAACGATACTTTACCTAGGATCTTTTACCACTCCACTTCATTAATAAGTAATCTTCTCTCTTGATCCCGGTTATTTTCAGTACTTCTTCGTGCACACTCTTATACATTTGGTAAGATAAATCGAGTTCATATATGTGCATAGCGGGACATATTATGCACCCTATTCTACTTAAACCCTTATCGTAGAGTGGGTTTAACTCAAGGGAACGAGATTTAAGGTAGATTTGCACGAGTATACGCGGCCATTTCTTAATCGGCAGAGCCCTGATTACTCCGGGAATTGAGGGGTTTTCCGATAATCTAGGTGTTCTAGCCCGTAGAGTGCTCTCGTAATCGCGTGCACCATCCAAGTAGACTTTGACGCCATTTGCTTTATAGTATTTCTTAATTGGTTCTAGTTTAAGTATAGCAGTACACCACCTGTTCTCAACGTTCATTAATCCTCTTCTACGTATTTCCTCAATAATAGAGACGCTTGGTTTTAAAACCACTAGTTCAACTCCGAGCTTAGAGGAAGTTCTCTCCACATATCTCTGTGTCTCCGGGTATTCCAACCCGGTATCAGTGTAAACAGCTACAACTCTACTTGAACCTAATTCTTCGACTGCTAAGCTAAGAACGGTTGCAGAGTCTGCTCCACCACTAAATGAAACATGCATTTTACCTGGAGAGACTTTCTCACGGTATATTGAGCGAATAAACGACTTTGCTTCCTCAGCAGCTTCCTCAACAAACTGTTCATTATGATTTATAAGGTCACGCTCTGTTGGTTCATTCAGCAACTTAAATCCTAATGGTGCTAAGTCTTTAACCTTAATGACGCAGTTAACAGAATCAATCACTCTACCAACTCCTGCATAATTCCTGGTTTTAAATAGAACATACTCTTTCTCTCCGCAATCAAACTCGTTTAGCTTTATACGTTTATTTTTAAAGTAACCTTTAGGTGGCTCTGTTAACTCCGCGCCTTCAGCCCCATGTTCAATTAAGATGCTTGCAAGTGCTCCCGAAGGTATTATTTTCCATTTATCTTCTAAATCATAGTAGAGTAACCCTAACCTGGCTCCTTCTCCGAATACTTCTACAACGTAATCTATTTTCTCAGCCCAAGATGGAACCCTGTGGAAAACAATGTATTTTCTATCAAAGTTTAATCTAATGTTGAATTCTCTCTCAATAGCCTCGCTCAAAACGCTTCTCTCATATAAGCCAGCGATCCATGCATCGCCCTTAATCCTCCAAGCATCACTAAATCCACGCACTATCACCGGTACATTTTGTTTAACAAACCATTTCAAAGCATACATTTGAATCATACCTAGTTCAAAAATAATCAAATATAGGTTAAATTCTAATTATTCTACAATGAAATATTTCTATTACACTAGAATAAGAGTACCTTTCACCCATCCCCCATGATACTGTGATTAAATAATTCAACCATATTTCACAGCGGAGCGTTCATGAGTCGTTTCACTTAAAAGCATCTATGAAATATAGACAGTATTTAATGGAACTTGGTGTAATTATTGATGAAGAAAAACAGAGAGATCAACAGGTTCGCTAAACTATGGTACGCAGAGTCTTCTACCTATAACTTCTCAGTAAACATATCCATTGGTCTAGTTAACGCTTTCATGGTTAAAATCCTAGGATATGGCGTCCTAGACCTAGGCTACTTAATTGCTATAAGAATAATTGCAATTGCACTAAGCCAGCTTCCAGCGATTTTTCTCCTCGCTTATAAGAGGAATATGAGGAAACAAGTATGGTTTATATGTGGTGCAATAAACAGAATAGGCTGGGCACTCGTCCCACTCGCTCTACTTTTACCCAGGTCTCAAAGCCTCATTTACTTAGCTGCACTATCTTTTACAGCGCAGTTCGCTGGAGGAATAGGCGGAGTTGCAGCTATGGATGTAATTGGTAGCAATATACCTAGCATGGAAGCACCGATTTATTTCAGTACTATGAATAAGCTTTCATATGCTTCCATAGCATTATCGCAATTAACTGGGATACTCTTATTTCTATACCCAATTAACTTAACACTGAAATATTTACTGTTGTACATATTGGCGTTTTTAACAGCTCTTATCTCAACCATGATACTATTCAAAATACCGGATAATAGATTAGAGGGAGCTAATTCGACTTCATTAACATTGAGACCCGTTGAAACATTGATATCTGATCCAAATCTGCGCAAGTACCTTTACATCATTACTTTATTCAACTTCGCAGTCAATATTCCAGCACCATTCTGGGATTACATTGTATTAAATTTAGCTGGAGGCAGAGACATCATTATACCAGTGAAGAACATGGTGAACCTCCTTGTGAAATTTTTCACGGTGAATTGGTGGCAGAGTTTAATTCACAGGAAGGGTTTGAAAAGAGTTCTCGTTGAAGGTATGGCTTTTACAAGTCTTGTGCCATTATTCTACTTTGAAGCAAACAGCGTGTTCACAGTATTTTTTGCTGAGGCATTCAGTGGATTTATATGGGCACCAGTAGAAATTGGTACTAGCATTTACTCCGTGTACTTACCTCCAGAGTACATTAGACCATTGTACTTAACAGCTGTCAATTTCATAACTAACACTGTTTCAGCTATAGCAGCTACTGTTGGAACAACGATAAGTGCAGCCACGGGCAACGTATACTCGGCTCTTATAACATCAACAGCTTTACGAGCAATAATAGCTGGAATTACTTACAGAGTTCTCCCTGAAGTAAACGGCGTCCAGGGCTCTGCCACTAAGCACTAGCAGATTATAAACATGGGGTTCGGGTTTCATTGGGCTTGATATTAAGTTCTCTACTCTTGGCTTCACTGCCCTCGGGACCTCTTTTCACCGGGATCCATGTCACAGGGCTCCACTCGCTCGGGGTGACCCCAGCCCACAGCTCCCCCTTCATTGTCTCCTCTGGGTCATTACTGTGGGGAAACCCCCGCATCCTGGATTCCTCCCGCAAAACACACTCCTCTTGGGTCTCCACAATGCACCCGCATCCCGAGGTAACTCCACAGTAGAGGAAACACCAGCAACCCTTATAAACCCTCATGAAAAACAAAGCAGTTTCACGACGGCGTTCATCCGCAAATGTTTCTGCGCTAGTTATTTAATCCACGTATAAAATAACTAATATGTAAGGGTTGTATTGCTTTGAGAATTGACCCAAACCTCTGCGTGATATGTAGAGGAAGAGGCCTATGCGGTCTCGCTTATTGCCCAATTATAGCTAGAACACGTGCAATTTTCAATATTAGAAATGCTTACTCCTCGAAGGTAATTGAGGGATCTACTCCACCAGCATTTTTCGTTGGTAGAATCGGTTACCCCTATGTTAGAGCTGGGCCTTCAGCTCCACCTGTTCTAGGTGATACAAGCTTATTCGATTACCCAGAGAAATGGAGTAGTTTGAGGATTGAGGATATATTAGAGTACCGGTGGACCCTTATAACTGGTTACAAGTTATTTGATGTAAGAAAACCCGATGACAAAGTTTTAGAAGAAGCAAGGTTACTTGTACTCAGCTCTAAGCCCGTTGATGTAAAAGTCATACTCGAGAAACCACCTAAACCAATTATTACGTTCAATGAGCACGAACCACCGCAGGGCCCTAGATCACCGCTTGAAAATATACGTGTCCTAGGTAACCCTGTTATACCTAGACCATTAGATAAAGCATACACGGACACGGATTTAAATGCTAGGGAAGCTGTTACGTACTTATATGAATCAAATATACCTGTATCACATATACAGAAAGCATTCAGCATTGGCTCGTTTGGGCTAAAGAATCAACGACGATTAGTGCCAACACGATGGAGTATAACAGCTGTAGACAGCCTTCTGTGCAAACACTTACTCAAGAACGTTAAGCAGTATGAGTCAATCAATGAGATACATGTCTACGAGCACAAAGTACACGATAACTTATTCATCGCTATACTGTATCCATCTAAGTGGAGTTACGAGTGGATGGAAGCTTGGTGGCCGGGTTCTACCTGGAACCCCATTGGATCCAACGTGGTGATTGAGGGTGATTACGAGGATTATTTCGGCCGAACAACTTACCCTGGTATAGGAGGATGCTACTATGCAAGTATGCTTGCAACACTTGAGCATCTTAATAGAACTAGAAGACAGGCAACCGCTATACTGCTTCGAGAAATATATCCAGGTTTCAACATACCTATTGGAGTATGGTTTGTTAGGGAATCGTGTAGACAAATGTTTCAAAAAGGCCATGTTTTAAGAACTAATAGTTTAAGAGAAGTATGCGAATACCTCGACAAGTCCACTACTCTTGGCTGCATGAAGTGGTTCAAATCATCCAAGCTATTGAAGAGAATCACTCATACTAGGAGAATAGAAGAATTCATAAAGAAAAGTGAATAATTTATGGTTACATTCCGTGGCTTACGCGTATATGTTACTAGTGTAAAAACAGCTTTATCTAGGAGCGGTTTACCTGACTTAGATTACTCGTTAAACCCATACATCGGTTGTGGACATGGATGCATTTACTGCTACGCTAGACAATATACTGGGAACAAAATGGTTTCAGAGAATTGGGGTAAAATCGTTTTTGTTAAATCAAATATTGTAGCCATATTAATGAGAGAAGTTAGGAAACTAAAACCAGGCACAGTGGGAGTAGGTACAATTACAGATAGTTACCAACCCGTAGAAGCTGTTTACAAATTAACGCGTAAAAGTCTAGAGGTATTGTTAAGCCATGGATTTAAAGTAAGTATTCAAACTAAGAACCCGCTTGTAGTGAGAGATACGGATTTATTCGCGAGAAACCCAGGCAAAGTAGACGTAGGCTTCACTATTACTACCCTTGACAACAAGTTGTCATCATTCCTGGAACCGAGTTCGCCTCCACCCCGAGCAAGAGTTGAAGCATTAAGGAAAATAACTGCGTTAGGGGTAAAAACATGGATTTTCTATGGGCCAATTATACCTGGGTTAAACGATGACGAAGACACTGTCAGCAACTTAGTGGAGATAGCTAGTGAACTAGGAGCGACACTATATTATGATCCCCTACACGTGAAACCATTCATGAATAGAAATGATCACCCCCTCAATAATTACGTTAAAACAAAGACAATGAATTGGTGGACGAAAGTATCTAGAACTATATTGAACTACTGTATGAAAAATCACATTGAGTGCAAACCAGGTTTTACGGGTGATTCAAGAGGAGGATAATTGAGTAATCCCGGTTCTAGTTCACTCCATTAATTCAAGCCCGAGTTAATGTTATTTCCTTTTATAGATTAGGCTTCTCCCAGTTTTGTCTCACTTAATTAATCTAAGTAAACCCACGTTGCAATATAATGAAAATCATTTTGCAAAAATATATTTCAAACAAATGTTTCGAAGATAAAAAAATTGGAGCCATGAATGAAACTGTTAGATCCAAGGTTATTATTAACCTTGAGAAAATAAAGAGTGAGGTATTGAGCCTGCTTTCCGGTATTACGGTGTCATACATGGATGTTATAGGTATAGACAAAGCTATTGTTGAAAGAGTTAGCAGAGTACTTAGAAATAAGGCCCAGGAATTACCCTCCTTGAATGTTTTCGATGAGAAATTCTACCCGCCAGTAAAAGACGATGCTGAGAACGTTATACGTTACTTCATGGTAATGGTTGCAATGGATCACAGGCTTAGTAGACCTGGCAGACTCTACTATGCATGCTTAGAAGACGGTTGCTATAAGGGAGCAGATCTCCTCTATAGGTTGGGGATGAAGAAATATGAGGATGATCCAGAGTTTTTCTCACCCGATAAATTGTCAACAATAACAATTGAGGAAGTACGCAGCGCTTTCAGCGCTGGTGAATCCTCACCTGTAGACGTGGAGATTAGAACAATGCTGCTCAGAGATCTTGGAGTCAAACTCGCTAAATTATATGATTCAAGTGCCACTAAGTTATTACAGCGCTCCAATAATAAAATCAGAGGTAACCTCATAGAACCAGGTTTATTAGACAACCTGAGGATCTTCAGAGCCTACGAAGACCCAGTCGAGAAGAAGTCAATGCTACTCGCCAAGTTCCTAATTGCGCGTGGATACTTTAAACCAGTAGACCAACCTGATGTCTCTGTAGACAACCACTTATCCAGAATAGCTTATAGACTTGGCCTCGTAATGGTTTCAGGTACTATATGGGATAAAATCAAGAATAAAGAAGAAGTCACATTCGAGGAGGACATTTTATTGAGGCTAACTATACGGAGAGCTTATAGACATGTAGCTGAAAGAGCTAAACTAAGCCCCATGAATATAGATGACTTCTTCTGGATCATGGGTAGAAGCACTTGTTTAAGGGACTCACCACCAGTTTGCGAGAAGTGTTTATTTAAAGGATTCTGCAAAGCGAGAAATCACTCAGCATTCATGGTAACTGAGCACACATATTATAATACATGGTACTATTAGCGTGATATTAGATGAGTGAGCAACCCGAGAGAAATATAAGAGAAATACTGGCACTGAGTAAGCTGGAAAAATTAATCATGGATTATTTTCTCAGACACATCAGTGCAGGTGAAATAATCGCGTTACTCGACTTAAAGGAGGAAGTGAAAAAGAGAATGAAGCAAGGCGAAACAGATCTCGTAAGTGAATTAGAAGAAGCAATCATAATAAGAGAAATACAGATAACTATTGCTATGCTCGCGAGAAGAGGTTTCCTGGATTATAGGAACGGAGTCTATAGGTTAGCAGACTGGATAATAGAGATAATAAAGAGTAAGAAAGGTTCTCTTTATCCGGGAATACCTAAATCCCTTCAAGAACTATTAGATTAAAATACACTAGTATTCGCTGGTGTAAGCGAAGTGGTTTCAATTATAGGCAGAATAAATAGAAGTGTTTTAAGAGACAACGAGGTACACGCTATTGGATTACTCCGCGTAGGTATATTAACAGCTGAGGAAGAAGCTACATTAATCGGTGGAGGTAGAGTCGACTTACTCGCATCGAAGAAATGTACTATAGCATCATCACATAAACCCCTGATACTTGGAAACGTTTACTGTGGCTCAATAGTCGCCATCGGCTCGAAAAACCCTGTCGTTATTGGTTACTTACGTGCAAGCAAAGTCTACGCGAGGAAAACATATATCGGCAAACTGCATACTTCTGAGGCTGTTTTAAGTGAACTATGTATTGTTGATGAATTAGAGTATGCTGAGAAACTCTTGTTTGTTGACCCACACATGTATATTAGGAAAATTGGAGAAGCAAAAAACATCGATTATGCTTATAACCCATATCCTTGAAACTTATTTATCTTCTTGTAGAATAATTAGCCTGGCCTCCAAGATCTTCTCCTTCAGTAGGATCAGCGACTCGTAAATCTGGTAAATAACACCGGGTTTAACCTCTTCACCTGGTTTTACCCTGCTAGTGAATACCTCTATTTTCTCCACTAGGCTCATAGCTTCATCTAATTTACTTAATACATCACTTTTTCTCTGCATGCTTTAAGCCTTCATTGTAAGCTATGTGAAGTAATTCCTTGTTGACCTCATATACTTTACCCTTAAAGTGCTCTAATAGTGCTTCCTCAACGTGTTTGATGTTAACTATTGATCTCAACTCTTGATCAACACCTAGGGCAAAACCCAGCATTGCAATGTTGGCTGATACAGTTGAACCGACGATCCTATTGCTCAAATCATTGGCGTTAAATAAGTAGAATAGGAGCTCTTTTCCTTTCATCTTACCAATAATTTCCTCGCGACTTGGATAATTGGAGAGTGGTGGTGGCCAAATAAAATCATTTGCTGTTAATACTCCACCCTTTCGAGCGTAATGAGCGTATCTCGCTGCTTCAAGCAATTCCATTGCTATAATGTGATCTGCACCGCCCACTGGTATTATTGGGCTAGGGTTTCTACCTATTCTCACGTGAACTATTACGCTACCACCTCGTTGACTCATACCGTGTACTTCTCCAACTGAGACATCTAAACCTGAAAGCATGCAAGCGTATCCAAGTATACTGCCGAGTGTTAGTAATCCTTGGCCTCCAACTCCGACTACAGCCACACTGTATACATTCTTCATTAATCCCACCATGTTGTCTCCCAGTTCATGGATGGCTTATTTTTAACTTCTATTGCGTTGTATGGACATATTGTTGCGCATAGCCCGCATCCAGCGCAGATCTCCGGATTAATTCTAGGTTTCTTTTCACCTGGTTCTAGTATTAGGGCTGGGCATGCTGTTAATTTAATACAGGCCATACAGCCTGTACACTTCTCCTCGATCACATGGTATACTGGTAATATAATGTTCTTCTTTCTCGACAATCTCAAAGCCTCAAGCGCACACCTCATTCTTGACACTACTGCGATTTTGGCTCCACTCCTATAGTTTTCAAATGCTTTCGTAACTATTGAGACGGATTCTTTTACTCTCAGTGGGTTAATAACTGTCACATCGTACCCAATGGCCTCCAGAATTTTCTCGGGTAAAATTCTCCGGGTTCTTTTACCAGTAGCTGATACACCTGTTCCTGGATGCGGTTGATGACCAGTCATAGCAGTTGTTAAATTATCCAATACAACTATTGCGACATTACTGTCATTATAAACCACGTTCAATGCTGGAGGTATACCAGCGTGGAAAAATGTTGAATCACCTATAACCGCTATAACTGGGTTATCCGTTGATTTAGATAACCCATGTGCTACACCTATACTACCACCCATCTCGAATGAAGTTGACTGCGTCTCAAATGGTTTCTGGTAACCAAGCGTGTAGCAACCGATATCTCCCGTGAAAACAGGGTTCTTTAAACCCGCTTTGTTGGCTGCAATTCTTAAGATGTAGAATGTGTTTCTATGAGGGCAACCAGCGCATAGTATAGGAGGCCTAGGAGGTATGGGTGGATCTGTTTTAACTGTCCCAATGCTGATCCAGTGATCCATAGCTGGTGATCCTAGGAAGTCAGCGATGGGTTTATACAATGTTTCAATGGATAACTCATAGTTCTCAGGTACTACACTTTTACCGATTACTCTGGACTTGTACCCAAGGGTTTGAGCAATGCTTTTCAACTGTAACTCAACCACGGGATCCAGTTCCTCAACGACTAGTACTTCATCCGCGTACTCCAAGACTTTCTTAACTGGTTCGACGGGTAATGGAACAGGTAGATTAACTTTAAGAACAGTGACTTTATCCAAGGCGTTCATTAAATCCAATGCTTCTTTAACATATGAGTACGCTATGCCGCTAGCTACTATTGCCTTCTTTAGACCAGGATTTAATATGCTTACGAATGGTTCCCTACCCTCGTTTTCAATCACTGTTTTCCATGTTTTCATTAATTCCAGTTTCCTCTTCCTCGCGTTACCTGGAACCAGTACCCATCTCTCATAGTCTTTTCTAAAAACACCTTTGCACTTTCTCTCAAAGAATACTTCGTCCTCTAACTCAATAGGCATTCTAGTATGGCTTATCCTAGTAGTAGACCTGAGAATAACTGGTACCTTGTACTTAGAGCTAAGCTTATAGGCCTCCTTGGTTAACTTGTATGCATCTCTCGGACTCGATGGTTCTACAACAGGAATATGAGATATTAAACCATACCATCTATTATCTTGCTCATTCTGACTACTATGCATGGAGGGATCATCAGCTGAAACAACAACGAACCCATCCTCAACCCCTGAGTAAGCAGAGCTCATCAATATGTCTGACGCAACGTTTAATCCAACATGCTTCATAGCTGTTAAACTTCTGACTCCAGATATAGCTGCACCATATGCTGCTTCAAACGCTGTTTTCTCATTTACACTCCACTCAACATTTATCCCACACTCATCTGCAACCTCGGCTAAAACCTCTAATATTTCAGTTGAAGGTGTACCAGGATATGCTGCCGCAAAACAGATACCTGCTTCCAACGCTCCTCGTGCAATGGCCTCGTTTCCCAATAATAGTACCTTACTTCCCTTCGGTTTGAGTAAATAGTGGTCCAACAATCAGACACCTTTTTAATTCTTGTTGCCCCAGGATAATAAGTTGAAATAGAAAGCAAGTGTTTTCAATATTCTTACTCGAATATACAATGGTGGGACTGCATAATGAAAAAGTTTAAATATTTGTCCTCCCACTATATTTAATTGGGGTGTGTTTATGAACGCGAAGAAAAAAGTCTTATACGAAGACACCGATGTGTTAGTAGAAATAGCTCCAAGAGACCCAGAGCTACCGGACTTAGTGTATAGTTACATAAAGAAGAAAGGAAAACCAGTATTCTTCCAGGAAATAGTGAGGGAATTCAGCGGAATAGTGGGAGAAGATAGAGTTAGAAGAGCTGTTAGTCATTTACTAGCTTTGAAGAAAATTGTCGAGTTCCCTGATGGAAGCCTTGGAACACCAGACATGGAGTGGAAACCAACTGGTGTAAGAAGGAGACGTAGGAGAAGAGTAGCTAAACTAATGGACATAGAGCCTGAGCCCAGAGCTTTATATAGCTTAGCTTAAACCTATAAGTCTTATTTTTTTATTTTTGTTTTTTCCTCGTTCTATCAGCCCAAGGAGATGGCTTGAAGTTACTGCATTTATCTATACTTAGTATTATCCCGTATCTTGATATTGCTTCACATATGAAGTCCTCGGGTATTATAGCCTTTGCTCCTCTCGATGAAACTATAACAGCTGCTTTACCAACTCTGCCCTTTATTTCAGCCTCCTCAGCGATGAAATCCAGGAATAAAGGTATCCTCGTCGTGTTCAGGAAACTACGCTGCCACTTCAACCCCTTTGAATCCTCAAATACTTCTCCTAATTTTCTCCCATCAGCGCATACTCCCTGCTTATTGCACTCTATTAATCTTATGTCTCTTTGAAACGCTTCCTGCGCAATACTGATAACTTTATCTTCCTCGAATGGTCTCAGCTCCTTTACCTCCTTCTCCTCCTCTCTAACATTTGTCTTTAAAGATGGTTTCTGTGCTTCAACAGCTTTCTGCTTCTGCTCAAGGATTTTAACCAGTTCTACTAATACTTCCTCGCCTCCCCCTGCTTCACCAGCTGAAACATCTTTCTTAGCTACTTCAATAGTTTCCTTTTCCACTTGTTCTTTATCCTCCTTCACTGAGGGCTTCTTAATAAAGTCAGTGAGCTTCTTGTGTTTTTTCTCCAATTTCTAAAACCCATTAATATATGATTAGAGAACAAAGTTTAAAGCACAATACCTAGTGAAGATATATAAGCTCTTCATTATAGGTATAAATGATGGGTGGGCCCGTAGCTCAGCCTGGTAGAGCGGCGGGCTCTTAACCCGTAGGTCCCGGGTTCAAATCCCGGCGGGCCCGCATTCCTTAATATTATACGAGAAGTAGGTTAAGGCAAAATGTTAAGACCATTAATGAAGGAGCTGCAGGGATTATACCTGGTTGCTGGAACACCATTCATTTATATTGATGAATCTGAAACACTGGTAATGGCTGATCTGCATTTTGGATTCGAGGAAGCAGCTTCTCGGGGGTTAATATATAGTTTGAGGAAATCGAGTGGATATTATGCAGTATTTATTCCTAGAATACAGTTCAAGAAAACCATATCATTACTCGACAAAGTACTCGGCGAGCTGAGAGTTAAAAGAATACTAGTTAACGGTGACTTAAAACACGCTTTCGATAGACTTCTAAAACAAGAAAAGGAGGAAGTTATAAGCCTAATCAAATACCTACGTGAAAAAGGAGTAGATGATATAATCGTAGTTAGAGGTAATCACGATAATTTCATTAAACATATTCTGAGAAAAATAGATGTTGAATTCGTTAACTCTATATCGATCCCCATCGAAGGTAAAAGAGTACTGTTCACCCATGGCCACGAAGAAGTAGATTTATCTGAACACGATGTAGTTGTAATCGGTCATGAACACCCGAGTTTAAAATGCTTCGAAGTCTATAGATTCCCTTGCTTCATGAAGATCCCTTTAAACAAAAAAACGATCATAGTGTTGCCTGCAACTGGCCCTTATCACCCAGGAGTAGTTGTTACACCGTTTCCAGCAGAGTACTTATCTCCAATAATTAGGAAAATGGAGAGCCTTGAATCAGCGTCAGTAATAACGTGGATAGATTTAGGGGAAATATCTAGTCGCAGCGTTGAATACTTTGAATCACGGGAATTAAGCAACTACATTGAAGTAGAGAGATTTATTGTTGATAGTCGGGAATACGCTGTCATCGAGTTCAAAAATTACGATGCTGTTCAATTACTTTGCCAGATGTGATCAGTCAATCGACCCTTCATCAATGAATCAGGCTATGTCGGCATCATCACACATTTCATAAATAAGCGCATAATTCACTAATTAATCTTGTTCTCCATGAAAACAATATATGTCCCCGTAGTCTACTCTCTTTAACTCATTGAATTAACGCACTCATCGCCATCTGAATATTCCTCCATATTATTGAACAGTAGAGTTTATTACTTCATCTGAACAATAACTAAAGTGAGATATGTGTCATCAAGGCGTCTTGCGGGGACCATTATTGAGAACAAAAATAAATCGAAAACTATTGATCTTATTGATTCTAGCTACCATCTCCTGGACTATATCAACATACTTACATGATCCCTTAACGCCCATATTAATGAACAATTATGGCTTCAAGTACACTGATATAGTTCATGGTTTGTTTCACACCATTTTTCAGCCAGGGAGTAGCGATAAATGGTACAATATTAATTCATATACAGATTTCCTTAACTCGAAGTACAAGTGCCCTGTACCATACATAGATTACAAGTTCGAGTATCCACCCATCATAGGGGTTTTATGGTATGCTTCAACATGCATAGGGTTCACTATTGGTAACGACGTGGAATCTGCTGCGCGCATTAACTTCTATGCGAATTCCGTTGTTTTACTGGTTTCCTTCGCCTTGATCGTAGTAACTTTGTTTAGGATCAGGAGTGAACATAGCTCATTAAACGGCGACGTTTTCAGGTACGTGTTCATTATTGCACCATCCACGATCTTATACTTAGTCTACAACTGGGATATTGTTGCCGCTTTATTCGCAGTAACTGGAGTACTTTTTTTCATCAACAAAAAGTACTTTGAAGCAGGCTTTCTTCTAGGTTTATCGATCTCGACGAAAATACTTACAGTAGGCTTAGCATTCTACTTTCTAGTCAAACTATTATCCATGGAGGAGAGAAGCAATCACCACATAGTAAAATACGTTGTGGGATTAATTCTCGCGGGTTTAACTCCCTATCTAGTATTATACATTGTGGCACCCAAAGGTTTCATTGATTTCATAAATCACCACGCTTCATGGTACTGCGAGAACTGCCTCTATTTACCTTTAACTAAGGATATCTACTCGGATTTAAACCGTAAATTATACTTCTCCATTGGAACATGCTTCATGTTTCTACTTGCGACTCTTCTATCTCCGTGGCGTGACATAAGGATTCGTGAGGAATCCAAGTATTATTTAGTATCAGTTATGACTTTAGTGATTTTCAACTATGTTTTCTCACCCCAAATGCTACTAATGATAACGCCTTTCGCCATAATGGCTTTAAGTAAGCCGCAAATCTACATGTACTTAATGGCTGATGTCTTCAATGCTTTGATCATATTACTTTTCTTCAATGAACCTAATCCATGGACTTATGGTTCAAATACCCAGTACGCGGCTTTCGCGAGAAACTTCGTGCTCTTATTAATATGGATAATTACCCTGCTCGAAATAATCATTAGTAAAGCGAACGCTTTGAATGACGCTGGTGAACATTGATGAAAAAACATCATTTAACACTATTGATCATGTTATTATTAGTGTTCGCTTCAACGTACATATTAGTTAATACTTCGTGGAGTCTTCACGAAACAGAGGTCAAAAGAGGCGGACGAGGATATGTTACTGATGAGGTATGGTATGTTTCAGCTGCAAGGAACATCATGATCAAGATACTTGGACTACAACCAAAGCAGATTGATACTTATGGTGTAACAATTGTTTTTACAAGTAAACCAATCAATTATCTTCCTTTAATAAAACTCGCTGAGGAATTAAACTTAAGTCTAAGAACTGATTATACTAAGTTGCCGGCTATATATGTTAATGGCTCGAGAACGAATGTTGAGGAATTCGTGAATATCACTAAATCTAGTTATAATGTAAGCGACGTGGTCCCCGGCTGGCAGTTGCCTGACAGCGAGGGAGTAAACGATTACATTAACTGGGAGCACCCGCCAATGGGTAAATACTTGATCGCTTTATCGATGCTCATCGCAGGTGATTCCCCACTATATTGGCGTATACCAGTCATAGTATTCGGTGTTGCATCAACAGTGTTAGTTTTTCTCGTTTTAGAACAACTAAGCGGATCAGTAGTATTGGGTTTAGCGGGTTCAACGATATTTATCTTAGACACAATGTCTCGAGCAATATTTAGCATAGCTATACTTGACGGATACGTGGCTTTCTTCACTGTTCTCGGATTATACCTCGTCATAAGAGGAAGATATCGCGAAGCATTAATCGCTTCCACTGTGGCAGGTTTATTTAAGGCTACTGGATTATTCGTGGCGATACCCGTGATCATCCTGCTCGCCAGAAATCATACTAAGTTAACGAACGGTAACTTACTTGATTTCATTTACCAAGTCATAGTCTACGGCTTAATTACAATTACTTTATATATTGGACTCCTTACCATTGCATCAGCCCCTATTATATACTACATGGGTTACTCGAATTGGCTAAAGTACTCATTAATTGGATCCATTGGATGGCATCTCAGTACAAAGTGCACAACTCCAGGTTGCCCAATTAGTTCAGCTCCTTGGGACTGGTTCATTGGCCACAATAGTTTCGCACTATACATTTACCCGGACGGCAAAACGCTCTCTGCTGAAGGATTTTACCCATTATGGTTTACATCCATCGTATTAGCACTAGTGTTCACTCCACTAGTATATAGAGGATACAGAGTCCTAGGTTACAACTTACTATTCTACTTAGGAGTTTTATCTGGTTATATAATCATATGGATACTGGGAAGTAGGACGCAATATAGTTTTTACGCTGTTCAATTGGCTCCACTGGCCTACGTTAACTTATTCTACATCCTATACTTGACAACAGTTAACACTAGCATTCAAGTCGAGGTAGTGAGAGCTTGGAGAACTATAGTGAGTAGAGTACGAGATTTAATAGAGGAACTGATTTTAATTAAACCAGAGAATTGTAATTAGCGCAAACTAGGTATTCAAAATGATGAGTAATGATATCAGAGTATTAGTAGCAGAGTGGCCGAGTAATCAATTCTTCAACTTAGCCTTCGAAGAAGCTTTTTATAGAGCCTCCGATAAACCCACCATGAGATTCTGGAGAAACGATAAAGTAGTAGTTATCGGGAGACTTCAATCACCTGTATTAGAGGTTAATGCATTAGAAGCTTTAAGATACGGCGTGAAACTTGTGAGAAGATTTACGGGTGGAGGAGCAGTATACCATGATCTAGGTAACTTGAACTACGCTATAGTTCTACCATACGCTGACATGAATATTGAGGAAGCATTTAAACTAGTAGGCGAAGTAATAGTAGAAGCATTAAAAACCCTTGGGTTAGAAAAAGCTTATTATCGACCTCTCAACGATATAGAGGTGGATGGACTTAAAATATCGGGCCTTGCAGCTACTAGAAGTCATGACAGGGTTTTCGTCCATGGAGCAATGCTTGTATCCAGTAACATAGAATTATTGTGGAGAGTGCTGAAAATTTCGAGCGAAAAGCTTATTGATAAAAAGCTTACACAAAGCAGAGTTAAACGCGTCATAACGATTCGCGAGGCCCTTGGTAGGAGCATCGACCCCGGTGAAGTACAAGAGGCGATAACAAGTGCATTGCAAAGAAAACTGGGACTTAAACCATTAAATAGCGATTTAAGTAAAAAAGAGCTAGAACAAGCAGTTAAGTTATACTGGGAGAAGTACTCTAGGCCTGAATGGAACCTGGCATTCACAGAGGAACTGAGAAACCTGTTAACAAGTGAAGAATACAATGCTCTAAGACTAATAAGTAAACCTAGTCCTCAACAAGATGAAATAGTTAGAAGATTAGAGGAGATTATCAATGAACCATAAAACCATCTGCAAGGAGAAAAAACACCCGGGTGGCAAACTAGTAAAAATATGCGTAAATATAATGGGCGGAGAAGTTCAAGGCGTATTGCTAACCGGGGATTTCTTCGCTGAACCCGAAAACGCAGTTGAGGACCTTATTTCAAGTTTACTTAACTTAAAATGCCACTTATTTGAGCTCAAAGAAAAAGCACTGGGAATCATTAGGGAAAGAAGCGTTAAAATAATTGGCATAAACGAAGAAGACATTGAAAAAGCACTAAGCGACATCCTGGAGAATCCTGATCCATAGAGAACATTCTAGATACAGTGCACCATGTTACTTATTAAAAATCATTGTTAGAACTAGTTAGCATTCTTCTCCAATGATCTCAGCTTTATCCTTCTCGATTTGTAAATCTTCCTTTGCAGTAAGTCGCGTAAACCTCCACAAGTCACATAATCCCCGTTTGTATTATATCATAGCGAAGGTATTTAAATAGCAACCCACTATAGATGCATATTCAAGTTTCGTCACTAACTATGGGATTAAGGAAACATGTATTACGATTTAATTCTCCAAGGTGAATAAGATATCCCGCTTTGATAATTTTTGTATATTGTTAATTTTACTCTAATTTCTTCCTACGTCTATATAGTGCTTTGCGTGCTTGCACGCCTTCTATTAAAAATACAGTGAATGCTATCAATGACAATAAAAATAGCATCAATCTCTCAATGCTCCAATATGTGAACAAGAGTATAGCTGATGCTATTGTTGTACCGAAATAAAACGCAGCATACAATAGTAAACGAGGAACCAAGTTATATCCGATGAGAATGAATCCCTCAGGTGGATTAATTTTTCGAGCAACATATCCTTCAATTGTCTTGACAACTAAGTTCTTCTCCATTAGCTTTCTTAGATTATAGTGAACAGTGCTTACAGGCATGTTCAGGGCTCTTGCGATATCTCTTACCCCAGTTGGTTTACCCTGCTCAATCAAGTATACATAAATGGTTTTCTCAGTGCTACTTAGTTCTTCAGCAATCAATGACATTCTACCCACTAAGTAATATGTCACAAGTATCAATTTAAGAAAAGTCAAAGCTCACAGTGTTCAGATCTTTGAACGAGCTGTACAATCATTTGAGATATCAGGACTAATCTAATGTATTTTTACTCAGGTGAGCGATGTGAAAGGCGTTAACAGAGTTTTTGGATTACTAGTTATATTATCGGTAACCCTGGGCTTACTGTTTGCGTTGGTGCCTTTTATTTTACCGCAAAGAGGATACGGTGAACGCGCAACAACTGTACTAGAATCGGGGCCGGTGGGAACAGATCATAATCAGACCCAGTTACCAAACACTTATAGAGATCTATTATCTGCACTAAATAAATCAGCAACACTTTATTTGCAGAGTCAACAAATCACAAAAATGATGATTCAGGGTATCGCAAGTACTCCGCTCATAGTTACACCGCTTATAACTACACCGGTATCCGTGGCTAGAGATGTACTTGTAGCGTACGCGAGTGAAGCTACAGTTAAACATGGTGCAATAAGCTCTTTTTCAACCACTAATGTACAAGTATACGGAATAGATGAACAAGACATTGTGAAAACAGATGGAAGAGCTATTTATATAGCACGGGAGAAAGACATAGTTATATTTGATGCAGACAATTACAAAGTAGCTAGTAGAATCCAGTTGCCTACAGGATGGCGTTGTAGAGGCATTTACGTTGCTGAAGAGAAATTGATTGCCATACTCTCAGGAAACGTTGACACTGAAAGAAGCGGAACAACAATATATGTCTTTGACATAGGGAATCTATATAACCCAGTGCTTTCTGATAAACACTTGATCGATGGAGAATTCATGGGAAGTAGATTGAAGCCACCTTACCTTTACATTGTTACACAGCTTCCTGCGTTCATCATTGAAACTACTAACGAAGTGAAAACATTAATACCTAGAATTAATGGTTTATACATTGACTCCGCTAATATCAAGATCACTGATTACTTGTCTAACGCATACCTGGTGGTGTTCTCGCTGAACTTAGATAATGGTTCATGGAATACTACTGCTGTATTATTACCTCCCATTAGTAGAATATACATGTCGTATAGTAGACTCTACGTTGTGTGCTCAATAAGTGAACAGTTAATGCTATATAAGGAGTTATTAAACAAGGCTCTTAAAACCAATAGATTACCCGTGGATATCGCATGGAAGTTAAATAATTATATTCAGCAGGAGAAATACAGTGATGCATTCAAGGAGTTAATAGAGTATTTGAGTAAACTCGATGAAAAAGACGTTAAAACAATCATTGAATCAATTAACTCCCAGGGGCCTTTATCCATATCCGATAAATCGTTGATCGCGTCATTTGATATAAGCGATTTCACACCCAAGTTAAATGGCCTCGTTGAAGTGAATGGTGGGATTCTAGATCAATTTGCTATTGAGGAATTTGAAGCGAGAGGGGAACCCTACCTTGCAGTAGCAACAACTATTAATAGATACAATTATACTATAGGGTATTTCGCTGTGCCTAAGCCTACGTTGAGTGATTCAACCAGTGTTGTGACGTATTCACTGTGCCACCTCGTTAATGGGACTAATGAACAAGTCTGTATATCCATGCATATCAACACAACGAAGATACAAGAAGAAGAACGAAAGTACCCTACATACTTATTCTATATTAGTACGAAAGAGTGGGAATGGACTAATAGCATATATGTAGTGAAACCCAGTAATTTAGAGATAGTCAGTGAATTGAGTAAACTAGCGTCAGGGGAACGAGTTTACGCAGCTAGATTAATTAAAAATACATTGTACTTAGTTACCTTTAGGAGAGTTGATCCATTGTTCGCAATCGACCTCAGCAACCCTGAGAAACCTGTGATCCTAGGGTACCTTAAAATACCGGGATTTAGCGAGTACTTGCACCCTATAAACGATAACCTACTACTAGGTATTGGTAGAGAGGGTTTATCAATTAAAGTAAGTTTATTTGATGTAAGTGATCCAAAGAACATCTTGGAGAAAGCTACTCTTAAGATCAATGGTTATTCCCCAATAGTAGACGCTGATGATTACCACGCGCTCCTATTCGATAATAGATACTCACTATGTTATCTACCAATCCAAGTGATCGATGAAAAAGGAGTTAGCCTGAAGATTAGTGGTATATTAATAGTAAAAATTGATATAGAGAAATCAATGATAAACCCGAGTATAAGAATCGCGGAGCATGCTGAAGCAATTAGAGCTATATATATTGAAAACAAGTTGTACACGGTATCATTTAGATCGATTAGAACGTGGTCGTTGCCGAGCATTGACATGATTAATGAGACTCTATTAGATTAAACTTAGTTCATTCATTTTTAATATAAACAATTATCATGAATCAGTGTATTATATCATAACATATTTATGAAAGTTATTAAAGATAATGAGTTTATTTCGGGTTTTCATGCTTATTAACGGTGTTAAAGATTATGAAGATTTGGTGGCTAAATTGACTGATTTAACGATAACTGAGCTTTTAACTGAGATATTGTCGACTCCGACGGGTGCCATTGTTACATTCATTCAATTCCTACTAGGTCTAGCACTCGGTTACATAACAGCCAAAATATTTAAGTACATTATCGCGATGATTGCCATATTAATACTGGGTTCATTTCTCTCTGTTTGGTCTATTGGCTCTCTCTCTGGAGAATCACTATCAAAACTGGGTGTAACACTTGAAACCCTTAAAAACATAGTATTAGCTTTCTTAACCATTCTTGTTGGCCCCATTGCGATAGGGTTTATTGTTGGAGTAATAATAGGATTCCTCAAGAAATAGTTTTTGAATAATTTTTTGCATGGATTACTTTACTTTAATTATTAAGTGAAGTAGTTGCGAAAACCGTTGATTTAGTTGCTGATCAGAGAGTAATTATTTTAAAGTCTTTTGAGATGTAGGGTTTTTGATAAGGTGATTTATTTGCGCTGGATATTAAGCATTATTCTAATGTTCATACTTGTCTCTTCAACAATAACTACTACGCAGTCACTATTCGAGTACAGTAGCGTTAAAACAATCACGGTATACGCTCCAGCGGTCTCTAGTAGCGGTGGAGGAGTATTATCTAAGACGACTTTAGCAGTAGCTTATCCTGGAAGCGGAAGAGTATTCTTCTCCGCTTTACCTTACACCGAGGTAGAAACACAGGGAGCTGCGAGAATAGCCGCATATGTTGCGGCTTTAATAGCTAACGTTGATTTCTCGAAATATGATTACTTTATCCTGGTTGAATCCAATACTCCCCTAATAGGCGGCCCAAGCGCTGGTGGTTTAATAACAGTTGGGTTAACTGCGTTACTGCTGAATACAAGCATATATAGTAATGTTACAATGACAGGCATGATTAACCCCGATGGAAGCATTGGCTTCGTTGGAGGATTAAAAGAGAAACTTGAAGCCGCTAAAAATGGCGGGTTCACAGTATTCTTGATTCCAGCGGGTCAAAGAGTATACAGGTACCCTGTCTACGAGGAAATCAGGCGTGGACCATTTGTTTTCCGGACAGTTAGATATGAATCCATGGATCTCGTAGAGTATGGGAAGAATCTAGGTGTCAGTGTAGTTGAAGTAGTTGACGTAGGTGAAGCTTTCTACTACTTTACAGGTGTAAATTTATCGAGATCAAAGACAACCATTGGACTCGGTGAAAACCATATCGAGGAATTAAATAGTGCAACAATGAATTTAATTGAGGAAACGGCTTCACTGCTCGCGGATTCCACGAATTTAGCCCGCCAACTCGCCAGTATCTCCTATAGGAACCTCTATTTAGTGTCGATTAGTAATTTGAATAACACTTTGAAACAATTAATTAGTTATACTGAGTCAACACCTGTCTACGTTGCGTACAGTTCAATTAAAGCTTACCAATCAGCTCTACAGATTTATTTGAGCTTGAAATTATTGTTGAGGTTGAACACGTTGAGTGATATTACAAGTTATGTTAATGAATCCATTGTTAAAGCATATAATGAATTACAGGGCAACAAATGTAGTTTAGCGAATAGTATGACTCAAGCTCTCTTATACTCAGCGTGGTTGTATTATGCTTACTCGTTGAACGCTAGCGATACATCAACAGCATTAAACTATGCAACTGAAGCATTGAAATACGTTGAACTAAGTAAATTAATTGAGAAACTGAGCATAGAGGATACTATGCTTAACTGTACTTCACCTAAGTTTACAGAAGTGTACTCGCATTCCTTAGCTGTATATACTTATGTTTCAAGGTTAATTGAGGAGTCCGGTCAAGACACGAGTCAACTCGGTGAACTAAACAACTATATTTCAGCAATACAGTATATGTACGAAAACAACAACGTAGGAGTCTATGCAACAGCTGCATTCATAATTGGTCAATCAGCAATGGTTATTCAAGAATTAGCTGGGTCTCTCAATAATGTCTTAAACCGTGGAGAACAAATTATAAGCCTCTACTGGTTAAACAATGGAGATCCACTGGTGTCATTCTACATTAGTCTTCTAAGAGATAGCCTGAAATTAGGGGACACAGACACAGCAGCTTTATCTCTATTTACCGCGATAGGTTTACTGCAAATACTCAGAGTTACTGGAGTTGAATCAATAAATAATACATATACTACAACTGGTATTAATCAATCCACAGCAGGCAGAGAAGTAGTTCCAAGTACTGCATCTTCATCTACTACCACGAGTGTTCAAACAACTACGTTTACAACAACCACTGAGAATTCTTTAAACACCGTGGAGACCGTTGATTTATTGATTCTGCTATTACTAGCCATTATTCTCATTGCCATAGTTGCAAAGGTTTTCGCATCCACAAAATCATAGTTTTATTGGTGTCCTTGTTTTTAATGGATAAGCTTAATAAGGAACATGGTTATCATTCAAACAGTGGAATTAAGGGTGATGCTTAGTAAATGTGGTTAATATATGATCCATTCACAATGATATCGTTGATTCTAGCTTATATAGTCGGGTTTACTATTTTATTGTTTGCAGCCGGTTACCTAGCTCCAAGAGTCGCTAGGAAATTCACTAACAAGTTCTCATTGCAAGCATCAATGATAATAATAGGTTTAATAATTATAGTAGCAGGATTCGCTGGTGTAGGTATTACTGCTTACCTATTGGCGAGCTTGTTCAGCGTAGAGGATGCTACAGGGTTAATAACGTCCATTATTCTAATGGTTCTAGTATTAAACATTATATCTTACCTAGTTTCACCTTTAACAATAAATATAATGTATGGTGCTAAGCGAAACGCTCAATTGCAGGAGTTAGTGAATGATGTAGCGAGAAAACTAGGTTTCAGTAAACCACCCAAAGCTGTCCTAGTTAATGGCCCACCTAATGCTTTCGCATACGGTAACTTCTTATCTGGCAAATACGTAGCTGTAACCACTGGTCTAATGGAGATAGCAACTACAGATGAACTAAAAGCCATCATTGGACACGAGCTTGGACACCATAGACACAAAGATAACACTATAATGCTCTTCATGGGTTTAATACCAAGCCTACTGTACTTTATGGGTGTTTTCTTGATGCGAGTAGGGTTCATATCTGGATATGCTAGAGCATATGCTAATAAGAGAAGAGGAGGAGAGGGCGGATTACTCCTAGTAATAGTGGGTGTTCTCGCTGTTGCACTAAGCTTCATCGTCCAAGTCCTAGTATTAGCTTTCAGTAGATTAAGGGAATACTACGCTGATTCGGCGGGAGCCTTTGCCACGAGCAGTAGATCTATGCAGAGAGCCTTAGCAAGAATACATTTATACTATAACACAAACAGATTAGCTAGAGAAGTAGTAGCTAGCAGTAAGATAAAAGCACTATTTATCTATGCTTTCACGGAAGCGTACGCTAACCCATTCTACCGACATCAACCAATAGATAGAGACATAAGAAACATAGACGTAGATAAAGTAGTAGAAGAATTGAAGAAAACGCGGACAGAAGATATATCAGAGTTCTTCTCAACTCATCCACCAATACCGAAGAGAATAAGATTCCTTGACACACTAGTATTCCACTACATGGAAGCGCCTTAGATCCGAAATACTGTTTTATTCGCGTACGTAGATTTTAGAATCTTTAGTAATCATAGTAATCATAGTTTACTATACATAGTTTAAGTAATTATCCCAGCTTACCTCAGGTCTACTGTTGATAATGTGCTCATATTTAGTCAACTTTGAATGGAATTCCCTGACAATGGTTTCACAGTTTTCACGACATAAGAGCAGTAATTCAGGTTCATCAATATCTCTAGCATATAAAACCACGACTCTTGAATCCATTTTATAATCTAGTGCATGTGATAAATCCTCTAGGATTCCCTCATCACTTCCCGTCCCGGCTCCTATTGACCTTATTATGTGGCTGCGTAAATCTAATCTATGAACATGGCGCATTGCTCTAATTATTTCCTTCTCCAATAATATATCATATCTAAATTCGAGGGAATTGTATAATTCTATGGTGAATTGCAGTACTTTTGATAAGTGTTTATATGAGGCAGCATCTAGTTCACTGAGTTTACTAACCGCGTTCGCGTATTTTTCAATGGTTTCCCTACTCTGAGTGCTGATCATCATGTAGAAATCTTCTAGAACCTGTAGTTGCCACCTGTTCTCAACCGAGCCGGGCACCATGCTTCTAACGTGTTCAACAGCACGATATAAGTTTAAGCCCTTATACACTAAGTACGCTGACGTGGTGACCCCGCTTCTACCTATGCCTCCATAACAGTGAACCAAAACTGTGCCATTGTTTTCTACGTGTTTCTCTATAAAGAATACAGCTCTAAGGAGATCGAGTAATTCAACTGGGTGATAATCGGGCGTAGGCAAGTGGAGAACATCTAAACCAGACCCAACTAATTTATCTAAGTAAAAGATGGGCATTTCATGCTCCATCGTTAAAACAACTACTCCTGTGAACTGCTTACTTATTTTATCGATATCTGATAAATTTGGGAAGCTTGATTGAGCTAGTTTACCCTCAATGATCCATGCAAACATAACTTGTCCCTAAGGAGTAAATATTAACCAAGAAGTAATATTCTCCCGCCTCCTCGACGCTTAATGTTTCTCAGTGCTTTAATAGCTTTGCTCCTACCAGGTGTTCCATGATATGCTTCCCTTCTATCCCTAGCTGGTTTACCTGTGACGTAGTCTTTTACAATTACAGCTGAGAGTGAAACCCCGTACTCCTCTATTTTCTTTTTTATTTCCTCAACGTCTTTAACGACTTGGTTTAAATCATCTGATCCATAGGGTATTTCAATAATTGCTTCCTCCGTGCCACGATTACGGCTTAAACCATAAATGACTACTCCTCTGTGTTTAACAGCGAGTTCTTCCACGAGATTCGTCAACTCGCCGGTCACGGTGTTCGGCTTATACTCATCTAACCCTCTCTGCTTAACATATTCACCAAATCGATCCAAGTCTAAAACAATGATTAAACCTGGTACAAATGGATTATCAGATTGAGCATTGAGTTCTTCATTCCACATCATGGTCTAGTGGCTGCCCGCTTCATCACTACTTAATTTAAAGTATTTTGAGTAATAAATGCTTTATTGTTTAAACAATCAAAGGAACTTAATTATAGCATAAGACTAGTAGAGTTGAGAAAACAATAATTACAAGTAACCGTGAACCATTGTCACCATACTATGAATAACTTAAAGTGGCTTCATAGCTATAAGTTCAGGTGTTAAAGGGGAATAATTACAGTCTAAGTTTACTCACCATAAATAGCTCCAAATCGTTTTCAGTAAACCAGTTTATTTTTATTCTATTTCTTCATCAGTTTAACTCTGATAAATCACCCATCATTCTTGCCGGGTTATCATCATCCAAGAATATTATTAAGTAAAGGTTATTTTAATTAATCAATTGATCTTACTCTCGCAAATTACTGGTCTATGTTTTTTGCTTATGTGAGGTCTTTTAACTAGGTTAAACATATTATTTAGATGGGTATAAGCGTCATGGCTGATATGCCTCTCCGTTTACTCGCTGAAACGATGGATAAACTAGAGCTAATTACTGCTAGGACTCAAATGGTTGCATTGCTTGTTAACTTGTTTAAAGATACTCCACCAGATATCATTGATAAAGTTATATACTTAGTTCAAGGAGTTTTATGGCCTGACTGGAAAGGGATGCCTGAACTAGGCGTTGGAGAAAAAATGCTAGTTAAAGCTATTTCACTTGCTTGCAATGTCTCGGAGAAAGATGTTGAAAAACTAGTTAAGGAAACAGGGGATCTAGGTAGAGCCGTTGAAAAACTAAAGCAACAAGTATTAACTAAATCCACTGGTACCACGTTGTTCGCGTTCTCTCAGAAGTCATCGGCAGAGTTAACTGTTCTCTCTACGTATAATACCCTCGTTAAAATCGCTTCAACTCAAGGTGAAGGCAGTAAAGATCTCAAAATAAGGCTCACAGCTGGATTAATACGAGATGCCTCCCCGAAGGAAGCTAAATTCATTGTTAGATTCATGGAGGGTAAACTCAGAGTCGGAATAGGAGACGCAACAATAATGGATGCTCTAGCAACTACTTTTGGTGGTGGAGCCTTTGCAAGGCCCATCATTGAGCGAGCTTATAATCTACGTGCAGACTTGGGCGAAGTTGCGAGAATACTTGCTGCACAGGGATTAGAAGCAATTAAAACAATTAAACCAGAAGTAGGTGTACCCATAAGACCTATGCTTGCTGAGAGACTAAGTGATCCCCGAGAAATCCTGGTTAAAGTAGGCGGCGAAGGATTCGTGGAGTACAAGTACGATGGTGAAAGAGCACAGATACATAAGAAGAACAATAAAGTGTGGATATTCTCGAGGAGATTAGAGAACATTACACATCAATACCCAGATGTTGTTCAAAAAGTAATTGAACGTGTTAAAGCAGAAGAAGCGATAGTTGAAGGAGAAATAGTGACTTACGATCCCGAGACCGGTGAACTAAAACCATTTCAGGAGTTAATGCATAGAAAGAGGAAATACGATATCCATATTGCAATCAAAGAGTACCCAGTGAAGGTATTCCTATTCGACTTACTTTACTTAAACGGAGAAGATTACACTGTTAAACCCCTCACGGAGAGAAGGAGTGCTCTTGAGAAAATCATTGAGAAATCAGATGATTTCACGATAGCAGAGTACATTAAGACGAATTCACCCGATGAACTCGAGAAATTCTTCTTGGAAGCTATTAGTGAAGGCGCTGAGGGAGTAATGATTAAAGCTATACACAGTGATGCAGTATACCAAGCAGGCACTAGGGGATGGCTCTGGATCAAGTATAAGCGAGACTATAAGAGCGAAATGGCTGATACAGTTGACTTAGTTGTAGTTGGAGCTTTCCACGGTAAAGGTAGGAGAGGCGGAAAATATGGTGCATTGTTAATGGCCGCTTACAATGAGGAAAAAGACGTTTTCGAAACAGTCTGTAAAGTGGGGTCAGGATTCAAGGACGAGGACCTAGATCGGCTCCCAGAGATGTTGAAACCATACATTAGAGATAGAAAACACCCTAGAGTCGTAGCTGAAATGGAACCTGATGTATGGGTTGATCCAGCGCTGGTTGCCGAGGTAATTGGCGCAGAGCTCACACTATCACCGATCCACACCTGCGCTAGAGGAGTGATTAAACCCGATGCCGGTATTTCAATCAGATTCCCGAGATTCATACGGTGGAGACCCGACAAGAGACCAGAGGATGCTACAACTAGTCAGGAACTAGTGGAAATGTACAATAGGCAATTAAAGAAAATCGCTGCTGAGCCGACAACTGAGCCGTAACATGGATAACATCAAAACGCGTTGAAACCCACTATTCACTAGTAAATTAAGGAGGCTATTACTATACCATATGGGTTAAACGATGCCTGCGGTTATAGCAGTATTCATAGGGCCGGCTGGATCAGGTAAAACCAGCTTAGTTAAAGCATACAGTGAGTGGGCTAGAAGCAATCTCTTACTTAGAGTTGCCCCAGTGAACTTGGATCCAGGGGCCGAGGAACTAGGGTACAAACCGGTTTTCGATATCAGGAAACTGTTTACATTGAGAGATATCATGGAGACCTATAAGTTGGGCCCTAACGGTGCATTTATAAAAGCATCAGAGTTAATTGCTGAAAAACTAGATGAAATATTCTCAAATCAACCTTTCTCTAATCCATGGGATTGGGACTTGGTATTAATAGATACACCTGGTCAAATGGAAGCATTCCTATTCAGACCTGTAAGCAACTTCTTCTTGTCAAGACTCAAAAGCATCGGAAACACTGTTATCGCGTACATCATGGATGCTTCAGCGATAGGAAAAGTAACAGATGCTGTTTTCTTATGGTTTCTCTATGTTTTAATCCAAGTTAAAACAGGCTTGTTAGCTGTACCTGTGATCAATAAGAAAGATATCGCAATTAACTCAAAGATCCTTAAATTACTGATCGAGGATCCGGGCAAACTCATACATGAAGTCGGAGATGAAGGGTTAGCTGCGATTATAGTTCCAGAACTCATAGAGATAGCTAATAAAACCAAGGGTCCCCTAAGAGCTGTACTAGTATCAGCGATGGAACTAAGTGATATGCAACAATTACACGTGATTCTACACGAGGCGTTTTGTGCATGCGGGGATCTAACATAATGCTACTTGATACATCAATGGTCTCAATTAATTATTAAGTATTTATTCTCCATATTTGAAATAAATTATTTCCCGGTTGTTTAAGAGTATTACGTATCCAGTGAATTAAACGGTGTGCATAGTTGAATCTATATAAGCCGAAAGCCATGGTAAGCAAGTATTACATGGTATTATTTACTCTGCCAAATTGGCAAATTCTAGCATCTATTCTAATAGTAACGGGTTTAATAGTGATTTTCTCGATGGGTATATATGCTTCTCTACTAGTAATAAATAGTTTACTTGTATTCACTATCCTATATATTTACTCTAAACTATGTAAAGACACTGTTTTTCACAAGATTAAACGCATAGTAGGTTTAGCACTAACTATACTCGTATACTCTTCTATCTACACTGGATTAACGAGCAAAACACTTATAGGTGTAGTCTCCTCTTCTACAATGCTAACAGTTATCATACTAGGCTTAGATGGGGCAAACTTATCCAGGTTCTTTTTAGCAATAACTCCTATTTACATTACTCTAATGTTATCGCATCTCCTTGGATTCTACACGTGGTACCAAGTACTAATGAGTTTAACTATAGTTTTAGGACTTGCCTCAATTGATCTAATTATATTCCTATTCATGTCAAGGCGAAGAATAAACCATTACTCTTTCCCAGAGCTTGGCACCATGTTTCTACGCAACTGGCTCGATAGAAGAACAGATATTGAGAAAGCGTTCGACGAACTCAGCGAAGTACAATATGTTAACCCGCGAATAATAGAACTCGGAGACTTATTACTGATTTACACGGATGTGCATTATGGCCCATTCTCAAACATTGGTAGTAGTAGGCTCCCAATCATACTTACACATGCATTTAATAAGATAGGTTACAGGAATGTACTGACTTTGCATGGACTTGGTTCACATGATAGAAACATCGCTTCACTGGATCACGCCAGTAAGTACGTTGAAGAACTTGTCAAAACATTTCTAGGTAATAGTGGAAGCATCCTGCTTTACCGTGGAGCTTTCAGCGTTGAAAACAGCGAGTGGAGATTAATGAGCATAGTATTCGATAAATTAACGATAATAATAGCTTCAAGACCAATTAAAGGTATAGATGACTTACCGTACGATATACAATTAGAATACGAATTGAAAACCCGTGTAAAAGGTTATGGTGATGTCATCATCCTAGATGCTCATAATTCAGAGCTCCAGGATGAACCAGATCTTAATAGTTTGAAAAAACTACTCGACCAAGCGATAAGTAAAATCGAGGAATACATGAATAGGCCGCCCGTTGAGGTCCTATACAGGTATAAGTGCTTCGAGTCAAAAGCACCTGGTTTAGTGGATGGATATGGTTGCATAGTTTGCTTAAGTGGAGAGAACAGAGAAGAAGCATGCATACTGTATTTAAGGGGGAACAATATGAAGCCGGGTGCAAGGGAAAACCTTCTAAGAGCTATGGAGGATATTGAAACACCATATTTAGAGGTCGTAACTAATGATGAACACAGCGAGACTGGTACAAGAGCACACATAGCATACATACCTGTACATGATACGCCTGACCTAATTAGATCAGTTAAAGAAGCATGCCTAGAACTAAAGAGAGCTCCTAGGCTAACTGGGGCACGAGTATACAGTAGTAGAATGAACCTTAAATTAATGGGTGATAGTGTTAATGTGATTAAGAAAGAATTGAACTCTAGTCTAAAAGAAGCAGCAATTCTACTGTTAACCTACGTGTTTATTACCCCACTTATTATATCTCTTTTGATCTAGGGCGTAAGCGCATCCTTATAAACCCCTTATATTTAAATACAAATGACTTTAAAAGGGTGTTGCATGGTTGCCGTTACCATTAACAAAGCCCACTTATAGAATCGAGAACATTGTGGCAACTGTGATCCTTGAGCACGATATAGATATTGATTTGCTTGAGACAGAGTTACCTAACCACGTATATAAACCAGAACAGTTTCCAGGAGTAATATTTAGACTCGACAAACCAAGAGCGACTGCTTTGATCTTTAGATCAGGTAAAATGGTTGTTACAGGGACGAAGAGCATTACGCAGCTCATAGAAGCAGTCAAAAGGATCATTAAAACAATCGACAGAATACTCAAAAAATACGGTGGCGGCATACATGGAAAACCCAGAGTTCAAATACAGAACATAGTGGCTGGTGGAGATTTACACGCATACGTTAACCTTGAGAAGGCCGCTTACTACCTTGAGGACTGCATGTATGAACCAGAGCAATTCCCGGGTTTAATTCACAGAATGCGTGACCCACGAGTTGTGCTATTAATCTTTAGTAGCGGTAAAATGGTGATAACAGGGGCTAAAGAAGAACTAGAAGTGGAGAAAGCTGTTAACCAAATAGCTCATAGATTAAGTGAAACAGGTTGCGTTATAGGTCCAAGAGAGGAGGAACTAGAGGAGTTCGAGTAACTGTATCAACTGGATTAATACTCATTATTTTCACGCTCTAAGTTTTTAAACCCTTAATTAGTTATCATATAACATATATATCTCTATGAATAGAGGGTTGCGGGATGTTATTTAACTAGTTTAAATAAGAAATTAAACCTGGATATCCTTGAACAAAGAGAAATAACTCTAACAACGTGGATAAAACACGTAAATGGTGATGAATTCCTCCTTTGGGATACAAAGAAATCAGTCAAAATAAAAGTAAAATGTAATGGTGAGGCATTGAAGTCAATACCCTGCGGTAGTCTCGTTGAAATCAAAGGATACATCGATAACGGGGAGATCTGCGTAGAAAACATTAAAGTCCTACATAAACCTCTAAGAGAAGACCTAGCATGCATTGATGAACTACCAGGGGATCCAGTTGAATATGTTCAAAAGTATCATCTATATGTTAGACACCCAGCTATTTCCAGGAACATCCTTGTATACTCCTATACGTTGGAGTATATGCGGAGAATTCTTCAAAGAAAAGGATTCATAGAATTACCCACTGTCATTATAGGAGTAGCGAGTGATCCAGGGTTGAGAGGGGCATCCAAATTATCTGTCGAATTATACGGTAAAGTATTTGAGTTGCAGAGCAGTATGATTATGTATAAGCAACTATATGCAAGCATCTACAATAGGATATTCTATGCAGCAAGAAACATAAGACTTGAACCACTGGAGAACCTGTATTCTGGTAGACATTTACTCGAGTTCACGCAACTCGACATTGAGTCCGCTGATTACTGTAAAAACGACGTAATTAAACTAGCTGAGATAGTTCTCTACACTACTGTTAAGAAGCTGATTCAAGAGCACGGAGATCTATTTACAGGTAAAGAAGTAGATAGACTCGAAAGAGAAATAGTGAAACCACCCTACCCTAAGTTAACATACAGTGAAGCATTAGATGAAGTTAAAGCAATGGGGTTAGATGTTAAACCCGGTCAAGAACTGAGTTTTGACGCTGAATTAGCTTTAGCGAATAAGTACGGTATACCAGTATGGATTGAAGGATTCCCAGTTGAGAGCAGGGGTTTCTACTATATCGAGAACCCTGAGAAACCTGGGTTCAACGTAGACTATAACTTACTGCTCCCCGGTTTAGGAGAAGTATTAGATGGTGGTTGCCGGGAGTACAGGTATAGTAAGATATTAGAGAGAATAATTAAGAGACATAGGGAGGATCCTTCGAAGTATAAATGGTTCCTCGAATTAGTTGAAGCTGGATTAATAAGGCCAACGTGTGGATGGGGATTAGGTGTAGAAAGATTAGTGAAGTATATATGCAACGCTAAGCACATAGCATTCGCAACACCACACCCAAGAATACCCGGCGTTATAGGGCCTTGAGCACGTTGTTCACAGAGGGAAATCTAATCATTGGAGATCGTGCAGATTTTTTAACGTAAATAATCCTTTTACGACTACGCGTTCATGAACTTATTGTTGAAAACAATTATTTGAAACATTAAGGCTGTTATGGGATTGATGATAAGTTTAAATATCTGTGAATACTTGTAAATACTTAGTGTCGTAGAGTATTGTTTAAATACCCCCCCGTCTCATTATAGTTTCTCGGATGACCCGCTCTGCGGTGACGTAGAGACTCAGATGGGAGCCCCGTGGCGTTGGGCTCGACAGGCACCCATGAAGTGTGGGTGAAGCAAGTGAACCCACATCGAGGTGCAACCCCTCTAACGGAAATACAAGTATTCACAAATACCATCAAGCACCGTTAGAGGGGAAACGCCACACTTTAACTCCTCCAACATATGTTTCAAGTATTTTAATATCCTTCAACTGATTATCCGGAGTCTCCAGTGGATCTTTATCTAAAACAACGAAGTCAGCGTAGAAACCAGGTAGCAGTGATCCGAGCACGTCTTCTTCATGGATCGCGTATGCTGAACCATATGTATATGAATGCAGAGCTTCAAGGACATCTAAGGATTCATGTAGTATTTCACGGTAAAAAGGTAAGTTATCGTATTTTCCTCGCGTAACTGCAGCGTAAACTGTTTCCCATGGATTAACTGGTTCAACCGGTGCATCAGTAGAGAAAGCCACTCTTACGTTTGATTCAATCATTGATTTAAACCTATATAACCACTTGATTCTGCTGGGACCCAATCTGCGATCAGCCCACCAATCCGATACAATGAAGTGTGGTTGAACAACTGCGACTGCACCCGAATTAGATAACTCTAATAGTTGATCATCCCTTAGGAGAGAAACGTGCTCTATTCTATGCCTAAGACTCCTAGTATTATTTAACTCCCTGTAAATGCCCAGTACTTCTTCGACAGCTCTATCACCAATAGCGTGTATGGCCAACTGTAATCCTGCTTCATCAATTATTTTAGCTATTTCTCTGAGGTAATAAGGATCGATGGCCGGGTATCCGGTTTTGGAGGAGTCGTCGTTATAAGGTTGAGTTAACCAAGCGGTTCTAGCTCCGAGTGATCCATCTGCGTACAATTTGAAACCCATGATTTTCAGGTATTTACCCCCAAATCCCCTTTTAAGACCAAGGCTTTTGAGTGTTTCTATTAAATTCAAATTATTATCCATGGGGTTGAGGTAGACTCTCACCCTGATCTTTAGTTCATTCCTCACCCACATTTCAAGTAGGGCTTTAAGCGACTTTAAACTGCAACTCATGAAACCAATAGATGTAACACCTTGGGAGACTAAGTGATTTTGCGCCACCCTTAAAAGTTCAACGTATTCTTCAATACTAATAGACTCCGCGAATTTAGCCATAGCGATTCCCACGGCCTCCTCGTAGATAACTCCTGTAGGATACCCATCGGTGCTTTTTTCAACTTCTTTACCTTCATAGTTAATTAAACCCGTTAACTCAAGTGCCTTAGTGTTTAATACGGCTGCATGACCACATGTTCTTAAGAGAACAGCGGGTTTATCTTTGACTACTTCATCCAGATCCAACCTTGTGGGATACCTTTTCTCAAGTAGCATTTCTTGATCCCAACCTCTACCAATCACCCATTTAAATTTCGTAGTCTCAGAGTACATTCTCAGTTTCTCCTTTAACTCACTAATACTTCTCACTCCGCGAAGATCTATACTAACAAGAGTTAAACCAAGAGAATCCAAATGCAAATGAGAATCTATAAACCCAGGTAAAACTACCTTGTTCTTTAAATCAATTATTCTTCCACCAAGCGACTCCACAACTTGCTTAACTTCTACGCTAGAACCAGCATAGGCAACCTTATCTCCAGCCACAATGAAACCTTCAAAAACCCTCAAAGGTTTAAAGGAAGCATATATCTTCGCGTTTATAAAGCCCTTGAGATCCAAGCAAAACACCCTTAAATCAATGTATTAGTTCTCAACATTTAAAGCAAACTCTCAGCCAATTTTAAAATAACCCAACGCACTCGAAATCCATAACTCTATTACTCGCATGATAAAAATAAAACACAATAAAAGAGTATTATTTAAGAGTTATAAAGCAAGGAACTCGCTTACCCCCGGTATTGTGGTATAGTATAATTACACTCATACGGCTCACGAACCCGGAGTACCCGGAATCTTCCCCGCCCGGTTATCCCGTGGCGGGTAGACCCGTGCCCCCGGACCCGTGACCATATGAGTGTAATTATACTATACCACAATACCGGGTTGGGCCGAGCCAATGTATAATTCTGTTTGTTCTTATTTAAGGATTAGGTTTTGTATTATTGTGTTCTTCTTTGTTTTTTGTATGTTTGTGGTTCATATTTTTGTATAACTATTGTTCAAGTAATGCATTTTTCATTATTGTGAACGTATTATGATGTGTTCTGTATTATTTGGTTTGTCGGAGTTCTCGTTATTGTAGCATATGGTGATATGAGTATTACCCCTCGGTTGAGTGCTTCCTGCATTGCAGTTGGATGAATGTATAATCCGAACATGAATATAACGTAGCGTGAGTTCTCTTTGTTTATGAACTTGTTTACTTTCTCGTGGAAAACTCTTACATCTTCACCGTGTATTCTAGCTTTTGCTTCGCCAATTAAAATTACTTGATTACCTGTTTTATCGCATCCCTCCCCGTATAAATCCAGTTCAAGAACTTTATCCCCTGTGTTGAGAAAGGCTCTGTTAAACTCGTTCACGGTTAAATCCATGTTCAAGTAGAACCATGATGGTAGAAAACTACGAGCAATGTCTTCAACTATGAATCCATAAGTATCACTTAGTTTCCCCACTTCTCTAGATAATTCAGCAACAGACTTAGCTAGTTTATCGATTTTCTCTGAGAGAGCACTGGTCTCTCTTCTAACTTCGTCAAGGCTTCTACCGAGATCAATAATAACCTTTTTGACTTCATTTATATCTTTCTCCTCAATCGACAAGGTCATCAACCATAAAACATCAATATATCATTTGGAAGCTGACCAACAATTACTCGACTCTGAAACTCTGAAAAACCATAATACCCAGTAATACTAGTTTCTCTGTGCTAAACAATACATTTATTCTACAAGCTTTGCCCACTATATTTACTAATAGGATGTTTATTCACTGCTTTGAATCCACTACAGAGAGTAATCCAGAATTAAACCAATATGAAACACTAAGAATGAGCTTGTATAATCAGTAACAATAATTAAATTTGTTGCTACTCTACTACTCTCTTTCGTGCATTTTCAATTAGTATTGCAAATAGAATTTTTATGCAACACAACCCGGCAAGAGTATATAAGCATACTTCTATGATGCTCATAATACTCCTCTCTAAAGGTATTACCGGGTATTACCTCAATTAGGATCTTTGAATCGGGGTTTATATACTTTTGTTATTAGTATTTACAATTTTATTCTTTGTTTTTAGTGGAGAAAGCTACGATCATGAAGCCTGTTCTAATTAGCTTCTCTAGATCAATTATTTGAAATTACTAATCTTTCCTTAAAAGCATCCCTATTGATTGTTAATAATTATTATTAGAAAAGTAATACTTGATTGTTCATTTTTACTATTTAATCTCTGCATATATTGCTTGATAATTCTATGATGGCTTCATCGTATTGCGATATGATCTTCAGTATATCTTCATATTCTCTTATTTCCCTGGGGCACATGTTTGATCCTTTTAAGTGTAGATAGGCATTTAAGTTGAAACCGTACTTTTTAGTTAATTCATTTGTTTTTAGAGCATAGTTTGATAGTTGCTTAGCTATGTTCAACATCTTAGTCCAACTTAGTGCCTCCTCTACGAAGATGGGGTCATCTGCTTGAAAAGTCTTGCTTTTGATCACGGGTTCTAGTTTAGCTCTTTCACCAATGAACCTTATCTCCATGTCTTTAGCGGCAACTGGAACAGCGTATTCAGGATCCTCAGCGTCTTCCGGTACTGTGTATAATTTCACGCTACATTTTCCTATATTATACTTGGCTTGCTTCAAGTAAGTATAAAATATTATTTTATCGGATGCACTGTATAGTTCATCGAATGGTAATAGAAACGCTTCTTCTAATCTGTGAGGTTGCAAATAGTAGTTAATTATTGGAAGATAAGGGTTTATAGAAACCGGTAAAGCAATTAATCCTTCTCGAGGCATGTAATAAATTAACTGTGATTGAAAACGTAAAACCCAGCGATTAATACTCAAGATAAGCCTACCTTGTTCTACTTTGAATATATTGCTATATCAGTATATAAACATATGCTACGTTTAATCAATCATTAACACCTCCATTACCATATTTATCGAGACATAGTCCTCCTTAGCGTTAAGCGGTGAGTCTTTAAGAGCTCATTGCGATCACCGAATTTTTGTTTAATTAGATCGATTGTGTTTTTATTTAAAACCTCTTTTATCATTACTAATACACAAAGTGTATTCATGTGGGTTGTAAAGGTTACTATGAGTTGAATACTTCGTTTAGAGAGAAACATAGTCATTAGGAAAGCTGGAAAAAGAGATTTGAACGCGATAAAGTCAATATATGATAATGCCAATAGAGAGCTTGGAAAAGAGGACTTACAGTGGTTTAATGCAGTTATAACATCAAAATCTAAGCGAATAGTGTTTCTTGTTGCATGCGTAAACACCGAAGTTGTCGGATTTATTTTAGCTTATAGAAACAATGACGGGGCGTACATAGAAAACATAGCTGTGCACGAAGAGTACAGAAACACTGGTATAGGTAGATTGCTGATAAGTGAAGCAGAGAAAACACTCATTAAACATGGGGCAAAAACAATATACTTGAGTGTGAAAAACTGGAATATTCGGGCTTTAAACTTCTACCTGAGACAGGGTTATGCTGTACGAGGCGTAGTTCTACTTATGAGCGTGGAGCCAGAGAGATTTAAGGAGAAAGAGTTCAATGAGTCTTACTTTGTAATGGACGTGAGTGCGAGCAGAGTAAAAACACATATTAATAGGCCCTTAACGAGTTGGAGTAACCTAGTAGATGAAGTAGATAAATACATATACAGAAAACTATATAGAGATGAGAGAGCTCTAATAGTCAAGAAGAATAGAAGTATTAAAGCCATAGTAACATACAGTGTGAACCACGAGTTAATAGTGGATAGTCTAACACTTTCATCATATAGCGCCCTGGAAGCACTTGAAGCAGCATTAACAGCACTTAGAAACCTCGCTCTATCTCGCGGTTTGAAAAACATTGAGATACCTGTAGATGCCTCTAAGAAGAAACTAGTAATGTTTCTAGAAGACTTAGGGTTCAAAGTTGACGAGGTAGAGTACCTTCTACAGAAAGATGTGATCAAATAGTTTAAATAAGAGTACTAACTCTTATGAACACTATTCACTCCTCGGTTTCCAGTAAAACTATTTATAGCAGAATACTATTGGTCAACCATAAAAACATTAATATTACATTAATACATTATTACATAATTAAATATTTAAGGACTTTTACATAATTACATGTATGGTGATAAAAATGTCAGATATCAAAAAGGAAATTGATAGAATCAGAGACATCGTAGATGAGTCTTTTAGGAAAGCGGTTGAGGAATTAGAGAACATTAAGAAGGAAGTATCAGAGTGGCCTATTCCACGTCGTCTAGTTAGATTATACAGAGAACTCGAATATATTGTTGATTCCTTTGAGGAAACCTTAGATGATGTACGAAAAAAGCTTCGCGAAATTAGAAAGAATGCATTAAACATTGGGGATAAAGATGCATTGGAAGCCGTTGATAAACTAGAAGAATTTATACGTTCTAGAATCAGGGAATTCGATAAGAAGTACCGTGAATTCATAGAGTACATTGAGGACAATTACCCTGAGATTAAAACTAGACGTGGTGCAAGATGGGCTGCAATTACAATGTTACCTTGGAGATTGACGCGAACTATAAGCGAGGAAGTCAGTGACGCCATTAAACAAGCACTAGATGAAACGAGAAGAGCCTTGGAGTACGCTTCAACCGTTGTATCATCGATCAGACTTAGAGAGGAAGATGCAAAAATAATAGATGAATTAGTTGAAGCCGGCGTATTCAAGAGTAGGAGTGAAGCAGTGGCTTTCTTCACGAGGAAAGGTATAGAGGCTTCAAGAGATTGGTTGGAAAAAGTGAGAGAGCACCTAGCTAAAATAAGAGAACTCAGAGACCATGTCATGAGAGAACTAGGTAAAAAAGAAGAAGATAAAGCAGGCTAAATGAGGATTATTGATGGCCTTTACACTTTGTCGTAGAATCTTCAATCAGGATCGATGAAAACAATAAAATAATGCTCGCATATCGGAAACTACAGATCGTTCAAAACCTGGAGTAGAATTTACGCACCAAAGTAAAATATACATATTTGGGTATGGGATATTGGAAAACTATATATAATTGTTTAAACTTCATATTAGCTAAGGTGTATTTTTGATGATAACTGCGCGTTTAAAAAAGATCATTAGTCTACTAGGCGAGGAGTTCGCCTTAGAGGATATTACACTTAAAGCAGGTATTTCACCTAGGACCGCGAAGAAATACTTATCCGAGATGATTAAATTAGGTATAGTGACCAAGATATCGGATAATAAGTACGCTTTAACCGAGGAGGGATCACTTATACTTGAGGGCTCTAGAGTCAAAGAGAAGATAGTGGAAGATAAGTACTCATACGTCTTCACAGATGAAAACGGCGCACCGGTACCTGTAAAGTTCGATAGTATCGAGAAACTCTACGTTATATTAAAATATAAGCTAGTTCCTGAAAACATCGTTCTACATCATTTGAGGAAGGAATATCTCACTAAGTGGTTGGCTGATCAACTGGGCGCGAAAGTACTTGCACGGAAATTAATCACCGTGAATTCAACTAGCGAATTAATAAAACTACTCGAAGAATACATATATGATTAAAATTAAAATATATCCTTTAATTCAGGGATTCTCAACGTAGTTAATTTTCTCATCTCAACGAGCATGAGTTCACTTACAGAATATCGAATCCCTATATGTTCACGTAATGCGCTTCAAAGCGCTCTCGTTGGTTTAGAATACTCGAGGTCACCTAGTTAAATATGTGTCAAGGTGATCGCCATAAGTAGTAGTAATCGAAGTAAACTACGGATCGAAGTGAGAAGAGCAAGAGTGAAACGACCAAGATTAATTGTGAAAACTTGGGGTGTTTTAATTGTTTTACCCGCTCCTTTCCGCGAGGAGGTTGCTTATAAGATTTTTAAAAAACACGAAAAATGGATTCTAAAGAAGCATGAGGAGTTACGTATTGCATATGAATATTCGAGGAAAGTGAAGTTAATGCATAGGAGCAGAAAAGAACTTAGAGAACTCGTTGAAAAATATGTGGAGGAAGCTGCTTTAAAGATCCTGGGTGAAAACCCCTGTAAAATAAATATAAGGAAAATGAGGACTAGATGGGCTAGTTGTAGTATAAGAAAAACCATTACAGTAAATGAGCTGGCAAAGCATCTACCAGAATACTTGATATCGTATCTAGCATACCATGAAGTATGCCACTTAGTTGAATTAAGGCATAATCAAGAATTCTGGTCTTGCGTTGAAAAACAATTCAAAAACTACAGGGAATTAGAGAAAGAGCTCCTAGTATATGAAGTTAAGCTCGGTTTACATGATTAGAGTGGAACTAATTCCGTAATTTAATTGAAATCAAGGTTCATACATATTCCCCAATTTCTCTTCATTGTTCATGTGCTTTGTTTCATTAGCCATTGAAACATGCACTGTGACGATATCAGCTTCTCGTAAAAGTTGATGTAGTTCTCTATACTCAGCGTTTAATTCCTTCTCTAAGTTTTCTTTACTCAACTTAGTGTAATATATGGTTCTCATACTAAACCTCTTTGCCCTTATCTCAGCAACTCTCAAACCAATTTACCCTGCTCCAATAACGCCGAGTACTTTTCCTTCAACTCTAAGCCAAGCATTATTAATGGATGCCACGCTGTTCTTGCTCTCCCACTCTCCCCATCTAACATAGTGTTATGCTCCAACAATTCTACGAGCAACTGCAAGTATAAGTGCTCATGCCAGCTCCGCAGTGGCCTACGTTAAAACACCAGTGTGGAAAATAAAAATACCTGGTTTCAGAATTTAAAGTCGTGTCTACTATGGAGTTTTCGCGTGCTTAAATTTCTCACTAGCTAGTTCTCCGGCTACACCCCAATTCTCCTTAGGTGTCTCAACTATGATTACTTCCACTGCTTCACGAGGAATATTTAGATCTTCAAAGACTTTTGTAACACCATTAACAATCTTTTTCTTGGCCTCAGGTGAAACACCACTCCACATATATATAGTGACTACGGGCATGTGTCCACCGAATAATAATCAATTGCAACAAGTATATTAAAGCATTCACAGCACTGTGTGTTAATGAATCATCATGACTTCAACACCTGTTAATTTCATGGATTAGAGTATAGTCGATTTCCAGTTGGTTAATTGTTTAACCTAACCGTTGATCTCTTTTATTTACAGTAACATACTAGGTCTATTATTGAACAATCTATTTTAATGATTTCACGTATACATACATGTAAAATAGGTGTGAGTTATGAAAAACATTATTCCAGTTAAAATGCCTGAGAAATCGGTTGTCCACGATTTCCTCAAGGAATTCATATTGACACACAACCTGAGAAACGGAGTAATTATAGGCATAGGTGGATTAGAGTACGCTGAAATAGGTTACTATAATCCTTCAACAAGAACTTACTCGATTAGAAAGCTTAACGCGGGCGAAACCACATTAGAAGTTACATCACTACTAGGTAATTACATTGTTAAACAAGATGGAAGCGTGAGCATTCACTTACACGCTACTCTAGCAACACAAGACAATGTCGTTGGAGGCCACTTAGTGAAAGGCGTTGTGCTACCGTTCCTAGAAGTGTTTCTAATAGAGTTAGATGAGGATCTATTAAGAGTATTTAATCATAGATAATTGAACTTTTAATACTCGTTATTTAAGAGAACTAGATGAGTGTAAGGAGAAATATTAATTAAACCAGGCTTATATGAGTATGCTTCAACAAGGGTATCAATGTATATATCTATAATTGTTCCAAGTTAGAACATAAAATTTTTAAACCCACTCCTATATTTCAATGATACTAGGTGATGTAGATGCACCAATATTAATCCATATATGTAAAGAACATGAACCTAAAAGAAAGTACTCTATACCTCTATCCTCAATAGTTAGGAACCATGTATACACTGAAACACCTAAACTATTGTGAGAAAATAGCAGGGTGTTCTAGCAATGGTCTACTTAAAGAATAGTGGAGGAGACCCATTCTACGTGGCTGATTTCAGAGTTCGCGTGTTTCAAAAGCTGAAGCTGCCAACTCTCAAAGAAAGATACATGGTGTTGAAGGAGAGTGGTTGGAATACCTTCAGAATACCGGTTGAAAAAGTATACATAGACTTGTTGACGGATAGCGGGGTTAACGCTATTAGTTTAGAGCAATTATCTGATATGCTGGGATTGGGGCTAGAGGATGCGTACGCGGGAAATAGAGCATTCTACAAGTTGATCAACGTGTTCAAAGAGTTCTTTCCGCATGAATACATTGTTCTAGCACACCAGGGTAGAGCCGCTGAAAACTTGGTTTTCAAGGCATTAATGAAGAACGGTAAAAAACCATATGTATTGACAAACGTGCACTTTACAACAACAAGAGCCATAGTTGAAAGAGTTTATGGAGGTAGAATAATAGAGTTACCAGTACCTGAGGCCTTCAACCCAGATAACCTATACGAGTTTAAAGGAAACATTGATGTAGCAAAACTCGAGGATGAAATACGGAGATTGAGGCCAGATAACATAGCAGCTGTTAGAATAGAGTATGCATCAAACCTTCTTGGCGGCCAACCCTTCAGCATGAAAAACTACTATGAAACAAAAGAAATATGCGATAAGTACGGGTTGCCTTTAATCGCAGATATAAGTATGGCTGATTGGCAAATAGCCTTAATGAAGAAACGCGACCCAATGGTGTCAGGGAAATCCGCTGCTGAAATCATTAACGAGCTCATGGAGTTAACAGATTTATCATACGCTAGTGCTAGGAAAGGATTCTATGTTCGCGGTGGATTTATTACTGTTAAAGATAACAAGGAATTATACGAAGAGATCAGGTCTTGGCAAGTGGTCTTTGAAGGACACACGAGCTACGGGGGCATGAGCCTCAAAGAGGTTGCGATGCTAATAGATGGCTTGAAAATGGCCTTCGACGATGATCTACCTTTTTATGAGCTAGAGCAGATTAAATACACTGTTGAAAAACTCGATGAGAGAGGAGTACCTGTTATTAAGCCGCCGGGGGGACTCGGAGTACACGTGGATGCTAGGAGATTTCTACCTCATGTACCGTTAATCCCTAATGGCGAAAAGGGAGGTTACCCAGCTGGAGCTCTAGCATGTGCATTGTACTTGGTGTCAGGTATTAGAGGAATGGAGAGAGGCCAGTTATCAATGGATAGAGACCCTGAGACATGGAAGGAAATACCCGTTGAATTAGACTTAGTTAGACTAGCTATGCCGAGAAAAACATATTTACAAAGCCACTTGGACTACCTATTGGATAGGTTAACATGGTTGTTCGAGAACAAGGACTTAGTGAAAGGCCTTAAATGGATCTATGAGCCACCAGTTCTAAGATTCTTCGAAGGAATACTATTGGATCAAGACAACTGGGGATCAAGGCTTATGGAAGCATACGAGAAACAGCTGGGAGAAATCTAATGGAGCAACAGGCTTCAAACGGTTTTAATCTAATAGAGTCTGCTCAAGGTTTTTTAAACACCTATAGCTCTAATCGCGATTCATACATTAATGTTGAACAGTAATTCACTATACTAATTAAAAAGTAAAGGCATGATTCATTATTGTATGTTGATGAAGAAAAGCATTAAAAAATAATCTAGGATTAACTCACTACTTTATAAATAGTTGAGTACGGTAGTAACATTGGTGGACCTACTTCGATTCCATGCACGTTCTTCGCATAAACAATCATTAGGTTTCCTTGTAATAATGGTATGAATGGTACCTCATCTGCTAGAATTCTTTGCACTTGCTCGTATAGTTTAGCTCTCTCGCTCTGATCCACTTTAACCATAGCCTGTCTGAGTAAATCATCCACAGTTGGATTAGCGTATTGAGAACCAGTCCACTTGTTCGCCGTGCTCATGAGGAATGGTGAAGTGAAGTCGTCGGGGTCGATGTAATCTGGGTACCATCCGAACAGACTCAGCATCATTCTAGCGTTCCTAGCATTATCAACATATGTTGCCCACTCAGCGCTTTTGATCTCAACTTTGATCATGCCCGTTGCTTCGAGTTGATTCTTAATTAGAGTTGCTACGTCAGCTTCCGTGTCACCGTAGTGTGTTGGAGTGTACCATAGTTCTATAACTAACTTATTGTTTTCACTGTAACCTGCTTGACTTAACAAGCTTCTAGCAAGCGTTAAGTTTGGTCCAGGCCCATATGCTTCTTTAAATGCCTCTATGTGACTCCACATTCCAGCAGGTATGAGACTATATAGTGGAGTCATAGTGTTGAAGAAGACTTTCTCAGCTAGCTCGGCTCTATTTATGGCTGCTGCAATGGCTTTTCTAACTAATACATTATTAACGGGCTCCATTTTCGTGTTTACAATTATATACCTTATGAAGGATCCTGGTATCGATTTAACTACGAAATTCGGGTTTTTACTGAGGTCTACGTAGTCTTGTGGTCTAAGAGTTCTCCACGCTACGTCGACTTCACCTGTTTCTAGAGCTAATCTCAGAGCTGTTGCGTCACGGTAAAACTTTACAGTTATTCTTTTGGTTAAAGGTTTCTCGCCATGGTAGTATGGATTAGCCTCTAAAACCATGTATTCGTCTCTCTTGAATTCTTTAATGCAGTATGCACCAGCTCCTCCCCATACAGCATCGCTGACTATTTGTTCTTGGGGATAACTGGGGTGAACTGGGAAATATGGTGGAGTAGCTGCTACAGCTAAGAAGTAGCTGGCTGGAGTCTTCAAAATGAATTTAACTGTGTAATCATCAACTGCTACAACATCTTCCACGAACTCCGTTACTAACCAGGCTGGGTCACCATTAATAGTCATCACTCTTTTTATGCTTCTAACAACGTCTTGTGCTTTAACCGGTTTCCCATCACAGAATGATACGTTCTTCTTTAAGTAAAAAGTCCACGTTGAACCATCACTGGAAACCTCCCATCTCTCCGCAATACCTGGAATTAGCTCATCTGTCCCAGGTTTGTATTTAACTAATCCCTCCATTACATTGGTTAATACCTCCCAAGTAAAGAAATCGTATGCATTCGATGGATCTAAATCCGTTACTTTATCCGTTACTCCAATAATTATAGTATCAGCGTAAACTGGTGTAATTACAGTTGGAGTAGTCGTTGTAGGCGTAGTTACTGGCGTTGTAGGAGTAGTCGGAGTCGCTGGAGCAGTTGGATAATTCATTAACACATAAAGTAATGCAGCTGCGATCACGACTACTAGTAGTACAGCTATTGCAATGACTGTTTTATTCATTACTCCCACCCACTTAACACTAAATAATATACATGAAAGGGTTATAAGCTTATTCTCATTAATTCTATTGTAAAAATAGGGGATGATTTTAAGGTGTGCTAAAAGTGGGACTACTTAGATACACTGCTATAAGAGCCTTAATGATTATTCCAACAGTGCTTATACTGTACACGTTAGTATTCATAGTTCTAAGAGTTCTTCCCGGCAACCCTGTTTTAGCGGCCCTAGGTACTAAGAATATACCTGAGGAGCAGTTACAAGCATTAATGAGAGAACTCGGCTTAGATAAACCACTCTATGTGCAGTACTTCGACTACCTAGTAAACTTCATTAAAGGAGACATGGGTAAATCAATGATCATTCGTGGGAGGCCCATAGCTAGCGACATTGTGGATAAATTACCTGCAACACTTGAATTATCCATATGGTCAATTATATTTAGTTTAATTATTGGAGTGGGGTTAGGATACCTGGGGGCTAGGGCGAGGAGTGATCGAGTTAAAGCCATTATAAGATTAACTGGTTCAATAGTATTCGTTATATTCATACCCGCTCTTGGACTAAGTCTTCAATTATTATTCTCGAAGTATCTAGGATTACTACCAACAGGTGGTAGATTATCAACAACAGGTTACTTTAAACCCATAACAGGCATTTATACTCTGGATGCGCTTCTACGATTAGATATCCCAGTGTTCATTGATGCTCTTAAACACATTGTTCTCCCAGCATTAACTTTAGGGTTAGTTATTTCTGGACCATACATGCGACTCACGTTAAATAACATGGAGGAGATAATGGAGTCCAAAATGATTGAAGCGTATCGAGCACGAGGCGTAAGAGATAGTAAGATACTGAGACACGCATTTAGACACGTACTTGTACCAGTTACAACTTACACTGGTTTACAATTCTCATTACTTATGGGTGGCGCCGTGTTAACTGAGACCACATTTAACTGGCCTGGTATTGGAACATACTTAGTGGATAAAGTAATGTACAGGGATTATACTGCTATACAAGCAGTAATAATCATATTCGCAATCATCGTGGGATTAACCAGTCTGATCGTCGATATCTTATATGCTCTAATCGATCCAAGAGTGAGGTATTAGTTATGATGAGAGCTCAAAGCATCTTCACAATACTTAAAAACAAGTATATTTCTACTGGGTTAATCATAGTACTAGTGTTCGTATTTATGGCTATTCTAGCTGACATTATATCCCTTTATTCACCCGTGGATCCAGCTGGCCCACCTCTCCAACCACCAAGCCGCGATTACTTCATGGGAACCGATAACCTTGGGCGAGACGTGTTCTCGAGGATAGTGTATGGTTCAAGAATAATGCTCATGATTGTTGCCATAGCGGTAGCTATGAGTGGAGCTATTGGTACCATGCTGGGTTTGATAAGCGGTTACCTGGGTGGATTACTGGATAGAGTTTTATCCTTCATAATGGATTCCATATACGCTTTCCCTTCACTGATACTGGCTATTTCACTATCAGTAGCGCTTGGAGCAAGCCCAATTAATGCCGCAATAGCTATAGCTGTAGTTTATGTTCCTACATATTTCAGAATGGTGAGAGGACAAGTTCTAAGCATTAAGAATGAGACCTATATCGAAATGGCTAAAGCTCTTGGATTGCCTTCAATTAGGATTGTTTTGAAACACATACTGCCACATGTTACAAGAACGCTGATGGTTGTTTTCAGCATGAATAGCGCTGATGCAATACTAACTGAGGCAGCCCTCAGCTTTATGGGTTTAACTGTTCAACCACCAACACCTGACTGGGGATTCGACTTATACAAGGGTAGAGGCTTTATTCTACTCGGGTACTGGTGGATAATGTTGTTTCCAGGCCTATCCATACCTCTACTCGCAGTAGGATTCGCTCTCATAAGTGAAGGAGTATCAACTCTAATTACTGCTCGTAAAAGGTGAATTACATGGAGGTTTTAACTGTAAACGACCTATGGGTCAAATACTACACTATCAGCGGCATCGTATCAGCTGTTTCAGGGGTTTCGTTCAAGCTTAGAAAAAGCGAAATGTTAGCAATAGTTGGAGAAAGCGGTAGTGGGAAATCAACGCTTGGATTAGCATTACTAAACATGGTTCCAAAACCAGGTAGAATTGAGCGAGGTGAAGTGATATTAGATGGAGTAAATATCCTTAAATCAAGTCCCCGCGAGATCATGAAAATACGTGGAAGCAGGATATCCATGGTGTTCCAAGACCCATTTACAACACTTGATCCTCTGAGGAAAATAGTCGATCAATTCGAGGAATTCCTAATCGAGCATGGAGTAGATAAAACAAGAGCCCGTAGTATCATAAAAGAGTACTTGGAGGCAGTTGGTTTACCTGAGAGAGTCATGTACTCCTACCCTCATCAACTAAGCGGAGGCCAGAAGCAAAGGGTTTCAATCGCAATGGCTATAGCCTTAAACCCCCAGGTAGTAGTAGCTGATGAGCCCACAACAGCACTAGATGTAATTGTTCAGAAACAGATAATGGACTTAGTGGATTCCATTAAAGAGAAGTATAAGTCATCCATAGTGCTGATAACCCATGACCTTGCTTTAGCCCTCGAGAGAGCGGACACAGTAATGGTCATGTATGGTGGCAATATAATGGAGTACGCTGGGAAAACAGAGCTGTATGGTAACATGAAGCACCCGTATACGAGAGGGCTATTTGAGGCTTTACCGAGAATACTTCAGAAAACTCTACCAAAATCCCTACCGGGGAATCCGCCTGATCTACGTTATCCACCGCCAGGGTGCGTTTTTCACCCGAGATGCGAGTTCGCGATGGAGAAATGCAAGTCCGAGAAACCTCCATTAATTGAAGTATCAAAGGATCACATTGTTGCATGTCACCTTTATGGGTGAAAACAATTGAGCACTATTGTTGAATTATTAGATGTAGTTATGGATTTCGAGACCAGTTCATTGGGTAGAAAGCAGAAAGTGAGAGCAGTAGACCGTGTTTCCCTTAGAATCAACAAAGGAGAAATATATGGGTTAGTTGGAGAAAGCGGTAGTGGGAAATCAACGCTTGGGCGAGTATCGCTTAGGTTATATAAACCAGTCAAGGGGAAAGTGATATTCGAGAATAAAGACATTACTTATTTACCTGAGAGAGTAATCAGGCCTTTAAGAAGAGAAATGCAATTAATACCTCAAGACCCCTACGGCGCCATTAACCCTGCTCAAACAATAGGTGAAGCACTCATTGAACCATTGCAAGTCCACTTCAACACGAGTAAGGAGGAGGCCTTTAACAGGGCGTGCAGAGCACTCGAGGAAGTTGGACTTATCCCACCCGAGGATTTCATGGATAGAAGACCTATGGAGCTAAGCGGTGGACAACTCCAAAGAGCTGTTATCGCCAGAGCAATGATTCTGAGACCAAAGTACATAGTAGCCGATGAGCCAACAAGTAATCTTGACGCTTCTATAAGGACATCGGTAATAAAGCTTCTACTGGACTTCCGGGAGAAGTATGATCAATCAATATTATTCATAACGCACGATATCGCTCTACTGAGCCTAATAGCTAATAGGATAGGTGTTATGTACTTAGCGCAATTAGTTGAAGAAGGATCAGTTGAACAAGTCATAAAGGAGCCTTTACACCCCTACACGAAGGCTTTACTCAGCGCAATACCACTTATAAGTAGTCAAATAGGTCTCGAGAAGGTGTATTTGAAAGGGGAAATCGGTGATCCTGCTAACCCGCCGCGCGGCTGCCGCTTACATCCAAGATGCCCACTTGTACTCGAAGAATGCAAGTCGAGGGAACCGCCGTTAATAGAAGTTGGAAATGGGAGATCTGTTAAATGCTGGTTATACTACAAGTAAAAGCTTTGATCCACGGTAAATAATGCCTGAAACTATAGTTCAGCTAACAAATTTCTTACAATAAGATCACGTGCTAAATCCTCTAGCATTCTCCTGGATTTCCCGCGAATAATGATCACGTCACCCACGTACTCAACTATGATTGACCCGTCTCGAGTATACTTATCTATTATTTTTCTCGATTCAACACTATTGACAGCGACAACTATGAAGTAACCGAAGGGATCCCTTCTAGAGAGTATTTGCTTAATAATTCTCTCAGTATCCGTTTCCTTCACTCATAAAGCACCTCATGGTCCCATTATTGGGTTCGCGACTTCTTCAATTTAATGCTCTTAGCAATGAGTAATCTAACTCGATAAATACTTTTATTCTGCGTTGATAAATGTTATCTGGGTGTGAGTAAAAGAGAGGTGATCGCCCGTTGTTGACGTTAATTGTTGGAGGATTCTTCGGGGATGAAGGTAAAGGTAAAATATCGGCTTATGTATCTCTAGCAAAGAGCTACGATTACGCTGTGAGAACGGGTGCTATTAACGCAGGGCACACTGTGGTTTTTCGTAGTAGGAAATTTAAGTTACGAGTAGTATCAGCTGGATTCGTTAATGAGAAAACGAAGTTGATTATTCCTCCTGGAGCATTAATTAGACTAGATGTATTCTTTAATGAAGTCAAAGAGCTTGGAGTTGAGAACAGGGTAATGGTTGATTACAACACTGGTATTATTGAGGCAATACACGTTGAACGTGAGAGAAGCGATTCGGTTTTAGCATCTATTGGTTCAACGTTCCAAGGGGTTGGGGCTGCAATGTCTGACAGAGTTCTCAGGAGACTTAGGTTAGCAAGAGATTTCAAAGAACTAGAAAAATATTTATGCGATGCCCCATTCATACTTAATAAAGCACTGGATCGAGGTGAAAAAGTTCTAGTTGAGGGGACTCAGGGAACATTTCTCTCCCTGTATCATGGAACATACCCCTATGTAACAAGTAGGGATACAACTGCCCCAGCTTTACTATCCGAGGCCGGCATAGGCCCTAAGAGAGTGAGCGAGGTGATAGTTGTCTTCAAGGCCTACGTTACTAGAGTAGGAGAGGGGCCACTAGATGGTGAACTAAACTATGAGGAAGCAGTTAAACGAGGATGGATTGAGAAGGGTACAGTTACCGGGAGACCGAGGCGAGTAGCACCATTCAACTTCGAGTTAGCCAGAAAATCAATTATGTTAAACTCAGCTACTCAAATAGCGTTAACTAAACTAGATGCTTTATTCCCGGAAGTTAAAGGAGTTAGATCATGGGATAAACTACCATCAGAGGCTAAGAAGTGGATTGAGGAAATAGAATCCGTATTAAAGATCCCTGTAACTCTCATTGGAACAGGAGAAGAAGTCGAGGAAATAGTAGATAGAACAAGAGAGTTGGGGATGGAGCTTTGAGAGAGTTCGATGTAATCATAGTTGGTGGAGGCCCAGCTGGATTATTTGCTGCTGTCGAACTAGTTAAATTAACTAGTGGAAAACTAAGAGTAGCCTTAATTGATAAGGGAGGCAAGGTAAATGAGAGACGCTGTCCTCTAACTCTAGGCGCGTTAAGACCAATATATAATAGAGACGTAGGAGGGTGTGGGGCCTGTAAAATATGCCACATACTCTACGGTATAGGTGGCGCGGGGACGTTTAGCAGTGGAATAGTGAACCTTAGACCAGATGTGGGAGGAGACCTGGATAAGCTACTTAGTAGCTGGGAGAAAGCTGAGGAGATAGTAAGGTATATTGATAAGTTAATAGTTGAGTTCGGTGCACCAAGCGAAACACTCATAGAACCAGATCCAAAGAGAGTGAAATCCATTGAGAGATTGGCAGCGAAAGCTGGAGCTAAATTCATACCTACTCCTCAAAGAGTCCTGGGAACAGAGAACGTGATCAAAGTAGTGGAAAACATAGTTAAATTCCTGGAGGAAAACCATGTTGAAATACACACTTTCACAACTGTTTACAACATAAACAGGGATCAAGGATTATTTAGAGTTGAAACAAGTAGGGGAGAATTCTACGCCCGTAGAATCCTATTATCTCCTGGTCGTGGGGGAGCACACTGGTTCAAGAACATATCTGATAAACTTGGAATAGAAGTTGAACCCGGGCCACTTGACATAGGTGTCCGCGTTGAAGTACCTTACTATGTGACTGAGCATATTACAAGCGTGAACTATGACCCTAAGATAATCTTGTACACGAAGTCGTACGATGACATGGTTAGAACATTTTGCACTAATCCTCAAGGATTTGTTCTAAAAGAGTACTATGATGATGGAACTGTTGGAGTTAACGGTGAAACCTACAGGGAAACCAAATCTAAGAACACGAATTTCGCATTACTCGTAACTCTCAAGTTAACTATGCCATACACAGATGTCCTAGAACTCGGTAAATCCATAGCAGTTATGGCCACTAAACTCGGAATCGGGAGACCAATAGTGCAGAGACTCGGAGACTTAGAGAAAGGAAGAAGGAGTACATGGGAGCGAATAATGAGGAGCGTTATAACACCCACACTTAGAGATGTTACACCAGGGGATATTAGCCTTGCTTTGCCTCATAGAGTAGTTGAAAACATCATTGAAGCATTGAATAGACTAGATGTTGTTTACCCAGGTGTTGCTTCACCACAGACACTTCTCTACGCCCCAGAGATAAAGTACTACAGTGTGAAAGCTAAAATAAACCATAATTTCGAGACAAACGTTCGTGGAATCCACGTAGCTGGCGATGGAGCAGGTTTATCTCGAGGCATCAACATCGCAGCTGCCACCGGTGTTTTAGCTGCGAGAGGTATCGCTGCAAATCTATAGGTGGTAGGAATGATTGGTAACGTATGTGTTTTCAACTGGAGGTATGGTTCACCGGAATTAAGGAGATTATTCACTGTTGAGAACATCGTGAAGAATTATATTAGAGTAGAAGTAGCTCTTTTAAAAGCACTTGGAGAAGCTGGGATTGCTCCAAGTCAATGCTTCTTAGAGGTCGAGAAGTGTGCTAATGAAATAGACCCCATGGAGATCTACCGGAGAGAGGCCGTGATAGGCCACGACATCGCCGCATTATCTTTCATACTGGGAGAAAAATGCGGTGAATGCGGTAAATACGTGCATTTAGGCGCAACGAGCTACGATATTGTGGATACTGCTTGGGCTCTAATATTGCGCGACGCACTAAACATCATCAGGAGAAAACTTAAGAACGTTATTGAGAAAACCGGGAAGCTCGCATTGGAACACGCTGATACATATGTAATTGGGAGAACACATGGTCAACACGCGTTACCAATCACGTTCGGTTTTAAGTTCGCTAACTACGTATACGAGTTCTCCAGAAGCTACGAGAGACTCGTTGAACTAGAGAAAAGACTTGTGAGACTAAAAATGAGTGGCTCAGTGGGCACAATGGCCTCGTGGGGTGATAAAGGATTCTTAATTGAAGAACATGTTGGAAGAGAACTTTGTCTTGAACCACACCAAATAACAACTCAAGTTGCGCCGAGAGATGGCTTCGCGGAATTAGCGGCGGCTCTCGCAATACTTGCATCACAACTCGATAGGTTAGCATTAGAGGTTAGAGAGCTTTCTAGAACAGAGATAAGTGAAGTATATGAAGCAGTGGAGAGAGTTGGAAGCAGCGTTATGCCGCATAAAAGAAACCCTGTAACAGCGGAGAGAATATCTGGGCTTGCTAAGGTGGCTCGTAGCCTAGTAGCCGCTGCTCTGGAGAACATAGTTTTAATGCACGAGAGAGATTTAACGAATAGTTCAAGTGAGAGAGTAGTTATACCTCATATACTCCTCACAGTTGACCAAATGCTCGAAGACACAATCAAGTTGCTCTCAGTTATTAGAATTGATGAGGAAAAAGCTAGATTTAACTTAGATCTCACGCGTGGAGCAGTGTACAGTGAACTAGTTGTTGCAAAACTCGTTGAGAAAGGCTGGGCTAGGCATGAAGCATATATGAAAGTAAAAAAGATAGTTGAGAACCTTCATGGAGAAGACTTAGTTGAAGCAATACTAAGAGACCCTGATTTATCCAGTTACTTCACTGAGGGCGAATTACGGAGCACATTAAACCCTGAGTACGCTACAAGGAACACTAAGAAACTAATTGAACGCGCATTGAACTATGCTCAAAGAACTGTTTCTGAAGCTTCTCCAAGTAAATGCAGTAATTGAAAATTAAAGCAAGGTATTTCAATACCGCGTTTAATAGTAAACGTGTAAATCTCCTACTAGATGAACTAGTTACAATAAACAGTCGTTGACACCTGCTTCTTAAATATGTTTAATCAGCGAATAAAACTAATGGTGATAAATTAAATGTCTATTGATGCGGAGTCATGCATTGATAGGGATAACTGTGATCTATGTTATCTCATACACGTAAAGTACCTTGAGGTCTTAAAAATAATAGATTTAATAGAGCAGAAAATAAACGAGCTTAGATCTGGGCAACCGAGTAAACTCTTATCAGAGGACATTGTTTCAGCCTCATTGCTGAGTTTACCCTTAATGACTGTGACGCGTGTAATGAGCAAAGCCTCGCCCTTAATTAACGCTATCTCAGCCATTATTCTTGCTAGTTTTATAATTACATTTGTAGCTATAGATTCGCGAGCTACAAATGATTTAAGTGAAGGTGAACTAGAGCTCTTAGAGGAAGCACTAAAATGGTTTGATAAACTACGTGAAGCATATGAGTTAATGTTAGATAACTGTAGAAATTATTAACTCTGTTAAGTTAACAGAAACTAAGCAGGGAGTTTTGAATAGTGTTTTTCGAGTTGAGTTATTGATAGCCCGTAATATTATACCGTTGAAAACAAGTTGTTCATTGCTTGCTCTAGAGATAACTATGTGATCACTAAATCCTCCCTTTAACCACGAGCCCTGGTATAGATACTCTTTCCTCGAGCTTCTTCGCAGACTTCGTTAATACTACAGCAACCAATATGTAGAAAACTGCGGTTATAGTGTATATTTGTATATGTAGCAGTGTTTTTGCACCTATTACTTTACTAACGTACACTGTTTCCGGCACTGTTACGAAGTACGCTATTGAACTATATTTCAGTAAATAAATTAATTCGTTGGTGAGAGCTGGTATAGCTATTCTAACACCCTGCGGAATAATCACGTTTGTAATCGTGCTCCATTTGCTTAAACCAATTGATAATGCCGCCTCCCATTGTTCACGTGGAACAGCTCCAAACGCCATTCTAAAGTACTCAGCTTGGTAAGCAGCTGAGTTTAATCCTATAGCTATAATGCTCGCTGTGAATGCATCTAGTTTAATACCTACTAATGGTAAAGCGTAATATATGAAGAATAATTGAACAATCATAGGGGTTCCACGAATCAACTCGATGTATGCTGCGAGTAATGCTTTAAGTGGTAGAGGCCCGTAAACTCTCCCCAGTGAAATCGGTAACCCTAATAGTACTCCGAGAGTGAAACCTATAGAGGTGATTTCGAGAGTTAACAACATAGCGTTAAATAAGCTTACTCCATACGTTGAAACCAGGTAAACTATCTCCTCAGCGAATCCCATGATTACTCAAGCCTGTAGAGTTCCCTTATACTAAATAGAAATCTCCTAGCTCTCTCAGTTTTCGGGTTTAAAATAACTTGCTCTGGGGAACCTTCTTCGATGATTTTTCCATCATCGAAGAAAACCACCCTATCAGCAGCTTTAAGAGCGAAGCCTATTTCATGCGTGACAACAATCATTGTTCTCCCCTCATTAGCTAGTTTCTCCATAACTTTGAGTACTTCACCTATGAGTTCAGGGTCTAGTGCAGATGTTGGTTCATCGAATAATAGTAGTTTTGGTTCCATTGCTATAGCTCTCGCTATCGCTACTCTCTGCTGTTGTCCACCACTTAATTGCGCTGGGTACTTGTTCCAAAGCTCTTCCGTTATCCCTACGGATAAAAGTGCTTCTTCAGCAATTCTTCTCGCTTTCTCTCTAGGATAATTCTTCACTTTTATCAACCCTAACATAACGTTCTCTATTGCTGTTAAATGCAAGAATAGATTAAAGTGTTGGAATACGAAACCTATTTTTTCTCTAACTCTTCTAACGTCAATTTTACCTGTAGTTATTTCCTCGTTGTCAAAAACTATTCTACCCTTATCTGGTTTAACAAGCAGGTTTATGCACCGCAGCAGTGTGGATTTACCTGAACCTGATGGACCAATAATAACCACTGATTCCCCTTCGTTTACGGCGAGATTTACTCCCTTCAACACGTGGTGTTTACCATAATACTTGTGTAAATCCTCGATAAATAGGAGTTTATCACTGCCCATAACCAAGCACCCTTAGCTTTAAGTATATATAGTTCACGACTTGAGACAAGGAGAAACATATCGCTAAGTAAAGTAAGGCAACTGCTAATAATGGAGTAAAGTACTCGAATCTAGCTTGAGCAATGTGAACTGCCTGAGTAAATGCTTCAACTACTCCTATAGCGTACGCTAAGCTAGAATCCTTCAATATAATAGTGTATTCGTTCACTAATCCAGGCAACGATAATCTCAATGCTTGTGGAAATATAACTGATGTATAAGCACTCCACTTGCTTAAACCTATTGAGAGTGCAGCCTCCATCTGTCTCGCTGCTACTGCTTGAATAGATGATCTCAGTATTTGAGACTGATAAGCACCACTTATAAGCCCTAACCCTATTATAGCTGAAACCACGTTGTTCAAGCTAATACCTATAGATGGTAAACCATAGAAGATAATGAATAATAGTAGAACAGGCGGTATACCTCTAAGTATTACTACCAGTAAGTTTACTGTCCAAGAAGCCAAACGTCCTCCAAGCACCTCTATAAACACGAAAATAAGGCCGAGGATTAATCCGAGAAAAAAAGCTAGTGTAGATACCAGTATCGAGTTACTTAGCCCGTATCGTACTATGATAATAAGTGCTGTTAATAATTGTTCAATGGAGTTCATTTGTTCAGCCCGTGTACTTTGAGATAATATTAATCCATTCCTGACTACTCAGTATTTCGCTGAGAGCTTTGTTTATTGCACTCAGTAACTCGGTGTTCCCTTTTCTAACTGCGAAACCATATCTCTCCCCAGTCTCTATGGTTGCAGAAGTCTCCACGTTATATGTTCTCTGTAGTGCTCGAGCAACTGGTTCATCAACTATTACTACATCTATTCTCCCATTCAATAGGTCTTGAGTAGCTAAAATATAACTAGTGTAACTTTTCACTTGGATATTCGCACTTGTTTCATTAATGTACTTTGTTACCAACTCCTCTGCAGTTGTACCTGTTTGGACGCCAACTACTTTCCCATTAAGATCTTCTAAACCCCTTGGTTTGAATTGACTGCCTTTAACAATCAATATGGCTTGATTCGCCTCCCAGTAGGGTATAGAGAAATCCACTACTTTGGAGCGATCCTCTGTGATAGTCATACCTGATGCAACAATGTCTATTTGACCAGCTTGTAGAGCAGGTATTAACCCATCGAAATCTATTGGTACGATTTCGACTTCGTAACCTATTTTCTGCGCAACTAATTTAACAAGATCTATGTCTATTCCAACGATTTCATTAGTTGTTTCATTTATGAATTCAAAAGGCGGGAAATCCGGGCTAGTGCCTACTCTTAGAACTCTCTTAACGGTTGTAGGCTGCACGTAGAGATAATAAACTAATAGGCCAACAACTACAACTAATATCACTAATAGAGCTATAATGATTGTTCTAGTTATTTTCAATAGTTTACACCGCTATAATTGTTAAATCTCGGTGTTTATAAGTTTTTAAACCATATAAAACAATAAATTACCCACGCTCCATACACGATCAAATTGAATTAGCTTAATTTTCCACATTACATTCGAAACCCGCATTTTGCAAACACAGGAACTTCGCCTAAAAGTATACCATGTTTCTCCATAGATCACCTATGTTTTAAGAAGTTCCGATTTAGATGCATCAAGGTACTCTACCTCCCTCAACACTTCGCACGTCGCCCGAGTCAACGCACAAATATTATTAATTGATTCACGCGCATAGTCTCTCGATGAGCCCAGATCAAAGAAATCCATTAAACCCCTCCTCCCGCCCGTGGCAATAGCTTTCACAAGTGTTGAACGATCTTCTTCGATAAGTATCATTGTTACAGTTAAGTAATTCCCAGCTCTAAAGAAGTATTTTTCCCCCACGGCAATTGCGATCCTAGGCCTTGTTTTTAATACTTCAAAATATACATTAGAGAACTCTCTACCTGGTTTAAACACGTCTATAACTCTTTCAAATGAAGCGTTCACCCTCACCAATAATCCGTGAGCTAAAACCACGCCAAACACCTAGATAAAAATTGCATAAAATATTGATAAAGAATCTCTTAATAAAACTTAGCTTGGTTTAATCCAACATACTAGGTTCGAATACATCGTAGATCAATCTAGTGATAATTCGCAATGATCATGTTCACAATTGACAATTTAACGAGTAAAAGTCCAGGTTTGAATGCATGAAATTAACATGACTTAACATCATATATCTGATTGGATTTACTGCTTTTAGGCTAAGAGGAGTTTACGTTATTCAATACAATTATTTAAAGACAGCCAGTGTTTCATCGAAAACCAAGCTCAATAATATATAATTCGTTGTTTCTTCACCGTAGATCTATTAAATCAATATCATTAAATTAGAGAAATGATCATGTGGTAAACTTATATATTTCTCGGTAACATTAAATAAACGGTTGGAATAAATGAGTCGGTGCCGCGATTTTATTTTACTAATTTTGGTAGCTTTATTGTTACTGACTCCTTATATTGTTACACCCGTAGAGACTCAGGGAACATTTATTAAGATATATATTAGAGGAAGCGGGGCAATCGAAACTGATCCACCCGGGATAGATGTTAATATACGTAGAGTAGGTGACTTATATTATTTAACCGGAGATATCTTAGGAAAAATCATCATTGAAAAAGACAATATAGTATTAGATGGAAGAGGGTACCGGATATACGGGTATCACTATGGTTCCATGGAGACAGCTATTCAACTAAGTAACAGGTTCAATGTTACAATCGAGAACTTTAAAATAGAGGCTTTTGAAGAAGCAATTAGTATTAGTAATTCCAGCAATGTAAAAATAAAAAGTAATTTAATGATTAGAATAGATCAAGGCGTCTCAATATACAATTCAGTAAATATATCATTTATGGACAACATAATCTCAGACAGTGTTTTCTGGGGCATCATGATATCAAACTCCACGTTCGTTGATGTTTCCTTCAATTTATTTATGGAAACTTACCAAGCAATCAAGGTCTATAGCTCAAGAAACCTCCTAATCACCTATAACTCCATTTACTGCAGTAACTGCTTTAGTGGACTCTACCTTTATGCAATTAGATATTCCACAATAGCACATAATGTGGTTAAGGGAAGATTTGGCATATTCCTATTATTATCCGATAACAACGCGATCTATAATAATTTGTTCGACAACCAGGAGTCAAACTACTACGTGAACGCGGGAATAAACAACTGGAATACACAACCGGTTCAAGGAGTTAACATATTGGGAGGAAACTTCATTGGAGGAAACGCTTATTTACTCTCAGGCAATAATGGTTACTCTCAAACCTGTAGTGACGAAAACAAGGATGGTTTCTGCGATCAACCACTAGTTCTCAATAATTGGAACATAGATTATTACCCATTAAAATACTCCTCTTTTATGAATCCAAGTAATTCTACCTTCTACATTTACACCACTACCGTAATTAAGACCATTACGACAACTTACACTACGACGCAAACTGTTACGAACCCAGTCACGTTGACGACAACTGTAGTAACCAGTGCTCCACCTGAAACAATCACAACAACTAGAATCGAGACCATTACGCACTCTACTGTTGTAACCACAACTGTTCCCACCACACTGGTAACAACTCAGATTAACCCGGTTACAAAGACTTCGATCCAAGTACTAACCGAGGTTTCTACAACAACACATATATATACCACTACACCCATAGAGCAAATAGTTTCCTCAATAGTCTCTACTTTAATAGCGTTAATTTTAGCAGTTGCTGCAATCGCAATATTATCAGTACTAACTCCTGAGAAGAAGCGTTGAAAATATATATTGCGAAAATGCTTCGTAGTTCACGTGTTCAATCTCCTACTCCTCTAGCTTTCAAAGCTTCCTCAGCTTCCATTACCCTCGTGACTAGTAGAACCATGAATGCTCTAAGTAAATACTTGTAGTTAGAATACCTGTAGAATGAATTTAACCCTCTCGCTCTCAATGCGTTCACAGTATCTGCCAATATTCTCGCGGAGTATCCTACGAATAAATATGTTAAAGAAACAACGTTGAAACCCAGTAGTTTCCTAATGTGTCCAGGAGGTGTAGTAACATAGAATAATACAAGTGACGTAAACGTCGTGTAAGCGTAGATTAAATTTATAACTATGTTTACTTTGAATGTTGAGAGAACCATGTTTAATAGAATTATAATGGATGATAGTGTAAACCATGATAAAGATGTGAGTACGATTAATTTTCTCGCACCTACGTACAGTAGTAGTGCTAAGTTTAATGCCATCAAAGCGAGGATCAAGTAAAGGTTCATTGCTCTAGATAACATTGTTAAAACTAATAATGCGATCTTAAAGTATATCGCTTTATAATCGTGGAGTATTGTTGTCTTCGCCTGTAATTCTACGGTCTCCTTTATCAATTCAACCACACATCAGTATCCTTGTTGGTATGCCGTGTTCTTTTAATGAACTATTGTTGAGATCTCTTAGTGAACCCCTGAAAACTATTTCCCCGCTAGATAACACTAATACTTGGCTGCCTTCAAGCATATGTAAGTAAGCTAGGTTAGCTGATGCAATGATTATTGTTTTATTCTCGGTTAAACCATAATTAATTATTTTAATTAATGATTCAACGCCTTCAGCATCAAGGTAGTCGAATGGTTCATCAAGAAGCCACACAGGTTGATCTATAGCTAGTATACTGGCTATTGAAACCCTCTTGGCTTCACCGCCACTTAAGTTAAATGGGTTTTTGTTCATAAGAGACCTAGGTACAAGTAACTCTACTATTTCCTGCTTTAAAGGCACACCTGAGACTCGTGAAGTGAACTCCAATTCGTCTCTAACTGTTGTCTCAACGAAGCCTGCGTAGGGATTTTGCCACGTGTAACCGACGAGTTTAACTGCTTCTTTCCTCGGCAATCTATGGATATCTCTACCTGAGATTAGTACTCTGCCTTTTAATGGTTTTAGTAAGCCAGCAATGGTTTTCAGTAGTGTCGACTTACCGGAGCCATTTCTACCTAGAACAATGTGTAATCCAGGTTTAAACTCGAGGTTAATGTTTCTGATTACGGTTTGACCATTGTATGCTATGGTGACATCTTCAACTAGTATCAACTTACCTTCAACCCCTTCATTAAGAACACGACTAGTGCGACTCCTAATATACTAATGCTGAAAACGCTTCCTAATAGAACACCTGTGAAAGCTATGAGTATATCTAATCCACCGAACAAGTGGAGAACGAAATAGCCGATTATCGCTGATACTATTAATGATTCAACGATAGCGGTTGCCACCAAGGAAACCATGCTTTTACTTCTTCTACCAATAAGCAAAGCCACTAAACCAGCAGCGAAATTAGCTAGTGAACCAAATAACACGTCAACTATTCCGAACGGTGAGTAAACGTTCGCAATAGCGCAACCCACTGTGAGACCAATAACACCAGGAAACCCGAAGAAGTCGAGGAAGGGTAGCAATAGAAGAGAGTCAGCAACTCTGAACTGAAAAACATAAAAGCTTATTGGAGCTAGAAACGTGACTAGAGCCGCGTAGAGACCAGCGATTACAGCGGCTTTAACAGTGCTAAGCATTTTCATCTCTAATCACCAATTATTACACTAATATACTTTGCAATAGGATAAAATATCTGGATAACATTATCTTAAAAATCTTCCCGTGAAATCCCTCAACGCAATAATACGATTCAAAGCAAGAATCCGCAATTTAAAGAACACTATGGTTTAAACTATTCTTTCTTCAACCTAAACAGCGCTGAGATTCAACTAAGTAGATTAAGGTATTCTGAACGTATACTCAGCTTGATACGTTGCACCATCATAGATCAGTACTGCTTTAACGTGTATACTGTAACCGCTTAAATCATCTAGCGGAATAAACCTCCAAGTCCAAGTCACACCCGGTTTTTCTTCATAGGAAGGCAAGTCACTGCATTCCCATGTAACCGTGTTTCCATCCCTGTAGAATCTAATTGATGGAGTAAATCCGAGTTCCGCGATCCAAGCCACATCCGGTACTCTGTTAAACGGTGCAATGAACTCGACTTGTATGCTTTTAACAGCTGCATCACCCCATAGTGAGACCCATAACTCCCCCTCGAACCCAGGCTTACTCACTCTTACCCCTATTGTTTTTACAATTTGATCGTTAACGTATACATCTGCCATATACCAAGTATAAGAACTAGTTTCAAATGGATCTTTTGGCTTCACGATGACAACGCCGGGTTCCTTCTTCGAAGATCTGTAAATAGTAGCCAATAGTGAAACCGAAGTAGCGATGAGTACTGAAAGAATTAAAAAAGCAACCAGTGATCTATTCATAACTCTTCCCGTATTCCTACATATAGATAAGTATACTAAAAATATAAATTTTATTAAATTTATTGACTTTTAAGGGAAGCGATTATTATTTTGTTACCGTAGACCTCATCATGAATGTTAGTCGTATGGTTGTCAAAGAATTTCTCATACGCTGTCTAAAGCTGTCATAGAGTTATTAGGAAGAATTCTTACTACATACAGAAACATTTATCTATTCGAGAATAATGAAGCTTTCACCGTATCAACTACTCTTACTAAAAACAATTAGAGACAGTAGAAGCGATCTACGTATCCAAGGAGTAAAGGTACCATTTATGAAATGTTTAATCATCTAACAACCGAGTCCTAAAGGGGGGTTGAGATATAAAATTATATTAGGCAAATAGTGCCAAAGGAGAATTCTCTTGGTGATGAATGCGGCCCTCGAAGAACTTTTATTTATCTATGGCACGGAGTGCATGCCTCCTAAACAATTCAAACTGAAGTATTTTTAACTAGATTTGGTTAAATTAGCTTGGGGTGCTCTGTGAGGATCTTACATGAGTTTGTACCTACGAGAAAATTCCTGAAAATGGCTGAGGAGACAAAGGATCTAGTAGACGGTTGGAATATAACTGATAGCGCAGCAGGTGTTCCTGCACCGAGCGGTGTAGCTGTAGGCTGTGTTTTAAAAACAAAATATCCTGATAAAGTAGTGATACCAATATTTATTCTAAATTATAAAGGCCCAGTAGAAGCGGGTGCACTAGCACTAGCAGCTGAAGCCGTGGGTCTTGATGGAGTAGTTTTAACGATGGGTGACGAACCCATATATGGAGAGCCCCTGGGTTCAAAGTATTGGGGTAAAACTGAGAATGCGAGAGATTTCTTAAGAGAAAAGATTAAAATAAAGACGCTGAAACTTGGATGTCTCTTATCACCGAGACCTTCTAAAGAAAGGTATGGTGAAAAAGCAAAAGCAGGTTTTACTGCTCAAGATATGATTGATAGAGTAAAGACTGGCTGGGACTTTGCATTATTCGCAAGACTTACACCAGAGTCCTTATCAACACTAGAAGAAGTATCCATGGAAATGAAGAAGCTTGCTAAACCAATATACGCATATTTCTTAATTCAAACTACACGTAACATAGAAATATTGAAGAAAATTGGTTGGCAGCCAACAACAACAATTGATAAAGCCGCTGAGTTCGCTGAGAAACTAGAAGGACTTGTTGACGGGATCATAGCAACATGTGCGGGAGATTATCAAGGCGATTTAGAGCTTCTAAAAGCACTCCTGAAACTCAGGAAGAAATAGAATTAAAGCCAAAATCAAAACACGATAACTCTACTTATAAAGTGATAGAAATACAGATTCATTCAATAAACAATACATTTTGCTTACATAATACCTCCTTACTTTAAACCCCGCAATATGCTTAGCAGTGTTTCCATGCTGCTTAATTAATGCGTCAACGATGAACCTTAAAAGAAGACTGTATTAACTCCTAGCATAGTAACTTGTGACTCGAAGAAGACTAAGAGTTGATGTTATTGTCTTGAATTAGATGCATCCATTGACAACGCGGTGACTTTGAACAATACCTAGTTTACTGCAACATTTAACTAAACGTAGTCACAACTAAGACCAGTTATGGGTTTACTTTTACTCAAAATCAGCCGATTACATAGTAAAGCAATCCATCATAGGATTCTAATAAACCAAATTATCGGAAATAATCCGCCATTAGCAGGCACCCTTAATTATTAACCATGATGAAAAGCCTCCAATGCTTTGAAAGAATGAGCGGAATCGCGATCCCACCGTTGATGAATAATTGTACAGTAAACAAGCTTATCATTAAATGCTAATAATATGGGATTTTAATTCAAAAACATAGTACACTCATAGGAATGATTACTGGTATTCGCATTTAACAAAATGATCTCTTCAGGTTTGAAAAAATTAATTTATTCACTTATTGATCAACTTACTTATTTATCACTGTAAGCTTTATTAACCCCTTTTCCAATTTTAGTAATTAAGGTGAAAAATTTGAATATTAAACCTATAAGTATAATAGCTACAATACTTTTGTTAGTGTTTACGATGACCATGATTTCACCATCGATAACTAATGTTAAGGCAAGTAATTCATACATTACTCCATTAATAGCTGGGCAATATATGACGATTGGCTACGTGGAAACGTGGCATGAAAATATCAGTGGAGCATTGATTCTCCACGTTAAATACGTGATAAATGATACCGCGTGGTATCTAACAGAAGTTCACTTAGCAGTAAATACAAGCCTGAGCGGTATACCAAGAACAAAGACTGGTAACCCGATACCAGGCCTATTCCCATACTCTGCTACTGGATTATGGACCAAAGAATACGAGTTCACAATAAACCTCACAGATGTCTTTGGACTCACTTGTCCAGCAAGTAATCAAACAACTATATACATAGCAGCACACGCAGATGTCGCTAAAGTCGACGAGTATGGGTACACTGTACAAACAGAGACAGCATGGGGAAACGGAACAAGGTTCACTACTAGAGGAAACTGGGGAATGTACTTCACATACAATATTATATGCGAGCAATATGTACCAGAGCAAGTATGCTATCTCAGTGGTAACGCCAGAACAGCATGGGCAAATGGATATGAATTCCCTGGAAGGAACTGGGCAACATATGTTGTATACAATGGTGGAAACCAATCGACAACCTTGCTACGCGGCCAAAACGAATACGTCGGAGATGTATACATTTGGAGAGACGGAGACTCTCTAGTAGTGAGAATAGTAATGAAGCCAGGATACGCCCTCACCAAACTACACATACATGTTGCAACAAACCTGAGCGGTATACCACAAGCCAATGGTAACCCAATACCAGGCAACTTCGAATATAAAGTGGATTTCACGGGTATAACAACGTTTTACGATGCATATATATCTTTAGACTCCAGTGAGCAGGCTGCTAGCCAACTATACGTGGCAATCCATGCAGAAGTAGACACATATACGTGTAGTTAATGTGAAAAATACACGCATAATGAAAGTTCATTTTTAAACTCTTTTTTATACATGTTTTCTCGAATGCTATTTTCCAAGGGATCTAATTCTTATCATTGTGCTTGTTAGTGCCTCCGCTTATTTAAAAGTCGTTTATTATGGTATCCTCGTTACAGGGGTGTGAGTGAGAATTCTAGCCTTCATTGTCTTGGTATTAGCGTTACTGCTATGTACTATGAGCTCGGTGATAGAAACTCAGAGTGTGATAGTATCACATACAAGAGTAATAGTGGGGGTTAAACAAGGATTTGATATCCGCGTAGTAGTGCAGTATCTGGGTTCATATGGTAGAGTGCTGAGTGTTATACCCGAGTTAAACGCCATTGTTGTCTCAGTACCCGCTAGTCTCGTAGGACACCTTAGGAGTCAACCGTTCGCGAAGTATGTTGAGGAAGACGTAATAGTTACTGCACTAGCGAAACCCAGTACTGGAAAAGTTTACTTCACGAATTACACTCAGAACACTGCAACTGTTGCGAGTTCCACCACCACGGTATCCTACACTGTAAAAAACAATAATGCGAAGCAACAAGTTTCGGTGATCGTTGAGTTGATTAGTGAGACCGGGGAACTAGTTGCATCGAATCAGCATGTGATTCCAGCTAGAGGCAGTGCTACGGGTTCACTAACGTTTACGGCTCCTGATACACCTGGATTATATGCATGGAGTTTAGTCTTATTGAATGCACTCGATCAGTCAATGGTTTATGATAGCGAAATCGTCTACCTAAATGTAACTGCACAAGTAGAAAACCCGTCGCCTACACCTACTCCTCCATCCTCAGAAGTTCCAGTCTACAACGACACAGTTACCTGGAACATAAAGTATGTAAGGGCCCCGGATATATGGCACAATTACAATAGAACCTATGGTTACGCTGCCCTAGGCTACCACAAATCGATCCAGGTCGCTGTATTAGACACTGGTATAGATTACGGCCACCAAGAGCTGAACGGGAATGTAGTATGGTGCGCTAAGTTCCTTAACTCTGGCTCCACTGTTTACGAGGGCTATGATCTCTCCCAGTGCATGGATGTATATGGTCATGGAACTCATGTAGCTGGAATAATCGCTGCGAGAATCAACAATATGAGCATTGCTGGCGTCGCGCCCTACGTAGTCATCTACGCTGTTAAAGTGCTAAGCGATTCTGGTTCAGGCTACTCCTCTGATATAGCAAGAGGGATAGTTGAAGCCGTTAAGGGGCCGGATGATATACTAGGCACCGAGGACGATGCTGACATTATATCGATGTCCTTGGGTGGGCCGAGTAGTAGTATACTGTACGATGCTGTGAAGTACGCTTACAATAATGGGGTGGTTCTAGTGGCAGCTGCTGGAAATGAAGGCGCTTCAACACCGAGTTATCCAGCAGGCTATCCAGAGGTAATAGCGGTTGGAGCAATAGACTCTAACTATAATGTTCCAACCTGGAGCAATAGAAACCCTGATCTAGTGGCTCCAGGTGTAACAATATATTCAACGCTTCCCGGCAATACTTATGGGTATAAGAGTGGTACATCAATGGCTTGCCCCCACGTATCAGGGGTAGTTGCAATACTGCAGGCAATGAGGCTACAGGCTGGTCTAGGAAAACTCACACCAGACCAAGTAAGACAAATACTGATATCCACAGCTATAGACCTAGGAGTAAAAGGATACGATGAACAATATGGATACGGATTAGTAGATGCTTATTCAGCTTTAAACCTGGCGTTAAACTCGTAGATCAATAGTTAAAAACCAAGCAATTTTTTCACCATACAGACTCATTTTTGAACACTATCCCCATATTATTCTATTTCTGATAAACTCATAGTCAACAACTCGGTAACAAAAAATATACATGAGTACCGAGAACCACGCTGAGAAATCTATGGACTGCCCCAAAACACACTTAGATTTATTTAATGCTTTTTCAGCATATCTCCATTAACATCTCCTCACGTGAAACACTGGCTCCACATCACCTTAAGTGCCATCTCATACTTCAATTCCAGCCCCAGTTTCCTCGAAACTCTCAATGATATATGAATTATTCTTCTAAACCAATCTGGAAACTTCTACATCTTCCTCATCAACACAAAACATTCATCGCTCATCCTAGAAGCCAGAAAAGTTTATAAATGCAGAATAATTTATCCTATATCCTATATGGTGATTATACATGAGTGGATCTAGGTATCAACTACTACCACACTGTGCCACCCACGCTAAAGACTTAGTTATTGTAGCAACATGCGACGGTGCATCCACGGTTGGGCAAATCGGTAACGAAGTTGCAAGAAGATTGACTAAGAAGTACCCGGATAGTGTTAGAATGTGTTGTTTATCAGCTGTTAGTGCTGGAAGCGAAACACATATAAAAGTCTTCCGAGAAGCTAAAGCGGTCATCGTTATTAATGGCTGCCAATTAATGTGTGCTTCTAATATATTAAGGCAGAGGGGTTTAAAGATCACTTATGAAATAGTAGTGGCGAAGGAGGGAGTCAATAAGCTACCATCACTAGACTACACAGACGAGGAAGTAGAGAAAATAGCGGAAAAAATAGTCAATGAATTCCTCCAAAAGAACATTAATAATCAACACAATCAAGCTAATATCTAAGTCACTCCGCGGAGGATACATCACTCGTGAGTACACCCATGAGTTCACACCCCTCCCGTGGAGGCGTGAACCACAGACCCTAATAAGCTGGAGTTTAAACAGTCATGTAAAAGGATAGCGGGCCCGCCGGGACTTGAACCCGGGTCCTCCGGCTCCGGAGGCCGGCGCCCTATCCATGCTAGGCGACGGGCCCCATGTTTTAGTTCACTTGTTTCATTTTTATGTTAACTGGTGTTTATTATTTACTGTCCTCGTCTTACCTGGATTCCGTTTATAGGTAACTATGAGTCTCCATGATTAATTTCAATTGTGCGAATAAATTATTCTCATGGAATTTGGTCCCCTATTTGATTAGTTTAGATGCTTGTTACGGTGAATATGGCGTAATTGTGTTTCGGGCTTTTATTCAGAGTACATGATCCTTGCTCTTTGTTAGCTGTGCTTTAATAATGCTTATATATTATTAACAAGTTTTCGAGTTCACTCTGTTAGTTCAATTCTGTGGAAGCTGCGTTATGATTATTAATTGGTTTTTAATTTAATTATTATGATTGTGTTTGCTTATGGTTCATTGTTTTTAGTTCAATTGGTTGCCTAGATTTCGTTGATCAAAACGTGTTTAAGTGTGGTGGGTATTCATGAGCACCAATGTTGTAGATAGGTTGAGGGGTGCATATAGGGGTTTCATGTACTCTGCATTGTTCTCAGCGCTAGGTTTGATTCTAGAGGTAGTAGTTTTCCTCCTATGGGGAAGTATAATATTGTTCACTGATATAATTCACTGGACTGTTGACACTGTTCTAGAAATATTTGGGTTTGTCGCCATTTACTACGCTATCAGAGTGGGGCGCAGATTCCCCTGGGGTGTCCTAGTATTAGAGGGAGCAGTAATGCTTTTATCTATAACCATGGCGATTGGAATATACATGGTTTCATTTGCTAGTTACATGGTGACAGAATACACAGCTGGGTCTGTGACGACGAATAATATACTATCAGCATCTGGAACAATTCTAGGAGGATTATTCACACTACTAGCTTTCATTGTCCAGAAGAAAAACTACGAAAAGTTCGAGTTGGAGGTATTGAAAATTGATTACACTCATGCACTAATAGATCTCATAGCGGCAATTGTCTCCACAGCGGGTATTATAGCAGTGTACTTTACTAGAAGCAGCAACATAGAAATATTGTTCGTGTTTATATCAATGACATTCATCATACATAGCTTAATAGAAATAATGCGTGATGTAGTGAAAACAATAACGGGGACCAACATAGATCATGAGTTGAGTATAAAATTATACAAGAAACTGATTGGAGAATACTCTAACATAGTGGTAGATGACGTAGTAGCACGGAAAATAGGTTCATTCTACACCGTGGAAGCAAAAATAGGTGTTGAACCAAACACAAAGATATCAACCGTCCACAGATTAAGAAAGAAGATAATTAAAAGCATAATAGAGGAATCCGGGTTAATATACCACGTGGAGGTAAGAATATACCCTATACCAGCAAGGAAAAGAAAATAAAGTCCTAATTTATCGAGGTTAAAACACGATTCAACTATACTGAATTAGAACTACGACAAAACATCCAAGTGTGCGGCTTTTGTTCTAATTGAAACATATAGTTTTCATTATTGAGCGCATATTACTAATTTCATCGTTCAATTAGAATCTACCCCTTTATTGATTTAATACAAGGAAACTCTCTATGTTTAACTTGGTATAAATGTATCAGTAGTTAAATCTAGGATTGTAGTGGAATCATGGCTCACACAGGCACTATTAGAATTTCAACGGGGATACGTGAACTAGATGAGGCGCTCGAGGGAGGTATACCGAAGGGTAGCTGGGTAGCTATTACTGGTGAACCAGGTACAGGTAAATCAATAATGTGCATGCATTTCGCATGGGCGGGTTTACTCGCAGGCGACCCAGTAGTATATGTAACTACGGAAGCCGAGTTCAGAGACATAGTAAGGCAGGCTAAAATGTTTGCAATGGATTTCGAATCTTACAGAATACTGGACTTATCGAGTAAGCAGGAATACAGCCAATCACCCGACATTGTTGTAATAGATATTTTTGGTTTACTTAAAATAGCGAGGCAAATGAGTGAGCAGAATCCATTAGAACCCGAAAACATTAGGAGGAAACGATACGCTGCACTGGATATTCAAACTCTTATAGCAGCGATACATGAAGCGTACAGAGTTCTCGGAGTACTGCGTGATGATAAAGCGAAATCTCCATATAAACACGTTAGATTAATAATAGATTCCCTGAGTGCATTCTGGGCTGATAAACCAGCAATGGCGAGAAAGTACAGTTATGACTTGAAAATAGCGACACATAGGGAAAACGTGACAGCATACCTTGTCTCGCAGTACGCGATGACAACCAGGTCAACGTTTGGTTTCGGCCTTGAACACATCGCTGATGGGGTATTCCATTTATGGATGGAGGATGTTGAATCAACACATGAAGTTAAAAGATACATGATAATTAAGAAAATGAGAATGACTAATCACAGAAGAAAAGCATTCAAACTAGACATAGTTGAAGGCAGAGGATTAATATTAACTACTGAGTAATCATTCAATTTCACAAAAAGACCTCATGTTCATCGGGGAAGGTTTAACGCTGGGACTCGGTAAAATCTCTCTCCTATGTATTCTTTGAAGCGCTTTATTCAAGGGTTCAGCATCTAAAGCTATAGTCACCATTATCGAGGTAAGTGCAGACCACATCCTCCATTTTTCAACCCAGAATTCCTCAGCGAATTTTTCATCTATTCCGTAAACTACGCTGATTATTTTCTTCAGCCACCTATCAATTGGAGGTAGATCGTATTTCCTCATAGATAAAGCTATGGCGAGTCTCGCAGTGTATGGGCCTATGCCCTTTAACTCGCGGAGAACACTCTCTGCATAAACAGGTGTTCCCTCATTGATTGCTTCTTCATCAACATCTCCATTAACAAAGGCTTTAGCAACGTTAACCACTGTTTTCGCGCGGTATCCTAGGCCGGAGTTGAACAATGGATCTGGATCATCGAGCACTTCTCGTGGCTCAGGAGGCCTTAAAACCTTCAATTCACCTACTTGAATAATTCTCTCATAGTTTTTAACAATATTGTGTAGCATTCTCCAACCTTGCTTGAAACTAACGTTTTGTTGACATATACCGGTTACTATGGCCCACCATAAACTAGTTGATCTAAGTCTCCAACCTCTATATGTTCTTAAAAATTCGCCGAGAAGAGGATCACGTGAAGCTAGCTTTATTAATCCACCAATGTCTTCGTTTAATCCAATAGTGAAATGAAACTTTTTCACAAGGTCTTCGCAGCAACAACTCTCAGAGTATAATTCATATTTACCGTTAAAGTATAATACTACCACAGAGTAATCCAAGCCGGGTATAAATATGATTGACTTATAGTCATCAACCCAGAAACATAAATTATAAACTGAACCAATTAACCTGTAGTCGAGTAGTTTTCCGGGTAAATCACCATCGAAACAGAGTTTCAGTTTCTTTCCATCATGCAACTCTATGAACACCAGCATTAACTACTATGAAGATTAATAATCAAGCATAGTTGATAAATAACTCTGCTACAGCTTCTAACGGGGTGTCTCAATCAACTGTAAACAGCAGGAGAGGTGTATAAAAAACAGTTATTAATTCACCTAGAACATATTCACTTAGACATGAATAAACGTGTACTAGTAACCTTGAACTTATGATCCACACAGTAATAAGCATTAAGCTGATTTTAACAATGAACTTAGCGAAGCAAATAAGGCGCGACATTGAATCGCCGTACTATACTGCATGTTTCAATGTTTTAAAGGAGTAAGTGCACGTAACACCCATGATCATGAAAGTGGAAAAGTAAACGAGCTACATATTTGTTTACGTGGAAAGGATGATCAGGGGTTATGTAACCGCGTTGTCTTTATAACCCATCTCAACGTCTATATATCGTGGTGTAATCATGGAGTACACTAACTTGGGATGGACTGATTTAAAAATATCTAGAGTGGGGCTTGGAACATGGCAATTCAGTGAAACATGGGGATTAGTGAACTACGATGCAGCGAGGAACGTGATAGCTAAAGCCATAGAGGTTGGTATAAATTTCTTTGATACAGCTATGGTTTATGGGAAGGGGTTAAGCGAGGAGTTCCTCGGAAAAGCACTAAAGGAGTTAAATGTTCCGAGAGATGATGTGGTAATCGCAACCAAGATACCTGGTGAATTCCTCAACCCTGATGACGTGTTTAGAGCTGTAGATAAATCATTAAAGAGATTGGGGGTAAGTTCCATCGATTTGCTTCAACTACACTGGCCTCCTTGCTGGCATAATTACCCAACTGCTTCATATGCACGTGCTCTAGAGAGACTGGTGGCCATTGGTAAAATAGGCTTCATCGGTGTAAGCAATTACCCCGTTGCTCTAATTGAAGAACTAAGATCATACTTCTCATTCACGGATATTGTGAGCATGCAGTATAGATTCAACCTACTTGAGAGATGGGCCGAGGTGGAATTAATACCTTACGCTGAAGCAAATGATTTAACGTTTATACCTTGGAGTCCACTAGCTAAAGGTGCTTTAACGGGTAAATATACACCTGAAAATCCTCCACAGTTCACTGATCTCAGAAGTGGTGAAGCAGTATTCTACTTGGAGAACTTCAAGAAAACGAGTGACTTGATTAATGCCTTGAAGAAACTAGCGGATAAATACAGTAAAACACCAGCGCAGATCACTCTAAACTGGTTACTGAAGTATAGTCCAACAATGGTACCTATACCAGGTGCTAAAACACCGGACCAAGTACTAGAGAACGCTGGAGCTGTAGGATGGGAGTTATCATATGAGGACTGGAGATTAATAGATGAACTAAGTAAATCCATTAAGATAACTTATGTAACATGGTAGAACATCTCGCATTAAAATAATGTTTTATATTGTAAACATTAACATTTTTTAATCAAATTATCCATAGTCTCTAATATTGGATACGTTAAGTATTCATGGATATTACTGTCTACTCCTTCGCAGAATATATATGAGTATAGCGATTACAAATAGTGCTAGAATAATTAGTATTGAAGTATAATCAACTAATCCTTTACCTTCACCCATGTAACTACTGGGACTCATAGTAATTGATTCTCTCATCGTGTATGGTGTAGAAGTCATATAAGAAGTGGTTCCCGTGCTTGGAGAACCTTGTTCAGTCGATATAGGAGAAGTGGTTGAAGCTTGCGGAGATGTAGTAGACGTTGTGATAGATCTAGTGGTGATAATGCTATGTGTTTGCGTATTAATCGTTGTTGGAACAGTAGTGTTGACTGCTTCTACTTCTTCAAGGCTGCTCATTAAAACAATATCCACTTCACCTGGCCCCTGTACCCTAATAGTATTACTGGATTTATCGAAGTAAACCACTGTGCCACCATAATTGTTAATTAACAATGTGAAATTACCGTAGATAGTTAAATCGACTTGGACCACTATACCTGTATTCTCCAGTACACTCGTATCAATCAATGCATGATATGATAATGGGCCCAGCTCCTCGAACATATTACTCATAGAGAATAATAATGTTAATACGCCGGAACCACAGGTAAAGAACTCGAAATAACCATTGCTTGCATCATAGTTAGTGCCATCTACGATGAGTCCCCCTTCAGCAGTATAGTTTAGGAACACGTATTCTGCTTCTCCAGCAATGTTCACAGGTATGTAGATAATGGAGCAATCTGCTGTAGATATTTCAGCATTGATGCTTAGTAAACCAGTATTCTCAACTGGGTCATATACGATCTGGTAATAAATGCTTTTAATCTGCAATAATTGCGCTGAGAGAGATCCAGGGATAATAATCATTATCATTAGTAGTAGTGCGTAGAATGCTTTCATTTAACCACCAGTAACATGCATAAAAGTATCAATATATATATTTAAATCTATAATCTACAATAATTAATGTCGACGAAGTAACTTACTTTGTTTTCACCTAAATTAGGGATTGAGAATTCATGAACAGTAGTAGTTTATCTGCTCGTAGAAGATGGGTTGCAAGCGAGAGAATAGCGCTAGGAGTTCTCGAAGAACTCGGCTACCGTGTCCTCGAAACAAGTAGGAAAATAGAAATCAACGGTGTCGAAGTGGGAGAAGTCGATGTACTAGCTACAGATGACTCGGGGAAACTATATGCTGTAGAAGTAAAAGCTGGTAAAATAGATGTAAGTGGAATAAGGCAAGCATATGTGAATTCACTGATCCTTGGAGCGTTACCCATGGTTATATGTAAGGGGTTCGCTGATGATGCCGCTAGGGAACTCGCTGATAAACTGGGAGTTAAAGTTGTGCAGTTATCGGATGTTTTTCTTGTTGAAAGCGAGGAAATATATACTATCATGAGGGAAGTCATAGAGGAAACATTGACGGATTACTTAGAGGTATTCTATGGATATAGTCCCCAAATGAAACCAGAGCACTTAGATGTCTTAAGTGCAATATATAGTTCTTCAACAATCGATGAAGCCGCAAGTAAACTAGGAGTAGACGTTGCAGCATTGGCTCGTAAAATAGAAGAGCTCAAGAAGCAGGGAATAATACCTAAGTGGGCTACAAAATACAACACTGTGAAAAGAGTAGTTCAATTACTAATACAGAAGCAAAGCGTGACAAGCGCTCTTGAGGAAAGCAAAAAACTCATTGAAGTCGTGAAGTCGTATGAGGAGCAATTCAAAAACCTGCAAGAAGCATTGCAGTTGCTAAATCAACAAATACGTAGATTAACGGAGCTTATCTCGAAACTGGAATCTAAAATAATAGTGCGTGAAGAGAAGTAAACCACATAGTGGAGGATAATATTGGTGACAGTGGAGGAAAGCAATTTTCACTGATTAAACCTATGTATCTCTATTCTCCAAGACGCGTATAATGTTTATTAATCAACGTGGCCCTCCGAGTATTCACCTGGTTCTACGTGTACTGTAGCTTCGTAGCCTAATTTTCTCCTAACAGCATTCTCTAACCTCGTGGCTACTTCATGGGCTTCTCTCAACGTAATATTTCCAGGTAAATCAACGTGAAAAGTGACCTCGACGTGATCCCCGTACCTATGGAAATGCACGTGATGAATTCTCTTCACGTTAGGATACTCCTCTTTGATAACTTTCACTAGTTTCTCCAACTCTTTACTCGCAGGTGCTTTCCCAATCAACTCGCTGGATGCTCCGTAAACTACTTCCATAGCCGTAAACATGATTAAACCAGATATGATTAATCCTAGTACTCCGTCAATCCACCAGTAACTTCTACCAATAAATATCGCGACTGATAGTAGCCCCGTTGCAAAAGTGTCACTTAAGTGATGCCACGCATCAGCTATAACTGGTTGTGAGTCAACTTTTTTACCTATTTTATAAGCCCAAATAGTAAGCAATAATTTCGCGATTGTTGAAAGCAATAACACCCCCACAATTATATCTGAGTAAGTGAGTGACAGCTTGCTAACTATTTTTTCAATACTTGAAATAGTGAACTCGGCTCCAACTACACCCAGCAGAACACCTATCACTAAGCCACCAATAAACTCAGCTCTCCCGTGACCAAATGGGTGTTCTCGGTCAGGTGGTTTACCAGCAATCCTGTAACCTATAATTAAAACCAAGGATGTCAAGGAATCAGATAATGTGTGAAAAGCATCAGCTATCACTGCAATAGAATTAAACATTACACCTACATAGTATTTGAGAATAAATAGAACCGTGTTGACTAAAATCGATACAAAACCCTCGAGATAAGCAGTTTTTTGTCTAGCTTTCATTCCATTACTACTCATATTCCATCAGCTCACAAAACCAATACGAAGCAGAAACTTAAACTTACTTATAAATCTGAAAAACAATTTTGATGCATCAAATAAATTATTTATTAAGCTATGGCACCGTATTCTTTGCACATTGAAAATAATTTCATTGGATAAAGAAGTATAACATAAATAAGTAACCAGTATATAAACTTTATTTAAATTCCCTTGATATATATGGTTTATTTGGGGATACCCCATGAGCAAGAAGAAGAAAGAGGAAAAGAAAGAAGAGAAAAAGGAAGAGAAAAAGAAATAATCCTTAAAATGAGAAATTACGCTGCTATGCTTTTAACTATATTTATTTTTTCATATATTCCCTATTTTCGCTTAGTGTTCTATGCGGTGAGCGTATTTTTCAGTATTTTACCGTTTTTGATAACTAGTTTCACCTTATCTCTAGCCATCAATGTTCTTACATCATCTATTGGATTTCCTTCAACTAGTATTAAATCAGCTAACTTACCTTTCTCAATGATACCTGTGTTCTTCAAACCCGCTGCCTCAGCAGCCACAGATGTAGCTGATTTTATGGCTTCAACGGGGGTCATACCTAGTTTTTCTACGAATAATGCTATTTCAAGTGCGTTATCGCCGTGTCTGAATGCTTTTACTCCACCCCAGAAATCTGTCCCTGTAGCGATTTTTACTCCGCGTTTATAAGCCCTGCGTACGTTATCAACGTGGAATCTGTATAGTTCGCTCTCCTTCTCTATAGCCCAACTGGGTAATCCTAACTCTTTTCCATAGTTTATTATGTGCTCGGAGACTGATAGTGTTGGCACTATGATAGCGTTTTTCTCTAATGCTAACTCTATTCCATCTTCATCTATCATATCAGCGTGAGCTATTACTTTGACGCCTCCCATTAACGCGTTGATTATTCCTTTGTTTCCCTCAGCGTGAGCATGAACAAATTTACCAGCGGCTTCTGCTTCGTAAACAATTGCCTTTATTTCCTCTAGCGTGAACTGCGTGTAATCTGGGCGGTCGCGTTGAGACATTACTCCACCAGTTGTAAATATTTTTATGAAGTCGCTTCCCATTCGTAAAGCGTATCTTGCTGCTTTCCTGCATTCATCTACTCCATCGCAGATCAAGCTTTTTATTGAATCATTTAACTTACTAGTTCTATAATCTACATACTCGAGCGGTAAATAATGAGTATCCCCGTGGCCAAATGTCTGGGAAAGCGGTAAACCAGCTGCAACTATTCTGGGGCCCGTTACACTATTTTCTTCCACGGCTTGCTTAAGGCCCAGTGCGATAATGCTTCCTGCATCAACTATTGTTGTAAATCCAGCTTCGATCAAGGATTGAAGATCCTTCACGCATCTCGCTACAAGTGTTTCATATGGTGTTAATAATGGTTCTTTAACAACATCGCCTGTTCTCAAACCAGATAAATGCATGTGAGCGTCTATTAAGCCTGGTAGTACAGTGTGTCCTTTACCGTATATTTCAACTGTATTAACTCCTTTCGGTAATTCAACAGAGCCTTCTGTCCCAACGTCATATATTAAACCATCTGGAGAAACCACTACAACGGAGTTCTCAATTAATTTATTTTTTCCATCAAACAACCTTGCACCCTTTATAACGATCCATGATTCCATTGCATCTACACCGTGCAACATGTGAATTGTTAAATCTGGAACAATTATATAAAATCATTGTATAAGTTGAAACAACAGGTTGCCGGGAAAGTTACAGATAGAACATACTGAGTGCTTGATTTTCTACGCTCAACTTATTTAGGTCAACAAGTTGCTGGGTAACACTGAAAACAATTAATTGAGGTATCATAAAGCTGATTAGGGAAAGAACCTCTATTCAGGATAAGTGTGAGAGAAGTACGTAATCTATTGGTGTAGGTATTGATCTAGCTTTTTTAGCCTCTTCTCGTTTCAACTCAATATAGGTTTCAAGTAATTCCTTTGTGAAGATGGGTTTCAAGTAATCATTATCGTTTTCCAAGTGATCTAATGCTTCCTCTAGACTACGCGGGAGCTTAGCTAATTTTCCATTGTTTCTGTATACGTTGTATTCGATTGGGTCTCCTGGATTAATCTTTTTCTTTAACCCATCTAAACCAGCTAATAATATAGCTGCTAAACCTAGGTATGGATTCATCGAGGCATCCGGATTTCTCACTTCTACTCTGTTACCTCCTAAGGGTACCCTAATCATTGTTGTTCTATTAGCTATCCCCCATGATAAGTATACTGGGGCCTCAAAGCCTTCAACTAATCTCCTGTAACTGTTTATACTTGGGTTAGTTAAAGCTGATAAACTCGAAGCATGTTCAAGTAATCCACCAATAAAGTACAAGGCCTCCTCAGGTACATTGCGTCCCCTCATCTCGAATAAATTCACTCCTTTACTCCACAAACTCACATGCACATGTAAACCACTGCCGTAATCCTGAAGGAAAGGCTTGGGGAGGAAAATGGGCTTTAATCCACGATACCTAAGAGCTCTTTTCAACGTGTTTACTGCAAGTAAAACACTATCAGCTACTTTAACTGGATTCATGGGTCCAAAAGCTGCTTCAAATTGACCTAAACGCCCATTCTCTCTGTGAACCTTCGATATAGAGAAGCAACCCGAGTACTCTAGTAGTACGTCAACAACTTCTTCCTTTACATGGTCTAAAGTTGACCCAGCATACGTTTTAACTACTTCTCCTCCGCTGCTTTGACTAATTGCCTCAATGTATAGTTCTTGCTGTGTTTTTTCAACGGATACATCCAGGTCTTTCACTACATAGAATTCTAGCTCCACACCTAGTAATGCTTCGTAACCGTGTTTTTTAATGTGATCCATAGTGTTTTCAAGCACTCTTCTGGGGTCGAATCGATGGATCTCAAGGCAATCAGGGTCGAGGCAGATTACTCCAGCACATAGATTACTCTCGTCTTCACGTATACTTATACAACTATCTTGTACAGGTTTAACGAAGACATCGCTTTTCTCAACTCGGGAAAATCCATAAATACTTGAGCCATCTACACCTATAACTATGTTTAATTGCTCGTACTTGTTATTTGCCCCTATGTGTACTACTTCTCTATGAACCCCAAGTAGATCAGTGAACACTATTCTGTGAACTTTCACCCGCATATATATCACGTTTGTAAGTGTAACAGTTGTAAAGATTTAAATAACTAATACTCAAATTATTGTATAATGTGTGATTTCCCATGGGAAAAAATGTAAAATATTCAAATATAGATGAATTAGACCTCAAAATATTGGAAATCCTCCGGGATGATAGTAGGATTAGCCTAAAAGAATTATCAATGAAAACCGGTAAACCTGTCTCCACTATTCATGAAAGAATGAAGCGAATTATATCCCGAGGATTAGTAAGAAAGTTCACAGTATTAATAGACTATGAAAAACTAGGCTACCAAGTCAAAGCCCTCATATTGATAAACGTCGATGGGAAACACATTGTTGAAGTAGAAAAGTACATTGCATCACATCCAAATGTTCTCGCAGTGTACGATATTACTGGTGAATTCGATGTAGCAGTACTCGTTACATTTAGGACAATAAGTGAACTCGACAACTTCGTGAAGTGGCTACTACAGCATCCCCATATAAAGCAAACTAGGACAAGCATAGTGTTTAGAACAGTTAAAGAGAGTATTCAACCACCCATAGGATCCCCTGGTTGATGAGTTAAATGGAGTCGTGAACAAAGATTGGAAAAACTCCCTCTCGGAGAAGGGTTTCCAGGGTATAATTTTTACATTTTTACCATACATTATCCACATATGCCTCTCAGAGGACAACCTGAGCACTGATCTCCTGCTAGCTCATAATATAAGTCTTCTTCATTAAATTCTCGCGGATTCTTCTTTATTCTACTATTGTTTTTCAATTCAAATCCCCCTATAACAATGTTATAGTTATATGTGCCTTTAAACACTTCTAAACCAAGTGTTTCAAGAGCTATTTATTATAAGAATACACGTTTAATTTACAATTAAGGTGATTACTTGAAAAACTTGTTATTATCTATTGTTTCATCTAAGCTAGGAATTGGTGTTGGGAGAAAATACCATGAGGAATTACTATCTGACCCATTTATCAGGGAATCTTTGCTAGGTGTGATAACGGATGAAAACATTGAGAATGTTCCACATAGTTTAATACACGTAGTACTCGTTGCTACTGGTGGAACAGAACACTTAATCTCAAAGATCGCTGAGAATTCTCAATTCACCTACCTTCTCTATCTGGATAAGTACAATAGTTTACCTGCAACGATAGAAGCATTAGCATACTTAAGGAGTAGAGGTTTTAGGGTGCGCTCTAAAAAGTATATGGGTATAGATAACCTTAAACAAGTAGTAGCTAAGCTTAACCTAGTATCTGAAGCATACATTAGACTAAGGACTGGAAAATTCGGGGTCATAGGAGGGGTAAGTCCTTGGCTCATATATAGTAAAGTAACTGAAGATCAAATAAAAGCAAAAAGTTTTGGTGAATTAATTTACATCGAGGTTAGAGAACTATATGAGGAGTTAAAAAGAGTTAGAGGAGACTTTGTTTTAACTAGAAAAATCCTGAGTGGTGCTGAAATAGTTGATCTACAGAATCCCGAGGGCGCTGTTTCAGAAGCAATAAGACTATACAGTGCTTTGAAAAACATCATTAGGAGATATGGGTTATCGGGTTTAACAATCAAGTGTTTTGATCTAATAGAAGAACATGATATTACTGCTTGTTTAGCATTATCTCTCCTAAATAGCGAGCTTTTTCCTGCAGCGTGTGAAGGAGATATCCCCCTATTATATTCAATGGCTATTGCTACGTGGGTTACGGGTAGACCAGTATTTATGGCTAATCCAGCTGACGTGAATAATGACGAGGTAGTATTCGCACACTGTACAAGTTGCTTGACCGGTAATTACTGTTTATACACTCACTTTGAAAGCGGAAGAGGAGTAGGCGTTAGAGTACATTACCCGGTTGGCGAAAAAGCAACTGTTTACAGGTTAGACTCGAATTTATCTATTGCAAGGCTAGGTGTTGGCGAAATCACGCCTCATTCCTGGTCACCCTCCATGTGTAGAACACAGGTCAAATTAAAGTTGAAAAACGCGGGTAAGATAGTTAGTGAAAGTATTGGAAACCACTATGTTTTAGTCCTCGGAGATCACGTGGAGGAATTGCAATTAATATCGGATATTCTGGGAATTAAAGTAGATTATTTCTACTGACCTCCTCCCCGCCCTAAAGGGGCTTGGCTTTTCAGTGTAAATATTTTTACCTTACCCCGCCTCCACCGCCTCCAAAACCTCCGCGGGCACCAAATCCCCCTCCTCTCGCACCTGTTCTACTCGACGTGCTTGATGCTGTTATGACGCGCATGGTGTGAACCATAATGGGCCTCGCGTAAATCGGCACATATGCTTCCACTGGTGCTTTCAAACCTATTTTACTCATTGCCTCAACTACTTTATCTGCAACTCCGAGGGCTGTTGCGTAGATAAGCCAATCCTTCCATATAATTAGGTCTTGGGGTGCATATTGATTCAACTTAGCTAAGTCCTTTAGTAAGTTCCTGAAACCCTGCCATTCGAGTTTCTCGCGGTAATAGTCTTCTCTCCATCTACCATAAACATATGATGGCATAGTATACGATACTAGCACTTCTAGTACCAATACTCCATTGAACGCCACTATGCCCAGCGGATAAAGGCCATATTCACGGCCAAGACTCAAAAGAGTTAGAGAACCCGTGAAAACAACAAATACAATGAAGATCGTTAACAATGAAACTGGTTTTCTTGGTTCAATAAATCTCCTAGCATACTTCTTGGCTTCAGGGAAAACTCCCATGATGCTTTTAATCTCCTCAAAATACCTTCGAGCACTCCTTAGATTAGCCTTGGATTCTAATTCCAATAGCTGTGAGAAAGATTTGAAGCTAAAAACACCATTACTAGCGTAGCTTTTAAGAAACCTATAAACTCTAGTTTCGTAAATATCTAGTGTATCAATCCTTTGTTCTTTAACATATAATACAACATCATCACTATCAGCCCTCCTGATTTCAATAATACCCCGCTTCGCGAAATCCATTATAGTTGAGTATAAAGCATTCTCATCCATATCTAACACGTCTTTATAAAATAGAAGGTTAACCTCCCATGGCTTACGTGAGGGGTTAGGCACGTAACTAACGTACTCAGGTACAATGTACTCTTTTTCCCTACCTACTCTAAAATACTTGGTGACTAGGTATATAGGGTAAACTAGGAGAACAGCTGCAACCGCGTAATAAAGTATTCTCAGAGCACTATATGAGTAATAATAGTTTGCATTAGCTTTATCTACTCTTGATAACATGTCATCCACGGTTAATGGAATATAAGATGCTGATCCAATGTTGGACTTGGGAAATACTAATTCTACTTCAAGTAAAGTATTACCAGGTACACTACCCGTTATCAATACGTTGTCAGCATAGCTTTTAATTTCTAGTTCCGGAATGCGTACGAATAGTTTATATGGTTTAAAGCCATTTAACTCAATTTTAACAAACCTATAGGGGACGTGTTCATCAGCTAACATGAGGTTCAAGTGAGCGTACTCACTATTGGAATCAATATTGATGGGTGGAACAAGCTTAAACGTGAACTCAACGACGTGTTCTCCTAACGGTACTCCACTTGGGAAATAGCAGCCAGCTTCATTGTTAAATGCAACGCTATTAATATATCCCGAGATACCTAGTGAAATCGTGTTCTCGTTGAGTGGTGTGAAAACATGTACGTCGCCTCTAGCATCTTTAACGTATCCAATTGCATTGTCAGGGCATGAAATCCCCAATAGCAATATGTATGGATCCCCAGTCAGTGAAGAATCATTAACTACGTATAGAGGAGCATCCCAGTACCTATAGAGCATTGTTTTACCTGCTTCGTTAACGTAGTATACATACTTCTCTATGAGAGTGAGATTACTGTATATTATAGCGTAATAATCAGCGTAAATAGAGCCCGTAGAAGTCAATGTTAATGGAACCAAGTAAAAAGAAGCGATTGAAATAACTGAGAGAATAAAAGTATATACCAATAGTACTTTAACCTCATCTTGCACTAGTTTCACCATAGAATGTTAAACTCGGTCTTCGCTCGATCTCCTCGCCTCCAACTTCAAGATACGGTAATTTTTTAAAACCATGAATTAAAGCTATGAACTTGCTTGGAATCGTATCAACCATCGTGTTATATTCTTGTACAATGTTATTGTAAGTATACCTATGTCTAGCGATCTCGTCTTCTATTTCACGCGATGTATCCATCAGTTTCTTAACAACCTCTGCTGTCTTAAGCTCAGGGTATCTTTCCACGACAGCGAGTAACCTTGAGAGAATATCTCTGGTTTCACGCTCAGCCTTAATTATTTCTTCGGGTGACGAGGAACCTATCGATGCTCTCAACCTGGTAATATTTTCCAGTGTTTCTTTCTCGAATTTAGCGTAGGAGCCGACGCTTTCAACGAGAGACGATATTAGATCCAAGCGTTTACGCAGTGCAACTCTTATTTGGCCAAGTGTAGCTGATGCTGCGTTACTAAGCTTCATGAACCTATTGTATACTCCGATGTAAAAAGCGACTATGGATACAGTTATAATGAGTAATATAATAACGATGATCAACGCAATGAAATCCAAAGTTCCCACCGATTCATTCGCGTGAATTAATTTATGAGCCAGAGGCTTATTATCTATTTCATCCTTTACTGGGAATCAAATAATCTTTTACGCGGTATTGAATCCATGCAAAGCGATAAACACATATTAATTACTACCTTTAATTCAAAATGGTGATTCAACATAGTAGCTAATGTGTGAGAAAAATACCCAGATAGATTCGTTGGGTGTATTATGCTATCAATGATGGATATTGGTAACGCAGTTGAGGAATTTGATAGAGTTATTAAAGACCTCGGCATGAAATGAGCTACTATTCCAACAATTATTAATGGTAAAGGATTAGATCGGGGGGAATTTTACCCAATTTACGAAAGAATAGTTAAGTATGATGTACCTCTATTCCTACATCCCATACACTGGAAAGGTGACACCTTAGTTAAAGACTGGAAACTAGTTTTTGTTTTTGGATGACACTTCGACACTACGCAAGCTGTTTAGAGGATGATATGGGTAGTGTATTAGATAAGTTTTCGGGATTGAAAATAGTTACTAATCACTTGGAGTGGATGCTCCATATTTTGCGGGAAGAAGGTACTCTGGTGCTGTGTATATTGGATCAACTATGGGTGTTAAGTTAAAGAGACCTCTTGAATCATGCTTCAGGCAAATCTATGGAGACAAAGCACTACATGGAGGAAACCGGGTTGTAAGGTTAATGTGCGCTTATGCGTTTTTGGAGCAAAGAGAATGCTGTTCGAATCAGATTACACTTTCATCCCCTCAGGTGTACGGGTCGGCGACAACATTGCTGCAACAAGATCTATGCCTATACCCCAGGAGGAAAAAAGATGATTCCGGGGAAACGCGATAAAACTTTTGAAATTAAAGTAGGTAAAGTTAATTAAAGGTGTTAATATTAAGCCATAATACGATATTGCGGTGACTAAGATGAAGAGAATAGTATTGGCTTCGTTTGCTTCAAAATTACATGGTGAGAGCTACTATTCCTCGATCTATGAGAAAATACGTGAATACGTTACTCGCGTTGAAACCAATATCGAGTTCACACCTGTTTTAACCAGCGAAGATGAAGCCAGAGAAACAGCGTTGAAATACAAGGACATGTATCCAATACTGGTTGCTTTAACTGGAGGAACAAGCGCTCTTATGCAGAAATTTGCTCAAGTCGCAAACTATGAAAGTTTAATTATATTTGGACACGGTGAACACAATAGTCTGCCTTCAGCGATTTCAGCTAGATCTAAGCTAGATATCAATGGTGCTTGGACCTGGCTGTTCCACTGTAAGAACATTGATTCAATTAATTGCTTTATAGAGATTCAACGAATGCTGAGGATCGCTAGATCTGTTTCATCGATTCTAAATTCAAAGATACTTTTGATCAACCCTAATGAAGAGAAACCAGAGCAAGCTGATGACTTCGAGTCAAAGTTTAACGCGACGGTTGAAGTCATTTCTATGGATAAAGTGGCTTCGAAGCTGGAATCCGCTAGAAAGGATCTCGTGGATCATTTTCTAACAAAATTTGATGAAGTGAATTTTAAGATACACAAAGATGGACTCATAAATGTCGCGAGATTCTACGCGGTAGTAAAATCCATTATTGAAGAAGGTGAATACGATGCCGTGGCAGTCAATTGTTTCCCCTACTTAATGAAGTATAAGTTAACTCCTTGCTTAGCTCTAGCACTACTAAACTCCGAAGGTTTAATAGCTGCGTGTGAAGGGGATTTGTTATCTCTAGTATTAATGATGATCTCTAAGTCATTAACAGGTGTTAGTGGCTGGATAGCTAACGCAACTGCTTTCGAAGGAGAAAAAGCCTACTTCTCCCACTGTACGATAGCTTTAAACATGGTTAATAATCCCATGGTGGTTTCTCACTTTGAATCCGGTCAACCATTCTCAATTACCGGTACATTAACGAACAACGTGTACACAATTACATCGCTGAGTCCAGATTACTCCATACTAGTATCGGGGTTAGGTAGAGTAATTACTAGTGGTTTACTGTATGGATCAATGTGTAGAACGCAGGCAATACTAGACCTTGGGTTACAAGCCGAGAAAATACCAGTTATCGCAGTATCCAATCACCATGTATTAATACCAGGAGATGTAAGAGAAGATTTGAAAGCAGTTGCAACATTGCTTGGATTAGAGTACTTAGAGTATAATGACGTAGTTGAATCAACGGCTTGATTTAAACATATGGATTTTTCCTAATAATTCATTTGATTCAATTTCAGTAATTTCCAAGCGATCTCCTCGACGTGGGTTCTCACATCAAGGTTGAATAATCTACTTATCTCGCCTACTACTGATTCCATGTTATTAGAGAACGGTATGTGCCCTAAATAAATTAAACCATGTTTCCCAGCGTAATCTAGTAGCGAACCGTGGCCCATGTTTTCAATTAAATATATTTCATTGTAACCGAGCTCCTTCAGAATCTCAATTATTTTCTCCGCGGAATGCATAGAGAGAAGGTTCGGCGTAGTTACCACTATTGGTTTTAACACTTCTTTTAAGTCATATAGTAAATCTAAGTGTTCATCCCCTATACCTGGCGGTGTGTCAATGTATAGTACACTTACATCTCTCCAATCGATTATTGACAACACCTCCCACAATGCATTCCTTGCTGATAATCCGCGGAGAGCCATTGACCTATCTCTGGTATACGATACTATTGTGAAATAGTATAAGTTAACGTGAGCTCTGTATGGTAAAATCCCTTTTTCTTCAACGTATTTTACTTCTTCGGGTTTTAAACCAAGGATCACATGAGTGGATGGATTAACGAAGTCTAAATCTATTAACCCTGTTGGACAATGCAAGTTGCTAGTGTATAGTGCTAGAAGAGTTGAAACAGTTGTTTTACCTACGCCTCCCTTACTACTGATAACAGCGTAAACTCGTCTTAGTTTCCTCAAGTTTTGAACAGCTTTTAGTATTCTTGGATCTCTACTCATAGTCTTCTATCACCACTTCTCCAAGGCCTCTACCCTTCAAAATCTCATAGTCCACACTTCCGCACTTAGGGCACCTGTAATAAGCATATATTGATTCAGGTAAGAAGTGTATTGATTCACGCAAGTCTTCATTGACGCTAGTTGTATCTATACTCCACTCAAATCCGCATCTATTGCATTTTAGAACTGGCTGCTCCTCCAATATCTCAATGTTATCTACTTTAATATTATATTCTTTAAGTAACTCGTTGAGCGCGAAACTCAGTATCTCTTTATCTATGGATTGAAGTGCGCCAATTCTCACTTTTATTCTACGTGCTTTCCGGACACCTTTATTAGAAACATACAGTACAATTGACTCCGCGAGAGCCCATTCATGAACCATACATGTATCCACCACGAATATTTTAAAATAAATATATTATTTAATATTGAGGTGTCATTGATGAGTAGTCGTTCAAAGAGTAGTCGGATCGAGGGCTTCTACAAGCTTCCACTAGATGAGAGAATTAAAATAGTTAAAGAATGGGCTAATTTAACAGACGAAGAAGTAAGTATTCTTTCTAATCTCGGTAATTTACCACGTGATATTGGAGAGCGGATGATCGAGAACGTCGTAGGTGGAATGACTTATCCATATGCAATAGCAGTGAACTTTCTCATTAATGGTAGAGATTACCTTGTTCCAATGGTAATCGAGGAGGCTAGCGTTGTAGCCGCAGCTAGTAACGCTGCTAAAATGTTGAGACACGATAAGGGAATAATTGCTTTAGCTGGTCCACAAGAAATGATTGGGCAAGTACACATTGTTAACGTTACCGCACCTTACTCTAAAGCCGCTAAAATATTAGAGCATAAAAGCGAAATACTTGATTACGCTTCGCAACAGGATCCTATATTATTAAAGCAGGGAGGGGGCCCAAGAGACTTAGAAGTCAGAGTTATAGATACAAGGAAAGGAGCAGCAATAGTAGTGCACTTAATAGTCGACGTAAGAGATGCCATGGGCGCTAACGCTGTAAATACCATGGTTGAATCCATTGCTCCAATATTGGAAAAATTAACGGGTGGACAAGCTAGGTTAAGGATTCTATCTAATTACGCAACGAGAAGAATAGTTAGAGCATGGGCTAGGACACCAGTTGAAAACGTCGGTGGATTAGATGTAGCCAGGAAGATAGAGGAAGCAAGTATTCTCGCTGAAGCAGATCCATACAGAGCTGTGACACATAATAAGGGAATAATGAATGGGGTTATCGCAGTTGCTCTAGCAACTGCTCAAGATCACCGGGCCATTGAAGCAGGTGCCCACGCGTATGCTTGTAAAATGGGCATATATAAGCCCCTTAGCACGTGGGAAGTCGACGAAGAAAACTTCCTCTGCGGATACTTGGAATTACCATTGCAAGTCGGAATAGTTGGTGGCGCTACAAGAGTTCACCCAATAGCTAGGATATCACTGAAAATACTGGGGGTTTCATCAGCTAAAGAACTAGCTGAAGTAATGGCTGCAGTGGGTTTGGCTCAAAACCTAGCAGCGTTGAGAGCGCTTGTAACCGAGGGCATACAGAAAGGACACATGAAACTACATGCAAGAAACCTGGCGATCATGGCTGGTGCTCAAGGGGAATTAATAGATAAAGTAGCGGAGAAGATGATCAAGGACGGCAGAATAAGGTATGACTACGCTAAGGAACTAGTTGAGAAAGCTCTACATGGAGAACCATTATAAAACACTGTTCTAAGGTAACTGATGCCTCATGTACAGTAATCAAGCTAATTTAGTGAAGACGTTAAGGGATAACTTGAAGGAATTGAAGACTATATTTAGAGGAAATGTTGGAGCAATAGCACTATCCTGGTTGTTGTTCTCGCTCACGGGTTCCCTAATAAACCCGTTTTTCGCCAAGTACGCGAAGGACCTTGGAGCTGGCGACTACGATGTTGCATTAATGCGTAGTCTAGGTATGTTAGCATTAGCGGTTTCACTCATACCTGGAGGTATTTTAACTGATTACCTTGGCCGCGTAAAAGTCATATTAATTGGTACAGGTTTAATTTCAATAATGCAATTCCTCTACGCGTTCTCCCCGGATTGGAGGTTTCTAACAATCGTATACGTAGTGGATACCGCTGCTCACTTTTACCAACCAGCGTTAACAGCTATCGTTATGGATTCACTTAATCGAGGAGAAGAATTCAAGGGTTTCCTCGGCTTAAACATCGTCAGCACCATACCAGGTTTATTCATGCCAATAATAGGCGGATTACTATATGATGAGATAGGAGTCACTGGTGTAAGATTAGGGTTTCTTCTGCAAGGCATCGTCGCTATAATAGTATTATTATTAAGAATTAAAGCTCTCAGAGAAACATTTATTCCAAGAGACAAAGACCTTAGTAGAATAATACTGGAACTTGCTGGTTATAGGGGTATATTATCTAAGGCACTGAAACTATACGTATTTACTTCAATACTGTGGCAGGTAACAATGGGAGTATATAATACTTATATGTCTCTGTACGTCGTAGATGTATTGAAATTAACTAAGTTGACTTGGGGCACAATATCAGCGTTCTCAACGCTTGGAACAATATTATCATCTCTTTATCTCGTTGGAGCTAAAGTAAACATTGAGAAATACTCATTCCAATCAGCTATAGTGATCTCGACGTCATTGCTCGCTCTAGCTGTGCCATCTTACATTAGTAACAACTATATAAAAATAGGGTTACTCGTAGTTATCTCACTCGTCATTAGCATTGCTTCAAATATATTAGGATCAACTATTTCAGCTATGTTGACTAAAATACTACCCGTGGAAATACGTGGAAGAGCTATCGGTATTCAGAGGCTTCTGGATAACATAGGTGCTTCAATAGCTTCACAAGTAGCTGCAGCATTTTACATAATCCTCGGTTACGATGAGTCATTCATATCATCTGGTTTAATTGGATTAATGAGTTGCATTTACTTATACTTCATCTTATTAAGAAAACTGTAGCAAATGAGGAAACACAGACAAGTAACTGCATGATCGCAATGGTTTTAACCACGTCGGGTTCATAACATTTTCCCTTTACTTTACGCACTATTTTTATTGCCAAGTGAGTTAAACTATAAGTTTTCTCGTATGGTGGTAGAAGACTACCATCTGATTGCACTTTGCCGAAGTTTTCTTTATATACGCCGTTCAATAATCCGCGAATAAATAGGAATAACTCAACGAAATATAGTGTAAAAGATAGTATTGCGTATTTTTCGAAATTCCAGTATACAGCTAGTGATGCATAAAATGCTCCAATTCCATATGTGAACGAGTTACCTGGAAAAGCTTTAGCTGGATACTTATTGTAGAGTAAGTAAAATATTAAAATAGCAACTATAACGGGTGAAACCACGTACACTGCGTAAGTTCTCCCAGTTAAGTAGCAGAGTATTGAGGCTGAAGCAAGTAGAATTAATCCCTGCAAGGACTCTAAGCCATTGTACCCTGCTATCATGTTGAATGCGTTGCTAGCACCCAGTATTCCGATTGGAACGATTACAAGCGGGTAAATTAAGCCTAGATCCATTACACCTATGAATGGGAGCTCAACAGTGCTTGTACCTGCTTTAACTACAACTAATGGTATTGATATCGGTATTGTAAATAACACTCTCTTAGCTGGACTAATGCCCTTCTTCCAACCCAGGATATCATCAAAGAACCCCAGTAACCCAGCTAGAAGCAGAGTCATAGATATCGACATTATTGGCACAAGATCAGATCTCATATCACTGTAGGTCTCAAGCGCTATGTAAGCTAATATCCCGAACACCGAGGATAAAATAACTAGAATTCCACTTGCTTCAACCGAATAGTGTTCACCTGGTTTATTCATGTCTTTCCCTAGGAAACCCAACCTGGGAGCTGTTCTCAACCACCAATCCATTAGAATTTTCATAGATAAAGCTGATAACACAGCTGGTAGGAGGAACTCCATGATCATCAGTTTACACCTTCTTCCCGCCACTGTGTGTTGAAGATAGCGTAGATTTCCTGAGCTCTTTTCTCACCAATACCCTCAACACTCATCAACTCGTGTACAGACGCGTTGGCAATGTTTCTTAGTGTTTTAAATTTCGCCAAGAGTCTCCGCGCTAAGATCGGTCCCACGATTCCCTCAGCAACATAGAGTATTCTATCCTCGAGGCTCATTGGTTTCTTCTCTACGCGCATCCTCATTATTTTCTTATCTTCAGTTTTACCTAGGCTTTTCGCTTTAGCAATGATCCATGCTATGGTAGCGTCTTTGTGAGGAGTATATATGATGGGTATGTTCATGTCTAAGACTAATTCATCCATTACTCTGAGAATACTCTGAATTTTCCATCCCCTATATTTCTCTAATTTCTCCAAAGATCCCTCTACTATTATTAATGGTTTATGACTATCCATTAAGGCTGCCTCCTTCAGTAATCTACTTTGATCCCATATCCTACCATCCCTAATACTGTTAGCGAAATCATCAGCTGTTTTACGCTCGACTAGTATGCATTGTTTATTAGGTGGAGCTAATAGTAGAAAATCACCTGCAGGTAATTCCTGAACAGCTACTCTTACACCCTCACTGGTTAAAGCAACTCTGAACTCAGGGTGTTTTGCATCCTCCCTGCTATCAATAATTACGTCGACTGGTACCAGTAGCTTAACTGACAATTCTCACACCGTGAAAGCTCTTCAAGTACTACTACACGGATTCCATATATCTAGCGAGGAGTTATATAAGCGTATCAAAGATTATTTAATGCATAGATTTAGTCCTATGTAGAAACACTATACCGGTGAAAGCCAACACAATTAAGCAAACCATCAACAACATAACTGGTACTGATTCCCAGTCTCGACTAATTTGCTCAATGGTACTACTAGTAGCTAGTTTACTGCTGTTGATCACCAATGATTTATTCGTTGTTGATTGTGTGGCATTTCCATACACTATAGTATAATTAGTGGTTTCCTCAATGGAGGTTGTACTAGTTGAAGCACTTGTCGTGTTATTCACAGATTGTTCCTCCAGTAGTTTATTGAAGAACTCGTAAATTTTACTGGGTTGAAGCATAGCTCCAATGGTTTTGTTGAATTCATTTTCACTCAGTATAGCAATTGCTTGTTTAGCTTTCAAAGCTCTATGAAGATCCAAGAATTCCTCCACTTCCTTACTTGAAACACTCGTATTCCTTGTGTATCCTTCAACTATTATAGGGTTCAATAAGAGCGAACCAGCGAGTAGATCAAGCGACAACCAACCATAACCAGGTATATAAGCCACTGCGAAGGCGTGGGGACCGTTATTTAAGTAATAATAAGTTACGTTTTCAACTGTGATATTGTATTTGAATTCCCTTATGTAAACATAACCTGATACTAATGCTGCCGGTATATCATAGTAGTTTAATAGTTCCACGAGAACTCTTGACATGTCATCGCAGTCTCCTCTACGAGTCTCAACGACTTCTTCAATTGTCTTAGGTACCGCGCCTGGGTCATATTTAATGTACACGCTATATATAAAGAGAGCAGCTGTTGAAGCTAACCCTATTCTAGTAGCATTCGAAGGGCTAAATCCATATTGATGGTTAAACCATGACTCATAAGCGGGAACCACGACCTCCACGACCTTTGGGTTAGGGCTCATTACATATGACTCATTCACATCTCTTGGAATAATTGTTTCACCCGGTGTTCTCACCCTTGGATCAAGCAAAGAGGTTTTTATGAGACCCATGGATTCATTTAATGGTTTACTACATACTGTGACTCTTGATAAGAAGAATCCTTCAAATGATTTATTGTAATCTACTTCGAATTTGTAAGCGTCCACGGATTCATCGTATACTACATTATATTGAAATATGTGTTCGACTCTTTGCTCAAATCCTTCGCTCAGAGAAAGGTTTACGGGTGTTTCAAGATATAAAACATCGCTTATAGTTGAATTATATACTCTAATACCATTAATGAAATATAATGTATAGCAATCAAAGTTACCGGTGCTTCCAAGTAGTTCAGAGCATACATTAAACAATATCAGGGGGTTGAACACAAGGAACATTATTAAAAGCAATGGTGAAACATACTTCCACGTATTCAAAATTACACCTTGCAGATAATTAAATTCGTTACCTAATAAAAATATCTAGTACAACTTGGTGTGTACGGGGTCCAACATTCCTTATTTTTCTTACATTGTGAATACAATAATCTATTACTCCAATCTCCTTCATCTTCTCCGCGAGGATAAGCATGGATTTCTCCCTCCAGTGTTCACCTTTACTTGTGAAAACATGTAGGTAAACGTGGACCCATCCTCTACTATTCTTCAAAGTTTTCAAAGCATAAACCAGGTAGTCTATAGCTAACTCCGGGTAAGGCATTAATACACGGTCCGCTGTGTTCAATAAGTGTTTTTCAATAATGTCTTTAGCGTCGCCAAGTAGAGGCACAACAATGTTTTCAACTTTGTTCAACTTAACGTTTTCCACCATGAACTGGTATGCGTGAGGATTTATGTCAATACTGTAAACTCTAGCTGGTTTCGCGTGTTTTGCTATTATAATACTGAATAAGCCTACTCCAGCAAACATGTTTACAATTACTTCTCCTGGTGCAATAAGCCTCGCGATCCTAATGTGCTCGTAATTTAAACTAGGTGATATGTACGCTTTGGAGATGTCAAGTTTAAAGATGCATCCATGTTCCCTATAAATCGTTGTACTTCTTTCCTCCCCGGCTAACCAGATATATCTCCTTAATCTATATTCTCCCTCCACGCCTGGCATTGCTGCCCACACGCTTTTAACGTATGGTAGCCTTTTAGCTAATTCCTCTGCAAGAGGTTTAAGATCCTGTGGATTCATTCCTAGAGGTGTTCTAATTAGTGCGATGTCTCCAACGAACTCAACTCTCTTCCAGATCTTCTCAGCGAAGTCTTCGCCAATTAATTCCAGGGCAATCTTCTTCAGTAAACTACCCCTAGTCATTTTCCTCTTCCCAGATACATTGCACAGTGTTCTCTTATCACACAACTAGAACAAGTTGGTTTCCGGGCTTTACATGTTTTTCTACCATGCGTTATTAATAGCAGATGTAACGATAGATAATGTTTCGGCGTAGTGTTCTCCATCCAGAATCTCCTGATAGATTCATAGTTTCTTTTAGTGATGAAACCCATTCTAAGCGTTATTCGCGTTATATGCGTGTCAACTGGAAAAGATGGAGCACCATACTTCATCAATAATATAACATCAGCTGTTTTAGGTCCCACACCAGGTAAACTCATTAAATAACGTCTAGCTTCTTCGTAATCACCTCGGGAAATCAGATCCAATACTACTTGCTCTGGGTTAATTGACTTAAAAACCGTGGCTAAATCCCTGATTTTCCTTGACCTCTGGTACTGCATACCCGCTGGTTTAATTAATTCAGCTAATTCATCTACACTAATGCTTAAAACTTTCTCAGGTGTTATTGAGCCAACTTTACTCACTATATTACCGTAAGCTTTCCAAGCGTTTTCATCACTGGTGTTCTGACTGAGCATAACTGCTACCAATAGCTCGAATAATCCTTGATCACGTAGCTTTGGAGCAATGTTCTCATCTATCTTTAATTCATATATCTCCGAGAGCTTCCTGTGTATTACATCGCCGATCATCGCGTTTTCCTCCCAGAATCTATGATTAATTATTGTGTATAAACAACTAATACTGATTCAAGAAAAGTTCTCTATGCTTAAAAGACATAATTCGTCTTTGAAAACGCGTTAACTATGATTAATTAAATTAGAGAAATATGATACTTATTGTGCTCGAAAAGCAACAGAAATACTATGGATATGCTCGCTCTCTGAACCTGGGGAACGGTATCGTTTCCCTTATGTGATCCAATCCCGCAATCCACATCACGGCTCTCTCTATTCCTAAACCGAAACCACTATGAGGGACACTACCATATTTTCTAAGATCTAAGTACCACTTGTACTCTTCAGGGTTTAATCCCTGCTCTATTAGTCTCCGATAGAGAGTTTCGTAGTCGTCTTCACGTTCTCCACCACCTATTATTTCACCATAACCTTCTGGGGCAAGCAAGTCGAAACCTAAAACTACGTTTGGTCTAGATCTATCCAGCTTCATGTAGAAGCTCTTAATTTGCTTAGGGAAGTGAGTTAGGAATACCGGGGTATCGAATTCCAGTGTGAGAGCTCTTTCCTCGTCTGCACCCAAATCATCCCCCCACTTGATATTGATGCCTTTCTTCTGCAGTATTTCAATTGCTTCATCATACTTTATTCTCGGATACGGTGTACTAGTTGCTTTTTTCAGTATTTCAATGTTTCGTCCAAGTTCAACTAGTTCGCTTCTCCTCTCCTCTAGTACTTTCTCCACGATATACGCTACAAGTTCCTCTGCTACCCTCATCATATCATCCATATGGTACCATGCGGCCTCAGGCTCCAAATGCCAGTATTCAGCTAAATGCCTCCTTGTCCTAGATTTCTCAGCTCTGAAACTAGGAGTTAAACTAAAGACTTTTTCTAGAACATATATTAATGCCTCAAGGTACAATTGGGCGCTCTGACTTAGATAAGCCTTGGATCCAAAGTAGTCTAGTTGGAAGAGAGTTGCTCCGCCCTCGCATGCTGAAGCCGTAATTATTGGTGGAGTTACCTCCCACCATCCATTACTAGTAAAGTACTCTCTACCAGCTCGTAGAACAGTATGCTTTATCTTGAATATTTTAGCGTATTTTGGACTCCTAATCCATAAATGCCTGTTATCGAGTAAGTACTCTACTCCTTCACCGCCCTTAATTGGAAAATCTCGACTATAACCAATTATTTTGAAATCATCAGCTTCTACCTCGTATCCTCCAGGCGCTTTATCTGATTTTTTCAAGATACCGCACGCGATCACGCTTGCCTCTAACCCTATATCCTTCAATTCATCTACCAGTGCTTCACCGAGTTTTGAAGCATCCACAACTACTTGTATAGTGCCAGACGAATCTCTCACTCTAACGAAAGCTTTTTTCCCTACAACGCTTCGCCTATATATCCATCCACGAATACACACTCTTTTATCCACGCAATCATCTCTCATAATGTCTTCCACATAGACGAAGTCCATGTAAATCATGCCTCGTTTAATTTCTAAGCTACTACGTTGTTTTAATACTTAATCAATACGCGTTGAATAATCAAAGAACATTATTAGCTCCATGAACAAAGCAAGTATTCCCTGAGAAAAATCATCATGTAATTCGAGAACAAGTGATCATCATTTAAACACTTCAAGGTAGTTTCCTAGCCATTACGTAAGCGTCTTCGCCATCTAGATAATAGTTTTTCTCTACTTTGATTTTCCTGTAACCTAGTTTCTCGTATAGAGTTATAGCAGGCGTGTTTGAAACCCTGACCTCGAGGTATGTTTCACTACACTTATACTCCTCGTACATTGTTTTCATCGCGTATGCCATTAAAGCGTAGCCAAGGCCTTTTTTCCTATGGTTTTCGAGGACAGCTATACTGACTACGTGACCGCTTCTAACTAGGAAAAGCTTAAAAAACCCTGGTTTTATCTCCACTCTATTCATGATATATCCAGCTATTTCACCATCAGGCGACTCAGCGACATAGAATGCTTTACCCCAGTTTTCGAGTAAATCCTCGTAGAATGAGCGAGGGTAATGTTCTGGCAAAGCAACCATATTTATTCCTATAACTTTGTCGATATCGTCTGAGGTTGCATTACGTATCCTGTATCCAGGAGCTTTTTCAGCTAGTTTTCTCTGCGCTTCATCATATATATTGTAAATATTCAACTCTTCCATAAATACCCCTTATATACTAATATGAGACAGGGATTTATTATGGAGTATGGGGAATCGAGATCCATTGAGTACCTTGGGGCAGCTGTTTACCAGCCATTAACTAATAAGAAGATCATTCTAGGCGTAACAGGTTCTTCATCAATTTACAAATCTATAGACTTAGCTAGAAAGCTCATTAGAATAGGTGCAAGCGTTAAAGTCATCATGTCCAGGTTCTCCACGAGATTCATAGGACCTGATCTGTTTCAGTGGGCTACTGGCAGTAAACCATACTGTGAAATGACTGGTGAAACAGAGCATATTGATCTCGCAAGATGGGCCGACGCGATGATCATAGCTCCTGCAACTCTGAACACTATGAGTAAACTAGCACACGGTATCCTCGACGAGTTATTAACACTAACAGCCGTCACGATGATGGGAGACGGTAAAAAAGTATTAGTCGTACCTGCGATGAATATCAGGTTAATGAACTCTCCTCACTTTAAGAGAGCAAGCGTGATTTTAAAAGAACAAGGTGTTATCATCATTCCTCCATTAATAGAAGAAGACAAAGCGAAGTACCCACCCATAGATGATCTAGCACACTGCGTAGATGCAGTTGTCAATAGGGGAAGAGACCTCGAGGGATTAAAAGTCCTAGTAACAGCTGGAGCTACACGCGAATACATAGACCCCGTCAGAGTCATAACTAATCCAAGCTCGGGACTCATGGGGGTCTTAGTAGCTAGAGAAGCAGCGTGCAGAGGAGCAGATGTAACCCTAGTTCACGCTAATATGACCGTTAACCCTCCTTACTTAACTAAGAATATTCGAGTTGAAACAACAACGGATATGGCAAATATCGTCAGGAGTTTAACGGAAAAAGTTGAATACGACATCGCTGTATTCGCTGCAGCGCCAGTTGACTACAAGCCTATTCAAGTAAGCAAAGTGAAAATAGAAACAAGGAAGAATCCTCATTTAACCCTGGAATTAGAGGCAACACCTAAAGTAATAAAAAACATGGCAAATAAACCACGCGTATTAATAGGTTTCGCGGCTGAAACAGCTCAAGGAGAACAATTAGTTGAGAAAGCCAGGGAGAAATTACTAGATTATGGATTAGACCTAGTAGTCGCAAACAACATTTTATCCGATTTAGGTGGCTTCGGCAAAGAGTTCCTCGACGCTTATATTCTAGGCTCCGGTGGCGATGTAGCATCAGGTCTCCTAGCGAAATACGAGGTGGCCAGGATAATTCTGGATCAAGGATTAAAATACCTGAGTCGAGGAGACTTAACTAAAGATCACTTTTAGAACTTCCAGAGGAGATCCAAAGGCCTCGTAGATTCTACCAGCGTAGTTCTCCCTTATCTCCGAAATGAACTTAGTTAACGTATTTAACACTTTTCCATCCAGAGGTGTATCCAAATGTCTCGGTTGATAGTAGTCCAGTCCTTTAATAATGCTCGTTGCAAAAATCCATAATAGTTTATCGATTTTTCTACCCTTAACTGGTACTATTGATGCTCCAGTAGAGCTAAAAGAAGTATAAGTCACATATATTTCATCAATAGCGACATCGAATTCGTAGAATTCATTCCCCATGTATTGATCCAGATCCAATATATCGTATCCATGCCTAGTTTTATTAGTCCGTGGAATATTTACGCCAAACAAGCTTCTAACAGCTGGGTCAAAAACCAGTACTCTCGTACCGTTGACAGCAATCAGTTTCTTCTCCTCGATTTTCACCACGGTGTTCTCCGTTGAGTAAACATTGTAACCTCTACTTACAGCAATTGAGGCCATCGTGCTTTTACCCGTGTGAGGAAAACCAAGTAGTAATACGTTCTTATTCCCGGAGGATATCACAACGGAGTCCGTTAGCATTATAAGGCCTTTCTTCGCTAGACTTCTAGCTAGTACCTGGAGTATGAAAAATATAGGCGACTCATTAACGTATGGTTCCGGTGGATCTCCTTTAACCACGTAGATGTCTCTTCCATGCTCGGAGTAACTTGTGGTTAGTACTTCAAAGTCTCCATTTTTCAACCAGTATATTGTTGAATCAGTGGTTGAACAATCCCCAGATAACCTGAATGCTGGTAGATAACGCTTAGCAAACTCCGATTTCAAAGATGATTCTAGTTTTCCAGGGTCCGCGACATTTATTTCTATACATGCATCTAGTATTTTAATTCTAAGCATGGTTTACCACTTTAACATTTATGAGTTCATGGTCTACGAAAATATATGTTAGATGCTTGATATACTAGTTCTGTTGATTATTTTCCCAATTATTATCGTTAAGCTCTTAACTAATACTTACAATGCCCAAAAGAAATGATCAATTATTTAACGACAGAATTCAATTGCCAGTTTGGATTCGTAAAGGGTTTTTAACCTGTTAAACAAATGGTATACTGCTTCTTGTAGTACTACATTGTTATCATATTGCTTTATGATTTGCTCGAGTTCGCTAGGTGACTTATCTTTGAGCTTTTTCGCCTTCTCGATCATTAATGGTAGAGCTCTAACCAAGTTGTCTACTATCGTGATAGATGCAGCCCGCGCTGTTCTCGACAAAGGATTTAAATCTATTGCTATAACAGTCTTACCCATTCTACGGAGAGCTTCTGTTCTATCACCATCCTCGAGTGGCACTAGTACAACATCTGCTACTAGTATCCCCCTTGGACTAACGCGTCTTCGCTCACTGAACAACTCTGGTATCGTTGCAGATGCGTCTTCGCCTACACCTAATACCTCAGTTGCTCCATGCTCTTTCAACCATTCAGCGATGGCTTCCTCTCTCTCCCTTGTTCTATAGAATAAATTTACTTCTATTTTAGCGTTCACGTTCTTAGCTAGTTCAACTATTTCCCTAGGCGCTAATGCTGCTGTATTACCATTAACAGATATAACTGGGTATTTTGCGAGTAATAGTGCTGCAACAGCTGCCTCTATTGCTTTAACAGCAAATGGTTGAGTAATCTCACCTAATAAGTAGTCGAAGCATTCGCCGCGTCCATGCGCGATCAATCCTTCCTCTACGACTAGTTTTCTCTTGAACCCCTCTACGAGTTTTTCCCGTATTAGTAGACTATTTCTCCTCGGATGATTAGCTGGTATATTCAACTGTAACACCCATGTGCGATATAGTTGCATAGTGAGTTTTAAATCCTCTATTGTTGAGTACTTCGATGACATCGTTAATGTAGCTTTTCTCAACCCAGATTATTAACGCGGATTTCTTCAAGTAGTAATCTATCACTCCGCGGAGTCCACTCAACACGTTGTTTAATAGCTCGTAATTAAATAACTTGCTCGTAAAACACCTTGAATACTCGAAAAACATTGACACATCCTCTGTTTCAATGATTTTTCCAAGGAGTTTCTCGCCGAGAGCCACCGTCTCCCTGCTCATTCTACTTAACATCATGGGAGTCGACTCCATTTCACTTAGACTCGTTATCACCAAGTGGAGTTTTTCCCTAGGTATAACTCTGTATGCTGATCCCACTCCAGGAGCACCCGGTTTAACTCGGATTGCTAATCCACCCGTATACTCAGCTATGACGTCCCCTAGTCCGGTCTTATTCTCAACTTCTAGGACATGGGCTTTTTGTAGTGCTTTTAACGAAGGCTTGTTCGCCAGTAAGTATGAGCCAAGTGCGTGTGCTATCAATATTCCCGCTGATACCCCGAATCCTAATCCAAGATCTATGGGAGAAATAATTTTGGTCTCAGTTCTTAGACCAGTTTCAAGACATATTTTCTCGGCGAGATCATTGAATACTTCGCGATTATTGAGTAACACTCGACAAGGTCCTCGAACCACATATGCTTCCATGTAAAGCGATAAATTTAACCCTGCTCCAATACTGCCGGATTCAAGTGAGTTAGTTCCGTAGTATGGTACCCATATACCAGAGACATGTGAAGGAATTATTATCTTCAAGGAGACACCATTATAAAAACTAATTCTTCAAGTATTTCTCAATAATAGTTGGAAGCAGTAACCATCCGTGCTCAAGTATTCCCAATGAACCCCTCATGCAGTTTTTCTCTGTGAATTTTTCAATGTTATCTGGTAATAATCCGGGCATGTAGAACAGTATTGGAACAGGGTCATCTGTATGTGTTTTCTTAGAGGGAGGAGTCGCGTGATCAGCTGTAACTATGATCGCATATTTATCTAGGTAACTTAACAATGGTTGAACATAATACTTATCTATTTCTTCGATTTTCTGTTTCTTCAATTCAGGTTTCCCATCGTGGCCAGGTTCATCTGGTCCCTTTAAATGAACATAAACTACGTCGTGTTTCTCAAGCGCTTTCAACGTGGTATTTAACCTTTTCTCATAATCCACTCTCGGGTCTCCTGTAGGAGGCTCTAATGGAATAACTTCTGCGCCAAACGCTCTTCCAATCCCAATTTCAACGGGCATTTCAGCTAATAATGCAAACCTGCATTTATACTTAACTCCTAGAGGAGTAGCCTTAGGTATACTTCCACCAGCGTCTCTCAGAAGTAAGGCGTTTGCAGGTAGTAATTTATTCTCAACTCTCTTAATGTTAACGGGGTGTTTATCTAAGATTTCAACCGCTTTCTCGAAGAACGCATTAGCTATCTCTGCTGCTGCTTTCGATTCCTCGCTATTATCAAGCGGTGTTATTGGCTCTACGTATGGCTTGGGGTTTTCAACAGCAATACTGACCAAGCCTTTCCGCTGGTATGCTGGATCATTATTACTAACCATTGGTGATAATTTCCTCGTCCTGCTACCTATTACTACTACTGCTCTATGACCTATTGTAGCTACAACTTTAGCGTATCCTTGATGAATACTTATCTCCATGTTGTCTAGTGCTCTGGCTAGCTCTCTCGCTTCACTTGTTGATAGATTCCTGCCAACTCTTCTATCAATGATTTTACGAGTAACTGGGTCAATAGTCGCGAAATTCGCTCTGAAAGCGACTTCATATCCTTCTCTTATATTTAAGCCAGCACCAAGCGCTTCAATGGGGCCTCTCCCTGTATAAACCTCGTGTGGATCATATCCAAGTATAGATATAACGGCTTCATCGCTCTCCGGTGCGATTCCTTTTCCAACAGTGTACATTAATCCACAGATGCTTTTCCTCGCTAATTCATCTAATCCCGGTTTATCAGCTAATTCAAGCGTGGTGACTTCATCGTTAATACTATCCGCCATTCCATCTAACACTAGGTAGAGTAACCTATACTTCATAATCAACCCCTTAACTTTAATCAAATCGCTCAGGATTAATAACACTTCATAAGATTAATTAAGTAAATGAGGAGTGAAGGTGAGTACTTGATTGTATTCCGCTGTACTGGTAAAGGACCTATATAAGGTTTACAGTAGGAGTACAATTGCACTGAATGGTTTATCATTTGAAGTTAAACCGGGGGAAATATACGCATTAATAGGGCCGAATGGTAGCGGTAAAACAACTACTTTAAGAATTGTAGCTACTTTAATTAAACCAACAAGAGGTTTAGTGGAGGTATTTGGAGTCAACGTGGTTAAAGATCCATTGAAGGTTCGAAGTCTAATAAATTACCTACCCGAGGAAGCTGGAGCTTATAGAGATTTATCCGGAGAAGATTTCATAAAATTCATGCTCTCAATGCGATATAGAGAACCCGAGTTAGAGAAAGCGGTTGAAGAAGCAGTAAGTATTAGTGGTCTGGGTAGAGAGTTAAAGCGCCCTGTTAGAACATACAGTAAAGGCATGAAGAGAACACTAGCTTTAAGCGTTGTTTTAGCTAGTAAACCAAAACTACTAATACTCGATGAACCAACAGCAGGACTAGATGTTGAAAAAGCATTATTTGTCAGAGAGTTAATTAAGAAGTATAATAGAGAGTTCGGCGTAACCGTTCTACTTAGTAGTCACAATATGCTTGAAGTCGAGTACCTTGCCCACAGAGTGGGCATCATATACAGAGGAAAACTCATTGGTGAGGGAACCCCGAGAGAAATAAAAGAATCACTAAACGCTGAAAACCTAGAAGAAGCATTCGTTAAACTTAAGGCAAAGGTGTAAAACCATGGTTTTAACTCAACTAGTTAAAAGAGAAATAAAAGCGTTCCTCAAGAACCCTGGTTTCATTATATCTCTAGTGATACTATTCGCATTCTACGCTGCTATGGGAGGAATAATGCGGAGAAGCGCGGAGGAAACCCAGAGAATAATTCTCCAATCGAATATAGGCTTCGTTGTTGAAGATAACACCGCATTCGTGCAAGAGCTCGTTAAAACAATTAATGAGACCCTGGGCGGAAGAGTAAAAATTTATTCAAATATAAGAGAAGCGGTAGAAGACACTGGAGTAGGATTATTGATCCCAAGAGGATTTACTACAAATATAACCAATAATTTAACAACGTTATACTTGTCAAGCATGGTGAAAATAGATTCACCATCAACAACCATAGTGCAAGCAAAGACTAGTATACTGAGTCAACTCGCTAGCTTAATAGAGCACATTCTACCATACGTAGTGAGCAAGACCTTGGGGTATGAAATCAGTGGAGAGTACATGGTATCTATACATGGATCCGCATTATTCTATGGTCGAGAAGTGGATTCAGCGCTGCTCATGGGGTTCCTCACGTTTATAACAATGCTACCATTACTAGTGGGCATACTTATTGGTACTAATGCAGGATACGCGGCTCAACTAGTTGCATATGAGAAACTCGAGAAAGCCTTCGAGATGCTACTTGCACAACCCATTAAGAGAAGCAGTATTGTTATAGCGAAAATAATCGGCGCATCAGTAGCTACAATAATTTACTCCGCTGTTATCTTAGCTAGTATATTTATATTAGCATTAGGCTCCATACCGGGAGAAGTTCAATCAATTGATAACAGTGTAATAACTAGCTCCATAACAGAGCTTTCAAGACAGTTAGGACTCGATGTAGCGTTTCACTTCATCGTTTCCATAGCGATAGCGTTAATCCTAGGTTTACTTGAAACAGGTTCACTGGGTATAATACTAGGTTCAATGGCATCGGATGAGAGAACAGCGGGTTTATTGATTACGCCAGTAATGTTTCTCTATCTTGGTTTAGCATTCGCATTCACTTTCATTGGATTCCAAGTTAATATAGCTACATCGGTTCTAGCGGGATTCATAGTTTTACCTTTACCCATGGTTTACATGCTATCACTAATATCAGGTGAAACAATCTACATAGTGGTATCTCTTGCATCAAGTATAGCAGTATGCATATTGTTAACCTCGATAGCAGTATTCCTGTTCAATAGAGACATAGTTGTTCTAGGGCTCAGAATTCGTCTGAGAAGAGAATGAATTAAAAAACATAGGTTATCCGCGCAAATACTCGGATGATTATTGGATCTGTTTTGAACATTAAAAAGCTACACAAATCAACTAATAGAATTCTTAACGAGATATTCTCGGATTTCCAGTGGGAGATTATTGATCACGTAACTATAGTCCTCCAGTGGAAGTAGCGATATAAATGATAATAGGAGTTTTAAACGATTGACTTTTTTAGCGTCATCAAAACCTTGTCTATCCCTAATTTCCCTGTAGTATCTATTTATATCATTTATCACTAAGTCAAGAAAACGCTTTGAAACACTTGGTTTATTGCTTTTCACCTCATCATATATTAAAGCCATTTTACGCGGGAATTCTCCATAGTCAGGGATCATGGATTTGGAGCTTGATTCAAGAAGCTCCTCGTACACGAAAACAACGTCTCTCAATGGATCATCATTTTGACTTGGTTTTTTATAAATAAACCTTAAATTACTTATAGCACCGCAATTATTGCACAGGTAAATAAACGAGTCGATCTTAGAATCCATTGAGCTTTTATCCTGGACTTCTTCTCGTCTAATGAGTTGAATATTTCTACTCCCACATATAAGGCAACCTTTATGCTTAACGATTAATTGTTCCTCAATGGTTATGAGCAATGAGGGCTTCCAATATAAAGGTATAAAGTAATCTGCGTCAACCATGTTTACCTCCTCGAGTTTCCTGGGTTTAATTGGATATGGGTTCAATTATAAAGCATAATACTCATGTAGATGTTGAACTTCATGCTGATAACAGTTGTTAACTTTTTCCTCTTATAACATAGTTGTTTTTACGTTAGTCACTTTACTTCTCGTCACTTTATTCTACTAGGGGGACTACTTTTCTATTATTAGTTTAATCGTAACTGTTTAATGTTAATGCCTTAAGTTAACTCGGACATTATTCTTTTCAAGTAATATTCAAGTCGTGAATAATCTTCTGCAAGTATGTACGTGTTTGGTTCTAAACCTAGTCCCCCTTGATCGCATATTATGTTAGGAGATTCTTCGGCGGCCTTTTCTATTCCTGTCCAAAATTCTTCTTCACTCATATGTGGACCTGTTACAATAGTCTTCGCCTCAATTCTCAATAGAGCTGATTTAACGCGACTATTGCATACTATGTTAAAGCAAAACCTGATTTTGGGGTTATACTTCGATGCATATAATAAGATTTTAGCGACGTGCCTGCTGCCTCCGTATACTGGTTCACCGTAGTACGTTACGCCTTCATATACTTTAACTATTCTCCCAGTTAAACCAATTATGTCACCAATATTAGTGGGTTTCTCGGGTGCATAAACTAGGTTTGAACCTACTTCGGGTATTATTTTCTCTAATCCACGTATACTTAAAATCTTGAAGAGTACGCTCTTATAGTACTCTACTTCAGGATCCCTAAATTCTCCGGAAAAGCATATTCTCGACAAATAGTTCCTAGTGTTGCATAGGGCTCTTAGAGCCATTTGATTTATAATGGTATATGACACTACAATGAATCTCTCGTAGTTACTGTTTGCAGATGTATCTAGTAATATATTTACGTAGTGATCTATGAGTTCTCTCGGTAAACCCAGTTTTTCTAGTTCTTCATAGTACTCATCGATGGGTTTCTTCAAAATCTTACTTATCATTGGTTGCGTTACTTCAAGAAACCATGAAATCTTTCTCTGACTAACCCCCCTTCCGCTTAGTCTATGAGCTAAAATCCCTCTCATAGCTGGTAGTATTCTTGTTGAAGCCAGCTCGTGTATCAACATTCGCTAGAGCACCAATTCCACGAATACTTAATCTACTCTTAGGTTTTTCAAGTTTACTGGATACGAGGTCGGCTAAGTTCAATATCTCCCTCAGTGTACTTATTTCCCCTGAGAATATTTCCCCGTATTTCTCCATATTGTTTAGAAGATCAACTATTTTCTCGAGACTATTGAAGACGAAGTTCTTAAAGATCTCTTTGTCACCATTAGTTAAGTTCTCTTTAGCAACGAGGCGTCTAAGCATTTCAAGAGTGGAAAATGGCTCCATGCTTTTATACTTTATGAGAAGTAGTTTCACATGGGGATCTTCAACTGAGGCCCCATAGTGCTCGCTGAGAGCGCTTCTAACTGCTTCAATATCTGTAAACCGCCACCATGATTGATTAGCGGAGGAATACGATTTTTCTATAATATTATACTCTTTCTCAAGTATTCTGAGGAGATTAACAGGGTTATAGTTGAAACCGATTGTCGCTAATCTAAGTACTAAGTGCTTATAACTGAAGTCTCCTAATCTGTGATCAATATTTGGGTCTTGTGAGATATCATAAGCTGCCTTCAAAACAACTAATCCTTTTTCACCGTATTTCTCTAGAAATAACTTGATCCGTTCCCCAGCGCTAAATCCTAGCAATAAAACACCCTGATTACTAATATAGTGGTATTACAGAATATAATCGTTTTCTGTGTACACTATTTATTGGGTATTACCGAGATGAGCATTGTAATTGAAGCTAGAAACATCCATAAGAACTACGGTAAAATTGAAGCATTAAGAGGAGTATCTTTAAGTATACGTGAAGGAGAGATATATGGTATTGTTGGACCGAACGGTGCTGGCAAAACAACTCTCCTAAGAATCATCTCTGGTTTAATTAAACCGACAAGTGGCGAAGTAAAAGTTCTTGGTTTAAACCCTTACACAGATTTTGATGAAACAAGAAAATATATAGGGTATTTACCAGAGGATGCGGATACCTATGATTTACTTACTGGGTATGAGCACTTTCTATTATACTTAAAACTATATAATTTGACCACTGAAAACCTGAATTACGGATTAGAGCTAGCTTCTCTGGATAAGAGAGTTCATGATTTAACCAGAGGTTACAGTAAAGGAATGAAGCGGAGACTATTATTAGCCCTAGTCTTAATGAGAAAACCTAAAATAGCTCTACTCGATGAACCAACTGCTGGATTAGATGTTCACGCTAGTCTAAAAATCAGGAGAGCGATAAAGAGATACGTTGAGGAAACAAGGGCCTCAGTCATTGTAAGTAGCCATAATATGCTTGAAATAGAGAGTCTATGTGACCGTGTTGGATTAATATTTAAAGGGAAAATAATTGCTGAAGGCCAAATCAGGGAACTCTTAGATAAGTTCTCGTCGAGAAACCTTGAAGAAGTATTTGAAGCCGCTACAGGTGAACTACATGAAGCCCTTTAACGCGTTAAAAGCCATGTTATGGAAGGAAGTTAAAGAAATTAAAAGAGATAGAAAACTCCTAATTTCAACTATTCTCCTACCACTTATATCACTACCCGCAATAGGGATATTAACAGCGCTCCTACTATACTATCAGCCTATATTCATCGCCGTAGTTAACCAAGATGTGGAAGAAGAAACTAATAAATGGTTTGTAGATAACCTAATTAGTGATCTATCATCTCGCGGATATAAAGTTGAAACAGTACAAGAACTGGATGCTGCATTAAGGAACCTTACGTTTGATTTAATAATTAAGATACCGCTCGGTTTCTCCGAGAACTTGACTAGTTTAAATAAAGTAGCTTACGTTGAGATCATCAAGCGTGCCGGTGTTTCAGGCGACAGAGTTGACCGAGCAGAACAAGACGTTAAAAATATTATTGCTTCTATTTCGAATGCTGTCTCCGAGCTGAAAATCAAGGATTTAGCTGGAAGAGCTGGATTAATTGATGTAAACGTTGATGCTATAAGAAACCCTGTTCAAGTAAAAATACCTATTTATATTGGTCCATCAGGTGAACCAGCTAAAATAGAGGATATAGTAAAACCATTTATAGCAAGACTACTTATTTTGAGCTTTACTTTCATTGTGACCCCTGCATCTACTTTTATCGTGGACGGCATTGTCGGTGAAAGAGAGCGGAAAACCATTGAAATGCTTTTATCTTCTCCAGCTGGTTTATGGGATCTTCTGGTTACTAAACTCGTGTCATCCTCTCTAATAGGGTTAATAGCTTCACTAGCAGATATTATTGGTTTGCTTCTCTACTATGGTATACTTGTCACAGCGCTGGGAGGATGGTTCATGGCTGTTTTTGATCCTGGTTTAATAATTCTCCATGCATTCACAGCTTTTCTCACCATACTAGTAACAGTATCTATTTCACTACCTTTCATAACTAGGACGAAGGGTATTAGGACTGCTAGTAACATTGCAAGCATGTTTTCTATAATTGGTTTAGCGTTCTTCGTCGCAGGCTGGATCATAGATTTCTACAAATTACCAGAGAATATTTTGAATCCACTATTACTGGTACCTTATACTCACAGTGTACTCGTAATACAGAGCTATGTATACAGGGATTACTCTAGATCCCTAGGAAGCATTTCCGTACTAATAGTATTATCACTTATTATCATGGTTGTTTCATTAAAAACGCTGGATAGAGAAAAAGTTCTCCTAGCTACTTGAAGTATGGGATTTAATGGAGGTGTTTACATGATGATCAATAGTGATACATTCAACGCTGCTTTCAGAAATTACGTGTTTAATGCGAGGTGGTGGCCATGGAAAGGAAGCTATGTCAACGTAGAACCGTATGTTATTGATACAACAGGAAAACTGAGCATTGTACTAATGAAAATAGGTGACGCTCTTTTCCATGTTCCATTGATGAAGACTGAGAAGATCCCGAGCGAGCTTACAGATAGAGGTTTCTGTGTCGATGACGAGTGCTTCCTTGAAGCAGAATATTCGCCGGATTACTTGAATGAATTCATGAAACTAAAGGTTTCTAAGTATGTAGAATTGTTGAGTTCTATAGAGGATATTAAAGTATACGTTGCACGTCCTCTAACCCTGGAGTCAACGAACTCCATCGCTGTTTACGAAACAAATAAAGGAACACTTGTTCTGAAGAGTTACCGTTTACTACCCGATGTTAACATAGAAACCCTTATCCTAAAACATTTAGCTCGAAAAAAGTACAAGTATATTCCAAAAGTACATGGATTATTATTCATTGATAACCTTGCATCGGGAATACTAATGGATTACGTTAAAGGCCTAGGAGATGGAGGGGCGCCTTTCTACGCATCTTTACTAGATTACCTAGAAGGCAGAAAAGAGAGGTACACTATAGGTTTAGCCTCGAAACTCGGTGTAATTATAGGTGAAATGCATATCGCATTGAACACTGATTCCGAGGAAGACTTCTTTGGAGTAGAGAACGTTACTGATCGGGATTTAACTATTTGGATCAATAGAGTGGAAAAAATGTATAGTTCCGGACTTAAGAGAATCGAGAAGCTATCCATAAATCTTGAAAAAAGAGATAGGGAGGAAGTCGAGTATTGGAGGAAACTCGCTGAGGAAGCTGAGAGCATTATATATGAAGCAGTAAATTACCTTGAGAAATACACGCGCGACTTATACAAGGCTAGAACCCACCAAGATCTCCACCTCGCTCAAATGATATACGTAGGAGATGGGGAAATAGATTTCGTTATAACTGATTTCGAGGGAGAACCTGGGAGAAATCGAGAAGAAAGACTTATGAAGGAGCCCCTTCTCAGAGACATTGCTTCAATGATCAGGAGTTACCATTACTTATCTCACGCAGTTTTAATGAATAAGTTTAGCGCCTCTAGGCACGATGCATCCACTATGATGGTGAAAAACGATCCAACGTTTAATTGGAGAATAAGACACGTCATCGCCATGACGTTTAGTTATATTGCTAGAGTGCATGGTGTAAACATACTTGGGTATGATGAGAACAAGATCGTGCGGAACATATGGATCTACTTGTACCCTTGGGTAGTTGAGAGAGCTGTATACGAGTTTTTCTACGAGTCACTTTATAGACCACTATGGATATCTATTCCTGTCGCTGGCTTATTGGAGGCTAGAAAGTACTTGGTTGCACCACGGATATAGATACACGAATATAAGTTAGACTAAACCTTATATAAAATCGCTGAGAACGGGTGTGTGCTTGCCAGGAATAATTCTGTTTTTCGAGGTTCATCAACCATATAGGTTGAATAGAAACATCCACTATGCATTAATGGAGAAAGCTCTCACCGGGAGAATAGAAGTCAATGATATTGAGGAAGCTATATTTGACAATGAGCTGAATAAATACGTGCTCAACAGAGTGGCTGATAGGTGTTATATTCCCGCTACAAAAATCATTATGGAAAACATTGAAATGTTCAGGAATTCAAGTAAAACATTCAAGGTGACTTTTAGCGTAAGTGGAGTTCTATTAGAGCAGGCTCTTAGATGGAGGAGAGATATCGTGGAATTATTGGATAAAGCAGTTGATACTGGAATGGTTGAATTATCGCAGCAGACATATTATCACAGCATGGTTGCATTCATGCCCTACTATGGTTTAGAGGAACTAAGAGAACAAGTCTTAGAGCACAAGAGAATTTTGAACGAGTTATTTGGATATGAACCAGTAACCGTTGAGAATACCGAGTTCACATATAATAATGATGTAGCTTGTTTCCTCAACGGTCTGGGTTACAGAGTCATGTTGACCGAGGGCGTAGATTGGGTTCTAGGTTGGCGTAGTCCAAACTACGTATACAAAGCACGAGACTGCGACTTGAGAGTCCTCACGAGAAACTATAGATTAAGTGATGACATAGGATTCAGATTTAGTGATAGAAGATGGGATCAATACCCATTAACAGCTGATAAGTACGCTGCGTGGCTTGCATCAACACCTGGAGACGTAATATTAATAGCGGTTGACTACGAGACCTTTGGAGAACACCACTGGCCTGAAACGGGTATATACGAGTTCCTTAGATGGCTACCTAGAGAAGTGTTGAAGCATAGTAACTTAGAGTTCATTACTCCAAGAGAGGTGTTAGATAGGTATCATCCAAGGGATATTTACGATGTCCCACCATGGTCGACTATAAGTTGGGCTGATGAAAGAGATCTGTCAGCTTGGCTGGGCAATGAGCTACAGTGGGAAGCGTTCAGGATCGCGAGCGAGCTAAGACCATATGTTAAAGCATTAGGTGATGTGAACATCATTAAGCTCTGGAGAAAACTCACTATAAGCGACCACTATTACTACATGGCTACAAAATTTGGTAGCATTGGCGAGGTACACGCGTACTTTTCACCCTATAAGAATGCCTCGATAGCGCATGGATTAATGATGGAGAGCTTGGGACTATTGATCTCGATTATCGCCGAGAAAATCAAGGAGAATCCACGCAAAACTCTAGCCAATTTAGAATTACCGTGGAGTAAAGCATTCTACTTCAAAAAGCCAACGGGCGAGTACACGGGGATATCCGCGAGATCGATTGCTGAGTTTCTTAGTGCACTGAATAAAGCTCCATTGGATTCAATCATGTACCATCTTAATAACGGCGACTTCGAAAACTGGTTTAGAAGTGTGTTCTTCTTGGATAATATCGCGGAGGAGATATCTAGAATAAAAATGGAAGCAGAGTCAATTTTCAATAAAGTTGAGAAAATAAAGAAAATCATTAGTGCTCTAATGTCATAGCTTAGATCTGGTGGCGTTGTATGCCTTCAAACTTTATCTTCATATTGCACTTTCATCAACCTCATGGCCAGTTAAAATACATAAATGAGAGGATTTTCGAGAATAGTTATAAGATGCTTTTAGAGGTTTTCAAGGAGTTCAGTGATCTTAAATTCACTGTTCACATTAGTGGACCATTACTCTTATACTTGAGAGATACACATCCTTATTGGCTCGAAGAAATGTTGAAACTAGGAGACATTGGAACAATAGAGTTCATGGGAGGAACAATTAGTGAAGCAGTTCTACCACTAGTACCAAGTGATCTAAGGTTATCACATATTACGCGATACATAGAGTTATTCGAGTCCATATCCGGGTTTAAACCTAGAGGGTTCTGGTTACCTGAACGTGTTTGGGAACCCTGGTTACCTGAAGTATTAGCTAAAGCAGGACTCGAATACGTGGTAATAGATGACGCTACCCTCAGAAAAACAGGGTTTTCAGCTGAGAAAACTAAATACGCGTGGATAACTGAGGAGAGCGGGTACAGTGTTAAGGTATTATTCATAGATGAGAAGTTGAGGTATATTTTGCCATGGGATCACCCCGATAAAGTGATAAGCTATATGGCTGAGTTCTCTGGTGATCCCAGCTCTGTCCTGTTATGGGGTAGTGACGCCGAGAAATTTGGTGAATGGTGGGATAAGGAGAGCAGTAAACGCTGGTTAATGGATTTCTTTAATAAGTTGAGGTTCGAGAAGAGAGTAGTAATGGTTCACCCATCGGAGTACTTGCGAGAGCACTCCGTGAAAGGATATATTTACTTGGATACAGGAAGCTATGATAAAATGCTCGAGTGGAGCGGTGGATTCTTTAGAAACTTCTTAGTTAAATACGCTGAAAGCAACAACATGCATAAGAAAGCTCTATGGGTCAAAAACAAGTTATTAAAAGCTCAAGTTAAACCTGAGGATATTCCATTGGATTACTTTATGGCTTACTGTAATGATGCGTATTGGCATGGGTTATTCGGAGGTATCTACCTTGCACATTTACGGCAAGCAGTTTATGAGAGCCTAATTAAATCCGAGAAAGTATCTGAGGATGCAATTAATTACTTTGAAGCCAGCAACATTAGGAGAATACTGGCGGATTTTGACTACGATGGAAACGAGGAACTAATTATTGAAACACCTGATTTCAACATGTACATCAATCCACGAGATGGAGGCACACTCTTCGAATTCGATATTAAAAAACCAGGTTTAGAACACAACGTGCAGGACACTATGACAAGGTATAGAGAACCATACCTTGAGGGCACAAACTTTAACCCTGATTGGTACAGGAGAACCAGTTTGAGAGTTCACATTTGGGGCCATGAATCAACATTGCATGATTGGATGTTCAACACTCCTTTCAAGGATATGAGTGACCTCGCGTTATCCAAGTATAATATAGCTTTCTCCGATGATCCACGTGTATTCTACTTAAGAACTATAGGTGCCGTTTACTATCACGGAGTTAAAGCATCATCTGTTTTCGTCGAAAAAAGAATCGAGCTCAAAGATAAAGGATACGTGGCTAGATACATTGTTAAAAACCTAAGTGAAGCCCCTGCCCGGGGTAAAATAGGTATAGAATATCATTTAGCCTGGAAAATCGATAGATCTCAGGAGCGGAAACCATGGTACAGCGTGAACGGGAAAAACTTCGATATAGATTACTGGTTATCTGAGAAACTCAACAAGCTAACACTGCACTCAGGAATATACCCTGATATTACATTGAAAACCAGTAGAAGCATTGAAACATGGATTGCTAAATTATCAAGTTACGCAAGAACAGAGAAAGGATTAAAAGAAATACCCCAAGGCCTCGGAGTAATGTTCATTGAAAACATTGAACTTAGACACGGTGAAGCCTTCGAGCTCGAGGTAGAACACTCGATCAACGTGTGAAGGGGGCCTGGCGTACATTCATGAAATCCACTATGTTTACATTTGAATCCATCTACATTAAGAAAATCGGAGGGCTCGCTGAAGTTCCTCCTAGGCTTGGAGAAGCAATTGAAAGACTAGGCGTGGAAGTAGAGTTGTTTACACCTAGTCACTCAGTTATTGATACATGCAAAGACCCCATCTACGAAACGAAGATAGATGGAACTACTTACTGCATAAAGAAAGTGAGTAATTTTAAACCAGTCCACTACGTGGTTGGAGGAGGCATTCTCGATGATCCATCCGTATACCCCCCAGGGAAATTAGTTGATAAAGCACTCGTGTTCGCTCGTATCATATACGAGTTTTTCAAAGGGAAGAATAGTAGTGAAGTGGATGGCCTAGTGTTTCATGGACACGACTGGCACAGTATTCCAGCATTGCTCGCATTAAACGCTCTCTCCGTTGAGAAAAAGTTGAGGAATGGATTCATATTACATGTGCATCTAGGCTCCAAGAACAAAGTGCAATTAAATGAGTTGTGTATTAAAACCATGCTATGCAGTGACACCATTGTAAAGGGTGATCTAGGTATCACGGAGTTGAAACAATACTACGAGGTATCGAGTGGTTTAATCGAGCGTTTAGCTGCATTAACAGTTGACAAGGTCATCACTGTGAGTATGAATTATATTAGAAACCTTGTTAGATTAATTGGGTTAAACTCAGCTAAGAAAACTGACTACGTATATAATGCTTCCCCATTGACTTGGAGCCAAGTAGTCGAAATATTAAAGGAAAAAACTGGGTTAAAGGAGCTTGATAAACCATCGAGTAGAAAGCTGTATCGAAGTAAGCTATTAACAGAGTACATTGAAAAAATTAGAGTATCTTTTGTTGAACAAGTCGTTGAAAAATACGTGGAAAGCCTACTCGCAAAGTACGATGTAGAATACAATGCACCATTTAAATCTGATGGTCCATTAATCTTCATGATTGGAAGACTGAGTTCTCAGAAGGGATTCGACTACGTGTTAAAAGCAATGGATAAACTACTACTCGTGAATCCACGAGTGAAGATGGTTGCTGCATTCTCTCCCACTAGGTGGGATGTCGAATCTGTTGAGAAATGGATTGAAGCAATGTTATCGTATCCTGATAACCTAAGAGTTTTCCCAGGGATGCTCATTAGAGACTACGCCGTTGAATTCTACTATGCTGCGAACACGACTTTAATACCCAGTAGAAATGAGCCATTTGGATTAGTTGCATTGGAGTCTATGGCCGCTGGAACTCCGGTAGCAGCATCGAGAGTTGGTGGATTAGTAGACATTGTTTCAGATGTGAGAGCTACAGGTAGCAAGGGTGTTGGAGTCTTATTTACACCAGGCGATATAAATGACTTAGTTGAATCAACAATGTACCTAGTTGAACTCATGGAAGCAGGGTACATGGAATTAAATGAAGCATGGTTAATTAGAAATTCCTGCATAAGAAGAGCAGGAGAATTCAACTGGGATTCCTCAGCGAGGAAAATGATCAACATATATAAAAACATCGTAAGCAAAATTTGATTAAATTTGTTCTTGTTTTCACTGTCACTCTATTAATTAATGTGTTTAAAAATTAACTAAATTGCAGTTCGAGCATGTTTTAGGTGAACAGATTGCCTTCGAATTCCATTTTAGAAACTGTGTGGAAGACGGTTCTGGATGCATCTAACATCGTTTACAATGCAGTACATAAAACACCTCTTGTTCACAATGTATTCATGTCGAAGTTAACAGGCAATAACGTATACTTAAAACTAGAAAACTTGCAGGTTACTGGGTCATTCAAAGCCAGAGGAGCTTATTACAAAATACACAAGTGTTTAAATGAAGCTAGAAGTAAAGGCGTTATATCAGCTTCCAGCGGTAATCATGCACAAGGAGTTGCATACGCTGCATCGATACTAGGAGTACAAGCAACGATAGTTATGCCTGAAACAACTCCACCTTTCAAAGTGAACTCAACTAAAAGTTATGGAGCTAAAGTAGTATTATATGGAACCGTATATGATGATGCATACAGAAAAGCATTAGAGTTAACTAGTGAGACAGGCGGTGTATTCATTCACCCATTCAACGACATTGACGTTATTGCAGGGCAAGGAACCATAGGCCTTGAAATAATGGAACAATTAAGTAAAGCAGAGATAGTTGTAATCCCAATTGGAGGCGGTGGATTAATATCAGGTATAGGTACTGCTTTGAAGAAGCTTAATCCAAGTATCAAAGTAATAGGTGTTGAGCCATCTAATGCAGCTAAATACTTTGCCTCCAGGAAAACAGGTAAACTAGTAACAATTCAACCAAGGGCCTCTATAGCTGATGGCGTTATAGCTAAAAGTACTGGTGATTTAACATATCAAATAATGAACGAAGTAGTAGATGATGTTATAACCGTGGACGAAGAATCAATCGCTAGAGCAATATATATACTAATGGAGCGAGCTAAAATCGTTGCTGAAGGTGCGGGAGCACTCCCCATGGCTGCACTCTTAGAAGGAAACTTAATTAATCAAGGAAGAAACGTAGTGCTGGTTATTAGTGGAGGAAACATCGATCTCGCGACATTATACAAGATCTTAATTAAAGGACTAGCATATGATAGTAGAATAGTTAACATAAAGGTTGTTCTAAGAGATGTACACGGGGAACTACTAAAAGTACTCAATGTTCTCTACAAATATAAATGCAATATCGTTGACATAAGGCATGATAGGTTCAACCTCAAAGTACCAGTTGGACATGCACTAGTAGAAATAATTATTGAAATACCGGATGTAGACGTTATTGATAAAATTAGGAAAGAACTCAGTGAGCTTGACGTAATAATCTGGAGCTAAAAATTATTGAATAATGGGTGTTGAATATGAGTAATATTAAATCAACTATTCTAGAGAAACTAGCAAAGTATTTTGAGCTTTCAAGAGATGAAATGCTGGACCTCTACGATATCGTCGACACAATGTATAACGAGCTAATCACAAAGTACGTAGAGGCACTAATGAACCATGAAACCAGTAAAGAAATCGTTAAAAGACTATTCGATTTAGCTTCTAATCTTTTAAGTAAAGAAAGTATTAGCGTAGATGAAGAGTTAATTTTAATCGCAATACTCGATATCCTCGCCACGGATCTTCACGATAAAACAGTTGGATTTATATATGATGAGAAAGAATAGCGAATTTCGTCCCAATATTCACCTAGGATCAGTAAGGGCGAAAGCGATCACCCCTCACACTAGGACCACTTCATCATCTATTTACATTAAATAATAAGTGAGGGATTAATAAGGAAGTAATAAATTAGTTTCCCCAAATGACGTGATACTATTTGATTAAATACATTGGTTTATGATAAACCATGTTTCTACGTGATAAGATCGCGACCTCAATGGTCTTATGATTAAAATAACTATTAAACCCTAGTGCTTAAACAAATCAATGGGACCACTCTTGGCGAATAGGGCTTTATTTATAGGGAGATTTCAGCCTTTTCACAATGGTCATTTATTCGCTGTTAAGCACATACTCGAATACAATGAAGAAGCAGTAATAGTTATTGCAGCTGCACAGTATAGTTACACTTTGGATAATCCATTTACAGCTGGTGAAAGAGTGGAAATGGTAAAACTCGGCTTAGGGGAAATGTACAGTAAATGCTACGTTATTCCCGTAGACAATGTTCCAAGCAACTATGAATGGCCTAGACACGTTCTCACATATATTCCAAGAGTGAAATCTGTTTATACCAATAATGAATTCGTTAAATTACTGTTCAAGGATTACGGATTAGATGTCAAGGAGACACCTGTACTACCAGGAGTTAGTGGCACATCTATTAGAAGAGCTATAGCTGAGGGTTTGCAGTGGAGGCACATGGTGCCGAGCAAAGTTGCAGAGTTCATTGAGTTGATCAAGGGCGATGAACGCATTAAAGCCATATGGAAGACGCAAAGTAAGACTATGGGTGAAAGATACTAGAGTCGTATTGAACTATATCAAGGTGATATATTCTGCGAGCACCTAGAATTTCAATTATCATAGTTGGTTCAGAGATTTTAAAGGGAATTATTCAAGATACGAATTCACACTGGTTGGCGAGAAACCTGACTGAAATGGGGTTTAACGTAGTAAGGATCATCGTTGTACCCGATAACTATGAAGATATTGCTTGGGCCGTTAAAGAATCATTAAATGTTTCAGATATCTTAATAACAACAGGTGGGTTAGGATTCACAAAAGATGATGTGACATTAGAAGCCATCGCAAAAACCCTTGGATTAAAGCTTGTTCTTAACTTGGAGGCATTGGATATGATCAAGAGAAAAGTGGGAGAAAATATTGCATCATATTCAAAAGCAGCTTACTTACCCGAGACAAGTAAACCTTTATTCAACCCTGTCGGTGTATCACCTGGTGTTTACTTGGAAATCATGGGTAAAAAGATGTTCATTCTGCCCGGCGTCCCATCCGAAATGATGAAGATGTTTGAAGACCAAGTTAAAGCGGTTCTTGCTTCAGTTTTGAAGCAATATTCAGCGAGAATAATCATTGTAACCGATCATGAGAAAGAACGCGAAGTTGATGAACGTATATCGGAGATACGTGCTAAATATAGCGATTCTTACTTTAAAACTCATGCCTCTACTCCAGTACAGTTAAGCGTGGTTATATCTTCATCTTCTACTATTGAACTTGAGAACAAGGTTAATGAGATATTAAGTAAACTTAGAGAAGTAATTAGAATAAGAGATGTAATAGTCGAGAAAAAGGAGTGATGCTCTTGAAGAAATATATCAGTAAAATGTTTATCTTGAGTTTATTCTCCATTGCGATTCCACTTTTACTTATATTTATATCTGCTTATCTTTCAGGTTGGTTTAATTTATTCAATAATGCATTAAGCGACCTAGGACACTCAACTAAGAGCAATGTTGCAGCAATATTTAACTTCGGGTTATCTCTTGGAGGTTTTTTAATGTCCTTGATCGGGGTCAAATATTTCTCAAAATATAGCAGGCTTATTGGGTACTTAGTTGCATTAACAGGATATTCATTAATACTTATAAGCGTGTTCAACGAGGTATATGGTTCACTGCACTTCGCTGTTTCTACCTTGTTCTTCGTTTTATTGCTTTTTACAATGCTCATCTATGCCATAAAAATTAGAGACGTAAAGATGATAGCATTGCTCATTATACTCATAGCAATAGATACCCTGTTATGGTATACGCACTTTGCTTATAGAATGCCTAAAGGTGCTGCAATACCTGAACTCCTCTCAATATTCACTGCGGCACCATTTTACTTGCACTTATCTTGGAGAATTAGTTCCACAGACACGTAATCTATTTTAGGAAACGTAAGTTAACCTGTTTTTACAATAAAAATTAAGGAGTACAAGTGAATATGCTTATAACTCCATTGAATCTTACTGTTTTGATAAACAATTGGTTTTTATTGATGTTTTTCAGTTATTTAACGTGTTTCTACACTCGTTTTCAAATATTTTCTTGAATTCGTCATCGTTTATTAACGCTCTCGAAACTATCTCTCTTACTCCGTGTTTTTTGATTAAGGAATCTAAAACCTTATACAACTCACAGTTCTTCTCATAATCCCTTAACTTTGATAACATAATGTTTTGAAGTATTTCACCTATTCTCGCATCAATAGTATCCGCTAAGTGAACAATTAATCCCTCTAAAGTGGAAAAAGGCGTTTGACCATGAACCTCTGTGATAGCTCTTATTAATTTGTCTGGTGCATTTCTCCTCGATAACTCGGCAACTATAGCATAGTCATGGCTTAAATACCAGTCTTCTCTGGCTTTATATCCACCATTAACTTTATCTGGGACATATTGATAGTACTTGAATATATCGTGGAGAACTGCTGTGGCTAACACTGTGTCTTTATCTGCTCTAATACCATATACTTCATAGAAGATCTCGGATAGCATTAACGCTATCTTTGTAACAGTATATGTATGTAGTATTAAGCCGCCTGTGAAAAAATGGTGTTTCCTTGGAGCTGCTGGAGATTCGTCGAGCTTAATTAATGCTTTAATATTTGTAAAACTGAGAACAGGGTTGTTTAAAACGTCTTCCACTATTTTCTTCAACTCATCATCTTTAATTAAATTAACTAGCTCCCGTATAACTTGCAAGTCCATACAGTACACCATTCCATGATTAAATAGTTACTAATATGAATTAATTATCAGGGATGTTTTGAACTCTATTTTTATACCTGGTTCCTTATATACAATTACTAAACAGTAAGGTGTCGATGTTGGAAAGGGTTTTTGTGATAGGAGTAGGGTTAACCAAGATCGGTAGGTTCTATGAGAAACACGCTAAGGAACTATTCTCCGAGGCTTTATGGAAAGCCATTGATGACGCAGGCGGAGTAAAACCGCAAGCAATAGTTGTAGGGAACATGACTTCCAGTGTTTTAATGGGTCAAGACAGCTTCGGTGCACTACTAGCTGATCATGCTGGTTTCCGCGGATTACCAGCTTTTAAAGTAGAAGCTGCATGCGGTAGCGGCGGCGCAGCTCTATACGCTGCATATGCATTAGTTAAATCTGGATTAGTCGACGTTGTGGCAGCAACTGGAGTGGAGAAGCTAACTGAGGCGACAACAGGCTACGTTACAAGAGCGCTCGCGCAAGCAGCTGACGCTGACTACGAGGTACTGTATGGTGCGACTTTTACAGGGTTAAATGCCATGATCGCGAGATTATATAAGACATTATTTGGTTACACTGACGAAGAACTATCTTATTGGCCTCTAAAAATGCATGAGTATGCAAGTTATAATCCCTATGCTCAAATAAGGGGAAAAACCACTATTGAAGAAATAATGTCTAGTCCACTAATAGCTGACCCCATAAGACTATACCATAGTGCACCCATAGGTGACGGTGCAGCTGTACTGCTCCTCGTTCGCGGAGAAGATAGAGCAAGAGAAATAGCTAAGAAAACAGGTAGAGACGTAGTTGTAGAGTTAGCAAGCGTATCGTTAGCAACAGACAGCGTTGATTTAACAACACGCAACGACTTACTAACAATGGATTCCACTGTTAAAGCATCAAGAGAAGCCTTGAAGAAGGCGGGCCTAGAAATCAAAGACGTTGACTACATTGAACTACACGATGCTTTCCACGTAACTGGTTATCTTTCAATAGAAGATCTAGGTTTAGCACCCAAAGGTCTAGCTCCGAAACTATACCGTGAAGGAAGATTCCATAAAGGCGATAAACCAGAAATAAACTTCAGTGGTGGATTAAAAGCACGTGGTCACCCAGTAGGAGCCACTGGAATCTACCAAGCTGCTGAGGCAGTGATGCAGCTAAGAGGAGATTTCCCAGGTTTTAAAGCTAGTAATCCTGAAACAGCTTTAACGCATAATATTGGAGGAGTAAGTACAACTGCTGCTGTAGCTGTTTTTAGAAGGGTTAAATGATGAGCTCTCATGATGATCTAATAAGAAAAGTCCGTGAATACAGAGAACTATCTATTACTGGCGGAGGCAAAGATAAAATAGAGCAACAAAGACAAAAAGGTAAATTATGGGTTAGAGACAGGCTAACTAAACTACTAGACCCTGATTCCTTCGTGGAATATCAGTGGATGCGGCTCCATAGATCAACATACTTCGGCTTAGATAAACAAAAGTACTTCGGCGACGGCGTAGTCGTAGGTTACGGTAAAATAGATGGTAGAACCGTGTTTATTTACGCTCAGGATTTCACTGTACTAGGAGGAAGCATAGGTGAAGCACACGGAGAGAAAATTGCGAAAACAATAGAACAAGCTATACAAGCAGGTGTACCAGTTATAGGGCTATATGATTCAGGTGGAGCTAGAATACAGGAGGGTGTTTCAGCGTTACATGGCTGTGGCAGAATTTTCTACGCTAATGTTAAAGCTAGTGGAGTAATACCACAAATAGCTATTATCCTGGGCCCATGTGCTGGGGCAGCAGCTTATAGTCCAGCTCTCATGGATTTCGTTATAATAGTCAAAGGAGCCTACATGTTCATCACAGGTCCCGAGGTCGTTAAAGCTGCTACAGGAGTGTCTGTAACGTTTGATCAGCTGGGAGGTGCTGATGTACATGGTTCCACTAGTGGAGTAGCTCACTTCGTAAGTGAAACAGAGGAGGAAGCATTCATAATAGTTAGAAAACTATTATCCTATCTACCGAGCAATAGCACTGAGGATCCACCCTATATCCCAACAGATGACCCAGTTGATCGTAAATTAGAAGAACTATATGAAGTAGTCCCAACCGACCCCATGAAACCATTTGACGTTAAACAAGTTGTAAAATCTATTCTAGATGACGGCGACTTCCTCGAAGTCCACGCTAATTGGGCTAAATCAGCTGTCGTAGGTTTCGGAAGAATAGGCGGGTACTCAGTGGGAATTGTTGCAAATCAGCCAGCTGTAAACGCAGGAGTTATAGATATAGATGCAAGCAATAAAATAGCGAGGTTCGTTAGGTTCTGCGACTCATTTAATATACCAATAGTAACGCTTGTAGATACTCCCGGGTTCATGCCAGGTGTTGATCAAGAGCACGGGGGCATAATAAAACACGGAGCAAAAGTCCTCCATGCTTACGCTGAAGCCACAGTACCAAAGATAACTGTAATAATGCGTAAAGCATATGGAGGAGCATACATAGCAATGGGTAGTTTATCGCTTGGAAGCGACGTAAACTTCGCTTGGCCTACAGCTGAAATAGCTGTGATGGGTCCCGAAGGAGCTGTTAGAATACTGTATAGGAGAGAAATGGAGAAATCTACTGATCCCGAGGCACTCTACCGCGAAAAACTAAGAGAATACAGGGAAATCTTTGCGAACCCGTTTAGAGCGGCTGAACTAGGTTACATAGATGACGTCATCGATATAGCTGAGACAAGGAGAAAGATCTACGAAGCACTTACATTGCTAAGTGGTAAGAGAGCTGAGTTACCTCCATTCAGGAAACACACCAATATACCTTTATGATGATCTTATTTTCAATAATTTTTCTCCCTTATTAACAGCTTTACCTTGATTAACGTATACTTCTTCAACCACTCCAGCTAAATGAGATTTAACTTCTATAATCATCTTCATGGATTCAAGTAATATAACGGTATCACCTACATTTACGACTGCTCCCGGTTTAACTTTAACCTCAACTACTCTACCCGATATCGGTGACTGAATAACACCTGGCTCTACTACTTGCTGCAGTAGTTTAACATGCTCTTTCTTCTCCTTCTTCGATTCTTGGGTAATTTCCGAGCGTACTTCGCTAATCAACGGTTGCGTGAAATCCACTACTAAGTCGTTCTCGAACGAGTACACTGTGTGCTCTTCACCGTTAACGTTTAAAACATATTTTCCATCATCAACTTTCTTGATGGAAATTTTGTAGAGATCACCAGTGTTTATATCTTTAAACACGATCATGTTCCTTGTTTTTTCAACCATTTCTAGTTCAATAGTGTTTCCAAGTATTGTCTTAACTCTGTATATTTTCGGCAAAATGGATCAACCTCAGCAACGCCAACCATCTTCATCTATCAGACACGGGTTCGTTCATCACTCAAAAAATAAGTAATTACCTTGAATGGTTATAAGCATTGCTAATAACACTATTATAAGAGTGTTTTCGAAATATGTTTCATGAAGGTGCATCGTTTTGACAATAGACTTGAAGACAGTTAAGATGAAGCGCGAAGAATTCTGGAATAGTACGCCAGTATATAGAGCGATCTACGAGCGACTCACTAAACAAGGCTACCACATAATAGGGACAATAGGAGCAGTTAAAAGATGCCACTGGACCAAGGAAGCTGTACTTCATCACAGGTTCTGTTACAAGTGTTTATGGTACGGTATTGAGAGTCACAGATGTATACAAATGACACCTGTTGTTGCATGGTGTTGGAACAGGTGCCTACACTGCTGGAGAATTCAACCCGAAGACATTGGTATGCACTGGGATGACACAAAGATCCCTATTATAGATGACCCTGAAGTTATAGTTGAAGAGAGCATTGCTACACATAAGCAAATAATGGCTGGATTCAAGGGCAACCCGAGAGCAGATCAAAGATTAGTTGAAGAAGCACTCAAACCAAAACACGCAGCAATAAGCTTAGCTGGAGAACCACTTCTATATCCACGCTTAAGTGATCTCATAGAAGAATACCATAAAAGAGGAATAACAACTTTTCTCGTAACACATGGTACGAGGCCTGATGTTCTGAAGAACCTGGAGGTTGAACCCACGCAATTATATATAAGTATTGAGGCTTGGAATAAGGAGTCCTATGATTACTTTAATAGACCACTTATCCCGAGAGCTTGGGAATTATTACAGGAAACAATCGATTACGTTAGGTCATTTAAATCCCCTGTCGTGTTTAGAATAACTCTTGTAAAAAAATTCAATGATCAGCCGGAGGCATTGAAGAGCCTTGCAAAAATCATTGAGAAAGGAAACCCGCACTACGTTGAAGTCAAAGCATACATGTACTTAGGAGTCAGCAAAGGGAGATTGACTAGAGACAATATGCCGTCTCACCCTGAGGTAAGAGATTACGCGAGGAAACTAGGAGAACTCACTGGCTATAGACTTCTTAGTGAATCTATTCCAAGCAGAGTAGTGTTATTGAGTAGGCTCGAGAAACCTATAAGACACGGTAAAGGTTGCCCAGAAGGAGTTGAATGCCCCGAGAAATATGTACCAGTACTAACTGAGGAATACGAGGAAATCGAGGAGTAATCTACTCTATCAACCTATACTCTTTTCCAGCATGTAAAACTACTAGAGCTTCTCTACGCATTTCTTCTAGTAATTGTCTCTCGTGCTGGTTTAGTTTTTCAACATCTACAACTCTTATCGGAAACTTGCTCTTAAAGTTTACGTAGAACCCACTATCAACTATTAGAGAACCTATTTTAAGTATTTTGTTCTCACCTAGCATTTTTTCCACCAATGACCCGTACTTGGATAATGCTTCACTGTATAACATTACTGGTGGCTCAATTGAAACCGGCTCACTTCTCTTTTGATGCGATGTTAGTGCTTTCTCGATGTTTCTTAATTGTTCTTCTAATCGATTCAATCTCCTATCTAATTCCCTAATTTTATTCATCATGTTTTCAATGATCACCATTATATCTTCACTTGTTCTAACTTTACTTGAAGCCTCCGCGTGTTCAACATGCGGTTCTATATCTATTCTAACAGTATTCTGAGCCCTTGCTTCCTCTACGGGTACCTCGGTGGGGGCATGTGAGCCTTCATTAAGGCTTACACCTTCGTCACGGGATTCCACCTTAGAAACTCTATTCAAGTAGTGGAGAAAGCTCTCGCCTCGTTGCGTGAGGATATATCCTTTACCTGCTTTCTCAATATAACCTAGTGATCTTAGCTTATATATTAAAGCCTTTAACTTACTTGGATCGATTCCGATTGTTGAAGCCAAATCTTTTAACGTAATACCTGGATTATCTCTTAGAAGCTCGAGAACTCTATGTTGTAGAGTTTTCTTCAATTTTTTCCTCCAATAGATATACTTATTTAAAAGGGCTTTATTCTTTTTAATTATAACGAAGTTATAGGTGGAAAAAAAATGTGTGCTTTATTTGACCAGGAAACAGTAGAGGAGTTAAAGAAGATATTTAGTGCGTTCAAGAAAAACATGAAAGATGTACTAGTAATTGACTCCACTGACGCACCAGGGTCAAATAGTCACTGCCATACATGCCCAGAGGCAAAAACGCTCGCAGAAGAGTTAACAAAGATTTCAAGTGGTAAACTCGTATTCGAAATATTGGATGCGGTTAAAGGAAGGACTTATAGGCCAAGATATCTACCAGCTTTCATTTATGACACTAGAAAGAGGAATATCAGATATTACGGCTTACCGAGTGGACAAGAATTTGCACCATTCATATATATCCATGGATATATATCAGATGGAGTTAAATTACCTGAAGCAGTGGTCGAAGAAGTAGAAACCATAGATACTCCACTACATATTAAAGTATTTGTAACACCTGAGTGTCCATACTGTCCCCTCGTAGTTGATTTCGTAAATCAAATAGGTTTAATAAACGATAACTTCATCGTTGAAACCATCGAAGCCTTTGAGCATCCGTTAGAAGCTGATAAATACATGGTTCAATACGTACCATTCATAGCTATAAATCGAGTAGAAGACTACGATAAATATGGAGCTAAGCCTGTTGAAGTAATTCCAGGTTATGTACCGAACGAAGAAATTCTTGAAGTAATAAAAAGAGCGGCGAGAAAAATCTCCAGGACGTAGAAATAATAGGTTTTCTTTAAATATCTATGTAATTGGGGAATGAGGTGAGCCCTCCTAGACGAACGGTGAGTGCTTCACGGACCGCCTGACCCCGCCTTTAATAATTTATGAATTTTGAATAAATTCAACGGGATTTAATTGGAGACGAGTCTTGGTAAAGTAGTGCATAGGGCTAGTGAATTAGATGAAATGATTATAACTCAATCAATATCTTTGCTTGATAAAATAAGAGACCTTGAAGTAGAAGTAGATAGAAGCGATATGCATGACGAGTTCAAGAGAAAAATCAAGGATTTGCTCGAGAAATTAAAGGAGGAAATTTTAACTGATATTTTAACCAGTGGAGAATTAAGCAACGTTTTTAAACCTAGTTAATAACTATACTACTGATTAAAAGGGCTCATGTAGAAATGAACGAAGAATGGAACGTGAACACAGCTAGAAAAATATATGGATTAGAAAACTACGTTAGAGAATCACTGATAGATATTGATGAAGAAGGTTACTTAGTGATAAAAATAGGAGATAATACTTTGAGAATTAAAGAGATCATGGACAAGTATAATTTCGACGTAGCATACATTAGAATACTTCCAGCCATTAGGAGCTCAATGGACTTAGTTTACAATAGTTACTTAACAGTAAGTGAAGCCATTGGCTACAAGGGAAAACTAATACCTGTGTTTCCCATGAAAGTTAATCCTCTACCTATAATTATCGAAGCTATATTAAACTACGGGGAGAAATACCAATGGGGATTTAACACTGGATCTATTGGTGAACTAAGGACTTTATTAAAGCTAGCTGACAAGTATACTCCAAGAATGCTTATTTACGATGGCGTAGTAACCGAGTCCACTATTCAGGATTTATTACAACTGCAGGAGAAAGGTTGGAGGATCATAATTGATGTTGAAAGCGAGCGCGAAATCGAGTTATTAGCAAAATATCCACAATTCGAAATAGGTATAAGGGTTAAACCACTAGTTAAACTACACGGAAAATGGTCTGGTTCAGTTGGATTAAGCAGCAAATTCGGGTTAACTACAAATGCTTTAATGAATCTTAAATCAGAATACAAGTACATAATGGAAAAATCAGTTCTACTACATATGCATCCTGGTTCACAGGTCTACAAGCACACAGATATCAGGAACTACTTCTTAGAAGTTAAACAAGTATATGATGAGCTTAAACACATGGGTTTTGAAAACATATCGATGGTGGATACTGGAGGAGGAATGGCTTACCCATACATAGATGCAAGGGATGGTGAAGAAGAATCACCAGATTACACTATTGTAGATTACTTCAAAGAATTACTCGAGAAATTCAAAGACATCGCACCTAACCCGATGATAATATATGAAGGAGGGAGATTCGTTGTTTCATCACATCGCATAGTTGTATCTAAAGTTGTCGACGTTAGATCATACTCTGCAGTTCACTTAGTACATGAACAAATTGTTAAAACAAAGGACTTCAATAACATAGATGAGTTGCGGGAATTCCTTGATAATATTGAAAAACTCTTACATGAATTACGCGCGGAGCAGCCACTAGATAATAGTAGGAGAGAGCTATACGAGGAACTGATAGCAATTATGAGGGAAGATCTATCCTCCAAACTAGCTGAGCTAATACTATCGGGTAGAGTTGATATAGCAGATGTCCTTAAAAACCACAAAATCGCGAGATTATTGGTAACTCCAACGAAGAGATATGTTCTCAGTATGTCTATCTTCGCCGACATCCCGGATGTTGTATTAGTAGATCAATATTTCCCTATTTTACCAGCCCAGAGATTGAACGAGAAACCACATGTTCTAGCATCCATAAGTGATCTCACTTGCGACAGCATGGGTGAAGTAAAGCAATTCATTAGTGTTGGAGTCAAGTTGCAGGGTAAAACCCCATTGTTTACAATTCTTGACAGTAAGTTAATAGCTATTCCAGGTTTGAAATTGAAGCTCCGCGGTATTCCACTGCATTTACCTAACCGAGGTGAAAACTATTACGTAGTGTTTCTTGATACAGGGGCTTATCAAGATACATTATCCATGAGACATAATTTAATATACGGTGCACCCGAGATAATATTAAGAGAACAGGATGGACAAATTAAGTTAGAAATAGCTAAACGCGAAGAATTATATACTTGAGAACAGTTAAGAAAATAGGAGCTAAATATGTATTTTCAAATAATCAAAAGGTCCATATACTGGAAGTACCTACCTTGCAATTAAGTGGAGTCTGTAGATGTCTGCTACATCTTGGCATAGATCAGTTATTGCTTCTAAATCATCTATTACTATGGGTAACGCTACACATGTAACCTTGTAGCTTGTCAGACAATCTTTATATATTTCCTCTAGTGCTCGTAAACGTAGATCATCTACTTCTTTTTCCAATGACTCGATTCGATATGATATTTCCAGTACATGAGTCATATCCGATTGTATTGTTTCAACGAGTTTTATTAACTGTTCAACTGATTCAACGGATTTATTGACGATTGCCTTCACGTAGGTATTTACACTGCTCGGTATCACTATGTTTAAATGCTTAAAAACTAAGAGTTTCTTGGCAACAGCCTTAGAGTACCCAATTATTTCATCAATACGTAGTACTAATCTAAGGAAATCCTCGCGATCCTCTGGGTGTATGTGAGTAGCTTTCAGCATGTTCATGAGTTTTCTCTTTAATTCATCCGCTTGATTCTCCATATTACTCAGTGATGCGTAGTTTTTTTGTAATTCTTCGAGACTCATTGTATCATATTTTTCAATGATTTCATTCAGTAATTTCACTCCATCTCTCACAATACCTGAATGATGAATTATCTCGCTGACAACGTCCTCAAATATTTTGCCTCCAGTTAACTTCATTATTAAACCCACATAATCTCATTGATTAGCCACATTTATATCTTGCATCGAGAAACACTTATTTCTTTTTTCTTTTAGCTGAGATTAAGCCATAATTACAAGTAAACTTTAAGTTAACTCATGAAAAAAGACAAATAGCTATATTTTTCCCAATTAATAATAAGCTATAACAATTAACTATAGAAATTAATACTTATTAATCCCTTAAATGAAATAATTATGGGTGAAACAAATGGAGGAACAGGGTTTTTGCGGAATATACGATATAAGGTTCTTAGTTAAACGAGGAATAATAATTACCCCGCCCACATTAAAAACTTTAGACGCAGTAATCACCCTTAAAAGAGCTACAGCCGATGATGTAGCAAATTACACTGGTAGAGCTAGAACAATTGAATCAAGATATCTTGCAAAATTAAATAAACTCGGCATAGTTGCGAAGATTAAAGAAGGAAGAAAGATCTACTATATGGAACCAATCTACGCTGTTCAACAACATTATAGCTTATATGGAGATAGCATATCGCCAGAACAGTTGGCACACATGATAAGTTTACCAGCAGACATTGTTAGAATGATATTAAATATTCTCAAGAGCAAGAAATAATTATTTCTCGCCACTTTTAAGCGGGATCACGATTCTAACTCCACTAGGATTATCATTAGAACCATCTAGAATAAAGTTAAGTTCCAGTTTTGTTGCTTTGTAGTTAGATTCTTTAAGGCCTTTAGCAACAGCTTCGATAATTTTAGTTATAAACAATGTTCGAGAATACTCACCGCATATTGCTGTGAATTTATCTAAAGCTAATAATGCTTCTTCATCAATTCTCAACGATATCATTTTTTTCCTGGGCTTCAATGGTATCTCGATTATAATACCTCTAGATGTTAATCCATCGCTAGAATTGCTTAGCACTGCTACCAATAACTCCACCAGAGTTGAGTAATATCATTAAACTTAAATCAAATTCGGATTAATCTGATAATACAAAATTAAATTAAATCTTAAATTCAACTATGACATTTATTATATAATACAAATTTTGTTTATGGTAAAAATTTCGTCCAAAAGTAAATATAATACCTCATTTCATAAGTATTTAATGGCCTTTGCAACACTCCCGTGCGTGGGAGAGGATGAGCAAAGGCTCTCTCCTGGGCATCATTTTAATTTTATGTTGGAGTTTATTAAATTAGTGAGGGGTAAGTGTTGAAGCAGAACCCTTTGGAGTTCTTGGACACATTTGTTAAGCAGTCTAGGTTCTTTATAGTAGATAATAATATGTATGTTTTGAAGGAATACGCGTCTGAGATCGGTTTATTAAAATGGTATATTATCATGGTTTCGAATTTCGCGGTTGGAATATATCCATTCAAACTAGACCCCAAGGAGAGATTGATCCGAGAAGTTGAGTTTATGAGGAAATCAACTAAATGCTTCAAGAAACCTGAGGTTTTAATAGTAGACTACACTAAACCGAAAATAGTGAGAAGCTTTGTGAAGGGAGAAGTTTATAGCTATGATTCACCCATTAATATTCACTATGAAATTGGAAAATGTCTTGGTTTTTGTCACGAGGAAGGCTGGGTTTTAGGAGATACAAAGATAACTAATTTTGTTTACAATGAGAAAGGATTATTCATCGTTGACGCTGAGCAAGCAATAAGGGAATACAATGAGAAGTATGCTGCATGGGATATACTTGTTTTAATATCTACTTTATCCATGGATGGATACCTGAAAGCCGTTAAAAGTGATTACTCGAGAATCGTTGATTTCATTCTTAGAGGCTATATTGATACACATAGGGAATCCGCTGACGTCATCAAGATGTTGCGATCAAATGAGTTCAAGCCATTAATCTTGTTGCTTATTCCCTTCCCATTAAATTATGTCTTCTACAAGAAAATAGGAGAATACGTTGAGCACATTTATTAGCTTAAAAACTATAAGTTAATGAATAGTGATGAATTACCTCCGGCTCGACTAGTGAAGAAAACTTACCCGGCTGATGTATATTGAAACGGGTTCTACTCATAGGGGACACTCATATACCTGATAGAGCAGACAACGTTCCAGAAGTTATTGAAGACTTCATACAAAGAGGAAGATCATGGGAAATCGTTATTTTCACTGGTGATGTTACTGGAGAAGAAACCTTAAGCTGGATACGTGGCTTGGGGCAAAAACTATACATTGTTCGTGGAAACATGGATTACTTGCCATTACCTAAAACCCAAGTGTTTGAGTATGAAGGTTTCAAAATAGGTGTACACCATGGAGATGGATTTTATCCACGCGGAGATAAGGTTAAACTCAGCATGATCGCGCAGAAACTAGGTGTAAATATATTGGTATCAGGGCATACTCACTTAGATTTCATCAAAGTTGGATCAACAAGCCGAGAATTACTACTAAACCCTGGTTCATTGACTGGAGTGTGGGGTGGAGGTGGTGGTTCATTTACACCATCTTTCATGGTACTAGAGTTCATGAACAACGCGTTAACAGTTAAAACATATAGATTGCTTGATAGTACCTTACAGGAAAAGATAACGATTGCTAAGTTTATTGAAGGTAAATGGTTCTTGGAGCAGTAATCCTACTCCTTAATAGGCAATATAACGGTGTTCCTCCAAGGTATTGTAATAGTTAGCTCGCTTCCAACGGATACATCCATGTATCCTGGTAGATAGATTAGGAGTTTTAAATTATGAATTCTAAGTCTACCCTCAATTTTCTCGCCTGTAAACATGGCGAACTCAAGTATGCCTTTGACAACTATATCACCGGGCTCAGCGTCTTCCCCAATTTTTATTACTTCAGGTCTGATGACTACTGCAACTTTAGGCGGTAGTTTCTCCTCGAGTGCAATGCCTTTCAATACTAAATTAGAATCCTCCAATTGCACTTTAACTTCGTAGCCGCTTTGCTCTAGGACAAGCCCTCTGTAAATACTACTACGTCCAAGGAAATCCGCGACGAAAATAGATCTTGGTTTAAAGTATAATTCTTTCGGTGTCCCAGCCTGCACAACTCTTCCTCTATTCATGACTGCTATTCTATCGGACATGCTCATTGCTTCGAGTTGATCATGTGTTACATAGATCGTAGTTATGCCCAGTGATCTCTGAAGCCTCTTCAGTTCCTCGCGCATTTCAATTCTTAATTTAGCGTCCAAATTACTTAAGGGTTCATCTAATAGTAGTACTCTTGGTTGAACAACAAGTGCTCTAGCAAGTGCAACTCTTTGCTGTTGTCCACCACTGAGTTGAAGTGGGTACCTGTTCTCGAATCCTTTTAATTTTACTAGTTCTAGAGCCCATTCCACGCGCTTCTTTATTTCTTCCTCTGTTAAACCTAGTTCTTTTCTCTTAATTTTTAAGCCGTATGCTACGTTCTCGTAAACCGTCATGTGAGGCCATAAGGCATAGTTTTGAAACACCATTGCAGTGTTTCTTTTATATGGTTTCAAGAACGTAACATCTTCGTCGTCGAAGTAAACTTTACCCTTATCGGGGACTTCGAAACCCGCGATTATTCTAAGAGTAGTTGTCTTACCGCATCCACTTGGGCCCAGGATAGTGAAGAATTCTCCTTTTTCTACTTTCAACGAGACGTCTTCAACCGCTACAACGTTACCATAGTACTTTGAAATGTTTTCAAGCGTTACCCGTGTCACCTGTATATCACCTACACGCCTATGAAAGCGTATCTTTGCTTAAACACGTACACTAAGATTATTACTATAGTTAACTGGATTAATATTAACAACGTGCCCATTGCTGCAACTAAGTATGGGCCTTCGCCTGCTGCTCCAGTGAAATACTGTCTCATGTAGAATGTGAGGGGGGCTTGATCCTGCCTTATACCTCCAAAAGTAATACTTGTAGATACCTCTGTAGCCATGTAAATAAACCCTATCATTGCACCACTTAAAACATAGCCAATGATGAAAGGCAAAATTACTCCGAAGACAACTTTATATCTTGAAGCCCCTAGATTCATTGCTGTCTCCTCGAGGCTCTCGTGAACTTGCTGGAACCCAGCGAATACTGATCTAACGACGTAAGGCAATCTTCTAACACTGAAAGCTATGATGAATATAACCCAAGCCTCAAAAGCTATGCTTGCAGGACTTATTTTTAAACTAATACTTGGGGGAAGTATCTCGCCTAGCGTAGTGAACATTATATAGTATCCCAGTGCGAATACAAGCCCAGGTATTGCTAGAGGAGAAGTCGCAAGAGCATCCAATATGTTTGGAATATATTTAACTTTTAGTCTACTAACACTATATCCAACGCTAATAGCTAAGAAAACAGCGATAATCACTGATACTCCAGCGTATATGAGAGTGTTCAAAATATACTTGAATATCTCGGGTTTAGATAATAGTTGCTGGATGTATGTAAATGGATTTTGCGGTATTTCGAATAGAAGCTTGTTCTCCCTAGGATATATCTTTAAAACCCCCAATGATATAAGTATTACCCCTACTTGTGGAAGCATAGCAAACAATATTAGTGGTAATACACCTAGATATATTGCTAAAGCTCCTAGTATACCTGGTTTCCTTATTCTCGGATTCCATCTACCCCCACGACTTATCATAGCATAACTACGCATACTCACATAGTTCCTAATTGCAAGAAAAGCTGTTAACGCTATCAGTAGTAATATAACACCTAGAGCCGCTACTTCTGGTGATATAACTCCCTGAGCATTGATTATGCCCTCGTAGATTTTGTAGCTAATTAAGTAACGCTCGTTGAAAACTATTGGTGCACCAAGGTCTTCGAGGCTGAAAACGAAAACTAAAGTAGATCCCGCGGCGATACCAGGTAAAGCGAGAGGTAAGGTAACTGATCTAAATACTTTGAAGCCGCGTGCACCAAGGTTCTCCGCTTGCTCCTCAGTAGATGGATCAACATTTATAAAAGCAGTGTAAGCATTCATATAGACTATTGGGTAGAAGGTTAAGATTTGCGCAATAATAACTCCAGCTAAGCTTTCAATGCGTAACGAGCAACCAGTTAAACTCCTCGTAATTATTGAAATTGGGCCCGCTTCACTCCATATTAGTTTAATTACGTAGGCGTTTATGAACGGGGTATTAAATAAAGGTACCATTGCAAGCACTATGAGAATAGTATGACCAGGTGACCTATAACGCGCGAGAACATATGCAACAATTATACCTATAGTGGTCGCCACAGTTGTAACAATGGATGCTACTACTAGGCTATTTAAGACAGGCCCATAATTTACTCCTCTCAACACTAATATGCAGCTTCCATCTGGTAACTGTTGCTTAACTAGTGGTTCAGCGTAAATGGGGTTGAAGTTAACGTACTGCCTAGTTCTCAAAACATTGTAGAAATTAGTCCACCAGTGGCCTCCAATTGGTGGAGTAAATGAGTACACTAGAACGAGTAGTATTGGAACTAACATAAAAACAATCAAGTATGCAAAGCCGAACACCATGAAGAACCACATCGTGGAATCCAATTGGTAAAATACCGCTCTTATTCTCCTAGCGAGTGTAATCCTTGTTTTAATTGATGAGGAGATAGTTCTACGATTCCCGATTTTTTCGCGCAGAGATCCTAGAATTGAAACTCCTAAGTAAGGTGTCAATGCTACTGCAATAGCTTGTATTAATCCCAATCCCCCGGTTAGTATCACAATGAGTTCGTAAAGAAAGATTACTATTGAAATAAATGTTAAAGAAAAACTATACTTAATCCTGTAATAGTCGAAACCTGCCCTCAGTAAAATAAACCCATATAAAAACGAGGTAAACCACACTATGTACGAGAACAATATCGCTTCATTAATATCTAGAGCCTCGTACCCGATTAAAACTAATACACCTGCTACTAATCCGCCTAAAGCTAGCTCCTTGAAACCAGGCGTCTTCATGGCGTATTCCTCTCCGTTATAGCCTTATGGGTTTTAAAGCTATTATATTGTAGAGCACGGATCCGTGTTTTAATTATGTTAGTATCTTGAAAAAGAAATTGAAAAATGAGTACTATTTTCTTCTAATAAAATACAGCATCGCGGCCACTACTAAGACCAATACAGCTACAAGAGCTATTATTGTCGAGGAAATACCCTCCGTGGGACTTGTTAGCGTAGATACCGGAGTAGATGTAGGTGAAGTAGTAGACGTAGTTAACGAGGTAGTTGTTGTGGGCGTACTCGTGACCTGAGTAGTTGGAGTTGATGTGATGGTTGTTGAGACTACAGTTGTAGTTGGAGTAGTCTTTGTGACCGTTGTTGGTACTGGTTCCCCGCTAATTGCTCTACTTAATAAGTTGAGTACATTCTGGTATCTTTCTCTCGCAGCGTTTTCCCATGTTGTCATTAGTGCTTGATATGTTGATGCTTCTTCTGCTAGTTTTTTGTTTATGTATACTGCGTATTCTTGTGTGAATTCTACGTTGCTTCCTGTTACTGGGTCTTTGAATCTCAGTGGTTTAGATAACTCGAGAGTCAAGTAGTCAAACCAATCCCTAGAAATCCTCCCATCCAAGTAAGCCCCAGCAACCCGGGCCCAAACAGCCTGCAAATCATCATGCGCATTAACAAGCGTAGCCTTAAAGTAATACATAATCGAATAAACCCAGTTCGATGACAGTGTTTCATTGAACTCTATGCCGCGAAGATTCAATAATGTATTAAATGCTTGTTTTAAGTCTGGCCTGCTCTGTCCTTCCGTGGTGTTGAAGGTATTGGGATTTACTGGTATTCTATTGATGTCCTTGTCGAGCCATACTACTTGGCCACCGAACTCGCTTAAAGCCCACGCTATGAAAGCAGCTGCGTGAACCGGGTACTTAGTGATATTTACAATTGCGATCGGGTCAGCATTTATTATTGTTTCTCCCTCTGGTGCAATGTACTCGCAATCCGGGTTAACGTTCATCGCCATATACCCATAGAAATCTATAGTAGTTGCAACTGCGACATCTCCGCGTATAACGGCGTCTCTAGCATCACCGCTACCTGGGTATATCCTCGCGTTAGCAGCCATGAGTGTTAATATGCGCCAACCCTCACTCCAACCCTTAGCCTGAAGAATTATCTCGAAGATCCTCGTGTTAGATGTACTCAGAGTCGGATCAGCTATACCTATGAGTGGGGTTGCGGGAAGATAGTTCGCGTACTCCGGGCGCCCTAGATCACTCCATGATTTAGGCATTGGCACTTTGTACTTGTTTAACACATCCTTATTTACTGTGAACCCAAAACTGCTGATACTGGCGCCAATCCACCTTATGTTTCCTTCGGAGTCTTCTTTATATGTTGGTGCACCAGCAATACTCTTCGGTATTTTATCTAGTTCGTACTTTATTGCATAATGCTCGGGGTTTTTATTTGGGTTTATTGGCATTAAGTATCCTTTCTCGTCAAGATTGTTGAATAGTGTTGGTCCACCGCCCCATGCTACATCTATTGATGTTCCTAGTTTGCTTGCTCTATCAATATAGCTAGGCCACTGCTCAGCTGGAACATACAGGTACTGAATCTCCACAATACCCAGTTTCTTGGCTACATCGGATTGAAGAAACATCGCTCTAGCAAGACTCTGAATAGATTGCTCATGCCTAGTTAAAACAACTAATCTAACATTACGCACAGTTGTTAAACTAGCAAGATAATCCAGCCAAGGAAACTTCTCATTGCTAGGCGAACTCCAAGGATACTCAGCCAAGGAAACACTAGTACCCGCATAAACTAATATTATAACTAGTAGAGGTATAACCAATAACCTATGTGTAGGTAACATTTAATCCCCACCTACTTGAAGAAAGATGTAAATGCGGTTAATTAATATTTAAATGTGAGGAAGGATAAAACTAAAAAAAATGAGTTAGGCTATTACTTCTTCTTCAACATGTAGCCTATAGCTAGACCAATCACTAGTGCAATAATGCCGACAATTATTGAAGTGGTCATATCAGGCACTGTAACAGTTGTTGTCGATGTTTCCGTATTAGTTACTGTCTTCGTAGTTGTTTGTGTTGAAGTTTGAACTAGTGTAGTCGTGTAGTGAACTGTAGCCGTAGTGGTTCTCTCCTGGGTAACCGTTGATGTAATTGTTGTCGTACGGGTCTCTGTTAGTGTTACTGTTACCGTGGGTGTTTCAACTGGTTTAACTAACCCCATTCTACTTAGGCCAAAAACTGTTGCTAGTTCTTTCTTATCAATGTTATAGCTCTTGAGCATCTTGAACTGATCCTCAGCAGTAGGAGCCAGTAAGTCCACAACACGTGGTTGAACTCCGTTTAGGATCGCCAGCGGATCACCGCCTCCCAGTACCCATTCAGCTGGGTCACCTGCCTGAACAGCTCTCACTTTGTAATCTCCGTATCCATCATAGCTTGCAACTGCTACTACGAAAACCCAGTCTGCAATATTTTCAACATCTTTCAATAGACTTTTATCTACTCTTACTTCTATAGCGTTAACTTCTGGTATCGCATAGGCGTCAAATTTGTCTCCTTCCTTAGCTATAAGAGTCCCATTATATGCGTATAACGCACTGACTTCGCCGTCTGGCCATGGAGTATCTCCCCAGCCAGGTGTAGCAGTAATTAAGTAGTGCCATCCTGGATAAATCTTAACGTTCAATCCTGGAGCCGTGGTATTAGGCATTATTCTAAGCGTTGTGAGGACGTAAATTTGCAGTAATTGCAGAGACCAACCATTTGGACCAATCCATGGGTTTCCACCTAGGTCTTTGAATGTAGCTCTGAAGTAAACGTTTTGATCATCAGTGAATACTTGGAATTTAACAAGATCAAATACACCTGGTTTAAACACAGGGTTTGTCGGGTATTTCAATGTACCTGCTCCATTATCGTCGCCTAATGGGTCTAGAAAAGCTAATACCTCAGTTCTCTGCATGGTTATAATGCTAATCCACCATTTAACCAAGTTAGTGACGAATAATGGTCCATCTAAGTCGACTCCATAGTACTTAGAGGCCCATGCTGGTTCATAGTCTCCATATAGTGACTCACCTGCCACCGTAATAACTACATTCGAGATAGGCCAATACTCAGCTGCGTACGCCACAAAGCTTGAGTTATCCATTGGTGCACCGAGACCATAAAGTAGCGGGTCATATACTAGCGGCATCCATTCTTTGTAGTTTACTCCAATATATGAGTTCCTGAACCAAGCTATCCTAATTAATCCAGGGTAAGTATCATTCACGGGGTCTCTGTAATTACCTTGATCGTCGACCCATATAATACATGTTGGACCATGCATCAATATTGGTTTACTTAATCCCTCTGAGAGGATTTCTGTGCGTAGGAAAGGCGATGGATCAGGCTCTACGAACGCTAGCATCCTGTAGTAACTCGCTGCAACCGTTGGGTAAACTACGCCCTTATATGTATAGGTTCTGTTGACTTCACTATACACTGCACCTTGCTCTAATCTAAGCTTTGAGCCTATGTACTCTAGGAACTTGTTAACAGCATTTATTGTTGTTTGACCTGGGTTGTAGTCGCTATCACCTGCAACATATAGTACTTTGTTTCCCTTCTTCAACCAGTTCATAATAGCGTCCATTTCACTAGGAGTAAGTGAAACCCTGGGTTGACCGATCAGTAAAATATCTACATTTGCGAGAAGATCACTACTGATACTAGTAGTAATATTCAACCAGTTAATCTGATAAGTTTTCCCCGCGACTGTAACCTCTGTAATGTTTCCTTGAATATATGCTAAATATTTATCGCTTTCACCGTGAGCTAAATCCACAGCAATAGTTACAGATGTTTTTTCCGCGAGAATAATTCTGGGGAATACTGCAAATGTTGCTAGAAGTGAAAGTATTATGATTGCTAGGCTTAACTTACTATTCAAGTTATCCCCCCAATTAGAACAATGTAAGGGTAGGCTAAAAAATTTAAGTCTCCAGAAAATCGTGGATTCTTATTAAGAGGTTTTCTTTCTCAATGCGATATATGATGCGATAACAACAATGACCACTGTGACTACAATGATTCCAGTTAACACGATAGTATAAGTAGGTTGCTGAATAGTTAGTTGAGTTGATGCTGTGATTTTAGTCTCGCTTGTTGATGCGGGTTGTTCACTCGGCGTGATTGTCATCGTAGGTGTAGGACTCGTAGTATACGTCTGGGTAGTAGGCTTAGTCAACGAGGTAGTAATTGTTGTAGGAGTACTCTGAGTTTGAGTAGTTGAGGTTGACGTGTATGTAGAGTATGTCGTGGTACCCGTAGTTGTAGTATTAGTGACCATGGTTATAGGAGGACTTGTAATAGTAATTGTTGGCGTTGTTTCTATTACCTCGAAAACCGGGTCTTCTACTGGTGTTACACCAGCTGGATAAAATATTATTCCATATTTTCTTAGAATTGAGTGCCCATAATTATCTCCAACGTAGATCTCGAGGATTGTTAGTGTCTTGTTTACTCCTTTCACTGTTAACGTGATTGTCAAATACATTTCATTTAAATCAGTCATTATTGTTTGAGGACTATACTCTACTTTTATGGATGTTCCATTATACCTAAATACATAGTTGCTGTAGTCTAGTCCCCAAGCATCATCTGTGACCTTAAAGTATAATGTTAAAGTCTTGTTGAGAACAGGTACTGGTGGAGAATACTTCTTTCCAGTTAACTCTATTCTCGGTGGACTGGTGTCGTCTATGCCTGAAACAGATACCTCTGCACTTGTTTTAGGTGGAATATTCATCAATATGTTAACGAATAGGCGATCTCCGATTACATCGTGCTTACTAATAATTAACTCCGCGTTATTATTTACTGAACCTTGTCTTATTTGGATTTTTTCAAGCGAAGTACTCCAAGGTAAAGCCATGATAGTTGATGCATTAACTGTGTACCATGACGCTCTATTATACACTGATAACTTATAGAAGAGGGGTGCTCTAATTACTTTCGACTCCACAATTGATACTGGGATAGAGTTTGAAGCAGATCTACTTGTACTATTATTGAATCCTATGAATCCAGGTGGTTTCACGGGGAACATTAATTCTCCTGTGTTGAGGTCTAAGTCGAAAACCGTTATTCCCTGATATGTTGATGAACCATGAGCAGCTGTCGTAACAGTTATGAAGTATGTAGTAGTATTGGTTCTAGTGCTAGTGTATTTAACGTATTGATCTACGTGTATGTGACCCGATATCACTGCTGTAACATTATAATCTTCAATGAGTTTTAAAACGTACCTGAATGTGGTCATGTTTCCGCTCCAGTAACTACTGACCGGCGTGCTTGATCCCTGAGTGTAGGGTTGCAGTGATTCATCATCATACCTCGTAATTAACTCTCCCTGATAATAGAACATTGGGTAGTGAGTAACGATGATCTTGTATGGAACATAGCTATAGTTTCTCAAAGCTTCCTCCAAGAAAACTATTTCATCCCATGTTATTACGTTGTTTTCACTGAAGTATGGAGTAGTATATATTCCTATAACCAGTATTTTATTACTTATCACTCGAGCCCACCTAGTGGGACCAAGGTATTTCCTGTAGTTTTCTCCGAGATGATCATGGTTCCCTGGAACACCTAGTACTGGGTAACTATATAGCATCATGTACCTGTATGTCTGAGCTAGCCTCGTTTCACTCTCAGACGCTGTGTCCGCTATGTCGCCAGCCCACAGGATCAAAGTAGGATTAAGCGATGTAGCTAATACAGCTGCAGAGTATCTATTAATATCACCTGTTGTTACATTTACAGGACCTGCTCCGAAGTGGAGATCGCTCATAACAACTACTCGAAGCTTGTTATCCAATTGCTTAATAATCCACACTGATCTGGGCACAGAGTACTGCGCATTATCAGCCACTAATTCTAGGTCGTAGACCCCGTTATCTACTTCTTCGGGTACACAAATTCTCAGCGTGCTTCCACTTATTTTCTCGAATTTCAAAGTGTAATTCAGTAATTTTAATTCTTCGCCTTTAATGGCCCATAAGTAAATGTACTTAATTTCATAGTCTCCCGTTAAAGTACCTGTAAAGCATTCTCCCGGTGAAACCACGATTGGTGCTGTTGGACCAAAATCCGCGACCGGTAGTTGCTTGGCGAAATCTATGTAACTAGGATTTAATTCACTCATAGCGAAAGGTTGAATAATTAGCGATACTAATGCTGATATGTAGATGAGAACAACGCATAATGCTATGCTATAACGATGCTTGCTATTTAACATAACTCTATGCATTAACTCACCCAAATCTCCTTTACCACTAAACATGTTTATTAAGATAAAGAAGGTTAATGATGCAAAGAGGGTTTCTCCACATGTCAAAAAGTAGGATTCGGGGATTTTCGCACGAAAGAGATTTAGCGAGAAAACTATGGGATCACGGATTAGCTGTGATCAGGGCGCCAGCCAGCGGTAGTAAAACCAAGCACCTACTCTACCCGGATATAGTGATTATTTATAAAGGTAAAACAGCCGCTATTGAAGTTAAAACAATGAAGAAAACTAGGACACTATACATAGAAGCTTATCAAGTGAAGAAACTATTAGAATTCGCTGATCGCGCTGGTGGAGAAGCATACGTCGCTGTCAAAGTTGTTGGAACAGGTGAATGGATTTTCATGCCTATCTCTAAGCTCGAAAAAACAACTAATGGCAACTATAAGTTAAAGAAAGAGATTCTCCAAGAGGGGTTGAAACTAGAGGCCTTCGTATCAATTATGAAAGGAGTCAGGAAACTTACAGAGTTCAAGAGTTGAGAACAATTACTCCCTTAAAATTATTCTAAGTTGCGCACCCTGCCTCTCGCAGATTTTCCTCAACCTTGTTAGTTTCCTCCTGTATTGTTTAAGTTGATCCTTCGATATTTCAACAATGATGCCTTCCTCGGTTGTTTTTACATCCACTCCTGGTAGAGTTGATTTCACTCTTTCTAGGAGATATTGCCACTTGAATCCTCCTTCGCGTAGTTTCTTCACTGGAACAACTACTGTCTGTTCACCGAACGTGTAGATCTCGTATTCTAGTTCCCCTGTTATAAAGTCCCTGACTTCTATAACTGGCCTAGATAACTCTGCTTCACGTAAACCTGTCGGAAGTTTAACAGTCATTTTGACCTCGTAGACTTTTTCAACCATTCCATTCTTTATGAATATCACGGTATCCACTATTGATGGTATCATACCTAGCTCAACTCTCCCAATAAATCTTTGAATAGCATCTATAGGTGAAGTCGCGTGCACTACACCTATCATTCCTATTCCAGCTAATCTTAAGTCAGCGTATAATTTAAAGTCTTCATCTGTTCTCATTTCATCGAAGACCGTGTAGTCAGGCCTGGATAATAGTAGTATGTCGTGTAGCTCCCCGATTGAAGCATAGTGCTTACTATACTGTGTTATTTCATCGGGTAACATCATGTCTCTAGGTGACTCAACTGTTTTAACAACTTTCCCTGCTCTCATGTAGTACTCGGCGAGTGCCTGCGCAAAAGTTGTTTTACCCATCCCCGGTGCTCCCGCTATCAATATTCCCTCAGCTCGCTCGTGGAACCTCTTTATCAACTCTGGGGTTAAATTATAGTCCTCTAATTTAAGCCTTCTAACTGGTTTCACGATTGTTAGTTCCCATCCATCGCTGAGTGGTGGACGAACAATTATGATCCTATAGGGTCCTAGCTGAACGATCGTCGAACCCGCTCTATCTATCTCTATGAAAGCATCTGTTCTTCTACGTGCTTCCTCGATTATTTCATTAGCTATTTTCTCAACGAACTCTCTTGTTAGAAGTTTATCATCAAGTTTAACGTACCTCCATTCACCGGGTTTTCCTTTCTTCGCTATTGGGCGAGTTCCCTCCTTCAAATGCACGCTCATAGTGTTCTCATCGAAGAATTTCTCGAATAATAAGACATTTCTCTCGCGTTTCTCAATCAGGTATGCTTGTAAACCCAGTGCCTTTAAAATATTGTACTCAATTATGTCGCCTGTAACTACTACTCCACCAATATTCATGGCGAGATCTCTGACTGCGCTGTTGACCTCGCTTATAATTACCTCTTCTGCTTCATCCCCATGTAACCTGGTTTTTTCACCCATGTACTCGAGTGTTATTTTCGCTTCCTCGTGTAGTTTTCTCAGTTTACCGAGCTCCTCGAGACCCGCGTGAGCAATACCTCGCCCTTTAGAGGCAAAGAACTCTAAGAGTTGAATAATCGCTTTATGAATTACAACTCTACCGCTGATAACTCCTTCTTCAACTAATTTGCTTACAGCTCCCTCTATGATTGATGCAAAGTCTGGTATGTATATTGTTTCACCAGCGATTCTCACGTTTTAGCACCATTACGAGAAAAATTACATGTAAATGTTCTTATATACTCTGAGTACTCGCAGTTAATGCTCAAAATGTAAAAATCACAGCAACTTCTTCTTAGATTTCTCCAGGAACTCGTCAACATAGTCCTTGATTGATGGTCCTTCTATTACCTTCAACCTATAAGTTACTCTCACTACTGGTTTATCGATTTTTATTAATCTTGTTATATCCGAAGGGGTTCCCAGTATTATGGCTTCTACGGGTGCTCTCCTTATTACTTCCTCGAGTTCTCTGAGTTGATCAGAAGTATAACCAGTGCTGGGTAGAATAGGGCCCATGTGCGAGTATTCCTCATATATCTTCTTGAAGAAACCAGTTGCAAACGGCCTTGGATCTACTACCTCTGCGCCATACTTCTTCGCGGCCACGTATCCAGCAGCGTATGGGAGGCCTCCATGCGTAACTGTCGGTGAATCCTCTATTACAAGGACTCTTTTACCTGAAACCAATTCAGGGTTTTCCAGTGAAACCTCGCTAGCCGCCACGGTTATATCTGCTCTGGGATTCCTTGATCTAATGTTTTTCTTAATCAAATCGATGTCCTCTCTTCTAGCCTGATCCGCTTTATTAATTACAACTGCGTCAGCTGTTCTCAAGTTGATTTCTCCTGGGAAAGCACTGATTTCTACTCCAGGTCTCATGGCATCAACAACTACTATTGAGTAATCTGGCCTAAAGAATGACCAATCATTGTTACCTCCATCCCATAGGATAACATCGTTTTCTTGCTCAATGATTTGCAGTAGCTTACCATAGTCTACTCCAGCATAGACGTAGAATCCTTGTTTAAGGTATGGTTCATACTCCTCGCGTTCCTCTATTGTGCAACCCTGTTTATCCAGGTCTTCAAGCGTGTGGAATACTTGAACAGTTGCTTTCTCTAAGTCGCCGTACGGCATAGGATGCCTCACTACTCCAACCTTGACGCCCCTCGTCTTTAACTCTAGTGCTACTTCACGTGACACAGTGCTTTTACCTACGCCTGTTTTCACACCTAGAACAGCTATAACCGGTTTAGATGATTCTAAAGTAGTTTCAGCTGGCCCCAGTATCCTAAAGGATAAACCTGATGCTACAATACGGGAAATAGCATAACCCAACTCACTGTAGGTCAAATCACTATACGATAAAACAGCTTCATCTACACCATATAGTTTAACTATTTCTTCGAATGATTCAAAGCTAATTATTGGTATGCCATCAGGGTATAAGGACCCAGCGAGTGATGATGGGTATCTTCTACCCGAGACGCCGGGTATCTGTGTTTGCAGAAACGCTACTACTCTATAATCTGGATTATTTCTAAAAACAACGTTGAAGTTATGGTAGTCTCTTCCACTAGCACCAATTATCACGACTTTTTTGACCACAATCATCACCTGAAACAAACTGGTCAACGCTAGATCAGTATATACTACACTGTATCTATATACTAGGTTAAACTAAAAAATCTTAAAGAGAAGCACTAATGTTTGGATAAAAAATATTGCTCCCTATTAACTAAAAGTTCAATTCCTTAAGCTTGTCTAGTACTTTCTCGAGTCTCTCAAGCATTATCTTCCTTTCCACGCTAGCTACTAGTCTCCTTGTTGCTACCACGGCGTCAGGGTTAACGCTGATACTATCAATGCCTTCCCTTACTAGGAACTCCACGATTTCTGGGTATACGCTTGGTGCTTGTCCACATATGCTTACTGTTTTACCTTTCTTGTGGGCTCCTCTAATAATCATTCTAATTGCTTCTAGTACCGCTGGATCGCGTTCATCGAAGTATCCCATTTCCGCTAATATGTTGCTATCTCTATCTGCACCCAGTGTTAACTGAGTTAAGTCGTTGCTTCCAATGCTGAATCCATCTACTAGTTCAGCGAACTGCTCAGCTAGGAATGCTACACTTGGTACTTCAGCCATGATCCAGACTTTGAAGTCCTTGCTTCTCTTGAGTTCTTCTTCCTCCATTATCTTTAGTACTTCTTCAACTTCCCATAGTGTTCTAACGAATGGTAGCATAACCCATACATTGGTTAACCCGTATTCTTCTCTTACTTTTTTAATAGCTCTAACCTCTAATCTGAAACCTGGTGCGTAATCTGGGTGAATGTATCTTGATACTCCTCTCCAACCAATCATTGGGTTGCGCTCATCTGGCTCATATTTTTCACCGCCCTTTAACCCCCTATATTCATTGGTCTTGAAGTCGCTGAATCTCACTACTACGGGTCTTGGATATACTGCTTGTGCTACTTTAGCAATGCCTTCAGCAAGCTTATTAACGAATAGTTCTTCCTGTTTCGTCTCCACTAGGTACATTGGGTGGTATTGAACCCAGTCACTAATAATGAACTCTATTCTCATTAAGCCAATACCGTCAAATGGTAGGTCTTTGTACTTCTCGATTGCATCCGGCTCTCCTAGGTTCATGTAGATCTTTGTTGATGTAACTGGGTATAGTGGTAATAATTGCTCTGGGCTTATCCCGACAGCTGCCACCACACCGGTGGCTGGGGCCGCTGCCTCCGCCTTTGGCTTAACGAGGTCTTCTACTACGCCCTCATATACTATTCCTCTACTGGCGTCAACAGTTACCTCTGCGCCGTGTGGAATAGCTTTAGTTGCATTTCCTGTTCCAACGATACACGGGGTACCAAGCTCTCTGCTAACGATTGCTGCGTGGCTCGTCATTCCTCCCTCGTCTGTGACTATTGCAGCAGCCTTCTTCATTAGTGGAACCCAATCTGGATCTGTCATCTTTGTTACTAAGATGTCTCCATTCCTGAACTCCATGGCTTCAGGGCTCTTGGGGTCGAATATTATTCTTGCAACACCGGCTGCTACACCTGGACTTGCCGGTAGACCTTTTACTATTACTTTGGCCTCTGAGAGCTTGACAACCTTCTTGCCTGCTACCTCTACTTTCTTGGCTTCCTTAGCCCTCCTAGTGCTCCAGAATGTCTCCGGCCTCGCCTGTGTAATGTACACGCTTTGCGGGAATGGCAGGTCTAGGTCGATTGCCCACTCTATGTCCATGTGTTTGCCGTAGTGCTTGTAAATAAGCTCTGCTAGCTCTGCAAGCCTCTTAACCTCATCCTCAGTCATTGCAGGAATGTCCGGCTTGGCGATTTTTGCAAGTGGTGCTGTAGGCTCTAATCCCTCTTCTGATATCCACTTGCCCTTCTCCTCGTCCCATTTCAGGTGCAGGTTTCTTCCGTAGGCTGGATCAAAGGTTATCATGAATGTCTTCTTGTTTATATTCTTCTCGATGACCTTGTAAGTGCCCCTCTCTACTACGTAGTTATCTGGCTTGACCTTGCCTGCTACTACTGCTTCGCCTAGTCCCCAGCTACCCTCTATAACGATTACTTTCTCATCCCCGGTGACAGGGTGCAGTGTGAACATTACACCAGCTGCCTTGCTGTTAACCATCTTCTGCACTGTTACACTCATAAGAGTTCTCTCATGGGGTATACCTTGAGCAACTCTGTAAAATGTTGCTCTAGCTGTGAATAAGCTTGCCCAACATCTCTTAACGTGCTCTACAACCTTGTCGACTCCATAAACATTTAAATATGTGTCCTGTTGACCCGCGAAGCTTGCTTCTGGTAAGTCTTCTGCTGTTGCACTGCTTCTCACAGCTACTCTTAAATTGCTTGGATCCATGTTTAATCTTTTAGCTAATTCAAGGTAGTGTTTCTTGATGTCTTCTTCCACTTCAGGCGGCATTGGCTGCGCGAGAATCATTTCTCTGATTTTCCTAGTTGTCTCCTCGAGTTCCTTAGTGTTATTTACGTCTAGTTTCCTCAGCATTTCATATATTTTTGGACCTAAACCTGTTTTCTCAAGGAAATACTTAAATGCATACGCTGTGACAGCGAATCCTGGAGGTACTGGTATACCTGCTGCTAGCATTTCACCGAGATTAGCGTTCTTACCTCCAACTAGTGGTACATCTTCTTTTCTAAGTTCCTCAAGCCAGAGAACAAACTTATTTTCTTTTTCACTCATATGAAACACCCTTCATCTCATTGGCATACGTAAAAGAGTTTAAATACTTTTCTCTTGAGACAAACATTTAATACGAACATGTATATATTAAAAAGGGTTATCTGTGGGATCCTCTCTCTTCATTTCTCTTTCTCTTAGAAGAGTATCCTCTCTCAAGCATTCCTTTCAAGTTCACATAGTAATACCATGCGTGTCTCTTTATTGAAGATACTCTTTCACTCCTCAATACGTTTTGAACTAGGCTACTTTTCACTGTATACTTACTCGCAGCTTTGTCATCGTACTCTATTAGGGTAGCCAGTATTACTGCGTGGACTCTAGTTTCTTCCGCTACTTTACTGGAGAAGACATTGAATTCCTCCTCGTAGAAGCACGTAGTATACGATGCATCAATGAATCTAGGCGAGTTAATCAAGTGCCTTAATAAAGGTATATTCGTTGAAACTCCTTCTATAACGTACTCTCTGAGAGCTCTTGTCAACCTATTCAACGCGATGTTTCTATCATAACCCCACGCGATGACTTTAGATATCATGGGGTCGTATTTACTGCTAACTTGAATGCCCTCTGCTACTCCTGAATCTATTCTCAAACCCGGCCCACCTGGTTCATAGTACCTCTTTATAACGCCTGGCGAGAGCTCACCATTAATCGGGTTTTCCGCGTATATTCTAGCTTCTATTGCATGGCCCTCGCGCGATATACTACTCTGCTTTAAGTCTAGTGCTGAGTAAAATGCTATCTCAACTTGTTTCTTCACAATGTCTCTTCTCGTAATCATCTCTGTTACAGGGTGTTCAACTTGTAGTCTCGTATTCATCTCCATGAAGTAAAATTCTCTGTTTTTAACATCAAATAGAAACTCTATTGTTCCAGCGTTTACATACTTCAACCCTTTAGCAAATGAAACCGCGTATTCCAGTAGTTTTTCTCTTTCACTCTGCGTAATAGATGGACTGGGAGCTTCCTCTACAACTTTTTGGAATTTCCTCTGGACACTGCATTCTCTCTCAAATAAGTGAACTATGTTATCTCCATCGCCAAGGATCTGTACTTCTATGTGCTTTGCTTTCTCGATATACGGCTCCACGAATAATCTAGGATCTTTAAATGATCTCTCGGCTTCTAATCTAGCCACTTTCACAGCTGATTCAACTTCTTTTTCACTCCGTATAATTCTAGTACCTCTACCACCACCACCCCCTGCTGCTTTCACTATAACAGGGTAACCGTGAGTTTTAGCGAATGATAACACATCGTCAGGAGTTTTAACTTCAACCCATGGCAAAGTAGGAATCTCTAATTTCTCAGCAAAGATCTTGGATGCAATTTTATCTTCAGCCAAAGCCATTACACTCGGCGGAGGCCCAATGAAAACTAGGTTCTTTCTGATTACTTCGCGTGCAAACTCGGGGTTTTCACTTAGAAACCCGTAACCCGGGTGTATACCGTCAGCTCCTAACTCTACTGCTACTTGAACTATTTCCCTGATATCTAGGTAACTTGATACCTCGGCGTCTTCAATCAGGTATTTTCTATGCAGAGAAAACTTGTCCTCGGGTTCATATATGCCTAGCGGCTTAAACCCGTTCTCTGTTAGTGTTCTAGCTATTCTTATAGCTATTTCTCCTCTATTCGCTATTAATATGCTGAATGTCATGATCAAACCCGGTAATGAGCATGAACCCTACATTAAGTATCATTGTACTTCGTGTTTTTGAATAATGTTAGGTGTTAATAAATTCTATTACTATGTAACAAATATTGATCATTTGTTGAATTCTCTAAAAGATCACTGTGACTCCAGTTTCCTAACCAGCTCCACGTAGACGTTGATCACTTTCTCCAAGTCAAGTAAATCAATATACTCATTTGGTTTATGAGCTGCTCCTATAGCGCCAGGACCGTACGCGACTGCTTCTATTTTTGCCTCTGAGTAATACCTTAAGTCTAACCCACCAGTACAAATTGTGAAACGTGGTTTTAAGCCTAGAACTTCTTCTATTGAGGATCCAAGGGAACCAACTATTGTTGACTCCAGGGAGGTATAAGCGGGGTTAGAAGCTTCTATTACTTCGATTTCACTTTGTATACCGGTTTCTCCACTAATACTTTCTGCAAGCTCCCTTATCTCATTAAATACTTCTTCAATATTTTCCTCGACTATCAACCTTCTGTCGACACTGAAACCAACCATGCCTGGAACGATGTTAACTGCACCAGGAGATATGAGTAGTCCTCCCGGGGTAATAGTTGGCTTAGATGCTTCTGGGTGTTCATATTCAAATGAGCTTTTCTTAGTGCTTAGTTTTATTCTGTATTTATCTATGAATTCCTTCGCGTAGATTATCATTTTCTCAAATGCATTATCCCCTAACCACGGGGCGGACCCATGTGCTTGTTTACCATATATTTTCACCATAAACCACAGGTTTCCCCTGTGTCCAACGTAGACATTATCTAATCCAGAAGGTTCAGCTATTACAACCCAGTCTGGTCTACTCCCAAGTTCTCTTACGAGATATCCTGTCCCAGTTAATCCACCTATTTCTTCATCCGGCACTAGAACTCCCTCGAGAACTATGCTCGGCTCTCTCTCAGCGTAATAAACCATTGCAGCTAGGAAAGCCGCTATACCTCCCTTCATATCGCTTGATCCTCTGCCATATAATTTATTCTCAATTATAACTGGTTCAAAGGGATTTGTCCTCCAATCACTACCAGGGGGTACTACATCGTAGTGACCATTAAACTGAAGGACTTTCTCGCCAGAACCAACTCTTGCGATTAGAATGTACCTAGGCTTAGATGGATTATACTGAACTCGTAAATTCTTTTTAAGGTATTCATCAGGCACTCTGTGAATTGTTACATGAACCCCATAACTCGATAAGACTTCTCTATAATAATCCACTAACTCTTCGTAATCTTCACCTAGCACTGTTCTATACTTTATACTATCTGCTAGTACTTTCACTGCGAACTCAGTTAACTTTTTACTATTCAATGACATCACACTACATGCTTTTAGTAGAGTTATGGGAGACAAGTATTTTAAGTATAAATAAAAAAGACTTATAGATGATGAGTTTTTACCCTATTTTCTCTATTCGGATTATTTGAACCGGGCACGCGTTCGCTGCATCCTGTGCACATGATAACAAGTCGTCTGAGATAATTCCTACAGCTATATTTCCACCCTCCCTGTATTTTTCTGTTATCTGCGATTTATTGTCGTCGGGGTTCATTTCAAATACGTCTGGGCATATTGATACACATACCATGTCTGAGATGCAGCTCTCCCTGGGTTCTATTATAACTCTGTACTTAGCCATATTCTCACCTCTTATAATGTAGACAACCTGCGGTATAAAAATCTTATTGCACACTGGAAGAACCTTTAAGGAATCTTCAAGCTCATCTACTCGGCGCCAACTTCATTCATAGGTCAAAGCCCCCTGGTTCTTCAGCACTCCAATAATCTACCTTCAGTAAAGAGACTTTACTAGATATGATGAGTGATTTACATCAATATCCTTTTAGAATGCACTTCATGAAGGGTTTAAATCGCTGTAAACACTTTTTGATCCCAAATAATTAAAAAACAAACAGTAACTCGTCTGAAATTACTTCATTAATTAATATATCGTTTACTTTGCTCTCCAATTCAACTTAAATGTTTAATTATGATTACTAAATAAAGTTACGTAATATGTTTGAACACCGTGAACTATCATTTCAACAGCTACTCCTGCTATGATTAATGCCATGAATCTTCCTATGGCTCTAATAGTTGATGTCCTTAAAACTTTAACGAGATACTCACTTATTCTCAGTATTCCAAAAGAGATCAAGCATGCTAATATGCCCGCGACTAGTACGAGAACATGGTTTACAAGGTCGCCTGGTTTAGATGAAACTAGCAATAGTATAGTGGTAATAGTGCCCGGCCCTATTATGAGAGGTGTTGCTATGGGAACAACAGCTATGTCCTTAGGATCCATTCTTTTCGTTCTTGGCTCCTCTCCCAACATATCTAAAGCAATTGTCATCAATACTATGCCTCCAGCCACTCTTAAACCAGCGATTGATACGTTAAATGCTTCCAGTATATATTTGCCTGCAACAGCGAAAACAATCACTATTATTAAACCAGCTATAGTAGCTTTACGTACTATGGCGTTTACCTCTTTTTTACTAAGACCCTCTGTAAGAGTAATAAAAGTTGGCACCACTGAGAAAGGGTTCATTATTGCGAGTAACTGTGTGAAGTAAGCAACGAATGTTAATACTATTTCCTGATCCATTAGATCACCGCTTTAATTGAATCGTTTAGAAATTGATACAGTCTTGTACTTAAATACTTGGTTAAAGGAAACCATTGTTCAGTGGAAAATATGTTTCAATTTATATCGATGAGTAATTTAAAACCTCTAATTTTACTCAACATATAGAGCAGGTTTCAATGAAATAGCTCTCTCAGCCTTAGGAATATTCCTTATTCTAGCGTCATCCTCCCATAGTACTACGATTTCCTCTACTCCGGGGATTTTTCCTCTAATGTATTCTACGACTTTGAAGTAGAACTCAAACTCTTCCTTGCTCGTTGTCTTAATTATTCTTTCAAGTACAGATTTATCCATTTTTCTATAAGTGTTGAAAGCATCCACGATCTCTGATTCTCGGCCACGTAAATTATACTTTGTTCTCAAATCGTTTATGACCGTCTTCAATTGACTCCCTTCAAGTACTTGTTTAGCTATTTCACGTTTCCATTCAGGTGCCACTATAATGTATACTTTTGATGGTTTTTTCTTCAATACTTCAATTAATTCCCTAGTATCAGAGATAAGGGATTCCACTGCATCCATTAGGATAATGATGTTCTCTTCGATTTCTGGTATTTCGGGCCATTTCGATAGTGAAACAAGTTCACCTCCACCCAGCCAACTGTTGACCTCCTCTGTTATATGTGGAATAACGGGGTTCAAGACAATTATCCAGTCCTTTAAGATCTTCCTCACGCCGCAAATGTACTTGTCACCAGTCATTTCACGGTATCTATCTATTAAAGCCAACACGTTGAAGAAAGATGTTTGAACATAGTCTCTTATTTCCAGGTTTTCAATCGAAGTTGTCGCCTTAGATAATAACTCATAGAACTTATTTACGAACCATGTCGTATAAATATCCTCGACTACGCAACTAGACTCTGATGCTGTTTTCGCGATGTTCACGAATTTCATCAAACTATTTATAACTTTATCTACTTCTGCTTCACGCCAATCTAAGACACTGTCGAGGCTTGCAGCCCATGAAATATATAGTCTGAACAAATCAGCTGAGTAAATCGTTGATATATGTCTTAAGGGTATGACGTTACCCTTACTCTTAGACATCTTAGCGCCTTCTCTTATTACTGTTTCATTTAGAGAAATCATGCCTGGAACATAGTTATCTGGGAATATTGCGAGGTGATGAAGTATGAAGAACGTTAAGTGGTTTGATATGTGCGGGATAGCGGTGTGCCTGTGGTCAACAGGGTACCAGTAGGTGAATTCACGCCTCATTTCCTCCAATACATTTAAGTCTATGCCTGTTTTACCCGAGATCTCCTCTGGGCTCCCCTTACCCAAGAACACGTAGTCGAATACTTCCAGGGTTAAGTTATCCGGCGGAATATTGTATTTTCTAATTATGTGAGCAATCGTGTAAAACGCCATGTATATTGTTGAATCACTTAAACTCTCAATAATCCAATCTGGGCTCCACGGTAGTTTTGTCCCAATGCCTCTCTTCCTAGCGCAGGGTCTTTTATCCAACCACTCTATCGTGTCCAGGAATAATTTCTTGTATTTACCAGGTACGATCTTTATAACATCTTTTTCAATGAAGTCACGTGCTTTATCTTTAAGCCACTTTAAATTATAGTTGAGAAACCACTGGCCCTTTATCTTGGCTACAATAATGTCTCCGCCAGCTCTACATTTAGCTTTCCTATTGAGTTCATAGAAAGGTAGCGCTTTACTCTGACTATATAGTATAGATTTCACTTTCTCCCGTGCATCTTTCACGGGTAAACCCTTGAAATCAGGGTGGTCAACTATGAGTACTCCATTATAGTACTGCTCTTTGTAGACTTCTCTAGTCACGTCTTCAAGCCTGGGATCCATTTGATTTGTGATCCCCGCTGATTCAATCACGACTTTCGCGTGATGCCCCTGGACTCCGGGTACATCTATTATTTTTCTTGGCTCTATGTTCGCTATGATTCTGGGGTCTAAACCATACTTCACAAGCATGTATGGATTACTTTTTAACTCCACTAAGGCAACGTAATCGTAGGGAGCGTCACTAGGCTCCGAGTATACTACTCCAGTGGCGTTATCTGGATCAACAAATGATGCGGGTAAAACAATGATCCTGTCGCCGAATGGTGATTCAACCCATTTACCAATGAACTCTACTCCCTTCACCTCCCGCAGTACTCTTATTTCCTCATCTGGGTGCTGGTGTATGAACTTTACTAATGCATTCCTACTTATAACGTATTTTTCCCCATTCCACTCAAATAATACGTAGTATTCATCCGGGTTAATCCACATATTAGTTACTCCAAAGAGAGTCTCCGGTCTTAGAGTGGCTGCGAGTAAATATGTGTCTTGGTCAATTAGTTTAAATTTAACTGCAGTATACTCAACTACCTCAACTGGGTTGACGTCGGCATCTTGAATATCGTCTTCGCCCTCTGGTTGATTGTGCAGGAGACAATATGTAACTATGTGATCCCCTCTACTAATTAAGCCCTTCTCGAGTAATTTGTAGTATTGCCACGTGACGAACTTATTGTAGATTGGTTCACCAGTGTGAAATCTTCTTCTCCAATCAATACTGTAGCCTAGTTCCTCGAAGTCTCTTTGAATTCTATCAGCGAAGAACACAGCTAAGTTCAATGGATCCTTAAACGACTCGATTATTCTATACACTTCTTCCTCGTCCTCAACGTAGAGTTTAACGTATTCTCTATATAAGTTAATTGTCTTCTGATCTCCCCTACTAATCATATCCGAGAAAGCGACAATAGGTGTTCCAGTAATATGGAACGCCATCGGATACAGTACGTTGAAGCCGCGTAGCCTCTTATACCTCGCAATAATGTCCCCTATAGTGTATGTTCTTCCATGACCAATGTGTAAGGGCCCATTAGCGTAAGGATATGGTACAGTTATGAAGTACTTCTGTTTACCTACAGCTGGTTCCGCCTCGAATACTCTATTCTCTCTCCAATTCTTCTGCCACTTTTTCTCTATATTTCTTAACCACTCGAGAAACTCTTGTTTTCGCTGCATTCAATTACCCCTACTAATCAAGAGTGTTCATTAATTATCTTATGCTTAAAAGTATTTGTATCCTGGTAATTATAGTTGGTACTAAGCGTTATTGGAGATGTTTAAATGGCGAGACACTGGATTGATGAATTAGCAGATGAACTATACGATAAACTTAGATCAAGGGGCAAGGAAACATATGTTTTCAATGGAGGATTATCAGTATCGGGGTTACAGCATGTGGGTAGATTAAGAGGAGAAATAATAATTACAGAAACACTTAGAAGAATATTGACTTCGCGTGGATTGAAAATTAAACAATACTTGACACTATACACTCAAGACGCTTGGAAAGCGAAAGAAAGCCAAGTAATGGTATTCGGGGAACGAGAAAAAGGAATGAAGTATGCTGGGTGGCCTCTCATTAAAGTACCTGATCCCCGAGCTTGCCACAGTAACTGGGTTGAACACTACTGGGCTGATTTCGGCCCATATATTAAGGAATTCACGGATGGCGAGATTGAAGTCGTTACTACTACTCAACTTTACTCAACTAGATTAATTGATTTCGCTAAGTTAACAATACGGAAACGTGAAGACGTTAGAAGAATAGTTAACAAGTATAGGGGTAGGAAACCCTATGAGGAGGGCTGGATCCCGTTTGAACCAGTTTGTGAGAAATGCGGGAGAATAGATTCAACTGAAACAGTTAAAATAGTTGATGAAGAACACGTTGAATATATCTGCAATAACTGCGGTCATAGAGGCGTAACATCGTTAAGTAATGGTAAGTTAATGTGGAGAATAGAGTGGGTTGGTGTTTGGTGGTCTCTCGGAGTCGACTTTGAACCATATGGTAAAGATCACGCGATGCCGGGCGGTAGCCGCGATAGCTGCGTTGATTTAGCAGTCAACGTCTATAACATTAAACCTCCCGAAGGTCTCCCATACGAATGGGTGGAGTGGAGAACACGTGATGGAAAAGTAATGGACATGGGGAGCAGCGACTTCCTGGGATTCACACCCAGGGATTGGTTAGAAGTAGCTCACCCACATATCTATAGGTTCATTGTTTTAAGGACTCCACCCATGAAGAAGATAACAGTGGGTTTACATGAAGTGCCACAATACTATAACACGTATTTTAAAGCTGAGAGAATATACTATGGTCTCGAGAAAGCCTCAAGCGATGAAGAAGCTGTTTTAATATCACGTAGCTATGAATTAAGCTACCCGAAAGGTTCACCTCCCAAGGAGCCGCCGGAGCAAGTACCCTACTTACATTTAGCCATATTATCACAGTTGATTCCGCAAGATAAATGGAGCACGGATGCAATAGCTAGGTTAAAAGCGAGTAAACAACTCCCTGAAAACCCCACAGAGTATGGTGCGAGAAGAATTCTTGAAACTATTCCACGAGCACATGTATGGGTTACTAAGTACGGTACACCTGATTTAAAGTTCAAGTTGAACACTCTCGAAGAATCAGAGAAATACATTGATAAAACACCAGGTGAAGTATTACTGCTACTTAGGACAATGTATGAGAATTTAAGTTCACTGAGTGAATGGAGTGAAGAATCAGTCAAGGAAGCATTGATGAAAGTTACTTCGGAGTTATCGAGAGATGAGGTAAAGAAACTATACGAGTACTTTTACTTGATATTAGTGGGTAAACCAAGCGGGCCCAGAGCTGCACCATTACTAACACTACTTGGAAAAGATAAAACACTTCAGTACTTGTCACCAGTTATGAAGAAGACTTAGAGAGCATACACGTGGATGAGTTAATTGAAAACCATTACAGTTATTCTACCAACATATAATGAAAAGGAAAACATTGTTCATGTAATAGAACAATTGGCTGAAAACCTCAAGAACTATGACTACGAGATCATAGTTGTCGATGATAACAGCCCAGATGGAACAGCTGACGTGGCTGAATCACTGAAAACTAAGTACCCTGTTAAAGTGATCAGGAGACCTAGAAAACTCGGATTAACTTCAGCCATATATGATGGCTTAGTTAATGCAAGCGGTGACGTAATCGTTGTAATGGACGCTGATCTCCAGCACCCACCAAGCCTGGTACCAAGACTCGTCTCCAAGCTGGAAAACTGCGACATAGTTATTGCATCGAGATACATTAAAGGCGGAGGCATCCAGGAGTGGAGTCTAATTAGACGAATAGTTTCAATTGGAGCAATATTAATTGCTCGAATACTGCTCAGTGAATGTAGAAGAGTCAAAGATCCAGTCAGTGGATTTTTCGCTGCACGCAGGGAATTACTTATCAAGTGGAAACCCATAACACCTGAGGGATATAAAGCTCTTGTTGAAATCCTAGCCACCGTGAAACCGAGGAAAATCTGCGAGGAACCATACGTGTTTAAATCTAGAGGGGGAGGTAGCTCAAAGCTAAGTAGTAAGATAATTTTATCCTACATAAAGTTATTCTTTAAACTTAGAGCGCGGGCACTCATATTAATTTCGATGGCTGTAATTGCCGTCACCGCAGCTCTCTTGATCATCCTCCACTTATGAGCTCGTTGAAAGATATATTTAACCATCATTATTTTAAATAATAGCCGTGCACTAGGGATCATGTGGACAATGAGGGTGTTAAATTGAGCGATAAATTATTAATTAAAGGAACATATAATCCTCACGAAGTAGAAGAAAGGATCATGAATTACTGGGAGACAAATAAAATATATGAGATAATTAAAGCGAAATCCATCAATAAGAAATTATTCTTTAACTTCATAGATGGACCACCATACCCATCTGGGGAAATTCCACATATAGGAACAGCATGGAATAAATCACTGAAGGATGCAGTGTTACGCTATAAGAGAATGAAAGGTTTCAACGTTAACGACACGCCTGGATATGATTGCCATGGATTACCAATAGAGGTTAAAGTAGAGCAGAAACTAGGCGTAAGCGTGAAGAAAGACATTGAGGAGAAAATTGGCGTGGACAAGTTTATCGAGGAGTGCAAGAGATTTGCTATAAATAATCTAACCGCGATGACTAAGTGGTTTAAGGAACTAGGAGTATTCATGGACTGGGATAACCCATATCTTACTTTTAAAAACGAGTACATAGAGGCCGAATGGTGGCTAGTCAAAAAAGCAGAGGAGAACGGCCTCCTAGACTCTGAGCACAGAGTTGTCTATTGGTGTCCACGTTGTTCAACAACACTTGCAGAGTATGAGGTAGAATACCATGCGCTCTCAGACCCCAGTATTTACGTTAAGTTCCCCGTGAGAGAGGAGGCAAATACATACCTGGTAATATGGACTACTACACCGTGGACTCTTCCAGCCAATGTATTCGTGATGGCTCACCCCGATGAATACTACGTAAAAGTCAAAATAGGATACGAGTACTGGATACTGGCTGAAAAGAGACTAGAAGCAGTAATGAAGGAAATTGATGCCAGAGAATATGGTATTGTAGAGAGAATTAAGGGATCAGATTTAACCAAGTACACGTACAACCACCCGTTAACCGACTTAATCCCCCTTCAGAGAAAAGTAAGCAAATACCATAAAGTGATAACAACGAGCGAATATGTATCAATGAATGAGGGAACAGGACTTGTTCATGCGGCGCCAGGCCACGGTTTCGAAGACTATGATGTAGCGTTGAAACACGGGCTTACTGAAACCATTGTCTCACCTGTAGACGATGAAGGAAAATTCATGGATGACGCTGGAGTATATAAAGGTCTCCCTGTTAGAGAAGCCAATAAGCTAATCATAGAGGATTTAAGGAAGCGTAATGCTTTAATATACTCCTCAAGTATCACGCACAGATACCCTGTTTGCTGGAGATGTAAAACACCAGTTGTTCTACGCGCTACTAGGCAATGGGTAATAAAAGTCTCCAAGATCAAGGAGGAGCTAAAGAAGGAGGCTTCAAGAGTTAACTGGATCCCCGAATGGGCTCTCACAAGGCTCATGAACATACTTGAAAATATACAGGACTGGGTTATATCGAGGCAACGGTACTGGGGTACTCCGCTACCGATCTGGGTGTGTCCGAATGGTCACAGAGTCGTAGTTGGAAGCATTGACGAGCTCTACAAGTACTCCGGGATCAAACCAGTCGATTTACATAGGCCATGGATAGATAGAATAACCTTCAAGTGCCCAGTATGTGGATTAGAAATGCACCGCATACCAGACGTAGCAGACGTGTGGATGGATAGCGGTGTAGCATTCTACGCTTCCCTAGGGCACCCAGATAAGAAGGGAGGTTTCATCGTCACAGACTTCATCACGGAAGGTCACGATCAAATCAGAGGTTGGTTCTTCTCACTACTGAGATCAGGAGTACTTGGGTTCGGATTAGCACCATATAAGACGGTGCTAGTACATGGATTCATGTTAGATGAGCAAGGAAGAGAAATGCATAAAAGCCTTGGCAACTACGTGGGCACAGATGAAGTAATAGCGAAAATTGGTCGTGATCCACTGAGGTTCTGGCTCCTGGGAAACACTGTCTGGGAGGATGTGAAGTTCTCGTGGAGAGAACTAGAGGAGGCAAAAAGAGATCTGTCAATACTCTGGAATATAACGGTCTTCGCGAAGACCTACATGGACCTCGACGCATATGATCCACGCTTAGAACCCCTGGAGAAGTACAAGGATCAATTGAAAGTAGAAGACAAGTGGATCCTGAGCAGAGTAAACAACCTCGCCAGAAAAGTAGACGAAGCAATGGAGAAATACGATGTTCCAACCGCGACTAGGTTGATAAGGGAGTTCATAATCGAGGACCTAAGCCACTGGTACATTAGGTTAATAAGGCCCAGGGTTTGGATCGAGGAAAACACTCCAGAGAAGATCACAGCTTACGCCACGCTCTTCTACGTATTAGACAAAGTATCAAGACTATTAGCTCCATTCACACCATTCATAACGGAGTACATATATCAAGCACTATTCAAGAGCTATCATGAAGTAGAGTCAATACACCTCTTAGATTACCCAAGCATAGACAAAGAGTACATTGATGAGTCACTAGAGGAATACATGGAGATAGCAAGAGACATATATAAAGCAGCCTCAAGTGCTAGAATGAAAGCCGGCCTCAAACTAAGGCAACCAGTGAGATCTTTAGTAATCTACACTGACAACCCCTATGTAAAGAAAGCAATTGGTGCAGTCGAAAACGTGCTGAAGTTCTCTTGTAACGCGAAGTCGATCGAGGTGTATGAGGCCAGGGCTCTCGCTGAGATCACGAGGTATAATGTGAAACCGAAATACAAAACATTGGGCCCGAAGTATAAGTCTATGGCGAAGAAATTGATTGAATATATCGAGAACAACCCCGACATCATCGCGAGAGATATATTGAGTAAAGGAGAACATAAAGTATTTGTTGAGGATGGAGAAGTAACATTAACTATCGAAGACGTTGAGATCACGCCATACTATGTTGAGGGCTTCCTAGTAGAAGACTTCAAACACGGAGTAGTAGCACTAGATACAAGGTTGACCAGGGAGGAGCAAGCGGAGGGCCTAGCTAGAGATGTGATTAGGCGCATCCAAGTCATGAGGAAAAAGCTTAACTTACCATTAACCGCGAGAATTAAGACAGTTGTGGTTGCACCAAATGATAAACTAGAGTTACTATCCATGAGGAAAGAATACATTGCAAATGAAACGCGTTCAATAGAGATAATAATTACAAGTAACAAAAAAGAAGCAGAAAGCCTCGGCGGCCTAGTTGAGGAATGGGACATCGACGACGAGTTATACGTAATAGGAGTTAAACAAGTAGAGTAGGGGGTAGAATTGCAGGAGATAAAAGAAGAAACCCTCTTTAAACTCGTTGAGGAAGCAGGAAAGGCTTTAAAGAATAGTTATGCACCATATAGTAATATTCACGTTGCCTCAGCAGTATTAACGAATACGGGCCGCGTATACCTAGGAGTAAACGTGGAGAACGCTAGCTATGGATTAACTATTTGCGCCGAGAGATCAGCTATATCGGCAATGATTACGAATGGAGACAGAAAACCAGTGACAATAGCAATAGTCACAGACCTCGAGGAACCTTTACCACCATGTGGAGCATGTAGACAAGTAATAGCAGAATTCAACCCGGAGGCAACAATAATAATGTATAGTGCGAGAACAGGAAAATATGTGATTAAAAACCTCCGCGAACTACTACCAAGTCCATTTAGATTTGAAAAATAGCTATTACTGAGCAATAAGGTAGCTCGCAGAGTCCCCTCCTACACAGTACGCATAGAGATGGATAGATCCTCGAGTCTCTACTCCTTTACCCGTTTATCCATGGCTTCTCGAAAATTAATAAGGTATCATCCTTTATTACCACACCTGTATAGGTGGAGTGGTTTGAGGACTCGCTGGAAGATTATTATCACGTTTATAGTGTTGGTAGGACTATCCATAGTCTTAATGAGCGCTCTCAGCTTAAAGAGCGATAGAGTTGGATTAGAAGTAGGTAGGGTGTGGTGTGTTGAGAGGGGTTTTAATCAGTCAGGAGAATATTGTGTAGAACAGTTGAATTCTCCCCGTTTAATTATCGACCAGGGAATATCGCTTGGATTATTCCTATTCGTGATAGCACTAACAGTGTTGAAAATGGAGTGGCGTCTTGCCGCGGCAATGATCGCTGTTGCCATGCTAGTACTTATTGAAGCGACGCCACCGCAATATATTATAAGTAGTGTTTCATGGAATCTGGTCTTATTTCTAATCGGCTCAATGACTATGGCTGGAGTGCTCAGAGAAATAGGTGTGTTTAGGTTTTTAGCCGTGAGAATAGTGAAGGCTTCGAGGGGCAATGCAGTAACTCTAGTAGCATTGTTGGCCCTTCTCGCATACTCCCTGGCGGCAGTCCTTGACGAGGTAACTAGCATAGTTTACGTGACAATGCTGGTTCTCGAGTTGTCGAGGATTATCCAGATAAATCCGGTACCATTATTAATATTTAGTGTTCTTGCAACAAACACGGGTAGTTCGGCTTTGCCGATAGGAAACCCTATAGGTGTCTACTTATTGTTTGCTACTAGAATGGATATATCAGTCTTTATTAAAACCTCTTTGCCATTATCACTGATTGATCTTGTACTGCTCGTACTGGTATTCGTGTTCGTTGAAAAGAAATTCATAAATTCAATAAGCAAATCGCTCGTTGAAAAAATCGATAAGATTAACGCGTATATTGAGAGGCAACGGATAGCAGTGGAAGTAGAGGAGGGGAGATTACACAGAATAAAAGTAGGACTTGGAGTGCTAGTAGCATTTATACTCACGATAGGATTTAACGAGTATATAACCAATGGATTATCACTCATTACTAGGTCACAGGTAGACTCACACGCGTTTCTCGCGTTTGTACCATACGTGTTCCTAGTGATTTTGTTCTCGATGATCCCAATGGAGGAGATAATAAAGTTCGTTGAGAGATCCGTTGAATGGTCTTCGATACTGTTCTTTGTATTCCTCTTTATGCTAAGTAGTACATTGACATATACTGGTGCCATCGCCAAACTAGTATACTTATTCTCTGGAATCGCGAGAAACTCTGGAGAACTAATAACTATAATGCTATTATCCTCGGCTGGATTAAGTGCAGTACTAGACAACCTATCCGTTGTCGTGACGTTTACGCCAATCGTAATGATGTTCAACCAGCTTAATATGGGGAACTACTTGTCCTACTTTGCACTCCTATTCGGAGGCGTATTTGGTGGAAACTACACGCCAATAGGCTCAACCGCGAATATAGTAGCAGTAGGCCTAGCCGAGAAGCGAAAGATAAAAGTGACTTGGAGTGGGTGGCTTAAACTAGCACTCCTCACCACGACAATGCAAATAATTGCCGCACTCCTCTATCTCTACTTACTCAATGGTTTTTAATGTCTTGAAAATCTTTTTAATCCAGTGAATTCAGCATAGTGGTATCATAGCTTTGTTTTTACCTTGTTGTACTTGAATAGCGGTGGATCAAGGGATATGATCGGCTTAGCATGAAATCCAGATACCAATGCTTTTTGGTTATTTATTGATAAAAAAAGATGCAGACGAGTTTATTAACACTGTAGTCAAAAATGTGATCACATCTATGTTCACCAAAATGTCAACAGTGAGCTAAGGGGTGTATACTCCGCACTTTTTAACTTGAAACGCGACGTTACGAGAAGACTCGGAATAAAGTATCATGAAGTCTCCAGGGTCGAGAATATACAACTACCCAGTCGAATCGAAGAAGAACTAAGGAAATATAATGCCAGCGAATTTGACCTGAAAGTCGCAAAGTTGTGTTTTGTGAGACACGAAAAGGGAAATAAAGTCTACTTAGTCTCCAATGACTCGTGTTTTTTGAACACCAAAAACCTGTTTGAGAAGTACAAGATTTACGTGAAATCGCGCGAAGAGTTTAAAAGTGAGTATTTATCACTATATCAGTTTAATTTAAACAACAGTACATTATGCACATCGACCATAGTTTTCTAAAGATAGAGAATACATAGTTCATTACCAGGATTAACAATGAACAACATGAAGCAAGACTCAAACACGCCAACGGGGGGCCCAGGCGACCCAATACGGGACAATAGTTCAACGAGCAAAGTCCTCTCACCAGTGAATAGATAAAGAGTTATTAAAAGTCAGTGATGACTATATTCATAGTGTTTTAACATGCTTTGGGACTATAAGCCCTAGTTGGCATTCTAGCGGATGCCGGTAAACATTAATTTATTTTTATTTATTTTTACGTGTACGCCTCCTGAATCTAATCACTAGAAGCTTTAACAGTGATTTCCACCTTGCTAGTTTTCTCTTACATATATATCCAATAGACATGGGGATGGCGTACGTTACCAAAGCCATGACTACTAATAGTAAATGGTAGCCTTGGGAAACTAGGGTTAAAACGATCGTAGATGGAAACCCTATATCAGCTAATTTCTCTCCTCCTTTAAAGAATATCCACGCTCCATAAAATATCCCTACAAGTGTTGTTACCACTAGTGTTAACCCTGCTAATTGAGTTTCAATATTGATCCTGTCGATTATTTCATTAGTAATCATTAACGTGCTTAAAGCATCTCCATTATTAAAGTATTCGAGAGCTCTTGAATATTCTGTTTTAATTTCCATGAGAGCACGAGAAGTTACCATATACTTCATAGGGGAGTTTAAGGTGTCATTGATATTCTTGAAGTTGCCGAGGAGTTTTTTATATGAGTCTATGTCAAGTACGTAGCTTATGCTTAAAGAATATACAAAAGGAGAGGTATAGGGCTCTACCATCACAAAATAGGCTGAAAACTCAGAGGCTACTATATACGTGGTGATCTTAGTCTTTGTGTTTTCTCTCGAAGAAAGCAGTAATTCTTCATATGGTTTTTCCATTGAAAACACTGATACCTTTGCATTGGATAACGTCAACCCGACGTCGAGAGCCAGATAATATGCACCAGGTTCTTGAAATTTTACTCTGTATACTTTAGTTTCCTCTATGGAAGCTAACGCTTTTGAACCGGGAATCAAGTCTTCTATGGGTAAGACTCTCAGTACCCATTCATAATGTAACGGTAGCTCCGAGAGTAGATCTTCAAGAGTCAAATTAAAAGCGCGTCCATACACCTCTGCGATATGTTTTAGATAAGTCTTTGGCGTGGGATACGCATAAGTCCATATAACATAGTACTTATCTTGAGTTTTTGTATTAATGATCGCCTTCGTATGGAATAGCGGAATCCCCGTATTTTGAGTCAGAATATTGGTTATTTCCGTAAAAGAGCCAGTTGCGATATCTACATCGAAAACCCTTAATCCATAACCTGCGTAAAAATCAAGTTTGTCTTTTATTTCACTTCGTAAGTTATCAGGTAAAGGTAGTCCTTCCTGCAGATATTCATACCAGATTTGCGAGAGCAATAATAAGTAGCTTGTATTGGGCTTTAATTTAACAGCGTAGAAAAAGTTTATAGTGTTAGATAGATCAAATGGCTGCTCCTTATCAGAAAATACAATATTATCTGAGGGGTTTAAGCCAATAAAGTAGGTGTAGTTACAGCCGGAATGACAAAGATCTATAGGCGAAAAAACCGAGTACGTGGCTTGGGTATTTAGATATAATATAAGCAGGGAGTCTGGGTCTGCGTTAAGCATGCATCCGTAAACATTCTCTAGTATGTAAAATTCTCCAATTTGATCATGCGTCCGCGTAATCTCCTCAGGAGATTTTTCTAGCCAGTGGTGTGAAGATCTATAAATGATGTCAATGTCATGAGTGTTGCTAATAATGACCACGGGTATTAATTTAACATGGTATACATTGATATATGCATATGCACTAAGCACATTAGAACTTGAACCCGTGTTTTTACCCGACGTTGCGTTAAAAGTCTCGAATCGTGGCTCCAAGCCATCCCCTATTTCCTTCAAATTAGCAATAAAGAAGTCAAGATAGCCTGAACCAGATCCATTTAATAATATTTTATCTACTATGTTCATATCAATATATGTAAACTCTATTTCCCCATATTGGTTTTCATCTACCAAGGCCGTGGATCCATTCACGAAGTAAATAATCAACCGTGGATCTAATTTCTTGGTAACCTTGACAACACCTACTACGTATTGTCCAGATAAAAATGAACTCCTATCCACTATGAAATATTTTGGGTTTTGTTCATGTAGCTCGATGGTTATGGCTTTGTTTAGTAAATCGGCATTAATAACTACATCTGAAGCAATCGTCGAAGAGTGAAAGTAAGCAAGCACATTAGCCTCTAAGGCGACATTAGCAGTTATTATTAAGGCGAGCATCACGGGAAGCTTAATCGGGCAATTAAACGATTTATCCATAAAACTCAGCCAAAAACAAACATTGTTAGCTAATCTTCATGTCTAATATATAAGCTTTAAATAGAGATTGTTCATGTGTAGGAGACTAGGCAATAATGTTGCGTGTATTATTGGGCGTGATCACCCCGTTATCAGCCGTATAAGCTGCGTGACTGATGTCCTGCTCTGGGAGGCTAGGAGGCAGGGGAAGGAAGAAGAGCTGTGGAGGATCTTTGAGCCATACTCGCAGAGCATGGACATAGACGAGCTAAAGCAATACTTAGGCGTTTCACAACATAAATAGTAGTCTCTGTGAGACTGTGAGTAAAGAACCTAGGATATAGGTGAAAAAGGAAGAAGAACAGAAAAAGCTATCAAAGAGTGTAGATGAAGTAGCTATTCACTTTTCTTTACCCCTTCCTGTCCATTGCTTCAATGATATGTGGACGCGTTTATAGAATTCTTTTAGTTTATACTCTAGAGAAACGCTACATTATACAAATTCCCTGAAAAACGGGGAAGATCGAGCCTTGTGTGGAAAGGATCAAGTGGAGAGAAGTGTACGGGTTTAAATACACATCAATATACAAGACTAAACATTAATTGATCCAACATGAAAAATCCCTAGAAACCGGGGAATCAACATGATCACCCCTCATGATCTCTTTTGATCAGACCCCCATGATCACCATGAATAAAGCTTATAAACCCCTCCACACTTATAGAAACACGAATCCAATATTAAGAAACCCACATAAAGGATCAAGCATAGAATTCAATATAAAGAATTGAAAGAATCGGCTGGGTAATGGAGTCGATGATAATAAAGCCTATGAATTCAATATAAAGAATTGAAAGGCTGAAACCACTACACCAGTAGCCTTAGAGGACCAAGCCGCCGTTAGGAGACCGATGAGATATGAGTGAGTGGAGAAGATTATCGAGAAGAGGCTCCTCGATGGCAGGAAGCGCTTCATACTCTACGTGCTCTCAGCGTACCTAATGAATGTGAAGAGGCTCAGCGAGGAGGAAGCCCTACAAGTAGTACAAGAGTTCCTGGAGAACTCCTGTAGAAACCACAATAACTGCGAGAAAATATATGACTCCTTTATACGTGGAGACCTACAAAGGGTTAAATCCAAGGGGCTTAAACCAACAACCCTGGAGAAACTTAGAGAGAAAGACCCGGAACTATACTCTCTTATCGAGAAAACAACCTCGTAGAACTTGTTTTGTATATTACGTTGTACATTGCGTAGATAGTTGGGGGCTTGAGACCGGGGTTATCTAGACTAGTATACCTTGAAACTAAGCAAAACGATGGAATTCAAGGTATACCTAGATTCTACGTTTACTTACACTAAATTTCCTTAAAAAGCCTATCAAGCTCTTGTTCTAGGTCTTCTTGTGTTAGGTCTAGGTATATCTTGATTGTTGTGTAGTCTCTGTGGCCTAGTAGCCTTCTAACGGCTTCGAGGTTCTTAGTGGCCTTTAACACGGCTACAGCGTAGGAGTGTCTAATGGCGTGCGGTCTAATCTTCTTCTTCAAGTACTTCTCCGTGAAGGAGTAAACTATGTTCCTAGCTTGCCTCACTGATACATTGAATACTCTGTCCTCGACTGTCCGCTCCAGGTAGTAAGTCATTATCTCCCAGTAGAGGTTGCTCGGCACTGGCACCACTCGCTGGAACTCTCCTCTCTTCTTGAGTTGCCTGATTACTACTGTCTTTCTCTTTATATCCACGTCCTGCCTTCTAAGTTGTACAACTTCTCCGATCCTGCAACCGGTAAAGACCATCGCGGCCGCGAGGGCTAAGTCTCGAGCACCATATCTAGCCCGGGAGACATCGCTCCAAGCCTTCTTAACGGCTTCTAAGAGAGCGGGGTAAGGTGGTACATCCCCTAGCTTCAGGCTTCCCTTTTTCATGGTATCCCCTTGAAAATAGGAAATGATGCTTTTAAAGCAGACTGCTTGATTTCCTCTTTTCTATATTTAGGAAACGAGATCCTGTGCCTCTACTTCAAAGTAAAGGCGTTCTAAACCGCATTAGTAACAAATGATAATACTGAGTAAGCGAGTATAAATGATCAGCGGTGAGAACGGGGATGCGGGAAATTAACGCTCCGCAACCAAAAGACATGGGAGTTATTAACAGTGCTGTTAGGCGGTCATTAATAGGATTGAAAATCAGCACATCATAGTGTTCTCGACTCTGCTGTCGGTATCAATAGGCACCTCACTTAGTTTACTTATCAACAAAGTCGCGAGTACCACCCTGCCGTCAAGCCCACCACATGTATCACCAGTTTCAGCTCTATTAACCGCTCTGTGGTACCTCATCGTACTACCACTAATATTGTTTATTATGGGAATTCTCATAGTGACCTTCCCGTACATGTTGTTCAGGGGAGTGTACTCAAGCATGTTCACGTTTATTTACAGGGTCATTACACCCGCTAATGCAGACTGTAAAAACTGGAAGAAAGAGCTCAGGGAGATCCTGGCACCGCTACAGGCGTCTGAACTGTATGAAAAGTACAAGGAGTGGCATATATATGTGCAAAAATGTGAAGATGTATACGAACGTGGTAACGGATACATAATATGTGAACACACGCTTAAAGACCCCCATAAAGCTCAAGATAAGATCTATGGCCTTCAAGTTAGATAACAACATCATTTGGACCTCGACACCGACAGCTTGCCCCTTGAGAGTGCTTTTCTTAGAGGCACACGGTGGCTTACTACTTGAAGCCCTTGCAAAGCTTGTCGTTAAGTTAAAGCGTAGAGCAGGCATAGAGGTGGATCTGTGGTATGACGTTGTAGAGAGCTTAACGCTCTTCTACGGCTACGTGCGAGAAAAGCTTGAAGAAAAAGGCATTGTCTTGGAAGACGTAGTTTCATAGGAGCCGCAAGTTTAGGATCTTAGGCAAGAATATGTAAATCTTTGTTGACGTTACTAGTGTTTAAGCTTTTTAGTGTGTTGTGTAAGCCGAGAGTGTGTCTTCAATAACTTATAGTACATGTGATAAATATGAGCATCTCTGATCATATTGGGGACTCGTGTTAATACTCCTGGAATTCCTCTGAGCAAGCCACTAATATACGCGGTCTTAGAACGAGGGCTCCAACGTACAATGGCCCCGCACGATTCTGGGTAAGTCGTTGGATCATTGTGGCATATTATAAGGGCTGCAGCATCCCCTATATCCCCGATATCATGGCAACCTTCTTCCAGCTCTTTAAAGGTAAAACTCACTATTTTCTCATCATCGGAGAGTAAATCGATTTGTGCGGGCATTACACAGGGAGTTAACTCCCCGATCGAGTATAAGTATTTAATCACACGGACGTTATAAACCAATAGAGTGGAGTATCTCCTATAAACCTCATATGGTAGAACAAGGGTGTTTATTTCGTAGATTGGCAGAGCACTAGTGTTCTAACAAGCAAAGCTATATTATCGTCTCCCACAAGTTCAAGCTTTACTATTAAAGGGGGACGTTTAACCTCAGCTTCAAGCCACCACTGCCTATATGCTATTTCTAGCTGAATCCACATAACAACAAGTACCAGGAACTCAAACAGTTTCCCGTAGAGGATAGCGTAGTATGAGAGAGCAACTAGGAGAGGAAGGATCATTAGTTGAAGCCAATACTCTCTAACAAAGAGCCCAGCAAGTAATTTTCTCGAAACCATACCCCTAAACCCATTTTAGCGCCTCGTTTTCAACCCAGAAGATCTACATTACTCAATTAACTTAAAAATCACGCCACAATAAACAAATAGTGTGCACTCTTATACATTCTCGAAGGGTGCCTACGGGAGGCTCTTTGGCATCGAAGACGCTAGATTGGGGGTCTAGGCTTAAAGTCTACTCTAGGTACACCTACGGCTTCAACACGCACTCGCTAAGATATGCACTCATAACCTACCTGCTCCGCCAGGGAGTAAGCCCCTCGATAACAGCCAAGATAACCAAGCACTCACGCCTAGACTACATATTAACCTACACACAGGAGAAGACAGCAGAGGAAATACTGAGGAAGCTGGAGTAGCGGGGTTTAAATACCCACGTGCCTCAATGGGTTAATGATCAGTCTTCTCTTTTTCACTACTTGTTGATTTCTCCTTTTAAGAAAATGAAAACTCTCATAAACCCTCAGGTTTCTCTCTTTCAGTACTTTGTTCTAGGAGGCATATGATAACGTGTCCGCGAGGAAATCGCTTAACATGAAAATGAAGCCAGGTGTGGGATCTTTTATTTCTTCTTTCCTAAGAGTCTCCCCGCTATAATACCTACGATGAGTAGTATTAGTGAGAGAGCAATTGTTCTACTCCACTCTACAACCCCTCCTTGTATTGTTATTGTTGTTATTAGAGAAGTTATTGTTGTCGGAGAAGTTTCCGTAGACACAATTGTTCTCTCTATGGTAACTGTAACTGTTTCCACCGTAGTAACTGTAACCGTTTTTACTGTTGATTTCTCTACAGCCTCCTTCATTAGTAATTTCGCCTCAGAGAGTAGTTGCATAGCTCTTTCTACTTCTCCATTATTAATGAACTCTTCGGCTTCTCCAAGCAGTTTTCCCGCATGCTCTAGAGTCTCTCTGCCTTCAGTAGAAGTTATGGTTTCATTGAGCGTGTAGAGTGTTTGTAGTAGCACATTCAGAGTATTCTGTGCCTCAAGCGTTAGGTATTGAAGAGCGTAAAAGCCGCTTAGTTTCTCTTTTGAGGCGTTTATCAATATCTCGGAGGCTGTGAAATTGAGATTTAATGCTTCTAGTAGAGCCTCCTCAAGGAGGTTGCTTGCAATGTCTAACAGCCCTCTTAATGCTGGAGTAGATGCATTAGCGTAACTCTCTATTATCGTAGTGTTTAACGCGTGAATTTGCTCTACAATAAGGGAAAGTGTTGTCATGTTCTCCATTAATTTTACTAAGATATTTAGTGATTCTTCAAAGTCGTTGTTTTTAAATTTAAATATAGCTAAATTCAGCCAGTTATATACGGTGCTATCTCTAGGCAAATTTAGTGTTCTTAACTTATATTCGACTTCTTGAAGCTCCTCTACGGCCCTAGCACGTAGTGAGCTATGAGGAGAAATAACTATTAGAGCTACATCATAGGGTGCTAAGCTTAACTCTACTTCTCTTGGAATTCCCCTACTCTGAAAACTCGAGTAGACTTCGCCGTTAACAACAATATATACATCTAGGTCTTCCTCTTGAAACACATTGTAATCAGCTAGTGGTATTGTGATGTTCAATTTATATGGTGCTATACTTGTAACCACTACCCCTACACTTTTATCTGGAGCGAGCCAAGCACTAGCAAATACAGAGTCCGAGTAAAATGGATTTACATCCACCCCAGAATACGGAATTCTCGATGCACCAGGTATTAGAATTTGAGGATTTGGCGTGACAAGCGGTGGTCTCAGCATAACTCCCTCAACAAGGTAGTGATATGCGTATTTACTCCTCGCCTCTACTATTCTCCTCGAGTATTCAAGGATTTTTTGATCGTAAAGGCGTAGATTGTAAGGACTACCTGTGCCCTGGGGATCAGCGTCGATCATGGGTAAATCCCCCCAGACGAGTGAAAGAGCAAGGTTTCTCAAGTAGTATAGACTATCTCGGCCATCTATGATTGAGATAAAGGAGTACAGTAACATGTGCTCGTGATAAACCGCCTGCCATAGGGGTATATAGGAGTTTAGTGTGCTATTATAGAAGACGCCAGATGCTATACCAGTAGGATCAAGTCCACCTATAGCCTCGTCACAGCCTAAGTCAATGTAGGGTATAAAGCTCTCTACTAGCCACTCAGACCCTATAGTGGCCTCCGAGTTAGCTCTCTTGACTTCTTCTCGAACAGTATGATATATCCTCATGTACTCTCTGGCCCACCAATCACCCCCACCTCTAGGGAGGTCTCCATGGTAATTTATGAAAGGTGGTGGAGGACCCCCATCTAGTTGAACTACGTCTATGCCGTGATTTACTAGCTCTAGTGAAATATTGAGGATTTTATTAAGCCAGAAATCTGTAGGGGCCATTATAAAGCCCACTTGTTCGACAACTATGCCTGAATTATTATGAATATACCAAGTCTGAGTGTACAAATTGCCCCACCTATCTCTCGGTGCATAGTTTACAGCTTCTTGCCAACCTGAAGCATTAAAGCTATATGTGAGTATAGAGGGTACTGGGACCATTACTCTCCCTCCATTATAGTGAGCCCCCTGCACTGCTGAGTCAAACGAGCTCCACCCCTCAGATGGTGGTAAATAATCCGGTGGCGTCATACCGAAGCCGTTTTTCTCCCACCCTCTCCACCATAGAATTGGAGTTGCATTGTAGAACGCTCTAAAGGCCTCTGCGGTTGGAGGCATATTTGAGTAGGGACCATTCCATACACTTGAATTCCTCGCCCAGTACCTAGTGAAGAAGTCTATTACTACTCCGCTCTTCTTAAGCCACATTGGGGTATCTTTACCTATAGTTAGATTACCCCTAGCCCACCACTGCTTACTAGCCCACTCTTTGTAGATTTGTGCTACATCATACCAGTCTCCACTAAAAATTCCTAATACGACTCTGTAGGGGAGACTAACTCTACTTTGATTCCCACTTAGAGAGATTATGTGAGTATTAACTAGCCAAATATTATTATCAATAGGAGAACTACTAAATGAAAATCTCTTTAGGTAGGCCCCGGTTTCATCGTAGTTAGCTAAGTATAAACCACTTCGAGGATTAGATGAATAGTAGGCAATGAATTGCATATTGAGAAATCCCGATGGATAATCAGCACCTATACTTCCACCCTTCTTCATGTTCCTAATTGGGTTTTTAAACAGTATTCCAGACCAACTCGGAAGTACTAGGTAATCACCGTCTTCCTCGTTGGATATCTGATCCATTCCGACGATTGTGGGGAAATGTATGTTCTCGATTGTTACATTATCTTTATTCTCAAATTCGATCTGCCAATAGGTAAAGCTAGAGTTAGAGGGGATATATATTTCAACGTGAACATTTACAGTGAATTTTCTCTCTTCATGTGTTGAGCTTAAATTACTCCAATATAAGTTGAGTGTTGCGCCAGTTTCATTAATGGAATAAGTGTACTCTAAGTTTGCATTTCTACCTAGTAGAGCTGCGTACCATTTAATTGGATCATACCAGTACTCTAGAGCAAATAATCCTATATTAACATATTGTTTATTTCTTATAAAATCTACTCCTCTAAGCTTATCCTTTATAGAGTATATTCCTCCTCCAGTATTATTGCCTAGTGTAATAGTGAGTTCAATATAGTTGTTTCCAAGAACTATGAAATCGCCTCTAATCTCCACATAGGAGTGGTAAGGTAAAGTTTCACTACTTTTACTGGCTGAGTCCACTGTGACGGGAAAAATACCTAAATTTTCAAGTAAAAAAGGGAAGAGAATCATAGAGATTAAAAGTAGTGAACACGTTCTTATCGGGGTTACCTTGACTTTTCCGGTAATAGTAGCAAACAAGTGAAAATACCACCTAAAGGGTTTTAATCTCATGTTTTTAACTATTAAGAGCTCTAAATATATCCTTCCCTGATCTTCTAAGACCCGCATTTTCCATTTTCAACTATATTTTTACTAATCGCCAAGATTCCAGAAAATACAGAGTAAACATCGTCATCGAGCTTGATGGAAAATATTGGTTTTATGTTTACGTGAACTTTGATTCTTCTCTTAAAGGAAAACTACACATAAGCAAAGTCCAATAACTCTTTTTACGCTCCTTAAAATCAAGATCAATCGCATATGTAACATTAATATAAAGCACTCAATAGAATTAACCCGTATCAAGAAATTAAAGGCGGTGATAAGTGGACTCCACTTAGTAAACGCTGATGAGGATAGAATTAAGAGGACTATCGACTGCCTCGTGGAACACAACTCAGAGCACATAGCTAGAGTAGCCATAGATTTTTCAACCGCGTCTACATTGTTGGCAGTATAGCCGATATTAGAACCACCATATAAAGTGCAGCAGCATAGACATTCCTACATACACAGTGAAGTACATGTGACAGATGTGAATATTTTTCAACGATATCAGAAAGCAATTAGAAAATTATACCATTAGAACCTCTCTGAATAATTAAGGATGTATCTGCGAATATAGAACACTAGTTCATTGCTTCCAGCTTACTGAAGCCTTGTAGTAATATTTTCTCGACGAGGTTTCTGTAATCCGGGCTTGCGTATACGCATTCTTCCGTTTCTACTATTGATTTGTGCTCGCTTGGATCTAATATTAGTCTAAGTCTACAGTCACCGGTCTCTATTAATTCTCTATCATGCGTAACCACAATTACTTGTCCATCTCTACCGCCAGTCTCTCTTAGGACACTCCTCAGCCTTCTAACTATTTCCCGGCTGAACCCTGTTGTCGGCTCGTCTAGTATTACAACAGCTCTTTTTAGTGATGGCGAGTGATTTCTAACAATCATATTTAACGCTAATCTATACGCTAAGCTAACAGCTATACTTTGCCCGCCGCTGAGCGATGAAACACTGTAGATTGCTCCACCTATTCTTATTCTCGGTGATATCCCGAAATCATCTGTCACTATGACTTCTACTGGTTGATCTCCAACTAGCCTTGACAGAAATTCATAGAAGTATGTTCGGAACTCGTCAACTAGTATCTTCATAACCGTTTTTTCTACTTCGTCTACGATGCTCTCGACTTCTTCGATCTTGCTCTTTAATTCCTCGTATTTCTTTCTCTCTTTCTCATATTCCTCAATTTCACGTGTGATCTCCTCAATTTCATTTATTTCTTTCTCGATGTTTTTAATAGCTTGTTCTATACTGCCCATTTCTCTCTCTATATCTCTTAGATTCAAGTATGATTGCTTTATCTTTGCATCTAGGATGCTGAGTTCATTCTCGTATTGTTTGACTAAGTTTTCTAGTCTACGCATTTCTTCTTCGTGTTCATGAATATTTATCCTTGAGAGTTCTTCAACCAGTTGATTTATCTGCTTAGATAACAGTTCTATACGCGATTGTATACTAGTCAGTCTTCTGGCTTCCTCATCTATGTTATCTATTTCTCTCCTTATACTCTGCCTCTCGCTCGTAACTTGTTGTTTCTCCGAATCTAGCTTGTTCAAATCCTCACTGATATTTAATAAGACGCTTCTTAATTCTTGCAGTCGCTTATTTAACTGTTCAATTTCACTACATACACTAGTAATGCTCTGCTCTACTTCTTCGAGTAGTTTTTTCCCATGATCATGCGGAATTCTTTGTCCGCAGACTGGACATATGCCTTTCTCCAGTAAGTCTAGTATTTTAGTTTTCTCGTTTACAAGCTTCTCTTTCTCTCTCTTCTTTGCGTTAATTCCCTCCTCTATTTTTCCCGCTTTGACTTTAAGGTCTAATAATTCATTGTTTTTCTCTTTTATTTTCCTCGCGATTTCTTCTTCTTTCTCCTCTAGTTCAAGTAGTTTATCATTCAATTCCTTCCTCTTCTCTCCGAGGCTCCGAAGCTTTATATTGAACTGGTTGAGTAGGTCTTCTACGCTGGCCTGGCCCCCATACTCTTTGAGCAGCATCTGTAGTTCCTCCCGGATCCTTGCTAACTGCTTGGTTTTCTCTTCATAAGTCTTCTTTGTGTTTAACAATTCTGCCTTCTTCTTCTCCACTTCTCTGATCATATTGAGTGCTTCATCTCGCTTCTTCTCTATTGCTTTTACCTCTTGTTCTATCCTGTCTCTCTCCTTCTTTAACTCGTCGAGTCTTCTCTGTTTTTCCTCTTTATCCTTTAATAGTTTCTCCTTGTCTTTGCCTCGTAGTAATCTACGCATGCTCTCAATTTGATCAGTTAAACTACGTATCTTCTCCTTTCTTATTTTATCAAGCAAAGCCTCAGCGTTTGCTTTAAATAACTTATATTTGTCTAGTCCCAGCGATCTCTCGATGACCTCTATTCTCTTATCTCTATCTAGGCTGAGTACCTCCTGTACATTGAATTGCGGTACATATATCGCAGTAGTGTATACGAGTGGTGTTGCTCTCTCTTTCTTCTTCTCCCTTATTCCAAGTATTTTTACAATGTAGTCATCGATCTCTCCGCGGGAAGTAAAGAGATGCCTATTTACCGGTTTTATCTCGCCGTCCTCGATAACCGCTTCTTCTACTATACCAACCGTTGACTCGTACTTGTCTCCTCTCTTCTCTATTCTCCTCTCGATAACGTATAGTTTGCTTCCAATTTGTACTAAGAGTCTAACACGTCCCCTCTGACTATCAACCCTCAAGAGGTCTGCTCCTCTAGGTTGCTTATACGCGTCGAATACATCGCCTCCACCACTCCCCAAGCCTAGAAGAGCGAACTCCATTGCCATTAATAGACTTGTTTTGCCGCTACCTACTTCACCGTGTATTACAGTGATGCCTTTAGGGGGAAGTATTATTACTGTTTTCTTGTAGCTCCTAATATTCTCTAGGTAAATACCAAGTATTCTCAATTAAAACCCCTTTACTCGACATCCTCAACGAGCTCCCTGGGGGCTTTTGCCTCAATCCTCTTGTTCACTATTGCCTCCTCGACTTGTTCCTTGAGATCGAACCATGCTGGTATATATGCTGGTATTGGTTCCTTAATCGGTAAGTCGGGTGAGTAAATGAAGCACTCCCTATCTCCGAGATATGGAAGAGTCTCTACAGGTAACCCTATATCATTGTAGAAAGACAAGTCTGCACTACTCCTCGTCCTCAAGACGACTAAGGTGTTGAAGTTAGCCAATAGTTGTTTCTCAATCATCGTAGCCAATTGAGTTATTGCAACCAAGCCGACATTGAATTTCCTACCCTCTCTGGCTACTCTGGCAAATGGGTTGAACGGTGAGCTAACTCTTTCTGGGCTGAGATATAGTGGAGCCTCCTCGGAAACAATGGCTATCACAGATTTACCGCGGGAAACCTCCACGCCCTCGCTAAGCCTCTTCTCAAATAATCTGCGTGTAAGAGTGAGAGAAACCAAGTCTGCTTGTGCAGGAGTTAACTGAGAAACATCTAGTACAACGATGTCTCCCTTGTCAACTGATTCAACGATCTCGGATAAATCAACCCCGGTTTCTGGTTCTAACACAGCTTCTCTCTCACTACACAACCCCTCCCATGGATACATGGCTTGCCCGCTTTTACCTCCGCGAAGTATTTGTTGGAAAGCAGATGAAAGTGCTCCAAGTATACATGCTAGTAGAGCTGGGTTTTTGAGCGTAGGAGAAACTTTTATCACGCTCTTGGAATCATCGAGTACCACTATTTGTTTTCCACCAAGTGAGACGATTTTAGTGGACCAGTTCATAATACTTAACACTAGTCTCCTAAGCATCCTAGTTGTCCGGGCATCTATACCTCTATCTAGTAGGAGTTTGTGGAGACCTGTCTTTTCCTCCCTAGGTAACCCTACGCCCTCGTAGATGACAAGGTTATCTGCTAGTAGCGGTATTAATGCAAGCATGTTTCCAGTAGCTCCATCAGCACTATCACTTATAGCTAGCTCATCAGTATTAATTAACTTAACTAGCTGCTTCTTCACGAGTTGAGCAGGCGCCAGGGATACTGGTTGCTCTAATGTCTTAATAGCTTCAAGAACAACATTTATGAACTCCTCTACTTGCCACGCTTTCTTTCCAACCTCCTCGAGACCAGCGAAATCAGTAAATGATATGCTCTTAGCAGTTATTGCTCCTTGATAAGTGTCAAGCACACCTGGAATACTCGCAACTTCAACACTATTGCTCATTGAAACCGTGAATCTATATGAGCGAACCATGGAGCCGCTTAGTGACGGGTTTACCCTGATAGCATCGACTAGTAGACCGGAGAAATCGTTTCTAACGTATCCCTCCGGTGGAATATACTCACCATGCCTATCTATTATCAGCCACCCAGTTTTCTCAGTTGACTCCATTGCATACCTTATCAGCCAACCCTTCAATCCCGTTGTTTTACCAGAGCCCGTTTGCCCAGTTATCAGCACGTGTTTAGCCAGTGTTCTCCTCAAGTCCACACGGAAAACAGCGTTCATGAAATGTCTCTCGAGCTCAGCTGATTTATCGTGTGCTACACCAGACCTCAAGACAAATAATCCAACCCAGTTACCGCCACCGGGTCTTACACTATACTTGCTGATGTAACCCACTATATCCTCTGAGTCGTAGTCACCTCTTCTAACGAGGTATACTGGTAAACCCATTCTCGGTGGGCGAGCAGCTTTTGAAATCTCTACATTACCATTCTCCGAGAACTTTATCTCAAGGAATAACTTGGCTTTAGCGAAGGAACTTGATTCTATGAGAGTAGTCATTGATGACGTAGATAACTTAGCGAAATGCCTAGGGCCCTGACTACTCATCCCCACAACTTCCATCACTATGATCCTCTTAACTCCCACAGCGTCAATGACGTATAGTAGGTCTCCGAAGGAGGGATAGTAATCCCTGCTAATTGCTACATCCACCAGCTCGTTTTCCCATCCAGCAACTAAGCCTACTTCAATCAAAATACCTCCCCTACACGCTATTTATGTATTCATGGTTATAACTAGTATCCAAGACGCATCCTCCTAGTGACACCGAATAATTGTTCTAGTGGATGACCTGCTCCACCAACTTCCTCGCGTATAGCGTCAGCTATCATGTCTTCAATCATGTTTGCAATCCATGATTCAACTCTGACTTTCTCATCTATCTCCATGAACCCGTATGGTGGAAGACCAGTTGTTCTACTCCTAATGGCCATTACTTCTCCAACAGTGTTCTTCACTCTTTCACCAACTTCTCTTACTGACTCGCTCACAGCAAAAACATTTCTCTCAACTGGATCGTAGTCTACGATAGGTTTACCACTATATGCCTCTAGGAATAGTACAGTGTTCCCATCGGTTGTGATGGGAAACCTAGTAATCCACAGATTCTTACTTGGAGTCGCAGGCCTATTAAACAAGAGTATTGTTTCCTTCAATATGGATTCACTGTACTTGGATTTCATATCACTATTTATCACATCAACGGCTTTATTAACGGATTCCTCACAGACATAAGTGAAGAAGCCTGATTGACTGCTCCCATGGCCTGAGAATAAACTATGTGCACGAGCAACCGCTGTAAACCTAGGTCTTTTCACTAACCCATATACTTTCCTCGTTAACTCCTCGTGAATGACTTCCTTTCTGTACATGCCCTCCAATAATATGGATAATGCATCGAGTATATCGAAACCCAGTAGCCTAATATTGCTTTTTATCGTGAACCACCTTGCAAGTCCTCCATCAACGACTAGTAGGGAGTCACCAGTAATTTTCGCTGTTGAGAGACCATATGCTATCTCCACTAACCCCTCCAAGTACTCCATTGCAGCCGAGAAGAGCTTGTAAAGCCTCACAGTATCGACTCCGCCTCCAATACTCTCCAAGCGTTTATTCACGTGCTCAGTCAACTTAGTTGATACCTGCTGCGCTCTTTCATCAGTAAACAGTAAATTAGATTCAGATAACGGCATTATCCTAGTTGTAAACCATGGTTTCCCATTTTTTTCACCCCATCTCCCATATATGAAGATTACTTCCGGAAACTCGTATTCACCTAGTTGGCTAGTATACCTTAATTCACCATAGGGTGTTCTAACAGCGCTCCCGACGTAGACGATGAATAAATACATCACGTTTGTTTTCAAACTGTGAAAACCAGCATCAACGAATACAATGTTCTTTGATTGACTAACTGGTTTTATTGGTGAAACCCTGTAGAACTCCTTAAATGCTTTCTCTCTCAGTATTACGAGGTCTGATTCATGTGCTCTCTGATAGTCCTCACGCATTGCTCTCACTAATCTCATTATTCTCTCTCTTAGTCTTCTAGATGCTTCCTCGAATCCCACACGGCTCAGTCTCCACCACCCATCTCGCGGAGTAAGTCTCGGATATGCTTCTCAGATAATTGCCCAAGATCCCGGCCCAAGTAGTTTATAACCCACTGTATTTTCTCAGCTGAGAGACCAGGTCTCTTCTTGGACACATATTCTTGTATTACCTTGAGCTCTAGTTCATCAATAGAGAAATTGCTTACTGCTTCTATATCAACTCTTATCAACGGGTACTCGGGCTCCTCAATTACGCCGTGGAGGCTAAGCCTTACGTAGACTCTTTTATCCCTGAACTCCTTGTTTAACTCATAGTTCAATCTCGCAATATCTGAAGCTGTAAGCCTCTTACTCTCTACGTCGACAACTAGAATAATGTATTCCCCTAGCTCCATATCTTTAACTATTTTCTTGACCTGGGTCCTGGCATCCTCGAGTGAGTCCGTTTGTATTGTTGTGCAGTATGCTTTAGGAGCATGCTCTAACCTAATGGTCTTCAATAACGGTGGATCACTCGCTAAGTCAACTCTTAGTACCCCTCTATGAACTCCTTTACTCACTAATTCGCAAGTATCATGGAAGTCGTTAAGATCTATGCCTATCGGTGCACCGGGATAAGCCGCCTTAGACCTAAATGATTCATCATAAGGTATTGGGAGGTGGAGATGACCTAGAGCTATATACCTCGTATTAGCGGGCATTCTCCTGAGGAAGTCCTCGTACTCCAAGTATAGTGAACCATATCTCCATGAGTACTTGGAAGGATCGTAGCCGTGGAACCTTGTTTGAATGTGCGCTAATACAACCACGTAGTAGTCCTTGTACATGGATGAATCCTTGAATAATGTTGTCCCCTGTTTTAGGTATTCCACTTCTTTATTACTACTTCCCCTGAACCCTGGAACCCCATAGAACACTATTTCATCGTCCTCGAAAACCAATGGATCTAAGATAAGCCAGCCCTTTGCTTCTTCAAACATTGTTAAATACATTAATCCTAAACTACTGAGCAAGTCTAAAACTCCGTCTCTATTTCTCGCTAAATCATGGTTTCCCGGTGAAACTACTAGTCTAACTCCATTGTCTCGTAGCTTCTTGAGTTGCTTGCTTACTCTGATTAATATATCGTAGTGGACACGGTCATCATCGAAAAAATCTCCTGATATGAGCAAGTAACGGGATTGCTCATTCAACACTACCTCACTTATCTCCTCTAAAACCTCATAATACGCGTTCTCGAGGATTGTGCCCTGAAGATTGCTGGGAACAAGGTGTAAGTCACTAGTGTGAATTAGAATCAATACGTAACACCCATTCTCCACTCCATTTAATTCATATACCAGTTATAAAGCGAAACATGATGAAAACTAGTTAACGTGACTAATCACAATTAAAGTTAGCTTAATCATTCATGAACAAGTTCCCCGGATTCCAATGTGAGAGAAATAAGAGTTAAAAAAGAAAAATAGCGTAATTTAAATCACTCTTTCGCTCTTTCCCTGATCACTATTTTTTGACCAATAATCATTGAGCTTGGTACAAGAACCTCAAATCCATCTTTTCTTTGAACTATTGTGAATAATGTAGATATATCTCTAACTCTTACTTCACTTTCACCGGCAACGTCCACAAGGTCCCCTATTTTGAATGGTCTAGCAAGTAATATGAATAAACCTGCAACAGCTTGTCCTAGAACTTGCTGTGTTGCGAAGCCTATGACTAATCCTATGAAGCCTCCTAAAGCAACTCCTGCTGCTCCACCGGCAACTCCGCCGGCGATACCAGCTAAGAGAGCGCCTAAACCTAGTATTCTAACCATGCTTCTAATAGCTGCAGCGGTGGAAGCACCATATCTTGGTTTAATCATCACGTAGAACATTGTTGCAACAGCATTCACTATCATCCAACCTAGTGCTAGTAATATTATGATGTATACGTATACTGCGTAGTCTTTCAGTACTAATAGTGCGTCTAGTTTTGTAGCTTTCACTAGCATGTCTACTCCTTGAGTGAAGAACCATTGAAGAATACCCATTATTACTGCTACTATTATTGCATATACTATTACTCTACCTAATGCTTTACCGACACTGTCTTCGCTGCTCATTGATTTCACCCCTAGTGGAGCACTTGTTTACTTTCATCCCGATCTTCTTGTAAGGGGGGTTTAAAGACTTTATAGTAACTCATAGCGTGGAAAACCATAGGCCGGTTAATGAACTCTAATCATCAATAGTGTTCAGTTCACTGAATCGTTTTAATGTAAAACTAAATACTACTCACTTTCTCAAGTAGCTGTACAACATGTACCCAGTAATAGATAATACTAAGATCCCCACGATAACTAAAGTTGTTAAGAAAACTGCATCAGTAGAGCTGCCGCCACTATTATTAGTTGAGGGAGGATATGGGAACACAATGTATTCGTTCACTAATTCACCATTAGTCGTTTGATTAACTGGTATAAAGTAGGCTTGCTGAGTCATTAAATAAACAGGTATATTTTCACCTGGTTGAGAGCAAGCTAGTTGAAGCCAGAAGTTCTTATCCGTTATGGCACCAATCACCACGGCCACTATTGATTTATTTCCTCCATAATTTTTCACCACGATAGTTAATGGAACACCGATTTTACTTGTATCCACATTAGCTTTTGATATTAATTCGTCTCTAACAAATTGAATGAATTTATTATAGCAGTCACCGTACTTATCTATAATGCAGAAATAGTGTACACTTGCTGGGTAATTCTGCTGAAAGAAGTCATGTTGTAGTTTACAGTATGGGCATGTTGATTCGCCAAATATGTAGAATAATACCCCGTTTAAACATGAATTATCTTCACCTCGAACCACAGTAGTTAGTGCTGTGAGAAAAACCACACTAATAATCAATATAAGCATAACACCAATGTACCTCACTTAAATGCACCTCATAATTACTCTGAATCACCTAGACTATACGATTACAATACTAGCAATAATATCTTAAATCATTTTCCGAGCCAGTTTATTGAAGGATGTTTCATATAGCACTATGAAAACTATACCTCTAACATAAACGTCTATAAACATTGCTAACCATGGGCCAATAACTCCCATATATTCTACGAGTACAATTGATAATAAGACTCTGACACAAGTTAGAGACACTATATTTATTAACATGGGAAGCCATGTGTTCCCTGCACCTCTGAAAGCCCCACTTATAATCATCGCGAACCCTAATCCGAACTCGCTGAATCCCGCAAAGAATAAATAAGTAGACGCTAATCTCCTTATTTCATCGTTTGGGGAAAACGGTTGAGTTAAGTAATAACCAGAAACTCCAACGATTACGCCGAGAAGCCCTATAACAAGCGATCCCAGTAAGGCCGTTCTACGCCCTATTCTCTTAGCGTTAGCTAATTCTCCTTTTCCAATATATTTACCAACAAGAGCTGAAGCAGTCATAGAGAAAGCAAACCCAGGCATATAAATTAAGCTCTCAATTCTCAGGCCCACATTATGAGAAGCCATTACAGTATCTCCAAGCCTAGATATAATACCTGCGTATATATTGTTCCCCAACGAGAAGAGAAATCTCTCCGCGAAGGCGGGTAAACCAAGGCTTAAAGCTTTCTTCACGTAGCTAAACTCGAAATGCAGGCACGGTATAAGCCCTAGTTTTGCTAAGTAAAACAATTGTATAGGTAAAGTAACAGTGTTAGATACAATTGTTGCAATAGCTGCACCCGCGACTCCCAACGGAGGAAAACCAAAGCAACCATAGATCATTATTGGGTCTAAGACTATGTTAAGTATTAGCCCAGACGAGTTCGCTATCAAAGAGTACCATGTGTAACCAGATGCAACAATAATTGAGTCTAGGAACATTGTGGAGTAAGAAACAATGAAGCCAATAAATCTTATTTGTAAATAATCAACCGAGTACTGGAAAGTTAGACCTTTAACACCCGACTGCATTTCAACTATTACTCCGGCTAGTTGATACCACGTAATCGACAATATGGAGATTACTATTAAGCCGTTGAGGAAAACTTCTCCTACAGCTAGCTTTGCTTGCTCTTTTCTACCACTACCCAATCCTTGCGATGTGAAAACAATCGAGGGAGTAGTGAAAAGTACGTTGAATGTTTGCGCGAACATGAGAATATATGATGCTACACCTAGTCCAGCAAGTGCCTCTTTACCCAGCCATGATACAAAGTAGGTATCTGTTAGAGAGTAGAGGCTTGAAACAAGCTCAATTATAACGAGGGGAATACTCATCTTCAATACTTGCATTAATTCATTATCCACTCTCAGCTTCATTTTAAAGCACACTGTGAAACATGACGAGGAAAACTAATATCCATTCATGTTAATTTAAACTATTCAGAATTACTCCAAGTGACACTGCTACTTATATAAAATACTCGACGTGTTATTTAAATCATGGTGTAATAAATGGAGCTATGGCAAATCGTTCTTATCGCAGTTGCACTATTCATAGGTTTACCCATACTTGCATCTGCAATAAGAATCGTTAAAGAATATGAGAGAGTAGTGGTTTTTAGGCTTGGCAGATTAAGGGGAGCTATAGGGCCAGGATTAGTGCTCATAATACCCTTCGTTGACACAGTCAGCAAAGTTGATTTAAGAGTAGTAACAGTTGATGTTCCTAAGCAAGAAATACTGACAAGGGACAACGTGAGTGTTACAGTTGATGCCGTCATTTATTATAGAGTATTAGATCCCATTGCAGCTGTAACGAAAGTTTCAAATTATCACTACGCAGTTAGTCTCCTAGGTCAAACAGTTCTCAGAGATGTCCTAGGTCAATCGGATCTTGATGATTTACTGCAACGTAGAGATGAATTAAACAAAAAACTTTCAAGTATACTGGATGAAGTAACAATACCTTGGGGCATTAAAACAGTAGCTGTAACAATTAAAGCCGTTGAATTACCTGAAGAAATGAAGAGAGCTATGGCTAAACAAGCTGAAGCAGAGAGGTGGAGAAGAGCGCGAATAATTGAAGCTGAAGGTGAAAAACAGGCTTCAACAATATTAGCCGAAGCAGCTAAGTTCTATGAAGAACACCCAGTTGCTCTTAAATTGAGAGAGCTTCAAACTTTGATCGAAATAGCTAGAGAGAAGGCCCTTGTTGTCGTAACGGAAACTGGCGGGAAATATCTTGGAGAAATCGTAGCCACTCAGAAAGCCATCAAAGAGTATGAGAAAAGAGCGGAGGGTTAGAATGAGAGTTTTCATTGATAAAACAATTTTTTTAATAAACGTTCTTCTCATACTATTAGTGTCCTCTGCTTTCATAGTATCCGTAGATATTCATGGTGAAAGTAAAACCTTAGTTAAAGGAGTACTTGTCGAAGTAACGCCTCCATGGGATACCATCGATAACGGCGTCGCTGAATGCGTCGCTGATGCTGTTAAATTTGCCGAGGATTCAAACGCGGTATTAATATATAAAGTTAACAGTTATGGAGGATACTTGGATTCCGGTTTCACGATCGGAGACGCAATATATTACTCCAAGGTGCCGACAATAGCGTATGTTGAAAACAAGGCACTTAGCGCTGGCACGCTCATCATTATTCCAGCCGACATAGTAATTCTACAGAAGGGATCAATAATTGGAGCCATGAAGCCCGTGATAGTTAACCCTGTTACTGGGGAAGTGACGTTCGTTAATGAGTCAAAAATACTTGAACCAATCATTGGTAAAGCTAAGGTTTATAGTGAGAGAAGAAGCAGGAACCTATCTCTCATAGCGGAGTTTATTACGAATGCAAAAGTCGTAGACTCCAATACCGCTGTTTCAAGCGGCGTAGCGGACTTCGAGGTTAATAATTATTATGAAATCTTTGACCTACTGAAAGGCAGAGTCATCGAGAAGAATGGAGTACAGTACTCACTGAACTTGAATCAAGGAAATGTCGAAGTATTCGCGTGTAGCATCAGGTCAAGAATGATCTCTATTTTATCTAATGCTTACTTAGCAAACGCTTTACTAAGTATAGGTGTCCTGGCAGCTATATTCGCATTAGCATCTGGGAAAATCGTTGTTTTACCATTAGCGTTTGCCCTAATACTTCTAGGGTTAATAAGCACGGGAATAAACCCTAACATGTTATCAGTGTTCTTTATTATATTAGGGGCAATCATGCTTGCAATTGAATTATTCATATTGCCAGGTTTCGGTTTCGTAGGCGTTAGCGGAATAGTATTGATTACTCTGGGTTTCGCTCTTCTACCCGCATATATACCTGCTGGTGTCTCGCCAAGACAAGACTATATAGCTGCTTTGAGAGCATTTATTTTCGGAACAGCTATTACATTAGGCTCATTTTTCGGCTTAGTTGTTTTCAAGGTGATACAAGTGAGGAGAAAGAAACCCGTTAGCTTTACGCCTGAAGGAAAAGAAGGAGTTGCCATTGAAGACATTAAACCGGGGGAAACAGGGTTTGTGAAAGTGGAGGGAGAGTATTGGAAAGCTACCTCGAACAATGAAATTAAAGCAGGAGAAAGAATCATAGTGTTGAAGATGAGGGAAGACGGGGTATTAGTAGTAGATAAAAAAACAGTTTCTCAAGGATAAATAACTCCAATTTTTAACAATCCTTCCAGAATCCTAGCGTTGATGAATTTTGTTTTAATGCCTCTTTCGCTTAGTCTCTTATCAATTACAACTATTTCCTTATCCAAGCAGTATGCATCTGAACCTACAATGAAGTTAACGTTCAACCCGAAACTCGGTACCCAAAACCAATACTCAGCCACATGCTTGAAGTTCTTGGAAACACTGTTTAACACGTACTTATACTCCTCTGGGAAGAAGTAGCTACTGCCGGCTTGCGTTGCAACGACTCCGTTAGACTTCATAACTCGCTTGATCTCCGCGAAGAATTCCGGCGAATACAGGGGTTTAGCTATATCGCTACCATAGGGGTCAGTTAAGTCCATTATTACGACGTCGAAGTAGCTTGAAGGAGCATTCTTCACGTATTCTTTACCATCCATTATTATAACTCTAGCTCTTGGATCATGAAAACTACCCTGATGCATGTGCTCCAAGTACTTCTTCGAGAATTCAACTACTATAGAGTCAATGTCAACCATGACTGCTTCTTTTACAGTGTTGTGTTTCAACACTTCTCTGAGTGTTGCGCCTTCTCCTCCACCAAGTATCAGCACTTTCTCCGGGTTTGGGTGCAGGAGCATTGCGGGTTGAACAAGTAGTTCATGGTAAAAATACTCATCTCTCTCCGTGCTCTGTATGTATTTATCCAGTAGAAGAGACCTACCAAAACCATCTATTTCAGCGAAAACGATTTCCTGATATGGTGATTTAGATGTCGCTAAGACAGTGTTTACTTTAAATAATAGTTTAAGGTATCTACTAGCTGGTTCAATAATTATCAAACCATCCTCCATAGCATTCACCTTACTTACATATTTAATACGTAAACATCAACTATTAACTCCGATAATTACACGTATTTAGTAAACTCGATTATAAGAAAAGGTTTAAGTACATTGATTATAAATTAACGAGTCAAGATAAATGAGACAAACAATTACATGTTTTTGAATTTAAACCATTAAATCAATGTGAACAATAGCGACTATACTCGTTGCGATATGTAGGGGAATGAATGTACTTCTCTGCATTATTTTGATTATTTCCTCCTGTTTAAAAATGAACTTGTCACTTAAAGTTTACTTCTTGCTCTCCCTTATTTTTTCAGCGTATTTTTCAGGTGTTAGCAGTGAGTCAAACTCACTTAACTTAGTTGGTTCCAATATGAAGATCCAGCCTTCGCCATAAGGGTCTTTATTAATTAATTCAGGAGAAGACTCTAATTTCTTATTGACTTCAACTATTCTACCTGATAATGGAGCATAGTATGGTGATGTTGCTTTAATTGAATCAATTATTCCTAGTTCTTCACCTTTATTAACGATCCTACCTACTCGAGGTAACTCAACTGCCACAATGTCTTTTAGTTCTTTTTGAGCATAATCCGAAACCCCGCAGACAACTCTACTATCCTCTAGTTTAGCCCATTCATCTGTTTCAGTGTATCTACGATCCCTCCTAACAATATATTCTTTACCTTTCACGCTTACAACGATGTCCTCCAATTCTATCACCGAATAACTGATTAGATTAATATTAATTATAAAATGTTTTTAATATACCTCCCTGTTAATTTAAACGGTAAAAAGTTTACTTATTGAATTATGTATTCTAATATAGAGGTGTGAACAGTGAAATATGATGTAGTAGTTATTGGTTCCGGGATAGGTGGGTATCCAGCAGCATCTTATCTTGCTCAGAAGGAGTTAAAAGTAGCTGTAGTCGAAGAACACCTTGTTGGCGGAGAATGCACTAACTATGGTTGTGTTCCCAGTAAAGCGTTTTACCAAGTAGCAGAGGCTCTTCGAGCACTCGAGAAGATAGGTGGATTAACATCATACAAATGGGATAAACTCGTTGAATGGGTTAAGGGTATTGTAAAGGAGTCGCGAGAGGGAATCGAATACTTATTGGAGTCGAGAGGTGTCACTATTTATAGAGGCCGTGGATTACTGTTAGCTCCAGGTAAGTTGAAGGTCAGGAGCGGGAATGAGGAAGTAGAGATTGAAGCAAGTAAAATACTATTAGCTAATGGAACAGACCCCGTTGATATCCCAGTTGCCAAGTTTGATAAAACTGGAATAATTAGCAACAGGGAAGCACTATACCTTGACGAGAAACCAAATAGAGTATTAATTATTGGGGGAGGAGTAATTGGAGTTGAATTAGCTAATGCCTTCTCCTCGCTGGGCATTGAATCAATAATCGTTGAGCTTCTCGATCACATACTACCATTCACGGATAAAGACATCGCTCTAGCTGTGAAAACTCATCTAAACCAGAGAGGCGTCAAAGTATATGAGAAAACAACCGTTAAGAAAACAGTGAAAAACAATGGTAAGTACATCGCTGAATTATCTAACGATGAGAAACTAGAAGTAGATAAAATCATTGTAGCTGTTGGTCGTAAACCAAAAACCAGAGATATGGGGCTTGAAAACTTATCCATTGAACTAGACCAAAAAGGATACATAAAAGTAAACAGCAAACTAGAAACAAGCGCGCCAGGTGTGTACGCTGCGGGAGACGTTGTAGGCGGTCCTCTTTTAGCACATAAAGCATTAGTTGAAAGCTTGGCAGCAGCTAGAAACATTGCTGGAGAAAAATCTTTCCAAGTAGACTATAAAGCAGTTCCATTAACGATATTCACTGGATTAGAGGTTGCATCAATTGGTTACACGGAGAAAGAGCTTACATCTATGGGTGTTAAATACGTTAAATATAGAATACCACTATACTTCCTGTCAGCAGTGAAAATTAAGGGTGGTAAAAACGCCTTCGCGAAAATACTCTTAAGTGAAAACAGCGAGAAAATCCTTGGTATACATATAGTTGCTCCAAACGCATCGGAGGTTATATCCTCATATCTACCACTATACCTCAGTAAACTCGAATTAAGTGAAGCCTCTAGAATTCCTTATCCACATTTAACAGTATCAGAGTCTCTGAGGGACTTCGCCGAGTACATTATTGGTTCACCCGTTCATTTAATTAAAAAATAATTAACTCTAAACCTAAATATAATTAGTATTGTTTTACCGGTGTAAGTATTGAGCTTCATTAATGTGAGTGATGAATTACTAGCCAAGCACTGCGAAGGCAGTAGCACGTGTTTCTGGGCAACAATGGCTTTAATAAACCCATATGAATCAAAAGACATATATTTCTTCGATTGCTCAATGTACGCTTTCGTTAAGAAAGAATACTTAGATAAAGTTGAATCTAGACTGCTGTTATCGTTTAAAAGTCCATTCGACCTCGATAAATTGTACTACGGCAGTAAACTAAGCTACAAAGTACTAAGTACAAACACCAATTGCTCCAAATTAGACATAGAGAAATATGTTAGTTCACTAATAAACAGCGTTGAAACAGGGATTGCTAAAACACATGAGAAATTATCCAAAATGCCTAAGAGAAGACTATTCCTAAGATTCCTGATACCGGTTAAAGATGAATCAGAACAGGTGAGAGGAGAATATTACGGTTTACTCACCAAAGAGAGTATTATTAGAGAAATGATTAATATCATGGGATATAGAAACGGTGTTCTCAGTGCAAACGTTAAGCCTGCCCATGTACTAATAAGCCTGGATACTTCAAGGCTTGAATTCCAAGGCTTAATAATGGGTAAACAAGTGAAATTAAATGCCTATAGAAAATTAATAGATATACCTTCACTTTTAAGAACTCTTGGTTGGAAGTAAACTCTTTTAGGGATCCCTCAACAACATTATTCATTACACCATAACATTTTTAATTCATAGTTGAGATATTGCTAACCAGGGTGTTTTAATTGAGCATAAAGGATCTCAGCAAGGAGATAGCTTCAATAATTAGGAACGTTAAACCATCAGTTGTCACGATTTCAACCGAAATACCTCACCCAATGATTTTCTTCGGTTATGAACCAGTTAAAGGCTATGGGTCAGGATTTATCATTGCACCAGGCTACGTTGTGACAAATGCACACGTGGTTAGAGGAGCAACAAGAGTATCAATAATTTTCTCAGATGGATTCATAAGTAATGCAAAAATAGTCGCGATGGATCCACGGAGAGATCTAGCATTGCTTAGAACAGAGGAACATGGAACACCAATGAAACTAGGTGACTCCAATAGAATAGAAGTAGGTGAAATAGTTTTAGCGATTGGTTCACCTCTCGGTCTTCTCGAGAACTCTGTGACAATGGGCGTTGTGAGCGCAGTGGGCAGAACGCTGACAACACAGGAGATTATATTAGAAGACGTAATACAAACAGATGCTGCAATAAATCCAGGTAATAGTGGTGGACCCCTCGTCAACCTCAACGGTGAAGCTATTGGAGTTACCACAGCTATAATTCCATTTGCTCAGGGAATAGGGTTCGCTATACCGATAAATGCAGTGAAAAGATTCATAGAAATGGTTTCAAAGTATGGTAGGCCGTTGAGAGCCTGGATAGGAGTCTATGTAGCACCATTAAACCCCACTATGGCAGCTTTATACAAAATACCTGTTAACGAGGGACTATTAGTTATAAGAGTAGTCCCAGGTTCGCCGGCAGATAGGAGAGGAATAGTGGAAGGTGATATAATCGTGTCAGCAAATGGTAGAAGCGTTCGAAGAACAAGTGAGTTAAGGGAAGCAATTGAAGAGAGCATAGATAAAGGTTCCGTCACGCTCCAAGTTCAAAGGGGAAGAAAAACGTTCGAGGTAGACGTAGAGATAATAGTGGAAGAAGCTTAGTTCAAAAACATTCAACAATAAATTCTTAAAGGCACTCTGAAAACTGAAAGCACTATGTCTCTTTGAGAACTCAATTCATAATACTTAAATTACTAACAAACTGATCTTTCCCACTAGGAAAGAATGCTCACTGCTAGTCAAAGGTTTGTTGACTATTCACAGCTACTTAAATACACATTCATCCTCTGCAAGAATGCTTAGGTAATTTGAGATACCTAATTAACCCTACTTATTCATGGTTACGAACCCGTATTCCTCATGTACTTAGGGGTATTCAAAATCATGTGCCTCATCACAATGAGCGGATAGAACTTACAGGCATTGCTCTTATATATTTGCTCTGAGAGGGGTTTTCAGTTGTGATATATTTTTTATAATTTCACTGTTTTATTATTTAGCCAGGGTGTAACCAATTTGTCTTGGAAAAGAGAACTCGTTGAAATGTTGAAAAAACTAACCGAAGTACCCGGGCCTAGTGGAAGAGAGGATGATGTACGAAACATTGTGGCAGAATACTTGAAACCATACATTGATAAATTATGGGTTGATACCTGGGGAAACTTGATTGGTTTAAAGAAGGGGGCAAGTAGCGATGGTAGAGTCATGATCGCTGCTCACATGGATGAAATCGGTTTATTTGTATCTCATATAGAGGAAGATGGTTTCCTGAGAGTTGTACCTATAGGAGGAATTATAGAGAGAACTCTACTCTACCAAAGAGTAGTTTTAAGAACTCGTGATGGTAGATTACTACGCGGCGTTGTAGGATTAAAACCCCCTCATGTAGCTAAACCAGAGGAGTTACAGAAAGTCCCCGAATTCAGAGAACTATTCGTTGATATAGGGGCTTCCTCGAAAGAAGAAGTAGAGAAACTAGGAGTCCGTGTAGGAGATATAATGGTGTTTGACAGAGATTTAGTCGAATTAGCTAATGATAGAGTTGCAAGTAAAGCATTCGATGACCGCGTAGGCGTTGTCTCTCTCATAAAAGCAGCACAATTGATTGAGAAACCTAGTTTTGACACATACTTCGTAGCAACTGTTCAAGAAGAAGTAGGGTTAAAAGGTGCTAGGACATCTGCATTCGCTATTTCCCCTGATGTAGCGTTAGCTTTAGATGTGACTATAGCTAGCGATGTCCCAGGCGTGTCTAAAGCAGAATGGTACACTAAAATAGGGAAGGGCCCCGCAATAAAGATAGCTGATGGTAGAAACGCCTCAGGGTTAATAGCTCACCCTAAGGTCGTAGACCTACTGATCAATGTTGCTGAGAAGCACAAAATACCTTATCAGTTAGAAATAATATCAGGTGGGACAACCGATGCCAGTATTATAGCGTTAAACAAGGAAGGAGTACCGGCTGGAACTGTTTCTATACCATCAAGGTATATTCATAGCCCAGTCGAAGTAGTAGACTTAAAAGATGTATATAACGCAGCATTACTTGTAGCTAGGTTTACTGAAGAATTGACGCCTACCTGGCTCAAGGAACTGAAAGGGCTAGTGTTGAAATAGTGGAAGTCAACATAAATACCTCCTGTTTTTAATTCAAATCATCTATATTTCAACTCATTATTTTCAATTATAGCGCACTCACTTAACACGTGCTCTATTACTTGTTCTCGATCTATAATATGTAATACTTTGAATCCCTTAGCAACTAAGTAATCTGAAAGTATTTTCCTGTGACAGAACCAAGGATACTTCTCACAGCACATGATTGCAATCAAGTGATATGTAGCTAGTTCAACTAGTTTTTCAAGATAATGTTTTACTTCGGTACATCTAGTTATATATGTCGCATATGCTCTAAATCCATTGGATTTAAAACACGTAGCAATACCAATATCTTCAACATCCACGCCGAATTTTCTAAAACCACCTAGAGCGGGGAACCAGTAGTACTGGATATTGTTCTTACTTAGTTCAGCCTGAAGATTCATGCCTGAAAACTCTGGTTGCTTCAAGGCCTTATTCCATCTCCTTACGTCAATAACGGCTTCAACTCCATATAATTTCAAAATACCGATAAATTCTATGATGCTTCTGCTTCCGTATCCTATGGTATACACGGATCTCATGGGTAATCAGCGAAACCATAGTTTACTGATATAAAAAATTAACCAATATAAGAGTTAATACTCTTATTTGCTGAAAGCTGAGTCTAGTTCAATGTTGTGAATTACTTCAGAGAAACGGGTTCTTAGAAACACTTGAGTTATTGAGAAAGATACATTATACATATTATACTCACTGTTAGTGGACTCAGTGTTATTAACACTACTCTTGTATTAGCATCCTGAATTATCATTGATTTCTTCAAGCGGGAAAATCAAAGAACTAGTTGAAAAACTAAAGCTAATGTGCTTGAATAAGGTAATTTAGTTGGATCATATATAATATTCTACGTGAAAGCATAGGAAAAGGAGCCAATGCCCTGGTTCTTCTAACTGAGTTTACCCTAGAGTTCGCGGATCCTGAAGCAGTGCGAAAAGCAATTGGTTTACTCAAAACCAATTGAAAGGAAATTTATTCAAGTGAATTACTTGTGAATGCCGAAATAGTGAAAATAAAGAGACAGAAATTAATGAGGCAAACTAGTGTACGCATATATTGATAGAACATCTGCCAGCTAGCTAATGAAATCCATGTCTTAAAGTATTCACAGTTTTGAATCAATTAAACTATAAACTGGGCTGAGAAAATTATGAAGTGAAGGAAGGTGTAAACTTGCGCTCGAAAACCTCGATACTAATCATCTTCTTTCTACTAGTTTCCATCACAGCATATATCACATTACTCAACATGGAGCTAACTAGTAAACAGAGATCAATAGAGGAATTATCCAAATTTAAATTAGACTACGAAAATTGCATCAATAAAATTATTCAACTCAACGAATCTTACACTCAGCTAAGTAACCAAGTATTTGACTTATCGAGGAGATATTACACTTTACTAGAGGAATACGTGAACTTGACTAATACACTAAAAAACATAACTCAAACTTACCTCGAGTATACATCGCTCACAAAATCTTTTCACCGTGTATTGAACTACAATGAAATAAACGCTATAGGAGAATACGTTCAAGTCGCGATAGTATACGAATCCAGTCCATGGGATAGTTATAGAAACCTATATTCATGGGTTTCAGCTAATATACGGTATGTAGATGACGTCGTAATACCTGTACCAACTTGTGAATTCATAAATGGCTCCTGTAACCTTAAATACATATACGTTGAAAACTATGTACAAACACCTAGTTTTACGCTGGAAAAGAAACAGGGTGATTGCGAAGATTTGACCATTCTCTTATACGCTATGATCAAGTATTATCAATTAAAAATATTGAAAACAGAGTACTTAACTTGGATCGCTTATATTGAATTAAATGATAACACTACTCATACCGCTATATTCATACCTGCTAGTAGTGGTAGATTAACCATAATGGATCCTGCTGGAAGATACTTAACAAGTAACGAATATGGTGATATAACAGCGAATAATGCCCTAGATGAGCTCAAAAACTACTCTAATAAGTGGTTAAATAAAGGCGGAATAAAACACATAGAATTATACCAAATAAATGTTACAACAGGTAATTACAGCTTGGATGCCGCTGGAAGTGTAGAGGAGATAGCGACATTCATCATGGAGATAACAGGTTAATGTTACGAAGAAGATTACAATTCCTATTATTCCATTACTCATTCTTCGTTCAATTAGGTAACCATAAATAAATATCTGCACTAACACTTAATGAGAAGTGGGGGCTTTAATAACATTAATGAAGCCAGAGATCCTGGAAATTCGTCTGAAAATGATTTTTATAATAATAAAACCCCAAAAGTCAAGGGTTAATTCTGTCCAATTAAGTAAAAGATCAACTGCGAATTACGATCCAGTTTTGTTCTACGGAGATCATTTATTAAAACGCTATATTAAATATTTTCTACGTAGCACCTATTATCCTTGGATATTATTATTCCCATTATTCTCCGAGAACACTTGGTTGATTTTTATGAATATTATTACGTATCAAATTTTGTCATTTAATCCATGTATGAGAAGCAGTAATTTCGCTATCGAGAAAATCTGTAAACTTATTTACCAGCCACTCTGACGTTCTTTACCCATAGTGATGGAACAACATTATTCCCAATAATTTCTACATCTTCTCCGATCTCAACGAGGTTTACTGATAACCAATCATATATATTCCCACTCACGACTAGGCCTTTAACTGGTTTCAGTACCTCACCATTCTCAATGAGTAAACCATGCGTAACAGTTGCTTTTACTCCTCCAGTAACAGGGTCGCTCATCCACTGACCTATTACTTCGAAGACTATGAGTCCTTTCTTCATGTCTCTTATGTATTCATCCACGCACCCATTAACAGGTTCCAATACGACATTAGTGAAAGCTGGAATAGGTTGCGAGGCCGGGTTTTGTCTTATACCGTTACCCATTGGTTGCTGACTCATTCTCTTAGCGGTATAGTAGCTATGTAGATATGCCTCTAATGTTCCTTTATTCACAACATGTTTAACCCTAGTGGGGATTCCTTCATCATCAAATGACCGAGTACCAGTGGCTGATTCAACGAACGGGTTATCTAATATCGATACTTTCTCGTTGAAAACTATTTGACCTTGTTTACCTTTAAGAAGACTCCTGTTCTCCAGCACGTTTAAAGCCGAGAAAGCTGGAGTCAAACTACTCTCTAGAATTTCTCCTGTCGTTATAGGGTCAAATACAACTTCGTAAATCCCTGACTCCACTGGCACGGAGTTAAGGAATAGTAGTGCTTTTTCACCTTCTTCAACTACTTTCTTCTCTAGGACTCTTTCGTCTAGTTTACTTCTTTCATATATGAAGAACTTATCTGCCTGAGACCCTGTTTTCTCAACATATAGCCCAAGCCATACTTGGATAATGCTACGTAACCCTCTCCTCATAACCCCATTGGAATTCAATAACGTTAATTCAGCTTTAGAAATAGTGAAGGATCCTTCAACGACGCTTGCTTTATCCGCTCCTCTAGCTAAAGCGGGTTCTTTAAATTTTTCCATTAGATGTCTAAGTGTATCCATGTATTCTTCTTCACTCATATTAACGCTTCTATCATCGTAAGATGGTGCCTCTTCAACTGGTTCAATGGTAGGTGGGAAACCCGGCCAATATGGATCCTCTGGAGACGATTTCACTGCGGATAATAGTTTTTTAGTGATTAAATCCACGTCGAGTTGGAGAGTGTTTACGCGCACGCTTCCTGTTCTTTTTCCATAAGCGCCTCTTATACCAATGTCTTCATCCTCCCTGTAGACTGCTTCAATAACTTTATCATTAGAAACCTTAAACTGCTTCACAGTACTCTTGATAGAGTATACTTCGACTTCGTTTAACCCGTTCTCTAACGCTTTCTTGATTATTTTCTCATATACGTCGATCAATTCAACCACCCCCAATGGTGAAACCTCTCACTCTGACATGTGGTCCTCCATCCCCCACTCTAACCATCTGGCCGTCTTTTCCGCATCCACCGAAAACACTTGTTCTAACCACTAGATCGTTTCCTACTGCATCAACGTTTTTCAGAGTTTCAAGAATCAAACCAGATAACATGACGCCTTTGATTAATCTTGTGGGTTCTCCGTTCTCAATCACGTAGCTCGGACCACTCGTAAAAGTGAAAGCCCCCGTTAACGGGTTAACTTGCCCTCCTAATGCTCCTCTTCCTTTAATGTAGAGGCCTTTCCCTAGATCTTTCATAATTTCATCTACTCTCCAATCTCTCGGCTCCATATAAGTATTCGTCTGCCTCACTAATAATGGATGCCTATAGCTCATAACTCTTGCATTACCTGTTGGTTCTCCACCTAGCATTTTAGCTGTAGTGAGACTATGTAGAAAACCCACGAGTACACCGTTTCTCACCGTGTAAGTCTTCTTTTTAGGTGTTCCTTCATCATCATAGGGTACAAAAGCTCCTCCCTCGATCAAACCGTCGTCGATTATTGAAACCAATTCGCTTGCAACCTTCTCATTAGTTCTACCGCCCAATACGCTTCCACCAGCTAACACTATGTCTCCTTCCGACGCGTGACCAAATGCTTCGTGAAGCATTAATCCAACCATGTCGTTATCTAGTACTATATCATATTTTCCTGGCTTAACATGCTGGGCTTTAACTGCTTCAACTACAATATTTGATCTCTCACTAATCCACTCAACCCAGTCAATGCTTTTAATGAACTCCCACCCCGCTACACTGGATTCGTAGTCGTTGAGTGTTTCATACAGTCCTTCCAAGTGAGCTACTAATCGAGCGGAAACACCTACTAGTCTCCGAGTAAATTCAACGTAGTCACCATTGCTAGACATGTAAATCCTTTGATCACGTTCATATCCGAATCTCAGAGTAGAACTAGATAAACCTTTAACGCTTCTCGCTACATTGAACATTCCTCGCAGTACCTCTATTTTCTCGGATACATCTACATCCTCAGGGTCAACTGCGTACTTCGAGCGAACATTGTCTTTTATAGTAGGCCTCGCATAGAGGTCAACGCGTGCAGAGTAATTTGAAGTAGCCTTTGCTAATTTACAAGCCCTATAGACTGCTTCTCTAATAGATTCCTTGTTGAATGAGTTTACGGAGGAGTAACCTACAGATCCTTTATTGATTACTCTTACTCCAACTCCATGCATATAGTTGGTAGTTGATTCTCTGAGAACACCATTATCCAATATAATTAATTCACTGTAGTATCTTTGTATCCTTGCGTCAATGAAATCAACTTTTAACTCGTCACCAAGCTTCATAATGTAATCTAAGTCAACCAAGAAACCGCCTAGCGACTCCATTAATTATCACTCATGTTAACTCTTATAATTGAAGCAATAATTAATAAAGCTAAGGATAGCGTGTTCAAAAACAAGTATTAACTCTTAACCATCATGAAGCAATTGATCAGACCAAGAGCAACGAATGTTTCACTTAACCTTTAATGCTTCATGCTCAACGTTGAACCGTAATATGTTCGCTTCACCTCTCATATGTTTCTTTTGAGTAGATCAATGACATTAAGAACCCAATTACACCCAGTATACTACTTATAGTGCAAGTTACTAACGGGGAAATGTAAGATGGCGATATAGTTAAGAGTACTGCAAGAGTTGAGAATAATATAATATTATAAAAGCTAATTGAGACCGCGGCATAATCAACAGAGTATAATTCCTTGGCCATTGATGGAGCAGGTATATGCATCGAGTAAGCTAAACTCAATACACCGAGAAATACGGGCATTATCTTCACATTGTTTGTTACTCCAGCGTAATATGCGATCAGCCACGATAAAGATACGAGAATGGTGCCGGTAACAACGAATGGTTTCCTTCGCTTTACAACTCTATCACTTAAATACCCAGTTATCGGTGAAAGAACAGCGAATAATATAGCTAGGTACGTTATGTATAAACCCACAGAATACTTACTAAGTCCCAGTGATTCAAGGTAAACCTGTCCCCAACCACTCTGGAAGGCGAGTATTGTACTATAAATTGATGCAGCCGCTAAAGCTACAGCCCATGCATGTTTATCTCTAACGATCTCTCCTAGTCCATGATACACTCCTTTAATACCCAACCCTTTACTTTTACCACCGGGATCCTCCGATAAAAAGTACACGAGGATGCTTACGATTACTGTGACCATTGTTAACAAGTATATTAATTCATTGAATCCATACTTATCAATGAATAGTAGTAAAGGATATGCGCCAATCGCTGCGCTCACATTACCTATCATTAATAATAAACCAGTTATTGTGGCTTGACCCTCTTTCCCGAATAACAGTGATGCGCTTCTTTGAGCAGCTAGAAATATGACTGATGCAAATAAACCAATAAGAGTTCTCCCTACTATTAGCGCTATGTATGATGGTAGAGCCATAATCAATGTGCATAGTGATAAAGCAAATAGAAAATATGAACAAATTCTCCTTGTACCATATGTGTCAAGTAGTAAACCAGTGAATGGTTGAGTGAAAGCATACGCATAGAAATACGCTGCAAAAAACACTGAAATCAACGCATTCTTATCCACATTATAGTAGGATGCAAAGACATCTAGTTGCTCTTTTAATACACCTGTCATCGTCCTATGGAAATAAGCGAGTGAGTAAGCAATAAGCAATACTGTGATTAAGGCATATTTCTTATTCACTCTCATGTTTTTCACCTTAAATAATCAAGATACTCTTCTATTGGAAACACTGGTTTAACCGTTCCAATACTATCTAAGCTCCTTAGTATTAAAAGTTAAAACTTGGTTAATAACGCGAGAGAAAAATACGACATAATAGTTCTATATGCTATAAATTATAATTAAAGACTGAGGTGATTTAATCTTGGTTGTTGTTAATGCCAAGTTACTAGATCAAGTTCTAGCTGGTAAAGAGCTTCTCATTCGGGTTTACCAGGCCGCAGAATCAGACACAGAACTACAGACGCTATGGTTCATGTCCAACGTTATGGCTGTAAATAGGTTAAAATACAATGATCACGGCCCCATACACGCGAAAATAGCAGCAGGAGCAGCCTTATACTTATATAATCTGCTTCGTTTGAACGGGTTAGAGTCAACACTAGTAAAAGATGGTGTAATAGAGAATGAAGAATACGCGTGGTTGATTCCATTACTCGGTGGTTTACTACATGATATAGGTAATAGTATCCATAGAGATATGCACGAGAAGCTGGGCGCTCTCCTAGCAAAACCGATACTGGATAGATTACTTGATGTAATTATAGACGATGAACGAACAAAAGTGAAGATCAGGCAGGAAGTCATGCACGCGGTACATTGTACAAGTAGTGACGTTGAGTGTTTAACCATAGAAGCAGGCTGCGTCAAAGTGGGTGATGGATTAGACATGGCTGAAGGCCGTGCACGCGTCCCATACAAACTTGGAGGCATCACTATACACAGTATATCTGCCTTGAGCATAGATAGAGTTGAAATACAGCCATCTGATAAAAGACCGATTAGAATAAATGTATACATGAATGAGAAAGCCGGATTATTCCAAGTTGACAACGTTTTAATGCCTAAACTTAAGACTACTCCACTACGGGATTATGTTGAGGTATACGTTATAGTCGGTGATACTTACTTGAAATCATATCCCTGAGTAAACATCATCAAACTGTTCCTGAGTATTAATATAATCTTTAGTTTCAAACACTATTTTTCGCGTGATCATTTCATTGAGGTTAAATCATGAAATCCGGGACTCCACTAGGATCAAACGCTACTCTCGGAATTAATTTGTTTTTTCTAAGTAGATCTTTTACGTGAGGATACAGTATAACGTATTCTTCATCGATACAGTTAAGTATAGATGGATGTATCTCCGCGAGTTTTTTCTTGAAAACTCTATATGATTCATCACTAGTAAAACTAAGCATTACAGCTGGATAAAAATCATTACATGGTCTAGCTCCTTGAGCATACAAGTTTTCTAGTGCTTTGAACTGATACTCGTAGAAAACAGCATCTGCACCAGTTAAATATTCAAACTCACTCGCTGTACAACCCTTGAAACTGACTCTTACTGTTAACTTAGAGTAACCAACTAGCTTCTTAGCGTAATCCTGGTTTTTACCGATCAGTAAGCCATTTGTTTCCAGTATAAACACGTACTTGGTGTCCTCTACGAGGTCAAGTAATTTATATAGATGCTCTATTCCAATGGTTGGTTCTCCGCCACTTAACCTTAAGTACTTGTACTTATTCTTATTCGCTATGGATACGAGTTTGTTGAAAGCCGATGTTGGGTTCTCGAACCATCCTTTCTCTCCGTAATAACTGTACCTCCAGCTCCAACAGAACTTGCATCTCAGATTACATCCAACTACATCCCCTGTCGCAATTCCACCATACCATCTACCACCACGAAACCTGTAATATCGCCTCTCTGGTTCACTATTTCTCATTCTCGTTACTTGTTTCTCAATAATTGATGTGATCTTAAATGGATCTAAGCCAGGCATGATCTTCAAACTCTAATATAATTCTCTCAGTTTTACCCTAATTTATAGAGCTTATATGACTTAGTTTTATTAGGAGTTTCTCTAAGTTATCCATGTACACTGAGGGATCCCTGACAAGTATTTCCTCTATTTCGCTTCGCCTAGTTTGCTTCAACCTCGCATTTATGTAAACAAGAGACTGCACAACTCCATTATATATGCCGTATTTACTTACAGCTTGTCTATAAATACAAGAATGTAAGCTACATCCACTACACTCCATTTTGCTCCTTATACAAATGTCTTTATACCCTGGCTTGCCCTTTACGCCTAAGTAGTTCGCGTAGTGTCTATCAATAGGCGCATAACGCGTTAAACCATAAGCATGTAGTAGTAAAGAAGCCACACTTTTCACTCCTACATTCTTAACAAACAATAATTTACAAGCTAAATCAATTGGATTATTGGTTTCATTGAAAACAATGTCTATGGATTTCTTTAACTTATTGAATTCCCTCGAAATATAAGAGGATGAATCCACGTATCCATTTATTACTGCTTGCTTAGCCCATTTCAATGTATTAGCGTAGTAATCTGTGTTTCTAGATAAGTAGATTGAGTAAAAAACATACCTTGAATCTTCCTCTCCATTAATCAATGTAATAGTTTTGGATACACACTCATCCATATTTGCAACTAAGCATAAATCTCCAAATACATTGATCTTATTTAAGCCGAGGAGCTTAAATAACGCTCCCTCACTTAAACCACTCGGAACTACACACTCAGTAGTTAAATTTATTTCACTGAAAGAGCACTTAAGGCCTTTTCCAAATCCATTCGTTTTCTCGAACACGAAACCTTTATTAGTTTCATATATATCGAATAAAGGAAGGTAGTAAGAGTACATTAAAGTCAATCCATAATGTATATACTTTATTTCCAACCCTATATACCCGTATTATTTGTTCAGGAAGAAATATATATTGCCACTAAATCCCCCAAAATATTAATGTATAGAAATTCGAGCTTAAATATAATAGTTTTAAACTCAGCACATTGTAACCATTTACGTGGGAATATGAAAACCCCCTCGCTTGTAGCCGTTATCGTAGTAACAGCGATATTATTTAGTGTAATTGGATACCTAGTGGGTTCACAAACGCAACCAAAGCAAGGAAACACAGCTTCACCAACACAGGCAAACCAATTAACGCAGTCATGGACTCCTCCCGAGAAAGTAAAAGCAGCATGGATTTACATAGGCCCCGTCGGAGACTTCGGATGGAGCTACATGCATGATATAGGTAGAAGAGTAGTTCAAGAATTATTTAAAGACTGGCTTGAAACAACATATGTTCCAGAAGTTAAAGAAGGACAACTAATGGAAACAATCGATAGATTAGTTCAAGAAGGATATAATGTTATATTCACAACATCCTTCGACTTCATGGATAAGACAATAGAAGCGGCTAGAAAATACCCCAACGTCATGTTCTTCCATTGCTCTGGTTACAAGAGGGCGCCAAATGTAGGTACATACTTTGCAGATATATACGAAATATATTATCTCAATGGATTAATGGCTGGAGCATTAACTAAAACCGGTAAAATAGGCTATATTGCAGCACAGACGATACCTGAAGTCATAAGACACATCAACGCATTCGCGATTGGTGCTAAAGAAGTAGGCGAACAATTAGGGAAAAACATCGAAGTCTACGTGATAAAACTAGGTGACTGGGTTGCCCCTCAGAAAGCTCAATTAGCTGCTAAAGAACTCATTGAAAGATACGGTGTCGATGTACTTGCATTCACTGAAGATACAACAGCAGTCGTGGAATTCGCTGAGCAACGCGGCGTATACGTGTTTGGACATTATTCCCCAATGCTCAAGTTTGGACCCAACTATGTTGTTAGCGGACAACTCGTCAGGTGGGAGAGAATATACGCAGATATATTGGTAAAGATCAAAGCTGGAGTACTCACACCATATAATCTCGATAAAGTCGACTACTGGTATCTACTGTCAAGCGGAGCAGTCGATCTAGGCGTTGATATCGACGATAAAGGTGACGTTGTATCGATTAATCCAAAATACATTGATTTACTTAAGAACATACAGGTAATTGACAAAACCGATGGACAGAAATTAAGCGTTTATGACCTCGTTATGAAAAGATATTGGCAAATGAAATCCTCCTACATAGAAGTACCCCTCCAATTCAGCAGTGAAACGCACAAATATGAGAACATTACAAGCATACTCGTGGATTGGGGAGCATCCTTAGGAAAACATTCATATCCCATAGCATCGGTATTTGACCCATTCACGGGACCTTTAGAAGGATACTGCTTGTTCGACCCACAGGAATCAACCTCAATTTACTGTAGAAACGCTAATAAAAACGCTCCCGTTGTAATACCCAGTGGTGTTAGATTAAGCCATGATGATCTATGGAACATGGACTGGTTCCTAACATATGTTAAACTAGTAGCAGGGTAGACTGCTATGTGTACTCTGAATCAAATAATTTTTTCCTTCTCTCCATCTTTAAGATCAATCTGCTTATAGGTGTATTATAGTGAACACGGGAACACTTAGACGTGTGGTACTATCAATCAATAATATATCAAAGACTTTCCCCGGAGGAATAACCGCAATAGAAGAAATTAACCTTGACTTATATGAAGGAGAAATCGTAGCTCTACTGGGTGAAAACGGTTCAGGAAAATCAACCCTGGTTAAAATACTATACGGAGTTTACACTCCAGATTCAGGTGAAATAAAAATACTTACCGGTGACAAGTTATCAAGAGTGAATTTCGGTAATCCCGTAGATGCAATGAAACACGGGATAATACTAGTTAATCAAACCCCACAGTTAATCGATAAATTAAGTGTAGCTGAAAACATAGCTATAACGTTAAGCACTTTAAGGAGCAGAGATCACAGTGGTTTCACGAGTATAAGTGAGACCTCTAAATTACTGAAAGAAGTATCTGAATCCACGGGGATAAGAGTAGATCCGAATGAGAAAGCATATAATTTAACGTATTCACAGAAACAATTCATAGAACTACTACGTGCAATAATAGTGAACGCTAAAATATTCTTACTAGATGAAGCATTATCTTATCTACCCATCGCGGAGAAAAAAAGATTCTATGATATTCTCTACTCATTAAAGAACTCTGGTAAAACAGTGCTCTTAATAACTCACAAAATCCAAGAAGCTTTTGATTTATCCGATAGAATAGTGATTTTGAGAAAAGGCCGCATTGTTGGCGTTCTCGAAACAAAGAACACAACCGTGGATGAAGTGAGGCGTTTAATGTTCGGTGAAACCAATAACAAATACATTATCAATAATAACTGGAGCAATCCAGAGGAAGAACACGTCATAGAGGTCGAAGATCTTGCGGTCAGGGATGATCATGGAAGAGAAGTACTCAGCAATATTACATTTTGTGTAGGAAAAGGAGAAATAGCTGGTATCATAGGTGTAGCTGGTAGTGGGCAACGGGAATTAGTAGAATCTATTGTTGGACTCAGAAAACCCATCCGTGGAAAAATAACCTTAGCTGGAGTAGATGTTGTGAGGAAAGGTATTAAAGCTGTACGTGAAGCAGGTGTAGGTTACATACCTGACCAGCCTTTAAAACAAGGAATAGCGTGCGATAACAGTATAGTTGAGAACATAGCCATAATGTTCTCGTCAAACCCGATTTTAATAAACTGGGATATTGTCAAGGAAAAAGCTGTAGAAATAGTTAAAAACTATAATGTACAATCAAAGTCGATCGATTCACCTGTTAAGACTTTATCGGGAGGAAACATAATGAAAGTTATAATAGGCAAAGAACTCTCATACGCTAAGCAGGCATTAATAGCTTGTAACCCGACTAGAGCTCTAGACGAATTATCCGCCAATAATTTAGTATCTGTTTTAAAGTATAAAGCTCACGCTGAGAAATTATCTGTTCTCATAGCATCCGAAGACATAGATGAAGTATTAACTATTAGTGATGCTGTTTACGTGCTGAATTCGGGTAGGTTAATAGGACCGTTTCAACCGAGCAAGGTACCACGCGAGCGAATAGAAGAATTAATGGTGGCATAAATGAAAATAACAATCCTTAAAAGGAAAAAAGAGTTGAAATATGGGGCTGTAATCGCATCATTGTTATCCATATTGTTCGGAATCACCATATATTTAGTAATAATAGGATTATTTGGAGTAAACTTAGTTGAAGCAATAAATATTCTCGGAAAATCCTTTATATCGCCTACAATAATGAAGGATTTTCTCATCATATACGTAATGGGTTGTGGACTCCTCTTATCTTTCAAAGCATCCTTATGGAACATCGGCGGCGAAGGTCAATTTTACATCGCTATGATACCTGGCATCGTAATCACCCTATTATTGTTTAACCCTGAGACATCATCTACTACTGTCCCTGCATTTATCGTGGTATTATTAGTTATAATTACTGGCTCCGTAGTTGGAGCCGTTTGGGCCGCTGTTGCGGGAACACTGAAAGCCTTCATGAACATAGATGAGGTCCCAGTTACACTGATTTTAAATTACATAGCGTACTACCTCGTAAACCACCTCGTATCAGGTCCTCTAAAGGGAAAGAAAACCTATGGTTACCTTAGAACCGATGAGATACCTGGGATTTATCGATTAAACATCATTCTCCCCATCACTCGGACAGGGAATCAATTCGAGGAAGCAGTATATAGCTTCTTGACTCAAGTATCATACTACATTGCTTTACTAGTTACAGCTATAGCTATTTCTGTTTTCACCTGGTGGTTATTTAAGTATACGAAACTGGGATTGTACATAAAGATCATGGGTTCAAATCCTGAATACCTATATGCAACCGGCGTTAACACGAAGATGCTGACTTTACTCATCATGGCTCTCTCCGGGTCAATTATAGGGCTATCTGGGAGTTTGTACTTGCTGGTAGAGTGGGGTAGAATACCGTATGGTATACAATCTCATACTCCCGGCTATGGTTATTTAGCTATTTTAGCTTCTTGGCTCTCAATGCTTGATCACAGGTTATTACCAGTATCAGCATATTTAGTAGCAGGGCTCAGAAACACTGGTTTATCAATAAAAATTGCTGGGTTAGGTGATACAGAGCAAACACTCATCATCCTGGGCTCTGTTCTACTCGGGTACTCGATAACTAGATTCATAGCCGACTACGAGGTGAAAATCAGATGATTGATTTTTACGGAGAAGCTTTAATGAGGATGTCGGCAGCGTTCGCGACAATATACCTAGTAGCATTAGGGCATAGTTTATTCGAGTTATCCGGTGTACTAGATCTATCAATTGATGGGGTCTTCTTCCTCTCGACAGGCTTAGCTGTACTGTTCTCAGCACAACTACATACATCCTTGACAACACTTGGAGTAGACCCACTTATCTGCACTACGTTAGCATCAGTTCTAACAGGTTTAGTAACAGCTTTAATTGGGTTATTTTTAGCGTTCATTCTTACAGTTCTACCTATTAGTCATGGAGCAGTAGGATTATCACTCATGTTCCTAGGTTATGGGCTTGGAATATACGCTGGTTACCCCGTGAGACTTAAATATGGTAGTATAGCTCAGTTTGCGTATCCTGAGAATATAGTGGTTTATTCATTGACTTTATTAGTATCACTTGCTCTGGGATTAACTACTTATAGAATGCTATATTCAACGGCGATTGGCGCTATGATTAGAGCTTGCGGAGAAGACCCTCATGCCGCATCCGCTCTTGGGGTCGTGGTTTATAGAACAAGGCTTATAGCATGTGGTCTAGGATACTTTATGGTGGGAGTAGGGGGTTCAATATTTACTCTTCTATGGCTGAGATACTGGGATATACGATCATATGTTTTAGGTTATGGCTGGTTCGCATACACTATTGCTCTAGCGGCAGGTAGGCATCCTCTTATACTAATTCCATTCGCCGGAGTGTTTGGAGCACTCTTAGAGTTCAACATTTCTATACAAGCAACCTACGGATTACCCGTAGATCTTGCTGGAATGATTCCTTTCATAGCAGCAATAGCATTGATGACACTGTATGGTTCAACTAAGTTAAAGCGCTTATTTGAACCACCGCGTGGACTGGGTAAAATCTACTATAAAGAGGAGAGAACCATTTAATTCGATAAATTTCCTCCATCAATTATCATATTCACACATGGTGCACTTGACTCTACTATTAATTACTATTTGCTAATTATGGACTAGAAACTCGTGGTTCATAACCGAGGGTTTCAGTTGATCAAACATTATTCATTTGATCACAGTTTAATTAATTAAATACACGTATTTAATTAATTATAGTAAACGTTAACCGGTAGAAGGTCATGGCCATGGATAGGGGTCTTATCGTCGTAGCGTTCGGAGGAAACGCCTTTCAATCTAAAACAGATAAGGGAACGGTTGATGATTATTGGAGAAACGCTAATTTAGCAGCGGAGATCATCCTGAAATTAGTTGAGGAGGGATACCGCGTCATTGTAACCCATGGCAATGGCCCCCAAGTTGGTTTAATTGCTGAGTGGATGACTCTAGGTTTTAAGTATAAGAGTATTCCACCTATGAGTCTAGATATAGCTGGTGCCATGAGTCAAGGGTGGCTTGGTTACATTTTACAACAAGCAATCTACAATAAGCTCGTTGAGAAAAACTTGTTGCCTAGTAGAGTTAAAGGAGTAGTTACACTGATAACGCAGACATTAGTTAGAAAGGATGACCCCGATTTCCAAAATCCCTCTAAGTATATTGGCCCATGGTATGATAAGAACGAAGCAGAAAAACTGGCTTTAGAGTATGGTTGGATCTTCAAACCTGATCCGAGAGGGGGATTCAGAAGAGTGGTTCCATCACCAGACCCTATTACTCAAATCGAGTTAAACGCCGTGAAAATCCTTGTTGATAACGGGTTCATAGTCATAGCTGATGGAGGAGGCGGTGTCCCAGTCATCAGGGATAATAATAAATTAACAGGGATTGAAGGAGTAATAGATAAAGACCTGGGAGCTGAGAGATTAGCATCCGCTCTGGGAGCAGATGTTCTACTAATATTGACAGATGTTGATTGCGCATACTTAAATTACGGTAAACCAGATGCGAAACCATTGCGAGAATTAAGTGTTAAAGAAGCCATAAAATACTACGAGGAGGGGCACTTCAAGCCGGGTAGTATGGGGCCTAAGATACTTGCAGGCATAAGGTTCGTACTCAGTGGAGGTAAACTCGCAGTCATAGCTCACTTAAAGCAAGCAATTGAAGCACTTCACGGTGAAGCAGGCACTAGAATTCGCCCGGGATAAATTTTGCGTAGTAGATTTATTAAATTAGCTGGTATTTTATCACTCGTAATGACTAATGTACTTTGGGGTACTTCATTCGCTTTCATTAAGCTATCAATGAGTGAAGTAAACCCCTTCACATACACGTTCATTAGAACTCTAATAGCTACAATTGTTGTTCTCCCAATTATTATCGCGAAGGCCCTGCTTGGAAGAATCCACGTAGAGAGCTTAATGCGTGGATTAATCGTTGGATTAGCATACTCCACGGGTTTATGTTTACAAGCAGCTGGAACAGCATATATAGATCCATCAACAAGCGCGTTCATAACAGGGCTTAGCACCATCCATGTACACTTCTACTCTGCAATTATATTGAAAAAGTATAGTCAATTAGACTTACTGTCGTTAATATCAGCGATCATTGGGTTATATGTTCTAACATCACCAGTAGGAGGATTAGGAGTAGGTGAACTCTTAGTTTTCACGGCAACATTCACATGGGCAATACAAGTAATATTGATAGCGAAATACGGCAAATCAAGCATGGTTGAGTTCTTGATGGGTACGTTTTCAGCGGGTTTATTATATGCACCATTATCTATGCACTTCGGAATCAATTTAAACACTAATACTTTGCTCTACCTCGTATATCTTGGAGTATTCTGCTCTATAGGGGCAACTTTTTTCCAAGTACTCGGACAACGCTACGTATCTGCATCAACAGCTGCTCTCTTATTCTTACTTGAACCCATCTTCGCAACTATTTTCTCAGTGATCATGGGTTTAGAAACACTATCCATACATAAGTTGATTGGCGGTGGATTAATACTAGTATCATTGTACCTGGCTACTATAACTGAACTGAAGAGAGATAACAATTACAGTAATGCAGCAAACTAGTGGTCCATAATTAAAAACTAAGAACACCAATTCACAGCAACGAAAATACAGAGTCATTTTGCTCTGAATTCCGAGAGAGAAACCTTTAACTCAGTTTCACGTTTCCTCCTTAATCTATTGGAATACCGATTACTTGTCTCAAAATTGATCCTATAATGTATAGTCCAAACGCTATACCCAATATTAAACCAGAGTTTTCTAAGAATTCTCTAGCATAGTTTTTCGCATGTAAAACACTTACATAAAATGACATGTATGCTACAACGAGGATAGCTATCGTAATCATTACAGAGAATCCTACCATGATATCCATAAATATAAAATAGGGAAGAGCTAATAAAGAGGCAACAATGAAGTAAGCAATCATAGTGTAAAGAGCTGATAAAGCGGGTTTCAATGATCCCGCGTGCTTCGCCTGAGTATATGAGGCTACACCCATGGAAACAGAAGCTGAAACACCGGCAATTAAGCCAATTAAACCGGCACTTAAAGCGCTCGCGAACGCTCCTAATGAACCAGTATAAATACCGGTCAATTCAACTAAAGCATCTGTTATTCCAAGCGCGATTGACGACAAGTACTTTATTCTTCCTTCATTAATGCTCTCAACGAACATTTCCTCGTGCTCTTCCTCATCTCTAATTATGTCCTTCAATTCCTGCGACTGGACTCCCAGTGATTCTACCTCTTTGTAATCGATCTGAGCTTTTCTCTCACCTAGTTCCATGAGCTTTAACACTACCGTAATACCGAACAACCATAACATAACTACGTAAATCCACGTTTTTAATTTGAGAAAACCTGTTACGCATTCACCGCTAATTTTTCTCCAGTATTCGTAGTGTCTACGTTCATCTATACTCGCTTTTTCAAACACTAGCCTGGTTCTCCGAGGTATTAGAGGGTTCTTTGCTATAGAAGCATATATGGTATATGCTTCGTACTCTTCCTTGCAGTATTCCTTTATTTTCTCGTTGATTTTTATCAATATTGATCCCTTCTAATTTCACCATTAAGAGTTATTCGAATCGCTTAATTTATCTTCTAAAGAATAGTCGAACATATCGCGGGTTGAGGAGGATTCGAAAGTGAGTTATTAACTCATTGCTTAATATTCTGGTTTCTCCCTGTGAGATTTACTGGTTGACCTTCTCTCAGTATGAATTCAGGTATTTTATCAGCATATGTTCTTAAGAAATCCAGATCTTTTTCTGTTTTCCTCCTATTGTCAGTTAACATTACCACTATGCCGTTTCTTACGGGGTACCAGTGTTTGCAATTATAACAGTATAATACAGCCGTTTTAATCGCTATTTTAACACATTCTCTGCAAGGATACTCTTTACCCTCCTGTATATTCTCATGTAGATATGCACAGTAAACTTTGCAGAACGGGGTTTCAACATCCTTTGTATCAACGTTTTGAGTCTCTTGCTCTATGACGAATATCTCCAGTGGGAAACTTTTACAGTGAACGCATTTCAGTACATCTAGACCCCAGTAACGCATCATTTGTTCACAACCTCGTTAACTAATCTATCTATTCTTTCTAGTAACTGCTTGGCTACTTCTTCGTCTCGAGCCTCGATCATCACTCTCAACAATGGCTCCGTCCCACTCGGCCTGACAAGTAGCCAGTAATCATTGGATATAACTTTAACGCCGTCAATGGTTATTAATCGCTCATTTCTAAATTCCTCCTTCACTTTTTCAACTACAATTAACGCTAAATCTCTACTCATTTTGTACTTTGTTTTAATTGTATGATAGAATGGTAGCTCATCGAATAACTCAGACGCGTTCTTTGCCTCCGTAGCGAGATACTCTAAGAACAGCGCCGTAGTTATTCCTCCATCTCTCACATACTGATGCGGTGGATACATGAATCCTCCGTTTTCTTCAAAGCCGCAGAGAGCGTCACCGGCTTTTCTCATAGCGTGAGCTATGTCAACGCTTCCAACCTTTAACCAAACTACCTCTATGTTTAATTGTTTCAGTACATTCTCAATTATCGTGCTCGATGAGACCCCTGTATAAACTCTACCTCTTTCCCCACGGTTTACAACGAGGTGTTTCGCCAGCAAAACCGCCGTGCGATCACCCCAGTGTATTCTTCCTTTCTCATCTATGAGTATAGCTCTATCCGCGTCTCCATCGTGAGCGATACCAAGGGTGCAACCGTATTGTGGAACCAGTTTAGCTGTTTCCAGCAAATTATCAGGAGTAGGTTCAGGGTATCTTGCTGGCTCAACATCCAAGTTACCGTTTACAACTATGGGTTTCACTCCGAGTTTTTTCAGGATTTTCGGAGTTGTCAATGCACCCACATTGTTTGCTGGGTCAACGAGAACCTTGAATCCTCTTCTAGATATCTTACCTACGTCTACCTTACTTACGATGGAGTCGATGTATAAATCGTTTACGAATGGATATTTTACTACTTTTTCAGCTGCGCTTCTCCACGACACTATTCTATACTTTTCCTCCCAGAAATACTTCTCTATGATCCTCTCTTCATCTCTGTCTACTTCTATGCCGTGTGGACCAATGACTTTTATTCCACTATACTCCGGTGGGTTATGACTAGCAGTAATCATTATACCTCCATCAAAGCCCTCTGTTTTAACAACGTATTGGAGTGCAGGAGTAGGTGTTAAACCTGCGTCATATACTTTGAGTCCCGATAATATCAATGTTCCCTCAATTATTCTCTTAATTGCTTCGTTCCCGCCTCTATTATCCATCCCGACAAGGATCCTTGCTCCTTCATTGAAGAATGCTCCTACAGCTAAAGCGAACTTAGTGATAAACTGAGGAATTAGCTCTTTTCCCACTATTCCTCTAACTCCATCTGTTCCAAAAAGCTTACTCAACTTACTCCTCCTCTTCCTCTTCTAGGACTTCTTCAAGTATCTCATATACTTCTACGCTACCATCTCTTAGTTTGAATACCGGTATTAAACCTTTGTCTTCAGCCCACTGCCTTGCCTTCAAAGAAGCAATACTCAGATAGCTGATGGCGTCTTCAACTATTTCCTCGACGTCCTCGCCTGCTCCCTTCAAATCCTCCAATACATCCTTGAATTCATCCATGTGTTTTATGCTCATGTAAATAAAGTTGTTTTTGAGCTCTATTTTCAAATATAGAGGAAGAGATCCATGAGGAATAATAATCACTCCATTACTTAACTCAACAGTATAACCCTGTGTCCGCATGTAATCAGCGAGTTCATTAATGTAACTCAATGAGCAGCCACCCACAGTTCATTTATCTAATATACTTGGAAAAATTTAAACGTGTTTAATGATTAGTGTTTTTAATCTCTAAATACACTCCCACATTTAATAATGTTAAATAGCTAATTATATCTGAGGTTTGTTCTTTATACGTGCAATAACTCAGCTGAAGGCGATAATTAAATGGTAAACGAGAGAATTGTAATAATAGCTTCCATTAGAAAAAGCAAGGATATTGATTGGTTGCAGAATATTCTCAGAGATTATAATGAGTTCTGGGTAGTAGTGGATAATAAATCAGCTCAAATACTTGCACGCAATAATTTATTGAACATGATATCAAGTAGTAGGTTAATGGTTTATAGTGGTAAAAATCCCGAGGAATTTGCTCTCAAAGTATACAAAGTTGCTGTACCAGACGTTGTATGCGTGTGTGATGAACATGGAGTTTTAAGAGCAATCGTGGATTTCATAAAGTTTACTCCAGTGAAAATTATTAGTTGTTAACCTTTAGTATGTATCTCCACGATGTCTCCATCATGTAGCACGTGATCTAATCCGACTCTTTCTCCTGGGTATTTAACTGATGTACCCCACACTCTTGCATATAGGAAGTTCTCTAGAAATTCACTGTGAATGCTTTTAGCGACTTCTCTAACAGTTGCATTTTTTCTCAGAACTATGGGTTTCTCAGCTGGAGGAGCATTTGGTGCTTTCGTATACACTCTTATTATTTCAAGTACCTCGTACAAAGTTGGCGCGATTTTATCGAGTCCTAAACCAGTTACAGCGGACCCTACGATCACGGGTGTGCTTGGAAGCATTCGTTTAATTTTCTCAATATCATTTGGTGCCGGGGCTCTAAGATCGTTTTTGTTAATGAAAATTACTGAAGGTTTATAAACAGTGGCTTCAAAGATGGATTGTTCAACATCATCCAATGTTACTTCTCCATATATTTTCACGTGGGCATTGAAGATCCTGTAGCTTTCAAGCAGTTTTCTTACATCCTCTATTGTTCCATCGACGATTTTACCCATAGATGTTACACGTATTCCTGTTTTACCTGTTCTTTGAACATCTATTACTACTCTCCCTTTCGGTTTGCTTAGCAGTATTCCCTCCCTCCTCAATATACTTATTAAAGTTTCAAGATCCTTGGTAAAGTCACTGGTTGCATCTAGTACAATTAGTACTCCATCAGCATTCCTGATTAAACCTATCACTTTCCTTTGTAGACTCCCCTGTGAAAGAGCGGGAGTATCGATGAGTTGAAAATAAACATCATTATGTTTCATCATTCCTGGAACAGGAGTCAAAGTCGAGAAAGGATACTCTGCTATAATTGTTCTAGCACCCGTTAATCTCTTAACTACTGAGCTTTTGCCTGTATTCGGGGGGCCTACAACGACTATCTGTATATCACCCTCTTTCTCGATGAAAAAGGAGACTTTAGACCCTGATTTCTTTTTTCTTCTCTCTTCGAGCTCTTCTCTGAGCTCAGCGAGTCTCTTAGTTGCCCATTCCCGCAGCCTCTCGGTACCCTTATGTTTGGGAACACTTGACAAGAATTCCTCAATTGCCTTTATTTTTTCCTCAATGCTCCTAGCTTCCATCACCTTGATCCACTTTGCTTTAGCTTCAGCAGGTAAATTAGTTGGCATTTTTTCACCGTTTAGTGAAATCAAGCAGACTACGATGCTTCTTGATCTCTACTTTTTTCTCCACGTACCATTCTGGCGCTATGTCTTTCAAGTTCCTCCAACTCCTTCTAATAAATAAGGGGGGTTTAATGCTTGGTCTATAGTTCATTTTAACCCAGTTAACAGTAATTGGATCCGCTGAGTAGCCTGAACCAAAATCACCGTATAGTTTCCTTAAAACATCTAGATTACGATCCCTCATCACTTTCGCGAAGATACTCGCCAAAGCTACAGGTGAATATTTATCATCAGCTTCTGGCTCCATTTTGAACACTAATTTGTATTTACTAAATAATTCTCTAGCAGCTGACTCTATTTTTCGAGCACTACCTTTGACTTCGTCGATGAATACTTTGATTTCATCTACTCTTACACCAGGAACTATCTTGGAGAACACTTTCAAAATCCACTTTATTTGCTCTTCCTCCAACTTATTTAAATTCTCGTTATCGATTCTCCAGGGAGATACATAAACTGCTATCACTACGATACCGTATTTAATTGCTTTTCTATAGAATGAGGCTCGGGCCTCGGCATTTAATTGTTTGCTTTCAACTAATCCCTCTTTTTCCAGCTCTTTTAATTTACTACCAGCCGATAATACACCTGCTACAACCATGTCTCCTATTAGAGGCCCTCTCCCTGCTTCGTCTACGCCTATGTAGAGCACTGTACTATTGTGCCCGTTATTGATTTTCATTTTTTGAACCATTTACTACAATACAGGTTCTTCCAGTTAATTTTTAGAGTATTATTTCCCATTAATAAAAATTAACTAGTCCTCCTCACAGTAAATTGAGGTTACCCGTTATTCTACGAGAAACCTATGAAAGTATCGCAATGGTCATCGCATTCAATGCTCTCGGAACAGTACTCGCGTTGTTGCCTCCACAAACACGCAAACGATTATATCAAGAGTTCTCTACATGAGCAGGGGAAGTATCTCCGGGAATCACAATAAAACGAGACAATATTAAGTCAATGCGGATCCAGGTTTCAGACTGCTTTACAACTTATTAATTAATTGGTCTCATACAGGTTCCATGCGTATTGCTCTAGTTACCGTCTTCTAGAACACTAAATCACTATTGGGGGACTTAATGGAACACTGTATGAGAGAACTAAAAACCACCGCTAATCAATTGACTTAGATTTTTCTAGGCGAACGCCTTCATCTACTTCCACGGGCCATGCTCCTGCGGATAAGCCTTCGATCTCCTTTACTACTTTTATGGCAGTCTCTCTATTCTCTACTAATACAAGCATTGCTCCTCCTAATCCTGCACCGGAAATTTTCACTCCAACCCCTCCAGCCGTTAATGCTTTTCTCCTTATCTCCTCCAATTCATTTGTACTCACATCATATAGGTCTCTTAGGAGAATGTGCTGGTAATTAATTATACCTCCAATAGCTCTGAGGATATTATTATCTGTTTTAGATGCTTCCTCTAAGCATGATACGCATTCTTTCACTAAGAAGTCCTCAACACGCGTCACTACCCTATTAGAAGGGTTTTCAATTAGGTCTATTGCTAACATCGTGGACTCATGCATTTTCAATGTGAACAGTATTCTTTTTCTCGACACCGGGTTCAATTCGCGTAGAAATGGATCAAGCTCATCTAAGTTTAGTTGACTCCATTTGGTTTCGTAAACGTCTTCGCTTAGCAGAGACCTTAACTTACTAGGTAGGTGAGGGTTTAACATCAACTCACGTATACCTTGAGATAGTTCTCTTATTCTAACAGGATGAATCATACCGGTAGAGTGCTTAATTCCTGAGTTCACAGCCACTAAGTCAAACATGGTAGTCATGAATGTTCTCGTCTTATACGGCGGTTTTGTCTCAATGAAACTCACACCCCCCATAGCGGATCCATACTGATCAAGCCTCCCGCAAGGTATACCCATTACATCGTGTTCACTTCTATAAGCTAACTCAGCTATTTCATGAGGTTCGAGTTTAACCCCGAAGAGCTCTGAAAGAGCTTTAATTGCTGATACCTGGAGAGCTGCACTACTCGCTAGTCCAGAAGCTATGGGTATATCGCTATAGATTAACATGTTGAAATTCCTAGGGTTTAAACCATGATCTTTAAACGTTATTAAAACCGATCTTACGTAGTCTCCAAACCATCCTCCTCCAAGCAAAGCCGGATTACGTGAGTCGAATGTGTCAACGCATGGTAAATTCTCCCGGCATAAATTAACGGATACTACTCTCGTGTGATTAGATGTTGCTGAAACAGCTATATATGTCCTCTTATTGATAGCGACTGAGACAACGGGTAAACCCTTGTAGTCCTGATGAGTATTTAAGAAGTCCAATCTACCAGGAGCAGAAGCCACTACTTCTGGCTCACTGTTAAATTTCTCCTTGAATAATTTTATTAAAGACTCAACAACCTTCATCCTATAAACACCTACCTAATACTTCTCCCAGGGATGGAAGGGCCTCCCTACATGCTTTCCTTAATTCAAGAGCTCTTTCTTCAGGTACGCCATCATATGTGAAAACCCAATAACCCCACTCTATTCCAGCAGCGTACTTTAGTTTCTCTTTATCTCGGTACGGCTGGTAGAACTCGACGTGAAAATGATACTCATAGTCACCTTTCACTGGGTGATCATGAAGAACCATAATGTATGGAGCATCGCGCTCCAATAGTGAATTATAAGTAGCTGTTACTACGCGGAGAGCGTCTGCTAAGTACAATACTTGCTTATCACTGAGTTCTCTAAGAGACCTAACGTGTTTTATTGGATAAATGTGAATCTCGTAAGGCCACATAGCGTAAAATGGAATCAACGATACGAATTCATCGTTAATGTATATAATTCTCTTACCTTCTTCGATTTCATATCTTGAAACATCGCATATCATGCATGTTCCATTCTTCCTCCTATACTCTTCCATGGCATCAATCTCCGCTTTAATTCTCGGTGGTATAAAGGGTAAAGCATATATTTGCGAGTGAGGATGTGTTAACGATACGCCAATTTCTTTTCCTTTATTTCTGAAAACAGCCACATATTCCACGTACTCGGCCTTCGATAGTTTCTCTACTTCGTTTTTATATGCCTCAACTACTTTCTTCGCGTGGTCAAGTGTTAAAGTACATAAATCTCCCTGGTGTTCAGGGGTTTCAACAACTACTTCAGCTCCTCCACGTGCTTCTCTTTTAAGCAGTAAACTCATTTTTTCCAATTCTACTGGGGGAGGATTCGATATTAATGCAGGGTACTTATTCGGTAAGACAACTACATCCCATTTATCAAGGTCCCTTAATTCCGGTGCTCCAGGGCAAAAAGGACACATGAATCTTTCTTGTTTTTCATCTGGTCTCCACGGTCTCACCGCTCTATGAGCAGCAACTATTACCCACTGTTTTATTAGTGGGTTCCAACGTATCTCATGCAAAACAAATTACACCCTTGTTTAACACCAGTTTATTCTATGAGTTTTCATTGTTATTATTCCTAACATTATTTCCCTCAATGAGGCTTGTCAACTACCTAGTAAGACCTAGTGAGAATTTTTATTGATAATATCACTCTATGTTTAACAACTACGTTCAAGATTCTGGTTGGATTTTAATTAAACCATAAAGTATAAAGTGGCGTTTAACTCTTTTTTAGACAAGGGGTTAAGAAATATGAGTTCATTTTATGATAATCTAGAAGTGTGGGTGAAGAGGCAGAAAGAAATAAAAGAATTATTCATGAAAGCCGAAGAAAACTACGCGGAGGCAGATAGATTAACATTGATAACTTTATCTAGGCTCGCATTTCAGCACATGGAGAAAACCATAGAGGCTTTTGATAACTGGTTAAAGGATCCCATGATCACAACACATATGCCTAGAGAGCTCCTGGTAGAATTATGGGGCAATCTACGTGAAATATTCTATAAGTTAATAGAGTTAGATATAGAGCATACATCAAAGTTCGCTGAGCACTTGAAGAAATTAGAGAGCTCTGAATCCGTGAACCCATTATTCACTTTGAGAATATCTAGGGAAGAAAAGGAAACGAGAAGACAGCCTCCAACACCGATCATTTAACGTTTCACTGCTTTTAAACTAGCCTCTACATCTATTGGGGCTATTTTCGGCCAAATTTCCTCGAAAGCTTTCTTTAAGTCGTCAATCGAACCCTGTATAGTGTTCAACGATTTATCTAAGACCTCTTTCCCTTGACTAGTTATGTATAGTTTCTTGTTCTTTAAGGAAACTTCGACGAGCCCCGTGTACTTAAGTGATGTAAGCTCATTGATCAACTCCTTACTAACAGGTGTATCGCCTAACACAACGAAGTTGTATCCCAGTTTAGAATTGGTGTTTTTCTCGATACCGTATACTAAGTGAGCGAGCGCTTTCTCACTTATGCCACTGGATGCAAGAGATATCAAGTACAGTAGTTTAATGGCCCTTTGATTCTTCATAATATCTGCTACGGTGACCACGGGTTTTGTGACTATCCTTATCTCTTTACCTTTCTCCTGCCCAGTCTGAGTTGATGCCTCCTTTGATTTCTTTAAACCACCCATGATAGCTCCCTCCTATTTTTTACAGAGTGCTAATTACTTATAGTTTATTTCTGACTTATATTGTTGAAAGGCCTAGAAGCCCTGGGGACTAATCCAAGCGCGATTAAGAGTACGGCTTTGTAACGAAGTAACTCGTTTCTATCAATAAACTTAAATAAGCCCGAGTCATCTACGTTATAGCCACTGTTTTCCACTATTTTACTTAATACATCGTCGACATTGATGTTGCTTGGAGTCATCATGTTATCAATTACTTTGTTTATTCCGACTAAAACGTTTTGAACCCTGCTCTGAAACTTTCTCGTGCTCGTTATTGATAATATGTATATGTATATGGCTGCTATAGCGATCAATAATGTTCCCGTGAAAACACTGCCTAGATCTCCTCCAACCACGATGAAAACTAAACCAAGTACACCTGAACCTATAAGCCCATATATAGCTTTAAGGCCTGATAAAATCACAGATATCAATGCAATTGGTAGAAGAATGAATGATACGCTCGCATTCTCTCCAAGAACCCTTATCAAAGCATAAATAGCACCGAGAATAGGGGGTAAAGCCAACTGTACTCTCTCAGTTAAATAAGATTTACTCAGCGTGTTCTTAAAGTCCATTATTTGCTCTCTCAAAGACACTATTACATTGTGAATAATGTGCTCGTAACCAGGTGTACTCGCTACTTTGTTCGCTTCTTCGATTTGCATTATTAAATGCGTGTACTTATCCCAGAGAGCGCGAGACGGTATAGTGGGAACTCTTACATTTATAATGTTGTTCTTGAGATCAACTATTGAACTAACAAGTGAAGAATTCAACCCTCTGTTTCTCAAAGTATTCAGTAAGTCATCAATTCTCTTACATACATCTTCAACAAGCTTTTTCAATTCAACCACTCAAATACATGACTTATATTAACAATCTTAAATACCGATATTTATTCAAGTCTTATATAAGAGGGCAATATGGGTTGAAACTAAAAATTTGTAGCACTCAGTTGAGAGAGTTAACAAATAAAGCTATGGAGAGCTCATTGGAAAGAGTATTCATAGGTACCGGGCACTTAACCGAGAAAGAACTTATAGTTGAAGAGATTGATGAATGCCCAAATATATCGGAAAACCCGGAAACATTGTTCAAAGCTGATCCCCTATGCATTTACACAGTGTATAAAAAAGCTGAATCACTGAATAAGACTATAGTTCTACTTGTTCATACTCATCCAGAATCACCGGAGCCAAGTCTATTAGACATACGCAACATGAAAACCTGGCTTATACCATGGTTGATCATCAGTTCTTTAACCGGAGAGAGTAAAGTATGGATGTGTAGAGATGGAAAACCCATTGAAATCCCTATTGAGTTGAACAATTGTTAATATGTTAAAAACTCTATTTCATTATTTCTTATTAATGAAAACTAGTAAAGCTTGCAGGGTGTTCTATGTGAGTGGAATAGGGATAAGAGTGGAAACTGTAGCAAGACGCAGAATAGGTTCACATAGTCACATTAGGGGTTTAGGTTTAGACGAGAAAGGTAAAGCCGTCTTCAAAGCAGATGGATTAGTAGGCCAAATCGAAGCACGCGAAGCTGCAGGCATAGTGGTTAAAATGATTAAAGAAGGTAAAATGGCTGGGCGCGGTATACTATTTGTGGGACCACCAGGTACAGGTAAAACCGCTTTAGCGGTTGCTATTGCAAGAGAACTAGGCGAAGACACTCCCTTCGTCATGATGTCTGGTAGCGAGATATATAGTACAGAGAGAAAGAAAACAGAGGTATTAATGGAGGCAGTTAGGAAATCGCTAGGAGTTAGAGTAAAGGAAGTTAGAAAAGTTTACGAAGGAGTTGTTAAGGAGGTTAAAATCAGGAGATCAAGACACCCAATGGTCCCCTACTACGCCATACCCGTGGAGGCAAAAATCACTCTAGCTACGAAAGATGAAGAAGTCACACTCACGGTACCGGAGGAAGTCACGCAACAAGTAATCGAACTAGGCATTAGGAAAGGAGATGTAATATGGATTGACGCTGAAACAGGCAGAGTTCACCGCGTGGGAAGAACCAAGGAGCTTGAGGGAGCGAGGACATACGACATAGAAGTCAAGAAAGTAGTTGAAATACCTAAAGGATCCGTCAAGAAAGAAAAAGAAATAGTAACTGTTCTTACCTTACACGACCTAGATGTTTACTTCGCTACACAGAGATCTCTCGTAAGTTTCTTCGGGTTAACGTTTGAACGCGAGATACCCAGCGAGGTTAGAAGAGACGTGGATGAAACAATTAAGAAATGGCTTGACCAAAAGAAAGCTGAACTAGTTCCCGGCGTATTATTCATAGACGATGCACACATGCTGGACATAGAGGCTTTTAGTTTCCTAACGAGAGCTATGGAAAGCGAGTTTGCGCCCATCATCATTTTAGCCACGAATAGAGGGTTCGCGAAAATAAGAGGAACAGATATTGAGTCACCTCACGGCATGCCTCTCGACTTATTGGACAGGTTGTTAATCATTCCAACGAGACCATATAATGCTGATGAAGTAAAAGAAATAATCTTAATTAGAGCTGAGGAAATGGAGATCGAGCTCTCGAAAGAGGCGTTAGATAAACTAGTAGATCTCGGCGTGAAAAGGAGTCTTCGCTACGCAGTACAATTATTAGAGCCGGCGCGAATTATCGCTGAAGATAGAGGATCCCAGAGAATAGAATTACAGGATGTGGAACAAGCCTCCAAGTTATTCATAGATGTTTCAACAAGTGTAGAATACTTAAGACAATACGAGCAAATGTTCCTCAAATGATCTACATCAATAAAAACATTTTCCGCTTGTTTGACTGTTTAAACACAGGCCACTTCATAAATTGATTAATGAATGAAATTACGTTAAACAAAAAAAATCTTTTTTATTTAAACAATTTCGAGAATAAGGGGTATAGTAACGTTGCTAGTACTACTCCAAAATACCAGCTTAAGTTTGTTGGAAAAACTAGTGGCCCTAATCTCGTTACGTCGCCTATCGCGTAACTGAATAAGTATATGCCAACCACTGATACAATGTAAGCTATTATAGCAGCGTAGTTGAAGCCGTTCCTATACCAATAGCCGTTTGGATCATCGTTGTACAATTTTTCAACATCGTAGTCTCTCCGCTTAACTATGTAGTAATCTGCGAGCATGATGCCAGCTATTGGGCCAAGTAAAATCCCGTAACTCGCTGTAAAAGCTGTCACATAGTTGACAACATCAGGGCCTTTCTCCACAGCCCACCATGGTGCAAGAATGAATCCTATTAATGCTACAGCTATCAGCTTATACTTGTTCATTTTCAAACTATATTCTATTATATTCATTAATGCTGGGATATTCGCAGTAACATCTGTACTAAATGGTGCAAGGAAAGCGAATATTTGCCCTAAAATAACTGCTATGAACCCTGGAGCCGCGTACAATATTATTTCTTGAGGAGTACTGTAACCTGTATATAAAGTCATGTAGTATCCCTGTATTGATGCAACCACTGAAGTTACTATGATTCCTAGTACTGGCCCAATAACTAATGCTCTTAATCCACGCTTATCCGCATATAATCCTCTCGCGAGATCACTTATGTTTAGGCACACGGTGGCCCAAAAGTTTGTTTGAACAGCAAGATACAGGGCAAATTCCTTGGAGAAGAACCCAGCTCCGCTTCGAACAACAGTGTTTACTGCTCCTTGGTTACCTAGATAGATAGTTAGCCAAATAAAGTATAATAGTAGCAGTGGCCCCGAGATGTTTATGACTTTAGCGATTGTTCTTAATCCTTTTGCAACAGTTACTGTAGCGAGTATAACGTATACAGCTAGAGCTATTACTATATATTTGAATGAGCTCTGCACTATTACAGGTGGTTTTCCACCCCCGTAACCAACCATGAATAACGCTATCATAGTGATTGCTAGACTAGCGTTATAAGCCTCTATTCCGTACCAGCCAGCACCAACAATTCCTCTCAATATGACGGGTATATGTGAACCCTTTGTACCCCAGCTCGGCTTCAATTGCACTGGGTATGGTATACCATACTTTACTCCTGGAACACCGTTTAAGATCATTACTATAACAGTCGCTAGGTTACCTAGGAGTGCTCCTACAGCTACCTCTAAAGGGTTCAGTCCGAGGTTGTAGCCAATGGTTCCTAGAAAAAATAGTGGTATACATACATTCATGCTGAACATCATCCAGGAAAAAGTCACTGTACCATATAGTCTTTTTTCTTTTGGTATTTGTTCTAAATATTGCTCTCCTTTCAAGAGCCCAGCCCAACGTATGTAGGGTGGAGCTTTTAAATTTTACTATTGTCCTACTTTTATCCCACAAATAGAGTCACTGAAATTTCGATGAGAGCGGTAAGATTAATCTCGAACAAATAACAAATATGGGGAACCTTACCTCGTAAAACAGTACTTTTCTCTTATTTTAGTTCTTATTTTTGGTCCAAGCGGCTCTCCATATATTTTCATTGTTAAATTACAAATACCGCATACCCCGTTTTTTGATGGCATTCCACAGTATTTACATGGTTGAATTGCTTCAGATTCCCGTGATTCCCCAAGTGTTTCCGCGAGTTTTCTCGCTATGGATATCTTGAATCCAGGCGCGTATTCTTCTAGTTCATCGAGCATTTTTCTAATAGCGATTTTAAATGGATCCATGTATTTGAAGGGGCACTGTGTCCCCGTTGTCTTAATTTTACTGAAGTACGCGTAAGAGTATAAGTCATCCTCGTATATTTCATAGAGTAATTTAATCTTCTTTGCTAAAAAACCCTGAATCCCGGTTGAGACTGGTGTCATCTTAGCTAAATCAACCATATCTTGAAACAGGAAATCCTTAATTGCAAAAACCAGTATATCATCCATGTGGTGTCCAAGGATAACTGCATCGACGCCAAGTTCCACTGCAAGTAAATTAATCAAGTATCTTTTGAATGACCCGCATAGACTGCAAGGTGGTCTCCGAGTTATTTCAACTAGTTCAGGTAGAGTGTGCCCTGTGAGCTCTTTTAGAGATAATATAGTGCATTGTATGTTAGTATCTCTACATGCTTTTTCAACAAGGATTCTCGATTCATCAGAGTAAGCGCCTAAACCAAGATCTATGTGGACACCCACTATTTCATCTAATCCCAGCTGATTCCTTATTCTACTCAATATGTAGAGTAAGCTTAAACTGTCTTTTCCACCCGATAATGCTACGAGGATTTTTCTCACATTATTCAACATCTTGTATTTTCTAATTGAATTCAGTACTCTGTTCTCGATGTAATCTAGGAAATGGTCTCCACATAGTAAAAGCTTTGCGTAGGTGACTTTAACATCAGCTCTTCTACCGCATTTCCTACACTTATAAACAGTAGTGTCTTCGAGTATTTTACTCAATCACCGTTCACCCTACTACTCCTAGTACCAAGATGATATAAGTTAATATCACATATTATTTCAAGGACAAGGAGTCAGTTCATGGTAATCGGCGATAGTATTGAACATGGGATTAATATACAAGAGTTTAACTGATGAAGATTTCAAAGTACTGCTAGCTCTAGAGAGATCTTTGACGAATAGGGAATATGCACCCCTACAAGTAATCGAGAAAATTAGTGGAATATACGAAGAAAAACTCCAATTAGTACTTAGGAAACTACATGACCTGAAACTAGTTAAAAGAGAGACTATAAGCGGGGAAAAGATGTATCGTTTAACTTACCTCGGCTACGATATGTTAGCAATACGTTCATTAGCTAAAGCAAACATCCTGGAAGCAATAGGAGATAGAATTGGAGTAGGAAAAGAGAGTGAAATTTACTTAGGTTTAGCTCCGGGAGGACTACAGGTAGCCGTGAAATTTATTCGAATCGGTAAAACAAGTTTTAGGCAAACCATGAGAGTAAGAGTGTGGGCACGGGATAAACCTCAAACATCATGGTATGAGCAATCCAAAATCGCTGCTGAAAGAGAATTTAAAGCGATAAAGGAGTTGGCTTCTTATAAGGCGCATGTTCCAAACCCTACTGGTTATAATAGACATGTTGTCGTTACGGAGTTCATTGAAGGTGTTGAACTATATAGGAGACCCAGCCTCGATAACCCTGGTAAAGTACTAAGTGAAATACTATTCACGTTGACAATTGCCTATCATAGAGCAGGCATTATTCACGGGGACTTAAGTGAGTACAATGTACTTATCCGAAAATCCGATGAAAAACCATTCATCATTGATTGGCCTCAATACGTTTACCGCGAAGACCCTAGTGCAAGAGACCTACTGAAACGCGACGTATTCTACATAGTAAAGTTCTTCAATAAAGTATATGGAACAAGCCTGGAGCCTGAATCCGTATTCAACACGATAATTATGGGTAATCATTTAGGTTAACTAATATTAAAAATATAACTACCATTATAACAAATAAGTTTAAGCAGGGTGGGCGCATCGTCACAGTAATGGGTATTGATATTAAACCAGGACATTCTCCAAGGTCAAATCGGCCACCTAGATACGCTGTAGTCATATTGAGAGATGGAGAAGTCATCGATAAATTAGACAACATCACGTTATATAACGCGATAAGATTAATTATAGAATACCATGTCGATGTTTTAGCAGTAGATAATCTAAGCGAAATAGCGAAAAACTCGCGAGATCTCGCGAGGTTGTCCAAAATAATCCCATCATGGTGTAAAGTTGTAGAAGTTACAAACACTGGAGATACATACATTAAAACCGAGGAGTTAGCTCAACGACTCGGGTTGGGTCAGACAAATCTCTCGCCAATTGATACAGCCCTCGTAGTTGCTTACGCAGCGTATAAAGGCATTGGTAAAGAAGTTAAGTTGACTTCGGATAGAGTATACATTGTAGTATCGAAGGGGAGAACACCCACCCAGGGAGGTAGTAGTACTGATAGATTCAAGCGAAGCATAAGAGCATCAGTACTTCAATTAGTAAAGGAGATAAAGGAAGTACTGGATAAGAACGAGTTGGACTACGATCTAGTCGTAAAGGAAAGCGATGGAGGACTAGAGAGAGGGTTCTTCATAGTCTATGCACCTCTGGAAAAAGTCCGAGAAATTGTTTCACCTCTAGACCATAAAAACGTAAAAATAAAAATAAAACCAGCATATAGAAGTAAATCTATTAGAGAATTAAAGAGAAACGTGATCGTAGGAATAGATCCCGGCACAAGTATAGGTATAGCAGCATTAGACCTTGATGGAAACCCGTTGTTTGTTTATAGCTATAAGAACCCTGATAGAGAAAAAGTCATAGAAACAATCCTAGCTATAGGTAAACCTGTTATAGTGTCAGTAGATGTAGCGAAGCCGCCCGAGTACGCTAAGAAAATAGCGTCGACGTTAAACGCGATACTATATTACCCAGACGAGGACTTGAGCGTTGATGAAAAACAGAGATTAGTTAATGAATACGTGGCTTCATATAATGTAGAGGTCCCAGATACTCATGCACGAGATGCTTTATCAGCTGCGATAAAAGCTTACAAACAGGTTAAACCTCTCATAGAAGAAGTAGAATCTAAGATAAGGGGTATCAATGGTTTAAACCGCGATGAAGTAGTTTTACAAATATTGAAGGGTAGACCGTTATCTGAAGTACTCGAAGAGGCTTTTATGAAGATTTTAACGCGCCATGAATCAGAAGAACAACGTACTCGAGTAGAGAGAAGAAAGCTAACTGTAAACACTGAAGATATGCAAAAACTCCAAGCGAGGATCATAGAACTAGAGAACACGGTTAAAAGACTCGAAGAAGCGCTAAGAGCACGTGATGAGTTAATCGAAAACCTTGAACTCGAACTTAGACTCCTTCGAAGAAGACCCGTCAGTGAAGAATACGATAGGAAGATAAATCAGCTCCAAATGGAAAATGAATCATTAAAGAAAGCAATCACGGAGAAAAACAGTATCATAGAGTTCCTTCGAGACAAGATAATGTCGCTGCAAAGAATCATAGTTGACACAGCGTTAGGAAAAGTGACAATTGCATGTAAATCTAGTTACGTTAACGATTGTAGAAATCTCCCAGTATACGTTGATAATGCTTTACACATTGAGGAGTGTATCAAATACGCTAAGATGTATAGAACAGGTTTAATTGTCTCAAAGGAGTTTGAAACATTAAATTGGGATGATATACGTGTACCTATAATTAGGGCTGATCCATTATTGGATCTTGGAGAGTACGTATTAGTTGAGGAGAGCTTAGTTAAGGAAATCGATAATATGTGGAGAAAAATAGAGGAAATTGAGGCTAATGAGAGAAAAGAAAGGATATTAAGGATGATCAAAGAATATCAGGAATCGCGCAGAGACGCTAGTAAAGTGTGACTTGATCATTTATAATTAACTCGGTTATTTTCCTAATATTAGCTAGGTACTCATCAACTATTCCAATGATATCATTCTTAACGTTACTAGGTAGATCTAAAATACTTGCATCTTGAGGTATCACTTTAACGCTCGCTATTAATGGTTGATCTATGGGCTTACCTATTTGGCTAAGAATTTCAACGTAAACATCGCTTAACTTGTCGCTGTGATCAGAGTAAATTTTCTCGGCAATTAATCGTGCTAAAACATTGTATATTTTACCAACATGGTTCACAGGGTTTTTACCAGCAGTAGCTTCCATGCTTACAGGTCTCAATGGCGTTATTAAACCATTGGCCCTGTTGCCCCTACCGGTTTCCCCGTCATCACCGTGCTCAGCTGATGTACCCGTAACTGTTATGTAGAAGCTATCTCGTTCAGGTATATCCGCTGTATTTACATATACCTCAACGTTATACTCTGGTATCAAGTTATGAGCTAAGTTAAATACCTCCTCAACTATTTCTTCTTTGACTTTCAGGTATTCGTATTTATCCTTGACTTCTTTGTCGATTATTGCTGTTGCAATGGTTAATATTATTTTGCTATCTCTACGTAACCCCATAACTTTTACGTCTTCTCCAACCGCTGGATATTTTGCTTTAAAGCTCTTATTGTTTAATAATCTCTCCGTTTCATACACGAGTTTCTCTAGAGGAGTTAGTGGAGCGAAACCTACTCCTATACTCGTATCGTTGGCGAGAACCGTGTGTTCTTTACCTGTTTCAAACAAAGTGATGAGATCAGCGCTTCCCTTTCTGATCTTGTAATCGACAATCACGTGTTTATCGGCATCAAGATACCTAAAATTCTTCCGAATCCAATCCTTCACAGCTTCTACTACTAGTTTACCGTATGGAATTTGATATACGGCTCCACTTATTCTAATTTCCGTGGTAGCTCTACCGGCAACAATGATATATATTGGTTCAATAACGTCGCCGCCCCCGAATTTTGGACTAGCTTGTCCACCTACTAAGAGTGTTTTATCGAGATTATGATGTAGTATTGCTCCGTACTCTTTCAGATAATATCTACATAGTGCTCGTGAAGCTGCCTCGCTAGCTGAGTCGGCTATGTAATCAGGGTGACCTAAACCCTTTCTTTCAACTAATTCTACTCGCATATTTCTAACGCTCTGCATGTGTAAAATCTCTATGTCTATGTTCCGGTGAACCCCCACCGTTAACACCTATCAAAATCAGTTTTCAAGTATCCTTTATAAAACATGTTGTATTTTAAATACATTCAAACTAGTCAAATCTACTTTCATCGCATTTTTCTTTACCTTCACCAACTCCATACTCTATTATCCTCGAAGACCCGGGCAGTAGCTCTTGAACCAAGTGTTCATTCACTATGTACTTGATCCCGGTTTTCTCCTGTGCCTTGCTTAGTAGTATCTGACTAATTTGTTTTGCCAGTTTACTGGGTTCGTTTTCTCCGGGAATTATTATAGTGTATGATAGTGCCTCTTTCTTAACCAGCTCGGGATTACCGACGAATAATCTTACGTATTCACCATATATGTCATCGCAGAAAATCCTGAGACCTACACCAAGCGAGAGAGTTGTTCTTAAATAGTTTCGATCTCCATATATCATAAATGAGCCTTTACCGAGGTACTCACCCGGTGGAGGCGTTTTTGATACCTGACTCCCTTTAACCCAGTAAACCTCTACGAAACTATAATTGGCTTTCCATGCACGAGAGTAGCAGGCTGCTAGGACTGCGGCGTCCTCTATGTCCTCTATGCTAGGTTCTTTGCCTTGTTTTAGTAATATTGTTGCTGGTGCACCGTGAATATCTGCATGTAGAAAAATATCTTCGTCTCCTAGGTATTTTCTAACGAGGACCTCGTTTTGTGAGGCATCTCTACCAGCGATTACTAGGAATCCCCCTCTAGTTATAGTCCACCTAAATCTATCATACCAAAACCAAGGTGACGGTTTTGAGTATACTTTAACTGAAAGCTCTTTCTCAGCATCTATGGATTTTGATTCAAGCTCCTTTAGGACCTCCATTGCTTTTTCTATTTTCTTCTCTAATTCGCCTTTCTCTTTCTCGAGCTCTAGGATTTGCGATTCCAGCGTATGTCTTATCGATAAAGGCAGCTCGGTATCCCCCACTTTTATGTAAATTACTCCTTTCTTAGGGTCGTAATTTTGAACATTACATTTCTCAACTGCACTCCATCCCTCCTTCTCCCTAGTATTCCTCGCGCATTCGAGAATTTCTTGTATTGATTGATAATTCTCATATATCATATTTAGTTTACTCTCAATTTCACTTAGTTCTCGTTTGAAGCCATCAATTATTTTTCTTTGCTCCTCTAATCTTTTCCTCCATGACTCAAATCGTCTCTCTAATTCTTTTTTTCTTTCCTCATTCTCGAGTATTGATTCAAGTTGTGTAAAGTAAGCATCAATTGCGTCATCTATTAAGCCTACAACGCGTATTTCACGGTCATAGATTTCTTCAAATAATCTCGGTTTATACGGTGAATAGAAATCATAACCCGAATCGCCTACTACTACGTAGCCTTTACCAGTTAATGATTCTTCGACAAGTTTCTTATACTCATTCACTAATACCTCAACATCAGCGGAGTCAATGTCGGAGGGTCTCTTGTTCTTAAGCGAATATAGCCCAGCACGCAATAATAGTTCTTCCGCTATATAACCCGGTAAACCCCACTCAGTAACTATTCCTCTCACTAGATCTTTCCCCTTCAATAGCGAGGTATATAGTGAATCCTTATCGGTAGGCGGTATTCCACGCGGTGGAGGCGGCTTATAATCGGTACCGATTTTTACAACTCTGTCACGAAATTCCTCGAACTTGTTGGCATAAATTATTCTATTCGACGAATCCGCTATAACCCATAATCCCCTAGGTACGAGTTCAACGTAGTGAATTAGCTCTTTACTACTCCTCATTGTTTTAATTAATATAATTCTCTCCCACCAGGGTAACTCAACGCCTAGTATTCTTCCATCTCTAACGTGGGCACGTAAGTATCTAGCAAAGTTATCGATTTCTTTAACCTGAGGCTCGCTTTTTGAGAAGTGTAATCTTTGCCCCGGCTCAACTTTCAGTAACTTAACTTCTCCTTTGCAACGTAATTTAAGTAGCCAGTAGTACTTTGCTCTATAAGCGTTATCCACGAAACAATTTGCAATATTTCGGTTTATTGATACCCATGAATACGCGTCAATTACATCCATAGATTTCTTCAGCATATAAGCACCCATATTTCTATTTAAATAACGTCTTCTAAATACATGAAAAAGGTGTATTTTAATTGCGTGAAAAACTCAGGAAGTATGCAGCGAATTTTACAGTGGAAGACAAAGTAGTTTTAACCAGGTTCACAGTGGGATTTTTATATGGATTAACAGTGTTTATTGCATCATTCTACGTGAACCCAGTTGACTTATCTCCATTTGCTTGGGCTATGTCAATCATGGTGTACTATTTCACCACGTTATACGTATCCCTGAAGTATAAACCATCAAGTAAAGTTATAGTATACTTGCGGGGTTTAGCGACATTTTATGGAACATGGTTACTAACAGCCATATTGCTCAACGAGTTTTCATTAACTATAGGGATAAAACACTGATAAAAATAGTATTTCAATAGTTTTAGGGAATACATCGATGAAATCAGAGCAGGCCTGCTTGAACCATCCTAAAGTTAGAATCTATTGTGAAGAATTTTAAGCGAGGAAAGAAATTAACAAAGACATTCTCCGATGAACACGTATTTAAATCTAGCTCGATATAGAGATATCATTAAACTGGAACAATTGTTAAACACTATGCTATACCACGGATTTCAGTAATAATGATTCAATGTTGAACAGAATAATTGAAGCTTTTATGAAAGCAAGCAGTGAGTACCCCCCTAGGGTTATTCCTGGAACATGATAGCTACTAAATTACGTGTAGAAACACTGATTAGAAATAGTCATTGCAACAATTTTCACTTATCAAGTACAATGATAGCTAAAATCCTTGAAAAAGCTAGAATAGTTGAATACATTGGCCTCGTTGTCTCATTAGCTAGCCACGATGTATCAAAACCTAGTTCACCTATACTTGAAATGGCACTTAGAGAGCAATCTATTAATTTATACATTGATACCCCTTTACTGGAGATAGTGAAAACCTCGAGGGAATGTTACTCCATTGAGAGCGAACTAAAGAAAAGAAATATAGATGTTTTCGATAGAAGAATTTATGGGTGAGAATTCAACGTGAATATCAAGAAGCCGACAATAATAATAGAGCACTGCGAGGTGGATCTTAGTCCATGGATCTTCTTGGAATATAGGCATGCATCTATCATCTATGGACGAGAGAACCTCTTGTTCACTAATACACCAGCAAAGTACCATAAGATCCTCTCTAAATATGGAGGAGTGAGAAGTGAAAGCGTACTCGAGCTAATTAGGAGAAATGAAATAAAGCTAGAGGAAGTAATTGTCCTAGATCCGAGGGCGCATAAAACGTTAACATACCAGGATCTTTTCGGAGCAAAATACGTTGTTGTTGGAGGGATACTAGGGGATCACCCACCTAAGGGGAGAACATGGGATTACATTACGAGCAGAATACAGGGGAACATTAAAGCTTTCAATATTGGTGAAGGCCAATACAGTATTGATGGAGCAGTATACTATGTTGAATACATGTGGAGGAATAGAGATATGAGTGGATTTAGATACGTTGATGGAGTTACATTGAAAACTGACCAGGGAGAAATATATCTACCATATAGATACCCGCTAGTTAATAATGAACCATTGTTAGCGGATGGATTAGACTACTATTTAAAGCATAGAAAGATAAGAGATGATATTTGGCTTGAAATTATCAGTTGATACACGAATACACCTTCAAGACCTTATGATCATCGAATTTTGTGGACTCATTTTTAATATGGAAACAATTAAATTAATCTCAAAACAGCTGATCCCTTGACACGAGCGGATTTAAGGTTTCTAAGAGCCGTGTTTACCTCGCTTAATTCATATTCTTCAACATGCACTTCTAACGGTATCTCACCAGCGAGTTTTAATAATTCCTTAACATCTCTCCTAGTCACATTAGCTACGCTTTTAACTTCTTTTTCGTGCCAAAGGTGTTTTTCATATATTAGGTTAATTGGTGTTTGTTTTCTTATAACGTTTATGACTAGTCTTCCACCAGGATTCATTAACTCTAGTGCTCGAGTTATTGTTTCACCTACAGGCGTAAAATCTATTGCTCTATCTATTTTTCGCGGAGGTTCCTCCAAGGGATTACCGGACCAGTCCGCTCCAAGTCTCATAGCGAGGTCCCTATGCTCCTGGCTCCTAGTGAAAACATATATTTCAACATCTGGATAAAGTCTCCTAATTACTTGTATTAATATATGGGCTGAAGCTCCGAATCCAAATAATCCAAGCCTCAAACCGCTCTTTATATTAGATAACTTTAACGCACGATATCCTACGGCACCTGCACATAATAATGGTGCTAATTTCGATGCATCCACGTTCTCCGGGGCCTCATATACATATTCTTTATAAGCAGTAGTGTACTCGGCATAACCTCCATCTACGTGACAACCCGTTGCTTTAAAATCCACGCATAGATTCTCCTCGCTTCTCAAGCAGTAATCACATGATCCACACGACCTAGCTATCCATGCAACCCCGACTCTACGCCCTAAAAGAATACTAGAGTGACCGTTGCTTGACTCTACAACTTTACCAATTATCTGGTGACCAGGTATAACTGGTAATTTACACTTCACTCTGCCCTCAATTATATCGATATCGGTGTAGCAAACTCCACATGCTTCCACCCGGATTAAAACTTGATCCTTCATGGGTGCCGGTATATTAATCTCCACTATATCCAGCGGGTTCTGTTTCCAAGGTAATTCAATTATTCTGCGGGAAGCTCCCTCGACCTTTATTTCCGCGTTTTCGTATAGTACTGCTGCTCTCATGAAACCACGCAATATTTACTTGATTCAATTGAAATATTTAGTGTAAACGTTTTTATCTATGAGCAATAGTGCTTTCCCAATTAACTCGCTGGATGCCACGCTTTTAATTGTTACATCTCCGAGTTCTCGATCTCATCTATTATTTCCCTATAGGTTTTCGGGCCTGGTTTTTCTCCAACGAACTCGATTATTACGTACTTAAACCTTGGATCCAGTTTTCTCACCTCGTTCTCTATTCTAATCGATAATCTCTCGGCATCTTCAACCTCCATGTCTTTATCTACTTCAACCTCTAAGATCAGCATGAATTCATCCTCTGTTATCATTGACGCGTGAAATACGTTAACATCTCTTATCTCAGGTATTTCGAGTATTTTATCGATCACTTTCTTCAATATTTGTTTATCCGGTGCTCTACCTAATAATACCTGGAAATACCTGTATCCGATAGATATCGCGGATATCAATATTACGCCTGATAGAATCACGCTTCCAATAACATCCAAGATCGGTATTTTAGTGATAAGTGTGCTAAGCGCTAATGCACTACCACTTGTATCACTAATAGAATCTATTAAACCACCTGTTAAAGCGGGATCTCTTCGCTTACTTTCAACATTAATGAAAACTATAATTAAGCCCACTACGTTAACCACGAATGCCAAAATAAATACTATCAACGAGTAAGGTTTAACAGTTATAATTACGGATTCAGATAATACACTCATGATCTTGTAGATCGCTACAGCGAAGATGAGACCGCTAAATATCATTACCGATATTAAACCCATAATGTAAAGAGCTCTCCTTCCACCAAATGGGTACATTATATTGCTTTTCCTTTTCTCAAAACTTAAACCTATTAGAAGTAATCCTAAGCCTACTACGTCACCAACGTCATTTAACATATCGATAAATACACTTGTTGCATTTGTACCCATAACGCTGATAAACTTGAGAAATGCAGACATCACGTTGATCATAAATAGTAAAACTATCGGGTGCAATTCCCAGTTTTCACCATGAGTGATTAATATTTATATAAATCTGCTTTTAAGCATTATACATTTAACCAATTCGTTTTATGAATACCGTGAGTGAAACACCACATTAATCTTTCCACAAGAGATCCCTGTAGGCTTCTAACGGCTTAACTTCTGAACCCATGTACTCCGCCGCTGTGGTAATTGTGATGTTTCTCCTAGTTCTTCTCATCGATTCCAAGTGCTTAACGTAGTTTTTGTCTCTTAATAAATGATGATCAATAACCAACACTGAGCCCTCCTTAAGCCCATTAACTAATCTCAACGTATTACTTGGTAGTAGACCATTTCTATCCAAGTATGTGGGAGGCCCGCTGATAACTAGGAAATCCGGGTTAATTCTAAGTACATAGTTCAATGAGTCATCGCACATGCAGCCCTGTGTGTCACTAGCAAACATGAATTTATATTCGTCTTCAATTATTGTAACAGCTAAAACCCATCCAAGTCGAGTACTACAGTCGCCATGCGGTAACGGCGGCGAGAAAATAATTCTCAAATCATTTACTTGTAGTTTTCTATCATCAACGAAGTTCAGGCTTTTAGCTATGTTCTCAACTCCTTTTTTCTTGTATAAAGCATGAGCTCTTATCCTCTGACTATAATTAATGTTCTTATATGGGTCCTTAGCGTAGATTATTTTCCCTCGATAGTAATCTTCTTCACCATTTCTAAATAAGTAGTGATCTCTATGGTAATGAGTTATTATTACGTAGTCGCATTCAGCGATCTTCTCGTATATTTTCCCGAGGAAACTAGATAATGCCTCATACTCGACTTTATGAGGAGGTAATCCATACCTGTAAGGAGCTAAAGCAGATCCAGGATCTATGAAAAACACTCCGTTCTCCGTTTCTACAAGTGTTGCCATGCTTCTAACGCCCATGCTATCGAAAGCAATGAACTTAACGTTCAAAGCATAAGCACCAGGGTTCTACCACTATTGTATTGTACCCCTGTGAAGTATATTAAAATGAAGTTCAGCTCTCATATGGGTTTATATGACTTGATGTGTTTTCATCGCTTCATCTTTGTTCCCCTGCACCCCGCTCGGGTTCTCAACGGGCTTGGGGGTGTTCGGGGCTACCCCCGGGAGCCCCACATCTTGAGTATTTAGACATGTACTTCCTGTAGAGGTTTATTGTTGCGATAACGTCTCTATCGCCTGTGAAACCACTACACGGTAAAAGAATACACGCAGTAATAATTGCAGAAGAATAACACCAAGCTATATAAACCTATGTGAAAACCAAAAACAGTTGCGAAGGGCGGGAATTGAAATGAGTTTCAAGCTTCTCGAGTCACCGAGACTCGAAGAACTTGTAAACTATATAAAAACAGCTTTAAATTCGAAAAGCACTGTTTTATTAATAGGGGAGTGCAGAGTAGATTATGAAGGTAGAGCCTCCTCTAGGCTTGAACCCGGAGAAAGACTAGTTATTATTAAACAGGATGGAGCAATCCTAGTTCATAGGCCCACAGGTTACTCTCCAGTTAACTGGCAGCCATCAACATCCATAATAGAAGTAATATACAAAGAAGGAGTTGGATTAGTAATACATGCACTCAGAGATCGCCCAAGAGAATACCTTACAATAGTTTTCACGAGAATAAACATATTTTTCGCTGGTAAACTCGTAGATGCCGGTAATTTCACAATGTACATTGATGAAAAAGAAATGCGAGATATTCTTGCTAACAATCCGTTTTTAATAGAGGATGGTTTAAGAGTAATTGCAGTTGAAAAACCCGTTGGAGATGGCTTCGTAGATATATATGCTATTGACAAGGACAATAGACATGTTCTCATCGAGCTTAAACGAGTAACAGCTACTCGTGAAGCCGTAATACAGTTATATAAGTACGTGGAAGCATACAAAAACGAGTTCGGTGAAAAACCTCGAGGTATATTAATAGCTCCAGCATTCTCTCCAAGCGCGCTTGAAACAGCTTTAAACCTAGACTTGGAGTATAAGTATATTGATTTAAAGAAAGTACGGGAATACTCAAAGAAAAAGGTTAGAAGAACTCTACTAAGTGATTTCACCACGGGGTCTAAGAATGATTTTTCTCATTAAACCAGATGTGTACGATGATTTACATAGAGAGGAACAATACACGAAATACAACTGTATAGTTGATCAAGGAACAGAGTTTAAAGGTACAATAATAGATGTTGGGTGCGGAACTGGTTTACTCTACGAATTCGTTCTAAAACTTTACGGAAAAATTAAGGGTAGATATGTATGCATAGACCCTGAGCCGGAAATGCTGAAAATAGCGCAGAATAAGTTTGACTCTCCGTTAATTATTTCAATTGAAGCGAGAGCCGAGGAATTACCGATTCGTGAAAACTCAGGTGACGTTATTGTATCCGTGTCAACATGGGGTGTTTTAGAGAAATCGCCGGGATTACTATTAGAACTCAAGAACGCTGTTAAAACCCAAGGTTTAATAGTGATCACAGGTCACCCCAAAACATACAATACTTCGCCAGTAGATCTTGATACGGAGTTTGAGTTCAAGGGTAATTGCATCGACGATATTTACATGTTTAGAAAACCAGCTTACCCCATGCATGAGAAATCTATTAAGTCCTCCTAGTGTGCTCCAATATCACTTTAACGCTATCTATATTTTTACTTGATCTGGGGCTACGCGTGCGTAATCTACACTGACGAACTCTATGTTACTGCCTCTAATTATAACTCTTCCAAGTCTTAGTGTTGGTTTATTCTCGTTGTATTCCACGCAATCCTTTAAAACAGTGTTCATAACACCATCAGCTAACTCTAGGACCCCCACGTACTCGTAACCTCCTTTCGTTTTAACTAATACAATGTTTCCCTCCGCCCCTTTCAACACCTTGAGCGGTGTTGGTGGCTTAGTATTTTTCGTTGGTTTACTCAAAAAATCCACCTCTCCACGGCTTAACAACTATTTCACACTATTATATTATCAGGGGGTTTATAAATAAACCCGAATACATATATCAAGCTAATATGAAATAAGTTAGATTAAGTTTTTTATATACCATGTAATTTTATTCGATTTTGAGCTGGGAAACCCAATAGTTTATTCGTGGAATCTGCTATGAGGCCTTTAGCAATTATAGAAGCGCTTTCACCAATAGTTATGATCTTCGGTGCAATGATGTTCGCGGTGTCTTTAGTTGATGTTCTATATGGTGATAGTGTAAGTACTTGGTTCATGTTGTCTGGTTTAATTTACTTTATTGCAGGGTTCATTTCTTACAAAGTAGTCGATTGGAGATATGGATTAATAGAGTTAACTTTGCTTGAATCTCTTATAGCTTACTCCATAGCATGGTTGTTGGTTCCATGTCTCTCAGCCATTCCTCTCTCCATTGAGTTATCTATACCATTTGAAAACGCGTTATTTGAATCTTTCTCCGGTTTTACTGGAACAGGTCTCACTGTTCTTAGACAACTAGACCGTGTGAAGCATAGCGTTCTCTTATGGAGAGGATTAATGCAGTGGACAGGTGAACTAGGAGTAATAGTATTTTGCACTGTATTCTTGCCTTTCTTTTGGAAATTTGGACGCATACTGTACAGTATTGAGAGACCGAGCCGATTATCTGCATCTCTAAAGGCTACCGCTTTCAAGATATTTTACATGTACTTCCTAGTTACCGTCGTGGGAATAATAATATGCATATATCTAGGCGTAGAGCCATTCGACGCTGTTGTCCACGTTATGACAGCCATAGCTACGGGAGGAATGAGTAATTACGATGCCAACTATGAAAAAGTTTTCCAATATGCACCAACGAGCATTTACCCAATAACTGCTTTAATGATTATTGGTGGATTTAACTTCGTTTCACTTAGCTACATATTAGACGGTGATCTTAAAGAAGCTTGGAGAATAGAGGAATTTAGAGCATATGTGTATCTAACCATGCTTTTTTCTCTATTGTCATTTGTTCTCGCTTTACCGTTGACTAATCTGAGTATTAGCAGTAGTTTGTTATATGGCGCATTTAACGCTATATCAGCGTTAACAACTACGGGTTTTAATATTGGGAACATATCTATTATGCCTTCTTCACTGAAAATACTATTGATAACCGCTATGTTCATAGGTTCAATGAGCTACTCCACAGCAGGAGGAATTAAAGTCGTGAGATTCATAGTTTTATTAAGACGGTTTAAAACATATATTTTATCTCTACTAAGCGGGGGAAGCATTACACAGGATGTAATACTAGGCGAAGATGTCCTCGATGAGAGAGAAGTATCAAACATGGTTCTCTTTATTTTACTGCATTTCATCACGGTGCTCACGGGTGCAAGTTTACTTAAATCCATGATACCAGAGGTAGACTACTTAGACGCATTATTTGAGGCAACATCTGCAGCTAGTTGTGTGGGATTATCAGCAGGTTTAACTTCCCCCAATATGCCGCTAGGTGCAAAAGTAACCTTAATGGCTTTAATGTATTTTGGTAGATTAGAGTATACTCCGCTACTTGTTCTCCTCGGTTTAATACTATATAGGGAATATCGTATATTAAAGCACAGGTGACAATTTTGGATCCATGGTTGCAGGAGAAAATAGCGTTGCTTGCAGACGAGTTCAAGCACTATAGGAGTATTGATAGTTACCTAATCAAATTATCTTCACTAGCATATGATCTCGAGGATTACTGCTATGGAGATGTTCAAAAAGCTAGAAACTTCATGGAGAAAATACTGAAGCATCCATCGTTGGTTAATCACATGTCTCACCTATCATGCTATAAAGACGCTATTGAAGCACAAGTACAGAGAGATCCCAGGATAAAGAAGCTTAGAGAATACTCCGATATATTACTTAGTGTACTATCTGAGACACCTTGCAGAGAAGAGAAAGGAATAGAGCTAAGCAGAGATGCAACATTCCGAATCGAGAAAAAGGAGGAAACAGTTAGAAGCGCGAAACGAAAACAGCACATATTAAGCAGAGATATAGCTGTAAAAATCTCAATAGCTATCGGAGTTATTTTAGCTCTATTAGCACTCATCTATGCTCTTATTACCATACTTAAAGTTATTTAACGAGCTACAGATAAAACCGCGTCTTTGAATATTTCCAATCCCAATTTAGCTTCTTCTTCGCTTATTACTAGGGGTGGTATTAACCTAATTGAGTTTTTACCGCAAGGTAACAACACTAATCCTTTTTCCAACGCTGATTTAATTATCTTATTCCTAGTTTGCGGATCAGGTTTCTTCGATTTCTTGTCAAACACTATTTCAACACCCCACGCTAATCCTAATCCTCTCACATCTCCAACTTTATCAATTTTCTCTCTCAATGGTCGGAGTTCATCGTTGAATAATTTTTCGAGTTTCTGAACACGAGGTAGTAGTTTCTCAACTATTTCAATTGTTTTCAAGGCGACTACGCATGCTAAAGCATGACCACCAAAAGTATTACTGTGTACGCCCGGTTGCTTGAAATCTAGATCAGATCTAAACACAGTTGCACCTATAGGTACGACGCCTCCGCTTAAAGCTTTCGCGAGAGTCATTATCTCTGGTGCAGTGTTAAAGTGTTCTATGGCAAACATTTTACCCGTTCTACCTAAACCCATTTGAACTTCGTCATCAATAAACAATATACCGTATTTATCCATGGTTTTCTTTAACTCAGTGAAGAACATCTTTGGAGGTATTACGTACCCTCCCTCTCCTTGTATAGGTTCCGCTATAACTGCACCAACATCCTCAGGCGAAATCAGTTTATCTAATACGTATTCTTCAATGAACTCCAGTACTCTATTTACGAGTTCAAGTGGTTGCTCGTATCCATCGATATGCCATGGGTTTCTATACGGGTTAGGATATGGTACATGAATTACGCCAGGCATCCAGGGAAACATTCCCTTCTTCTGCACGTTTTTACTCGCGGTTAAAGCAAGTGAACCCATGGTTCTACCATGAAATCCACCATAGAATGCTATAATAATCTTGCGCCCTGTAGCTTGCCTAACTAGTTTTACTGCTGCTTCATTAGCTTCTGTACCACTATTTGAGAAGAATACTTTCTTAGCGAATTCACCAGGCGTAATTGATACCAGTTTCTTAGCTAATTCTACTTGGTAAGGATTAAAGAAATCTGTTCCAGCTCCATGAGCAAGTTTCTCCAGTTGCTCCAAAACAGTTTTCTTTATCTCCGGGTGAGTAGGGTACCCGAGGTTACATACACTTATTCCGCTTGAGAAATCTATGTATTTGTTTCCATCGACGTCATATAACCAGACTCCTTCACCTTTTTCTATGACTAGTGGGAGGTTCTCAGGGTCATGTGTACTTAATGCAATGTACTTAAAGTGCTCCTCGATCCAGTACTTGGATTTAGATCCATTCGATCCCGGTTTAACTTCTACCTTAGGCTTCAATAATTAACACCTCTCAACCTGTATAATGGTTGCGAGTTTTATATGTTACATCTACATACTAGTCTATACACATATATACATGAAAACCGTTTTAAATTAATATATCAAACAGTGTTATTATATTGAAAATGGCTTGATGAAGAATGAAGAACCTAGTAGTTCGAGCAATAACGTACTTTACTGGAATAGTTAAGAATAAAGACTATTTAAGCACTGAATTCCACAATGCATGCAGAGTACTCGACTACTTGGAGAGCGAACTAAAGAAAAGAAATATAGACGTTTTCACTAAGAGAGTATCTTTCACTGGTTTATCAGCTGAATTAGCATTCGAACTACTGGATTTTACTCGTGAAGATGTTCTAGTAAGTATTGGGTATGGTAGATTGAACCCCGAGGAAATAATTCAGCTAGCTGAAAACGGTTTATATGTTCCATTAATCTACGATAATGAACCTAGTGTAGATAATGCTAGATTGTTCTCAGAGATAATACATAGAGCAAGCGAAAGAGACCCAACTGCATCAACGAGAATATCAATAGGATTTCATAGAGCCGATTTTCAAACACCTTATTTCCCCGACTCCTCTAGTAGTGGAATTAAATCCATAGGTCTTTCTTTCATTTATCCTAGATGTTTAATAGACTACGTAAAGTCAGGTTATAGCTTAAATGACGCATTCATCAAGGTTTTCGATGAAATACATGGAGTAGCAAACCTGGTTAGTCAACTGAGCGAATTACCTGTATACGTAGATTATAGTTTATCTCCATGGATTGATAACAGTGTTGTTGAACTCTATGATTTAATGAATCTAAGCATACTGGAACCCGGCGCATTGTATTTCACCTGGATCTTAAATAATTACATAAACAGGTATTCAAATAAGGAATTGAGAACAGGTTTTAATGAAGTGATGTTACCATACGCTGAAGATAAACTATTACTTGATTATGGCGCTAGGGGTTTAATTAGGGCTCGAGACTTCTTATTCTATGCTTCAACATGCGTCGCTGGAGTAGATATGATCGTGGTACCTGAGGACATAAATTCCTTAACTTTACTGATAGCAAGCGGAATGGCTCTAAGTGCTGTTAAGTCTAAGCCGATGTCATTTCGCGCTATCCCCGTGCAATCTAAACCCGGTGAACTAATTAAACTAGGAAAATTCGGCGTTGTCCCAGTTATCCCCTATTAGTACCAGACTAGTATCAGGTAATAAAGTATTTTTTCTATAACGTGTATTAATAACATGTGGGAAATTGCCGACTGCAATAGTTTTAGCTGGAGGTATAGGTTCAAGGTTGTATCCACTCACTAAAATAGTTCCCAAACCAATGGTTCCATTTGCCGGAGCACCATTACTTGATTATATCGTTGAGAGTCTTGTTAGAAATGGTTTCAATGAAGTAATCATTGCAGCTAGATATCTAGGTGAACAAATATTGAATTATTATCGCGGTAGAAACGATGTTAAACCCGTTTTACTTGATTCAAGGGACACCGCGGATGTTATTAGATTAGTTTCGAGGATGATCAGCGGTAAAGGATGCTTTCTAGTATCAATGGGGGATGTCGTTACAAATATACCTTACTCAGCTTTCTATGAACACCACGTGAAAAGCGGTGTAATTGCTTCAATAGTTTTAAAAGAGGTAGATAATCCCATACCTTATGGCTTAGTTTACTTAGATGAAAACTCCAACATTATTCTGTTCTGTGAGAAACCGCCCTCGCTGGAAATATATTTTCTCTCCATAGGGTTTCATGCCGTTAAAAGCCCTGGATTTCACAGTAATTTAGTGAACGCTGGAATATACTCGTTCAGAGAAGACATCGTAGACATACTCGTAGAAAACAGTGGATTAATGGATTTCGGGAGACACGTGTTCCCCTATCTGCTTGAATCAGGGTACACGATAAAAGGGTGGATTGCTCCTCAAAACACTTATTGGAATGACATCGGTAGAGTTGAAGTATACAAGGAGGCGTTATGGGATTTATTGAACAATAGAGTTAAAGGCTGGGCCCCCCGCAGTATACAAAAGTCGAGGGGCGTATTTGTTTCAGATCAAGCCCAGATCAGTGGTACCATCTATCCTCCTGTCTACGTTGGGAGAAACACTACTATTGAGCAGGGGGCAATCATAGGACCCTATGTTGTTCTCGAAGATAACGTAACCGTGAAAAATGGGTCGAGAATCTCGCACTCAGTTATATGGCAAAACGTTACAGTGGGTGTAAACACACTGATATATGACTCCATTGTAATGAATAACGTTATCGTCAAAGACTCTGTTAAATTAATTTCCTCTATAATAGGCACTGGTTGCATTGTTGAGAAAGACGTCTACAAAACAACAATTGAACCGTGTTTATCGGTGTCCCCGTATGCGAATACAGGGTAGGGCCTTCAAGGATATAACATTGGAGAAAGCTATTAGAATAGGTGCTGGAATAGGTCAAATAGCTGGATCCAGGAACCTAGTGGTTAGTGGTAGAGACGCTTTTCGAGTATCAAGAATGCTTAAAAGAGCTATAACTGCAGGTGTCATGTCAACTGGGGCCGAAGTAATGGATTTTCATGCATCGTTAACAGGGGAGCTATCATATGCTATTAAGAGATTTGGAGCTAGAATGGGGTTTATGGTATCTTACGATCCAAGTGAAAACGGCGTGTTGATCAGGGTATATTCGTCCCCAGGCTACGAACTGCTAGGTGAAGATCTTAAAGTTGTTTTTGAATCCGTAGATAAAGAGTTGAGAGAGCCATCAGAAGTTGGGTGGATATATTACGCTGAATACATGCATAGATTATACGCAGCAGCTGTTTCCTCCTTTATCAAAGGCGATGTTATATCGAGTCAAAAACAGAGTATAGTAATAGGCCCTGATCTTGAGCCCTACGATGTAATCCTAACTGAGCTCTCGCACACATTAAACTTAGATCAAACGGTTATAGGTGGCCCCCAGGTTTTAAAATACCCAATGTATGACACAATGAATAAAATCGGAAAAGTAGTAGACGCGCTTGGCGCAGATCTCGGGATACTCCTAAGTCATGATGGTGCGGCGATCACAACTTACACTAAAACACTTGGATACCTGATACCTGAAGAATTACTATTGATTGTGAGTGAGAGGTATTCCCAAGGTTCACGTGTAACTTTACTAAATCCCGTTCCAAGTAAGTTCGCAAAATACATTGAGAACAAGGGGTTCGACGTCATGATTATAGACGATGAGCAGAAATTACAATACATAAATCGAAGAGAAAGACCGGCACTCTCTTCAACCTGGCGAGGAGAATACACGACTCCAGTGTTTAGTTTGGGTTACGATTCAGTAGTATTTTATGCTCAAACCCTGGAATCAATTGCAGAAAATGGAAGCAGAGTATTTGGCGAAATAACATTACTACGAAGAGACCTCGACGCTAACATCATTGAAAATGAGAAGGGCTTAAAATTATGTCTCGAGAAACCAAGTGGAATGACGATGTGGGGTTGCAGATACGTTGAGGGAGATCAAGTCGTAACACTTATGTATCAACCAAGGATCGACGGGTTCATGGTTGTAAAAGATAGAGTCGCTGAACCTAATGTAGAGTAATAAATAACCATAATCTAAATATGGAACAAGTGCTTCTAGCAATAGCTTCTCTGTGCAGGTAATCTTTTAACCCGGTGAATACTACTTACCTATAAGGTGGTCCTATGTGACTGAAGTCAAAATAAAGGAGGGAATTATAGAAGTTGATGGTAAACCTTTCCATGCATCAGAGTTGTTTCTACGAGGTAAATTCAGTGGATACATAACTGTGAATAAATATGCTGGAGTACATGGCGCACTTGAATCTAGTAAGCTTTTGAGCGCGGTGCTGGAATATCCAGGTATTTTAGTAGTAGGAGAACCAAGCATTAAGAAAGGTGAAATTAAATTAGAGATTGTAGAGTATAGAAAAAACCTCTTAATTAAAACACCTCGAAATCAAGTGGAGGCATATGAAGTACTTGTAAAAATAGACAACTCGGATATATCCTTAACAGCAGTATTTTATCCAAAAAGAATCACAATATACTGCGAACCATGTAGCATTAAAATAGATGAGAAACCATACATGATAAATGTCTACATTAGATCTCCTGAATAGGGGTTTTAAGCCAAGGTAAACTCGGCGTCACCATATACATCCTCTTATGCCTACTCCTCCTATGCATCAAGAGTACTTTTTCGAACAAGTCTCTGGGTAAACCAGTGGCTTTAACTGATTCTTCGATATTCATACCTAGATCAAATAATGCGTAGAGAGCAACATCGATCTCCTCATACGAATACCCTAATTCACCTTGAGCCGTATGATCCTTCCATAGTCGAGGAGCGCTTGGCTTATGAATTATCTTACTTGGTAATCCAAGTCTACTACCTAATTCGCGTACTTGAGTTTTATATAGGCAAGTCAATGGATAAAAATCAGCTGCACCGTCACCGAATTTCGTGAAATACCCGATTAATACCTCGCTCCTATCGCTTGAACCGGCAACGAGTGCACGGTACTTATTAGCATAATAATACAATATGTTCATTCTGATCCTAGCCCTTAAATTACCGGTTGGTAAATAATCATGTAAATCGAAGAAATTAATCGCTGAGTATGAGTCCACTATAGAATCAATGTTTATTATATAGTGTTTTACATTATAAGTCTCCGCTAGGAATATGGCGTCATCAATGTCCTCCTTAGGAGTCACTCTACTATCAGGCATGATTAAGGCAGTTATGTACTCAGATGGAATAACTCTCGTTAAAACAGCTAACAAAACCGAGGAGTCTACTCCTCCACTTAATCCTAATACAACATTTTTACCATTTATCTCACTTAATTTCGCCTCAATGAACTCAGATATCCTCTCCAGTACTTTATCGTATGGTATATTCAGTACATCATTAAGAGTAATCTTCAAATAATCCACCAATCAACAATACTTTTTAACAAAATAAAAACTATTAGTAAAAGCATTAATTATACATAGATACACCTATTCATATTCGTAAATAGAGATCTAAACCTTCAATCATTCAAGTCTACTAGTATCTCTTCAACATATAATAAGATGAAAACCATTTTCTTTCATGAGAAACACGCTAAACTTAGTGATTCTGTGATATTGTTTTCAAATTACATAAATCCCTGTATTCTTTATTCATATCTCTTTCAAAAACTTCTCCTCTAGGAGACTTCTCCCTGAAAACTCTCCCTTCATAATAGTAGATCCTCGTCGATGATTCAAGCCAGCAATCCGGTTTAAGCCCTGCTTTAAGACAAGTCTCGGCGAGAAATGTTTCTTCATCCCAACAATACTCAACTGGGACAACTGGTAATAACGTACCTTTAAACCAGCCTTTTTCAACCACTAATCCGTGCTTCCCTATTAGAATATACTTGGGTAATTTGAATCTATCATCGACTTCTATTTTAATGGGCTCCGATAATACTGTTACTTCAACCACAATGTTATCCATCTCAGAGATATCCACTGGGGGAAATCTAGGGTCACCAACTGCGGCTTCTATAGCTGACTCTATGACTGATTCCACGAGACTTTGAATAGGCGCTAAGAATCCAATACAACCACGTAGAGAAGTCTTACCCGTGGAGAAATCAAGTTTCTCGAGCGTTGTAAACGTCATACCAGGCCTTCTTAATTTTTCACTCGGTATCTCAGTTGGTTTAGGTCGCTTACCCGTAATCAAATATTCCTCAATAGTTTTTCTAGCTAGTTTAACAAGGTACACTCCTTCCTCGAAGCTTAATTCCGATGGATGAATCGTGCTCATTTATTTCATCCAATACTTGTAGTAACTTCAACAAATCTATATATTAGTTTTGCTTTTCAACACCTCTAATCTATCTCGAGCCTCCATTAATATTTTTTCAATTAGCTTCCAATGGCTACCAATCCAGTAGACTTTACCGCACCTAGGACACTCCCAGAAATCATTGTGAACCCTATATACACCTGCTGGTACTTTATCCTTTACTTTCTCCTTGTCTGTTTTAACTAGAAGCGCGTTATCCTCGGGGCACCTTGTTTTATTAAAATCAATGCTCAACTTTATCCCGGTAACAAGCGCTATGTGTGCAAGTCGATCTGGCATGCTATCTTCCCATAGTATTATGCTTTTTAATCCATGTTTGATCGCTTTGTTGTGTAATCCTCGATCCCTTGTTACTATGATTCTTTTCTCTAGTTCAGCTCTCCTGATTATCTGCCAGTCCTCATAGTTCCTGTCATAAACTGTATCGTAACCGAGAATCCTCAACCATCTTGCAACTGTTCCCAGCATTGTATCCACAATAAATCTTGGTTCATTATCCATAAGCAAAACCAATTATTATTAAGTGCAATCAGGCAATTAAAAGACAAAAATACCATGTTACTTAGGAGCGATAATCGCGTATAGTACATCTCTCTCTGTTACAATGCCTCTTAGAGCTCCTTCATCATCAATTACGAGCACGGAACTTATATTTCTGCTAAGCATAGTGTTTACTGCATTAGCTAGATCGTCATCTAAATGAATCACTGCGACGTCTTTCACCATGATCTCTGATAGCGGTAAATTCAATATTTCGCGGATGTCTTCACTACTTACTCGTCTAAGTATGTTATGTGTTCCAAATTCCCTCACGATGTCAACTGCTGTGATAATTCCGCTTATTAATCCGTCTTTATCTACGACTGGTATTCTTCTAAAACCATATTTAATCATTGTTTCCATGGCTTTCTTAAGCGTAGATTGCTCTGTCTCCGTGATCACGGGACTCGACATCGCTTCTTTAACCTTCAAACCAATCGATGCCACTCCTGCTAAATACTTTACTAAATCGTGCTCTGTAAGTATACCGTAAATTCTTCCGTCTCGTTCAAGAACAGGTAATATACCTGCACCGTAAGTTATCATCCTTGATAAAGCCTCTTTGATGCCTTCATCCACGTAGATTGTAACCGGGTTTTTCACCATCACGCTTTCAACTGGTTCCTTGTTTAAAGCAGAGAACACATTGTATGAATGCCTTTTCTCAATCAATTCAAATAATTCTCCTCCACCCAAGTAGTCAACTAATTTCATCACGGTAATTAATCCACCGAACAATCCATTATTCAGTAAAACCACGAGACTCCTGTAGGAGTGAGACATTTCTTCCAGGGCTTTCATGATGGGTGTTGAGGGGTAAACCCATTTTACATCTTTCTTCGAAATAATCTTTAACTCGGAAATATACTCGAAGACTTTATCATTGAAATTAGGGGTTCCTTCACGCATCCACCTGTAATGTTCTTGCCTTAGAGGACGAGATTTGGGTTTAAACCTCAAGAACTCCACCAAATATATAATATTGATGGAAGAATTTATGCTTTTACTAAAATAGCTGACCCGTGAGCATAGTCTTTAACTAACACTTCGACTTTTAGAGACTCCTTAATACACAGTGCTAAATTATTTAAAAGTTCTTTACTCTGAGGAGGTTGAAGTTCTACTCTATAACCATTCCTTATGGGAGTTATCCATGCTTCCAGGAAAGTAAAACCCAGTTTATTCAAGCATGTTTTAACTATCTCTTGTAAGTTTAAGTAATCGATCCCCGACGACATTTAAGCTCAATCCACTAAGTCTCTTCTCCTCTAAGTATAATTCACTAAGGGCATTATAGATTTCAGTATATTCTTCACGGTCATCGAGGTTACTCCAGCTAATCTAGCCAACTTACTCATACTTACTCTCTTATTTTTACCTATTAAAACCAAGTATAATGCTGCTGCTGCAACAGCGCTCGGGTTCTTTCCGTGAAGTATCCCTACAGTTTTCGCCTTATTGATTATTTCGATTGCTTGTGTTAAAACATCATTATCGATATTTATCATTGGTGCTAATCGCTTAATTAAGTAGTCACTTGGATCTGGAACCGGGGGCTTTAAGTTGAGGTGTTGTATAATTCGCCGATACAAACTCTTTACTCTAGCTTTAGATGCTTTCGCTATGCGGACAGCTTCCTTGAATAAGAGGGGGATCCTGCTTCTGCGGCACGCTATGTATATGCTAACTGTGGCGAGTTCTTCTGGTTTATATCCCTGAGCAATCCTAATTACTATAGCTTGTTCCGCTATTAACTTAGCATTATTGATTATATCAACTGGTAAATTCATGTAACCCGAATACTCTTCAATTAATTTCCAAGTTTTATTTATGAACCTTATTTTAGACCCCTTCGCGTCAAATGCTTTGCTTCGATACCAATTTTGTTATTCATCCTTATTAATGATGATTATTAACAGTTTCCAATGTAAGCTATTACCTCTATTTCTACGTCAACGTTTCTCGGTAAATTACTGACCTCCACTACGCTTCGAGCTGGAGGTTTCTCCTTGAAGTATGTGGAGTAAACTTCATTGAAATCCTGGAATCTTGAAATATCTCTGAGAAAAACCGTTACTTTAACGATATCCTCGATTCTGCCTCCAGCCTCCTCGACTATTGCTTTCACATTCTCTAGTACGCGTTTTACTTTGGCTTTAAAGTCTCCTTCAACTAAACTATTAGTCAATGGATCTAGAGGTATTTGACCTGATACAAATAACCATCCATTAACGCAGACTCCCTGTGAATAAGGGCCAATTGGTTTAGGTGCATTACTTGTAGTAATTATTTTCTTCATTTCAATTCACTTCTGTTTTTGTAACAATAAATACTATGATTACAATTGTTTTTAATTCTAAATGACACGTGCTCATGTTCCATATTCCACATGTTCCTTTATCGGTGTAACGGGTTTTAACCAGGTTCCGCGCGTACATCATCCTTGACTCTGTAGAAATAGGTCTTACTTCTTTAATCTATTAACTGTTCTCCTCGATTCCTCGATTAATCTCTCAATGATATTGAAAGCTTTTACAGCGTCTTGTTTATCTACGACAAGTATCGTGTCATTATGAGCTGAGACTATTTGAATTATGTTGATTCCTTGTTGAGCTAAAATCATGGTGATATATGCTATAAATCCTGGAGTTTTAATATTCTCGGGAGGACTCACCAGTATTATTGCGGATACGTCTACCATATCTAGCAGTGGCTCGGTTTTAATGTTATTTTTAATGTAATCATATATCTCCATGTTGGTTATAATGGTTATGTTACCAACGCTTTGCGTGATCGATAAGAACCTTGTTTTACCAGCTAGTTCCCCCGCTATTCTAGTAACATCCTTCAATAATGTAACATCGTAAGTTAAGATTGCTAAACTCGTTTTCACCTCGATACTCGTTGATGAGAGAATTTCCAGTATCATGTGTAGCTGAGGATACGATTTAATCTTATCCCTTGTTCTCAAAATAGTCATTTTTACTGCTTCTGGACTACAAGCAATATTATATCTTTCTCTAATCAACTCAGCTATAATGTTCGCTAACTTGGTGTAATTAGCGTATCCTTTCTCTATGCTTTCAACCATGCAAGGCGAGATCTCCAACACCGACCTAACGAGTTCACTTACATTGCTCCTCTTCAAAGACTCCACCCACACTACAACAATTCATACATAGTACTTATAAATGTTATAAATACAACAAAAATGTTCCAATCTCCTCGAGAGTCCTTCAAGCTCGTAATAGATGAAGCATAAATATTAAAAGACTGTTCCATCGTTGAAAATCCGCATGGTAAACAGTATGGGCATAAGGTGGAAAAATATGGGATACTTGAAAACAGGATTAATTACTGGTTTAATGTTAACGCTGTTAATAGCATTTGAATGCATAGCCAGCCTTCAAATCACATCTGCTCAGCAAGTTGTATTCAGAGTTGGTTGGGGTGGAACCTCATTTGATACTTTTAACCCCTTCACAACGTACACGCAGATCTCAACTTGGTCTACTCTAAACGTCTATAGTCGATTAATAAGGCCGACGAGTAATTACACTAGTTATGTCCCAGATCTAGCCGAGTCATGGAATATAATTAGTGAGGATATAATAAGATTCAACTTAGTTAAAAACGCTACATTCCATGATGGAAAACCTGTGACAGCGTACGATGTCGAATACAGCTTTTACTTGGCTAATCAATCATGGTCTACTAGAGCTCCAAACGTTAAAACAGTTAGAAACATAAGGGTAATAGACAACTATACCATAGAATTCAGTGTGTCCTCCGTTCCACTATTTCTTTCCCAAGCTGCAAGCGTGATAGCAATTGTTCCAAAACATATATGGTCAAATATTAGTGATCCATCAACGTATAATGCGTATCCACCAATAGGGTCTGGTCCGCTGAGAGTAACGGAGTATAAGGAGGGACAATACATTGTCCTAGAACCATACGATAAATTCTACTATTCTTGGTTACTGCCAAAAGTTGATCGAATAATAATCAAGTTATACCCAGATGTAACTAGTGCCACTAATGCGTTACTAGCGGGCGATATTGACGCTGTTGGACCATACATTCCCATGGCTCTTTATGAAACACTAGCTAATAACCCTCAGTTCAAAGTGTTCAAATCCCCTGGTATAATGTACTTCTACCTTTCCTTCAACGTTGATCCTGAGGGAACGGGGAACCCGACTCTAAGAGACATAAATGTTAGGCGGGCTTTAGCTCACGCAACTAATGTAACACATGTATGTGAAGTAGCATGGCACGGGTACTCTAAGCCCATAGCAAGCGTTGTACCTACATCCAACATGTTCTATAACTGGAACCTAAAACTATACGAGTACAATGTAACGCTGGCTTCAAAAATCCTGGATGAAGCTGGTTACAAGATGGGTTCCAGTGGTGTAAGAGTCTCGCCTAGCGGAGTAGAGTTAAAGTATACAATACTCGTTCCAAGCAAGTTCCCAGATGCAGTCAATGCTGCTCAACTAATAGCTAATATGTGGAGGCAGATAGGTGTGTTCGCTGAAGTGAAAGCAATGGATACAGGAAGTATGAGCGCGATCATATGGCAAAACGCTGATGGAAAAGTTAGACTCGGACACGACATCGACTTATGGGATTGGAACGTTGACCCCAATGATGTGACGATATTCGACGTATTTGTATCCGGTAGAAAACTAACAGGCATATCCGACTCAGGTTACAGTAACCCGGATTACGATGAATTATATGAGAGACTATTTGAAGCTAAAACAACGGATGAACTATACTCTATAACATACAAGCTACAGGAAATATTGTACAGGGATCTACCATACTTAAATCTATGCGAAATAGAGCCCATTCAAGCACACAGCGTTAGATTTACAGGGTTCAACTATGATTGGCCCAGTGGCCCATTCGGAGGAAACGATTGGTTAACATTCTTAAACGTTAGACTCGCGGAAACAACCACGACTTTAACACAAACAACTCAAACACAGTCAACTGCACCAACGACGAGTGATCAAACTATGTTGCTTGCAGCGTTAGTTGCAGTAATAATAGTTATTATTGTAGTAGCAGCTTTTCTCATATTACCAAGAATGAGGAGGTGAGTCCAATTGTTCTCTTATATTCTAAGAAAACTTTTTTCAACTCTCGCCTCAATCCTACTCATATTCACTTTAGCCTTCATAATGTTTAGGCTTCTACCCGGGGATCCCGTGTCGCTCATGTTTAGAGATCCCCGGTTAACGCGTGAACAAATAGATTACCTAATGCGAGAATTCGGGTTGAATAAACCATTATGGGAGCAGTATTTCATATATCTCTTAAATGCCTTTAGGGGAAACCTGGGAATATCATTTTACTATAAGCAACCAGTTAATGGAATTCTGATTGAACGATTGGTAAATACGCTCATACTACTTATACCTTCAACACTCTGCGCAATACTACTAGGAGTAGTCACTGGAAGCATATCCGCGTGGAAAAACAATAAAGCAATAGATAAAATTATTACGAGTACGTCACTGGTACTATATACTCTGCCTACGTACTGGCTGGGTGGTTTACTAATCATACTCTCAATAACTTACTTGAAGCTACCTGTCACAGGTATGTATAATTATGGAGTCCAATACGGTTCATACATTGATAGATTACTCGACTTATTCTCCCACATGACTCTACCATTTATAACTCTTACATTGGTTAGTTATGGTAGTTTCACCGTGATCATAAGGTCGGCCCTCGTAGATATTTCCACCGAGGATTTCGTGAAAGCGAGTTACGCAATGGGTTTCTCCGAGAAAAGAATATTCCTGAAGATCCTGTTGAAAAACGTATCTTTACCTATTCTGAGCATGAGCGCAATAGCTATAGGTACCTCTGTAGCTGGAGCAGTTTTAACCGAGACCGTTTTCGCTTGGCCCGGAGTTGGGAGACTAATATATGATGCTGTCATAAATAGAGACTATCCTCTTCTACAGGGCTCTTTCCTAGTTATCTCAGTATCAGTTGTGTTAGCTAATATGATTGCTGATCTATTATACGGCGTACTGGACCCCAGGGTGAGAACAAGTTGAGAAAAGCCAATAATTCATACTATAAATCAATAGCCTACATTATCAAAGGAAACAGCGACATGAAAGCAGGTTTAGCGATAACTGCATTATTCGTAATCTTAGCTTTAACGGCACCGTATATAGCTCCATATGGGGTATACGATACAGACACCTCCAGCATACTTAAACCACCCTCTATTAAACACTTACTTGGAACAGATGAAATGGGAAGAGACCTTCTCTCCTTGAATCTCTACGCTTTAAAATCAACTCTACTCGTGGGATTACTATCAGCTATCTTGGCGTCAATAATAGGTTTACTAATGGGAATAATCTCCGGTTATTACAATGGCTTAATAGACTGGGTTATTTCAAGAGTAGTAGATTTCTTAATCGCGATACCAGCTATTGTATTAATGATAGTCATGGGCTCCATTTTTGCGTCAGGAATATTATCAGTGATCCTCATAATAGCATTACTTAGCTGGGCCCCAATAGCGAGAGTAATAAGATCTATTGTTCTATCAGTCAAGGAATTACCATTCGTGCAGGCGGCTAAAGCACTGGGAGCCTCGGATCTAAGGATTATTCGTAAACACATATTTCCATCCGTTATCCCAATGACACTAGCTTTAACTATTTTATCAATACCAAACGCTATATTTTCATATGCTGCGTTAGTATTCATGGGAGTAGGATCCGTTGAGGAACTAAACTTAGGGACAATTCTATATTACGCATATGTTTCAGGTTCCTTAGCATCTGGTAAATGGTGGTATTTCATTCCGCCCGGTTTCCTACTAGTTATGTTATCGCTTGCTCTCATGATGACTGGGAGAGCTCTTGAAAGAGAACTAAACCCGAGACTTAAAGGAGAACAACACGAATTATGAGTCCTGCGTTGACTCGCGTAGTGATAGCTCCAATTTCATTAATGAATTAAGTGTGAAAATCAACGTTATTCAATAAATCTAATTAGATAACTCTAGAGAATATGTGATTGGAGTTCCACCAGTAAAACCATGAATTATCTGCATCTCATAGATAGATTAAATAGAAAATATAAGCGGGATATCTTAATAGTTAAATAGGTGATGTAGGCAGGGTTTGCCTGAAGGGTGAAGAGGCCCTCGATCACTGATTAAGTAGAATATACAGATTGATGGTTGTTAAATAATCAATACATCAAGCAACTTTTAAGTTACAGAATTTCAATTATTCAACATGCATAGAGCGAGACCTCGGTTACTGTAAGAGATATTTACTTATTATTGGGTACGTGGACTGTTCATTGCTCACTTTACTCAGAATAATTGACCACGGATTAAATCGTGTGAATAAATACGTGGACAATATATCATTAAAGTGTGTGGTAACTATGAGTTCAGATATACGTGTAAGAAAATTGGAAGAAATCATAGAGGAGATTGAAAAGCTAATTGAGAGGCTCGAAAAATCAGATCTACAGGGTAAAGAGAATATCATTGGGAAACTCGAAGATTTAGTGGAGAATGCCGAAGACGTTATCGTTGAAATATCGGGTAAGAAATCTGATACCGAGGAATTACGAGAAGTACTCGGAGTTGTCGCACCATTCCTTAAGGACCTCGGTTCAACGATGAAAGATATCTTAGATACAGCCCTCGGAAAACTAACCGAGTTCCTTGACGGTAAAAAGCTCGGTGAAAACATTGCTTCACTCTATGAAAACCTCAAGAAGACCGGTATGCCTGATCAAATGATAAATGAAATAGTGAAAGAATATGTTAGAAAATTGCTTGAATCTGCTCCAGATTTATCAAGTCTCCTCAAGAACATCTTCTCGGGATTAGAAATTTCACCATCTATTGGCAAAAAGAAACATGGTGAAATCAATAAAAAAGGCGAAGAAAAACCCGAAAACAATCATTGAATAAAACAGAGTAAAAGCTAAGGTAGTGATCATTGGGTAATGGAAAAGGTGATGATCTCTCATTACTCGAGGAACTGGTTTTTAAACTCGACTTACTGCTTAGAAAACTCAGTGAATTAGAGAAGGTAATCTCTAAGGCTATCGGTACTAATAGCGATATTAACCCAGCTGCGAGTTTAATTATGTCAACAACTACTTTTCAAATTGCTTATGAATCAACGCTTAGAGTCCTCAAGTTACTGACCAAGTTCAAGGGATTAGATCCCATTTCGAAAACCATAATTCAAGTATTATCCAGTTGCCAGAAACTCTCAATTATGAGTATATATAGGGAAGTTAAAAGAATAAGGGGCAAGGGATCTAGACGCATAATTTCGCAGAAGCTAAGAATACTCGAAGCAATGAATATCGTAATTAACACTGGATCAGAGAAAAGGCCTAAATACATGTTAAAAGAATGCGTTGAAAAGGAATAATTATGAAAACTAAGAGTCTTATCAATGTTCTAATAATTCTCTGGTTTTCCCTCCTCATTTTACTCACATTGCTGCGTTTACTATCATGGTTTTTCTATGTGAAAGTAAAATTATTTATGTGGAGTCGATTCAATGCGCGGAAACTCAGAGTATTATTGTACGCGAAGAGATTGCCTAGTGATCTAATCAATGACATAGTAGGTCTTTACACTGTAAAACTGGAAGAGTTTTCACGCAGTTACTCTCTTGCAAGGCTGTTACAGATTTATCGATAAGTTTAGGTATCTGTGAATACTTTTGAGTACCTGATGTTGTGGAGTATTGTTAATTACTACTCCTAATACGACTTCCCAAATGATCCCACTGAGGTAACGTAGAGACTAGATGAAGACCCGGTGGCGTAGGAATTAGCTGGAGCCCATGACGCTGATTTAAGCAAATGAACTCACACCGAGACCCAACCACGCTAACAGAAATACAGTAATTCACAGATATCGTCAAATATCATTAGCGGGACTTCTTAAAACCTTGAGAAGATGCGATGCTAAACTACGAAGCCATGCATATAGGTGTTTTTCATGGTTAAACCATGTAATAGCTTAGTTTTTTGAAATAAGATGAGTGAAGAGTGCGACTATTTATCCTCTAGGTTAATGCTTATTAAATCAACGGAATTAATTCTAGACCTGGAACATGAGGTGATATGATTCGCCAATTGATAGAAGAATTTATGATCACCCAATTCTCACTTTTCACCGTGGTAGGAAACTAGTGTTTGATTTTGAAGGAGTACCTGTTGAAGCTTATGAAGGAGAAAGTGTTGCGGTGGCTTTATATGCTCTAGGAGTCGATGTGTTTTCCTGGAGCCATAAGTTGAAGAGGCCTCGTGGACCATTCTGCATGATCGGTAAGTGTAGTAACTGTTTTATGTCAATAAATGGTTTACCTAACGTGAAATCCTGTAGAATACCCGTTAAAGACGGTTTAAAAGTTGAAAGACAAAGAGGATGGGTTGCTCCCGAGGCAATACATCTAATGGACAAGCACTCGGAAATCGTGGAGTTAAACCCCGACTTGTTAATAATTGGTGGAGGACCAGCTGGTTTAGAAGCCGCTTTGACTGCTTCGAACTATGGATTAAACGTTGTTTTAGTAGATGAGCACTTTAAACTAGGGGGTCAATTACTTAAGCAAACGCATAAGTTTTTCGGTAACGTAGAGCTTTTCGGAGGTATGCGTGGTTTCCAAATAGCTGAAGAATACTCCAGAAAAATCAGCGAGTTAAGAAACGTTCAAGTATTAACTAATACAGTAGTCTATGGAGTTTTCAGAGGCGGAGTCGTGGGAGCTATCAATGAGAGTAAACACTATATAATTAAACCTAGAGCAGTTATTGCTGCAACTGGTGCCCAAGAACGATATCTAGATTTCCAAAACAATGATCTCCCAGGTGTCATAGGTGCGGGAGGCGCGCAAACCATAATGAACGAGTTCGGTGTTAAACCCGGTGAAAAATCCATAGTTATTGGTTCTGGTAATGTGGGCTTAATAATCTCTTACCAGCTCCTACAATCCGGTGTAGAAGTGAAAGGCGTGGTTGAAATTTTAAGTGAAATAGGGGGCTGGTTTGTTCATGCAGCTAAAATACGTAGGTACGGAGTTCCAGTTTTCACTAGGCACGCTTTAAAGTATGTGGAAGGAAATCCACGAGTTCAAAAAGCAGTGGTTGCAGCCGTGGATGACAAGCTTAATTTTGTACCGGGGTCCGAGAAAGAATTCGATGTCGACTTAGTTCTATTGGCTGTAGGCCTTGAACCCGATGCGAGATTACACGCACAAGCAGGTGCTGTAATGAAATATATCCCGGAGCTAGGTGGACTAGTACCCATAAGAACACGCGATCTCGAGACAACCGTTGTCAACATGTACGTAGCAGGAGACTCTTCAGGCATAGAGGAAGCAACCACTGCTATATTAGAGGGTAAAATAGCTGCGTTATCCATTGTTTCGAAACTATGTGATGGATCCAGAGCCGAGAATGCTTCAAGCACATTGGAGAAAACACTGAGATTTCTATGGGATGAATACAGGAGTTCACCGTTACTAACTAGAGCTCGTAGAGGCAAAGAACAGGCGACAGTGCCACGTGAAGAACTCGAGGATTTCAGGAAGAAATTCCCCTCCCCTATTTCATTCGGGTGATAAGAAGTGAATACCGTGAAATTCCGGTTAACGGGCGTTATTGAATTGCGTGAGCTAAAAGAACTCGGCTTATTGCCACCAGAGGAAAGGTTAAAGAAGGGGCCTGTAGCCATATTAGAGTGCCCTGAGCAAATACCATGCAATATATGTGTTCCTTACTGTGGCTTAAAGGCCATTAAAATGGATAAAATAACAGATATACCGAGAGTTGACTGGGATAAGTGTACTGGTTGCGGACTATGTGTAGCAGTTTGCCCTGGATTAGCGGCGTTCGTAGTCGATTTGTCGAGAAATGATTATGATTACGTTACACTCCCCCACGAGTTCTTGCCGGTACCTAGATTAGGTGAAACCGTGACTTTATTGAATAGAAGAGGGGAATGTGTAGGAGAAGGAGTAGTTGTACGTTTGTGGGAGAAGAATAAAACACGTGTTGTCACTGTTCGTGTTCCAAAAGGCCTCGGATTAGAGGTGAGAGCGATATGGGTGGAGAAAAAACAGTGATTATCTGCAGATGCAATGATGTTACATTAGATGATGTCTTAACAGCAATCCATGAAGGAATAGACGACTTTGAACTACTTAGAAAATACTTGAAGATAGGTTTTGGGCCGTGTCAAGGCAGGAGCTGTATAATGATCGCAGCCAGGATATTTGCTAAGGAGAAAGGTTTAAGTATTGAGGATGTTTTGAGAAACTACCGTATTAGACCCCCGATTATACCCGTGTCCTCAAAGTACTTTATTCATGGTGATAATAGTTGAGAGTAGTCGTGATTGGAGGAGGAATAAGCGGAGTATTTATTGCATACGAGTTGCTAAACCGCGGAGTCAGAGACATCACTATAGTGGATTCTAGTTATCCCGGATGCGGTGCAACATTTAGAAACATGGGTTGTTTTAGATCATCTTTTACTTCCGTAGAACACGTTATTTTAATGAAAAAAAGTATTGAAGAATGGATTAAACTAAGCAGAAAACTTGGTTTTAAGTTAAAGCAAAATGGTTACCTCTGGGTTGCCAGGAGAGATGAAACCGTTGAAACATTCAAAAAACTCGCATCCTTTCACAATCAATACGGGGTTCCATCAAGAGTACTTGAGCCAAGTGAAGTGAAAAGCGTTGAGCCCAAGCTTAACATAAACATTATTTCCGGGGCAATGTTTGATCCTACGGCGGGTAGAATGGATATACTAGAAGTTTTCACTAAGCTCTACCTTGAATTAAGGAAACGAGGCGTGAAATTCCTGAATTACACGAAGGCCGAGAAACTGATCTCTGACAGTGAGAAAATAAGATCTGTTAAGACTTCGCGAGGGATCTTAGAAGCTGATGTATTCATAGTGGCTGCAGCGGAAGGATCTAGGGAGATACTCAGTAGTATTGGAGTCAGGCTACCAATAGATCCCATGCCAAGACATCCCATTGTAACAGAGCCTTATTCCGAGGTAATAAAGCCGGCTTTAATAATCGACTGGGATACACCTGGATCCCCGCACATAACTCAAACAGAACATGGCTCATTAATATTGGCTAGAGATATAGCGGATTCTCCAGGGTTACCCCTAAATTCCCATAGATTCGACGCTTTTCACCTAGTAATTAAACCACTATATGAGCTACTGCCTTTCTTATCTCTCGTGAACATTGAGAGATATTGGATGGGGTATTACGATATGACCCCTGATCATCACCCAATATATGGACCCGTAGAGCCATACAGTAATTTATACGTTGCAACGGGTTTCAGTGGACATGGAATGATGATGGCTCCAGCTACGGGTATAATTATAGCAGACTGGGTCCTCGAGGGCAAACCAAGAATAAGTATTGCGAATAATTTAACGCTCACTCGGTTTAAAGAAGGAAAACTTGTGAAAGAACTAGCCGTTGTTGGATAATTGCAAATTAAACCTCTTTAAGCAATTCGATCAGCGATACTTTTAAAGCGTTAAGTTTATAAGATGCAAATTTATACGCTACCGAATTCGGTGACGGCTTTGAGCTATGTGGAAGCAATAGGGTTGATTGGTTTAGTCTTAGTTTTCGCGTCTTTCATTATTAGGAACTGGGTTTGGTTATATGCTCTCAATCTATCTGGTGCATTAATGCTTGCTGTTTACGCTTTTCTAGTAGGTAACACTATATTTCTTATTCTACAGTGTGGAATAGCCTTATTGTTAACATATAGACTTATAATTATAATTAAAAAGAGGAATCAAAGAGGGATCAATTAAGTATTTTACAAGGTGATATTCATTAAGAATCAACAATTATGAGAAGAGCTAATTGTATTTACTCATTTTTCGAGAAGCTGACCTGGATTCTTCGAAGAGATAAGATACCTGAGGCTGCGAGCATATTCCTCGTTTCATTTCTCATAATGTTCGCTTTTCTAAGTTTACTGAAAGTTGAACCAGTCGGTATAGGTGGAATTCTACTCGATTTCTGGTGCGAGGCACGGGGAGTAAATAACACTACGTGCATAAACCAATTTAACTCCAGCCTTAACGTAGTTGAGCAATCGTTATCTCTGGCTTTATTTTTAACTGATATAGCGTTAACAGCTATATCCATGAAATTGAGGTATTTCGCCGCCATACTAGCCTTTTTTAACTCGTGTTCCTGGGTGTTGTTCCACCTCAATATTTAATTATGGGTGTTGAGTGGAAACTAATAGTATTCCTCATAGGTAGCATGGTGTTTGCCTCTATACTCAGAACTCTAGGAGTATTTAGATTAATAGGATTAGCCATTCTCAAAGCAAGCGGTAAATCGCCAATTATGTTTATATTGATACTATCGTTTATATCTTGGTTCCTCGCACTAGCTGTGGATGAAGCGACAAGCATTATTTACGTATTAATGCTCCTTCTTGACATCAAAAAGCTAACGGGAAAAGACATTAAACCCTTGGTTATTCTAGCTGTTTTAGCGACTAACACTGGAAGCTTAGCAATGCCTATTGGTAACCCTATAGGCGTCTACTTAGCTTTCACGGTTGGATTACATGCATCTGATTTCATGGTTCACGCTTTACCGCTCTCATTAGTTACTCTTTTATCTCTAATTCTTACAGCTTATTACTTGTTAAGGGAAAGCGTTAAAGAAATTATAGACGCTGTAACCTCCGAGAAGATAAACATTGTTTTTACTGAATTCTACACGAAGATCGAGGAAAGAGGAAAATTCCCCTTAATCTACGGTTTATCGCTGCTCATAGGGTTCTTGATCACCGTATCCTCGAGTAAATACTTAGCTGTTATATTACAGGGTATTTATGGGGAAACCATAGATCTTCATTCTCTATTAGCGTTCATCCCGTATATCTTTATCTTCTTATCTTTAGAGGAGTATAAACCAAAGAAACTTGAATCGGTTTTAGTACACGGCGTTGAATGGCCTTCACTCTTTTTCTTCATCGCATTATTCATGCTTGGGTATTCTCTGACGTGGCTGGTTCAGCTGTAAAGACCGCCTACTTAATTGCTACTAGTACGCTTGGACTTAGCGAATCTGCTTTGAGAGAGATATTACTGGTAGCAACTGCTTTTGCTAGCACGTTTCTCGATAATTTATCCGTTATAGTTGCCTTTACACCTGTTGCTCAAAGCCTTGTATATGCTGGAGCTTCAACTAATGTTTACTGGGGCTTATTGTTTGGTGGAGTACTAGGAGGCAACTTTACACCTATTGGTTCAACAGCTAATATTGTTGCAATAGGTCTATGCGAGAAAGCGGAATTCAGGGTTTCTTGGAAAGACTGGTTTAAACTCGTGTTAGCTCCTACGTTGATTCAAGTTTTGATCGCGCGTATTTGCGTATTATTCTAGCTTCAACTTTTTACTGACTATCGTATTTCCCTTAGTTGAGTTTAACGAGTTAAATCAAGTAGAGGGCTTATTGCATTCATTTAATAGTTACTTCACCCGTGGTTTCCTTAACGAAATCCGTAGCTATCTTCAATAATTCATCGATCTTCTTCACTCCACTATGTTCTTCTTTTTTCTTTATTTCGTTGTTTTCAACGTAGAGTATTATAGTAGTTGGAGAAGCATGTACATCGAACTTCTTGAATGCAGTACTAGCTGCTTCTGAAACACACTCCCTCGCAAACCAGTCGCAGAGTACTATGACGTAGTTGAATTCTCCAAACATTTTCCCAAAGATCTTAACGAATGGGAACCAGTAGTTATCGTATGCTCTACAAGCTGGGCACCTCGCGTTATCAAAGTATACCATGTAGTAGCCGTTACCCCACGGCAGGTTGGGGTTTCCACTAACTTGTTTCAATACCCATTTCTCCCGGTTAAAGTCATATACATAGATTCCATGCGGTGAATCTGGTTCAATCTTTTCTAGCTCTAACCCCTCTCTGCCTTTCTTCTTCTCTACATCCGTTGAAAGCATTTTCTTAAGTAAGTCTAAGAGCTCTTTCTCCATTTTTGACACCGTTTGATATCATAAATTTTATTTAGCGTATTACAGTATTTTAAGTAGGTAATGCTTTAAAAGACCCATGCGTATATATTGAAACACGATTAAGGAGAACGTTTAATAATTCTTAAAACATAATTAAATAACTGTAATTATTGTTTTAGGGCATTAGGAATGATTGAGTATAAGTTAAAACAAATAGTAAGGGAAATAGGTGTCTTGAAGATAGATTCATGGAATCTAGTGGAGGTGGAGACCAATGAGTAGATCTTCGCTTGACGACATAGATATGAAAATTATTAATGAACTAGTAAAGAACGCTAGAGTAACTTACCGTGAATTAGCTAAATTAGTAAATTTAACAGATGTAGCTATAATTAAGAGGATTCGTAAACTTGAGCAAACCGGGGTTATAAAGAAGTATACGGCTATAATTGATCCAAACGCGCTGGGTTACTCTAAAGTAAGTTTTACAGGTATAAATGTTAAACCAGAGAAGTTGTTTGATGTAGTGAAGTTACTCAAGGAGAAAACATATATTAAATACTTAGCGTTAACTAGTGGAGATCACGATATCTTAGCTATTATATGGGCAGCATCAGCTAATGAACTCGAGAAAATTCACGAAGAAATACTGAGTTTAGACGGTGTATTATCAGTATACCCAATGATCCTCTCTGAAGTTGTTAAAGCTGAAGCACATATATAGGATAAATGTAACTCCATTGAAATGGAAGGGTGCGGTTTTTGTCGAGTTTGAGTTCTGGAAATAACTTAGATTATATTTACTTCTCGCAGGATTTATTCAAGTACGTTTTACCCAGCGGTGTTCCCAGAAAATCTCTAATAGTACTCGCAGGGGAGGGAGGTTCAGGTAAATCTGTTATCATAGCACACATAGTTAAAGACATTATCTCAATGGGTGAACCAGTTCTATATGTGGCATTAGATGATGACCCTCAAACCGTTATCAATCAATTATCCTCCTTTAAAACCAACACTGAAAAAGCATGTGGTGAAAAGAAGCTCGTGATAATTGATGGTTTCAGCTACCTTGTGAAACCCAAGAGATTAAATTACTGTGTTGAAGAAGAAATTACACCTGATAATCCAGAGTCAATAGTATCTACGTTGATTAAAGTAGCTGATAAATACCGGTTAGAGAACCGTGGGATACTTGTCATAGATTCACTCAATGAGGTAATGGTATCACTTGATCCAACGAGGTTTATCTTGTTTACAAAGTCGCTTAGAGCCAATTTCGCAAAATCCAGGGGAATAATGACTATTACGACTTTGCATACTTCAACCCAAGGCTTCAGAGAGTACCTACTAAGTATTGAGCACCTAGTTGATGGAATAATGGAAACTGCGAGTATACCGGGGGAACTAGCGCAGCAAATACCAATATTCATTAGACAAATAATGGTTAGAAAAATGAAGGGAGTAAATAGTAAACCTGGATGGATTCTTTACGGAATAGATAATGAGGGTTTAAAACCAGTTATGTTGAAAATAACGGGTTCAAGTAAGTGAAATCTTACTCTTACTTACTAAGTAAAGTATTTTAGCGTATGTCTTATCAACCAATTCATCTATACTTCGTGAAAAAACATATAAACCTAGAGGAGAATATTCAGCTTCACTGCAGTTAATTATAGCTAGATCTCTTTCGAGAATAACCTTAGCGTAGAACCCATAGTCCCCTTCTCTTACACAAATCACTATGTTTTCCTCTCCTAGGCTAGTTAGGACTAGCAAATACTCGTTTTCGCGTTCACTAATAGTTCTCCCTGTTCTACTCGAGATCTTCTTTATGAAATCCTCAAGCAAACCAGTAGACCTTGCTAAATTGACTCCACTATTTTCTTAGTTTCCTCAGGTAAAGCTTCTTCGCTTACAACTACCCCTGTTAAGGGAGGGGTTTTCGTCTTATATCCTGTTACAATGTACCTCGAAGGATTCGATATATCTCCCTGCTCCGTTTTCTTCCCAAATCTTATATTTAAAACTCTTACTTTTACGTAAAATCCATCAGGTCTCTTAATGTACACGTATTTCCCATGCTTTAAACCCATCTACTTCACCAGTTATTAGTCATTTAATTCTATGTCTACTCCATGTATAGAGGTAACCCAATATAAAGTTTATAATGAAGCCGACTACTATTCCCACGAACTGACCAATCCAAACAGGTATTTTAAATAAGAATGGCAGTAAATTAGCCATTGAAACCTGAGATAGGAAACTCGCAATGCTCGCCGAATGGTATTTAATTAATCTCTCAGTTATACTGCGAATTGATTTACTTAAACCAGTACCTCTGAAAGTGATGAGTTCATGCAATGTGAAGTTGAATATGACGCTTACTTCAAAACCCAGAACCGAAGCAACAGTGTTGGATATTAAACCAAGGTACTTTGATAAAGTAGAGTAAGTGTAAATGACTGCAGCTAAGTTAACGAGTACTCCTAAAGCTCCTATGGTTAAGTATATTAGAACACGTGATAGCTCAGATAATGGGAGAGCTAGGAACTTGGGTAACTTAAAAGAGTACACTGAGTACCAATCAATAGGTTCAAGTCTTACCATGATCCTATTCTTATTATTAACCCCGCCCAGGTATCCAATAACTACGTCGCCGTTGATTCTTCCAAGTGTTTTAACTCCCAGAAATTTTAATATAATGTAATTTAGCTTAGACATCCTTGTTACTATAATAGCTTGTCCACTAATAGCACTATTTAACTTATTCTTAAGAATTTCAATCCATGGAGGTATACTGCAGATACTTGAATTTCCATTTAATTCTACGCATTTAACTTCTTCCATGAAGTTATCAATCCTGGTTCAAGTTGATGTAATTAATAATCAATGTTTAAACATAGTTGACAAGATGTAATTAATTTTACATGAGAAATAGCACCTGCAATAAATATTTAATAACTAGATCTCCCCATTGCTATAATCAGCGGAACGGTGAAGACAGTGATTTGCCCGGAAAACATAGTGATAGAGTCACTGTGGGCAATTATATTGTTTGCTTACATTATATTTCTAATATACCTAACTAAGAAACTTTTCAAGTACATGATGAAACTAAATATGAAAACCAATGTAGCTATCTACTATAATAGGAAAATAATACACATATTAGCAGGAGGTTTAGTAGCCTTCCTCGTACCTTATATCTTTACTTCTCCTTTAATTCCCACAATATTTGCACTGGTGTTAGCAGTCATCCTATATATTCCCCACAGAAAAAAGAACCTACTAAACTGGTTTCAAGTATCCGATAACTCGTATGAAGTTAATTTTGCTATTTCGTGGGGTCTCTCTCTTCTCTTCGTTTGGCTAATAACGGGAGAACCATATTATGCTATTGTACCTCCTTTATTTATATCCTTAGGCGATGCCGTAACAGGCGTTATTAGAAATGGGTTATACGGGAGAAGAAATAAATCATGGTATGGAAACATTGGAATGTTGGCTGTCACTGTGCCACTAGGGTTCTACTATGCTAAACTCCCAGGGTTGATCGCAGCTATTGCTTCAAGCGTTGTGGAGCATTTCGAGATACCGCCATTTCTAGATGATAATATACTCATAGGGTTAACGTCCTCATTAATCCTGATTGTTTCAGCTACTATGCGTTTATTTTAGCTTATGAATTAAAATTACATACAAATATAAGGGATAATTCTTGCTAGTTGAGGAGGAGTGGCTTAAGTTAGAAAACGAAATACTAAACTGCAGGAAGTGTAGATTACATGAGTCTAGGCGTAGAGCTGTACCGGGGGAAGGCAACAAGAACTCAATCGTAGTATTCATAGGCGAGGCACCCGGCGAGAAAGAAGATGAACTCGGTAGGCCTTTCGTAGGAGCTGCTGGTAAATTCTTAACTGAGTTAATTGAATTGATTGGATTCAAGAGACAGGATTTCTACATAACGAATATAGTTAAGTGTAGACCACCCGGGAACAGAGATCCTTTAGATGATGAAATTCAAACATGTTTACCTTACCTAATTCGTCAACTGGAATTATTGAAGCCTAGGATCATTGTAGCTCTAGGAAGACATGCTGGGAGAGTTTTATTCAGTTTAACTGGGTTAAAATGGGTGAGTATGACTGCGCATCATGGAAAAGTTTTTAGTGCAAAATTAATGGGTTTCGATGTTAAAATTGTTCCAACATATCATCCAGCATCAGCACTATATAATCCGTCATTGAGGAAAAACATAGAAGAAGACTTCAAAAACGTGATAAAGAAAACAATAGAAGAAGAACAAAAGCCAAAATCCGAGAGAAAACAAGCTAGAACACTACTAGATTTCACGCGTAAAACATAGCTGTAAAACCCAGTAAATTCAGTGAGCATTATTAATCTTGCTCTAATTTCCCTCCCTATGTATTCTCAGAGTAGTTCATGTTACCACATGGAAATCGACTTGAATCCCTCTCTTAGCACTTTCCTAAGTTGATACTTAAAATACCCTATTCCTATCAGAAGAAAAACCATGGTGTAAATGGATCCTGTTATTATTAGGTAGTTTAATTCGACTACTGGTTCTATTCCAAGCATCGAATATCTAATTAACTCCGCTGTGTAACTGAAGGGAGTCAATAATGCAAATACTTGTAATGGTTCAGGCATTAATTTTAAGGGGAATAATCCACCCGTGGCAACTGGAAGCACGAAGTTTATTATTTCTACTATGAAGCCGACTGCGCTAGTGGAGATCATTGTACCCCCGAGAATTAATGCGTATCCCATTAAACACATTAAGAATAACGCGAACCCATATATAAAGAGAACGAGGTTTAAGACACGTATTGTTGGCGGAGACCAAAGTATTGATAGTAAAATATAGTTGACTATTAGGGCTATTATTAGCCATAGAATCGATATTGGTAGTATACCTAAGTAATGCGGCAGGAACCCGCTTCCACTAGCAATGTAGTACTCTATTCGCCCCTCGTTTATCATCCATCTTATTTCAGCTGCCCAATCCCATGACGCAGTAGAGAAAAACAGAAACAGCATTATGCCTATAAATATCCTCGTTGCAACCTCGTTTACGTTAACATCGCTCCCAGTGAACATTATTACTGGAGCTGAGAACATCGTGATCCAAAGCGCCATGCTCATTAATCCATATATGAATCCCCTTGATCTAATGAACTCTGATACAAAGTATGCTTTGAATACAGCGTATGCTCTTCTAAGAAGTCCTAACACCTTCTTTCACCTTTTTACGCTCCCAGCTACTTAGAGTGAACTGACTTATTGGTATGTATATTATAGCAAGAGTAAACGCTATTGCAAATAAAACATATACACCACTCTGAATTCCAATAAGTAATCTCTGGGCAGCTTCTACTATGTGCGAGGAGGGAATAAGTGAACTAATAATATATGCTCCTAGAGGCATGTAAATCCTCGGGTAATATACACCGAGAAAAATCATTATGAGTGGTCTAACAACGTTTAAAATTCTCCATGATTCTCCAACTCTGTGAACACTGCTTGCTACAAATATCGCGAAAGGTATCATTATTAAGCAACCCAGTGCAACTACACCCATTATTAGTAAACTCAGTAGTAAACCCCCTAATCCAAAGTAATAAATGTATACGGGTAGTAGACTCGTGAACCCCAATAAAACAAGCAACGTTAACCTAGGAAACGGTATTGCTGCGTATAGTTTGAACCTATTGACCGGTGAAGCCAATATGTAAATGATCGTGCCTGTATACGTATCAAATAGTGGCTTCCAAAGCAAATCATCTAAACTGGTTAGAATCGACATTAACATGTAACTAGCTGTTATCATGTATAAAGCAGGTTCAATACCCATTTTTTGAGTGAATACGCTCGGTGAACCAGCTGAGTAACCTATGAAGAGTGTGAATGCTGTGAATATGTAGGGATACATTATAGTTGTTAAGAGAACGGATTTCCTTCTGAATACGTCATTGTATACGAGACGGTATTCTGCTCTGAGAATATCAATAAAGCTCATTTTGTACCCTCACTAAAGTATATGAATACGTCTTCCAATGTTGGTTCCTCAATCTTAACTGATATTATCTCGAACTCGTTTCTAACGAGCATTTTGAGTATGTCATCAAGTAGTTCTTCCGGCTTCCTCAAGTGTATTTTAACGCTGAGTATGCCGTTGTCCTCTGCTTTAACATCGTATTTTAAACCCATGGTTTCAAGCATTGGTTTCACGTCGTTTCCACCTCTGATCAATATGTTCAGTATCTTCAACTTAGGTATTCTCTCTTTGAGCTCGTTGGGTGTGCCCTCAGCTACTATTTGCCCTTTATTTATCAAGATTATTCTATCGCAGACGATCTCGGCTTCAAACATGTTGTGTGTTGTGTACAACACTGCTTTCCTCTCACCATGCGCTAGTTCTTTCACAAGTTCACGTATTCTTCGAGCACTAGGAGGATCTAGGCCTAGTGTGGGTTCATCGAGTAATAATATTGGTGCATCACTGAGCAATGCTCTTGCAAGACTTAACCTCGCTTTCATGCCAAGACTGAATTCCTCGAATAATTTACTATCAGCACCTAGTTTATCTAATTCAAGTAATTTAACCAAGTAATTTATTCTTTCAACAGCTTTCTGCTTAGTTAACCCATATAATGCCGCGAAGTACTCTAAGTTTTCTCTACCAGTGAGTTTTCCGTAAAAACCTTTCTCAATAGTTAACATTAATCCAATGTTTCTTCGAACCTTGTCAGGTTCTCTAACAACATCATACCCTGCGACTAACGCTGTCCCCGAATCCGGTAGAAGTAAAGTGGATAATATTTTAATCGTGGTGGTTTTCCCAGCACCATTAGGCCCCAGTAATCCCACTATTTCACCATATTTTACCTTAAAGCTTACTCCACGTAAAGCTTCAACATTCTCCTGTAAGGATCTAAACAACCCCTGCTTCTTCTTCACTTTGTAGGTTTTAACGAGTTCCCTTGCTTCAACAGCATTCTCCATGTCGTACCCCTATTAAAAACACTAAACTACTAATATTAGTTATCTAAACTTATATTCACATCTTTTATTACTTTGCCTTTAGCTATTACACATTAAGCATACCTCGCGCATCAATAAAGTATTCTTTCTCCTTACCTAACTACATTGAATCACCATGAATATCCTAAAGTAAAGGTGGATTTTTAATAAGAGTTATAACTAATCCACTGCTCGGTGAACTAAATTTGGTGGAAGTTATCCCCGTTCTAGACATCATGAATGGCTTGGTTGTACATGCTATTGCTGGACATAGGGAGAAATATAGACCTATAGAGAACAGTGTTATATCTGATAATCCTTATCCCTCCTCGATTTTAAGTGGCCTTAAAAACCTGGGTTTTACAACGGTTTACATAGCCGACTTAGACGCTATCATGAAGAGAGGAGATAATACTGACGTAATCAATATGGCTGAAAGATTGAATTTCAAAGTTCTAGCTGATATAGGGAGAAGAGGCTTAAATCTATTAGATAAAGATAAGGTAGTTTACGTTATAGGAACCGAGTACATTGAATACCCTATCGAATTAAAGTTGCTTGAGAATAGAGCTATAAGCATAGATATGTATGGAGATCACGTATTATTTAGTAATACCCGTGTAAAAATCAATGAAGTCCTCAAAGATCTAAGATCAATCGAGTACAAGAAAGTACTCGTAATAGATTTAAGCCGGGTTGGCACAGAGCTAGGAGTAAATAAATCCATTGCTTCCAAATTAACAGAATATTTCCCAGGTAAAGTAATTGTAGGTGGAGGCGTTAAAAACGAATACGATATACTGGAACTAAAAAACCTTGGAGTAACAGGAGTTCTAGTAGCAACGGCGATACATAGGGGAATAATACGTAAGCCTACATATTGAAGCATGGCCTTGTCAAATGTAGTTTCCCAGTAGTTTTATCGCCTCCTAGTCTCCAGACATATCGCATTAAATGCAATCACTAGGCCCCTGTATAACCTTCACCAAGTGCCCGACTTCCATGGTAAAAACTCTTGAATCACCTAGTTAAAATAATTACTTGATTACCTGTACTATCCTAGAACATAGACAAGCCCCGCGCATGATTTAAGAATAGAACGATTAAATAACAACGCAGTTAATGCCAGTTAAATGCACGGTAAACTAGGATTTCCTGCATACACGCTGTGGTGGTTCGAAATAAGCATATTTAAGAAACCTCTAGGTTATTGATGGTTTGTGAGTAGGAGTATGTGGTGTGTCAGTTGAGGATTCTAGTTACTGGTGGTGCTGGCTTCATTGGTAGCCACGTTGTGGATAGGTTGGTTAATGAGGGTTTTCGGGTTAGAGTTGTTGATAACTTGAGTAGTGGTAGGTTAGCTAATATCGAGAGGCACATTGACTCTAGTACTATTGAATTAGTTGTCGGGGACTTGAAGGATCCAGAGGTTGCTTTGAGAGTCGTTGACGGCGTAGACACGGTATTCCACTATGCTGCAACCGGAGGTTGAAGTTAGCACTACAAACCAAGAGGTGTACTTCAATGAGAATGTTGTAGCTACATTCAACCTACTGGAGGCTATGAGGAGGAATGTGAGGGAGTTGGTCTTCGCATCCTCTAGCTCTGTCTATGGAGAACCCTTGGAAATCCCCGTCGACGAGGATGCCCCTATTAAACCAGTCTCTATTTAGGGCTAGTAGGGCTTCTTGTGAGAACTTGATCCACGCATATGTAAAACTATATGGATTTAAAGCTATTGCACTAAGATACGCTAATGTAGCTGGACCAAGACTTAGACATGGCGTTATATGGGACTTCATAGTGAAGCTGAGGGAGAACCCCCACGAGCTAGAGATACTTGGTGATGGAGGGCAAGTTAGAAGCTACATATACATAGACGACGCTGTAGAGGCAACTATGACCGCTTGGAGGAAGACGAGTGGCTACTTCGAAGTATACAACGTCGCGTCGGAGGACTGGATAACAATTAATGAATTAGCAGACATAGTCATAGAAACCATGGGCTTGAAGAACGTTAAGAAGAAGTACAAGCCAATACTACATGGAGTAGGGTGGCTGGGCGACGTCAAGAAAATAGCACTAAGAATAGATAAGATAAAGAGGCAGGGGTTTAAGCCTTCAATGAACTCGAGAGAGACAGTGAAGCGCACGGTCATAAATATCCTGGAGGAAATAGAGAGCAAAGCGTAAAAGTAATTCATGCTTCTCATGTAGGAAACAATTGGGCTATATGTGTATAAATACAATATAAATACAAAATGTTATAGCAAGTTACATCGATGGCTTAATAATTAGTTAAGAATACGAGTTAGTACACGGTATAATCCATACACGGTGTCGGCTTCGTGGAGAGGCAGGTGATAAAGGTCTATAAGAAAGGAATCATAGCTTTGCCGAGAAATATAAGAGAGAGGCTTAAAATAGAGGAGGGGACTCTTCTAGAGGTATACGTGGAGAATGGGAAGCTAGTATTGAAGCCCCTTGATTTATGGGATAGAGTCTGGAAGTGTTGTAGGGGTAGTGCGGAGGAGGCTGAGAGAGAACTAGATAGAGAAGAGGGAGAGTATTGAAGGAAGAGAGAGGGGAGGTAGTAGTCGATACATATATCATTCTCACAATGGTGTATGGCGAGCTAGGTGTCAACGCAGAGTGAGCAATGCTGGGATTAAACATGGGGAAATAACTGGTATTTTACCCGTAAATGTCGTCTACGAGCTTGTGTTACACTGGTTGAGGAATACACTCCCGGTTTTCAGAAACATAGAGGAGATAAAGACATTTAAATCAATGTACTTTAAAGCCACTGATTTAAAACTAGGTGACTACGTAGAGTCAGCTAAGATGAAAGTAGAAGGAGACGAGATGCTGAAAAGCAACCTGGAGCTAAAAGAGGGGACATTGAGTCTAATAGATTCAACCATACCGTGGACAGCAATAAAGCACCATGCACCAATAGTGACTGGAGACAGAGATAGCATGGGTGGCGAAGAAAAAGGGAGTGGAAGTTATATGGTAATATACCGTTCTCGAGTGAATGATTAAATAACACTAGAGTCAGACTCGTTTTAAATACGATGAGGACACAGTTTCAACTAGATCATACATAGTCATGGCTTTAGCGCCTTGTATATGAATGACTTCCTCCCCGCTATGAATGGCGGGGATTCCCGCTTAACCGGGGAGGTTAGAGATTACCTAGTACACTACTATAGAGACGTGTATGGAGATGGAGGTGTGGGAGTAGAGATCGCTATTAAATAATTAAATACATTAAAATCATAGATTTCAGGGGTTTAATGTGAGTTTTGAAGAAGCTGAGTTATTGAGGAGTAGGGCTGAGTCGTTTCTCAGGAATGCACAGCGACTAATCGAGGAGGGAGAGGCAGACATTGCAATATTTAGCCTCGAGCAGTACTGTCAACTCATATTAAAGTATAAACTGCTTGTCTACACTGGCTCATATCCTAGAACCCATTCTCTCAGGCAGTTGATTAGAGAGCTCGGTAGAGTAGACCCGAGAATACTTGTATTAGTTAATGATGTGAAGAATCTACACTATGTTGCAAGACTAGAGGAGGCCTACATATCCTCGAGGTATCTACCATACAAGTACACTATTGAAGAAGTTAGGGATATAGGTAGATTCATACTAGAGGTGTTTAAACCCATTGTCGACTCAATATAAATCCAACTTAGAATACTTGAAGAATTATCTCGTGGTTGCTGAGAGAGTGAAGGAGATTGTGAAACTCCTCGATCCCAGTGCAAAAATATATGTATTTGGCTCCGTAGTGCGGGGATTATACACGGCCTCCAGTGACATAGACATACTCATTGTTACGGAGAATGTAAACTTAAAATACGATATAATGGTGGCAGTATATAGAGAGCTCATAGATGCACCAATACAACTACACGTAGTAACGCCGGAACTCTATGAGAGATGGTATAAGAGATTCATAAAACCAGGTGAAATAATAGAGGTATAGCATTGGACACGGTATTGAGGAGTCACTACACAACTCGCTTACACCGGGAAACCAGGCTTTTAAAACACACTCATATCACGCATTGAGGCTCTTTCAGGGAAACTATTAGGGGGTCGATAACATTGTTATAGATTGGTGGTTCTACGGCTAAGTATATTTTTGGACCAGTCTACTCCAGGCGTCTCGGTCGTAGTCTCGGAGTCAATAATGTCCCCTACAAGACTTGTACTTATAGTTGTATATACTGCCAGCTGGGCCGGACAAGCTATTTCACTGTGGAGAGGAAGTGCTTCTATGACTGGAGGGGTATAGCTAGTGAAATAGTGGGCTTCGTAGTGGAGAACAGGAATAGCGTTGACTACGTGACTTTTGTACCGGATGGTGAGCCAACTCTAGACGCGTGTCTTGGTAGAACTATAGAGTTTGTTAAGAGAGAAACTGGGGTTAGAGTAGCTGTTTTAACCAATGCATCTCTACTATGGATGGAGAGTGTACGCGGGAATTCAGAGTCAGCTGACCTCGTCTCGGTCAAAGTAGACAGTGTGAGGGGAGACGTGTGGAGGAAGATTAATAGGCCGCACCCATCGCTGAGACTAGATAGAGTGCTAGAGGGGATTAAGGAGTTTACAGTAGGATACAAGGGAGTATTGATATCTGAGACAATGCTAGTCCAGGATGTGAACACGAGTAGGGGGGAGTATAGAGATACAGCTCTATTCCTCAAAGAGCTAGGATTGTCTAAAGCATATCATCTCTACACCTATAAGACCACCAGCAGAATCCTTCGTCAAGCCACCCACAGAGAGGGATTTAATAGAGGCCTATGAAGAATTCAAGGAGGTGCTGGGTGCTGAGAGAGTAGAGCTACTAAACATGCCTGAGCCTCCTCCAAGAATGATTAGTGGAGACCCAGCCACATGGCTTTTAAACACAACTACTGTTCACCCATTGAGATACGAGTACGCAGTAGAGGCGTTGAAGAACAGAGTCGAAGACCCTGTTGGAATAATAGAGGAGCTGGTGAGAGAGAACCTATTATTGAAGACAAAGTACGCGGGGACAGTGTACCTCATAAGGAACTTCAAGCATAAATACTGATCTTTCAGAGTGTATAATTTTATTATGCTGAATTTGCCAAAAATCCTATAAAGACGCCTACTCCAGGTGATTAAAGGTAATGAGAATTCTTCGTGTAAATGTTGTGTTGTCGAGGATGGTTTAAAATCAAAGCCATAATAATTATTCTTAACGGTGTCTTCAATAATCTTGAGGTAAATTTGGTTATTCTACTAGTTTTTCTAGGTATTGCTCAATGTATTGTGTGTGGTCTACTATTCTCTCGATATGTCTCATTAATAGTGCTTTTAATGCTAGTTCTCTCTGAACTGTGTTGCTTGATGCGACTTCTACTAGTGTGGTTTTGTACACTTCATCAACGTATCTATCTATTTCTTCAACAATGTTCTTTCTACGTGTATTGAATTCCTCGAGGTCATGCAGGGCGGCTTCTACGGCTTCAATTGCTTTCTTAAACGTGTGAGGTAAGTCTACTAGTTTGTATAATCCAGATGTGGGTGCAAGCATAGAGTCTATCCTAGCTATTTCTCTACAGTACCTAGAGATCCTGAGGGCATCATATGCTATACTTAGTAATATATGGGATACCAAGAGGTCTCTTCCCAGTGGCTGTTCCTGTGCTATAAATAACAATACTCCATTTATGAATTGTCCACGCAATTCATCGAGTAGTACTGCAGTATTTTCTATTTCGCTCCATAATCGGCGCCTCTCCTCGAGTTCACTTGTTTCAATTAACCTCTGTGTTGCGTGCACTGCACTCTTAAGTCTCTGAGTCATGCGGTTTAATTCCTTTACCAATACTTCTAGTTTACGATGTGTTAGAGACAACTATAACTCACCCCTGAGGAGTTTCTGAGCGATCTCCGTGGATGGATGCAAAAACAAGTAGCTAGCGGGACCCTGCTCGATAATTCTCCCATCATATATTATAGCAACATAGTCTGCAACTCTAGCTGCCTGGTGTGGACTATGTGTAACCATTAAAACTGTAACTTCATCCTTCAGTGAAACAATTGCCTCTTCTAGTCTCCTAGCATTTATAGGGTCTATATTAGCCGTTGGCTCGTCGAGGAGTAGTAGCTTCGGCTTCATGGCGAGCGCTCTCGCTAAGCAAAGCCTCTGCCTCTGACCACCACTGAGTTTATGTGGATGATCGTTTAGTCTACTCTTGACTTCATCCCACAGCATTGCTTTTTCCAGAGCCCACTTTACAATGTCATCTAAATCCCTCTTTGTTCTCGCCACGTCATTGATCTTAGCCGCGATAGCCACGTTTTCATATATTGTTAAGTGGGGAAACGGGTTGGGCATTTGGAATACCATACCAATACTTCTCCTCAACTCGTATGGATCAACGCTGAAAGCATCATAACCCAGCACTTTTACATCCCCCTCGACACGTGCATCTTCAACGAAGTCTATGAGTCTATTAATGACCCTCAGTATTGTTGTTTTACCCGAACCCGAGGGCCCCATTATCACAAATACTGTATTATATGGCACCTTCAACGATATATTTTTAAGTATGTGGTGTCCTTCAATGTACAAATTCACATTGTTCATTTCAACTGCGTACATTACAGCAACTTCACCTCTTTAACTACTACTTTAACCACGAAGAAAATCAACATGTAGAAAAGTAAGAGGATGAGTGTTGCACCCCAAGCCACTCTACGCCACACCTCGAAGGGAGATAGTATATAGTCGAATATTAGGAGTGGTATTGCGTCTACAGGGCTAATTATAGACGCTGGTAAGCCATTTCTATACCTACCAGCTGTGAAGAGCAATGCGGCCGTTTCACCCATGATCCTCGCCATGGTCATTAGTACTGCTACAAGTATGCTCTTCTTGACTACAGGGATAACTACTCTAATAATGACAGCCCACCTAGACATGCCAATAGAGTAGGCTGCCTCTTTATAAGTAGCTGGTACAGAGCGTAGAAATGTAGAGAAATAAGTGTATGAAATAGGCAGTGCAATTATGACGAGTGCAAGTGAGCCAGTTAGTGCTGAGCCTGCGGGGTTTAAAAACGCTCTGAGTTTTGGGATGGTATTGACTAATACGACAACAAGCGAGAACATAGCCATAGACACAGCAATAGTTGGGACGCTGGAGAGGGATTTTGCAACAGTATCTACCAAGATCGAAAGCCTACTTTTTGGAAACTCAGTGACTAATATAGCTGTGAATAAACCGAGTACTATGGTTATTGGAAGAGAAATCATAGTCATTAGAAATGTGCCAACTAGTGATGGAGCTATTCCACCAAGCTCCCTCGACAAGGGTGTTGGTGGTAGATCAACGAAGAACTCGAGTCCAGCCTCTAGTATAGTGGGAAGGCCATTAATAAATACCACCATTATCAAGTGGAAGAGAGGGGTTAATGCCAGTATAGCTACACCAAACACAGTGATTTTAAATAACCTCTCCCTCACCCTCCTCCAGCTACACAACCACCCTCGACCTCCAATCAATGATCAATTTAGAAGCATATAGACTTAGAATAATCGAGATCAATGTAGTAACTAGCATCGACGCATACAATACTGATTCAGCGTGTTGATAAAGAAAAGCATTTGCAAATTGAGAAGCCACTAGGGCTGAGACAGTATAGCCTGGTGCAAAGAGACACGGGGTTAGAGTCATCGAGTTTCCTATTGTGAGAGCTACTATTGTGGTCTCACCCAGCGATCTCGCGAATCCAAGAATTAATGCAGCAATTATTGCTGGTTTTGTAAGAGAGAGTAGTGTTTTTATGGCCTCGTATTTTGTAGCTCCAATACCGTAGCAGGCCTCTCTATAGATTAATGGAATATTCTCATATGCTTCGAGTATTATCGAAGCTACATAGGGGACAGTGGATATTCCAAGTGCTACGCCGGCTGCGAAAGTAGAGAAGCCTGTTATGGGTCTACATGAGAATAATGGTATAAATGGAAGCGAAGTATGTAGTGGCTTCATTACATTGTTCTTTAAGAATGGAACAAGGTATTCTGAAGCCCACACAGCGTATATAATTGTGGGTAGTCCACCCATAAACTCCACTATGCTTGAAACAATCTTCTTCAAGTATCCTTTGAGGTACTCAGCTATCGTAATAGCAAGTGAGAGAGATAGAATCAGTGAGACGCTGACTGAAATAAGTGATGTTATAATAGTGCCGAGAATGGGGCCAAGTACGCCATAAACACTATTCTCCGGATCCCAGACCGTCTTTGCGAATAGTGACGATCCATAAGCACTTAGGGATTCTATAGAGTTAAAAAACAATATAGAGACTAAGAGTAAGAGCATACTTAGTAATGAAATGGAGAAAGGGATAAGTGATGTGAAAAACAATCTATCTCTCTTAGACTCCGGCAAACCCCAGATCACCGGGTTGTTATCAATTCAGTTGCCTTTAGGAGGAGTTGTCTTACATTCTCTGGTGGAGCTATATATCCCTCTACAATGTAGTTATACCCCTCCTCGGCAACCCACTTCAAGAAGAGCTTCAATCCCTCAGCTTTCTTAGGGTCATCCTGCACGCGCCAAATCAATATGTGGCTTGGACCCAGTATAGGGTAGCTCTTTTCTCCAGGTGCATATATAACACTATCAAGTATTCCACTGAAATCGTCTAGAGGGGATGATGGAATATTAGCTTTCTTCAATGCGTCTTGTAGAGTTTCAATCGTGGGGAGTACGAAGTTTCCAGCGGCATTCTTAATACTTGCTACTCTAAGGTTGTTTTTAATTGCATAACTCCACTCAACGTAGCCTATTGAATACTGTGTTTGAACCACTGCACTTGTCACACCCTCATTTCCCTTGCCTCCAACACCTCTTCCAGTTGCATCTACGGGCCAATTAATGCTTTTTCCTACTAGTTCACTGGGCCACACTCCAATGGATGCCTTATAGAGGAAAGTCGTGAATATCTCTGTTGTACCACTTGCATCGCTTCTATGCACAGCTATGATCTCTTTGTTTGGTAGTTTATCCGCTACTTCAAGGTTCAACTCTTTTATATATGGATCGTTCCAGTATGTGATTTCACCCTTATATATTCTCGCTACTGCAATGCCATCTAGTTTGAGGCTATAGTTGCCTGGTAGTTCTGGTATATTGTAGACTATTACTACTGGACCAAACAACCATGGGACTTGGATTATTGACTCCTTGTACTGAATCCACATATCTCTTGATAGAGGTGGATCACTACCGGCAAAATCAACTGTTTTCTGGAGAAACATGGATTGTCCAGCACCACTACCCACAGATTGGTAAACCACTTGAATACCATATTTGTCCTGGAATCTTCTAGCCCATTCAGAGATCTGTGGATATGGAAAAGAGGCACCAGCACCTTGTAGTATGAGGCCCCTTATTTCACTAGTTGCAGGGGTAGCGGTTGTAGGTGTTGTTGATGATGGAGTTCTAGGTATAATTTGAGAGATTAAAACACCTACTACAACTACAGCTACTACAGCAATTATTATCAGTGTTAATCGCCTATTCATTATTACACCCGTGAATATAAGTCATTTTAGATCAGGAATATATAGACCATCTAAATAATCTATATATTCATTAAGAAAACTATATAGATACATAGAACCTCAGAGCGCAGATTAGGTTCAAGTCTAAATCACATGATGTACCTCTATAATATCGACTTGAAGATTGAATAACATGTTTATTATGCTGAGTTTGATGATAGATAGTGGTGCATGACATGTACTCGGCTAGTGGTGTTTATAGAGAGGAGTGGATTGGAGACTTCCACATTATTGAATACTCCCCCATTGAGCTGGAGAAACCGAGCTTTGCACTCGTCTCACTACCAGATACTGGATTAGTTGGAGTTATTGGTGCTATGCATGTTGTGAAAAACCTTGGTTTAAGGGAGGTTGCAGGTATAGATTCATATGTATACCTACCCCCAATTATTGTAGTTAGTGGCGGTTTCCTCAGAGCACCTATTAGGGTATTTGCCGGTGGAAACCTCCTCGTTGTATATAATGAGTTTTCAATGCCGCAGCATGGTTTAATTCAATTATCCAGGGTCCTCGTAGACTACCTCGAGAGGCGGGGCGTAGACTACGTGATTTTATCCTCCGGGCTACCTGCACAGAATAGGTTTGAATTAGAATCCCTGAAGACGTATTACTTAGCAACCACTCCAAGAGCAATTGAGTTATTGAAGAACACTAGTGCAACCCCGTTTGAAAACGGGTTTCTCGCAGGGGCCTATGCGCTATTACTAAAAGAACTCATTCACGCGAGAATAAACACTATTCTACTACTAACAGAGTCTTACCTGGAGTTCCCTGATCCCGAGGCAGCTGCGAGAAGCCTTGAATTCGTGTCGAGAATCATCAATAAACCTATAGATGTCAAGGAGTTATTGGAGCAAGCTGAGATGATTAGGATTAAGGCAAGGGATGCTATGAAGAACGCTATGCGAGGATTAGCTCAAATGAGGAAGGATGTAGAGCAGGCGATTCCAATATATACTTAGAGCAACACGGTGTCTTAGATGAATGGTGAAGAATTCGACGAGTTCATTAAGAGAATGAGGGACTTGGAGAGGAAGATCAGGGATTATGTGGAAAGCGAGCTGGAGAGAGCGCTAAGAACTTTCAGAGAGGAGTTGAAACAAGTAGAGGACACGTTGAGACCTATGTGGCACCATGAAGGATACCTTAGGCCACTATACAGTATTAGAGATCGAGGCCCCTACATAGAAGTATTCATAGACCTACCGAAAGCAGATGAGAAGACAATAGAAGTTAAATTCCGAGAAAACTACATGTACATTAGGGCGAAACTTAGGGAGGAAGTGGTATTTCATGGAGTCACAGGTCGTGGTGGTGAAACAAGATTCCACGAGTATCGAGAAGTCATAGAGCTACCATTCAAAGTAGACCCTGAAAAAGTGAGAGTAGATGCGAGAAAAGGACGCGTGAAAATAATTATCTATAAGTAACATTTTCTCCACCTTAGAAGTATTTTTCAGTTAATGAGAATCACCTGCATGGAGTTTAGCGGGTAGTGAATAGAATAGATCAATTGGATGTTTCCATTTGTATGCATAGATTTATAAACTGGTTTACCCAAAGCGATAGTTATCTGAGGTGAAGTTACTGAATGAGCTAAAAATAATAGGTACTCCACTATTGATAATCCTATTGTCTACAATGCTCCTATTGTATCAAAATGTATTGATAACGAGTGCATCAGTTATAAGGGTTCCTGAAGACTACACCACTATACAGTTAGCCGTAGACCATGCATTACCTGGGGACATTATCATCGTTAAAGCCGGAGTTTACAGTGGATTCAAGGCAACAAAGCCCCTTACGATAATGGGTGAAAGCAATCAGACAGTAGTTGTAAAGGGCAGTGTCGTGGTAGACGCTGACAACGTGAGAATAAGCTCGTTGAAGATAATACTAGAAGAATCCACGGGCTCTTCAACAGCCCTGAAGATCATGGGCAATAATACAAACCTAGTAGGCGTGATCATTGAGAGCTACAAGGATGCAGTACAATTGGGAACAGTAGATCACGAGATATCCGGGACGTTAATAGAGTATAGTAGGATAAAGAGTGGGCAGACTGGTATATTTGGTGCCTGCAAGGATCTAGCCATATTCTACAGCGAGGTAGAATCCGGTGGACTAGCAGTAGCACCCTGCAATTACCTAGACTTGGAATTCAACAGGATTACTGGAGACACCGCTGTCTCTAGTTCACTGTGGTCTACTGGATATGCCATTAAAAACAACTACATCGGTGGCAAGTCAACTGGGATATACCTCGATGGAGACCACCACACAATCAGCAATAATATAATTACAGGTGGGGGAGGTATAGCTCTTGGAGCACGTGGAGTAATAGTAGAGAATAATACTATAAGCTCTAGTGGAACAGGTATAGTAGTAACGAAGGAAAACAACGTGATAATTAAAAACACTATATCCTCAGGCGGGCACGCCATAGAGTTAACTGGCAATGGAAACATGGTACTAAATAATGCATTAACAGGTGGTAGAGGAGTAAACGTTGAGTCAGGATATGGTAATACGATAGCATTTAACTTAATAAATATGACGGGGAACGTGGGGGTTTACCTTTCGAAGTACACGGGTGATAATTTAGTGTATGGGAACACATTCTGGTACTGCTACAACTACGAGGCAGCTGATGAGTCGGGTAAAAACCAATGGTACCTTGAGAACGAGACGCATAAACTTGGAAACTACTGGTCTTATAATAAAGCACCGGATAATGATGGAGATGGAATAACTGATGCACCATACCATATAGCAACAACTACTGGGTTAGAAATCCTGGATAAATACCCACTAGCACGACCACTAGTTAACCCGTATCAAACACCATCAACTACGACTATTACTCAACCACCACGAACAATAACTCCTCCACAGAATACAACTCAGGTGGAGACAAAGTGGAGTAAAACTCAAACCAGTACACAAATAACTAGTCCCGGAGTCTACACAAGCTCTACAACACAGGAAACAAGTGGAGTAATGAACACTCAATACATAGTGATATCATCTATAGGAGTGGTCTTCATACTGGTTATAGTATTCATACTGCTGCGAGCACGGAGAAACCGTAGTCAAGTAGGTTAAATAAAGTTTTTAGAGAGGTACGTGGTGTCCATAATACCACGCACCATTATAATCTAGTTACAGGATCACTGCTGTGAACAGGTATCTGAAAAACGCTAACTATAGTGTTCAGTCTCTACATTATTACATCAATCTGGCGACTTCAATCTGTCTGCGAATTCTTATTGGTTCTCGGCTGACAATAAGATCCATGTATATACAATGTATGGGGAAACTCGTTGGATTCAGTGGGAGAGAACACTATGTATACTTGGGAATAGCGAGAATACATGTATTTGCAGAGAGTGATGTCCCGAAGTCATGGTTGAAAATAAAGAGTTGTTTAACTCCAATACTGGGATCCAATATGGCTTAAAATCCGCCGAGACCTCTTTCCGCATCCCAGAGAAAACTAATGGGGAGGAGAGGTTACTGTGGCTTAAAGTAATATGGGTTTAATACCAGCTTTTATACGTGGGGGGCTTGGTGGTCGTGTTTGAGGACACTGTTACTGGCTCCTTTCCACGAGAGGAGTTTCAGGCTACTAGCTGATTTAGTTGAACGCGCATATGTAGATGTGTACTTGCCTCTCCCAGTTGAAGTCTGCGTTAACCCTGCTCTCGTGGATAGTTTGCCGAGCTGGTTTAGTAGCTATATTAGGGTCTGGGAGCCTCTACTAGTTGCTTTGAGGAGTTGTTCTCGCTGCGTGTGTTACAGCGAGCTTGGATCCTTCGAGGAGGCTATCGACGTTGTCATTAAGATCCTTGCACTAGTTTACAAAGCACGTGTATTCAACAAAATTGATCCCTTGGAGTGGGTGAGTGTTTTACCGAGCGAGGTTAAACCAAGTGCCCCGTGTTCTTGGAGCGGTGTACTAGTTATTGATGATTTCAAGGAGTATGTTCTCCTCCGTAAGCGTGGAGTTCGCTTTGACCACGTGGTTAGAGTAGAGGATTTTACTCCGTCTCCACTGGAGCTCTTGTTTCTCGTGAGAGCTGGTGTTGTCGAGTGGAGTTGCGGGTTGGAGGAGTTGATTAAGTGGGTTGTTGAGTACCTTGGGGACCTGGTTCTACATAGTGGTAGTTTAACTGAAGTATACGATAAATTGAGGATTAATAGTAGGTACTTGGGTTTTATAACTGCTTGCAGTGGGGAGATTGCAGATTACTTATCTAACTCTACTGTATTCCCTTCATGAGTATGGTTTCCAGTTTCTTGAGCACTGCTGTATCTACTTTTAGTTCCTTTAGTTTCTCCACGACTCTTTCAACGTTGTATTTAACTCTGTGCACTGTGAATTCTCCTTTTTCAGTGTCTAGTATTGCGTATGATGCCCTCGGGTCTCCGTCTCTTGGTTGACCCACGCTCCCTGGATTACATACTTTGATCCCCTTGACTTCTAGTTTCATTGGTATATGCGTGTGGCCGACTATAACGTAGTCTGCTTCCACGAGTTTTCGCTTCAGTGAATATGGGCTACTAGGCTCTGTGAGCATTTCCTCGATTCGGCTCAGCGGCTGATTCGGCTTTAAGTAGCCATAGAGGGGGTTTGCCGGTGCTCCGTGGACTATGTAGATCCTCCTATTTGAATCCTCTATTTTAGCCACGTGTCTCAGTGTTTTAAGCCAGTTTACTTGACTTGATGTAAGCAACCTATATGATATGTTGAACCTTGTGTAAACGCTTAGCTCGTGCATTTCAACCGCGCACTTGCAGTCCGTGTTGTACGCTACTGCGTAATCGTGGTTACCCATGATGACTAAGTCTGGTTTCATCTCTCTCACTGCGTCTATAACTAAGTGTGGTTCTGGCCCGTAGTCAACTAGGTCTCCTAGTACCCATAGGTAATCGTATTTTTCAGCATTGTCTAGGATTGCTCTCAGTGCATCCATGTTTCCATGTATATCTGATATTATTAAAATCCTCAATGAACCACCGTGTTTTATTTAATGGTATTGGGGTTTAAACTATTGTTTCCCTAATTTATGGTTTTGGGTTAAGTGATCATTGTCTAGGGTTCACGTGTGCGCGCGCTCGCTGGGTCTATAGGGGGGTTAATCAGCTTGGGGAAACGTTCATCACTGCTCTGTTTACCGTCGATTCATCACTTGTTTTTATATATATATTTCTCGGTGCTTATATTTAGTGTTCTCGGTGATTTGTATGAGGTTCACTGATTTACTCGCTGTTACGGGTAGCTTACTGGTTTTGGTTTTACTGCTTGCTGCTTTGTTTACTGGCAGTGTTGATTATTGGGTTTACTTGACTAAGCTGGGTGAGGAGGAGTTTTACCTTATTATGGGTGTTTTCGTGTACTTTTTCACGGGTGATTTTTTATCTGGTTTACTTGTTTTATCATCCATTGTTTTATCTGGTTCTCTAAATGTTTTCTTGAAGTACTTGTTTAACACCCCGAGGCCTGTTAACCCACTGGTTGAAGCATCTGGCCCTGGTTTCCCCAGTGGACATGTGCAGGTTTCATCTTCTTTCTGGTCCTCGGTTATCCTTGTTTATAGGAGGATGAGTGTATTGTTTCTTGGTTTAATTATTGTTACTGGTGTTTCACTGAGTAGGGTTTTCCTCCGCGCTCACTTCGCTGTGGATGTGGTGGGTGGTTTATTTCTTGGTTTAATTACTGGTGCTTTATGCTACTTTGCCTTCAAGTCTCCTGGTTCTAGGTTTGTTTCCCGTGTTGTTTTACTATTGTTCAGTGTGTTCACGGGTGTATACGACTTACTCGTGTTAGGAGTTGAGTTTGAAGCTGTTTCAGCTTTGCTTGGTTTAAGTGTCTCTCTTCTGGCTTGTTATCTTCTCTTCAGGTTCTTCGAGGGGTTTAAGGGTCTTGGTTTAACCGGTAGGTTTACTGGTTTTGTTCTCGCATCTACTCTGCTTGTCTTAGTTCACTATGCTTCAACAGGCTTTCACCCTCTCGTAAGGGTTTCATTGTTTGCTTCAACTGGTTTCATTGCTCTCGGCGTTTTACCTCTGCTTTTGCGCAGGCTTGGTTTTTGACTCATATTCTGCTGAGCCAGAAGGCCACTATTCCAGTGTACATTGCTATCAGCGTGTTTCTCCTCGCCTTCTCGAGTGTTTTCTCGTTGTTTCTCTCTCTGTATGCCTTGTGCACGCTGTAAGCATAGATTGCTGCTGCTAGTGTAATTAGTGCTTTGTACGCTGTGCTCGTCTCTGTTAGCGTGGTTAGTGCACCCATTGCTGAGCCTGTTAAACCTGTTGCTAGCATTGTTTTCGCTGCTTTCTCTACTCCTAGTGTTGTAGCTATTGTCCTGTAGCCGTGTCTCCTGTCTCCTTCATGGTCTTGTATTGCTTTGAGGAATTCTCTTCCAAGCGTCACTGTGAATATTGTTGATGTGAATATTGCTGTGAAGCATAGGTTCTCGACTGGTGCTCCCGCCGCTATGTAACCATATATTATTGGGCCCGTGGTTGATGCTGCTACTAGGAGGTGGCTCCACGCCTTGTTTCTCAAGTAGCTGTAAGTTAAACCTATCGCTGAGTATATTATTGTCACTAGGAGTGTTTGAGCGCTGTGAAACGCGTTAACAATTATCGCTAAGGCTACTAGTGCTACTGCGAGTACCCTCGATTTCTCAACGCTTGCTTCTCCCCTCGGCAAAGGCTTCCATGGTTTATTCACAGTGTCAACTTTTAAGTCAACTATGTCGTTCACTATCATTGAGGCAGCTGTAACAGTGAACCCTGTTACATATGCAACTATCAGCGTTAATGCTTCAGCGCAGTAATTAGAGTAGACTAGTACAGAGAATAATGCACCGAACCCGCTTAAAACAGAGTTAGGTATACGCATTAACTCCAAGTATGCTCTAATAGTCAAGCACTACACCAAGAAATAGGATTAACGAGGAGAATTTATAAGTAAATCAAAGCGCTACAGAGGAGCCCTGCATCCAGGTCTATACACAAACCCACGGGATCAACAATCATGAACAGCAACCCGCCCCCGGGCAAACTGTAGCATTCGGGCGATTGGGAGCGGCGGGCTGAACCCCTCGGGGAAACCCCCTCGGAGCTCACACCCCCGCCCCATCAACCCCGTCTTCTACGGGAGCCCGTACCGCCGAGGCAAAGCCCCGGCGGAAGGCC